>Ga0193726_1000003_pt1 | contig 837989 bp, 689 predicted proteins | sample H2c1metaG_FD_144928 | JGI IMG/M metagenome (GOLD analysis project Ga0193726, IMG submission 144928) | Soil microbial communities from a riparian zone of the East river system, Colorado, United States - H2c1 | ecosystem: Environmental > Terrestrial > Soil > Riparian zone | place: USA: East...
CCTTCCCTGACGCCCACCCCAAAAAACCAACCTCCCAGGACCCTACCCCCTGACCCCGCCACTCTCCAAACCCCACGCCCTCAAAATCCCTTCCCTGACCCCCCTCCCCAAAAAACTACCACAAAATGGTATTTTTCGGTTCATTAAAAGGCGGACCTTTGCATTATGATCATTTCCGTGTGTATAGTAGATGACAACAAGGATATCCGTTCCGCGCTGGAGCAGATCATCCTGATGGCAGATGGTTACGCATTAGTAGGAAGTTTTTGCGATGCCGAAGAGGCGCTCCTCAAAGTACCACTCGTCAACCCCAACATCGTCCTGATGGACATCAATCTTGGGGAAGGAGAGAGCGGCATCGATTGTGTCCGGCAGTTGAAGCCGCTACACCCCGAAATACTTTTTATGATGTGTACCGTTTACGAAGAGGATGAAAAAATATTTGAAGCCCTGACAGCCGGCGCCAACGGGTATATCCTGAAGAAAACGGCCCCGGGCAAACTGTTGGACGCCCTGCGCGAGCTGCATGAAGGCGGTGCGCCCATGAGCAGCCAGATCGCACGAAAGGTCGTGAACGCATTCCAGTCCAGACCCGCCGTCGCAGATCCCGGAACCAGCTCACAGGGCAAACCGATCAGCGTATTGTCCAACAGAGAAAATGAGATCCTGGAATTGCTCGCCAAAGGCATGCTGTACAAAGAGATCGCAGCACGCTTGTTCATCAGTCAGGAGACCGTCAGAAAACACGTTTATCACATATACGAGAAGCTGCATGTAAATAACCGTGTCGAAGCCATCAATAAATTTTACGGCCGTTAGCTAACCAATCTATTAAAACTACCACAAAGTAGTATTGTTTTGTCCTGATGGGGCCCTTAATTTTGCCTCATCAGGCTGCGGAGAATCAAATGCTTCATTAGTCATTTTACCTTATCTGATAAACAACAACTGCCGGCTCCGGATCCATCCGGAGCCGCTTTGTTTTCACCCTGCACCCCTACGGCAAACTCACTTCCAGCTTATTATTCTTCCGGTCGACATCCGCCATCCGCTGGCTCGGGTCGATCTCCACGATCCTCAGATCCCCAAGGCGGTGGTTCACCGTAAACGTATAGGTCGGGCTCGTCCATTTCCAGGCTTCGGCAGTCGTGCGCGGAATAGAAGGGTCTTCCACCGGCTTTTCCCCGAACATGAAATACTGAGGGATATAGATCATTTCTTTGCTGCCATCCTTATACTGCATGAATACATCCACCGGCATCGGCATCTTACCCACCATCCTCAGTCTGATCCTGGCCGTCGAACCCTCTTCCCACAGGCTGTCGATCTTATAATCGATCGTCTTGGTAGTGCTGACCCAATATTCCTTATACCAGTCCAGTTGCAATCCGCTGACTTTTTCCGCCACCCGCACAAAATCCGCGGCGTTTGGATGCTTGAATTTCCAGAGCCGGTAATATTCCAGCAGGATCTTGTCCCTTGTATCGGCGCCGACAATATAGCCCAGTTGCTCAAGGAACATTTCCCCTTTCGAATAGGCGGCAATGCTATAAGCATAGTTCGTATTGAAATGATCCGCATGTGTGGTCAGCGGTTCTTCGAATCCGCTTTTCACCAGACCGAAATAGCTGCTATAAGCATCCGCATGATTCAGCGGCAGCTGCGTCTTCATTTTGTTCACCATGGTCTGCAGACCGGAATTGTCCGGCTCCCGCCTGGCCAGGATATCATAATAATAAGCCTGTACGAGGGCCGCCGCATAACTGGTGAACCCTTCGTCCATCCACGCATACAGCGATTCATTCGTGCCCATCATCCCCTGGTACCAGCTATGCATCCATTCGTGAAAAGCGGTCCCCAGGCTCGGCCCATTGATCAGCGTGCTCATGGGATATTCCATGCCGCCATCGCCGCCATGAACGAACGAATATTGTTTGTAGGGATATCTCCCGAAATTCTTTTCGATAAAAGGCAACACGATCACCGCCGCATCCGCCAGCTGGGCCCAGGCCGTATCCTGACGCGGGTCATTGTTCTTGTTCCTGTACAATACATTGATGACCCTGCCACCGGAGACGTTCCGGACCAGGTGTTTGAACTGCGGATCGGCAGCCCACATAAAATCATGCACTTCAGGCGCGATAAAATGCCAGATCAGCTTATCACCGGCGGGACGCATGACCTTTGTTCCGGGTGACTCATACCCAAATCCGATCTGCGCGGCATTCTGCAGATAACCCGTGCCGCCGATCATATACGCTTTATCGATACTGATCTTCACATCATAGTCTCCCCAGACGCCATAGAACTCCCGGGCAACATAGGGAGTTGGATGCCATCCCTCATAATCGTATTCGCATAGCTTGGGATACCACTGGCTCATGGAATAACGGACCCCCGTCTGCGGGTTGTCCCTGCCGCTGCGGCGCACCTGGAGCGGCACCTGGGCCTCGAACTGCATATCGAAGACCACGGTGGCCTTTGGCAGGATCGGTCTGGTCAGTTTCACTTCAAGGATCGTCTCCCGGACCGTGAAAGGCTGCGCCACGCCGTTCATGGTGAGCGATAATACTTTCTGGTAACCGATCTCTTCCGGGGTCAGATGCTGGATCCGGTCCCTTACCCGGGTATCCCAGTCCAGCTGCTCGCGTCCGTTACGGCCGCTGCCATAGGAGATCGTCCCGAGCTCGCGGCTCCGGTTATCCATCATGCTCTCCGGCTGAAAAGCATTCCAGTATAAATGGTAGAACACTTTGCGCAAGGTATCCGGTGAATTATTGGTATAAGAAAGGGACTGCTTACCGGTAAACCGGTTGGTCGCCACATCCATATTGATATCCATGGAATACTTTACACGCTGCTGCCATCTGTCAGGCTGCGCCCAAACCGACCCAAAGGCCAGCGCCCCGGCCAGCAGGGAAATCATTGGTTTACTCAGTCTCATATAGAATTTTTACAACGTAGTACTATCCTTCAATAGCTGACCCTCGCTGCTGAACAGCAGGTTCTTCTTTTGCAGGTCGCCTTTATAGACCACGATATTGTATTGGATGATATCCCTGGGCAAATAGCGGGCGGTGACAGTGCCCGTTTTCCACTCACCGGCGTATTTGCTTTTAGACAAGCCGTCCTTCACAGATACCGGAACATCATCGAACTTGATTTTTTTCTGAGAGCCCTGCCATTCCCCCTTGCTGGAGTACCGGGCAGTATATTTATCGTTGTCAAGGATGAAAGTCGCCTTGAAAGAGGTGATGCCGTCCTCCCACTCCACCGATTTGGCGGCAGGATATTTCAGCTTGAACGAATCGGTCACGGTCCCCGGGATCCGCCTGAACTGGGCATCGGCCTTTGTCATCATAAAAAAGAAAGTACTGGTCAGCAGCAGAATGAAAAAACGCTTCTTCATAAATCTATATTTTTAAAGGTCAGCAAATTTATCAATTATTCCTTTTCCCCGGTCACGTCGTCTGCATCCTCCGCGCCGATATCATCGGCCTCCCCCCATTCCACATCGTCCTCATTTCCTTTCCATCCGGCAGCCTTCCTTCCGGCATCCTCCTGGCCCGTACCCTTCTTCCGCCCATCCCTTCCCTCCACCAGGATCACGATCTCCCCCTTCACCCCCTTCTCCTGGTAATGCGCATGCACCTCTTTCAGGCTTCCGCGCTGGTTCTCCTCATAGATCTTCGTCAGCTCCCGGCTGACACAACATTGCCGCTCCTCCCCGAAGTAAACGATAAAATCCGCCAGCGTCTTCACCAGCCGCATAGGCGACTCATAGAACACCAGGGTCCGCTCTTCCAGCGCGAGTTGCTTCATCAGCGACTGTCTTCCCTTCTTCAGTGGCAGGAACCCTTCGAAGCAGAACCGGTTCATCGGCAGCCCGCTGTTCACCAGCGCCGGAACAAATGCCGTGGCGCCCGGAAGGCACTCCACCCTCACCCCGGTCTTGATACACTCCCGCACCAGTAAGAAGGCGGGATCGGACACACCCGGAGTACCCGCGTCCGTGATCAGGGCGATCGTCTTCCCCTGCAAAAGCTGGTCTACCAGATGGTGCAGGATCTTATGCTCGTTATGCTGATGATAGGGAGACAGTGGTTTGATGATCTGGTAATGATTCAGCAGCCGGGAAGAATTCCGGGTATCTTCCGCCAGGATAAGATCCACCTTTTTCAGCACATCCAGCGCCCGTAGGGTGATATCCTGCAAATTGCCAATGGGAGAAGGGACAATATAGAGCATCAGTTTACGGCTATCTCAAAATACTCCATGACAGGGTTCGCCAGCAATTTTTTTCCGGCTTCTTCCGCGATCTGTCGGGCCTCGTCGGCAGACCCGGCTTCCACCTGCAGGCTGATGTTCTTTCCGATCCGCACATCGCTTACATTCTTAAGACCCAGGCTCTCCAGGCCGCTCATCACCGCCTTTCCCTGCGGGTCTAACAATTCCTTGAACGGCATCACTTTTACCTGAACAGAGAAGATCATATTGTTTTATTTTTTTGTGGCTGACGATGGCCTGTGTGGCCAACGGGCCTCAGCCCGCTTTTTTAGTCGCCAAAGATACGATAATGTAGAAAATGAAGATCACCGGCACCGCCAGCCATTTCAGAAAGATCGCCGAGATCACGGCCAGCACCAGCAGCAGCAGCTTGGGAAAATTGCTCTTCAGGGAATAATCTTTGAACTTGAAGGCCATCAGCGGCAGGTTGCTCACCTGGAGCCAGACGAGCACGAGGATGATCCCATACAACACCCACCTGTCCAGCAGCAGGGAGATGATCCTGCCGTTGTTGGAATACCAGTAGATCAGCGGGAGCGAAGCCACCAGCAGACCCGCCGCCGGCGTCGGTACGCCTTTGAAGCCATATTGCTGCGAATCGTCGAGATTGAATTTAGCCAGCCGGTATGCCGCGGCGCAGGGGATCAGCAGCGCGGGCAGGAACAACAGGACATTCGTATCAAGACCATTGGACTGTCTGGCATAGCTCATCCGCAGGAGCTGGTAAAGGATCATACCGGGTGCGACGCCAAAGCTCACTACATCCGCCAGCGAATCCAGCTGCTTGCCCATCGGCGAGGTAGCCTTGAACAACCTTGCCACCAGCCCGTCGAGAAAATCGACCAGCCCGGCCAGCCCGATAAAAAGAGAAGCTATTCCTATCCGCTCCGGTATGCCCACATACTGGACCCCTTCGTCGCCGGTCATGATGGCGATCCCGTTCTGCAGTATAAAGATCACCGCAAGGCAACCAAAAAAAAGATTCAGCAAAGTGAACAGGTTTGGAATATTTTTCATCCGGAAAATTTGTCTTTGGTCCGTAATATTAGGGTTTTATTTCCGCATCGCGTTCAACCCCCCGGCTCTTCTTCCCGCACTGCGACGCGCCCTCCTACCCTCACACATGGCCGCATCTTCCTGCCAGCGCCCGCGGCCGCCCCTCTACCCCCTCTTCATCAGCGCCTCGATCTCTTCGGCCGTTACCGGCACCCCCGCCATCAGGTCCCTGTTCCCACCGGCCGTGATCCAGACATCGTTCTCGATCCGGATCCCCATCTGCTCGTCCTCGATATAGATCCCCGGCTCGACAGTCAGCACCATACCCTCCCGGATAGGCTCCAGCCGCGTACCCAGATCATGCACATCGATGCCCAGATGATGCGAAACGCCATGATACATATATTTCCAGTACGCAGGCGTCTCGGGTGTCTGATTGAATATATCCGTCTTATTCAGCAACCCGATCTTCAGCAGTTCCTTATTCGCTTCCTCACCTACTTTCTTGTGATAATCGACCAGGGTTATGCCCGGCTTCAGCAAACTTTTGGCAAAATTATGCAGGTGAAGACAGGCGTTATATACTTCCTTCTGCCGCTTGCTGAACTTCCCGTTCACGGGCACCGTCCGGGTGAGGTCCGCGCAATAACCGCCGTATTCCGCCCCGAAATCCATCAGCACCAGTTCCCCATCCCTGCACTGCTGATTATTGGCGATATAATGAAGGGTCCTCGCCCGGTCGCCGCTGGCGACGATGCTGGAATAAGCAGGGCCCGGCGAGCGCTGGGAGATGAACGAATGACAGATCTCGGCCTCGATCTCATACTCCATCACCCCGGGCTTTATAAATTTAAGCAGACGGGTAAAGCTTCTGTGCGTGATATCCATCGCTTCCTGCATCACCGTGATCTCATCGGCGGTCTTCACCGACCGGAGTTCCTTCAGGATCTTAGCCGCCCGCCGGTACTGATGCAGGGGATATCGTTGTTTCATTTCCTGGATGTAGCGATAGTCGCTGGTCTGTACCCGGCTGCTCTTCCGGTCGTTCTCATTGGAACCCAGACAGATCGTTTCGGCCAGATGTACCCACTGCTGCAGCAAGGGATCGATGCTGTCCAGCCAGACTACGGTACGGATCCCCGAGATCGCTTCGGCTTCGTCTGCCCTAAGCCTCTTCCCATCCCATTTCTCCTTCAGTTGGTTCGGCCGCAACAGCACCAGCACCTCACGGTATTTCGGATCGGGATGATCCGGAAAAAGGATCATCATGCTGTCCTCCTGGCCGATCCCGGAGAGCCAGAACAGATCGCTGTTCTGTCTGAACGGATACAAGGCGTCCCCATTGGAAGGCATTTCGTCGTTGCTTACGAAGATCGCTATCGTGCCAGGCGCCAATTCTTTGCTGAAACGGGCCCTGTTAGCGGTAAAAAGCGCAGGGCTGGGTGGGAAATACTTCATTCCTGAAATGATTTGAACAATATTCGGCAAAAATAATGAATGATCACCGATAAGCCGCATTCACGGGATTCCCTTCAAACTAACAAGTGTTAGTTTGAATTAATTCGTATAATCGACGCATTTATTTGATATTATCAAAAATTCAGGTCATTTTGACGGTTGTTTTAGATAATTATAAATTTTAGCTTTGTGGGCTAAACAAACGATTGCCCGCTATGTCAGTGCCAACGATTGCCATTTCCACAGATACATTTGTAAAGCTAGGCCTGAGGATCTCCGATACGATCCATTATCAGCTCTCCCCCGACGAATTAGTACAGGATGCCCTCCGGAAGGGCGAAGGGGTGCTCAACGACACCGGCGCCCTGGTCATCAGCACGGGGGAATTCACCGGCCGCAGCCCGAAAGACCGGTTTATCGTAAAAGACGAGATCACAAAAAGTTCCATCCACTGGAATGAGTTCAATCAGCCCCTCGACGAAAAGTATTTTGACCGCATCTTCTCCAGGATGACGGATTATCTGAACAAGCTGCCCGAACTCTGGATCCGCGACTGTTACGTCTGCGCCGACCCGCGCTACCGGCTCAATGTCCGGGTCATCAACGAAAAGCCATCGAACAATCTCTTTGTCTACAATATGTTCCTCCGCCCGACGGAAGAAGAGCTGGAAAACTTCCATCCCGACTGGCAGATCCTGTCGGCCCCCGGCCTGACACTCAACGCTGTCGAATGTGGCACCCGCAAGCCAAATGCCGTAGTCGTCTCCTTCCGCCACAAAATGATCCTCCTCGCCGGTACGGGATACACGGGGGAGACCAAAAAAGCCATCTTTACCATCCTGAACTATATCCTGCCACAGGAAAAGAACGTGCTGAGCATGCACTGCGCGGCCAACATGGGCAAAAAAGGGGATACCGCTATTTTCTTTGGACTGAGCGGTACGGGCAAAACGACCCTGAGCGCCGATCCGGCAAGGAAACTCATCGGTGATGACGAGCATGGCTGGACGCCGGACAACGTCTTCAACTTCGAAGGAGGCTGCTATGCGAAATGTATCCATCTGAAGGAAGACAGGGAGCCGGAGATCTGGCAGGCCATCCGCAGCGGGGCCCTGGTGGAGAACGTAACCTTCTTTCCCGGGACATCCCGGATCAATTTCGAAGACGGTTCCATTACGGAAAATACCCGTGTCTCTTATCCGCTGAACTATATCGGCAATGCGCAGGAACCTTCCCTCGGAAATATCCCCCAGAATATTTTTTTCCTGACCTGTGATGCGTATGGCGTATTGCCACCGGTCTCGAGGCTTACCCCGGGGCAGGCGATGTACCAGTTCATTTCCGGCTACACCGCAAAGGTGGCGGGGACGGAGACGGGTATTACAGAGCCCAAATCCACGTTCAGCGCATGTTTCGGCGCACCCTTCCTCCCGTTGCACCCGGTGAGGTATGCGGAGATGCTGGGCAGGAAGATGAAAGAACATGGGGTCAGGGTCTGGCTGGTCAATACCGGCTGGTCCGGCGGCCCGTATCTGAAAGGCAGCAGAATGCGTCTTTCGTACACAAGGGCCATGATCACCGCTGCCCTCGACGGCAAGCTGGATGCAGTGGAATATCACAACCACCCCGTCTTTGGGGTTGCCATGCCAAAATCCTGTCCAGGCGTGCCTTCCGGGCTGTTGAATCCCAGGACGACCTGGGCGGATGAGAAGGAGTATGATGAAATGGCGGCGAAGCTCGCGGGCTGGTTTATCGCCAATTTTGAGAAGTATGCAGGGGACATACCCGAAGAAGTATTAGCTGCTTCTCCAAAAAAATAAAATATTTTGTTAAAAATAATTTTTATTTAAAAATAAAATGCTGAACTTGGCGCATTCAATTCCGGTTGCCACCGGATTCTAATTTTCTACGATTGTTTGCCAGAATAAGACTCCATCGACAACTTGCCCGATGGAGTTTTTGTTTTTAGCTACTCCACCCGAAAATTCACCATGCAAGTTCAACGGGCCAGAAACAGCCCGGAATTGGGGACCGGGCTGTGGATGACGCCCTATAATCCCGCTTCGTCTCCGACGGGTCAGAACAACCCGTACAACTGAGAGTCGATCCGCGTGATGATCTCCCCGAGATGCTCATCGCTCTCCCCGAATTTATTCTTGTCGATATCGATGATCAGCAGAGGGCCTTCTTTGTATCCCTCGATCCATTTATTGTAGAAATCGTTCAGCCGTTTCAGATAGTCCAGCCGGATATTCTCTTCATATTCCCGCCCGCGCTTCTGGATCTGCGCTACGAGGGTCGGCACCGAAGCCTGCAGGTAGATAAGCAGATCGGGAGGCTGCACCATTCTTTTCAGGGTCTGGAAGAACTGGAAGTAGTTGTTGTAATCCCGCTTGCTCATCAGCCCCATCTCATGCAGGTTGGGGGCAAAAATATGTGCATCCTCATAGATGGTGCGGTCCTGGATCACCGTCTCCGTACCCGTGTGGATCTCCAGCAGCTGGTTGAGGCGGCTGTTCAGGAAGAAGATCTGCAGGTTGAAGCTCCATCTGGGCATATCCTCGTAGAAATCGTTCAGATAGGGATTATGATCGACATCCTCGAACTGGGGGATCCAGCGATAATGCTTGCTCAGCATCTCCGTCAGGGTAGTTTTACCCGCCCCGATATTCCCGGCTACTGCAATATGCTTCGGTTTCTTGTTCTTTGCCATGTGTGTATGATTCTCAATCTGTGATCAGAAAATTCCGGCCGCGGTCGAAAACGCGGAAAACTCCCTCTTCCGGCCAGAAAAGAATTTTAAGGTATTAATTCTTTTTTAATTTCAAGGTCCATCCCCAAACAATATTTTTCTCTAATCCGCTCTCCGCGTCCGCTCTATCCTTCTCCTTCTCCCTCCGGCCGCTCTTTTCTTCCACGCTCACTCCGCAATGCTTTCTCGTTTATCCGGCCCCGAACGCCTCTTCTCCTTCATCCGGCCTTAGATTCGCACTCCCGCATACCTCGTCTTCCACAATTCTCCTCATCTTTCGACATCAGCTCGCTCACCACAACCCCATTTCCCTCTAACCTCAGTAATACTTCAGCCCGATCGCCTCTCTTGCCAGCAACAGGGTTGCCTGTGCGCTGGCCCTTGCCTTGGCCGCTCCCTTTTCCATGACTTCCCGGAGATACGCCTGATCGTTACGGATAGCTTCGGCCTTTTCGCGGATCGGGGCGATAAATTGCACCATATCCTCCCCCAGCTGCTTTTTCATATCACCATAACGGATAGTTCCTGCTTCATAATCCGACCTGAATTTTGCACCGGTATCTTCCGGGCTCACCAGCTTCATCAGCAGAAATAAATTTTCAACGGATTCCGGCATCCCAAAAGCCTCCCTGTTCCCGCCATCCTTTTTTTCCGAAATACCACTTCCACTCTCGGTCCTGGCCTTCGATATCTTCTTCCGGATCACATCATCTTCATCGCCCAGATAAATAGTGGCCAGCTGGTTTTCGCTCTTGCTCATTTTACCCGCCCCATCCAGACTGGGCACTTTCACCAGTTCATCGCCGAAGTTAAAGGCCACCGGTTCCGGGAAAACTTCCCCATACCGGTAGTTGAACCGTTTTACAAAATTCCGCGCCATCTCCAGATGCTGCTCCTGGTCCTTGCCGACGGGTACCAGCGAGGCCCGGTGAAGGATAATATCGGCCGTCTGGAGGACGGGATAGGTGAGCAACCCGGCATTGACATTATCGGGGTGAAGACGGGCTTTCTCCTTGAACGTCGTCGTCTTCTCCAGTTCGCCCATATAGGCAAGCATATTCAGAAAGAGGTATAATTCCGCCGTCTCAGGCACATGGCTCTGACAATAAAGGGCTACCCGGTCGGGATCGAGCCCGCAGGCAATATTTTCCGCCAGCACGCGGCTGACATGGCCTTTCAGTTCTTTAGTATCCGTCAGGGTTGTCAGCGCATGAAGGTCTGCCACCATGAAAAAACAAGGATACTCATCCTGCATACGCACATAGTTGCGGAGCGCCCCGAAGTAATTCCCCAGATGGAGAAATCCGGTGGGACGGATCCCGCTCATGACGATATCTTTCTTTTTTTCCATAAGAAGCGCGAAGATAAAGAAAAGCAGCAAGCCAGCCAGCGCAGAACCTCCGGGCGTCATCGATGCATGCCACATACGCCATCCCCCATTGCATACCGGTCATTCCGAACGCGCCATGGTTACCGGTCATCCCGCACGTCGACGCCGTCTTTCGTGCAGCTCGGGCAGCCCTAGTCCAACTATCTCCGAAAACTGCCATTTATACAGCAGAATGGACGCCTTATACCTAAAAATGAGCCCTCACCGCCGGAGGCTTGCAGCTTGCGGCTAAATCACTATTTTTGTTTCTAAACCATTTGCATGGATGTCAATGATGCCCTGATAGACAATCTCTCCAATCTGGCCCGTCTGGAGTTCAACAGGGAAGAAAAAGAGGAGATCAGAAAGGACCTGCAGCGGATGATCCAGTTCGTGGAGAAGCTGGGTGAGCTCGATACTACAGGCGTCGAACCATTGCTGCACATGAGCCCTGAGATCAATGTCCTGAGGGATGATCTTCCACAGGGTTCGGTAAGCCGGGAACAAGCCCTCGCAAATGCACCTTCCACGGACGGCACATTTTTCAAGGTGCCAAAAGTGATCAGGAACCCATCCAGACCTAAACTATGAGCACACCCCCTATAATACACCTCGAAGAGATCGGCAAAAGCTATTACATGGGTAAAGAGCCTTTGCCCGTGCTGAAAGGTGTTACGCTGGATATCTTCAAGAACGAATATGTGGCCCTGATGGGACCTTCGGGATCTGGCAAGAGCACTCTGATGAATATCCTCGGCTGCCTCGACTCTCCCACCACAGGAAAATATATCCTGAATGGACAGGATGTCAGCACCATGCCCGATGACGATCTTGCTGACGTGAGGAACATCGAGATCGGCTTTGTCTTTCAACAATTCAACCTGCTGCCCAGGCTAACCGCCGCAGAGAACGTTGCGCTGCCCCTCGTCTATGCGGGCGTTCCCAGAAAGCAGCGTATGGAAAGGGCCATGGCCGTGCTGGAAAAAGTAAATCTGGGGGACCGGAGCCATCACAAGCCGAATGAAATGTCCGGTGGTCAGGCCCAACGGGTAGCCATTGCCCGGGCCCTTATTAACAACCCCTCCCTCATCCTGGCAGATGAGCCTACCGGTAACCTGGATACCAAGACCTCTATCGAGATCATGGATATCTTCAGCAAGATCCAGTCCGGTGGCAACACCGTAATCCTGGTCACCCATGAGGAAGATATCGCCCGCTATGCCCACAGGATCGTACGTTTACGCGACGGGGTCATAGAGAGCGATACCAGACAGGCGCCCGTATCCATGAGCCACTGATCCATGCTGTCAGGCCCAGGATTGCCATCACCCGACAGGCCAATAAGCACAATCATCCGAACACAACAATAACGGTTGCCCCCGCAACCACAACTTCAGCCCATGGCCTCAAAAATATATACCCGGACCGGTGACAAAGGAAAGACCTCCCTTATCGGAGGGACAAAGGTCCCCAAAAGCCATCTGCGCATCGAATCCTATGGGACGGTGGATGAGCTGAACTCGTTCATCGGGCTGCTTTACGACCAGCTGGCTGCCCAGACGACGGCAGCCCCCCTCAACACCGTCGCCAGCCTCCTGCGGGAGATCCAGGACCGCCTCTTCACGATCGGGTCCTCACTGGCTTGTGACCCCGATAAAGCGCCCCAGCTGAAGATCCCCGACCTGAAAGAGGAAGATATCGTCCTGCTGGAAAAAGAGATCGACCGGATGAACGAGGAATTGCCTCCGATGAAGTCCTTCCTGTTGCCCGGGGGGAACCTCGCTGTTTCTACGGCTCATATTGCCCGCTGCGTCTGCCGCCGGGCCGAAAGGATCTGTGTAAATATGCAGGAAAATAAACTCTACATCGAGCCCATCGTGCTCCGGTATCTCAACAGGCTGAGCGATTATCTGTTCATGCTGTCCCGGTATGTCGGACATCGCTTAAATATCGCTGAACTGCCATGGAAACCGAGAGTCTGAGGCTGCATTCCCACGTACCCACTCTTCTTAATATCCAGATCGCCACCGGCGATCTGTCTTCCTGGAAGCCGAGGATCTGAGGGACAGCCCGCTCCCACGCTTAGCCTCTGCTTGCGCGCGCATAAACGTCCATAACGGAAAATCCGCAGGGCCTCCCCGCGCGCCCACTCACGCCTGCTCGATAAGCCCGTCCTTCATGTGCAGGATCCGGTCGCTCATCCTGGCCAGCTCTTCATTATGGGTAACGATGAGAAAAGTCTGTTTCAGCCGGTCACGGAGATCGAAGAACAGCTGGTGCAGCTCTTTGGCATTGGCCGTATCCAGGTTGCCCGTCGGCTCATCTGCAAAGACGATATCCGGATTGTTGATCAGGGCTCTCGCCACGGCTACCCGCTGCTGCTCTCCACCGGACAGGGCGCTGGGTTTGTTGTCGAGGCGGTGACCCACCCCCAGGGTCTTCAACAATTCCTCCGCCTGCTCTTCTACCTCCTTTTTGTTCCTTCCGGCTATCCATCCGGGAATGCATACATTTTCCAGCGCGCTGAATTCGGGCAGAAGGTGGTGGAACTGGAAGACAAATCCGATATGGCGGTTGCGGAAAGCGGCCAGCTGTCTTCCCTTGAGCTCCGTTATTTTTTTGCCCTGGAGGGCGACCTCTCCCTTTCCAGGCTCGTCAAGGGTACCCAGAATATGCAACAAGGTGCTTTTCCCCGATCCGGAGGGTCCAACGATGCTGACGATCTCCCCTTTCCGGATATTTACGTCCACTCCCTTCAAAACCCACAGATTGCCATAATATTTTTGTATTTCCCTGGCTGTTAGCATACTAATAGATTAAATACAGCGTACATACTACAAACGTACAGGTTCAGGGCCATAAACGTACAGGTCGGGGTCAAATTTTCAGACAACCGGCCGCCCCGATCCTCCACCAGGACTTATCTGCGGGTAGTCATCGGCAGGAAAAGGAGAGATCACAGGCGGGAAAAGCAGAAAATTTAACATAACCTATATATGGTAACCCCAGGAAAAACAGGTTTAATTTTGGTTGATATTTGGTGGTTTCGTTTTAAAAATTACTTTTGCGGAAAATTAAGACGTTCAGAAGAAAAAATTAAGAGGCTCAAAAGACTGACTTTTTTAAAAATATTAAGCACATTAAAACAAGGAAACGATGTTTTGGACACTTGAATTAGCCAGCTATCTGGAAGACGCTCCCTGGCCGGCTACGAAAGACGAATTGATAGATTATGCCATTCGTTCCGGTGCTCCTATCGAGGTGGTGGAAAACTTACAGGAACTGGAAGACGAAGGAGAGATTTACGAGGGCATCGATGACATCTGGCCCGACTACCCAAGCCAGGAGGACTTCTTTTTCAACGAGGATGAGTATTGACCCAGGCCTTGACGTCATCCTCCGCAACGAATATAATTAAAAGGCGTCCGAAAGGTTTCGGACGCCTTTTCGTTTTCAATTTATTATTTCTCCATTTGTTCGACAACGGCCTGCGTAACTCCTGTAAATGAGAACCCGCCATCATGGAAAAGATTCTGCATGGTGACCATCTTCGTCAGGTCGCTGAACAAGGTCACACAATAACCCGCGCATTCATCGGCAGACGCATTACCCAATGGGCTCATTTTTTCCGCATAGGAAATAAAACCATCGAATCCCTTTACCCCACTGCCAGCCGTCGTTCGGGTAGGAGATTGTGAAACGGTATTTACGCGCACCTTCTTTCTCACGCCATAGTGATAACCAAAGTTTCTGCTTACGTTTTCCAGCAACGCCTTGGCATCCGCCATCTCATTATAATCGGGGAATATCCGCTGTGCCGCGATATACGTAAGCGCTATCACACTGGCGCCCTCATTCAGTGCGTCCAGGTCCCAGGCCGTACGCAGCATCCGGTGAAGGGACATGGCCGAAATATCCAGCGTTTTCTGGTTCCAGGCATAATCTATCTCCGTATAATGCTTTCCCTTACGGACATTTATGCCCATCCCGATCGAATGCAATATAAAATCGATCCCGCCACCGAAATGTGCCATGGATTCTTCAAATAATTTTTTGAGATCATCCATATTGGTCACGTCTGCACCAATCACCGGGGCTTTTACGGCTTCTGCCAGTTTGTTGATCTCCCCCATACGCAAGGCTACCGGGGCATTCGACAACACCAGTTGAGCACCTTCTTCGTGACAACGCAATGCAGTTCTCCAGGCGATTGATTTTTCGTCCAGCGCCCCGAATATGATCCCTTTCTTCCCTTTTAGCAGATTGTATGCCATAGATTGATTGATTTTTATGAGAATTTAAGGCCAAATATAAAACAACCCGACCACCAATCCCACGATGAGGATCGTATAAATGATCACCAACACAAAATTAGCGAGAAAGTAAAGGAACAATCGTCCCGCCGAATCCCGGGGCCTCAGCACCTTCAACAAGGACCGGTTAATATAATATACGGGGATCAGCGATAGCAGGATGATCAGGTAAACAAAAAGGGAACGCATCTTCATGGGCAGATTTTTAGTTCACCACCATTTCCCTCGCGTTCTCCAATGCAGCGGCAGTAGGCTTCTCTCCACTCAGCATCTTTGCAATGGCGGTGATGCGTTCTTCCCTGGTCAGCAACCGGATGCCGGTCTTGACCATTTCCCCCTTTGTCTCTTTATATACAAAATAATGCGCATCCGCCTTGCCCGCGATCTGTGGCTGGTGCGTTATACAAATCACCTGCCGCCTTCTGGACAGGCTCTTCAGGATAATGCCTACCTGTCTGGCAGCCTCTCCCGAAATACCTGTATCGATCTCATCGAAGATCAGTGTGGGAAGATCCATGGATTCGGCAACCAACGATTTGATACATAACATGAGGCGGCTGAGCTCCCCTCCGGACGCCACTTTGCGGATAGGCTCAAAGCGCTGGCTCTTATTGGCGTCGAAAAGAAATTCTATTGCATCCATACCGAAACTGTTCAGATCGGCCTCTTTCACCTGTACTTTCAGCCGGGCATTGGGCATGCCCACCTGGTGCAGCAGCTTGTTTACCTGCTCTTCCAGCGGCGCCGCTTGTGCCTGGCGGTTTTTGGAAAGAACGGCTGCCTGCTTTTTTGCATGCTGCAACAGCTTCACCGTTTCCTTTTCTTTAGCTGCGATACTTTCATCCATATTCAATATGGCCTGCAATTTATTTTCGAGGTCCTGCCGGATGGACAACAGCTCCGCCGTCGTCCTGACGCCATGCTTCTTCAGCAGCTTATACCCCGCGGAAACACGCTCGTTTATTTCTTCGATCCGCTTCGGATCGTAATGGATATGATCATTGATACGTTCTACTTCTTCCGCAATATCCTGCAGCTCGATCTGCACCGATTGCATACGTTCGGAAAGGCCGGGCAGACCGGGATGATAGATTGCAAAAGACTGCAGCTGATGCAGCAAGGATTTTAACTGCTGCACCACGGGTTGCTCCCCTTCTTTGAGCTCCTGATAAACTTTTGACAACGCATTCCGGATGCCTTCGGAATTATTCAGCAATTTCAATTCCTGGTCCAATTCCTCCAGTTCGTTTTCCCGGAGGCCCATTTCTTCCAGCTCTCCGAAAAGGAATTTATTATAGTCCAGCTCTTTATCGGAGCTTGCCTTTTTTTCCTGCAGCAATGCCAGCGCTTTACCAGCGGCTTGCCAGGCACGGAAACTCGTCCGGTATTCATCCAGATTGCTGGCCTGCCCAGCCAGAGCATCGAGTACTTCACGTTGAAAATCCGATTCGCCTAATTCCAGCGTATCGAACTGCCGGTGCAGATCCACCAGGAGGGAACTCAGTTTTCGCAACTGCTCCAGGTTCACCGGCGTATCATTCACAAATGCCCTAGTCTTTCCATTTGGCGCTATTTCCCGGCGGATGACCACTTCATCCTCCGCATCCAGATCGTTCGCCTTAAAAAAAGCCGTCGCTTCTTCTCTGGCATTCAACGCAAATACGCCCTCTACGACACATTTCTTCTCCCGGTTCAATAACACGGTCGTATCGGCACGGTCCCCGAGGATGAGTGACAAGGCGCCCATCAGAATGGATTTACCCGCACCCGTCTCCCCGGTGATCACATTCATGCGTCCAGAAAAATCGATGCTGATCGCATCTATGATCGCATAATTCTGTATGTGAAGCCTCTGTATCATAAGATAACTGGCTAAAAGCTTTTAACTGATAAATGAATGAGCAAATTAAGTAATTAGCCGGTTCAGTCCGGCACAAGATTCCCACATCATCCGGCCTGAGCCTGCATCTACTCCTGCCCGCATCGCTCCACGCCTGCCTTTGCCCGTTGATCAAGGGAATTCTTATAATCATGGTCTTTCAGTGACAGGCATTTTTTAAAAAATCCGATCGCCTTTTCCCGCTCGCCCCGTTTCTCGTAGATGTAGCCGGTCTGAAGGGCCGCCCTGGCGGCAAAATATTCCTTCAGATGTTCTCCTGTCGTGATCGTTGTCAGATAGGCCGATATGGCTTCATCCTCCTTCCCTAAACCATCGTAGATCCGCCCCAGCCGGTAGGCAAGCTCGCATTTTTCCTCCGGCAGGGTAAAATTCGCCGGGCTTATTCCCTGGAGGGACTGCAGCGCTTCGGAATAATAGCCTCCGTCACTCAGCAGCCTTGCTTTCAGCAAACGCCTGTCGGGCCATTTGCCGCTTTTCGCTTCTTTCATGGCCTGCTTGTCCGCATCCGAGTCCATCCCTCCTTTCTGCAGCACCTGTTCCCTGAAGGCCGCCGCCCTCTGATCATCGCTCCGCAGATAATAATACCAGCTCAGTTTCTGCAGTACGTCCTTTACATAAAATCTCCCCTTGAAATTATTCAGGAACCGCTCAAAATAAATATGCGCCTCGGGGTCCAGATGGTTCAGACTGGCATAGCCCATCTGCTGATCCCATACCGGCATATCGAGGTAATCCGGCGAATTATTCTTCTGCTGGATGACCCGCTGGACATAAGCGGACTGCTGATCATTATTGCCAAGATTGGCCGCCAGATAGGTATAAAGATGATTGTTTTTTACATCCAGCTTATTCTGTCGGATAAAGGCAAATACTTCTTCCCGCTTATTTTCAATATAGAATTTCAGGTAGAGATAATAAAAGATAGCCTCGTCCCTGTACAATGCTGACCAGCCGTCTGTCTGCGAAAGGAATTGCTGCAGTTGCCGCATGCCCGTGCCAATATTTCCTTTGATCCCCAGAAGACCGCTCAGCCATTTGTAACCATCGGGAATGGTGCCTGCGACGACCTGCATCGCACCGCTCAGCATGCTGGCGGGCTTGAATTCCGGGAATTTTTTTTCGTTATCCTTACTTTGCAGGAATGAACGTCTGAACTCCCATCCTGCATCCCAGTTGCTCCCAAATTTCACTTTTACGGCCGCCCACTGAAAATGGATCACCGATTTACTGAAGAGATAGAAAGGTGAAGATTCAGGTCCTTCATTCATCAGTTGTATCCGCTTATCAAGGTTATCCTTTCTTGCCTTGTATTCCGCAGGGTCCTCATTAAAAAAAAGAATAAAAAAATCGATATAATTCTCAAGGAGGACGGGGATCAGATTATCCGGATCCCTTTTCTTCTCGGCATCCAGTAACCGCGCTCCTGCTTCCAGCTTCAGCTGAACGATCTGGCGATAAGCTTCCTGACAATTGCTGTTAAAATCAAACCGCTTCTGCCCCAGAACACAGCAGGGTAGCAGAAAAAAAAGAAAAAGAACGATCCCCGGTACGACAGCATTTTTCAAGTGGATAATCATGATTGGTAAAAATCCTACAAATAGGATGACTTGCCAAATAAAAAGGTCCCGGAAATTCCGGGACCTTTTCTTAGTATTTTTCCGTAATGGTTATTTCACCTCTATCGCATCGTTCAATTCATTATCCACCAGGATACGTCCGCAATTCTCACATACGATGATCTTTTTCCGCTGACGGATCTCACTCTGCCTCTGTGGGGGGATCGCATTGAAGCAACCTCCGCAGGCATCCCGGACTACCGGCACCACGGCAAGACCATTGCGGTAATTGCTGCGGATCCGATCATACGAATGCAACAACCTCGGCTCTACCTTTTCTCTGGCTTCGGAAGACAGTTTATTAAAATGCTTTTCTTCCTTTTCAGTGGTTGCGATGATCTTATCCAGTTCATCCTTTTTATTCTTCAGAACAGCTTCCTTTGTAGCAATATTTTTCTTGGCTTTTTCCAGCAACTGCACTTTTTCAGCAACCTCTTCGCCCGCATCCCGGATATGCTTTTCCGCCAGTTTCATCTCCAGCTGCTGCATTTCGATCTCTTTATTGATCGCTTCGAATTCACGGCTGTTCTTGACGTTTTCGGACTGCTTCTCATATTTCTTTATGAGTGCATCCGCTTCCTTTATGATCTCTTTCTTCTTATTGACAAACTCCTGGACACCATTGATCTCTTCTTCCACGCGGGTCTGACGGGCATGTAATCCCTGGATCTCGTCTTCCAGATCACTGACCTCCATAGGCAATTCGCCTTTCAGGATTTTGTACTCGTCTAACTTAGATTCAACTTTTTGGAGGGTAACCAGCGATGTGAGTTTTTCCTCTACGGAGAATTCTTTTACGTTCGACATAGTTTATTTTGTTGATCCGGCCCGGTCTTTTATCGAATTTAGCCCAGTCCGGCTTAACTCTCTAATAACTGGCCTTCGGCCGAGCCGCTTCCACCGGCTCATGAATAAAAATTAACCGGATTGGTTTTTGTATCCGATTTAAGGACGGCAAAGTTAGGGAATTTTTCCCGCAAAATATCAAAAAGGAGGTCGATCGTGAATTGCTCGCTTTCGAAATGACCGATATCGGCTATAACGAGGCGGCCGTCCGCATCAAAAAACTCATGATATTTGACATCTGCCGTGATATAAAAGTCAGCCCCGACAGCTAAAGCCTTGGAAATAAGGAAACTACCGGCTCCTCCGCAAACGGCGCATTTTTTTACCGGTCTCCCTGTCAAGGCAGTATGACGTATGGCCTGGAGCCCGAATGCTTGTCTGATCCTGCTCAAAAACTCGCTTTCTTCCATCCTTTCCGGCAGATCCCCGACCAACCCGGCTCCCACCCCAGGATGCTCATTCGAAATGGGCATCAGGTCGTAGGCTACCTCCTCATAGGGATGGGCCCGGATCAGGGCGGCTATGACCGTAGTCCTGAGGTGAGCGGGCAGAATGACTTCCAGGCGGACCTCCTTTTCATCCTGACGCAACCCCGGCTCTCCCACGAAGGGATGTGTCCCTGTTCCTCCCTTGAAGGTTCCTTCCCCTCCGGTAGTGAAACTACATTCGCTGTACTGACCGATATGACCGGCGCCGGCCGAAAAGATCGCATTCCGGACGGCTTCCAGATGGGCCGGCGGTACAAAAGTGAACAATTTCTGAAGGGTGGCCCCCTTTGCCTGTAAAGGGCGGCAATTCACCAGGCCAAGTTGCCGGGCCATTCTCCCATTTACCCCTCCCTGCACATTGTCGAGGTTCGTATGGATAGCATAAATAGCAATATCCTGCTTGATCGCGGAAATTATCGTTCTCTCCACATAATTTATCCCGGTGATCTTCTTCAGCCCGCCAAAAATGATCGGATGATGGGCGACGATCAGATTGCATTTCCGGAGAACGGCTTCCTGAACCACGGCTTCCGTTGCATCCAGGGTCACCAGGGCGCCGGTACACTCCCAGCTCCCACTCCCCGTCAGCAATCCGGCATTGTCATAATTCTCTTGGTAAGCCAGCGGTGCGACAGATTCCAGATGAGCGAGAAGGGTGGCGATTTGCATGTGAATGGTTGAGGCCCGCAAAGCGGACCTATTGAATAATTTTTTCTACATGGCTCAGTTTGCCTTCTTCATTGACTCCCTCGAGCACGACCCGTATTTTTCTGGAAATATCGTTGTTGTAAAATTGGAAGCTGATCCGTTTGTTATCCTTGTCCGTAAGGACGTAAGGTTTCCAAAAAAGGGTCGTCCGGATGTCTTCGATGTCGTTCAGCGCCGCATTCTGGACATCATAATCCGGTGCATAAAATTCTTTTACGGGTGAATACCCGATCAGCTGGATACGATCGAGGCCTTTAAAATTCGCATCGGATTTCTTTTCATCCCCTCCTTTCTTTGTATATACCGCGATGACCCCTCCGGCCCCTCCGCCAAAGCCGACTCCCGAGCCCGGCCTGAATACTTTCACCATGGCAATATCCGAAACAGGGGTGGACTGCAGCTGCGATGCGTCTACCTGCATTTCGTTCAGGTACAAGGAAGGTGTCGATCCCCGCCATTGTAAGGATGGAGAGCCGCCTGGTCCGTTGCCCGTTGTGATCTGCAGACCAGCCACTTTGCCCTGCAGATAAGCAAAGATATCCTGCATGGCTACAGCATAAGGATCATTGTTCAGATCGAAAGCATAAGCATCCCCCCCGCTGAACATGCCCGAAGTATATTTCTCATCGAGCTTTTCCTTGTCGGATTTCACCCTACCCATTACCGTCACGGTTTCCAGCGTTTTTACTCTTTTATCCAGCAGCGGCTGGATACGCGCGGCCTCCTGAGCGATGAACCGGCTTCTTCTGAAGAATAGGCTATCGGCTGCCGTCCATCCATCATAGATGCTTGTCAGCGGCTTTACCGTCCTGGGGGCTCTTAACATACCGGTATTAAAGGTCACGGCTGCTTCATTGGAAAGTTTACGGTTCACATTGAACATATAAAAAGCCCGGGCCGTATCATAAAATATCAGCCCCGTCACGCCGAATTTGCCTCCGCTCAAGCGGGGAATGGCCAGCATCTGCGTACTGGAATCTTTCTTCTGAAGAATAACGTTCAGGGATTCATCTTTGCTGATCCGGTAAGGATCTACTCCCAGGACCTCCACTTTCATGGAAAGGAAGTTCTGCTCGGGTGATTTTATAACGGGCAGCTTGCCCCTGGTCAGTTGGTCCCAATCGAACCGGCGCCAGCCATGCGTGAGCATCACCAGGTCCAGATGTCCCCCCACACTATCGGACTGATTGGAAAAATAGTAATTCGGCGAGTAAACATAACCCCTGATATCTCCGGTCAGTAAAAGCCTTGAAATAATATTATCATCTCCGGGCATTTCTCCATCGGCTTCTGCATCGGTCACCGCGAGGGAGAAATTGGAGCGCAGGGTATCGGGCACTTCGATCTGAAAAGTATTTTTTCCTCTTTTACCCGTGCTCTTTGACAGAATGGCCAGAACAGGGGCGAATCCATAATCGTGGTTATTGACAAATACCACTCTTTCGGCCAAAGGCTGGTCGGCGGAGTTGAAGACGGTTATCTGCAGCACGCCGGTCGGCAACTGTCCTGTCGGTATCGTACCCCCGCTCATAAAATTTTCTTCCAGGTTGATCTTCGCCTTATAAACCATATGCTGATGCATATGGGCCATGATCGTCAGATGTTTTTGTTCAGGTCCCCCATCCGCCGATCGGGCAACGGAAAACAACACTTTCTGGTTACCGGCAATGGCCCGAACGGTCACTCCCGTCTGTTTAACGGCCGGCAGGGAAGTTCTGTGTTCTATATTTTGTTCGTCCTTCCAGAAGGCAACGAGGGAATCTCCTTTTTCAGGCGTCAGTATAAATTTTCCCATGCCATCGTGCTCTGAGACAAAACCAAGCAACTCCTTGCCCGCACCATCCTTCAGCACCCCTTTTACCGCGACCGGCAGTCCATACTGATCGTTTGCCTTAAAAGCCACCACGCCTTCCACCCCGGCCACCATATCGCCTCCTTCCGGAAAGAACTGGATCCGTGGCTCCTGATGGATGACCGTAACCGCCATTCCCGAATCAGTTTTTTTATTATAGATCCGGATATCTTTTTCATAAAAAAAAGCCGTATCGAAATTTGTCATCCAGGTTGTGTACGCTCTGAAATGCAGATGCCCGCTTTTAATATTCCGGGGCAGGTCGAAATTGCCGGCCGCGGTAGACTCCATGACAGGGGCCGTCTTGCGTTGCAACAGATTGCCCTCTCCATCCGACAGCTCTGCATAGAAGTTTTTGCTGAAGAGAGAAGGATCGGCGCCCGAAAATATATATGCCTTGAACCATATCGTCTCTCCAGGATTATAGAACTTCTTGTCAAAGTGGACATGAATCTTTTCCTGCGGATAACCATCTGCATAAATAGTCATCATGGAGTCGATCTTTTGAGCGGACAGGAACAATGGAAAGACCAGGACCGACGTTAAAGCGAGGCGATACTTGTTCATAGCTGGAATATTACAACAAATCTCCGTCTTCCGGGGAAAACTAAGAAAAATGATTATAATTTCGGGATATTTTAGAATTATCAACAGGAAAAAAATGTTAAAATGGTTTTAACAAAACCCTCCGGTGAACTCTACGTTGAATATGTTTCCCGAATGCAAAAAATTGCCGATGTCAAAAATTCACTGGCTGTTCTTCAATGGGATCAGGAGACCTATCTGCCTCCGAAAGGAGCGGCCCGCCGCGGCCAGCAGATGGCCACCTTATCTGAAATAGCGCATGAATGGTTCACCGCTGCCAGTCTTGGCGATCTTCTCACGGAATTAAATAACCGGGGCGACCTGTCTCCCGGAGAAAAACGGAATATTTCCCTGAGCCTTGAAGATTATAACAAACAAAAGAGGTTCAGCCCAGCGTTTATCCGTCTGTTGAGTGAAACGACCTCACGCAGCTTTCATTCCTGGATCCGCGCCCGGTCCGCGAATTCTTTCGCCCTATTCGAGGAAGACCTGGATAAGGTCCTTCAATTAAAAAGAGAAGAAGCGGAATTGGCAGGATACCAACAGCATCCTTATGATGCGCTGCTCGATGAATATGAAAAAGGCTGCACGGTTTCTATGCTGGATAAGATCTTCGGCCAGGTCAAAAGCCCTCTCAAAAACCTGCTGGATAAGATCCGGGCGCAGCAGCAGGTGGACGACCATTTTCTGCATGGTCATTTTCCCAAACAAGCCCAATGGGACTTCGGTATGAAACTGATCCGGGAAATGGGTTTTGATTTCGGGGCAGGACGGCAGGATATTTCCGAACACCCCTTCACGACCAGTTTCTCCAGCGAGGATGTCAGGATCACGACCCGTATCGATGAAAATGATTTCGGGAACATGACCTGGAGCTGTATCCACGAGGCCGGCCATGCCCTTTACGAACAAGGCTTACCGGGAGAGAATTACGGGCTGCCCCTGGGAGAATATACCTCCCTGAGCATCCACGAATCGCAGTCAAGATTGTGGGAGAATAATGTCGGCAGAAGCTATGCCTGGTGGCAGCACTGGTATCCTCTCCTCCAGCAATCTTTCCCCGGCCAGCTAGGCAAAGTGACCCTCGGTCAGTTCTACAAAGGCATCAACAAAGCCGGTCCTTCCCTTATCCGGACGGAGTCGGATGAAGTGTCCTATCATTTCCATGTAATGATCCGGTATGAACTGGAGAAAGGACTTATCGGAGGCTCGGTTTCCGTTAAGGATATCCCGGCCTTCTGGAAAGAACAATACGCCAATTACCTAGGCGTGACGGTACCCGATGATAAAAGAGGCTGTCTGCAGGACGTACACTGGAGCCATGGCAGCTTTGGGTATTTCCCGACCTACAGCCTCGGCAGCTTCTACGCAGCCCAGTTGTTTGCCGCCGCCGGGAAGCAGCATGCGGCCATTGAACAGGAAATGGGGTCCGGCAACACCGCCCCGCTGCTGGCATGGTTAAGGGAGAATATACATCGATATGGGCGCCAATTCCCCAGCGAGGAACTTTGTCGCAAAGCCACCGGAGAGAGCCTCAATATTCAACATTTTTTACGGTATTTGATTGACAAATTCGATAAAATTTACATATCTTGAGGGTAAATCCAGTCCATGAAAAAAATTTACGCTACCCTTTTTCTTTTTCTCATCCTGTCGCAGCCCGGCTGTAAAAAATTCATACAGCAGCAGGAGCAAAATGCCATCGTTTCGGCCGTTACCAACGGATACTGGTATGTTTCACAATACCTGCAGAATGACAGCGACATTACGGCGTCCTTTGCCGGCTATCTTTTCAAGTTCGACACGAATGGCACGGTGACGGGAACAAAGGACGGTGTTTCTGTAAAAGGCGTCTGGACTGCGGATATCAATACGAGAACGATCGTTTCCAGTTTTCCAACAGCAGGAGACCCCCTTAAATATTTGAATGAAACCTGGATTATTACAGATAGTTCACCGAGCTTTGTAAAGGCAAAATCGACAGATCCCGGTAGCGGTGCCGCCAATATCCTGCAATTAAAAAAACAATAGGACTTCATGATTATCACAAATTTGTAATTCGTTGACCAGGAAACCACTTTTCTTACTCTGTTTTCTTTCCCTGATATGTATTTTCACCGCAAAAGGGCAGGCCCCGGTCGCGGATTTCTCAGCATCGACCACCGCAGGATGCGGTCCCCTGGGTATTAATTTCAAAGATCTTTCCACCGGCTCACCTCTTTTCTGGACCTGGGATTTTGGCAATGGCCAGATTTCCAACCAGCAAAATCCGATATCGACCTATACCGTTCCTGGCGTGTATACCGTCACCCTCATCGTCAAGAACAGAAGTGGCGAAAACTCGGTCCGTAAGACCGACTATATAACGGTTTATCCCTACCCTACCGCAAATTTCACGGCTGATCTGACCCTGGCCTGCGCACCTGCCACGATTCATTTCACAGACCATTCCATCCCGGGGCAGGGCAGTATTTCAGGCTGGAGCTGGGATTTCGGGGACGGTGGCGCCAGCACAGGACAAAGTCCGGCATATACCTATTCACAGCCCGGCTATTATACGGTAAGGCTAACAGCCACCAATTCACAGGGTTGCTCCAACACACTCGCCATTGCGCGTTATATCCGGCTGGTCTCTGGCGTTCAGCCGGATTTTGCCTGGGACCAGACTTCCACCTCCTGTTCGGCCCCTTTCGTACTTAACTTTATCAATCAGACATCGGGCCCAGGGAATCTCAACTATTCCTGGGATCTGGGAAATGGGGTCATCTCTGCACAACAAAGCCCATCCACTACCTATCCATCGAATATCGATTATAAAATAACCCTGACCGCTACAAGCGATCTGGGCTGCAGCCAGTCCATTCAGAAAACCATATCTTTCCCTGGCGGCAATCCGATCATCACCAGTCCCGATTCTGCCTGCGCCAATACCCCCATCAGTTTTAAAAATGGCTCTGTCCCGGCGCCGGTCTCTTCTGCGTGGGATTTCGGGGATGGCAGTTTTTCCACCGCCACCAATCCCAGTAAATCTTATCCTACACCTTCCGCCTACACGGTAAAGCTGGTCAACAAATATTCGACCTGCGCGGATTCCATCTCGAAGATCGTCCAGATCGTCAGTAGCCCTGTAGCCGATTTCACAGCTGATAAAAAAGTTTCCTGCAAGGCCCCGTTAACGGTGAGTTTTCAGGGCATCAGCACTCCCCCGACTTCTGTGGCAAGCTGGCTCTGGGATTTCGGGGATGGCAGCACGTCCAGTCTTCAAAGTCCTTCCCACAACTATACGACGGCAGGCAGCTTTGACGTCAAGCTGACCATTACGAATACTTCGGGTTGTTCCGGCACGATCACCAAGTCCCAGTTTATTCAGATCGCCCCTCCCGTAGTGAACATTATTCAACTTCCCGGTCAGGTCTGTACGGGAGCGGGGTTCAGTCCCGTCGCCGATATTGCCACGCTGGATGGGGTGGCTTCTTATTCATGGACCGCCTCCGGTGGGTCGCCCGCCACGTCTACGTCCCCAAACCCAACTTTCACGTACGCGACCCAGGGCAACTATGATCTCACCCTGTCTGTCACTACAAATGATGGATGCACTACTCCGGCCATATTGTTTTCCGACGCCGTGATCGTGGGCGATCCTGTTGTTCCCCATTTTACCATAAGCCCAACAACGTCCTGCGCCAATCAGCCCATTACGTTTACATCAGACGCCGACCCGGCAAAGGTGAATTACTGGTTCTGGTATTGGGGGGATAATACGGACACCGGCCGCACCGGTCCTGTTATTACACATTCCTACAACGACAGTGGGGATTTCAAAGTCATCATGCGAACGATCAGTCATGGCTGTACCCAATTCGCCCCGGCTTACCAGATCGTACACATCAATGCGCCCATCGCCAATTTCGGATACCAGGCAGAATGCATCGACAGACATATCATCGATTTTAAGGATTCGTCAAAAATAGATCTGACGAAAGGAGCGCCCACCTATTTATTCAATTATGGGGATGGGAATTCTTCCGGCACGATTACAGGCAATCCACCCATTTTTCCACCGCACACGTATGCCGCCTATGGCACATATACGGTGACCCTGACCGTTACCAACGGGCCTTGCTCGGATGTTATCAGCAAACCCGTCGTAGTCAGCGCCCAGGCGCCCGATTTCACGATCGATCCTGTCTCCGACTCAGTATGTAAAAATGCCCCCTTTACTTTAACAGTAGCCGGCATAGATACGAACTTTATCAGAAGCTATGATTGGAATGTAGGCGGCGCCATCACTTCTGCCGGCCCCGTTTTTCAGAGTTCCCTTCCGGCTACTGGCAATTACCCGCTAGGTCTGACCATAACGGACATAAATGGTTGTGTTTATTCATCATTGCCTGTTAACCCCCATACCCTGGTGGTCACTGGCCCCGCAGCATTATTTACCCCAGCCAACCTGATAGCAGGCCTCGCAGGAGGTTGCCGGAATACTCCCATCTTCTTCACGGATCAGTCGACCCCCTATGGGCCTGGCTATCCCATCGTAACATGGACCTGGAATTTCCGCGATGGGGGGACTGTAGACTTCAATGCGCCTCCTTTTTCACACAGCTATACGGACACCGGCTCTTACACCGTAGTGCTCACGGTAACGGACTCGAAAAACTGTAACGACAGTTATGCGATGCCCACCTTTGTGCAGATCACAGGCCCCCAGGCCGGTTTCTTCACGACAGACACCGCCTATTACTGCCCGAATGCGCCGCTGCCGTTTACGGATTCGTCGAAAGGATACAACCTCTCCTGGGCCTGGGACTTCGGGGACGGCAATACATCTACTCTCCAGAACCCTACAAATAAATTTCCGACCAGCGGACAGAAATATTCGGTCAAGCTTAAGGTCACCGACCAGGTGGGCTGCTCCGACTCCCTCACCAGGGTCAATTATATCACGATTCAAAAACCCATTCCGGATTTTTCCATCGCCGACTCTACGACCATCTGCCCCCCGCTGCAAACGACCTTTACACCGAATGCCCAGTTCTATGACTCCTTGTACTGGGATTTCGGGGACGGCACTACGTCCACCCTGCCCAACACCACACATTTCTATAATACCTACGATACCTTCTATGCTAAGCTGATCCTGCGCGGACCGGGTGGTTGTCTGGATTCGGCCACACGCCGCATCCTCGTGCTTGATCCCCATCCCGGGCAGACCACCTCTTTCACCTACAACCCGCTTACGGCCTGCGACTCCGTACTGACGACTTTCGATATAGTGGCTCCCGGATACACGCGCTGGAATCTGCTCTTCGGGGATGGGCAGTCCGACTCCTCTCAGATGGAGCCTGTCGTCCACATGTACCGGATCCCGTTTGTGTATCAGCCGCAACTCATTTTGCAGGATCCCACCGGCTGCATCTTCGGAATAGGGGCCATCGGTGGTAATATCAAAGTATTGGGAGCCACCCCATTCTTCAGTATCGACCGGCATGAATTCTGCGACAGCGGAGTAGTCAATTTTTCCGATTTTACGATCACCAATGACGGCATCGTCAGCAAGACATGGGTATTCGGCGACGGCACTCCCGATTTTGTATCTCCTACTCCGGCGCTGGAGGTCAATCCTCAGCATGATTACACGACCCCAGGCATTTTGCTGCCGACCTTAAAAGTAACGACGCAAAGCAATTGCGCCGAAAATTATACGGACACGATCAGGATCCATCAGACCCCACATCCTGTTTTTACCATTGCGAACCCTTCCTGTATCACCGTCCCGATCCAGTTCCTGGGCAACCTGACCATTCCCAATACAACGGATATCCTGACATGGTCCTGGAATTTTGGAGATGGACAGACGGCTAATGTGCAGGATCCGGTAATCACTTATCCAAAAAGCGGCAATTATACAGTAAGCCTGAAAGTATCCGTGCCCTTCGGTTGCAGCGACACGATCACCCAGACTATCCCGGCTTTCCCCCTTCCTTCCATTAAGGGACCAGCAGGCATCTCTACACCCGTAGGATTCCCTGTTACTATTCCATTCACCTACAGTACCAATATCCTCAGTTACGCCTGGACGCCTGTAACCGATCTCAGCTGCCCGGATTGTTCCAACCCGGTAGCTACCCCGATATTCAGCACCACCTATCATGTCGTCGTGACGGACAGCAACCATTGTGTTTCTTACGACAGCATTCTTGTCAAAACCGTCTGTAATGAAAAAAATTATTTCATACCCAATACCTTCTCCCCGAATGGAGATGGAGTAAATGATGTTTTTTATCCAAGAGGAAAAAGTCTCTATAATGTACAATCGATGCGCGTTTTCAACCGCTGGGGACAGAAGGTTTTTGAGAAAAGGGATTTCCCGGCCAATACGCAATCCGAAGGATGGGACGGCACCATCAACGGACAACTGGCTCCGGTGGATGCATACGTGTACATTATAGAAGTGATCTGTGAAAATGCGCAGATAATCGCCCTCAAAGGAGATGTAACCCTTGTACGGTAATAATAGTAACTAATGACTAAATGTCTTTCTGATATCAGGGCCTTTCTTTTTATCGCCTGTCTGCTCACGCTCGGACCATCGCAGGCGCAGGATATCCATTTTTCTCAGTTCTTCGAAGCCCCATTGTTACGTAATCCATCCCTCGCCGGCATATTCACAGGAGATTACCGGATACAAGGCGTGTATCACGATCAGTGGAACAGTTTCTCCAACGCTTACAGGACTGGTTCCCTGAATGCAGAATATAAAATGCCGGTGGGCAAAGGCAACGATTTTCTGACGGCAGGGCTTCAGGTGCTTTACGATAAGGCAGGTACTGCAGCCTTGTCCACGACCGAATTGTTGCCTGCACTGAACTATCATAAATCCCTGAGCGACGAAAGAACGATGTACCTTTCGCTGGGGTTCATGGGAGGACTGGTCGAAAAGTCGATAGACCTGTCAAAGGTCACCACCAACAGCCAGTACAATGGCACGGCCTATGATCCGGCCCTGCCCAATGGCGAACCCTTGATCAACCCCGATGCGCATTATTTGGATGGAAGCCTTGGGCTGAGTTTTAACAGCAGTTTTGGAAAGGATCAGGCCAATACCCTATTCGCAGGTGTCGCCTATCATCACCTGAACCGTCCGAAGAATTCTTTTTACAAGAACCCAGCGATCGAGCTGGATCCCAAATATGTTTTTTCAGCGGGCGTGAAGCTAAATGTAAATGAAGCCGCCTCGTTCACCCTCCAGGCCGACCATTCCATCCAGGGACCTGCCAGAGAAACGATTGGTGGAGCGCTCTATTCCTACAAATTAGGGTACGATCCCGAAAATTCACCCTATACACTCAATATAGGCGCCTTTCTGCGATGGAAAGACGCTCTTATCCCCGTCCTTAAACTGGATATGCATTCCCTCTCTGTCTCCATCAGCTATGATGTGAATGTATCAGAGCTGAGAAGCGCCAGCCAGAGCAGAGGGGGGTTCGAGCTTTCCATCTCCTATATAGGGTTTTTGCAGCATGATGACCCAAGTTATAAGACTTTTCGCCCAAAGTTCTGATCAGGTTCGCCCTCTCCCGATTGATCCGTACTTTTGCCCTACAAAAAAAATAACCATGAACTCCAGCAAGATCGAGATCGGCCAGCAAGCTCCGGAATTCAGCCTGTATGATTCGGATAAGAAAAAGGTATCTCTGACTGATTTTAAGGGGAAGAACGTCCTCTTATTATTCTTTCCCCAGGCCTTCACCGGGACCTGCACCAAGGAACTCTGCAGCACCAGGGATAACATAGCCCTCTACAACCAGGCAAACGCACAGGTCCTCGGGATCAGCGTAGATTCCATTTTTACCCTGGCTAAGTACAAGGAAGAGCAACAGCTTAATTTTCCCCTGCTCAGCGACTTTAACAAAGAAGTGTCCGCAACCTGGGGAGTCCTCTACGATACTTTCGTTTTTGACATGAGGGGCGTATCCAAAAGATCGGCTTTTGTTCTGGATAAGGAAGGAAAGATCCGGTATGCAGAAATACTGGAAGCGGCAACGGATCTGCCCGATTTTGTGGCTATTCAGAAGACCCTCCAGGAACTTAACTAATTGATAATAAGCCCATAATTCAGGTCCTGGTGACAAAACGCCGGGATCTGGATTTTACCGTTATTATTTGTAACTTTGGGCGGAAATGTTTATCTTGGAGTAACAGGTAAACCCTAGGAACGAATGAAGATTTTTTACTTTCTGTTATCCATTATTCTTTTGACGACCACCCAGGCAAAAAGTCAGGCAAGGGAGCCTGTGCCCGAACCGGAAGTAAAAATTGTGAAATTCTACCCCAACCCTGCCATTTCTTACATCACCTTCGAAGCCATAGAAAAAAGCGCCATTAAAGCCTATTCCCTTCAGATCTTCAACTTTCTGGGCAGAAAGGTTTTCGAAGCCTCCATCAACTCCGAAACAAAAGTAGATCTGACCACCTTTGTCCGGGGCATTTATATTTTCCAATTAAAAGACCAGAGCGGAAGGATCTCCGATTCTGGCAAATTCCAGGTAAATAAATAACAAGTTTACGCGCATAATGGAAGTTCACGGCCAATACCTTCCGGGTCCTCCTCACTACAATACCTGAACGATGAGGAATTTCAGGTAGTTGGTATTCTCCCATCCATCGACAATAGGATGATCGCTGGCCTGTGCCTGGAAGGTGACCTGGCGCAGCTTCCTTTTTGCATCCTTCGCGGCAAGATGGATGGTTTCGAGGAACAAGCTGGGCTGGACCAGATTTGTACAGGAAGAAGTAACCAAAAAACCTCCTTTTTTCACCAGTTTCATACCCCGCAGATTGATCTCTTTATATCCGGCAAGCGCTTTCTGTATCGTTTCCCTGCTCTTTGTAAAAGCCGGGGGGTCCAGCATCACTACGTCATACTGACGCCCTTCCCTGCTCCATTGCTTCAACGCGTCAAATGCATTTATCGCTTCGAATGTACAGATATGCCCGATGCCGTTGAGCTCAGCGTTCCTGCGCGCCTGAATGACGGCATTCTCCGAAATATCCAGCCCGAGGACAGACCTGGCGCCGTAATGCGCAGCCTGGACCTCGAAGCTCCCGGTATAGCAAAAAGCTCCAAGTACGTCCGCACCTCTGACGATATGCCGGATAGCCCGGCGATTATCATGCTGGTCGAGAAAATAACCTGTCTTCTGTCCATTCTCGATATCCACATACAATTTCAGGCCATTCTCCTCTATCAGCACCGTAGTATCGAAAGGCGCGGACAGGAAGCCCTTCTGCTGCGGCAATCCTTCCAGTTCCCTTACCGGCACGTCATTGCGCTCATAGATCCCTTTCGGCTGGAATATCTGCTCCAGGGCACTTACAATAGCCATCTTCCACCGGTCGATGCCCAATGCCAGCGTCTGGATCACAAAATAATCGTTGAATTTATCGATGATAAGGGCCGGAAGAAAATCCGCTTCCCCAAAAACAAGACGGCAATTTTCGGTATATCCTATCTTCTGCCTGTATTCCCAGGCTTCCTTCAGACGTTTGTAAAAGAATCCCTCATCGATGATCTCCGATCTGTCCCTGGTGAGCAACCGGACAAGGATCTGGGATTGCGAATTGATATACCCTCTTCCAACAAATTTTTTATCGTGTGTGAAAACTTCGGCGATGCCCCCGTTATCGGGCTCCCCTTCCACCTTCCCAACCTCATTGGCGAATACCCAGGGATGACCGCTTTCAATGCGTCTGCTGATCTTTTTATTCAGGTGAACTTTAGTCATGGCGGCAAAGATACGCCTCCTTACCAGACAAAAGTCCCGACGGCGCCGGCGTCCAGAGAGACGGCGACTATCTTGCCGCTGTACTGAATGTTGAACGTCTGGGTGCTGGTATTATCATTCAGTACGATCAATACTTTCTTACCATCGGTGTTCCTGAAAGCCACATTCTGCAGATTGTTCGGGACATTGGTATATACCCGCACCGCGCCCGGTCTGACAAATCTGGATGCATGTGCGATGATGTAATACGAAACATTGCGCGTAACGGAAGACCCGACGGTGATCGCCCCGAGGCAATTGCTACAGCCGCCGGGAGTATGGGGCTGATAGCTGGGATCGGAAGCCAGGTTCCATTCCAGCACGTTCTTGCTCCAGTTACGCGATGCGCCCACGATGAGGTTCTTGATATGCCAGTTCAGGTCCCCGCCAAAATTCGACGGTCCTGCCACATACTGTTCGGTGAAATATACATTCTTGGTGGGATAGGCATCATGCACCTGACCCAGCGTGCCGATACTCCCGGCATAGAGATGAAAGGCGCTTCCATCCGCATATTTCAATGCATCCGGATCGCTGAGTATGCCAAGAGGATATGCGGCATTGTCGCAGTTATGGTCCCAGATGATTATTTTAGTGGTCAGCCCGGCCGTCTGAAAGGCAGGCCCAAGATGATTCTTGACAAAATCCGCCTCTTCCGCCGATAGCATCGACATGCTGGGATTATTAGCGGGATTCATCGGCTCGTTCTGAGGGGTGATGGCATCGATCGTGATCCCCTGCGCCTTCATCGCCTGGATATATTTTACCAGATACTGAGCATAGACCTCGTAATATTTCGGCTGCAACGAGCCTCCTACGCTATTGTTATTGCTCTTCATCCAAAGGGGGGCCGACCAGGGCGAGCCCAGTATTTTTATGGATGGATTGACGGCTATGATCTGTTTCAGCAAGGGCACCAGATCGGTAAGATCGTTTGCTAAGCTGAACGATAACAGATTGGTATCCGGTTGTGCGGGAGTCCCATTATCATCGTAGGAGAACACCGAAGAGCTGAGGTCGGACGCCCCGATGCTTATCCTCAGATAGCTGACGCCGATAGATCCATCATCTGTGGAAAAAAGCTCTTTCACGATGGCGGCCCGGTCCGATGCCGCCAGATGGTTGATGAGGCCGGCGCTTCCACCGGTCAACGTGTAGCCGAAACCGTCGATCGTCTGGAAAACCTGGGTCGTATCCACGGTTATGTTCGCGTTGGTATTGGTCGAGCTGGAAAAGGACAGGCTAAGGGTTTGTTTTTGGAAGAGTGAACTCTGATCCGCCCGGGTCAGCCAGAAAGCCACATCCGGGCCCGGGGGCCCTGCGGGAGTAACAGGCGTCACTGGGGTCACCGGGGTAACGGGTGTGGGCTCGGCGCCCTTCTTTCCGCAGCCAATCATACTGCAGACTACAGCAAGCAACAAGATTATCCTCATATACTGATTTTAGAGCCAACCGAAGGCCCGGATCAATCCTCTAAATTAACCTAAATAGCTGAAAAAGCTGTCAGACAGGTGATTTACAAGACAATTTGTCTTTAAAATCTGTCCTGGCAAATTATTTGACAATCTTAGCATTGGCTAATTTTAATGTATATGCAAGAAAACGACACAAGATCTTCAAAAGACGAATTCGGCCGGAAACCCCGGGAAAACGCTCAGAATGTTCAGGAGGATCTGAATACCGACGAAAATATCGCCGGGACTTCGCATCTGAACGATACCATGGAGGAAGACAGCGAACTGGAAAAGACCAGAGAGGAATTACAGGGTCAGAAAGAGAAATACCTTCGCTTATTTGCTGAATTTGATAACTTTAGAAAGAGGAGCGCCAAAGAAAGCCTCGAATTGAGACAGACGGCAGGAAAAGAGGTCATTGTATCGCTGCTCGACGTCATGGACGATTGTGACCGGGCCGAAAAACAGTTGCAGAACGCGGAAAATATCGACCAGGTAAAGGAGGGCATTCAACTGGTGTTTTCCAAACTAAGATCGGTCCTCCAGAACAGGGGGCTAAAGGCAATGGAATCCATCCACACCGACTTCGATGTGGAAAAGCACGAAGCGATCACCGAAATTCCCGTTCAGGACCCATCCCTCAAAGGAAAAGTGATCGACGATGTACAGAAAGGTTATTACCTGAACGATAAAATTATCCGCTTTGCCAAGGTGGTAGTAGGCAAATAAGCCCAAAAAGAGACCGTTCAATTATGAGCAAGAGAGATTACTACGAAATACTGGGGGTGACAAAATCATCATCAGCCGAGGATATAAAAAAGGCTTATCGTAAAGTCGCGATGCAATTCCACCCTGACCGGAATCCGGGTGACAAAGGCGCCGAAGAAAAATTCAAGGAGGCCGCGGAGTCTTATGAAGTGCTGAGCGATGCGGATAAAAAAGCGCAATATGACCGCTATGGACATGCCGGCATGAGCAACAATGGCCGTGGAGGATTCAGTGGCGGCGCTGGCATGAACATGGACGATATTTTCAGCCAGTTCGGGGATATTTTCGGGGATGATATCTTCGGAAGCTTTTTTGGCGGCGGCAGACGGGGCGGTGGCTCCGCAAGGTCAAGAGGAGTCAGGGGAAGTAATCTTCGCGGAAAGGTCAAGCTTACCTATGAAGAGATCGCCAAGGGCGTGACCAAAAATATCAAAGTAAAAAAGTATGTGGTCTGCTCCACCTGCACCGGCAGCGGAGCAAAAGATAAAGGAAGCGTACAGACCTGCTCCACCTGCGGCGGCAGCGGTCAGGTCCGCAGGGTCAGCAATACCTTTCTGGGACAGATGCAGACCGTTACGACCTGTCCTACCTGTAATGGCGAAGGTTCTGTCGTCACCGCCAAATGTCCGGTCTGTAAAGGCGAAGGCCGGGTCTACGGCGAAGAAACGGTGACCATCGATATCCCCGCTGGCGTTCAGGAAGGAATGCAGCTGAGTGTGGGCGGAAGAGGCAATGCCGGCGAAAGAGGCGGAGCCGCTGGCGATCTCATCATTCTCATCGAAGAAGAGCAACATCCGGAATTACACCGGGATGGATTGAATGTCGCGTATGAGCTGCATATTTCCTTCACCGATGCGGTCTTCGGGATCCAGGCGGAAGTTCCAACCATTGACGGGAAAGCAAAAATAAAGATACCGGCTGGTACCCAGAGCGGGAAAATATTCCGGCTAAAAGGCAAAGGCTTTCCAGGCGTGAATTCGTATGAGAAAGGCGATCAGCTGATCCACGTTAATGTATGGACGCCACAACATGTAACACCGGAAGAAAAAGCAATATTGGAAAAATTGGGCGACTCCCCCAATTTTCTACCAAAGCCTGATAAGAACGAACGCAGCTTTTTTGACAAGGTCAGAGAAATGTTTAGTTAGATCTGGCTTTAGTCGCATCCGGGTGCATTGAGCAGCCATGGCCGGTTCATTCCTCTTTTTTCCTGCGTTTCTCCTTTCCATAGATCTTCCGGGCCTTCTCGATCAGGGTCACCAGTTCTTTCTGCATCCCGTCTTCGGGATCGCGGGATTTTTCTGCCAGCTCGATCGCATCTTTCCAGGTTGCCTGACGCATAAATCTGGATTTCTTCAGCAACCCCCCGAACATGGCTATAGAAGAGGCAAAACGATAGCAGGGCTGCAGTTCCCCGAATGGCGTCATCAAGGTCGGACAGATATATGTGCTCGATCTCTCCAGCGTATCATTGGGAAGCTTGTAGTTGAGCACTACTTTGGCCAGATTGCTTTTATCGAGGGGTTTATCCGCACTGTCCGGGTCGGCAGGAGTGATCTCGAAGAGCGCCAGCAAAGAATAACCCGACCCTACTTCCCCGCCCTGCACTTCATTAAGGGAGTCCGCCAATGATTTCAGTTTATTGTCAAAGCCGATAAGCCGGTAATTCTTTACCAGCGAGGGATTGAAAGCGATATTCAGATAGGCGTCATCGGCTACGGCATAAACGGTCTGTGTGAATTCATGCACCAGCACCTTCTCCGCCTCCTGTTCATTATCAAGATAGGCGAAATTACCATTGCCCTTTTTTGCAAGAACTTCCAGTTTGGAATCCTTATAATTACCCATGCCCACCCCCAGGCAGGTCAGATAGACGCCGCTCTGCTTTCGGAGTGAGATCATTTTTTCCAGTTCGTCCTCGGAAGTCTCCCCCACATTAAAGTCTCCGTCCGTCGCCAGCACGATCCGGTTGTTCCCTCCCTTTATGAACTGGCTCATTGCCAGCCGGTAAGCCGCCCGGATCCCCGCCTCCCCCGGCGTAGGCCCGCCCGGATACAGATCCTCGATGGCTTTCAGTATTTTCTTTTTATCATTTCCCGCAGTTGGCGGAAGCCATACGCCCACCGTGCTGCCATATACCACGACCGAAACCGTATCGATCTCTCTCAAATTGTTGATCAATAATTTAAAAGCCGATTTCAACAAGGGCAATTTATTCGGCATGTCCATGGAGCCGGATACATCGATCAGAAAGACCAGGTTAGCCGGGGGGATTTTGGCGGGGTCCAATTTTTTTGCACATACCTGTAGGAACAGCAATTGACTTCCCTCATTCCAGGGACATTCCGACAAGCTGGAATGAAGGAGAAAACAGCTGTCGGCCGGTGGCTGGGTATAGCCAAAATTGAAATAGTTCAGCAATTCTTCGATGCGGACGGCATCGGGTGGAATGCTGCTCCCCATATTAAGAAAGCGCCGGACATTGCTGTACGATGCTTTGTCAATGGTGACGGCAAATCCTGTTTCGGGGAATTTCTGCGCCGGGATAAACTCATTTTCCAGCAGTGAGCTATAGGTCTCGCTACCCACCGTCCAGCCCTTCCAATCAGAAGGCTTCAGGTCCTTTGTGAGGGACAACAACCGCTTCCTGGGAGCAACAGGCGGATGAAACAGCATTTTCAATATGATATTCTGGAATTGTGTGGCATCCACCAGCAGCGAAATGGTCTGGTATCCCTGAGCTGACAGGGTCAGCGAATCCCTTGATTGAGCAACAGGTATCCCAAATCCCCCTGAACTGCCGGAATTATAAAGATACCCGCTGGAATGAAGCAGTATTTTTACATTTGGCAAAGGGACATTATTATCATCTTTTATCTCCCCCCGCAAATAGAACTGCGCAGAGGCTGAATAAAACAAAAAAGAAGAAATAATGATAAACACTACATTTTTCAACTGGATATTTTGATTCAAATTAATACGTTCTTTCCTCTTTGTCAAGCCCCCACCGCCACTTTAACACATGCGTCACACAAATAACCTATTTGGCGGGGACCGGAGGATCGACCAATTTATAGATGGAAGGGATATTCCTTCCCAGCCCGTCATAGTCAAGGCCATAGCCCAGCAAAAACTTGTCCGGCACGGAAAAGCCAAGATAATCCACCGATATGGGATAGACAGTCGCTTCCGGCTTATGCAATAAGGCCGCGATCTTGAGAGAGGCTGGCTGCTGATGCACCAGCTGAGGCAGGAATTCATTCATCGTCTTTCCGGTATCTATGATATCCTCCAGGATCACCACATGCCTGCCGATAAGATCGATATCCAGCCCGATGGCCGTTATGACATGCCCGGAGGATTTCGTTCCCTTATAGGAGGCCAGCTTGATAAAGCAGATCTCCGCCTCTATGGAGATCTCTTTAAAGAGATCCGCGGCAAACATAAAAGACCCGTTGAGTATGGCGATGAACAGCGGTTTTTTATCTGCATAATCGGCATTGATCTCCGAAGCGACCTTCCGGATCTTTTCCGCGATCAGCTCTGCGCTCAGATAAGGCTCAAACTCTTTATCGTGTACCTTTATGATAGACATAATTAGTTAGTGTTGGTCTTTATAATTTTGCGATGCGGCCGGCTTCGGTACAGTTCCGGCCAGCAGAGGTCTGGAAGGGGCGGATGCCTTCAGCCATATCTTTTCTCCGATAGCTGGCTGGTCTCCATCTTTTAATTGGTTCATCTGCAGCATATCTTCATACCGCAGCCCTTCCGACTGGCTGATATCATACAAGGATTCCCCTTCCCGCACGATATGAAACTCCGTCGGGCCAGTCCTTCGTTTACGCTGCAGGAACAACAGCTGATCTCTTACCAATACATCTTCCTCCTTTATATCATTGAAATCGAGCAGACGCGCAAGGGGCAGGTCATACTGATCCGCTACCGACAAAAGAGAGGTTCCAGATCGTACAAAAATGACCCGGGTATTGTTGATCGTGAATTCTCCTTCCGGATAGGCCGGCCCCGGGGGCCTATCCGTGGCCACTGTCGTTGCCCTGTACAGCGGGTCCTTCTCCGGCTCGGATAATATAGTAACTGAGCTGCCATTTGCAGGCTGACCTGGGACCTGGAGCACTATTTCTTCCGAAGACTTCATCTTTCCCATGGCTATCAGAGAATACTGCTGCAGGTTATACTCTTTTACCAGTTTGATCAGGATCTGCGAATATTTGATATTGGTGGCATAGCCGGCCTTCCGCAGGCCATTCGCCCAACCTTCAAAATCATCCCCGTCAAGTTTGAAAAGAAATGCATAGCGGGTGCCATTGCGCAAAAAATCGGAATGGTCCCGGTAGGAATCCTGCGGAGTAGGGTAGCTGCGAAAGCATTCTCCCCGACTGTCGTCATCATGATAGACCACGGCGCCCGTCCACTCTTCCTTGCATTTGATGCCAAAATGATTATTGGACCTCCTGACCAGGTCACTGGTACCGGCCTCTGTCTCGTGGATCCCCTGGGCAAGTATGATCGATGCCGGAACGCCCGAACGCTGCATCTCGCTCATTGCTATTCCCTTATAGGTATTGATGTAGTTAATGACATCCACGCTGTTCTGTGCCCGCAGGCTTGTTCCTGCGGCAAAGCTCAACAAAAATGCCATTGATTTTATATTCATCGGAGCGTCGGCTTTTATTTTTTCCGGATTAAAAATAACCCATCCCGGATGGTAAGCATCACTTTTTCTACCGAATCATCCTTTTTTATCATTTCATTAAAGGCATGGATGGCCTTTGCGTTCTTGCCCTCCGGCTCCGCCTCCAGCACCTGCCCATGGAACAGCACATTATCCGCTATGATCACTCCCCCTGGCCTCAGCTTCTCCAGCACCAACCGGTAATAGTCGCAATAACTCACCTTATCGGCGTCTATAAACACCAAATCCCAGGCCTCATGCAAGGCCGGGATGATCTCTAACGCATTTCCACGGTGCAAAATTATCCTATCCTGCCAATTTGCCCTGCGGAAATTTTCAGCGGCAACGTCTGCATCCTCCTGTCTCAGCTCGATCGTGTGCAGTACCCCATTCTCTGCCAGGCCTGCGGCCAGACAAAGTGCGCTGTACCCTGTAAATGTACCTATTTCCAGTACGCGCTCCGGCTTCAGCAGGCGACTGATCATTTCCAGGAATTTTCCCTGAAGATGGCCGCTCAGCATATGGGATTGGGGATGATTCGCGTAAGTATGATCTGCGATCCCATGCAGCAATGCCCCTTCCCCGGAAGAGTATCGTTCTGCATAGGCATGCGCCAATGGGCTGATAATATCCATTCCTGCAAATTTGGCGCAAAGATAAGACTAAAAATTAGGCTCCAGCGGGTGCCTGGAATAGAAGTCCAGCACATGCCCGGCTACTTCTTCGGGAGTATCGGCGATTTTCAGCAAGTCGAGATCCTGCGGAGAAATATTGCCATTCTTCCGGTACATGGTCTCTTTCATCCAGTCCACCAGACCACCCCAATAGGCGGAACTGACGAGGATCAGCGGCACTTTGGACATCTTGCGGGTCTGGATAAGCGTGGCTACCTCAAAGAATTCATCCATCGTCCCAAAGCCGCCGGGCATCATGACAAAACCCTGCGAATATTTAGTGAAAAGGACTTTGCGGACAAAGAAATATTCAAAATGAAGATTGGCGTCACGGTCGATAAAAGGATTGGCATGCTGCTCAAAAGGCAATTCGATATTCAGCCCCACCGACTTACCTCCACCCAGTTGAGCGCCCTTATTTGCCGCTTCCATGATACCGGGGCCGCCCCCGGAAATAATACCAAATCCCTCCTCTGCAAGCCTTTTGGCGATCTCTACCGAAAGCTCATAATGTTCCTGCCCGGGTTGCGTTCTGGCAGATCCGAAAATAGAGATGCAGGGGCCTAATTTGGCCAACGCTTCAAATCCATCTACGAATTCTGCCATTATTTTAAAGATCTGCCAGCTGGAATGCGCTTTTGATTCGGTCCATCTGCGCTGCTTGGATATACGGATCGTGTCATTCATATAAAGAATAACGCGCGCCTGCGAAAATTAGTTTGCAACAACTTGTTTTTTTGAAAGGATCAGCAGACCAAGAAAGGTCAGCACGCCATTGATCAGCAGTAATTCGATCCCCACCTGGTAACCCCCGAACCATTGACCGGAATTCCTACTGATAAAATAGCACAGCGTGGGCGCCAACAGACAGACGGCCGTGATCCTCCAGTTGTCCGGAAGATACCGTTTAGTAAGGATCCCGAATCCAAACAAGCCCAGCAGAGGGCCATAGGTATATGTCGCCAGATCGAGGATCACATTTATGATCGACTTGTTATCGATCCATTTGAATATAAGGATACAGATCATGAAAAGGATGGCAAAACTCGTATGTACGACCAGCCTGGTCTTCCTTTTTTGTCGCTCATCCAGACCTGGCTTATTTTTCAGATCGAGCAGGTCGATACAGAAAGACGAAGTAAGGGCGGTCAACGCGCCATCGGCGCTGGGGAAGAGGGCAGAGATCAGCCCGATGATGAATATGATCGAAACGGCCTTTGGCAGAAAGTGCAGCGCCATGGTAGGGAACAGGTCGTCCCCGATCACATTCTTCCCGTTCAGCATCACCTGATGCCCCTGGTAGGCGGCTCCGTTATGCAGGACATAGAAATAGAGCAACCCACCCAGCAGCAGGAAAAGGAAATTGACGATTATGATGATCACGCTGAAGGAAAGCACATTCTTCTGAGAGTCTTTCAGGTTCCTGACACTGATATTTTTCTGCATCATTTCCTGGTCAAGCCCGGTCATGGCGACCATGATGAACATACCACCGATGATCTGCTTGACAAAAAACCCTTTACTGCCGATATCGGTATTGAATATCCGGGTATAACCCTTTTTATCCAGCGCATGCAGGGCGCCGCTCAGGGAAAGGTCCATATGTTGCATGATATAGATGATGCAGACGATAAGACCCAGCAGCATGAATGTGGTCTGAAGGGTATCGGTATAAACGATCGTCTTCACCCCCCCTTCAAAAGTATAAAGCAGGATCATCAGCAAAATGATCAGGGTGGTCAGGGCAAATGGAACACCCAGTTCCTTAAGGATAAAAATATGCAGCACATTGATGACGAGATAAAGCCGGGCCGTAGCCCCCACAGTGCGGGAAATGATAAAGAACAGCGATCCTGTTTTATAGGCGGTCTTTCCAAAACGCGTATACAGATAATTATAGATCGAGGTCAGCTTCAGCCGGTAATAAAGAGGTAATAATACAAAAGCGATCACCAGCAACCCGAGCCAGTTGCCGATCACTACCTGAAAATAAGTAAAGCCTTTAAAAGAACTGTCCGCAAAATCCCCAACGGTCCCCGGTACCGAAACAAAGGTGACGCCGGACAAAGTGGTCCCGATCATGCCGAAAGCCACCAGCATCCAGTTGGAATTCCTGTTGCCGATAAAGAACGATTCATTGTTGGAATGACGCGAGGTCCGCCAGGCCACCGCAAGCAACAATAAGAAGTAACAGGCTACGAAGGAGAAGAGCAGTGATGGGGACATGCGTTAATTTAAATGGGTAATTTGAGAGATGAAAATTAGGAAATACAAGCTTATATTTGAATTTTAATTTTGAAGCACATACGCTTATGACCTTACAATCTGTTGCGGTTTTCTGCGGATCCAAGACAGGGAATAACCCTTTGTTTGCCAAACACGCGACAGAGTTAGGAAAGCTTATCGCCGCATTAAGACTGAAACTGATCTACGGAGGGGGCAGCACCGGGCTTATGGGTCTGGTTGCCGATGCCGTTCTGGCAGGCGAAGGATCTGTAATGGGCGTTATTCCGGAACTGTTGATCGAATGGGAACATCAGCACAAAGGGCTCACGGAGCTGGCCATCGTTCCCGATATGCATGTTCGCAAAAAAATGATGTACGATAGATGCGATGCCGCCATTATCCTACCCGGCGGATTCGGTACCCTGGATGAATTTTTTGAGATGCTCACCTGGAATCAGCTGAAGATTCATAATAAGAAGATCTATGTGCTGAATTCCGATGGGTTCTACAATCCTCTGCTCGCTCATTTACGCCAGTTGCAGAAAGAAGGTTTCCTTTATGATCCTCTGGAAGAAAGAATGATCTTCTGTGAAACCCCCGTGGAGGTTTTTAACAGGATCGCCTGACCATCGGCCTTATATATCGGCGACTACGGCCTGGGCTATGCGGCAACAAGCGCAGCCTCCTCAACCCACGGCCTCATCTCTTCTGATGCAGATAGAAATCGAACCCCGCTCTGATCACCGGCAGCGCTTTCCCATTAAAGTCGCGATAAGGGGAATTTTCATCAGATAATGCATCGAATAAAATGGCTATGTAGAAGCTGCTGTGGCCTACAAAACGCTGACCATACCCTATACCAAGCAGCAGGCTGGGTGCCTTGGCGTTAAAAGTGAGTGATCCTCCTCCAGCCCCCATGTACGTCTGATTTTCATGCAGCCAGTTATACTCCGGCTGCACCTGGAAGAATAGCCAGGGCAGGGCATAGGCCCTTCCAAAGATACCGGCCCCGTAATTAAAATCCCTGAAGCGGACATTGCCATTATAATATGGATCGGCCCGCTCGGAATTGTAATTGAAATTTAACAGCAAGCCGGCATCGAGCCAGCTGTTCAGAGAATAACCGATCTCGGGGGATGCGCCTACATTAAAATTATAACTCCCGAATCCAAGGCTCAGACCCCCGCCGACAAACAAATTCTCCTTACGGAAACCGGTACCCGTGCCTTCGTCGCTGTAGGTATTGGGCCGGTTGGGCATGTGCTGGGCAAAGCCAGCCAGCGAAGGCAGAAAAATACAGACCGTTATGACAATCCTTTTTATCATGGTATTGAGTTTATCCAAAAGTTTTACAAACCTACATTAAAGAGATTTAAATGGAATGTTAAGATCAGTCGAATATCTTTCCTGCATTTAATATGTTGTTGGGATCGAACACCCGCTTGATGCCACGCATCAGCTCCATCTGCACTTCACTGAAAACGATATCCATATATCCTTTCTGGATAAGCCCGATGCCATGCTCGCCACTGATGGTTCCCCCAAGATCTTTTACGAGCCCGAACAATGCCCGCAGGCTTTCGACGAGTTGCGGATCATCCTGACTATTGGAGACGCCCTCTTTCCGTATGCGGATATGCAGATTGCCATCCCCGGCGTGACCGAAGCAGACGGCTTCAAAATCATATTGCTTCCCCAGTTCCTTTACACCCCGGATCAGGGCAGGCAACGCGGCCCTTGGCACCACCGTATCCTCCTCGATCATGTACCCGGCCAGCTTCACGGCCTCCCCTACCCTCCTGCGCATTTTCCACAGCTCCTCTTTCTGCTGCGCATCATCTGCAAAGAAGATATCCCCTGCGCCATGATCGGTCAGCAGGGTCGCTATCGCCTCCATTTCAGCCAGCAGGGTATCCTGATGATTGCCGTCGACCTCGATAATAAGATGCGCTTCTATATCATCCGTTATGGGAAGCACGGTTTCCACGAACCGGCTTGTGATCTTTAAAGCGTCTATTTCCACCAATTCCAGCGCGCTGGGCGTGAAGCCCGCCCGGAAGATGGCTCCCACCGCCTCGCCGGCTTGCTCCAGCGACCGGAATGGCGCCAGCATCAGCAGATCATACTTTGGCAGGGGGATCAGTTTCAGTACGATCTTTGTTACGATGCCCAGCGTTCCTTCGCTGCCGACGATCAGTTGGGTAAGGTTGTATCCCGTAGCATTTTTTAATACATTGGCGCCCGTCCAGATGATCTCTCCGCCAGGCAACACCAGCTGCAGGTTCAGCACATAATCTTTTACCACCCCATATTTTACGGCTTTGGGACCACCGCTGTTCTCGGCAACATTGCCCCCGATAAAACAGGATCCCCTGCTGCTGGGATCGGGTGGATAGAATAACCCCTTTTCTTTTACGGCGTTCTGCAGGGTCTCCGTGATCACACCCGGCTCCGTGATCACCTGAAGGTTCTTTTCATCGATCTCCAATATGGAATTCATCCGCTCCGTCGAGATGAGGACGCCGCCGGCCTGAGGCAGTGCTCCTCCGCTGAGGCCCGTACCCGCTCCCCGGGGTGTAACTGGAATCCTGTGCCTGTCGCATATCCGCATGATAGCGCTGATCTCTTCCGCCGTGCGGGGCTTCAATACCAGGTCCGGGAGATAATGCAACTGTTCCGTCTCGTCATGAGCATAATGATGGAGGGACTCCTCATCGAGCACGATATACCGGTCGCCCACTATTTTTCTGAACTGGTCTTCCAGTTCTCTGGTCATCAAAGCTTTTCCAACTGCTGTCGCCATGCATTAAAATTTGCGCAAAAATCCGATAAAATCAGGAATTTTCAGAATAAAATCATTGCTTGAAGGTCGGACAAAGGGATTGATGTCTGTCGCCGTTATATTGGTTGTAAAATCCCTGGCTGATCAATGAGAATTCATATGCGCCAAATCCTCCGTCATAGTGATGCAGGGAAGAAGTGGTTACGTCATACGTGAACATAAGCCTGATATTTTTATATACGAATCCGATCATCGGGATCACGGCGTCTCCTACCCGGTAATAAAGCCCTCCGATCACCTGCTGGTCCCCGCCATCCTGAAGATCGTACTGCGCATTCAGGCCCACCACCGCCTCCGAAGCGCCGGCACGGTTAGTATAATACCCCATCGGGTTGACGATCACCTGGTCGCTCGCCTTGAAGCTGCCGTTAAGGAATCCGATATAGCGTGGCTCGATACGACTGTCGAATCCCACAGGATCATCGCTGAAAAAAGATTCCTTTGCCCGGTTGATATGCTGCACGGAGAACCCCGCATTGAGATACATCTTATTTGTAGGGAAATAAGCATAGTTCAGTCCCACCTGCATGTCAAAATAATTGACATTCGGCTGATCTATCTTCACCATGGTCGGATACTGCGCATCGAAGAATTTCCCGTCGAACTGATCGGGAAATTTCAGATTGGTGGTATTGATATGCTTGTTGACGATCCCGACATTGAACCCGGCCGTAATAAGACTGGCATATCCCACCATCTGATGATAGGCGACAGAACCATATACCTGTGTGGAAGTGAGCGTTCCAGACCCTGCATCGTCCCTCAGGATCACCCCTCCAAGTCCCATCCAGCCATTTTCGATCCGGTTGCGGAAGACCTGCGCATCACCCCATATGCTCATCGTCTTGTAAGGGGTCGCCATAACGGAAGACCATTGGTCCCGGTAATTGGCGCCGATACGATAGTCGGCGTCAGGAATAAAACCCGTATTGGCTGGATTGGTCGTTAAAGGAGAATTGAACCATTGCGAAAAATGGAGGTCCTGCGCATGACCTGCGTACACGGTCAGGGTCAGTAAAAAGCCTGCCAAAATTCCCTTTCTCAGAATATATTTCTCTCTCCTCATGGTAAAAAGCAATACGCCGGTAAACAAAATATAAATCCCCCTTAAAGTTAACGATTTTTACTCCTTTTTGGTTGTCTCCACCCCGCTATTAATCCATTATTAACCGATCAATTTTTCCACGTTCCCGCGGAACGCCTCTGTCACGCTTTACCCCCGCGATCACCGGATAAGGGTTATATCCCCTTTCTTGTTCGTCCGGTTGCCATTCGAGAACTCCGCCTCAAGGGTATACCCATATACTTCCATGGGCTGCAAAATCCCGTTATAGGTCCCGTCCCATCCCTGGTTAGGGTCATTGGTTTGGAACACCAGTTGTCCCCATCGGTTATATATACGAAATGTCATATGCGTAATGCCAAAGCCCATCACCCTGATGATCCCGTTCTCCCCAAACCTCCCGGGTGTAAAGGCATTTGGAACATCCAGCAGGGGATGGATAAGGGTCGCCACCGGATGGCACACCGTGTCCGTGCATTCGTACTGGTTAAAGACCACCAGACAGGCATTAAAGGTATCTGTCCGGTTATAAAGATGTTTGGCGGTATCCATAGTAGTCTTAGTCTCCGAGCTGCCATCTCCAAAGATCCATTTATACCGTATACCTCCTGACGAACCATTCGTAAAGACGATCGGCGTGTTCGCCACCGGAGGAATGGGACTATAGCTGAATCCCGAAACGGGCTTATCGCTTACCGTGATCGTCTGATGGGTGGTATCGGTTTTATTACAGGTATTCGTGTCGTTGGCGATCAGCGTAATGGTATACGTGCCCGTTTTCGTATAGATATGGGTCGGTATCGGATCCGTCGACGTCCCTCCATCCCCGAAATCCCATTGAAAGTCCTGACCGCCCAGCGATGTATTATCTATGGGGATCGAATAGGGCACACATCCCGCGGCAGGGGTCGTGAACTGTGCTTTCACCACCGGGGAGATCCTCAGCGTTTTAGACACGGCGTCCGGATAGTTGCAATAATTCGTATCGGCCAGGGTCAGCGAAACGATATAGGTGCCCGTCGATTTGAACGTATGGTTGACATCGGCGAGGCCCGCAGGGATCTGCCCTGTCTGGTCGCCGAAATCCCAGATGAACGAATTGGATTGAAAAGGCTTACCCGGCGGAAATGTCGATAAATTTATAAATATATAGTCCAGGTCCGTGCAGAGGGTGCCCGGCGTCTTGGCATAGGTGAAATCCAGCGGGGCCTTGTCATTCCTGGCGATAATGTGGGTGTACACCGTATCGGCCACATTACAGGTGCTGGAATCGATGGCGATAAGCCTTACCAGATAGACACCCGTACGTGTATAGGTATGGGTCAGCGCAAAGCCCGTGGTCGCCGTATCGGGGCTGCCATCCCCAAAGCTCCAGATATAGGATTTGGCATTCCGCACCGTATCCTCAAGGGTAGCATCGAGGGGAATACAGCCGGACGTATCGTTGTGATGCCCGTTAATGGTCGTTCGCAGGCCCGCCGATACCCCTGCAAAATTAAAGGCTATCTTGATCGCTGCGAGGTTACATCCTGCACTGCCCGTTCCATTTTTGGGGCCCCAGACGCCCGGAGTGGTTGGGAACGGCTTGCTGGTGCCTCCGTTGCAATTGGCGCAGATTGCCTGATAAATGATCCCATTCTGATCATACCGGCTGGTGCCCCCGTCTACATGCTCGCCGATGGTGTGGGCGTTATCTTCCTGACCGAAAAAGGTGCCGTACAGGATGTCCGTAACATTCTTTTTTAGCACCACAAAATAAAAATCCCTGTTATCGGAGACCTTCTTGATGGCATCGGAAGTCGTGCGCATGCCCACCGGGCCGGATAGCCCGAAAGGATCCGCCGCCGGAAAGATCCAGCCCCCCCAACCCGATATATAAACATTTTCACAACGATCCACCAGAAATGCCACGGGAGAGATATTGGGCAGGGCATTCGATAAGGTCGTTGGCGTTCCAAATGTTGTAGAGTAGACATAATCGGAGAGGTCCGGCTTCAGCTTGGAAACGAATTGTCTGGCCCCGGCGTCGACATAAAGGGCATTGACCACTTTCCAGAATCCATTGGTCGTGCCCATCACATACGGGAACCCCTTTTTATCGATCTGTATGCCATAGATGGCATCCGCAGATCCGGTGCCGAGATAAGTGGTCTTGCCCTGTTTCTTGCCGTCGCTGCTGATCACGGTCACAAAGGCATCACAGATCCCTCCCTGGTAACTCCCCTGGATCGTTCCGGTCTTATCGCCTGGAAAATCCAGGCTGGCGGTCGCCCCGGCCACATAGATGTCGCCGGTTACGAGATTGGGCTTCAGCACAAAGGCCGCGTCGCTCCCCGTGCCACCCAGAAAACTGCTCCAGATGATCGCATTACAGTCCGGATTGATCTTCAGAACGACCCCATCCTGCCTTCCTCCACCGAAGTTGGGCTGGAAGACCCCGGGTGTAACAGGAAAATCAGTGGATTGGGTAGAGGCTGCGATAATAATATTGTTTGCCCCGTCCAGTATCACCTCACTCCGTGAATCGTCCCCGTAATTCCTTAGCAGGGAATCTGCCCGGTCGGAACGGCTCCTGAGCTGGTCCTCCATATTCACGCAGTCATTACCCGTGCCGCCGATAAGCATGCAACCGATAAGATTGCTTCCGTTGCCGTTCAGCTTAGCCACGAACATCTCGGACCCTCCCGCTGGATTACCTGCCTTGGTCTTAAATGGAAAATCCGTTGAATAGGTCCTTCCCAGCACGATCAGATTGCCCTGCGCATCCGTGATCATACTATGCGGCGCTTCTGCATCCGCACCCCCAAGATAGGTGGCGTACATGCGGGCCGACCCATTACTGGTAAACCGCATGATCCCCACGTCAAAATCACCTCCGCGAAAATTCGGCTCCTGTACGCCGGTTGTCACCGGGAATCCAGCGCCAAAAACGATACCGCCCGCAAAAAAGCTCCCATCGGGACCGGGAGTGGCCGTGAAGCCCCAGTTACTGGCCCGGCTGCCGGTGAAAGAACAGAATATTTCCTGAGGATCGATGATCAGCGTGGATCCGGGGGCATAGCTGTCTACTTTGAAACGGACGGTGTTCCCATCCCGGATCACATATTTGCAGGTTATCGTCTTCTTGCCGTTCGCATCGAACAGATAGGAGGATGGCACCCTTTCCTTTGCCTGGCCCACAGAAGTATTGATGAGCAATTCGTTCTTCTTTACCGCCAGCTGATCCACCCCTTCATATTTCATGGCGATCTGCCCCACATCTCCACCCGGATGAACGATGATATCGTATTTCATCTGCCCGTTGTCGGAATAATAACGGATATCGATATCCGGGTAGATATTTTTGTACGTAACGCCTTGGTATATTTTACAGTCGCTTGCCCATTTGGTGGGATCGTTCCCTATGAAATAATTGTTGTAGGACGGAAGGGGCTTGTCCGGAATGATCTCCACCTGCTCATTGGAGCCCACAAAACGCACCCGGTAGGCATGAGAGTGCAATACTGGCCTTCCATCCCCTGCCTCTCCATTTTTTGCCGCCTGCTGACCCGAAAAGAAATTCTTACCGGCCGGACCGGTCAGGCCTCCGTGATTTTCATTTATTTTAGCCCATTCTCCGGGATTATGAAGCAAGGCGGTGAATCCCTGTTTGTGAAGAAAAAAAGCGCCTGCATTGACCTCTCCTTTAAAATTGACCTGCGGGTCCCACTGGCCCCTGTTCTGCACGAATTCTATATTGGAAAGCCCGTCCTGTGCAGCGCAATGCGTTGCCACGACAAGCAATGAGATAAAGATTATGAAGCTTGCTCTTTTCAAATTATCCTTTTTACAATATACGTAAAAAAAGGCTTACCTGATCAGGGTAATATCTCCCTTTTTTGTTGCACGCGTTCCATCGAAATATTCTGCCTCAAGCGTGTAAGCATATACATCCATTGGCTGAACGGTGCCTTTGAAAGTGCCATCCCAGCCGAGGTTCCTGTCATTGCTCTCAAAGACGAGTTGTCCCCAGCGGTTATAGATGCGGAAAGTCAGATGCGTGATCCCGAAGCCCACCACTTTTACGATTCCGTTCTCACCAAAACGCCCGGGCGTAAAGGCATTCGGCACATCCAGCAGCGGATGCACAATTGCCGCCACCGGATGACAGACCGTGTCAGCGCAGCCGACCTGATTCACCGCGATCAGACATGCATTGAAGGTATCCGTTACATTATACTGGTGCTCCACGGTGTCCAGTGAGTTCCTGACCGTCGTTTCCCCATCCCCGAACAACCAGGTATAACGCACTCCCCCCGACGAATTGTTGGAAAATACCGTTTGGGTATTGGCCACCGGCGGAACGGGAGCGAACGTAAAGGCAGCTGTCGGCTTGCCGCTGACGGTAAGCGTGAACGTGGTCGAATCCGCAATATTACAGGTGGAAGAATCGACCACTTTAAGCCTGATGATATAAGTCCCGGGGTTGCTGTACAGATGAGGCGCGGGTGTCCGGTCGTTAGAGCCGGTCTGATCCCCAAAGTCCCAATAGAATTGCTGCCCGCCTAAAGAGGTGTTGTTGAATACCGCACTGTAAGGAGCGCAGCCTGTGGTTGGGGTCACCACCTGGGCCTTGACGTTCTGGGCTATGGAAAGGATCTTGGTGGTATCCCCGGGATAATTACAGTAATTCGTATCGGTCAGCATCAGCGTCACCGAATAGGTGCCAGGCCCTGGAAATGCGTGGTTGGTCGTATTGAAGATCGGACCGGCGGGTATCTGGATGCCCGGTGCAAGATCACTGAAATACCAGGCAAAGGAGCTGTCTCCAAAGGGTTTCCCCGGCGGGGCCGTTGACAGATTGAAGAAATCATAGTCCGTGGATTTGCAGTCTCCTACCTTGGCATATTTGAAATCCAGCGTGGCCGCGTCATTGCGGGCCGTGATATTCATATACGTTGTATCCGTACCATTACAGCTGGTCGGGTCGATCGCTATAAGCATCACCCGGTAAGTCCCTACCGCGGCATACACATGGTTCTCCTGATAATCCGTTGTATTCACGATCTGCGGGCTACCATCCCCGAAATCCCAGATATAGGTCTTGGCATTCCTGACGGTATCCTGAAAGATCACCTGCAAAGGCACACAACCCAGGCTATCGCCCCTTCCCTCAAGCGTTGATTTTAATCCCGCGCTCACTCCCGCAAAATTGAACGCGATCTTCACCGCTGCTTCATTACAGCCCTCCGAGGACGCGACGGGATTGGTACGAGCCCAGACGCCTGTCGTAGTGGGGAAAGTCGCCCCTCCGCCACAATTGGCGCATATCGCCTCATAGATTATCCCCTGCTTGTCGAACCGGCTGGTACCTCCATCCACATGATCGCCCAACGCCCCATTCACCTGCCCGAAAAAACTTCCGTACAATTGACTTGCCGCATCGCGCTGAAGCACAAAAAAATAAAAATCGGCCCCGTCGGACGAAGTCTTGATCGCATTGGCCGTCGTCGGGAGGCCTATCGTTCCGGAATTATTGTAATGTTCCGAGATATTGATCCCCCCTCCCCAGCCGGCAACATATACATTCTCACAGTGATCCACCAGAAAAGCCGTCGGAGAAATATTGGGGAAGCCCGAGCTGGATGGTCCGAAATTGACGGAATAGACCACAGCAGAAAGATCGGGCTTCAGCTTGGTAATAAATTGTTTTCCATTGGCCTGGGTGGAATTCTCAGGCTTTTGATTGTACGGAGAATTGACGACGGGCAGTTTTCCGGTGGTCGTTCCCGTTATATAGGGGAACCCGTCCCTATCGAATTGTACGCCGTAAACCATATCCGTTCCATCGGTGCCGAAATAAGTAGTCCTGATCAGATTGCTGCCGTCATTGCTGACGACGGAGACAAATCCGTCCACTCCGCCGCCTGGTCCCAGGGGCGCACTATGCAGTACCGTGCCATTACCCGTCGTCCCTTTCAGGTCCCCGCTCATGGTACCCCCCCCTACATAGATCGTATTATCCAGAGGATTTAAGGCCAGGGAAAAGGCAGCGTCACTTCCACTTCCGCCCAGATATGAGCTGAAGAGGATGGTGCTCAGATCCGGATTGGTCTTGATAAGCACCCCGTCCTGGCCCCCGCCTGAAACCGGCTGAAAGCCTCCCACAACAGGAAAATTGGTGGATTGTGTACAGGAAGCGAGGTAAATATTATTGGAGGCATCCAGGATCACCTCGCTCCTGCCGTCATCTCCATAATTGAGCCGGAGATCATGGGTGCCGTCTTCTATATATTTTGGTTTGTAATTGACCCCATCGGATGCCGAACCTCCGATCCTCCGCGAACCGATCAGGGTCTTCCCATCGGCGCTGAATTTTGTCAGGAATATATCGAAACCTCTCTCATCATAGGAAGTCGCCTCTACGGGAAGAGCAGGGAACTTGGCGGAGCTCGTTCTGCCGGCTACGACCAGATTTCCGGCATTATCCACGATCATGCTATGGGGCTGCTCATCACCTTCGGCGCCGAGATAGGTGGCATACAGACGTCTCACCCCATCGGCACTGAGCTTTATAATAGCCACATCATAATGAAACCCTTGCCCCTCTGTATCATCTCCGCCCTGAAAACTTCCCTGAAAAGCGCCCGTCGAAGCGGGGAAACCATTTCCGCTGGGATCGCCCTCCTCATCCGCCAGCACAATACCGCCCGCATAAAAATTCCCCTGCGCGTCATACGTGGCCGTATACCCCCAGTTATCCGATTTGCTGCCCGTAAAAGAGCAAAATTTCTCCTGTGGATCGATCACGAGAGTGGCATCGGAAGAATAATTTTTTATTTTGAATCTGACCGTGTTCCCGCCGGAAATAAAATAACTGGCCTCTACATCCTTCTTTTCATTCCCATCAAGCTGATAAGACCGCGGGATCCATTCCCTGACCACTCCAACCGATGTTTTGATAAGGACCTGGTTTTTTTTGATGCTTAATTGGTCCTGCCCCTCATATTTCATGGCGATCACATCCGGATTTGCACCGGGATGCACGACCAGATCATATTTCAGCACCCCGCCTTCCGTATAATAATGCAGATCGATGCCTTCATAAATATTCTTGTAAAGGACGCCCTGATATAACCTACAACCCCCGACCCATTTCGAACGATCCTTGCCCATGAAATAGTTGTCATAAGTAGGCAGCGCTTTGTCTGGGATGATCTCTACCTGATCGTTGGCGTTTTCAAAACTGACACGATAGACGTGGGAATGCAGCGTAGCCGACCCTGCCGGGCCATTGCCGGCAGCGTTCCCTGGCTTGCCGGTCTTGTCGGATGGACGGAAATAATTGAGGCCCTCGCCATGGATCATGGCATGGATACGCTTCAGGTCGGTGGTATCTTCGAGCAATACGGTAAACCCTTTCTTCTGGAGGAAGAAAGTTCCTGTGCCCATCACTGCGCGGAATTTTACCGCGGCATCCCACTGCCCCTTGTTCTCAACGAATTCGAGATTTGATAAGCCTCCTGTCTGTGCTGAGAGTTGAAGGACGGATAACATCAGTAAGCCGATAATAAGACTGGACCTTCCCAAATTATTGTAATTTCAGTTTGTACTATAAAAACAGCCATCAGAAATTTACGAAATTTTACTCCATTGCGTTTTACCCTTTTGGGCAACCAGAAATGATTTCAGGCCCCTGTTCTCTTCTGAATTCAGATCGGGGTCCTGATCGAGTATCTTTTCCGCCATTTCCCTCGCCAGTTCGAGCCATTCCCGGTCCATGACGATATTGGCGAGCTTAAAGTTCAGCATGCCACTCTGGCGGGTGCCGCCTATGTCTCCCGGACCCCGGATTTCGAGGTCTTTTTCTGCAATTTTGAAGCCATCATTGGTTGCGCAGAGGGTATTTATCCGTTCTGTGGCCTCTTTATTCAACCTGGAGCTTGTTAACAAAATACAATAGCTCTTTTCCAGACCCCTGCCCACCCTTCCCCTCAATTGATGCAATTGCGACAAACCGAATTTTTCAGCGCTCTCCACAACCATTACCGTCGCGTTCGGGACATTCACCCCTACTTCAATGACCGTGGTCCCCATCATGATCTGCGTGTCATTCGCCAGAAATCGTTGCATATTGGTTTCTCTTTCCGCCGTCTTTTGTCTTCCATCCACCCTGCTGATCCAATACTTAGGCTCTGGGAACCAAGCTTTTACGTTTTCATACCCCTGTATAAGGTTCTCATAATCCATCTTTTCGGACTCCTCGATCAGCGGAAAAATGATATAAGCCTGTCTGCCCTTGGAGATCTCATAGCGGATAAAATCCATTACCTGAGATCTCCTGTCTTCGTAACGATGTACCGTAGTGATTGGTTGCCTTCCGGGCGGCATTTCATCCATTACACTGTAGTCCAGATCACCGTAAGCCGTCATAGCCAGGGTCCTGGGAATAGGCGTGGCGGTCATCACCAGGACATGGGGGGGTATAGCCGCCTTATTCCACAAACGGGCCCGCTGGGCTACGCCAAAACGGTGCTGTTCGTCCACGATGGCCAGGCCCAGACGCTGGAATTGTACGGCATCCTCGATCACCGCATGCGTACCGATAAGCATATGCAGGGTGCCATCCTTTGCCAGTTCCAGCACCTCCTTCCGCTGTTTGGATTTGGAAGAACCAGTAAGCAAACGGACCTGCAGGGGCAATTCTTTCAGCAATTCCGAAAGGCTGTCATAATGCTGTTTTGCCAGGATCTCTGTAGGGGCCATAAGACAGGCCTGGAAGCCGTTGTCTACCGCCAGCAGCATGGATAGCAAGGCTACCATGGTCTTGCCGCTGCCTACATCCCCCTGCAAAAGGCGGTTCATCTGCCTGCCGCTGCCGGTGTCCCGCCTGATCTCCTTCAGGACCCTCTTCTGTGCGCCGGTAAGCTCAAAGGGCAGATAACGGGAGTAAAACGTATTGAAGAATTCCCCCACCGGCCCGAATATCACTCCGACGGAAGAACGGTGCCGTTGTGATTTTATCAGCCCCATGCGGATCTGGGCCAGGAAGAATTCCTCGAATTTCAGCCGGTTCAATGCCTTTCTGTAACTATCTGGATCGGATGGAAAATGGATCTGCTGATAGGCGGTATAGCGGGCTGGAAATTCCTGGGTCTGACGGATCAGAGCCGGCAGGTTCTCCGGTATGTCCTTTTCTTTCAAAAGGCCCAGCAAAGTCTGCGTCAATCTGGCTATCTGCCGCCCCCCCAATCCCCTTACCTTCAGCTTCTCCGTACTGGGATACACCGGCTCCAGATAATTCTTTCCTTCCGTTCTCTCCTTTACGAACAATTCTATCTCCGGATGCGTGATCTGGGGATTCCCCTGGAAAAAACCGGCCCGTCCGAATACCAGCCATTCACTACCTGTCTGCAGGAGTTTCTGCATGCCATTTATCCCCTGGAACCACACCAGTTCCAGAACACCCGATGTATCTTTTAACTCGGCGACCAGCCGCCTGCTCCTTTTTTCCCCCATGATCTCTATGCTCATTAATTTACCCGCCACCTGCACATATTCGGTCTGCGGCGTGATCTCCCGTATCAGCGAGATCCTGGTCCTGTCGACATGCCGGTAAGGAAAAAGTTCAAGCAGGTCCTGGAAAGTAAAGATCTCCAGCTCCTTTTTTAATAGCTCCGCCCGGAGCGGCCCTACTCCTTTCAGGTATTCGATGGGGTGGGTAAGTATAGATACTGTTGTGTTGATCAGCGGAATGTTTATCCAAAATTAAATGAATGCATACTATAGATTTCGTTTTTTTGTTTGTATTTTGGCCACACAATTTTAATACGTGGCATACCTGAAACTCTTAAGGCCAAAGGACTGGGCAAAAAATCTTTTTTTATTCATTCCCCTGTTTTTCGCGAGCGAGATCTTCAACATGGAAAAGATCCTTGCCGTTTCCTATGGATTCATTGCTTTTTGCTGTATTGCGAGCAGCATTTACATCATAAATGACTACCGGGACCGGGATGATGACCGGAAACATCCCGTCAAGAAAAACCGGCCCCTGGCTTCCGGAGCCGTCTCTCCCACCAGCGCCCTGGTCATCTGCGTCCTCCTTATCATCGCCGGCTTCACGCTGGCCTGGTTTATCCGGGACAAGTTCGCCTTTGTGCTCGCCATTTATTTCTTTATCAACCTTGGCTATTCTCTGGGTTTGAAGTCAATAGCCATTCTCGATATCCTGCTGTTGGCCATAGGCTTCGTATTGCGCATCAAGGCAGGCTCGGTGATCTCTTATGTGACCCTTTCCGAATGGATCGTGATCATGGTCTTTCTGCTGGCCGTGTTCATGGCGATCGGCAAGCGGCGGGATGATGTATTGCTGAAGATCGGCTCCGGTACCGACATGCGAAAATCGATCAAAGGGTACAATCTCGAATTCCTCAATGTTCTCCTGGCCCTGGTCTGCGCCGTCATCGTCGTCGCCTACTTCATGTACACCATGTCCGATGAGGTAAGGAACCGCCTGGGCACCTACCGGCTTTACTATACCTGCCTCTTCGTCATCGCCGGGATCATGCGGTATCTGCAGATCGTCTTCGTCTCTGCCGATTCAGGCTCGCCGACCAAGATCCTGTACAGGGACCGATTTATCCAGATCACCTTACTGCTATGGGTAGCCAGCTATATCTCGATCCTGTATATAAAAGGGTTCACCCTGTTCAAATAATACAAATGGATAAGATCGCTTTTTTCGACTTTGACGGGACGATCACCGAAAAAGACACCCTGCTCGAGTTCATAATTTTTACAAAAGGGAAAATGAATTTTTATAAGGGCTTCCTGCTGAAGAGCCCATGGCTGGTCGCCTATAAGATAAAACTGATCTCCAATCAGCGGGCAAAAGAGGCGGTAATGCGGTTCTTCTTCGGGAAGATGTCCGTTGCCCTGTTTGAGGAGCATTGCCTGCGCTTTGCCACGGAACGCATCCCGGGACTGGTGAGGCCAAAGGCCGGAAAGGAGATCGATGCCCTGCAGGAAAAAGGGTTCAGTGTGGTGATTGTCTCCGCCTCACCGGGGAACTGGATCCTACCCTGGGCCCGGACGATACAGGCCGACCTGATCGCCACCCGCCTCGAGACCCGCACGGATGCCGGAGGTCAGGAACGCCTGACGGGAAAGATCAGCGGAAAAAACTGTCATGGAGAGGAGAAAGTGCAAAGGATCCGCCAGCAGTTTAAACTGGAGGACTATCAACCCATTCACGCCTACGGGGATTCGGCAGGAGACAGGCCCATGCTGGCCCTCGCTCACCATTCCTTTATGAAGCCTTTCCGGTGAGGGCATTCATCAGCCCTTCTTCAGCACCTTCGACCGAAAAACGCTTTTTGAAATATCCCACATGGCGGAGGATGTATCTTTCAGCTCCTGCCAGTAGGTCTTGGGAGGGAAGAAATATTCAGCCCAGGCCTGATTCCATTTCCCCGAAAAGAACTGCAATATCTCGGGGTCGGTAGGATCGACCACAAATTCGAAATCCCCTTCCCATTCGAGCCGGACGGTCATCAGGTTGGGATAGGTCCGTTCAACGATCTTGAAACCTATGGAATGCTTTGGAAGAAAATCATGGAATACTTCGCAAAGATCATAGCCGTAATGGAAATTGATCTTCTTCTTATCTACCAGGTAAAGAATGCCTTTATGCTCATGGAGTATCCATTTATGGGAATCCTTTGGGGTAAGATACTCTCCCAGTAAGGAAGGCGTCTCGATATATCCTTTTTTAGCCACTCTGAACTGCTCTGCGAGAAAACGGTGGGGGTTTTCCACATGCTCCAATACATGGCAACAGATGGCATAATCGAATTCCTTGTCTTTAAACGGCAGGTCTTCCCCATCAGCCTGCAGGAACTGCTGCCCTTTGAGCACTTTCAGATCGGCGACCCGGTGATAATTCGAATTGTCGGCGTATTTATCCACGACAATATTGGAGCGGGGGTGCGGATCATGCCCTCCCCCCACCTCTATGACGCGGTCGGAACGTCTGATATTCACATCCATCCGGTCCTTAGGGTTTCTGATTTTCATGAGTCTTTCAGCATTAACGATTCATTGTGCTAAACGCTGGCCATTCCATTAAATTGCCGGCCGAAGGCCCGAAATTAGCGATTTTTCGCCTAAATTAAGGGCAAGGCGCCCGGGTATAAATTCTTACATTTGGATTCCATAAATGCTCAACAAAATAACTGAACTCCCCTTGGAAAAAATGAATACGGCCGTCGCCGGAAATGCACAGGAGATCTCCGTGAAAGGCAGGGATATGGTGATCATCGGGCTCCAGCCCTGGTATTATGAGATCGGCAGCAATTGTAAGAATATCGCTACGCACCTCGCTCTGGATAACAGGGTGCTCTATGTCAACCTGCCCATGAACAGAAAGACCTGGTATTCCAAACACAAAAGCAAGGGGGTACAGGATCACTATGATCTCATCCGGAACAAGGGAGAAAAGATAAGACGCGTCTCTCAGAACATGTGGGAGTTTTATCCGCCTACCGTGCTCGAATCCATCAACTGGCTGCCCTCCACTTCGCTGTTCAGAATGGGATGCCGCCTGAACAACCGCCGCTTTGCCCATGATATCCGGCAGGCCGCACAGACCCTTGGTTTCAGGGATCTTATCCTCTTCAACGATAACGACGTTTACAACGGATTTTATTTAAAGGAATACCTGTCTCCGGATTTGTACATCTACTACATGAGGGATTTTTTGCAGGGGTATGACTATTTTAAGAAACACCTTCCCGGTCTGGAACCCGAACTGATAAAGAAGGCCGACTTCGTGGCGGCCAACTCGATCTATTACACGGAATATGCCGCAGAGTATAACTCAAAGTCCTCTTATATGGGACAGGGCTGCAATCTGGAATTGTTCGACCCCTCGGTGGAACATCCCCGGCCCCAGGAAATGGCCGCCTTCCGGTCGCCCGTAATCGGCTATGTAGGCGCCCTGGACAGCGAAAGGCTGGACGAAAAGATCATCGAAGGGATTGCCCTCGCCAACCCCGCCTGGAATGTCGTGCTCGTCGGCCCCGAGGATAGCTTCTTCGCCGGAAGCCGGCTGCACGGGATCCCCAACGTCCATTTCCTCGGCAGGAAGCCCCTGCAACAGTTACCCGCCTATATCAACGCTTTTGACATCTGTATAAATCCCCAGTTGATCAATACGATCACCCGGGGAAACTATCCTTTAAAGATCGATGAATACCTTGCCATGGGCAAGCCGGTGGTCGCCTCCCGCACCCGGGCGATGAAGCTCTTCGAGGGACAGACCTACCTGGCAGACCGACAGGAAGAATATCCCGGATTGATCATGAAAGCGCTTGCGGAAAATTCCCAGGACCGGCAGCAACAGCGGCTGGTATTTGCCCGCTCGCACACCTGGGAAAATTGCATGAAAGAGCTGTATAAAATGATATCCGCCAATTCGCATAGAAAAGAGAAGGTTACATAACTATTTAATTATAAATGCATTAGCAGAGGTAAAAAATATATGGTCAAACACTTAGATTTTGCAAGGATTCCTTTTGTTTTCTTTCCGCTTAACAAGTTTAGTGTGTAAAATTTATTACTTTTACCCATAGAGGATCGAGATCCCTCTCATCTTCCAATATCCGGTCAGAACCGATTTATAACTGTATACCAATAATTTTATTCTGAGCTTTTTTTATACGCTGTATATACTATTGCGCACTATCGACCCATTATAAAACAAGTTTAATTCCTTTAATTCCTTTTACATGAAACAAAAATCTACATTAACGCTAAGTTTTGTTTTAGTAGCACTAAGCATGCTTTATTCCCGGCAGGCGTCGGCTCAGACAATGGGAGATTACCGTAGTGTCGTATCCGGCAACTGGAGTGATAACACCATCTGGGAGCGATACGATGGAACGACATGGCAACCGGCAACACTTATCCAGATCCCTTCTGCCACCGATGGAAGGATCACCATTCAGAATGGAACGACCGTTACGGTAGATGCGCCGGAATCGGCAAACGCGGTTTTTGTGGAAGCCGGAGGCTTTCTTCAGCTGCTTGCTACCGACGGCAGCATGATGCCGCTTACCATAAGCGATGGAGTAGGCGCTGTTGCAGGGTTCCCTGAAGATCTCGTCGTAAACGGTTCAATCCTTCTCCGCGGGTTCCGCCAGATACTCGGCCTCGCCGGCGCAACTGCCAAAATAAATGGCACCATGACCTGGATCGCCGGCTTTCTGGGTATAAACACCGAAGTATCATCCACGGGCGTGTTGACTTTTACGACGGATGATTTTCCAAAAAATCTTGAGGCAAACCTTAATAACAATGGGGTCGTCAACTGGGCATCCAGCATAAACGACCATCAGGGAGATATCCAGTTCAATAATGCCACATTTACGAACAATGGCACCCTGAACGAGCAATTCCAGTCGAACAATAAGCTTTTCAACAACGGGGGAACGAACTCCTTTGTCAATGCTGGAGTGCTCAATAAGACTACTGCTTTCACACTTTCCAATACCTCCATTAATTTTTCCAATACCGGAACCATCAACGGCAACGGCACGCTTGACGTAACAGGCGCCCCCATAGATGTCAGTTCAGGATTACTCGGCGGTGGCAACAACACCGGATCTTCGATCAACACCTTGAATATTGCTGGCCCCGGTCTGTGGAACCCTCCTTTTGGTGGCCCGACCGTTATGATGTTTATCAATGGCACGGGCGCTGTTGCCGGAACAAACTATGATGTAGTGCATATAAACGATCCATTCGATGTAAATCTTAACAGTACTACTTTACAGATCACCGACCTCGGCGAGTCGGACCCGATCAGTACGACCTATACCCCCTTAACAACCGCAGGCACCTTCAGTGGCAATATCGTCGGTCCCACTGGCGCCTCTGTATTCGGCCCGCCAGTGACGAATTCCAATACAGTCACCTTTCAGAAAGTGATCCTCCCGCTGAACTGGGGCGAGTTTAACGCCCTGGCCAGCAACAACACCGTTCAGTTGACCTGGACAACGCTGCAGGAACAAAATACTTCCTATTTTTCCATTGAATATTCTACGGATGGCAAGACATTCAGCAGCATCGGCACCGTTGGCGCTGCTGGCAACAGTTCTACCGTTTTGCATTATCATTTTGCCCATTCCAGCCCTCTGCTCAACGGAAATAATTATTACCGTCTGCGTGAATTCGATCTGGATGGGAAATCCTTTTATTCCAGCACCCGCGCAGTCCGCTTCGCTAACGGTAATCTCGTAAAAGTCCTCGTCGGTCCTAATCCAACACACGATGTATTGCAGCTGAGCGTACAGGAGGCCGACATCATCGCCGTCCTTACGGATATCAGCGGCAAGGGATTACGAACCTGGAAATTGAACCCCGGTACCACCCAGGTCAGCCTGAGCAGCCTTCCGGTCGGCATGTACCAACTGGTCATCTATCAGAAACAACAACGCATAGAGACCCAGCAGATCTTCAAGAACTAAGAAAGGATCAACATAAGAGAGAGGCCCCGGAATACTCCGGGGCCTCTCTCTTTTATACAATCATCTGGGATTATGGCGTCGCCGGCCCTCCAGCCCGTATTATTCCTTTGACAAATAGAAACAAGCCGCATCCCCATCGTTTACACTGTTCAATCGCCTGGCTTCTTCCGCAAACTGGGTCAGCTGCTCAGGAGAAAAGATATCCGCCTCCTCCATCAGGGGGATGCCCCTGAGGTATTTCTCGCTGCCGGTAAACTGAAGGATATGGGAATCATACACGACGTCCGCCAATTTAAAGCCTGCCGCCTTGCACAGGATCTCTATACTTTTGGTTGTATGCAGGAAAAAATGTCTCGGCGCATCCAGCTGCACCCAGTTCACGCCGTACTTTCTCCAGGCGTAACAGGCGGCTACGGGAATACGGATCAGCACCTGACCCCCAGGCTGTAAAAGATCGTACATATTCTTCAGGACGGATAAGGGCTGGTCCATATGCTCGAACGCATGGTGGAGCATGATAAGGTCGAATTTACCCGTTAATTAATGCAATTGCTTCTTATAGATGGTCACCCCGCATTTATAACGGATCTCCTCTTTTATATAAGGATCGACGCCCGTCAGGTCCCTGAAGCCATCATTATACATCTTTAACAGCAGTTCTCCCCAGCCGCATCCTATATCCAGTATCCTGGAATTGCTGCCAAGCGTCTTTGTTTTGATCCAGGGATAGTAGCTCTTATAGGTAGACGAGATCATTTTACCGATTGGATTATTCCCCTTCAGATAGAAATTCAAAAGCCCTTTCTTGGACTTCCGCTTCAAGGTCTTTGAAAAAGACGTCTGGATCAGATGATCCTCCCCCTTGCTATTGTAAGAATAATAATTATCGGGGTAATATTTTTCAATGTTCTTGGGGAGCTCTTTGATCTGCAGACATCCGCAATCCGAACATTCGAGATACTCGAACTCATCTCTGAAGCCAAACATCATCTCTTTTGCTACAACGGTCTTGTTATTTTCGACATTCCCGCAAACAGCGCATTTGTCCTTACTCATTACGATTAATTTGAAGCTTTACGGTATAAAATCATGAAGCTTTACGGTTATAAAATCAAGGTTTAGAATAGTTTGACTAAATTAATTGTAATAGTTGACCCATGCAATAGTAATTTGTCGCATATGTATCCGGCAAGCCTGCATAACGCAAAAAAAAGCTGCCCCAGTGTTCTGGGACAGCTTTAAAAAGTATGTATAAAATAAAACCGGAGTTATTGTTTCACCAGCCTGAAGTTCACGGGCTTGTTTAATCCTTCGAACCTCACCGATAAGAAATAGACGCCTTTCGAAATGCTCACCAGGTTTAACTGCTCGCTGAAGATGTCATCCTGCTTATCGAACTCGAATTCCTGGATCATTCTTCCGTGCACGTCACGCAGGGATATCATCACCTTACCTCTTGCCGAATTCATAGCAGTGACCGTGACCGTATTCTGTACGACGGGGTTCGGGAAGATCTTGGTATTTCCACCGTTTGGCGAGGTACGAAGATCGCTCTTCACGTGTACACGCACCGTAGCCGTGGAAATGACATTCTGGTCTCCCGTCACCGTCAGCTTGAACACATAATCTCCAACCACCAGTTGCGTCAGATTGGTTATGCTCTCGAAAGGATTGCTCATAGCCGCTGTGGAAGGGCCACTGACCTGTGTCCATGCATAGGAGACGATCGTTCCGCCCTGTACATAGGAACCGGTGCCATCCAGCACAGCAGTGCTATTGGGGAAAGTAATGGTCGTATCCTTGCCGGCTTCGGCAACGACAGTCTCATAGCTTCCTGCAGGAGGTGCGACTTTCACCGTTATGGTTACCTGATCACTGCCCGTAGCTCCCAGATTGTCCGTTACGGTCAACCTGAAGACATACACGCCGGGTTGCAATCCGTATACGGTTGGTTTCATCGTATTCGAGTTCACGAGGGTCGTACCGACGCCACCCGAAGCCTGTACCCAGCTATATTTAACGATCGTTCCATCCGGGTCATAAGAGGCCGATCCATCCAGCGCTAAAGAAGGCACTGGCGCCACTACTTCCTGCGGCGGGCCTGCAACGGCCACCGGAGCCTGGTCAGAAGGAAGCGCAGGTTTCACCGTCACCGTGAGAGTAGCCGCGGCGGATACACCCTTATTATCGGTAACGATCAGCTCGAAGGTATATACTCCCTCTGCCAGATTGTTCACTACGGTCTGTGCCTGCCCGGCGCTTACGATCGCCGCCGTGGAAGGACCAGATAGCTGGGTCCAGCCATAAGATGCTATCGTACCATCCGCATCCGTGCCGCTGCCCGATAAGGTCACGGTATTCACCGGAAGGGTGATGGTCTGATTCGCGCCCGGTATCGAGACCGGAGGCTGGTTGCCCACTACCGCCGGATTCACGATGACATTCACCGTCGCCGTACCGGTAGCGCCCTGGTTATCCGTAACGGTCAGCTTGAACGTATAGGTTCCCTGCACCAGGTTATTTCCAACTGCCTGGGCCTGGTTCGGGTTTGGTGAAGTAACGGTGGAAGGACCCGATACCTGTGACCATGCATAAGAAACAATGGTTCCATCCACATCCGTACCGCTGCCCGAAAGGGTCACCGTATTCACCGGAAGGGTGATGGTCTGGGTGGATCCTGCATTTGCCGTAGGGGGCTTGTTGGCCGGTGGCGCCGCTGCGTTCACCGTGACCGTGAGCGTTGCCGCTCCCGTCGCACCCTTGTTGTCCGTAACGGTCAACTCGAAGGTATAGACTCCCTGCACCAGGTTATTTACTGTAGTCTGGGCCTGGCCAGCCGTAGCTATAGAAGCCGTGGATGGACCGGATATCTGTGTCCATGCATAAGAAGCGATCGTACCGTCCGCATCCGTTCCGCTGCCCGTCAGGGTCACGGTATTTACCGGAAGGGTAATGACCTTGCTGGCTCCCGGAATGGAAACCGGCGCCTGGTTACCCGGTAATACCGCATTCACGGTGACTGTAAGCGTTGCCGTACCGGTAGCGCCCTTGTCGTCCGTAACGGTCAGCTTGAAGGTATATACACCTTGCACCAGGTTATTCATTGCGGTCTGGGCCTGGGCTGCCGTTGCAATTGTGGCGGTGGAAGGACCCGATACCTGTGTCCATGCATACGAGGCGATCGTACCATCCGCATCCGTACCGTTGCCCGTTAAGGTCACGGTATTCACCGGAAGGGTGATGATCCTGTTTGCTCCGGGGACCGATACCGGCGCCTGATTGCCTGGCCCTGCCGGCGCATTCACGGTAACCGTCAGTGTTGCCGAGCCGGTAGCACCCTTATTATCCGTTACGGTCAATTTAAACGTATATACGCCCTGCACCAGGTTATTCACCGCAGTCTGAGCCTGGCCAGCCGTCGCTATCGACGCTGTGGATGGGCCCGAGACCTGCGACCATGCATAGCCGACTACCGTACCATCCAGATCCGTACCGCTGCCCGTCAGGGTCACGGTATTCACCGGAAGGGTGATGGTCTGATTGGATCCGGGGATCGCTGTGGGATTGAGGTTCGGTGTAATGGCGCAGTTAGCCGAGTAGTTGATCGGCGTTGCCCCATTGTTGTTATTGTTAAATACCGACGTGACAGGAGTTGACCCATCCAGCGTCGTATTACCGCATATGATACTACCATTGCGCTGCATCCTGAAATAGGTGTCATCGAGCGCAGCAAAGTAGCCGTCGATATTTTTGAACTTACCGATCTTATTGGTCTTGATATAGACCTGCGTACTGTCCAGTGAAGGCAGCGAGTCCACAGGCTTGGTCGTTATTTCGATAGCGACCGGCCACTGCAGGGTATTCGCTCCCACGGTGCGGGCTATCGGATCGACATAATATTGCATATACCCCGCACTGTCCACCGTATTGTTCTCGATACGGATGGGATGGTTCGTGTATCCGCCGCCTAAGCTGGCGATACCCCATGAATAAGTATTTCTGATCGTATTGTCGTGGATATAAGGCCAGGTATAAGTACCAAAGCTGATCCCCGTGCCCTGTGCGTCATCGCCGCTCCATCCGTTATGGCTGATCACATTATGATCCACTTCCATCGGGCTGCCGTTACCGGATGCAAGCTGGATACCACCGCGTCCCGTACTGTCGATGACCATATTGTACACGTGGATATAGCCTACCCTGATCGGGAGTGGATAGGTGGTGACTCCGTTACAGACAACAGGACGTGGATCATAACTGGTAGCCCCATTGTCCGGGCTTGTATTACCGATATACATCCCCTCATCCCAGGTATTGATGATCTTACAATCATGCACGATCACACTGTCCATTAACCAGTTGGGGTAAATATATAACGGATCGCATTCTCCGTCCTGTTTAACTTCGAAGCCGATGGAGGCATGACGGGTGTACAGATGATCCCACTCGATGTTGGAGCTGCGCCCGGATGTAACATACGCGAAATAGCTGCCGCCTTCGCTGGCCGCCGTCCAGGCGCCGGGATAACCGTCCATATCGAATCCATATGGAACGCTGGCTACACCGGAACCCGTAACTCTGACATGCGTACAGTTACCAAGGGCTACCTGCGCGGTAGGTCCTCTTAATTTTATGGCTCTTCCCAGTGAAGGGTCGTTCATGATGACGATCGGACAGGATGTAGTACCGTTCAGATTGACGAATACGACGTTCTGAAATGATCCTCCGTTATCGTTCAACAGAATGGTGTCTCCGGCATTATGCCCGCCGTCTATATAAACGCCGTTATCGCCAGCACCTGGATAGATCACGGTCTTGCCTCCGGAACAATTGGTTGGAGGAGGAGGTGGTGGTGGAGGCGGTGGTGGTGGTGGTGCTGCTGCCGCATTCACCGTAACCGTGAGGGTGGCCGTTCCGGGCATACCCTTATCGTCGGTGACGGTCAGCTGGAAAGTATATAAGCCCTGAACCAGATTATTGATGGCTGTCGTGGCCTGGCCCGCCGTCGCTATCGACGCCGTTGAAGGGCCAGACATCTGTGACCACCCATAAGAGGCTACAGTGCCATCCGCATCCGTACCGCTGCCGGCCACGGTCACGGTATTCACCGGAAGGGTAATGGATTTATTGGAGCCAGGGATCGCGACCGGAGCCTGATCACCCGTTCCCGAATTGACGGTGATCTGGGTAACGGCGCTCGCGGCGAGGCCATTGGCATCCATAATCCCTACCACGTATTTATACACCCCCTGGGTCAGTCCCGTAATGGTAGTGCTACCTGCTGCTGGGCTCGTTATCACCGAAGGGTTGGTAACGAAGTCCTGAAAAATATTTTTTGCTTTGACAATTTCAAATAAGCGCTGGTGTCCAAGATCATTAAAGTGGATGCCATCGCCATGTGCATATTCCGCTATCTGGGTATTCAGACCCGCATTGGTCAGGCCGGTATAAAAATCGATGGCATGATATCCAAAGCGGTTCATGATGGTATCCCGGATCACCTTCATCTTAGCCTGCGCAGTCGGTGAAAAATCGTCCCGGGACTGTGAGGTCGTAATATAACACTGGATGCCTGCGGCCTTGAGCGCATTATAGATTACCTGTGCCTCCTGTCCTACAATCGTAGGAGTAACGATATCCTGGTCAAACGCATTCGTGGGGAAGCCAACGATGGCCACCTTTACTCCCGCGGCGATCAGGGCCGTTACATTTCTCAGCGGGTCAGGGGCCGACAGACCTGGCATGGGCGTTACACCCGTTGGCAGACCTGCGCCGATATCACTTCCGGTATTGGCCAGGTTGATCACCTGATCCACTATACCCTGGGCAACCCAGTAATCGCGTAAACGCTCGACGAAAGAACTGTCTACACTATTGTATGCACCCAGAGCCGTCGAAGAGCCCAGGATGCCCACGGTTATTTTTGGCTGATTATATGGAAATTTTGTCCAGCTCGTCGAAGCAACACTACCCGTCACCACAGGTGTCGACACCACCGATACGCTGTTCGTAGGCAGCGTGATCGTCTGGTTGGCTCCCGTGGTTACCGATGGGGGAGGATGAACTCCCGGAGGCGGTGGTGGTGGTGGCGGAGGCGCCGCCGCAGCTGGGTTCACCGTGATCTGCACGGTGGAAGTATTGAGCAGCCCGGTAAGGCTGGTCACGGTTAGCTGATAGACATAGGTGCCCGCAGTATTAAGACCCGTCAACGTGGTCAGGGCCGCAAGAGGGTTCGTAAGGAGTCCCGCAGCAGGGCCGGATAATTTCAACCAGAGATAGATAGTCAGTGGGCCGGCCGCATCGGTCGAGCCGCTGCCATCCAGCGTGACCTGGTTCGTTGGCAACGTTATGGATTGATTATTCCCTGCTTTGGCGACAGGTGGTACAGGTGGCGGCGGCGCTGCGGCAGCATTCACGATCACCTGTACGTCCGATGTGACGGTCGTGCCGGCATCGTCTTTTACCGTTATCCGGAAAACATAAGTACCCGCGGCCAGCGCGGTCACCGTTGTCGCAGCCGAACCGGGCGTGGTGATAGTGCCTCCGGCAGGACCCGATACCTTGCTCCAGGCATAAGATGAAATGGAATGACCAGACGCAGGGCTGGCGCTGCCGCTCAGACTTACCTGGCTGGTGGGTAAGGTTATGGACTGATTGCCCCCGGCGCTGGCCGTAAGGGTAGTAGCCCTCGTGTACATCAGGAACCACTCATAAACACTGAGACTATCCTGTGTCTTACCGCTGCCCCTCACCGGCGATCCATTGGCATTGGGACTGGTGATGGCGGCGCAACCGCTCGAACAGTTGGCGCCTTTGCCGTAATAATTCAGCGTCGGCCGGTAATTAGGATCATACAGATTTCCCCAGGCGGCATGTCCTACCCCCTGGATCACGGAAAATTTATTGGGTGGCGAAGGATCGAGCCAGTTCAGACTATCCGCATAACGGACGTCCGCATCGATCAGAAAGTTCAGCTCACCCGTAACGGACCAAACATGTATGCCATAGTTCTTGGATGCATATCTTAAATTGCCTTCTACCTGCTCGGCGGTATATCCGTTGACAGGATCGGGGCCGGCTGCATCGGCAGTGGCCGCCGCAGCGAATTGTTTGATAAAATTGCCATCGTTACTGCCAAGGACACTCAACGTACCAGCCCCACCCGCTGAAAGCCCGGTGAGGTACATTCTGGTCTGGTCTACCCGGTAACGGCTGAGGATATCCGGAAGTATGTACTTGACGGACTCATAGTTATAGGACCATCCTGAAGCCTGGGGCGAGATCACGATAAACGTATCCCGGACGCCGGTTAATGGGTTCACCGCATCTCCGTTCCAGCCATCTGCGATACGTCCGGCAATGGCCCTGGGGCTTGCCGAATACAGACTGCTCAATGAGGCTGCGGTCGTTCCGACCTCTCCCGCTCCATGAAGACTGATGATTAATGGATATTTCCTGGTGGTGTTTGCGTAGCTCTGGGGCAACCAGGTAAGACCATAGGTCTTGGTGCCGCTGGCATCACGGACATACTGGTCGACATTTTGCCGACCCATGACCTGCGCTTGAATTGGTGACCAGAAACTTAGAAAAAAGATGAAGGGTAAAAATCTTTTCATGGTTTTCATACGAATTCTTTTGGGTACTGGATTGGTACTTCTGTTATTGGACTAGGGTATACTACTAAACACGGAAAAAACTTTTTTTTAAGAACGAGCCTCAGGCAATAAAAAAAATGCATTCAAGCTTGTTTTTTGACTTTTTAGTTTTACCGACAATCTAACTGACCCAAAAAATGGATAAAGTCGGAAAAAAAATCCACAGTATCAGGCCGGGTTGATCTATTCAAAATTCATACCAAAAAACAATTACTTATATTATAAAAAACTCAAATGCTGCCGGAGCCATCGCTCATTTTTCTTTGTTCTGAATTTAAAACTATTCATTTCCCCCTGCTTATTCTATTGTATAACTGCCTCTTTTAAACCGCAGTAAATACCGAATGATAGTAGTAATTCTTTATCAGGAAAAATACGGCAGATACACCAGTAGAAATACGAATTAAGGAACTAATTCGTTAGATATAAGGAATAATTAAAAATTGTGGATATAATGTTCATAAAAGCCCGGAACGGCCCTTAACAGAACCCGGAAGGGTATTATGTATGCCACGTCGCCTGTTTTTAATGCGAACTCAGCTTTCCTTTCTTGAATAGTTTATTTTTCCTGCTTTCGATCCGGGAGGGGATATCGTAGTCTTTCAGCGCCCTTCTGCGCCGGGCAAAGAACTCTATCAGTTTATAGAAGCGGAACTTCAGCCGGTTGCTTTTTTCATTAACAAACTGCAGTCTGCCGTATTCCTGATAATTCTCCTTTTTAGCGCCATATTCAGCCGTTATAGCCTCCCATTCTACCCCCGGATCTACCCCTATCTTCTGATAAAGTTCCCCCCCCATGACCACCTGGGTATGCCGCATGGTGATAGAATCGAATACGATCAGCTTGTCTTTTGGATAGCCAAGGATCTTGGACCAGACCGCATCTACTCCCCAACTGGACCGGTTGCCGATAAAAGAGGGCAGACAGCGTTCCAGCGAGGGGCTGTCGAACAAGGGGGCCATGACTTCGATCTGCCCTACAAAACGGCAATAGCTGTTCTGCTGCTGCTTGAAGATCGGCCAGCTGCAAAAAGAATCCTGGGTAAGGGAGGCCTGGCTGATCGAACTGGAAAAAGCACGGCTCGAAAAGAACATGGAATTGATCTGGTGCGTATCTATCTCTACATCGTCATCGAGAAAATAGAAATAATCATACTGACCGAGCCACTCCGGATGGATCTCCGTAAACAACCGGTACAGCATGTGATATTTAAACCCTTTCAGATGGAAGAAATATTCTGCCGCTGAATAAAGCTCCGGGTTCTTTATTTCTTCATGATAAAATAACAGGCAGAGATCGAATTGTTTGTCCTGTTGATATTTTAGCCAGGAATCTTTGAATAAGTAGGATTTATTGCCGCATGGCGCAATAACGATATTCTTCGTAATCATTTGCAAAACAAGGTAGCAAAACTTTCCATTTTTTTTGCAAATAGTTTTCTCCCGCATCCCCTGCCAGCCCGCGGCAAATGCGAAAACCCGGGTTTTTATTGTATGTTTGATACCATAGCTAAATAATGACCAAACCCAGATGCTGAAAAAGTACTTATCCTCCTATTGGATCCGTTCGGCCTTTTACACTTTTCTACAGCGCTTCTCGCTTACTTTTTTCGGCCTTATCAATTTAATGGTGCTGATCAGGTCCTTATCCAAACCACAGATGGGCGTCTGGGCATTGTTCCTGATCATTACCTCCATTTTCGAAAGCACGAAAAGCGCGCTGATCAAGAACGCACATATCCGCTATGTGAGCAGTATCGATATCAATAAAGAAAAAACGACGATTGCCTCCGCCTCCTTGCTGATAAATGGCCTGATCAGTCTGGTCTTCATTATCTTCATCCTTTTTTTTTCCAGTTGGCTCAGCGCCTGGCTTAATACGGGAACGGGATTATCCATCATGCTCAGATGGTTTATTCCGGGGCTGATCAGCATGGTATTCTTCTCACACCTGGAAGCCATCCAGCAATCCCATCTCGACTTCAAAGGGGTGTTCGCCGGGCATTTCGTCAGACAGGTCATATTTTTTATGATCCTCCTTGCCCATTTCGTGTTCAAGATACCTTTTTCACTCGGCGATCTGGCCCTGTACCAGGGCATAAGCATTGCCATAGGTACCCTGGTCCTGTATCTTTACAGCAGGAAATATATGCTCCACCGGTTCGATCCTACCGTGGCCTGGATAAAAAGGATCCTGGGCTACGGTGGGTATATTTTCGGCTCCGGCATTATCTCGAACATCTTCGCCAACGTCGACCAGATCATGACCGCGAAGTTCCTGACGAGCGCCGCTGTAGCGTCCTATAACGCCGCATCCCGCATCAATCTCCTGGTAGATATCCCGTCCTATTCCGCATCCGAGATCCTTTTCCCAAAGGCATCCCGCGCATCCGTTGAAGAAGGCCCCGCCAAAGTGAAATATCTTTACGAACGGATGGTCGCCATTCTGATGTCCTTTACTACCCCGGCCGCGATCGTGGTCATCATTTTCCCAAAGCTCATCATCAGCATCATTGCTGGACCGACCTATTTCGACGCTGCGCTTATTTTACAATTGTATATGATCACGGGCATTCTCCGGCCCATGCAGAACCAGGCCGCCAATCTCCTGAACTCCATCGGCAAGCCCCATTTATGCTTCGTGATGAACGCCATATGCCTCGCAGCCAATCTCGTGATCAACTATATCTGCCTGCGGAGCTTTGGCTTTTATGGCGCGGCGATAGGCACACTGATCACGCTCGTTCTTGTGAGCATCGCATGGTATTTTATCATGAAAAAACAGATCGGGTTCCAGTTCCTGAACGTTATCAGATACATGAAGGAGTTTTATATAAGTTTGTACACGCATTCGAGAAGAATCCTTTCCAAGACAAAAAATGCTAACATATAGCGGAAGGTTTATGAAAATAGCACACCTGATCTTAACGCATAAAAATCCGGAACAACTGGAGCGGCTTATCAAAGCAATGGATCATCCTGCATTCGATTTCTATGTCCATATCGATAAAAAAACAAACGCTGCCCCATTCCAATATCTGGCTGAAAAAAAGAACATCTTCCTGATAAAGAACCGCACCAGTATTTATTGGGCCGGCTATGGCACCATACAGGCTACCCTCAATGGCTTCGGAGAGATCCCTTTAACCAACTACGATTATATCAACGTGATCTCGGGTCAGGATTTCCCGCTGAAATCCGCAGATCATATCTATCGGTATATCGACCAGCGGCGGGATAAGGAATTCATCACCTGCGACTCCATCAAAGATAAATGGAAAGAAGCTGCCATACGGGTAACGGATTATCACCTCATCAACTGGAGGATCCCTGGCAAATTCCGCCTGTCCAGATTGATCACGAAGATCCTGCCGCCCAGAAAATTCCCGCTGGACTATGAACTGGTGGGAAGAGCCAACTGGTTCACCCTTACCCCCGCATCCATAACCTATCTCCTGGATTTCCTTACCAAAAATCCAAAGGTCATCCGCTTCTTTAAATACTGTTGGGGGGCGGACGAATTCTTCTTTGCCACGATCCTCTTTAACTCACACTTTAAAGACCATATCGTCGATAACCTGGTCTATGTGGACTGGTCCGTGCCCGTGAAGACAGGCCATCCCAAACTCCTTCGCTCCGAAGACTTTGAAGCACTCTGCGCTACCGATAAATTGTTTGCACGGAAATTCGATATCGATACCGATGCCGCCATTTTCGATAAGCTGGAAGCATGGATCGGCCTTAAGGCTTGATCCCCCTCCACCATTTCAGCAATAAGGGCCTGGGCACATCGGGAATATTTGCAGGCTCTTCGATCTTTGAATCCGAGCCGACAATATCTACCGCCTTGGACGTATCGATCTTCTGCTCCTGAAAAGCAATACCGGATTCCATAAGCCTGATCCGGTTGGACCGGGCATTGCCCCATTGCACTTTAACGGGCTCTCCGGATGCCTTCAGCCTCGAGAGCTGATATTGAAGTTGTGCACTCGATAAAAGACGATAAGGTATGGAAAGAAGGGAAAAAGATACATTCACGATGATCAGAAAATAAAGGACCCTCATCGCAACCCGCAGCCCTTTCAACTGAACGGGCTCGGTCAGGAACAAAAGGATCAGTGGCACCAGCCACAGCTGCGGCACATACCGCGCCCACCAGGCCTCCGGTATGGCAAAAACAGAAATAAAGATAATGCCCAGGACATAAAAAGTTCTCTCCAGATAAGACTTGCCGGGATAATACCGGGCGCCGATAAGGAACAACACCAGGGAAAGTAAGAATATGCCGCTGAAAAAAGGGCCGAAACCCGCCACCCTCGTATCTTCCGTCCTGGCGCCCTGGATATCCGTCTTACTGATGGCCAGCGGGATCTTCAGGGAAGGGGCCCTCTTCGACCATGGCCAGGAACCTTCGTTGTCCGTATGCGAAAAATAGGACACGAAGAATTTTCCAAACCTCCCTTTTTCGGCAAACCCCATTGGATAGCTTTGCCCGATGATCTCGATATGCGACCTCCCCATCAATGGATAAAAAGGATGATGATAACTCCGCGTATTGATGACATAAGGATTATATCCCACCAGAAGTAACCCGACCGCGCCGGCGATCGCCATCGTATACAAAACCCTTCTGAATGCCTGCGCTTTTTTGCAGATCAGCAGGAATGCAAGGAACCCGATGCAGAATATCCCCACGAATACGACTGCCGTAAATTTGATATTTACCGTGATGATCATGATGGAGGCCAGCAGCAGAAGATGATACCGGTTCGTATCCCGGAATAATAATATACAGACCGCCAGAAAACACAGCAGCAAACTGGCCACCTGCCCATCCAGATAATAGGTAAACACCTGATTGACAGTCACAGGATTCAAGACCAGCAAGGCGCTCAGCAGGACGGATCTTTTATATGAAAGGATATTCCATCGGCACAGGACGGACAGGGATAGGAAGTATCCGGCGGCGATCAGTAAAATATTCGTCGCCTTGCCTGTCTCGATCTTATGGGTGAAGCTATAAATGGCAGCCTGTGGCAACTCTGCGCCTTTTGCATAATGATTGATCCATATCGCCTGGCTCACCGAATCGGGTAACTCCTTATGCATCGGGTTCCATCCGCTGCTGAGCTGAAATACCGCTTCCTGATGATACACCAGCCCATCCGCGGAAGTGTCGTATATAAATGCAGCAAGGAGGATGGATAATACAAAAATGGGAATGACGATCAGCATGGCCTTCAGAAAGTATGCGATTCTTTCTTCCTTCATGGAAAAACCAGCGGCCGCATAAGTGCAGCCGGCAGCAAGCATAAAAGACAAAGGGAAATGCCACCAGGACAGCACGCCCCCGGGTATGAAACTGAGGGAGGCGATCAGCAGAATAAAGGCAATGGTCGTGAGCAGACAAAAAGAGACCAGAAAATAAAGCACGCTCCTTTTTATACTGATCTGGGTGGAAGGGATCATGAGTAACTAAATATGGATCAATATAATAAAATTTTTCTGTAAATGGTCCAGGCTCCAAGCAGGATCATAAAGGGCTCCACAGGATAAGTATACCTTGGTATGGCAAGGAGCATGGAATGCATCACCGCGACGATCACGAAAGGGAAGATCATGACAAATATCGGGAATTCCTTCCGGTTCTTCCACCAGGCATAAATTCCGAAGATCACCATGAAAGCATTCCCCAGACCGATAACGACCCTCGATAACCAACCGCGGTTCCCATCGGACGAAGAAGGGTAGAACCCCCATAATTCCCACAGATTTGCCAGCCGCTGCTTCATGAATTCGACGGGCTCCGATCGCATATGGCGGAAGTACAATCCCAATGCCTGTCCGGTAGTGGTTATTTCAGGGTGCTTGTCCTGATAATAATAATCGATATCCGGCCCGCAGGCCGTAATGGAGAACATAATATTCACACGCCCGTGGCCGGCTATGGAGAACTGTCCCGTTTTAAGATAACAATAATACCCCAGCAGCAAAATAGGCAGCATGGCGGCTGCCAGCAGCCTGATCTCGAATTTCCTTCGCCAGATCATGGCGGCGAGGATCAGCAATAGGAATACGGGCGCCTCATCCGTCCGCACCACGGTGGCAAGCCCGAAAAACAGGCCGCTCAGCCATTTCTTTTCCCTGAAATAAAAAAAATAAGCGCCCACAAGAAAAAATGCAGTAGGCGCCTCCGTTAGTAGCCAGCGCGCAAAATTGATCTGTGTCGGAAAAACGGCAACGATGAACGCGGCCAGCAACCCGATAAACGTGCCCGGGAACAACCTTTTTCCGATATCCGAAACGAAAAAAATAACGGCGACCGACATCAGTATATTCATCCACAGCAGCGCCGTCACGACCCCATTGCCGGTTATGAGCTTGAGCAATGCGATGATGAAAGGATACCCGTTGGGGAAATAATTGATGTATCCCCCTGCCAGCAGGGCTTCCGCGTGATGAAAGTATTCAAAAGAATCCTTGTGCATATGTGGCAGCCTGGTAAAAAAAGCGACATAGGCCCGGAGTAAAAAACCCAGTGCCAGAATGCCCATCAGCACCCTTTTCTGCCCACGATCGGTCCTGAGCCAGGGAGGAGTCCGCACCCCTGATCTTTCCGCCGATCCGTTGATAAAGCTCATCTGAAAAAATATTAAAATGAATAAGTGTGAACAGGCTGTTACCGGCTCTAAAATAACCTAAAAATAATAAGATCGGCCATTAATTTATCCTTTCGCCATTGGAGCTTCTGGGCAATATGTTGTAACTTTATGCCAAATGTACTTCTGGGAATATCTTCTGTTTATCTGCTGTTTTATCGTTTTTTATAATTACGCCGGCTATGCGATCATAGCCTGTTTTTTTAATGCTTTCAAAAGGCCGGCAAACAAACCCTCCCCCGGGGACATCGAGTTTTTCCCGAGCGTTTCCTTTATCGTCGCCGCTTTCAACGAAGAAGATTTCATCGGACAAAAAATACTCAATTCCTTACAGCAGACCTACCCCGCCGAAAAGATCGAATATATCTTCGTTACCGACGGTTCTTCCGATAAAACTCCGGAGATCGTCCTCCGTTTCCCCGCCATAAAGCTTTTACACGAAAATGAACGGAGCGGAAAATCGGCCGCCGTCAACAGGGCCGTGTTGTCGGCCAGGCATGACATCCTGATCTTCAGTGATGCGAACACCATACTGAATAAAGAGGCGGTGAAAAACATCGCCAGACACTATCATGATAAAAGAACGGGAGGGATAGCCGGCGAGAAAAAGGTCATTCCGGCAAAAGGTAATACGGATGAAGTAGGCGCCGGTGAAGGGTTATACTGGAAATATGAATCCTTCCTGAAGAAAGTGGATTCAAATTTTTACTCCGTTGTCGGTGCGGCCGGTGAGCTGTTCTCACTGAGAAGAGAATTATATGAACCGATACCGCATAATGTCATACTCGACGATTTCATCATATCGCTGAAAGTAGCCGAAAAAGGCTTTCGCATCGTTTATGAGCCCGATGCCTGGGCGATGGAACTCCCTTCTTTTTCCATGGCTGACGAGCACAAAAGAAAAATAAGGATCGCCGCTGGAGGGTTTCAATCGATGGGCATGCTGAGTTCCCTGCTCCGTTTCTGGAAACAACCAAGACTTTCCTTCCTGTATATATCCCACCGGGTCCTGCGATGGACGCTGAGCCCCCTCTGCCTGGTGCTGGCGCTCCTTTCCAATCTGGTCCTGGTCCTGATATCCGATGCCCCTTTGTTCAGGATCACTTTCCTGGCGCAGGCGCTCTTTTATAGCACGGCCTGGCTGGCAACGATCCCTTCCTTAAAAAGCCGATTTAAAATCCTTAAGCTGCCCTACTATTTCGTGTTTATGAACATTTCGGTCATCCAGGGTTTTTTCCGGTTCCTGTCCGGCAATCAGCCTGCCTCCTGGGAAAAAGCCAAACGTAGTCTGCCTGCCCTTGCCGAAGAGCAATGAGGGGTGGAAACTTGCTTTAATTGCATAGGTTGTGTACATTTACACCACTTTTGAAATGAACCGGTTAATTATTAAATATCGATTTTTTTAAATACATATTTAACTAATAATCAATAAAAACATCTCGCAGGCCTGCCTCATATCGTAAAAAAGAACTCTATGGATTTTATTTATTTGCTCAGGATGTTGCTCAAAAGAAAGTGGATAATCCTTGGCTCCGCTGTGCTTGCCTCGGGAATTGCCTATTTTCTGACGAGAAATAACGAAAGAAAATACCGTTCCACCGCCCAGATATCCACCGGATTTACGATCAGCGACGATATAAAGGTCAACCAGGAGAACTTCAGCTTCTACGAGGCTGATACCAAATTCAACAACGCCATCGTCACCATCACTTCCCCGGCCGTAATGAGCCTGGTATCCTATTCCCTTATTCTACACGATCTCGAAAATCCCAGTCCTTTCCGCAAGCTCACCGAAGAACAAAAAAGAACTCCCATCTACATGGAGATGGACCTCGAAAAAGCAAAGGATGTATTTCAGAAGAAACTGGCATTGAAGAGCATGCTGACCTCCTTCAAGCCGGATGAGAAAAAACTGCTGGAGTTCCTCAAGCTCTATAAATACGACTATATTACCATTGGATATAACATGAGCGTTTACCGCCTGCAGAGAACAGATTATATTCAGATCGAGAGCACTTCGTCAAACCCTGAATTATCGGCCTACATCGTGAATACCACCTTCCAGCAATTCCTGCGTTATTATAAAAATGTAAGGAGCAACAATTCCCAGGAATCCATTGATACCCTGCAAAGCCTGCTGGACAAGAAAAAGCAGGACCTTGACGCAAAGAGCGCCCTGCTGAAAGGCCAGGGCGTCACGGATATCGGGCTCGAGAGCAGCAGCAAGATGGAGCTGATCATGAACCTCGAAACCAGCCTCATCGAAGAAAAGAATAAACAGACCACACTCACCTATTCCCTGCAAAAGATAAATCAGCGGCTGGCTGTCCTTGGAAATGGAAAGAACAACAACAATCCCAATACGTCCAGCACCAATAACAACGAAGAACTGCTGAACCTCCGGAGAGATATGAATGATGCCAATACGGCCTATATCAATTCGGGCTCTTCCAACCCTACTCTACTGAAAAAATACAATGATCTGCGAACACAGTATCAGAATAAACTGATGAGCGCTTCTCAGAACAACAACACCGCCGTGGCCGACGATGGCAAGACAATTGAAGCAACAAGAAATGACCTGCTGAATAAAAAAGGGGATGTAGAGCTCGATATCGAAGCCTCCAGGGCAAATATCGAATCCCTGCAGGGCAGGATCGGCTCGATGACCGGCAACCTCACCCATGACGCATCCAAGACCGCTGCGCTGAATATTTTATTAAAAGATGCCGAGCTGGCCAACAAAGAATATCTGGACGCCCGGCAGAAATATAATGACGCCATCGATATCAACTCCTCCTCGGTCAACAATTTCAGACAGATCCTCCTCGGACAACCGGCTATCGATCCGGAGCCTTCCAAAAGGATGCTGATCGTAGGCATGTCCGGTATCTCCGTCTTTATCATCTGTGTGCTGGTCATCATACTGCTGGCTTATCTCGACTCGTCCATCAAAACGCCGGAGATCTTCTCCAGGGTGGTCAATCTGAAGCTGCTCGGTATGGTCAATTTCATGAACCTCAGACACAGGAATCTGGCCGATATCGTCGCCAACAGAGACAACACCGATGACCCCACCGATAAAAAGAGATTGAATGTGTTCAGGGAGTCGCTGCGCAAGCTGAGATACGAGATAGAGATCAGCGAGAAGAAGATCTTCCTTTTTACAAGCACCCAGAAAGGCGAAGGCAAGACCACGCTCATACAAGCCTTATCGTTCAGCCTCAGCATGAGCAAAAAAAGAGTGCTGATCATCGATACCAATTTCTGTAATAACGACCTTACCATACAATTGAAGGCGGATCCGATCCTGGAAAAGATCCATCCGAACAGAGTCGACACTCCCAGCTTCCTCGAACAGGTAAGAAATGCCGCAAAGGACATCGGGGTCGGCGCCGTCTTTGCCATCGGCTCCGAAGGCGGGGACTATACTCCATCGGAGATCCTTCCCCGTGAAAACCTGCTCAAACACCTGCGCGCGCTCACCACCGAATATGACTATATTTTCCTGGAAGGCCCTCCCCTGAACGACTATTCCGACAGCAAGGAACTGGCGCAGTTCGTGGATGGCATCATCGCCGTGTTTTCCTCCACGCATATCATCAAACAGATCGATAAACAGTCCATGAGCTTCTTCAGGGAACTGAATGGAAAATTCAGTGGCGCCATCCTAAATAAGGTTGACCTCCAGAATGTGACCAAATCTTGATCCTGAAGGCAATAGAACGCCTGAACCATCGTTATTAAATATAATTAAAAAATATAATAACTGTTGAATGAGCGCTGAAAAGAGATCACTTCATGAAAAATTAGTTACTGCATTCGCCGGGGCGATCATGTTGGCCCTATTCCTTAAAATTTTATTCTTCTGATTCTTCATGATCAACAGGAATAATAATATATCCCCTTTCACCAGACTAACGGCCAGGATCGAAAAATTTTCTGAAAAGATCTTTATAGAGCAGAAACTGAATAACTGGCCCGGCTATCTGCTTTTCATGCTCCTCGCGCTGGGCATGGGCTGGGTCATGGCCCATAATTATCTGGCTGGCCTGGGTATTACTGGCCTGATCCTCGGCGTTGCTGTAGCGCTTACCTGTATGTTGAATACCGAGGCTGGCCTTTACATCAACATGACCTATTCCTTCTTCATCGCCAATTTCAACAGGCTGCTGTTCTACGACGAATTGCAGATCGGTGTTTATTCGGACCTGCTGGTCCTCATCACCTTCCTCAGCTTTATCATAAGAAGGGTCAGTCTGCAGAAAAGCATCAATAAATTCACAAAAGCCCCGGTCGTCGTCACCCTGCTTGTCGTCTATGGATATATGGCCATCGAGCTGTTTAACCCCAACGCTAATTTTCTTGCCGGCTGGTTCCCCGCATTCAGGAAGATCATGGCCACCCTGCTGATCCTCTTCATCTGCTTCAATGTCTTTGAATCCAGAGCGGCCTTAAAAAGATTTATCACGTTCCTGTTCTTTCTCGTCACTGCCGTAGCGGTCTACGGATGTATACAACAATGGCATGGGTTCTTTCCATTCGAGATGAACTGGCTGGCGGAGGACCCCAAGCGATTCGCCATGACCTTTGTCGCGGTTGGAGGCCGGAAAATGTCGACCATGCCCGATGCGCCCGCCCTGGCGATTGTAATGTCCACCTGCAGCGCTTTCTTTATCGTGCTGGCTACCGGCCAGAGAAAATTGCGGACCCGCATCGTCATGATCTGCGGTATCATCCTCATGCTGCTCGCCATGAGCTATTCCGCCACAAGGACGGCCAATGCCATGCTGGTCGCCGGACTGGTCATGTTCATGCTGCTGACGATGAACAAAAAATCCACCCGGATCTTCGCGGTCGGGGCCGTTCTTGCTTTTCTTTTTCTGATGTATGCCCCGATCAACAGCCCCCAGATCGATTCGTTCCGGCAGACCTTCGAAGGCTCCAATGACGCTTCCTTCAACGTACGGGAAGTGAACCGGAAAGGCATTCAGCCATATATTTATGCGCATCCCATCGGTGGCGGGCTGGGCACCACCGGCGCCGAAGGGTTCACCTACAACCCCGGACATCCACTGGCTGGTTTCCCTCCCGACAGCGGTTATCTGAAAAAAGCATTGGAACTGGGATGGATCGGCTTCAGCCTGATGGTTTTTTTATATTTCTTAGTGCTCAAGACCGGCATCCGGGGCCACTTCTCCAGTAAGGACGAAGAGATAAAGCTGGTGTATGCTGCCGGCACGGCTGCTATTTTTGCCTTCTATGTAGGTGATTTCTCCCAGGTGGCCATCGGCCAGATCACCGATGTTTTCGTTTACTATCCATTAATCGCCGTCCTGCTCAAAGCAAAGGAATTTGATCAATCTGCTAATACTTTAACTACATGAAACAAAACCCCATCATGCATCCGGTATTTATTCTCCTGGCATTTGCCGCCCTTCTATCGTTCAGCGCCAGCGGGCAGGTGAATACACCAAACAACAGAGGAAAAAAAGAAGTCGTCGATTCCAGCGCACGCGAAAGGATGATCCAGGAAAAACTGGTCGAACTTGCCCTTCAGGGACCCGTATACCGGGGTACGGAACATCAGAATAAGATCAACCAGTACCAGTTGAGAAGCGCCCAGAACTCCTGGCTCAACCTCTTATCTCTCTCCGCCAATTTCAACGATCAGACCCTCGCCTCCATCAACCAATCCGGCTCCAATACCTATGTATACCCCAAATACTTCTTCGGGATCAATCTCCCCCTCGGCACCCTGTTCTCAAGGACGGCGGTAAAATCCGCAAGGGAGAGCGTTGAGATCAGCAAGGACAATCAGGAAGAACTGGCAAGGACGATCCGGGTGGACGTTCTGACGAAATACAGACAATACATTGTGAATATCGAGCTGATCAATATGGAAAGCGAATTGCTGAACGATGTGCTGGCGGCCTTTGCACAGGCTGAGCAGAAGTTCAAGAACGGCAGCATCCCCCTCGATACCTATATCGGCTTATCCAAAGAGAAAAATGATGAAAAAGGAAAGTTTCTCGGTCTGCTGTTACAACAATATCAGGTCAAGCTGGAAATAGAGAAAATGATCGGGACAAACCTGGAAACAGTATTAGCATTAAAGTAACGGGAGATGAAAGCTGCGCAGGCAAACAAACAAAACTGGTTCTCAAAGGCATTTAATCTACCCGTTCTTCAAAAAAGCAGGTTGCAATGGGTGGATTATCTGAAAGGCATCGCCATCATTCTGGTGGTCTACCGCCATGTCCTGATCGGCATTCAACGCAGCGGAATGATCATACCCGACTACATGGTAAAGGCCAATATGATCTTCTACAGCTTCAGGATGCCGCTCTTCTTCATCCTCTCCGGCATTTTTATCAATGCCAGCATGACCAAAAGACCACTCGGCAAGCTGGTGTTCATTAAATTCGAAAACCTGCTCTATCCTTATCTTATCTGGACCTTTCTCCAGGTCAGTCTGCAGATCCTGTTCTCTCATTATACGAATTCAAACCGGGGGCTCATCGACTATACTTATATTTTATATCAGCCCCGCAACCTGGATCAGTTCTGGTATCTGCCTGCCCTGTTCAATACGACAGTGCTCTATATGCTGGTGAAGGCTAAATTAAAGCCCCCCGCATGGATCCAACTCGCCATGGGCCTGGTCCTTTATTTCGTCGCGCCATATTTCCAGGGCATCAGCATGATCTCGGACTGGATGGAATTCTACCTCTTTTTTGCATTGGGAGATGCCATCTCCGTATTTTTCTTTAAACGGTCTACCCAGGATTTTTTAAAAAATCCGCTCACCCTGCTGGTAATATCCCCTGTATTCATCCTCGCTCAGCTCTGGTATCTGATGAAAGAAGAGGGCTATTATCTGAACGAGCTCGCCGGACGGGCCGAATTTCTCCTGATCGCCCTTACCGGCTGCTTCAGCATGTTCGTTCTTTCGTTCCGTTTGCAAAGCTGGAACATCCTTTCCTTTTTAAGGGTGCTGGGATTTCATTCCCTGTACATTTATGTCATGCACATTTTTGTAGCAGCGCTGATCCGGATCGCCTTCACCAACCTCCTGCATATTCATAACCCGTTTATACTGTTATTTTCAGGCATCGCATTCGGAGTGACGGTCCCTGTTGTATTTTACAATTTTTTCATCCGGGAAGGCATATTATGGTTCCTGTTCTCCTTACGCAAAACGGAACCAAAGGTTTCCCCCGCCAAAGAGATCACCCCCAATGCCCTCACGTCCTGAAAAAAAGAATTTTTATAACTTATTTCAACAAATATAACCGAACATGCAAAAGCCCCTGTCCAATAAAGACCTGTTGCATTACCTGAAAAGCCTCGATTTCCAGGCGGGATTCGTCGACCGCCTCAAAGTGTATTACCGCCCCCTGGTCTGTCCTTTTGTTGAGCTGATCAATCTGGTCAAACCTGGCGAGAAAATAGGGGACATCGGCTGCGGATCGGGTCAGTTCGGTCTGTTGCTGGCGCATTTTGCCAAACCTTCTCTTGTGTTCGGTATCGAGATCAGCGACCGGCTGGTGAACAATGCCCGGCAGCTCTTTGCCAAATATGCCGAAACAGCCTATCAGTTCGAGACCTTCGATGGGGTTGTTTTCCCTGACAAGATCGGCGAGCTGGACGTGATCTTCCTGAATGATGTGCTGCACCATGTGCCCGTGGCCGCTCAGGAACGTTTCATGCGCGACCTGATCGCCAAAATGAAGAGCGGGTCCCGGCTTGTCCTGAAAGATATCAACGGCGCCAGCTTACTCGTATATTGCAACAAAATGCATGACCTGCTGTTTGCAGGCGAATTAGGTCATGAGCTGCCATTTAAAAAGGCGAAGGCATGGCTGGAACAAAATAATCTGGAGATCCTGGAATCCACAAAAAAGCGCATGTATGTTTACCCCCATTACACGATTGTTGCAAAAAAACCGTAAGAGAAAGCTTGTCTTTATCGTCTTTTGCATCTCTCTTTTATCCCTTTATCCTATCTATAAGAATTTTTACAACGGTAGGGCTATTACTACCTATGAGCGGCATATCGCCCTGATCCAGGGCCGTTCCGAATTTTATAATCCCTGGCAATACCGGATGCTCTGCCCGATGATCGTCGAAGGCATGATGTGGGTCTATGATCATACGATCGATAAGGTCTATCCAATTGAAGATAAGCTTCACTTCAGCATGGCGGAAACTTCCGAACCAACCCCGGAAACAAAAGAATTTATACAGCTGTTGCAGACCAAGGGCGCGATAAAGTACCTCATCGTGTTTATCGTTTTCCGGTTCTGCCTGAATTTTCTGGTATTTACGCTGGCGTATTGTCTCTGGCGTCATTTTGTACCGAATAACTGGCTTATCTTTTTTGGGCTGATCTTTCTTTCCTTAGCCATGGGGAATGGCGTGATCGCCAGCGATCTTACGTTTAACACTTATCTGGATAACGTCTTTTATCTCCTGGCAGCCTGCCTCATCGTCTACAAAAAGAACCCTATATGGCTCCTGCCCCTGACCCTTCTGGCTGCGCTAAACCGGGAAACGTCCATGCTTATCCCCTTCCTTTTCTTTATATCCCAGATGGATTTCTCGGATTTCAGGTTCCGGACCTTTAACTGGAAGTCCATCCGCTGGCCCGCAACCCGCACCTGGTGGCTGGTCGGGGGGGCCTACCTGCTGTTCTCTGCAGTCTTTGTTTCCATCAGGGCCCATTATGGCTACCGGCCCCCGCAGATGTGGAAAACGCCTCCTGGTTTATCCATGGTAAAGCTCAATCTTTTCAGCGCCGTCGCTATAAAATCATATTTTGAGATGCTGGGGGTATTCAGCGTGATCCCATTCATCATCCTGTATAAATTCAGATCCTTTCCTTTGTTCCTGCGCGTATGGTTTCTGGCAATCGTCCCGGCCTGGTTTGCGGTCCATATTTATTCGGTGGTCACCTACCAGACCCGCTTATTCCTCGTGCCGGTGATCATCGTTTTCCTGCCCATGCTCCTCTGGCTGATCGACAGGACATCGAGGGGAACAGGATCCGGGAACGCAGGCTCGCCCGAAGTTATCTGAAAGAAGTTTATTTTATAGGCGCCATCGCCCATTTTTTCTCCGGCTTTTTCCTCTTCCCATGCAGAAATTCCCCGATCACCGTATAGCGCACCAGGAACTGATAGCTCAGCAGGCTCAGCCCAAAGGCGACGATCAGCACCAGCGGCAGACGCACCCACCCCACCACGGAGGAATTGATCAGGAGCACCTGCATAGAGGATACGATACACATATGGATCAGATATACCCAATAGGCCGCATCCGAAAAATATCTCCAAACCTTACTCTCCGCATGACAATATCTTATAAATAACCCCGAGATCCCTGCCACCAGGCTGATCGTCTGTAAGGCATGCAACAGGTAATCCATAACCGGGTAGCCTGCATCCTGCCTCAAAAAGACCAGCACGGACAGCCCGGTACCGGTGATGAACAACGGCCAGCCCCATCTGGTCAGGGAGGTCACGCTCTTCATATTGAATTGCATGCACCAGCCACACCCGTAAAAGAAACCGTAGTACAGAATATAGAACAGATTGGGACGGATGCCGGTATATACGGGAGGCAAGGCCATCTGGTTGACCCAAAGGATAAGGAACAGCACTCCGCTCACCGCCAGAAGCCGCAGTATGCCGATCTTCTCCATCGATCGCTTCCACTTCCCGGGCACCACTATGGAAAGCTTGCCGGCCACAAACTTGGCGCCCACCGACAGCGCATAAAAAATAATCAGATAGTATAAGAACCAAAGATGCACCAGGCCATTCCATCGGAACATCTGCAATAAACAGCTATGCCAGGCTTCCTGCGCCGGCAGATGCTCTACATTATAGAATTTGTAGAACAAAAAAGGGAATATGGTAAGGGGCACGATGGTGATCACCCCGATGATAAATGGCACCACGATCCGCCGGAAACGCTGGGTAATAAAATAAGCAGGCCCCGAACGCAGGATAACCAGCCTGGCGAAAAAACCCGCCACCAGAAAGAATAAGGGCATACGGAATATATGGATATAATCATACAGCCAGTCAAAGAAATGAACGCTTAAGGTTGGGTCCCGGGGCCAGTTGGGTTCGGGGGTCGCTTTGTAGACAACGATGGAATGCAGTACGATACCCAGCCACATCGCGACGGTACGCAAGGCATCGAAACCATTGATTCTTTCAGAAGTAGTGCTCATAACAAATTCCCTGCAATTTAAGGAAAGGCTTATAAATAAGAGAAGCCACTGATCAGTGGCTTCTCTTATTGAATTCAAATATGCTCAGATATTTATCTCGTCTTCACGATCTTGATGGTCTTGATCGCAAGGCCTGGTCCCATGATCTGGACAAAGTAGACACCCGGCGCCATTGACGCACCATTCAATCCCAGGTTATACTGGCTGCTTCCTGCTGGGAGACTTCTCAGTTCCTTCACGAAGACTGGTCTTCCGGCGATATCCGATACCCGGACAGTTGCTTTTTCAACTGGTTGATCCAGGGTCAGTTTCAGCGCTACATCGTCGACGAACGGATTTGGATAGATCGATGCTCCACTCCTGCCGGTTGCCAGGTTAGTGGCCGTCGCCGTTGCCCTTGCGGAATCATTGAACGCAGTACCTGTTGTCGCCAGGAACCCTGCCTGACTTCCACCGCCACCGGTAGTCGTCGTTCCACCACCAGGACCTACAGCTGGATCCGTTGCAAAGGACTGTATCACCAGGGCGCCGATATATCCGTATGGCGAAACTCCACCTGCTCTGATATCGATCTGTATGGCCCCGTTCTCATCCGCTTTTACATTCGGCAGTGTGACGGTCTGGTTGATGTTATTGATAGCATTCAGCGATACGCTCTGGCTTCCAACACTGTACACCGTAGTTCTGTCTGCAAACTGGCCACCGCCATCACGGCTTGCGAAGAATACGAGGTTATAAGCAGAAGCCTGGCTCAATCCATCCAATTTGATGGAAGCCGTACCACCTACATCCAGCCACCAGGTCTCAGCCAGGACAACGTCAGGATAGAGACCGCTGTTGTTGCCCGTAACCGTTCCGTAAGGATTGACCCCGCTGAAGTTACGTCCTACGACCGTCATGTTGATACCCGTTGGGTTGAGCAGGGAATCGATGAAGTTCGGATATACATCTCCTTCTACAGGGGCATTGTTCGTGCTGTTCCAGAATCCTCCGGGAGGATTCACGTCGTTGAAATTGACGAACACGGAGTAAGCCAATGTTGAGGCCGATGCGGTATTCGTGTAGTCTGTGAACGATGAAGGCAATTTCTTACCTCTGACCTTATAGTAGTAGATCGTCGAAGGCGACAACGAACCGTCCGTATACGTCGTGATATTGGCAGCCGTTGTCGTGAGCAACGTATAAGTGCCATTCAGCGACGTCGATTTGTAAACCTCGTAGCCGTCTTCATTATTGGCATTATCCTTCCAGCTGAGCTGGATAGTCGTCTTCGATTTGGGGCTTGCGACGAGATTGGATGGCGCTATCGGCAGACCATTGTCCGTCAGGGACGTGATCACCATAGCTCCGATATATCCGTAAGCCGCTCCCGTACCCATAGTTGCCGTAAAGTCGATCGTACCATTTGCATCCGGAGACACAGCAAGGATAGATACCGTATTCATCGTGTTGCCGGCCGCATTCAGGGTCACTGACTGACCTGCGTAGGAGTAAACGGTATTCCTGTTGTCGTTCACACCGCTGCGGCTTGCAAAGAAGGTCAGGTTATATTTCAATCCTGCAGTTGGCAATCCCTTGATCTGAATATGATGCGCAGCAGTCGAGCTCATGAAGTATTCCGTCTGCATGACCAGATCCGGATACACGCCGCTGTTGCCGCCCGTAGTCGCACCTACATCGTTCGATCCATCCCATCCTGTCACCAGGGTAACACTGATACCGCTGGCGTTTCCACCGTCATCCTTGAGGTTAGACAGGATTGTTCCGGCATTCGGAGCGGCGTTGAAGCTGTTCCATGGAGCACCGACCGGATCGATCTCGTTGAAGTTGACAAGATAGTTGGTGAGGTCTTTATTAGCTACGCTGATGGCGAATTGCTTGCTGGAGGCCGCACCCTGATTGTCCGTTGCGGTTACCGTTACGCCTGGGAAGTTACCGATGGTAGTTCCCGGAGCGAGATGGATGGTGCCTGTGCCGTTACCGGTTGGGGTAAAGGTTCCAAAGGCCGGCAATCCGGTCACTGCAAGCGTGATCACATCACCCGCATTGTCTGTAGCAACCACAGGTACATCCAGGGTCTGCGTGGTCTTCATTTGCACATCCGCGATAGCGGTTATCACTGGCGCCGCATTGGGGATCACTACAGTGAGCGTATCGCTGTATGTACCACCCACGGCATTGAGCGCCCTTACCGAATAGTAATAAGTAGTATTACCCAGTACGGAAGAGTCGTTGTATGCCTGCAGGTTGGCGTTGTTACCACCTGGGTTCAGCAAGGTATAAGGACCTGTTATGCTCGTAGCTTTGTAGACTTCATAAGCCGTTTCATTATAGGCCGCATCTACCCATGTCAGGGCTACTTTACCGTTCGTATACTGACCAGCGAGGTTCCTCGGCTTGGCTGCTATGCTGCCATCGTCATACAGTGCATTGATGACCATTGCATTCAGATAGCCGTAGGAAGAGGCAGGCCCGGCATTAAGGGTAAGGATCACTGTGCTGTCCACAGCCGGCGCAACGCTGTTGATGCTGACCGTATTCGTCGAGTTGCTGGCCGCGTTCAGGCTTACGGTCGTACTGCCGATAGTATAAAGACCGGTCCTGTCGTCCGTAACTCCACTCCTGCTGCCGAAGAAAGTGAAATTGTATTTAAAGGAAGGATTCAATCCATGGATCCTGATCGTCTGTGTAGCGCCCGCTGCCGTAAAGTAGCAGGTCTGCATGACATTATCGGGATAGACACCCGAATTGTTGCCGGTAACCACGCCGTAGTTATTGGTGGCATCACCCAGGTTCTGCCATGGGCTGGTTATCAACAGGCCAATAGAGGTGGTGTTACCCGCGTCATCCTTCATGTTCTTGAAATCATCGTTCTGGGTAGGCGTATGCTTGTTCGTGCTGTTCCATGGAGCCGGATTGACATTTGACCCGTCGGAGAAGTTGACATAGATCTTCTTGTTGGGGTTCACATCGTTCACCGTGATCGTGAAAGAAGTAGTAGCCGTGCCACTGTTGCCATCGTCCACCTTGGCTGTCACCGTGTACACGCCATTATCGGCATATCCCGGCGCCAGACTGAACTGTACGTTGCCTCCGGTGATCGTCGGAGTAGCAAATGCAGGCAATCCTGTGAAGGTCCAGGTCAGGACATCTCCTGCATTCTGATCCGTTGCGGACAGGTTCACCTGTGCCGTTTGCTTCTCGCTCAACGTAACATTGTTCACAGCTGCAATGACAGGTACATAATTATCGTTCACGGTCAGATTGAAGCTCAGCGAGCTGGTGCCGCCATGCTGATCGTTCACCGTGACCAGGATATTATTGTATATGCCCGTGCCCGAAGGATTGGTAAAGCTGATCACTCCTGCACCATTTGTCGTTGGCGTAAAGGCCGCAAATCCAGATGGCAGGTTGGTAACGCTTATCGTGAGGGTCTCAGGATCCGAATCCGTAGCCTGCACCGGTACATTCAATGTCGTACCAAAGCGCATGAACTGATTCGGGATCGCTGTGAGCGTTGGCGGGTTGTTGCCCGTAACGGCGCTGGCCTCATTGCTGTAGGCTGACGGACCCGCGACATTCACTCCTCTTACTTTATAGAAATTCGTCGTATTGGCGAACAGACCAGAATCCGTGAACGATACGGTATTGGCTGGCAGGGTTGCGAACAGCAGATAGTTGCTATTCGTCGTGCTCGACCTGTACAGCTCATACCTGTCTTCATTCGTTCCATCCGTCCAGGTCACCTTGATCTTGGAGCCGGATATGCCCGTTGCGCTCAGACCGGTTGGTGCTGTCGGCAGTGGCGGTAATGGCTGAGTAGTCGCCGAAGAAGTAACCAATGGCGTATTGGCCATCAGGTTTGTGATATCCGCCACCGTCAGTGCCTTGCTGTAGATCACGAAATTATCGATCCAGCCGCTGAAGAAGCCGGTACCCGTGTTGAAGGCGTTCGTGCCGTTCACCGTTCCGATCCTCGACCCGTTGGTCGTGGTGGTAAGAGTGGTGAAGGATAAGGCATTATTGGATACCGCCAGCACACCGTTCACATAGAGTTGCAGGCTGTTGCCGTTGTATACAAGGGCTATATGGTTCCACACCGTGGTGGCATAATTATAAGGCGTCGAGATGGTTGCGCGCACGTTATTGCTGGCAACACCCGCGTAGAGCGTATTCGCGTCGAGACGTAAGGCCAGGCCATCGTCGCTGCCGCCGATGTCTGCGATGATCCTGTTGCCGGTATTGGCAGCAGATCTCATCCAGAAGGCTATCGTCTTGGTAGCATAAGCGGTCTGTAAGAACGAGCCGGAAGTTGGCATCGTAACGGACTGGCTGGTGCCATTCAGTTTCAGCGATTGCGCACCTTCCATCTTGGTAGTAGCGTCGAAGGTCGGGCTACCGGTAGACGACAGGGTCTTGCCATTTCCGCTGGAGTCATTAAAATTATTATTGAACTTCCAGTTCGCATCGGTGAAATTGACATTACCGACCAGGGCGGATTCGCCATACTGACCGATGGCCTTGATCTGATAGAAGTAGGCCGTGCTTGGGTTCAGCCCAACACTGTCAACAAAGCTGGTGGTATTCGAGCCGACCGTACCGATCGTCGTAAATCCAGTGGTAGCATTGGTAGATCTCCATACTTCGAATCCATTTTCATTATTGCTGTTGTCGGTCCAGCTCACATTGATCTGTTTGTAGGATACAGACGTTGCGACCACGTTCGAAGGAGCGGCTGGCGCTTGTCCGTTCACGATCGGCGCGTCGGCGTATGCCGAAGCAGGAATTTGCGAGTAGCTGGTGCCCGACGATGGAGTCCTCCAGGATACCGTCATCTGCTGACCGCCACCCTGCTCGAAGAAAGCAGCGGCAATGGGATAGGTGCCCGCTTGCAGGACCGTGCCCGTGCTGGTCACATCCTGGCCACCGTGCTGACCATCATTGTTGACCTTTGGCGTGCCGGCAAAACTATACGGTGAACTGGCGCCATTCAATGCGCCCAGCCACAGTCTGCTGCCATCATCCGAATTGGTCCGGAAGAAATAGGTGCCTGTCGTCGGGATCGTAATGGAGCCCTCCCAGAGGAATGCGAAATTATCTGGCTGGGTGGGGACAGCCGTGATCGACACGGTCGGCATGGAACCCGTGGACACTGGTGTCAGCGTCGTGAAATCTGGCAGGTTGGGCCAGTTGCCGGTAAACGTATAATATTTATAGTTCAGTCCACTGCGCAGCGGTTCGCCAGTGACCTGGTTACTGGCCGGAGAGACGTTATTGGCAAAATCTCTTGCTTTTACCGAGAAATTATAGCTGAGCCCGAATTGTAAATTATAGACGGTCAGCGACGTCGTTCCCGGCGTAGTGTATGATTTCTGACCGTTTACATATACATCGTATTTAGTGACCCCTACATCATCGCTGGATGCATTCCACGAAAGTGAAATGGAGGTCCTGCTGCTGCCGGTCACGACAAGACCGGACGGAGCGGTCGGAGCCTGTGTGTCGGCGCCGGTTGTTCCGTTGGCTACATTGGATGCAGCAGCGGCAGCGGTATTATCGACGGCCCTTACCTTATAATAATAGGTCGTATTTGAATTGAGTCCCGTAACGGTATGCGTCAGCACATCCGCATTGTCGATGCCGATCAGGGTATACGGTCCACCAGGCGTTGTGGCCTGGTAAACTTCAAAATTCGTTTCGTTGAACTGTGGTGCGGTATTATTGCTCCAGTCAAGACGCAAAGAGGTCTTTGACAAAGAAGTAATGATCAGGTTGATGGCCGCATCCGGAGGATTTGGTCCGTTGGCGGGGATCACCGTGAATGGAGTGGAGAAAGAAGTCGAACAGCCGAACTGCTCCGTCACCTGGATCTTGTAATCGCCCGGTGTGGTGGCATATAATGTCTGCGCAGTACCGACCGTAGTCGTACTACCCACTTTCTGCCATAGATAAGAAGCATATCCCGCAGGTACCTGCAGCCGGACGCCCGTACTCGTATCCAGAGCTGGGATGACCTTGCTCATCAGACCGGCGACGGTGATCGTCGGCGGTACCGTTGCCGTTTTTCTGAATATATGTGCGGGAGTGCGCGACCAGTCCGACCAGGTCGTTCCCCTCATTACCCTTGCATCAAAAGTACCTGTGTCCGTCACGCTGATCGTGTTGCCGGTGTTGCTCATGGCAACGCCGTTCTTCCGCCACTGGTACGCAGCGAAACCTGGCGTGAGGCCAATGGTAACATTTATAGCATCTCCGGCACAAAAGGCGGACCTGCCACCCAGGACCCATGGATTGGAAAGATATGCGTTGTTGGCAAAAGGCCAGAAATTTGGCTCCGTCCACGCCCTGTCCCAGGTACCATGGCCGAGGTCGGGATATTCGGTATACGTGAAATTACCTCCCGCATTTATGAAATGGTCCCTTACCTGCTGTGAAGTATAGGGATCCGGCGCTCCATCGAGCCCACCCTGGAAAAGCCACATCGGAGTATATTTTAGCGAATTGACAACGGCCGTAGTCTGATAATCGGTAGAAGATTCCGACATAGGCAACGATGCGGCAATATAATTAGGATACGCGATCGTCATATCCCATGTACCTGCACCACCGGCGGAAAGCCCGTTAGCAATGATCTTGAAAGGATCGACTTTATTGTTTGCGATCATATAGTCTATGATCTCCTTTATATAATCGAATTGACCTCCGCCCCAGAACCCACCGCTCTGCATGACGAAGATATAGCCCTCAAATTTTCCATTGTCTACGGCATCTCTGAAAACATCTCCCCCGTGATAAAGCGAATATTCGTTATCATAGATCGTTCCGGTTTCTCCCAGACCATGGAAAAACACGAAAACGGGATATTTCTTCCCGTCGACAGCTGTTGGATTATAGGTCTTTGGAAATTTAAGACGGAACTGAGCCCCCTTATATACATACGCTTTGTAGGAATCGGTATTCCAGTTGAGCCTTTTGGTCCTGACCCATTTCCCGATCTGCCCGAAAGCCGGTTGGGTGGGAGGAGCGCTCGCGTTGTAGGTTACGATCGGATCAGCAGGGTCCATCACACTCTGGCCCACGACCGTTTGTGTAAAGAATCCCGCCAGGACGACCAACAAGAGACGGACGATTTTTGTAAAAGTTTTCATGATTTTGATGCTTGAAAATTTATAAGGGGTTATGATACAAATGTTCGTCAGTTGCAAATACTCACACGATTGCAAAAAGCAATAGAGGCAACATGGGTTTGCCAGAGGATAAAAAAGGATAGAAAAAAAAGGATAAAAGAAATAGGATAACTAACCAGTGGTGCAGATTCACACAGAAAATTGGGTGGGCAGATTCAAGAGGATGATAGGAAGTAAAGGGGTAGTTAGGTCAGAGTATAGCCTGGAAATGGCTATGTCAGGTCAATCGGGTGCAAATTAAGTATTTTTTTAGAAAACTCAAATATAAAACCCTTATTTTTTTTCGGTTCTACCCATATACCCTAAACAGGGTATATATGGTAAAAAAAGCAGGGTTTACGCGCTTTTCAGGCCTTTTTCACATGATTTCTGATCACCATATTTTTGTTCAGAAATTTCCTGTACCACATTAAGAGTAAGACCCCGTTCAACTGCCTGGCCAGAGGCAGATCGGGCCTTTCCGCATTGAAACGATGTAATACCCTGTTCGGTTGCTCCTCCAGCTGATTTTGTATCCCGAAAAATACATCTGTAGGGGTTTTCCCGGATAAAAGTTTGTCGAAAAGATCCTGCGACAGGTTAACATCCGAATGCGGAAATGAGAATAATCTTCTGGAAGGAGAGAAATTCTCTTCCACATACCGCGTGGACTGAAGGGTCTGTCTCTCTTGTTCCTCCAGGGAAATAAGATCGTAATAAGGATGATCCCAGCTGTGCGCCCCGATAGCAAATCCCTTTTCATGCAGCTCCTTCACCTGGGACACCGTCATGAACGGGCGCTGGGCCTGAAGATATTCCTCAAATGAAAGCCCCAGCTTCTCCGCAAGCCCGTCCAGCAGGTGCTGGTCCAGGTTATTGATCTTTTTGATCCGCCGGATCAATCTATCCAGCAGGCCCTGAGCATCCGCAGCTTCACCACCCAGCAGGCCCTCGCATTCCTTTAAAAGAAAGAGCTGATCTTTTTTTGCAAGCAACGCCTCGATGACAAGGCTGATCTTACACCGGTAGAACAGGACCCGGTTATCCAGAAAAGCCGGATTGATAAAGAACACCGCCGGGATGCCTTTTGCTGAAAGGATCGGGGCTATCACCTCATGCACCTCGCGGAAGCCATCGTCGAACGTCAATAAGAAAGAACCGCGGGGCGTACTTTTTCCCGAGAGGACCGCCCCAGCCAGATCGTCCACCGCAACAGGTGTAAAATGTTTAAGCAGATGGTCCAGGTCCTTTTCGAACTGCCGCACATTCTTGTACGGATAAAGGTGCTTGACATGCAATACTTCTTCATCTGACACCAGATGGTGATACGGTAAGAGGCTGGCCGCCGGCGCCATCCTTTTCAATACTCCCGTAGGAAATACGGAGCTGGCGCTATAATAGATTTTTTTAAATCGTTTCATTCTTAAGCAGGTCCTCTATATAGACCACTTTTGCATGATCTGTTTTCAAAAAATCCTTGCTCGCCTTTTTTATTTTCAGCAATGCGCTGATCTGTCTGACGACCACCACGGGGATATACAAAAGGGCTTTATGCATGCCCTTCTGACGGCTCTGCGTCAGGACGATAAGGATAAAGCTCAGGATGAACGAGATCAATACGGCCCCCCAGGCCAGGGCCAGACCAGGCCAGATCAGCAGATCGGCCAGCAGACATAAAAAAGCCAGTCCCACCGTGATGAATAACGGTGGGCGCAGCACGGAGAACCCAAAAAAGATCAGGTTGAAGTTGCGGCGCTTCCATCCTGTCGCGAACAAATTCCAGTTGATGGCAAAATATTTAAAATAGGTATAGATCCAGCGGGTCCGCTGTTTCTCGAGGGTGCCCCCGTCATCGACTTTCTCATCATAGACGATAGCGTCCTCTGCAAAAGCCAGTTGCGGGATCGACCGGATAATATCTGCCTGCAATTTTTTATCGAACCCACCCAGGGCATCCTTATACATCACCTGCCGGTACAGGTCCGTCTCGATGGCGATCCCCAGCCCGAGTATGCTGGATGACAGGCCCAGTTCCATCTTGATCTGCCGCTCTAAAAAGGTATTGTAAATATGCCCTATCGAATCCAGCTTGGCGAAAATGGTATCCGTATTCTTTGACAGCATATGGGTCTGCACGGCCCTGAATCCGCGGCGAAAATACTGGTCCAGCTTCTCCAGGTACTGCGGGTGAACAAGATTGTCGGAATCGAAGACCACTAACGCATCATGGGGTCTCACGAAATGATCCACGGCATACCGGATCGATTTGATCTTCGAATTCAGCGCGTTCTCCGGCCTCAGCAGTTGTATCCGGGGATCGGAGAAATTCAGCGCGCTGATGTCGCAATCGTCCGCAACTACATATACGGTGAACAGCGAATAACTCTGACGGCAGAACGAATCAACCAAAGGAAGGATGAACCGGGTATCCTGGTGCGCGGTGATAATGGCTGCAAAATCGAATTCCTTATCCCGCACCAGGGGATATTTGCTTTCCAGCAGCTTCTTGCCTTTCGCCGTCATGGTATGAAGCAGCAGGAATATCAGCGGCAGCACCAGATAAATGGCCAGCAAACCCTGAAGGATCCAAAAAATTCCTGCCAATATGTTGTAGACAATCTCCATAAGCGGTCAGTTATCGGGCCTTCTGCCACACCGTGACAAATCCCCCTGTAAACCCATAAGGCAAGCGTTCGGCGATCGCACAATCCCATTTCTGCAAGACCTTTACCCTTTTTGCTACAAAAGAAAAAGGAAATACGTCCTCGATAAAATTAGTCTTTCCAAATCGTACGATCCGGAAATTATTCTTGCTGGCCAGATCTTCCAGAGATGGCCGGGTAAAGAACTGGATATGGGTAAGGTCATCCGCATCGGATTGCGCCGTCGTACCCTTATAGCCAAACAGCTCTTTTATTCTCTTTACCGCCTTCCAGGCGAAATTGTTCTTCTTTTGCAGCGCGATCACGGGCTTGGTCACGAACAATTCCCGCGGGCCCTTGCCATTTGGCACCGTGACGATCAGGATGCCATCCTCATGCAGGGACTGATGCAATACCCGCAGCAGCTTCCCCGGATCATGCAGATGCTCCAGCACCTCGCTGCAGATAACGGCATGATAGCGGCTGCCGTCAGCTACCAGTTGCTCGGCGCTGACCACTTCGAAGCGGACATTGCCGAACTTGTTCAGGGATCTTGCCTTCTCGATCGTCTTTTCGCTTACATCGATCCCTCGTACGTTGAAGCCCTGTTCCCCGAGGCTACGGGAGATCACGCCATTGCCGCAACCGACATCCAGCACCTCGGCCCCTTCCGGCAGACCGGATTTAAGGGCGGAGATTATAAAATCCAGCCGCTTGATATCGGCAATTCTGTTAAATTCCATAGTATGCGGGTTTTGTGATATGCTGGCTACGGGTCTTGCACAGGTCGAAATAAATACTTTCTATCTGCCTTGTCATTCTTGCTGCATTATATTTCCCGCTTACCGTATCGATGGCCTTCTGACCAAACTTTTTCCGCAGTGAGGCATCGCCACTTAAGCCCAGCAGGGCCTCCACAAGATGATCCGACAGCCTGTCCGTATCGACGAGCAATCCATTGATCTGGTCTTCCACAATCTCACTGGTGCCATCCACATTGGAGGCAATGACCGCCTTGCCCATGGCCATGGCTTCGAGCAATCCTATCGGCAACCCTTCCCATAACGAGGGCAGCACGAAAATATCTGCGGAGGCCAGCACGGCTGGCACATCCTGCCGGAAGGCCTGAAAGCTGACCTTATGGTTCAGACCAAGCTTGCTCACGGTCTCGATGGCCTGCGCCTGCTGATCTCCCTCTCCTACCATCAGCAGGTGCATGGCCGGATTGGTGGACAGCGCCTTTATAAACGCATCCAGCAGGGTCAGGGGCTGTTTATGTCCCGTGAACCTGGCTATGAACAGGACAAGGACTTCCCCGGAGGAAATGCCCAGTTCTGATCTGATATCCGGATAATCAGCCGCCGGATCGAATTTCTTACTGTCGATCCCATTATTGATCACAATGGAATCGAATGATTTTATATGGTTCTTTCCCGATTGCTGATTGGAGGAAGAAACGGAAATATTCAGATCGGACCTCGAGACAAGATATTTTTCTCCCAGTATCCGGATATTGCGGACAAGCCGCTGCTGGTCCTGATGAAAAGACCATCCATGAACGGTGTACACCACCGGAATACCCAGCGACCGCGCAGCCCACAGTACATTCGAACTGGCCCTCGTGCCATGCGCATGCACCAGGTCGGTCCCCTGCGCCCGCATGAACCGCCGCACCCTTCTCCACACCCGCACATCGAATGGCTTTTCCGTGTGGATCACATGGTTCTCCACATTCATCCTCGTAAGCTGATCGATCATCGGCCCTCCGGTAAATGAAAGGACCACCGGCTCAAAACTGGACCGGTCAAGGTGCTCGATCAAACTTAACAAATGCGATTCTCCGCCACCGATCTTCCCTTGCCTGATGCACTCAAGCACCTTTATTTTCCTGGTCATTGGCTTAACCATTACTTTAATACGGGTTGCTTATTTATTCCCCAACCATCGGGTAATTTTTCAGTGATCTCGATATTGCCAAATTCCTGTCCCTGACGGGCGCCTACTTCCCTTGCCCATTTCGCCATCCGCGAGATCCCTTCCTTCAGGCTGATCCCCGTAGGTTCGCCGAAGATGCTCCGCGCCTTGGAATGATCGGAATAAGCATGCAGCACTTCGTTCCTCGCGCTCAGATAATTGATATCAGGCTCTACCCCGAACTCCTTACAGACCACCTTCGCCAGTTCATTCACCGCATAAGGCTCATCGGCACCGACATTGAATACCTGGTTATAGGAGGCAGGAACATTAACACATTTGGCAATGGGTATCGCTACATCATCGATATAGCTGAACGCGCGGGTCTGCGTCCCATCCCCGAATATGGTCAGCTTCTTGCCCTGCATGATCTGGTTCATGAAAATACCGATCACATTCCGGTATTTATCTCCGATATTCTGATTCTCGCCATATACATTATGCGGGCGGAATACGGTATAATTCAAGCCGAACATTTCATGAGCGGCCCTCAGATCCAGCTCGACGGCATATTTGCTGACGCCATAGGGGTCTTCGGGTTCCGGTGTCATGGCCTCCGTCATCGGCAGCTGTCCTTTTCCGTAGACTGCGATAGACGAAGTGAACACAAAGCATTTTACCTTGTGCTTCACCGATTCGTTGATGAGATTTATACTGCCGACCAGATTGGTCTCGTAATTATAACGACGGATAAAATGGGACAGCCCTTCGGCCGCATAAGCCGCCAGGTGATATACATACGTGAATTTATGCTCGTTGAAAAGGTCTGTGATCAGTTCATGATCGGTCACGCTGCCCTTTACGAACTGGGCGCCGGCTGGGATATGATCTTCGAATCCTCCGCTGAGGTCGTCAAGGGCCACCACTTCAAAGCCCATTTTCAGGCAATGCTTTACCACATGCGATCCGATAAATCCCGCTCCTCCCGTGACCAGTACATTTGTTTTCATAATGCTTCTTTTTTTATCTGATTTTAAGGTTATAATTTCTTTATCCAGCGATCATACCAGAGCTGGAAGATAAGCACCTGCCATAGCTTCTGATAATTCACTTTTTTACCCGCCAGGTATTCTTCCCTCAGCCGGATAATGGGTTCCGGCGCGAACACACCGGATACCGACAAACATTTTTCGCTGAGGTAATGCCTCAGCTGCTCTTTCAGGTCTTCCCGGAACCATACCATGAGCGGCGCGATAAAAGGACGCTTGGGTCTTTCCATCAGTTCCTTCGGGATGTATTTATGGACCACCTGTTTAAGCAGCCATTTATTCACGCCATCCCTGATCTTCAGCGAGGAAGGCAGCTGGGCAACATATTCGATCACCCGATGGTCGAGCATTGGTTCCCTTCCCTCCAGACTTACGGACATGGTTGCTCTGTCTACCTTTACAAGGTTATTGTCGACAAGGAATGTTTTATAGTCTACGGCGAGCAACCGGTTGACTACGCCATCGTTGTGCTCCAGCTTGTCCCCGTCTTCCCAGAAAGTATGGTACCTTTCAAAGTCCTTACCCAGAAAAGATTCCACTTCTTTCTCCGTAATATACTGACTGATATATTTCACGGCCTGTATGGGGTCATGGCTTTTCCAGATCAGCCTCATCTTTTCATACCGGGTCGTAAAATTGTATTTTTTGCTGAAATAAGGGATATGCTGCGGATTGATCAATCCCATGGTCCCACTGATCATGCTCTGCAGGACCGCCGGAAATTTACTGGTAAACCGCTCGGCCTGATTGAACTTATTGTATCCTCCGAATATCTCATCCCCACCATCCGCACTAAGGGCTACTTTTACCTGCTCCCTTGCCAGCTTACTGACCAGCACCGTAGGGACCGTGGAGTTATCTGCGAAAGGTTCGTCGTAAATGTCGGGCAGGCTGTTCAGCACGCCTCCTGCCTCTTTGGCCGTGAGATACCATTCCGTATGGTCGGTGCCCAGATATTCAGCTATTTTCTTTGCCTCCGGCGCTTCATTGAATTCATTTTCATGGAAGCCGATGGTAAAGGTTTTCAATTTCTCCGTCCTGCCGGTCTGCAAAAGGGCCGCTACGCTGGAGCTGTCATAGCCCCCGCTTAAAAAGATGCCGACGGGAACATCCGCTACCATCCTGTACTCGTATGCGCTTTTCAGTAATTTATCCGTATGGTCGATGGCTTCCGCATCGGAAACATCGAGTTTGGGTTTGTTGTAGGCGTCGAAGACATCCCAGTACTTCTTACGTTCGAGCTTGCGGCTCCTGAGATCGATGGTCAGCAGGTGACCGGGCAGCAATTTAAAGGTGTTGCGGAATATGGTATGCGGAGCGGGGATATAGCTGAACTGCAGAAAAAGGGCAACGCTGTTGATGTCGATATTCTTTTCAAAGGCTGCGTGTTCGTACAACGCCTTCAGCTCCGAGCCAAAGAGCAGGATCTCGTTATTCCAGTAATAGTACAGCGGCTTGATGCCGGCACGGTCCCGGATGAGGATCAGTTGTTCCTTTTGCTTGTCATACAAGGCTATGGCAAACATGCCGATGAACTTATCGATAACATCGAGGCCCCAGCAATGATATCCTTTCAGGATCACTTCCGTATCCGACCAGGAGTTAAAGGAATAGCCCTTTTCTTCCAGCTCCTTGCGGATCTCTTTGAAATTATATATCTCGCCGTTGAAATTGACGATCAGGTCTCCAAAATGCATGGGCTGATGTCCCAGGGGTGAAAGATCGAGGATAGACAGTCTGCGCTGGCCAAACCCGATGGACAGATCCGCGGAATCATATACTTCATAACCCGCGTCGTCCGGCCCGCGATGGGACATCGAGTCGGTCATTTTCCTCAGCACTTCTACGCTGGTATTCCGGTGAAAGTCCACAAAGCCTGCAATACCACACATAGTCTGATCAGTTAAAGGTGATTGAACGGTTAAACTGCCATAAAATCCCTCTCCAGAAAGACCGTAAATGCGCTTTCTGCCCCTTTAATAAAAAAGTAAGGGTGTTTTTGGGCACCGTACAGAGTGTAAAATAGGCTATAAACACGACCAGGCCAGGAAGCGGCGCGTTCCGGCGCATAAAGAAGATCCTGTTCTTCGTATGATAGAACGTCTTGAACGCGCTCGACTTACCGGTAGTCATGGACTCCTTGTGATAAATCAGGGATTTCGGCTGGTAATAAACTTTATATCCCTTTCTTTTGATCTGCTCGCACCAGTCGAATTCTTCATAATAAATGAAAAACTGCTCGGGCAGGGCACCCACTTCATCGATTATTTTGCGCGGCACCATCATCCCTCCGCCATGGGCGTAGTTGGTGACCCTGATCTCATTATATTGGCCGTTGTCCGTTTCCCTGCAGCCTACCATGCCATTTCGACCCGTGAATGGGTTGACGGTATTATAGCCGGCGTATTCAATGGTGCCTTTTTGAAAGAAATAGTGAAATTTGGGGCTGACGATCCCTGCATCGGGGTATTTATCAAAAATTTCCAGCAATCCTTCCAGAAGTCCGGGGGTAAATTCAGTGTCGTTATTGACGATAAAGAGATAATCGCCCTGGGCAGCGCGGATCCCCACATTATTGCCTCCGGTGAATCCGAGGTTCTTACCATTGCAAATAACCTTCACGGCGGGGTAAATAGCGGTAAAAACAGCCGTTGGATCGGCTGCGGACCCATTATCGACTACGATGACTTCTATATTTTTGTAAGTTCCGTGCTCATTCAGGGAGCGCAAAAAATCGCACGTAATCTCCGTGGTGTTCCACGTGAGCGTAACAATAGAGATTAAAGGGTTATCCTTCAACATATTAACTTTCTTTTGAGGTAAACATCGGTGGAAGCAGCTTCCTGGCCAGGTGCCTATACGTTTTCCTTCTGTAATAACGCGGAAGGGGTATTGGCTATTATCCAAAGATCCGTGACAAAATTACATTTAGCGGCGTAAGCAATGTCAATATTGATCCTTTCCTCGACAGACATATCCTTATTCCCTCTTTTCTTGATCTGCCAGAGGCCTGTCATCCCCGCTGGGGCCATGAACCGGGCGGCGTAATTATTCGTGGTAAGTGTTTCTGCCTCGTACAAAGGTAAGGGTCTGTTCCCAACCAGGGACATATCGCCCAGGAAAACGTTGATCAGCTGGGGGAGCTCATCAAGGCTGGTATTTCTCAGGAAATTCCCGATCCGGGTAATACGTGGATCGTTGAAGATCTTGAAAAAAACGGGTCCGCGTGGCTCCGAGCCATACTGGTTCAGATGGCTGAGATCCATGATCTGCTTGTCGGCATCGAGATGCATGGTCCTGAACTTGTAGAAGTTGAAGATCCGATACCCCTTTCCAGCCCTTTTGGCTATATAAAAGATGGTACCGCGGGATTCCAGCTTTATGGCCAGCGCGATCAGAAGGAACAGCGGGCTGAGTATGCACAACGCTATGGAAGACACAAAAATATCGAAGGCCCTTTTAAAGAACTGACCTATTCCCTTGTTCTGCTCAAGGGATTCTTCGATCTTAGCCCGGGAAGCCCTTGCATCACCACCGGCTTTCACCTTCCGGAGAAAATCGATCTTGGAGAGCAGGGTCTTTTCATCACATTTCTGTAAGAAAAGAATCTCGTCGGGACGGGTATTCTTTTTATAAAGCTCCAGCTCTTTTGCCGTTAAGCCAGTGCCATCGAGTATGAAAGGAACAGAAGAAAGGACGGGATGCTGGTTCAGGAATTGTATGAAGCTCCTGATCGAAGCAAAGTCAAATCTGGCCTCGCAAAGAATAGCCTCGGGAATGGTGTTCTTCTCCAGCTCCAGGCTTCTTCTCAACTCTGTCTTCGCGTTCTCCAGCCACTCCGACGCATATCCCCGCTTATAGATGGTGATCAGCTTGTCAATATGAGTTGTATTCTTTCCAATATAGTAGAAACCGCTATATTGAACGCTTCCCTGTTTGGGCAGATAGTAGGACTTGAAGGCAAAACGGGCTACCCTTTTGTCCTTTTGTGCTTGTTGGGGTAGAAATAATAGATCCATACAACAGGTTTAGGGTTTCATAAATACGGTGGTACTCAAAATTAGTTTTCGTTCAGGTTTTTAGCTTGCCATAACCGACAGTCCATTATCCAGTTGTCCGGTCTTTACAAGATTGTCTATCGCTAACAAAAGATCTACAGGGTTGAAAGGCTTGACAAAATATTCCACTACCCTGTATTCCAAACACTTTTTTTCCGTCTGTTCAATATCGAGTCCCGATAACACCAATACTGGGATATCGCCATATATGCCGCTGGAGGAAAGTTGTTGTATCAATTCCCAGTTCTCCATATCCGGAAGCTGGGGATCCGCAATGATCAGGTCAGGTCTGCTCCTGTGTGAAAGATAATACATGGCAGAAAATCCATCAGGTACAGTTATTACCTGGTATTCTTTTCCCAGGACGGTCTGCAGCAGGAACCTGATCGCCTTACTGTCATCTATAGCCAAAATTTGCTTTTTCATTACCAAAAACATTTAGGGGGGTTAAATCTCACTTAATCTTTCAAGGATGGTAATGGAAATAGACGGCTAACACAAGGTATTGGCTTCAACAAGTACTTCAACTGCGGAAGTGGCTTTACAAAATAGTTATGTGGATTATGCCCTATAGACAGACAGGTAACTGAGGAATTTCAAGGATTCGTGGGTCAATCAATAGTTACACATGCAAGAGTTAAATTGCCATCTATTCAGAGGATTTGAATATGGCAGGCGTTAATAGTTGCATAAAAGTACTAATGTTTTTCAATTATTCAAATAATTCAGATAGTATTTTTACTTTCAGGTGCTAAATTGGGAATTTTTCCCGGGATAAAAAATACCCAATAAATGGTATTTTTTGTATAAATTAATTGTTTACCATAGTATTTCTACTATGAATACGCTTATTCCCCCGAATATAACCTAGCAAAACTACTATCACCGACAGCAATCGTCCAGCCGCTGCATACCATACTGCAATCGCTGTGCCCGGCCCCCCTATCTGTATTGTGTGTAGGGATATACGGGAATGGCGCCCCGAAGGATTTTTATTTCGGCATCGGTAAGCGCCGGCGGATCCTTGGGCAGCATGATCGCCTCCAGTTGCTCTGTTGTGCGGAAGCCGGTAACGGCACAGGTTATGGAAGGATGCGCCGATATATATCCGATGGCGGTCTGTGAAGGGCTCCGGCGACTACCGGAAAGAGAACGGACCACCGATGCCGCCCGCGCCACCTGCTGGACAGGATGATCGAGGTATGCAGCAGGTGATTTGCCCACCAACAGTCCTTTTGCCAGGCCTCCCCTTGCCAATACGCCGATCCCGCTCTTTCCGAGCAGGTCCAGACAGCTTTCTTCCGGCCTTCGGTCCAGCAGGCTGTATTGCATCATCACACTGGTGATGCGCGACCGGCGGACATATTCTCTTATTACCTCCGGGCGGATGGAGGAAATTCCATAGTAGCGTATCTTCCCCTGCTGCTGCAACAATTCGAAGGCCCCTATCGTCTCGTCGATAGGATCTTCCATCGTGCCGCCATGTAACTGATAAAGATCGATCCGGTCGGTCTTCAGACGGGTCAGGCTTCCTTCCACTGACCGTATGATGTAGTCTGGATGGGCATTCCATTCCCATCCACTGCCATCGCTGTGCAATTGGTTCCCCACCTTGGTGGCAAGCACCACCTTCTCCCTTTTATCTTTGAGTATTTTGCCGACGGCCTCTTCGTTGAGCCCCTTCGCATAAAGATCGGCGGTATCGAAGAAATTGATGCCCAGATCAAGGGCGCTGTGTAACAGTTTTTCATTGTCCGGCTCCCTGTCACCAAGGGACATGCACCCGAAGCCGATGGAGCTTACCAGCAGTGAAGAATGACCAAGTCGGTGATATTGCATAAAATGTGTGACTCAAATATACCACCCAAAAGCATCCCAAACTCATAACACCAATGGATTCAATGCCGAAGCGGCCAGCCTGCCCGGTGGCAAGCCCATCAGCCAGGTCTTCCAGTCATCCACCTGCCATTTATTTCTGGGCTCGGCAACACGGGCGCCATCTGCCATATAAATAATTGTCATCACCTCGCGCATCCGGTCCGATTCATTGGCGGGAGCATTATGCACCGTTGTGCCATAATGCCAACTGGCGTCACCAGCCCGCATACCTGCAGGTCTGGTGACAGGAAACCGGTTTTTCTTAATATATTTTGATAACTGATTGTCCGACTCATCCGAAATGCTGTGATCGAAAATGATCCCGTTATGATGCGATCCGGAGGCAAAAGTGAGCATTCCCATGTCAAGGCTGATATCCACCAGCGGCATCCACATCGTGATGGTATTATGGGTATCCAGCGGCCAGTAGAACTGATCCTGATGCCAGGGCGTAGGACCTCCGCCCGGCTCTTTGAACAGCGCCTGGTCATGATAGATCCTGACATTGCTGACTCCCAGAAGATCGGCAGCTATCCGCGCAAACCGTTTCGCAAGCACGAATTGCCTTACCCCCTCATCCCGGGTCCATAGATTCATCACCTGCAAAAAAGCCTTGCCATAAGTGTCCCTGTCCGCGATCCTGCGCTTCTCCGTCCTGTACATTTTGACAGCCTCCAGGATCAACGGGCGGTAAAGGCCCATCTCGTCCGCGCTTACCAGATTACGCGTCAGAAAATGGCCATTCTCCTTGAATTCGCCACGCTGTGCGCCGGAAATTTCCCGCAATTCTTCCAGTGCCGGTAAACTTTTTGCCTCCACGAACATGCTGTCTTTTTTATTACGTACGAAGTACGCAACAGAACCGTCAAAAAAAAATGGCAGAATTAGCTAATTACTGGGGTATTTTAACCAAGTGGCAGAAAAAAAGTATTTTTATAGTAAAAAAAGCAATGCTTAAAGCCGCGTACGAAGTTTTGCAACATTCGGCTGGGAATTCTTTCCTGCTCAGGGTCTTTGGGGAGATCGCCTTTACCGCCCCCTATCATTTTCATCCCGAGTATGAACTGACCCTGATCCTCCAAGGCAGTGGCAAACGCTATGTCGGCAGCCATATGGCGGACTTCAGGTCGGGCGACCTTGTGCTCGTGGGATCCCACCTCCCCCATTGCTGGAAGCTGGAAGGGGAGAATACAAAAGGAAGTACCATCGTCATCCAGTTCGCTCCCGATTTTTTAGGGGCAGGGTTCTTTTCAAGGGCCGGGCTGGCGCCCATTGCCAATCTGCTGGAAAGGAGCGGGTGTGGAATACAGTTCAGCCAGAAGACCCAGGAATACCTTCTGGACAGCATGCTGGCGCTGGCCGGCGAAATAAAAGATTTCAGGAAGCTGATCAAGCTGCTGGAGATCCTGCACGAACTTGCCCTGGCCAAAGATTCGGTCTTGCTGGACTCCCGGCGGATAACGGCCGAACTATCCCAGACGGACAGGGAAAGAGCGCATCCCGTGTTCGCCTATCTCGTTGAAAATTTCAGAGGGGATATTTCCCTTGACCGGGCGGCCGCCATCGCCGGTATGACGCCAAATGCCTTCTGCCGGTATTTCAAAAAAATAACGCGCAAGACCTTCATGGAGACGGTCATCGAATACCGGTTGAACCATGCCACACAGCAGCTTATCCAGACGGACAAGCCGGTATCTGCGATCTGCTTCGACAGCGGCTTCGGGGATATTTCACATTTCTATAAAATGTTCCGCTCGAAAACACAGCTTAGCCCCCTGAACTACCGGAAAAAATTCATCCAGGAGACGCACTCCGCACAACACGCTGCCGATGCCTTCAGCTGGGACCATCCTTCATGATCGGCTCCACCCGATCCTTAAGCAGAAGGCAGCTCCGTCATGTATGTATCATTTTAATTCAAGGACCACCACCGACTGTGCAGGCAATTCCACTACGAGCTCATCACCCTGTCGCCTGGCGCCGGAAAACGAAGCAGGCTTCACCTTTCCCGGTTGATCGAATGTATTGATATCGGTAAACTTCGGAGAGGTAAGGACCTGCCCTTCTATACTCTTCCAGTTCATACCCTGCAGATCTGCCCGCACGGTGATCTTCTTCAAAGGATCGATATTCACCAGGGAGATGTGTATGGCGCCCGCTGCGTCCCGCGAAGCGGACGCATTGACGGCCGGCAGTTTCGAATTGCCATAACTGTAATCGGGCGAAAAGAACTGGATCCGCAACAGGGTAGCGTCCTGATGCACTTTATAAAGATCGAAGACATGATAGGTCGGCGTGAGCAGCATCTTATCCTTATCCGTCAGGATCAGGGCCTGCAGCACATTGACCGTCTGGGCCAGGTTGGCCATTTTGATCCGGTCACTGTGATTATTGAAGATGTTGAGGGTGGAGGCGGCGATCAATGCGTCACGCAGGCTGTTCTGCTGATACAGGAAGGCAGGGTTCGTCCCGGGCTCGGCATCCGTCCATATACCCCATTCATCCACTACCAGCGCCACTTTCTTTGCCGGATCGTATTTGTCCATGATGGCGGAATGCTTATTGATCAGCTCCTCGATCTTCAGACAACCGGCCAGACCTTTGAAATACTCGTCCTCCCCGAACTGCGTCGCAGAACCTTTATGCTGCCAGTTATTCACGACGGTATAGTAATGCATCGAGATGCCCCAGGTATTACGCAGGCTGATATTCTTCATGAGCACGTCGGTCCAGTTATAATCCTCGCTGTTGGCGCCACTGGCTATCAGCTTTAACGGCGCGCCTGGATAATTCTTACAGAACTCCGAATATCGCTTATACTGACCCGCATAGAATTCCGGCGTCATGTTCCCGCCGCAGCCCCAGCTCTCGTTACCCACACCCCAGAAACTCACATTCCAGGGTTGCTCGCGTCCATTCTGCCTGCGCAGATCGGCAAGCGTGCTGCTCCCATTGAAATTCAGGTACTCCAGCCAGTTAGACATTTCTTCCGGAGTGCCCGTACCGACATTACCGGCTATATAAGGCTGGCATCCAAGCAAACTGCACAGCTCGAGGAATTCATGCGTGCCGAAGCTGTTATCCTCGGTGACCATGCCCCAGGTAGTGTTTACCGTTTTTTTCCGCTGGCCCCGTGGTCCGATAGCATCTCTCCAATGGTACTGATCGGCAAAGCATCCTCCCGGCCAGCGCAATATGGGTATCTTTATTTTTTTTAACGCGTCTACCACGTCCATCCTTATTTTACTTCCTGTCCAGAACCCGTCATAGATGCATCTTCCCAGATGTTCGGAAAAATGACCATAGATATTCCGGCTGATCGCTGGACCGGAATCATCGCGTATTGCCATGTTCATGGTCGTTTGGGCAAATAGTGTTGCAGTGGAAGGGAGCAGGCAGATTGCCAGCAGGAGCAGTGAGGACAGTGGTCTTTTCATATGCGTTAAAATCGTTGGTTATAACCTCGAATTTAAGCGTTTTTTTGACAATTATTAATTTTACGGCATACTTTTTTGCCCCGGTCTGCGGTGCCTGGAGCGTTCAGTGAACCAGCGGGGGCCAGCCCTTCACCGGACCTGCCCATTCCCCCTGATCAGCCATTTTTCCGTGACCAGCTTTTCCAGTGCAAAAGGTCCGCGGGCATGCAGTTTCTGGGTCGATATCCCTATTTCCGCTCCCAGCCCCAATGCCTCGCCGTCCGTAAACCGTGTGGAGGCATTGGTATATACCGTAGCCGCATCTACCGCCCCGAGAAAGCGCTCGCACTGGTGTCTGTTCCCCGATACGATAGCCTCGGAATGTTTCGTGGAATATTCCTGGATATGCAGGAGGGCCTCATCCATATTTTTCACCAGCTTAACCGCGCATTTCAGGCTGAGGAACTCTCTCGCAAAATCCTCCGGAGCAGCCTTTCGCAGTAAGGGATAATCTTTAAGCAAACGCCTCGCGCCCGCATCGGCAAAGATCTCTACCCCGTGTCCGGAGAAAGGGACCTGCAGTTTTTTCAGAAACGCAGGAGCAATGGCCGCATCGACCAGCACCGTGTCTATTGCATTGCAGACGGAAGGGCGTGAGACCTTAGCGTTCACGGCAATCTTCACCGCCATATCGACATCGGCCTCCTTCTCCACATAGAGATGACAGACCCCGGCGCCTGTCTCGATCACCGGCACCAGACTATTTTTTCGCACATACCGGATCAGCGAATCCGACCCCCGGGGGATCAGCACGTCCACCCAGCGCGTGGCTGTGAACAGTTCCGCCACCGTTTCCCGGCCGGACGGCAACAGCGTAACACAGTCGGGATGGATATCATTCGCCTTTAACGCCTTTTTGATGAGCCGGACGGCTGCCTTGTTCGTTTCATCCGCCTCGGAGCTGCCCTTGAGCACCGCCGCATTTCGGCTGCGCAGACAGAGCGCGGCAATATCGAAAGTGACATTGGGCCGCGACTCGTAAACGGCCCCCACCACTCCGAGCGGAACGGTGATCTTTTCGATCCGGAGACCATTGCGCAGCTTTTTCTTGCTCAGGACCTTTCCTGAAGGATCGGGCAGACGGCTCACATTACGGATGCCCCGCGCGATCGCGCTTATCCGTTGCGCATCGAGCATCAGCCGGTCGTTCCGGGGATTTTTGGGATCTTGCTTCGCAAGGTCCTTTGCATTGGCCCGCAGCACGGCCTTGCTGTTCTGTTCCAGCAGAGCGGCCATCATGGTCAGCATTGCCTTTATCTGCCCATTGCTGGCATTGCGAAGGCTTGCCGCCGCCTTCCAGGTCTTTATGATCAAAGGTTCGATCGGTTCCATTCTTCTCGTTTAAATCATGTCTCTAAAATAGTACGATATCATCCGCATGCGCGGCCACCACATTCCTGCGGGAAAGCCCGGCTGTCACTTCCGCAGCGCCCAGCTTTACTTTCGCCACACCGATGATATTCTCCTCCTCATCCGTCAGCTGCACCACCTCTCCCGCGGCAAATTTCCCCTGCACGCTATGAATGCCAACCGTAAGCAGGCTTCTGCGCTGCCGGAGCGCTTTCGCGGCTCCTTTGTCCACAAATATGCTTCCAAAGGTGATAGACCCGCTGGCCAGCCATTTTTGCCTGGCCTTGAGATTGGACTCCTGGGGTATGAACAACGTCCCACCAGCGCCCGCCAGGGCACTGGACAACGGCTCCTTTCCTTCAAGACCGCAGATGATCACTTTTATTCCAAGGGAATTCGCAAGACGGGTAAAAGTAAGCTTCGAGACCATCCCGCCCAGGCCAAGCCGGGTCTTTTCCGTCCGCACAAACCCCAGTATCCGGCTATCTACCTTTTCCACCACGGGTATGATCTTCATTTCAGGGTCCATGAACCCGCCGGCCGATGTGCAGATCACAAGCGTCTCGGCATCGAAGCCGATGGCCGTTAACGTCGCAAGCTCATCGTTATCGGAGAATTTCAGCTCTACATTGCTGACCAGATCGTTCTCGTTCATTACCGGCAGGATACCGTTCTCCCAGAATTCCGTAAAGGTTTCCTTCAGCTGGAGGAAGCGGCTGCGGCTGGAGAAGTGATGCCGTTCGCACAAAGCCTGTGCTACCGGTATCCCATAAGCGGAGAACCATTTTTCATAATATCGTATGAGTATAGGATTACCGACGGCTGCCGCCACTTTCCGCTCGATCAGCGTGCCTTTATAATTTTTGATAAATGCCTTTCCGCTGCCCACGGCCCCGCTCGACACGAGGATGATCCTGTATTTCCCGGAGAGCCTGGAGATCTCCGCCGCCACCTTTTTGATAATTGCCTGTACAATGACCCCCTGATCGTCCGTAATGACCGCTGTGCCTAATTTAATGACTAATACCGGCTTTTGCATACTGCAAAAATATCGGATTACCGGCGTCCCTCCAGCGTGAAAGATTGAATTTTATCTAATTCTTCAGCGGTTTTTGCAGGACCATCACATCGTTCATGATAAAGGTACTGCCTCCGTTTGCGACGATATTGTAGACCTTTTGTATCCCGCCGGCGGCTTCACGCTTTTGCCAGACCGTATAGTCAAGACAGTTCCCAGTATTTTCGTCAAGGCAGTTTACGGTCTCGCCTTCCCCGATCTCACCGATCTTTTTATTTCCACCGGCAGTCACCATCGGATGATTGGGCGTGGCGCGTAAGGTTTTGGAAATAAGCCTGACCTCCCGGCCTGCTGCCATGATCTTTTCAGCCGCATGTACCAGGAAAAGTTCCGTGATCGCATAATTCCGGGCCTCGTGCACCGTCAGCTCCTTTACGCTCACCGTTGTGGTAGCATGCGTTGCCGGATCGACGGTGATGATCTCATCGCCGGGCCTTATCTCGCTCACAATCTTTTTATCTCCGCCTGCAAGGGTCACCAGCACGTTCCCGGGAAAACAGATCTCATTCCCATACGTGCCGGATTCCCTCTCCTTGCCCGGGTCCTTCCCCTGCGCTGCCGCCGAAGCGCGGTAGAGTTGAAAGCCAAGCTCCTTCGACAATACGTAGGAGAGCTTCAGCACAAAATTCTTTTCTTCCCTGTCGATGGCATGGATGTCCTCAAAATATTTCCCCCATACTTTGGCGTCGGCCCTGAACCCGGGCAGACAGGCTGAATAACGCTTCCCCTTTTCCGTGGTGTAAAAAATGACGGTGCCCAGGTCGATCCGTCCTTCCTTGAGGATCAGTTTATACAGATCGATCCTTTTCTTAAGCCCGTCGTCCCCCGTAATAAAATAGGGTTTCCCGAAATCATTCCGGTCCAGGATATACGTGTTCTCGAATTTAACATAGCTGTCCTTATCCAGATCGGTTACCGTAAAGCCCTTTGATTTCTCATATTCCGGAAGGGTCAGTCCGCGTGCGCCGGAGGTATCCTTATCCTGCGCCCTGGAAACCAGGGCTGAAACGCATAGCAATACGCCCAGCAAAATTGCAGTCGGGATTCTCTTCATGTGCAGTAGTTTTATGCCTAGCTCAGTTCTTTAAAGGCCGCGGCAAAGGCTTGCATTTCATCCATCCTTCCAATGCTGATCCTACACCAATCCTTATTATTGAATTTCCAGAATCTCACCCCGACTCCGCGTTTCATCATCTCATCGGTAAAGTGACGGCCATCCATTTTGATGGGGAACATGACAAAATTTGCGCTGGAAGGAATATAGGCATATCCCTCTTTTTTCAGGACCTCATACAGATAATTTTTGGAGGCGATGGTTTTCTTCAGGGCTTCCTGCATATATTCCTTGTCCTGGTAACTGGCGAGGGCGGCCTGTATGGAAGTAGCGGACAGCGACCAGGGGCCTTCCGTATATCCGGATAACTTTTTGATCATATCCGGCTGTCCGGCAATATAGCCCACCCGAAGACCGGCAAATCCATACAATTTTGAAAAGGTCCTGGCCACAATAACGTTTTGCCCTGCCTTTACCCCACTCATCATGGTCATGGCAGCAGGATCGTCGAGATAATCGATATACGCCTCGTCGATAAACACAGTTACACGCTTTGATACCCTTTCGCAGAAGGCTTTCAGCTTGTCTGCGTCCAGGACGGTAGCCGTTGGATTATTGGGATTACAGATATAGACCAACCCGGTATTCCCGTCGATACTTTTCTCCATAGCGTCGAGATCGAGTTTAAAGTCCGCCGTCAGGGGCACTTTTATCCATTTCTCATTGAATACGGCAGCCCTGCCCGGAAGATCATCATAAGAAGGATCGCCGGTGACGATATTGCCGCCGGGCTTGCTGAAACAAATGGCCGCGGCCTGCAGGAGGGCCGATGAGCCGGCAGCCATCAGGATATTGTCTGGGGTGAGTCCTTCAAAATCAGCGATCTTTTTTGACAGATCACCCATTTGCCGCATAGGGTACTGATAGCTGGTCGGCAAAATATCCAGGATGGCTTTTTTCGCCTTGTCCGAAGGCCCGAATGGATTTTCATTGGCAAAAAGCCGGGCCTTTAATTCGACTGGGGCATTGAGGGCGATATTTCTTTCGGTGATGGCATCGGTCATTATTTCTCCGGCGTTGAAAGAGTCCGGAGTAATGATCCTGCTGGATGGACTTGCCTGCGCCGGACTCAGCAAACTGGCGGCAAAAGGCAGGCCTCCTGCTAAAAGAGCTCCTCTTCTGAGCAGGTTTCGGCGGCTGATTGGATTGGACATAAACAACTGTTTTGGCGGTTAGAAAATCAATATATACGGCCAGGTCATCCGGAACAGTCCGGTCATCCGGCCGATGGATATTTTATGGTTTGCCCCGTAACCCTGGAATGCACCGATGCCACGACGCTCCGCGCCGATTCCAACGCCCCCGCCATCCAGGCATTCAGATAGGTAAGGTGCTCTCCGGCGAAATAGACCTGCTTATCGGGCTTCAATAAAGCCTTGTACAGCTCCTGTCTTTCCTGTGCCGAATAAATGGCCCATCCACCCATGCTGTACTTTGTTTTGTGCCAGCTCACGGAAAAGGAATTCTCGAATTCCTCCTTGTACTGCGGATGGATCAGACTTCCTTTTTCCAACGCTAATTGCTCTCGCTGCCGATACCCCAGTTCTCCGGTGGCCTTTGCCTTCTCATTAAAGTTATAATATCCTATCAATATTCCTTTACCGCTCAAATAATCATATGAAGGGTAAAAAAGCTGTGTGAGCTGATTATTGGTATGGGTGATGCCGCCATAGATAGCTTCATCTTCCTCCCAGAAACGACGCTTGAACTGGAGGCCGATCTTCCCCGTGGACATATAGGCGATCGTATCGATGGCTCTGCTGGCGTCGGAGGAAAAATTATGGTCGATATTGCTGAGCACAGGTAACGGGATGGTGCAGATACAGAGATCTGCCTGCAGGCTCTGCCCGGCGCCTTTTTCCCTGAACACCACTTTTACGCCTTCCTCCAGATTGTGGATGGAGGTCACTTCTGCGCCAAGACGGATCTGGCCGGGTAGCTTCTTTTCAAAAGCCTCGGCGATTCGGTCCATCCCTCCCACAGCCTGAAACAGGCTCATCTGCAGTTCATAGGTATATTCGGCGACATTATAAAAATCGGGCGACATCAGCCCCGAGCCGACGATATCCGCCAATTGGTACGGGTCGGCGATCCGGCCTGTCTTTTCACCCGCTCCGGGTGGGTCCATATAACCCCGCCGGGCGGAAGCTTTATAAAGCTTATCGATATCGAGACCGCCCTCTGCCCGTAAATATTCGAGGACAATCTCCGCGTCTTCCCTGGTCATGGGTGCATCGATCTTCCCTCCATCCATGGCCTTGGCGAGGAGTTCGCTGAGCCAGCCCCTTACATCGTTATGGATCGCTCCCGCGCGGATCTTCTTGTTGGATAAGGGCCCCTTCCCTTCGCTGAAGTAATAGGCCGCTTCATTGACATTATTATACACCTGGATGGGCACATTCAGCTCCCGGCAATAATGAAGGGTAAGAGCGTGGTGATGCGGGATCCGGGAGGGACCGGCGTTAAAATACTGGCCTGGGTCCAGACTGGCCGTTTGCAGTCCCTGGCCCGTCTCGGTATTCGTCGAGCCTTTCCTGACACTCCAGCACCTTCCCCCAGACCGGTCCCTGGCTTCCAGGATAGTACAACGATAGCCAAGTTTTCCCAGTTCATATGCGGCGGCCATTCCTGCCAGCCCCGCCCCAAGGATAAGGACCTGTTTCCCGTTCCCCTCTCCGGGAAGGGCAAAAGAATGGTTCGGCGCTTCGCGCAGCAGTCCCATGGCCATAATGGCCGGATAAGCGCCGCCTGCCAGCATGCCCGAGCGGCTGAGGAATTCTCTTCGTGATAAATTTTTCAAATTTTGTTTTTATTCTTCTCCCGGATGATATTTTTTCTCCGTATTGGCCAGCACATCGGCTTTATAGAACAACACATCCTTGAACACGCCGTTGAGATATCCCGGCGCCTGGTCTGAAAAATGTTTTGAAGCAGGGTCGCTGCTTTCTCCACCCGTTACGATGGTCCTCGCTTTCAACCTTTTTCCAAATTGCACGGCGGCAATGAAACTGTTACCGGAAAAGCCATATCGCTTGCTGGTCCCATCCATGACCCGGCTCTGAAAGGAGGGAAGGGCCCCAAAGGCCGAAGATACCAGCCCGGCAGGAAGACTTGCCTGATGATCGTCATAGGTCTCGGCGATCTTGCCCGTCAGCCGCTGATACCGGCATATTTCCCCCCACTCTGTTTTCCAGCTGCCAAACCTTCGCTGAAGATCGGCGATGACTGCCGACAGCTCTTCCATTTTCTGTGCCGCTGTTGAAGCCGCGATCTCTCCGCCAATGCCTGCAAGCGCATTCGTGGCTTCTTCTGGTGTCGCCGGCCGGGGCGCATATCGGGTCATGCGGGTCGCCCATTCGACGGCCAGGGTTGTGGCGATGGAATGAACACCGCATCTTTTGTCCCATTGCCCCAGCAGGGCGACCGGTTCGCGTAAGAAAGATTGGACGGAATCGGGCGAGGCATGATAGGCGCCCAGCAAAGAAGGCAGCAGGACGTCGAACGCGGTAAGATAATGGTCATAGCCTATCATGATCAGACTGTCCAGTGTGAGATGACCGGATTGGCTCAGCAGCCGGATGGCGTTGAGCGAGCGGAAATTCTGTCCGTCGGGGGCCATATAGGCTGGAAAATTTTTTCGGTCGGGACTATTGCTTCCCGATACGCTGAATGGCGTCGAATTACAATTCTGGATCCATCCCCCCGCCGGATTATAAACATGCACGGTTTCATCCACGCCATGCAGGCCCTTCCATTCCGTGGCTGCCACCGACCCATCCACCGGAAGGGCCCAGTTGTACGAGGAGTCGCGCCTCGGCATAAAATTTCCATGCCAGTAAGCTATATTCCCCTGATCGTCGGCATACACCGTATTATTGGTCGTATTGGCACGGATCTCCATGGCTTTCTTATATGCGGCGAATGTATTTGCCTTTGTGATCAGCCAGGCCTCCAACAGCGCGTCCAGCGAACGGTTGTTTTCCCGGAGACTCAACCATTTCCCATTCCGCTCGCTCATTACCGGTCCGTGATGGGTGAAATATCCGGTAAGGGAGAAGGAATGGAGTTCATCTCCTTTTTTATACAGGATGTTGTAAGATCTGCTGCGGACTGGCTTCCGCTGCCCTTCATATTCATAAACCCAGCCTCCTTCTTTCTCCGAGACTTTTTCTTCATAAAGGTCCGCTACATCGGCATAGCTGGAGGTATGCATCCAGCCGCAATGCGCATTGAAGCCCTGGTAAATAAAAAATTGGCCCCAGGTGACCGCGCCGTATGCATTCAGGCCTTCCTCACTGACGATCTGCGCCTCCATGCGAAAATAGAACGGGACATGCGGGTTGATATACAGCATAGGACTTCCGGACGCAGTGCGCGTGGCGGCTATGGCAAATCCATTGGAACCGGTCTCCGGCGCGTCGCCGGAGACCGGCGATCCGGCAATCGCCGCTACCTCTGCGGTCACCGGCGCGTCCAATGACGATATCAATCCCGGCTCAGGCGCATGCCCCTGCATCACCGCGGCGACCGGATGGTCCTTGCTATAGAAATCTTTTATTTCTTCGGGCCTGATCCCGCCCGTGCTGGTAGCGGAGACACTGCCATCCGTGAACATAAGAGCGTACCAGGGCTCGAAGCGCTGCAGCACCAGCGGCCGGACAGCCGGATGTTTATAGAGATAATAATTGATCCCATCTGCAAAAGCATCGAGGAGCTTATGCATCCAGGGAGGGCTTTTCCGGTAATCGGCTACTGCGGCGGCACTGTCGTAGATCAACCGCATCATCACATCCGTATACAGCCAGGCTTCTCCATAAGCTTCCGCCTGCCTTCCCAGCATTTCCAGAAAATTCTTTTCCACCCGGCTGAAATCGCCTTCGCATTCGGCATATAATAATCCGAATACAGCGTCGGCGTCTGTCTTGCCATAGATATGCGGGATGCCCCACCGGTCCCTGATGATGCTGACATGGCTGGCCTCCGCTTCGCAGCGTCGTAGCTCAGCTGTGCTGACCGGACGACCGCCCACGCGCAACCCAGCCGGTGAACGCTCTCCTGCACCGGAGACAGCAGGCTGCGCCTTCTGTGCGCACATCACAGCGGAGATCATCATGGACCACAACAGAACAAACAGCCTTTTCATAAGCTAGTATTTTGCAGGCTCCCCTGGCTTGGGCATTGATTTGCGGATAAACTCCCGGAGATGTTCGTTGGAACTGGAGAGGTCATCCTTCCGGAGATAGAGCATATGTCCGCTCCGGTAGCCCTCCCAGTTCAGCCGGTCTTTCAGTTTTCCGCTGGGGTCCAGTTGCCACATATCGTATTCGGCATTGAAATAATTACAGGCGCCGTCATAATAACCGGACTGGATCAGCAGATGCAGGTAGGGGTTCTGGGCCATGGCCTGCCGGAGGTTCTCTCCCGTTTTATCATTGCGGTTATCCCAGGGGAATACGGTACCAAACATATTATACTTCAGATCGGTCTTATAATGCAGGTCTTCCCGCAGATAAATATTTATGGCCGGTGTAAAGGAATGCAGCCAGGATACCAGCTCGGCATTGTAGTCAGGGCCCTCTCCCGCATCCTGTTTGTCCATGCCTTTATAGCGGGAATCCAGCCTGCCTACCGTGAACCCTTTGTCACGCAGCAGTTCCTTCCAGAAAAAATCAGCCGGTATCTGCAGGTTGCACTGAAGGACCATCTTTTCGGACAGACCACAGTAGCGCGCCATTTTCACCGCCAGTTCCTTCTTCTTCGGCTCTTCCAGGAACCCACCCTTCGTCAGCGCTGGCATAAGCTCGTTGACGGTGAACGCCTCCACCTCGGGCAACACCTGGGCCAGGTCTTTCTGTTGCAGATCGGCAGCCATCGCTTTATGATACCAGGCTGTCGCCGCATAATAAGGCAGCCGGAGACAGGCGCTGACCATTTCGCTGCGATCGATCCCCAGATCGGTCGGCGACACCAGCACGACGCCATTCAGGTACATCCATTGTGCGTTCTGCAGCTCCAGGGCCAGACCGGATACGCGGGTAGTGCCATAGCTTTCCCCGATAAGATACTTGGGAGAGGCCCAGCGGTTCTTGCGCGTAACAAAGGTGCTGATCCATTCTGCCAGATATTTGATGTCCTGGTTCACACCGAAGAATTTAGTGCCGGGTATGGCCGGGCTCACGGACCTCGAAAACCCGGTGTTCACCGGATCGACATACACGATATCCGCCACATCGAGAATGGAGTTGGGGTTCTCCTTTACGCCATAAGGCTGCACCGGGTAACCTTCATCGTCGACATTCAGACGACGCGGCCCCGTATAGCCGATCTCCATCCAGACGGAAGGAGTGCCTGGCCCTCCGTTAAAGGAGATCACCAGCGGGCGCGATGCCCGGTCTTTTATATCCGATCGTTCGTAATAAGTATAGAATACACCGGCGATAGGCTTGCCTTCCTCATCCCAGACCGGCAAGGTCCCCGCTGTGGCCGTATAAGGAATACGCTGGCCCTTGATGGTCACTTCGGCCTTTGTCGTCACGGATGAATCAATATTCAATACCCTGCTGCCCGGAGTTGGCTTTTCAACTGGAGGGGTTGGTGGGCTTGGAGGGGGCGTTTGATGCTGAGCGGAAACACGGCTCATAATACAGCAGCCGAGCAATAGTAGAAGCGCTGATCTTTTACGCATACAGAATAGTTTTACGATCAGCGAATATAATGCAGGATTCGCAGAAACCTTACGCCATTGCCGGATCGCTGATACCTTCCCTCCCGGTTTCCACCCGGCCGGCATAGCGTTGCGCAAAATTTCCCGCCCCTTCCACAAGGACGCTGAGATCATACCATCCTTTACCCACACCAGGGTCGATGGCAACGGTGAACGCATTCCCCGCCAAGCCTGCCGGCCCCAGGACCTTTACATGCCCCGGTCCTTTATAAGCATTATCTTTTATATGTATGGTATAGGAACGGCCAGTGTCGGCATTGACCAGCTTCACCTGAACCCGACCTGTAGGTTTCCGGTCCTTACCCTCTTCATATTCCAGCATCGTAAGTACCGGCGGGTCTTTCTTCCCACCCGTAAATGCCCGGAAAAAACCATTGGGGCCATATACCCTCAGATCATAGTTCCCGGATTCATCCAGCGGAAAATGATCGGTCAGCTGGTCACCGGCGGCTACCGCATAATTTCTTACAGAGAATACCGCACCATGGGAATATACCGTGAACGGCGCTCCGGCCGAACGCTTGCCATGCCATTCATTTCCAGCCCGCATGGTTATGGCGAAAGATCTTTTATCATCTTTCAGTCTACCTTCCACTTTCAGTTCATAAGGCAACGCACAGGCGGGCCTCACTCCTTTTTCCTGGACAGGCATCAGCGGAGACGAGAAAGGATCCTGACGGAACTGCCCGATCTCTTCCCGGGTAAGCTGCTTATACCCGGAAGGCAATTGCTTAAACTTTGCATTATGGACCTCTCCGAGGAATTCAAGTCTCGGATGAAAAGGAAGGTTGATCTTTTCCCCCTGGAAAGGCCTGAAAACGGAGCTCAGGTCGCCACATACTGTCCTTCGCCAGTTATTGATATTCGTCTCCTCGATCTTTTTGCCGGATTTTTGGCTCAGGAATACTTCCAGCAACTGCAGGATGGAGGTGTGGTCAAATACCTGTGAGTTTATATATCCGCCGCGTGACCAGGGCGAAGCGATAAGGAGCGGCACCCGGAAACCCAGTCCAAGAGGACCTCCCCGTGCTTCAGGCTCCTCTTCTCTTTGCAGGTCCTGTTCCCTGCTCATATGTTCGAGACCGGTATCGATGCCTTTGGAGGCAAATCCCGTTTCGGGCTTATCGGGATGTGGCGACACGAATGGCGGAACATGGTCAAAATAACCGTCATTCTCATCGTAACAGAGTATAAAGATCGTTTTCTTCCAGACTTCGGGATCCTCCGTAAGGATATCCATTACTTCGGATATATACCAGGCCCCATACCAGGCCGAAGAAGGATGATCGGAAAAGGCCTCCGGCGGCACCAGCCAGGATACCGTGGGCAGGGCGCCTTTTTTTACGTCCTCCCTGAACTGATGCAGCACGTCCCCTTTTGGGATGTTCATCTGTCGTTCCTGCTCTCCGTCCCGGTAACTGTAGTTCGTCAGTTCATGATATGCAGGGTCGTTCCTGTTGGTGATAAAAGCTTTTTCATGCAGGTTCTTTTCGCGCTGGGTCAGCTTCTCATAATTTTCCGGGGTGTACTTTTCCTGTTCCTGCCGCAGGATCTGCAGGAATTCTTTTTGTTGTTGCAACTTCTTGCGGAGGTCTTCGCCTTCCTTGCCGGCAGCCGGCAAAGCATCCGATCTCTTTTCAAGCGCCGCCACCTCTTCGGCGAGAAGAGCGATCTTTTTGGGGAGGTAACGGATATAGGCATGTGAAAAGCGCACATTATACTGAGAGAACCATTCGATGGGGTTATCTCCGAAATTCGCCAGCCAGGCATCTTCTTCTCCCTTCAATCCGGTGTCCAGGCTCAGTTCGTTCTGGTAGATCTTCCAGGAGATCCCGTGGTCCTCCAGCCGTTCGGGAAAAGTAGGGTAAGCCGCGGGAACATAATAATCTGTATCCTGATTGCGTACACGCGGACGGATCTCCGCTTTCTGCTCGTCCCTGATGGTGCCGGCCCACAGATGAAGCCGGTTTGGGGTCGTACCGGTCAGGGTAGAACAAAAAGTCTGATCGCAGGTCGTAAAGGCGTCTGCAAGCGCATAATAGAATGGAAGGTCCCTGCGGTCATAATAGCCCATCGTCAGCGGCATGCCGGCATAATCCTTATGGCTGGAATGCTTCGATTGCAGCCATTTGTCATACCTGCCGTCGTTACGGGCATCGAGCTGATTGGTCCAGGAATGCGGGAGTGATCCCATCCAGGTGGCGTTGGTGCCTTTGATATCCAGCCGGAACGGAGCGTAGGTCTCGCCTGCTTCATTGGTCTGCAGCCATACCGGGTTCTTGTCCGGCAAGCTGATGGCCCTTGGATCGCGAAATCCCCGGACGCCCCGCAAGGCGCCAAAACAATGATCGAAACTACGGTTCTCCTGCATTAGGATCACTATGTGCTCAGCGTCGAGCCAGGTGCTGCCCGACCGGGGGTCGATGGCCAGCGCCCGCTGAATGGACATGGGCAGCACTCCCGAAAGACCACCGCCACCGGCCAGAAGGGCGGCTTTCCTGATAAAATCCCGTCTTGTATCCATAATTATTCCGGATGATATTAGAGAACGCAATATCAGGCATTTCCCTTAGCCCTTACACCCTTCCGCTGGAAATAATCATTTATTAACCTGGTCGGATGGCCAGATCCAGCGCAGTCATCCGGGCGACCTGGCAGTCCCTATTCCACGCCGCTGACACGCATAGGCAATATATAGATCGATTCTACTGCCGTGATGAACAGGGTTTTTTTGTCCTTTCCGCCAAAACAAAGATTGGAGGTCGATTTGACGGAGACAGGGATATGGGCGATCTTTTTACCAGATGGATCGTATACCGTCACACCATCGCCCGTCAGATAAAGATCTCCCCTCGCATCCAGCGTGATCCCATCCGCCCCCTTTTCAACAAAAAGCTGACGGTCGGCAAGCCCGCCATCCTTGTTTATCCTGTATCTGTAGGTTTTTTTATCCCGGATATCGGCAACATATAAGTAATGGCCATCGGGGGTGCCCACAATGCCGTTTGGTTTGAGAAGACTATCGGCAACGATCAGGGCCTCTTTCTTTCCTTTTGGAAGATAATATACTTTTTCGCCGTCAAGATCGGAATGCGTCCTGACCCAATACGGGCGCTGATAATAGGGGTCCGTAAAATAGATCCCCCCTTTTCCATCTATCCAGAGATCGTTGGGGCCGTTCAGCTGATGCCCCTGAAAATCGCTCATGAGTACAGTGATCTTCTTCCCCGGTGAGATCGACCACAACTGGCCTTTTTCATCGGCGCAGGTCACAAGGTTCCCTTTGCGGTCAAAGTACATGCCATTGGAACGCCCGGCGCTGTCGAGGAAAAGCGTTAATTGGCCATCCGTTGAATATTCCCATATCTTATTATTGGGCTGATCGGTGAAGAACACATTTCCACGCCTGTCGACAGAGGCGCCTTCCGTGAAGCTGAATTGTTTCGAGATCAGTTGTACGGTGGATCTGGCCGTGATCGAATCGATATCCAGCGCAGGTTCCTGGGCGGTGGCGGAGTAAGTTAGGGGCAAAAGAAAGATCAGCGCGAGGATCGGGGCAAGTAATTTATTCATCCCCTGAAGTTAGAATAAAATCAGCTACTAAAAAGGACACCCCTTTCTCTCATCCGCCGGATCATTCTCAGATAGGCGCATTCAATTTCCTCTTTCTTTATCAGCTTCTCGGGTATCAGACAGGAAAGGATCTCCCCCAATTCCAGCAATTCTTCATCGGAAGCTTCACCGGAAAGTTTTTTATCCATCAGATCGAAAAGAAGGTCTTTCACCATACCGGTCTTTATACCAATAAGCAGACCCCAACGAAATGAATTGATTTACAGTTTTTTACGAGAGAGTGCCCCATCTCGAAAGTTTGATTTCGATACAATGGTTGTACGCATCCGAACAGTCATCGCCCGGGCAGTGTACGCATCCGTACAGTATGCCCATCTGTCCAGTTTATTTTTTGCTGACCTCTACGCCCCATTCGTTACCGCTGCCTATTTTCCAGGTCTTCGAAAAATCATCCTGGTTAAGCGCAAAGGACAACTGCAGTAAGCTGTTCAGATAGGCCAGCGGCTTGCCGATAGGGACAGCGCCGAATGTTAAGCTATAAGGCATATCTCCCTGATACACTGGCTTGCCGCTATGATACAAGATAACATGCAGCTTTTCGCCTGTGGCAACCGCAAGTTGCCTGAACAGGTCGCCGGAAATATTCGTCCAGATATTCCCATACTGTACATCCAGGATATCTATCGTGCCTTTTATTTTTTTTCCTTCCAGCGAAGCTTTCTGATAAGGGATCGTTACGATCTGGGGCGCCAACTTTGGACCTACCTGTTCAAAAGAGATCACGCCGGCGGCTAAACGCGCAGCCGTATAGGCATAAACATCGCGCCCATGGAAAGTATAGGATTGTTCGGAGCCTTTTCTCCTGTTCACCGCTTCGTCGATCTCCCTTATTTCCGCGATCCCGGAAGATTCCGCGATAAGGGTCAGGGTTCCGTTGTCCGGAGTAACGATGAATTGTCCCGCGCCTGTCTTAAGGACCACCGATCTCCTCTCCGTTCCCACTCCCGGGTCCACAACGGATACGAATACGGTGCCGGCGGGCCAGTATGGAACGGTCTGCTGAAGACGGTAGGCTGCCTCCCAGATATTGTAAGCGGGTATCTCATGGGTGAGATCGAATAATCTCAGGGCTGGATCAACACCCATCGCCACGCCTTTCATGGCCGATACCGCCCCGTCTTTCAGGCCAAAATCGGATTGGAAGACGACTATTTTATTCTGGGCCACACACAGGCCGCCAGACAAGACCAGGGTTATGGCCAGCAGCGCACTCCGGAAAGATTCTCTCATGACCATCCGATTTATTTTTCACAAACTTAAGCATTCATTAATTCTGTTTTTTTCAAAAAAAATTTGCCGATCCGAAACTTTCCATTTACTTTGTAATTCAAAGTACTTTGAGCATGTACCCACTGGCGTACCCGCGGGCGTAACCACTGGCATTACCCTGCCGATACCCGCAGTCAAAAAACATTTTCTTCATCAGGCCGCCCCCCGGGCCTCAACACGATATCTATGCCCACAAGCAAAAAATGGATCGTTTATTTTACGATCAACGCCACAAAAAAGAGAATAAACTGGGACCTGAAGCCATCAATCTCGGAACAGGAGACCGGGACCATCCTTGCCTCCCTACAGGCCTGGCAGCTCGCGGAGACCTCGGATGGCCACAATCTGATCCGCGCCGCGACAAGGCACGCCCGGGAAACAGGCGATCCCGATTATGTCGAAGCCGTCCGTCTGTTTATAAAAGAAGAACAGAAACATGGTAACAACCTGGGCAGGTACATCGATATGATCGGCCGGAAAAGGATCGCCAGGGATCTGGGCGATACCCTGTTCCGCAAGGTCAGACATTTGAATACAAGCATGGAAAGCTGGACCCTGACTGTCCTCGTAGTAGAGAGCACAGCCCAGATCTTTTATCAGTCGCTGAAAGATGCCACGTCCTGCGCGCTGTTAAAAGAGATCTGTACGGATATCCTGATAGATGAGGCCCGTCATATCCGCTTTCAGAAACAAAGACTGTCGATCATTTTCGAAAAAAAAAGCTGGATAGCAAAATGGAGCTGTGGTAAATTATATAGGTTGTTTTTTATCATGGTCTCCACCGTAGTCTGGCTTGCGCACCGGAAAGTATTCAGGGCCGGTGGCAACGGCTATTGGCGGTACATAAAAAAAATGAATATGAAATGCAAAAAGACCCTGCCCGCACCCGGGCCCGGTCCCCTCACCGCCGGCAACCGTTCATTCATTCGGAACGTAAGCTTTTCACCGGATTGGACAAGGCGGCCTTGACGGCCTGAAAACTCACCGTAATCAAGGCTATCCCCGAAGCCAGCACGGCTGCCAGGGCAAAGACCTTCCAGCTGATATCGACCCGGTAAGCAAAATCCTGCAGCCAGACATGCATGGCCCACCAGGCAAAGGGGAAAGTGATGAGGGCGGCGATCAGCACCAGCTTCAGGAAATTCCCCGAGAGCAAAGTAATGATATTGGTCACGGTAGCGCCCAGTACTTTCCGGATACCGATCTCTTTTGTACGCTGCTCGGCTGCGTATGCGGCCAGCCCGAACAAACCCAGACAGGCGATACAGATGGCGAGAAGGGAGAAGGAAAGAGAGATCTTTCCCATGCGTTGCTCCGTCCGGTAGATCCCGTTGAAATCGTCATCCATAAAGGAATAGCTGAAAGGCTGGCCCGGGGCCATCGCATGCCATTTGTTTTCCACCTGCCCCATCAGTTGCGGGATATTATGACTGCTGATCCGCAGGGACAGACTGCCCTTGTCCTCCCGGAGGAACAAGCCCATGGGCGACACCATTTCACGAAGGGAGTTGAAATTAAAATTCTTCACGATGCCTACGATATGCCAGATCCTTACTTTTTTTGTCTTCACATCGTCCAGTTCATAAAGTTTCTGGTCGGCGGGCTCATTAATCCCCATCAGCCGGGCAGCAGCTTCATTGATCACGACCCCCGACGAGTCCGAAGGGAACTGTACGGAGAAATTCCTCCCGGCAGCCATTTCCATCCCGAGTACGGGAATATATTGTTCATCGACCGACCAGGTCTGCATGGAAATGCCTTTTTTGGGATCAAGATCCGGGGTCTGAAAAAAAGCATCGTCGTTCCGGCTGTCTGAAGTCGGCAGGAAGCCGCTCATTGTGGCGCCTTCTACCCCTGGCAATTTCAGCAGGTCTTCCTTAAAGGCCTTTGCCCCATTGCCAAGGGACCAGCAATTCTGCACGACCAGGACATGCTCCCTTTCGAATCCAAGTTTTTTTGTCCGGATATACGTAAGCTGGTTATAAATGATCACCGTACCCACGATAAGGAAAATAGAGATCCCGAACTGAAATACCACAAGCGTATTGCGCAGCCAGCCAGTCTTGAAACCGGCTGCAACATTCCCCTTAAGTACCGCAATGGGCCGGAACGCCGACAGGAAAAATGCCGGATAGCTGCCTGCCAGCAAACCGACAACGATGACCAGGGCCAGCAAGGAGGGCGCCAGCCAGGGCCGGGAGAAAAGCCCGATACTCATCTGCTTGGCCGCAAGCTGGTTAAAATAGGGCAATAAGGCCCAGGCCAGTAACAGGGCCAGCAGCATGGAGAAAAAACTGATCAGCGTCGATTCCGTGATAAACTGGGCGATAAGATGCCGTCTCAGCGAACCCAGCACCTTTCTTACCCCCACCTCTTTGGCGCGGTTGGAAGAGCGGGCGGTGGAAAGGTTCATAAAATTCACGCAGGCGATCAGCAGGATAAAGGCGGCGATGGCCGAAAAAATATAAACATACTGGATACTTCCGTTCGCACCCAGTTCCGCTGTCTTACTGCTGTGCAGGTGGATAGCGGTAAGCGGGGTCAGGGAGAAGCCGACATAATTCCCCGATTTGAAAAAATCTTCCATGCTCGCGTTGACCGCGGCTTTTATCAGCGGGGCAATGTATTTATTGATCATGCCGCCGAATTTCGCCTCCAGTTTCTTTGGGTCCGATCCTTCCCTCAATACGATATAGGTGTTGAAATTATTGCTCAGCCACTGGTCGTTCCGGCTCTCTTCCAATCCGGACATGGACACAAAAAAATCAAAATTAAAATGAGACTGGGAAGGGATCTCCCGGAGTACACCTGTGATCTTGTAATTGTCCTTATCATTCATCAGCAGGCTGCGCCCGACCACATTCGTGGTATTGAAGTACTTCCTGGCGATCTTTTCGGTGATCACCACCGTATTCGGGGCCGTCAGCGCGGTCCGGGGATCGCCGGCTGCCAGCGGCAGGGTAAATACATCCAGCAGCGTAGAATCCGCGTAGATCACTTTATCTTCCTGGATATTCTGTCCTCCCTTCCGGACCCGGAATCCACCCCGGTTGCGCATACGGGTCTCCTGCTCTATTTCCGGATAATCCTTTATCATCGCCGGGCCCGTAGGCGCGGGCGCCACGGCCAGGATGAAATGAGTGCCTCCGAATTTTATCTCTCCATCCACGCGGTAGATCCGGTCCGCTTTTTTATTATACCGGTCATAACCCAGCTCATCCATTACATAAATGATAATAAGCAGGCAGGTGGCCAGGCCAATGGACAACCCGATGATATTGATGCTGGAAAAAGCCTTGTTCTTCCAGAGATTGCGGAGCGCCGTCTTGAAATAGTTTTGGAACATAGTCGTTGGTTTACCGGGACAGGGCAATGCCCAGCCCTGAACCTTGGGACGCAGATGTTCCTGAAAAGGTTACAGTTTATCTTCCAAAGGTTTCAACCTATCGTCCATTATCCGGCATAGGAACTACCGGCAGGCTCTCATTGCCGCCCGCGGACACGGATTGGACGCCGTAAAAATAATTATCCTTTGAATAGGGCAGGTTGATCTCCATCCCCGCAGTAAAGATCTTCTTTTGCCAGACGGGACTGGTCGTCTCCCGCACCAGAACATAATAGCCTTTCGGAGTGCCCGACACCGGGGCTTTCCAGGACAGATGGCTCAGATTGCTCAGGCTGCGGACCTCGATACGCACGGATTCAGGCACGGCCGGGCCCTTGGCCAGATTGGCCAGGTTCGCCAGATTGAGCGCCGTATTTTTACGCAGGTATTCGAAATCCATGAATTCAACAAGGTCCCCATACTGGACGCCTTTTTCGAGACGGACATCCTGGTGCTGATGTTCGAAGTTCTCATTCATCTCCGTGATACGTACGGCCGTGAACCCATTCTCCACATAAGGGATATGATCTCCGCCGCGGAGGAAGCGGTCGGGCCGGTATACCTGCACCACATGGAGATTGTCCACATAACGCTCTCCGGTCTCTTTCACATAGCGGGAAAGCTCCCTGGCGTTTCCATCGTTCTCAAGGCCAAGCTGACGGATCTGCTTTACCTTCTTATCCATTTCGTAAAACGGAAGTCCTTCGCTGAAAACCCTTACCTGGGTATTATCGATAATATTAGTCTGATTGCTGTTGTTGCTGCCCACGATATCATTGTTAAGCACCGCTCCGATATTCCAGTTCTGCGCCTTCGCTTTCTTTGCCATAAACCCCGCGCCAAGCAGGCCCTGCTCTTCCCCGCTCACGGTGACAAATATAATGGTGGCCGGGAAGGAATGCTTGCTCATGACCCTGGCGCATTCCAGCACGGCGGCACTTCCACTCCCATCGTCATTTGCGCCGGGCGCATCCCCGGTGGCGTCCATGATATTGATCCGCCGGCTGTCCAGATGGCCGCTGATGATAAACACCCGGGTATCGTGCGGGTCCGTACCCTTCAGCGTTGCTACCGTATTCCCCAGATTGATCGGCGCTGCCACCCGTTGCCCATCGGGCGCATAAGTGGTTGTATCTACTATTGCCGTCAGACGGCCTCCCGACGCTGCGGCAAACTGATTGAATTTCGACAAGACCCAGTTACGCGCGGCTCCGATGCCTCTTTTTGCATCCGTCGTCGAGCTGATCGTGCTCCGTGTTCCAAATGCAACCATGCTTCGGATATAAGACTGCAGTGAATCCGCATTCACTTCCTTCACCATGGTCTCGATCTCGGGGTCTCTCTCAATAATGGTCTGCGCATTCGCAACGGTCATGAGGCCAAGCAGAGATGCGGTAAAAAAGATTTTTTTCATTCAATCCGGTATTTTATTATTTATAAATGTAATGTCTACAGAATCAGTGTGTTTATGCATAATAATCACAATATTTAATTTTTTGTTCACTCCGCAAATTCTTAGTTGATGTTTAAACAGTAAATAGCTTAAAAAAAATTACCTTCCTTTTCTGATATCACACTGATTACACACCAAAATTAATTTTAAATGAGAAGACTACTGCTTGTGGCTGTCGCCACTTTTATGCTTTTTGTACAAGGCATGGCACAGACCATCACGGTAACAGGAAAAGTTACCGATGAGAAAGGCGCCTCCGTCGCCGGGGCGACGGTTACCGAAAAAGGTACCCGGAACGCCACTACCACGCGTGACGACGGTGGTTTCAGCATCCTGGTGAAGAGCAAGTCGAAGCTGGTCATCAGCTATGTGGGTTATGAGCCTTTCGAGACAGAGGCAAAAGATAACCTGCGCGCCGCGCTCAGTCCCGATGCAAAAGCCCTGTCGGACATAGTCGTCACCGGCGTCGGGGTAGCCACCAGCAGGAAAAAACTTCCCATAGAAGTTGCCAGCGTCTCCGCCAAGGACTTCGCCAAGAGCGCCACGACCAGTGTCCAGCAGGCGCTCGATGGCCAGATTGCCGGCGCCCGTGTACAGCAGTCCAGCGGTACTCCGGGTTCTTCCTATAATATTACCCTCCGGGGCATCAACAGCCTTGACAACACCAATCCGCTGATCATGGTGGATGGTGTGGAAATGGACAATCTTTCCAATGTCGATCCGGCCAGCGTTGACCATGTCGAAGTGGTGAAAGGGCCTGCCGGTGGTATGCTGTACGGTGCTCAGGGAGCCAACGGCGTCATCCAGGTCTTTACAAAAAAAGGATCCCTGAACAGTAAACTGAACATCAGTTTCAGCTCCAAGGTCAGCGTGGATAATATCCTGAAAGGCAAGCACGACGTCCTGTCGAAGCTCCACCACTACGTTACCGATGCCAGTGGCAATATCCTCAATGGCGCTGGCAAGGTCATCAGCAGGGACGCAACGGGCATCTGGACCGATCCCGCAGTGCCGGATCCTTCTGTCAACCCCAATCTGGAGAACAACAAGACCTTCAATATCCCGATCTATGATCACTTGAAACAGGGCTTTCGCCAGGCCCTGACCTTTACCAACTCCGTTTCGGTCAGCGGCGGCACACAGGCTGCCGATTACGCATTCACGGCCAGCCAGCTGAACCAGCAGGATGTGCTGAGCAACAATTTCCGGCGGTCGAACCTGTCCATAAATCTGGGCATCCATCCTGTAAAAGGATTTACGTTCCGCACCGTCACCCAGGCAGTCATCGGATATGAGAACCTTCTGAGCGGCGGCCGTTTCAATATGCTCAATGCCTATCCGTTCATCGATTTCACCTGGAAAGACTCTACGGGCCATTATCCGTTCAAGACCAGCGCTGCCGCTGGTCAATTCGACGTGCTGGCCGAGAACCAATGGCATGAACGCAACAACAAGACGCTCGAGATTTTCCAGAATTTCAACTTCAACTACAAATTCCCCCGTTTTGTCGAACTGGATATCAAGTACGGATTGGATTACCGGACGGTCGACGGAACAGACTACTATAAGAATCAGTCGGCCGTTGTGCAAGCCGGTCAGTTCTATGGCCCCAGCCGGACAGGAGGCCTGCAGAATACCTACACCAGGAATTTCAATCAGAACGGGTTGTATTCTGCCTTCTTCAGGACAGACTTCGAAAAAGACTTTCATTCCAACCTTCCCATCAAGACCTCGACCCAGTTTGCCTATGACTACCGGAAGTTTGACATGCGGCAATACTTTGCACAAGGCATCGGACTGCCTGCCTACCCTCCCGTCTATATCGGGTCGGCCCTCACAAAGAACAATGGCGACACCTACTCGAGCTCGATCACATTCGGCCTGCTGGTCAACCAGACCATCGATTATGGTAATCTCTTCGGTGTATCCGTCGGCGTACGCTCCGACTATGGCAGCGCCTTTGGGGCCGCTTACGCTGCCGCCACCTTCCCGCGGGGAACGATCTATTTCCGTCCTTCCGAGCTGATCAAAAATGTAAATTGGTTGTCCGACTGGAAAATCCGCGGCGCGTACGGTGCGGCAGGTGTCCAGCCCCGCCCGTTTGATCGTCAGATCGTACTGACCTCCGTCACCCTGGGTAATGGGGTCGCTATCGCAAATCCTACACTGGCTACAAATGATAGCCTCCGGCTGCTGAAGAATTATGAGCTGGAAATAGGGACGGACTTTACCCTGGCTCCCTTACAAGGCGATTGGTTGCACAGAGTAGCCTTTGGCGGGTCTTACTGGCACCGGAAATCACAGGACATCTACCAGAACGCCAGCGTAGCCCCTTCCACCGGATATATCAGCCGCCTCGACAACCTGAGCACGATCGTATCCCATGGCATCGACCTCACCCTGGATGCTACTGTTTACAATTCGTCAAATATCACCTGGAACCTGGGCATCCGCTGGGGTTATTCCAAAAATATTGCCACAAAGATCTCGAACGGACAGGATATCGTGAACGCCGGCTTCGCCGTCAAACAAGGCAAGGAGATCGGCCTCTTCTACGGACAGACCCCATTGCACAGCGTTACGCAATTGATGCCGGATGGCAAGACCCCTTATATTACCGCGGCTAATCAGCAATATTATACGGTTGCCAGCACGGGATATGTGGTGGATACCCGCACGAATATGACGGTGCTCAGCGCCAAGAACGACCTGTCCGTCATGGGCCATGCCTACCCTGACTTCACCTCCTCCCTTATCAACAACATCACACTATGGAAAAAGCTTTCCATCAGCTTCCAGTTCGACTGGATTCATGGCAACAGTGTGTATAACGTGACCAAACAATGGCTGTACAAACCGGTCGGCGGTTCTGGCGGTGCCGGAGCCAGCTCTTCGGACTTCGACAAGAAGGTGACCATTGCCGGCAAAACAGGCGCCTTTGTCAACTACTACCAGAGTCTTTACAACCTCGGCCTGCCTACTTCTCCCTTCACGGAGAACGGCTCCTATATCCGTCTCCGGGACGTCTCCGTCACCTATGATCTCAGCCGTCTGGTCGCCGCGACACATGCGATCAGGAGTCTTTCCGTCACGGCTTCGGGGCGTAACCTGCTGACCTGGACCAAATATACCGGGCTGGATCCTGAGAACACCGGGGCTTATGACGTACAGGGCAATGACTTGTCCACCTCAAGGACCGGCGCCTTCTCCGGGGTTGACTACTTCGGTACCCCCAACTTAAAGTCTTATCAGTTCACCCTGAATGTTGGGTTTTAATTAATAACTATAATTACCATAATATGAAGATCAATAAATATAGTTTACATCTGCTGGCTGCTGCCCTTCTCCTGCTGGGAGCCTGTAAGAAGGATATTCTCCAGATAAAGAACCCGAATGCTCCTACTCCCGGCCCTTCGCTCATTACCGAAGGGGGGATCGAAGCCTATGCGGAAGGCATCTATGAAAAATGGATCGCCAATCAGCCCGGAGACGGCAATCTCAATTTCTTTCAGCTACAATGGTCCATCGAGAGCAATATGGGTGATGAGGACTTTTCTCCCTACTCCAACTGGGGCGGTCGTTATCCCGCAAACGTAAATCACATTACGCTGCCCGCACCCTACAATACCGTAGTTCCGAATCCCACAGGCCTCGATCAGCTCAATATGCTGCGCTCGGTCAACAGCAGGGTAGCTGGCGACGGTAATTCCATCCAATATGGATGGGACGTTTTCTACTTCATGAATACCCAGGCCAACGGTCTGCTGGGTGCGCTGAATAATCCTGCCCTGGTGCTCACCGGGGACGCGGCGACCAAAAAGAAGTTCCTCCAGGCCTGGGCTTACTACTGGAAAGGATATTGCTACTCCAAGCTTGGCTCGATGTATATGGCTGCGCTGATCAACGATGGCTCCGACAGCTCGGCAAAAGGATTGACCAGCAATGTTTATGTAACGCACGATATAGTCATCGCCAACGCGAACAGTAACTTCGAGAAGGCCGCCGCCCTGCTGGCTACCATCACGCAGAACGCCGATTATAACGCTGCCTTCCAGGCCATCGTACCTTCCTTCAATCTGAGTACACAGGTCATTCCACCTGCCATGTGGATCCGCCAGATCCATACTTTCGAGGCCCGTAACTTCCTTGTCAACCATAAAGTGGCCTCGATGACACCCGCGGACTGGACGACCCTGACGACCCTGACGGCTACCGGCCTCGTAAAAGGGGACTTCACCCTCATGTGGGGCATGGCGCCCCAGGGCCTCAACGACCTTTCCGTCGGCAGCACCTATCATCCCTTCGAAATGCACAACCAGCGGGTCGCGCTCTCCTTCATCAGCGAAAGACTGCTGCAGGATTATCAGCCCAACGACCACCGCTTCACCAAGAACTTCGTCTTGTATCCTCCGGGCGGCGCTATCGTCAACCTGCTCAGCCGGGGTATCCAGTTTGGCACCCGGTATCAGGTCGCCTATATCGAGAACGGCGGCACCTATGCCACCAACAACTATCTGGGCGCCGTCCCCATCGCTCCAACCTGGGAAGAAAATACCCTCATGACAGCCGAGGCAAATATCCGCAGCGGCAGCGATATCGAAGGCGGGCTCAAGCTGATCGATCAGGTAAGGGATGCGGACAGCGCATACCTTCCGCATATCGCCGGCACCGGTCTCACACAGGCTCAGGCGACCGAACAACTCCGCAGCGAAAGACGCGTGGGTCTCTATCAGCGCAATGTGGCCTGGTATGACGCACGCCGCTGGGGTGTTACCGCTCCTCCTTCACAGGGCGGCGGAAGGGCTAACGCCAACGTGCTGATCCCCGGCACGCTCATCGGCCCTACAGGGACGCCGGCGACCCTCCTGCCCTGTTTCATGGACTACAGCTTCGTGGACTATTGGGACGTACCGCAGAACGAGCTGGACTTCAATCCGGCCGCTGCAGGGTCCGCCCCCATAAAGAATTAAATAAAAAAGCCCCTGCATGCAGGGGCTTTTTTATTTATATAGTGATCGGTTATTTAAAATTCAGTCGCACCCTTCCGCCCCCGGCATCCACTTTCACAGGCACCCCTCCGCCATTCATCGCGCCATCGATATGCTCCTCATCCGTCTCGCCCTTGAAATTGGACAGGCTGTTTGCCTTTACTTTGCTGCCACGGACCCGGAGGTCTATCCCTTTATTCTGGGGCAATTCCAGATCGATATCTCCGCTGGAATTCGTCACCGTAAGATATTTGCCCAGCTCCTTCATGTTGACTTCTATATGGCCCCCGCTGGTAGACGTCTCCAGACTACAATACAGATCCCGGAGCCGCACATTTCCGCCCGATGTATGAGCCGACAGCTCCCCTTTCACTTCTTCCCCTTCCACATTTCCACCCGAGGTAGAAGACCTGATGGAGCCCTGCAAAAGACGCAGCCTCAGATTGCCACCCGATGTGGAAAGGCGGATATTGCCATTACAATTGCTGGCTTCGATATTCCCACCACTGGTGCTCAGATCGATATCTTCTTTCGAATCCGCCACAATGATGTTCCCACCCGATGTCCTTCCCGTTATCTTTCCGCTCAGTTGGTCGATATCCAGATTGCCGCCACTGGTCTTGAAATCCTGGATCCCGCCGCTCAGATCCTTGAGGCGGATATTGCCCCCGCTGGTCCGCAGGGTAGTAGAAGAGCCCTGGGGTGCGAATACCTTGAACGAAATGCTCAGGCCCTTTTTCCAGTTCATCGACTTTTCCTTTGGCTTCGCTATGGCCGTAAGTTTATTGTTGCTTACGGTTATATTGAGCTCATACAGCTCGTCCAGCCTTTTCTGGATCTCCGCCTTTGACAAGTCTTCGTTTCCGTTATTCCCCCAGATATATACCTCTACGCGGGCATCCGCGTCAGCCGATCCCGTTACCGAAATATTGCCGCCTGTCGTCTCGACATTGACCTGACGAACGGATGCTCCGGACAAAGATTTAACAAGGAAAGGCGGTGTATGCCCGGAATTCTGGGCGTTTGCCGAAAAGACCTGCAGGCCGCACGCTAATAAAAGAAAAGAGATTTTTTGCATGGTGTGTAGTTGTTTATGCATAATGTGTAGTTGCTTATCATAAAGTAACGGGATTGAAGGAAATGTTGCATAGCGACGAAGAAAGTTATGATCGCTACCGGGCCGGCGCCGGTTCTTCCAGTTGGGGGCGGGATCCGCATCCGGGCAGGAGGGGCTAAAATAAAAAAAGGAGCAGTATAGAAATACACTCCCGTTTTAAAATCCAATATCCTATGAAAAACCGAATAGGTAAATTCAACTTATGTGCCATAACCTAAATGTATGACTATCAATTATTTAAAGAATAGTCCGCCACTTGTCCCGGCTCAAAATGGGAATAAAAGTTTCAAATCAGGAATAGGACCTGGCCGGCATGAGACAGCGGCCCATTGGCATAGCCCACAAAGTTACCCTCTCAACTCCACCACGACATTGATAGTCAGGGCGACGATTACGGTATTAAAGATAAAAGACAGCAGACCATGTAACAAAGCCATCCGCCGCATATGACGCGAAGAGATCGTGATATCCGACACCTGAAAGGTCATCCCGATCACGAATGAAAAATAAGCGAAGTCCAGATAGTCCGGGCATTTTTCATCGGGTATATCCAGCCCCCCGATCTGCGGGCTGTTCTTGCCAACCCGGTCCCCATAGTAATAATGAGCATACCGGAAGGTGAACATGATATGCAGCAGGATCCAGGAGAAAGTTACCCCGCATATATAAATAGCGGTTTCCAGCCCCTTGTTCAGCATCCAGCCTCCTTTATTTCCCAGTAAAAGAAGCACGCCTGCCAGACTGCCCAACGTGGCCATGATCACAAGGACAAAGACAGCCACCCGGCTCGAATCCTCGAATTGGGCCAATACCCTGATCTGTTTGGAGCACATGCTGAAAAAAATGACCACACTGATCCCGATCATGCAAAAAGAAAAAACATCCCAGGCGATCATGATCCGCGTCATCCCTTCCATGCTGATGGGAGACAACAGCAAAGAAACCACGACCGATACGGCCAGGCTTATGATCAGTTTATAAATTGCTTTTAACCGGTGGAGCCAGCCAGGTGATTTAATATAATCTGTCAAGGGATGGATGTATTGGGTGAGACAATTACCGCAAGATAATTATATATTTGATCATGCGCCTATCATCCCCCGCTTTCTTCCTCATTTTCTGCTGTTGGCATCAGCATGCCACAGCGCAGGCCCCCGGTTCCGATATCGATGTGCAACACTACGGCTTTTCCCTTACCCTCAACGATGCCGACAACAGTATCAAAGGATCGGCCTCCCTGACCATATTATTCCTTAAAGACGCCCCTTCTTTCGCTGTCGACCTCGTCAGGAAAAACGCATCGGGGAATGGGATGCTGGTCAGCACGGTCAGCGAGGAAGGTAAAGACCTGCGCTTCCGGCAGGATAGCCAGAAACTGATCATTTTCCCCCCTTCCGCGCCCGCAAAAAAGGGATCACAGCACACCTATACGATCCGGTATGAAGGTATTCCGGCAGATGGCCTCGTGATAGGAAAGAACAAATTTGGCCGACGCGGTTTTTTTGGCGACAACTGGCCCAACCGGGCCCATAATTGGCTGCCCTGCGCAGATCATCCCGCTGACAAGGCGGAAGTGGATTTCATGATCTCCGCGCCCGACCATTACCAGGTCGTGGCCAATGGGCGTAAAATGGAGGAAACACCGCTGCCCCAGCAATACAAACTTACCCACTGGAAAGAATCGGTCCCCCTGTCCACCAAAGTAATGGTGATCGGAGTCGCCGATTTTGCCATCGACCACCCCGGAGACGTGGATGGCATTCCGGATTACAGCTATGTTTTCTCCGAGAATAAGGTATCCGGATTCCAGAGCTATGCGGTCGCAATGGAAATACTCCCCTTCTATATAAAAAAGATCGGCCCCTACCCATTTGAAAAACTGGCCAATGTACAATCCAAAACAAGATTCGGCGGACTGGAGAATGCCAGCGCTATCTTCTATTTTGAGAATTCCGTAGGCTCTCCCGGAATAGAATCCCTGATGGCCCATGAGATCGCTCACCAATGGTTTGGCGATGCCGTCACTGAGACGGACTGGCAACACTTATGGCTCAGCGAAGGGTTCGCCACCTACATGACCCATTCCTATCTGGAAAACAAATACGGCAGGGATACGCTAAAAAAGGGCCTTGAGAAAGACAGGATAACCCTGATCAATTTTGAAAAACAAAGATCGACCCCGGTGGTGGATTCTGTAACAAATGGCGATTATATGCAGCTCCTGAATCCCAACAGCTACGAAAAAGGCGGCTGGGTGCTGCACATGCTACGCCATAAATTGGGTGACACCCTTTTCTGGAAAGGTTTGGCCGACTTTTTCACCAGCTACCGCAACCACAACGCATGCACCCTCGACTTTGAACACACGATGGAAAAGGCTGGCGGACAGCCGCTCGCGACTTTCTTCCGGCAATGGCTCTATACTCCCGGTCATCCCCACCTCCGGGTCGAATGGAAATACGACACGGATAAAAAAGAGGTTGTTCTGGATTTCACACAGACTGCCTCACAGCTTTTTGAATTCCCACTGGAATACTCCATAGACGGCGAGCCCCACAGCATCAATATAAAGGATACCCGGACCCGTGTCCAGCTCTCCCTGCCGGCAAAACCCTCCATCCTTCTCATGGATCCCGGTGTGAACGTATTGGCGGACTTTACGGTGGTCGGTCCCCAATAAAAAGACCCCGCCACAGGCAGGGTCCTCTTTATGATGGCCAGAGAAAATTCGGTTACTGTCCCGTGCTGCCGTTATCGTTATATTCCGGCTGCTGACTGTCGCTGTTATTCTTCGGACTATTGTTGTTGTTATTCCTTTGCTGATTATTATTCTGATTCCTGTGAGAGTTATAATAATAATCTCTGCGGGCCTGAATAACGGCCTGATCCCTGTCATGCTTCAACTGACGGATCCTTTGTCTCCTCTCCTTTCCGGGTACCGTCTTGTCATGCCGGGTATCGCTGATCCTCGCGCTGTAATCATTCCGGATATCCTCTATCTGCAGCGCTAACTTAGACGGTATAGGTCCATGACCGTAATAATAACCGGGATAAGGACCCCAAGGGCCAAATGCTCCATAAGGGTAACCATAATAAGGATAGAAAGGTGAATAACCAAATCCTAACCCCAGCCCTACTGAAACATGTGGCCGGGAAACATAACCGCCGTGGAATCCACCACCAACGTGACCCCGTTGTGCCGAAGCTCCAAGAGCCAATCCGACCGAAAACAGTATTATTAATAGCTTTTTCATAACTTGATTTTTTATTTGCTATTATAATAGACGCAAAAATCAGACAAAGGTAAAAGGGAACATGGGGTTATAACGATTCTATAACATATCTATACGAAGCGCTGTCACAAGGAGTTGCCTGGCCGCAGTAATGGCAGCGTGTGTGGCAGAAAACTTCAGAAATGGCCAGAAATCTGTCATTTTGCTAGGTAATTTTCTGTACCTTTTGGGTTGCTTTGACAAAACGATGCTTTTTATGCCTTTTTACCACCTGGTAAACAAAGTAAGGAACTGTTTATTTTGTTTATTGACCATTCAAAACGCAAGGGCCCAGAGTACCCTGACTGACAGCGCATTTTACCGGCAATCGGTAAATAAGACCATTCATTACTATACGGACGGCTCCGGAGCCAGTTCCAACCTGTATAATGGCATTATTTATCCGGGTTATAATCACCACGTACAGGGGCAACCATATTTTGTTACGGATACATTCCGTACTGGGTCGATCTATTATGATGGGGTGATCTACCCCGATGTCCTTCTCTCCTACGACCTCCTGAATGACGAGCTCATTATCCCGAACAAGGATCAAAGCCTGAAGATCCAGTTGCTAAAAGAGAAAGTCGGATACTTTTATTCCGGCAACCATCTCTTTGTCCACATCACCCATGACAGCACATCCGGCAGCCCTTCCGGGAATGGATATTACGACAATCTCTACAGCGGAAAGGCCACTGTCCTCGTAAAAAGGGAAAAAACCATCCACACCTTCGGAAAGGCTGAAGAGGACCTTTCCCGTTTCATAGAATACGATCATTATTATCTGGTCCTGAACAACCGGTATTATCCGGTAAGGAACAAAGGCTCCGTGCTGAGCATATTTAAGGATAAAAAAAGTGCGGTCCGGGATTTTATTCACAACAGCAAGATCTCCTTTAAGAAGGATCCGGAATATTTCCTGGTCAGAACTGCTGAATTCTACAGCCAATTAAAAAATTGACTATGCGGGGTATTTATCGTTGTTTTCTTCTTGTTCTGATCTGCCCGCTGTTCTTTGCCGATGCCGCCCTTGGCCAGTCATCCAACCTGATCACCGGGGAATTCTCTGGCGTATCCTTCGATGCTTTTGTAAGCAAGGTAGAAGCGGTCACGAATTATCATTTTTATTATGATCCCTCGGAGACGGACAGTATTATGATAAACGTGAGCGCACGACAGGCCCGGCTTAAAGATCTGCTGGATGATATCTTTACCCATACCAGTTTTCATTTTGGCATCGACCCTCAGAACAATGTCTATGTCACCAAAAGGAACGCCATTCAGACGACCCTTCCTCCGGAATTCTTCAGGGACAACAAGCTCCCTGCCGATACCGCCGCCGATGCCGCCTGGAACCTGCCCATACAGACTGCCGATAAAAAAACATTGCACTCCTCCCTCGAGAACAAATTATTCGAGATCGGCATATCCACGAATCACCTGGCTCCCGGAAATGCAACACTGGCGGGCTATATAAGGGACATCCGCAACGGCGAAGCGCTCATCGGTGCGGCCGTTTATATCGACCGTCCCTCCATCGGAACGATCACCGATCCCTATGGCTATTTTACGCTTACGCTTCCCCGCGGAAGACATGTCCTGCAGATCAGCAGCGCCGGCATGAAAGATACCAAAAGGCAGATCATGCTGTACACCAATGGGAAATTGAATATAGAGATGGAGGAATTCATACCCAGCCTCATAGCAGCTACCGTCGTAGCTGAAAAAAGATCGAATATCAAAGCCCTCCAGATGGGCGTGGAAAGGATAAACATCAGGACGATCAAACAGATCCCCACCGTACTCGGCGAAGCCGATGTGCTCCGGGCCGTTCTTACCCTTCCCGGCGTCACTTCCGTCGGAGAGGCCAGCACGGGCTTTAACGTACGCGGCGGATCTGCCGACCAGAATCTCATTCTTTTTAACGACAATACGATCTACAACCCTTCTCATCTGTTCGGCTTTTTCTCGGCATTCAACCCCGATATCATAAAAGGAGTAGAGCTCTATAAAAGCTCTATCCCTGAAAAATATGGCGGCAGACTGTCTTCCGTGCTCGACGTATCGACCCGGGACGGCAACAGCAAGAAATTGGCCGGCAGTATAGGCATTGGCCCCCTCACCAGCAAGGTCATGCTGGAAGGGCCGCTTATAAAGGACAGGACCTCCTTTATTCTCAGCGCCCGCACTACCTATTCCGACTGGATCCTGAAGGCCCTCCCGAAATCGGAATACACCAACAGCAGCGCTTCCTTCAACGATTTCGACCTGCATATCAGCCATACGGTGAACGCAAAGAACAATCTCTACCTGACGGGCTATATGAGCAACGACGCCTTCAGGCTTAACAGCGATACGGCGTATAAATATGGCAACCGCAACGCGAACCTGAAATGGAAGCATATTTTTAATAATCAGTTCTATGGCGTTGCTACCGCAGGACTGGACCACTACCAGTATTCCCAATCCAGCGATAAGAATCCGGTGAATGCCTATAAATTCGCGTATAATGTCAACCAGGGCAGTTTTCATCTGGACTTTAATTATACACCTTCCTATAAGCATGCGCTGGACTTCGGTGTTCAGTCGATCTATTATCAGCTCGATCCGGGATCCAAACGCCCTTCAGGCAGCAACTCTCTCGTGGTTGCTGATATCGTACCCAAAGAACAGGCGCTGGAGACCTCCGCATATCTCGGGGACCAGTACACGATAACTTCCAGGCTTGCCCTGAATATCGGTCTTCGTTATTCCCTGTACAGTTATCTCGGGCCCCACGATGAATATACTTATGTGCCGGGGCTCCCCCGCGAACCAGGTACGTTGCAGGATACCCTGCACTATGCATCGGGCAAGAATATCAAAACCTACCAGGGCCCCGAATACCGCATGTCCCTCCGGTACAGTCTTTCGGACAATGCTTCCATAAAGTTCAGCTATAATACCCTCCGGCAATATATCCACTTGTTGTCCAACACGACGGCGATCTCTCCGGCGGATACCTGGAAACTAAGCGATCCGAATATACCCCCCCAGCTCGGCGACCAGATCTCCCTTGGGTTCTACAAGAATTTTCCGTCCAGTTCTCTGGAGACCTCTGTGGAAGTATATTATAAGAACATTCACAATTATCTCGATTATAAGAGTGGGGCCAGCCTCCTGTTGAATCATCACATCGAGACGGATGTCATCAATACCCGGGGCAGGGCCTACGGGGCCGAGCTCCTGATCAAGAAGACAGCCGGGAAATTGAACGGATGGCTCAGCTATACCTATTCCCGGACCCAGCTTCAGCAGGACGACCCCATCGCCGGCGAAACGATCAACAAAGGGAATTACTACCCCGCCAGTTTCGACAAGCCCCATTCGGTGAATTTTATAGGGAATTACCGGTTCTCACACCGATACAGCATTTCGTTGAATACGATCTACAGCACGGGCCGTCCGATCACGCTGCCCATTGCTACTTTCTTCCTGGGCGGTTCGCAGAGAGTATATTATTCGGACAGAAATCAGTACCGGATCCCCGATTATTTCCGGGCCGATTTTTCAATGAACATCGAAGGCAATCACAGACTGAAACAAGTATTCCATAATTCATGGTCCCTGGGTGTTTATAACCTCACGGCAAGAAAGAATCCCTATTCCGTGTATTTCACCGAAGAGGCAGGAATTATAAAAGGATATAAGCTGTCCATTTTTGGAACAGCCATTCCTTTTGTCACCTATAATATTAGATTTTAAACGTATGAATCCGAAACTGAGAGTCCTGATCGGCTGTTTAGCCCTTTGCCTGGTTTGGCCCTGGGGTGGTTGCAAACAATCCTATTCTCCTCCTGCCATTGAGGCCAATCCCAACATACTGGTAGTGGATGGCGTACTGAACGGTGGGCCTGGCCAGGTCACTACGATGCGCTTATCCCGCAGCCAGAAGATCGGCGATTCCCTCGGCGGTCTTATTCCGGAGCCCAATGACAAATTAGTGATCCAGGGAGAGGCCGGTGATAATTATGCCTTAACGGATCAGGGTAAGGGATTTTATACTTCTGCCGGCATCACCCTCAATCCAGCAAAAAAATACCGGCTTCAGATCACGACCAGCAGTGGGATACAATACCTTTCGGACTATGTCACCGTGGCAAAATCCCCCCCCATCGACAGCCTCTCCTGGCAGCAACAGCGGGATGTTACCGTATCCGTGAGCACGCACGACCCCGCAAACCAAAGTCATTATTATCAATGGGATTATGTAGAGACCTGGGAATATCATTCCCCTTTGCAGAGCATCCTTGCCGTGCAGAATCACAAGATCTATTATACCGACTTTCTCGACTCCACCAAACAGACCCGGACATGCTGGGAAACAGCCAATTCCACGAATATCTCACTTGCATCTTCGGTAGGCCTCAGCCAGGATCTTGTAAATCAGTCGCCCATCACCACGGTCCTCAACGGTTCTTCAAAGCTCGACGTCCGGTACAGCATTCTGGTCAACCAATATGTGCTGACCCAGCCGGCTTATCAATACTGGAGCATCCTCCAGAAAAATACCCAGCAGATGGGCTCTCTCTTCGATGCACAGCCCTCCCAGCTCGTCGGTAATATCCACAGGGTCAACAATGCTGCCGAACCCGTCATCGGCTACCTGACCGCAAGTTCGGTTGAGCAAAAAAGGCTCTTCATCCATCACAACGAGCTCAGTCAATGGGATTCGATCCCTATCGCCTGCGAAACAAGAGTGGTCGGGCAGAACCCTAACGACTTCTCAGATTATCCTTATGATAATCCTGCATCGCCCTATTATACACCCGGTTTCCTTCCTTATTATTTCTCAAGCGGTGCCATCGTTCTCGCCCGAAGCGAATGTGTGGACTGCCTGGTGAGGGGTGGGACTAACCAGCGGCCAAGCTTCTGGTAGGCCGCAGGCAAGCAACGACTCATCATCAAAAACAAAAATTAGTATAAATGCCCGCTTATCTCTCCCTTGTTCTGCTGCTGTTTGGCTTATCCGTCTCTGCGCAGAGAACCATGCCCGATAGCCCTCCCGGCCAGCCCGATCAGTTTTCCGGCCTGTCTGCCCGGTTCGACAGCTATCGTGCGAACACAGTGGAAGAAAAGGTTTTCGTTCATACGGATAAATCCTTTTACCTGGCGGGTGAGATCGTGTGGTTTAAATGTTATGTGGTCGACGGCAGCTTTCACAGACCGCTTGATCTCAGCAAGCTGGCCTATGTGGAAATTCTTTCCGCAGATCAGCGCCCCTTCCTCCAGGGAAAGATAGCCCTGAAAGAAGGATTTGGCAACGGGTCATTTCAGTTGCCTTTTTCCATCCACTCCGGGAATTATACTTTCCGCGCCTATACGCACTGGATGAAAAACTTCAGCCCCGATCAGTATTTCGAAAAAACGATCACCATCGTCAATTCGCTGAAGAACGCCGCACCTTCCAGGACGGAGGCCGGCGATCCTACTTCAGGTGCCGGAAAGGCTCCCGCATACGATATTCAATTTTTTCCGGAGGGAGGAAATATGGTATATGGAATGACCAGCAAGCTGGCCTTCCGTGCTGTCGACCAGTCTGGGAAAGGCCTCAACTGCCGGGGGCTGATCGTCAACGCCCAGAATGATACGGTCGTTCGTTTTCAGACCCTTCATGCTGGCATGGGACAATTCCTTTTCACCCCGGTAAAAGGCAATCATTACAAGGCAATCCTCGAAACCGATGCCCATTCTCCGGTAACGCCCGAGCTACCGGCCATTTACGAACAGGGCTATGTAATGAGCGTTTCCGACACCCCTGTCGCAGGCGCCAGCCAGATAAAGGTCACCGTCCATTGCAATGCTCAGCCTTCTTCCTCGGATGTATATCTGTTCGTACATACGCGTGGCTCCGTAAAACGGACCGAACGTAAAGCGCTGACCGATGGCACGGCGCAGTTTCTGATAGATAAGAGCATCCTCGGCCAGGGCATTTCACATCTCACAATATTCAGCCAGGATAAGAAACCAGTTTGTGAACGACTGTATTTTATCGCCCCCGCCAAAATGAAACTGGAGCTGAGGTCAGACCAGACAGAATACACATCGCGTCAGAAAATAAACATGGAATTATCCGCTCAGGATGCTACAGGTCAGCCGGCGATGATGAATATGTCGATGGCCGTTTATCTGATCGACTCCCTGCAACCCGTCGAACAGGAAGATATCCAGAATTATTTATTGCTGAGCTCGGACCTGAAAGGCGCCATTGGATCACCGGATTACTATTTTACCAGCGGCGACCGCCAGGCTGGCGAGGCCCTCGAAGATCTGCTGCTCACACAGGGCTGGAGCCGGTTCCGCTGGGACAATATCCTGCAGGATAAAGCTTCCTCTTTTGAGTTCCTGCCAGAATACGCAGGTCAGGTGGTCACCGGCGTCCTCACCGATAAAAGATCGGGCCTTCCAGTCCAGAACATACCCGCATACCTCTCGGTGCCAGGCCAACAATTCCGGCTCAGTAACTCGGTTAGTAATAAAAGAGGACAGGTCCGTTTCATTATCGCAGATCTGTATGGTCCCCATGAAATAGTGATGCAGGCCGGAGGCGCCGGAGACAGTCTCTATGCAATAGATATCGCCAGCCCTTATTCGGATCAGTTCAGCAAAAGGAAACTTCCCGACTTCCTGCTGCCACAAAAATGGCAGGATGCATTGGTCTTCCGCAGCATCGGCGCTCAAACTCAGAATGCATATCAACCAGATAAAAAACAGCGGTTTTATTCCCCATCCATCCCCGATACGACCGCCTTTTACGGCACGCCCGATAAAAAATATTTTCTGGATGAATACGTCCGGTTCACCACGATGGAAGAAGTAATGAGGGAATATGTAAAAGAGGTCCGGGTCAGGAACAACAAAGGAAAATTCGAATACGCCGTACGGTCCGATCAGTCCACTGAGTTCTTTTTTGACGCAGGTCCTCTGATCCTGTTCGACGGAGTTCCCATCTCCGATGCGACCCGGATCATCCAGTTCGACCCCCTTAAAATTAAAAAAGTAGAGGTGATGACCAAACGATATTGTTTCGGCCCATCCGTAAATGACGGGATCGTCAGCTATACTACTTACCAGGGCGACCTCGCCGGCCTTCCTCTTGACCCCGGTGCATTTATCCTGGAATATCAGGGATCCCAGCTTCAGCGGGAATTCTATACCCCCATCTATGACAACGTTCAGCAATCGCTGACCCGGATCCCCGATCTCAGGAATCTCCTGTACTGGTCGCCAGATGTCCTCACCGATGAAAAGGGTAAAAAACAGTTGCATTTCTATACCTCCGACCTCCCGGGAAACTATGCCGTCGTCATCCAGGGGATCTCACCCGATGGCCAACCTGCCCGCATCACATCCACAATTTTGGTCAAAAAGTCCCCCGTCAAAGCCCAGCCGTAAAATCAAGGACATATAAGGAAAAACACTTACTGCCCCCAGAAAAGGCGGAATGGGTGAAATACGCACGGGTCATACCCGTTAGAGGTTGATTCTGAGCCTGGTAACCATCCGCATTATCTTCGTAAATCCTCTAAACCTTTGACAAGAGTCGACCGATGCTGCCAAAACCTATTAGGATATCTCCCATTTGGTCCTTATTACTGCTGCTTTTCAGCTTCCCCGCAGCAGCACAGCGGCAAAGTCTGAAATTCGATCATCTCGACATCAACGCAGGGCTTTCACAGAACAATGTGCTTTGTGTGATGCAGGACGGAAAGGGATTTATGTGGTTCGGCACCCGCGACGGGCTCAATAAATACGACGGCTACCAGATCACCATTTATAGAAATGACCCAAAAAATAAGAACAGCATCAGCAATAATTTTATCTCCGACCTCATCGAAGACAATAAAGGAGTCATCTGGGTCGCGACCCGCGGTGGAGGGCTCAACCGGTACGACCGGGAAAAAGACCAGTTCACTTCTTTCAGGGCAGACAAAGGGGATAGTTCTAAGCTTTCCAGCGATCTGCTCACCAGCCTGGCCCTTGACGCACAAGGAAATTTGTGGATCGGCACGGAAGACGGGGGATTGAATTATTTTGAGCCTGGTAAAGATCATTTTTTCAGGTACTTCAATAATGAAAAGGATGCCCAGAGTCTGTGCAATGATTATGTAAGGGATGTGTTCGTTGACAGCCGGAAAAATGTATGGATAGGCACCTATGGGGGAGGACTGGACAGGCTGGACAAAAAGAAAGGGTCTTTTACGCATTTCCGTCATCATGAGAACGACCCTTCTTCCCTCAGCGATGATAAAATATGGGTCATCTATGAAGACTGCAGGCGTCGCCTGTGGATCGGCACCGATGGATCCGGGCTGGAATTGATGGATAGTCTCGGGCAAAGTTTCCGTCATTTTAAACACCAGTCGGATAACCCCAACAGCCTGCCCGGCAACGTCGTCTACACCCTGGGAGAAGATGAGGAGAAAAATCTATGGATCGGGGTCGAGAACAGCGGCCTGAGCGTTTATGATCCGCAGACAAACACATTTCACAATTACGGGCATGATGATGTGGACAATACCAGCCTGAGCAACAATTCTCTTCACTCGGCTTACAGGGATAACAACGGGAATATGTGGGTCGGGACCTTTGCCGGAGGCGTGAATATCTTCAACAAAGACAAGGAACGGTTTCACCATTACCGGCTCGGCTCGGATAAGAACAGCCTCAGCAATAATAATGTGCTTTGTATTGTCCAGAGCTCGAAGAAAAAATTATGGATAGGCACGGATGGCGGCGGCCTCGATCTCTTTGATCCCCAGACAAAAACATTTAAGAATTTCCGGCATGAGGAAGCCAATCCCAACAGTATATGTGGAAATTATGTACTGTGCGCCACCGAGGACAGCAAGGGGAACGTCTGGATCGGTACCTGGGCCGACGGTATCACGGTCTTTAACCCAAAGACGAACACTTACCGGCAATTCCAGCACGATCCGGCCAATGGGTCAAGCCTGAGCAGCAACAACGCGTATGTTGTCCTGGAGGACCATGATAAGAACATATGGATCGGGACATATGGAGGTGGTCTGGACCTCTATCATCCCAGCAACGGCAGTTTCAGCCACTATGCCTTCGATGAGACTAATCCTGCCAGCATCAATTGTAAAAAGGTTCATTCCATCTTCGGGGACAGCAAAGGCAATCTCTGGGTGGGAACCGATGGCGGCGGACTGAACAGGTTTAATATAAAATCCCGCCAGTTCACGCAATTTCTGCATGATGACAAAAAGACCAGTCTGAGCGACAACAGGGTCGGTGAGATCTATGAAGACCCCGAAGGAAAATTATGGATCGGGACCATGATGGGGCTTAACTCTTTCGATTCCCGGCTCAATAGTTTTAAGACCTATACGACGGAAGATGGACTGCCCAACAACGTGATCTTCGGGATATTGCCCGATGGGAAAGGTAATCTCTGGATCAGCACCAATAAAGGTATATCCAGGTTCAATATAGCAACAAAAACCTTCAAGAATTTCGGGGTTTCGGATGGACTGCAATCCTACGAGTTCAAAGAACATGCTTATTGCAAGGCCAGTTCTGGCGCCTTGTATTTTGGAGGCGTCAACGGTTTCAATGAGTTCTTCCCGGACAGCATAAAAGAAAATCCTGCACAACCGCCTTTATTGATAACGGGATTTTCGGTATTCAATAAAGAGGTGCCCATTGCCAAAGACAGTAATGACCCTTCTCCGCTTAAAAAATCCATCACCGAAACCACCGGGCTCACTATCCCCTGGAATTATTCGGTCATCTCATTCGATTTTGCGTCACTGAACTACACCGCACGGGAAAAAAGACGATATGCCTATATGCTGAAAGGTTTTGACAAAGGCTGGAACGATATCGGTGAAAAACGCACCGCCACCTATACCAACCTGGATCCCGGAGATTATGTCTTTATGGTAAAAGGGCTGGACTATGAAGGTGGTTGGTCGCCGCGTCAGGCTGCTATAAAACTGAGGATCCCTCCCCCATTCTGGCTCACCCTATGGTTCAAGCTGGGAATGGTCCTGGTCATAATAGGGGGTTGCGTAACGTTCTTACTCGTACGCGTCAATATGATCAAGGCCCAGAAAAAACATCTGGAACAGCTGGTGCAGGAGCGCACCGAGCAATTAGGCCATGCTATAGACGAAGAACGAAAGGCACGCCTCGACGAGGCAAAAGCACGTATCGATGCAGAGAAAGCCAACCGATCAAAAAGCATTTTCCTGGCCAATATGAGCCATGAGATCCGCACTCCCATGAATGGCGTGATCGGTATGGCTTCTTTGCTGGCCCAGACCCCTCTCGATACCGAACAGAAAGGATATACGGACACCATCCAGAACTGCGCAGAAGCCCTGCTCAGCGTGATCAACGATGTCCTGGATTTTTCAAAGATCGAATCGGGTAAAATGGAGCTGGATGAAAAGGAAGTCGATCTGCAATCCTGTCTGAAGGAAGTCCTTGAGCTCTTCGCCGCTAAGGCCGGTGAGGCAGGGCTGAAACTGCATTATGATCTGGACCCATCGCTGCCAAAGCCCGTTCTTTGTGATGGGACCAAACTGCGGCAGGTTTTGATCAATCTCGTAGGAAATGCCATAAAATTCACCCATGAGGGAGAAGTGCTGGTACGGGCTTACCAAAAGGCTCCTGCAAGCGAAGGCCCCATTACGATCGGGTTTGAAGTAAAAGATACGGGCATCGGCATCCCCACTGACAAGTTGGACCGCCTGTTCAAAGCATTCTCACAGGTAGACCCCTCCATTACCCGGAAATATGGCGGCACCGGCCTGGGCCTGGTGATCTCCGACCAGCTGATCCGCCTGATGGGCGGTCAGATCGATGTAAAAAGCACACCAGGAACAGGTTCCACATTTTCCTTTACGATCAATGCCAGGATGATTGTCAGACCTTCGCCCTTACCAGCCAGCATGACCGATTCCGGCAGTATGGGCGATCAGGGGACTGGCGACCTGTTGCCCCATGATCTGTCTGAAAAGTACCCGCTGAAGATCCTCGTTGCCGAGGATAATCCCATCAATCAGCAATTCGCACTGATCATTCTGAACAGGATGGGCTATACACCGGAAATTGCCGGAAATGGACAGGAAGTGCTGGACAAATTGGTCGAAAAAAACTATGACCTCATCCTCATGGATATACAAATGCCTGAAATAGATGGGCTCGAAGCAACCCGTATAATCCGCACCAGCAAGGGCCTTCAACCCGTGATCATTGCCCTGACGGCTAATGCGATGCAGGGTGACCGGGAAAATTGCCTGGCCGGAGGAATGAACGATTATCTCAGCAAACCGGTCAGACAGGAGGAATTAGTAGGGATGCTGGAAAAATGGGGAAGCTGGATAAATATGGGTTAAAACCAGTTGGTCATCATGCGAAAAAACCTCCGAAACCCTTGTCTGTAAAGCCTTTCTGCAGCTAATACACCGGTTTAGGCATAATAAAATCCGGGAAAAAGGGTTTGTACACTGATTTAGCATACTATACTTTTGTATAAGATCCACAGGATATAACGACCCCCGGATCGGATGGCGCACCCGCCAATTGCTTGTCCCCAACATTGCCTGCCGCCGAATCAACATTGCCCGCCGAATCAACATTGCCCGCCGAATCAACATTGCCCGCCAAATCAACGTTGCCTGCCTGCCAAATCTTTAAACAAGTAAATATAAATCAAAGTATATGAAGACAAATTCTGTAAGCACCCGTGTAGTAAAAACAATCTCTGCAATCGTAGCCGTGATCGTATTGTTCGTAAGTAACCCGCTGAGCAGCCAGGCCAATGGCATCAATGATAAAAAGCCCTCCGGCCTCACCGAAGGTCAGGTATCGGTTAAATATGTTGGATCAGACGACAACAACGTGATCTTTAGCGTGAAATTCGAGAATCCGAATGCCGATAAATTCTGGCTGATCGTAAAAAATGATGTCGGTGACGTTATCTACCGCCAGCAGTTCACCGATGTTCATTTCTCAAAATCTCTTTTCCTCGAAAAAGATGCATCGGAAATACATCCTACTTTCGTTATCCGCAAAGGCAATGATGAAATAACGCATCGCTTTGTAGTGAACAGGACCCTGACGGAGAATGTTGTAGTGACGAAATTATAGATCTGTACCGCAAAAAAATAAAAAAAGCCCCGCAATGCGGGGCTTTTTTTATTTTCACCGCCCAGCAGGCTTTACTCACCGGAAAACTTCCTTACCTCACCGTAAAGGCTTTGCAAAGCACAGCTGAACGTGATATCTTAGCTTCTCAACAACCAAACCAACTCAAGAAATGGACAATCAACCTAAACAAGATGTCCTCCTGGTAGAAGGACTAAACATCTCTTACGGCTCGTTCCAGGCCGTGAGCAATGTTTCCTTTACCGTGCAGGCAGGAGAGATCTTTGGATTACTGGGCCCTAACGGCGCTGGCAAAACCAGCACATTGAGCGCCGTGGAAGGCTTGCTGAAACCTCAGTCCGGCGATATCCGCGTCGCAGGGTATTCTATCCGGGAACAACCCCGCTATGCCCGCGCCTGCATGGGCGTGCAATTACAGGCTACCAGCTTCCAGCCGGAATTGACCGTATCGGAAATACTTCAGTTGTATGCAGGTATTTATGGGGTCGATCTCGCCAATGGACAGGTGGACGCTATTCTGAACGAGATTAATTTGCTGGATTCGGCGGGCAAACGCTACGGCCAGCTCTCCGGTGGCCAGCAGCAACGGATATCGCTTGTCATTGCCACGATCCACAATCCCCGGCTCGTCCTGCTGGACGAACCCACCACCGGCCTCGACCCCCAGGCCCGGCGCCAGCTCTGGCAACGCATCGAAGCCATGCGCGATAAAGGGCACGGCATCCTCCTCACCACCCATTCGATGGAAGAGGCCGAATCCGTTTGCGACCGCATCGCCATTATCGACCACGGAAAGATCATCACTATCGATACCCCGCAAGCGATCATCGACGATAACTGCGCCCTCCCCGAAGTCATCCGCGCCTCCCGCAAAGGAAGGATCACGCTGGAAGATGTATTCATCGGGCTCACCGGTACCGCCATCCGTTCATAAACAACCACCGACTATAAACAACCACCGACCACCAGCATAAAAAGTTAAAATATGTCAACTACTATAACGCCGATCTCCGCCACCTATCCCACTACAGCGGCCCCGTCCATGAATATCCCTTCTCCCTCTTCCGTATTCACCAGCCTGCTCCGCTCAGACCTGCGGACCCAATGGCGCAACCGCCGCGCCTCCTTCCTCGTCGTCCTCCTCCCCCTCATTATTCTCGTCTCCTGGAAAGGACTGGTGGACAAACTGGGCGGCGCCTTCGTTCTCTCCAACTGTATCACGATCGGACTTACCGCCATCGGACTGATGGGCTATTCCAATTCCATCGCCCGTGACCGCGACAAAGGCATTTTCCAGCGGCTCCGTGTAGCGCCGGTTCCCAGCTGGGCCATTATGGCCAGCCGCATCGCCGTTCAGCTGATTATGATCATGATCCTGACCACCCTCGTTTTTATCTTCGGTTATCAGATTGATCATATCTCCCTAAGCGCTGCAGGATATCTTTTTGGCTTCGCCATGGCGATCGTCGGGGGCGCAGTCTACCTGGCCCTGGGCCAGGTCATTGTTGGACGCATACAGAATCCCGAGACGGTCAACGCCACTTCCAGACTGGTCTATATCGCCTTTATTATGATCGGAATGTTCGGAGAGCTGGGCATGCTGGGCAAGGAGATTGGAGAGCTGGTAAAATATTCACCCTATGGCACGGTGAAACGCATCGTCTCCGCCGGCCTGGTACCAGGTACCTGGAATGAGCAGACCTCCATGTCCCTGCTGATCACGCTCGGCTATACGATTGTGTTCGCCTACCTGGGCATCAAATGGTTCCGCTGGAGCTCCCGCTAGTGGCTACTCCGTTCTCAGGCTCTTCGACGGATTGGCTATAGCGGCCTTTATGGCCTGAAAACTCACGGTAACCACCGCGATCAGTATCGATATGATGCCAGCCATGGCAAATACCCACCACTGGATGTCTACCCGGTATGGATATCCGCGCAGCCAGAACCACATGGCTACCCATGCTACTGCCGCTGCGATAATAAAGGAGATGAATACCAGCACCAGGAAATCTTTGGAGAGCAGCGCCGCGATCCCGGTGACGGAGGCGCCAAGGACTTTGCGCACGCCGATCTCCTTGATACGGTTTTGTGCCGTATACGTTGCCAGACCGAAGAGGCCCAGACAGGATATGAATATCGTAAGGCTGGCAAATAAGCCAGCCAGCGTGCCGCTGCGCCTTTCATCATCGAATTTTTTCGCATAGTCATCATCGATGAAATGATATTCAAATGGATACTCGGGGTTGTATCTTTTAAAAATGGTCTCGGCCTTCTTCAGGTTCTGCGTCGTCGGATTGCTGCTGTTCAGTTTTATATGCATCGTATTGAACCATCCCTTCGCTCCTTCGATCACCATCGGCTTGGTCGGATAATACGGGGATTGCAGAATAAAGTCTTTGATCACTCCCACCACATGCCAGTCGATACCGTCATCTTTTACGATCTGCCCGACGGGCGCCTTGAAATTCATGGCCTTGACGGCCGATTCGTTCAGGATCACTCCCGTCGAATCGGTTGGAAATTGCCTCAGATCGAAGTCCCTGCCCTGCACGAATTGCAGCCCTGCCGTGGCCGCCATATTCTCGTCCTCGCAATACCGGTCGAAATCCGTTTTATCATTGGGGTCTTTCCCCTTCCAGTCGAACCCCCAGCTATCGCTCCATCCCTGCGTCAACGGAGCGCTCGTCTTGCTTACGGAACTGGCAGCGCCTGAGGCAAGCAATTCATTTTTTATAAGCGTATAATTCTTCTCGACATCCCCGGTCAGGAAATGATAGACGAGATTGTTCTTATCATACCCCGTATCCCTGTTCTGCGCATGACTGATCTGTTGCTTGACGATAATGGTGCAGATGATCAACGTAATGGCAAAAGTGAACTGGATCACCACCAGCACCTTTCGGGGCGTGATCAGGGCATTTACCGCCTTGAAGGTCCCCTTCAGCACTTTTACGGGCTGGAAAGAGGAAAGAAAGAAGGCCGGATAGCTGCCCGCCAGAAATCCGGTGAACAGGACAAAGCCCAGCCCGGCAAGCCAGAGATAAATATTCTCATACTCGATACGCAGATGTTTGTCGGTAAGATGGTTGAACCCCGAAAGGCTGAGCTGAACGATCCCCAGGGCGAAAAGGCCCGCAATAAAAGACAGCAATATGGATTCCCCGATGAATTGAGAAATGAGGGCTGACCTCGGTGCGCCCACGACCTTGCGGATCCCCACTTCCTTCGCCCTTTTCTCGCTCCTGGCCGTGCTCAGGTTCATAAAATTGATACAGGCTATCAGCAGGATAAAGGCTGCGATGATCCCGAATAATTTCACAAAGGTAATACGGCCTCCGTCTTCGGCGCCTCCCTTGAAGTTGGAATACAATCTCCATCTGCTGATCGGGTACAGGAACATCTCCCATTTGGGCTCGTCCTTTTCGTACCGGCCCTTCAGGACCTTCATTTTGGGAGCAATGGAGGCAAGGGTGGTATTCGGCTTCAACAGCACATAAGTACGGGTGGAATTGTTGCCCCAGTTATTATCGTCCTGTCCCATCGTCCTCAGATGGGCCCAGGGCATCAGCCATTCGAATTTGAACCTCGAATCTTCCGGCAAGTCTTTTGCGATCCCCGTCACCGTAACATTATACTGATTATCGATCTTTATGATCTTACCCATCGCCTCCTCATCACCGAATATTTTTTTAGCCAGTTTCTCCGTAAGCACAATGGCATGCGGATCATTCAGGGCCGTCAGCGCATTGCCTTTCAGCAATGGGAAGCTGAACACCTGGAGGAAAACGGAGTCCACGATATTCCCGCTCACGGTGAGCCTTTTTTCTCCCACGCTGAAAAGGAAATTACTGGGCCAGTTCACCCGTATGGCATGTTCAACTTCCGGAAAGTCGTTCTGCATGGTCCTGGCCAGCACCTTGGGCGTGGTATTCCAGTTATGCATTTCCCCACTGAACGCCGCATGATTCCAGGCTTCGTAGATCCGGTCTTTTTTTTCGTGGAACTGGTCATAACGCAGCTCGCTCTGGATCCACAGCAAAATAAGCATGGCGCTGGCCATACCGATGGCCAGGCCCATGATATTGATAAAGGAGAAGCCCCTGTTCTTCCAGAGATTGCGGAACGCTACTTTCAGATAATTCTTAAACATGGATATGCAATTGGGTTATACGTTGGCTGCTTTCCCCTTAAGGTCGACCCATGTTTAAGATTGTTGCACCGCCGGCAGGCTAAAATTGGAAATAAATAAAGGAACTGCCGCTTTCCTGGCTCAGGATCAATAAAATGACCATCGCAGACCAGCCCAGACCCGTCAGCCACCAGGGAAGCCGGTACGCGAGATCGAGCACTTTCGTATTGCGCATCAGCCAGTGAGCCAGCAGCATGACCCCGACGATGGTCGTTACTTTGATGACCGCCAGCGTGGTCAGGATCGGCGTTGCCCCTTGTGCGCCGCCGAACATGGACATCAGCAGCTGTCCGGCATGAGAAAAGGTAGCGCTCCGGAAAAATACCCAGGTCAGGCTGATCAGGAAAAACGTGAGCAGGGCATAGACGAATCCCGCGCTCTTCTTATTAATCGTAAATTCAGGTGCCATGGAGGATTTCATCATGACTACGGGCACCGGCTCCAGCATCGCCCCTGCCGCCTGACCTTCTGCGTGGAGAAACCTCTGCCCCATCGTCCGCTCCTTACGGTCCCTGAAATACTTTTCTACCCATAAATAGAATCCATGCATGCCGCCCCAGGCGACAAATGTCCAGTTCGCCCCATGCCAGAGACCGCCCAGTAACATGGTGATCATCAAGTTGATATAGGTGCGGAATTTGCCTGATCGGTTGCCGCCCAAAGGAATATAGAGATAGTCGCGGAGCCAGGAGGACAGCGTGATATGCCACCTACGCCAGAAATCGGAAAAACCGATCGCCGCATAGGGATAGAAAAAATTCTGTGGCAATATAAAGCCAAGGCATAGGGCCGCACCGATGGCGCAAGTCGAATACCCCGCAAAATCGAAGAAGATCTGCCCCGAAAAGGCCAGCACCCCCATCCAGGCATCCAGGACAGGCAATCTGCCGGAAGAATTGAAAATAGCATCCGCCGAAACGGAAAGCATGCTGTCGGCCAGCACCACTTTCATAAACAGACCCAGGGAAAGAAGGAACAGGCCTTCCAGCAGCTGTTTCTTCGTGGCAGTCCTTGGCGTTTCAAATTGCGGCACCAGCTGGGGAGGCCGCACGATCGGGCCGGCCACCAGATGAGGAAAGAAAGTCACAAACAAAGAAAAATCGAGCATGGACTTCACCGGCTTGCTCTTCTTCTTATACATGTCGATGGTATAGCAAAGGGTGGTGAACGTATAGAAGGAAATGCCCGCGGGTAAGATGATATTCGGCTTGGCCGGGTTGAAACTTATCCCCAGCCCGTGCATCAGCATTACGAAATTCTCCAGCAGAAATCCTCCGTATTTGAAGAAGCATAACATGCCGAGATTGCCGATCAGGCTCACCACAAGGAGCAGCCTTTTCTTATGCGGGTTCGTCTGCGTATACAATGCCCGTCCCACAAAGAAATCTACCACGGTGGAAAGCCACAACAGCAGAATAAAAGGCGGGTTCCAGGCCGCATAGAAAACATAGCTCGCCAGCAGCAGGTTGATCTTTTTTACCTTCCAGGTGAACGGAAGATTGTGCAGGATCAGCACGATCACGAAAAAAGCGATGAACGTATAAGAGTTGAAAAGCATGACTGGTCAGTTTGGGGTGAATAGGTTATTGCGGCGCCGTCGGCGCTTTATTGAACAAAGGGTTTTGGCAGTTCGTTGATCAGGGCCCTGGTATACAGGATCGCATCCTGCGGGCTCAGATGCGACCATTCGGGGCAGATCATATGTGCCGTCTCCGGGTAATCGGTGAAAAAAAAGCCCTGGCATTGTGTAGTCACCAGTAAAGGGTCCCAGAATTTCGCACGGGGAAAACCTCCCATCTCCGCGGCCTGGAAAGGACCGTTGACCGGAGGCTTTATGAAGACTACATCTCCGCCTCTTGACCTGATCTTTTCGACAGCTTCCTTCACCGATTGGATAATGCCGGGGACAGGATTTACTTTAGGGCGCGGCGCATTCCGGCCTGCTGCCATTATAAAGAGCCAGATATGCTGTACCTGGTGCTGAAGGCTGGTATCGGCCAGAAACCGGGGGGTCATCTTATCCTGCCGGTCGAAGCTTACCCTCGAGAAATCCATCGGGAACAGGGGAAAGAAGTAGACATTGGGCCGGTTGGGTATTTTCAGCTCATCCAGTCTGGCATTTAAAGAAAAGAAATCCTTATCCAGGAAGACGAGCTGGGACTCCAGCATATGATTCAGCTTAAAGCTGGCCCGTTGGGTAGGAGTGCGTTTTTCGTAATACCGGATATATTCCCGCACATCCCTCAACCCTCCCCCGTCGGCTGGGGAAAAGAACATGGGCTCCATTACATCGACAACCAATCTTCCTTTAAAATTTTTATCGTTGCCAAGGTTGATCAGGACAGGCACGGGGGAATTGCCCTCGACGGCGAGCTGGACAGCATGTCTGCCGGTGATCTTCTCCCAGGTGGGGATATCCAGGTCGAACTTGATCCGGGAAGACCCGATAAAGACGGTGGTCTTATCCGCCGGCTCATAGACCATATCCCTCTTTTCCGACCAGAGGGGTCCGCCGTCATCATAAGAAATAGCGAACCCCTTGCTTCGCAGGTAGATCTCCCAGCTGCCAATGGTGGCCAGGACCAATAAAATCATAAGGATAGCTGACTTGGAAAGCGCTTTTACAGGCATTTTTAACAGGTTTAGGGCGATAAGTTCGAAGATTACAGGGGGATAAGGTGTGTCTTACAAAAGGGAGGATTATTTTGCAGTTTACCGAGGTGTGAATGCTAATATAGAAAGAAATAATCATATTTTGGTATTGACGTAATAAATATCTTCCTGGCAAACAACAACAAGGATATCGCAGAGAAATCAGGAAAGGTTGCGTCAAAAGTCGCATTCTTTCGGGTTCTCAGGATAGATCAACCGACGAATGGGCTTTATAATCGCCCAACTCCAACTTTTTCTTAACAGCCGGCGAAAACCTTTTGATATGAAATCTCGTTACTATGCTATGCGCCGGTCATCACCCGTCCAACGCCTGTAAAAAATCTATCGGTATGAAATATTCAGCATTATTCCTGTTCGTTGCCTTTATGGCCCTGAATGTATCGCCTTCCTGGGCTCAATCGAAAAAAAAGAAATATCCAGATCCTGCTTCCGTAACCCGCAGAACGGTATATCCAATGAAGCTGACCGACGCCGAATGGAAGGCGAGACTTACCGATGGTCAGTATTATATTCTCCGCCAGCAAGGCACCGAAAGGTCCTTTACCGGTGAATACGATCATTTTTATAAAAAGGGTACCTATTATTCTGCCGCTTCCCTCCAGCCCGTATTCAGCTCCGAAGAAAAATTCGATTCCCATACGGGATGGCCGAGCTTCTATGCTCCGATCAGTCCGGATGCGGTCATGCTGGTAAAAGACAACAGCGATGGAATGGAGAGGGTAGAAGTAGTAGACAGCAAGAGTGGCTCGCATCTCGGTCATGTATTCGATGATGGCCCCACCCCCACCGGCAAAAGATATTGCATGAACTCTGCCGCCCTGATCTTTGTTCCCGAAGGCGGCGCAGCCCCAGTAAAATCAAAAAATTAAATTGATATGGTTCGCTTCACCCTTACATTTCTCTCGGTCTTTGCCCTGGTTTCCTGCGGGCAAACACAACAGCCGGCTATCCCTTCGGGCGTCCAGGGCAAGCCTTCCGCCAACGAGGCGGTAGCCGATTTCTCACAAGGCTGTTTCTGGCATAGCGAGATCGTATTTCAAAGCCTGGTAGGCGTACGGGATGCCGTGTCGGGTTACGCAGGGGGAAAAGACCGTCATCCCGATTATGAAAAAGTAAGTACCGGCGAGACCGGACATGCGGAGACCGTGGAAGTATACTACGACCCTTCGAAGATTTCTTATGCTACCCTGATAGCCGCATTTTTTGCCAGCCAGGACCCTACGGAGCTCGACAGACAGGGCCCCGATGTCGGCACCCAGTACCGTTCCATCGCATTCTACAGAAATGAGGAAGAAAAAAAGACCATCGATGCGGAAATAAACCGCATCAACGCTTCAAAGAAATATTCTTCCAGGATCGTCACCGAAGTAGTGCCCTTTTCAAAATTTTATCCGGCCGAAGCCTACCACCAGGAATATATAAAAAACCATCCTGACAATCCTTACGTGCAGAACGTCTCTATCCCCGACTTCCAGCATTTCAAAAGCACTTTCAAGGGAAATTTTAAATAGATCCTACCAGCCGATCCCATAGTCCTCCCCGTTATTGCTGCTGCCGCCCCACAGGCTGTTGTGCTTCCAGTCGAACCATATCGCATTGATCGGCCCGCTGGTTCGGTCGCCGTAGGTTGTTATATATCCCATTTCCCGCAGGTCCTTCCGCACCCATGCCGGAGTCTCGTTGCTCAGTAAAATATGTCCGGGACGCGGCCTCCTGTCTTCCATCTTCTCGCCGCCGAGAGAAAGCCAAAGCTGATCGGAATTGATATTGGCCGCCTCCACCGATTCCTGCACCGTCATGCCGAATTCGACGATATTCAGGAAGAACTGCAACAGGTTCTGATCCTGTGTATCCCCGCCCTGCACGCCAAAACATAAGAAAGGCTTGCCATCCTTTAATGCGAGGCTGGGCGTCAGCGTTACCCTTGGCCTCTTATGTGGCTCTACCACATTGAAGGGATCGATGATCGAGTCGAGCACAAAGCTCTGCATCCGCTGGCTCATGCCCACTCCTGTATTGCCTGCAATACAGGCCGGTGTCCATCCTCCGCTGGGCGTGATGGAGATTACCCAACCTTCTTTATCCGCCGCCTCCACCGTCGTGGTGCCGCGCCAGAGACGGTCATGATACAAGGCTTCGTCCACCCCATCTCCTGCCACCGTTCCATCCACCAGGCCAGATCCCACCACCGATCCATCCACCTCGCGTACATCCGTAGTCTCATTCATCGCTCCCCCCGTTGATGGCGCCCCATTATTTCCCCTGCCACGGGCCTGACCAAAACTGCTTCTGCGTTTCAGCAGATCCACAAACGGATTGGTCCTTCCCTCGAATGGATAAGGATCACCGGGAGCGGCGCTGTAGTCGTTCCGCTCATAGCCGATCAGCTTTGCCCTCTCCTTCGCATACTCCTTGCTCAGCAGCCCCTTCATGGGCTGGTCTTTGGAAAAATAAGGGTCCCCATAATAGAAATCCCTGTCCGCAAAGCTGAGGTTCATGGTCTGATAGATCGTATGGATATATCTGGAACTGTTATAGCCCATGCTTTTAAGATCGAAATTCTCGAGGATATTGAGGCTCTGGAGCAGGGATGGTCCCTGCGTCCACTGCTGAAGTTTGTAGACCTCGATCCCTTTGTAGTTCACATGCAGCGGCTCTTCCTCCACCGGCTTCCAGGTCGCCAGATCTTCCAGCGTGATCAACCCTCCCTGTTCCTGACATCCACGGACAAACTCTTTTGCAATATCACCCTTGTAGAAACGCTCATACGCCGAATAGATCGCTTCCTTACGGGTTTTTTTCTTCTTCAGCGCCTCCTGTTCGGCATCCACCATTTTGGTAAGGGTCTCCAGCAGGTCATTTTGCACGAAGATCTCCCCGGCCTCGGGCGCTTCCCTTTTTTCACCCGGATGGGTAAGGAATATCTTTTTGCTGTAAGGCCATTCTTTGATCCGCCTTTTCTGCCCTTCGAAACTATTCGCCGTCTGAGCCTCTATCGGATAGCCCTTGGCCATTTCCATGGCTGGAGCCAATACCTCTTTCAGGCTCATCGTCCCATATTCCGCGAGCATATAACAGAGCCCCCCGGGCGTGCCGGGAGTAACTGCCGCAAGTGGACCGTATTCAGGAGGAAAATTAAATCCCTTACCCTTGAAGAAAGCAGGGGTAGCTCCCGTTGGAGCATATCCCAGCGCATTGATGGAAATGACCTTGCCGGTCTTTGGATTATAGATCAGCGCCTGCGTCTCTCCTCCCCAGCTCAGCACATCCCACATCGTGCATACCGCGCCAAGCATGGCGCAGGCGGCGTCGATCGCATTCCCGCCTTTCTGAAAGATCTGCGCACCGGCCTCGGCTGCCAATGGCTTGCCGGTAATCGCCATCCAATTTTTACCATGCAGGGGAGGCTTCTGAGTTTGTTGTGCGTCTGCGATCAGACAGCCATTCAGGATCAACAGCAGCAGCAGGGAATATCTCATGTGTAGTTGGTTTTTGCAATCATTCGCACCTTTTGGTAACAAGCCGGGAGCACCCTATTTACCCACTCCTTTGAACGATCCTTCATCCACGGCTTTTATAAATTTAATAAGGCCCGGGAAATAATGCGCCTGATCATCCCACATATCGCAATGACTTCCATTTGGGCAATAAAGATAGTTGCCCTGTTGCACCTGTGTGCTCATCCACTCCATGTATTTGGGGTCCATAGTATCGAATTCCCCTCCGATCGTAAGCGTGGGGATTTTTAATGCAGGCAAGTCCTTCGATCTGTCCCAAGTGATCAGCCGGCCGCCCGTTTTGAACTCGCTGGGTCCCTGCATCGTTACATAGATGCCTTCGCTCAGATGCTTGAAACCCCTTACCAGTGGATCCGGCCATTCCGCCAGACGGCACAAATGCTGTTTGTAATATTCGCTGACGACCAGAGATTGGTAAACGCTGTCTTTATAAAGCCCCTTATTCTCATAGGCCTGCAGGGAATCGACCAGCGTCTTACGCATTTTCGACCGCAGCAACCCATTGTATTTTTCATACGCCGGCATGCTGGACATCATATTGGAGATGATCAGCCCCTTCAGATTTTCCTGATATTTCAAGGCATATTCCATCGCCAGGATCCCGCCCCAGCTATGCCCAAGCAAGTAAAAATTATCCTTGTTCAATCCCAGCGCCTGCCTCACCTGCTCCACTTCCTCCACAAAATGCTCCGTCGTCCACAAGCTGCTGTCATTCGGCTGGTCGCTGTAATGCGAATCCAGCTGATCATAATAAATGAATTCAATTCCTTCTCCCGGGAGGAAATTCTCAAAAGACTCGAAGAACTCATGTGTGCCGCCGGGACCTCCATGCAACAGCAATACCCTGATCCGGGGGTTATTACCAAATCGCTTCGTCCATACATGGAACTTGCCCTTCGGAGTATTGATCTCTACCAGCCTGATATTACCGTTCTGTACGCCGGAATCCTGAATAGCAAAATAGTCCTGAAGGCTCACCCCCCTGGGCGACTGTTGGCAACAAGCAAAACAAAGAATAAAGATCAGCGCAATAAGACATCTCATGTCAAGCATATTTTGGTTGTCTAAAGATAAGAGAACCGATCAAGGATTCAGGTAATTCTCCGCAACGCATCGCTAATTTTTTCCGTAGTGGCTGGCGTCTGCTTTATTTTTAGGAGATTGTCCGATACAACCAACTGCTCATGAAAAGAAAATTTATTTTTTTCTTCTTCTTGTATTTGTCTCTTGCCATGCTATCCACCAGCCGCGGCTTTGCACAAACCGAGCCGGTAAAATACCCCGGCGAAACAGAAGGCGATTATAGGATCAAAGGATTCAAATTCGTCAGTGGCGAGACACTGCCTGAATTAAATATACACTACACGACTTTAGGACATCCGGTAAAAGATAAGGACGGCAAGACCACGAATGCCGTCATCATCATGCACGGCACCACCGGCAGCGGCCGTAATTTTTTAAGCCGCCAGTTCGCCGGTGGCCTCTTCGGCCCTGGTCAGCTTCTGGACGCCTCGAAATATTACATCATCCTCCCCGATGGCCTTGGCCATGGAAAGACAAGCAAGCCCAGCAACGGGCTACACATGAAATTTCCAAAATATACCTATGACGACATGGTTGCCGCCCAGTACAGTCTCGTCACCGAAAAACTTGGCGTCAATCATCTGAGGCTGGTAATGGGTACTTCGATGGGCGCCATGCACACCTGGGTCTGGGGCTACACCTATCCCGGTTTCATGGATGCCCTGATGCCCCTGGCCAGTCTGCCCGTGGCCATCGCCGGCCGCAACAGGATGATGCGGAAAATGGCGATCAGCCTCATCGAAATGGACCCTGCCTGGAAAGAAGGTGAATATAGCTCCGAGCCGGTGGTCGGTCTCAGCGGCGCCGCCTCTTCCCTTTTCTTCATGGGCAGCAGTCCCCTGCAATTGCAAAAAAGAGCACCCACCCGGCAACAGGCGGAGACAATGCTGGACGCAATGGAAAAAAATTATCTGGCCTCTCTGGACGCAAACGACCTGATCTACCAGTTCGATGCTTCGAGAGATTATGATCCATCCCCGCATCTGGCTCAGATCAGCGCGCCTCTCTTTGCGGTCAACTCCGCAGACGACGAGGTCAATCCACCCGAACTGGGTATAATGGAACGCGAGATAAAAAAATGTGCAAAAGGGAAATATATCTTGTTGCCCATTACGGATCAGACGGCAGGTCATGGCACGCATTCCAATCCCGCCGTCTGGAGTAATTATCTGGCGGAATTATTGGCCGCCAGCGAACCGGGCAAATAGAATTTGCAGCATATGGCCAGCGACAGGCAGGTCCCATGTGCAGGGCATACTACGAACAGGTATTTAACAAAATTTTGATCCGCACCGGCGTTCCTTTTGATATTTTTTTGCGTCTATAATACAGGAGAATCTTAACTCTTTGACTATGGCTACAAATTCTACACAACAGGAGATCTTACTGATGACGGGCACCAGTTTTTCTTCGAGAGGATGGAGCAAAAAAGACTCACCCGCCACCGACCCCGCCACCGGAGATCCACTCACGGAAAAAGAGCAGTTGCTGGAAGCCTGCTGGCAAGGCCTGCTTCGGGAGATCCTCCCGGAGCTTCATGAACATACTCCGGAAGACAAGCTGTTGTATATATGGAAGATCCGGGAAGCCACCTCCTTCCTCGAATTGGAATTAGGCGAGTTCCCGGATGGGAAGGACGGATATTTTTCCATCGATCCATATTCTTTCCTGGGGTCCTTATATTATAACTAGCCGACCACGTCACTCAGATAACGCCGGCCTCCGCCATCTGCCCGGCGCTGCCGCGAACCGGCAGCATTTTATTGCTCCGTCACCGGTAATGGAAATTCTGTCCATACATCATCACCGGTCCGGTCGATAGGCAGTTGACTCAGCAGATTATACCTGCGGAGATCGATCCAGCGATGCCCTTCGCAATACAACGAATACCTTCTCTGCTTCAGCATTTCGGTCAGCAAGGCGGCCTTTGTCACTGCCCCCGCATAATTACCCAGGATATGCCGGTTGCGGATGATATTGAGCGCCGTAACGGCATCGGGAAAATCTGAGTTCTGAATATTGGCTTCGGCATAGATCAGGACCAGCTCTTCATTCCGGATGATCGGGACAGCTGCCGTGCTGTTGGTATAGACCCAGATATCCCGGTTGCTGCTAAGCCCGCTCCCGCTCTGAGAGGCAACGGAATTACGGAGGGTCGCCTTGCCGATGCGATCGTCTCCTGCCTCGATATCCGTCGCAAAGGATGGATGGGCCACGCGCACCTCGCCCGTCTGGTTTTGCGGGATAAAGAAAGTATTGAGCTGATCGCCGGAACCCGTTCCATATACATGGCTGACACCTGTTGAAAGGTCCTTGTTCAATCCAAAAAAAGACTGTGTAAGATCCGTCAGGGCCGCCGTCCAGTTGCCCTGGTAGATCGCCACCCTTGCGGCCAGCGCACGGTTCACCTGCGTGAGGCCCGCTGCATCCTGGAAGCTGCCAAAACCCGCCAGCTTAAAGGCGACCGATGCATTGCTGAGATCGTTCTTCCCCGAATCCAGCAGGGCGGCAATAGCCGCCAGCCCATTCTGATAGCTGACAAAGGGACCTAAATGATCCGGGTCCGATACATCTACCCTTATCCCGTTGGAATCCGTCAGGTTCAGGTTCATCAGAAGCTGGTATGCCTTGATGGTCCTGGCAAAACCAATATAACCACTTCGCTGTGCCGCTGTTACCAATTTTGAACTGTTTGCCGCCTGGATAAGGATATTACAATTCTTCACGACCTGGTACCGGGATGCCCAGGGATTGGTGATATAGAAATTGCTGTTGCTCAGCGTGCCGCTGTTTGCACCCAGCAGATCGGTGACATACCTTGGCTCGGAGGTGGAAAAATGATACAGCTCCCTGCCTATAGTCCCCACATCGTCCAGATACAAAGCCACATTGGTGCGCATGCCCGATTCGGTCCCGCTGACCAGATTATTCAATTCACTGACCGTAGGATTATTGGTAAAGGCCTCCATCGTCGCATTGTTAAGATCGCCATAATCCTTTTTACACGCATTCAGGAACAACACCCCGCCCAACAAAAACAGATTATATAAACTGATATACTTTCTCATAGTATTTTTTTTGGAAAAATTTAAAAATCAACCGAAATATGAAAGTCCGCCCTCTTGGTTGCAGGATAAGGATCTACATCCACACCTGTCGAAAAACCTGTTCCGAAATTGGAGACTTCCGGATCGTAAGCCTTGTATTTCGTCACCGTGAGGAAGTTGTTGAGCGATACGCCGATCCGAATCCCCTTTATTGCATTCACCGGCATGCGGGTGAATGTATAATACAACCCGATCTCCCGCAGACGCAGATAGCTGGAGGTCTGGACGAATTCGCTCGCATCCGATCCCACTTTCGTGATCCTGTAGACGCCATCGGGAAGGCCCGCCTTATTGGTGACCTTGTCATAATCCACACTCGTGCCTCCGAAATCATTTTCGAGGCTCGTCAGATTTACATTCTGACCTCCCTTTTTCCAATGTAAAAGAAACCGCAGGCTTAATTTATTCTGGAAAGTTATCTCGTTATAGCTGTTCATCTGGAAAGTAGGTTCCGCATCCCCAAGTTTGCCGACGCCGGCGCCATTAAGGCCCAGGATCTGGGTTGCGGACTTACCTTGCTGGATCTGGAAAGACCCCAGTACATACCCGAATGAGCCCTGTGGTACGGGAGGGACCGTAAATTTGGTAACCAGCGAACGGTTCAGCCAGAAATGGATGGAGGTGTTCCAGGTGATATCTTTAGTCTGCACTGGTCTCGCATTGATACCCAGTTCCACACCTCTGTTACGCAGATTGCCGGCATTCACCCATTTGGTGGCAAAGCCCGACGAGGCAGGCAAGCTGATCAACATCAGAAAATCATTGATCGTCTTGACATAATAGGTTCCTTCAAACCCCAGACGGCCTTTCAGAACGCTGAAGTCGAAACCCGTCTCGAACTCCGACTGCCGCTCCGATTTGATGTCGGCCTGCCCTTCCTGCGTATTGACAAGAACCCCTGGATTTCCGGTAATATTGGAAATACCCAGCGCGGTGAACTTGCTTCCAAATGCAGGTACATTATTGGCCTGTCCGTATGCAGCCCGCAGTTTAAAGTTGTCGAAAAAATTGCCATTAATGATCCCCGTCTTTGTCAGGTTCCACGACAGCCCCGCTTTGGGATAGGCATAATATTTCCCTACATCTCCGTTGTTGGAAGAACGGTCCAGGCGGATCCCTCCGGTTACGGTCACCGCATCATTGATGTTGGCTTCTTCCTGGAGAAAAATACCTTCATTCTGATATTTATTTCTTGTATGCGTGGCATTCAGGGCGCCGGCCTGGTCGACATTCGACTGGCCCGAGATCACCTGGGTTGCCACATTGAGTAGATTATTATAATCCCCGTTCTCCTGAGTCAGCCCGGCAGACGTGGTCAACGATAATTTATCAGAAGGTGTCAGCGTATTCACAAGAGACAGGATATAATTGGAACTGAGGTTCTTTGTCATCCCTTCTATGGATGTCCCTTTATTGATGGCCTGGAACTGAAGGACGCCCGGGAACATGGCATTGGTTTCCAGATTATAAAAATCGAATCCTCCACGGGCAATGAACCGGGTATTGCTGGTATTGCTTTTTTGCAACTGGGCCTCCAGGTTGATGCCGGTAAGGAATCGATTGACGGATTCATTATTCCGCATCAGCGCAATAGTTTGTAAAGGATTGGACGCGGCAAAAGGGTTATTCGGGTAATTGCCGTTGGCATCGGGATGTAATTGAGCAAAGCTGGGCGTCGAGGAAAGGGCTATGCCCAGTGAGACGCCCGCATTATCATTGCCGGTCAGCCCCCTGTCGGCAGAGGAATTGATATAATTCATGCTAACCCCCAGTTTTATACGGTCCGAAATCCGATTATCGATATTGAGCCGCAAGCTGCTGTTTCGATACCCGGTATTTTTCACGATACCGCCTTCGTCTTTTTGCGCCGCGGAAAAATAAATACCGGTATTCGCGGTGCCTCCGCTAAGGCTGAGGACGGTGTTGCGGGCAAAACCCGTGTTCCCGAACATTTCCTTTTCATAATCATACAGGTGTCCTGCGGCCTGCGCATCGAGGAATTGCTGCCGATAACTCGCGCTGGTGCCAGGGTCGCTGGACAGACTGGCCGCACGGTCCGCGGTAAATTGACGCACGCCCAAAAGCTTGCGGACTTTTATAAATCCCAGATCCTGAGATGCGGAAATTTTTGTCCGCCCTTCCTTTCCCTTTTTAGTCGTAATGATGATGACTCCAGCAGCCGCCTTGGAACCGTAAATGGCAGCGGCCGAAGCGCCTTTTAATATTTCGATGTTCTCGATATCTTCCGCCCGCAGATCGGCGATCCGGCTGGATGGGTTATCCTGACTGGAAGTAGGCATACCACCCGACTGCGCTCCGGTGATCGCATTCAGGCCGGCAGAGGTGGACGAGTTGTCGACATAGACGCCATCGACGACATATAAGGGCTGGGTATTGCCATATACAGAAGTAACTCCCCGCAATTTCACGGAGATGCCCCCACCGGGGGCGCCCGAATTGGCATTGATATAGGCGCCGGAGATCTTTCCTTCCAGCGCTGCGTCGAATGTTTGTCCTGGAGCTACTCCACTCAGCTCCTTCGAAGAGATCGTAGCTACTGCATTGGCGAGGTTTTTTCTTTTGACGGTAGTGGCGAGCCCCGTCACCACCACTTCATCCAATCGGGTGATATCTTCTTCCATTTTTATCTGCACATCGGTCGTGCCTTCGGTTGTTTTCAGCGTCTGTGTTCTGAATCCGGCAGAGCTGACCAACAGGGTCGCGTTCGCCGCGCCGACCAGCCTGAATTTGCCTTCCGCATCGCTTACCGTCCCCTGATTGGTCTGACGGATGATAATGCTCGCGCCGGTAATAGGGCTGCCGGAGGCGTCGGTGATCTTACCGGTGATTGTTTTGGTTTGGGAAAATACCAGCTCGGGCAGGACGATCAGACATGCCAGTCCGGCCAGCAGGCGGAATACATTTCTCATGTTAAGTTTTGAATTTAAAAAAGATGAATTAATCAGTTTCTTTATACCGGTTGAGGGTTTGAAAAAATATGATTGCCATACCCCTTTTCGGCGATCTGCCAGGCCCGGGGTGGATAGCTGCTCAGGTCCGTCGGCGTTGTAGCACCCAGACCATCGACATAGCGGTTGAACAGGCAAAAAGCCGCCGCGATCAGCACGGTATCGTGGATGTCTTTATCCGTAGCGCCTTGCTGTCTCGCTCTTTCCACGTCTTCGGGTTGCACCGACCTGCCGCTCTTTTGTACTTTACCGGCAATGGCCAGCAGCGCCTTCAGCTTATCGGATATGGGCGCGTTCTGATAATCTTTACGCACCTGATCTACGAGATCACGATCCCCATCCAGATAATAACAGGCTATTTCTCCATGGGAGTTATGGCAATAAAAACAATCATTCAGATACGAGACATGCGTGGCGATCAGCTCCCGGTCGGCGGGGCTCAATCCATCGGTATCACGCAAAAGGATATTCGCCAGTTCGCCCAGCGGTCCGGCCGTTTCAGGACGAAAGGCCATCAGGCCGCGGATACCGGGAAAATCGTTGTTCACTTCTATGTAAGGCATAAAACAGCATATTTATAAATGAAAAAATCATTGCTTCCGCCCGGCGCATGGCCATCGGGCATGCCCCGTCATTTATGCAGATCGTAATCTATATATCCCTCTGCCGCCCTTACGGGCGCCCGGTTCACATAAAATTGCTGGTCTTCCGGCGCCCAGGTGGCGAGGCCGTCGACATACCGGTTGTACATGCAGAAAGCGGCGGCGATAAGCACCGTATCGTGGATCTCACGCGCCGTTGCGCCAAGGGCCTCCGCCCTTCCGATCTGATCGGGTGTGACGAATTTGCCGCCTTTCTGCACACTGGCCGCTATGCTCAGCAGCGCCTTCATTTTTTCGGAGATGGCTGTTGCGGCCGGATCTTTCTTCACCGCATCGATGAACGGCATATCGCATTGCAGATAATGCTGCGCCAGACTACCATGCACGTTCTGACAAAAGAAACAATCGTTCAGCGAAGAGACATACGCTCCGATCAGCTCCCGCTCGCCCCGTGACAAACTGTTATCGTCATCGCGTAACAAAACTTCCGCCAGCTCATTCAGCGGTTTTGCCGTCTCCGGACGATAAGCCATCGGCCCCCGGATACCCGGCAGATCATTGCCTAAATCGATATGTGCCATAAAAGTTTTTTTAAATAATAAAAATTCATTCCCCAGATGTAATAAACTTATTTCCCCGCCGACGGCAACACATACCCTTTCCCGGCCATGCGCTTGCCCATTTCGGCATAGGTTTCCGGATCGGTGGGTGTCCAGCTCGCCAACCCATCGACATAACGGTTGAATAGGGAGAAGGTCGCCGCGATCAGGACGGTATCGTGGATCTCCCGGTCTCCGGCGCCTTCCTTTCTCGCCGCAGCAATATCTTCCCCCGTTACCTCCGTGCCTGACACCTGGACCTTTCCCGCTATATTCAGCAAGGCCTTCAGTTTTTCGGAGATGGGCGCCCGGTCCTTATTTTCCAATACCGCATCGACAACATGCCCCTCTTCTCCATACAGACAGCGCGCGGCTGCGGCATGGCTGTTCATACAGAACATACAATTATTACGCGATGAGGTGTAGGCGGCGATCAGCTCCCTTTCGGCCTCCGTCAGAGGCGATTCACCCCTTAACAACACCTGCGCCAGTTCATATAAATGTTGCCCTGTCTCCGGCCTGAACATGACCAGACTTCTTATCCCTGGAACTCCTTCCGGTACTTGTATATATGCCATCTGTATTGGTTTAAAAGATCTACGCGTTATCCGGGCTGATCTCGGCAGCCCCTCTGGAAAAAAAGGTGACAGTCAGCCCGATCAGGAACACGAGGGAGAAAATGAATAACGCATTGCCATAGCCTCCAAGCCAGGTTTCCAGCACGCCTACGAACAACACAGCCGTCGCGGTAAATACCCTGCCGGTATTAAAACAAAAACCCGTCGCCGTTGCGCGGATCGCAGTTGGAAATAATTGCGGGATGTAGACGGACAGCACTCCCTGGCTGGCGCCGAAAAATAAGGCAAGCCCGCTCAGTTCGGGATAGATCACCGGCGTAAACACGGAATTCGTCCTGAACAGCAACAGCGAGCACAAGGCGCAGGCCGAATAGCACAGCAGCATGGATTTCCGCGAGCCGATGGCATTCAGCAGCCAGCCGGACAGAAAGCCCCCCGTCAACCCTCCCATCCCGAAGATCATCATGCTTATGCTTCTTTCCTTTTGTGCATCCGCAGCGTTCGTAATGCTCTGCACCCATGTCGGTACCCAGGAAAAGATCGCCCAAAGACCGATCAGCATGGCCCCGAAAATGAGAGAGCCGATCAGCAGATGATAGCGGTATTGTGGTGAAAAAATGGTAACGGCCAGCTCCTCCTTCTTCTCTATTTTTTCGCGGCTTTTCTCCCAGGTCTGGGATTCCTTCAGCAGCCACACCGAAACGATGGAGATGGCCAGCGGGATCACCCCGATCAAAAACCCCTGCCGCCAGTAGGAAACAAAATAATTGATAGCCCCGGCGGAAACAATACCGATCGGAATGGAAATAGAAAGAAAGCCCATAAAAATCGCCCTGGTCGATGGAGGCCATTCCTCGATCATGATGGTCGTAGTCGTCACCAGCACGCCCCCCATTCCAAATCCGGCGATAAACCGGCAAAGGACGACGCCGGGCCAGCTCGGCGCATAGCCCGTGAATATCGTGAACAAAGCATAACACGCAATGGACAGGATCACTGCTTTTTTCCGGCCCGCCTTATCGCCGATGATGCCCCAGGTGAAACCGCCCAGCGCTCCGCCAAAAACAAAGATCGAATTGATATAAGCGCTGATCGTGTTCAGGTCCTCCGCGCTTTTATTGCCCAGCAGATCTTTCACGGCTACGGGCAGATAGACGGACACCAGCGTCGACACCGTACCGCCGAACGCAGTACCAAAAAAACATATCGCGAACAAGATCCAGTGATACCCTCCGACCCGCTCTGTTTGTTTGTTCATTGTTATTTTTTTAAATGATCATAGCCCTGCGGCAAGCGATTGTAACCATGTTGTTTCAGCCTTTCACCAAGGCTGATATAAAATTCCGGCTGACCGGGCACCACCGTAGCAAGTCCGTCCACATACCGGTTGTACAGACAGAACAGGGCCGCGATAAGCACCGTATCGTGGATCTCGATATCGGTGGCCCCTTCTTCCTTCGCCTTCCTGATGGATCCTTCTGTTACCTGTTTTCCGCCCGACTGAACCTGTGACGCGATCTCCAGAAGCGCCTTCATCTTGCTGCTCACCGGCGCGGTGGAAATATCCTCCTTCACGCTTTCCGAGGTTGCTGTTTCGCCCAATAATACATTGGCGGCAGCCGTATGTGCCGCCGTGCAGAACCGGCATTGATTACGATTGGATACGACCGTTGCGATCAGTTCACGTTCGCCTTCCGTCAGGGTGGAGGGCCCACGCAACAACGTTTGAGTAAGTTCACGGATCGGCGCCGCCGTATCACGGCGGTATTCCAGCAAGCCCGTTATTCCAGGCAAGTGGTCTTCCAGCTTTATATATGGCATATCGAATGCAATTTGATGGCAGGTATATGCAGGGAATTACCCCGCGAAAAAGATTTCAGGACAGAGAAAGGAAATGGTCAGGAGATGTGCTCCGGCGGTTGTCCGGAATCGGAGGCCCAGGAAGAGAGGATGGGCATAACGTAACGTGATGAGGGCTGAGCAAGGACTGTATAATGCTCCATGGACATAAAGGAGTCGACAACGATATGACAATCAACCGAGAATATTTTGGAGTTGCCGGTATGTGTGCCGGTCTTTTTACAAAAATCATTCCCGGCGAGCTGTAGTTTCATGCCGGCATAATCCGGGATACATAAAAATTCAAGCGTATCATTGAATATCCGGCGCTCTACATATTTATATTGAATTCCACCCAACGTTACCTGGCCATCCATCCGGCTATAAGAAAGAGAGCTGTTGTAATAGGCAAGATGGGCTACAGGGATCTTAACGGAGATCAACTGGTCTTTATCGTATTTATCAGCATCCAATTGTGCCTCCAGTTGGGCACTGGCCCTGCTCTCCTTAAGGGAAATGATCAACCGGTATCCGCACCAGTTGAATAGCAGCATTCCCAGCAGTAGTATGGCAGCAAGTTGTTTCAATCGCGGACAATTTAATGAAATTTGGTTAAAAATTCATTAAATTTTGGCCCTGTCCCATCGTGCCTGTCTTGCAAATTTTCCTTCTAAATATTACATAATTCACACCTAAAACAGGGATTTCTTCCAAAATAGGCGGGAAATCACTGCATTATTCCTATCTTCCCTCATATGCTAAAATTCAAAGAGGATATCAAGACGCTGATATACCTCGTTCTTGCCACAGCCATTCTTTTTGTTCAGTGGAATACTGGATTTTTCTGGCCCGTATATATTTTATCCCTCTATTTTGCTATCACCGTTGCCGTTATCGCACACAATCACAACCATGTGCCGATGTGGAAGTCTTCAACCCTCAACGATGTGACGGACATCTGGATCACCCTGTTCTATGGCTTCCCCGCCTTCGCATGGACGCCCACCCACAATAAGAACCATCACAAATTCAATAACAAGGACGGGGACTATACCATCACCTACCGCATCAGCGAAAGGAACAATATCTTTACCCTCCTGAGCTACCCTTCCATCAGCAGCTATTTTCAGCAGAGCCCGGTGATGAATCACCTGAAGCACCTGTATAAGAATAAAAGGAATAAATTTTATCTCGCCATCTTACAGTATCTATGCCTCGGTCTTCTGATCGTGGGTACGCTGTTGCTGGACTGGCGCAAATCCCTGCTATATATCGTTATCCCCCAGCAAGTGGCCCTGTTCACCGTAATGATCTTTAATTATATCCAGCACGTCCACGCAGACGAGGAATCCCCGGTCAACCATTCCCGGAATTTCGTCAGCAAGTTTACCAATTTCATGATGTTTAATAACGGCTTCCACACGGTGCATCATAACAAGGCAAGTCTGCACTGGAGCAAGCTGCCAGAAGCGCATGCCCGGATAGCCCACACGATCGCCCCGCATCTTAACCAGCAGGTCATCCTGATATATCTGTTCAAGACCTATATCATCGCACCTTTCCGCACGACATATAAGACCACATCCATGCGGCTGTCGCGTAAGTCGGCGGAAATATCCCGGAAGTTTTCACCGGAACCCGTTCAGGAGCAATAATTTCTTAGATTCTGCGGGATACACCGCAATGAGATGAGACCGGACCAATTCCGGTGATACGCTCCCCTGTCCCGCTACCAGCAGAGTAAGGTTCTTCGAAGCCTTTACAGGCATATGGCAATTCACACAATTGGCGGTCATGGAAAATCCGGCGGGCGGCTGCAGGCGGCAGACATTGTGATTGCTTTCCGTATGGCACCCCATGCACTTGGTTGCATAAGCGACCAGATCCCCGCTCTCTTTTACATGCGTATTATGACAGGTGGAACAATTCATCGTCTCGCTCACCCTGAAACACTTGCTTGCGGTCAGTAACCCATATTGATTAGCATGTACGTCGAGCCGGGATGAGTCGATATGCGCTGTATTCCGGACAAAATAATGGGATAAGGTATCGCCGGGCAAAAAAGAAAAAGCATCCTTCATACTGGCCATGGTACCCGAATGACATAATGCACAGACGTCAAGGCCCTGAAGACGCTGAAGATTAGCAGGATTTACAATGAATTTACCATGTTTCTCCGATGGATGCTGCGTGTGGAACTCCACATGCCCGGCCCCGGGACCATGACATCTTTCGCAGCTCACACCATAGATGATCTGGCTGGGAATATATTCGGAGGTAAACACCTCTTTCGCATAAGTGCTGTGACATTCCATACATCTCACCTCGATGCTCCTGTCAAAGGAGATCTTAGCCGGCGAAAATCCCGGACTGTTCGCCCACGCATGACTGCTGGCGAAATAAGAGATAGGCAGTTGAAAAAGCTCACGGCCCCTCCAGTAAAGATAGGTCTGGCCTTTCTTACCCGAGCCCATGACCATATCGAATCGCTGCGATCTCTCCTTCTTACCCCTGATATATGCCGTCTGGAACAGTTCATCTCCTTCCTCCTCCATGACCACCTTCCTGTCCGCATCGAAGGCGAATACATTTTCTCCTTCCCTGAAACTGCCCTTGATATATTCTTTCGAGGCAAGGCCTGACGTAAGATAATGTGCGGTCCTCACAAAGGAATCGCAGATGGCCCGATGACAATTCCTGCAGGCTTCCGATCCCGCATACTGATGACCATTGGGATGCGTGATGGCCTCCTTCTTCTCTCCTGGATTGCTGATGCACCGGTTAAAAATGACGATACAGGTGACCATGCTGCATACGACCAGAAAAGCCCGCCTGTTGGTAAGGTATTGTTTCATTTAGTTCATTCGGGAAATTGAAAACAGATCATCCCTGTCGCCGAAAAAGAACTGGGCGCTCTTTCGCTGAGATAAGATCATCTGGTGCAGCTTATCCTCAAATTGCTCCAGTTCCGGCTTATCCTTTTTAAACTTCTTTCCTGTCTTCGACACCAGCAAGCGACTGCTGTTTACCATCCCAGGATCCGCCGGCTGCAAGCCGCTGATCCCCATCAGCCATTCATCCTGGTTCTGCGGCTTATATTTATAGAAAAACACAAACCCCCTGTTATTTTTAAGGCTCACCAACTTCTTGCCCACCAATACGATCGAATCGCTCTTTTCATAGGGCCTGCTGTCTGCCAGCAGCGATCTTGACATCGCCTCCTGGTTCCTGTACTTTACAGGGAACAGGTCTGGTTTGCCTGCCTTGTCAAGCAGGCTGAAAAGCTGGGCCCTGTACCGGTCATCGGCAGCGATGGCCGCAGCGATGCTATCCGGTACCGGTTTGTTATTCTTCACCATCAACACCAGGGCGGCAAGTCTTACCGGTAGGTCCTTGCTTTGCAAAAGCTGTTCAAACAGCCGCTGAATGGCCGGCCGGTCGTAAAAAGGCATCAACGCCGCCGCATGATCGATCAACCTGTTCCTCCCCACCCTGTTATTGCCGGGGACATATTCATTTTGCCAGGCCGTAGACAGGAGCAGGCGGCTCATATCCCCATCCGATTCTCCCTCTTCCTTTTCTGCTTCGGCCTTTTCATCCCTGCTCTGTTGTTTTCTCAGCAGCAGCTGGGCATCGAAAAGCAGGCTGGTATAATGATCTGAGTAATCTTCCTTACGTATCGCGCTGCTGTCTGTCAGCGAAAAGAGCAGGTTGTTCACCGGTGTCTTGAAATCTTCAATGGCAGCCAGCCGCAATATCTCCGGGAACATCATCCTGCCCAGGCTGCTGTCATCCCCGATATGACGGAACAACTCCCTCAATTCCGTTGCGTTATCGAATACCGGCGGCTTCTGGATCAGATAATCTTTTAATAAAGCATAAGAGCTTCTGGTCTTTATACGCGCAAGGGACAGAAGGACCGCATTCTGAATGGCGGAAGTGTCCGAAGACGCCTCATAGATCTGCCGCAGACCCGATACCATCGAATCAGGGTATGCGCAGCAACTGTCCGTGATGCGTCCTATAGCCTGGATCAACCTGGTCCTGGCCTCCATATACGTTTTGCTTTTGGGATCGAGCTGAGCAATGGCGCTGTTTATCTTTGCCATGTCCCCTCCTTCAAAAACAATATGCCCAAGCGCCTCATGCGCCAACTTTCTCGTCAGCGAATCCTTGCTGTGATAATCGTTAAAGAACCGGTCGGACTTGCTCCGGAACAAGGATATCCCATCCGAAGGGATATTCCCTTCGAAAGAAGAGAAAAAGTCCCTGACAAAACTGCTCTCCCCCTTCAACCCGTCTTCGAGAACAATGACCTTATAGCAGGTATTGGCCTTCACTTCAACGAGGCCTCTTATTCTCCGGCTACTGTTCGTATCCAGCAAACTGTACCCGTAGCCGCAGATGCTGTCGCCCTTTTTAAAATATTCCTTTCCCTGGAGTATGAATGTTTGTTTCAGGCTGGTCCATTTCATTTCATTTTCCCAGAACTTCAAACTGTCCTTCTGGTAAAAGAACCTGGGCAGGTCGGACACGGTCACCTCTATCCCTTCCCCCGTCGAGTCATTCTTGAAATAAGCATAGCGGGTACGGGTATTTGCAGTATACCTTTCTCCGGACCCCGGCCCGGACTCCATACGGGACATGCCCCGGACCAGAAATGCCAGGTCCTTATCGATCTGCGGGGTAGTAGGCGTACGGACCGAAAAATGCAGGGCAGTGTCGGTATAAAGAACGGATGGACCGTAGGAATAAGCGGTAAGGCGGAAGCTGTTAAAGAATTTGGAAAGATCGGCCTTATTATCCTTGCTTCTGGCCAGCAGCAAATAATAATCGGGGCCTTTGATAACGGCTTTCGCCTTCAGTACGCCTCCTGCCCTGATCCCGAACACCATATCGAGACAGGCACGCCCTTCGATGGTATTGAACTTCCGGGAGATCTCCTTTGACAGCATCGAAGACCCTTTCAGGCTTTCTTCCATCAGGCTCAGATCGAGCGTGTCCTCTTCCAGGAACCGGTAGTTATGAATATTCTTCCGGATGATCATATAGGCATCCCCTCCCGGTGCATCCGCTTCATATTCCCAGGTATCCAGACGGGAATTATAATCCCTTCCCGGGCTGACGACCGGAGCCTGTGGAAATGCTACGCTGAATCCTCTGGATGATGGGGCATAATCCTCCCACCGATCCGTGGGCTCTTTCAATTGTATAGAGCCGAAAAACTGATCGGCTTCCTTACCCGACACATAGCCTTCGCTACCGCTCATTTTAAAGATCAATACCTCAAAAGGAGTAACAAGGATGGTATATCGCTGCATATCTCCATGTCTGTTCTTATTCACGATATCGTAGCCGGCATAGCCATTGCGTACGATCCTGTTCTTCTGCAATATCTTTCCGGGGATATTATCGTACAGCAGACTATCGATCGTCTTCATCACCTGAGCCTCGCTCTTTCCGCTGATACCGCCATGGGTCTTTACCCTGGTAAGCATATAATAACTGCCATTCTCCATATCGGCATACTGCCAGCTCTCATTCAACTGCGACTCGTTCCGCATAAACCATTGCCCGGGCAGCATGCACCGGATGAACCCATCGGCTGAACTGGCCTGTTTCATCTCGACCGGCGTGCTCATCTTATCCAATTTTTCCCGCTGCACGGCATCCTGATCGGTCATCAACACAGGCCTCAGCATATACCCCTTCTTTCTCAATAATTCTATGACTCCTCTGCCACCCGGCAAGTGGGCAGCGCCCACCGCTACAAAAAGGGATTCCTTTTGGATGATCGAGTCGATGGACCGTGCCTGTATCTCGTTCCGCCGGTAAAGGAATTTCTCGTCGAAAGCCGCTGAAGAGGATGTTAACTTACTGAGCGAGTCCAGCAGACTGAGATCTCCCTGACGGTAGGCATTCTGGATCTTATTCTGAATGGAGAACATGTTCTCCCCGTCCGGATAACTCCTCCTGACCCTTTTTTCTTTGGCCGCATCCTCTGTAGCCTCGATCATCAATTGCTCGGATTCCAGATAGTTCTCGACCCCGGTAGCCTTTTTACCAAGCTTTCTCGCAGTCTGGTAAATATAGAGATCCAGATAAGTATTTTCCTCGAAGTCCGCCTGTTGCTGGTAGGTCCTGTACAGTAACCCATTTACCTGCATTGGCTCTTCTTTCAATGCCGTCTTGAGTTTTTCTTCGTAATCGGTCAGCCTGAAGGAATTTTCTTTCTGGAATTGGCGGGTATCCGCTCCATAGTAGGACTGCATTTCGGCGCCAGCCTGCTGCATCCTGAACATTTCCGGTTCCCATTGCTTCGGGTCCACCTCCAGCGACACCACATCACAACTGGCGATCGCATGATAAAATGAATCGCTCAGGTGAAAAACCATTTTACTGCTTACATGCATAGTGCCGAATAAGTAAGATGGCTTTGTCATACCGTTACCGGTAATTTCCCAGAGCAGGCTTGGATAGGTAGATTGATATTTTTGAGCTGATAAAAGAAGGACGGTCAGGATAAGAAAACAGCTCAAAGTCAGCTTTTTCATAATGTTTTGTTTCTGAGTTCCAATTTACCGATTATTTGCTACATCGGGTTTTGCGCTGCTGAGATTAACATTTTGCTCAGAACCGGATAATGGCGAATCCTCTGCGCTGATTTTTTTCATAGGGCACCGCCACTTCATCGGAGGATATCTGCCGGGATTGCTGGAAGAGCAGCGTGTTGGAGAACTGCCAGAAGATCACGCCCTCACCTGACATCAGGTTGCCCTGGTGATCGATGATAGTCGCGTTCCCATATTGAACGCCCTCTCTTATAAAACTGTTGTAAAGAAAGAAGAGCTTGTTTTTCACGGGCACTACCAGATAAGAAAGATCTGGCGCATTCAATTCGGTGACCTGCTCCTTGCTGATCAGGCCGCTCCAGCAACTATCCTTTCTATTGCCTGGAAAATAGAACAGGCTCAGATCGCCCCGTCCATGCGCTCCGCCCAAACCCCGTAGCTCGCTATACCGCGCATATCCGTCCTGCATAAGCGGGAACCTGACCCCCGTTCTCAACGTTGCCTCATCAAAAAAAAATGCCTCGGGGTCCCATGGATTGTCGGGCGCTTCCTCATCATGCCAGCCGGCAAAGCTCCTTCCGTATTCTTTAAGTAAGATAAACCCGTCACCTGGCACGGCAATAAAGTTCTCCTTTTCCAGGTTCTCGTTCCTCAGCTTACCCGGCAACAGCGTAGAGAACCGGTAAGAAGAATCAAAATCGAATTCTCGCCTTCCCATAGAATAATGGACCGTCCGGACATTTTTGTGTACATAATAATGCAACCGCGACAAGATGCCAGCGGATGCCTCTCCTTTTTCATTATCGATGGACAAGGCAACATCCTCCATAGCCGATGAGGTGGCCAGGCTGATCTTTTTAAAGGCATAACTGTTGTCCTCTCCACAGAAATGGAACAATAAAAAACTATGATCCTCTCTCGACGGCGCCGCCATCAGCCATTGTCCGTTATTGGCCAGCTTGACAGGGCTTTTTGAAAAATCATCGATAGGATAGCTCGTGGCATCATCCTGGAGTATCGGTTGGGTAAGTGAAGGATGTTCGTAGGTACGGTCGCTGAGCATCCTCCAATCCTGGTCGAACACAACGGCATGCATCCGCGGCGAGGAAGAAGGAATGGATTCAAAGCCAAGCAGAAGGATCTTCGTTTTGTCTTCCGAACGGACAAGCAGCCAACTGTCTGCCGGTTCGTTAAATGGAAAGCTTCCGATGATCCGGCTTTCATGAACTGCGTTGCCATTGGACTCATATCGCTCCAGCAGCAGGTCGGTCTTTTTATACCCCTGCAATAAAACCAGCTGGTCAAAAAATGTGCTGCCCGGGATCAGATATTGCTTGATCACGGTATCTGGATCTATTAGAGAAGGGGCCGTCGTAACGTAACGCATCCGGGCATCATAGATATCGAAGCTCTGCTCTTCATGGAGCCGCTGACCATCCTGCCCCCTGACCACTCTTCTTTTTTTTACCACCCGGGTCCAGTAATACTCCCCCACCTTACCAGCAACCTCCGTCTGAATAACCCACCGGTCATTCTGGACTGGGGAATATAACACCTGCTGAGCTACAAGGAAATGAACATCCAATACCAGCAGGACAACAAGACATATCTTTATCTCCCTCCGCATACCACTGAAGTTACGATTTTTAATAAAGAGCCCCTCCTGATGGAGGGGCTTTCTGCATGATCGGATTGGTTTATTGGTATCAGCTCTTATTGTCAGATCGGCTCTTTTTCTCAGATCTGCATTTATTGTTTGATCAGGTACCCGAAGACGCCATCCGTTTCCTTATGGGGTCCGGCCGTGAAATACAGCCTGTTAGGATCGACCGTGGTGGCCGTTGCCGGAGCAAATGACAAGGCCCACAGACCATCGATGATGATCGGACGGTTATGGGACCTCAGCTGGCCAAGGAATTGGCCATCCAGGGTGTAGGCATTGATATAGCCATTTCCAAAATTGCCGACCAGAATAGTAGGCTGTGTCTGGTCATTGTCCTTGCCTTTACCCCTGTTATCGTCGCCGCTGCCGTGACCACTGTTGCCATGACCGCTGTTATCATTATCATCATTCGGGTCCACATAAAAGTTCGCAGGGGCCTGCGTTATACCCCAGGGTGCATTCAGCGTACCTCTCGATGCAAATCTTTTCACCCAGGATCCGTCGGGATTAAAGACATCTACAAAGCCAAGTCCCTCACCCGCCTGATCCCTTCCGTCCGGGCCCACTTTGGCGTAGGCCACAAACAGCCAGCTGCCCACGCTCTGGATATTGAATGGCGAGTAGCCCGGTGGTAAGCCCGGATCTTTGAATGGCAGCGACACCGAAGTCCAGGTCGTATCCCATACGTCGATCTTCCCCGTCCTGAAATTGGCGGCATACAATAAATTCCTCGTCCCATTGGCCGCCAGTGTAAGTCCGGTGTAGGAAGAGGTAGCGGAATTGTTGCCCACCAGCAGCGCTCTGTTGCCCCCGCTGCCCGCAGTCCCATTCCAGCCGGATATGACTCCGTCTACTCCGACAAAGATGAAGGATGCCGCCTTGCCATTCGACAACAGGAAGCCCTTTGTATTGTTAAAGACAATGCCCGTAGGGTTACCACCGATCGTATCGCCTGGCGAGGGGATGGCTACTGCCGCCCTGACCGTGGCGCCGTCCTTATCATACACTTCGCTCAGATGTCCGGCCTGGGAATTTACCCAGGGCGTACCGCCAGGTGACCAGGCAAGACCCCATGCATTCATAAGCGTGCCATCGATATGGGGAGCCCCATACCCATTGTTATTGGCTACAAGATTTACTTGTTGGAAATCCCTGAGGTCCTTATTATCGATTATCCCTTTCCGGCATCCGATGGATAAGGCCAGGACCGGGATAAAAAATAAGGACAGGTTGCGGGGCCGGAGAAATGTTCTTGTTTTGGTGCGTTTTTTCATACCAGCAATTTTTAGAGTTAAGAAAATAGGTCTGCTATCCGTTCCTTAAGGGCAGGAACCGGCAATCGTCTACGCATGCTCAGGGGAGGTTAAATCAGCGCTTCCAGAAGGCAAAAAAAGAAAACGGGGGTTTATGATAAGGAGTTGCCTCCCCGGCCAGGACCGGTCACAAATCTCGTCAGGCCTGGACCACAGCCTGGTCCTGACCCCCCCGTCCCCTTCTAAACAGGAATGGAGGATATGGTAAATTTCGGTGGGACACGTTTCCGGGTGGCCTGCTCAAAGGCATAGGCCATTTTTATAAGCTCAGGCTCGGCCCAGGGGCCGGCCATAAAAGAAAATCCAATGGGAAGCCCCATTATGGCTCCCATGGGAACGGTGATATGCGGATAACCCGCCATGGCAGCAGGCGAAGAGAAGGAAAAGCCCGTGTCATAATCACCCCCGACAAGGTCGATGCAACAGGCGATCCCATTGGTCGTGCCCACTATGGCATCCAGACGCTGTTGTTTCATCAGATCGTCGATGATCTTGCGGACGCCGGTCGATTGCTTCAACGCCTTCAGATATTCCTTGCTGTCCGTTCCGGCTTTCGCATTGCTGCTTTCAAGGGTCTCCTGCATAAAATAAGGCATCGCCTTCGCCTGGTTCTGTCTGTTGAAAGCAATGACCTCGGCAAGAGAGCCGACCTTGGCGCCTGCCGCTGAAAGATACTTGTTGAGCCCCTCCTTAAATTCATATTGCAATACTGTGAATTCGGAAGGCCCAGCCTTGTTCACTAACTTCACGAGCTCAACTTCGATGACCTCCGCGCCTTGTTTTTTCAGTACGGCGATGGCCTCCTGATATAATCCTACCACCCCTTCATGCCCCTTGAGGAAAGATTTTTCAACACCGATCCTCTTTCCTTTCAGCCCATTGATATCCAGAAAGCTTGTATAATCCTTGTGCGACCTGTCCCTGCTTTCTCTGGTCACCGGATCCGCTTCATCTACCCCCGCCAGCGCTCCTAATAACAGGACCGCATCCTTCACCGTCCTTGCCATTGGCCCGGCCGTATCCTGCGTCTTCGATATCGGGATGATCCCGCTGCGGCTCAGCAAGCCCACCGTTGGCTTGATACCCACGATGCCATTGACGGATGAGGGAGATACAACGGACCCATCGGTCTCCGTACCTATGGCTACCGCGCAAAGATTGGCCGCAACCGCGGAGCCCGAGCCCGCGCTGGAGCCGGATGGGTTACGTTCAAGAATACAGGGATTCCTGGTTTGCCCTCCCCTGCTGCTCCAGCCACTGGTCGACCGGGTCGATCTGAAATTCGCCCATTCGCTGAGATTGGTCTTCCCGGGCAACACGGCCCCCGATTCTCTTAATCTTTTTATAATGAATGCATCTCTGGCCGCCTTATGCCCTTCCAACGCAAGCGAGCCCGCCGTGGTCATCATCTTATCTCCCGAATCGATATTGTCTTTGATAAGGACCGGAACGCCATGAAGCGCCCCCCTGATCTTTCCCGCTTTTCTCTCCTTGTCCAGTTCGTCGGCGATAGCCAGCGCGTCGGGGTTCAGCTCGATCACCGCATTCAGCTTATGCCCATTCTTATCGATGGCATCGATCCGTTTCAGGTACAGCTCCGTGATCGACCTCGAAGTATATTCTCCGCTCTGCATCTTTTTCTGGAGCTCATCGATCGTTATTTCATTCAGCGCGAACCCCTCTGCTCCTGCGGCATCCACCGCTCCACCCGCCCCATCCTTAACCGCCACACTGTCTGCGGGAACCACCGACGGATTGGAGGAAGAATGACAGGATGCTACCAACGAGGCGGAGGCAGCCAGCGAGGCGAGGCCGACACCGGTCAGCGAGCCTTTCTTAAGGAAATTTCTTCTGTTCATGGAGGAGGATGTTTTAGGGAAATCGCTTTCGAAAATAACTATTTAAAGGGTTAAAAGATGGATAGCCGGCTAAATTGATGCTAAAATTGTACTGGATTATCTTTTACTGTGCAATTCTTGACATCATCGCGAAAACTGTCATAAAAAAAGCTACATTATTGGCTGATATGTCCTATCAATCAAACAATTAAATATTCGAGATATGCAAGACAAACGCAGGGATTTTATCAAAAAAAGCGCCGCCCTGGCCGCCGCTGCCTGCATGGGTGGCATCAGTCCCGTCCTCGCCGGCAATCCTGTAAAAAAAACGGCCCCGGGTCTGAATACCGTCAATATGATAAAGGATGCGGGCATGCAGCTGAGCGAAGCCTATTTCGCGGGCATGCAGGAGCAGAAGATCGCATTGACCAGACAACTGGATGTCCTGGGCGCTGTCTCGGGAATAAATACACGCATGGTGGGGATGGATGACGCAAAACCATGGGAGCCAAAGGCCATCACCGCCGTAAAAGAAGCCTGGGAGAAAGTAGGGCTGAAATTAAACGTGATCGAAGGGCCTCCATCCCTGGGCGAAAAGACAAAGCTGGGCCTTCCAGGCAAGGACGAGGAGATCGCCAATTTCATCACGTTCATGAAAAACCTGAAACAATATGGCGACATCGATACCATCTGCTATAACTGGATGCCGGTCATCGGCTGGTACAGGACGAAGAATGACAAGCCCGGCCGCGGTGGTGCGCTGGTGACGGCATTCGATTATGAAGATATTAAGAACGCCCCGAACACACCTTATGGTGAAGTATCGAAAGAAGCGCTCTGGAAGAACCTCGAATATTTCCTCAGGGCGGTGGTGCCCGAGGCTGAAAAAGTAGGCATGAAACTGGCCATGCACCCGGATGATCCCCAGGTGGACAGCATCAAAGGCATCTCCCGTATCATGACAACAGTGGATAATTTTAAAAAATTAGTGGACCTTTATCCAAGCCCGAGCAATGGCATCACCATGTGCCAGGGGAATTTTTCCCTGATGGGCGCGGATATTCCTACCGTTGTCCATGAGTTTGGGAAACGCAAGCTGATCCATTTTGTCCATTTCAGGAATGTGCGTGGAGGTAAGTTCAAATTCGAGGAAACCTTCCACGATGAAGGACAGATCGACATGTACGCGGCGATGAAGGCCTATTACGACATCGGCTTCAAAGGCGCCATCCGCCCCGATCATGTGCCTACGATGGCTGGCGACAGCAACGAGCATCCGGGATACAGCACCATCGGGATCCTGTACGCCCATGGATATATAAGGGGATTGATGGAGGCCGTCAGCAAGGGAAGCCGTTAAAGAATACAGCACATCATCACAAAATCATACAACAATACGTTATGAACAAAACAACAGGGTTAGTCATCGCATTCATGGTAAGCGGTTTATTTCTCCAGGCGCAGCGCGTTGGCTCGTCGCCTGAATATATCAAAACATTGACGGCTGAATGGAAAGGCGAACGCTTCCCGGATGGAAGGCCAAAAGTCTCCGATGCCCTCCTGGAAAGATTGAAGAACATCTCCCTCGAAGAAGCCTGGGGCGTATTGCGCAACAAAGGATTTCAGAACCAGTTCGAAGGCGACTGGCATGTTATCCAGCCCGACAGCGCCATGACCGGTCGTGTAGTCACCGCACAATACATGCCTTCGAGGCCCGACCTCATCAGCGTGGTAAAAGAACAGGGTAAGACCGAGGGGCGCGCCATGCAGGGTGGCACTAATTCATGGCCGATCGATATCCTGACCGACGGGGACGTATATGTCGCCGATGGATACCTGAAGATTGCCGACGGCACCCTGATCGGAGACAATCTCGGCAATTCCATTTATGCCAAATCGCACAGAGGCGTCATATTCTACGGATCGGTAAGAGATGAGGCCGGACTAAGCGAGATCAAAGGATTTAATGGCTGGGTAAAAGGCGTGGATCCTTCCTATATCCAGCAGATGATGCTGACCTCGATCAATGCTCCTATACGCGTTGGCCGGGCCATTGTATTACCGGGAGATGTTGTGCTGGCCAATAAATACGGGGTGATCTTCATTCCCGCTTATCTGTGCGAGGAACTGGTGATCACATCGGAGGTCACCGAGCTGAGGGATGAATTCGGTCATCTTCGTCTCCGGGAGAAAAAATATCTCGCTGGACAGATCGACAGTCAATGGTCGGAAGAAATAAAAAAGGATTTCCTGAACTGGCTGAATAATTATCCCGGCAAGCTGCCCATGAGTAAGAAAGAGCTGGATGACTACCTGAAGTCGCGCAACTATTAATAATGATTCGATGGCGCCTATATCGCTTTTGCCTTTAGATAAAAGGGACTACCTTTGTGAAATATTTTAACTAACCCGGTAGTCCGCTATGCTTCCCTGGAAGACGATCATACAATGGCAGAAAGAAGGTGACACTCCCGTCTACCTGCAGATCGCCAATGCCATTATCCAGGAGATGAAAAAAGGCCGGGTAGGGCCTGGGATAAAATTACCGGGCACCAGACAGATGTCCGGGATCCTGGATGTACACCGCAAGACCCTCGTACGCGCCTATGAGGAGCTGGACGCACAGGGCTGGATCGAAATGATCCCCTCCAAAGGCACTTTCACCAGCAAGAAATTACCGGAGATAAATCCCCGGAAATTTTTCGACAAACAGCATAAAGGCGGCGCTTTTCCAAAAGCAACCGGCTATCTGATCAAAACGAACGACAAGATCCGCGCCCCCGTCAACCCCAACCGCAATCTCACCGGATTTCACGATGGGCCGGATGTCCGGCTCATGCCCACGGAAGAGCTCGGAAGGGCTTACAAGAGCGTCATGTCCCGGCCCATCAATCTGAAATATCTCTCTTACGTGGAGACCGCCGGGATCCAAAAATTCAGGACCACCTTATCTGGCTATCTTAACAGCAGCCGCGGGCTCCAGACAAGCTTCGAAAATATAATGATCACAAGGGGAAGTCAGATGGGCCTTTATCTGCTGTCCCTTGCGCTTATTTCAAAAGGGGATGCCATAGTGGTGGGCGATCCCAATTATTATTATGCCGATCATGTCTTTCTGGAGGCCGGAGCGAAGTTGGTAAGGGTTAAAGTGGACGAGGCCGGCATCGACGTGGACGCCGTGGAAAAAATATGCCGCAGCAAAAAGATCAGGGCCCTCTATGTTACCTCTCATCATCATTATCCAACTACCGTCACGCTGAGCGCCTCCCGCAGGATCAGATTACTCTCCCTCGCCCAGCAATACGGATTCCTCATCATAGAAGACGATTATGATTACGATCTCCATTATCTCAGCAGCCCCATCCTTCCTTTGATAAGCGCGGATGAGAAAGGGATGGTCATCTACATCGGTACGCTGAGCAAGACGATAGCTCCGGCCATCAGAACGGGATATGTGGTGGCCCCGGAAAATCTCATCCTCGAGCTCAGCAGGGTCAGACAACTGGTCGATACGCAGGGAGACCCTATCATGGAGCTGGCGCTGGCGGAAATGTTTGAGGAAGGGAATATCAAAAGACACATGAAGAAGGCGCTGGCAGAATATCACCGGCGCAGAGATTTTGTTTCCGATCTTCTGCAGCAGAAACTAGCGGATACCATCGATTTCAGGATCCCCAGCGGCGGCCTCGCCATCTGGGCAAAATTTTCCAGGTCCACGCCCCTGCCTCCCCTCTCTGAAAAAATGTTGGCTCAGGGCATCATATTATCAAATGGCCTCATCCACAATACCTCCTCCATTCTCCTGAATTCCACCAGGATGGGGTTCGGCTGGATGAATGAAGCGGAGGCGGAGAACGCCGTCACCATAATGGCAAAGATCATAAAGTCCCGTTAAGCGACTATCCACCCCGCCTTCTCCCATACCGGACTACCCACCATCTGCAAACCGGACACCTCAGTAGCCCGGGTTTATTCTACTTTTATGGGGTGAAGTATTAAACGATCTAAAATTTACAGTTATGAAAGAGTTTTTTGTTTTGTGCTATTCGCTGATCATCGGGGCCAGTTCATTCCCCGATAACACCAGGAACATCAATGAAAAATTGATCCAGTCTTTTAAAGAAAGCTTTCCGGACGCCCAGCAGGTTGCGTGGGAGGAATTGTCCGAAACCTATGTCGTCAATTTTGTGGATGATGGGGTCCGCAATAATATCATTTACATGAAGGATGGTACCTTCCTCCGTTCCATCCGTTACTACCAGGAGCGGACCCTGCCTTATTATCTTCTCGTCAATATCAAAAAGAAATATGCCGGCAAGAAGATCTACTCGGTCACGGAAATGTCCACGATCTCCCATATCGAATATTATATCAAACTGGAGGACGCAAAGGTCCTGATCACGATCAGAGTGGATGGTGATGGCAATCTGGACATGGTAGAGAAATACAGAAAGGCTTCCTGATGGCCTTCTAACCCATAATCTGTACTTTTGTAAAAAATAGTATAGATTATGGGTATTACCGATAAATTATCCGGGATGAAGAATGAGAAGGCCGCTGCTAACCTGAAAGCCGGTCAGGATTTTTTAGAGGCCAACAAAACAAAGGCCGGCATCACTACGCTGCCAAGTGGATTACAATATGAAGTGCTCACCGATGGCACCGGGACCAGGCCGCTTGCCACCAACAAAGTGACCTGCCATTATCATGGGACGCTGATCGACGGCACCGTATTCGACAGCTCTGTGCAACGCGGTCAACCCGCTACTTTCCCGCTCAATATGGTGATCAAAGGATGGACAGAAGGTCTGCAACTGATGCCCACCGGCAGCAAATGGCGTTTCTTCATCCCTCCTCATTTAGGATATGGCGACAAACAGGTGAGTGCGCAGATAGGGCCAAACAGCACCCTTATATTCGATGTAGAGCTCCTGTCGGTGAATTAACCGCGCCCGTATCTGGATACCAAAAATTATTTGGGTGCCCATATCCGATAATTACCGCTGCAATGCAACAGGCTCATCAGATATAACAACCCATCGTAGTACCGCTCGACCAGCTCATGCGGGATGGGCGCATTCCACAGCGCATCGACGAATTCATGCGCGCGTGGCTCCGTAGCGGCCAGACTCGTCACGGCATTCGTCGAGACAAGGCCATTGGCATGCCTTGGCTCCAGGGACTCTCCCTCCAGCGTATACTGATCTCCATAAGAAGATATTCCTTTGGATGAAAAAAAAGCCTGGATGCGGTCGCTCAACACCTGTTCGTTTTCGTCCTTTTGCCACCATGACCAGTCGACGGACCAGTTGCTGGCCGTACGCCAGGAGTCGAAGGAGAAATTGGAAGACCGCTTGTTACGACCTCCGGTAAAAGGGCTGCCGTCCCAATTGGCATAATCGGGTGCAAGACCGGTATCCGGATTGGTGCACCGCGAAAAAAAAGCCCGGCTCGTATCCGCCGCATCGGCCCAGAAATTCCGGTCGGCTGCCGGTCCCCACCGCGCCCACAGCTCATAAAATGCGGGCAGATGATAAGATGGGTCCGTGAAATTGCCCCGCTCTACGCCCGGAACGAAACGGATCATCTTCGTATCTTCATTGACCATCGTGGCGATCGTCCTCGTACCGAATTTGGTTGGTCCGGACTTCAGCGGATGATGCCGCATCGTCGTAAGGATCTTGTCCGCCCATTCCCGGTAATTATATATTCCTTTCCCATTTCCCCAGCGTGCAGAGGCAAAATAGAGCGACATCACGAAATATTCCTCGCCATCCGGGGCCGGAGTTTCCTCATTGGCCTCGCTGTTGCGTTTAAGCGACCACGAAAAATAGCCTTCCGCCGGATGCTCCGGGGAGCTCAGGTACATATAGGTCATCGCATAATTCCAGATCGCATCGAACTCGGCTTTCTTATCCAGCTGCACCGCGATCATCATGCCATACGACATGCCTTCCGAACGGATATCATGGTGCGGCACATCGCTCACATAGGCCAGCGGGCCATTCGCATTTTTCCCTGCGCTGAAATACACCGCCTGCGTTGCGGTATCTCCATGAAAAAGCTGCCTGAAGGCCGCATGTATCTTCGCCGTGATCTCCTTTTCGGTGTGACCGTTCTCCACAAAAAGGTTACGGTATTTCCCGGTAGCAAAGGCGCCGGACCCATCGTCCGGATCGCGGTCTGGCCGCTGCGCAACAACACCGGCACAGCAAGAAAAGGTCAGCAAGGAAAGGAGGGCAACTTTTATATTTTTCATATACATTTTTTTCAGGCAGCAGCCTCGGGCAGCAGTGCTTTATTTCATAAATGTAATCGGTTTAAATATTATTTTCAATAATATTTAAACCTCCATCCACATTAGTATATTTGTCCCCACAATCATTAAACTTGCTTATGGGAATCCGCATATTTGTCACGGGAGGCACATTCGACAAAGAATACAATGAGCTCACCGGCGAACTCTTCTTCAAAGAGACCCACCTTCCCGAAATGCTGCTGCGCAGCCGCAGCACACTGGATACGACAGTAAGGACGCTCATGATGATCGACAGCCTTCATATGAACGACGACGACCGCGAGCTCATCGCACACCAGTGCCGGTCCGCCGGAGAAGATAAGATCATCATCACCCATGGCACCGATACCATGTCCGTCACCGCAAGGGTGCTGGCCGAAAAAGTTCCTGGAAAGACGATTGTGCTGACAGGCGCCATGATCCCCTACAAATTCGGCAGCTCGGATGGGTTTTTCAACCTGGGTAGCGCGCTGGCCTTCGCCCAGATCCTTCCCCCCGGTGTCTATGTGGCCATGAACGGCCGCTATTTCAACTGGGACAATGTCCGCAAGAACAAGCGGACCGGCCAGTTCGAAGAAGTACATTAATCAGAACCCCTGATATATTTCTTACTGATCTCATCATACACCTGGATATGCTCATTGGACTTCCCGTCCTTATCGAAAAAGCTCTCCCAGGTGCTCAGCGGCTCCCAGATACAGGTGCCTTTACCTCTTCCTCCGGGGATAGTAAAGGCGATCTCATTCACTTCCCGCTTCAACTGGGAATATTCCACAATGATGACATCCTTCTTATACTCCTGCGCGAGATCATTCGCATTATATTTCAGATCGGCCAGCGTTCCATGCCATTTGGGATAATAGGACAGACCGATCACATCAAATACAACTCCTCTGGCCAGCATATTGTCAAGGAATAAATGGGATTCATCATTCTGACCACCCAGGGCCATGTGCAGCATTACCGGCACGGAAGGATCGACCGCCTTCACTCCATTGATCCCTCCGATGATAAGTTGCGCCAGGCTATCGGGGCTGCTGATATTCCCCTCCGGCCAGATCATGCCGTGGTTGATCTCATTGCCTACCTGAACCATATCGGGTGTCGTTCCCTGGTCTTTCAATGCCTTCATCACATCCCGGGTATACGCATATACCAGGTTCCTGAGCGTTGGAAAATCCTTGTTCTTCCAGGCTGCAGGTTTATATTGTTTCCCGGGATCGGCCCAGTAATCGCTGTAATGAAAATCAAGCAGGAACATCATGCCCGCGGCCCTGATCCTTTTCGCCATTTGTTTGGTGTGCTCCAGATCGCAAAATCCCTTTCCCGGGGAATACCCGCTGTCCCGCGCCGGGTCATTGAAAATACGCAGGCGGATATAATTGAATCCATGGTCCTTCAGGATCTGAAGGACATCTTTTTGTATCCCCTTGTCGGAGAACCGGATCCCCCTGTCCTCCAGCTGCGGCAAGAAAGAAATATCCGCTCCCAGCATTTTGCCGATCTTTTTCTCTGCCCGCGGGGCCATCTGTACAGCAGCAACGGCTGCTCCGGGCCGGACGGTATAAATATCGGTGGACCCGGTCTGCAACCCCGCTCCCTTTGCTTCAAATCGGAACTGGCCACTACCTACGCCGGCCTGCAAAATGATCTGGCACTTGCCATTGAATAAATGACGCTGCCAGACGCCATTCAGGCACCTGTCCTGCTCATGACTTGCAGGATCTCCGTTGCCGACCCCAAGGATACGGAGGTTTCCACCGCCATCGAAGTCTCCGGTGGACCGGCCATCTGCAGCGGCCCCATCATCCCCAGCCGGCCGGAAATCTCCGGCGCCACCTCCATCTCCGGCGGGTTGCTCATCTCCCAGCGAAAAATGTATGAGATTATCGGCATCGGGCACTTCCCGGCCCTGCCTGTCCACGACACTGATATTGATGACCGTCGCGTCCCTGCCATCCGCCAGCATAGTTGTTTTATACGGGGTCACCACGATCTCATAAGGTTCCCCGGTAGTCTCCACCTTAGCGACGATCCTTTTCCCTTTCTTTAAGGCTATCGCCTCCAGCGTGCCCTTCTCATAGGGCACATTCCATTCAAGATGCCTGTTACGGGGCATATCCTTTTTACCAAGGCTTTTCCCATTCAGCAACAACTCCACGTTATCCGCATTCGAGTTCACCCAGACATTCACCGGCTGCCCTTCTTTTCCCTTCCAGTTCCAGTGCGGAGAAATATGCAGCACATCCTCATCCGTCCACCACGACTGATAATAGTAATAAATATTCTTTGGGAAACCACACATATCCATGATCCCGAAATGTGAATTGATATCGGGCCAGGCAAAAGGCGTCGGTTCGCCCCGGTAGTCGAACCCGGTCCAGACAAACCCGCCTGCCCACCAACTGCGGTCCGCAGCCAGCGGCCACCATTGCTCCGCCGTATTGGCCCACCAGGGGGCTGTCATATCTTCGTCGGGTAAATAACCCGCAATACTGTCCCTTACATACATCCCCCGTGTAGTGACCGTACTCCCCATCTCCGTACCGATGATCGGCTGCCCGGGATGGTCCCGGTGATAAGCGTCCACACCGAATATTCGGTAATTGAACCCCCGCACCGGAATGACCTCGTTCACTCCTTTATAGACATTGGCGAGATCCGCAGCATAGGTACAGGTCCGCGTGGGGTCCAGCTCCCGCTGCCGCTCGATCAGGGTCTGCGCGATCCGTTTGCCGATAGTATTGGTCTGAATATGCCCTTCCTCATTTCCAATGCTCCACATGAACACCGACGCCCGGCTGCGGTCACGCAGGATCAGACGGTCGAACTGATCAAGATATTCCGGACTGCTGTTTAGCAATCGGTTTTCGTCCAGCACCAGCATGCCCAGGCTGTCACAGGCGTCCAGCAATTCCGGTGTGGGTGGATTGTGGCTGGTCCTGTAAGCATTTGCACCCGACCCCTTCAACAGGTGAATACGATAATATTGCAGATAGTCCGGCAAAGCGCTGCCGACACCGGCATAATCCTGGTGGCAATTCACCCCCCTGAGCTTTGTGTAATTCCCATTTACATACAACCCTGAGCTATCGATCCGGATGGTCCGTACGCCAAACCGGATCTTCACCGAATCGATGGTCTTGCCCCCCGACCTGATCACCGCCGCCGCGCGGTACAAATAAGGCGTTTCAGGGGACCATAATAACGGCTGATCGATGCTGACGCTCTGCTTCACCGTCAACGTCTCGTTACCAGCCAATGATAGTTTCTGCGACATACTCTGGCCCGCAAGCCTTCCTTCCCTGTCCAGGACAGACACCACGACCTGGCAGCCCGATGTGGCCCGGCCCTGATTGACGATCGTGGCCTCGACATTCACCGTTGCCGCATTGGACCTCACCATGCTGTACACGAACAATCCATCCGGTGCCACATGCAAATTATTATACCGGTTCAGCCATACATGCCGGTAAATACCCGCCCCCTCATAATACCATCCTTCATACTGAGACGCATCTGCACGCACCACCAGCACATTCTCTTTATCGAAATTCAGATAATCCGTAATATCGTAGGAAACACCACAATACCCGCTCTCATTATTGCCAAGATAAATTCCATTGACCCATATCTTACTGTCCCGGAAGATCCCGTCGAACTGAATGACAAAACGTTGCCCCGAGTCCGACCTCGCAATGCTGAAATGTTTCCGGTACCATCCTATGCTGTTCTGTGGATACAATCCGCCCACCGGCTTATAGCCATGCGACATCACTTCAAAGTCGGAAGAGTTTACAAAGGGTAGTTCAACGGCCCAGTCATGTGGCAATTGCAGCTTGCGCCACGAACTGTCGTTAAAGTCAGGAGCTATGGCCGTTCCCGCCGCCCTGCCCGATTTTGAAAAGATGGTCCTTGTCGTAAAATTGAAATCCTTTGCGGGGTCCGCCGCGTGCCCGGGATGAAATCTCCATCCCTCATCGAAGTTGAGATGCTCCCGCGACGCCTGCGCCCGCAGGCTACCCGGCAACAAAGCCAGGACAAGGCTCGGCACGAAAATGCACAGACATAAAAAACTTTTCTTCCCGAACACCTGTTTGCGGGCAAATAGTGCAGCTTTCAAATCATTTGTTTTTAATTCATAAATGCATCCATGGCCACCGTGGGCTTGCCCGTATTATCAAAAGCACCCAACCCATATCCCTGCCAGTTATTATAACATTCGGGCTCCCAGTAAAAAACCCCCAGCCCGTTGCCACCGCCAACAGACTTCGTTTTGGCGATCAGGTCCCTTATAAAGGACTGACAGGCCACCGCATCGGTAACAGGCATCCCTACCTCACAGATCATGACCTGCTTGCTATACCTCGACACCATATCTTTCATATTGGTCAGGCAGGATTCATTATAGGATTGCCAGTTCGCTGAGCTGGGATAAAGGGACATGCCAATTATATCCCACTGCGCGCCATTCGCCTTCAGCCCGTCAAACATCCACCGGAACAACCCGTTATCATACCCATTCGAGATGTGCACAATTACTTTGATGGAGTCATTGACGGCTTTCACCGCCCTGTATCCCGAATTCACCAGGGCGGCGAAATTGGCCATGTTTACCGATGCCTTTCCATCCGGCCATAACATCCCATCATTCGTCTCATTCCCGATCTGCACCCAGCTGGGTGACGCCCCATTCTTCCGGAGAGTATCCAATACGGCCAGGGTATAACTATACACCGTTGTATTCAGGGTGGCAAGATCATAGCCCGTCCATGCCGCGGGTTTTGCCTGGTGCCCCGGGTCGGCCCAGGTATCGCTGTAATGAAGGTCCAGCAAAATTTTAAAGCCCAGTTTTTTCGCCCGCACCGCCTTGGCGACCAGATCGGCATTATTGTTCCACCCACCGGCGGGATTTACCCAGGCCCTGAGCCGGATGGAATTAAGACCAAGGCTTTGCATCAGCTGCATACAGTCCATAGCCGTTCCCGCCGCATTATAAAATTTATAGCCCGATGCTTCCATCTGCGTCAGCCAGCTGATATCGGCGCCCCGGGCAAAAGGGGTGTCGGCGACCGGCGGCTTATTGGGTGTGGCAGCCCCATTCTTCTTACAACCGGAGAACAGGATCACCAGCAGTACACTGTAAACGATCTGAGGCATTTTCATCCGAATTATTTTTTATCGGCGCATGGATCGTCTTCCGGACCACACTCAAGGCGCCTTTCCATCTATTTTAACGAATACGAATAATTTCCAGCTCCCCCGCTCAGGTCCAGCGTAACCGTATAGGTGCCCGTCTTGGTTACCGCGATATTGCCACCGCTATAAGACAGGTTGCCCTTTGAATCAGCTCCAAAAGCGGTAGTCCAGTTGCCATCACCCACAAACTTATAACCGGCGCCCGCGGTCATGCTCACTCCCGTGGCCGTCCACTGATTCGTGGTCGCATTAAAGCTCATCGGGTTGGCAGTCAGGCTCCAGTTGTTAAAATCACCGGCTACTACCCACTTGGTGAGTACATAGGAAATGGTCAGCGCGGTCACATCCGCGGCTACCTTATAATAACCCGGGCCCCCGGAGTAACAATTCCCGGCGCTGCCAGCCCCGCTCAGCGTAGTGGCCGTTCCACCCCATCCATAATTGGTGCCGTTCCAGCTCGCCTGCGTACATAATTTAAAGCTGTTACCTGTATTGACAAAGTTGATATACCCTTCATAGAACCCATCACTCTTGACCGAGGCCAGTATCCATCCGCCCTGGTCGATCTGCGTCCAGTTCGGGACCAGAAAATCCCCGGCTACATACAGTTTCGGAAAGATCAGCACCACTTTATAAGGCGTCACCGTCATGCTCAGGACCGCGTTTATGGCCGGCACCGTAGAGACGGCTCCCGTGCCCTGGTTAACATCCGCCTTAAGCCGCACCACGATCGTGCTTGGCGAGCCAAACGGCAACCCCAGCTGGTTAAGCAGTCTGTTGAAATCCGTTCCCAGCCAGGAATTCTGAAGGCTGCTTGTTGCGATATTGACCTTGATGGCATTTGCCCAGCCCGTCGCTCCGCTGGTATCGGAAGGAATATCGAAGAGCAGGGTATAGGTGCTGACAACGGGAGTAGCATAATTGGGTTTCTGCCAGGAGAATTTAGCTACCATCGTAGAATCATTGGCGCTGGACAACACGACTGTAGAGGCCGATACGCCAAAGCCCGTAACGCCTGAAGGGCTTATCAATACGGGATTTGCCAGGTCCCTTTTACAACCCGTGAAAAGAAGGCCGAGCGCGCTTATTAAAAATAACAGGCCATATAATTTTTTCATAAAAGCTCTTTTACTGATTAATATATTTTTTTACAAAATCCAGCGACGCTTCGCCCCTCAATACCCCGTATTCTGGATCAAATTCGGGTTCGCAGACAGATCAGTGCTGGGTAAGGGAAAAATATTATACTTATCCGATACGGAGGTCCCCCCGGCTACGCCCCCCTTCCATGCCCACAGATAAGCGGCGGTGGTGAATTTTCCATACCGGATGAGATCGGTCCGCCGGGTAGCCTCATAATACAGTTCACGGGCTCTCTCATCAAGAATAAAGTCGGTGGTCAACAGCCCTGCCGTAATATTCCCCCCCGTGCCGCCGCCATAGGCCCGCATACGCAGGGTATTGATATAGCCCAGCGCCGTACCGGCATCACCCCCGCTGCCTCCACGCAACACCGCTTCGGCATAGATCAGGTAGATCTCGCCCAGCCGGAATAAAGGAAAATCGATATCGGAAAAATTCCCACCGGCATCCGCATGAGGGGCCGCACCGCCGGACCTCGTCAGGTTCCTGAACTTATCCGTGGAGAACCCGTCGGTACCCGTATACAGGTCCTTCATGGTCAGGTTTTGACCAGTCTGATAGAATTGGGCCCGCTGATCCGTGTTGCCGCTGTAGTCGGAAAAAAGATTTACAAAATTCTGCGTGCAACGCAATCCGCCCCAGGTACCGTTCGAACCGGAAATGGACCCGGGCACCGCCGCCGGACCATGGATCAGGTACGTCGTGCCACCATAGGTCTGGGTATAGGTCCCGTCATAATTGATCGTGAATATAAATTCATCCGTGTTCAGGTTATCGTCCGCCAGCACCAATTCGCGGTACTTGGGATGCAGTGTGTATCCCGCATTGATGATCTTATTACAATAGGTAACGGCATCCGTATACCTGCCAGCGCCCGTGTACACCTGCGCATTCAGATACAGCCTGGCTAATAAGGACCAGGCAGCGGCCTTATCGGCGCGGCCGTATTCGTTCGTCCTCGGCGCGACCAGGTTGGAGTCCACACCCTTCAACTCGGATTCGATATACGCAAACAGGTCCTTACGCTTGATCTGCTTAGGCACCGTGGTAGCGATCTGATCGTTTTCGGTCACAAAAGGAGGATTGGCGTAAAGATCCATCAGCACCCAATACTGGTAAGCCCTCAGAAAACGGACCTCCGCCCTTTCATGACGGATGGAGTCCGCACTGGCGCCGGTAATTCCCCTGCTGCTCAGGCTCGCGTCCGTAGACTGCCTGATAAAATCATTACATAAGGTGATCTGGAAAAAAGAACGGTAATAAAGACCGTCGATGATCGGGTTGATAGCCGACCAACTCATCTCATGCAAACCCTGGATCCCGGCGTCGTTCTGCCAGGTCCAGGCCGCTTCGTCCGTAGTCAGCTCCTGCAGATTGAAGTACATCCGTAAAAAATCGGAATTACCTTCATCCGAAATGATCTGCGTGGAAATATCCGGGCTACCCGTGCCGCCTGTGTTGCCGGTAAGGGCAAAAGAGCCATACACCTTTGCCAGGGCCTGGCGATATCCCGCCGGGGTATTATACACCGCCGCGGCCGTGATCGCATTCGTCGGGGACAGGTCCAGCTTCTTCGTACAGGAAGCCAGGGTCAGAATGACCACTCCGGCGCTTATGATGATTTTAAAATAATTTCTTTTCATATACTTTCTTTCAATAGTTAAGCTAATTAAAAACCAAGGTTTATTCCCAGGGCGAAGGTCCGGGGCCTGGGGTACAGGTTATTATCGATCCCGGGATTACCTAATGTCTGTGCCCTGGCGGCGATTTCAGGATCGAGGCCTGTGTACTTCGTAATAACAAACACATTCTGCACATAGGCGTTCAACCGCAGGGTTGTCCTGGTATGATACAGCTTCCCCACATTATACCCGATATTGATATTATCCATCCTCAGGAAAGATGCGTTCTGGATATAATAATCGCTGAGCAACTGCTGACTATTACCCCCTTTGAACCCCGTCGTCAGGTAATTCGCGGACCCATTATTTATTACGGCATTGCCCAGGATCTGCCCCAAGTTACCCGTCTGGCTATAAATATTATTATAATCATAGTTCCCAAAACTGCCGCGTAATACAAAGCCCCCGCTCCAGTTCTTATAGGTCAGATTGGTGCTGAATCCCAGGAATAGTTTCGGATCGGCGGATTTGCCTTTGTACATATCATCCTGGTTGATGATACCGTCCCCGTTCCTGTCCGTAAATACCCCTTCGATCGGCTTGCCCGTTTTGTCATACACCTGCTGGAACAAATAAAAGCTGTTCTTGGGACTGCCCACCGAATTCATAAAGGCAAATTGTCCTCCGATACCCCCCGCGATATTTCCACTAGGGAACCCGATATAGCTCGTATCATTTGGAATGACGGTCAGCTTGGTGATCTTGTTCTCGTTATAGGTAATATTAAATCCTACATCCCAGCTCAGGTCCTTGCTCTCGATGGGCCGGGTATTGATATTGAACTCCACTCCCTTATTGGTCATATTGCCCGCATTCACCAGGAAAAAAGCCGCAAAATTGCTGCCCGCGGGCTGGGGCACATCATTCAGGAGATCGGATGTTTTTTTCTCATAAAGATCGATGCTGCCGCTGATCCGGTTATCCAAAAATCCGTAGTCCAGGCCAATATTCGTCGCGGCAGTCTGCTCCCATTTCAAGGCAGGATCATATCCCTCCGGTCTGTACCCCTGGCTAAAGCTATTCCCAAACTGGTAGGAGGCATTGGGGGAGCTCAGATCATAAACGGCTTTGAACGCATAATTACCAATGCCATCCTGCTGGCCGGTAACGCCATAACCCAGCCGAAGCTTAAGGTCCGAGACGACCGAACTATTGATCAGGAATGCTTCGTCTTTTATCTTCCAGGCCAGGGCCACGGATGGGAAAAGACCGTATTTATTAGAGGGGCCAAACCGGGATGATCCGTCACGACGCAGAGTAGCCGTTAATAAATAACGGTCTTCAAAAGAGTAATTCAGACGCCCGAAATAGGACAGCAGGGTATGCTCGGGCTTATCGAATTTGGCAGGGGGATCCGAATTGACCACCTTGGTGCCATTCGCATAATACGATGGGTAAAAATAAACGGTCGAAAGATAATCGTTGTAAGAATAACCCGCCAGCACGTCTATCCGGCTTTTAATGGATTTCAGATCCCTGGTATAATTCAGGTAGAACTCCAGCAAGGAATTCTTTTTCGTGAGCCTGTAGGGATTATTCGTACCCCCGGTCCCTCCCACTATATAGGAGGAAGCCGCACTATCCGTCACAAATGACTTCCCCCGCCCATCGGCAATATCGTATCCCGCATTCAGGTTGGCACGCAAGCCGGACAGGAAAGGAAATTTATAATCCAGCTGTATATTGCCGATGCTTCTCTCCGGCTTCGACGTATTATAGGTCTCGTTCAGCAAGCCCAATGGGTTCCTTCCGACAAGATTCCTCAGACCCGTCGCGGCAGCGGGATCCAGCCATTCATAATAACCGCCGAACCGGGGGCTCTTTGAATATATAGGCTGGGTCGGGTCAAAGCTGCTCGCTCCGCCAATAGCAGCCTGGTTCCCAAACCGGGTATCTTCCCGGGTCCCCTTCAGGTTGATATCGACTTTCAATGTATTATTAAAAAAAGTCGGGTTCAGCGCCAGCGATGCCGAGACCCTTTGCAGGTTATCCGTTTTCAGCACGCCATTCTGATCCTGGTATCCTACGGTAACCCGGTAAGGGATCTTTTTGAGACCCCCGCTGATACCGATATTATTGTCCGTGCCGATCGCGGTCTGATAGATCTGATCCTGCCAGTTGGTATTGGCCCCTCCAAGCATGGCGATCTGCGCGGCGCTGCCCTTTGCATTGACGACGGCCCGGAATTGGGTGGCATTTAAGACAGAAATTTGTTGGGTAACGGCGGAGACCGAGTTCACCGAACTAAGGTTCACCTTCAGCTCGCCACCCCTTCCCTTCTTGGTAGTGATCAGGATCACTCCGTTGGATGCCCTCGTCCCATAAATAGCGGCGGCGGATGCATCCTTTAACACCGTAAAAGATTCGATATCGTTGGGGTTGATAAAGCTCAGCGGACTGCTGGCCCCGGGTATGGCGCTCGTCTGCCCTCCGAGGACCTCATTATCCATCGGTACGCCATCTATCACGATCAGCGGATCATTACTGGCGTTCAGCGAAGACCCACCACGGATGCGGATGGTACTGCCCGCACCGGGCTGACCGCCGTTGGAGATAACGGAGACCCCAGGGATCTTACCCGCGATCATCTGCTCTGGACTGGTGATATTCCCTTTTTGAAAATCTTTCTCCCCGATAGTGGCGATGGAACCCGTCAGGTCTTTTTTCTTTGCCGTCCCATAACCGATCACGATGATCTCGTTGAGAGAGTTGTTGACTGGGGACAGCGATACCAGGATGGGGCCATTCCCTGCCGGGACCTCTTTTATAAGAAATCCTACAAAAGAGAAGACCAGCGTACTGGTTCCCGCGTCGACGGAAATCCGAAAGCTGCCATCGTTTCCGGTAATTACCGCGGAATGGGAGCCCTTTGGCAGGACCGTCACCCCCTGGAGCGGCGATCCATCCCTGGCATCGGATACCTTCCCGGTGACGGTTCTTTTTTGTGCATGCGCAGCAGTGCCTACAAATAGCAAGAAAAAAAGGACGTTAATCCCTGCAAGCAATCGTTTTTTCATTATTGACTAGTTTTGGTTAAAGCATACACAAGGTATAGGTAACGACTGTTTTCGGCTTGTTCAAACGTCCATTTTTATGGTTCTAATTGACTAACCATCCTTGTCGGCTCTTTTTCACCGGGAAAATCATCGGTTAGTTGATAAATTTGGAAATTGCTTGTCCGTAAAAATCATATTATTTATCCGGCGTTCCTGCTCTGCTGCGCGTCCTCCCTGTTTGGCCAGGGCCCAAAGCTGAAGTTCTCCCATATTTCCAACGAACAGGGCCTGTCCAACAGCACCATCGAATCCATATTCCAGGACAATAAGGGATTCATGTGGTTTGGCACCCGGGACGGCCTCAACCGATACGATGGCAATGAGATCTTGACATACCGCCACGATCCTGCCGATACGACCAGTTTGAGCGACAGTTATATCCGCTGTATATACGAAGACCGGGAACACGAGCTCTGGATCGGCACCATCAATGGGCTAAACCGATTGAGCAGGGCAAAGAATAATTTTTTCCGCTACAAGCACAAGTCCGGCGACCCCAATAGTCTCAGTTCCAGCCTGGTCACCAGCATAGAGGAAGATAAAAATGGCAACCTCTGGGTCGGGACCTATGGAGGAGGGCTGAACCTTTTTGATAAAAAGAAAGGAGCGTTTACCCATTTGCGGCATCATGCGCCCGGCGACAACAGTCTTACCGACGACCGGGTAAATGCGGTCTATGAAGACAAAAAAGGAAATCTTTGGGTTGGGACGGAGGCTGGTCTCGACCTGTTCGATACCAAAAACAATTCTTTTACCCTTTGCCCCGACCTTCCCCCGGCCAGGCCCCCCGATGCCATAAACGCGATCCAGGAAGACAGACAGGGAAATTTATGGCTCGGTACAAAAGATGACGGCGTTTATCTCTTCGATCCTGCTCAAAGGACCTTCACCCGCTTCAGCCATTCCGACAAAGACCCCGCAAGCCTCGGTAATAATATGGTCAAGACCTTACTAATAGATAGAAAGGGCAGGTTATGGACGGGCAGCATCAATGGGGGTCTGAATTTATTCAACCCTCCCAAAAGTTCTTTTTTCCATTACGAATACGAACCCGGAAATATTTCGAGCCTTTCACAAAGGACGGTATCCGCCCTGTTCGAGGACAACCAGGGCAATCTCTGGATCGGCACCCATCGCGGGGGCATCAACATATACTCGCCGGGTACGGAAAAATTCAACCTTTACCGGCAGGAATCATCTCCGAACAGCCTTGGTTACAATGATGTAAAAGCGTTCTGCGAGGACAATACCGGAAATATCTGGGTAGGCACGGATGGGGGTGGCCTCGACCTTTTCTTAAGAGGCAGGAATATTTTCCAGCATTACCGGTACGATCCTTTCAATGAGAAAAGCATCGGATCCGATGCCGTGCTGGACGTTATGCAGGACAGGGAGGGCAATATCTGGATCGCTACCTGGGGCGGTGGGCTTAATCTCCTCAACAGGGCTAATGGCAGCTTTACCCGTTTTCAGAACAACCCCCGGGACAGCAATTCCATAAGTTCCGATTTTGTCCAGAAGACATTCGAGGATTACGCAGGGAAATTATGGGTCGCTACCTATTACGGAGGGCTGGATCTCTTCGACCCGAAAAAGAAAAAGTTTACCCGCTTTATACAGGACCCATCCGGCATGACCAGCCTGTCGGGTAAAAATATAGTTGCCCTCCACGAGGACAAAGAAGGCAATATCTGGATAGGAACCGACGATGGAGGATTGAATTGCTACCACCAGGCTTCCCGTCATTTCTCGCACTATTTTAACAACGACGAGAAAATGCCCGATCTCAGGGTTCTTTTTTCCGACGGCAAGGGACGTTTATGGGTGGGACAGAAAGGGCTCTATCTTTTAGATCCATCCAATGATAGTTTCCGCCTTTACACGGACAAGGCCGGTCTGGATAAAGAATTCATCAAGGGGATCACCGAGGACGGGCAAGGCAATCTCTGGATTGCCACTTCCAATGGCCTCACCCAGTTCAACCCCGATACGCATAATTTTAAAAAATATAACACCGGCGATGGTTTGCAGGGCCTTGAATTTGAAGCCAATGCCTGTTTGAAAAGCAAAGACGGAGAAATGTATTTTGGGGGGATAGACGGCTTTAACTCCTTCTACCCGGGGAATATAAAAGCCAATCCATTCATCCCTCCGGTGTATATCACCGGACTACAGGTCTTTAATAAAAAAATAAATGCCGGTGAAGAAGGCTCGATCCTGGAAAATGATATCGGCCTTACCAAAGAGATAACCCTGTCCTACCGGCAATCCACTTTCTCTTTGAATTTTGCGGCCCTGAATTACACCATTCCCGAGAACAATGAATATGCCTATAAGCTCGAAGGCCTCGACAAAGACTGGAATTTTGTTGGGAAAGAAAAGAAATCCATTTACACCAATCTTGGCCCCGGCGATTATGTCTTTCATGTAAAGGCTTCCAACAACGATGGCCTCTGGAATGAAGATGGCGCCTCCGTAAAAATAACCATTACCCCGCCTTTCTGGAGGTCCAGCTGGTTCATATCCCTGCTTTGCGCGTTTATCCTTGGCTGTTTATACGCCTTTTATAAGTTTAAGACCAGGCTGAAACTAAAAGAGCTGGAGGCAAAGAAAAGAGAAGAGATCCGCCAGGTGCAATTGCAATTCTTCACCAATATCTCGCATGAGTTCCGGACGCCCCTTTCGCTGATCCTCGGACCTCTTGAAAAAATAATAAGGGACAATCCTCATCCGGCATTCAGGCAACACTATTCCGTCATGCACCGGAATGCGCAAAGACTGCTCAGCCTGATCAATGAACTGATGGACTTTGGCAAGTTGGAGAGCGGCTCTCTGAAGCTCGGCGTGGTCAAAGGCAATATGCACTCCTTCCTGAATGAAATAGCCGAAGAGTTCAGGGACTGGGCCCTTCAGAAGGAGATCGATTTTTCCGTTAAGGATACCGTCCTGTTATCCGACACCTGGTTTGACCGTCAGGTCCTTGAAAAGATCGTGCTCAACCTCCTCCATAATTCATTTAAATATACAAAGATCGGAGGAGCCATCACCCTGGAGATCGTTCCATCACTAGCTGAATTCGTACCGGCTTTTGAAAATGAACTGGTCTTGAAAAATGATTTCCGGGGAAGCAGATATGCCTATATAAGGGTGGCGGATAATGGCATCGGTATCTCAAAGGAATCCATACAGCACCTGTTCGAAAGATATTACCGGATAACGGATTCGCATCTGGGTTCGGGTGTCGGCCTTGCTTTCGTAAAGAGCCTGGCCATGTTGCATAAAGGTGACGTTTATGTTTATAGTGAACGCCTCAAAGGGACCGAGATCATCATCGGGATACCCGTGAATGAAAATGATTACAGAAAAGAAGAAAAAAGGGCTCCCGGCCGATCGGAAGGCGGGGTCAGGCTGGAGGGGCTTGGCGCCAGGCAGGAATATTATCCCGGCATGACGGATGGAATGACTGCCGGGGTTGCCGATCATGACCCGTCCCAACCCGAGTCGATCCTGCTCGTGGAAGATAATGCCGAACTGAGACAGTTCCTGAAAGAGAGCCTGAGCACACAGTATAAGGTGATGGAGGCGGCCGATGGAGAGGCGGGGCTTGCCAGCGCAAGAGAAACATCCCCCGGTCTGATCATCAGCGATGTGATCATGCCGGGAATGAATGGCATCGAGCTTTGCCGGGCCATCAAGCAGGACATCGACACCAGCCATATCCCCTTTATCATGCTCACAGCAAGGACCGCACTGTCCTCTCAGATGGAAGGCCTCGGTTCCGGCGCCGATTATTATTTTGCCAAGCCGCTGAATATGGATCTGCTGCTGCTGACCATACGCAATCGTTTCGAGCAGGGCAGGAGGTTGAAAGAACGCTATACCACAGATCATCATATAGCGGCGATGGAGCTCGTCCATTCTGAGAAGGACAGGGAGTTTATGAGCCAACTCCTGCAGATCATCGATACTCAGCTGGTAAACCCCGACTTCGACATCGAATACCTCTGCGGGAAAATAGGGATGAGCCGGACTAAGCTCTACCAGAAGATCAGGAATATCAGCCAGCAATCGACAGGCGACTTTATAAGGACCATACGGTTGAAAAAAGCCGTCCAGATCATGACCCATGAAGACGTCTCCCTTACGGAGGTGATGTACAGGATAGGCATCCAGACCCAGTCCTATTTCACAAAAAGCTTTAAAAAAGAATTTGGCAAGACCCCGACCCAATTTATGCAGGAACTGAAAAAACATTGACCATCGGCGATCCCTTCCTGATCCCGCCCCCGATCCCCTCATTCATTATCCACCTTTGTTTCGATCACCTGCTGGATCGCCGGTGACACATTCGATAACAGATCGTATCCCGTCGCCAGCTCGATCGCCCGGACCGATACCCTGAATTTTTTCCAGTCCTTGTCGATGGTATTTATATTGGGCATGATGACGGCTATGACCCGGGTCGATGTCGTCACCCTGCTCAGATCGTTACTGCCATCCGGCAAGACCACGATCACTTTCCAGGTATTGGAAGGGACGGTGATATGCCCATTATCCAAAGTGGTCTTTGTCCCACTCTTGCCCGTTCCGCCTTTCCCGTACGACCCCGCAATGATATACACTTCGTTTCCCTGATTGACAAGCGCCCGTTCATAGCTTTCCAGGTTACCCCAGGTCTGCTGATTATTATTCGGGGCCTGCGGCATCATATTGGTCATTAAAAAAGTTCCTGAATTGATCTCCCGGGAAGCCGTCCGGTCGGCGGAAGGACAATTATGTCCCCGGTCAAATCCGTTTACGCTGAATTTATAGCTGTTCTCGTTGACATGGTACCAATTGGGAGGCAGCGTACTGTCTGCCCGGAAATCATTGCTGCGGTCCGTACTGTCAAGATCGGACACATGCAGGTGCCAGCTCACCCAGTTGGGCTTCCCCTGGTCCCGGTTATAGGACAGGGTATACCAGGGTTTGACCATCAGATAGTTGGCGAAGTTATTGGTGTCGGCCATGGCATGGCTCGGGTTTCCCATCAGCATATTATCATCATCCGGACCCGTCGTTCCACCGCCGCCCGCTGTAAAGGGAGCGATCTCCACATCATCGATATTGATCCTGTTCGATCCCCCATCGGTCTTTACAATGGCAATGCGGATATTCCCGGAGATATTTACGGCAAAGGTTGCCGTTTGTAAAGTGGAAGTAGCATTGACGACCGCACTCCCTACCCTCGAAAAACTATTGCCGCCATCCGACGACACCTGCAATTCCCAGTTGCTGGGACCATCCGATCCAAAGACTGCGTACTTCACCGTCACCGCCCCAGCGCCCCCGCCATGATCGAAATTCATCCGGATACTCCCCGTATTGCGGATCCTCGCGGACTTAGCCCCCTCTTTATGATCATTCCCCAGCGTGCCGATCAGCGCATTGTTAAAGAACCAGATCCCCGACCCGAGTTGTACATCCGCTGCCGTATACGTTGTTTTGGACGCGCCTTCAAAATCCTCCTTCAGCGGAGTGGCAAGTATCGACTTCACGACTGCCGGCACACGAAGCGCCATCCCTTTCGCGGTTGCCGGCGATGACCGGACGGGTAATTCCTTCTTATTTGCAAAGCTGAAGCTGACGAGCAGGCACAGGGACAGCGTGAAAGAAAGGGATTTTCTTTTTGTAAACATGGGTGGGGTGTTTAGAGTTTAGTCGAAAGCGATGCAGGTTGGGGAAACAATATAAAGATTGATAATATTGCGTAGATTTAAAACCGTATAAACACCTTTTTTATATATTAAAGCACTAATATGACGATCCGCATATTCCTTACGGGTTCCCTGCTCTTTTCCGTCGCCCTCTCCTCATCTGCCCAGCCAGTCGCCCGGCCATGGAAAGGCATTCCACAGCCCATACCGGGCAGAGTCCAGTGTGAATTATACGATACCGGTGGCGAAGGAGTGGCCTATCATGACAGCGATACCACTAATCATGGAAGTGGAAACCTGAATCCCGCCAACGGCGATTATTTCAATGAATTCAGAATAAAAGAAGGAGTGGATATATCCTATACCAAGCCGGGTAATATCGATAATAATCCATACAATTTCGTAAATCCGGAAATGAAGCAACTCTATGTCGGATGGACGGTAAACGGTGAATGGCTCAACTATACGGTGGAAGTAAAAAAGACCGGCTCCTACCGTATCGGCCTCATGTACACCTGTAATGCCGATGGTCGCATCGGTTTATCCGCCGATGGCAAAGACATCGCAGGAAAAATATCCATTCCAACCACGCACCGTGACACGGATACCGTGGCATGGCGTCAATGGCATCACTGGAACAAGATTGACTCCATCGCAGAGGTTCATCTTTCGGCAGGGACCCATATTATTACCCTTTACTCCATCTCCGGGAACATGAATTACGATTATCTCGAATTCACCCCAGTCCGCTAACACCCCGCCGACAGTCCTCATCCCGGAACGATCCGTGCACTATCCCTGTTTCAACCACACCACCTTCTGCTCCGACTCATGCGGCTGACCGATGATATCTTTATAAAGCCCCGGCCTTCTTGCCATAACATACCGGTGCCCTCCTGCCTGCTGCAACTTTTCGGGTGTCAGCGTAGCCGTTACAAAATCATTGCCAAGCGCCCGGCATTCCGCCAGAATATCTCCGAATGGATCGAGGATCATCGAACATCCGTTCTTCAGCTGGTCATCGTCCATCCCTATCGCATTGGAGAAGACGACATAGACTCCATTATCATAAGCCCGGGCCGGTAACCATTTCAGCAGCCATTCCCTTCCTTTCAACCCGTCGAATTCCAGCCGCAGCGAGGTAGGATCGGCCTCCCGGTTCTCCCAGAGCGTCGCATCGACAAAGCCTGCTCCAGGACGCGTCGAAGGTGTACACATGGTGACATGCGGCATAAAGATGATCTGAGCACCCAAAATGGCGGTAGCCCTCACGTTTTCGATGATATTGTTATCATAACAGATCAGAATCCCGCATTTCCAGCCATAAAGGTCGAAAACGCAATACTGGTCTCCTGGCGTCAGGTAAGGATTGATAAAAGGATGCAGCTTCCGGTATTTGGCGACGAGCCCATTCCCATCCACACAGACATAGGCCTTGAACAGACCTCCCTCCGCATCCTTTTCAAAAAGCCCCGCCAGGATGGCGATACCGTATTTTCCGGCCATTTCCGTCAGCGCCCGTATGCTTTCACCACCGGGAAGGGGTTCCGCCAGCTCCAGCATCTGCTCTCTTGAAAGACGCCGGGCAAAGGTATAGCCGGTTATGGAACACTCATGAAAGGCGATGACCTTCGAACCCTCCTGCGCGGCCTTCTGCGCAAGCCCGTCGATCACGGAAAGATTATACGCTTTATCACCGCTCCTGTGCTCAAACTGTGCCGTTGAGATCTTTAATTTATCCATCAGTATATTTTACAGCCCCAAATTTCACTAATTTCAATGGATATTCCAACCCGCGCTAAAATAGGAGGGCTAAAATATGAGGGCGAGCCTGACAGCGATTTTTTTACTGACTTTGATCTGTTCCTGTTATAGCCAGAACACGATCGGGGTTCCGGACATCATTAATTATTCAAAAGATATTTATAATGCCGGAACGCAGAACCGCGCCATCGTACAGGATAAGAGTGGGGTGATCTGGTTTGCCAATTATGAAGGCTTGTTAAGCTTCGATGGCGCCACCTGGAAGACCTTTCCTCTCCCCAACAAGACTGTAGTGCGGTCCGTCGCCATTGGCATGGACAATAAGATCTACGCCGGAGGTCAGGACGACTTCGGTTATTTTTCTCCGCAGAAGAACGGTAGCCTCGCCTATACTTCGTTAAAAGGACTGTTGCAGGAACAGAACCACTCCTTTTCCGATATCTGGAACATCGTTCCTTATGGCAAGGAGATCTTTTTCAGGTCCCGCGAACGGATCTTCCGGCTAAGCGATAACAGGATCACCGTATATCCCGCCGTTAAGGAATGGCAATTCCTCGGAGAGAGCAATGGTCACCTCATCGCGGAAGACGGCAAGAATGGATTGCTCGAATTCAGCAATGGCCTGTGGGCTCCTTTTTTAAAGATGAGCGCCCTTCCCCCGGGAGGCCTCGTCACGGGTATGTTCCCGTTCGGAAAAGACAGCAGCTTCATCGCTACGGTGAACACCGGATTCTACATCCTCTGCCATGACACGATAACCCCTTTCCGCTTTGCAGGCGCCGATCCCTTTTCAAGCCAGCGGGTGCTTACCGCCATCCCCGTAAGCAAGGAATGGCTCGCCATTGGCACCAATCTCAACGGGATCTACATCGTCAATAAAAAAGGACAGGTCATCCAGAACCTTTCCCGGAAAGAAGGTCTGCAGAATAATAACATCCTGAAACTGTTCCTCGACAAAAGCAGGAATCTCTGGCTGGGACTGGATAATGGCATCGATCTCATCGCCTACAACAATGCCCTGAAACATATCTATCCGGAAAAGCTGAATGAAGGACTCGGCTACACCTCCATCGTCTACAACAAACAATTGTATGTGGGGACATCAAATGGATTATATGTTGTTCCCGTCACGGGAAAAGAAGACCTGAGCTTTCTCAACGGCGAGTTCAGGTCCGTTCCGGGGACCAAAGGTTCTACCTGGGGTCTGGTGGAAGTAAACGGGAGCCTCCTGCTGGGTCATCATGACGGCGCTTTCCAGATCCAGGGTGAAAAATTGATCCCCGTCGACACCCGCACGGCCTACTGGACCTTTTCAGCCCTTGCCCAGTCCTTCGCATCCTCGCCCGCTTCTTCGGCGACACCATCATCCGCATCCTCGCCTCCTCTTCCCCCATCCTCTCTTGTCGTTGCGGGCAACGATCAGGGCATCGATCTTTTTCATTACGAGAACGGCCGTTTTATTCCTGGTGGAAATATACCCGGCTTTTCCGCCTCTTCTCAATTCATGGCCATCGACAAGGACAAAACGATATGGGTAGCCCATCCCTATCGCGGTGTCTACCGGATCGGCATGAATAAACCGGGCAACCCAGAGACAAGACTCTACACGGAGAAGAACGGGCTTCCATCCGATCTGAAGAACCATTTGTTCAAGATAAAAGATCACATCGTGGTGGCCACCGAAAAAGGCGTGTATGAATACAATACCCGGTTTGACAGTTTCACCCCATCGCCCTGGTTTACTCCGTTCTTCGGGGAAAGGAATATCCGCTATCTCAGGGAAGACCCCTCCGGGAACATCTGGTTCATAGAAGACAACAGCGTCGGGGTCATTGACTTTTCCGGCCCGCAGCCGGAGACGATTTATTTTCCGGAGCTGAATGGCAAGATGGTGGCGGATTTCGAGCATATCTACCCGTATGACAAATTCAATGTATTCGTAGGCGCGGAAAAGGGGTTTTATCATATCAATTATGAGGAATACAAAAAGAATCGCTATCCGATACAGGTGAAAATAAGATCGGTCCGGATATCGGGTAAAACGGACAGCCTTTTGTTCGGCGGGTATTTCGGGGAAGTGGGGGAGAATATGGAGCAACCCGCCCGCTCCATTTATCGTATCTCCAACAAATGGAATTCCCTGCATTTCGAATATTCTTCTTCCTCCTATGCCGCTCAGGCCAGCGTCAAGTACAGCTATTATCTGAAGGGCTTCGACAAAGACTGGTCTGGCTGGTCCAGGAACACGGAAAAAGAATATACGAACCTGCCCGCCGGCAATTATACCTTTCAGGTGAGGTCCAAAAGCAATCTCGGCAACGAATCGGCGGCAAGTTCCTACAGCTTCACGGTCCTTCCTCCCTGGTATCAGACCGGCTGGGCCTGGCTGCTCTACTTGCTCCTGTTCGCTGGATTGGCCTGCCTCCTGATCCTTTGGCAGCGACGCCTCTTCCGGCGGCAGCAGCAGAGGCACGAGGACGAACAGAAAAGATTGCAATACCTGCACCAGCTGGAACTGGAGAAATCGGAAAAAGAGATCGTAAAGCTGAAGAATGAAAAGCTCGAAGCCGAGATCGGATATAAAAACACGGAATTGGCATCTACATCCATGCATCTGGTGCAGAAAGGCGAGTTGCTGGGCAATGTCCGGGAAGAGCTGGTCCGGTTGAAAAATGGCGCCAACGGAGACGGATCGGCCGATGCGTTCAGAAAGATCATCCGCATCCTCGGGGAAGAAAATAAAATGGACAAGGACTGGGAACAGTTTGCTATACACTTCGATGCCGTGCACAGCAATTTCTTAAAGATCCTGAAGACCGCACACCCGCGCCTGAGCCCCCATGAGCTGAAACTCTGCGCCTGGCTGCGCATGAACCTGTCCAGCAAGGAGATCGCACAGCTGGAAAATATTTCCGTCCGGGGAGTGGAGCTCGGACGCTACCGGCTAAGGAAAAAGCTTCGGATACCCACGGAGACCAACCTCTTCGATTTTTTAATGGAGCTTCATTCCTCCAATAAAACACCGCAATGAAAAAAAGTTATTCAGTACTCTTCTTCCTGTTCTTGCTGAACCTCACCGCTATTTCGCAGCGGGTCATCGAAGTCAGCTACCAGCAGGATGCACAGGGCAATTATAATTTTACCTGCATCAACAGAGCTTATTGCAACTATGTTCTGCTGCTCGGTTTCACCAGGTTTGAAAATGCGAGATCCGATCATGCCCTGCCGTATATGGAAATGGTCAGGCCGGGCAACAATAAGCTGTTTAAAATATCTGCCACTAACGCGAAAGACCCTATACAGATCAATTACAAGACCAGCTATGCCAAAGGATGTCTCGACCCGCACGTCGATCAGGACTTTACCTATTTATTACCGGTCAGTCCCGGCAAGCAGGTCCAGGCTTACGAGATCGGCAGCGCGCCAAAACCCGATGCAGCCGGTAAGGATGCCGGAAGCCTCTACGCGATCAGACTGAAAATGAAGCCCGGTGATACGATCTATGCGGCAAGGCGGGGGACGGTAACCATGCTCGATGTCAGCGACAGTCTGAATGATTCAGGTGCGGCCAATTCAGGCAGCGGGAATTATATAGAGATAGTCCATGCGGATTGTAGCTTCGGCCGTTATGGGATCCTGCGGAGGAACAGCGCATTGGTAAAGGCCGGTCAGCTCGTGGAGGCAGGGCAACCCATCGGGCTCGTGGGCGGCGACAAATTTGGCCGGGGTTCGGAGGTGAGGTTCAGCGTTTACTATAACCTGCCCATTCAGGACCCGCAGGCAGGCAGGACAGGCGATCAGGCAAACTGGGCCTATATCCCTATAAAATTCTGGACCAAAACGAATGGGAAGGGCATGCTCAGACATGGTGCCGACTACAGCAGCGAATTCCCCGCTGTCCTTCTCACTCAGGAACTGCCCAAAACAAAACAAGTCCCCAAAAAAGGCAAGCCAAAACCCAAAGCCAAATAATCCCACCGTGCCCGCCTCTCCAATCTGGACCGGCGACCAGCATGACCCTGCGTGCCGGCCCTCTTCCAGCCAGATTATTGAACGCCACTACGCGGATCGGGCCTTGTCTTCAGCTGATATTCTTGTGGTGGTTCTACCCCGGCTAAATTCCGGACAAAATAGTCCCAGCGCCTCCGCATCATATACGGCGCATACATGCCATAACCATGCGGCGCATTCGGAAATACCACCAGATCGAAATTCTTATTCGCTTTCACCAATGCCTCCACGACCAGCATCGTGTTGGAGGACGGAACATTATTATCCATCAGGCCATGCGCCAGCATCAGCTTACCCTTCAGGTTTTTAGCATAGTTCTCGTTTGCCTGCGCTTCATAATTGGAAACGCCTTCCGCATTCTTGACCAGCAAGCCATCATAACGCTCGCCCCAGTCATCTTCATAATTGCGGTTGTCATGATTGCCGGATTCCGAAATACCCACTTTGAAGAAATCCGGATAACGGAACATGGCCGCGGCAGTTGCAAACCCACCGCCCGAATGGCCCCATATCCCTACCCGGTTGGTATCGATAGGATAATGCTGCGCAAGTTGTCGGATGCCTGCGATCTGATCCGGTAAGGTATTTTCGGCCATATTGCCATAGCTCATGTCATGGAAGCTCTTCGAACGTAAAGGATTGCTGGTCCCCTCGAGCAACACCACGATAAATCCTAATTCAGCCAGCGCCTGATGATCGCCTCTCGCTGCGGAGAACGACCAGTTACCGACGCTGCCACCCTGCGGACCGGGATAGATATAATCGATGACCGGATACTTCTTCGACGGATCGGGTTTTGCCGGGGTGAACAGCAGTCCATACAGATCGGTCTTCCCATCATGGGCCTTTACCGTGATCGGAACCGGCGCATGCCAACCCGTAGCGACCAGCCTTGAAATATCGGCTTTCTCCAGCGTACTGATAAGGTTGCCGTTCATATCCCTCAATACCGTTACGGGTGGAACATCCGGCTTCGAATAGCTGTCGACAAAATAATTTCCCGATGGGGATAAGCTGACGACATGATTACCCGGTTCGGGTGTCAGCAGGGTTAAATGCTTTCCGTCGAAACCTATCCTGAACAATTGACTGAAATAGGGATTCTCCGGCTCATGCCCATCGGCGATAAAATACAGGAGGCGGTTTTTTTCATCTGTCCTGAGCAGCCTGGTCACCACCCACTCTCCCTTTGTGATCTGGTTCTTGACCTTCCCCGTCAGCGCATCGTATAAATAAAGCTGTCCCCAGTTGTCGCGCTCGGAGAACCAGATAATTTCGTTTGATTTATGCAGGTATTTCCAGTTGATGCTCCCCCATCCCGATTCATATTGCGTGGGCGCCGTTTCCTCAAAAACTTCACGGACTGCACCGGTAGCAGGATCGGCAATACGGAATTTCTCATTTTTATGATCGCGGGAAGTGGATACGAATGCCAGCTGCTCTCCATCGTTCCAGTCCACATCGTCAAAGCTGCCGCTGCTGGAAATATCATCGCTGAGCGTAGCCCGGTGCGGATCGGGTGGGATCTGCAGGCTGATCACTTTCTTGTTATCGACGTCGATGATCACCCGTTCGATCATAGGTATATCCTTATCGCCAGGCAGAGGATATTTCCAGGCTCTCAGGGTTGGCTTACCTACATTGGTCGTCACCAGATACATATCGCTCACATTGCGCTGATCCTGTCTGAACGTAGCGATCTTTTTTGAATCCGGCGACCACAACAGTATGGGGCCATCGCCGCTTTTCCAGCCGGCATTATCCGTAGCATATCCGAAATCTTTGATGCCGTCCGTAGTAAGCTGCGTCTGCTGGCCGGTCTTCACATCACGGACCCACAAATTGTACTCTTTTATAAAGGCTGCACGCGCTCCATCGGGAGATAATTCCTCATCGCCTCCCCGGCCTCTCCTCCCCTCGCCCCTTGCAGGCGTGACCATCGCCGTGGAATTATCCGGTGTGCAGGTATAGGTCTGAAGGTCGCAGCTCCATTTTTTTCCGTTAGCCCGGAAAAGAATGGACTTTTCATCGGGTGAAAAACCAAAGGTTTGGAATGGGAGTGCGAATGCTTCGTATGGTTTACCCGCTGCCGCCGAAAGGGCTGCCGCCAGTTTTTGCTGGTCGAATGCGGCGGAACGGGATTTTTTAGCCGGATCGGCCAAGATGAATTCACTCCCCCGGACGGTCAGGATCCGGTACCAGCACCGGTCACCGGACAGCCAGGTTGGCCGCCCGGTGAACTGATTATCGATCAGCGGCTCGGCATTATAACCCAGCATGTTTTCCGCATGTTCATAATCTTTAGCCGTGAGGGCATTCCCCTGCTGGGCTCTTCCGGTAATGGCTATCGCAAAACATATAACGGTAAGAAAAAGCTTATTCATATACATAAAATAATGTTGTCATAAACGCTAAAAAATGAATTTACAGCAAATAATTGTAAATTACTCCGATCAATGGAGCCGATGAAAAAAACTGTCGCAGTCTCACGCTGGTACCGTCTTATACCGGTGGCTTTTATCACCTATAGTCTGGCCTATCTCGATCGGGCAAATTTCGGATTCGGAATGGCGGGAGGAATGGCGAAGGACCTGCACATCACCGCCACCATGTCTTCTCTGCTGGGATCATTGTTCTTCCTCGGCTATTTTTTCTTTCAGATACCAGGCGTCTATTACGCTGCCAACAAGAGCGCCAAAAAACTGATCTTCTGGTCGCTCATCCTGTGGGGGTTGTTTGCCATGGCCACCGGCATCATCAGTAATGTAAAGGTCCTGATCGTCATCCGGTTCATGCTTGGCGTTGTGGAAAGCGCCGTATTCCCTTCCATGCTGATCTTACTGAGCAGATGGTTCCTCAAGGCCGAACGCTCGAGGGCCAATACCTTTTTGATCTTCGGCAATCCAGCTACTATCCTGTGGATGTCGATCATGTCGGGATACCTCGTAAATTCTCTGGGCTGGCGTTGGATGTTTATATGGGAAGGGCTTCCCGCAATTGTATGGGCTTTTTTCTGGTGGAGGCTGGTGGATGATAAGCCGGCTACTGCAAAATGGTTGAAACAGGAAGACAAGGACACGCTGGAAGAAGAGCTGAGGAAGGAACAACAAGGGATAAGGCCGGTTAAAAATTATGCTGCGGCATTTAAATCCCCCACAGTTATACTCCTTTCCCTGCTCTATGCGCTGTGGAGCATCGGCGTTTATGGATTTGTCATCTGGCTGCCTTCCATTCTCAATGCGGCGCCGGGCATGAACATCATAAAAACCGGCTGGTTGTCCGCCGTCCCCTATCTGATGGCGATCATCGGAATGATCAGCGCATCCTGGTTTTCCGATAAAACATTAAACAGAAAATTGTTTATATGGCCCTTCCTGCTGATCGGCGCCATTACTTTTTATTGTTCTTATTTAGTAGGGGCACATAGTTTCTGGATCTCGTTCGCGTTGCTCTGTATAGCCGGCATGGCGATGTACACTCCATACGGTCCGTTCTTTGCCATCATTACGGAGATCTTGCCTTCGAATGTAGCAGGCGGCGCCATCGCCCTCATCAATAGTTTCGGGGCGCTGGGGTCCTTCGCGGGCTCCTATCTTGTCGGCTATCTCAACGGCACCACCGGCAGCTTCAGCGCATCCTATATATTTATGGCAGGCTCGCTTTTCCTTTCCGCAATCCTGGCGATCACCGTGATCAGAAATACCCGCAGCTAGCGCCTGACCGCCCGCGTGATCATAATATTACGGAACTCGACAGGCCCATGATCGCCCTGGAGATAGATCGGGCCCGGCTCCCCTTCCTTACTATCGAGTGCTCCACCGGTAATGCCGGGGATCTCCTGGTTACAGATAACGGTCTTCCCGTTTAACGCAACGGTCACCATTCTGCCGACCAGCGTAATATCATAGGTCTGCCATTCCCCCGCATTCTTTGCAAGCATTTCGCTGGGAGACAAAAATCCATAAACGGCGCTCAACTGATCGTTCAGCGGTTCCATCCCTTTGCTATCCTCGATCTGCACTTCATATCTTCCTCTCAGATAAACGCCACTGTTGCTGCCCTTCGGGTAACGGAACTCGATATGAAGCTTGAAATCGGTAAAGACCTCATCCGTAGCGATGTTGGCGCCCGACCGGGGACTGCGGAGGATGCCGGATTCCGCCTGCCACTGGTTCTCGCCAAGCGCATGCCAGCCTTTAAGATCGGCGCCGGAAAAAAGAGGGACGGGTTTGCCCCATACGGGCCCGGCATTCCGGCGCAGAGAAGGCGCGCGGACACCTACCCACTGGTATTCTTTCCCACCGCTGGTGACCATGGTGCCGACAAGACTATCCCCCTGGAGACTGCCTTCGACGGAAAGGTCTTTATCTTCCCGCTCCCATTGCGGTGGAATAGAAAAGCTCATCTTTCCATCCATCCAGTTAACACGGGAGATCGGACGGGCGCTGCCACCCCCGCCGACAAACCGGCCGACAAGAGTCCTCGAACCCGAATGCCTAACCTCCAGCCAGGAAGGGACTTCTTTCCCCGGCTGATGCACGGTGATATCCCATCTCCCGGCAATCGGGATGGTATCCCGCTGTACAGGCTGAATATCGTTTGCCCCTGGGTTCCTTCCAATGCCAAATTGGTCTCCGGCCCTCACCGGTTTCTTTCCTGACAACTGCACCTCGACCATTTTTTCGCTTTGCACCTGCGCCCCTGTTTCATCCATAAGATGTGTGATCACCTTCCTGCTCTTAACATCGATGATATCGCCGGTGGAAGGCATGGCATATTTTCCATCGATGCTGAACGTGATCCATCCAGGCTGATCGCTTACTTTAATGGTGCCCATCTGGCTGACATCCTGCCTGCCAATATCGAATATATGGATCGATTCGTTGAACGCATCGGAGATCCAGACTTCCTTCTCGTCGGGCGTCAGGCCGATACCGTGGCTGGGACAGCCATGCCGCTTCACCGGGCCCATCTGAAATCCTTTCACTTCGACATGCGCGATCTTCTTTCCCGTTTGCAGATCACCGATCTCGAATCCCAGCAAGCTGTCGCAATTGACAAAACAAAGGGTTTGCTTTGCGTTCACCGTGAAGGGCCTGATATGATTGGCAAATGGCCCTGCCTGCGTCGTGGTCTGGTCCGCCGTGTTCACCACGGCCAGATAGTTGGATCTTAATCCTTCCAGATAGGCTTTTTTTCCATCCTGCCCATATACCGTATTGTGGGATCCGGAATGAAGGACGATACGGTGAAGCACATCCCCCGTCTTTGCATCCACCACCTTCCAGTCATCCCCTTCAAAAGAAGGCAGATAGATCGTCTTCCCATCGGGAGAGATGGACATACGGTCACAGCCACCATCATATTTCTTCTCCCACAGCAGTTTTTCGGTCAGCAGATCCACACACTGCATGGCCTGAATAGTACTTATATAGATGCAATGCGTGTACAGGCTTACGGCAACCCCTTTGACATTCGAGGGTTTGCCCGTGCTGTCCAGTCCACCCGTCGCAATCCTCCTGACAAACTTGAAATGATTGTCCATATCGAACACCAGGAGGCCATGACCTCCGTATTGCAGATAATTACGGACGCCCGGCGCGGCGACATAGAGATAACGGTGTACAGGCTGGTCCTGAGCATAGGCCAGCTGGGCTGCGCCTGGATGGCAGACTCCGGCTAAAAGACATAATAAGGTGTTCCTTAGCCTGATATAAAAATTATTCATACCCAAAAGTTAACCAATTCCCCTCAATTCAAACCTCCTAAAAAATTATAGCAATCCTCATTTAATAATATATTAAATAATTATATATATGATATTTATTGGTCGCAGAAATGAAAAAACTCAAATCAAAAAAGTAAAAAATTTCAATTCTTCAATTTTAGGCAAGATTTAATAGGAATTTCACGCAATAAATACATATTATATTAAATCACTATTTTTTATATATAAAAAAACCTCTACTTTCGTAATGCTGTAAATTGACACGAAGGGTATTGCTTGCGGTGTACGACCAACTGGGACACCTGGCAGTACCTTTTTGATTCAGCGATCCAATCTCCGGTCCAGGCCAACCATTTATTCACCATAAAAACAACTAAATATGGCACCTGCTAAATTAGAGTATATCTGGCTCGACGGATATCAGCCCATCCAAAGTTTGCGCAGCAAAACAAAAATTGAAAGAGACTTCTCAGGGAAGCTTGAGGATTGCCCCGTCTGGTGCTTCGATGGATCTTCCACCGAACAGGCGCCCGGAGGATCTTCGGATTGTTTGTTACAACCCGTTTACCTCGTGAAGGATCCCCAGCGCAAAAATGGCTATCTCGTCATGTGCGAAGTATTAAGTCCCAATGGTAAACCACATATCAGCAATGGCCGGGCAATGATCGACGACGATGACAGTGACTTCTGGTTTGGTTTTGAGCAGGAATATTTTTTGTGGAATCCCGAGACCGACAAACCTATCGGATTTCCCGAAGGCGGCTACCCAAGACCACAGGGCCCCTACTACTGTTCCGTTGGCGCCCTGAATGCCTACGGACGTAATATGGTGGAAGAGCACCTCGACGCCTGTCTGGAAGCCGGACTGAACGTGGAAGGCATCAACTCCGAAGTAGCTACCGGCCAGTGGGAATTCCAGATCTTCGCCAAAGGCGCCAAAGAAGCCGGCGACCAGGTGTGGATCGCCCGCTATTTACTCGAAAGGATCGGAGAAAAATACGGCATCGCCATCAACTGGCATTGTAAACCATTGGGCAATCTCGATTGGAACGGCAGCGGCATGCATGCTAATTTCTCCAACTCGCTCCTGAGGACCTGCGGCAGCAAGGAAGTCTATGAGAAGGTTTGCGAAGCGTTCCGTCCCGTTGTGCCCGAACACATCGAGGCGTATGGCCCGGACAACCACCTCCGTCTCACAGGCAAACACGAGACCGCGGCTATTTTCGACTTCAAATACGGCGTCTCCGACAGAGGAGCCTCCATCAGGATACCGATCGGCACAGTAGAGAGAGGATGGAAAGGCTGGCTGGAAGACCGCAGGCCAAACAGCGCCGCCGATCCTTATAAAGTCGCCGGCCGCATCATAAAAACGGTAAAGACCGCCCAGATAGAAGTGGAAGTGGAAGAATTCGATGAGGCAAGGGTAGCTTAATCAGATCTAACAGAAAGGGGGAAGTGAATGGTATTCACTTCCCCCTTTTTTTTAATGAAATTTATCGATCTTCTTTTGAATGGCATCCCTGTCAGCCTGCGTCTTTGCCAGTGAAATGGCCTTCTGATAATTTCCCTTTGCGGTATGGTCGTCGATATCCGTATAGAGCTCGCCAAGCAGGGCAAAATAGAATTGATTGTCCGTCAGGTTCAGCTTTTCCGCCTCCCTGATCGCTTCTTGTTTTCCATTTGATCTGGCCAGCGCATAGGTCCGGTTCAATGCGGCGATGGGTGAATATTCCATTTTCAGCAAGTGGTTATACAGTTGCAAAATATTCTCCCATTTTTCTCTGGTGTCGGATCGTTGCGTATTCCAGTAAGCAATACTAGCCTCCAGATGATACGTTGATATTTCATCTCCGCTGGCCGAGCAACTCAGAAAATATCCTCCCTTGCTGATCAAGTCCACATTCCACAGGGAAGGGTCCTGCTCTTCATACAAAATGATCTGGCCATTTTTGTCCGTCCTCGCTTCGAACCGGGAGGCGTGGAAGCACATCAGGGACAACAAGGCATTGACGGTTGGCTTATTGGTTGCCCTGTTTTCGACAAGCATGGTACAGAGCCGCATGGCTTCAAAGCAAAGGTCTTTTCGAAGGGTGCGGTCCTGACTCACGGAATAATAACCTTCGTTGAATAAAAGGTATATGGTTCTCAACACGACGGCTAGCCGTTCATCGATCTCGGACAATACCGGCAGCTCGATCCGGATCTTTTCCTCCCGCAGCTTTTCTTTTGCCCGGAACAATCTTTTATTGATCGTTTCCTTACTGGTAAGAAAGGCATCTGCAATTTCTTCGATGCCGAATCCGCAAAGGATCCGCAAGGACAGCCCGATCTGCGCCTCAGCCGGGATCGAAGGCTGACAGATCGCGAACATCATCTGCAACTGACTGTCGTTGATGTTTTGCGGGGAAAGATCGATCCCGGTATCTTCCATCCCGGAAGATGCCTGTATCCCGGAGGAACTGGCTTTAAGTTCCGGTGCAATTTTCCGTTCAAAGACCTGGTTCCGCTGCAAAAAGTTTTTTGCCTTGTTACCCGCCACATTATAAAGCCATGCCGTTGGATTGGGTGGATTGCCTTCCACTCCCCAGCTTTGCGCCGCCGTCAGAAATGTTTCACTGGCAATATCTTCCGCAATCTCGATCTGGCCGAACCCAAAGCGTTTACAGAGTACAGAAACGATCTTCCTGTACTCTGTCCGGAACAGATGTGGTATCAATTCGCCGTGGCTCATTAATAATTCACCGCTACGACCTTTCTTATTTCAACGCTGTTTCCTTCTCCATTCAGGATCGGGCAATCTTTTGCCAGACTGACCGCTTCGTCAAAATCCTTTGCTCTTATGATGATATATCCGGCGATCGACTCCTTGATCTCGGCAAAAGGACCGTCCGTTACCATGTTATCTTTCTTTATCACCCTTCCTTCCGTCGACAGGCCTTTGCCACCCACGAACTTATTCTGTGCGGCTATGCCACCCGCCCAATCCTGATATTGTTTCATATACACCTGCAAAAGTTCCGGGGAAGGCTGGGCCTCTTTGGTTAATATATCGAGGCGGTATAATAATAAGAATTCGTCCATTTTAGTTTTGTTTGATGGTTAAGATACTAATGAATTACCGATGAGCGAAATCCGGCGCAGGGGTATCGGGTGCAGGCTGGTAGCTCAGGAGGATAACGCCGCTTTTAAATGTCCTTGTATTGACCAGCTTCAGGTTGAGTGATTGCCTGATGCCCTTGAACAAGGGCGTACCATCGCCCAGAGCAACGGGATTCACCATGAACTGATATTCATCGATCAGGCCTTCTTCGGCAAACTGGTTCACAATGCTCCCACTGCCCAGTATGACCATATCATTACCTTTCTCCTGCTTAAATTTCCTCACGGCTTCTACAATATTGTCTTTGACCAACCTCGTATTGTTCCATTCTGCCTTTTTCAGGGTCCTTGAAAAGACGATCTTTTCGGCTTTATTCATTCCTTCGGCAAGGGCAGGTGCATGCTTGAGCGCCTGTGGGGTCGGCCAGAAACCGGCCATGTGCTCGTAGGTCACCCGCCCAAAAAGAAGGACGTTGCCCGACTGGGCATTCTCGGCGGCAAATTCGCTTTCTTCCGCGCCGCCTTGTCTGTTCCAGCTAAGGTCACCGTTTGGCCCTTTGAAATAGCCATTGAGGGTCACGAAGTTAAATACAAGTAACTTTCTCATCGCTCTTGATTTTAATGGTTATAAATGTAGGGATCACACACCTATAACAATCGGTATGGCTACGATTGGACATCCGCAAGGGTCAATTTTCTCTGTAAGCTTATTTTTTGGTGCTGCCCCTGGGTATCAGCGTCGACTTCAGAACGATCTTCTCATGCACATTGGCCATATCCTTCTTTTCCAGGTACCTGAACAATTGCAAGGCGGCCTGCTTCCCGATTTCAAAGGCTGGCTGAGTGATCGTAGTAAGCCCAGGATTCAGCAGCGAGGAGATCTCGAGATTGGAAAAGCTGATTATCTTAAGTTGCTGGGGGATCTTTATGTTTAGCTTTTCACAGGTATAATAACTGGCGATGGCCAGCTTTTCGGCAGAGGCGAATATACCATCGGGTTTTAAAGGGCCGGTGAGCGCATTTTCGAGGATCTCTTCGTTGGCGGCGGAATTATTCGTGAATTCCATGACCAGCCTTTCATCGATGGCGATCTTGTATTTTTTGAGCGCCTGGTAATATCCTTCCATTCTTTTATTGGAAATGGACAGATGCCTCGACAGATCAAGGTAGGCGATCCGTTTACAACCGGCCTGGATAAGATGTTCCGTAGCCGCAAAACCGCTTTCGAAATCATCGGTAGTTATGGCGCTGCTTTCAATGGTATCACACACCCGGTCGAAAAAAACAAGCGGGAGCCCTTTTTCTTTCAGATTTAACAGGTGGTTGAAATTATCCGTTTCCGCGGACAGGGACATCAGCACCCCATCCACCCGCCCATTCAGAAGATGGTTCACAAAAACGATCTCCTTCTGCATATTCTCATGGGTGATATAGATAAGGACATGATAGCCTTTCTCCTGGGCTATATATTCGATGCCATTGATGGCCAGCGCAAAAAAGTTATTGGCTACCTCCGGAATGACAACGGCAATGGTCTTACTCTTATTTTTACGTAAACTGCTGGCGTGCGGGTTTGGCTGATAGTCCAGTTTAAGCGCCATTTCCCTCACCTTGACCTTCGTCGCCTCGCTGATCTCAAAACTATCTCTTAATGCCCTTGATACCGTGCTGATGGACAAATTAAGGGCTTCCGCAACTCGTTTGATGTTCACGCTCATGGATACATAACTGAATACGGAAGGTAAGAAAACTTATGTTCTTACCTCCCGATTTTTACCGTGGCTCCACGCTCCACATGACCGACAGGCTCAGAGGACGGCGACCTATTTCAACGACGCGGGAGATGCGCCAAAGTGTTGACGGAAGGCCCGGCTAAAATGCGAGGCACTCTTGAATCCGCTCTCAAATGCAGTTTCTCCTACAGTTTTGCCCATATTACTAAGCAAATGCTTCGCAAATCTTAATCTCCTTTCCAGAAGCCATTTGCCTGGCGATACATCGTAATGTCGGACAAAATCCCTCTTAAAGGCAGAGAGGCTTCGGGATGTTAATTTGGCGAACTCCTCCAGCTTCAGGTTAAAACAAAAATTGTCCTCCATCACCCTTTCCATAGACACATGTTGGGGCTGCTTCAGCAACAATTGGAAATAGGACAACAATTCACTGTTACCCGGATTGTCGGCGATGGTAAGGACCAATTCTTTGAATTTTAATTCCACCAATGATTCATCGGGTTTATGACTCGGCCCCAAATAAGGTAACATGGATTGAAAGAATGCCTTGACGGTAGCACTGTTATCTATCTGGATAACAGGGTCGTATTTCCTTGCAGATACGCTGATTGGGGTTGATTTACTCTTTAATACTTCACAAATAAATTCATCCGGTACAAAGAACACCAAAAAACAAAATTCAGTATCTACAATTTGCTCTACGATACAGGCTCCCTTTCGCACAAATACGCAACTTCCTTTATTGAGCTCAAACGGTCCATGGGCCGTATGCCAGATCTTCCTGCCTTCCAGCACATATATGATATAGTTGTTGTGGCTCCAGAGGTCCTCGAATTTGCTTTTAAGCGCGCAGTTATAAAGGGTAAACAGAGAATCCCTGCAGGTAAGCCGCTCACATCGGCTGGGGTTGCTGGCTATATGTGTGTATAGATTATACAAACCTCATCAATTATGCACTCTTTTTAATTCATCCTCCGCACCCGTCGATCTTTCCTTTTTCACATTCATTCCTTTGTTGCCAAAATTATGCGTATACGTAAGGGAATAGCCAACGAGCCCAAAATTAAAGGTCCGGTTTACAACAGCTCCCCTGGACAGCTCCTCGCCAAATCTGTAATTACCTACTGAATTGAAGATATCCTTTGCCGCCAGCCGCAAAATGTCCTTTGATTTACCCAGCTTCTTTTGCAACCCGGCTCCGGCCTGATAAATGGGTTTGCGTTTTGCCGTACCCAAATAGGCGGTGGAAGAATATGATCCTGTAAGTTCCGCCGAGAAGTCCTTTGGCAGAGTAAAACGCTGTGTCGAGTTGAGTTCGTAATAGGCATATTGCAACAAAACTGGCCCATTATCGACTACAGCTCCGATACGCCGCCAATTAAAGCTGACATTATTTTGCATGCTCCATCCCCTGGTTATGCTAAACGGCGCCGCTAAGCTGGCTGTCAGGTATTGCTCGTACTTGAAATTTTCCACGGAGAGATATACCAGATTGCTTATCGTATCTATTCGCTGAGTCTGAAAATAAGAATTATTGATGGTATTGGTTTCATGGGTATAACTGATGGCCAAACTAAATTTTCTGGAATCATAGCTTGCCTGCAGGGTATTGGCAATCGCCGGCTGCAACGCCGGGTTGCCGGAAAAGAAGGTCTTGGGGTCAAAGAACACCGTAAAAGGCGCCAGGTCGTTAAAAGTGGGCCGGGTAATCCGTCTGCTATACGAGAAGTTAATATTGTTCTCCTCATTCAGCTTCTTCGAAATAAAAAAGGTCGGAAATAATTCTCCATATTTACGGTTGACAAGGTTTGCGGTCTTCGTCGTCCCCAGATCGGATGTGGTGTATTCATACCGCAACCCTGCCTTTACGGACACTTTACCGCCCAGGTCCATGTTAAGGGAGGTATAAGCCGCACCTATATTTTCTTTTAACAGATAGGTTGCGGAAAGAGCGGAATCGGCGATCCATACCCCCTGGTTATATTTATCTACGCTCACCTCATTGGTAAATGTGGCTAAAGAAATTTTAGCTCCTGCTTCCAGGGTAATTTTCCTCCCCAATGGAGTGGTGTACCCGGAGGAGAAGACCCAGAAATGAATGGGGGTCAGCTTTCCGCTTCTCACATCTTCATGAAATAGAAAATCGTTTGCATGATCATAGTAATCCGTTGAATAGGAATTTGGATTATTATCCTTATAGTAAATATAATTGGCATCGAACTGGATAACTTTGCCGGGCTTGAATACATGCTGAAAGTTGAGATTGGCCATTATATTTTGCCAAAGGTTCAGCTCAGGATCGTCAATGCTGGTAATAGTCGTATCCAGTACATTGTTTTTGCTTATCGTCGCGCCGTTATGGGCGATCATCGACCAACGACTGGTATATCCACCTATCAACGCGCCGATGGTCGTTGAAGTATCTGCCTGATAGTCCATACCGATCCTTATATTATGAACATCCATCGTTGCATCCCGGTTGGAGAAGGAGCTGTTGGTAACAACCGTTCCCCCCTTTGTAAACTGCGTAAACCCCGTGCTGGGCTGGATATAGTGATCATGATTGAATGCATAATTGCCATACACGGATATTTTGTCGCTCCTGTAATTGAAATTGCCTCCCGCCGAGCCCAATTCCCGGTTACCATACCCTGCGGAAAGGAACCAGGAACCGCTGAGGCCTGCATAGGGGCTGTCGATAAGGATAATATTAATATACCCGGCATTCCCAGAGGCGTCATATTTCGATGGGGGCGTTGTGATCAGTTCGATCTTCTCGATATTCCCCGCAGGAATACTGGCCAATAATTGCAGCATGGCATCCGCGGGCATATAATTTATCCTCCCGTTTATCATCACCGAAACACCGCTTTTCCCGTTGATGGAAAGGGCATTACTCTGCCTGTTTACGGTCACTCCGGGTGATTTTTCCAATACATCCAGGGCAGTGCCACCTGCGCTTGTGATACTGTTTCTTACATTGATCACCGTCCTGTCGACCTTTTGTTCGAATAGCTGCTTTCGGCCGGTCACCAATACTTCTTTCAGCGTGATCACTTTTTTAACCGTATCGTCCTGAGCAGATACACGCGGAAGAACGATCAGCAAACAGCTGGAAAAAAAAGCTGCACGCAGTATACAATGGGCAGGCAGCATACAAATTAAGGTGCGCATCAGCTTTTGGGATATTCCTCCACAACTTTCAAGTCTTCATCATACACACATATCGTCTTGATATTGTTGTCATTCTCAATATGAAGGATATAGACAGGCCCGGTAAAGAAATACGGTAAAGTAATTTCCCTTACCCAGTAAATTTCAAAGTCAGCATAGCCAGCTCTTACGATCTTCCGGATACCGCTCTCTAATTTCGCTTCCGTATAATCTCTTTCAGTCCCACTCCAGTTCCCCCTCCTGTCATACTCGACCTTGGTCTGGATATCTCCTGTTGTGAAGGAGACCACAAACCTGTCCTTATATTCCACCCATTTTTCATCCTTGACGATGCCGAACCTGTTCCTGAAATCCTTGATAGCCTTGGTGCTTACCGTGGAATTATATAAACTCAGCGCTTCCAGCAACAAGGGCCGGGCTGCAGGCATTTTAATGATATAGGGTTGGGATTTCTGAGAGAAAACGGGATTATTGATCCCCAATAAACTGATGACAGCCAGAAAGGCGGCCGATAGGAAATGTTTCATGATTAACGTTAATTTGATTTCGGTCCGCAAGATAAACAGGAAATGGGACCTGTTAAACAGCCTTTTAACGATCGGCCACCCTTTCCTTTCCATCGGATGCTATTGGCCTACCATCGGTGGGCCGAGCACCTGCTCGCCATATAGCTGATAGGCATATATCCATTGTCGTGATATGATCAAGGTCTTGATAACCTGACATCATTCTCTTCAGCCCCAGTTTTACTCCCCCATACACAAGCTCCCCGCGGACACCCCCCAGGACCCGTTTTTATCCCTTATTATCGTTTTGCTCCAAAAAAATGGCCTTTTTTTGTGATTTTATCGTCCCTTTCCACACTAATAGGATGTAGCCCCATTTTTCCATGCATAACGAACAGGAATTTATCGGAATTATAAAAGAGAACGAAGGCCTTATTTATAAGGTCACCAGGCTGTACGCCAATAATAAAGAGGATGAGCAGGACCTGTATCAGGACATCGTTTATCAGCTCTGGAGATCCTTTGGTTCCTTCAGAAAGGAGGCGAAGATCAGTACCTGGATGTATCGTATAGCCTTGAACACCTCCATTGCCTGGCTGACCAGGGCGAAAAAGAAAAGAGAGCATCTACCCATCGGTGAATGGCTGACAAACGAAACGGATGCCAGCGATCTGGTAAAAGATGAGCGGATCGAGGCCTTATATGCCATTATAAAGCAACTCAACACGATAGAAAAAGCCATTATCCTCCTTTACCTTGAAGGGAAGACATACGAAGAAATAGAAAACATCACCGGGTTTACTGCTACCAACATCGGCACCCGTCTGACCAGGATCAAACAAAAGATTAGATCTCAAATAAAAAAATAACCATTATGGAATTAGAAGAAATGAAATCGCTCTGGGGCGAGATGTCTGTGGAGCTTGAAAAACAAAAAAAACTAACCGATTCATTGATCATCAGAATGACAAAGACAGATTACAGAAATAAGCTCAACAAAATACTGATCCCTGAAGCAATAAGCTCACTGGGTTGTTTTGCAGGTGTCGCATTCATATTGATCGACTTTCAAAAGCTGAACACCTGGTATCTGATGGCTTGCGGGATCACTTCTGTTTTAATACTATTCCTCTTGCCTGTCCTGTCTATAAAAGCAATCCGCAATCTCCGGTCGGTAAATATTTCGGAGAATAACATCAGGCAATCCTTATTGGAGTATGCACAAGGCAGAGTCCAGTTCGTATTCGTTCAAAAACTAAGCTTTTACCTTGGATGCATACTGATGCTGGTCATCCTGCCTGTCATGGGGCTGCTTATTGCCGGAAAAGATCTTTTTACAGCCACCAGACTATGGCTTTGGTACGCTGTTTCATTCCCTTTCTTCTATGGCGTTTCCCGATGGGTATTGAAATGCTATATCAGGACGGCTACGGATGCCGAGAACATGCTGAAAGAACTGGAGAGCTGATGCATCTGCTCGTCCGATCCAGATAGCGGATCACCTATATTTTCCCCACGATCTTACTCCCCGCTGCCGCATCCAATAATATCTCGCAATTGGGATGCAGCTGTACGACCGACGCCGGGATATCGGTCGTAACTGGCCCGAGTATAGCCTGCCCGATAATATCCGCCTTATGTGCGCCTTTGGCGATCAGGATCAGCTTCCGCGTATACATGATATTCCTGATCCCCCTCGTCAATCCGCCCAACACCGTTTCCGGTGGCACCTGCGTTTCCCGGCGTACACGCGCTTCGAAATCGGGGTCCATGGGCGATACCCAGGTCTCGCTTTCAAATGGAGTGCCCGGCTGGTTGATCCCTATGTGCCCATTGCTCCCTATGCCCAACATCTGCAGATCGGCCCCTCCCCGCTCGGCCAGACGGCGTTCGAACAGCCTTGCCTCCGCCTCGAAATCATCCGACAGGGTTGGCGGCATGATAAAATTCTCCTCTGGAATACCCAGCGGTCCGGCCAGCTGATTAAGGATCATGGTATAACAACTGCCCGCATATTCCCTCGGCAGGTTGGTCAGCTCATCCACGTTAAAAACGGTTATCCTGGACACATCGAAAGGGTATTGTTTATAAATGGCCGATACGATATTATGCATGTTAAGGGTAGTCTGCCCGGTGGAGAGGCCAATGACAGCAGCAGGCTTCTCCAGCATCTGCGCAATGATGCGCCATGCGGCCGCAACGTCGAATGCATGTTCGTCTTTCGTGATCGTTATTTTCATGGTTATTGCTTCTTTAATTCTTCCGTAAAAAATAGATCGATGGCTGCTGCCGCCGCCGCTTCGTCCTCGCCCTCGACAAGGATGGTAATGCCATCCCCGCCTTTCAGGGCCATTGACAATATATTCAGCATGCTGTTAAGCCGGACTGTCTTATCACCCCTTCTCAGGCTCGTGGCAGACTTATATTTCTTTACCAGTCTTATCAGGTTGGTGGCAGGACGGGCATGCAGGCCTTCTGTCGCCGTGATCAGATAATTTTTTTCAATCATGATTGCATTGCTTCTTGTAAATAATCGAGTATGGTCTCCGAACTATCCATGGCCATTACACGCTGACAGATCTCCCGGGCTGTAGCCATGCTGTTATGGATAATGATATTTTTTACATATGGTATCGAAGAGACGCTCATGGAAAACTCCTTAAGTCCCATGCCCAGTAATAATAAGGTTGCCTGCACATCCCCTGCCAGTTCGCCACACATGCCCGTGTGGATATGATGTTTGTCGCCCTGCACGATCACCTGCTGGATCAACCGCAGTACACCCGGGTTGAATGGATCGTACAAATGCTTTACCCGTTCGTTCATCCGGTCGACGGCAAGCGTGTACTGACAAAGATCATTGGTGCCGATGCTGAAAAAATCGACCTCTCTGGCCAGTATATCCGCAGTAACGGCCGCTGACGGTATTTCAATCATAATACCCAATGGTATACCTCTGTCGAAGGCGATGCCCGCCGAAGATAAGTCGGTTTTCACTTCTTCCAGTATCGCCCTGGCCTGTCTCACCTCCTGCACATTGCTGATCATGGGCAGCATGATCTTCAACTGACCAAACTGACTTGCCCTTAATATGGCCCTCAGCTGGGTGATAAAGATCTCCTTCTGGTCGAGGGAGATCCGGATAGCCCGGTAGCCAAGAAAGGGGTTGGGCTCTGCGGGCAGGTTTAAATAAGGCAGTTGCTTATCCCCGCCGATATCCAGCGATCTTACCGTGACAGGCCTGCCCTTTGCTTTTATGGCTATGCTTTTATAAAACTCAAACTGCTCCTCCTCCCCCGGCAGGGCGTTCCTGCCCATAAAGAGCATTTCCGTCCGCAACAGTCCACTTCCCTCGCCACCGGACAAAAAAGAGGCTTCCATCTCGGCTACTCCGGAAATATTAGCCAGCAGGGTTATCTTCACCCCATCCGTCGTACGGGCCTCGACATCTTTTAAGTCATTCAACAAAGCAACCTGTTTTGCAAAGGCCATTTTCCTCGCAGCGTATTCGTCGATCATCGTTTGCGAAGGTTGCACAAGGATCACCCCTTCCAAGCCATCCACGATCACCAGATCGTTGGTCCTGATAACCTCCAGGCCTGCGCCACAGCCCACCACGGCAGGGATGCCCTTCGCCCTGGCGATAATAGCCGCATGCGAGGTCTTGCTTCCCGTCTGCGTTGCAAAACCGCTGACCCTGGCAGTATCCATGATAAGGGTATCCGACGGCGTTATATCCTCAGCAATAATAATGGTATTCTCCCCGGTAATCTGCGCACCGCCTGAAAATGAGCGCTCCGTCCGGCCTGCCCATAAGCTTTGCGCCAGGCCCTGTAATGATCCGTTCAGATGCCGCAGGATCCTGTTACCCGCATCCTGCACATCGGCCTCCCTCGCGCTGAAATATTCGTCGTTCATATTCTGGAACACGTCCCTGGCGATTTCGATCACTTCGATCACCGCATCGTTGGCGCATCTTTTTTCAATCGTTATTTTTTTGGTCACATCCACGCCGATCTGCTCGTCCTGCAACAACTCGGTCTGGATCTCCAGGATGTCCAGGCCCGGATCATCATCGGGTAACGTTGCCTTAAGAGCCTCTACCTCACCGACTGCCGCCTTTACGGCATCCTCAAACTTTTTGATTTCCTGCTGTACTTCCTCCTCACTCCGCAAACCTATCCCGGTAACAAGGATCTCCTGCTTTTTCAGGACCTGCGCCCTGCCAATGGCAATACCCGGTGAAACTCCGATTCCTTTCATGATGATGGTTGCTTAAAACTTGATTATGCCAGCACATGCGTTATGCTGCCTATAAAGCCCAGTACAAGCAGGCCCAGCAGCAACCATGTGGTTTTTATATTTTTTTTGATAAAATGATAGGTCAGAAAAGTAATGCCCAGCGGGATGATGCTGGGTACGATCTGATCCAGTATGCTTTGCAAATGGACGGACGAGTCCGTGCCGCCGATAGTGATGGGCGTAGTGACATTCATCAATGTTGCCGTCATAGCGCCGATAACCATAAGGCCAAGAATAGACGAGCCCGCCGTCAGTTTGTCCATCACATTGGTTTTGGCAAGGTTCTGCAGGAACCGGGTACCGGTGTTATACCCGATAAAAGTAAGATGGTAACGCAGGATAAGATGCGGCAGATTGAAGATGAGCAGGAACAGGATGGGGCCGAGGATATTACCTTTGATGGCCAGTGAAACACCGACTCCTGCGGCAATGACCTTAAAAGTTCCCCAGAACAGACTATCGAACACACCGGCCAGCGGTCCCATAAGTCCCAGCTTTACGGAGTTGATCGATTCCTCATCGAAATCATGATTTTCGGACCGGCTGTTCTGTTCTTCCATCGCAGCGATGATCCCAATGATCAGCGTAGAGCCATACGGGCTGGTATTAAAGAATTGTAAATGTCGCTTCAGGGCGGCAGCCATACTCTCCCGGGTAGTATATAATTTTTTCAGGACGGGAATAATGGCAAAGGCAAATCCGCTGTTTTGCCAGGTCTCGAAGTTAAAATTGGCTTCCAGCGCCAGCGACCGGAAAAACAGACTCCTGATCGTTCTTTTCGACAGCACCGGCACAGGTTTGGGAGTTGCTGCGTCACCATCGTATCCTTCTTCCTCCTCACCCTTATATCCTTCTCTCTCTTCATTGACAGCGGGCTTATGCGTGATATCCGTAATTATAAGCGCGGCTATGACACCCAGGCCGCCGATCGCGATCACCGGCAACTTCAGATAGCTGGTCAGGATAAAGCCGAGAAAAAAATAGGGCGCCACCTTTTTATTGAACATGAGGTTGAGCAATAAGGCAAAGCCCAGGGCGGGCAGCAGATTGCCCGCAACCCGCAGGCCATCATTCACCCAGGCTGGTATCAGGTCGAGGAATTTCTTCATGACATCCGCACCAAGCTGCAATGCGGCGAAAGTGATGAGGCCCATCAGCAATGGCTTCAACAAACCGGACAATACATGCAGCCGTTGTATCTTCCGGTAACTGCCCTCTTCGGCGTATTGCACAAACTTCTTATTGAAGACCGATCTGAAAACAAACAATCCACTGATGACCATTTCGGCAAGGATGGAGATCGGTATGGCTAAGGCAAGGGCTATGGCCGGTCCCTTACCCGAAAGGATGGCGAAGGCCGTACTCAGGACGCCGCCCGTGATAACATCCGGAGGGATCGCAGCCCCTACCTTTATATTGCCCATAAAGATCAGCTCCAGCGTAGCGCCGATGATGACGCCCTGGTTAAGATCACCCAGCGCCAGGCCTACAAGCGGCGCAAGCACCAGTGGCCTGCTGAGCAGCGTGGTGCCCAGAAAATCCTCCGAATGGCCAAACATGGCTATCAGCGTGATAAAGACAAAGGAAACTAACATAACCCCTCCACCATTTGTCTGCCGTCCGTCGGCACCTGTCTGATCTCCAGCTCCACGCCCTTGTCCTGCATTTCCTTTATGACCGGCAGGTCTTCATCGGTAATGGCAATGGCCCTGGATATAAGTCTCGAGCCTTCCCTGCCTCTTATCCCGCCAAAATTTACGGATCTGATCTCGCTTACCCCTGCTGTCAGAGAGGCGGCATCCCGGATACTGTTGATAAGGACAAGTATCCTGAGCTTACCGTTCCTTTCGTCGTTTAAAAAAACGATCGCATCGGCCACCGTTTTAATCAGCAGTTTCGTATTGGCGGGTCGTGCCAGGTTCATGGTCATTTTTTGAAATTCATCCTTCGCCACCTTGTCATTGGCCACCAGCAGGCAATCCACCCCTAAGGCTGGCACCCATGTAAAAGCCACCTGGCCATGTACGAGCCGGTCATCGATTCTTGTCAGCTTAATCATCGTTGTTGGAAGTAATTAATTTATTTACATACACCAATTGTTCCTTCGCATTGGCGATTGCCGATCCGATGACTTCATCGACAGGCATATCGGGATCGGCCATGATAACTTCGATCAGCAACGGAAGATTAAAACCCGAAACGACATGCACATTCCTCCCCTGCGTAACACGCAGCACCTGATTGGTAATGCTGCCCCCAAGCAGATCCGTAAAAATGATCAGTTCATCCGCCTCGCCGGTGTTTTTCAGCACAGCCGCTATCTCGGCTTCGATATCTTTGTTCCCATCCACATAGGCTTCGATTAAAAAAATATTCTCCGTCTGTCCTAAAATAATATCTAATGAAGATTTGACCCCTTTTGCAAAATGGCCGTGCGTAGCTATAAGGAATTTGCGGGCGCTCTTTTGTTGTTCCATGTAATTTTTACCTACCTTGTCAAAATAATGAATAATTTTTAAACAATCCTGTAAAATATTAAAAAATCTTCTTCAGTGCTCATGATAAAAAGTAGAAGGGTATTGCTGACGATCTGTTTATCGACTCTCTTTCTGATCAGCGTCTCCGGCCAGTCGCGTAACGACCCGGACCGGGCGTTGGAACAACCCATCACCATACTGGCCAATCAGGTAGCCTACAATATGGAGGCGCCCAGAAGCGCACTGATCAGGAGCGTGAAGCCCTTGCCTGAAAGCACAGATTTCAGCCTGATAGACACACAGACCTCAAAAACCGTTTATACCGGCAAGCTCAAGAAAGCTGAACAGGTCGGCAGCTGGCAGGAAAATACATGGTACAGCCGGATTGATTTCTCAGATTTCCATCAGCCAGGATCTTATAAACTCCAGATAGAAGTAGACGGAAAAATTTACAGATCCTACCCATTCCAGCTGGAAGAAAAGGCGCTTACGAAAATTGCGGTGCCGGCCATTATAAATTTCTTTTATCATCAGCGGGCCAGTTCACCCGAGGAACAGGAGGCAGATAAGAGCATTCAGCTTTTCGGCAGCGACAAGACCGTTGATCTCAGGGGAGGTTGGTGCGACGCCTCCGGCGATGTAAGCAAATATTTTTCGCACCTGGCCTATACGAACTTCATGTCCCCGCAGCAGATCCCGATGGTGGACTGGTCGATGATCAACACCGTGGAAAGGATCCCGAAACTGCTGGATCAGATCGGCTCCAGAGATGCCCTGATAAATGAAGCCCTGTATGGTGCGGACTATATCATGCGGTCCCTGTCACCTGAAGGATACTTTTACATGACGGTCTTTACCTACTTCAACAAGGACGCCAAAGCCCGGAGAGTGGTTGGGTTACTGGCTGACAGCAAGACAACATCCGATTACCAATGTGCCTGGCGGGAAGGCGGAGGGATGGCAATTGCCGCCCTGGCGCGTATTTCAAAATGGGGGCGCGACGGGGACTATACCTCCGCTCAATATCTCGCAGCGGCCGGGCGCGCATTTGTACATCTTCAACAATTCAGTACCCGGTACGCCGATGACGGAAAGGATAATGTCATAGACGATTATTGTGCCCTGATGGCGGCAACCGAGTTGTGGATAGCAACTGGAAAAACAATATATCGGACGGAAGCCCGTAAACGGGCCGGCAATCTGAATACCCGGCTCTCACCCTCAGGTTATTTCGTTGCCAATGATGCCGATCGCCCTTTCTGGCACGCCGCGGATGCCGGTTTGCCCATCATGGCCTTAGCCCGGTATCTGGATATAGAGACTGACTCAACCAGCCGCAATAAAGCCCTGTCGGCGATAAAAAGATCGCTTGATTATAATTTGACGATAACACATGAAGTAGTCAATCCATTCGGATATCCCCGGCAAAGCTTTTTATATAAGGGGAAGGTAAAGAACGGTTTTTTCATCCCGCATGAAAATGAGAGCGGCTGGTGGTGGCAGGGAGAGGACGCTCGCCTGGGCTCCCTGGCGGCAGCCATGCTGGTTGGCGGGCGATTGGTGTATCCCGCAGACGGTCCGCTTGGCGTAAAACCTGAACTGGCGCGCTATGCATCGGATCTTGTTTCCTGGGTTCTGGGCGCGAATCCATATAATATGTGCATGATGTATGGTTACGGTAAGAACAATGTGCCCTATATGGCTTCCATGTATGGACATGGGTCTGGCAAAGGCGGCATTTCGAATGGCATCTCGGGAAAGGAAGGCGATGGCTCGGGCATTGAATTTAAAGTGGAAGATAACGGCAACGAATGGCGGTGGAGCGAGCAGTGGATACCACACAGCAGCTGGTTCCTGCAGGCCGTTACCGCCATGGTTGCAGAATAAAACAAAAAATAATGAGATCAGTTATCCGGTTTTTTGTGGGGCTCGCCATCCTGCTGACAATAAGCAGTACCGTAAAGGCGCAGTTCCCCAGATTTAAGGTATTGGCATTTTACAGCACCCAGGTGGAGACATCCCATGTCGAATTTGCCAATGACGCCATAAAGTTCTTTAAAGCGCTCACGGAGGGCAATGGTTTTGTGTTCGACACGACCAGTAATATGGCAGACCTGAATACGGCCAGGATCAAAGATTATCAGTTACTGGTGTGGATCAATGACTTTCCGCATAACGAGGCGCAGCGAGAGGCCTTCAGGGATTATATGGAGAATGGCGGCGGCTGGCTGGGCTTCCACGTAGCGGCATACAATGACCGCGACACGAACTGGCCATGGTTCGTAAAATTCCTGGGGGGAGCGGTCTTTTACAACAACAACTGGCCACCCATGCCGGTAAAGCTGATCGTTGACGATACCCTGCACAGCGTTACAAAAGGATTGCCCCGGACATTCATTGCGCCCATCAATGAATGGTATCAGTGGAAGCCCAACCCGCGGGAAAATAAGAAAGTAAAAGTGTTGGTTACGCTCTCGCCCGAAAATTATCCGCTGGGCCTCAAAGACATCATCACTTCCGGCGATATACCGGTCGTCTGGACAAATACCGGCTACCGCATGATCTATCTCAATATGGGCCACGGACCCCATATCTTCACCGATGCCACCCAGAATAAACTGATCATCGCCGCCCTCCGCTGGGTCGTCGCCACCGACAAAAAAGGCAATCCATTCGAGCGGTAAGGAGCGTATTTCCGCCCCTTTTCCAGTAATTCTCCGCCACCTCCATCCGATTCACTGTTTCAGGGGATAGGATTCCTTATGCAGTTATCTACTTTCACGCTAAATCTATCCAAAACATTCAGGCATGAAAAAGATACTCCAGTTCTCCATTACCGTCGCAATACTCCTCGATCTGTCCGGTTGTAAAAAGACCAGCAGCCCCATGGCTTCGGTCCCGGATAAACCAACTCAGACGGAAGTGGGGACCCCCGTCGGCGATCTGGTCAGCAAGACGATCGGAAAAGAAGGCGGCGCCATTGTTTCCGCGGATGGAAATGCGGAGCTCGTGTTCCCTGCTGGTGCGCTGGCGGGCCCTACCAATATCAGTATCCAACCCATTACCAACACCGCTCCGAACGGTATTGGCAATTCCTATAGCTTTTTGCCCGAAGGGACCAGATTCCTTCAACCAGTGACTTTGAAATTTCACTATACGGCGGAGAACCTGGCATCGACTTTAGCCGACCTGATGGGGATCGCTTTTCAGGACAGTACCGGCGCCTGGTACAGGGTTAAAAATTTCACCAATGACACCGTGAATAAGATCATCTCCGCTCCAATAAGGCATTTCAGCAGATGGGCGCCATTCGATCTCTTATTTATCAATCCTCCCATAGCAGCTTTGGGAGTTGGCAAGAGCATGGTTCTGAAGGTAGATATCGTAAGCTCAGACGATGAAACGGTCAAGCTCGGACCAAACTCCGACGACGAATTAGCGCCGCTGATTGTACTATCCGATAAAAAGATCGTATGGTCTGCGAATGGTGTCGTCAATGGAAATTCAAGTTTCGGCACGTTGTCTGCCGGTTCAGCTAATTCAGCTTCCTACCACGCGCCTGCAAAAATTCCTTCCGGATCAGGTAACCCGGTAGGGGTCAGCGCAAAAGCAGATGTTCATTTTACCTATAATGGTAAAAGATTTGATAATACATTCCTCCTTGCCAGCATCCGGATCGTCGATGCCCTGGTGTATCTGCTGGAAATGAAAAAACTGGACAGCGTCATACAAATGGACCCCAATTATATGGTGGTCTGGGATTCGGTGAGTATGAAGATAACGGTCCGGGATACCGTTGTTGTTATATCGGAGATCACCAATTTTGAATCAAAAGCGACGCCTGCCCAGCTTGTATATGCCCATGAGGCCTATTATTTTGTTCCCGATCCGGTCGGTCAGATCAATATTACAAATGCTACCGGAGTAGTGGGCACCTCAATTCTTACCAGCACACCGGGCAGCAGGCTTCTGAGCCTGTTATTCACGCAGAACGGAACACATGAGCCCAAGCTCCGGTACACGACCGATAATGGCTATCAGGACTTTTTCGGCGGCGATCCCAGCCCGGGCGCTCCGCTCGGCTGGAGTTTCGAGCTGTTACCTGATGGAGAGCCCAGCGCCGGTGCTCTGGCCCCTTTGGTTGGAATTGCCGACGTGGCCATAGGAGTCAGGATAACCTTGCAGAAATAACGGATCATCCCAGTGGCAGATAGTATTGGTTTTTTCAATACTTTCACACCTAAAAACCCGCATGCCCAATCTCCTCTTTCAACAAATTTGTCTGGTTACTTTTTTTTGTAGTATTTCATGGCAAAGTAAAGCGCAAAATACCGCCACGGCATTACAACCGCCAAAATATCCGGTGCTGGCGCAAACTTTTCTTGATTCACTTACACCGGGGCAAAAGAAGCTGGCCCAAGTAAACTTTGAGGATACGATACGACAGCATTGGCTAAGGGAGCCGGGTCAACGGCAGGGTTTAAAAATGGATAGCCTCAGTGAGCCTCAAAAAATCGCTTTCCATGAACTGATGCGCAATTGCCTGAGCAGCCAGGGTTATTTAAAAGTTACCTCGGTCATGTTTAATGAAGATATCCAGAAGAAATTTGAGCCTGGCCTGGGGCGGAATGAATATTGGGTGCAAATATTTGGCGACCCATCCGCGGGCGGTTGGTGGGGATGGAAGATAGAGGGGCACCATTTAACGGTGAATTTTACCTTCAGGGGCGATAAGATGATCTCACATACCCCGTTCCTTATTGGTTCCAACCCCGCAAATGGAAAAACGGACAGCGCTCGTGCAGGCCTGCTGATACTAAACAATGAAGATGAGCTGGCCAGGCGGCTTGTAAATTCATTCGATGATGCGCAGCTGAAAGAAGGTTACACCGCCGAAAAAAAACCAAAAATCGTATTCAGTGAGCAAAACCGGCAGCAGATAAAAGTACCGGCGCAAGGCATTTTTTTCAATAAGCTCAGCAAAGGGCAGCAGGCGCTGTTAAGAACGCTTACGGAGGAATTCATAAACAATTTCCATCCCGCAGAAATACCTCCCATCGAACGGATCCTGAACAGCAATACCAAATTCTTTTACATGGACAGGAAGGAGGCAGGGCAAGAATACTACTATCGAATAATAACCGGCAACATATTGATAGAATGCGAGAATTATGGCAATCACATACACTGCTTCTGGCGCTCTGCCAATGATTTTGGAAAAGATAGCATAAAGCAGCCCGGGTAGATGCAAATAATTGTTATCTTAAAGAGGCATTACCAACATTTAAAAGTAACCCGGATGAAAGTAAGAAATCTTACACCAAACGGCAACATCGCAGAATACGTTGAAAGGATTTTGATAATTGAAAATTATCAAATTACCAGCCCCTTTTCATTGCCCTTGTTCGCCAACGGCTCGCCAACTTTGGTTTTTAACTCGGTAAGAGGAACCCTTAAGGATAATCCTACCACTAATCTTACACTCTTCGGGCAAACCATTCTTCCCGAAGTATTGACTTTTACAGAAGACTTCACATTGATTGCCTATTTTTTCAAACCTTATTCATTATCCTCAATTTTCGGAGTAACAGGTAAGGAATTGACTGATAAGCCGGTTGACCTGAATTTGTTAGCGCCAAAGAAAACTACCAGGCTTCAGGAACAATTATTGAATGCCGGTTCAACAAGAAACAGGATTGCCTTATTGGATAATTATATATCTGATTTAATAACCGTTGCCAAAAGCGACTGCCCGATAATTAAATACGCCGCGACCAAAATTGCACACAATTCTTCGGCAGAAATTTTGTCTTTGGTTCAAAAGGACCTGTATGTTACCCAAAGAACCTTTCAAAGAATGTTTGAAAAACAAATTGGTATCTCACCAAACCTATTCAGACGGATCCGCCAGTTCAATGCGGCCTTTCAGCAGTTAAACAATAGAAATTTTCATAAATTATCGGACATAGCATTTAGGAATGGCTATGCAGATCAAAGCCATTACATCCGTTCTTTCAAAGAGTTTACGAACCTTACACCCAATGAATATCTCAATTTTGGCTCCCACCCATAAAGTCAAGAATGTCGTTTTTGTTCTATTTTGGCTTTGCCATCAAACATACTTTTGTCATACATTATTAATAGCAAAACCTAAAAAATGACAAATCGACTGTATCCCTGCTTATGGTTTGACGGACAAGCCAAAGCAGCAGCAGAATACTATTGTTCCATTTTTAAAAACTCAAGAATAACCGAAGAGAATTCAATCGTTGTAAACTTTGAATTGAACGGCCATAAAATTATGGGTTTAAATGGCGGGCCAAAATATAAATTTACGCCTGCGACGTCATTTGTAATAGAATGTGAAACACAGGAGGAAATTGATTACTATTGGGAAAAGTTGGGCGAAGGCGGCCGGTATGACCAATGTGGCTGGCTTGACGACAAATTTGGATTTTCCTGGCAGGTTGTGCCGGCGGTCTTGCATAAACTAATGGCTGACCCCAAAAAGGCGCCCGGCGTAATCGAAGCATTTATGAAAATGTCAAAGTTTGATATTAAAACTTTACTAGACGCCTAAAATGAATGCATTGACTGCACATCATATTATCCATTTCCGCAAGCCTTTCAGATAGGCCGGATAGTCTGCCTTCATTAGTGCTTCGTTGGCTTTTCGTTTTGCTATGATCACGTCACGCATAGCAGACCACTCTGCTCCCATGGTATCAACCCTTTTTTTCAATTCTTCAAGATTGATGTCCCTGCAATATATAGAAGAACCTGGCTGCTGCTTCCATGATTGAGAAATGTTACCCACGTCAAATGGATCGAAACCCAATTCTTCTACCAGCCTAAACACCACTTCCTTCGCTTTTGTATCGTCACCTGAAACCGCTAGAGCGATACGGCTTTTTTCGCCTCTGGTTCTGCCCATAACTTTTAGGCTTGTCGCAAGAATGGAGTTAAATACCTTAACAACAGGAATGCCTGATTGCTCCTGGACCCACAAGCTATCTATGCCACCTTGGTCAAGTGCCGGTATGGCTCCATCGCGGAGGCTTGGATAATAATTCCCCGTGTCAAGGACAACCACGTCCTCCGGAAGATCTTTAAACAGTTTTTTTGGAAGATCCTGTACATTTTTTTGAGGGATTGCAACAATGATCACTCGTTTATTCTTTGTAGCTTCTTCTACGGTGGCTGCGGCAGCTCCAATATCCTCGGTAAGTTGTTTTAAGGACGCTGGGCCCCGGGAGTTAGCAATGGAAACAGTATGTCCCAGTTTAACAAATTTTGACGCCAGACAGCTTCCCATTTCGCCTGAACCGATAATTCCAATATTCATCATTCCATATTTAAATGATACTCTTGTTTAAATTTATGCCCTAGTATCTTTCTTTGAATTTTGCTGGCCTTTTCCTGTAATGATCAGGCTATACTTCAGGCCTTGCCTACGGCAGAATGAAATTTCTCTTCATCTGTAGTCATTGGACTGCCAGTGCTGTTCGGCTGGCCTTCACCCGTGGTTATCAAACTCAACAAACTTTGCTGTATATAGTGGCTCCACCCATTTGAACAGACATCAAAACATTCATACTCGGGAACTAAACCCAGGTGAGTGAAGCAGATTTGCGTTTTGTTGTCCTTTTCAGAGATTTCAAAACTAATTTTGGTGCCTGTCCATTCGCTTTGATCTTTCGTGAGCCTATCGTTGCTTCGCAACGGATGGGAAGCATCATCGAATATCCCAGGCTTAAAATAGTTGTCCATCACAAGCCAAACAATTTTTTTGTCGGCGATGACGTCTATTAATTTTATTTGACAACGATGAATGTCTTCGAAATGGTATTTAAACTCATCATTGAGCCTGTCTGTCCTGCCTTCAATTTCTTCCGACCACCATCCGCGAACATTGTTGATGGCATTGAAAGCTTCTTTCGGAGTTTGGTCTACTAATATAGTAGTGGTAAAATCTGACGTAGTCATTTTGTTGATTTTTTTAAAGTCTATTAATTTAATGTTCCGGAATAGAGAAAAGATCTCTTAATACAGGAATTGTTCTAATACAATCTGACCGTCTTTCACTTCATATAACATTATCTGATCCATTTTTATTCTTCCAAAACCTTCCACCGTAATCTCTACGCCCCGTCCTACCGCAAAATGATTACCTCCTATAACGGGTTGGGTTGTATAAGCTCCATGAAACTCCTGAACCTTCTTCACAAACTCCTCGCCTTTTTTGCGAACAGCAGTTTTGCCCTCTGCATACTTAAAATACGGAGAATCTGGAGGATCTACGCTTCTTACATTATCTGCAAAAAACTCATCCTGTATTTCAAACCATTTTTCTTGCTGAGCAAGCTCGTTGAACCGTGCTGCAACCTCCTGAGTTGTCATTGCTGTCTTGTTTGCCGTCATAAAATTTTTATTTTTTCAGTTGGATAATTTGTTATTTAATAAGGTTTCTAACTTTTTCAGTTTAGATGTCCAGAACTTGTCAAAGTGAGAGATCCAGGCTTGCAGTTCTTCGAAGCCATCCTTTTTCAGCGTGCAATACCGTTCCCGGCCGATATCCTTGATAGAAATAAACCCGGCGCTGTATAAGATTTTAATATGCTTTGAAACGGCGGGACGGCTCATATCGAAATTATCTGCCAGGCTGTTGATGGTCAGACTATCGGCTGAGAGCAGCATCAGCATCTTTCTCCTGCTTGGATCGCCGATCACCTGGAAGGTGTCAAGCGTTGGTATTGCCATGTTGTGCAGCGTTTAAACGGTCAGCGATTTTTTGGATGTTTTTCAGCCAGCCATCGATCAAACCATTGTAAAAATTCAGGTTTTCAATTTTTGTGAAGCCGCTATGCTCCAGGAAAAGTTCCGTGCCCTTATCTGTTGGCTGCAATTTCCATACAACGACGGAATCAAGCGTGATCTCGCCTTCGCCGGGGCCGCTCTTCCAGGAATAAGAAAGCTTTTTAAAGGGAACGATCTCCAATACCTTGCAGTAGAAGATTCCATCAAAATCGAGGCTTGGTATCGGGTTTGTTCTGAATTGAAAATCAAGTCCTATGATAGGCTGAAAATCATTTTTCATGAGCCATTGCTCCATCAGTTCAGGTTTCGTCAGGTATTCCCAAACCGTCTCGACTGGATGAGGGAAGAAAATTTGGTGTTTAATAGTTTTTGTCATAATAAGTAACTTTAAAGTTACCCAAATGTATAGGTAACTTTTGAGTTACGCAAATATTTTTAAAAAAAATCGGAAATTTATGTTGGCTGGCAAAAAAAGGAGGTCACTCCCACCGCTGCTATTTAATTGAACGCCAAAAGTTAAAAGGTGGTAAATGGACGTAAAAAAATGCCGCAGACTGACTGGATCCCCATTGACCGGGCCGCAGACTAGAGGCATAGGAGCTGAATACCGACACCTTTTCATTTTTGTTACTCCAGCTTCTTTGCGTCAGCCAAAAGTATGCTGTTGATGCCCTCAGTCATCTGCCGTTTTACCCGACTAAAGCATTCTTCTGCTTCCTTTTTCGGTGTGCCTTTCATGGCTTGCCTGATGGCTGTTTCGATATCAGGTAGCACTGCCCGGACCGAGGAACTTATGCTGGAATAGCTTTGACCCAGGACCTGCAGGATATGTTTATAGTTCTCGTAGGACGACATTAATTTTCGGGCCCCGCTCTGCGAATATTGCAGCGGCAGGTTTTCACGTATAGCTGTGAGTTGAATTTTGACTTCACTGCTGGTCATTGGCCGTTTTGCTCAAAGTTAACCTTATTTGGTATGGAAGATCATTGTTATGCCACATTAAGAAGTCCTGGCTTGTACATTATGGGCACTCCAGCGACCAGCAAATCCTTGCGGGCAAATTGAAAATTAAGCGGAGTTTGCTATTTTTATCGCTTTATAAGCTAGTTTAATTAATATGCGTCGCAAAATTGACGGATGCCAACCAGGGTGCCAATGCCGATATACATATGATTAGTTTTTTAGGTGAAGCGTTTATGCAATTCACTAACTAAATAAATGCTAAAAAAGCGTGCCACACCTGTAAATCACTAAAAATGGACGGAAAAGCTCGTAGAAGTATTTATTCATTAATCTTCCAAAGTGTTAATCGGGAATATTGTCTACACAAATTCGTTTAGAATTGGGCAAATTTTATTTTTGTGAACTGTTTTTCTCAACTTCGCATTGCAAGCCTGCCGGTCATTTCCCGATACTGAAAATCAACATCTTAAATCAGCCGAGGGACAAGTGAGGGACAAAAAATATCACTTTCTTTTGAAGCCATTGGGCATGAATTGAATTTTCATCAAGAGAGACACCGGGGCCTGCACCATAAAGGGCTCCATACAATCTATTGTTTTTCGCGACAAAGCCAACAGATGTTATATACTGATCTGCCAACATACCTGACTTCATTTGCATCATGAAGCAAACCCATCAGGTAATAATTGTTGTCCTTGAAACTGAATACCTTTATATGTTGTGCTATGAAGCCTTCATTCAGAATATCCCCGCTATAGGCAAAGTCGATCATATCGGTGCTTCTTTGAGTAAAAAATAATCATCCGGGAGCGATTCCGTTAGCACAGAAATCGGTATTTTTATAGTATAATCCACCAGGATGCGTTTAATACTGGCTATAGTTGCGTCGATAACGTTCCTTTTCGCGAAGGCCCAGACGCATTTGCCCATCAGCCAGTTAGGTTACGGACAATGGGTACCCTCCCCCGATCATCCTCTTTTAGCCGACAGCAATTCTTCCGATCACAAATGGCAGCTCACTCACTATGCCGGGTTCACTGCTGGTGCCATTTTTTGGGCTGGCAGCACAAGCTTTATTTCGGTGCCGGCCGGTCTGCAACTGAGCCGTCCATTGAATAAGAATCTATATGGTTTCGCCGGCGTTTCCGTAGCGCCGGTCTTCTTTAGCTTCAATCGTCTATATACACAGCCCGTTCTAAATCTCTCTTACCCCGGCCACAACCTTCCCATGGGAAACGGCTTCGGCCTGAATTCGGGAGTAGAGGCAGGTCTGATGTATATCAATGATGCCAAAACGTTTTCGATATCAAGTAGTATCGGTGTAGACAGGACCAGTTATCCCGCATATCCGACGAACAGGACTCCCACGAAAAAGCCATAACTGTCCAGTCAGCCCCCTTGATCAAGAGCGGCAGGTCCTCACTGTCCACGGCCCGGTTGCTTTATAGCTTCGCCAAGATGAACCCGATCGGGTTTTTTGTTGTCACAGGAATAGCTTAACTTAATTCATCAAAATATATCCAATTTAATGAACGGAGAAACAGAAAACCATGAGCTGACGGCAGACGAAAAGAAACTGTTTGAGGACCTCATGCCTGAAGACTTGAACGAGATTATGGACACCGGCTTTAACCGGCGGCATTTTCTCAAGTTGATGGCTATAGCCGGCACGGGCATGCTGGCAGCGCATCTGTTAGGAACCGAACAGCTTCTTGCCCGGCCGCTAAATCCTGCTTACGTGGATAATTTACCAGCGGGTATTGAAAATGCTGTTAAAGTCTCTTTCAAAGTTAACGGAACAAAAAAAAGCCTCGAAGTCGATCCGCGAATGACGTTATTGGACACACTCAGGGAAAGGATGCAATTAACAGGCTCAAAAAAAGGGTGTGATCATGGACAGTGCGGCGCTTGTACAGTAATGGCAGACGGCAGGCGGATCTTGTCGTGCCTGACCCTGGCAGCCAGTTGTGAAGGCAGGTCGATTACCACAATAGAAGGAATTGCCAACGGCCATGATATTCATCCAATGCAGGCGTCCTTTATTAAGCACGATGGTTTTCAATGCGGTTATTGTACTTCGGGACAGATCTGCTCGGCGATGGCGTTGCTCACGGAGGCCAAAAACGGCGAGATAAGTTATGTAACAGCAGATATAAGGAAACGCCCGGCGGCGCTTCTGCTATCCGAAAACGAAATAAGGGAGCGCATGTCGGGGAATATTTGCCGCTGCGGTGCTTACCCTAATATAGTGGCAGCTATTCTCGAAGTCCAGTCGGGCAAAGCAGTGGAGCAGACCTGGAACTTTGCAGGTTAAAAACAGTATATCAAAAAAGAAACAAAATTATGAGACCCTTTAAATATACCAGAGTCGACACCATCCCCCCGGCTGTAAAATTGGCCGGGGCTAACCTAAATGCAAAGTTTCTCGCGGGTGGTACAAATATCCTCGATCTGATGAAAGAAGATGTCGCGCAGCCGGATGAGTTAATTGACATTAGCGCCCTGAAACTAACACAGATAAGGTTCCTGACCGATGGCATAAATAATGGCGGGGTATCCATCGGCGCACTTGCAAAAAATGCGGAAACTGCCAATCATGAACTTATTCGTATGCAGTACCCCTTGCTTACTCAGGCCATACTCGCGGGGGCATCGGCCCAGATCAGGAATATGGCTACCAATGGCGGCAATTTAATGCAAAGGACCCGTTGTCCTTATTTCTATGAGGTGGCTATGCCCTGCAACAAGCGCGCGCCCGGGTCTGGATGCGGGGCGATGGAAGGGATCAACCGGATGCACGCCATTTTCGGATGGTCGGAAAAATGTATTGCCGTACATCCTTCGGATATGGCGGTGGCGCTGGCCGCCTATGACGCGGTAGTTCTGGTTCAAAATAAGGAAGGGCGGCAACGCAGTATCCCTTTTACAGAGTTCCATCGCCTGCCGGGCGAAATACCGGAAAAAGACAATAACCTGCTTGTTGGCGAGTTGATAACTGCTATTGAGTTGCCTCGCAATAATTTTGCAGACCATACTTATTATCTGAAAGTGCGCGACCGTGCCTCCTATGCCTTTGCCCTTGTATCTGTGGCCGCGGGCTTGGAACTAAACGGCAGCAAAATAGCCGGTGCAAGAATTGCAATGGGCGGGGTTGCACATAAACCCTGGCGCGCGCTCAGGGCAGAGCAGTTGCTTGTCGGCAAAGAACCTACAGAAGCCAATTTTAAGGCAGCGGCCGAATTAGAAATGGAGATGGCAAAACCGCTGGCCGGCAATAAATTTAAGGTTGAACTCGGCAAACGGAGCATTGTCCGGGCACTAAACATCGCAATGAATAATGATGGAAACAAATAAAATAACCGGCACACCCGTTGACCGAGTGGATGGCCTGTTAAAGGTAACGGGTAAAGCCACCTATGCCACGGATTACAAGGTGGATCATATGGCGTATGCCTGTATTTTCAAAAGCACGATAGCTGCCGGAACAATTACCCGGATAGATTCGGCCGAAGCGGAAAAAATACCCGGGATCCTGGCGGTGATCACGCATTTAAATGCTCCAAAACTTAACCTCAGAGGCGGACTAAGGGGAGGCGCATTATTACAAGGGCCCGAAGTGAAATTCTACGGTCAGCACATCGGGATCATGGTTGCCGAAACCTTTGAACAGGCGAGTCATGCGGCAAGGCTGGTGAAAGTAGAATACCAGCCTTCAGATGCAAGGGTCGACTTTGATAAATTGAAAACGGAAGCAGTACCGGCAAAGGAAGCGGATATCAAACGAGGCGATCTTGAAACCGCGTTCGGCAATGGGGAATTTTCCGTTGACGAAATTTATGAAACTCCAATTGAACATCACCATCCTATGGAGCCTCACGCGACCATTGCCGTATGGGAGGGCGACCACCTAACTTTATATAATGCTTCGCAAATTGTTAATGGAGCGCAACATGCCGCTGCCAGTACCTTAAATATCAGCCCGGAGAAAGTCCGTATCGTATCTCCCTATATCGGCGGAGGTTTCGGCTCAAAGGGTGGCCAGTGGGCCAACCTGGTTCTGGCGGCAGTGGCCGCTAAAATGGTAAGCAGGCCGGTCCAACTAGCCCTGAACAGGCAGCAAATGTTCAATTCGGTGGGGCTTCGGCAGCGCAATATGCAAAGGGTATGCCTCGCGGCTAACAAGGAAGGGAAACTGCTGGCCCTGGCGCATCAAACCACTACCCTTTGCGCAATAAGCGACGAATTTGTAGAGCCCTGCGGAGATTGTTCAAAGATCATGTATGAAGTGCCAAATTCACTGATCGGTTACCGGGTTGTGCCTATGAACATTATTACGCCAACTTATACCCGCGGCCCGGGAAAATCCACAGGGAGTTTTGCTTTAGAATCAGCCATCGATGAACTTGCTTTTAAGCTCAGCATGGACCCGATTGAATTCAGGTTAAAAAATGAGCCTCCTAAAGATCCTTCAAATGGTAAGCCCTGGTCTTCGCGTAAACTGGTGGAATGTTTAAAGGAGGGAGCCAAAGCATTCGGCTGGGAAAAAAGGAACGCTGAGCCCGGTCGGCAGCAGCAGGGTGACTGGCTGGTTGGTTATGGCGTAGCCTGCGGCACCTATCCGGCACATCAGCAGGCAAGTTCGGCAATAATTAAGTTAACCAGGGAAGGAAGTAAAATATATGCAAGCGTAGAAATGGCCGCCGCCGATTTGGGTACGGGGACACATACCATTTTGGCGCAGACAGCGGCCGACGGACTTGGATTACCTATCGGTCAGGTGCGTGTAATCATAGGGGACTCCGATCTGCCGCCGGCGGCAGGGTCCGTGGGATCGGTAGGTGCGACAAGCTATGCCAACGCCGTAAATGATGGCTGCGGGAAGATCACCGATGAGCTAATTGCTAAATCCGGGAAGCAGTTTTTGGTACGGCCAACGGCCGCTCAGCTGATGGAATCAGAACAGATAAATGCCTTCCAATCCCATGTTGACGCCAAAGCGCCCGCGGAGGCAAACCAGTATTCTTCACACAGTTTCAACGCAAATTTTGCGGAAGTATGGGTAAGCCGGTCCACCGGAATGGCGACGGTAAAACGTTTTTTGGCCGTTACCGCAGCGGGTAAAATTCTGAATCCCAAAACGGCGCGTTCTCAGATCATCGGCGGGAACGTCTGGGGGATCGGAATGGCCCTCACCGAGGAATCGGTTATCGACCCGCGATGGGGAAATTTTATCACCCGGTCTTTCGCCGACTATCATGTGCCCGCCAATCTGGACATCGGGCATATAGAAACCATTTTTATCCACGAAGAGGATGTTATTCCCAACAAAATGGGTATAAAAGGCATAGGCGAAATTGCTATTGTCGGAGTTGCGGCCGCTGTCGCCAACGCTATATTCAATGCAACAGGGAAGCGCATCAGACAATTACCTATAACGCCTGACAAGTTGCTTTAAACAACCTTTAATCCCCATCTTTCTTCAGAGATAAACTATTCTCCATATAGGTATGTGCCCTTTTCATTGTCACAAGTTTGGGAATAAATGTTACGTTGAGTCTCCATGGGTTTTACCGACATATAGCTGCCGCTGATTGATAACTGCTGCCAATTTCAACAATGTCGAGCCAGCTTGTTGGCAACCGAATGTTGTGCGGTCGTGCTGCTGTTAATAGACGAATGATAAGACTGTATTTTTATTCCTTGTTGCCTGGATATTTTGAACCAGTCCCAAAAAATACTTCAATGGATTTGATCTTCCCTATACTGTTAAAGCTAAAAACATCAACGTTGCGGACGACTTTATCATCTGCAGTAATTATCTGAACCAGCAGCATCAGGTCATCGCCGTTTTCAACCATTTTAATATAGTTAACCTTTTTAATAAATTTGGCTGATCCCCAACATTTCTCTTTGAATTTGTCTACGGAGATATGGTCATCATTGTTGGGACTGGTGAAAGTGAAGCCGCCAGCAAACTGCGCTGCCACGGCGTTCCAGTCCTTTTTTTCAAAACCTGAATAGTATGCCTTGACTACTCTTTCTTTCTCTGTGCTTTGTGCATTACTACTGGCAGCCATGCAGATTAAGAGGAGGCATATCATTAGCCGTATCATAGTACTGTTTTAATTGGTGTTTGATTTAAAATCTCATTTAAAGACAAGCTGAGTAAAGCTATGTTTTTTTGCCCTTTCCAATGGTTCGCTTGTCTATAAATTCTAAAAAAATATTATGCAATATGTCATTTCGCATATGAATATATGTTAAAATGGACAATATACTCTTTTCAGCTTTTAGCTTCCTATTTTACCGCATTAAGCGCGGATTTCACCGAAATTAGCAGCCGGTTAGTGACCTTTAATGTGCCGGGTAACCCTTGTCTTTCCCTGAATCCCATGCTTTCTACTCTTTTGCCAAAACGCCCCTTTCTAATTGTGATTCCTGTACTCGCTCGGCGACTTGCCAGTTTTAGCCTTGAATATCTTGGTAAAATGTGAGGGATATTCAAAGCCAAGCTCATAGGCGATCTCGCTGATCGAACTTTCCGTTCCCCATAATAGCGACTTGGCCTTGTCGACCAGTTCGAGGTGAATATGTTCCACCGTGCTCTTTCCGGTGAACTTCTGAAGGAGATCCGAAAGATAATTGGGCGACAGATTCAACTTTGAAGCAAAATAAGTAACTGTTGGCAAACCGGATTCTATTAGGGTGCTTTGGCCAAAGTAATCTTTTAGCAATGCTTCGAACCGCTGCACGACATCGGCATTCACTTTGGCCCGGGTATAAAACTGACGGTCATAAAAACGGTTACAATAATTCAGGAGCAACTCTATATTACTGACAATCACGCTTTGGGTATGCTTATCGATAGACTGCATGTATTCCCTGCCGATCTTTTCTACACAATCTTTAATGATCTTACGCTCTTCCTCTGAAATATGCAGCGCTTCATTCACCTCATAATGGAAAAAGGAATACTGGTGCATCTTTTTGCCCAGGCTGGTCCCATGAAACAGATCCGGATGAATGAACAAGGCCCATCCTTCATCCACATTGACATCGGGACCAGATCCAATCACCTGACCTGGCGCGGTGAACATTAATGAGCCTTCTCTAAAATCGTACTGGCTCTTGCCATAATACAGCAGCCCCTCGAACTTTTTGCAGGAGATCGTGTAAAATCCGAACCGGAATAGAGCATTTTCTTTCGGTCGCCTGGCATAAAAGTCCTTATGGTCGATGACACTGACCAGCGGATGCCGCGGCCGGGAATACTGTACCAGGTCGTGAAGATCGCTGATGGATTCAAGGTCAATATAAGATTTGATTGCTTTTTTCATTGATGTCATAAAATTAAAGAAAAAGCTGCCCTGCGCCACTATTTTGCAGGGCAGCTATCACTCAGATACCAGTCTGGCTGACCATCATCCTTTTAAACGCCATATCGTCCATTTGCTGCCGGGCCTCCAGCAATGGCACGGCATCGTGTCCTACGGGATACCGTAATTTTTCAGTGCCGTCCGAAGCTGCTTCGTAGATGGCTTCGGCTACCTCGCCAATGTTTTCGGACATAGGCCATTGCTCTAATTTCCCCAGGAACCGGTCGAATGGCTGTTGGTAGTCGTCAATGCCGCCTACGCCGTAAAAACTCATGGAGCGCCCGGCAAAGTCTGTCTTATAACCGCCCGGTTCAACCAGCTTAAGCCGGATGCCTAGCGGGTTGAGTTCATATTGCAAGGATTCGGTCAATCCCTCTACGGCAAATTTAGTGGCATGGTAAAGCGTGCAGAACGGGAAGGTAAGCTTTCCGCCAACGGAAGATACATTGATAATGGTGCCGTATTTATGCGCTCGCATACCCGGTAAAATGGCCTTGGCAACTTCGATCAACCCGAAGAAGTTGACCTCGAACTGTTGCCGGATCACTTCCTCGGGTGCGGCTTCAAGCGTGCCCAGCGTACCGAAGCCGGCGTTGTTCACCAGTACATCGATCTGGCCAAATTGGCGTAAACCTGCTTGTACGGCTTCGCGGATGCTGTTTTTGTCGGTAACGTCCAGCCTGGTCACGAGCACACCGCTTATCGCGGAAAGCTCTGTCTCTTTTTCAGGCGAGCGCATAGTGGCAATTACGTTCCAGTCTTTTTGATGGAATAGTTTAACGGTTGCTCTTCCGAAGCCGGAAGAAGCGCCTGTAATTAATACTGTCTTTTTCATTTGAGCTTGTGTTAATTGTTCCACACAAAGGTCTCATGAATGACTCGGTCCGGTTTATACGTTTCTTTGGAATGCTTATATATTTCTTAGATTTACTTCTCCCCCGCTACTTCCCGATGTAAATCAGCAGCTTACTATAGCAAAGGTACAAATGAGGTACAAGGTCTCTCAAGAAAGGCACTTCCGGCCATTGTCGAAGGTGTAATTATTAACCGGTTATTTCTCCATTCTGCGAAACCGGTTGAGCAACTCAAGCATTCTTTTTATCAAGTTCGGAAATTCATGCGATGCTCCATAAATCATCACTCTACGCATCTGTACATAATCAGCTTCCCATTGTCCAATGACCGTATCTGGTGGGATAAACATAATGTGTGTAGGTGCATGCAGCGAGTAATCCAATCCCCGGATGGCATTAAAGTTCTGGCGATGTTCTATGATAACAGCATAAAATGATCGTCCTCCATAGCTGCTATCGCGTATTCGGTAACCATTAAACTTTCAAGGTCGTATATATGCTTTGAAAGCCGATGGTGCCGGATCTTTTCAGTCGGTTTTGAAAATTCTTCATGCAATATATTCTATCAGTCTTCCTGTTATTATCTCCGAAATTTCACCTTGCTGTCAATATTTTGCGCTGTTTTTACTCCCTGTTTTGTACCTTCTTCCACCGCATGACGAGTATGAATACCGCCATAAACTCTTGAAATCGCAATGGCACTGGCAAATTCATTAAAAGAATTGTAGGAATAGCTACCCATGTCCTCCGGACCTTTTCCCAAATCAATCATTTGGCCTTTATAAGTATTGTTTATGAAAGACACATGATCTCCGAAAATGGTGGTGAGTGCCTGAGCGAATGCACCACTAAAAGTTGCATGGTTTGCCGGAAAATCAGGATGGGGCGGTGTGGAAATAAAAGGCTTCCACCAGGTAGCCGGGTCATTGGAGGGCTCTATCACTCTGCGAATAAACTGAAAGGGTCTTTCCTGCATGAAATGGAATTTTGCTTTCATGCAACCAATAGTGGCATCAAACAGGCTGATACCTGTTTTGGCATAAGCAAATGCGGATATATCGAGTGCCGGATTTTGTTGTTCCAGAATTTGTTTCAATACAGGAATATAGCTCGCTCCGGAAGGATACCCATTCACGGCCGGGTCATCATAATATTTGGCCAGACGCTTTTGATCATAGGTCAGGTTTTTCGAGAAGTCATAAACTTCCTTAAAATCCTTGTAATAAGGAGAGGCTACATCTGCATCATTATATACATAAGGCGATGAGGTTACATTTTCGATACTGCCAGCAACCATGGTGCGGGTATCACCCCAGTAGGCAAGACCATTAGCAATGGTAGGGTTATTATTTTCCGGCCACCAAAGGCCTGGACTGTTGTTGGTCAGTACTAAGGCTGGCCAGGAAGACCATGGATGATCTGTAGTGGACCAGCTAAAAACTTTTTCGGCTACAGCTTTTCCGAAGGCTTTTGACCGTTCAAAGGTTGCAGTGTCGCCGATTTCTGTTTTATAGATTCCATTTAATTGATCTTCAAGTTTTTGCACCGAATCGTTCGTTGCAGGAGTGAAGGTAAAAAGTTTCCTGGTCATTTCAGCCAAAGCGGCATTGGCACAGGTTGGCCAGTGATAGGCTTTACCCGGTTCCGTTTGAGGCATTTGGGGCATTTCGTTTAGTTGGCCGTAGAGGCTCTGATAAGCGGGCATGCCGGGCACTACGGCTTCGTATAAGGCTACGCCACAATAAGCCATGTATCTCCCAGCATTAACTCCATAAGAAACAGCAGGGGAATACAACAAAGGCAATTGAACACCCAGCCATTTTTTTACAACATCCGAAGAATAAGTTTTGGTTTCCTGCAGATGACCGTCGGTCTCCTTTGATCCTTTCCGGCACGAAAAATTAAGTAATGATGCAGTTGCAACCAGCAAAATTGTACAAACGATTTTTTGTTTCATTGTTGAGTGTTTAGTATTAGTTAACAAGGTGTTATGACCAGCGAAAGGTGCTATTCTGAAAACCGGATGCGGATTTTGTGAGCACTTCAGGAAAATTGGAAGATCAGTACAAAGCAGAGGCAAAATAGAAACGGCTTTGCCTATTATAAATTCTAATCGCTTAACAGATTCGTTTCTCGGAAACAAGGCAGTTAAAACAGGCTTGTGGTTTTCAGGAGAGAAAACCGTCGTTTGTCTGCAATTGAATGTCGTTTGTCGTTTTTATTTTCCAGGTGAAACAATCATGTAGATTAATTGCTTAAATTGTAGAAAGCAAGCTTCAGCCTGAATATGATCAAAACAAACGAGTTTATTTTTTCCCCGAAATACGGGGTGCTGCGGCACGTCTCGTTTTGGTTGTTATGGCTTTTTGGATGGACCTGCTTCTTGTCAATGATTTGGTCAACATTTACTCATAATTTTATTCGCATCGGACTTTGGATTCCGGCCTTTATAACCTTCAGTTATCCTGTTTCATACATTGCGATTCCAAAGCTGCTGTTGAAAGACAAATACCTGATCTTCCTGGGCTCAATTATTCTCTGGCTTGCAGTTGGGTGGTTCCTGAGCGTCTATTATCTTAAGTATATATCCGCTCCAGTGTTATATCGGATGGGCATGCCCCCCGGCGAGGGTTATGCATGGCAATGTTTCCTTTGCATGGTAACCACCGCAGCTTGTTTCTCTTCTTTATCGCTTGGGAAGCAGTGGTTATTGAAGCAAAGAGATTTTCTGCGGGCGCAACAGGAAAAAATAACGGCCGAGCTGCAAGTGCTGAAAGCACAGGTGCACCCGCATTTTTTATTTAATACGCTTAATAATATTTATTCTTTTTCTCTCGATAGATCGCCTAAAACGCCGGAGCTTATTTTAAAACTTTCATCATTGCTTAGCTACATGCTTTATGATTGCAAGGCAGAAGAAGTGAGGCTGGAGAAAGAAGTGGAGATCATGAAAGATTATATTGGCCTGGAAAAAGAACGCTATGGCAATACAATAGAAATATCGTGGACAGTGGAAGGCGACATCAGGGGTGTTTTCATATCACCCTTGTTGATGCTTCCTTTTTTGGAAAATGCCTTTAAGCATGGCGCATCGGAGCAAATTGAAAAACCTTGGCTGGGAGTGGATATATCCGTAGCGAACAATATATTAAAATTCAAAATCGCCAATAGCAAAAACGAATATGTATCGCACAGCAATAATGGCATTGGTATCAACAATGTTAAAAAACGTCTCGAATTTCTTTATCCTGGGAAATATGAACTGAAGATAAATGATGAGGGAGATTTCTTTGCAGTTTCATTAATGGTTAAATTGAGCGGTAGCATATCAGCATATACGATGCCGCATCTCCCTCCTGTAACTGCTCAAACTATCCCCTCATGAAGCTTCGTTGCCTGCTTATAGATGATGAGCCTCCGGCATTGAAAGTGCTGGCGAAATATATTTCTTCCCTTAATGACATGGAAATTGTGGGCCAGTGCAGAAATGCAATTGAAGCATTAGGGGTATTGCGGCACAAAACAGTTGATGTCATTTTTCTCGATATTAAAATGCCCCGCATCATCGGTACTGAATTTTTAAAAAACCTTTCCCATCCGCCCAAAGTAATTTTTGTTACGGCTTACAGAGAATATGCAATTGATGGTTTTGAATTGGATGCAGTGGATTATTTGGTTAAGCCTGTTTCCTTTGAACGCTTTTTTAAAGCCATCACCAAATTAAACCGGATGATGGGCCGTGAAGTGTTTGTAACCACAATAAATGAAGCGCCTGACCCGGCTGCTTTTATTTACCTGAAAGTGGACAGGGATATGAAAAAAGTTTTTGTGAATGAAATTGAGTACATCGAAAGCTGGAAAGATTATGTAAAGATTTTTCTTACAGGTGGCAGGCATTTTCTGGTAAAACGTGCCATTCGTGTAATTGAAAATATTTTGTCCGATCACAAGTTTATCCGGGTGCACCGGTCGTACATAGTTTCTCTCAACAAAATTTCCGGTTATAATGGATTGGCAGTTCAAATTGGACAATGTGAAATTCCCATCGGGCGACTATATAAACAATCGGTAATGGAACGACTGCAAAGCAAAGAATCGGCATAAATTCAATCTAGTTTTGCGGACGATTAACAGTTTAACACGCTTTAGTGACTAAAAACAAACTGTAAATCATTTATTTACAACGAATAAAAAAATGTTACATTCTATTATTTCCCGATACAGAACTTACGTTTCAGCATTGGACGCGGGTTTGAGAGGAATTAGTGACAGATTAGTGACAAAACCTATGTAGTGTATTAATCAAGCAATATTAGATAGAAATTATTTACACTCTTCGATCAATTCATCATTTTTTCGTAGGATTACCGGCTCATTTATTTTGGATTCATTTTCCACTCCATTCTCAAAAGATTGTTGCATTGAAATAAACCACTTTTTAATTAAATTACTAGCCTGCTTTAAATGACCATTATCACTATAAAAATCAAAGATTGCAGTAGAAAATTGTTTTGATACATCCGACTCTGAATTGAGATTATCAAATAAAGTTAAAAGGGAATTATTATTTTTCGCCTTCTTTTCCACAAAATCTCCCATTTCTTTGGGTCCTCTCACAAACCGCTTAAATATATGTTCGATTGCCTCAGAACTGTTATCAATTCCAATCCATTTTCTATTAAGATCATTTGCTTCGCCAAGAGTCGTTCCAGATCCTGCAAAACAATCCATAACAATGTCACCTTTATTCGATGATGCTTCAATAATTCTTCTAAGAAGCATTGGGGTTTTTTCCGTTGGATACCCTGTAATTTTTATATTTTGATTTAACGAGTCTTGTAAATCAAACCAAATATCTTGTATAGATATTCCCTCCGATTGATCGTGATATATTTTACGCCTGGGATTGCCGTTTTCAGACCAGTATATTTCACCCTTTTCATGTAATGCATCCAATTTCTTAGGAGTAAACTGCCAATGCTTACCAGCAGGAGGTAACATACCCCTCCAGGGTTTACCCGTTTCTCCATTTCTTATACCCGGAGCATGTATGGGAACTTTTTTAAATCGGCGACCTGTTTCAGGTTCTATATTATTATACTCTTTTTTAATCTTTTCCTCTGTCCATGGCTCCATGGGTCTATTCCATATGTATTTATCTGTTTTTGTATAAAAAAGTATATAATCTGAAACATTCCCGTACGAGTTTCTAGTAGAATTTTTATTGGAACATTTCTTTCGTGTAATGCAATTCTTGAAATTCTTTACGCCAAATATTTCATCCATTATTATTTTTGCCTGAAATATCATATTCCCATCAAGATGCAAATAAATAGACCCTAGATCAGATAATATTTCGCGCATTAAAATCAATCGCTGCCTGAGAAACTCTAAATAGTTGGCTCCAATTAAGTCATCTTTATATGATTCTGTATTCTCTCTGGATTGAAATATACTATTTGTGCCATACGGTGGGTCAATATAGATCAATGCAATTTTGCCTTTAAGGTCCATTTTATCAAGCAAATGCCTCATTACATCTAAATTATCGCCATAAAAAATATAATTTCCTATATTTTCTTCTAAAGATATATTTTGCCGCAATAGTAGTTTGTACTCTATTGAACATTCAGCTTTTAATATTGCTTCCAAAGGAACTTTCCCTGTATAATCAAGAGTATAGCCAATATTATTTTCCTCGTACGATTGTCGATTTACAATATTAGTCTTGTTCTGCCATTTGCCTTTTGTTTCTCCGGTAGCCATAAAATCCTTTTTTTAACTATTTAACCATTCTGTTGTAAGTCTTTCAGGAATCATTCTAAGAGTTGAAACCATAATTTTGCCATCCCAACTCATTTCAAGTTTTGAATAATCATCCCACATAGATCCTAGAAGCAACCCTGGCCCATCATTTATAAATATGAGTTTACACTTAATATCTTTGATTTCCGCATATCCCAAAAATTCATTAGCACAATTGTTATATCCTCCGGTACGATCATCCTCTTGTGCACCACCTCTGTCAGAATCATACCTAGCCAATCCAATTGCTATAATTTTCGAACCATTTTTTATTACAAAATCAATAGGCCTAGTTGGATTGGGATAATCTTCAAATAGCTCTTTCATTAAAATATCTCTTCCTGCACGTATCGGCCCCGTGACTTGAAAATCCGGGAATAATTCCTTAACAATTCCGAAAAATTTCTCTGTAAGATCATATCCTTTTTTGCCTCTATCCCTATATTCCCAAAGTATAGCGCATAATGCCTCATCGGGAATAGGTCTACTTGTAAAAGCTCTTTGTACTTCGTTTATTTTTCTAAATCTTGTGCCAAAATTATCTGTAATTTGTTTTGCAATTCCTTTCTTTTTTAACATTTCTACAGGAGTATCTGGACTTACATACTTTCGAAATACTCTTGCCAATTGAATCCTCATCCAAATCTCCTTTATTTCTACAATTGCCATAAATAAACCTATCGAGGATTCAGAAGATTTGAGAATTTGCCCAAATAGAACCAATACGGGCTTATACAATTCACAAGCTTGTTCTAATATATCCGGGTAAAATTCGCCGCTAGTTAATGTTATCCAATTGTGCCCATCCTCTTTGTAATCAGCGAAAAGCTTTAATTTATTTAATTCCACAAATTAATATTTGTCCGAAATTAAGCTATCACTGATCAATTTTCATTACAACTTCTAAACAACTAATAAACACCCATTTAAGTAAAATCGGTAAAATAACTCAATCAAAAACACTAATTTATTTAGCAAATAAAAATACTGACTTTCAGAAATATTTCCCTCGGAAACTTATCCACATTACTGGGATTATTATAAGGATGATTTAGGGGTTAGTTTTAATATTCATGTAGATCATATTGTGAGAGCCTGTCCCGTTCACTCCTTTAAAAATTGCTTTTGGTAACGTGGAAAGCCCAAACTACCGCGCTAAGTACAATATTAATCATCTCAACGCTATCGCCAAGGTGTTCAAATGCTCCGCAAGAGACTTCTGGCCAAAGGAGCCGATTTGACCACCAGGCCTTCTGAAATTTCGACGATCGCCTTTTGCATGGACAAAGTATCACATTATTGCAATCCTCGAAATTTCCAGACCCCTCAACGCTTAAAATGCATTTTGAGGTAATTGGATACCCCAGTCGGGCAAAAACATGGTCTTACTATAAAATAACAAGCCGCCGCCGAAACAGGCGACTTGTGGGAATTGGAGGGATTGGAACCATAGAACTTTAGTATTTATTCAGGCAATCGAAAATTGACCGGTATCCGGCTCGCCGCCTCAATCTTCTTCTTATCAATCACTTTCGTATATATCTCAGTCGTTTTCAATTGTTTATGTCCCAGCAATTTACTCACTGTGTAGATATCCGTATCGTTGGAGAGTTGAAGCGTAGCGAAGGAGTGACGGGCGCAATGGAAAGTGATCGTTTTTTGTACCCCGGCATCGTCCACCCAATTCTGTAACTGCTGATTCATCCAGGTGTGATATTTCAGCCCTTCAAATATCTCCTGCTCTCCCGGTAGCTGCTCGCCCAATATTCTGATAGCCTGTTCGGAGATCGGCAACACTTCCGATCCTTTCGTCTTCTTCTGTGTATACTCAATAGTCCAGCCGCTTGCTTCCGAATAGCTTATCTTCCTCCAAGTCAGCGCCCGCACATCACTCCACCGAAGCCCGGTGAGCGCACTGAAAAGAAATGCCTTTCTTAGCAGTTCATTTTCGCAGGGAGTAGCCACCATTTTTTTCAGTTCCTCAAAGGTGAGGAATTGCCGGTGGGTTTCGGTTCCCTTAATGCCTTTGACGCGGGCGCAGGGGTTCTCCTTAATCATTTTATTCATATACGCCTCTCTGATAGCCGCCCTCACTTTGTTATAGTAGGATTGCGCCGAGTTCGCGTTTAGCTTTCCTTCTCCCCGCCTGCTGACATCTTTTGATAAGTATTCTTTAAATCCTTCAAGGAAACGGTCGTCGATACTCTCGAGGGTGTAATCTGCGCCGTTGCAGTATTCTTTCAAGTGCCCATAAGTACTCTTCCAGTTGCCACCGTTCCCATTCGATCCGTTAGCTTTCTTTTCCGCAAGGTGGAGGAAGTAATCCAGAAAGGATATTTTTCCCTTCTCACTACTGACAAACCCGTTACCGGTGGTTTGGAAATCCAGCGTCTGCTTCGCCCGGATCGATTCTGCAAGTTGAAGCATTCCCTTATTGTGTTCTTTCTCCAGATTTGTTTTGGGGCTTTCATATACGTATAGTTTTAACCATTCGTATCTCGTTTTCTGTCTGGGAGCCTGGAATACCAGATACAGACTATACATTTTCTTCTTTCCTTTAGCCGTAGTATCTCCCGATAACTGGCTGGCACGCTTTCTTAGATGAATTCGCATTGTTTTTCGATTTTTTGTTACTGTTCTGGGACTAAACTTCCCCAGGATCAGTCAATCGAACAACAGCTATCCCTATCTATGCGGGTTTTAAAGCAGGATTCTGAGTTTAGGTATATTCTCTGATAGAAAATACCCATTTTTTGAAGTGAGATTTTCGCGGATTCTTCATTCTGAAAAACCCAGATTTTTACAATAATGTTTGGATCCAAATCTTGCATATCCATCACCGTAATACACAACAGGTTACCCGGACTTTTGCTGAACGGATTTTAAACGGCTTTAAACCGGTTTATCCTCGTCAATTTTCGCTTCAATCTGCTTTTCGGAGTAAGTCTACATCTGAAAAGATCGCCGGTTTATTCAAAGGCATATACGTTTTAAATCGCCCTGTTCGCAAACACGGAAAATTCGATCTTGTATTCATGCTGCTCCTCCTCCATCTATCTCCGGTAACTCTCAGGTGGTTACCCGCGTTTTTAAGCATCTGATTTTACTCTCAATTCTCAATAACATTTTGGCGGATCGAAACAACACGCGATAGTGCACTCAAATAATTAAATTATGCAACACTTTCACCAACACATGGATTTTTATAATCAGCCTATCCGTCTGACCGAAGAGCAAATGAAAGAGCCAATGACCGTTATACAGGAGTTCTTCAGAAACTTCCATCTCATCGATGTAAGGCAAAAACTATGGAATTGGTTCGAAACGGCCATCACAACTGAAGACGGGTTATTCGATGAGGCGATGGAAAGAAGTGGCCTGGTACATTTTTATAACCAGCTTGAAGAACTGGCCGAAGCCGCTTATCTCATAGATCAACAAGCAAGAAAAAAGGGGCGCAAGAAGTAAAAGTAGATTCAATTTATGGCTTCGCTCCATGAAAAACCTGCGTCATTTCTTGAAGGCGTCTTGCAGTATCTTATTTGATTATTTTTTTGTATACAATTATCTTCTAGGAGTTCCCTGTTTACAATATCCCTTATTTGTAAGAGCCTAGGAATATTTTGGTCAGTCCATTTTAAAGAATAAACAACTTTTTGAAAGGTAATCCCGTTAAACGCGGCGTCAATTTTAAAACGTTCTGTATTTGTCAAGTCATGGTTTATCTTGCACGCAACCGCTTTGTCTCCAAAATTTGGAAGCATATCGTTAATATTAATTAGCTTCACAAGATCAATGATGACAATTCTGTGCTCTACGCAATAGTTCTTCCATATCTGCGGATGTCCATTAACGCCATCGTTTTCATGAAGCGATTCTCCTGTTAATGCCATCGGAAAATACTTCCAAAACTTACTTTGTTTTCTTCCGTAGAACCATGTAGCAGTATTTTCCTTCTCACAACTCTCGTCACTTGGATTAAATGTTCCAATAACAAGGATGTTGCAGTCAATAGCAATCGGTTTATCACAAAATAACTGACGTTGTTCTATAGTTATAAGTTCGTCTATGTATCTATGTATTATAGGCATATCCAATTACTACCCCTTTAAATATTAGGGTTTGAAACTAAAGAAATTATACGGTAAATGAACGCCCTTTCACAGCATTTTATTTAAACTCGCCTTCATAAACAAATGCTTCTTTCCAACCATCTGGGACTTCATCTTCCTAGCCAGTGTCCACCGCCTGAGCGTCAACGGTAACACATTTAACAATAGAGCCGCCTCTTTAAGGGCAAATTGAAGTTTACAATTCGAGGTCTTTGATATTTTCGTAAACTGTATTTACCAATTCTATCAATTTACTCGCCGTCTGTCCATTAGGTATAGCAATCCATATGTCATACGTATTCCAAACGGTTAGGTAATTATCATATAATTCATAGCATACATAGAGATATTTATCTTCAAAATCAGTATCTCTTTTTCCAAGATTTTCTAATTTTTTAGCAATCCCATTTTGAAGCAACTTGAATTGTTCAGTTTCAGGCTTTAAATTTTCGTTATCACTGAAAACTCCAATACTAAAATCCTGGCAATTTTTGGTATCAAAACACAATGCGATATAAGTATCATACCTTGTATTAGGCAGATAAAAGTAGAAATAAGACTCTTTGGCAATTCGTGTGCTTGTTCCCCAATCATAGTCTTCAATTCTTTTAATCCCTATTTTTTCAGCTTTTTCGCGTAGTTGTTGCTTTAACATTTCTAAAAGAGGATCGTAAACATTGTCCATTGTGCTCTTTACATCAAAAGCCGCAGACAATGAATCGCTGTTTGAAATGATTGTTTTAACAACTTCGCTTCCCATCTTTTTATTTGTTGACTGGTTGGTTAATTTTTTTAGGAGATATATGTATTGGGTTATGGATTCTCTGATTAAAGGAAAATCTACAACTTCCTTCTTGCATAATTCCAACCACGCGAGGATGTGGCATTTGTAGCTTATTGAAATTATTTTCTTAATGACTTCTACATCGGAACCTGTCGTCCAAACATCAGGCTTAATTCCATTTAAAGTCAAATAGAATAACCAAAATTGCTTCTTCCGTCTTCCGTAATTGTAATATCGCAATAATTGCTTTGGCTGGTCTCTTGCGTAAATCTTATTTTCAATAATTATACATTTATTCGCCCCTTCAATAAAAATATCTATTTCCCCGCCTTCAGTGAATTCATCATTAATTTTTCCAATTCGTTTTTTAAATTTTGCTGTACGCTGCTCAAATTCAGCGATGGACTCCTGTCCATCTTCTATGTGAAGGAGATGCTCATTGACATAATCTATAAATATTTTAATGAATTTATTACCCTGTCCATGGGAACCGCTGCTATTTAACAATTCCGTGATAAATGCGGAATGTGTCCAGTCTTCATTGGTTTCCATCCTCATAATACTAAACAGATTAAAGTCCTCTCCAGTTATTGAAGCGATCTCTTTATATTTTTTTTGAATAACCGTAACCTGTTGTAATAGGTTTTGTAATGGGTAAGTATCTATCATATTTTGAATAAGGTATTGTACATAAAAAATAGCCCCATATCTAAACATGTAAGTGGCAAAAAAGAATTAGTTCAGGGCATTATTTTTCGATCTTTAGTCAAATGTAACAGGCCCTCACGCTTAAACAAATGCTTCCGCCCCACCTTCTCCGACTTCACCTTCCCGGCCAATGTCCAGCGCTTCAGGGTCAAAGGTGACACATTCAACAAAAAAGCCGCCTCCTTCAACGTCAACCACTCCTTGCTCATATTTTAGCTTTTACAGCTCAATGATGTAGGGAGTCGTGACAATCTTTGCAGACTGAGACGAGCCATTTGATTGGCTCCTTTCCGATGTTCTTTTTTGCGTATTTCTTATGATGAACCTGGGTAGCACGAGCACCACAATAAACGCATCGCCAGTTATCTCGCTTGAGCACTACATAACGCTTTCGCTTCCATTCATCCGATTTAAGGTATCCATCCCTGTAATAGTCTCGACGACATATACGTTTCACCTCGGCCTCCCAACGACTAAATGCCAGTACAACAACTGGAAGAATTAGTAAAAGTAAGATCTGAAAATTCATTTTATTGGCATCATTAGTCTTCCTGTGTTTTGTTTGGTGTGTTGTTATACACCCGTCGTTTAAGATCCACTTAAAAATGGCTGTTTTTTCAACTGATCTTGATGTTCACTTTTGCTAAAGAATGGCCACACATCGTAGTCGCTCAATTTTCGCCACTCGTAATATGAAATAATATGTTCTTCTCTTTTATTTCTGTAATGGTGTCCAAGTGACAGAACCGATAAGATTAAATCTTTTAATGAAAATTGTAGCAGCGGATTGTTTGTGTTGAAATAAGGCCACTCATACTCTCTGTCGGAATGCAAAAATAAAATGCAGCGTGCAATAATTATTAATGCATCTTTAGTAAGGGCATCTGATTTTACTAATTTATGATTTCTTGTGTCATCGTATAGTCCCCAACATAATTCGAGCATTGGCCTGATGATTGGATCGTCATTGTCTTTCTTTGATAATTTTGAACGGTGATATTGCTCAGGAAGCCATCCGTCCGAAACGTCTTCCATAATGGCCTCTTCAAAGCCGTCGTTTGAAATCAGTCCAACTGATAAATGCCGTAAATGAAGTGCAAGCCTTCTTCTACGTTGCTTGTCTACCATAACGATGGTTTTGTTTGCGAATAACTCTTATTTACGAAACCCAAGATAAACATTTCCGAAAATGCCTGCAATAACGGAAGAAGCACCAAATTAAAGAATATCATTCGTTGACTTGTCGGCCATAACATTGGCTTCAATGCGCTTAAATCTTTCTTCCATTTCTATACGCATTTTTGCGTGCCCTATTCTCTTACAATAACTTTTCCCTAATTCAATAAGCCTTATCATTTCTGATCTATTATTAAACTCCTTTTCTACTGAAGCCCACATAAAATAAGTATCGGCTTTCTGGCGTTTATAATCATCAGTTTCTGGCAAGTCAATTTTTAGTGCCTCTTCAAATTTACCTCGACCAATCTCAAATTTACCTTGAAAAAATAAAAACCGAGCATACCCTCTAAGGCTCATATGTTCAATCGGATTTGATTGAGATTTTTCAATAGTTTTAATCCAATAAGAGTCGGCTTTCCCATAATCACCTATAGCAGAATAGGCATCAGCTAGTAAATTACAATCAATATCAGTTGTCAATGAATCATATTTTGTTACCAAAAAGTCGGCGTGAGCAATCAAAATTCGCCTTTGTGAATTATAGTTTCTCCGCAGATCGATAACGCCCTCTGAATTAAAAAGCTCATTATCTTGTCTGAGCTTAGAAAACTCAATGTTAATTTTTGCAATACTCTCAAGCGTGTCGCTTAAGCTTTTCCTTATTGCCCTCTCCTTTTCCCTATTTTTCTGAACAATTGATATAATAAGGGATAGTAAGGAGATGATCAAGGCTAAAATACTTACAATAATTGATCCCATATTTAAATGTTTACCGATCTTTCAATCTAATTTTATCACTACCGACTTCCTCGAACAGATGCTTATAGGCACCACTCGATTTAGTTGAGCGTAACATTACCTGAGTCACTAATGAAATAGTCCCTTCTCCTTTCGGAAAAAGGTTTCTCGTCGTGATAAATGAGGCAACTTCCTCAAACGTAGCCTCTCGATTTGGTTTACTAAGCAACGCCACCGCAATTGCTTCGTGTAACGATAGTATATTTCTTCTCGCCATTTCAGGATTATTGCAAAAGGGGAAAACTATTCTTGTGAATTTACCAAAAACTCCCGGTTAATCAAATGCTTCTTTCCCACTCTGTTCGTCCTGACAATACCCTGCTTTATCCATCTCCGTAACGTCTCCACCCGTATATTTAATAGAAGGCACGCCTCAGAAACTGTCAAATACGGTTTCCGGGTCAATTCATCCCAATTAACAAGATCATGCCTTAAATTCAAAGGCTCAACCCTCTTAAGAGTATCTATAGCCCCCAGCTTCTTATCCCGTTGATCCTTCTTATAGCCCTTCCGATTACAAGTATGGGAACAATAGCGCGTCTTAACAGTCTTTGCAATAAACTCCTGTCCGCAATACATACAACACTTTGTTATCCTGATATTACTACTCATAGCATTGGTTTTGTCGGTTAATTTCTCCTGAAAATGAGAGCGTTTGGCAGCGATTAGCATACTTTGCGAGCGTTTCGCTGCTATAATCTCCCCCTCTCGATATGAAGATCACCCGAAAACCCATCGTAGTCCCAAATTAGTAACAAGAAAATGGCCACTATGGGCAAAAGAAAGCGGAAGAAAGCAAAAGAAAACCCCTGATAATCAGGGGTCAAAGAATATAGTGCGCATCAACCGTGCACAAAATGTACAGGGGCTACTTCCCAATACAGAACTTACTAAATATATAATCCAGCTGATCCTCGCTCGTGATTTCCCCCGTGATCTCTCCCAGCGCATGCAAACAGCTCCGTATATCCAGCGACAGCAGATCACCCGGCAATTTCTCATCAAGCCCCTTATGGATTTCCCCCAGCGACGCCGCTACCTGTTGCAGTGCATGGTAGTGTCGGATATTCGTAACGATCGTTCCTTCCGTACCGGTCTTCCCATCCAGGACCAGATCAACCAGCCGCCGCTTCAACAGATCAACATGAAGACCCTGCCTCGCAGAAATAAAGACCACACCGGGAATAGAACGGAATTTTTCGCTTGCAGCATGTAAAGAGCGTTCGGAGTTAATACCCCTCGCCACATTTAACGACGATCCGGACTTACCATCCGTAGCTGCGTCTAAAGACAATCCAGACTTACCATCCGTAGCCGTATTCCCCTCCCCAAACGCATCGACCTTATTCCCGACCCATAAAATATTTTTTGTCCAGGCCGCCGGCACCCCGGTCATACCCACAGTTCCCTTCATCCAGCCAGCCTCACCACCTCGCCGCACATCCAATGTCTCACCTTCGGGATCCAATCCGGCTTCCTCCCCGCCCCCTGCCCCGCCGAGGCGCCCGCCCGCCTCCACCTCTTCCAGCCGGTCATTTACATCAAACAGATACAGCACAATATCCGCCTGCTCGATCTTCTCAAGGCTCTTCTCCATCCCCATGCTCTCGATCAGATCGGTGGTATGCCGCCGGATCCCCGCCGTATCGATCAGGCGGAACAGGATCCCATCGATATTCAGGATCTCTTCGATCGTATCCCTTGTAGTCCCCGCGATCTCACTGACGATCGCCCGGTTCTCATTCAGCAACGTATTCAGCAGCGTGGACTTCCCGGCATTGGGCTTCCCAACGATAGCCACCTGCACCCCGTTGCGGATCACATTGCCCAGCCGGAAGGACTGCAGCAGGGCAGCCGTAGTGTCTTCCGACTCGGTGATCAGTGCATAGAACCGGCTCCGGTCTGCAAATTCCACATCCTCCTGGGAGAAATCCAGTTCCAGCTCGATCAATGCCGAGAAGCTGATCATCTGCACCCTCAGCTCCTTCAAAGCCCGGGAGAATCCCCCCCGGATCGTATGCAGGGCCGTACGCGCCGACGCAGCCGTGTTACTGGCGATCAGATCGGCTACCGCCTCGGCCTGGGTAAGATCGAATTTGCCATGCAGAAAGGCCCGCTGGGTGAACTCCCCGGCCCTGGCCATCCTCGCCCCCTGGCGCAGAAAAGCCTGGATCACCCGCTCCTGGACATAGGGCGAGCCATGACAAGAGACTTCTACCACATCCTCCCCGGTATAGGACCGGGGTCCGCGGTACAGAGACACCACCACTTCATCCAGCGCCTCCTCCCCTTCTTTCAGGAAGCCGACATGCAGTGTGTGAGAGGGCTGCCCTTCTAAGTCCTTGGAAGGGAATAATTTATCAACGATGGGCCAGCTTGCGGACCCGCTCAGCCGGATCACCCCGATAGCGCCGATGCCCGGCGGCGTGGCCAGGGCAACAATGGTATCATCCCAGCCCGTTAATTTTCCCAGCATAGTGCAAAGATAAAAAAAACCTCTCCGCCAGTTGGCGGAGAGGTTATCAATATAAGTTTACCGGAGTGATTATTGCGCTTCGAGCTTGAACACGATCGGCTGTTTCTTGTAAGATTTCACCTGACGTCCGTTCTGGACGGCTGGCGTCCATTTACCGCTCTTCTTGATAACACGGATGGCTTCGTCTCTCAGCCCGCCGTCGGTTGGTCCGCCGATTGCCTGTACATCGCTCACATTACCTTCCTTGTCCACGATGAACTGAACGACCACAGTACCCTGGATTTCATTGTTCACCGCTTCGTCGGGGTAACGGAAGTTCTTGTTCAGATAACGCAGCCAGGCCGCCGAGCCACCGGGATATTCAGACTCGATCTCCACCTTTGTGAAAGTCTTGTCATAGTCTTCCGTTTCCTTGGGCGCTTCCACAACGCCTTTACCGGCATCCGATACAGGAGGGGCTGTAATGCCTTCATCCTTAATACCTTCCTGGTTCACCGTACCGATCTTGGTATCCTCCAGTTTCTCTTGTTCTGGTGGCTTTTCTTCTTCTTTTACCTGATCATCCTTGACGATCTTAGGAGGCGTGAATTTAGCCATTTCCACCTTGGGAGGCTCCACCTTGGGAGGTGGGGGTGGTGGCGGCTCATTCTTCTTTTCTTCCTTTACCTCTTCCAGCTGTACGTCCTGGACGACCAGGTCCTTCTTCTTACCGCCATCGTTCAGGTTGGACACCAAAAAAGCGATGAACAGCAGTAGAATGAACGCGGCCGTACCGATAAGGGCCCAGATCAGGCGCTTATTGTACGTTTTGCGGAGGTCATAGGCGCCGTATTCCTTGTTCCTACCCTCGAAGATAATGTCGAGGATATCGGCGGTTAGTATTTTGTTGACTTCCATTGTTGAGCAGTTTAATTGTTATTTGTACCTCGGGTCTCTTCGAAATTTAGACCCTCGGTCCAAAATTTCTAACGATTGGCCTTCGGCCGATGGACCATCGTCCATCTATTAGATTCCTACCGGACATAATTCCATAAAGGAATTCCGTCTATTTTATACCATTTGCCTGTTCCGTAAGCTGGATGATCTTATATTCATCGGCTGTGATGTCCACAAGGGCATAACGCTTGATCCCGTCGATCGTCATCTCATCCAGCAGGTCCACCGTATTCTTATAGGTAGCGTCCTGCGTAGGCTTGATAATGACCATGAAATCCTTGGCGTCGGTCCTTCTCTTCTTGTCGAGGATAACATCCCGGATAGCCTTGAAATTAGAGGTCTGTATTTTCGTCGGATCCAGTCCTTCGTAATAATACACATGATTCTGCTTTCCGGGCATCACCGTCAGGGCCGCCGATTCTTTCAGCTTATTCTGTTCATCGGGCTTGTCGGTATCCTTCGGCAGGTATAATTTCATGGCCGTTGGTTGGCTCATGGTAGTGGTAAAGATGAAAAAGGTGATCAGCAGGAACCCAAGATCCACCATCGGGGTAAGATCCACGCGGGTAGACAGCTTCTTCGCTTTTTTGACGCCGGGGCCTTTTTTATGGCCGCCACCGCCTGATGTATCCATTTCTGCCATAACTCAGCTTTTTTTAAAGTTACAAATTTAAATCTTGAGAGCGAAGCGAACCCCCGGATTTCCGGGGCAATCTTTTTGACTATTCAGAGCTCTTATTCCCAGACGCCTGCTGTACCTTCCACAGCTCGGATCCTGAGGGCGCAGCCACCGGGCTGGTCACCATCTGGAACTTCATCTGATCGTTCTTTTTGAAAGCTATAATTACGCCCTGGAAAGATGGATATTTAGCATCGTTGTCCCCTTTTACCAGCAGGTTCATCTTAGTTCCCTGGAAAGCGCCAACGGCAGCCCTTATCCAGTCGATCAGCTCATTGTCCGTACTGTCCTTTGTAGGAATGCCGGGCAGGTTCAGTCCTTTTAACTGTTCCTGGGGCTTGCTCAGATAGGCAGGCAACTGGCTGAAAGGCACCCCGATGAAATAAGCGGGATTCTTGACGAAATTGTTCTTCTGGGCATCCGTCAGGTTCAGGTTCTTGGCCGTGCTGATCGCATCGATGATGTCTTTCTTCTCGTTCACGTTCTTATCCGATACGGAAAGATAGATCTTCCCATCCTTATCCATCGTGATCAGGACTACGTCGACGTCCTTCGCGATCTTGGAGGATACGGAGCTGGGGGTCACCACGGTCAGTGCCTCCGGAGGCTTGAATTTGGTCGCCAATATGAAGAAAGACAGGAGCAGGAATGCCACATCGCACATCGCGGTCATATCGATACTCGTGCTTTTACGAGGTATTTTGGCTCTAGGCATTATTCAATGTTTATTTATTAATAGATTCATTTTCCCTGAGATTCCATAACGATCTTGCTAAAATCTGCAAAAAAGTTTAGTGAATTATTTGTACAGGGAAGCAAAGCTTTGCGTAAGGGTGAAACCGCTTTCGTCAATGCCGTAGGTAATGCCATCTATCTTAGTAGTGAAAATGTTGTACATGATGATCGAAATGGCGGAAGTACCGATACCCAGTGCGGTATTGTACAATGCCTCGGAGATACCTTCAGACAGCTTCTGAGCAGCTTCTCCACCACCGCTTTCGCCCAATGCGGCAAATGAGGTGATCATACCGATAACCGTTCCTAACAGACCCATCAGGGTAGCTACGGAGGCGATAGTAGAAAGAAATACCAGGTTCTTTTCCAGCATCGGCAGTTCAAGGGAAGTAGCTTCTTCGACCTCTTTCTGGATCGCCAGCACTTTCTGTTCGGTATCCAATTCTCCAGCGTTGATCATTTCCTTGTATTTGCGCAGACCAGCCTTCATGACGTTGCCAACGCTGCCTTTCTGCTTGTCGCATTCTGAAATGGCGGCATCGACGTTCTTGTTGGCCAGATGATACTGTACTTTGCGGATGAACTCGGCGATATTACCGGTGCCGGTCGCTTTGCTTATGGTCATGAAACGCTCGATCACGAAAGTGATGACAGTCAGTAACGCTCCGATCAGGATCGGCACGATGACGCCACCCTGGTACATACGGGAAAACCCTGACTTGGGGCCCTGTTGGTTAGGATGGAAACCACCGGCAAGATCGGGGTGGGTAAAATTACCGTCAGCGCCAATGATAAACCTCCAGATCAGATAGCCAGAGATAATACAGACCAGCGGTGCTACCCACGAGATCGAATTGCCTTTTTTCTTCGGTTGTACGGATGTAGAGCTTTTAGCTGCTGTCGCTGCAGTCGGTTTTGTCAATTCAGCCATGATCGTTTGTTTTTAGTGTTTTAAAAAATTCAAGTATGTAATAGTAATAGAAAATGATTATACAATTCTAAGGAAAAAAGCTTTCCGATAACGATATTGGGTGAATTTTTTTAAGGCCTCACAAGATAAGGAATTTCCAGAATGTACAAATTCAATTTATTGTTGCCACAATGACCCGGCCAAAAGCCTCTCAATAGCCCGCTGCGACAAGGTCTCAGCCCCCGCAGGTGAGCGCGGGAAACCAACAAATTACTCGTATCTCAGGGCCTCGATAGGGTTCAGCCTCGATGCCTTCAGCGATGGATACAAGCCCGCCAGAAGCCCCACCAGCGAACAGAGAACGACGCCAAGGATCAACCATTGCCAGGGGAATACGAAGCCCGTATTCAACACCAGGGAGAAGCTGTTCCCCACGATAATCCCCAGAATGATACCGAATATCGCCCCGATCAGGCTGATCAGGATGGATTCGAAAAGGAACTGCTGTCTGATATTCCGCTGCCTGCCCCCGATGGCCTTGATCAGGCCTATTTCCTTGGTCCTCTCCGTCACGGAGACCAGCATGATGTTCATAAGCCCCACCGCCGCCCCGATCAGGGTGATCACCCCGATGACTATGGCGCTCAGCGTGATCAGGCTGAGGTTCTTCAGCAACATCTGCACCACCGTGTCGCTCTTGTCGATCATGAAATTATTCTCCTCCGTGATCGTCAGATGCCGTACCGGCCGGAAGATCCCTTCCGCCTGGTCGATGGCCCCTTCCAGCATTTTTACGTCCGCCACCTTCACCTGGATGGAAAAAGAGGCATTCGCATTGGAGTTGAAGAACTGACGCACGTTGGAATACGTGCAGATAATGGCATTGTCCCAGCTTCTGCCAAGGGTTGATCCCTTTGAATCCAGGACCCCCACGACACGGTAGGGAATATTGTTGATATGTATTATTTTTTCCAGCGGCCTTTCCGGGTTGCTGCCAAAGAATTTCTCTGCCAGGGTGCTGCCGAGCAGACAAACATTCCGGGCGCTCCGCGTATCCAGATCATTGAGGTTCCTCCCTGCTGAGAGACTATAACCATTCAATTCCATATAATTTTCGTCGCCGCCCGAAACCGTTACATTGGGATTGGTCTTTTTATCACCCAGCGAGACCACCGCATTTCCTGTGCCGGGAAAGCTCAGGCCTACCTTAGCCGGGTACTGGAATCGCTCCACGAATGTTTCCGCCTGTATCTTCGTTATTGGCTTGCCAAGATTGGATTGCTTCTGTTTGCGCTGTCCCTTTTTTTGTTTCTCCACGCTGGAATTGCCACCGAAATGCATCTGCCATTCCTTATAGTGAATGATAAATCCATTGGCGCCCATAGCGGAAAAGCTCTCCGTGAACTTTTGTTTCATGGCCTCGATAGCTGTATTGATGCCCACAAGGGCCATGATGCCAAAGGCGATGATGGCCACCGTAATACCCGTGCGCAGTTTATTGCTCCGTATCGTGCGAAAGGACAGGTCCAGCGTGTCTCGGATCTTCATGCAGTTAAATGAGTTGCTCTAAATTAACGATATTCCTCCTAAGCGGGGGAATTCTTCAATGGATGGGTAGAAATGGTCAATCTTTGGGGAAATAGGGACGACCCCCCGGATCATGCCGTGCCAGCAGGTTCCGGCCCTTACAAATAGATCATATTATGCAGCTGGTCGATAAGCCAATCGGGAAAAATACCCAGAAAGATGATGGCTGCGGCCACCAGGATCAGCAATCCCTTGAATGCAGGCCCAAGGTCCATTTCCTGCACATCCCCTTCCTTGAAATACATGGCCTGGATAACGCGGAAATAATAATATACGCTGACCACCGCGCAAAGCACCGCAAAGATGACCAGCCAGAGATATTTGCCCGTGCTGATCACCGCGGATAGCATATAATACTTGGAGAAAAATCCCCCGGTCAGGGGGATGCCGGCCAGCGACAGCAGAAAAATGGTGCAGGTGGCTGCCAGCACAGGCTGATTCCTGGCCAGCCCATTGAAGCCCTCGAACGTATAATCCTTCATTTTGATCAGGATGGCAAATATACCGATGGTTGCCAGGCTGTAGGCCGCCGTATACAGGATGATCCCGTCCTTACCAATCTGATTCAGGGCCAGCAGGGCCATCAGCATAAAGCCTGCCTGGGCGATGCTGGAATAGGCCAGCATGCGTTTGACGCTCTGCTGGAAGACTGCGGTAAGATTACCGATGAACAGCGTTGCCGCCGTGATGATCGCTACGAATATCTGCCATTTCGGCTGGCTGTCCAGAAAGGCTTCGTCGAACAACCGGATAAAGCCGATGAAAATGGCGGATTTCACGATCGTGGCCATAAAAGAGGTGAATACAGTTGGAGCGCCATCATAGACATCCGGGGTCCAGAAATGGAAGGGCGCCGCGGATACCTTGAACGACATGGACACCAGCAGCAGCAGCAATCCGGAAATGAACAGGGGAGAGATCGCCGCCTTGCCGACGGCCAGATCGTCGATAAAGAAGGTTCCGTTCTGACTGGCTCCGTATAAAAAAGCGATCCCCAGCAACATCACACCAGTGGAAAAGGCGCCCATCAAAAAATATTTCAGCGAAGCTTCGTTGCTTTTGAGGTTACGCTTGTCGCTTCCGGTGAGGATATACAAAGGGATGGAAATGATCTCGATCCCCAGAAAAAGCATCAGCAACGTGTTAAAGGTGGTTACCAGGGCCACGCCACACAGCACAAAAAAGATCAGCGCAAAATATTCCGCCAGGTTGGGTCCCACTTTTTCCATATCCCTCCCCGATAACAGAAAGTACAACAGCGTGCTGCCGAATACGACGCTGTTGCCCAACAGCCCGAACGTATCGAAGAACAGCATCTTATGGGTGTCCACGGCAAAAAAATGGATCCCCGCCATATCCTCGTAGTTCGCAATAAGCAACAGGACCAGACCCACGATCGCGGTGATCCGGATGGCGCGCTTGTTCTTCGTGAAGATCCCGCTGAACATCATGACAACTCCCAGGAAAGCCGATAAAATAATTGAATTCATATTACAATTTGTAATTCATTTTTGTAATGATCGTCTCCACGGTGTCCTTCGTCAGTTCCAGAACAGGTTTCGGGAAGACCCCGATCACAACGATGATCACGACGATAAAGGCAAGGATCAGCTTCTCATTCAGCCGGATATCCCTGGCTGTTTCCGTCAGCTTGTTGGTATTGCCGTAAAATACTTTCTGGATCATATTCAGTGTGTACACGGCCGACAGGATGATCGTAAGTCCGGCTGACACGGTGAACACCACATTATATTTTGTAACGGCGGAACTATACACCCCGCTGAACAGCAGGAACTCCCCGATAAAGGCATTGGTCAGCGGAAGGGCGACATTGGCCAGCGCCACGATCACCAGCAGGATCGCCAGGGTCGGGGCTTTCTGCGCCAGTCCTCCCAACTCCGATATCTTGCGCGTATGGAATTGTCTTTCGATCAGCTCCACCACGATCCACATGCCGATGATATTGATCCCATGGTTGAACATCTGGATCATTACCCCCTGCATCCCCGTAGCCGTGGTAGCAAAAATAGCCAGACACATCAGCCCGATATGCGCAATAGATGAATAGGCGACCAGCCGCTTCAGATCGTCCTGCTGGATAGCGATCAGCGAAGCATAGATCATCCCGATGATACAAAGGCCCGAGGCCGTGTCTCCCCATGCATACGTACTCACCGGCAGCACCGGCGCCAGCCAGCGGATGACCCCGAACAATCCCATTTTCACCATGATCCCGCTCAGCACCATCGTCACGGCCGTTGGCGCCTGCTCATAGGTATCGGGCTGCCAGGTATGCAGCGGCCAGATGGGCATCTTAATGCCGAAGGCGATAAAGAACAGCCAGAACAGCCACATCTGATCCTCGCTGGAGATCCTCGTCCTGAGCTTATAAAAGGAGTTCAGGCTGAAAGAATGGTCCGGCGTATGGGAATACAGCCAGATGATCCCCACCAGCATCAGCAACGAGCCCATGAACGTATAGATAAAGAACTTGAAGGTCGCCTGGATCCTTTTCTCTCCACCCCATTGCGAGCAGAGGAAATACACCGGGATAAGGGCCAGCTCCCAGAAAAAATAGAACAGCAGGGCGTCGAAGGCCACGAATACCCCCATCAGACCGGCCTGGGATAAAAGCATCAGCGCATAAAAATTTCTCGCCTTCTTCTGTCCGTTGCGATCATATTCAACACGCCAGGTAGCGATAAAGATGATGGGGAACGACAGGGCCGTCAGCAGGCAAAGGATCTGCCCCATGCCATCCAGCCCCACGGTAAAGCGGCTTCCCAGAGATTTCAACCATTCCACATCGGTGTGCAGCCACACGCTTCCTTTGGCGAGGCCAAGACCCGCCAGCGAGACGATCAGGGTGACGACAGAGGAGAACAGGCTCCAGGCCCTGGCGCCGTTTCCACTTTTTATAAAATACCCGGCAAGTCCGCACACCAGAGGAATCAGGATCAGTAGAACAGGGATCATGCTTATTATATTATTGAAAAGGTTATTTCTTTATGAACAATTCCACCAGGAACAGGACCAGGATGCCTACGACCATCAGTAATACGTAGCCGCCTACCTGGCCGCTCTGCAAGAGACGGATCTGCCGGCTGCCATACTGCACCAGCCTCCCCACTCCGTTTACGATCCAGTCTATCACATATTTATCCAGGAATCCGAACAACTTGCCCAGCACGTTCACCGGTCTCACGATAAGGGCATCGTACAGCTCATCGACATACCATTTATTGGCGAGGACTTTCCCAAATCCCGTCGCATCGCTAAGCTCAGGTTTCCGGGTAAACTTTACCAGCGCCCAGATCGTTCCGATAAGCGCTACCACCACCGATATTCCCATCAGCGCCAGCTCACCGGGCCCGCCGCCCTCATGCACGGCATCCGCCTGCAATTTTTCAGAGGTCTGGAATATTGGCCCAAGGAAATGCTGCAGCCAGTGCGAATCCTTCGCAAAGACCTCGGGAATACCCAGAAATCCTGCCCCCGCGGCCAGCAGCGCCAGCACGATCAGCGGTATGGTCATGGCCGAAGGGCTCTCATGCAGGTGTTGCTCTTGCTCCGGCGTCCCGCGGAACTTGCCAAGGAACACCATAGCATAAAGCCGGAACATATAAAAGGCGGTCAGCAGCGCGGTCGCTACTCCGATGATATAATATACAGGGCCCTTCCCGTATGCCGCGCCCAGGATCTCGTCCTTGGAAAAGAAGCCGGAGAAAGGCGGGATCCCGGCAATCGCCAGACAGCCGAGAAGGAACGTGATATGCGTGATGGGCAGGGATTTCTTCAATCCCCCCATTTTACGGATATCCTGCTCGTTGTGTATGGCGTGGATGACCGAGCCGGCTCCAAGGAATAACAGGGCTTTGAAGAAGGCATGGGTCATGACATGGAATACCGCGCCGGTATAAGCGCCAGCACCCAGGCCAAGGAACATATAGCCCAGTTGGCTCACCGTAGAATAGGCGAGGACTTTCTTGATATCGTTTTGTTTGAGGGCGATCGTGGCGGCCAGCAGCGCGGTCGCCAGCCCGGTTATGGCCACTACGGTGAGCGTGACGGGCGCCAGCGTATAAAGGATATTGCTGCGCGCGATCATATAGATCCCGGCAGTGACCATCGTGGCCGCATGGATCAGGGCCGATACGGGTGTCGGGCCGGCCATGGCATCGGGTAGCCAGGTATAGAGCGGTATCTGTGCGGATTTGCCGGTGGCGCCTACGAACAGCAGCAGCGTGATGCCCGTGATCGCCGTTACGGAACTTCCTCCCGCGCGGGAAAACACCTCGCCGAAGCCGGTGCTGCCGAATTGGTTGATCATCCAGAAAATGGCGATCAGAAATCCCAGATCCCCGATCCGGTTCATGATGAACGCTTTCTTCGCGGCATTGCCGTATTCGATGTTCTTGAACCAATAACCGATCAGCAGATAAGAACATAGTCCTACGCCTTCCCATCCGATGAACATGACCACATAGTTGGCGCCCAGCACCAGCAACAACATAAAAAAGATGAACAGGTTCAGATAGGAAAAATACCGGGCGTAATGAGGCGGCTCCTCATCGTGCATATACGCCGTCGAATACATATGGATCAGAAATCCTACACCGGTAATGATGAGCAGGAACAAGGCCGTCAGCTGATCTACCTGAAAGGCGAAGGGTATTTTCAGCAGACCCACATTGATAAAGTCGAAGAGAGGGATCACTGCGGGCTGGAAACCTTCCTGTCTCACCTCGCCGAAAAGCAACAGGCTCAGGATAAAAGAGCCAAGGATGGTAATACATCCAAGGATCCCGGACACGTTCCTCGAAAGGCTGTTCCGCAACAGGCCATTGATCAGGAACCCGGCAAGCGGCAGGACGGGGACAAGCCAAACTAAATTCATAATACTACTCATATAACGATTATGTCTTTATCCTTGCGGTCATTGTTTCAGTCTGCGGTCAATAACTCAATCTCTGATCAAAACCCGATCTCCGGTCACGAACCCGAACCGCGGTCAATGTTTCAGTCTGTTCAGGAAATTCACATCTATCGAATGCGTGTTCCTGTACATCATCACGATAATGGCCAGGCCCACGCTTACCTCCGCGGCTGCCACCACCATGATAAAGAAAACGAACAGCTGCCCGTCGATCCCGGCGTTCGGGTTGACGATCCCCAATGCATGGAAATGCATTTTCGAAAAGGCGACCAGCAAAAGGTTTACGGCATTCAGCATCAGCTCCACGCACATAAAAATAATGATCGCGTTCCGCCGGGTAAGCACGCCCGCTACTCCGATACAGAAAAGCGCCACAGACAGAAATATGTAATAATTTATCGGCATAGTCCATTTTTTATTACGGCCCCGGGCCGCTGATCAATCTTTCTTCCCGATCACCACAACCCCCACCATCGCGCTCAGGAACAGTACGCTGCTGATCTCGAAGGGCACCACATAGTCGTTAAAAAGACTGAGCCCCAGATAATGGATCAATCCGATATTGCCCCCGCCCATATCGGCAAGCTGGCTTTTCAGATCGGCATTCTTCAGCGCGGCTACCAGGACCAGCAGCAGCGATCCACCCGCTACCACACCGGCTATCTTCAGCCATTTGTTCTTCTGTGGCTCGGTATCCGAATTCAGGTTCATCAGCATGAACACGAACAGGAACAGCACCATGATCGCACCCGCATACACGATGAGGTTCACGATGGCCAGGAACTGGGCATTCATCAATATATAATGTCCGGAAATGGCGAAGAAAACAAGGATCAGCCACAGGACGCTGTGCACCGGATTTTTGCTGACCACTACCAGGATAGCGCTGAGCAGCGCCATAATACTTAAAAACCAGAACAGGATTTGTGTGATACCCATCGGGCAGTTGGTTGTTGTTTTTATTTTTATTCTTATAGTTGACTAAGCCCTGGGAGCATGCGCCCCTCTTGCTTTCTCATATTCTTCTGGTTGTGTCACCGGGTCGGGGATCAGCAGATCGGCTTTCCCATAAATAAAGCTTTTACGCGTGTAATTCGACGGGGTAAAGGTTTCCGATAAGTAGATCGCATCTTTCGGGCAGGCTTCTTCGCAAAGTCCGCAGAATATACAGCGCAGCATATTGATCTCATACCTCGCCGCATATTTCTCTTCCCGGTACAGATGCTCTTCTCCCGGCAGACGCTCGGCGCCCTCCATGGTGATCGCTTCGGCAGGACAGGCCACGGCGCAGAGACCACAGGCCGTGCAACGTTCTCTGCCTTCTTCATCCCTGTTCAATACATGCAGGCCACGGAAGACGGCGCTGAACGGCCGCGTCTTCTCTGGATAGTTCACCGTCGGCCTCTTCTTGAACATATGCCCGAAGGTGATGGCCATCCCCCTGGCTATCGCAGGGATATACATCTTCTCCCACATCGTCATCGGCTTGCGCTCCACCGCCTTGCTTCTGTTCGTCAATGATTCCATAAACAATAATTTAGAAATGCCAATGGTTCTGATGCAATAATAGCACAAATCCGGTCACCAGCATGTTGATCAGTGCAAGGGGGATCAGTATTTTCCACCCCAGGTCCATGAGCTGATCATAACGGAAGCGGGGGACCGTCCACCGCACCCACATGAAAAAGAATATAAACGCTACCACTTTGAAGAACAAGCTCAGCGCCTGCAAAATGGCCAGCGGGTTCTGCCCGATATGCTGGCCAAGGGCGTCGTCGTTCACAAAAGGAATATCGTAACCGCCAAAATACAGCGTGGCCATCACAGCGCTGCTGATGAATACATTGATATATTCGGAGAACAAATAGAAACCCAGCTTCATGGAAGAATATTCCTGGTGGAAGCCCATGTTCAGTTCGCTGTCCGCCTCGGACAGATCGAAGGGCGTACGGTTGCACTCCGCAAAGGCACAGACCAGAAAGATAAGAAAGCCCAGGGGCTGCACCAATATATAATAATGTCCATGCTGCTGTTGTTCCACGATCGTCTTCAGGCTCAGGCTGCCGCTCATCATCAGCAGAGCGATGATCGCCAGCCCCATGGCCAGTTCGTACGATATGATCTGCGAGGCGCCCCGGATGGCGGCCATCAGCGAGAACTTGTTATTGGAAGCCCATCCCCCGATCATCACTCCATACACGCCCATGCTCACCACCCCGAAAATATAGAGGATGCCGATATTGATGTCGGCGATCTGCATCGTTATGTTACGGCCAAAAAGGTTAAAATGACTGCTCCAGGGAACGACCGCGCTCGTCATCATCGCCGTGAGCATCGCCAGTCCCGGTCCCAGCACGAAGAGGAATCTGCTGGATGACGCAGGAATGATCTCTTCTTTCATAAAAAGCTTCAGCCCGTCGGCCAGCGGCTGGAACAACCCGAAAGGGCCCGCGCGGCTGGGGCCCCTGCGATCCTGCATCCACGCGGCCACCTTACGTTCCAGATAGGTCTCGTACATGGCTATCAGCAGCGACACGCTGATGATAAGAAGGATCAGCACCGCTTTTTCGATCAGCAAAACCCAGTCAATAGTCAGGAATAATGGATGCATTATTGAATTCAGGGTTTAGGGTTATGATTGAAGTGGGTAAAATCGGTCGAGTGGGACGGTCCGTTGATCTTCGACAGGTCCACATCGGGTGTATTCACATCGCTTACGCTATGGATATCCATCAGCAGCCTGGGTTTGCGTCCATCCAATACATCATAGAGTACTTCCTGCGGTTTCACCGTTCCTACATAGTGCCCCTGAGAGATCACCGAATGGCGGCTGATCTTTGTAGGGCCTTCTATCTGCCAGTCGGAAGTCTTCTTGGTTTCGAAGCGGCATTCATTACAGATCCAGTCTTCTACTTCTCCCCACTGGTCTTTACGGGCAGTCACCCTGAATACCTCATCTCCTCTGTACCAGAGGGTAGCTTTTCCGCAACATTTCGGGTTGCTGCAGTCGCGGTGGGCGTCCACCGGCTTCAGGAACCAGACCCGGTTCTTAAAGCGGAAGGTCTTGTCGGTAAGCGCACCTACAGGACATACGTCGATGATATTGCCGATAAAATCGTGGTCGAGGGCCTTTTTGATATAGGTCGCGATCTCGGAATGATCTCCCCTGTCCAGTACCCCATGCTCTCTTTTTTCCGTCAGCTGGTCGGCGATATACACACAGCGGTAACAGAGGATGCAGCGCGTCATGTGCAACTGGATATACGGACCGAGGTCATGTTTTTCAAAGGTCCTGCGCGGGAATTCATAACGGGTACCCTCCCGGCCATGCTCATAGCTGAGGTCCTGGAGCGAACATTCTCCCGCCTGATCGCAGATAGGGCAATCGAGGGGATGGTTGATCAGCAGGAATTCCACGACCCCGTTACGGGCGTCGATCACTTTCTCGCTGGTGATATTCTTGACGACCATCCCATCCATGACGTTGGTCCGGCAGCTGGCGATCAGCTTGGGCATCGGCCTCGGATCAGCCGTGGAGCCCGCAGCAACCTCCACCAGACAGGTACGACATTTTCCCCCGCTGCCTTTCAGCCTGGTATAATAGCACATAGCGGGTGGGGCCACATCACCGCCGATGCGGCGGGCAGCCTGCAAAATGCTGGTTCCCGGCTCCACCTCGATGGTGATATTATCGATAGTTACTTTCAATAATTTCTTTTCGTCAGCCATATCGTATTATTTGTTATCCATTCTGGTCATTTCAGCCGTCTCCGGTCCCGTGCCTTTTCCCGCGCCGGCAATCTGCCGGTCTCTCATCCCTATCCAGGGTTGCGGTGCTTGCTCCACAGCCCCCTACGCCGGCGCAACCGCCTCCAAAGGGTCCGCATAATTCGCCAATCCATAATTCCGGGTCAGACACTCCACCGGATTGTTCACATGCCATTCGAACTCGTCCCGGAAATGCCGGATCGACGCCGCTATCGGCCAGGCCGCCGCATCTCCCAGGGGACAGATCGTGTTCCCTTCGATCTTACGCTGGATATCCCACAGCAGATCGATATCGCTGGACTTGCCCTTGCCATATTCTATATTCTTCAGGATCTTTTCCATCCACCCCGTTCCTTCCCGGCAAGGTGAACACTGACCGCAGCTTTCATGCCGGTAGAACCTTGCAAGGGTCAGCGTATGACGGACCACGCACTGGTCTTCGTCGAGCACGATAAATCCTCCGGAACCCATCATCGAGCCCTTGGGGAATCCGCCATCGGCAAGGCTCTCGTAGTTCATCATCCGGGTCTCTCCCTTCACGGTCTTCAGCAGCAGATTGGCCGGCAGGATAGGGACGGACGAGCCCCCGGGTATGCAGGCCTTCAGACGTTTCCCGTTGGGGATGCCGCCACAATATTCTTCCGAATAAATAAATTCTTCCACAGAAATGGTCATATCGATCTCATATACGCCCGGCTTGTTGATATTACCGCAGGCCGACAGCAGCTTGGTGCCCGTCGACTTGCCCACGCCGATCTTCGCATATTCTTCACCGCCGATATTGAGGATCGGTACGATGGCGGCAAGGGTCTCCACATTGTTCACCACAGTAGGGCTGTCCCAGAGCCCCCTGATAGCCGGGAATGGAGGTTTGATGCGCGGATTGCCCCTCTTGCCTTCAAGGGATTCGAGCAGGGCTGTCTCTTCGCCGCAGATATACGCGCCCGCTCCGCGGTGCACATAGATCTCGAGATCATAACCGGTGCCCAGGATATTCGTTCCCAGCCAGCCCGCAGCCTTTGCTTCTGCAATGGCCTGATCGAGGATCTCGGGGATCCAGGCGTACTCGCCCCGGATATATATATAGGTTCGCCTGGCGCCAAGGGCATAGGATGAGACGATAAGGCCTTCGATCAGCAGATGCGGAAGGAATTCCATCAGATACCTGTCCTTGAATGTGCCCGGCTCCGATTCATCTGCGTTGCAGACCAGATAACGGGGTATGCCCTCCGGTTTGGCGAGAAAGCTCCATTTCATACCCGTCGGGAAGCCCGCTCCACCACGACCGCGCAGGCCGCTCTTCTTCACCTCGTCGGTGACCTGGTCGGGGGTCATCGTCTTCAGGGCCTTTTCCACGCTCAGATAGCCGCCTTCGCGGCGATAGACCTCATAGCCGCGGATGCCCGGAACGTTTGCTTTTTCTAATAATAATTGTCTACCCATGCTGAATAACGTTTGGTCCTGACCCGGTATTAATCCGGGTTTGTGGACTTATCTTTAAATGATCCCGGTTTCCTCGTATATAAAATGATCTGGATCAACAAGGCTATCCCCATCGCCAGCGCTACAGATAACAAAATTTGCCTTTCAGGCCCCTTTCTCAGGTTCATGCTGATGAGACACAGGACGACTCCCCCCAGTCCCAGCAGCCGCGTTATCATCCTGAAATTTTTTCTGCTTGTCATAGCCTCAGTTATTCGTCGCAGCCGTCTGCCTGCACTCTTCGATGATCGCGTCCACTTTTTCCTTCGTCAGGTGCTCCCGGAAGAATTTCCCCAGCTGCATCATGGGCGCATACCCGCAGGCCCCGAGACATTCCACGGTCTTCAGACTGAACAATCCATCCGCCGTCGTCTCCCCTACCCCGATATTCAGTCTCGCCTTGATATGCTCGATGATCTGATCGCTGCCGTTCAGCATACAGGGGCCCGTCTGGCAGACCTCGAACATATAGCGGCCCACCGGCTTCAGATTGTACATGGAATAAAAAGTCGCCACCTCATAGACCTCTATCGGCTCCAGCCGGAGAAGACCGGCGACATAGTCCATCGTTTCCGGACTGAGCCAGCCGCCGAATTCCTCCTGCGCCAGATGCAATACCGGCAGCAACGCGCTCTTCTGCTTGCTCTCCGGATAGTGGGAGATGATCTCCTCTACCTTTTTTAATTTTTCGTCTGAAAATTTTATCATACGCGAAATGTAAAATCATTTGTTGATCAGCTTCTGCGCGCTCTTCACCATCGTTGCGACGCTCCGTTGTAGGCATTTCCTCTGTTCATCTTTTCTTGGGCCGCGAGCGGCCCACCTCTAATGTCGGCCCTTCGGGCGCCGGCCCCGTGGGCCGTCTGGCCGGGTTGTCCTTAGGCATCCATTTCTCCAGCTATCAGATTCAGCGAGCTCATCACGATGACCGCATCGCTCAGCATCGCGCCCTTGGTCAACTCCGAATAAGCCTGGTAATAAATAAAACAGGGCCGGCGGAAATGAAGCCGGTATGGCGTCCTTCCCCCGTCGCTGATCAGATAGAATCCCAGTTCTCCATTGCCTCCTTCCACCGACTGGTAGACCTCGCCCGGAGGGATCTCCGTCTCGCCCATGACGATCTTGAAATGCCAGATCAAGGCTTCCATCTTGGTGTACACATCTTTTTTCTCCGGCAGGTAGTAGGCGGGCGCATCGGCATGGAAAACTTCCGCCTCGGCGCCTTTGAAGGCCTTTACTTTCTCGTAGGCCTGTCCGATGATCCGCAGGGACTGCCACATCTCCTGATTACGCACGAGGAAACGGTCGTAACAATCGCCTGTTTTTCCCACCGGTATTTCAAAATCAAAATCTTCGTAGCTGGAATAAGGGGTATGGACCCGTACATCATAATCTACACCGGCCGCCCGCAGGTTGGGCCCCGTAAATCCATAATTCAGCGCCCTTTCTGCGGCGATAGGTCCTGCGCCGATGGTGCGCTCCATGAAAATACGGTTACGCGTGAACAGGTTTTCGAACTCCTTCAGCACATCAGGGTATTCGGCCAGAAATCTATCCAGCTTCTGAAAGGCAGTTGGAGTAAAATTACGCTCGAATCCACCGATACGTCCGATATTCGTCGTGAGCCTGGACCCGCAGATCTCTTCATAGATCTCATAAATCAGCTCCCGGTACTGCATGACATAGAGGAATCCCGTAAAAGCGCCGGAATCTACCCCGACCACCGAATTACAGATCAGATGATCCGAGATCCTCGACAACTCCATGATGATGATGCGCAGATAATCCACCCGTTTAGGAGTCTTTACGCCCAGCAATTTTTCGCAGGTGATATGCCAGCCCATATTGTTGATGGGAGAAGAACAATAGTTCAGCCGGTCGGTCAGCGTCGTGATCTGGAACAAAGGACGCCGTTCGGCTATCTTTTCAAAGGCGCGGTGAATATACCCCACCGTTTGCACGGCGTTGACGATCCGCTCTCCATCGAGTTCAAGGATATTCTGGAATACGCCATGGGTCGCTGGATGAGTGGGTCCCAGGTTAAGGGTCGTCGTCGCCCGCTCGATGCTCCCTTCCGGTAATTTTATATGATGTTCGATGCTCATGTTCTTGTTTTATTTAGTTCCCCGATCCCCCTCTTCCAAACATCGCGTCATCCTTGTCGATCCGGGTCTGGTCTTCCAGCGGAAATTCCTTCCGCATGGGGAAATATTCCATCTCATCCACGTTGAGGATCCGGATAAGGTTGGGATGCCCCACAAAATTCACCCCGTAAAAATCATAGGTCTCTCTTTCCATCCAGTTGGCGGAGGAATAAAGCTGAGTAGCCGTGAATACATCCGGTTTCCCGATAGGGACATATATTTTCAGGCGGATCCTGATATTGTCCGCCAGGTTATGCAGATGATAGACCACCGCCAGCTCTTTTCCAGCCCGGTCGGGATAATGGACGGCACAGAGGTCGGTCAAAAACTGAAAACGCAATTCCGTGTCATCGTAGAGGAATTGCATCACTTTCAGGTTGAGGTCCGCGGGCGCTTCGAAGGTAAGCATCCCGTAAGGCGCTTCGAATTGAGTCAGCTGGTCCCCGAACTTACCAGTCAGCCGCTCTTTGATCGTTTCGTTTGTTAAAGCCATATGCTATTGTATTCCGTAACTCTGCATTAATTCTTTGTATTGTTCCCCGTTCCTCCTGCGCAGGCTCTCTGCTCCCACCAGGTCCTGGATCCGCATAAAGCCATCAAGGATCGCTTCAGGGCGCGGGGGGCATCCGGGCACATACACATCCACCGGGATCACCTGGTCGATCCCCTGTAATACCGAATAAGAATCGAAAATGCCTCCGCTCGCCGCGCAGGCGCCTACCGCCATCACCCAGCGGGGCTCCGCCATCTGCAGGTACACCTGTTTCAATATGGGGCCCATTTTCTTGGCGATCGTACCCATGACCATCAGCAGGTCGCACTGACGGGGAGAAAAGCCCAGTCTTTCCGCGCCAAATCTGGCCAGGTCATAATGGGAGGCCATGGTAGCCATGAATTCAATACCGCAGCAGGAAGTAGCGAAGGGCAGGGGCCAGAGCGAGTTCTTACGGGCCAGGCCGACCACACTGCTCATACTGGTCGCGAAGAATCCCTCACCAGTGTAGCCCTCGGGCATATTGGCGAGACTGATATTGTCTTTTATATCAGCCTTGATGGGATGAACATTGAACCTTACCGGACGTGCCATATATAAATAAATTTAAATCAATCCTCCCAGTTCAGGGCTCCCTTCTTGATAATATACACGAAGCCCGCCAGGAAGAACCCCACGAACAGCAATACTTCGGAAAATCCTGCCCATTTAAGCTCCCGGAAATTCACCGCGTACGGATAAAAAAAGATCACTTCCACGTCGAACAAAACGAACAGGATGGCTACTAAAAAATATTTGATGGCCATCGGGCGGCGGGCATTTCCCACCGCGTCGATACCGCTTTCGAAATTTTGTAATTTTTCGGCTGTTTTGCGCTTAGGCCCCAGCAGGTGAGTAACCCCCAGGATCAATACCACAAATCCGACAGCGAACAGTAACTGGACACCGATGGGGAAATAACTAAATGAATTATTCAGATTAGCTGCCGTGGGAAGGGTATTGGCTTGTAAAAAAAAGATATCCATTTTTGAGTGGTTACTTCAGCAGCAAAAATAAGGTAGCAGGTGGGAATTTCAATCTATTACGATTAAAATCCTGAAAATAAGGAGGCGGCCCCGACGAATGTCGGGGCCGCCTCCTGGTAATATCTTCCACGACTACTTTCCTGCCGCAGGCTTGGGCCTGGCTGGCGGTTGCTGCCTTGCCGGGGGCTTGCTGAGGACATTGATATACTGCCTGGCCATCGCATTTTCCGGGTCCAGCTCCAGTACTTTGCCGAGGTATGACAAGGCCATGGCCTTATCCTTCTTATAGTTGTTATAATATCCAGCCAGGTAGAAGTATGAGTTCACCGCCTGGGATTTGTATTTGATGGAATCGGGGCTATTGGCAGCCTTGGCGATGCTGTCCAGCTCACGGGCCTTGGCGGCCAGCTTATCGAATGCATCCACAGCAATTCCCTTTGAGCCCAGCGAGTCATCCTGGGCAAATAAGCTGTTCTTACACCAGAGAAAACCAAATATCTCGTTGGGATATTTCGCTTCATAAATGCCGCAGAAAATGCTGTCGGCTGTCTTATAATTACCCGCCGAATAATTGGAAAAACCCCAGTTGTACAGGTCAGTATTCGTCGGGTTCTTATTCATAAGGTACAATTGGCCCTGCCAGTACGCATAACCGATTTTGTTGCCTGCCTTTTTAGCATTGTCGGCAGCTTCTTTCATGATGTCCAGTTTATTGGCCACCGCGGTATCCTTGGATATGGCCAGCTGATAGTTCAGCGTGACCAGCGAATCATTACCCCGGAATTTAGACAATACCTGGGCGCGGAAGGAATAATCCTTTGGCAGGAAATCGTCGGGTTTCTGCTTGGCGAAATACTGATCCAGATAGCTTTTGGCACTTGCAGAATCTCCTTTGGCATCATAAGAATAGGCGGCCAGCTTGTAGAATCGTACATCGGCCTTATCCCCCTGCGAGCTGATAAAGGATTTTGCGCCCGAGATCGCCTCGTCATATCGTTTGGCCGCAAACAAGATGCTCGTCCTCAGATAGTCATTGCTGGGATCAGCATCCGATACGGCAAGATATTTATCCAGATAGTCCTTCGATTTATTTACATCCCGGGTGTACCAGTAAAAGTACAGCTCGTAAAGGGCAGGCCCATAGTTGGGGTCCATAGTCACAGCCTCCTCGAAGGCAGGCAGAAAATAGTCCTTATTGTTCTGGGTGAGATAGATCATCCCTATCTTGAACTTGGCGGCTGCAAACTTGGGGTCGAGGGTCAGCGCTTTCTGATAGGACTGGACCGAATTCCCTCCATCTACCAGCTTTCGATACGCATCCCCCATGATAACATAGGTCTCCGCGTTATTGAAGTTTTTGACCTGCGTGGCCTGGGTAAGCTTTTCGATCGCATAATTAGCGTCTCCGACCCTGATATCCGCATTGGCCGACCCGATGGCATTCAATACCCCCACGTCCTTGCCTTTGCTAAGACTGATGGCGGTCTCAAAACGCTGACGGGCATCGCTTGCCTTTCCCTTACGAAGCTCTACATGACCCATTCCCACCAGGAGAAGAGGTGCGCTGCCATTGGTCTGGAGCGCCTTCGAATACTGGGCTTCCGCCGCCGCAGAATCCTTGAGCTGGAGCAACGTCTCTCCCAGCCAATATACGGCATCGATATTATTTGGATTGGAAGCCAACACTTTTTCCAACGTTTCCTTTGCGCTCTTATAACGGGTATAATAGTAAAATTTTCTCCCCTGCTCTACGGTCTGAGCAATTACCAGGTTGCTGATTCCTACCATACTTACCACCAGAAGGCTGAATCTGATCTTACTGTTCATGTACGTTCTCTGTTTAAAGTTTGTAAATTTAGAAAAATCTGGTTAATTACTGATTTGCATATTACGGATTTCGAACGACATTTTGCCCGGGACCAGATAAGCCCTGCGGAAGATAAGCTGTCCCCTTTCATATTGGAGGAAATTGACAAAGTTGCTTCCAACGCCGTTAAAATTCTCTTTTAGCACATAATACAAACCCCGCACCAAAGGGTATCTTCCAAGCGCGATATTTGCCTGATACGGCTTTACATAGGTCGTTCCCAGACAGTTAGCGCACCTGACCGAGGCAATCCCGACCTTTTTCAAAAAGCTCAGCTGGGCCGGATCGTCCTGATCCCCGATCCAGCTTACCCCGATAAATCCAACGGCCCGGGGATTTGCCGCCACATAATTAATGACCTCTTCGCTGGACCTGGCCGCCGTTACATTCTTGCCCAGTGACTGCCCGTGCAGGATAGAGTCGATGGCATACCGGACCGTGCTGGTCGCGGAAAGCCCGTCCATTACCGGCTGATGGTTCTTATCGGTCCCATCCAGCATGGCATGGATATCTTTCATATCAAAGATCGAGTCCTTCGCCGTATTGTTCACGATGACCGCAACGGCATCATAGGCCAGAACCCCGAATTTAGGAGGGATATGCTGAACTTCTTTATAGTAATTCTCTTCCTCCACCGTGAGCCCCCGGGTGACGATGATCATACGGGTGCTGTCTTCTCCTTGCTTGGCAAGGTCCCGGATACACTCCGACTCGGACTTGTAATGAGCGATTACTTTGGCGTCGGGAAAAGCGGATTCGAAAACTTTTATCTGGGAGTCGATAATGGGCTTGAACGATTCATCCACACTGATATTGATCGTTCCGGAAATGGGAGTTTCCTGTGGATTTTTATTCCCATTGCGGCTGCTGCATCCGGCCAGCGCCAAAGATCCTGCAAGGACAAGGATCACAGCCAGAGAGCCCCTATCGTTAAAGATCTGGAAAAAAATATAGCGGAGAAAAACTTGCATCAATCGAAATAGTTTTTTTGATAGCCCCGATAGAAACGCCATCCCCCATAGAGCAGGCAGAGACCGGAAAAGATATAACGAAAAAAATTATCTATGCTGAATGAAAAGCCCAGCCTTGGGGCAATGAGTAAAAACACGCCAAACCCTAAAATAATGACACCCATTCCATAATCAAGAATCGCGCGCCGCAGCGCATATGCCTTCTTTCGTCTATCAGGAGCCTCATTTTCCATCTAACCGGGATTTTTAACCATTGACAGGCAAATTACTGAAATATGAGCAAAAAGAATCAACACGCTAAGGTCTGACACTTATTAAATTCCCATTAAGCCTCCTGCCCTACTGTATAATATAATTTATATATTAGATACAGGAGGGCAGTGAATTCCATAAACGTCATTTTATATTACATTTGCGCCCATGCGTCGTCGTAAAGTAATTCCCGGAGACGGGGATCAAGAAAATATATCCCCGTTCCGTGAATCGTCTGATAATGGGCCTTCGGCCAAGCCGCCCGTGGCGTCTTTTTTAATGATCTGCCTGGGGAATATCTGCCGGAGCCCCCTCGCGGAAGGCATATTGCAGCACAAGGCCCGGCTTGCCGGACTGGATTGGGAAGTGGACAGCGCAGGCACCAACGGGTATCATATCGGTGAGGCCCCCCACCCGTTCTCACAAAAGGTCGCCCGGCTTAACGGCATAGATATCAGCCATCAGCATGCCAGAAAGTTCGTCGCCGATGACTATCAGCGCTGGGATAAGATCTATGTGATGGCGGAAGATGTCCTGGATGAGGTAAAGCGGATCGCCGGCAAAAAATTCGACGCCTCAAAGACGGAATTGCTGATGAACGAGGCCTTTCCCGGAATGGATATGGACGTACCGGACCCCTGGTCCGGACCGGAATCCGGATATCACGAAGTATTCAAATTGATCGACAAGGCTGCTGCAAAGATTATTGAACGTTATAAAAAATGATGAAACCAGGTCTGCCACAGGGTACAAGGGATTTCGGGCCGGAAACGGTCCGCAAAAGGAATTATATTTTCAACACGATCCGGGACGTCTTTGAATTGTATGGTTTCCAACCCCTCGAAACCCCGGCCATGGAGCAGCTGGAGACCCTCATGGGCAAATACGGCGAGGAAGGGGACAAGCTGATCTTCAAGATCCTCAACAACGGGCTGAACGACCCGAAGAATATCGACAAGGCCACCGCGGCCTTTGAGAACGTCCTGAACGGAAAGAACGATAAAAATCTGACGGAGAGGGCGCTGAGATATGACCTTACCATCCCCTTCGCCCGCTATGTGGCCATGAACCATGGCCAGCTCAGTTATCCATTCAAGCGCTACCAGATCCAGCCGGTATGGAGGGCAGACAGGCCGCAGAAAGGCCGGTACCGGGAATTTTATCAGTGCGACGCCGACATCGTCGGAAGCAACTCCTTATTGAACGAGGTGGAACTGGCCGGTATCTACAGCACGGTTTTCTCCAGGCTGGGCATCGGGGTGGAGATCCGTATCAATAGCCGGAAGGTTCTGGCCGCACTCGCAGAAATTTGTGGCGGAGCGGATAAGATGACGGATATCACGGTGGCCATCGACAAACTGGATAAGATCGGGCTGGAAAAAGTGAAAGAGGAATTGGCCCTGCGGGAGCTGAAGACACCGCAGATCGAAACCATCGAAAAATATCTGGCCATCGGTGGCAGCAACCCCGGAAAGCTCGTCGCATTGCAACAGCTTTTTGCCGGCAACGCGACCGGCGCCAAAGGCATCGCTGAGCTGGAATACATCTTGAACTATACGGCGGCTCCCGACACATCATCCCCGGTCGTCCCCGCACCTTTCCCCATCCCCCTCATCCTCGACTTCACCCTGGCCCGTGGCCTGAATTATTACACCGGCGCCATCTTCGAAGTAAAGGCGCTCGACGTGCAGATGGGCAGCATCGGCGGCGGCGGACGTTATGACGACCTCACGGGACTATTCGGCGTTCCCAATATCCCCGGTGTAGGTATTTCCTTCGGCGTGGACAGGATCTATGATGTGATGGAGGAGCTGAAGCTTTTCCCGGAAGGAGTCCATACGGGCACCCAGATCCTGTTCTTCCATCTGGGAGAGGCAGAATCCAGGGCTGTCTTTGGCCTTATGCAGCAGCTCCGTGGCAAAGGGGTCCGCTGCGAGCTCTTTCACGAAACGGCGAAATTCGACAAGCAGTTCAAGTATGCGGAGAAAAAGAACATCTCTTATGTGGTCATCGTCGGCAGCGAGGAACTGGTCAAGGGAATATGCACGCTGAAAGATCTCCGCAGCGGCGAGCAAAAGAGCCTGAGCTTTGAGCAATTGCTTTCCACGGAATTCTACTGACCAGGCCGGTGGCAGACGCGTGCCTTCCATCCACCGCGTCGGACTGTTCCGGTATTTTCCGGACATACCCAATCCATTCCGGGGTTTTTGCCGTAATTTTCCTATTGTCAGAAGGTCTCGTATGAAAAAGATAGTTCCCAAACATCCCCTTGCCATACGCTGGTTTCACTGGATCAATTTTCCGATCCTGGCTATCATGATATGGAGCGGTCTGCTCATCTACTGGGCCAACGACATCTACCGGATCCACCTGGGCCGCACTACCCTTTTTCATTTTTTCCCCGAATCATTTTATAAGGCTTTCGGTATTTCTTACAAGCTTTCCCAGGGAATGGCCTTTCATTTTGTCTTTATGTGGGTCTTCTTTCTCAACGGCCTGCTCTACGTGCTGTACACCTTATTCTCCGGGGAATGGAGATTGCTCGTACCCGACCGGAGGTCCTTCAGAGAGGCCTGGCTGGTATTATTGCATGACCTCCATATCCGCAAGACCGCTCCCCCCCAGGTAAAATACAACGGAGCACAGAAGATCGCCTACACCGCCATCATCGTGATGGGGCTGGGTTCCGTGCTCACCGGTCTGGCCATCTACAAACCGGTTCAATATTCATGGCTGACCGGCTTATTCGGAGGCTATGGCAGTTCCCGTGTGATCCATTTTATCCTGACGCTGGGCTACTGCCTGTTCTTCCTCATTCATATCATACAGGTGGCGCTTGCCGGATGGAATAATTTCCGGGGCATGATCGCTGGCTTTGAAGTGGTCAATGAAAATAAAAAACATGAATGATCCGATAAAAAAGAAAGAAGGTTTTTTCCGGAAGTGGTTTGGGCGCAATAACCAACGGACACTGGAACAACAGGTCCGGAAAAGAACGATCATGGCCTTCGCCTGTTTTATTGTGCTCGGTTCTGCGGCGGTAGCCGGATTTATATGGCTGAAAGGCCAGCCGCTGGACCATGGCGTGAAAGGAGGCGTGCAGGGTCCTTTACGCAAAGTGCTCGATGCGAATGAAAAGGTTTTCAACAAGAGCCTCAGCGACGATCATCTGGCAAAGAGCTTTCCCAGATCGGCCGCCGCCGGGGTTCCCCGCGTCAATGGGGATATAGGCATGAGTGCGGACTTCGATCCGAAGACCTGGAAGTTACAGGTACTTCGCTCCCCCACGGATACCCTGTTCCTGACACTGGAAGATCTCCGGCAGTTGCCCCGGACCGAGATCGTCTTCGACTTTAAATGTATCGAGGGATGGAGCCAGGTGACACGCTGGGCGGGCGTGAAGTTCAGCGACTTCGTTAAGAAATATCAGCTTGGCCCGCAGGCGGCCATGAAATATATCGGGCTCAACACTCCCGACTCAGCCTATTATGTCGGCATCGACATGCCAAGCGCCCTCCACCCCCAGACGCTGCTTTGTTATGAAATGAACGGTAAGCCGCTGCCCATGAACCAGGGTTATCCCCTGCGGCTGATCATCCCCGTTAAGTATGGGATCAAGAGCCTGAAAAGGATCGGTACGCTGTGGTTCAGCAACGAAAGACCACCCGATTACTGGTTCGAAAGAGGCTATGATTATTATTCGGGTTTATAAATTCATTTTCTTATTTTACCCGGTAGGCATAATTGCCATTAAAAATATTTATACTATGAACCGCTTCATGATCCGCAGAAAAAAAATCATTCCCGTTTTCCTTTTCTTCACGATCCTTGCCGCCGCCCGCAGTTCCGCCCAGGACAACCCCTTGTTCCGGCATCTTCCACCCAACGCTACTTCCATCATTCACTTGAATGTTCCGGTGATCGCCGGTAAAATGAATTTGCAGGAATTAATGGGCAGCTTCCCAAACAGCGGGAAAAAGCCTGGGACGGATATAGCGGATCTCCTGAAGGATCTCACCGAAGCCGGCGTCGACGCCGGCCGCGATGTTTTCCTGACCGAAACACGCCAGGCCTCCCCGGACAGCGCTATCTATATGACCTTGCTCGTCCACCTGCGAGATTCTGCACGGTTCCTGGCCTTTCTGCGCAAAGAGGAAGCCGACCGCCTGCGGATAGTTCTCTATCCGGGAAAGATCTTTTCAGCCTCTGAAAGGAATATGGGCGCAGCCTGGAATAAAGACCTGGCGGTGATCGTATCGGTAAGTAAAGGAGTAACGGGAGGGGGAACGCCGGTCAACAGGGCCTACTTTGCCGCCAAAAGGAGCCTTGCCTCTCTGGCCGGTTACGACAAATCTTTTTATACTACCGATCCGGACTTCCGGGCTGGATTTTCAGATGGTGCGGATATTCAGATCTGGACGGAACAGGGCAACGCTCTTTCCATGTTAACACGCAAATTCATGCCCCCCACACTGCCCGGAAATTCTCCGTTCACTACCGCTGCGGATAAGCCAAAAGGAAAATCACTCATCAGCATCCGGTTCGGTACCGGTAAGATCACCTTTCAAAGCCATGTTTACTTTACCGCGGGCACTGCAACCGGGTATGCAGGGTACAAAAACCGTCCCATGGATATAAGCCTGCTTGCCCATGTTCCGAAAGGAAATCTGCTCGGTTTTTTCAGTCTAAATGTCGACCTTTTGCTGACAGGAGAGATGATGAAGAAATTTGATACCCACCACAAGCTCGATACGATACTGGCCAGGAAGCATTTATCCCTGGTCACGATCCTCCATGCCTTTAAAGGTGATTTATTGCTGGCTGCCCTGGAGCCCGTCCAGGAAGACCCTGCCCAGAAGCCGAAGGTGCCTGTTTACCTGGTCATACCGATCAATGATCTTTCTGCCTTCAACAGCGTAGCAGCGGCATATAAGGCCACGCAGGATTCCACTAAAGCGGACTCTTCCGGGCAAAAGCCTGGCCTGTTTGGCAAAATGAAGCTGGTTTCCGGATTGAAGAACAATCTCCTGGTCGTCAGCACAAGCCAGGAAAATGTGGATGCCTATCTCAACAATACAGAGAACAGGAGCACGGATTTCCTGACCGGAGAGATGAAGCAAAATTCATTCAGCATGCTGATCGATTTCAAGATACTGGCCGATTTCGTTCACCATATGTCCGCCCAGCCATCCGGTAAAGACAAGAAGATGTCCGACATCCTCGATGCGCTCGATAAACTGGTGGTCACATCAGGAGTGAAAGAAGGAAAAATGGATACTTATTTTGAATTGAAGTTTACCGATCAGGGGCAGAACAGTCTGAAGACCCTGGTACAACTGATGCATTGACCATCCATGCCAGCGCTTACCCATACCCGTATTTATTTTTGAATTCCGCCAGTTCTGCGGCCGAGAGATTTTTGAACAGAAAGGTGCGGGTGCTCCCGCTGCGTTCTATAAACGGAATATGCGCCGCATAGAATTCCTCGAACACCGCTCTCAGCTGAAGCGTATGCTTTTCACTGTTCAGGTAGAAGGGGCAGATCACCGTCTTCCCTTCCCACAGGAAGCTCAGTTCATTGCCCAAACCATTCAGTGAGTAAGCCGAAGTTTTTTCGGTCATGCCGGAATAGCCCGTTACATTAAAATCGATTTTTCGCACCTGGCCGATGGCATATTCCTTCCCACCGGCAACGATACGATCTACCGTCACCACCAGTTCTTCCGGGGACAATCCATAGGTGGCGATATCGCCTCTTGCCCTTATCGCCCCCGCGACCAGCACAATGATGCCCGCGCTGAATGCCCAGGCAACATATCCTTCCAGGACAGGAACGAAGATCATCCCGAGGGAAAGCACGGCGATCGCCAGTCCCGCATAAGCAATACCAGCTTTTTTATTTCGTTTACCGACTACCAGCCTGGTCCTGAATTCCATATCGACCCGATTATATTTTCTCAAAGCTCCGCACATCGCAGCCGAGGCCCTACTCCCCCACTTCACAGCATTCCGCCTTCATCCCCTCCTCACATTTTCTCATAGACCATGGCCGCGCCCTGCCCAACCCCCACACACATGGTCGCCAGCCCATACCGCAGATCCCTTCTGCCCATCTCATGCAGCAGCGTGGTGGATATACGCACTCCGCTGCAGCCGAGTGGATGTCCGATGGCAATAGAACCTCCATTCACATTCGTAATGGCCTGGTCCAGCTCCAGATCGGCTATACAAGCCAGTGACTGGGCCGCAAAAGCCTCATTCAATTCTACCAGCCCGATATCTTTTATGGCAAGACCGGCCCTCTGCAGCGCTTTCCGGGTCGCAGGAACAGGCCCGATGCCCATGATGGCAGGGTCGACGCCGGCCACACCCATGCTGACGATCCTGGCCATGGGCTTCAATCCATACTTCTTCACCGCATCCCCGCTGGCCAGCAACATCGCCGCCGCCCCATCGTTGATGCCCGCGGAATTGCCAGCCGTCACCGTTCCATCCTTGACAAATGCCGGTCGCAGGGCCGCCAGCTTCTCCATGGAGGTCTGACGGGGTGGCTCATCCTTCTCAAAAAATATTTTTTCATCCTTCCCGCCAAGGATCTCGACGGGCGCAATTTCCTCCGCCCATTTTCCCGCCCCGAGGGCCGCGAAATATTTTTGCTGTGAGGCCAGGGCGAATTCATCCTGCGCCTGACGCGATAGCTTCCATTGTCTGGCCACGTTCTCGGCCGTCTCGCCCATCGAATAAGGGTGATACTGGTCGGCCAGTTTTTTATTGACAAACCTCCATCCTATCGTGCTGTCGAATAGCTCCGTGGTACGGCTGAAAGACTGGGGGGCCTTTCCCATCACCATGGGCGCCCGGGTCATGCTCTCCACCCCCCCGGCAATATACAGCTCCCCTTCTCCGCATAGGATCCCTCTGGCGGCATCCATGATCGCCTGCAACCCGGAAGCACAAAGACGGTTCACCGTATTGCCCGGCACCGTAACGGGCAATCCTGCGAGTAATACAGCCATCCTGGCCACGTTACGGTTGTCCTCTCCGGCCTGGTTGGCATCGCCCGCGATCAGGTCTTCGATGGCCGACGGATCGATCCCCGGATTGCGTTGCAACAGGGTTCTGACCACATGGGCCAGCAGATCGTCCGGACGGATTGAATGCAGGGCGCCTCCATATTTTCCTATGGGCGTTCGGATCGTATCGATGACATAAGCTGTGTGCATACCGGACTGGTTTTAAACTATGGGGCGCAAGTTAAGAGAAATCCGGAAATGGCGCTCGCACTGCGCTCCCCCGGTGCACACGCCCACATACGCGACAACCCGTCACATCGCTGCGTTCCCCCACAAATCTGGCCTTTTGGCGGCAGCCTTATCCCGCCGCCGACGGGGATTATTGCGGTTAAGATGGTATCTTTGCACACTGATGAGCACGCACATACATACGACGAAGAAGAATATAAGGCATCTGAGCCTTAGTGAGTTAGAACAGTATTTCGAGACTCTGGGAGAGAAGAAGTTCAGGGCCCGGCAAGTCTATGAATGGCTCTGGGAGAAGCAGGCGCATCATTTTGAGACCATGACCAACCTGAGCAAGGAACTACGTCAGTTGCTGGCTGACACGTTTTCCCTTCCCGCGCTGGTGGTCGACGCCACGCAGTATTCCGCAGACGGCACGATCAAAAGCCGGTTCCGCACACACGATGCCCATCTGGTGGAAGGAGTGCTGATCCCTACGGACGAACGCAAGACAGCCTGCGTATCCTCGCAGATCGGCTGTTCGCTGAGCTGTAAATTCTGCGCCACGGGGTATATGGCGCGCAAACGCAATCTGGATTACGACGAGATCTATGATGAAGTAGTGCTCATCAATCAGCAGTCCGAAAGGGTCTATCAGAAAAAACTGACCAACATCGTTTTTATGGGCATGGGCGAGCCCCTGCTCAATTATAAGAATGTGCTCAAGGCCATCGAACGGATCAGCTCTCCCGACGGGCTGGGTATGAGCCCCCGCAGGATCACCGTCTCTACCGCCGGCGTCGCGAAAATGATCCAGCAGCTGGGCGATGACGAAGTAAAATTCAAATTAGCCCTGTCCCTGCACGCCGCCAACGATCTGAAACGGAACGAGATCATGCCGGTTAATGAGTCAAATAATATCAAAGCGCTGACCGATGCGCTGAATCATTTCTACAAAAAAACAGGCAACGAGATCACCTTTGAATATATTCTTTTCAAGGATTTTAACGACAGCCGTCAGGATGCGGATGAGCTGGTAAAGCTCTACCGGCAGGTGCCCGCCGACCTAGTGAATATCATCGAATACAACCCCATCGATGCCGCCTCCTTTGCCAAGCCCGATGAGGAAGCCGTCCAGAAATTCATGGATCATCTGGAAAAGAATCGCGTGAATGCACGCCTCCGCCGGAGCCGCGGCAAAGACATCGATGCCGCCTGCGGACAATTGGCCAACAAAGAATCCGCATAGCCCATACCCCGGTCATCGGTGCCTCCCTCCTGCCCAGCCGGTCATTCCTCCTGTCTCTCCGGTCTCCCCCTACCCCCGGTCACGGAACGCTTTTCGGTGAAAAGCCCGTTTTAACAGGTATTTTCCCGCCACGCCGTTAAACGATGCCCTTCCCCACCCGTCTCACTACTATAAATTTTTACAAATTATGAAATGGACAAAAAAAGCACTGATCCTTTCAGGAGCAATATTTCTTGGGCTGGGCATTCATGCACAAGCTCAATCCACGGATCAGGGATCCACAGGCACAGACAGCTCCAGACGCATCGGAATGCGTCACTTTCACCAACCCCGTAATGGCCAGGATAGCTTGCGCCGGGAAGGCTGGAGATCCGGAACTGCGGAAGCCGGCAAATTGAGAGGAGGCAGAGAGGGTCATGCCTGGGCTGATGGCCGCAGGGGTGAACACGGCTTCGCCGGACGGTCCGTAAGACCAGGACGGGAACGTGCTGGCCGGCATACTATTCATTTTACCCCCGGGCAACGCCAGCAGATGATGGCGATCAATAAGGATTATCACAAAAGAGCGGCAGACCTCTTTTTAAAGGACAACAGTACGCTGAAGGAATACAAGGACGGGCTGATTGCCTTGCAGAAAGAGAAGAAGAGCAAGCTCCAGGCCCTGCTGACACCTCAGCAAAAAGAGGAAATGGAGAAATGGAAAGCAAAAAGATCCGAAAATGCCCAGGTGATGGCCGCAGGTCGTCTGGAAAGACTGAAGATCCGTCTCAGCCTTACCGATGACCAGGTTGCCAAAGTCAAGGCGGGTCAGGCCAGCCTGAAGGCAAAAGCTCAATCCATCCACGAGAATGACAATCTTCTTCCCCAGCAGAAAATGGAACAATTGAAAGACCTGATGGCTAAGCGGGAAGACGCGCTCAAATCGGTGCTGACCCCCGAACAGCTTTCAAAATTCCAGGAAATGCACAAAATGCGGGGACACAGGAACCAGTCCTGGGGTAATCACCCCTCGTAGGGGCCAGTTTCCGCAACGATTCATAACCACTTATACCTCAGCTTCAAAGCCCCGGAAATTTCCGGGGCTTTTTTTGGCCCGCCACTTGATCGGCAAAATGGTACCTTTGCGGGATTATCTCATTACTGTTGTAAAACAGCAAATCTCCATCGCAGATGAAAAGAAAAACGGACAATTTCAATAAGTTCTTCAACAAAAAGAGGAACAGCGCCGTCAAAGAAGAATTCAGACAAGAGAAAAAAGCCGCAAAAAAAGATAGAAAAGAGGCGATCGAGCGCCATTTCGAGGAAAAGAGAAAGGCAAAAAGCTTCCCCGGAGAAAATCCAGGACCCGCCCAGCGTGGCCCGGTACGTGAATCGCGGGAACCCATTCGCGGGAAGCCCGCTCCACCGTCCGGCAGACCCATTGCGGCGCCCGGTAAGCCCGCCTCTTCGTCCGGCAGGCCCGTTTCACATGGCAAGCCCATAGCCGCTTCCAGCAAGCCCGCTCCATCGTCCGGCAAACCCATAGGGGCCCGCAAATCCGCCCCTCCGCCCGCCGGCAGGCCGGGATCAGAACAAATGATCAAAGGCAAGCCAGCGCCCAACAATGCGGCCCCTGCCCCCGATCATCGCAAAGCCAGACCCGGAGCAGAACCTGGCAAATCCACGTCCGCGCCGGACTCCGATCTCATCCCCCTGAACAAATATATCGCCCACGGCGGCATCTGCTCCCGCAGGGACGCAGCCGAACTGATCAAACAGGGAAAAGTATTGCTGAACGGCAAGCCGGTCACCGAACCGGGTACCCGCGTTTCTCCAAAAGATCAGGTGCAGGTCAGCGGAAAGCTTGTTACCATGTCCCGCAACTTTGTTTATATCCTGCTGAACAAGCCCAAAGATTATATCACCACCACCGAAGATCCCCAGGGAAGAAAGACCGTCCTTGACCTGGTTCGTGCGGCGACCCGCGAAAGGGTTTATCCTATCGGCCGGCTGGACCGGAATACTTCGGGTGTCCTGCTGCTGACCAATGATGGAGACCTGTCACAGAAGCTGTCGCATCCTAAGCACGAGATCAAAAAAATATATCATGCGGTGCTCGACAAGCCGCTGATCAAAGCCGATTTCGATAAGATCGTCGCCGGGGTCATCCTCGAAGACGGACTGGCTCATGTCGATGTGCTGGCTTATGCCGACCCCAAAGACAAAACCCAGATCGGACTGGAGATCCACAGCGGACGCAACCGCATCGTGCGACGCATCTTCGAACACCTCGGATACGATGTACGGGGACTGGACCGGGTCATGTACGCCGGCCTGACCAAGAAGAACGTACAACGCGGCATGTGGCGCCTGCTCACGGATAAGGAGATCCGCATCCTGAAATATCTTAACTCATCCATCAGGAGCACCAATCCCGAAAAGGTCCAGGGCCAGAGGGTGGGCGCAGCAGCCGTCGCCACCACCGGGCCGGCCGCAAAATTCCAGAAACGTACTCCTGCTACCCGATCCGGAGCGTCGAACAAATCCGGAGCGTCGAACAAATCCGGCACACCAAACAAAAACAAAGAGTACGATGGGGACTGACCCGGCATTCCCGCAGGATACCCGGCCCACGCGAAAGACTCCCCCCTTCACCATGACCGAATAACGTAAATATGCAAAAGCCAGACATCATATTTGAGAACGAGGACTTTGTGGCCATCAATAAGCCCGCAGGTCTGCTCAGCATCCCGGACCGGGAGGGAAAGGAACCATCGCTGAAGAGCTGGCTGAAGGAAAAATACGGCTCGATCTTCACCGTCCATCGCCTCGACCGTGACACCAGCGGCATGATCGTATTTGCAAAGAACGAGACATCCCATAAATACCTTTCAATGGCATTCGAAGAAAGGACCATGGAAAAGATCTATGCCGGCATTGTCCAGGGAAGTCTTGCGCAGCAACAGGGAAGTATAGACGCACCACTCATGGAGCACCCGGCAAAGAAAGGATTTATGATCGTGAATAAAAAAGGTAAGGCCTCGCTCACCGATTACGAAGTAAAGGAAGACCTCGGGTTGTACTCGCTGGTGCAATTCCGTCTCCACACCGGCCGCACACATCAGATCCGGGTGCATATGGCGTCGCTCGGTCATCCGATCGTATGCGATGAGCTCTATGGCGATGCCCGCCCCGTGCTCATCTCTTCTTTCAAAAAGAGTTTCAAATTATCCCGTTCGGAGGAAGAGGAGAGGCCGATCCTGCAAAGACTGGCCCTGCACTCTCAGTTACTGCATTTCAAGGATGAGAAAGGAGAATATCATACGCTGGAGGCGCCGCTGCCCAAGGACATCCGCGCCTTGCTCCAGCAGCTCAGGAAATGGAAACACCCGTCCTGATCAACTACTCGTTTTTATAGACGACCCCATCCTTCATCACGAATTTCACTTTCCCCATCGCACGGATATCATGGGTAGGATCTCCTTCCACCGCGACGATATCCGCAAATTTCCCTTTCTCTATGCTTCCTACCTTATCGCTCACTCCGATCAACTCCGCAGCATTCACCGTCGCGCATCTGATGGCTTCGAGGGCGGGCATCCCGGCTTCGGTCATATAGACGAATTCCATCCAGTTCTTGCCATGGGCATAAACACCGGCATCCGTACCAAAGGCGATCTTTACGCCTGCCTTGTACGCTCTGGCAAACGTACCCTGTATGATCGGCCCTATGGCCATTGCCTTGCCGGCGATCCGCTCGGGGAAATAGCCGGGCTTCTTTGCCGAATCGGCGACGGATTTACCGGCGATGATGGTGGGCACATACCAGGTCCCGCTTTTTACAAAAAGGGCGATCGTTTCTTCATCCATCAGCGTACCATGCTCGATGGAGGTGACGCCGGCGCGGATGGCCCGTTTCATGGCTTCGGCGCCGTGGGCATGCGCAGCTACGGGCATGCCATAATCTTTAGCCGTCTGCACGATCGCGCGGATCTCTTCCTCGGAGAACTGTGGCCCCGTTCCATCTTTTTCCAGGCTCAGCACACCGCCGGATGCGGTGATCTTAATGAGGTCGGCTCCCTCTTTGTACATCTGACGGACCGCTTTGATACAGGCTTCCTTGCCATCGGCTACCGTCTCCGTAAAAGAAGGTTCCGCGTACAACCCATCCCGGTAGCCATGCGTGGGGTCTCCATGGCCGCCTGTTGAAGAAATGATCTTGCCCGCCGTGTAGACCCGCGGGCCCACGACCTGACCCTTGCGGATCGCGTTGCGCAGCGCAATATTGACGCCGGTGCCTCCCACGTCCCGCACGGTAGTAAAACCCGCCATAAGGGTCGTTTTGGCATATACGGTGGATTGAAAGGCGATGTCTGCCGTGCTCATGGTGAATTCCTTCAATTGAGCATTAGGACTGGTCTCATCCTCCAGATGGACATGCGCGTCGATCAGGCCCGGCATTACCGTGCTGCCTTTAAGATCGATGCTCTTGTCGCCCTGAACGGCGGAGATATATCCTTTCTGCAGATCGGTGATCGTATTTCCGGTCACGATGATGGACATCTCCTGCAACACCTGCCCCGACTTCGGGTCGATCAGCTTGCCACAATAGATCACCGTTCTCTGGGCAAGAGAGGTCAGGGGCAGAAGAAAAAAACACAGGACGATAGCCAGCGCGGGGTTTCGAAATGATTTTCTCATGGCTGAATTTAAATAAAAAAAGGAAGCAAGACATATCCTGCTCCCTTTTTTACCTGAAAATTCTATTTGTCCGGCTTTTGCCTTATTTATTCGGCTGCGGCGTATAGCGCAGATACGGCTTGATCACCCTGACTCCCTTAGGGAATTTCTTCTGCGCGTCTTCCGTAGAAATGGACGGCACCACGATCACATCTTCGCCCTCTTTCCAGTCGGCGGGAGTAGCGACGCTGTGGTTGGCGGTCAGCTGCAGTGAATCCACCACGCGCAATACTTCGACGAAGTTGCGCCCCGTAGATGCGGGGTACGTGATGATCAGTTTTACCAGCTTGTCCGGCCCGATGATCACCAGCGAACGCACGGTAGCCGTAGCGGAAGCGTTGGGATGTATGAACTCATACAGAGAGCTCACCTTCCGGTCTTCGTCGGCGATGATGGGGAACTCAACGCTGACCTTCTGTGTTTCGTTGATATCTTTGATCCAGCCGATATGTTTGTCGACGGGATCTACGCTCAGGGCCAGCACCTTCACACCGCGCCTGGCGAACTCGTCTTTCAACGCAGCCGTCTTTCCCAGTTCGGTAGTACATACAGGCGTATAGTCGGCAGGGTGAGAGAACAATATCCCCCAGGAATCACCCAGGAATTCGTAGAAGTCGATATCGCCAATGGAAGTCTTGGCCTGGAAGTTGGGGGCTTTGTCCCCGAGACGTAAACTCATATACAAATATTTGAGGTTAAAAAAATGCTTGTTCAGTCGGCAACCGGACTGCGAAGATATTAATTCCCTATCAATAAGGTAGACTTCGCCAGCGAATTTTTCATTAAACCCGGTTTTTGCATACCCGACCCCGCAATGCATCTTTTTGGACATATCGCGTCCGTTTACGCTCCGCGCTGCCGGAATCCTGCACCCGCCTATTCCGGCCCTATCCCTCCTGCTTTGACGATAGACCCCTTGCCAAAGCGGTTCTTCAGGTCATCGATGGCCCTATACAACTCCGTTTTCTTGTGGATGTTCTCAAAAAGATTGGTCTGCACCGCCTCTCCCGTGAGTTCGCTCAGCCGCACCCCGAGCAGACGGATAGGCTGATCTTTTCGCCAGAGTTTGTGGAACAGCTCTTTGGCCTTCAGGATCAGTTCATCATCATAAAAAGTATAAGGGATAGTGACCTGCCGCGAGGTGGTCTCGAAATCACCGTAGCGGATCTTTACCGCAATACAGCCTGCCGTCTTATTATCCTGCCGTAGCTCATAGGCTACCCTCTCCGTCATCCGCACCAGCTCGGCCATTAAAAAGACCAGATCCGTCTTGTTCTCGTCAAAGGTGTTTTCCGTGGAAATGGACTTAGACTCATGATAAGCCACCACTTCCCCTTCATGGATGCCCTGGGCTTTGTTCCACAGGTCCAGCCCATATTTCCCCAGCCGGCGCTCCAGCTCCAGCGGAGCATGCTCGCTCAGGTCACGGATCGTGATGATCCCCATTTCCTGGAGAGATCTGGAGGTCTGCTCCCCCACTCCGGGGATCTTGCCGACCCGCAGCGGTGCCAGGAATTCTTTCTCCCTGCCCGCAGGCACATGGAGATAACCGTTGGGCTTTGCCTCATCGGTGGCTATCTTGGCCACCATCTTATTGGAGGCCAGGGCAAAAGAAATGGGCAGTCTGGTCTCCAGGATGATCTCATCCCTCAGGGCGATCGTCCAGGCATAAGGATCGAAAAACCGGTCCATCCCCGTAAGGTCAAGGTAGAATTCGTCGATGGAGGCCTTTTCCAGCAGGGGAGCCCTGGCGGCAATGATCTCGGTGACCCAGCGGGAATACTTGCTGTATTCCCCCCGCGTGCCGCCTCTCACCGTTGCATGGGGACAAAGACGCAGGGCTGTCTTCATCGGCATAGCGGAATGGATCCCGAATTTTCTTGCCTCATAGCTGCATGCTGCCACCACCCCCCGGTCGCTGTGACCGCCAACCAGCAAAGGAAGGCCTCTGAGCGAAGGATCGTTCAGGCATTCGACGGAGACAAAAAAGGCGTCCAGGTCGAAATGAGCTATGAACCGTTGTGGCTGGGACATCTCTACAAATATACTAATAAAATTAGCGGAAATATCGGGCTTACCCAGGGTCAGTACATCGACGCCATTCCGGGTCCATGCGGCCAGGATCACCGGTACACATCCAGCAATCCATCCGGGAGGATCACATGGACCTGGCGCTTTTTCTTATCCACTTTCCGGAGAGTGGCCTCATGCACCGGAATAAGGGCCTCCTTGCCATTCAGGTCGATCCGGCACAGGATCTGATGCGGCTGCTCGATCACCTCCAGGATCTCTCCCAGATCGTCCTCATCCTGCCACAGATGGAAGCCCACAAGGGAAATGGGGGAACTCCCTTTGGCAAACTGGGCAAAATCGGCTTCTGAAAGCCATACTTCCTTCTGCAATATCTTCTGGGCGGCCTCTTTTGTATCGACCCCTTCCAGTTTCAGATAGACATCTTCCTCTCCCCTGGGCCTTGTGTTTTCAATGAACCAGGGGAGCATTTCATCCTTCCTCTCCTCTAAAAAAATGATTTTCAACCCTTTGAAGCTGTTCTTCTTCCCCAGACGATGCTGCAGGACCAGCTCCCCCTGCAGCCCGAACACGGCCACCAATTTCCCTATATTCCGATACTGGGTGCTCATAATGAATGATTTATCACGATTCTGTCAGCCGTCGCGGACCTGGACTCCGATCCCGGCGCCTTCACCGCAAAAAAATAGCAGGTGGGATGCCCACCTGCTATAGAAAGTTTTACATTGAAAAATTATGCCTGGGCAGGACCACTTTCACCCCTTCTTTCAACCCTTCTCATAGGGGGTCCGCCTGCACCTGGTCTCCTCGGATATTTCTTCCGGTTGTCTTCGTGGCGCTTCTTCATCTGGGTTTCATGCTCGACATGCCATTTCTGGAATTTCTCCATGGCAGCCGCGTCATCGAACAGACCAAGCTTTACGCCGCGTAACAGGTGCTTGAGGTAAAGTACACCCTTGTAAGACAATATCCTTCTGACAGTATCCGTGGGCTGGGCGCCTTTATGGAGCCAGTCCAGTGCTTTTTGACGATCTAATTGAACGGAAGCAGGTACAGTCAGTGGATTGTAGGTACCAATTTTCTGGATAAATTTCCCATCCCTGGGTGCACGGGCGTCGGCTACTACGATGAAATAAAATGGCCGCTTCTTAGACCCATGGCGTTGCAGTCTGATTTTAACTGGCATCTTAAATAGAAATTTAAATGCGTGAACAAATAAGGTTACTCCTTTTTTAGGATTGCAAAGGTAGCAATCCGGTACAATTATCCAAAAATAATACTTCGGAATTTAAACCACGAATGTTGTGAATAAAATTTTATGGGCGGCTCTTACCCATACCCATACGGCTTCCCATGCCCATGGGCATCTTGTTCATGGCCTTCATCATCTGTTTCATCTGCTCGAATTGCTTCAGAAAGGCATTGATGTCGTTCAGGTCCTTCCCACTGCCCCCGGCTATCCTTTTCCGCCTGTTCTGGTCGATTATATCCGGGTTGGCCCGTTCAAAAGGGGTCATTGAGTTGATGATCGCTTCGATCCCCTTAAAGGAATCATCGCTGATATCGATATCTTTTACCGCCTTACCCACCCCCGGTATCATGCCGAGCAGGTCCTTGATATTGCCCATTTTCTTGATCTGCTGGAGCTGCTGCTTGAAATCCTCGAAATCGAACTGGTTCTTCCGGATCTTTTTCTCCAGTTTCTTAGCCTGTACCTCATCGAACTGCTCCTGCGCCTTTTCAACCAGGGTGGTGATATCGCCCATCCCCAGGATCCGCTGCGCCATACGCTCGGGATAGAATACGTCCAGCGTATCCAGTTTTTCCCCGCTGCTGATGAATTTGATGGGCTTGCTGACCGTATATTTGATCGACAGGGCGGCTCCACCACGCGTATCGCCATCCAGTTTGGTCAGCACCACGCCGGAAAAGTCAAGGCGTTCGTTGAAGGTCCTGGCCGTATTGACGGCATCCTGTCCCGTCATCGAATCCACGACGAACAGGATCTCTCCAGGGCTGACAGCTTTTTTTATGGCCTCTACCTCCTGCATCATGACCTCGTCGATGGCCAGACGGCCCGCCGTATCGATGATGACGACATTCTTATTCTTGCTCCTCGCTTCTTTGATGGCATTCGCGGCGATCTGTACGGCATCCTTGCTGTCCGGTTCACTATACACATCCACCCCTATCTGCCCTCCCCATACTTTTAATTGCTCTACTGCCGCCGGACGATAAATATCCGCTGCTACCAGCAGCGGGGACAGGCCCTTGCGCGTTTTCAGATAATTGGCCAGCTTCCCGCTGAACGTGGTCTTACCACTACCCTGCAGGCCCGCGATGAGGATCACGGCGGGATTGCCCTTCGCATTCAGCTCGCTCTCCGCCCCACCCATCAGCTCCGCCAGCTCGTCCTTTACGATCTTCACCATCAGTTGGCCCGGGCTTACGGCCGTCAGCACTTTCAGGCCCATGGCCTTTTCCCGCACCGTATCGGTAAACTCCTTGGCGATCTTATAGTTCACATCCGCATCGATCAGCGCCCTGCGGATATCCTTCACCGTGGCTGCAATGTTCAGCTCGGTGATCCTGCCCTCTCCCTTTATCTGCTTGAACGCCGATTCAAGCCGTTCAGATAAATTTTCAAACATAATATCTTCTATTTAACGATTAATAGTCTGCGCAACCGGCCCTCCCCGGCCCTAAAAAACAAAAGTGAACATAACCATACGTTATATTCACTCTTAAGGAATTGCAAATTTACAATAAAATGGTGGAGTATATTTTTATTTCAATTTTTCCAGTTTAGATTAAACGCCCAGATAGCTGCGTAACATTTTAGAACGGTTGTTGCTCCTGAGCTTGGTAATGGCCTTGTCTTTGATCTGGCGGACCCTTTCCCGGGTGAGGTTGAACCTTTCCCCGATATCTTCCAGGCTCATGGGATGGTCGACCCCGATGCCGAAGAAAAAGCAGATCACTTCTTTCTGCCTCTCTGTCAACGTCTTCAGTGACCGGTCTATCTCCTGTTTCAGGGATTCCTTATGCTCGATGTTCAGGTTGGCCATCTCAGCATTGGGGTTTACCAATACATCGATCAGCGTATTTTCCTCTCCTTCAGACAACGGCGTATCCATGCTGACATGCCGTGCAGCTATGCCCAGCGTAGAGGATACCTCTTCGATGTCCAGCTCCAGCACCTCGGCCAATTCTTCCGCCGATGGCTCCCGCTCGAACTCCTGCTCCAGCTGGGAATACGCTTTCTGTATCCTGTTGGTAAGACCGACTTTATTAAGAGGGAGACGAACGATCCTGGATTGCTCGGCCAGCGCCTGCAGTATGCTCTGCCGGATCCACCATACGGCATAGGATATGAACTTGAAGCCGCGTGTTTCATCGAAACGCTGTGCGGCCTTGATCAATCCGAGATTGCCTTCATTGATGAGATCTGGTAAGGAGAGCCCCTGGTTCTGATACTGTTTGGCTACCGATACGACGAAACGGAGATTGGCCTTCGTTAATTTGTCGAGGGCCTTCTGGTCACCCTGCTTGATACGAATGGCGAGTTTCACTTCTTCTTCAGGACTGATCAGCTCGACTTTTCCGATTTCCTGCAGATATTTTTCCAAGCTCTGTGATTCACGATTCGTGATACTCTTCGTGATCTTGAGTTGACGCATACTCATAGGCAGAGGTCTTTAAAGGGTTTTTTAGGTTTAACTGGGTTATTTCCGATAGGATGAGATAAAAACGAATAAACATTACTTTTCTTGTGCCAGCCCGTCAACTGCTTGTATCAGATGTGAATAGCAATATATTGATTTCTAAGGGCTAAACCAAAAAAATATTCGTAACAGTCTGATTATCAATATATTTAGGATAAAAAAGTATCATTTTTAGGCCATTTTCCATATTAAAACTTCGGTGAAAAAAAATTTTGATGGTTGATTTAATTTTTTATTATTGCACCTACGGCCGAAATCTTCCTAACCGAGGGCAGCGGGGCGATGGTACCCTGGTAATTCCAATAATTGTCGGATCAGGCGATAATAAGATTCCCGGGATGTTTAGGTAACAATGATTCAATCGATCAATTAGATGAGCAAAAAACAACTTTTCACTTTAGAATATCCGGTAAGATGTTCGCCCTCGATCCTATATGATTTCTTAAGTACTCCGGCAGGCCTGCAAGAATGGTTCGCAGATAAAGTAGATGAACGGGACAATGTATTCAGCTTTTCCTGGAATGGGACAATAGACAGAGCGGAGGTTATGGAAAGTGAGACGGAAAAATTCATCCGCTTCCACTGGACGCATTCCCCAAAAGAGGAATTTTTTGAATTCCGCATTGAAAAATCGGAGGTCACCAATCAGACTATCCTCGTGATAAAAGATTTCGCCGATAAGAAGGAGATCAAAGACCAGAGCCAGCTCTGGAGCTATCAGGTAAAAGATCTTTTTCACCGCATCGGCAGCAACTAATTCTTTCTTTTCGACGGAATTTCTAACGTTGATCTTTCAACGCTTGTATAACGATGTCGGATAACTGCAACAGCAGTTCGCCCGCCTCATTCCAGTTTTGCAGATCACATTTGGCCGAGAATTTCAGGAACGACTGACGCTGTAGTATGGCTTCCACCCCCGAAGGATCTTCCGCCCAGACACCATCCGCCTTCGTAGCGTAATCTCCCTCCACATCCGCCTTCCATCCCGGGCTATCAGCCTCTCCGGAGTCCCCCGTCTTCCCCGTACCCTCAACGCTCAGCGGCTGGTAATTATCCTGCCCCAGCTCATGCCTCCATTCATCATCGGAGACGCAGATCATGAAACCCGCGCCATCCAGCAAAGAAAGATTTTCGCGGATAACGGGAAGGAACATGGCCTTATAGTTCCCCTTAAGATGCAGCGTGACGCTGAAATAATTCCCCCACCAGAAAAGCGTGCGGACGGCAAAAACATGGTCCCGCCCGAAATACCGGGGATAGTCCAGCACCACCCACGGCAGCCCCTTATAATTCTCTCCCTTCGATATCCGCGGCGGCGCCTGCAAGATCCCTGATATATCCATCTGTCCCTTCATAGCTTTCTCCTCCGTCATACCCTTCTCCTCCGGCATATCCGCCCGTCCCAGCATGTCTCCCTGCCCCTCTGGCCAGACCTCCTTTCTCCAGCGTTCCTGCAAGATCCCGCTCAGCTCCCCGAAAAGAGCAAGGGCCTTGCCGATGATCGCATTCTTGGTAAAGATCCAGCCCGCATCGGACACCAGTGCGCTTTCTTCCGGGGAAATCTCCCAACCCTTCTTAATATTATGGTAAATGGTCGGTCCGCCTGTACCCTGAGCCTCATTATGTCCGGTTGAAAGCTGTATTTTTGCGGCATTCATAAATTAAAGATATTCAAGAAAGCAATCGACTGTGCTGACTCCCCTGATAAAAAAACTGGACAAACTGATCGTAAAAGCCTTCATCGGCCCCTTTATCGCTATTTTTTTTATCACAACCTTTGTGCTGGTCCTGCAGTTCTTCTGGCTGTATATCGATGACGTGGTAGGCAAAGGCGTCGATCTGGGCACCATCGGACGACTGATCCTTTATGTAAGCGCTACGCTGGTTCCGCTCGCACTCCCTCTCGCCGTATTGCTGGCCTCCATCATGACCTTCGGCAACCTGGGCGAGACCTTCGAGCTGGTCGCCATCAAGTCCGCCGGCATCACCCTGCTCCGCTTCATGCGCCCCCTGTTCATCGTCAGTATCATCATTTGCTACATCGCCTTCCTGTTCAACAATTATATCATCCCGGTAGCCAACCTGAAAATGAATACCCTTAAATACGATATCATCATGTCCAAACCGGCATTCGATATCAAAGAAGGAGTTTTCTACGACCGCATCGAAGGCTATGTGATCAAGATCGGTAAGAAAGAAAAAGATGACAGCACGATCCGCGACGTAGTGATCTATGAACAAAATTTTTCAGGACTGCAGGACGATATCATTATTGCGGAAAAAGGCAAGATGATCGTCACCCCCGATAAAAAATCGCTCGAGTTCAAGTTACAGAACGGCTCGCTCTACCGCGAGAAAGGCGAAAGACTGAGCACCAATACGGAATTTGTCCGCATGGGCTTCAAAGAATATGAAAAGGTGCTTGATCTGAGCTCCTTTAAGTTGAACAGGACGGATGACAGCAACTTCAGGAATAATTACCAGATGCTCAGTCTCCGGCAACTGGGCAACACCATCGATTCGCTGAAAAGAACTGACAGCAGCTACCTCGTAAAAGTCAGGACCGAGATAAAAGGCATGCTGAATTTTCCAAAATATCTGGATACGACAGGATGGAATGAGCTGCCCCCACCACCCCCTCTTCCAACCCCGACCGCAACCTCCACAACTCCCGCAGCGGCCTCAACCACCACAACCGGCGGGACCACTGCCACCAACACCGGCAAAAAAGCGGCCGAACCACAAAAGCCCATAACCTTCAGGGACCTGATGCCGGACAGCGCCCGATCGGCTGTTCTCGACAGGAGCATATCCGTGCTCAATGGGGTAAAAGGCAGCCTTGACCAGCCTTCCATGCTTTTCGAGACTGAGAGGAACGACCTGCGTAACCACCAGATCGCCTGGCATGAAAAGCTTACCCTCTCCGTAGCCTGTCTCGTGATGTTCCTCATCGGCGCGCCGCTGGGCTCGATCATCCGCAAAGGCGGCATCGGGCTTCCGCTCGTATTTGCCGTGATCTTTTTCGTCGTCTTTTTCCTGCTGAATAATTTCGGTAAGAAATTCGTAAAACAAGACGTGCTCACCCCCATCAGCGGCATGTGGCTGGCGACTTATGTACTGACGCCGGTCGGCCTTTTCCTTATCTACAAGGCGCTACATGATTCGCAATTATTCAACAAGGAATTCTACTTTCGTGTAATTAAAAACATCAGACCTCTACTGCAGCGGGCGAGGAGGAAGATGAAACATGAATGATGCAAAAAAGCAAAGAGAACATCCGGGTGCAGCAATGGGTGGTAGCGGTAGCCATCATCCTCTTCACCCTGAAGATAATCGCGTATTATCTCACCCAATCCGTCGCGATCCTCACCGACGCGCTGGAAAGCACCGTGAACGTTATAGCGGGTGTGATAGGGCTGTACAGTCTGTGGGTAGCCGCCAAGCCCCGCGATGTGGATCATCCCTATGGCCACGGGAAAGCGGAGTTTCTGTCCGCAGCCGTTGAAGGGTCCCTCGTCATCATGGCCGGGCTCATCGTCATCTACGAGGCCATCATCAATCTCATCCATCCCCATGCCATCCAGAAGCTCGATAAGGGCATTATCCTCGTCGCCATTACTGCCATTATAAATTTCGTCGTCGGCGCCATCTGTATCCACAAAGGCCGGCGCAATCAATCCATGGCCCTGATCGCCAGCGGCAAGCATCTGCAGACCGACACCTATTCCACGGCCGGCATTATCCTGGGTCTGATCATCATTCTGAAGACAGGCCTGCTCTGGGTGGATGCCGTGGTGTCCATCATCTTTGCGGGCATCATCCTTTATACAGGCTACCAGATCCTCAGGAGCTCTATCGCGGGCATCATGGATGAGGCGGATCTGCAGCTCCTGAATAAAATGATCGCCTATCTGAATAAGCGCCGCAGGGCCAACTGGATCGACATGCACAATCTGCGGGTGATCAAGTACGGCGGCCTGCTCCACGTGGATTGTCACCTCACCGTGCCCTGGTATCTGAATGTGAACGAGGCGCATGCCGAGATAGACGCGTTGACCTCGATGATCCGCAGTGAATTTGGGGAAGCGATGGAATTTTTTGTCCATTCGGACGGCTGTCTGGATTTTTCCTGCATGATCTGCACCAAGGACGATTGCCAGGTCCGCAAACACGCTTTCGAAGAAAAAATAGAATGGACCCTGCAAAATCTGGTGCCGAATGAAAAGCACCGTAAATTTACCAAATAATTTATACGCATGAAAGAATGGAAGACCTATCAGGAAAAGAACAAAGACCGGTTTCTCACCGAACTGCTGGAACTGCTGCGCATCCCTTCGGTGAGCGCCAGGAGCGAACATAAGGAAGACATGAAAAAATGCGCGGAAGCCGTCAGACAGGCACTCCTTGATGCGGGGGCCGGCAAGGCGGAGATCTATCCGACAGAAGGACATCCCGTCGTATACGGAGAAAAGATCACCGATGCCGGCAAGCCTACTGTGCTGGTATATGGACATTATGATGTGCAGCCGCCCGATCCCCTCGAATTATGGCATAGCGGTCCCTTTGAGCCCGTGATCAAAGACGGGAATATCTATGCCCGTGGATCGGCTGACGATAAGGGGCAATTCTACATGCATGTGAAGGCTCTGGAGACGATGGTAAAAACTGGCTCCCTTCCAACCAATATCAAATTCATTATCGAAGGGGAAGAAGAAATAGGCAGCCCAAACCTCGGGAAATTCGTTGCTGCTCATAAAGAGCTGCTGCAGGCGGACGTGATCCTGATCAGCGACACGTCCATGATCAGCCTGGATACGCCATCCATCGACATCGGAGTACGCGGGCTTTCTTATATTGAAGTGGAAGTGACGGGCCCCAACCGCGACCTGCACAGTGGAGTATATGGAGGGGCCGTTCCCAATCCCATCACTATGCTGGCTAAAATGATCGCCTCCTGTCATGATGCCGATAATCATATCACCATCCCAGGATTTTATGACGACGTGGTAGAGGCAAGTCAGGCCGAAAGGAAGCTGATGGCCGCGGCACCCTACAACGAAGATGCCTATAAAAAAGACCTCGGCCTATCCGTCCTCTGGGGCGAAAAAGGATACAGCACCGGCGAGCGCACCGGGATACGCCCGACCCTCGAGCTGAATGGCATCTGGGGAGGCTATACCGGCGAAGGGGCCAAGACCGTCCTCCCTTCAAAGGCCACGGCAAAGATCTCCGCCCGCCTCGTTCCCAACCAGTCGGCGGTGACCATTACCGGAAAACTCCTTACTTATTTCAAACAGATCGCTCCCCCCGGCGTCACCGTCAAGGCCGGAGAACATCATGGCGGCGAGCCCTACATGACGCCCATCGACAGCAAGGCCTACCGGTCGGCCGCCAAAGCAATCACTGAAGTATTTCATAAAGAGCCGATACCCGTCCGCGGCGGCGGCAGTATCCCGATCTGCGCCCTCTTCGAAAAAGAACTGGGTATAAAGATCGTATTCATGGGTTTTGGTCTCGACAGCGACAATCTGCATTCCCCCAACGAGAAGTTCGGGCTGGCAAATTTCTACAAGGGCATCGAGACCATCCCTTATTTTCATAAATATTTCGCGGAGGAATAACCACGAACAAAGAAATCCCATGGGAGGAACAGATCATGGAAAAGGAAAAATTACGCCTGGATAAATACCTCTGGTCTATCCGCCTGTTCAAGACACGGTCGCAGGCCGCAGATGCCTGCGACAAAGGTAGAGTGAAAATCAACGGAGATGCTGCCAAGGCTTCCCGCCATGTCGTCATCGGCGACGAATACGAAGTGAAGACCGAACAGAAACGCTGGAAGATAAAGGTGACGGGCCTGCTGGACCACCGGCTCCAGTACGCCCTAGCCGTAAATTATTACCTCGACATCACCCCTCCCGAAGAGTTGGAACGCCTCCAGTACCAGGCCGCCAGCTTCAATACCGGCAAGCGCCAGAGCAAGATCGGCCGCCCCACCAAAAAAGAAAGAAGGGACCTCGACGGCTTTCTGGACGATTGACCGTTCAGCTCCCTCGCCCCTATCCAAGAACTACTCGCCCCCTGCGCCCCTCCCCGATCCCCGAACTGCCTGCCGCCAGACCGCAACCCGACCCCGCCCGTCCCCGCCGGATCGCGCCGGACCCCCTATCTTTGCCCCCTGAACATCCACCTCCTCACCGTCCTGCCCGAGCTTCTGGAAAGCCCCTTTGCGCACTCCATCCTGAAAAGAGCGCAGGACAAGGGCTTACTGACCGTCCGGGTGCACCAGCTGAGACAATGGGCCGTGAACGAATACGGACAGGTTGACGATTATCAGTATGGTGGGGGTGCAGGCATGGTTATGATGCCCGAGCCGCTGGCAAACGCCATCGAATCCCTGTCCGCGGCCACCCGCTATGACGCCATCATCTACCTGACGCCGGACGGGGAAAGGCTTCAGCAGCAAATAGCCAATCAATTGTCCATGCAGGAGAACCTCCTGCTCATCTGTGGTCATTACAAGGGAATAGACGAAAGGATCCGGCAAAAATATGTCACCCGGGAGATCTCCATCGGAGACTATGTATTGAGTGGGGGAGAACTGGCTGCGGCTGTCCTCGTGGACGCGATCGGAAGGCTGATACCCGGCGTCCTGAATGATGAGACCTCTGCGCTGTTCGACTCGTTTCAGGACGACCTGCTGGCTCCCCCTGTCTATACCCGGCCGGCGGATTTCCGCGGCCATCAGGTCCCGGCCATCCTGCTGAGCGGCGATCCAAAAAAAATAGACGAATGGCGGCACGAACAATCACTGGAAAGAACAAAAGAAAGAAGGCCCGATCTGCTGGAGCCCTAGCTCCACCGGCCCGGATCCTGCCCGGCACCCATCCGGAACATCCAAAAGGTCTTCATAGGCAGACTCCCCGACATAGGAAAAGCCTCCCCGAGGCCCCCTCCTGCTGGTCCGGCAACAATGGACCAGGAGGGGCGCGGATTAATCCTGGGTCTCAGCGATAATACCAAACTAATAACTGCAGGAAAAGGTAATAGGCAAGAATAAGCAGCAGGTTGATGGCAATGGTTTTTACTAAGCGTATCATAAGGATGGATTTTGAATGCCTGAATTCTACCGAAAATTAATCCAAAGTCCATTTATACGCAATAGCAATTCTACCCTCCGGAAGGACGAAAAAACAACAGGGAAAAATCCATTATCGGGCTATTTGGCGATGATTGCCGACCCGCCGGAATCCGGAAGAGGAACAAAATTAATATGTTGTTCCGCGCAGAACTGTTCCACGGCACGCCTTGCCCCTTTGTAATGATCATTATTAAAATCGTGGATGAAAATATATCCCCCCTTGACCAGCCTGGGATAGAAGAACCTCAGTCCGTTATAGATCGGTTCGTACAGATCGGCATCCAGGCTCACAAATACAAAATCATCATGGAGGTCTTTAGCCGACTCAGGAAAAAATCCCTTGACGATGATACATTTCTCCCGGAAAGGCATCGATTGCAGCACGGCTTCCACGGAAGTCTTGGAGAAATCCTGGTTGCCCGCGGAGAAATCCTGCTGCTGCTCGCTCCGGACATCCCTTTCATCGAATCCCTCGAAGGTGTCGAGCAGGTATAAGGACCTGTCAGGGAAATATTTATTGATATATTTTGCGAATTTGCCTTTATAAACGCCTAATTCGGCGACATTTCCTTTTAAATTATGCTTCCTCACCTCCTGGCTGACCAATTCCAGCGTGGAAAGGCGTATATAATCGAAATAATCCTTATCTATTTCCCTTTCCCGGTGTAAGAAATCCAGCGAGCCGCCGATAAAAACACGTTTTTTCAACAAAGACTTACCCAGCAGGAAATTGACCCCTTTGGCAAAAAATCTAATCATAACCGAAGTTAATGGCAAATTTGGCTGTCGGTCAAAATTATTTATTCAGTTTATACAGCTGCGTGACAGCACCCTGCCCCAGTGCTCGGTTATATATCCTTACATCGTCGATTACGCCGCTGAACCAGTAAGGCCAGGAAGGATCTTCATATTTACCGATGAAGATATCATTACTGTTTGGGGTATATATAGCAGTTTTAATCCTGGAATCCTTTAATACCCCATTGATATAAAACTTAGAAACCATTCCATCATACGTATACGTAAGGGTGTACCAGATCCCCGTTTTGGCAGCTATCGTATCCGGTTGCGAATAAGTCCCGGTTCCCCCCGGGTTATTGTCGCCGAAGGCGCCATAAAAATACTCATGCGCACTGTCTACTGCATTTGCGCCGCCGCAGGGTAGGGGATCCGCAAAGCGTAATACGCTCCACCCATTGGCATAGTCCGGCCAGCCCTTCCCAATTATATTATTGATATGACAACTGGCAATTAAAAAAGAATTTATTTTAACGATCGCCTGCAGCGTAATACTATTGGGATTGAGACTGGCACTATTGGCCACCCGCATATAACTGCTGGATCCGTTAAACAAATAGGCATTCCCGGCTCTGCCGAAACGATCCGCTGTGACGGTCGCATTATTATATACAATATGATTGTTATATCCGCTGCTATCCTTCACTGTGCCGCCGTTAAAATTATAATAAGCTACTAATCCCTCTGTTATATCATAAATGCTGTCCGTTTTTACCAGGGTATCATGCTTGATGATGGTAGTGTCATGCTTGACGATCACCGTATCGTGGGTAACCTCCTTTTTACAACCACTGAACGGGGTGGTCGATACTAAGAAAACAAAGAACAACACGGGGGCAATGAACAGCAGTTTCAGGAATTTCATAAATAATTAATTGAACGATATAAGGTTAGGGAGATTCCGCAAATATAAACTCATTATTGCCGGTTTTATTACAAGACCTTCAATTTTGCAGTTATTTACCCAGCTCAAAATAACCCCAAAAGTCATTTACCGGTAATTTTAGTCTTCTCAGGTTTAAAATCCGTTCATCCTTACTCCTACACACCCCTGCCCTCATTGCCCCATTCATGTAGCTTTAATCGATTATTAATCCCCTGGAAGCCTCCTAAGCACGAGTTTTGAACGTATGGTATCTTAAACTTACCCTGTTCCAACAGGCTGAGTTGATAAGTTTTATCGCCTAAAAACTCCTGACTATGACTATCAGCGGATTTACAATGGTGCGTAATGCTACCAAACTTTATTACCCTATAAGGCAGGCGATCTGCTCCATTCTTCCCATCGTCGATGAGTTCGTCGTTGCGCTTGGGGACTGTGACCCGGACGACCGCACGCTCCAGGAGATCGAAAGTATCGGCAGCGATAAGATCCGGATCATTCATACGGTCTGGGATCTGGAAAGATACCCCAGCGGTATGGAACATGCCCATCAGACGGATATAGCCAAACAGGCCTGCAAGGGTGATTGGTTGTTTTATGTCCAGAGTGACGAAGTAGTGCATGAGGAAGATCTGCCTCTTATCCGGCAGCGTTGTGAGGAATTGCTTCCAGATACTTCCATAGAAGGATTGCTGTTCAAATACCGTCATTTCTGGGGCGACTATGATCATTATATGACCTCCCACGCCTGGTATGCCAACGAGATCCGCATCGTCCGCAACCATCCCGAGATCCATTCATGGGAATCTGCCCAGTCCTTCCGGCGGATCCCGGATTTTGACGGGCTGCACTACCGGCAGAAAAAAGGGACCTATAAGTTAAAAGTGGCAAGAGTAGACGCACTCATCTACCATTATGGCTGGGTGCGCCCTCCCCGGTATATGCAGCAGAAAAGAAAGGCATTCGCCACCATCCATTTCGGAAGGGATAATGCTGAGGCAAATTTCCGCCACGAACAGGAAGATTTTTACTTCGGGAACCTCAACGAGCTTTCCGTCTTCAAAGGGTCACATCCTGCGGTGATGCAGGAAAGGATCCGGCTGTTCAACTGGTCCGATCAGCTTGAGCAATCCCGGAAAAAAGCAAGATCACATCAGGTAAGACATAAGCATGAAAAGCTGAAATACCGGCTGCTTACCTTTATAGAGCAGCATTTTCTGGGAGGGCGGCAGATCCTCTCCTTTAAAAATTATCGCTTATAATAAAGAAAAGAGAGCCTGGGCTCTCTTTTCTTTATTATCATCATTGCGTTTATTTCGGCATTTCAAATATAGCCGGGTCGATGGCCTTATTGACCTCGATCTTCTTCTCCGTGATATTGAGCGTGAACTGAGGCAGCGTCAACTGCTGTGAATACGATACGATCAGCCCGTTATCCAGTTTCTTATAGTCCGAAAAGTCGACGGTAGTCTCTATTTCCTGCCCCCCGGCCGTAATTTTGGTTATTGCTTTTGTTATATACCAGGTAGAGGCATCGATAAAAAACTGAATGTTGATATTGTCCTTGGTGGTGACCTTCAGCTTATACGCGGTTTTGCCTCCCGATGTATCTTTTCCCTGCAATTCTACTTTGTTGCCCTTGGCCGCATAATCGATCAGCGATCCGCTGGAGCCGCCATAGTCGAACCGCAACTTGCCGGCATTCGCCTGGTCTTCGGGTAATGCAGTCGGGGTTGCTGCGCCGGCCATCGGATTGACCATCCAGCCTCCCTTATCGGTGGAGACCTGGATGATATCCTGACCATTGAAGTTCACTACATTTTTGTACGCCTTCCCGTAAACGATCCAGGTCGTGACCGGAGCCTCATTTCCCGCGACCTCCATGGTACCTTCTTCATACAATGACTTCATGGACCGGATCAGGTCTTTGCCGCCAACTGCGGCGATATGCTTACTGATAATTTCATCTACTGTCTGTGCATGCAAAGAAAGTATTCCTGCGAAGAAAAATGCGGTCAACAGGCTTGTTCTTAATGTTTTCATTTATTAGCTTTTTTAAGAATATATAATATTAACAAACATAAATATATTTTTCGGCTATATGGCGACCTTTTATAAAATATCCCGTTAAGGTACTGCATTTCCTGTTCCAGGCTACAGGGTCTAGTTGTTCCAAGCCCACGGTGTCCATGGGCATGCCGCAGCGGCTTATCAAAATTATTCCCGTTTGGATAACCTTTAGTTACCCCGGTGGTATACCCTTGTATTGAAAAAAACCTTATCGATGAAAAGAGTGATCTTTCAAAGGCTCAAAAGGATCGACCATCTTATCCAGATCAAAGGCACCGGCACCCCTGCGGAACTGGCGGAAAAAGTCGGCATTTCCGAAAGAAGCATTTATGAATATGTAGGGCTGATGAAGGATTTCGGCGCACCCATTGACTATTCCCGGCTGAGAAAAAGCTATTACTATAAGGAAGAAGGCCAGTTTACGATCGGCTTTCAAAGGATCTGACCCGGCGCCCCTACCGGACCTTACGCCCAACCCTACCGGCCCGGTCGCCCGATACCGGCCTCATCACACGATCCCATCAGTCCGCAGCTACCGGACCCGGTTCACGACCCTGCCTTCCCCCGGTTCACAAAATTCCAGATGATGGAGAGCATCCAGTAACGACGCAGGGACGTGAAGGAGGTTTCCGTCAGTTGATTTGCCGACAGGTTCCGGGTAAACCCCGTGTTCTGGTCAAGGATATCGTTGACCAGCAACCGGGCCGTGAGCGCATTTCTGAAGAATCGCTTGTCCAGCCATGCATTCCACCGCGCTACACGCAGCTCTTTATCGGCGCCATTGATCTTCTGCCGCCAGCTGTATTCGCAGTTGGTATTCCATTCGATCTGCCAGGGCAGTGTAATGCCAAGCTGCGCGGAATAGACGCCTGTCCAATAACTGGTGAGGGCAGCCGGGTTCACCGAACTATGCGAATACGCATAATTCCAGTTCGAGCTGATAAAAAAATTATATTTATCGGGTACATTCCGGCCGATATTCACTCCGCCCCCCGGACTCCAGGTATCGCTGCTGTCCCGCCGGGTATTCACAAAATTAATGGTGCGGTTATAGGATACGCTGCTGTTGAGCCCCAGGTTCAGGTCCAGCGATCGCAATTTCCAGGTGGATGAGCCATAGAGTTGCGCGTTTTGATTTCCATTCACATTTACCGCCTGGCTAAGGTTACGGCCCAGTGCATCGGTTTGTGTACTGGAACTGATGCTGTTACTGGTGAACCCATACCCAACGCCGATATAAAGATATCTTCCGGCCAACGGTTTATAATCATTCAGCCCCAGACGGAAGCTATGCGAAAAAGCGGGCTGCAACCCCGGATTGCCCAACACGATATTGAGCGGGTCATTGTTGTTCTTTGCCGGCTGCAGCTGATAGATAGAAGGCTGTTGGGTGCTGCCGTAATAATTGAAGCTGATGGAACGGAAGCTGCTGAAATTATACCGGGCCTCCATATGAGGAAAGAAATTAAGATAGTGGTAGCGGATCGAGGTGTCTTGCAACAGGTCTGTCTGCCGGTATGCGGCATAGCTCATATCCCCGCCAAGCGTATAAGTGAAATGTTGTTTCTTAAGTTGCGCCGTCAGCCTCACCCGCTGAGTAGCGATATTGAAGCCATAAGCGCTGCTGAGACTGTCGATATAGTCGTCATACTTGCCGCCGCCTTTATTAAATGTGTTCCGGATGGACTCGTTATGGGTGAGGGCCAGACTGTACCCGGCAGCGATGACCCAGTCTTTCCAGACCGGGGTCGTGTAAAGGATATTGCCTTCGATGGTGGTGGCTTTCCCCGTATTGTCCTTTTTCTGATCCGTAGTGTCATGCGAGATCAGGCTGGTATCCGGCTGACGAAAGTTATTGACGGAGTAGAGATAGCCCGAGACATGATTATCCGTCGTGTGGATATTCGCATAAGCGGATAACGTCTGCCCGGGATGCGCGAATTTCTTCCGCCAGAGGATGTTCCCGATAAAATTGCGGTTATCGATATCCGCATCGCTGCTGCGGTGGCTGTCATTGACCAGCGTATCGTTAAGCAGGGTAGATCCGGTAAAGCCGTCCTGATTATGCGCCTGTTCGGTCAGCCCGCCAAAGGACAACCGGAAAGAAGAAGAGGAGTCGAAGGTGATCTCGTAAATAGCGGACAGGGTATGCTGGTCTTTGCTGCTGCGGCTGGTCGCCTGCTGGGTCTGCAGATAAATCGTGTCCGCCAGCGTCTGCCGCGTGATGGTGGTGGAGACAGGGTCGTTGAAAATACGGTTGTAACGGTAATTGCCGCTGAGATGCTGCCCATCATGGATCCCATCGCCGTTCCACTTGTTGGAGTAATGTACGCCCGCATTGCTGGTCAGGGGCGTTCCACCCGTTGCGCCGGAAGCGCCAAAATTATCCGCGCCGCCGGGCCCCTGAGGAATATAGGTGTTCTCCCCGTCGTCGAAGCTCTGTGCATCTGCCCCGCTGAGACCGGACTGACCGGTGCTGGATGCCATGCCAAAGACGGATAGCTTGCGCCTGGCCTTGAAAGCGCCCGCAAGCCCGCTGTTGTTATAATATTTATCGCCGGTGCCCGCCTCTGCCTTGAGGAAATAGCCGTTCTTCTTATCCTCCCTCAACGTGAGGTTCAGCGTATGGACGGACTTGCCATCGTCGATGCCCGTAAATTCCGATTGCGGAGATTTTTTATTGATGACCTGGACCTTATCGATCATCGACGCACTGAGGTTACGGGTAGCGATGGTGGGATCGTCACTGAAGAACTCTTCCCCATCGATAAGGACCTTCTGTATCTTTTGTCCCTGCGCCATGATCTCCCCTTTCTGGTTGACTTCAACGCCTGGCAGCAACCGCAGCAGGTCTTCGACACTTCCATTTGTTTTTACTTTCACACTGCTCGCATCGTATTCCAGCGAATCCCCTTTGATGCGGATCACGGGACGGCGCTGGGTCACCACCGCCGCAACCAGCTCATTGCTCCGGGGTGGCAGCGGTATGCTGCCAAGATCCACGGGAGCCGTCCCCGCTATTTTTACTGGAAAAAATTGATTGGCGAATTCAGGGTGGGTGATCAGCAGGATGAACCCGCCGGATGGCGATAAAGATCCGCCGGAGCCGTGATCCGCAAGCCGCAGAGAAAAATGGCCATCCGCAGCGGTGCGCGTAAAATTCAGCAGCATGCTATCGGTCTGGCGCAGACAGGCGATCACGGCGAAAGGAATATGTTTATGCCCGATGGTATCGACAACCCTGCCGCTGAGCGTGACCTGACCGTAGGAGACAAGTATGCTCAGTGACAGGAACAGGGCAAGCACCATTCCTTTTTGGAGAAAGCCTGACATGATAAGGTATTCTTTCTCTCTAATTTACCCGATATCGCTGCAGTCAGGGTGCAGTGGGTCGTTTAATTATTCGTAAGCTTCATTTCTACCCTCCGGTTCTGCGCCATGCCCTCAAGCGTTTCATTCGGCGCTATCGGGCGCTTACTGCCATAAGCCTTTGTATCCATCCGCTGTGCAGGGATGCCCTTCCCTTCCAGATAACGCTTGACGGCCTTTGCCCGCCGTTGTGACAGCCGCCCATTGCGCTCATCCGTTCCTTCCGTATCCGTATGTCCCTCGATATGCAGGTGCAGGGCCGAATCCGATTGTAATATAGCAACCACCCTGTCCAGCTCCGGATAGCAATTCTTTTCAATAGCGGCCTTGGCCCGTACAAAGAAGATCCGGTCCGCGGCGTTCTTCACACTCTGGAGCACTTCTGGCCGTATTGGCGGACACCCGTGATTGGATACCAACCCTTTCACCAGCGGACACCTGTCCTCATCATCGTTCACACTGTCCCCATCCGTATCCGGCGCAGGGCAACCATTGAAATTGGGTGAACCTTTTACATCGGGACATTTGTCCTTGTTGTCGGGCACTCCATCTCCATCCTTGTCGGGACAGCCGATCAGAGCTATCGGGCCGGCGGAATCGGGGCACGCGTCTTTCTCGTCGACTACCCCATCTCCATCCCGGTCATGGGTGAGATTGATCTTCTTGTATAAAGTATCAGTTTTTCTTTCGTCCTTTGACTTCGTGTTCTTGAATATGGGTATGGTGATGCCGACATGAAAATCCGCAGACTGGATCCTTTTGCGCAACAGGCTGCTCAAAATGCTGCCCGAGCCTGCGAATATGGGGCCGAACCTGACACCGGCGCCCCAGTTCAGCTGGCTCTCCACATTATAGGATACAGGAGAATAAATGCTTACCCATTTCTTTTCGAGCCTGGGGGTGAAGGTAAAGGAAGTAGTATAGTTGGGGCTCAGTAAATTAGTCGTGGAGACCATATTGACCAATACATCCCCGTCGATGAATATTCTTTTGTAAACATGATAATCTACATTGACATGAACCGCAGTAGGCAACGCTACATTTAATTTGGATGGCCCTCCCTTCGCAACGATCAGCCCCACTCCCTTTAGGCGCGTAAAATACTGGTCATAGTTCTCCCCGTCCATTTTCTGCAGCTCACTGGAATTGTGCCCGCTCGCATTCATGGAATAGGTCTGGCCATTGGGGGAATTATTATAGTTGACGCTGCCAAGGTCAGTCAGGGACAGCCCCAGGCGTAATTTATACGGGGTGACATCCTTACTGAGCCAGCCGTGATCCTCTTCATCCGCGTCTTTATGTGTTGCCGTGCCATTTCCCGCGGGCGTCCACTCATATACGACTCCAAGATCGAGCCCCCAGCCATGGCCGGTCTGCTTGTTGATGGCATCGGAGAAACTTCCGCTCCCGAGATTGTCGAAGTTCGAAGTATGTGGCGTGGAAATATCTGCGTTAAGCTGATTGATATTGTTCAGTGGATCGATGTTTACAAGCAGCTGCCCGGAGCTGACGGCGCCAAGCCCCAGTCCGGCAATATATTTTGCCGTGACCCCTACCTTGAATTCACTGTGCTCGTTTTTCATGAGCACCCGCCCGAAGGACAGGCCCAGCTCCCCAAAAGCATGTAGCTTGGTCTGCAGGCTTCTGTCGATGATATCCATATTGGCAAAGCTGGGATTGGAATTTCCAAGGATCTGGAAGAGACTGTTGCTGAGATTGTATTCATTGCCCATCACCCGCATCCGGGTTATGATCCCAATCGAATTTTTGGAATTGATCGTGACCATGGCCGATGGCCCCAAAATATCGGTATTAAAGTAAGCGTATTTGAATTCGGCATTATTGGTGGTCTTGTAATACCCATCCCCTTCATGAAGACCGGAAAAGTGCAGTCCAAACAATCGCTTGCGGTCGATCTCATAAGCATTGTTGCCGGCCAGGGCGCTGATGGAGAACAGGTTGACATTCACCTTAAACTTGCTGTCCGCCAGCATTCCGGGGTTTAAGAGCAGGTTGTTTACTCCCGCATAGTTGTCATAACCATATCCTACATAGGATTGGGAATAGCCGGTCAGGCACATAAGGGTCCCTAAAAGGAGCCATACACTCTTTCTTCGTTTCATAACTACGGGTAATTATTTCATGGATATTGGATGACACGAATCATCCCAATTCAGGAATTAACGGAAAATGGCCCATTCTATTGCACTAGAATGGGCCATCCGCTTTAATTTACCCTATCTGTCGTCCCTGCCGCACCGTCCCCGCTGCCTTCTGGTTTCCTGTAGTCGTCCTGTCCGCCTAATTCGAAGGCTTGCTTAGGGCCGCCTCATCGACGGGCTTGTTCACTTCCAGTTTTTCGACGCTGGTCTTGGCGCCAAAGCCACCGGCCACGATCGTATAGGGGAAGATATAGCCGTCGGGCGTTTTCTGATAATCGCTGTAATCGACATTGATCTCGCCATCGCCGCCGCCATTGGTGCCGCCGGGACGCCGGCCACCGCCACCTCCCATCATGCCCCCGCCTTTATAGCTTTCCCGGAGGATATACGAAGTCTTGACATCGATGGAATACGTGATGGCCCGCCCTGAGGCCAGCGTCAGCCTGATCTTGTAACATTCATTTCCATTGATGGTATCCTTGCCCAGCAGCTCGGGCTTATTGCCTTTTGCGGCATAATCCACCAGCGGCCCGGCACAATCGAGCTGGGATTGCAGGGTCTTCACCTGCTCGTCTGCCATGGCGGTAAAGCTCCCCCCGCTGCGGGGGTTCATGCTCCATCCCTTCTGGGGCGTGACGATGACGATCACATTCCCCATCCCGAATGAGATCTCCTGGCGGAAGAGTTTATTATTCACCTTCCAGAGCTTCGAGTTGATCTCCGTACCGTTCTGCATGACGGCTACTCCTTCCTGATAGACGGACCTGATGGATTGTAATTTATCCTTGCCACCCATGGCCGTCACATATTTGGCGATGACGTCATCGGCGGTCTGGGCGAACGCACCCAGCGACACCAGCAACAGGGCGAACAACGGCGCTAATACGATCGGGGAAAGAGATGGATACAGGATGGATCTTTTCGGACGCATACGAACGGTTTTTTAGTATTTGAACAAGGAATAAAAGTATCTGCCCCTCAAAGATATTATTTCTTTAATTTTCCGATGTTAAAATTAAATCATGCAAAGAATCAAAGGCAGGCTGGTAGATATATTTCAGGAAAAATGGTATCCCGCGGAAATTCTCATCGAAGATGGAAAAATAAGTTCCGTGACGCCCCTGCCGGACGCCGGGAACGGACACGCCCCGGACGAAAGCACCCTGGCTGCCGGAGACCTGCCCTTTATACTTCCCGGCTTTATAGATGCCCATGTCCATATCGAAAGCTCCCTGCTCATCCCTGCCGAATTCGCAAGGCTGGCCGTTGTACACGGTACCGTTGCCACCGTCAGCGACCCGCATGAGATCGCCAACGTTTGCGGTCTGGCGGGCGTGGAATTCATGATCCGGAATGGCCGCACCGTTCCCTTCAAATTCAATTTCGGCGCCCCGAGCTGCGTGCCTGCCACCCGGTTTGAAACCGCCGGCGCAAGACTTGATGCTCCCGATGTAGAGGCCCTCCTGAAAAAACCCGAGATAAAATACCTCGCCGAAATGATGAATTTTCCCGGCGTGCTGAACAAGGATCCCGAAGTCATGGCAAAGATCGCCGCAGCCCATGCCCTGAACAAGCCCGTTGATGGCCATGCTCCAGGTCTGCGTGGACAGGTCGCCGGAGAATACATTGCGGCCGGCATCAGCACGGACCATGAATGTTTCACCGCGGAAGAGGCCCTCGATAAGCTGCGTTTCGGAATGAAGATCCTCATACGGGAAGGCAGCGCGGCAAAGAATTTCGATGCGCTCATCGGTCTCCTGAATGACTATCCCGACCAGATGATGTTCTGCAGCGATGACAAGCATCCCGACAGCCTCGTGGCTGGCCACATCGACCAGCTCTGCTCCCGGGCCGTCGCCAAAGGCGTCGATGTCTTCAACGTGTTGAAGGCCGCTTGCCTCAACCCCGTCATCCATTACAAGCTGGACTGCGGGCTGCTGCGCGCCGGTGATCCGGCCGACATGATCCTCGTGGATGACCTGAAGACCTTTAAGGTGCTGAGGACTTATATAGACGGCGAGCTCGTGGCGGAGAATGGGGTCTCTAAGATCGCCAGCACTCCGGTGGAAGGAATAGTGAACAGATTCCATTGCGAACCAAAAGCGCCGGAGGACTTTGCGTTCCTGCTGAATAAATGGGGGGAAGAGGAGAATGTAGAACAGGTTTATGTGATCGGGGCTCAGGATGGTCAGCTGATCACAAACAAGCTGACAGTACCGGTGAAGGATACACGACCGGAAAACGGACGTCTGCAGAGTAATCCCGGCAAAGACATCCTCAAGATCGTAGTGGTGAACCGCTATCTGGCGGCACCTGTTGCAAAATCCTTTATCCGGAATTTCGGGCTGAAAAGAGGGGCGCTTGCCTCCTCGGTTGCGCATGACAGCCATAATATCGTAGCGGTCGGGGTCGATGACGAAAGCCTGTGCAAGGCCATTAACCTCGTCATCCGCGAGAAAGGGGGCATCAGTTGTGCTGACCCCGGACAAGGAGACGGCGAAACGGAAATGGTATTGCCCCTTCCTGTCGGGGGGTTGATGAGCGCATCCGATGGCTATTCGGTAGCCGGCGCCTACATGGCCATCGATGCGATGGCGAAGAACCTCGGTTCTGCTCTTTCCGCACCTTTTATGACCCTGTCCTTTATGGCGCTGTTGGTGATCCCTCACCTTAAGCTGGGCGATCTGGGATTATTCGACGGCGACAAATTCGAGCTGGTCTAGGGTCTACTCCGCTCAGAAGACGCGAGAGCGGCTGATCCTCGAAGCGCCTGCCATGCGGGCGGTTATTCAGCTCTTAGATTCTTCACTGGATTGGCAAGCGCCGAGCTCACGGCCTGTATGCTCACCGTCAGCAAGGTGATCAGCAGCGTCAGTATGGCTGCGACCAGATATATTACCCAACTCATGGTGGTCCGGTAGGTAAAGCTCTGCAGCCATTGCGACATCACCCACCAGGCCAGCGGTACGGCGATCAATATGGCCAGCGATGCCAGCCGTATAAAATCTTTTGACAACACAAAGACAAGGTCGGGCAAAGAGGCGCCCAGTATTTTGCGGATGCCGATCTCCTTCACCCTTTGCCTGGCGGAATAGGAAGACAGGCCGAACAGGCCAAGACAGGCAAGTATGATGGCTATGGCCGAGAACAGGTTCATCACTTTTCCAAGACGCAGCTCGGCGCTGTATAGCTTATTGTAATCTTCATCCATGAACCGGTACTCGAATGGCATGAAGGGGACCATCTCCTTCCATTTTCTTTCGATAAAGGAGACTGACTGTTGCACATGTTGCCCGCTGAGCTTCACCAGCAGCGATCCATATCCCCTGACCTCCGGGAACAGCACCAGCGGCCGGATAGCATGGTGCAGCGATTCAAAATGGAAATCTTTTACCACCCCTTTCACCAGTCCTGGTCTTGAGTTATCCAGGAACATGCGCTTGCCTACCGCCTGCTCTGGCGTCCATCCCAGCTGCCGGGCCGCGGATTCATTCAGCACGAAATGAAAGAACCTGTTCTTACGGGCATCCGGGTCATCGCTGGCCACATCCTTCACATCCTGCGCGGACAGCCCCTCGCCCGCTACCAGCTCCAGACCCGTTGTCCTGATATAATCTTCATCCACCGGATTGGCGGTTACGGCCATTTGTTCATTCTCCGGCATGGCGGCGGAACGCATATTGTATCCGCCGGCAATGTTCACGGGAGTACTGACACAACGGGAGATACTGAGGATATCGGGGTCCGACCGGAACTCTCCCTTTATGGCAGACAATTCGGCCAGCAGCTTGTTGCTCATCGGCAGGACCAGCACATGCTCCCGGTCATACCCCAGTTTCTTATTCTGGATATAATGGAGTTGGTTCTGCATGACGAAGGTGGACACGATGAGAAATACCGATATGATGAACTGGAACACGATCAGGGATTTGCGGAGCCCTTGCCCTGAACGGGTATTCTTAAAGGACCCCTTTAATACTTTCACCGGCTGGAACCCGGCCAGGATCATGGCGGGATAGCTTCCGGCCAGCAGGCTCACCGCTGCGGCGACAAGGAAAGCAAACGACAGAAAAGGCAATGAGAACAGCGATGCGGCTGTCAGTTCCTTGTCCGTCACCTGGTTGAACCAGGGCAATGCCAGAAAGGCGATCGCCAGGCTCAGGATGACCGAGATCAGACACACCAGCATGGACTCGCCGATAAATTGCCAGAACAGCTGGCCCTTGCCCGCCCCAATCACTTTCCGCACGCCCACTTCCCGCGCCCTTTCGATGGACCTCGCCGTGCTGAGATTGATATACGTAGAGCCCGCGATGATGAGGATCAGCAGGGCCACAGCGCCCAGAATATAGATATAGCTGATGCTGTTATTCGGCTCGAACCCGCCATACTCCGAATGCAGATGTATCCAGGTAAAAGGCTCCAGATAAAAATCGACGGTGGCGCCCTTTCCTTTCATCTCACCTTGCATAAAGGGATGAAGTTTGGCCTGCAGGCTCGCGATAGACCCGGGATTCTGCAGCAGGAGATAGGTCGTATAATTCGCATTCCAATAGGTATCTTCCTGGTTGGCGTTCAGGGAGGAGAAGGAGGCAAGAAAATTGAATTTTATCTGGGAGTTGGACGGGTAATCGGCCATTACACCCGTTACCTGATAATTGATGCTGTCGGCGCTTATCCGCAGGGTCTTACCTACCGGATCTTCATTTCCAAAATATTTTCTGGCCGTTGACTGACTGAGCACTATCTTATATAATCCTGAAAGAGCGGTATTCTGATCTCCTTCCAATAAATGATGATCAAAGACCTTGAAAAAGGTCGAGTCGGCATACATAAAATTGGATTCTCTGAAAAGCTTATCCTTATACCCAACGATCTGGCGGGAATTACTCATTCGCACCGCGGATACGATCTCCGGAAAAGTCCTTTTAAAGGTAGGCGCTACTTTCGTGCTGGTGAAATTGCCCTTATTGGAGGAGCCGCTGCCGTCAAAGCGGTATTCCATGATCACCCTGGCTATCCTGTCCCCCTTTCCCTGGAACTGGTCATAGCTCAGCTCGTTCCGGATATACAGGGCGATCAGCAGACAACTGGTCAGCCCGATGGTGAGGCCAAAAATATTGATCGCGGAGAACGTCTTGTTCTTCCAGAAGTTCCGGAGGGCGATCCGGAGATAGTTCTTTAGCATATCCTAAGTTACCAATCCCTTCTTTACCGACAAAATCCCACCGTTCGCCGCCTATTCTTTATTCACGGCCTAAAACCCCTTGTATGATCTGAGCTAACGTTATAGATTTGACTAAAATTCATAATAAATGGACGACAAATTGATCGATAAACAACCAGATGGTGAGGACAGGCGTCCGGGCAAGGGGCACGGGCGCCTCTGGGCAGGCCTCATACTGTTGCTGGTGGGCGGCGTGCTTTTACTGGACCAGATGGGCTTCCCTTTCCCCGATTGGCTGTTCAGCTGGCATGTGCTGCTGGTCGTCATCGGCGTATTCCTCGGCTTCCGGCATAACTTTCGCGGTGGGGCCTGGCTCATCATGATCCTGGTCGGAGGTTTTTACCTGATGCAGGATTATTTTCCAGACCTGCCCATCCACCGCTACATCTGGCCTGCCGTGCTCATCGGCGTGGGTCTGCTCTTCATCACGCGGCCGCATCACAAACCATTTGGCGGTCAGAGATGGCGCGAAAGGCGCGACGAGTGGAGAAGAGGGAACTGGCATCACTACTCGCCCGTCTCCGACGAAGCCAATTATTCCTCCTCCGACTTCCTCGACTCCACCGCGATCTTCAGTGGGGTGCATAAAAAGATTGTCACGAAGAATTTCAAAGGTGGGGATGTCACCAATATTATGGGTGGCACGGAACTCGACCTGAGTCAGGCTGATTTTAATGGCGTGGTCGTCCTGGACGTCACCCAGATCATGGGAGGCAGCAAGATCATCGTTCCATCCCACTGGGAAGTCCGTTCCGAGGTCACCGCCCTTTTTGCGGGGTTCGAAGACAAAAGAGTACAGCCCAGCGTTTCCAATCCCGATAAGCTATTGCTCTTAAAAGGCACTTCTATTTTCGGAGGCATAGAGCTGAGAAATTTTTGATCATGACCGGCCACTGCCGGAGCCAACTAAAAACACCAACCATGAACTGGTATCTGAGCAAACTCGTATTCAGGATCATCTGCGGAGAAGGCGAGCACGCGCCGCAATTCGACGAACAGCTTCGCCTCATCTCCGCTTCGAATGAGGAAGTGGCATTTGCAAAAGCAGTGGTCATCGGCGAAAGAGAACAGGATGGGTTTTACAACCATGAAAAGAAACTCGTCCAGTGGAAATTCATCGACGTGTCGGAACTTTACAAGCTAAGCGGATTGATGGATGGCGCCGAGCTCTATTCCCGGATAGAAGAGACCGATGATCCCGAACGGTATATCGAGCTGACCCATAAAAAAGCCGCGCATATCCGGCAGGACAGCACGCACAAATTCTTAGAGCTTCTGTAACAGCACAGCGCCTCAAAACATAGGGCGCTCGTAAAACCATTCCGACTTGGCCAGATCACCTTTATCAATCGGCAAATTCCTGCTCATCTTCATCAGTTGGTGGCTGATCTGGGCATTCCTGCAGACGATATTGCTGACAGGCTTCGGACTAACCCCGGAAATAGCCGTTGCCGATAGCCTGGCCTCGAATACCCTGGTGGCCCTGTTCTGCGGGTTCATCAGCAACAATCTTCAATACTATCTGCCCAAAAAAGAAAGATACTGGTATATCCTGTTCATCAGCCTCGGGCTCAGTGGCGTGATCCTCGCCCTCTGCAAGTGGATCCTGGTCCCGCTTCTCGGCAACTGGGGTGGCGAGGGATATGCGATCTTCTTCTCCCGCTCATGGGGCGTGCGGTTCGATATAGTCTTCCTCCAGGTGGGCTGTATGACGATCCTGAGCGTATTATGGTACAGCTCGGGAGAAGAACAGCAGAACCTGCAGCGACGCGCGGATGCGGAGAAATTATCCAAGGAGGCGGAATTATTCAAGCTGCGTCAGCAACTCGCCCCGCATTTTTTGTTCAACAGCCTGAACTCGATCAGCGCGTTGACCGGCAGCCAGCCCGAACAGGCAAGAAAGATGATCCAGCAGCTTTCCGATTTCCTGCGGGGCAATCTGAAAAAGGAAGACCAGGAATGGGTGATGTTTTCGGAAGAGCTTCAGTACCTGCAACTCTATCTGGATATCGAGAAAGTGAGATTTGGCCACCGCCTTACGACCCTTATCGACAGCGATGAGGCCAGTCTTTCCATGAAACTGCCGCCGATGCTGCTCCAGCCTATCCTGGAAAATGCGATCAAGTTCGGACTCTATGACACCACCGAGCCCGTGACCATTACCCTCAAGGCAAAGTCCGAAAAAAATCATATAATGATCACCGTGCAGAACCCCTTCGATCCGGAAACCACCCGGCCCAAACAGGGCACTGGATTTGGACTGAGTTCCGTACAGAGAAGGCTTTATTTATTGTTCGCGCGGACAGATCTCCTGGAGACACGTATAGAAAATAAAAACCTTTTTACCATTATTTTGAAAATTCCCCAATGATAAAAGCTGTTATAATAGACGACGAACCGCTGGCAAGACTGATCGTTAAAGAATACCTGCAGGCCTGGCCCCAGATAACGGTGGCGAGTGAATGCAATGATGGATTCGAAGGAATAAAAGCCATCCAGCAACACCACCCCGACCTTATTTTCCTCGACATCCAGATGCCGAAGATCAACGGGTTCGAAATGCTGGAGCTTATCGAAGATCCTCCCGCCGTCATCTTTACAACCGCTTTCGATGAATATGCCATCAGGGCGTTTGAGAGCCATGCGATAGACTATCTGTTAAAACCTTTTTCAAAACAACGCTTCGACAAGGCGATACAGAAATGGCTGGATCAGCATACTTCCCGTTCTGTGGGCGCTCCGGCCGAACCCGCCCCCAGCGCTGGCCATGACAAAGGAGACAGTACCCTGGTACCCAACCCTGCCTCGCAGGCAAATACAAGGGCGCTCCTGGAGACTGCGGCAGCATCCCCCGCTCAGCAACAGCGTGTAGTCGTGAAAATAGCAGGCAAGATCAAGATCATCCCGATGGAAGATATCCTCTACCTCGAGGCATCCGACGATTATGTAAAGATCCACACCCGCGCCGGATCATTCCTGAAGAATAAAACCATGAATTATTTTGAACAGGTGCTGGACCCATCTTTGTTCGTTCGCACCCACCGAAGCTATATCCTGAATATCCAGCAGGTGACCCGTATCGATCCTTATGAAAAAGATAGCCACCTGTGCATCCTGCAATCCGGCGCGCAAGTGCCCGTCAGCAAAGCGGGCTATACGAAACTGAAGACTGTCCTGGGGTTGTAATTTAAGCCTCCTGCCCGATCCAGATGGCGCCCCCGATACTGTCCCGGCTGGCGCCGGTAACGGAGGCGAGCACATTATTCTTCTCCCTCCAGCGCAAGACCCCCATAAAGGCCATGATCAGCGCTTCCTTGTATTCGATCAGTTCTTTTTCTGGCACCACCAGTTCCACCTGGAGCGGCCCCAGCAATTCCTGCAGCCGCCCGACCAGAAAACTGTTATAGGCGCCCCCGCCCGTCACCAGCATCATCTGGCCCGCCCCCTGGCCATGGGTTACGGAACCCACCGCCTCGCTGATCTGCTGCGCAATATGCTCGGCATAGGTCCTCAGCGCGTCGGCCGTGGAGAGGCCCGCATCCTGCACCATCGGGAAGACGACATCCGTCCCGAAACCATTGGCAAGCGACTTTGGATAAGCCTGACTATAATAAGGCAGGGCATTGATCCGGCCCAGCAATTCCTTTTCTACCTTGCCTGTTGCGGCCAGCGATCCGCCTTTATCATACGCAAGACCTTCCCCCGCTGCCAGCAGATCCAGGACCCGGTTGGCCGGACAGACATCGAAGGCGACAGACGATCCGGATGCCGTGTGTGCGGATATATTGGCGATACCCCCAAGGTTGAGGAAGAGCCGGTAACCGGTCAGCAATCCTTTCTCCCCTACCGGCACGATAGGCGCGCCCTGTCCCCCCAGGGCCACATCCATGGCCCGCAGGTCGCTCACCACATTGATGCCCGTCACGGCCGCAAGGGCCGCCCCTTCACCCAACTGGGCCGTCATTTTCCGTTCGGGGATGTGAAAGCTGGTATGTCCGTGCGAAGCGATCAGCTGAACGGTATAAGCAAGTTCATGTTCGGTAATGAACCGGTTCACCTGCTCGCCCAGATACCGGCCGAAATCCGTATGCAGCAATTGATATTCTACGGCGTACAGGCCCGTGGCGGTATAAAGCCTCTCTTTCCACTCCGCCGTGTAAGGATAACAGCCGGTATTCACGAAGCTGAATTCCCATTTACCGGCGTTCTCCTGCAAGTGTACATAAGCTATGTCCAACCCATCCAGAGAGCTGCCGCTCATCAGCCCGATTACTTTGTAGACCATTCTGAAAATTTAACAAAAATAAGCCTGATAAAGGTATAATTGGAAGAAGAGCCGTAGGTTTGTCCGGTAAAATATAATTTGCCCCATGGTCGTCAATTTAAGTGAACAGAATTCCTTGTTATGCAACTGGATCTGTGAGATCAGAGATGAGGAAATACAGAAGGACAGGATGCGCTTCCGGCGCAACCTGGAACGCATCGGGGAAGTGGCTGCATACGAGATCAGCAAGACTCTGGCCTTTGAAGAAAAAGAGGTCCAGACCCCGCTGGGTATCGCCGAAGGCAGATTGCTGAAAGATCAGCCAGTGGTTGCAACAATCCTGCGCGCCGGCCTGCCCCTCCACCAGGGCCTGCTGAATTACTTCGACAAGGCCGACAATGCCTTTATTTCGGCCTATCGAAAGCACCAGCGGGATGGCAGCTTTGAGATCAGCCTCGATTATGTGTCCTGTCCCGAGCTGGAAGGCCGGGTGGTGATCATCTCCGACCCCATGCTGGCTACAGGCTCCTCCCTTGTAAAGACCATCCAGTTCCTGCGTGAGGAAGGGCACCCCTCGGAAATCCATGTCGTTGTTGCCATTGCATGCACCGTTGGCATAGAATACGTCCTGCGCAGCGAACCCAACTGTAAGATCTGGTGCGGGGACATAGACGACGAGCTCACCGCCAAAGGGTATATCGTCCCCGGCCTCGGCGATGCCGGAGACCTCGCTTTTGGCGTTAAAGTCCAGATGTAGGTCCCGGGGCTTGTGGATTTGACCTTTTTTTGTTATTTTTCCCATCTATATCCCTGCAATACCCAACCGTTTGATCATTTTGCCCGTGTATACTTAGGAATCGAAGATCCATCCGACAAATAAAAAGACCAATTAACGGATGAAACTGGAACTGTTTATGAAAAAGACACTTTTCTTCTCTTTCTGGCTGCTGGGGTTGGGATTGAATTTGCAGGCTCAAGATCCGGGATTTTCCCAATTTTTCGCCTCTCCACTTACCCTTAACCCCGCCCTCACAGGTAAATTTAACGGCGTTGTCCGGGTAGCAGGTAATTACCGCAACCAATGGCCGGCCATAAATAATGCGTTCATAACGTCCACCATATCCATCGACGCCCCTATCCTGAAAAACAGGCTGCCGGAGAACGACACCTGGGGTATCGGACTGATGGCCATGACCGACAAGACGGCCAGCGGTATTCTGACCAGTAATTTCCTGTCTTTTTCCACCTCCTACCACAAGAGCCTGGACGAAGACGGCCTGCACCAGATCGGGGTCGGCTTCCAGGGCACCTATGCGAATAAAAGCCTCGACGGCACCCGGCTGACCTTTGAGGACGGCCTCTTGCTGGATGGCACCTATATCCGTTCCCCTTCGGAGCCCATCAACTCGCAGATGGTCACTGCCCATTATTTCGACATGAACCTGGGCGCACTCTACAATGCTTCCACGAACGGAAATAACAATTACTATTTCGGCGTCTCTGCCTATCATCTGAATCATCCCAAAGAATCTTTCCTCGGCATCGACAGCATCAATGTACCGACCCGGCTCACTTTGCACGGAGGCGGCTATTTCCCCGTTCCCGGCTCTCCCAGCACACTGTATGTCAGCGCGCTCTTCAACAACCAGGCCGGCGCCCGTGATTATGTACTGGGGGGCGCGTGGGAGATCACCGCAGACAATGACGAGCGGAGCCCGACGAATTTCTATGCCGGCCTCTGGGCCCGCTTCAGCAATGTAACCGATGCCGTGATCCCATATGTAGGACTGGATTTCGGCGATTTCAACCTGGGCCTTACCTATGACGTGAATGTCTCTGCGCTGAAGACCGCTTCCCAGAGCCGCGGCGGCATCGAGATCTCGCTCATCTATATCAAAAAGGCTTCAGATGGACGTCACGCAGTCCCCTGTCCGAGATTCTAGCGGTTCAGCGAAGCCTTCCCGCTGACATACCCATTCCCTCTTACAAAGAACCGGTAAAGCAAACCGGCATCCTCAGCCGCATAATCCACGCCTATCCGTGGTGAAATGCCGATCTGGTCCTTGCGCAGCTGGTACCCGTCATCACCGATAAAGACATCATCCCCCAGCAGGGAACTGCCGGTATGCGTGGTCAGCAGCCCCAGGGCCCTCGATACATTCCCCGGACCCTTCGTCAGCGTAAGGTCCGGTTTATCCTTTCCGGTTCGCCGCAACATCAGCGGAACGCCTTCCATTGGCTCCAGCGCCCGGATAAGGATGGCATGCGGAATATCTTTTTCATTGGTAACTACATTGAACAGATGATGGATGCCATAGATCAGATAAACATAGGCTGTGCCTGCCTTTCCGTACATGATCTCCGTACGTCTGGTCCTCCTTCCCCCGTATGCATGAGAGGCCTTGTCCCCGATGCCATTATACGCCTCCGTCTCCACGATCCTGCCGGAGGTAAGGTGACCGGAAAAGTTAGTTATCAGTATTTTCCCTAACAGATCCCGGGCGATCTTCACCACATCCGCCCTTTTATAAAAAGAATAATCCAGTTTTTTAATTTCTGCCACCAAATAAATATTTTAAGTTTGAAGCTGTTAAGCAATATCCGACTCCAAAAACAAAATAAACAAAAAGAAAGCCACCTTGCTCAAAGAAATTATCATAGCCATCCAATCCTATTCCAAAGCCCACCAGTTTATCACCAAACATAAGCTATGGAAATGGATCGTTATCCCGGGTGTGCTGTACACTATTCTCTTCAGCATAGGCATGTATTTCTTCTTTGCCTCCTCCAATACGGCCGTTACCTGGCTCAGCCAGGTGATCGGCATCGAAAGGTTCCTGCATCACCAGCAGAGTGCCACGCTTAGCTTCTTCTTTCTCATGGGAGGAATTATGGTGCGCCTGGTCCTCGTCTTCTTCTATTTCTCTCTTTTCAAATATTTATTCCTGATCATCGGTTCCCCCCTGTTCTCTTATCTGAGCGAGCAGACGGAGGCCCTGATCCAGGGAAAGGAGTACAATTTTCAGTTCGATCAGCTGATGAAGGATATGGGCCGCGGCATCCGCCTGGCCCTGAGGAACAGCCTCTGGCAGACCGTTTATACGATCTCCATCCTGATCCTTTCCTTCTTCCCTCTGATAGGCTGGATCACACCTGTGATCTCCACTTTTGTCGAATGTTATTATTATGGGTTCTCCATGCTGGACTATAGTTGTGCCAGGCACAAGTTGTCGCCGGCCGCCAGCATCGCCTTCATCAGCCAGCACAAGGGGCTGGCGATCGGCAATGGCCTGGTCTTTTACCTGATGCATTTCGTCCCTGTTGTAGGCTGGGTGCTGGCCCCTTCTTACGCCGTGATCGCTGCCACGATCAGTTTATACCACCAGAACCTCGAATAACCCGTCCCTGCGCCGGACCATTATCCAGGCGCGCTTCTAAAAACATCCGAATTATGTCTTCCTCCAGATCGATACTCTACCTCATCCCTTCTTTCCTCGAAGAGAATGCGCTGCAGACGCTGCCCGCCTATCTGCTTGACGCAGTGAAAGAATGCAATTCCTTCTTTGTGGAGAACGAGCGGAGCGCACGCCGCTATCTCAAAGCTCTCTGGAAGGAAATGGTCATTGATGATTACGAGTGGTTTACCATCCATAAAGCGGAAGAAGAAATAAGGGCTGCTTTCCGGCTGCAACTGAAGGCAGGAAAGACGATCGGGCTGATCAGCGAAGCTGGATGCCCCGGAGTGGCTGACCCCGGTCAGTTGCTGACGGAGACCGCCCACGAGATGGGCGCCACCGTCAGGCCGCTGGTAGGCCCCAGCTCCATCCTGCTCGCCCTGATGGGCAGTGGCATGAATGGTCAGCAGTTCCGCTTCTCCGGCTATCTGCCGGTAGATGCCACCGGTCGGATCAAAGCCCTCCGTGACCTCGAAGCCGAATCGCAGCGCCTGCATTGCACACAATTATTTATCGAGACGCCATACCGGAACAACCAGCTGCTGGAATCCATCCTGCAGACCTGCCGCGATCAGACCCGGCTATGCATCGCCGCCAACCTCACCTCGTCAAAGGAATTTATCAGCACCAGAACGATCAGAGAATGGAAGGAGGCCGCAGCCGCGGGTAAGGGGGAGCCCGGTTTGCCAGACCAGCATAAACTGCCGGACCTCCACAAACAGCCCGTGATCTTCTGTCTGTACGCAAGCTCACCTGTCTCATCGGGTCATTGATCATCCCCAGGGTTTGCGGTCATTTCGCTCAATCACGATCATCTCGGTTCGCTGATCGCTACGATGCTGTCGACGACGAACTCGCTGTACCCGCGCCAGGGGATGGAGCCGATGTATTCCTTATAATGCAATTCCACGTTCTTACCACTGTTCAGCATGAGCTTCTGCGCAACGGCTTCATTCGTGATGGAGAATTCAAACTCATAGGACTGAATGGTGCCCGGCGTCTTCGAGCGCAGCCCGTTCTGGATGAGCTTGCCTTCATAGGTCTTGAAGAGATATCCCTTCTTGACCACATAGTTGAGCTCCCCGGCCTTCACGCCTTCCCCGAATACAAAAAAATAACGCATCAGGATAAAGATCAGCAAAGCTCCCACCACGACGAGAGCGGCGATCCGCAGGAATTTTTTCATAAAAAACGTTTATTTGTCGAATCCATATTTGTCCACCAGATAGATCAGCGCGGCCATGTTGATAGCGCCCAATTCCAGTTCCCGTTTGTTCACATTCTCAAGCACGTCGTTACGGGAATGGTGGTAGTCGAAATAACGTTGCGAGTCCGGCACCAGCTCTCCTACCGCCGCCCCAAGTTCTCCAACAGGCCCCACATCGGCGCCGCCGCCGCCTCTCGTAAATTCATATACGCCATAAGGTTTCAACAACCTCAGCCAAGGTTGTATTCCGGCCAGTCGTTCTTCGGACAAGGAAAAACTGAAACAGCGGGGAGTAAACCCGCCCGCATCGCTCTCCAGCGCGAACAGGTGTTTCTCATTTTTTGCTTTTGCTTCATCCGCATATTTCTTTCCTCCGCGCAATCCATTCTCTTCATTCGCGAAAAGGACAACCCGGATCGTATGGCGCGGCTTATACCCTATCGCCTTCAGTGCACGAAGGACCTCGATCGAATGTACACAACCCGCTCCATCATCCTGCGCGCCTTCGGCCGGGTCCCAGCTATCCAGGTGACCACCCACGGTAATGATCTCATCGGGATACTGCCCGCCCCGGATCTCCCCGATCACATTATGCGCCAGGGTGTCCGGCAGCATCTTACCCATCGTCTTCAGATAAGCCCTTACCTCTCCTTTTTTTTCCAGGAATGCGGAGAGCTTATCGGCATCCCGCAGCCCCATGGCCGCAGCAGGTATCTTCGGAAAAGAATCGTTGTACAGCATCACGCCGGTGTGAGGATTGTTATCCACCGATGCGCTTACAGAGCGGATCAGCACACCGACAGCCCCATAACGCGCAGCGTTGCTGGCGCCCGCGACGCGGTAACGCACCGCATCGCCATAAGCCCGGAAAGTCTCGATGAAGCCCGGGTTGAAAGGATAGTTATAAAAAACGATCTTGCCCTTTATCTCACGGCTCCTTTGCGACAATTCTTCAAAGGACCGGACCATGACCACGGGCGCATCGATGCCTGCCGCCCCGGTGCCCACCGAATTTCCAAGCGCCAGCACATCCATGGAAGAACGCTCGATCTTCCCGTTTCCCGATCCGGTCCAGTATCCTTCATCCTTTCCACCCCTCACCCAATGCGGCACCAGGCATTCCTGCATATATACCTTATCGGCGCCGGCATCCTCCAGCGCCTTGCGGCCCCAGGCTTCGGCCTGATAATATTGCGGGCTCCCGGAGAGCCTTCCCCCAATGGTCTTGGCAAGCACACGCAGGTTGGAATAGGCCTTGCCATTCACAAGGATCTCATCTGCAAGCCTGCGGATAAATAAGGAATCCTGATCCTGGGCCGATCCGGCCAGACAAAATAAAGCCAGTCCTCCCGTCAACAAAAAGCGGTTCATCTATGTTAATTTCGCTAAAGTTAAGTAAAATTAATATCGGACCTTCGGCCCATTAAATTCATTTTAACCCTACACTATGCGGATTGGAATTGTTTGTTACCCTACCTTCGGCGGCAGCGGCGTACTGGCTACGGAACTTGGAAAAGCCCTCGCCGACAAAGGCCACCAGGTCCATTTCATCACCTACCAGCAACCAGTAAGGCTAAACGAATTCAATGCGAACATCTTCTATCACGAGGTAAGGGTCGCTGCTTACCCCCTCTTCGATTACCCTCCCTATGAAACGGTGCTTTCCAGTACGATGGTGGATGTCATCGTCAATCAGAAGCTGGACCTCCTTCATGTCCATTATGCGATCCCCCATGCATCCGCCGCCTATATGGCCAAAAAGATCGTGGAGGCCCAGGGCATAAGGATCCCCGTCATCACGACTCTCCACGGCACCGATATCACCCTCGTTGGAAAGGACAAGACCTTTGCGCCCGTAGTGGCCTTCTCCATCAACCAGAGCGATGCCATTACAGCGGTTTCCCAGAATCTCTGCGATGAGACCTACAGGACCTTCGACATCAAAAAAGACATAAAGGTGATCTATAATTTCGTGGATACCCGGCGCTTTCATAAGAAGCCGATCGACGCCTTCCGCAGAGTGATCGCGCCCAACGGGGAAAAGATCCTCATGCATGCCTCGAACTTCCGCAAAATAAAAAGAGTGCAGGACGTTGTGCGCATATTCGACATCGTGCATAAGACGCTTCCCTGCAAATTATTGCTGGTAGGGGACGGGCCGGAACGGTCAGGAGTGGAAAACTTCTGCCGGGAACTGGGCCTTAGCGATGATACACGTTTTGTCGGCAAGCAGGAGCAGATGGAAGAGATCCTCGCCGTTGCAGACCTGTTCCTCCTGACCTCCGAATACGAGAGTTTTGGATTGGCCGCCCTCGAGGCAATGGCGGCGGGCGTTCCCGTCATCTCTACGAATGCGGGAGGGCTTCCGGAGATCGCGATATCCGGGGAGACGGGCTTTCTGAGTGAAGTAGGAGATGTCGAGGACATGAGCGCTCATGCCATCCATATCCTTTCCGATGAGGATAGACTAAAGAAATTCAAGCATAACGCAGCCCAACATGCGAAAAAGTTCGATATCCATACGATCGTTCCGGAGTACGAGGCTTTGTACAACCGGTTCCTGTCATAGCCTCAGCCCATCCACAGCCCGATCCATGGCCTTCTGCCCGCCTTCTCCGGTTATTTATCTATGGAGCCACCTTTCGGGATCGAGCCAGCGGATCTTGTCATCGGATAGCCAGAACTCAAGCTGGCCGATCTCGGCCACCCGGCCAACGATCTGACCCGTCGTTACCTGTTCTCCTTTTGTGACGGAGACGGTGGACAAATTACTATAGGTAGTAAAATATTTACCATGCCGGATCACTACCCCGTTGACATCACCCACGTTGAACACGCTTTGCACCTCCCCCTCGAATACGGCCTTTACGGCCGTCCCCGGGCTTACATCGATCGTGATCCCCTGGTTATTATGATAGATGCCTTTGACATACTCATGCGGCCCAAAGACCATCGAAATGGTTCCGGATGTCACCGGCCAGGGCAAATGCCCCTTGTTCTTTTCAAAGCTTCCTGACAACCGCACGTCTTCCTTGGTTTCGAATACCGTCGGCGCCGCCTTTGGCTTTACCGTGGCGGCCTCGCTGGCAACATTGTCGTTCGCGCTATTGTTCGGGTTGGCTGGCTTTTCCGTTACTTTTTCCGTGGCAGAGGTCTTTGCGCCCGCATTCTTCTTTGTGGCTACCACCACAGCCCGGCGTATGACGGCAGCGATCGTGCCCGCCAGCTTCTGATCCTGCTTCTGCTTGGCGACCATCTGCTTCTTCAGGTCTTTCTCCTGCGACTTCAACCGGCTGACGACCTCGTCCTTCTCTTTTTTCTCGACTTCGAGGATCGATTTTTCCCGGGTCTGCTTCTTCAGCACCTCATCCTTCTCCTGCCTCGTCACCTTCAGGCCATCTATCTTTCCTTGCAGTAACCGCTGGGTACGGGCAATATTTTCAGCCCTTTCTTCCCGGTAGGCCCGGTAAGATTTGAGATATTCTATCCGCCGGACCGCGTCGTTAAAGCTGGTGGCGGAGAAAATAAAATTCAGGAAATCATAGCTGCTGCGGTTCTTGTAGGCGAATGCGATACTCTGCGCATACTGGGTACGCAAGGTATCCAGCTCCCTGCGCAGCTTCAGGATCTCTCTCCAGGACTCATTCATATCGCCCTGGATGAAATTGATCTGGGAATTGATATTCTGGATGGCGGACTCCCGCAGCCGGAGTCTGCGCTGGAGGAGGGCCAGCTGGCCAAGGGTCTCTTTCTTATTCCGGTGCGTTTCGTCAAGGGATCGCTTCACATCCTCGATCTCTTTCTGTATGGCAGCCCGTTCCTTTTCCAGATCGGACCTGCTCTGCGCATGCGCCCGGGTAGAAGAGGCAAGGATACCCAAAAAAAGTACTGTGGTCAGGAGGAGTGACTTTGACATACTTAAAGATATTTAACGATTGGGAGTTTTTTACTATCCTGTAACGCTTATTTCCGTTTATAATTTTTCGGAATGGAAAAACTAAAGCTTAAAGGCTCGTTAAAACTATATTGGTTATAATTCAGCTCGATGTCCAGTTTAGATTTTTCGGCCACCGAGATTATTCGGTTAGTGGAGAACCTCACTTTGTCCCGCTGTTCGTATTCTCCATAGGTAAGGTCGCAGGTCCGGGCCCGCATGGGGTCCGTATCATCGAGCTTGCTGTGTTTCAGGGTATTATCGCCGGGGTTTAGCGTGATATAGTTTTTAAACAGGGCGCCTATGCACATCAGCGAAAGGCCTACCTGCTCTTTCTTGTAAAACAGGACATTGCTGGTATCCAGGAATATGGGGTTCCCGATAAGCAGGTCCTGGAGCGTCTTGAAATCCACAGGGAGATGGATCTCCTGCTGAAGGAAACTCACCGAGCGTAACCTGACAATTTTTTTGAACTTGTCGAGTATTTTGACACTGTCTTTGGTGATCACCATCCGGAACGCTTCGATGCCCAGCAAGGCGTTAACCTTGATCCAGATAAGACTGTCCTTCCTGATATGGACAAAGGCAGTGAACTCATTGCCTCCTTCCCCTCCTTCATAATTTACTTTTACTTTGGCCGAAAAGGTCGTAAAATCGATCTGGTTACTCTCCAGCTTCGTCAGCGTCTGACTGATAAACAGGATCGAATCGGCTCTGGGGTCGGTCTTCATACTATCGGCTACCGCCATAACCACGGTTTTCACCGAATCCTTATGCTGCACGGCTATGACCTTCTGGATCTTCTTGGCAGAACGACATCCTTCCAGGATTCCGATCGTACCGGTCAGTCCAATTATAAATACTACGACTTGTAAAGACTTATGCATCGTGTTTCTGGCTTATGATTTACCCGTGTGTCCGAACCCCCCCTCATTACGAGCGGTGACGCCTACCTGCTCCACCAGGTCCCATCCGATCTGGTCCACCTGCCCGATCACCATCTGCGCGATCCGGTCCCCGGGATGGATCACCTGCTCTTCCTGCGACAGGTTGATGAGAATGACTTTGAGCTCTCCGCGATAATCTGAATCGATCGTCCCCGGAGAATTGAGGCAGGTGATCCCATGCTTGAGCGCCAGACCGCTGCGCGGGCGCACCTGCGCTTCATAACCCTGCGGCAATTCGATGAACAACCCGGTAGGTATCAGTTGCCGCTCAAGAGGCTTCAATGCGATCTTTTCCGGCAGATGGGCGCGAAGGTCCATTCCGGCTGATCCATCGGTAGCATAGCCCGGCAGCTCGTTCGGGGACTTATTTACAATCTTAACGTTGATTTTCGGCATGGTGTAAAATGCTTCAGGCTGCAAGCTACAAGCTTCAGGTCACTTCTCCAACAACACGGTCGCATAGGCGACCAGGCCTTCTTCTCTTCCGACAAAGCCCATCCCCTCTGTGGTTGTTGCCTTGATGGAAATATCATCCGGCGGAATATCGAGGATGACAGCCATCGTCCGACGCATTTCACTGGCATACTTCATGATCTTGGGCGCTTCAAGACAAACGGTGCTGTCGATATTGACGACACGATAGTTTTTCTCTTTCACCAGGGCCCAGGTCTTCTGCAGCAGGATCTTGCTGTCGATATCTTTATAGGCAGGATCGGTATTGGGGAAATGAAGACCGATATCGCCAAGGTTCAGCGCTCCCAGCAATGCATCGCAGATCGCGTGCAATAACACGTCCGCATCGCTGTGCCCCAGCGCCCCTTTTGAATGGGGGATCAGCACTCCGCCCAGCCACAATTCCCGCCCTTCGGTCAACTGATGAAAATCCACGCCAAATCCGATCCTGTAGGACATAATAAAATGTATTTAAATAAAAAGCGCCCCAGAGACCGGGACGCTTCAAAATTATCTGCTTTAAAGAAACAAACCTTAATTAATTGGTCGGAGTGGTTGCCGGGGTGGCGTCACCACCGCCACTGTCCAGATCGAACGACAATCCAAACCGGAGCGTGTTCGACAGCGGATTACGCGTTGTCCCGTTACCCGATGGCACCAGATAAGAAAAATTCAGGTTCATCACATTGTATTTGAGCCCGACGCCGACACTGAAATATTTACGGTTGCCTTCGTCCTTATTCTCATAATAATAACCTGCCCGGAAAAAGAACTGGTCCTGGTAGCCGTACTCGGCCCCGATGGACGCCTGGATCAGTTTCAGCTGATTAGGCCCGCTGAAAGATTTGAACCAGCTGCTCGTAAGCGCTGACCCATGATAGGCGGCAAGGTTTGCCGAATCGATCGGACCGCCATTATCCACCCCGATAGGAGGCGCCGGCACCAGCAGCTTGTGCAGGTCCAGCCCGAAGGTGATCTTGTTGTCCTCATTCGGGACGAAGGTATAGGTCGCACCCAATCCGAGATCGGTGGGTATATAGTCCTTTTCTGTTGCATCGTTCGTGTACCCGATCTTACCCCCAAGGTTGGAAATAGCGGCCCCGAAATTCCAGCCACCGGCCTCATCCGTTGCCCCATGGTAAAAAAACGATACATCCGCGGCGAAGGTCTTACCCGGCTGATAGGTAGTCCCGGTAGGAGCATATCCAGCCGCCAGGTTGGAATAGATATAACGCGCAGCCAATCCGACGGATAGCTTGTCGCCAAGTTTCCTCGAATAGCCAATATCGGCGCCGAACTCCCGGGGACGGCCATTACCGATCGAATTTCCACTGTAATCGGTGAAATCGATACTGCCAAGGCTGAAATAACGCACCGAGGCAGACAAGGCCTCATTGTCGTTCAGTTTTTTATACCCGGACGCTGCCAGGAGATATACATCATTTAATCCCAGATCTTTAAGCCAGGGAGTATACGTAAATGAAATGCCGATATCTTTCTTGGCAAATGGAGTCTTCGAAAGGTTATAATAGGACGAACTGGCATCGGGTGAAGTGGCGATCCCCAGATCACCCATCCCCCCTGCCCTTGCATCAGGCGATATCCTTAAAAAAGGCACCGCCGTAGTCACCACATTGACCTGGGCCGGCACCGTTTGGGCCCGGACCTTAGAAATACATACAACCGAAAGCAACAACATTAATAAAGCAGTTAGTCCCGCGAGAGATCTTTTCATGATTTTTAATTTTCTTTTACAATCACGCAAATCATAAGGATTTGGTGGCCTTTTGCTAAAAGTAAATTTTGTTAATAGGCTGCTAAATTAATGATTTTAAATATTTTATGCTAGAGGATCAGCAGTTTCTCCAGTTTATCAACCTGGGTGCCATCGGAGGCGCGTACACGGAGACGATAAATATAAACGCCCCTTCCGATCTTGGATCCATAATCGTCTTTTCCGTCCCATTCAATTTCACTCGAACGGTTTCCGGGGGTATTTATTGTACGCCGGATGGATTTTACCAGCTTGCCCGAAACAGTGAATATTTGCACCATCACCTGGAGCTCGTCCCCGGGGCGGTTGTGCTCAAACCAGAAGCTGGTATGGGTGGTGAATGGATTAGGATAATTCAATACATGTTCGAGAGTGAGATGCTGAGACTTAACCACCCTGAAGGTCAGCATGACCTGGCTCGAATTATTGGCAACATCCCATGCTTTTATCATCAGGGAATGCTCTCCATCTTCCAGCACCGGCAAGGGGTACCGGACAGTCCCTTTTTTGAAGGTATTAAGGTCCGCCTCATAAAAGCCGTTCAGCACCAATGGATTTTGGGTATTGTTATCCAGTATGGCCACGATATCATGGCCGATGCCCGTCCCGGTAATATTGATCCCTACCGAATCCTGCAGATGCAACAGCAGGATCGGGTTCTGGTTGGTAATGCCGCCATCCACGAATTTTTCATCGTTGAGATAGGCCTGGATGGCTGGTCCCGGCCCGGATGCGCCGCTTCCTCCCGAACCTCCGACCAGAAAACCGGTGTAGGCTCCGTTGCCATCGGGCCCCGCCGCGCCGGTAGCCGCCGGTCCACCGGCGTAATAGCTTATTTTACCCTTTCCATACTGATAATTGATGTCCTTCGGCACTACAAAGGAAAGGCTGAAAGCACCATTGCTGACCTGGACCTTGCCCTTGTACAGCACATTGTCCTGCACCTGGAAATCGGCTTTGAAACTGCCCGCATTATTGCCAAGCGTGCTGAGGGTCCTCGGCTTATCGAACACGGTCGCATACAGCGTTCCGCTGAACGAAGAGATCACCGCCCCGCTGTTGTCCGTTACCATGCCGCCGACCGTGTACTGGTTAAGCGCCTTCAGCGTGTCCGGCGTGGCAGTGACGGCTTTTCCGTTTATCGAAGTGGTCACTACTTTGTACCTGGGGAACGCCAGCGTAAGGGCCGGATCCCCTACCAGCGTGAACTTGCGGTTGTTCACGGCATCCGTCTGCGTCTGATACGTAAAATTTTTTGCCAGCCTCTCGGCATCCCCGAGACTATGGTAAGTTCCGTCCGGGCCCGGCTGAAGGGCGGTCAGGAGATAGTTGTTATTGATCACCTTATTGCTGAAGGCGAACACAAGGCGCGTGGTCGTCATCAGCGCCACGGCGCCCGTAGATTTTCTCACCAGCAGATCGGCTCCTATAGAACGGATGATGGGATTATCGTACGGGGTAAAATCGCAGGTGGCCGTTATGAAAAGGGGAAGCTTGTCCGGATTGGAGAAGCCGTTGATGATATCCTGGTCGAGCACATCCTCGTTCGAGAGCCGGGTGCTGCTGCCATGACCGGTATAATTCCAGATCAGCGTTCCGTTATAGATCTGACTGCTGATGGCCTGGTTCACCTGCGGATAACGTCCGCCGGCAGGTGTATTCTGCTCCTTGTAGGCATCCAGATAGATTTTGTCCACATTGCATGCGGGAGCCGTAGCGGTGATGGTGGCGGCAAAACCTTCTGCATCGGTAAAATGAAGGTTCTGATCCCCGTCATCCGCGATAAGGTTAACCTCATTTCTCCACGGACCCTGCGTCTTCTGATCGGAATAATGAAGGATCTTATCTACCACGGCCGAGGCCTCGGTAGCTGTCCGGGCTGGGATCCGGCCGATCCCGATATCCAGCAGGTTGATGGTATTGATGGCGTTGACGTCTTCGTTATCGTCCAGGAAACCAAAGAAATCATCCGAAGTGTAGGTGTTCAGCGGGTCGAGCGAAGACTGGCTTTCATAGGCAGCTACCAGACTGGTATTGCCCACCAGGCGATCTTTGTAGTCATAGGATCCTGCCCCGAACAGCAGCAGATAATTGGGTCTTTTTGTCGAATCGCCGGCGGCCCTGTCATAAAACATTTTTACATAGTCCCGGATCGCCGTCGGATCCGGATCGCCTCCTGCGAATTCATTGTACACCTGCTGACTGGTGACGATGAGCGTTTTCAGGTGATCCTGCTGGAGATGGAACTGTGCCAGCCGCTGCGCCTGGGAGACAAGGCCAGGGTCCGTTATGATCAGCAGCTGTGGCTGGGTGGCCTGGTGAAGGTTCTGATTATCTGTCTTGCCGATGGCCCTCGGGGTCAGCATACCAGCTTTTGATGCGGTTGCCGCACCGGCAGTATAGGTAAAGGCCACATATTCATGCAGCGTGTTGCAATCATTGACAAAAGAAAAAACACTTCCGTTCAGGACACCCAGCATATTCTGGGCGGATGCCGGATCGGTGATATCCCATACCTGGGTTGTTGCCCCTGCTCCCCCGAGACTGAAGGATCCCGTATGCCCGCTGCCCACACTGTTCCAGTCGCGGAAAGACAATTGGGTCAGCCCATCGAGTGAGAGCAACCCCCTGCCGGAAATTTCCAGCCAGTCCAGCCAACCCTGTGCGTTGAAACTGCCGGGAGTAAAATTCAGGGCAATCGTCAGAGGCGACCGCGTCACCTGAAAGACCGTCCTCGACTGAAGGGCTTTCCCAAACACATCATAGCTCCCATCGGTGACGGGAGGGATATCCAGTTCGGACACCGCGACATTATTCACGCTGAGGTTGAACCGGCTGCCTGTTCCGATGGAACGGGCCATGCAGTTGGCCGTAACGGACAAAGGCTGGCTGCTGTCCAGATGTGGCATTTCGGTATTGGCCACGGTGAAGCTGCGGGATACAGCACCACCCGGCACATTGGCGAATTCTTCTCCGTACCAGTCTTTACCGCTGCTGAGGAAATTGAACGTGTCCAGCTCGTGAAACCAGCGTTCATCGAAGCTTGTGATAGAAATATCAGGGTTCTGGGGGGAGCTGAGATTGCCGATCCTCTTGCCCGTACCCCCGAAGGATAAAAAATAAAAGGATTCCTCGCTGAACAGGTTCTTGCGATGGCTGAACTGCCGGTTAAGGGTGTCTTTGAGCCAGACATGCGGCCCTGAAGCATAGAAAAGAAAATAATCGCTCCCATTGAACAGGCCATCCCCCCCATCTTCGACTTCGATGGCATCTTCCTGCAGATCATCCGTCCGGACGCCATTGCAAGGTTCCGGCAGCATCTGGCCGCCATTGCCATAAAGGCGGATGCTGGCAGAGGAGAGTTGGTCGGTATTGACCCCCAGGGACTTCAGAAAAGGGATGTCGATACGGTAAATCCCGGGGTCTTTTACGGCAATTTTATACCATGTTCCGGAAGATAGTACGGAACTGGATTTATAGCTGCGCTGCCCTATGGCCGGAACAGCCAGGCACCCTAAAAAAGCCATAATAAGCCAGATCCTCCTCATAGTTCTCTTAGATATTCAAAATCAATTATTTACATATATATTCAAATAACTGGCACCCGGAACAGCCCCGGTTCTTTGGGGAAAATAGGTATATTCGCCCATAGGGGCAACTGTGGATAAATTCCCTCCGTATTTTAATGCAATATTTACTTCAAAACAACGTTTATCCAGTTTACAAATTACGGCTAAAAGCGTTAATTATGAATCTGAAAAACCTAGCAATCCTGGTATCCTGTGTGTCGATCATTGGTGTCTCCTGTAAGAAAAAACCGGATCAGTCTTCAACAACTGGCTGGAACTACAATGATAAGAACATGGGGGGCTTCCAGGTTGCCAAAGAAAAAGAACAGCACACCGGTCCCGGTTTGGTGTTCGTCCAGGGGGGTACCTTCACCATGGGCGCTACACAAGAGGACGTCATGAGCGACTGGAACAATATTCCCCGCCGTGTGACGGTGAACTCGTTTTATATTGACCAGACCGAAGTGGCCAATATCCATTACCGCGAATACCTCTATTGGGTCAATAACGTTTTCGATGCAGACGAATTCAAGGCCGTCCGCGAAGGCGCATTGCCCGATACCCTGGTATGGAGAAGCGAACTTGCTTATAATGAGCCGCTGGTGGAATATTATTTCCGCCACCCTTCCTATAACTATTATCCCGTTGTCGGCGTGACCTGGAAGCAGGCGCATGATTTTTGTCTGTGGAGATCGGACAGGGTGAATGAAAAAGCGTTGATCGACAAAGGGTTTATCAACAAGAATGCCGTTAAGAACCTGCAGGGCCTCGGTCAGGAGAATTATAATACGAAAGCTTACCTGATGGGTGAGTTCCAGCCTACTCCCGGCGCCGCCGCCAAATCAAAGAAAAATGAATTAAAGAACCCGAATGGTACTCCCCGTACACAGGTGACCTTTGAAGATGGGATCCTGCTTCCGAATTATCGCCTGCCCACAGAGGCGGAATGGGAATATGCTGCACTGGGTTATATCAACCAGAACCCTTTACCGGGCAAGAACGATAAGAAACGTGGGGAAGAGCTGATCGCAAACAAACAGGTCTACCCCTGGAGCAATAACGTGAACGGCCTCCGTGATACCCGTCATGGTAGCTGGCAGGGTACGTTCATGGCCAATTTCAAAAGAGGTGCAGGGGATAATATGGGTGTTGCCGGTGGTCTGAACGATAACGCCGTTTATACCGCTCCCGTCACTTCCTTCTTCCCCAATGGATTCGGCATATACAATATGGCCGGTAATGTGAGCGAGTGGGTGGGAGACGTTTATCGTCCGCTGTCTGCTGAAGACGTCAATGATGTCTCTCCTTTCCGCGGTAATAAATTCGAGACCGTTGATCTGGGCAAAGAGAATAAGGCTGAAAGGGATAGCCTGGGCCGCATCAAAATGCGTAATGTAACGGACTCCGAGAGCGTCAGACGTCGTAATTACCAGAAAGGGGATGTGATCAACTTCCTCGATGGTGACTCTACGATCGCCGGTATCGCTTATGGATATGGCAAAACGACGTTGATCAGCAATAAATCAAGGGTAGTGAAAGGTGGCAGCTGGGATGACCGTGCATATTACCTGAGCCCCGGTACCCGCCGCTTCCTCGAAGAAGATCAGGCAAGCTCTACGATCGGGTTCCGTTGCGCAATGGACCGTGTGGGCAGCCCCACCGGGAATGGCAGGAAGACCGGTATCAATTACAAGGAAAGAAGACAGAACGCAAGAAAACAGTAATAAAAAAATTCAGATAAAGAGAGGCCGCCCCAATAATATGAGGCGGCCTCTTTATTTTTGAGCTATGAATATCGGGCAATTATACCAGCTGTTCCTCCAACACCCTTCCATACAGACAGATACCCGCAGGCTGAAAAAAGGCGATCTGTTCTTTGCGCTGAAGGGCCCAAGTTTTAACGGCAATCTCTTCGCCATGCAAGCCCTGGAGCAGGGCGCGGCTTATTCGATCATCGACGAATCGCCCGGTGCATCCACCCAACACGGGCTGCCTGCGAAAGCGCCCTTCCCCGACGACAGGCATGACCCCTCCGGCGACCAGCCTGGTCCATCCGACAGCCGGTTGATCCTGGTAAACGACGTGCTCCAAACCCTCCAGGACCTGGCCATGCACCACCGGATGCAATTCAACATCCCTTTCATAGCTATTACCGGCAGCAATGGCAAGACCACCACCAAAGAGCTGATTCACGCCGTGCTGTCCTCAGCTTATAGGACCTATACCACACAAGGCAATTTAAATAATCACATAGGCGTACCCCTTACTATCCTTTCGATAAAAGCAGACGCGCAATTCGCGGTGATTGAAATGGGCGCCAACCACCTGCACGAAATTGCCGGTTATTGCGCATATACCCGCCCGACACATGGGATCATCACCAATGTAGGCAAAGCCCACCTCGAAGGCTTCGGAGGGCCCGAAGGCGTGAAAAAAGGAAAGGGCGAGCTGTATGATTTCTTGCGAAGCGGCGACGTCCCCGCAGTATCCGTCCCTACAGCGTCCGGAGGCACCGCAGTGTCCGGCAGCACCGCATTCGTCATGTGGGACTATGACTATCTGCGTGACATGAGCCTCGGCATTCCGCATATTGTGACCTATGGCACCCACGACGCCGATTACACCGGCGACATCCGAAGGAGTAACGCCGATGCTTACCTGCACGTCGGGATCACGCGGGGTGCAGCCACCGGCGCCATCCAAACGCAGCTCATTGGCGATTACAACCTGCCCAATGTATTGGTGGCGGTCGCAGTCGGTAAACATTTCGGTGTAACCGATGACAACATACGCCGGGCTATCGGACAATACACACCTTCCAATAGCCGTTCGCAGTTGATCGAACGCGACGGGAACCATATCATTCTCGATGCCTATAATGCCAACCCTTCCAGCATGAGGGCTGCCATCGAGAATTTTGCCCGGATCCAGGGAACACCCTCACCAGCAGCATCCTCATCCAAAGTATCCAGCGCCGATACCGCATCCTCGGCCGCCGGTTCCACCTCCCACGCCACATCCTCACCCACCGGTTCCGTCCCAGCCAAGGTCCTGGTATTGGGAGCGATGGCCGAACTGGGCGCGGAAAGTCTGGAAGAACATCGCGGCATCGTCAGTCTTATCGGACAGTATCCCTGGCAGCAGGTATTGCTGGTCGGGGGTGATTTCCTGCGGGTGCAGCACCCCTGGCTGAGCTTTGAAAATGCCCGCCAAGCCGGCGAATGGCTGAAGGACGCCGGGCTGAAAGGCGCCTACATCCTCATCAAAGGATCGAGAAGCATGAAGATGGAAGAGGTGCTGTAGGCCTTCGCCCCGCCTTTCGCCGTCATTGGATTTATGGCTGTTCCGCCAATCACTCGTTCTTCCAGGCACACATCCCATCGATTAAAAAAAATTAAATTCTCAATTAACCGATTAATTGACCCTTTATTAATGCTTCTCCCTTTACTTGCAGGTTTATATCTATCATAACGATTACCTATGCCTTACTTGCCTGATTATCTATTGCTGGCCCAAAAATCATCTTACCGGCCGGTCGCCATCGGCACTCAACCATCCAAGGATACTTTCTATAAGCATTGCCTAAAAACATATAGTCAAAAATGAATATAAGATCAACTTTCCGAAATAACCGGGGTGTTACAACTGCAATAATTGTGCTGGCAGGTTTGGGCTGCATTGCGGCTATGGTTTCCAAGGATGATCCCAAACCAAAAGAATCGGGTTCCAGGCCACACACCGAATGGAAGGACTACGGAGGTGGACCCGACCAGTCAAAGTTCGTTGAGTTTACACAGATCAACAAACGAAACATAGGCCAGCTAAAGCTTGACCATGTTTATCCATCGGGCGATACAACGGAGTATTACAAATTCAATCCTATTATCGTTGATGGTATAATGTATGTACTGGCAAAAAACAATTCACTGGTTGCTCTTGATCCTGCGACAGGAAAAGAAATATGGATACATACCGGTTTACGTGGGATAACCCAGCGGGGCATCAATTTCTGGCAAAGCAAGGATGGGAAGCAAAAGCGCCTGCTCACCTGCTTTGGCAACTCGTTACAGGCAATTGATGCTATTACCGGTAAATCAATTTTAACTTTTGGCGATCATGGCTCGGTCGACCTCAAACAGGGGCTTGACCGTGATACCTCGTTGTTCAGTCGCGCGGTGCCTACCTCTCCGGGACATATTTTTGAAAACCTGCTTTTGTTAGGGTCATTCCCAGGTGAAGCGCTGTTTTCAGGGCCGGGCCACGTAAGGGCTTTTGATGTAATTACCGGAAAACAGGTGTGGATATTCCATACTATCCCTTTTCCGGGCGAGCCCGGCTATGAGACCTGGCCAAAAGATGCTTATAAATATATCGGCGGAGTAAATGCATGGGGGGATATTACGATCGATGAAAAACGTGGCATTGCCTATTTCCCGTTAGGCTCACCTACTTATGATTATGACGGTTCCGACCGGGAAGGGCAGAATTTATACGGAAATTGCGTACTGGCGCTCGATGCGCGGACGGGGAAATATAAATGGCATTTCCAGACCGTCCATCATGACCTTTGGGATTACGATGTTTCTGCTGCCCCGCAATTGGTAACGATCATGCACGATGGTAAAAAAGTCGATGTCGTGGCTGTGGCCAACAAGGGCGGTTACCTGTACGTGTTGGACCGCGTTACGGGCAAACCGATATGGCCCATTGTAGAAACGCCTGTTCCGGCGAGCGATATGCCTGGTGAGAAAGCATGGCCTACGCAGCCCATTCAGACGGTCATACCTCCATTTACCAAACATGTAGCTCTTTTAAGCGACCTGAACCCCTACTTCACAGCTGAAGAAAAAGCAAAATGGAGCGCAAGGCTGGCAGCCGCCAAATCCGGCCCATTTCAGCCGTTGTCCGACAAATATGAAACCATCAGCATGCCGGGCGCATTTGGAGGCGCCAACTTTGAAAATACGGCTTCCAACCCCGGTAAAGGGATGGTATATGTATTGTTTTCGAATGAGCCTTGTATATACAAACTTAAAAAGGTAGATCATGGCGCCAGGGGGGCAGCCATGGCGGCACGCATTGCAGCCGGCAAAACAGTTTATGTGCAGAGCTGCCAGGCATGCCATGGCGAAGACCATGCCGGTATAACAGGCAACGGCCCGTCGCTGCTTAATTTAAGCAGCAGGGTAAATATTAATGAATTCAAGGTTATCGTATCTCAGGGTAAAGGACGCATGCCTCCCCAGCCGCATCTGGATGAAGCGGCCATCTCGGCTGTTTATGCATTTCTTGACCCGACTATGGGCCGTGGCGGCCGTGGGGCAGGGGCCGTCCCGGTAAAGGGGCCAGTGGTGGAAAATGGACCGGCGCCTTTGAAACCGGTAAATTATACAACAGGTATGAAAGATTACCCCGAAGGGCACACCGGCGGCCGGTCGGAATATGGCGAAATGAATGGGAATGGTATCAGCGTGGCCAATTTAACGACTCCGCCATGGTGTGGCATTGCCTGCTACGACCTGAACAAAGGCATTCTGAAATGGACGATAGGCCATGGCACCGACCCAAAAGTCGGTAAAGATGGCTTGGGTTTTCCGGCCGGTTCCTCTAACAAGGGTATGGTCGTTACCGCCTCCGGGATGCTATTTGCTACCAGCAGGGACGGGCACATCTACGGCTATGATGCCGAAAGCGGCAAAAAACTATGGTCATATGATCTGCAGCGGATCAATCCTAACGGCGTGCCGGCCATATTCGAGAAGAACGGCCGTGAGTATCTGGTGGTAGTTTCGTGCGGCCCGCTGGCAGACAAGACCAGGAAGGAAGACGAGGTGCCAAGAGGGTATCTTGTATTTGCATTGCCTGAAAAGAAATAGATCTGTTCAATAATTTTTTATCAATTCCAAACTATGACCAAATATACGCCAGCCCAAAAAGCATTGTCAACCGGGTCGTCCGGGTTGCTGTGCATCTTCGTTTTATTTTTATCGCTTACCCATCGGGTGTCGGCACAAGAGGCTCCGACAAAGACGATTTATTTCCTGGCCGGGCCTAAAGACCACGTTGGAGGGGAGGGAACAGGAAGACACGAGACCCGCAGGGACCTACTGGTATTACAACAATGTATCGACAGCGCGATCAACATTAAAGGCGTAAAGATCAAAACAAAGTTTCTTTATGAAAGGGACGCGCTTAATATAGATGACATGAAAGATGTAGCCGCGATAATTGTCGAATGCAGTTCAGAAACCAGCTCTCCGGACCGGACTCATCCCCTTTTTCCACCCAGCAATGGCAATATCAAAAGCTATGACAAACCAACATTAGCTTACCTGGATCAATTAGACAGCTTGCATAAGGCCGGTATGGGAATAATGATATTGCACTGGGGTATTGCTGTTGGCAATCAAAAAGCAGCGAATTATCATTTAAGCTGGTTCGGAGAAACAGCGCTGGAAGGTTATACTCATAATCCATTAGGCTACTGGACAGTAACACCCATAAAAAGTGCAGAAAAACACCCCATCCTGAGAGGTGTTAAGCCATGGCTATATAAGGACGAGATATTTTCAAATTTGTTGGTAAAGGCCAACGACCCATACAGGATCGACCTGTTAACCGGCGAAGCTGCCAAGACCAATCAGGGTACCATCGGGCCTAACTGTATCGCATCGGCTTATGATAAGAATGGAGCACGGGGTATCCTTTGGGGAGGTATGGATTACCACTCGGCGCTATTGAATGAAAATTATCTTCGATTTGTGCTGAATGCAATAGTATGGACCGCAGGAATTGACGTACCAAAGGGTGGTGTAAGAACCGCTGCAAAAGGCCTGCAACTATCGCCCATAAGGCCCGATGGTTTTGACAAGCTAAAGCCGGATAACTTTGATACGTTCAATAAAAAATAGAACGAAAAATGCCCCCAAAGGGGGCACATGATTTCAGTTGGCGGAGAGGGCGGGATTCGAACCCGCGATACCCTTTCGAGTATACACACTTTCCAGGCGTGCTCCTTCAACCACTCGGACACCTCTCCGGAAGGGCGGCAAAAATACAATTTCCACCCTTAGCTGCCGAATATTTTTTGTGCATTTGCCGTCGTGATCCTTGCCACCTCTTCCGCAGCAACGCCCTTGACCTCCGCCAGTCTCGCCACGATCCATTTAAGATAGCTGCTTTCATTTCTTTTCCCCCGGAAAGGAACAGGCGTAAGATAGGGGGCATCGGTCTCCAAAACCATATATTCCAGATCTACCTGCCTTAATGTCTCCGCCAGACCAGAATTCTTATAGGTAAGCACCCCCCCGATACCGAGATAGAAGCCTGCATCGATAATTTCCCGCGCGGATTCATAATTACCCGTAAAACAATGAAAGATCCCGTTCAGCCGGCCATTCTGATGCGCTCTGACTACCCCGATACTCTGGGTCATAGATTCCCGGGAATGAATGACGATGGGAATATTATAGTGCAACGCCAATTCTATCTGCCGGTGAAAAGCTTCATACTGCTGCTTTTCAAAGGTCCTGTCCCAATGAAAATCCAGCCCGATCTCACCTATGGCGGCAAAGGTTCTCCGGCTCAACCCTTGCTCGATCATACTGAGTTCCTTCTCATGATCATCTTTTACTGAACAGGGATGCAGACCGGTCATGGCAATACATTTACCGGGAAATTGCTTTTCAAGAGCCAGGAGATCATCCTGCACACTGCTGTCGATAGCAGGCAGATAAAACTTCTCAACTCCTTCTTTTTCAGCTCGCTGCATCACTTCTTCGATGTCTCCGGCAAATTCTTTGAGATATAAATGGCAGTGCGTATCTATCAGGTGCATGAACCAGTATTTCAGCAAACCTACATCAAAAATGGAATGGGAGTATAAGACAGGGAAGGCAAAAGCGGCTACATATTACAATAAGCGGACCCAACTTATTTGGTTTAATCTTCCTATACTGGGAAATTACTTTGGATAAATAAAAAAAAGGTTTAACTTCGGACTAGTTTTCATAGGGTACGGATTAAAAACGGGCCAGGGTGTCTACCCAGGCCCAATTTATTTTGTAGAAAAAATTCCCCGGTCCTGCCCTTAGCCCCCTTTCCCGGGCTCTTCGGGCACATTTTACCTTCCATTAATTTTTTCGTTCCGACAATTGGCAAAGCTTTATATCAAAAGGGCTGCCAGGATGGGTTACTATCCCGTTAATGAGTATATCCTGACCATATCGGAGCATTCGCGGTCAGCCGGAAGCCGCCAGGCCAGGACAGCGATCACCTGTTCAGCTGCACGTCGCCGGGCATGGATAGCGATTACCTGTTCAACTGCAAGCGGCCGGGCCAGGACAGCGATCACCTGTTCAGCTGCACATCGCCGGGCATGGACAATATTTCCTCACCCAGATGCATATCGCCCGGCTCCGGATCCCCCACCCGGGATGGATTCGAAGCGAAATCCCTTTTCCGAAAAATGACGCAGCACTTCCGGCAAAGCTCCCCGCAGCCGGTCAAACGCTTTTTCACTGTCATGAAAGACCACAATCGATCCCCGACGCGCATTTCGGGTTACATGACGGATACATTTTTCAGGAGAAAGGGCCCGGTCGAAATCCGCGCTCAACACATCCCACATGATCACCCGATAATGAAATGGCGCGGTACGGAGACAGGCCGCCTGAAATGCGGTGATCCTTCCATAAGGTGGTCTGAAAAGATCGGAATCGATACATTTTGCCGCCTGCCGGATATTGGTCAGGTATTTTTCATCCGGCGTTTTCCAGCCATTGAGGTGGTCGTGGGTGTGATTGCCCACCCGGTGCCCTTCCATTAACAACCGCTTATAGAGCTGCGGATTGCCGAGAACATTTTTGCCGATACAAAAAAAAGTAGCTTTTGCCCCATATTTCTTCAGCTCGTCGAGTACGAACGGGGTCGCCACCGGATGCGGACCGTCATCGAAACTGAGGTAAAGGATCTTCTCCGGGCCAGGGATATGCCAGACCAGTTTTGAATACCATTTCTTCAGCCACCAGGGCGTTTTGGCGAAATAGAACATAGTCCGGCAAGTTACGAACAAATCCTGGGCGGGAGAGACAAGAGGCGTGCGATGAGAACGGCGGGGGCGCCTGGCGGGCAGGGCGGGAGAGAGGGCGGCGCCGGGTAGGAGCGAGGTCTATGGATTGTCTTTGAGAAAGGTGTTGACATGAAAGACCCGGCCATTCTGCCGGAAGATCTTCCCATTCTTGCGCACAAAATCTTCCTGACTGGCCTCGTCCTTCAGCAGCTTGTCCATATAACGCCGCACCGGTGGTTCCGGAAGGGCGACGGGCGCCCCGAAGATCAGGGATTCATCGATATAGCCGCGCAACAGCGGCTCCAGCTGTGCATAAAATATATCGCTCTGTGCAAAAATATCCGACCCGATGACCTTATTCCCGGACACACAGACAAAGCCGACGATCGTGCTGTCCGTATTCCTGAACTTGTCGCGGAAAAAATTGAAATATTCATCATTCACCTGGATATATTTCTTGTCCATGTTCCGCGCCAGATAAGCCGTGGTGGTATTCTTGAAATTCCCCTCCTCCAGTTGCTTATCGACCTCCTTCCAGATCAGCACCTGGTTCTTCGTCGAATCCAGCACCTTGCGCAGATGTGGGTTGGCAAAATTGCCATAGGCGAATTTTTTCTCCTTATCGCTCCAGCGCCCTTCTTCGACGCACATGGTCGGGACATACTGATCCTTTTTTGTCGGGGCGAGGATGGTGTCCCTCGTGATCATACGATCCTGCCGGCCTCCTGCGATGATCTCTCCCGATGCTACATACACGGATTTATCCGAACGATTGTTGATGCGCAGCCAGTGTACATTATCCACCGAGGCCGTTCCCCTCTCGCTCACCGTAACCAGCCCCTGACGGATGGCCTGGCTCAGGGACACGATATTATGCTGAGCAGGTTGTTTTTCCCCCCCTCCCTCATCCTTCCGGCGGATCGGGATGATCTTTAAATTCTTGTATTGCCATGCGCTGTCGTACTGGACGGTTAAGGTTGCGTAGGTGAGCTGGGCCTTGGCTGAAGACAGGGACAAGAAAGTCAGGTAAAAAAAGATCAGCGGAGAGAACAGGTATTTCACTATCTGGGCCGTTTAAAGGACAATTAAGAAATCAGCTCTTCAAAGATAAGGCCCGGCCGTCTGAAATCCCCCGTTATATGGTCTCATCATCCGCGGCGGCCCCAGTATGATCATCGGATCCGCAAGATCATCATCGGGCGCCGGGTGGCCAGATATCAGGGATCCACCTGCCGTGAGGGATCGATTCAATAACGGCAGAAAGCGGGTCTTAGTGTATCTTTGCGCCCTATGAGCAAAAAAGTCAGACTCCGGTTTGCCCCCAGCCCTACAGGAGGGCTTCACCTGGGAGGCGTCAGGACCGTTCTATTCAACTACTTGTTTGCCCGCCAGGCCGGCGGAGATTTTATCCTGCGCATAGAGGATACGGATCAGAGCCGCTATGTTCCCGGCGCCGAACAATATATCCTCGACTGCCTCCAGTGGTGCGGGCTGGATCCCGATGAAGGACCTCACAAACCGGGACCATTCGGACCCTACCGGCAGAGCGAACGCAAGGCCCTTGGCATTTATCAGAAATATGCAGAACAGCTGCTCGGTCAGGGCCATGCTTACTGGGCCTTCGATACCCCCGCGGAGCTGGAAGAAATGCGCTCAAAATATAAGACCGCCGAAAACCCCTCTCCGCAGTACAACTCGGAGCTGAGAAAAAAAATGAAGAATTCGCTGACGCTTCCCCCGGAAGAGGTCGAACGGTTGCTGGCTGCGGACACCCCCCGGGTGATCCGGATCAGAGTCACTCCGGGTGAGGAAGTCAGCCTGACGGACATGATCCGCGGAGAAGTAAAATTCTCTACTTCGGGTGTGGACGATAAAGTGTTGCTGAAGGCGGATGGCATGCCTACCTATCACCTGGCGGTGGTGGTGGATGATCATCTCATGGAGATCTCGCATGCCTTCCGTGGAGAAGAATGGCTGCCCAGCGCACCCGTGCATATCTTATTATGGAAGTATCTGTTCGGCGAAGAAAATATGCCTGCATGGGCGCACCTGCCGCTCATCCTGAAACCCGACGGCAACGGGAAGCTGAGCAAGCGGGATGGTGACCGGCTGGGGTTCCCCGTTTTTGCCATGAACTGGACAGACCCAAAGACCAACGAGCTGACGCGTGGCTTCCGCGAGATCGGATTTCTCCCCGAAGCCTTTCTCAACCTGCTTGCTATGCTGGGATGGAATGATGGCAGCGGACAGGAGATCTTTCCACTGGAGGAGCTGATCACAAAATTCTCCATGGAGCGGGTGCATAAGGGCGGAGCGAAGTTCGATTTTGAAAAAGCAAAATGGTTCAACCACGAATGGATCAAGCTCACGCCGGTGGACAGCTATTTGGACCAGGTACGGAAATTGTTCGTGGAGGCAGGGGTGTTCGCCGGAAAGGACGAGAGCGGGCCCGGGGTCCCGAAGGCCTTGCCTGACGCGGAATTCAAAAAAGTGCTGGAACTGGTCAAAGGCCGTTGCACGCTGCTGAACGATTTCGTACAGCAGGCTTCCTTCTTTTTCCAATACCCCGGAACGCCGGATACCGGCGCCGTACAACCGAAGTGGAACGAGGCCAAACAGCTTTTCTTCGCGGAACTGAGCCGTCAGTACAGCCTTATCGGTCAATGGGAGGTCGGCTCCCTCGAAAAAGAATTCACGGAGATGGCGGCGGCCGCTGCGATCAAGGCCGGAGAACTTCTGCTGCCTTTCCGCATCATGCTGGTAGGAGGTAAATTCGGGCCTGGGGTCTTTGAGATCGCCGCCCTGCTCGGCCGCGATGAGACACTGAAACGCATCAAACATTTGCTGAAATTGCTGCATACCTGAGGGCACGGATTGCGTAACCGGACGACAATACGGATTGCGGGCGACAATGACCTCGGACCGGACGACAATACAGGCTGCGGCGACAATGATCGCAGCTACATATCTGGCGGGAATTGTCGGAGCATTGTGTATTTTTGATAACCTAACTTCGATCGCATGCATAATCATTCACCAGATCCATCACCAGGTGCATCGTCCCGACCGGGCGAAGCCGCAAAGAAACGTCCCATCCGAGTCCTGGTAGCCAAGGTCGGTCTTGACGGGCATGACCGTGGAGCCAGAGTGATCGCTACGGCTCTCCGCGATGCGGGCATGGAAGTGATCTATACCGGATTGCGGCAAACGCCGGAAATGGTGGTCACCGCCGCCCTGCAGGAAGACGTGGATGCCATCGGGATCAGCATACTCAGCGGGGCGCATATGACGGTGTTTCCCAAAACGATCGAGCTCATGAAGGCCCGGGGCATGAACGATGTGCTGCTGACCGGCGGAGGCATCATCCCGGAAGAAGACCGGCTGCAATTGCAGAGCCTTGGAGTAGGCAACCTCTTTCCTCCCGGAACCCCCACTTCCGCCATCGCTGAATATATCACCGGCTGGGTCCGGTCGCACCGGAATTTTTAGTGCATCATTTAGCCGTTCACGCATAAAATTGCCTTATGTATACCACATTACTCACCGATCTGACGGATCATATTTTCAGCATCCACATCAACCGCCCCGACAAGCTGAATGCCATTAACAAGGATGTAATGAGCGAACTGAGCGAGGCCGTCCGTGAAATTTATGAGAACCCTGAAATAAAAAGCGCCATCATCACCGGCTCGGGTGCAAAAGCTTTCGTGGCAGGCGCCGACATTTCGGAATTCCTGGGTCTGAGCAAGGAGGAAGGAGAGGCCCTGTCGAAAAAAGGCCAGGATGTTTTTTCCCGCATCGAACATTCAGCCAAGCCGATAGTGGCGGCTGTAAATGGATTTGCCCTCGGTGGCGGCTGCGAACTGGCTATGGCCTGTCATTTCCGGCTTTGCAGCGACAACGCGCGGTTTGGCCAGCCGGAAGTAAATCTGGGATTGATCCCTGGCTATGGCGGCACACAAAGGCTGACCCAACTGATCGGCAGGAGCAAGGCGCTCGAGCTGATGCTTACCGGCGCAATGATCGATGCCCAGACTGCCCTCCGGCATGGACTGGTAAATTATGTGACCACGCCCGGTGAACTGTTGCCCAAAACCAGGGAGTTGCTGACGGTTATCGGTGAAAAAGCTCCGGTCGCCGTCGCGAAGATCATCAGTTGTGTCAATGTAGCGAGTGGCGCAGATGGGTTCGAAGCGGAGCAACATGCATTCGGAGAATGCTTTGCCACAGATGATATGAAGGAAGGCGCCAGTGCGTTCCTCGAAAAAAGAAAAGCTCATTTTAAAGGGAAGTAGCCGGTGGTCTCAGGGATCGCGGCGTCTATGATCGCAGCGTCGGCGCGGTGATCGCAGCGTCGTTCAGTCTGACCGGCCTTACGCGGTCTGTTTTAACCCCAGGTTCATACCCTCGCGGCTGGGAACAAATGATCCAAATTTGGTCATGGATATCCCCATCAGATTCTTCAGCAGATAAAAAGTTACGATCACCAGCGAAATGATCAGCAGCAGACAATAGACCTTGTACTTCCTCAGTATCATGGGCCTTATGGAGATCGTATTTACCCGCTGGCTACCGACAAAAAGAGTAAGCGCCTTTTTCAGGAGAGGCATGACCACCGGGATCTTTTCCCAGTTGGTATACCGGACATCCGCATAACGGTAATCCTGATTATAGTCACCTGGCGTCTGTGTTTTATAGTATTCCCAGTTGGATGAAACGTCGCTGAACGAGGCCAGCCTGCCCGAAGGGGTCGTAAAGAAAAGGTCATTCGATGCATCCAGCACCACCCATCCCTTGCTCGTCTGTACCTCGTCAATGATATGACCGCCCCAGGTATTACCGACCTTCATCTGCGCTATCCTTGTCCTGAACCCCATAGTCTCCAGCAACTCGGCGAGCACATCGGCATAGCTGCCACAGGCGCCATTGGCTGTCATCAGGTCACCGGTCAGTGAACCGTCATATCCGCCACCGCCAATACGGACGGGGCCGTCATTTTTATGAAAGATCTCGGTCCGGTATCTGAGCAGATGGTTGGTGATATGCAGAGCGTCCAGGATACTAGAATCCTCGGCAGGAACGGGTCTTTTTTCCGAGATCTCGCTGGCGATCTCTTTGAAAAAGTTCTTTTCAGCGCTGTCTCTCTGGTTGAACTGGTGAAGAAGGGCGATCATAAACCCTATGATGAAGATAAGGACGTACTTGGCGAGGGGCGCAAATTTGCGTACACGCGGACGGATGCGCGAAAAAGATTGAATGAAAGGGCTTTTCATACGATTCTGTCGATTTTACTATTGGATATTGGAATCTGAACTTTGCTAACACATCATTCAGAGCTATTTAGACGGTTTTTCAGGAAAAATATTTCAGTAAAAATCAATTTTAGTCCCCCTTAGTGGTAAACACTTATAAAATGAAGGTTTTCCCCTCTATATTATTATTTAATTCCATCATGTGTGCTGCTATATATTATACTAAACTTTAATGCATGGCCCCGGCGCGGCAGCAAAAAGCCCCGGAGCTTATTCCGGGGCCGGTAAAAAAAGGTCGTCATTGCCAGCCGTCAGTACCCGAAGATCTGCTCCAGACCCAGTGTCTTCACATCGCCGACCTTCTTCAGGTCGTCCTGGTTGATCTTCTTGTCCGAGGCGACCACACAATAGGTATAAGCCTTGGAGGCCAGTTGGTCCTGATGGAATTTCTTGACATCATCCATGGTAAGCTTATCCAGCGCGGCATATTCATCTTTGCGGTAATCGTAATCAAGGCCTTTCTGTTTGGCCGAGAGATAAGAAAAGATGATCCCGTCCTGGGTTGTGCGCTCGGTCTCCATATCCTTTTTCAGACTGGTCCTGGCCAGGTCAAATCCTTTTTCCGACACGGGCAGGTCATTCAGCAGCTCATTCATGCCTTTCAGGGCATCGTGCAGTTTGTCGGCCTGGCAACCGATATAGGCCAGGATATAGAATGGGTCTTCTTTCTTCGCCGGTGTGCCATAGGTAGCAAATGTCGAATAAGCCAGCGCCTTGGATTCCCTGATCGTCTGAAATACCACCGATCCCATGCCTCCGCCGAAATAGTTGTCGAAGATGTCCACGACCGGCTCTTTGGCCACATCGTATGGTGCGGCATTGCGGATCCAGCAGATCTCGGCCTGCACCATGTCGTAATTCGCAAACAGCACCTGGTTGGCCGTCTGGCTGGTGTACTGAAATGCGGCCTTGGCAGGATAGGGAGTGAACTCCGCCGGCAGCTTGTGCAATCCGCCGATCTCACTGACAAAGGCTTCCACGGATTTCGGACCGTAATAAATGATCGTATGCTTATAGCTTCCGAGGCTGTGCAGGATATTTACCAGATCATCCGCCTTCAGGTTACCGATCTCTTCATTGCTGAGCGTGGTATTGAAGGGATTCTTCTCCCCATACCGCGCGTAGCTGATGAGCCCCTGCAGGATCGCCTGTTTGTTCAGCTTGCTGTTGGAGCGCGCCTTCATCAGTCTGGTCTTGAGTGAGGCCAGCGCTGCCGTATCGGGCTGACAGTTTGCGAGGATCTCTTCGAATAAGGTAACGGCCTTGCTGAAATTTTCCTGAAGGCCCGTAAGGGTCACCGTGGTGATCTCCGCCGTTGCATTGATGGAAAAGTTACAGGCGATATTATAGAATTCCTTGCTGATCTGTTCGGAACTGTATTTCGATGTGCTCAGGTATTGCAGATATTGCGCTGCCAGAGGCAGGAGCTTGTTATTCCAGCTACCCATGTCGAAGCGGTAATACAGATGGAAAAGTTCATTCTCGGTATTGTGGACATACAGGACATCCGCGACCCCCGATCTGGACTTGACGATGCCCTTGCCAAAATCAAGCCATTGCGGGCTTGTGGCCGACACCGGCATGGCCTCGATCTTCTTTACAAATTCCGATTGTTTGCCCGTGTTGGTCTCGACAGGTGTGATGGGCGGCTTATCCACCTTCACGATATTCTTATCCTCGCCTTTGCGTTTGTACAGCAGCACGTAATTATCGCCCATATATTTATTCGCCACCGTTATGATCTCCTGCCTGCTCACTCCTGCCTGTTCGTCCAGCTCGGCTACTTCCTTATCCCAGCGCTGGCCGCGGTGTTTGATGAATGCGTCCTGCAGGGCGACGGCCCGGGTGGGATTTTTTTCCAGCCCTTCGAGCAATCCCAGTTTACTGTTGGCGACGATGGCTTTTACAAGGGCCTGATCAAAATCACCTTTCTTCATCCGTCCGATCTGCTCCATCAGCAGGTCCCGTACCTGCTCGAGGGTCTGGCCCTGTTTCGGTGTGCCGAGCAGAACGAAGATGCCGTAATCTTTATATTGCTGCAGTCCTGCGGAGGAACCCTGGAGTTTCTGCTGTTTGTTGAGATTGAGGTCGAGAAGGCCTGCCTTCCCATTGGACAGGATACTGGAGATCAGGTCCAGCACCAGGGCATCACGGGTATCAGCAGCCGGAGTCCGGAAACAGATGCGCATATTCTCGGCGCTGGGCCCATAGATGTCTTTTACGATGGGGGCAATCAGCGGCTTTTCGGGCGCGGGGTTATAGAGGGCGACTGGCGCCGGCTTCATATAGGCAAATGCCACATCGATCTTTTTGATCAGCACATCAGGATCGATATCTCCTGCCATGATGATCGCCATATTATTGGGAACATAATATTTATGATAATAGTCGCGGATGGCCTTCAGGGATGGGTTCTTCAGATGTGCGATCGTCCCGATGGTGGTCTGCTGCCCGTAATTATGGGTCGGGAACAGATAATAATGCATGGCCTCGCTCATCTTACTGGCGTCATTATCGAGGGTCCTGTTCTTTTCCTCATACACAGCCTCCAGCTCGGTATGAAAAAGACGGAGGATCGGATTGCGGAAACGTTCGGCCTGTACGGCGAGGAACTTATCCATGGCGTTGGAAGGAACATCTTCCTCATACACCGTCTCTTCCACCCAGGTATGCGCGTTGGAGCCCTGGGCGCCGATGTCGGCCATCAGCTTGTCGTATTCGTTGGCGATCGAATATCTGGAGGCCAGCCCCGAGACGCTGTCGATCTGATGGTAGATACCCCTGCGACGCACGCTGTCCGTCGTGGAATTATATTGTTCATAGAGCTCGTCGATCTGTGTGAGATAAGGGGTCTCTTTTTCCCAGTCCAGCGAGCCGAACCGGTCGGTGCCTTTGAAAAGCATGTGCTCGAGATAATGGGCAAGACCGGTATGGTCTTTCGGATCGGTGTTGCTGCCCGCTCTTACGGGGATACGCACGGCTACCCGCGGCTCCTTATGGTTGACGCTCAGCAGGACCGTAAGTCCGTTGGAAAGGGTATACAACCTCGTCTGCATGGGGTCATTGGTAACATAGCGGTAGGTATAGCCTGCGGAGCTGGCCGTCTTCCACTGGTATTTTTCCGCGGGATTGTCATGGGCCTGCGTGGTGGCCGGTGCCGCCTTGCGGGCCGGAGCCGGCGTCTGAGCCTGGCTGCGGACGGGTGACAGAATAGATAAGGTGATGCTGGCGAAGGCCGCGATAGCGGATACGAATGAGGAAAGGGTGGTCCTTGACAATGTCATATACAGAAAAGTTGCGTGAATGAATAGGCGATAAAGTAATGGATTTTTTCAGAAACCCGGGTGCCGTTTATAAAAACGGGGCCGAACGGGTGGATTGAAGGGATTAAAAGCGGGAAGGGATGGATAAAGGCGCGGACAGTGCAGGCCGGTGGAGCGGGATAGTGGGCCCGGCGAGGTGGGCAAGAGGAGGGGGCGGGCCGGGGAGAGAGGACTACGGGGCCGGGGGAGCTGCCTCATTCCAACACCCCATTTGTCCCATAGAGGTTGAACTTTTTCCAAGACATTGAGAATGAACCTGTTGAAAAAAGTTCAACCTCTATAGCGTTTTGCGTACATCGGATGGGCGGCTTTCAGAAGCGATTAACCCCTAACTTTGGCCTCCGAAAAACAAACAAATACCCGGATTCAACCAGAGCTGAATTCGCCACAACCGAAAAATTCAACTACAACCGAAGAAAATTATGGAATACCGGATCGAGAAAGATACCATGGGCGAAGTCAGCGTACCCATCGATGCCTATTACGGAGCGCAGACCCAGCGCAGCGTGGAAAATTTCAAAATTGCGCAGGATATCAACAAAATGCCCATCGAGATCATACGTGCTTTTGCCTATCTGAAGAAAGCGGCTGCCCTGACCAATCTCGATGCGGGTGTATTGTCAAAGGAAAAATCGGACCTGATCGGTCAGGTCTGCGATGAAATTCTCACCGGCAAGCTGGATGCCTGGTTCCCCCTTGTAGTCTGGCAGACGGGCAGCGGCACGCAGAGCAATATGAACGTGAATGAAGTGGTGGCCTACCGGGGGCATGTGCTAAAAGGCGGCAAGCTGACCGATAAGGAAAAGACCCTGCATCCCAACGACGATGTCAACAAATCCCAGTCCTCCAACGATACGTTCCCAACGGCCATGCATATTGCGGCCTATAAAATGCTGGTGGAGATCACGATCCCCGGTCTGGAACGCCTCCGGAACACCCTTGCCGCGAAGAGCAAGGCTTTTATGAAGGTCGTGAAGATCGGGCGCACGCATTTCATGGATGCCACTCCGCTTACGCTGGGACAGGAATTCAGCGGCTATGTCTCCCAACTGGATCATGGGCTGAGGGCGATCAGGAACACGCTCCCCCATCTGGCCGAGCTGGCACTGGGCGGAACTGCGGTAGGCACGGGTATCAACACACCTCCGGGTTATGCGGAGGACGTGGCTAAGAAGATCGCCGCATTGACCGGGCTGCCCTTTGTCACCGCTGAAAATAAATTCGAGGCGCTTGCGGCCCATGACGCGATCGTAGAAGCGCACGGTGCGCTGAAGACGGTGGCGGTGAGCCTCATGAAGATCGCCAACGACGTAAGGATCTTGTCCAGCGGCCCCCGCAGCGGCATCGGCGAAATATTCATTCCCGACAACGAACCAGGGTCTTCCATCATGCCCGGCAAGGTCAACCCCACGCAGTGCGAGGCGCTAACCATGATCGCCGCCCAGGTACTCGGCAATGACGTGTCCATCAACATCGGTGGCGCTACGGGCCATTTCGAGCTGAATGTATTCAAACCCATGATGATCTATAATTTTCTCCACAGCGCCCGCCTTATCGGAGACGGCTGCGTGAGCTTTACCGACAGATGCGCTGCCGGTATCGAGCCCATCGAGGCCAATATCCGCAAACACGTGGAGAACTCCCTCATGCTGGTGACGGCCCTGAATACGAAGATCGGTTACTACAAGGCGGCCGAGATCGCACAGAAGGCGCATAAGGAGGGGACGACCCTGAAGGAAATGGCGGTAAAGCTCGGCTATGTCACCCCGGAGCAATTCGATGAATGGGTAAGACCGGAAGATATGGTTGGCAAGATCGGTTAGGGACGATCACGGCTTCCCGCTGTCTGCCGGTCCCGGGGCCGCACCCGTCCCCAGCCCCCAGTCGATCCCCTTCAGCGTGGCGGGCACCCCTTCGCTGATCCATCTTGCGGCAGGAGCCCCTTTCAGAAAATGGTCGAAGAACTGTCCCATGCGTATGGCCCAGTCCTTCCTGTTCCTCCGCTCCGTCAGCCCATGATCCTCTCCGTTATACTGCATCATCCATACGGGTTTGCCCAATCTTTTCAATGCGCTGAAATATTCGATCCCCTGGTACCAGGGGACGGCCCCGTCCTGATCGTTATGCATCATCAGTAAGGGTGTCTTTATTTTATCCGCGCGGAACAAGGGAGAATTCTTCAGGTAGAGATCGAGCCGCTGCCAGGGTGTGTAGCCGATGCGGCTCTGCGAATGTTCATACTGAAATTGCCTGCTGATGCCCACTCCCCAGCGGATACCGCCATATGCGCTTGTCATATTGGCTACCGGCGCCCCGGCCTCCGCTGCGGCGAACATATTCGTCCGGGTCACGAGATACGCCACCTGGTAGCCACCCCAGCTATGTCCCTGAAGGCCCATGCGGGTCGTATCCACCCAGTGGAACCTGCCCAGATATTTTGCCGCGGATATCACCGAATTATAAGCGCTCTCACCGGGCTGTCCATTCTTGTAATAAATATTGGGATCGAAGACGATATAGCCATTGCTGACAAACCAGGCGACGTTGATGGACGCCCGGATGGGTGACGGCTCGATATAATTGTAGAGGTTGTCGGCATCGCGTTCGTAAAAATATAAGATGACCGGATATTTTTTTGTGCTGTCGAAATCCTCCGGTTTGTACAGCAGCCCTTCGCTCTGCCGGCCGTCGAACATTTTCCAGTGGACCAGCGTGGTGCTGTACCAGTTGTAGTGCTGCTGCTGGGGATTGGTAGAGGAAAGCTGCGTTTCGGAGGCGAAGGCCGCACCTGAGGGGCCGGATGGCATGTCCATGCCGGCGGAGCGGGCGCCTTCAGCTCTGGGAGCCACAGCGGCAGCGGGCATCGCGGGATCCGCTGTCGTGGCGACCCAGAGATCTGGGCTGGCTGAATAACTTTCTTTCGTAAAGATGAGGGTCTCCTGATCCTTTGCCTTCTGATATCCCCTGAACACGAAGGGGACCATCTGAACATCCTTCTGCCAGCTACCCTGGTAAACCCCTGTCCCGTGTTTCTTTCCGGCTTCATCGAAGACGGTAAAGTACATCGGTTGCCTGTTACTGATAAATTTTTCTTCGCGGTTGGTGGTAATATACCGCCAGGACCGTTTGCGGCTGCGACCCCTGCCTGCGGTGAAATTCTTCGGCGCCTCTTTCCCCGAAGGGTCGCACTGCCAGATATCATAACGGTCATAGACATACACATATTTGTCGCCTTCCTGCCAGCCCATCAGTCCATGGGGAGGCGGATCATCGGGGTGATCGTCATCCTCATCGTATAGCGGAACTTTTATGTCCCTTGTGATGTTGCGCACAGCGGCGGCGGCCACATCATAGACGAACCAATGCCGCTGCCGCCAGTCATACCATATCAGGAAATTGCCCTTCGGTGAGATCGAAGCCATTCCTCTTACCTTATCCTGCACCAGCCGCCTCGTGCCATCTTTTGTATTGACGAGCCATACCCGCATAAGATGACTTTCCTCCCACTGCTGCTGGATCCGGTAGTCTTTCGTGCTGGTACCGATCGCATACAGGCTGTTGCCTTCATCCCCTGTCTCTACCGTTTCGCAATGGTCATCCGCCAGGGGAATGATCTTATCCTCGCCGGTGTAACAGACGGCCAGCCAGGATTTCCGCAATTCCATATCGAGTTGTTTCAACTGCTGGGGTTGCAGATAGTCATCCTGGTAATTCCATATATCCAGACGGGCAGTTTCGAAATCCACCAGGGTCGTGTCTTTGGGCGGACGGATGGGCGAGAGGCCGATAAAAAGCCGGCTGCCATCGCGGCTGAAGTTGAGCGCATAGTTCTCGCTGATCGTCTGGCCTGCGGCGACCCCTGCCGTATGACGGTCGCCGCGAAGACGGGCGCTGTCCATGCCCGGCTTGTAATACCATAGTTTGTAAAACTTCTGGAGCGCCTTCGTCACGCTGTCCCTTTCGGCGACAAAGGCGAGTTGGCCGCCCTCTTCGTCCAGCGCCAGGTTGCGGATCTCGTTATAGTTTCTCATGACGGTGTCGGGTTTGGGGACCAGCGGGCCGGGCCCGGATAAGGCGACCCAGAGCACCGTGGCTTTGGACAGGGAATCCCCTCCCTTCCGGGTGGTCGCCAGGACCAGGTTTTTTCCCTTCTTTGAAAAAAGATAATTGCTGACGAGTGGGTAGCCGGTCTCCCGGCCGGTGGAAAGCTGGCGTAGGATCAGTTCCGTTCCTTCGGTGCTGTCGGCAGGTTTTGGGGTGGCCCTCGGTTGGAAGGCGGCAGGGGCGGCGGATGTGGTGGCAGGGGCAGCGGGGACGGCGGATGTGGGGGCGGGTCGTTCAAAAAGCCACGCTACCCAGCCGGTTCCTTTTTCGGGGGTCTTATAATTTTTGACACGCGGGATCCGGGCTATGCTGTCCTTCCCCAATTCAAGGATCGCGAGGCTGTCCTTTGGCATTTCATCCGTCTTCTTCTTTTTGATCCTTGCATCCCGGGTATCCTTAAAGAACGGTCTTATGCGGCAGACGAGCCACCGGCTGTCTTCCGTGATCGTAAGGTTATACCCCCTCGGGATCTCCTTCTTATAGCGCTTATCGGCGGACATGACGACCAGCAGACCATCGCCTTCCTGGGGTGTGACGGTCCAGGCGATATATTTCCCGTCATTGCTGATCGCTTTTTCCCCGATGCTCTGCCAGCCGTCATAGACGGAATGGTCGAGGGGCAATTTCTGCGAAAAAGAGCGGGCGGGGGCCGGGGTCGACGCGGCAGAAGCCTGATGACCGGCGGGTTGTTCCTGCGACCTTGCGAAGAGAAAGGAGGTGATCCCTGAGATCAGTAAAAAAAGAGACTTCATTTAAGCAGTTTTGATGATGCTTAAATGTAATTCTTTTTGGATCGCCCGCGGAACCTGGTCACCTTATTTCCATCCACCACCCAGAGAGCGGTAGAGGTCCACCACGGAGCTTAACTCCTGACGCCGGATATCGGCGAGACTGAGTTCTGCCTGTAAGGAGCTGGCCTGTGCCGTGATCACTTCCAGGTAATTGGCCAGACCGCTCCTGAAAAGCAACTGGGCATTTTGAATGGCATGGTGCAGGGTATCCACCTGCGCCGCGGTGATCGACTGCTGTTGTCTGAGCTTGTCGACCCTTACCAGCGCATCGGATACTTCGCCGACAGCTGTCAACACGGATTGTTTGAACTGGATGACGGATTGCTCCCGCTGGATCTTCGCTATTTCCAGTTGTGTTTTTAGCTTACGCTGTTGAAAAATGGGCTGGGTAATGCCTCCGACCAGGTTACCGAACAGGGACCCGGGGATACTGAACCAGTCGCTGGCTTTAAAGGAGTTCAGTCCGCCCTGTGCCGATATGACAAGCGTGGGGTAGAGACTGCCCGTGGCTACACCCACCTGTGCGTTCGCGGCTATCAGGGCCATTTCGCTCGCACGCACATCCGGCCGGCGACTCAGGATAGCGGCGGGCAGCCCCGTAGGGAGGCTTTCAGGCAGCCCGAGATCCCCCAGGCTGACCGGGCGGCTGATAACGCCGGGGTTCTCCCCCGTCAACACGCTCAGGGCGTTCTCCTGGATGGCGATGGCCTGTTCTATCTGCGGGATCAGGACGGCCGTGGATAGTCTCTGGGACTCCGCCTGCTCCACCGCCAGGGTGGTGACCTCCCCCGCATCGCGCTGGAGACGGGTGACCAGGAGGGTGCTGTCACTCAGGGCGAGGTTCCTGCGGGCGATGCCCATCTGTGCGTCCAGCATCAGCAGGTTATAGAAACCCTGCGCGATATTGGCCACGAGCTGCGTCTGCACGGCTTTCGCCCCTTCATAAGTCTGGAGATACTGGGCGATCGTCGCTTCTTTCTGGCGGCGGATCTTTCCCCAGATATCTACCTCCCAGGAAAGGCTGCCGCTGAGATTATAATCCTCGATATGGCTGGTTCCCAAAAAGCTGTTGAGACTGATCCCATTCAGGCTGTTCTTGGAAGGGATGGATGTCTGCGCGGCGATCTGCAGGCTGAGGCTGGGTAAAAGGGAGAGCTTTGCCTGTTTGACCTGCTGTTGTGCGATATCGATTCTTCTCAGTGCCAGTTGCAGGTCATAATTATACGCGACGCCCCGGCTGATCAGGCTCTGCAGGGTCGTGTCGGTAAAAAACTGTTTCCACTCTATATTGGCGATGCTGCTGGTATCAGAAGTGCTCACCATCCTGAACTGGGCCGGCGATGCAATTTCAGGCCTCTGATAATCCTTGCCCAGCTTACAGGCGCCCAGCCCTGATACCATCAGCAAGAGGGACCATTTGACTATTTTTATCTTGCTTGCCATAATTTTATGAATATGAAATGATTTGAAATTTGATGATCCGACCTAAACCCCTACTCACTATAGGATGACTTGCTAACCTTCGGCGCACCGGTCACTTTCTCCTGCAGGTACTGGAAGATCACGAATAATACCGGGATGATAAATACGCCCAGCAAAACTCCCGTAAGCATACCCCCGACAGCGCCCGTACCGATCGACCGGTTGCCCAGGGCAGACGCTCCATGCGCCCTTACCAACGGCAACAGCCCCGCGATAAAAGCAAAGGACGTCATCAGGATGGGACGCAGTCTCAGTTTGGAAGCTTCCAGCGCGGACTCTACAAGACCCATACCGGACCTGCGCCGTTGTATGGCATATTCCACGATCAGGATGGCGTTCTTGGCCAGAAGACCGACCAGCATGATCAGACCGATCTGCACATAAATATTATTCTCGATGCCGGTGATCTTTATAAGGGAGAACACACCCAGGATCCCGGTTGGTACGGTTAATATGACGGACAGCGGCAGGATATAGCTTTCAAACTGCGCGGCCAGCAGGAAGTAGACGAATACCACGCTGAGGATAAAGATCAGCGTAGTCTGGGTACCTGCATTCTTCTCCTCCCTTGTTATACCCGTCCATTCATAGGAATAACCCCTGGGCAGCACCTGCTTGGCAGTTTCCTCGATGGCCCTGATGGCGTCCCCCGTGCTGTAACCGGGCTTCGGCGAACCATTGATGGTGACGGCATTGAACATATTGTTGCGCGTTACCGTTTCAGGCCCGTATACCCTTTTGAGCGTTACCAGTGAATTTGCCGGCACCATTTCCTCCCTGGCGTTCTTTACATAAATGGCGTTCAAAGAAGCCGCGTTAGCCCGGTAAGCGATATCGGCCTGCGCCACCACCCGGTAGTATTTCCCAAAACGATTGAAATCCGATACAAAGCTGCTGCCGTAATAGATCTGCAGGGTCTGCAGCAGATCGCTCACGTTCACGCCCAGCTGCCTGGCTTTGGCGTCATCTATCTCGATCATGTACTGGGGATTCCCCGCGGCAAAAGTGGTAAAGGCAAAGGCGATCTCTTTGCGCTGCATCAGGGCGCCGATAAAGCCCCAGGCCGTACCGGCCAGTTTATCCAATGGCCCGCTGGTGCGGTCCTGCAGCATAAATTCAAAGCCGCTCACATTACCAAAGCCCTGGATAGTGGGGAACTGGAAGAAGAACGCATTGGCATCCTTGACCTGGCTTACCTTCTGTCCCAGGGACGCGGCTATCTTGTCGACATTCGTGATGGGCCCGCGATGGTCCAGGTCCTTCAGCCGAACAAAGCCCGCTCCATACGGAGATGCGTTGGCATTGCTGATAAAATTCAACCCATCGATGATATAGCGGTTCTCCGCATAAGGTTCATTTTTAACGATGCTGTCGATCTCCATCATGGCCTTGTGTGTCCTGTCCAGCGAGCTGCCCGGAGGCGTGTTCACCGCATACAACAGGAAGCCCTGGTCTTCGACAGGGATGAAACCCGTAGGCGTTTGCCTCACCAGCAGGAACGCGCCCAGCGAAATAATGATCAGCGCCGTAACCGCGATCCATTTCCGCCGGATAAGGAATTGTATGCTTTGCTGGTATCTGTTGGTCGTGGCCGTAAACCCCGCGTTAAAACCGGCAAAGAAGCGGCCCGCAAAACCTTTTTTAACCCCGTGAGCTCCGCCTTTTGTCTCATCCGGCCTTTTCAGGAACAGGGCACATAGCGCAGGGCTCAGGGTCAGCGCATTGACCGCGGAGATCAGGATGGCGATAGCCAGCGTAAAGGCGAACTGTTTGTAAAACACGCCTGCCGGTCCCTGCATAAAACCAACGGGTACGAATACCGCGGCCATGACCATGGTGATGGATATGATGGCGGGAGAGATCTCATTCATGGATTGCAGCGTGGCTTCTTTTACGGGCAGGTTGGTGCGTTCCAGCTTGGAATGCACCGCTTCCACCACCACAATGGCGTCATCCACGACAATACCGATCGCCAGCACGAGGGCAAACAGCGTCAGCAGGTTGATCGTAAAACCAAACAACTGCATAAAGAAGAAAGTGCCGATAATGGCGACGGGAACGGCAATGGCCGGGATCAGCGTCGAACGGAAATCCTGCAGGAAAATAAATACGACGATGAACACCAGCACAAACGCGATGATCAGCGTTTCCCGCACCTGCCCGATGGAGGCATCAAGGAATTCCTTGGAGTCGTACATGATGGTAGCCTTCACGCCTTTTGGCAGATCCGCCTGGATCGCTTTCAGCTGCCGCTCGGCTTCGGTAAGAATGTCATTGGCATTGGAGCCGGCCGTTTGAAAGACCGCGAAACCCGAAGTGGGACCCCCATTCAGCAACCCATTGGAAGAGTAAGTATAGGAACCGAATTCCACCCTCGCCAGGTCTTTCAGCCGCAGCAGTGACCCATCGGCGTTTGCCTTGACAATGATATTCTCATAGTCTTCATTCTTGCTCAGCTTCCCTTTATACTTCAGCACGTATTCAAATGTCTCCTTGCTGCTCTCCCCCAATCTTCCGGGCGCCGCCTCCAGGCTCTGATCCCTGATCGCCTTCGTAACATCCTGGGGAGTCAGATTATTGGCGATCAGACGATCCGGTTTCAGCCAGATCCGCATGGAATAATCCCGGGTGCCGAATACCTGGGCCTGCCCCACGCCCGGGATACGTTGTATCTCGGGAATGATATTGATCTTGATATAGTTTTGCAGGAAGGTTTCATTATAGCTGGTATCCTTGCTGGACACGGCCACAAACATGATGATACTGTTCTGCTGTTTCTGCGTAGAAATGCCCGCCTGTATCACTTCCTGCGGTATCTGACTGGCAGCTTTGGACACGCGGTTCTGAACGTTTACCGAAGCTATGTCCGGATTGGTGCCTTGTTTGAAGTAAATGGTCAGCGACATACTACCGTCATTACTGGAATTGGAAGTCATGTAGGTCATGTTTTCCACGCCGTTGATGGCCTCTTCCAAAGGAGTGGCCACCGAACGCGCCACCGCCTCCGCATTGGCGCCGGGATAAACGGCCGTGACCTGTACGCTGGGCGGGGCGATATCCGGGAATAAGGTGATCGGTAAGGAGGACAGGGAAATTAATCCCATTAAGGTCAGTATGATGGATACAACGGTCGACAAAACCGGTCTCTGAATAAATCTCTTTAGCATGACGTGGTTATTTTCTCTTATTGGCGGATACTGGCTCCGCCGGTATATAAGCGATTAATGGTAAATAGCTCCGGGCATATCCATCTACATGGGCCTTGCCTTCAACAGGCTGTCCAGGGACATGGCTTTCGGCGCGATGATCATTCCGTCCCTCAGCCGGTCAAGACCGGTATAAACAATTTTATCTCCCGGGCTTATTCCTTTGTCCACCAAGTAATAGTTGCCGCTCCGGCCTGTCACCGTAATGGGCTTGCCGGCCACTTTATTGCTGTCGCCAACGGCAAACACAAAGATCTTGTCCTGCAATTCATAGGTGGCTTCCTGTGGAATGACCAGCGTGGAAGCGAAGGATTGCGGGATCCTGATCTTGCCGGTATTCCCGGAGCGCAGCAGGCCGTTGACATTGGGGAAACTTGCCCGGAAGCTGATGGTGCCCATGGTCCTGGAAAACTGTCCGTCTACCGTGCCGACCTTGCCTTTTTGCGGGTACACCGTATTATCGGACAGAATGAGTTCTACCGGAGGAAGCTGTTTGATCTTATCCTCTATCGTCCTGCCGGCAAACTGATTTTTAAACTGGATAAAATCGTTTTCGCTCAGCGAGAAATAGGCATAGACTTCCCTTATCTCGGAAAGAACGGTCAGGGCCTGTGCGTCATTCCGGACTACAAGGCTTCCGATCTTGGAGGGGATGCGCCCGATATAGCCGTCGACCGGCGCGGAGATCAGGGCATAGCCGAGGTTGATCTGCGCATTGCTGACCTGGGCCTCCGCCTGTGCGACATTAGCCCTGGCGGCGTCATAAGCCGCCTGGGCGGTTTTAAGCTGGACATCGGAGACCACATTATTCTTCACAAGGGGCTCCAGTTTGCTGACATTGATCTCCGCGCTGGAAAGATTTGCCTTTGCTGCCAGCACGGTGGCCCTGGCATTGTTCAGCTGCTCCGTAAAAGGACGGGCGTCCAATCTGAACAAGGGCTGTCCTTTTTTTACAAAAGCGCCTTCGTCTACAAAGATCTTTTCGAGGTAGCCATCCACCTGCGAGCGGATATCGATGTTCTTCGTCCCTTCGAGGGAGGCGTTGAATTCTTTGTAGAGGGTGACAGGCTGATTGGTCACGCTGATCACCTGCAATGATGGTGGTGGTGGCGGCGCTGCTGCTTCGGGATTACCGGAAGTAGTGTTACAACCCGTCAGGGCTGCGGCCAGGCCGATACTGCAAAAAAGAAGGAGGTGTTTGTGCATAAAATTAGTATAAGAATTCATCAGGATGTAAAATTATAGTGAACGGGGTGCCTGGCGATTGTCTTTTTACGACAATCGGTTATCCAGTTGCGCCATTGTTATGGTCAAAGGAGCATGGCGACCCTGGAAAAATTATTGGCAAGCAAGCGAGGGCGCAAAGATAAAAAGAAAGCGTTTATGTTGATACCTTTAAGATTTGGGCGGCGCTGTTCTGCGGACAGACGGCGTTTTTTTGGTGGCAGATGACTTTGAGGACGCCGCCACCTTCGCGGGAGCCGATGTCTTCGTCGGAACGGATGCTTTTGAGGCAACCGCTGTGACCTTTGACCCGGCTGGCGCTTTCACCGGGACCGGTGCTTTCGCCGGAGCCGATGCCTTCGCCGACGCCAGGAACCTCTCCAGATTATCCAACTTCTCCGACCAGAACAGGCGGCATTGCTCCACCCAGCCGGATACTTCATCCAGCTTGCCCATCTTTATCTCGCAATGACGCTCCCTGCCCTCCTGCCGGATAACGACCAGCCCACACTCGGTGAGGATCTTGATGTGTTTGGATATGGCGGGGCGGCTCGTATTGAAATTCTCCGCCACCCCATTCAGGTTAAGGGGTTGTCTGGCCAGGAGATTGATGATATTTCTTCTGGTGGGGTCTGCTATTGCCTGAAAGACGTCTCTTCGCATAATGGGAATAATGGTCAGTTTTTTGCGCATATATGTAACCAACCAGTTACAAATATATATCCTATTTCTTTCCCGCAAAAAAAACTTTCTATATTAATGACGACCGGCATTGCCCGGAGAGGACAGAATGGATGAACTTTTTTTCAGGAATCCTGCCGCCAAGGTTCGCGTCATTTCCCGCTCACCCCTGCAATGGCCTCATCTACAATGGATTGTGCCTCCCGGAAGATGAGTTTCAGATGATCCGCACCCAGGAAGCTCTCCCCATAAATCTTATAAATATCCTCCGTCCCCGATGGTCGCGCGGCAACCCATCCGTTCTCTGCCGATACCTTCAGCCCTCCGATCAACGCCCCATTGCCGCCAGCCGTGGTCGTCATGGTCTGTATCTTTTCACCAGCCAGCTCCTTGCTTTTTATCTGCTCGGGGCGAAGCTTGGTCAACAATTGCTTCTGCTGCGGAGTGGCCGCGGCATCCATCCGGTCATAAATGGGATCCCCGTACTCCTTTGTGAGGTCTTTATAGATCTCGCCGGGATCGCGGCCCGTCCTCGCCCTGATCTCGGCTGCGAGCAGTGACGGGATGAATGCATCTTTATCCGTGGTCCATACGCTGCCGTCCATACGCAGAAAGCTGGCTCCGGCGCTCTCCTCCCCTACAAACCCAAGACTGCCGTCCAGCAACCCGCCGACGAACCACTTGAACCCTACCGGGACTTCATAAAGCCGTCTGCCCAGACCTGCTGTCACCCGGTCGATCAGCTGACTGCTGACCAGGGTCTTGCCCACGGCCGCATCATTTCCCCATCCCGGCCGGTTGCGGAACAGATAATGGATCGCCGTGGTAAGATAGTGGTTGGGCGGCAGCAGCCCGGCGGTCGGGGTGACGATGCCATGCCGGTCATGATCCGTATCGCAGCCGAAGGCTATATCGAACTGGTCTTTCCGGTCCGTCACGCTCTTCATCGCATAAGGGGAAGATGGGTCCATGCGGATCTGTCCGTCTTTGTCCAGGGTCATAAACCGGAAATCGGCCTCGACGGATTTATTCATCACCGTGATATTCAGTTTGTACAGATCAGCGATAGGCTCCCAGTAATGCACACCCGCACCGCCCAGCGGATCGGCCCCGATCCGGATATTCTGTCCCCGGATGGCATCCATGTCGATAACGCTGCCCAGCTCGCCGGTGAAGGCATGCAGATAGTCATGCCGGTGCGTAGTGGGGGCCTTCAGCGCCTTTTCAAGCGGTATCCGTTTTATCCCGCGCAGGCCTTTTTCAAGGAGATCGTTGGCCGTGGCCTCGATCCAGTTGGTGATCTGCGTATCTGCAGGTCCTCCATTTGGCGGATTGTATTTGAATCCTCCGTCATAAGGCGGATTATGTGAAGGGGTGATGATGATGCCATCGGCATTGCCGCTGGTCCGGCCCTTATTATAGCCAAGGATGGCATGGGACACGGCCGGGGTGGGGGTATATTCATCTCCTTCCGAGATCATGGTCTCCACTCCATTCGCCGCCAGCACTTCCAGCGCGGTGGCGTGTGCCGGCAGGGACAGCGCATGCGTATCCATGCCCATGAACAAGGGCCCCTCTATCTTTTCTTTTTTACGGTAAAGACAGATGGCCTGGCTGATGGCCAGGATATGCGCTTCATTAAATGCATTTTTCAGGGAAGAGCCCCGGTGACCGGAAGTGCCGAACAACACCCGCTGCTCAGCCACCGATGGGTCCGGCTGTCCGGTATAATAAGCCGCTATGAGACCGGGTACATTGATCAGCACCGAGGCATCGGCCGGTTGACCGGCATGAGGATTTATTGCCATAACTCAAATTTACCGGAATTTCTCAAGCCTGCCCCTGGCAGGATGGCTTACCGGCTCCTGCTCACCAGCCAATCTTCTTATTAAACCAATAAGCACAAAAGGTACGGGGCTGATCAGGAATTCATTAAGGGAGATGGCCAGATTACGCAGATCGGTCCGCACACTCCCGGACCACCAATCATAAATCCCGATTGACAAAAGAATAAAAATAATGGTAACGTACAATAAATGCCAGATGGGCAACAACCAGCCGGGAGATTCCCTTCTGTAAGCAAATATGCCGATCCCCCAGGCCAGGAGGACGGTCCCAAACCGGATAATATGCCTGGTCTTTCTGGAAGTGGCCTCAAAATAACTGTATTCGGTGAGGTACAGATTATATATGGAAAACAGGACCGTGATCGCTATCAGGCCGGTGAAAAAAAGAACCCTTTTATTATGGCGAAAGGATGGCATGCAAATTCATTTTTTTGACATTACCCGGGCGTTTGGAAAAAAGGAACCATAGCCAGAATATTAACCCATAGATCAGTAAGGTAAAAACATAATGGTGGAAGAGATCTGTGTATTCGTGGTAGTGCCGGTAGATCAGGGCCAGGGCGCTGCACCGGAGGATATTCACCAGGAAGATGAGGGCCAGGCCTCCGGAGATAAAAGCCATTTTCCGGCGGACGCCGGAGGGCAGGCAAATAATAAAACCAGCATACAGGACCATGAGTTCCAGCCCATTGCAAACATCGGCTACCGACAGGATCCTTTCATTCTGAAAATACACGATCGTCGCCATTTCCGTGACCGGCTTTGTTCCTGGTTCCCCCTCCTTCCAGTTCACCCCGCTGCCGGCTGAATAGTCTTTGGTATGGCTTATAAGATTCAGGGTCTTACCGGTGCTGATCCCTACGGCAGCCGTCAGGGGTTGGTCTAAAACCCTGCTGGGTAAGAGCAGGGTTAGATAGACTATTTTCCAGGCGATAAATAAAATGACGCTTTTTAGTAAAAACGATTTTACCGGCCCTGGAATCTGTTTCCATTTTTCCGGAATATTCATACCTGTTATCCAGCGATATCGCTGTCCTTTATCTTCGCGGCATTTTTCTTATCGTTCATTTTCTTCATCCCCAGGCCAATACCTGCCGCCAGCAAAATGCTTATCCCGCCGTCAAGTGGGACCCGGGCACCACCTTCCCCGCCATTGCGGCTGTCATGGTCTCTATCACGGTCTCTCCCGGATCGGGACTCGCGGTCCCTGTTTCTGGAATCATGGTCCCTGTCATGCGCTTGAGCCTGGAAGACCATCAGGACCGGAATAATAAAAATGGCGGGGAAAAGGAAACGTCTGATCTGATTCATAAAAGAACAATTTTAGTTGGTTGTATTATTAAGGGTTATTCGCCATAATTGGATTACAGCGGATTGAAAATTAAAATTTGACAGCTTCAATAGTAGATAATGGGGTTTCAAAGGAGAAAATACAATGGGAGATGATCTTCCGATGCAAAGATCATTCCCCGGCTTTTTTGGCTTCAGGGAATGTTGAACCGTCCTCCTTTTTCCACAAACTGTGAATTTGGGGAATCACGATTACCGGATAAAAGGGTTTTTACGGAATGATGGGCCGTTGCGGTCGCAGCCTCAGAGGATAGTGATCTTCTCCGTAGCCTGGACGAGCCCGTTGCGGTTCGAGATCCTCAATATATAGATGCCGGGCACCAGCCCATGGACATCGATGGAGAAATCGTCTTCCGATGCCTCCTTCTCCAGGACGGGCTTACCCGTTATATCATATAGCTGTGCAAGGAGCGGCTTGCGCCCGCCCGTTTTGCTCCTGATATAGACCGTTCCGACTGCGGGATTGGGCCAGACGGTATAATGGTCGGCGCCGTTGTCCCCATGGACCGCCAGAACGGTATCCTGCACGGCAAGCGTCGTCAGATAGACCATGCGCAGGATAAATCCTTTATATTCTGCAGTGGCGGCCGTGCCGAATTGTCCCGATGAGTCGATGGCGCAGCAGGAATTGTCCACCGCCACGAACAAGGTATCTCCCGTTGGCGCCACCGTGACATTCCGCAAACGAAGCCCGGCCAGGTAATGCAGCGTATCCGTCGGCCCCTGTGTACTGTCGATGCTGAGTCCGTCGGGCTTCAGCTTCAGCCGGAACATCCCATTCTTCAGGGATGGGATCAGCAGGGAATAGTTCCATCCGGGAATGGCGCCGGACCCATAGAAGGCAATGCTAGACGGCGCAATCGTCGGCCAGCTGTTGTTGCTCAACGCCCCTGCTGCATTATTCGGATTGCGTGCCCAGTTATAAAAAGTAAAAAGAGGTTCCATCAGGGTCGTCGGCGTCGTATCGCAGAACCCCTTCTCGCTGATGACCGACTTGTTGGCCAGGTACATCGAGTCGTTGTGGGTGGAAGTATAATTATCATCGCAGAGCCCGGCCACCTTTGGCCAGCCATAATTGGCATGCGGCAGGATGATGTTTACCTCATCGTCCGATTTGTCCCCGTGTTCGCTGCTGTACAAGATATAGGATGAGCCGCCGTTCACGGAGCCGAAGACGAGACCCTGCGGATTGCGGTGACCAAAAGAATAGACCGGCGTCTTCGCCGCGGGGGCTGCGCCCTGCGGGAAGGGATTATCTCCGGGTATCCACCGGTGTGACAAGGGCATCGTAAGGTCCGGCTCTGTGTTCAGCCGCAAGGTCTTTCCCTCTATGACCATCGTATCCTGTGCATGGTTGGGCCGGTTGGCATTTGCCAGGTTGCCTGCGCCCATATCCCCGATGGTATAGTAGAGATGATAGTTCCCGTCGCTCTCCGGAAGGGGACTGATCCGGATACGCCCGGAGTTGTGGTCATTGCTCCCGTGGAGGTTCGTGATCACGGTGTCGAGGATGGACAGGGATCCGTTGGTGAAATTATATACGCAGCGTACCAATTTGGTGTTGAAGCTGCAGGCTCCCGATGCGCAGGTCGGGCATACCGTCGATCCACAACCGATCAGGTGATAGACATAGGCGATATATACCCAGGGCTTGCCCGTATAGAATTCCGGATGTATGGCAAGGCCCATCAACCCGCCCTGGGGCCAGGAAGTCGGGTTCGTGAAATCTTTTTCGCTGTTGAGGTTCAGCAACATACGGGCGCCTTTATTGCCCGGATGGATCTTCCAGATCTTGTAATTATGGGCTTCCGTGACCCAAAGCGAGTCATCGGGGCCATATACGACCTCCCAGGGGCTGTTCATACCGGTCGAGCCGGTCGCCGGATAGAGGGTATCGATCTTGAAGGTCTGACCGTACCAGGTAGCGGTCTTTTGAGCAATGGTATTCAGAGATAAGCACAGGCACAAAACGGTTAAGCATAGGCACACAAGGACATAACGGGATAAAGGTGAGCCGTTCTTCATTGGGTAGGGTTTGGATTACTGTTTCATAGCAAAATAATAGATTATTTCTGGCATTTAAAATAGTAGATTCCCCTGTCCATAAAGTAGTTATACGATTGCGGCGCCTGAAATTGATGATTAACTTTACACCTGAGTTTTAATCCGTAGAAAGTTTATATTTTAACAAAGAAAGAACTTTAACCTGATCCCGTAACCCTTGAAAGATTCGACCTATGAAGACAACTATACTCACGCGCTTCATTCTATTCAATAACAAGCTGTTCCAGATATTCTGCCTCATCATGCTCGTTCATAGCGCCGCGCTGTCGCAGAATGCCGTGGTGAGATTCGGGAACAGTTATGTCAACCTCAGCAAAAATAAGGTGGGAGGGACGGTGGAGCCCGGCGATACGCTGGAGATCCGCACGACCTTCTATATCAGCAGCTCCTATAATCCCACGGGCAACCAGGGGAAGATCTACAAGGTGCGCTACTTCGACAATCTGCCTTCCCATACCGATACGATCCATGATTCGCTGCGTCTCGTCACCAATGAAGGGATGACCTTCAGGCGCTATACCCAGGCTCCCGGAGACGATCCCGGCAGCATCGTGAAGACACCCGCTTTCCCCGGTGATTATCAGGTCCGCATCAATATGGGCGGGAATCCCTTTAACGTCAATCCCACTGCGCCAGGCGGGGCCGACCCGATGGGGATCGCCAGTACGTCCGGCGCCAGTGATATAAAGGCGGGCACGACTGCCAGCAGCAACCGGCCCATATTCGCCGGGGGTATGCTGGTATCGACCTCTTTTCGCGTAGTGGTGACCGGTGCATATGGCGATACCGTCGTGCTGGGTGCGGGGAAGGTCGTTTTCCGCAACAGCACCACCACCTCGACGGATACGGCGCTGTCCGCAACCCAGTACAAGATCCTCATCAGCAAGCCGGTGACCTTATGCTCCAGCAGCACGGGCACCAACTTCGCGGCCGAGGCCGGCGGTACTTTCGACCATGCCGGGACGCTGAACAGAAGCTATGGCCCTACCTTTCTGATACCCAACTACACGTATCTGCCCAATTCAGGCGTATCGCCATTGCCAACCATCAACGACGGTTATTATGCGATCGTGAATAATATCAGCCCGGTCAGCTCCACGTTCACGGGAGCAAGGCTGCAACCTAACTGTAACATCCCGTCCTCCCTGCCGAACAACAATCCGAATTCCTGTTTCAACCGCGAATTCGGCGGGTTCTGGTATATTTCCGGCGACCATACGGGTACCAGCAATGCGGCGGGGAATGCTCCCCCTGCGCTGGGTACGGATGCGGGTTATATGTTGCTGGTAAATGCGGATCTGGCTACGAGCGAGGCTTACCACCAGACGATCACCGGTCTTTGTCCCAGCACTTATTATCAGTTCTCGGCATGGATCAAGAACGTCTGTCCTGTCTGCGGTATCGATACCAACGGGACCCAGACCTATAAGCCCGGGGTATTGCCAAATGTTACTTTTGTGGTGGACAACCTCGACCGGATCTCTTCCGGTCAGCTGGATACGGTCGGCTGGCAGAAGCGCGGGTTCGTGCTGCTCACCGGACCCACACAGACCTCGATCACCATTTCAATAAGGAACAACGCGCCCGGTGGCGGCGGTAATGACTGGGCGCTGGATGATATCACGCTGGCTACCTGTCCTCCCGATCTTTTGCTGACCCCCAACAGACCGGATACATTGTGCCAGGGGGCGGACGACACCGTGCGGTTCAAGATAGCATCTTACGTCGATAACTATACGCAGTGGAAGCTCGAGCAGAGTACGGATGGCGGCACGATCTGGAACCCGGTCGGCATCGATACGGCCGGACAGGCAGGCAGTGGTTCGGTCGTGCCTGTGTTCAACCCAGGCAGCGGTCAATATGAGAACATCGTTTCCCGGTATTTCCGGATCCTACCGACCAATACGCTCATCAAATACAGGATAATCGTTGCCAGCACCGTTGCCAATCTGGCGAACGCAAGCTGTAATTTTACCACCAACTCGCCCAAGATCGTTCGCGGCGTGGATTGTATGGCCGTGCTGCCTGTCGAACTGATTTATTTCAGAGGCCAGGTGAAGGATGGGCTAGGCAATCTGCAGTGGCTGACGGCCAATGAAACGGCGGATATCGTATACATCATCGAGCGGAGCAATGACGGCACGCACTTCAGCACTATTGCCTCCGTAAATGGACGGGCCGGGGCGGGACAGGGTGCGGGTTATCAGCTCACCGATCCGGTGCCTGTCAATGGGCAGGTGTATTACCGGATCAATCTTACCAGCGGCAGTTACCACCGCTACAGCAGCCAGATCCTGCTTAGCAACTCCGCCATCAGCTTCAGCATAAAATCAGCGGTCAACCCGTTCACCGATCATATCAGCATTAACCTTACCGCGCCCGGAGATGGGCCTGTGGCGATCGACCTCGTGGATATGTACGGCAGAACGGTTAAGCAATTGCGGCAGAACCTGAACCAGGGCCTGAATGACCTGACGTTGTATGGACTGGGCGGTCTTTCGAACGGCACCTACGCCCTCCGGGTGAGGTACGCGGACCAGGTGGTCAGCAAGAAGATGTTGAAAATGGTGAAATTATAAGGTGATCCTGTCGGGCACGATGCAGATCCCGGTATGGCCATTAAGCCTGTATCGTATTGACGTTGGAACCGCCGTCGGCTGCGTGCTGGGGAACCACCGGTTGTTTATGAAAGAATTTTTTCTGGAACAGCAGGATGGAGATCACGCCTACCGATATCGAGGCGTCGGCAAGATTGAAGACCGGGCTGAAGAATTCAAATTCTTCCCCGCCGACAAAGGGTATCCACTGCGGGTAATGTGTTTTTATGATGGGGAAATACAGCATATCCACTACCCTTCCATGCAGAAATCCGGTATATCCCCTGTGCGGGAAGATCCTGGCGACATGGTCGAACGTGCTTTCTTCGAAGATCAGTCCGTAGAACATACTGTCCAGCAGATTGCCCAGCGCTCCGGCAAAAATAAGGCCCGCGCAGATGACGAACCCCCGGTGATATTTCTTCCCGATGATGGTCCTGATATAATAGATCCCGAACACGACGGCGATCAGACGGAACAGGGTGAGGGCCATTTTACCCCATGAACCGCCAAATTTCCAGCCCCAGGCCATTCCTTCATTTTCCACAAAATAGATCTGCGCCTTGTCGCCTGCAAGCTTGATGCCGTTGTCATAAGGAGAGACCGGGGTCCTGTAGATCTCCTGTGGATGACTGAGGGGCATATGTGTCTTTACCCAGATCTTCAGGGACTGGTCCGCGACGATGATAAGGAGCACGAGCAAAAAAACTTTTTTGGCCTTCACTGTGGTAAGTTATAAGGGGGCAAATATACTTAATACATGGCAGCGGCGTGTAGTGTGCCGGGAGTAATATTTGAATAAATGTTAAAAATTACTCCTCAAAGTACACCCTTCTGACCCGCTGGGATACACCGGTGAGGATCTCATAGGGAATGGTCTGGCCCCATTGTGCCAATTGGCTGACGGATAATTCGTTGCCAAAAACCACCACCTCATCTCCTTCCTGCACGTCGGGTATGCCCGTGACATCGATCATGGTCATGTCCATACAGACGCTGCCGATGACCGGGGCGAGGTGTCCCCTGACCCACATCTTTCCGGCCCCGTTGCCCAGGCTGCGCGGATAGCCATCGGCATATCCGATGCGGACCGTCGCGATGATGGTGCCGGAGGCGGCGATCCCTTTTCGGTTGTATCCTACCGTATCGCCCTGCTGTAGTTGCTGGATCTGTGCGATGGTCGATTTGAGGGTGGAGACTTCCTGAAGTTCCAGTTGTTGAGAGCCGGCGCTGTCGGTGCCATACAGACCGATCCCCAGCCTCACCATATCGAGCTGCAGGAAGGGATGGCGGATGATCGCCGCGGAATTGGAAATATGGCGGAGGAAGCCATAGCCCAGCGCTTCCCGGATCATCGCCGCCGCGTGCATGTACTGCGAGGCCTGGTGACGGGTAAATTCGTCCTGCTGGGCCTCTTCACTGGCGGCCAGATGGCTGAATACGCTGAGGACGGTAAATGACGATGTTTTCAGTGACACACACAGCTCTCCGATCTTGTCCATGGGAAAGCCAAGACGGTGCATGCCGGTCTCCAGTTCGATATGGACCGGGAAACTGGATAATCCCTGCCGGTCGAGCCATCTGTCCAGCGACCGCAGCAGACCGGGTGAATAAATAACGGGTTCCAGATTATATTCCGCCAGGGCATCGAAGGAGCTGTCTTCCGCATTCATCACCATGATGGGCATGCCGATCCCTGCCTTGCGCAGCACGACTCCTTCATCGGCGTACGCCACTCCCAGATAATCGGCGCGGTGGAACTGGAGCAGGTTGGCTATCTCATAGCTGCCGCTGCCATAGGCAAATGCCTTGACCATGGCCATGACCCGCGTACCCGGCTGCAGTAACTGGCGGTATTGGCGGAGGTTGTGCGCCATGGCGTTCAGGTTGATCTCCAGGACGGTCTGATGCAATTGTTCGGAGAGGAGCTGGTCGATCTGCTCGAATTCAAAAAGGCGTGCGCCCTTGAGGAGGATCGTCTCATCCCTGAAATGGAGCTGGCGGATGTCTTTCTTAAAACTGTCCACCGTGGGGTAGAATACGGATCGTCCCGTGAACGCCCGGGCGAACACGCCGGCATGGGCGCTGATCTTCTCCCCTATACCCACGAGGCGGTCGATGCGTTTCTGTTGCAGCGCCCCGGCTATTTCGGCATAGAGTTCCCCTTCGTCGCGGCCGCTCTCCAGGATGTCGGAGAGGATGACGGTCCTGCGTTCATGCTGTTGTTGCTGAGACAGGAAGTCCAGTGCGATCTGCAGGGAGCTGAGATCGGCGCTGTAGCTGTCGTTGATGATGGAGCAGTGATTGATGCCGCCCTTCAGCTCCAGGCGCATAGCGACGGGGGACAGGCCCTGAAGTTTGGGGTTGATGCGGCCGGGAGTCTGTCCGAAATAGAGTAATACGCAGATACAGTGTATGGCGTTCTGTACCGAGGCCTCGTCGGTAAAGGGTATGGTGAAGCTGAGTGGTTCGCCGGCGGGAGTGGTTGGGGGCAGGGGTCCCGTCGATGCTTCACGCGCAGGGTCGGGGCCGGTCAGCGGCGGATACCAGGCCGTCACCGTGGTGGCGCCGTCCTTTTTGTGGATGGAGCGGATGTGCAGGGTCGCGTTCTTGTCATGGCCCCAGGAAAAGAGCTGGGGGGCGGGGGTTAGCTTCGCCAGGGCACGGACGGGCTCAGGCTGGTCGCTGCAATAAATAATCACCTGTGCATGCCGGAAGAGCTGCGCCTTCTCCCTTGCTTTTTCGTCCAGGCTGCCGAATCCTTCGCTGTGTGCTGCGCCGATATTGGTGAACAGACCGATGGTGGGCCGGATGATCGGCTCCAGCTTATTCATTTCCTCACGGCGGGAGATACCCGCCTCGAAGATAGCCAGCTCATGGGCTTCACCGAGCTGCCATACGCTGAGCGGAACGCCGGTCTGGGAGTTGTAGCTCCTTGGGCTGCGCGCGATATGATATTCATCTTCCAGCAGCTGGTTGAGCCATTCCTTTACGATGGTCTTGCCGTTGCTGCCGGTGATGCCGATCACCGGGATGGAGAACTGGCGGCGGTGGTAAGCGGCCAACTGCTGCAACCCGGCAAGGCTGTCCTTCACCAGGACGATATTGGCGTCGGGAAGGGAGGACGCGGGACGCGGGTCCTGCGACACCACAAAATTGCGGACCCCGCGCATATACAGGTCTTCAAGGAAGACATGGCCGTCCCTGCGGGAGGTGACCAGCGCAAAGAACAGGGAAGTTTCCGGAAAGATCAGCCGGCGGCTGTCGAGCAGCAGGTATTGTACCCCGTCATCGCGGCGTTGCTGCAGGAATTTGCCCTGCACGATCTCCCGGATATGTCCTATGGTGTAATGCATCCGATGCTCAAATTTATTATTTCCCTGCTGTTATCCGGGATAAATCCTGTTCACTCCTTCTTCCTCGCCACACACAACGACCACACGATCGCCCCCGTGATACACACCAGGATCACCAGTAAGGATACATAAACAGGCACGTTTATCCCAACGATCTCCGACAACATTTTCAGTCCTACAAAAATGAGCACGACGGCGATGCCCTGCTGCAGATGGCTGAACTTCGCCACGGTGCCGCGCAACAGGAAGAACAGGGAGCGCAGTCCAAGTACGGCGAATATATTGGAGGTATAGATGACGATTTTCTCCGTGGAAATGCCAAACACCGCGGGTATGGAATCCACGGCAAATACGATATCGGTGGTAGCCAGCAGGATGACCACGACGAAGATGGTGGTAAATCTTTTCTTCCCATCCACCATGATGCTGAACTTCCCTCCCCCATCTACCGATGTCAGCGGCAGGATACGTTTCAGCAACCGGTAGACCCGGTTGTCTTCAATATGCATGGCTTCATCGTGCCGGGTCGAGAACATACTGACACCGGTATAGACCAGCAACCCTCCGAACAGATACAGGATCCAATGGAAGCGGGACACCAGGGCGATGCCCGCGGTGATGAACACGATGCGCAGCAGGATAGCCGTGAGGATACCGATCAGCAATACCCGCGCATAGTATTCGGGCTTTACGCGGAAAAAAGCGAAGATCAGGATGAACACAAAAATATTATCGATGCTGAGGCTCCATTCCATGAGATAGGCGCTCAGATATTCCACGGCCATTTTATGCCCGTTCTCCAACCAGAGGAAACCAAAAAAGGCCAGTGCGAGCGCCACCCAGAATGCCGTCTGGTACAATGCTTTTTTAATCGTGACGGTCTTCCCCTTCCTGCTCATCAGGTCCAGATCGAAAATGACAGCCAGAACCAGTACGATGCCGAAGACCAGATACGTTACATTCGATGCGTTCATGGGGCGAATTTACGGATTACGCCCCGTTCCTACATCCGGGAACTCAGTTATAGACCACCTTAAAGGTCTTCCTTCCCCCGTTCACCAGTAACTCCACCAGGTATACGCCCTTCGCAGCCGCACTGATATCGATGTTCTCCTGGTAACGACCCGGCGTCCTCAATGCAGGATTACCTGTTCTTATCGCCCTTCCTTCCATGTCCAGCACATTGACCTGGGTCCTTGCATTATGAGCCAGCTGATAGCTCAGCAGGTAGATGCCATGACCGGGATTTGGAGAAATGCCGGAGGAGGGGCCGGAGGACAGGTCGCCGTCGAGTACGGCTGACGGACCTGAGATCTTGACGATGCGGCCAGCCCTAGTCATACACATGCTGTTCGGATCGTCGGGGCAGGGAAAGCCACAGGGATCGGCTCCGGGAGAACCACAGGGTGGAGGAGGGGGCGGAGGCGGGGTTGGAATATAGATATGCATTTTATAGACCGTACTGTTAATCGTACTGGGCGATGTACCGATCACATAGAAATCGTTGGGATCGACAGACGTATTCGATGACCCGTCGCTGCTGAGGAAAATGGGATAATCGAAGTGGGTAGTGGTCCAGTCATGCGTTGCATCGATAACCCGTTTGCCATACCAATGTTCCAGGTCGGTAGAATAGAATAAGGCCGTTTTCAATGTCGAATGCGAACCATTGGCATCCGTCCATCTGTCCGCCTCATCGGAATAATTTCCTACTCCAAAATAATAGTTGGTGCCGGCCGCCTTTGCCGCACTGAACCGGATATAGTCATAATCATCCAGAATATTACTGGCCAGCGGACCGGGTGCCCGGAGGAAAGTCGTCGTATTTTCCTTTGTAAACCCCGCGGGTAAAGAAGGGTTCCAAAACTGATTGCCGGTTGCATCCTGATAAAAGGACTTATAAGCCTGGGGATTCAATGCATCGCTGATGGGCGCCCTTGCCACCTTGATGCCCGGGTGCCGCCCGTCCTCCCACGGAAAGTCAGGATGGCCTGGCACGACATAATGGCTCATGTCTTTATAGAACAGGTACATATATCCGTCGTCAGCTTGAATGGAGGAAGGTCCGGCTACGCCCTGACTGGACTTTTGGCCGTCAGGCAGCAGATAGCCGGTGGAAGGCCAGACGAGTGGCCCGAGATCCGTGAAATATTGGATCCCCCAGTCCGTGGCTGCGGTATACGGGATCCATGACCCGCATACAAAGGCCGCATAGTGATCCCTGTCGGTGTAACCACACTGTACGGGAGGAGGCTGATCCGTCCCCACGACAGAATAATTTTCCGCATGCAGAAAACCCATGGACACGACGCTACCCGCGGCCGGATTGTAAAAATTCTGCGCCGACCATATTCCATAGTAGTTCCTTCTCCATGGAAACATATTCTCGGCGGTGCAGCCGTCCGGTGAAGTGGCGAGAACGGGTCCGTAACCGCTGGCAGTCATATCGATGACGCTGTTGCTGATCAGGTCCAGCGGCGCCGAGCCTACATAGCTGTTGATGCCATCCACAAAGAAATAAGAATGCCAGCCCCCGGCGATGGTCCACGGCGGAGCCTCCGTTTTGACCATCTGCCTCATAAGACCTCCGAACGACACAGAGCCGGCCGGCTCTGCCGCATAAGCATTCAGGTCCTGGGCATGAAGGTTGGCGTCGCACAAAATTAAAGCCGTCAAAAACAGGCATGCAGGTAAATTTTTTTTCATAAAAAGGTTTTGATAAAGGTTTATTGACCATGCCCCGGGGAAGCCGGATCCCGGCGGGAACCATGCCCCGGTGAGGCCGTCTTTTAAAAATACCAAAAACTATTTCAGAAAAAATTTGTGGAACAACAAATGAAGATTAAAAAATGGACTCCTAAGAGTTATCCCTGGTACTTCCTCTTCCGCAGGATCTGGAAGACATAACCTCCGAGTATGACGAGCAGGATGGGCAGGGCGATATTGATGAACTGCCAGAAGGACCGTTCCTCCTCCACTTTTTTAGAGTCGAGCAGGCGGAGCGTGAAATCCTTGGCGCGGGTTTCAAGGATGCCGGAGGGATTGACCAGATAATCGAGGCAGTTGGAGATAAAGGCCTGGTTGGCGAAGGTATAGTTGATGTCTTTGTTCATACCCAGCGGCAGCGGACCTTTTGGCGTCACTTCGTTGAGCGCTATATCGCCATCGGCGCAGATGATCACCTTGCCTTCTTTTTCCGCCGTGGGAAGATAGGGGGTATGATATATATTGGCCAGGGTGTCGGTCATGGCCGAGGAGATACGGTTGGCATATAAGGAATGGAAGTCGCCTTCCAGCAATACGGCTACCGGAATACTGGAGCGGGTAAAGCGCGCGGGATCGGGCTCGCTCTTCAGGCTCTCAAAGGAGACAATGGCCGGCGTGCCGGTGCTGCGGGCATTGGCGGAAGACTGCAGGATAACGGTCTTGCGTATGCCATCAGCCTTTACGAGGTCGATGGAATTGGCGAATTTAGCATAAACGGGATCGAGGTTCTTCGAAATGGGATGGCTGAGGCTGCCCTGCAGCAAGGGAAAATAGGGCCAGCCAAGCAACCCGAGCTGGGGTTTGCCTCCCTGCATCCCCACGACCACATTGATGCTGGCACACTGCAGATCTTCGACCAGGTCCTGGTTCACCCGCGCTCCGTATTTAAAGAAAAGGTCTTCCAGTCCGAGCCCCTTATCGAACACGACGGACTCCCCCTGCATCCGCATGGTATCCATTTCGACATTCAGGTTATCGATCATCCACATGATATTTCCTCCATGCATGAGGTACTGGTCGAGCTTCAGCTTCTCCCGGTCGCTGAACCTTTTTTCGGGCTTGACGATGATAAGTGCTTTGAATATAACCGGGATGACGGGGATACTGTCATTATCAAGAGGCAGGATCTTCAGCGCGTAATCTTTTTTAAGGGTATTCTGGATGAGGTCGTACACCTGGAAATTAAGAGGCTCTCCATTACCGGAAACATAGCCGACCAGCGGCACGGCCTTTCCGGTGATCTTGTCGATGGCATTGGCGAACTTGTATTCAAGCAGGGCTTCCGCATTGTTATACAGATCGGCCTCATTCTTCTGGCTCACTCCTTTTAACAGGTCCACGGGGAACACCCGGTCCCCATATCTTACGATGGCGCCGGGCAGAATGGTGCGCCGGGTCTGCTCCTCCCCTTTTTTCGACTGCACCAGCTCGGTCCTGGGTTGGATCCCCATCCGCTGAAGACTGTCGAAGAATACCGTCCTGTCCGAATCGTTCAGTTCGGTAAGGGGGTCGGTAAAATGAAAGTCTATTCTTCCTTTCCCAAAGTCTTCGAACTGTTCGAGGAGCTCGGTGGTGGTCCTGGCCAGTTGCCGGGCGCCGGACTTGAGGTCTCCTTTCAGAAAGACGTCTATGCTCACCTGCCCTTCGAGGCCACCCAGCAGTTTTTTCGTGGGCCCGCTGAGCGTGTATCTTTTTTCCTGCGTGAGGTCGACCCGGTAATGAAAGACCGCCGCCAACATATTCAACGCCACCAACAGGGCGAGGGGCACTATCCATCCATATTTTGATGATGATAATTTTTTCATGTCGTTAACGCTTTGCCAGGTTGCGGGCGGTGAGCAGGAGAAAGAAAAAGATCACACTCCCGAAATAGATCAGGTCACGGGTGTCAATGACGCCGCGGCTGCTGTTACGGTAATGAAAATCTATTCCCAGCATTTCTATATAGTAATCGGCGCCTGCCGCAAAAACGGGCAGGTGACTCACCGCGGCAAAGCCACTGTAGATAAGGAAGCAGAAAAAAGCCGCTCCGATAAAGGCTACCACCGCATTGTTGGTAAAGCTGCTGCAGCAGACCCCGATGGCCGTGAATACCGCCGCCAGAAAGAACAAGCCGATATAGCTGCCTGTTATACCGCCGGTATCGACGCCACCCTGTGCGGACAAACGCTGAAGCGATAGAAAATAAACGAGGGTCGGCAACAGGGCGATCACCACGACGAGCAGGTTGGCCAGGTATTTACCGGCGACGATCTGCGTGCGGGTGAGGGGCGCGGTCTGCAAAAGTTCGAAGGTGCCCATCCGGAATTCGTCAGAAAGACTGCGCATAGTGATGGCGGGGATCAGGAGCAGCAGGATCCAGGGGGCCAGCTCGAAGAATTTATCAAGGGTGGCATACCCGAAAGTCAGTATATCGGTCTCGGGAAAAACGAATAACAGCAGGCCATTGAGCAAAAGAAAAACAATGATGGCTATATAACCGGTCAAGCTGCTGAAAAACTGACGGAGTTCTTTTTTACAAACTGCCAACATAAGCGCGAAAATAAGCGATATAATCCTTTCGTTATAGAATAATAGAATACGAAATCCAATGTGGAAAAAAAAGTTAAATTTTAAGAGCGGAAAGAATACTTTGTAACCGGGAATATACTATATTCGCATGCTCTAACGATAGCTAAAACAACCTTCCTTCGAAAATATTGTGGTTCAGGTACAAAAATATTTAACCGAAACCAACTGCATGAAAGATCCGCCCACCGGCGGGTTTTTTTATTAAGGGAAGTCCCGGAGGGATATCTCCCGCAGCCGCATGACCGTCTCACTGACACGCCCGATCGCATAATCAATCTCTTCTTCCGTCGTGTACCTGCCCAGACCGAAACGCAGCGAACTGTGCGCAAGCCCGTCATCCAGACCGAGGGCCTTCAGCACATAGCTTGGCTCGATGGAGGCGGATGTACAGGCCGAGCCGGAGGACAGGGCGATATCTTTATTAAAGCCCAGCATGAGGGTCTCACTGTCCGTATGCCGGAACGAAATATTGCTGGTATGGGCAATACGATGGATCCGGCTTCCATTCCCGGCCGCCCCTTCCAGTCCGAGCAGCGCCTTTTCCAGCATGTCGCGGAGGATGCCGATCCGCCGGCCGTCCTGTTCCATCTCCAGCCCGCTGAGTTCGCAGGCCTTTCCGAAACCTGCGATACCCGGCACGTTGAGGGTGCCGCTGCGCATGCCCCGTTCATGTCCTCCCCCATCCATCTGGGCTGTCAGCCTGACCCGCGGGTCCCTGCGGCGGATATACAGGGCGCCCACGCCTTTTGGTCCGTATAGCTTATGCGCGCTGAAGGCCATCAGGTCGATGCCGTCCGCATTTACGTCCACGGGTATCCTCCCCGCGGCCTGGGTGGCGTCCGTGAAGAAAAGCACGCCATGGCTGCGGGCGATCCGGCTGATCTCCCGGATGGGCTGGATGACACCCAGCTCGTTATTGACAAACATGACGGCTATTAATATTGTGTCGGGCCGGATGGCGGCCTCCAGCTCCGGGAGGCTGATGAGCCCTTCGGCATTCACCGGGAGATAAGTGACGGTCCCACCCATTTTTTCGATATGCTGACAGGTGTCAAGGACTGCCTTGTGCTCGGTGACGACGGTGATGATATGCCTGCCCTTCACGGCATAGGTCTCAAAAACTCCTTTTATAGCGAGGTTGTCGGACTCCGTAGCGCCGGATGTAAAGATGATCTCCTTCGGGCCGGCCCCCACCAGTTGGGCTACCTGCTCCCGGGCATATTCGACGGCTTCTCCGGCCGCCCACCCATAGGAATGACTGCGGCTTGCCGCGTTGCCAAACCGCTGCGTGAAATACGGCAGCATAGCCTCTACCACACGCGGGTCGCAGGCGGTGGTGGAATTATGATCGAGGTAGACGGGCAGCTGCAACATTGCGCAAAATTACGCCAAATGGCCTTACTTTTGACCAAACGGCGCTGCTGCCCCTGAACAACCGGCTGTCAGCGCCGGAAACGCATGGAAGATATCTGGGAAAAGATCGACCGGTATATTTTGCTGTCCGCGGAGAGCAAAGCTGCCCTGGAGAGTATCCTGAAAAAAAAGACGTATAAAAAACACGATTTCTTTCTCACCGAAGGACAGGTGCCAAGGGCCGTCGCCTTCGTGGCCAAAGGCCTGTTCTCCCAATATCATACTTCCGAAAATGGCGATGTCATCATCAAGCGGTTCTTCCCCGAAGGATATTTTCTGGCCTCTATGAGCGCGATGCTGAAAAAGGCGCCGGGCATGTTCACGATCCAGGCCCTGGAGCCGTCTACCATCCTCGAATATGATTTTTATAAATTTAAGGAGCTTACGGAAACACATGCCGATATCGCCGCTTTTTATATCAAATACATGGAGGTCCACTGGATCATCGAGAAGGAGCCGCTGGAAATATCATTCCGGTATGACAGCGCCAGGAGCCGGTATCTGGATTTTTTAAAAAACTATCCCGCGCTGGAACCGCGGCTCAAACAGCACCATATCGCTTCTTATCTGGGCATCACCCCGACCCAATTGAGCCGGATCCGTTCGGATCCTCAACATATGTAAATGTTTGCGGACCAGCGCTCCCGGACATTTGCCTTAAAAAATGAAAAATTCAAAAGAGGAAGGCTATCTCCATGATAAACTGCAGGACAAAGCTGTGCTGATCGATCCCGGAGAAGGGGAACGTCTGGCGATGGCTGGCGGTTCCTGTGTATTTAAAGTGACCAGCGCGATCTCGGACAACCAGCTCGGCGTGTATGAGATGACGCTTCAGCCGCAGACCATCGGCGCAAGACTGCATTATCACCGCTATATGGATGAGACCTTCGTCGTCACCAAAGGGCTGTTGACCATACAGACAGCGGAAAGAAAGATCGAGGCCCGGGAAGGAGCGGTGGTCTATGTACCCCGTTACACCCCGCATGGCTTTTCCAATCAGTCGGATGAGGAAACCCGCCTGCTGCTGCTGTTCAATCCCTGCCAGCAACGCGAGGGCTTCTTCTATGGATTGTATGAAATACTGGGCGAACAACCGGTGGACGCCGGGAAGTTCCTGATGCTGTACCAGAAATATGACAGCATCCCCGTGGACCCATCGGATATGTTGCCTTCGGTCAGCGGACGAAAGACGCAATAAGAAAGGGGGCAATAAAAATTGCCCCCGCGTCATATGTTATATGACCATTCAAACGATTGTTAAGCGGACTGGTCTGCTCCGTCGGTCGGTCCATGCACCGGCTCAGGCAGGTGCTCAGCTGACCTATTCCTTGACCAGGTCTTGTATGACTTCGAATTCCCGGTCCCCGGAAATCTTGATTTCCTTGACGGTCTTCTTATCTTCTACGGTCACGACATAGATAATGTTACCACTGGACCGGATCTCATGCACACAGGTGATGGCATAATCATAATAGACACTCCTCAGATCGGCTTTTAAGCTGCCGGATAACAACTTTTCACCGGCTTCCCGGACAGTGAACTGCCAGTTGCCTGCCTTATTATAATAGATCCTGTTCGTGACGCCATCGCGGGAGAAGGAGGAAAGGTATCCGTCGGGAATGGCTACCCATGTTTCGTCATTGACGGTCCTGAACTGTTTCTTAAAATCCTTCATGGCTTTTGCCATAACCCCGGTGCGATGGTCGGACCCGATGCCTTCTGTCGCATGGGCAGAAGAGATGCTCAGCAGGGTTATTGCGACGATTGCGCTGCTGACCGCAAAAAATGAACTCTTTTTCATAATATAAAAATTAAATGTTTCAATAAATAAGGATGCGCGTTGTTACCGATCTTTGTGAAGTCGCCTTTTTCCCATAATACCTTGTCCGGATTCATACTTTTTTTTGTTGATCAGATGTAATGCAAAGGAAGCAATTTCCGGACGGCCACCGATGACTGACAGGTTCAATTGTTTGACTTAAAAGGCCAACTCCCTCGCCCTTCTGGAACAAAAGTATAGTAGTATCGGGCTGAGTAATAGCCAGAATGAGCAGTTGACGGGAATGGGGGGATAATCGGCGGTCCGGAATAATTATTCCATAACTTTGCAGCATCATTTCAGGCAAAACAAAAAAATCATGAAACGCACAGCAAAAGCACATTGGCAAGGTAATTTAAAGGAAGGTGCAGGCACCATTTCCTCACAGAGCTCCACGCTCAACCAGACACAGTATTCATTCAAGACCCGCTTTGAGCAGGGAGTCGGCACGAATCCTGAAGAGCTTATCGCCGCCGCTCATGCGGGTTGTTTTACCATGGCCGTCAGCGCTACGCTTACCCAGGCGGGCTTCACCCCCGGCAACCTGGATACAGAGGCCGTTCTTGACCTGGACATGGTGGCGTTAAAGATCAACGGCATCCAGTTGAATTTGACCGCTCAGGCCATCGACGGTGTATCGGCCGATAAATTCAAAGAGATAGCCGAAGGTGCAAAGGCCAATTGCATCGTGTCCAAAGCACTGAGCGTGCCCATTACCTTACAGGTGACCTATCCGGCTTAACTATTTTTGCGATAAGGCGCGGCCCATGGGCCGCGCCTTATCGTCACTTTATTCCGTCCGCAGGCTTTCGGCCGGGTTTGCCAGCGCCGCCTTTATCGCCTGGAAACCAACCGTAATGAGCGTTATCCCCACCGTCAGGAATCCCGCCGCAGCAAACATCCACCAGCTCAGATCGATCCGGTAGGCAAAATCTTCCAGCCACTTGCTCAGGGCCCACCAGGCCACCGGCATCGAAATAAAGATGGCGACGATCACAAGCCGGACAAAATCCCCCGACAATAAGGTCGTGATACTGGCTACTGACGCGCCCAGCACCCTGCGTATGCCGATCTCCTTTACCCGCTGCTGGGTGAGGAAGGAGGTCAGCGCAAATAATCCAATGGCTGCGATCAGGATCGATATGAGTGTAAAGAACAGGATGATCTTTTCCAGCCGGTCGTATTCAATGAACAGCTTTTGAAAATCCTGATCGAGAAAGGAATAGCGGATCGGGAAATCGGGCTCCGCCGTCTTCCAGAAGGCGGAGATACCCGCAAGCGTCTTCTGCACCTGGCCTGTCCTTATCCTGACCAGTATCGCGCCACCGGACTGATATCCGCAATGGGCATTGGATATGGAATACACCGCCGGTTCGATGCGGCTCTCGAACCCTTGCGCATTGAAATCCTTTACCACGCCTACGATGGTATATGGCAGGGTATCGCAACCCGGGAACCGGATAAGTTGCCCGACCGGGCTGGCGCCCCCGCCCGCTGCACGTCCCGCTACTCCGTCACCTGCGCCCGCTACGTTGCCTTCCCCTTCATGCGCACTGCCCCGGGTCATCAGCTTCATGGCGGATTCATTAATGATGGCGGTATTGTCCAGGTCCCCGTGATGGCCATCATCGAACAGCCGGCCATCCAGCAGGGATATCTCCATGGTCCTGAAATAATCGGCGCTCACCTTCACGGTATTCAGCCGGTATCGCTTGCCGCCATAACCAAAATTATGGGTCGATGTATCCACGAATTTACTGCCGGGCACCACCGTCGACTTTGCGACCCGTTCCACTCCGGGTATGGACAACAGGGAGTTGCGGATCGTCTGAAATTTCCCTTCCCTGCTCTTCTGCGTGGCCTCGATCCGGATCACCTGCGAGCCCGAAAAGCCGATGTCCCTGTGCTGCATATAGCGCATCTGGGTATAGATCACGATGGTGCCGGTGATGAACAGCGCGGACAGGGTAAGTTGTATCACGAGCGATGTGTTCCGGAAAAAAAGCCCCTTTGACCCTTTGTTGTAATTCCCCTTCAATACTTCGGACGTGCGGAAATCGGAAAGGAACAGGGCGGGATACAGGCCACAGGCCAGGATGATGAGCACCAGCGTCGCCGCGATCTGCACCGCGACCGGTATGCTGCCGGCATTGCCGGTGAAGCTCAGGGGCAGGCCAAAGCTCCTGCTGAAATAGGGAAGGGCCATATCGACCAGCAACACCGCCAGGGTCAGACTGATCAGGCACTGGATCGTGATCTCCAGGAGGGATTGCCAGATGATCTGCGCGCGACCCGAGCCCAGCGCCTTTCGTACGCCGACTTCTTTAGCCCTTGTCACCGCCTTGGCCACCGAAAGATTACTGAAATTTATAGAGGCCGCCACCAGCAGGAATACCGCAAGGATCAGCAGGACCATCGTGATCCTCCACCGGCTCTTTCCATATTTGGGGAAATTGTGCAGATCGCCGACGGCATCTGTAAAAAGGGATCCCTGCACGGCGGTCTTCCTGTATTGCTCAAGGGTGCGGCCGTCCTTCTTCAGGCGGGCGTCATAATACACTTCGTTGATACCGTTCTCCAGCCGGACTTCCTTTTCGGCATGTTTCAACCGCAGATAGGTCGTGAACGAATGGTTCTCCCAGAACATGTTCTGCTTTTCATAAGGGGCGCGGAGCACGATCTGGACGCCGAGATGGGATGGCCCGCCCGGCTGTTGTAAAATGCCATGCACGACAACATCGAACGCATTGTACACTTTTATTGTTTTGCCGACCGGGTCTGCATTGCCAAATAGTTTGCGGCTGAGGTCGCCGCTGATAACGGCCGCATTGGGCGCGTCCAGTGCGGTTGCGGCATCACCCCTGATCAGCTTATACGGGAATACTTTAAAAAAGGAGGAATCCGCCTCGACCATATCTTTCTGATAGATCTGTTTTGTCCCCGAGCCAAGCAATACTTCATAATCACCCGAGGCCATGATGGAGGTAGCGGCTTGCGCATTTGCATAATGCTGGGCCAGCAATAAGGCCAGGGGCGCCGGTGTCCGCTCCATGGGCTCCTGTTCCTCTATCAGGGATACCTTGTATACTTTGGTGAGGGAAGGGTCCCATTTATCATAACCCGATTCGTAATTCAGATAGACCAGGATAACGATAAAGCTGGCCAGCCCGACCGCGAGGCCGCCGATGTTGACGATGGAATACAAACGGCTTCTGATCAGGGTTCTGAAGATGATGGTCAGGTAGTTCTTTAGCATAGAAAGTATTTATCGCCAAAAAAATGCCGGTTTGCAGCCATCTGTTAATCAGCCTCTTGTGTTGTGTCATGGCGGGTAACTGTCCGTTTTTGATACGCTGTGTGTGCGGGAACATTACTTTTACACAAATTCACGCTTATGCTCAAGGTCGAACATATCGGCATCGCTGTCAGGGACCTCCGTCTTTCCATCCCGCTGTTCGAAAAGCTGCTGAATACCCCCTGCTACAAAACGGAAGTGGTCACGGGTGAGCAGGTCAATACGGCATTCTTCCGGCAGGGGGAGACCAAGATCGAGCTGCTGGAAGGGCTCGATCCGGATGGTGTGATCGCGCGCTATATCGCGAAAAAGGGGGAGGGCATGCATCATATCGCCTTCGAGGTGGAGGATTTGCAGGCGGAGATGAAAAGACTGGTGGGAGAAGGCTTTACCCTGCTGAACGATACCCCCCGGCAAGGCGCCGATAATAAGCTGATCTGCTTCCTTCATCCCAGGGGCACCAGCGGGGTGCTGATAGAATTGTGCATGGATGCGGGCAGTAAAGCGGCTGCCACCAGCGTCAGCTGATCCCCGGGGGCCGCTGATCCGGGGCGCTGATTCTGGGGTCGGATCACTTCCAGATACCGAGTAATCTGCGCAGCACGAGGATCTCGCCGCTGTGATAGCTGTTGTGATCGGCGATGACCAGCGCTTCGCGAAACAGACTCTGACCATCCCCGTGAGGAAAGGGGGTATAGATATCCTCTCCTGCGGCATGCAGCAGGGCGACATACGCTTTTCTGTCCTTCCCGATCTGGTCCAGTGTATTCTTCCAGGCCTTCTTATCGGGAGGCCCGGGGCTCTTTGACCAGTAATCATCCGGCCATTCTGGGCTTTTATGATGTGGCGCATTTCCGCCCTTCAGCAATGTTTCCAGCTCTTTTATGACAAACTGGGTGTGGGCCGTGACTTTAGCCTTCATAGTCATTTGTTTTGTCAAAGATACGAGGGACGGGGAAAAAGGAAAAAATGGTCGATATTGCGGGAAGTGGCGCGCATCCTTTTATACCTGCTCCTTTTCCCTCTCCTGCTGCAGGCTCAGCAAAAGCCGGAGGTTTACCCCCCGCTGATAAAATACGGTTTCGGAAAGGACCTCGCCATCACCAGCGGCCTGTATTGTCTGATCGACACGATCAGAGCGGGGGGCAGGAACGATGCCGTGAAGACCGGTACGACAAAGGGCGGTCCCGCGAAGACCGATGCGGGCAGCGGCAATGAAATTCCGCCTGGACGTGCCTTTAACACTCCGTATACGGTCTTCACCCGCCAGTTGAGTACTGGCCCCCGGCCATATATTTTCTGGCAGAGGGTCGGATTGCAGAACAGGACCGGCGCCGCCCTTGACCTGTCGGTCTACTGCGGCTTCGTGGACTACAGCAATCTCTTTTTTGTCTCCCCCGGCCGGCCGGTGCAGCAGGTGTCCGGTGGAAATTTGCGCAGGCCCCCGTCAGGAAGCAACTATGCCCAGCGGCGTTCTGCCGTCCTGCCGCTGCGGCTGGAGGCACACGAGTCCGGTGATCTATACGTGGAGATCAGGCAAAGAACGGATGAGTTCGCGTTCAGCGGCCTCGCTATTTATGACGCAGATGCCCTGAATGCCAGCTTTGTCCAGGAGCTTGCGGACGGCGGATATTATCCGGTCATCCAACTGCTGTTCCAGGGATTTCTGTTGTGTCAGCTCTTGTATGTGCTTTTCCAGTGGCTGATGATCCGGCGCCGGGAATACCTGTATTATTTCTTTTACCTGGCGGCCATCAGTCTGTATTTTCTAAGTAAGCAGGAAACCGTGCTGGGGCTGGAATTGTTGTTCACGCGATACCCCCTGCTAAAGATCTATCTGGGCAAGACCCTGCTGATCCTGCCTTATTTTCTCTATTTCCGTTTCGTCCGCAGCTTTCTGGACATGCCGGTAAACTATCCCGTGCTGAATAAATGGATGCGATGGTCTGAATATTTCCTACTGGGCTATATGGTCTTTGACTTTGCCTTTATCCTGCTGACCTTCAACCGGCAGGTCCAGACGCGGATCTATACGTTCGTCCTGCTCCTGGTATTCCTGCTGGCTGCGCGCTTCATCGTCTATCTTTTCCGGCGGAGACAGACGATGGTCTATTATATCATAACCGGCAGCATCCGCGTTGCGACGGGAAATATCCTTGGCCTTGTCTTCAGCTATCTGCAATTCGATCTTCATCTGGATATGGGTGTGCCCGATATATTCGTGTTTGCTCAACTGGGTATCGTGCTGGAGATATTCTGCTTCACCGCCGGCTTGAGCTACAAAGCCCAGGCATCCGAAAAAGAAAAGATAAAAAGCCAGGAGAGGCTCATCGAACAGCTGAAGGCCAACGAGCTGCTGCAATCCAGGATGCAGCATATCCGCAATAAGATCGCCCAGGACCTGCATGATGACATCGGCTCCACGCTCAGCTCCATATCCATCCTGAGCGATCTGGCCCTGAAAGAAAAAAACAGCGGTCAGACCCTCCTGACGATGAACGAGATCAAGGACAGTTCCCTGCTGCTGATGGAAAGGATGGACGACATCGTATGGAGCATCAATCCACGCAACGACTCTCTCGAGAACCTGCTGATACGGGTCAAGCATTTCGCCACGACCCTGTTCGAGGCCAGAGAGATCGACTATACCATCCATATCCAGGATGATATCCACCAGGTGAAGCTGCCGATGGACTTCCGTCAGCATATTTATCTGGTTCTGAAAGAGGCCATCAATAATCTGGTAAAATATGCCCGGGCAAGCCAGGCGGATATCCGGGTGAGCTTCGACCACCGGGTGCTGGCCCTGTCTGTAAAGGATAATGGCTGCGGACTGGGGGAATCCCGTAAGACAACGGGTAATGGAATACCGGGGATGCAAAGAAGGGCAGCGCTGATGAATGCGGCGCTCGAGATCCGGTCGCAGGCTGGCTCGGGGACGGAGATCGAACTGAGGGTTGATATTCCATAGAGGGCCACTGCCGCTGGGTGGGGCAGAGGGTCATTACTGCCGCCGGATCGCCGTTCGCGGGGAATGGGCAGGGTCCGGGGCGGGGTGGAACTCACATGAATATCCGATAGGCAGACACCGGAATAATGACCAACTTTGGAGGAATGATCAGAATAGCGATAGTTGAAGATAATAATGCACTGCGCGGCAGTCTTGAGAGCCTGTTCAACAGGACAGAAGGTATGCGTTGCGTGGCTTCCCTTGGCAATCTGATGAATGTGGTGAGCGAGATCGGGAAGGCTGCACCGGACATGATCCTGATGGATATCGGCCTGCCCAATATTTCGGGGATCGAAGGGGTGCGGACGGTCAAGTCCAATTTCCCGCCCATTCAGGTGATGATGTTCACGGTGTTCGATGACGATGAAAAGATCTTCGATGCCATCCGCGCCGGAGCTTCCGGCTATCTGCTGAAAAAAACTCCCCCCGACGAGATCGTCCAGGCCATCCGGGACCTCTATCATGGCGGTGCGCCGATGACGGCCAGTATCGCCCGCCGCGTCATCCTGTCCTTTCAGGCTGCCCCCTCCACCATCGTCGAAGATTACCGGCTCACGGTCCGGGAAGACGAGATCCTGTATTCCCTCGTAGACGGGCTGAGCTATAAAAAGATCGCCGAAAAATACTGTGTCAGCATCAGCACGATCCGCACGCATATCTGCAATATATACACTAAGCTGCATGTCAATTCCAAGGCGGAGGCCGTAGCCAGGGTGCTCAGCCCGGCCAAAATCGCTTCCGTGCCGAGAAAAGTATAGCCAGTTAGGATCCAGGAACCTCCTGTCCGCCCCGATCGTGTACCGGGTTGTTACCCTCCCCTCCTCTTTTTACGACAATACACTGCGGGCGGGCCTTCTGCATGGCGCCGGCCCTGCGAGGAGACCGCCGAAAATCCTTTATTAAAAGAGTAGGCGTAAAAAAATTAAACGTATGCGACCATCTTCCTTATTCAGCCTGCTGTTATTTCTGATCGTCATCATTATTATCATCGGAGGAATAATCATTATCATCGGCCCCATTCCCCCCGAACCAAACTGCACCATCTGCGGCAACGCGCTCGTGAAAACCCTGGGTATTGCCGAAGCCGTTCTGGGAGTGATTTCGTTCGGCGTTGCCAGCAGGATCAGAGCAAATAACCTGAGTGAATTAAAATAATCCGGATCTGATGTGACCAGCCCGGATCCTGGCCCTGCACTCCGGTGCGGGGCTATTTTTATGTCGTAAATTGTAATAATTTACCATAAAATACTAAATTTATTAGTTTTTTCGTTAACTTTATAGGACATCCGGGAAGCCATTATTGGCGGCCTGGGCACCCACAATTCTCAAAACAAATAAGTTATGGAAAATATATTCGAGGTCGAATATAACAACCAGGCTGTCCTGGTCAAAGTGTTGGTCGTCGGGATCGACACGGTCTATGTCGCAAAGTTCCTGGATGAGAAGCCGCTGGTCCTCGTCCGCGCATGCGATGCGAACAGCGGCCGCTTCTGGACTTCGGTGCCGGAGGGCAGACAGGAGCTGGCGCAGCAGATCGGCCCGCTCATTGCAGAACAAATCAGAAAAACGCTCTAAGATGTGCTATTATAACGGTGTCAAGGTCACGAAGGTGGAATTCATCCGTCTCAAGCACCTTGAAAAACTTGTTTCTCATTACGATTTCCTCGTCAATCCGTTGCAGATCGGATTCGAATACCGGGAATGTCCCGTACTGAAGGCTGCGCCGGACAAAAAGGATTTCGACCTGGTGCAGATGGAATGGGGTTTCCTCGGCGATCCGAACCGATGGCCTTTTGTAAAGACGCGGGAGGACGTGCTGAATTTCCGTCACGGGTATAAGGACGACACGGGAAAATTCCATCCGCCCATCACCACGCTCAACGCGACGGCAGAAGAATTACTGCTGCCGAATAAAGTATACCGGGACGCCGCATTGAACCGCAGATGTCTTATTCTTTCATCGGGGTTTTATGAATGGCGGCATGTGTTCCCCATGGGCAAGAAAGGTCAGCCGCTGAAGACGGCGGTAAAATTCCCGTATTTTATCCATCTTCCGGAAAAAGAATATTTCTATATGGCGGGGATCTGGAATCCCTGGACGGATGCGGTAACCGGACTGGCTGTGGAAACATTCGCCATCGTGACGACGGCCGCCAACAAGCTGATGGAACAGGTGCACAACAGCAAGAAAAGGATGCCCACCATTTTAAACGAAGAGCTGGCTTATGAATGGATGCTGGGTGACCTTTCAGAACAAAGGATCACGGAAATAGCGATGAGCCAGTATCCCTGGAAAGAAATGGAAGCCTGCCCGATCGCCAAAGATTTCCGGGAGGCGCTGGACCCGGCGGTCCCCTTCGACTACGAAGATCTGCCCGCACTGGAACTTGCGGTGTAAGACGCGGCTCAGGTAATGCCCGAGGCCCGCATCACCAGCCCTTCGCCAAACCGGCGTTTCACACTGTCGATGGCCTGATACAGGCCGATCATTTCCTGCGTATCCTCGAACAGATCGATCTGATAGGTGCCGGCGATGAGGTCGGTAAACCGGATGCCGACCAGCCGGATCAGCAACCTGCGCTGATAAAGTTTGTCGAAGAGCTCGCGGGCCGTCTTCAGCAGGACATGATCCGAATTCGTATACGGTATCGCCCGCTGCTGTGTGTGGGTCTCGAAATCCGAATACCGCAGCTTCACCGTGACACAGCCCGTCAACCGGTCCTGCTGGCGCAGTGTAAAGGCGATCTTCTCCGTCATCCGCACCAGTTCGGCATGCAGGTAGTTCACATCGATGGTATCGGACTGGAAAGTATGTTCCGTGGAGATCGATTTCTGTTCATGAAATGGAATGACGGGTGTCTCATCGATGCCCTGAGCGCGCCGCCAGAGCTCGACACCGTGTTTGCCCAGCAGGTTCTGCAACATCTCCAGCGGGATCTCGCTGAGGGTCTTCACCGTCGCCACGCCCATCTTTAAGAATTTGTACCCGGTCTCCTTCCCTATCCCGGGTATCTTCATCACGCTGAGCGGGGCGAGAAAATTCTTTTCGCAGCCAAAGGGGATCTCCAGCTGTCCGTTGGGCTTGGACTCGTTGGTGGCGACCTTGCTGATCAGCTTATTGGAGGCCAGCCCCCAGGAGATGGGCAGACCGCTGTGCTTTACCACTTTTTTCTTCAGCTCTTCGGTGAACAGCAGACAGCCATGGAACTTATCCATGCCCGTGAGGTCGATATAGAATTCATCGATGGACGCCTTTTCGAACAGCGGTACGGAATCCCGGATCACCTCGGTCACCAGTTGGGAGCACCGGCTGTATTCCTCGAAATCGCTCTTGATGACGATGGCATGCCGGCAGAGCCTCAGCGCCACCCGCATAGGCATCGCGCTGTGGACGCCGAATTTACGGGCCTCATAGCTGCAGGATGTGACCACTCCCCTGTCGCTGGCGCCTCCTACGATCAGGGGTTTGCCAAGCAGCTTCGGATTGCGCCGCTGTTCGACCGACACGAAAAAGGCGTCGAGATCGAAATGGGCGATATGTCTGTCAGGCGATAGCAGCATTATTTCAGATTTAGCGCATTGACCAGTAATATTGTCCCGGTCCTTTGCATTATTCAAGAGTTGCATAAGACCTTTGTTTGTACCCTACCTGCCGCATCTGATGGACTTCGAGACTGAAGGCCCCGAAGTCTTCCACCACCTTCCCGCGGATCTTATAGAAGCCGGCCGAATGCAGCGGATAATTCCGTGCGGAATCCGGGAAATGCACGGTGTCGATCCAGTCGAGCGCGGCATCCACGAAAGTGCCGAAGAACATGTCATCGTTCTTCACCGTGGTGACATGCTTGCGGGCGATAAAATAGGCCAGGACGGTTACGATCTTTCCAGAATGCCGGCTCAGGTCTCCCGCCGGAACATAAAGGGAAGGGTCGTCATCCACCAGGGCAAAGGGATTGGACAGCGTGAAGCCAAGGATCTCTATTTCGTCATAGAGGTCATCGAGCGGATGATCGGTCAGCTCCGGCAACGTGAACTCGATGGGTGGCTCCTGGAAAAGGACCGCGGCGGCATGCACTCCCGGTTTGTTTTTCTGCTGGAGGAAATTCGCCTCCCAGAGCAGCCTCTTCTTCGACTTGCCGGTAAAGCGGAATGCGCCCACGCTTACCAGCGTATTCAGCTGCTCCTTGCCCACGTCGGTGCGTTCGATAAAATCCTGCAGGTGGAGATAGGGGCCGTTCTTCTGACGCTCTTCCAGGATCTTTCCGACGAGCCCCTGCTGGAGCCCTTTGATATGGATGAACCCGCACCAGACATCGCAGTCCTTTATATTCGTATACTCATCGCTGTTATTTACGCAGGGCGCCATGATATTCCCGCCCGTCTTCAGCAGCTCGAGGAAATACAGCTCCCGCGAATAGAAGCCTCCGAAATTATTGATCACGGCGACCATGAATTCCCTTGGGTAGTAGGTCTTCAGAAAAAGGCTCATATAGCTCTCCACCGCAAAGGACGCGGAATGCGCCTTGTTGAAACTGTAACCCGCAAAGCTTTCCATCTGCCGCCAGACCTCGGCGGCCAGCTCATCGGTATGCCCCATCGTCCGGCAGCCGGCAAAGAAGTTGTCCCTGATCTGCTGGAACTGGTTGTTCGACCGGTATTTCCCGCTCATGGCCCGGCGCAGGACATCGGCCTCGCCAAGGTCAAGCCCGGCGAAGTAATGGGCGATCTTGATTACGTCTTCCTGAAAGACCATGACGCCAAAAGTGTCCCCCATATGTTCTTCGAAGAGGGGATGGAGATAGGTGATCTTGTCCCGGTTGTGAAACCGGAATATATATTCCCGCATCATCCCCGACTGCGCCACGCCGGGCCGGATGATGGAGCTGGCAGCCACAAGCGTTGGATAATCGTCGCATCGCAGTTTCTTCAGGAGCTGGCGCATGGCCGGTGATTCGATATAGAAGCAGCCGATGGTATTGGCCTCGCGGATCTGTTTACGGATGGCCTCGTCTTTCCGGAAATTGGCAAAATCATGGATGTTGACCGATACGCCCCTGTTGTCCCTGATCAGCCGCAGGCTATCCTTGATATGCCCCAGCCCGCGCTGGCTGAGGATATCGAATTTATTCAGCGCGATGTTCTCGGCTATGAACATATCCATCTGCACGGTGGGGAACCCTTTTGGCGGCATGAACAGGGCGGCCCATTGCTGGATCGGCTCCTCGGAAATGAGCATGCCGCAGGGATGGATGGAGAGACTGTTGGGAAAGTTTTTCAGCAGCGTCCCGTATTTCAGGATCAGTCGCTGGTCTTTGTCTTCCGGCGCATGCGTCCGCTGCAGCCGTTTGATGTCTTCCGGCGTCTGTCCGAATACCTTGCCAAGCTGCTGGATGATCGCGTCCCACTGGAAGGTGGGGTACGAGCCGAGGAGCGCGACCTGCCGCTTGCCATACCGTTTGAAAATAAAGTCGATCACCTCGTCGCGGTCACGCCAGGAAAAATCGATATCGAAATCGGGTGGAGAGGTACGGTGCGGATTGAGAAAGCGCTCAAAATATAAATTGAGCTCGATCGGATCTACATCGGTGATGCGCAGACAATAGGCGACGATGGAATTGGCGCCGCTGCCCCGGCCGACATAATAGAAGCCGCGCGACTGGGCATAGCGGATGATATCCCAGTTGATGAGAAAATAGGAATTGAAATGCATGTCGTTGATGATCCTCAGTTCCTTGGTAAGCCGTTCTGCGGCCGGCTTGTTGGCGGGACCATAGCGTTGCATGAACCCATCGCGGGCCAGCTTCTCCAGCAGGATGCGGTCGTCCTCTTCCGACACGCTGTATGTTTTTTTATTCTTATCCGCTTTGAAGTCCATCGTGATATTGCAGGCATCCGTCAGCCGGTAGGTATCCATGACGATGGCGGGGTATTGCTGAAATGCCTGCAGTATTTCCGCAGGGGGAAGAAAACATTCCTGCTCGCCGGCCTGGTCTCCGGGACTTAGTTTGCTGAGCAGGGTGTTGCCGTCCACCGCGCGCAGCAGCCGGTGCAGGTTGAAATACGTCCGGTTCTGAAAAGTGACGGGCTGCCGCACGATCCATTTCCCGGGATATGCGGCCACGGGCATCTTCAGCAGCCGGTTGACTTCGGTGGGGAGCACGCCGATGCGCTCATTGATCAGCAGCTCCTCCGGAGACTTGCCATGCAGGGGATAGATGACAAAGCCATCGCACGGATTGGCAAAGAAGGGCTTGTGGAGGGCGATGTCCGGAAAAGGTTTTTTCTCCACAAGATATTCAGACAGGAATTCATTGATCCAGCGGAAGCCCATATTGTTCGCTGCCAGCAAGATATAAAGTAATTTATTCTCATTTCTGATCTCCGCTCCCAGCACCGGTCTGATCCCCTGCTCCCGGCAGAATTTCAGGAAATCCCAGGCATCGCAGGTATTGTTGATATTCGTGAGGGCCAGGGCCACCGCACCGGCCTCCGCACCTGCCTTCACCAGTTCTTCCGTCCCGAACGTCCCGTAACGGAAGCTGAAATATGTCTTGCAGTTGAGGTACATGTGGCCGGTTTTGTAAGGACAAAGCTACAGGCAAAAACTAACTAATTTAGCACTATTGATACTAAAATATTTAGTATATTTGTATCGACAAAATACGCTATCGGCCAAATTCAGGCGGAGGAAAAGGAAACAATGGGCTTAAAATGGGTGAATGATCGGACCAGGAAAAAGCACATACAGATCATGAAAAAGACTCACAGGCATGGACAAACGGATCGGATGGGATTCAGAAAAGGATCGACCAGAGAATGGTGATTTTTTTACTATAAAAAATCCTTTTCTTTGAACTATGGTAAAAAAAGATACTATGGTAAATCGGGATTCACGTTATGACCTTATCAAGCCCATGATCGCCAGTGGGAAATTGCAATCGTTTAACGATATCTTCAAATATATTCCCAAAACCATCGTAGCCACTGATCTCGGAAAAAAAGTCAACCGCTTCACCATGCTGATGAACCGGGTAGAAAAATTCACGCTGGAAGAGTTATTCATGATCGCAAAATTTTGTGAGTTGACCGATGCTGAAATGGTTCAGCTCGCCATGAAAGAATATGCAAAAAATAAAGGTAAGATCGCTAAGTCTCCCAGGTCCACCAAGTCTTTGTCGATACCATAACCGTTCAGTTCCATTAAGCCTATCCGTTAGGACCCACTGAATTAGCAGCCTTCGCAACAGGCCGTCCCGTAGCGGGGCGGCCTTTTTGGTTAAAGAAAGCATAAAATCTCCTGCAACGGCCTACAATCACCTCACTGAAAAAATATAATCCTATTTTGGCAGCGGAACTCCGGGCCGCAATCTCCGGACAGCACCGGGCCCATATACACATGACTACCAAAATCTATCTCCCATGTTCAGGAACCTGATCAAGACCGCCTGGAGGAGCCTGCTGAAAAAGAAAGGCTTCACGCTCATCAATATTTCCGGTCTCGCCCTTGGCCTGGCCACCTTCCTGCTGATCCTGTTCTATGTCGCCGACGAGCTCAGCTACGACCGCTACAATGTCAGCGCCGACCGCATTTACCGGGTCAATACGAATATAAAATATGGCGGGAATACGGCATCCTATGCCATCGCCCCCCCTCCGCTGGCCGGTGTGCTGGCGAAGAATTTTCCGGAGGTGGAGAACACCGCGCGGATGATCATTTTTCCCGACCTGGACATCCGCTTCCGGAAAGGCAATGAGAATGTGCAGGAAAGGAAAGTGGCCTATGCCGACGGCAGCATTTTTGCTATTTTTACGCTGCCGATGCTCCACGGCGATCCGCACAGCGCGCTGGCGGCGCCGGACTGTATCGTGCTCACCGAACGGGCTGCCGAAAAATATTTTTCCAGGACCGATGTCGTCGGACAGACCCTTCATCTGGTCAGCGGCAACAAGGATTATAAGATCACCGGCGTCATCCGCAATATCCCTTCGCAGTCGCATTTCAATTTCGACTACTTTATCTCCATGCCTTCCTTTGCACTAAGCAAGGAGATCGTCTGGGAGAATTTCAGCTTCAGCACCTATGTGTTGCTGAAGCCAGGAGCAGATCCCAAAAAACTGGATGCCGGATTTACAGCGCTGTTCAGAAAATCCGTTGGCCAGGAAAATTATGCCAGGCTCGAACAAGGCGGGTCTTCGATCACGCTGAACCTGACCCCGCTGACGGACATTCATCTCCGTTCCAACCGCCAGTATGAACTGGGCAGCAACAACAGCATCGATCATATCTATATTTTCTCCGCCATAGCCTTGTTTGTGCTGCTGATCGCCTGTATTAATTTTATGAACCTTTCGACGGCGCGTTCCGCCGGCCGTGCGAGAGAAGTGGGCGTGCGTAAGGTGCTGGGGTCGTCCCGCAGACAGCTGATCGGGCAGTTCCTTTCCGAATCGCTGCTGATCATTTTTTTTGCCACGGTCATCGCCGCGTTGGTGTCCTGGGCCCTGCTGCCGCTGTTTTCGCAGCTGGCAGGAAAACAGCTGACCGTTTCGGCGGTCAGCCTGATCAGACTGCTCCCTTTGCTTTTTGGTATCGTGGTGGTGGTTGGGGTCATTGCCGGGTCCTATCCCGCCTTCTTCCTGTCCGGGTTCCGGCCGATCCATGTGCTCAAGGGAACTCCCGCGACCGGCAGCAAGGGCGGGAGTCTCCGCAACATCCTCGTGGTCTTCCAGTTCTCTATTTCCATTTTCCTCATTATCGGTACGCTGGTCATTTATAATCAGCTTCATTATATTCAGAACAGGGACCTGGGGTTCGACCGCAACAGGGTGCTGGTGGTAAAGAATGTGAATGTGCTGGCGAGTGCAAGGATCTTCAAGCAGCAGATCAAACAGCTTCCCGAAGTCAGGAATGCAAGCCTGAGCAGCTTCCTGCCGACAGGCGACTTCAGGTCTCCGAACGCCGTATTCACCAGAAAGCAAGCCGACACGAAAAGTGCGTTGTTTACCGAGATCTGGCCGGTGGATGAGGACTACCTCGGAACGATGGGCATGAAGCTGGACAAAGGCAGGAACTTTTCCAGCCAGCTCCCGACCGACTCCTCCACCCTGATCATCAACCAGACGGCTGCGAGGATGCTGGGTTATTCCGGCGATCCGCTGAACAAGAAATTATATATCCCCGGCGACGATTCGACAAAACCGGTAAAAGAATATTCCGTCATCGGGGTGCTGAAGGATTTTAATTTCAGCTCTCTGCGCGATAACATTACGCCCGTGGTGATGATGTTGTCCGAGAGCAAGGGGGCGCTGAGCATACGGTCGGACGCAAAAGAAATGAAGTCTTTTCTGGCAAGGACCGAACGGGTATGGAATGGGCTGTCGCCCGATCAGCGTTTCGAGTATTCTTTTATGGATGAGGATTTCAATGCCGCCTATCTGCCGGAACAGCGGGTAGGGAAACTGTTCTTCTGCTTTACCATCTTAGCGTTGTTCATCGCCTGCCTCGGGTTGTTCAGCATGGCCGCATACGCGGCGGAGCGGCGTAATAAAGAGATCGGCATCCGCAAGGTGCTGGGCGCCAGCGTGACCGTGATCACGGTGCTGTTGTCCAGAGATTTTATAAAGCTGGTGATCGTCTCGATCTTTATCGCAGCGCCGCTGGGCTGGTGGGCCATGCACAAATGGCTGCAGGGTTTTGCCTACCGGCAGGGCATCCAATGGTGGGTGCTGGTGTCCGCCGCCCTGGGTGCGATCGTCATCGCCGTCCTGACGATAAGTTTCCAATCGGTGAAGGCCGCCCTGGCCAACCCCGTGGAAAGTCTGAGGAATGAGTAAAAAGATCCGCATCTACTCCCTTAGTTTCGCCATCCGCCTGGCCTCCTTTTGCTGCGGGGTCAGACCATGCTCATAATCATAGACCGCATTCTCCCATTCGCCATATACCGGATTGGGCAGTACGATGAATTTTTTGCCCCATTCCTCTTTTTGTTTATCCGTCTCGGTAAACCGGTCCCCGATGGCCTTCTTCTCAAAGACCGGCATAAAATCATTCAGGTTGTCGCCCAGCAGCATGATCACCTGATGGGCTGCCATCACCCGCTGCTGCCTTGCGCCCTTGGAAGGGTCTCCCGTCATAAAAAACATATGCGAGGTATCGGCGTCGGGCAACCGCAGCCGCTGTAAATTGAGCAGCGTGCTCCGGATCTCGGTAGTATCGCGGTTGCTGATATAAAAGATCTCGACACCTTTCCTGCTGGCACCCTGCAGAAATTCCACGGCCCCGGGAACAGCCGTCGCGGCTGAGCGGTCGGTCCATTCCTTCCATGACCCGGGGCTGTATGCCTGTCCTTCCCTGATCAGCTTCGCCTCGCTGGGGCTGTTGTCGAGGATCGTCTCATCCAGATCGGTGATGATCGCCGCTCTGGTTTTCCGGAGCTGCTGTACGGACATGGCGTCCAGCCGGAGCCTGGCCATATTGAACGCCTGATAACACAAAGCCCGGTACTCCGCTGCCGTCTGCTGCCAGAGCACGGCCATTTCGCGCATCCGCGATTCCTGCTTCACCGCAAGCGGGGTGCTGTCCTGCTGTATGCTATTCTGCTGGCCACTTCCCTGGCCGTCAGCAACCTGGGCATCCGAGGCCCGGGCAAGGACGACTGCAAGGATTAATAAGCTGGCATGTCTGCCGATCATCATGATATTCCGCATCGGGCAAAGGTAGAGCAAGTCCACCATATCATTTGCCGGGCAAGGAAAAAGCCCCCGCACGAGGGCGGGAGCAAATTTGAATAACCGGACAGACTACAAAGAAAAGGCCAGGCCGAGTGTGACATTCAATCCGCTGATGGACTGATCATAGGCATTCAGCCGCCTTCCGGAATTCACGACAAAATCATCGTATTCCATATCGATCCGGGGTCTGGATGAAAAATAATCCGCGTTGGCCTGTACAGCTATGCACGACGTGATCGGATAGCTCAGACCCGCGCCCAGCTGAAACCCAAATCCGCCTCCCGATGCCCCTCTCTGCGTCATCGAGTTATCCGTATAGTCTTCGTAAAAGATCTGGAAGCCCGCCAGATGTGTGCTGACATATCCGCCCATCGCACGAAGCCCGACCTTTAGTTTCTTGCCCAAGGGGATGTTGAAACTGGGGCCCGCAAGCATGCTGAGCGAATGGTTTTGGCCTTTTGTAAAAAGCGTGGTGCTGTCCGTACCCGAATCCTCTTTATAGCCATCCGACAGGCTCTGCGAGCCTTTGAAGCCGAACTGCGAATAGCCGAGCAACACGCCGATACCAAAGCGCTTCGAAATATAATACGTCCCGGTGAGGTTGAAATGACCGCCCGTACTGGCAAAGCCCGACCGTTCATCCGCATAATCCCCTTTTCCAAAACTGCCCGTGGGGATACCGGCTCCGGCATTGGCGGAGAAGACAAAACGGTGGAATGAAGGCGTGGGCGTTGTGGAAGGGGCAGGCGTTGTGAGGGCGCCGGCTGAGGGCGAAGTCTGCGCGAAAGCAAGATGGCCGACGATAAGGGCAAGAGCGGCGAATAGTATTCTTTTCATGATCATTGTTTTAGTTTTTTTGACGCCAGTTGGTTTAGGACGCCAGTTGGTCTAGTTGATAGTAATTTTAAAATCGACATCCGCATCGGACGATCCGGGGTCGCAGCTTCCGTTCTTGGCATTGGGCTGATGCCTCAGCTGAACGTTGAGCGTGCCCGTGCTGGCTGCGCCCGTTGTGAACCTGTCCTGGAGACCGATCTCCAGCGGTGGGTTATTGGTATCCTTATCCGTCCTGACCACCGTCAGCGTTGCAGAGCCCGCTACCGTAAAACACAGCAGATGATAGTTCCTCCGGTCATAAATATCATCGGTCACATTGCCGGCCGGCTTCTTCGTTTCATCCAGGAACAGCACCTGGACATTATAGCTGCTGTTGGCCCTGAGCTTCAGCTCCGGATGATTGATACTATCCGGCGGATTGGCGATAAGGGTTGTGTCCGTGATGGTCGCCACCTGCACGTCCGTTGCGTCCGCAGTATTGGTTGCCACCAGTCTGACGGTCGTCAGGAATTCATTCCCCGGCACCGGCGGGGACACCGATTTTTCTTCCTTTTTGCAGGCATAGAAGGACAGCATGATCAGCAGCCCTGTCAGAAACGCACCCGATAATTGCTTCATTGTTCTTGATTTTTATGGTTTAAAAAATATTTACTGAATCAGGACGGCTGCGTCTCTTCTTCTTATCAGAAGCTGTATTTCGCCCGCAGCACGATGTTGATTCCGAGATCGTCCGCATAGTATCTGAACCGGTTCAGGTAATCACGATAGGCGACATTTGTCAGGTTATAAGCGGCGAGATCGATGGTCAGCAGCCGTTGTTTGCGTAGGGGGCATTCGAAGCCGGCATTGGCATTGATCAGGGTATAGCCGGCAGGCGGGGGAACATAATCGCTGTTGGGCGGCGTCCTGGTCTGTTTCAATACGGAGACCTCTTCCATGCTGATATGCCAGTTCTTCCATGCGCCCCAGTTCCCGATATCGTACCGGATGGAATTGACAAAGCGGTCCGCAGGCATGAAGATCAGATAGTCGTGGATGGTCTTGTTCCAGGCCCTGACGATGGAGACCTTCGCATCGGCCGACAGCTTATCCAGGAATTTGTATTGCAGCTCCGCATCCACTCCTTTCAGGTCCACATCCGCCTGGGTATAATTGAACAGGGGGTAAGTGCCGCTGATCAGCGTGATGGGCGTGAGGGAGGGTTTTGCATAAATAAAATCATTGATCACATTATCATAGAGGACGATCTCCGCAAAGAAGCGGTCGGCCTGGTATTTCCCCGAGACCGTAAAATTATACGAGCGCTCGGCCCGCAGACTGCTGTCGCCTTTTTCATAGGACGCCGCGCTCAGGTGTATGCCATCGATGTACAGTTCGTTGACACTGGGCGCCCGCCAGGCGCTCCCTATATTTGCCGACAGGGACAGCCGGCTGTTAACGCTGTAGGTGCTGCCGACCGTGCCGGTAACATTCTGATAGACCGAGGTATTGTGATAGGGCTGAAGATTGTTGTTGTTCAGCCGGTACACGCGCAGCCAGCGATAGTCGTAACGCGCTCCGGCTTCCAGCATCCATTTGTTCTTCGAGTATCTTTCGATGGCAAATGCGCCGCCACTGTAGTTCCTGAAATTGGGCACGAGATAACGGACCCCCCGGAAGACATTGCCCTGCGTGGCCCCGCTGATCCCCACCTGCCCGGAAAAATTATGTCCGGTTTCCTGATGCCAGATGAGGTCAAGATCATGGGTCCTGATCTGGAAGCTGATCTGCGGGAGCTTCAGGATATTCGGGTCGGTGGAATAAGGGTAGTCGATATCGTATTCATCGCGCCGGTTCTGCTGGTAGGAGAACTGGGCCTCGATCTTCCCCGCATGCTTCAGGTTAACGTACGAATTCACTTTCAGCAGCTCATGGCCGATCTGCTGGTAGGTCCTGTCGATATCGTAAGAAAAATAAGAAGGGGTAATGGGCTTGCTCCGGGCAAAGGCGGCATAGAGATCGCTGACATTGCCCACATGCGATCCCTCGAAGATGCCGACCTTGTTGTGAAACTGGCTGTAATATACCTCCGTGCCGAAATTATTTTTCTTGTTCTTATAGTTGCTGGTCAGGGAAAAATCCTGTTCCCGCAGTCCGGTGTTCTTCAGATAATAGTCCGCCGTTCTGAAATTGCCCGCCTCCTTGAGCGTGCCCTGCACCCGCCAGTTAAAGCCTTCCAGCTTGTCTTTCAGCCGCCCTTCAAGGGTCACCGATGTGGCGCCAGCCTGCCCATTGCTGCCGGCGACGATATTGACCTCCCCTTGTACCGTTTTTTCCGGAGCGAGGGTCTTCGGTTCCACGAGGATCACGCCCACGATGGCGTCCGAACCATATCGGACGCTGGCCGCCCCTTTGATGATCGTGATCTTGCTGGCGATAAAAGGATCTATCTCTGGGGCATGTTCCGAACCCCATTGCTGCCCTTCCTGCCGGACGCCATTGTTCAGGATCAGGACGCGGTTGCTGTGCAGCCCATGGATCACGGGTTTGGAGATAGAAGGACCGGTCTGGATGGAATTCAGGCCCGGCAGCCCTTTCAGGCTCTCGCCAAGCGTTTCGCCACGGGTCTGGAAGAGTTGCGCCGTCTTTATCTCGGATTGGGCATTGGTGGCTATGTCCTGCCGCCGCTCGCCGATCACCTCCGCGCTGGCCAGTTGTTTGCCGCTGTGTGACAGCAGGAAAGTCTGGTGCAGGCCACTGTCCGCCACGCTGTCCGCGCCACCCCCGCCGCCGCTTACCCGGACGCTGTCGGTCATTCCCCCAAGGCCACCTCCGCCGCCGCCAAGTCTGACTGCCGTTTCCACAGCGTCGAAGCCGGCATGGGTGATGAGCAGGGTATAGTCTCCAGGACAGAGATGGTCGATATGGAAAAGCCCCGACCGGTCCGAAAGAACGGTGATCCCCGCGGCGGCTGGTCGCTGGACCGGCGATCCCGCGGCGGGATCTGCAGTTGACAGTCGGGACGAAGGCTTCCGCGCGGCCGGTCTCAATAGCACGGTTGCTCCGGCAATCTTTTCATGTTTACTGACATCGAGGATATGGCCGGTAACGGACAGCCGGCATTCCTGGGCATGCCCGCGGGGAATAGTCAGCGCCAATACGGCGGACAGCAGAAAAAATTTCACGATAAAGAATTATACAGATGAACAGAGCATGGCCCGGGGACCATGGATCGGAATCCGATGCCTGCGGTGGCACGGTGTGCATTTGCCCCCATGCGTGGATACCCCCTTGCGCGGGATAACTCCGGTGCGATGGATTGCCCCCCAGTGCGCAGACAGCAGGGTAAAATGCAGGCTAGATAAGGGCAGGCGGTCCTCTCAGCTCAGCAAAGAGCGGGCTGACGGACCGAACATCGTTGGAAAGAACGGAGTAGTGCGGGTTGAAAGCGGGCAGCCCGGCAATCTGCACCGGCGCATCCCCTTCTATAAACGGAGATTCGACGACGAGATCTTCGAGATGACAGTTAAAACCCGATTGCTGGAGTCTGGGATCGGCGCTATGGGAAAATTTCCCCGGCGTATCCCGGTGATGGGCCACCCAGTCATGCAGGATCTTTTTGGGCATGATGCCGAGCGCAAAAAGCAGCAGCAGGAAGCCGGAGAGAGCAGGTCGTATGGTAGATTTGTGGAACAAGATTTTTTGCAGCGTGGTTGCAAATTAGGGATTTTTTGTTAAACCAGCGTGGATTAACGAATTCTTTACAAACGGGACGATCAGTTTGATACATACATTCCTCCCCATCCCATAAATCCCCGAACGTCCATCGGGCGAGCGGGAATAGTATTCAAAATATTTCAACCGGCTGAGATTCGATTGATATATGGCATCGAAAAGATTGTTCACCTGCGCCTGGATCTGCCAGGGCGCATCTTTTAGAATACCAAGCGCCGCGCCGACGGAGATATTGATCAGCGTATAGCCTGGGGTAGGCGTTTCACTGTGGTACAACGCCAGATAGCGCCCTTGTGCGGCATTGTATTCTACATCGGCCTGGAGACGGACGGTTGGCAGCAGACCGGATCTCACCGGGATATCCTGACTGACCGAACTGGTCAGCTTCAGCGGCGGCATCAGCGGAAGGAACCCGCCATTCACTCCCTGGCCTTTGTATTCCGGTTTTTTATTTATCCCATACAGCAGCGAAAGACCGCTGATCCACTGGAACCCTTTCATCCGCTCCGGATGGAGGTCCAGCGATGCCTCCATGCCATACAATTGTGCGGCGGCCTGCTGGTACTGAAAAGTTTTATTACCCTGCGCATCCGTCAGCGGATCGCCCTGGGCGTCCGTCAGCTGAGAAAGGTAAATATAATGCTGCACATGGTTGCTGAACACGCTGACGGATGAGCTGACATCGGTCAGGCTCACGCTGATGCCCAGGTCCTGTTGAAGGCTGAACTCCGGAACGAAATCCCTGTTCCCGAGATAAATGATATGGGCGCCCGGATCGAGACCGTTGGAAGCCAGCTCCGTGATGCTGGGAGATCGGTATCCCCTTGCCAGATTGGCCTTGATGCTGATGTTCTCCGTAAGCTGATAAGTCCCGCCCAGGCTCAGGGATATCCCCATAAAGGTCTTTGAAAAGGAAGAAAATTGCCGCGCCGCCCCCACCGTATCCGGCAGGAACACCTGCCCCGCGAAACCACTGACCGGATCTCTCCGGATATAAAGGTCCCGCGTCCCGATCCAGCGCAGATCATTCCGCAGCCCTCCGCTGACCGTCCATTTACGGTGTCTCCATTTTCCAAAGACATAGCCGCCAAGATCGGCAAGCCGGTAATCGGGTATGGGGAAGTCGGTGGCAAGCTTGCTCTTGTTTGCCTGGACCATCCCATTCACACCTGCGGTCACTTCGATATCCACAGACACCGGGACCGAATACCTGATCCCATAATTAAACGTGTTCAACCGCACAAAGAGCCCGGGCTGCGCGGGGGCCGTGGGATGGCTGTACTCCCGCCGGATATTCTGCTGGAATCCCAGCAGGACGTCGATCAGGCCCGTGGCGCCGACCCGGTAATGGTTGTTCGTATACACGCGGTAATGCTGGATATGCTGGTGCAGCGGGCTCAGACGATACGCATTCAGTTCCGCATCCGTCACCAGCGGCCTGTGCGCGATATCATCAAGACTGCCCTCATCGATCTGGCGGGTGAACCTGCGGGTCAGAGAGTCCCTGCTGCCATCGGGAATGCCCTGAAGGTTGTCATAAGCGGTGAGGTTCAGATGGGAATAGCCCTTCCTGCCTGCATATCCGATGAGCGCTGAAATATTTTTTTCACTGAACCCGGCATTATACACCCGGCCATCTGCCTTATCGGTGTAGTTCCCCGCGATCCTCCAGGAGCCGCTGAGGGCCCAAAGCCAATGGCCGCCGCTGTGGTCTATCCGCAGTCCGTTGCCGGTCAATCCATTATTACCCTGATACTCCGACACATATTTTCCTCTCAGGACCCCGTCCTTCTGATCCGGGACATGGGGGAAGAGACTGACCACCCCTGCCAGGGCGTCGGAGCCGAACTGCAGGCTGGCCGGACCTTTTATGATCTCGGCTTTTTCAATGGTATACGTGTCCACTTCGATGCCGTGCTCGTCGCCCCATTGCTGTCCCTCCTGCCGGAGGCCATCATAAAGGGTCAGCACGCGGTTGTAACCCAGACCGCGGATCAGCGGCTTGGAAATATTCGGTCCCGTCTTTACGGCATTGAGCCCCGGCACATTCTTTACCAACACGTCGATGGCATTGCTTTCGATCGTCCTGTCGATGGTCACAGCGCGAACGCTGGCGATGGGTACGGGGTTCTCCCGGATGAGGGTCGCCCTGGAAAGACCGGTGACCACCACCTCCTGTAGTTTCTTCGCCCTGAGCTCGCTGGAGTCGGGAGACTGCGCATTGGCTGTTACCGCCGTCAGGGCAAACAGCCGGAAAGAAAGGAAATGGGAGAGGATGCCACGCGTAATATTATACATATCTAAATATAATGTTAGACAAATCTAACATTTAATATTTATATGCACAAACATTTGCCCCGCGGGTGGGCTGCGCGCAAACTTTTGCTCCCCGGGGGGGTGAGGTTGGGTGGGCCGCGGGGGTGATCGCGGCGGGGCGGCGGCCTGCCCTAACGGCGCAACAATCTCCCCTGGACGACCTGCATGACCGAATCACGGTAATTCCGGCTGATGGGCAGCGCCTTATTCTTGAGGATCACCTGGCTGCCCTCGATGGCATTGATCCGGGAAAGGCTGACCAGAAAAGACTGATGGATCTTGATGAATTCGTTGGCGGGCAACTGGCTTTCGATACCCTTCAGGGTGAGATAGGCGGCGATCCGTTTGGTCTCCGTACAGATATTCACGTAGTTGCCCAGGCTTTCGATGTAGAGGATATCCGCCAGCTCGATCTTTTCGATCCTTTTTTCGCTGCGGACGAACAGATAGGAGGAGAGGGCGCGTGGCGCCGTAGCATTCTTCATGTCCAGATATTCCTTTGCTTTCTGCACGGCCTTGAGAAAGCGGTCGAAGGCAAAGGGCTTAAGCAGGTAATCGATTATATTCAGCTCGTATCCTTCCAGCGCGTACTGTGGAAATGCGGTGGTCAGTATGACAAGGGGCTGGACAAACGATGTCTTCAGATAATCAAGTCCCGAAAGCTTTGGCATCTCGATATCCAGGAACATCATATCGGCCCTGTTATTTTGCAGATAAGCCTCCGTCTTCATGCTATTTTCAAACTTACCGGCCAGTTCGAGGAAGGGCACCCGCTCCACAAATTCCTGGAGGATCTTTCTGGCCACCGGCTCGTCATCGACGATTATGCACCGCATTTTCTTCATATAATAAGGGTTAATGCAACATAGTAAATTTTTTCCGCTTTTTTTATAGTAAGGGCATACCGGTCCTTATACAGCAGCTCCAGCCTGCGCATGGCGTTATTAAGCCCGATGCCGCCCGCGGTCGGCACATTCTCCTCATAGGAATTGGCGCAGTCAAAAAAGATCCGGCTGCCGGTCTGTCGCAGGCTGATCTGTATGCTGTTGTCGCGGTTGTCCTCCCGGGTGCTGTACTTGAACGCATTCTCCACAAAGGCCATAAAGATCAGCGGTACGATCCTGACGGATGGGTCTTCGACGGTGATCTCCAGACTGATCCGCATATTGTCGTTGCTCCTCGCCTTCTGCAGGGCCACATAATTCTGCAGATAAATCGTCTCCTGTTCCAGCTCGATCAGGTCCACATCGGCCTCGTATAGATTATACCGCAGCAGGTCCGAGAACTGCACCAGCATATCCCTTGCCTGCTGATTGCCGATATCGATATATCCATAGATCGTGTTCAGCCCGTTGAACAGAAAATGCGGGTTCACCTGCGCCCGCAGATATTTCAGCTCGGTCTGCAACTGATGGATCTGTATGTTCTTTACCTGCTGCCGCTGCTCGGACCATTTCTGGGTGAAGAAGAGCATGGAAGAGATCAGGATGAACCACAGCGCATAGAAAAAATTCCACTCGAAATAGGATTGCAGGGTCATGAGGTCCTGGGGCCAAACCATGCCGTCCCAGTATTGCTGGCTCCTGCTCCGCAGCAGTGTATATCCCACCATCAGCAGGACGACGCCCGAAATATAAAGGACCGTCTTTTTCTTTTCGAGTAAGAGCGGGATCAGGATCAGGGTGTGGCTGTAGACCAACATGGCCATCAGTCCCAGATGGACCAGCAATGGACGCACGCTGAAAAGCCAGCTCCGCTGTTTGATATAACCCTGCATCTCCAGGATCATGAACAGGCTGTACATCAGCCAGAACAGCAGGTGGAAAAGATAGCGTCTTTGGAAGAGGATGCGCAAGCGGAATGGTTTTCAGTAAAACTAAAAGATAATTGGCATAAATTTATTCCGGCCGGGAGGCATTTTCCCCGTCTGACCCCTTTTCATCGCGGGCAGGCCGGTTACGGAGTTTTCGTTGCAGGATATCATAAAGTTTTTTTATTGCCACCGGGTTTATTAAATTTAAGAAAACATGACATGCCAGCTACGACCGAAGACAAAAGCCCTGCCACAAGGGCCCACGGGAACTCCACCGCAAGGGTGCAGTCCATCGATCTTTTACGGGGCGTCGTACTGGTCCTGATGGCCATCGACCATGTGCGTGTTTATTCGGGGATCCCGGCAGGGGGCCCTTCTCCGGACATCTTTTTCACGCGCTGGGTCACGAATTTCTGTGCGCCCGCTTTTGTATTTCTCGCGGGAGCAAGCGCTTTTCTTTATGGCGCTAAGCTCAAGGACAAAGGCAGGCTCGCCCGCTACCTCCTTATCCGCGGTTTCCTGCTGATCGTCCTCGAGCTGACGGTCATCCGTTTTTTCTGGATGTTTAATTTCAACTATGCGAATTTTACGCTGGCCGGCGTCATCTGGATGCTGGGCTGGTGCATGATCCTGCTGGCTGCGGTGGTAAGGCTCCGGCCCGCCGTTATCGGTATTGCGGGTCTGGCGATCATCTTCTTCCAGCAGCTCTTCCGATATGTGCCGCACATCCTGCCCGGCGAATGGCGCAGGCCGTTTGGCTGGTTCTGGGAATTTTTCTATCCTTCCGGGTTGGACAGTCTGCCCGGCATCGCGACACTCTATGTCCTGGTGCCCTGGATCGGCGTGATGATGGCCGGCTATGGCTTCGGCCCGTTGCTGAACCGCGATCCCGCCTCAGTAAAGAAGATCTGTCTCCGCACCGGGCTTGTCGCCATCGCCCTTTTTCTGATCACGGGTCTGTGGTTTATCCTGGCCGGCCCTCCGTACAAAGGGAATCTTCCCGTTGTATTCCGTCTGCTGGCCCAGCAAAAATATCCGCCTTCACAGGTCTTCCTGCTGATGACCCTTGGCCCTCTGATCGCGCTCGCGCCAATGGCCGGACAGGCCAGGGGACGGATCGCCTCCTTTTTCAAGACATTTGGCCGCGTGCCCCTCTTCTATTACCTGCTGCATATCCTGCTCATCCATGTTACGGCGTTGCTGGTAAACCTGCTGCGGGAAGGGGCAACGCACCAGGAATGGTACACCACCGCGCCTTTTACCGAGATCCCGGATGCGCACAGATGGACCCTGGCCCTGCTCTATCTCGTATTTTCAATTGACGTGGCGGTGCTGTATTTTGCCTGCCGGTGGTATGGAAAATACAAGTCCGGCCATCCTGAAAAGAAAGGATTGAAATATTGGTGATATGGCAAACAACAGCATTCCTTCCATCTACCAGCCGGACGCGCTGCGTAAGAACGAGCCTCTCGTCTGGGCTCCGGGCACGGGCGTGGAAACCTGGGATATGTTCTGTGCCGCCGCGGCCGGTGACCTCCCATCCATCAAAGCCCTGCTGGATAAAGATCCCGCGCTCGTCCGCTGCGCCTGGCAATATCATGTGCCCATGTTCTTCGCCGTCCGGAACAACCAGTTGGAGGCCGCCTCTTTCCTGCTGGCCAACGGCGCCAATCCGGTCAACTCGGGCACCAGCGATACCCTGCTCACTATGGCCCGCGACCGCGGATACCTGGAGATGGAGCGGCTGCTGGAAGCTGCGCTGGCCGACCCCTGGGCGCCGACCTCCGAAGGTCAGCTGATCGCGGAAACCATCCGCAGCCGTGATCTGGCAAGACTGAAAGAACTGCTGACCGGTCACTCCGGCATGGTCCATGCACGCGATGAGTCCACCAACCAACCCATTCACTGGGCGGTAATGACCCGTCAGCCCGATATGATCGATCAGCTCCTGGAACATGGGGCGGACATCGATGCGAAGCGTGCCGATGGCGCGCGCCCGGTCCAACTGATCAATGGCGATTATGGATTCCGCGGGTGGACCAAAGATTTTCCCGTCACGCCAATGGAAGTGCTCACACACCTGCGTTCGAAAGGTGCGTATATCGATATATGCACTGCCTGCGCCATCGGCGACATACAGCGGGTCAGCCAATTGCTGGATGAAGACCCTTCGCTGGCCAACCGCGTATCGGATTATGTGACTTATTATATCGGCTCCGGTACGCCGATAAAGAATGCCGCCGCAAGAGGTCATACCGACATTGTCCGGCTGCTGCTGGAACGCGGCGCTGACCCCAATCTTCCGGAAGAAGGCATTGCACCGTATGGGCATGCGCTGCATTCGGCAGTATGCAATGGACACATAGCGATCGTCAGGCTCCTGCTGGAACATGGCGCTTACCCCAATGTAGAAATCGAAAGCTCGGCGGATACGCTCAGCGCCGCCATTGCCCGGGACAATAAGCCGATGATCGAATTGCTTTGTTCCCACGGCGCTGCCAGCAAGTTGCACCTGCTGGCTTATTACGGCGATATCCGTACCGCCGCGGCTATGTTCGCGGCCGACCCTTCCCTCGCCGATAATACGGAAGCCTTTGAGAATGCCGCGGGTGAGGGGCACGATGCCTTTGTGAGGCTGATGCTCAGGTATCAGCCAACCCTTGCCACCCGTATGGCCGTGGGCGTCCAGGACCAGGGGCCGGATCACGCCATCAGATCAGGAGAGCTGTGCGAATTCCTTTTTCAGCAGGGGATGGATCCCAACTTCCGCAACTGGCTGGGCATTATGCCGCTGCACCGGTTCGCCATGAAAGGCGATCTGCAGAATGCGGCCATTTTTATCGGACATAACGCCGACCTACATGCGCGCGATGCGGAGATCTCTTCCACCCCGCTGGCCTGGGCGGCAAAATATGGCAAACTGGCCATGGTGGAATTCCTGCTGCAAAAAGGCGCGAAGCCCGATCTTCCGGACGACCCCGTCTGGGCTACCCCGCTGGCCTGGGCCCTGCGGCGCGGGCATGCCGATGTAGCGGAGTTGCTGAAGAAGCGGGGCGCGGTGTAAGACGAAACCGAAATAACAGTCAACAAAATATAGGATATGGATCCGATGACAAATTCCAGTCGCAATATAAAAGAAGCAGTTCCCTTTTTCAGGGTATCCGATATGGAAGCATCCCTGCGCTTCTATGTGGACGGGCTCGGCTTTGCGATAACCCATCAGTGGGTGCCACGCGGCAAGATCGAATGGTGCCGCATCGGGCGTGACGGCGTGGGGCTGATGTTGCAGGAGCCCCGGAGGAATAAGGAAGGGCAGCCGGCCTGGATGCCGGAAAGCAAGGTTGGGACAGGTGTATCCATCAGCTTCACCTGCGAAGATGCCCTGGCCATTTACCATGAAATACTCGCGCGCGGCATTGGCGTTTCCGAGCCATTCGTGGGGAATGCCATGTGGGTCATCCTGCTCCAGGACCCTGACGGATACCGCCTTGAATTCCAGAGCCATACCGACGTGCCCGAGGAAACAACCTATACGGACTGGAAGAGCAGGGGCCTGTGATCTGCGTCGGAGATTCGCCCAGTGGATCTACCCGAAGGATCTGCCCCGGTGACCCGCAAACCGAATAAAACGATAGTTTTGCTTCATGGACACCAAACAAGCCTATAATGTCTGGGCTTCCCAGTACGATACGAATCTCAATAAGACCCGGGATCTCGAAGCGATGGCGCTGCGGACCTGCCTCGCCGCCATTCCTTTCGACAGCTGTCTGGAGATCGGATGCGGGACGGGGAAGAATACGGAATGGCTGATGGAAAGGGCGCAGCAGGTGACTGCCGTCGACTTTTCGGAGGAGATGCTCGCGAGGGCCAGCAAAAAGATCCATTCCGGACGGGTGCTGTTCAGACAGGCCGACATCAACAAAGACTGGACATTCCGGGACGGACGGTATGGCCTCGTAAGCTTCAGCCTGGTGCTGGAGCATATCCGTGAGCTCGGGCATGTATTCGGTGAAGCGTCGAAGTCGCTGCTGCCGGGTGGATATATATACATCGGCGAGCTCCATCCCTTCAAACAATATTCGGGCAGCAAGGCCCGCTTCGACACGGACACAGGCCAGCAGATCGTCGAATGTTTCACCCACCATATCTCGGACTTCACCGGCGCCGCAAAAAAACATGGGCTGGAGATCGTCAGCATCGGTGAGTGGTTCGACGGGGATGACCGCATGGGCATCCCGCGTATCCTGGCCATGCTGCTGAGGAAAAACGATCCGATCCTTTAAATCAATGGAAAATGAGCGATGGGGCCGGAACTACTATGGAAGAAAAAAAGCATATCGTATCCGACAAAGGGGTCACGGACATGGTCATCTGGCAATGCGATGATATCCGCATGGGGCATACCCGTTCCATCTACCGCGGGCTGACCAGCTTCTCCGCCGCCAATCCGGGTGATGTGGTCAGGATGCATTTCGGACTGAAAGGAGATTATATCTTCGACTATAAACAGCTTGGCAGATCCTTCGATCTGATCGGGGGACATCATAACATCATGTGGTCGCAAGGATTTGACATGACCGTACAGAACAAGACGCTGGAGATGGAGACCTTTGGGGTCCAGTTCCCAAGGGACCTGTTCATCCGGTTCACCGAAAATGCCAGCGAGCCGCTGAAACGCTTTGCCGGTCATATCCTTCAGGGGAAGGCCGTGCTGTTTGCCGATAACTGGGGGGCTATCGACCCGGCTATCCAGCTTGTGATACAGCAGGTACTACACTGCAGGTTCTCCGGGGAGCTGAAAAAAAATTTCCTGCTCTCCAAAAGCGTCGAGCTGCTGGTGCTGTCGGCGGAAACCTGCTCCCTGTCCATGAATAAAAATGGTCCGTTCATAAAGACAAGGGCCGACAAGGAAAAGATCATTGCCGTAAGGGATCTTATCAACGAGCGGGTGCATCATCCGCCCAACCTCTCGGAAATCGCGAGGGCTGTTGGTCTGAACGAATACAAGCTGAAGCGGGGGTTCAAAGAGACCTTTTCCAGCACCGTTTTTGGATATCTCACCGAACAACGGCTGCACCTTGCCCAACGGTATTTGCGGGATACGCAGAAGACGGCCGCGGAAATATCGGCCGAACTGGGCTACTCCACCCCGCAGCATTTCAACAATGCCTTCAAAAAGAAATTCGGGGTCACCCCGCATTCCATCCGGGGCCGCAGTTGATCTGCCCGACGTCTTTCCGCCCGATCGCATCGCATGATCCCCGGATCACTCCGCATTCCATCAGAAATAATCCGTAAAGTGCAATCCGGGCTCTGGCAAATCGGTTAATATTGCGCCATGAGCCAACCATTAATCGTCCGCAGCAGCATCGTGATCGATGCTCCCACCGCCAGGGTCTGGGATGCCCTGGTCAATCCCGCACAGACAAAAAAATATATGTTCGGCTGCGAAGCCCTCTCCGACTGGAAGCCCGGCAGCCCCCTGCTCTGGCAGGCGGAATATGAAGGCAAGCCTATGGTCTTCGTAAAAGGCATCATCGTGAAGATCGATCCGGGGAAGCTGCTCGCCTACACCACCATCGATCCCAATTCCGGCATGGAAGACATTCCTGAAAATTATGTCACGGTGACCTACCGGCTGTCGGAAGAGAAGGGCCAGACCCTTTTTACCGTGGAGCAGGGCGATTTTGCCCATGTCGCCGACGGCCAGCGAAGATACTCGGAGACCTGGAACAACGGAGAAGGCTGGAACCCGGTCCTGGTGCAGATCAAGGCTCTGGCCGAGGCTGGCTAACCGCCCAGGCCACCTGCCTGGCTCCAACAGTCATTCAGCCTTACGGCCATAGCCGGGCGTCTCCCCAAAAATCATATGTTTATCCGATTGACCGGCCTTTGATTTTATGTTCTATTTGCATCGTGCGCGTCATCCCAGGCGCGCAAATCCTGAAGATTCATAAAATCAACGCCATATAACATGAAAAAGATCGGTTTATTCATCGCCCTGTTCGCCCTTTCCCAGAGCTTGCGCGCACAGATCACGGACCCAAAACAGGTAGCCCAGCAAGGCGCCACCGATCATGTCAACAGCAATGTCTCGGGTGGGGTAGACAACGGGCTGAATAAAACGGAAAATGCCATCAAAGGCCTTTTCAAGAAAAAACCAAAGGCTGCTCCGGCGGCCGGGACCTCTGGGACGACCGCACAGGGCTCCCCGGGGACGACCTCGCAGGGATCCGCCACAGGAACGACCTCGCAAACGTCCGTCACAGGGACGGGCGGTCAGGGGAACAGCACACAAGGCCCGGGCGCACAGAACAGTAGCATGGCCGGATCGGGTCAGGCGGGAACAGTCCCCCTGAAGACCTATTCGAATTATGACTTTGTGCCGGGAGAGCATGTGCTGTTCGAAGACAATTTCCTCGACGACCAGGACGGGGAATTCCCCGCACACTGGGCCCTGGAGTCGGGACAGGCCATTATCAACAAAGCCAATGGGGAGCCGGCTTTCTTTCTCACCGAAGGGAATTATGTCCGGGTCAGTCCCCGCATGAAGACGGAGAACAATTATCTTCCCCAGAATTTCACCATCGAGTTCGATTTCTATCCCACCGAGGGCGCCTATTCACCCGGCCTTCTTTTTACCTCGCCGGATAATGGCAGCCGCTATCTTTTCTTCGGGAAAGAAGTTTCTTCGGGTTATTTCCTAAAAGATTTCAGCGCAGAATTTCCAGGCGACAAGGAAAATTTTGCCGGCAGGTGGCATCATGCGGCCATGATCAAGAAAGGCAACCAGATCAAATGCTACCTCGACCAGTACCGCGTGCTGGTGATCCCCGATTGCGGCGAATGCACAGTGAGCAAGCTGGACGTCGGTGGTATTGGCAGCACCCAGGACCCCATCGTCTTCCGGAATTTCCGGCTCGCAGAAGGCGGCAGCATGAATATGATCGGCAAAAAATTCACGGAGGCGAAGATCGTTACCCACGGCATCAACTTCGACATCGGCAAGGCCACGATCAAACCCGAAAGCATGGGCACGCTGAACATGATCGTGCAGGTGCTGAAAGATAATCCCGATATCGGATTCGAGGTGGACGGTCATACGGATAATACCGGCAATGCCCCGCACAATCTCCAGCTTTCGCAACAGCGGGCCGATGCCGTCAGGGCCCAGCTCGTCAGCATGGGTGTCGACGCGGCCAGGCTCAGCACGAAAGGCTATGGCGATACAAAGCCGGTCGCCGACAATGGCACTCCGGAAGGCAACGCCAACAACCGGAGGGTAGAATTCGTAAAGACCGGCCATTAACAAGCCATCAAAAAGATCCTGAGCCAATAAGGGCAGTCGATAAGGGCAGGAAATAACAAAAGACAGGCATAAATAAAAGGCAGGGATTGTTTCCTGCGGGCAGCCATTGTCCGTCTATAAAAATAAATCCGACATGATACCTTATTTAATCGAGGCTGAACTCGTGGTCACCGATTCGCTCTGTATGATCTCCGGAAACGCACTGGCACAGGAATGGAAAGAGGTCAGTCACGCGGAATCGCAGGCAGTGGAAAAAATGATGAGCGTCCTGCATGACGAATTGCAGAAGCCGCTGCTCGACGGAGGCTGGAAGGCCACGACGGAAAAAATGTCTTCGCCCGCAGCCGACCCCCGGCCCGCAAGACCACGACAGGTCGGCAGGCAACTGAGTTTTGGCGGCGCGCCTTTCGTGAACATCGTCGTCCATATTACGGCATCCAGACAGGCAACAACCCACATTCTTCAGAAAATAGACTGGCATAAGATCGAAGGAGCGCTGAAGGACTGAGCAAAGATCGTTTTCACAGTGAGCCCTGGCCGTGGTTGGCCGGGCCATCAGAAGGTATTCCGTTCCGCTCCCTCACCTGCACAATGAAGGGGGTGGGCGGGATCCTTGTTTCAAGCAGATGAGCCGGTGCGAACGGGCTGGCCGCATTGCGCGGTCATGCAACGCTGGCTTTCAACCTATCAATACCACACGGCCCTCTCCTGGCGGATCTTTGCGGCGGCCGGTTTCGGTGCGCTGGGGATCACGCTGCTGACGGTGAGCTATCAGGCGATCCGCGCGGCGCTGGCCAATCCGGTGAAGAATCTGAAGACGGAATAAAATGCCCTCCGGGCCAATCGGGGATCCTGATCTACCTGCCCGCGACAGGAATACGATGGCGGCGCTATCTGATCAGCAACGTGCCCGTGAAACTTTTTGTCCCCTGCTGTTCGGTGGCGCGGACAAAGTAGGAGCCTGCGGCCAGCTTGTGCCGGAAATTCAGCCGCGTGGCCTGGACATGGAGGAACAGATCGGATTGCACCCGGCTGCCCGCTGCATCGAAGAGATCGACCTGCCAGTTGCCGGAGGCGGCGCCGGAAAAATGTATATCCACAAAGTCGGTGGCCGGATTGGGCCAGAGGGTGAGGCCCCCGGGTCCGCCGGGTCCCGTTGCCGCAACGGTATATTCTTTTACTTCGGACCATGACGAACCGCCATGCCCATCGTTCATTTTCAGCCGGAAATACCATTTCCCCTGGACAGCTGCGGTCGCCGGACCGCCGGGAAGGCTGAAGGCATACCGGTAATCCGCCACACCGTTGTTCCCTTCGATGGATGACAGGGAGCCCGCGGTGGTAAAATGCTGTCCATCCCTGCCCTGTTCGACTTCATAGCTGCGGCCGGTCTGTTCATTCAGGATGGTCCAGGACAGGCGCAGGGTAGCTGGATCCGCGGCAACGACCATAAAGCCTTTGAGCGATAAGGCCAGGGTAGATGCCTGGCAATGAAGATAGGTAACGGAAAAATGGACGGTATCCGGGGCCACGGCGTGGTAGTTATAGCTTGCGTTATTGCTGGTGCGGAGGTCGGTATAGGTAACGGGCGAATAGGCGAACTGGACGTTGTCATATCCTATGAACGGTGCCGTTGCAGCGGTGATGCTGTCGATATTCGGATGTCTGTCCATAAAGTAAAAAGGAGGCATGACCACCGAATTCCCGGGGTCAAGGGGATAGTCGCCGATCAGCTGTTCTACGATCTTTTCGTAAGGATCCATGGCCGGACTGGTGATCTTGTCATACCGGCCCACGTGTAAGGAATAGAGACTGGGGATGAGGTCCGAATTCTTGAGGGTAAAACTATAGCTCATGGAGACCTCGGCATTGATCTTTACGGAAACGAGGGTGCCGGAGTCGGGATGCCATTTGGGGATGCTGAAGGTATAATTTCCATAACCCGGACCGATGACGACTGTATCGTATGTACTGGTAGTGAGGCTGTTACCGCATTGTCCTGCTGAATGCAGCGGGGAGGAAAGCTGCAGGAGCATGGCCAGGCCGAGGGCAAGGCCCGCTGTTCTCCGGCGGGGGGTGGTGGAAGTTCTCACAGAACCATTGGATTATTGGATTTCAGAATATCGGATTCCGATACTATAACTCCCCGGGGGGGCTGTTTATTTCATCGGGGGGCGTATTTCCGGACCGGGCCGCCGTCTTTCCCGGGCCGCCGGTCGTGGGGGGCGTAAATAACGAGCCGCCCAGGGATCCCCGCCGGCTCGGCTATCTTAAGCACGCGCTCTGGCCATCTGGCGCAGCCTGCGGGCGTCTTACTGACGGGTTATGAACAGCTTGCTGGTCTGCTGGGATCCGTCGGCTCCTTTTACAAGGATCAGGTAATTACCCGATGGGTAGTTGCTGACGGGGAGGGAAACCGTGGTGCCTGCGGCGCCGCTCAGTTTCTTTTCTGCAAGGGTCTGTCCGGCCTGGTTGATCAGGCGGATGCTGGCCCCGGAGGTCATTTCGCTGCCAAGGCTGACATTCACATAGTCCGTGGCCGGGTTTGGATAAACGCTCACCCCGCTGATCAGGTTCGTACGCACCACTTTGGTGATCGAGTAGCCGATATTGCCATCCCTGTCTACTTCCATAAGCCGGTATTCGTTGACACCGGATGCCGGGGACTGGTCGCTGAAGCTGTAATTGACAGGAGACGCAGAATAACCTTGTGCGGCTACAGTGCCCAGGATCTGCCAATGCGCTCCGTTGTCGGTGCTGCGTTCTACGGCAAAATGATCGGAATTCGATTCCTGTGCCGTGGTCCAGGTCAGATCGACCAGGCCTTTTTCAGATGCGGCGGAGAAACTGGTAAAGTGGACGGGGAGAGTGCCGGAACCATTAAAGGTCTTTACACCTGTCGCAACAGAACCACCCTGAACCGTACCATTCTGTGAGAAAGAGCCATCGGCGTTAAATATTGTTGCCGGACCTTGTCCAACCTGCTTCTGATAAGTACCATTTACGGTAAACACACCATCACGCATGGTTAAGGCTGGGGCGCTTGCATCAATCACACTATTGGTATACAACAGTTTAAGAACCACATTGTCTGCACCTGCCGAGCTGAGAATAAGGTTATTTGAGGTTGCGAAAGTAGATCCGGTGGAGGCCGCGATCACCAGTTTAGCAGGAGCGCTGCCGTCATTCCCGACATTAAAAACGGAGACGCCGGTGAGCATCACATGCGTATCGAGGGTAAGGGTAACACCCGAATTGATAGTAATGGTGCAATTCGGACAATTGGGAGAAGGTCTTCCACTGGCATCCCAGGGGGTTGAAATACCGACGTCACTCCAGTTACCGTCGCGGACGGCTGTAAACTGAGAAAAGGCACCGGTGGAAAAAGCGAATAAAGCAAGCACAGTAGCTGCCAGAGCGTAGACATGTTTCATGGTAACACAAATTTTTACTTAATTGAATGTGGTTTGCGGTAAACCATAGACAATGGATTGAGATAAGCTTTCGGCAGATAAATTGGATTGGATAGGCGTGCAAAAAACCAGGCACACTGCTGTGCAAAAAAAACAAGAATTACTTTAGTGCGGGATTACAAGGGATACGGCTTCAGAGCAATAGTGCGTTACATAGTGGAGTGCCTTTTGGTGCATGAGGCATCGGTCGCGCAACAAAACTAGTAAAAAAACTATGAGCGTCATAGTAAAAAAGCAAAAATTTTTTGAGAATTATTCCCGGGGGGATCAGGCCGGTTCCTCACCGGAGTCTACTTTGTTGATTCCCAGCTTATCCAGAGCGAGTTGGGCGGCTATCTGACTGGCATCCTTCTTATTATAGGCCTTTCCCTGGGCCAGGAGCTCTCCATCGACAACGGCCCCTACGGTGAAGAGCCGGCGGCCCCCTTCGATCCTTTCATCGAGGGTCTCGAATTCAAGGCCTTTTCCGTTCTTATTGGCCCAGCCGTAGAGCTTGTTCTTGTGGTTGATCTCGAGCATCTCGAGGTCGTCCATGAAAAGGTAAGGCTGGACAAGCCTTTCCACGACCCACTGCCGGGTCTTCTCAAAGCCCTTATCGAGATATATGGCGCCGACGATGGCCTCGAGGGTGTTCCCAAAGATCTGACTCATTTTCAGGCTCCCGTCGAATTTGTTGAAATTGCTGATCTTTTTCAGCCCCATTTTTATGGCAATATCGTTCAGCTGGTTGCGGTTGACCATCTTGCTGCGCATCTCGGTGAGAAAGCCCTCTTCTTTATAGGGATATTTCTTGAAAAGAAAATCCGCGACGATGGCGCTGAGAATGGCGTCGCCGAGGTATTCCAGCCGCTCGTTATTCTCGTCCGCACCGTCCTTGACGGATCGGTGGGTAAGGGCCGTACGGTACAATACATCTTTACCCGGGGTAAACCCCAGCACGTTCCGAAGCTGTCTTTTAAATGAAGCGCCAGCGGCGTCGCCTTTTAAGATACGTTCCAGGATTCCCACTTTGACAAGCTACAATTTTTTTGATCCAATAAAAAATAAAAAAGCAGTGGCATCGGCAACAAATGACCGGCATTTACACTCCGCAAGGTTACCCTTATCGGGCGCCCTTCCAAAAGCATCGCACCGGCATATTGCGGCGCGTTCTATGCCAGATATTTCTTCACGATAACGCAAGCGTTGTGACCGCCAAAGCCAAAGGTATTGCTCAGGGCGGCCCTCACGGTCTTCTGTTGTGGTTTCCCGAAAGTAAAATTGAGGCGAGGGTCGAGTTCCGGATCGTCTTCCAGATGATTGATGGTAGGCGGGATCCGGTCATGTACTACGCTCATTACACAGGCGATCGCTTCTACTACTCCGGCCGCTCCCAGGCAATGGCCCGTCATGGACTTCGTGGAGCTGATGTTAACCGAAAAAGCGTGCTCGCCAAAAACATCCATGATCGCTCTTACTTCGGCGATGTCGCCGAGAGGGGTGGAGGTGCCATGTGTATTGATATAATCGATGTCTTCCGGTTTCATGCGGGCATCACGCAGGGCCGCGATCATCACATTCTTGGCGCCAAGCCCTTCCGGGTGTGGAGCGGTGATATGATAGGCGTCCGCAGTTGCGCCGGCGCCGGCGATCTCGCAATAAATATGTGCGCTCCTCGCTATGGCATGTCCCAGCTCTTCCAGCACCAGCACACCGGCCCCTTCTCCCATGACGAAGCCGTCCCTGCACTTGTCGTAAGGCCGGCTGGCGGTCTTTGGATCGTCATTGCGTTCGCTGAGGGCCTTCATGGCATTGAACCCTCCTACCCCCGCCTCGCTGATGACGGCTTCGCTGCCACCGCTGAGGATGATATCGGCCATGCCTAAGCGAATCAGGTTGAAGGCTTCCATAATGGCGTTGGTGGAGGAGGCGCACGCGCTGACTACGGCAAAGTTGGGCCCGCGGAATCCGTGGCGCATGGAGATATGGCCTGCCGCGATATCCAGGATCATCTTTGGAATGAAAAAAGGGTTGAAGCGCGGCGTTCCGTCCCCTTTGGCAAAGTTGATCACTTCTTCCTGGAAGGTGATGAGGCCGCCGATGCCGCTGGCGACGATCACCCCTGCTCTGTCCACATCGATATTGTCCCTGCTGATGCCCGCGTCGGCTACGGCCTGGTCGCTGGCGACCAGTGCTATCTGCGTGAAGCGGTCTATCTTACGGGATTCTTTTTTATCCAGGTATTGAAGCGGATCGAAGTTCTTCAGTTCGCAGGCGAATCGTGTTTTGAATTTCGAGGCGTCGAAAAGGGTAATGAGATCGGCGCCGGAGACACCATTGATCAGTCCGTTCCAGCTATCGTTCAAATTATTACCCACTGGCGTGAGTGCGCCGATGCCCGTAACAACAACTCGTTTCAATTCCATAACAGGTATTCCCCGGAAATTAGTTTAAGGATAAATCCGCCTTTTAAGCCGGCATGCTTGAAAAGGCGGATCAACGCGAAATGTATTGCAGAGAACCGGGTATGCTGGTTACTTTGCGTGTTCTTCCAGGTAGGCGATAGCCTGGCCAACTGTAGTGATGGTTTCCGCCTGTTCGTCAGGAATGGAAATGTTGAACTCCTTTTCAAACTCCATGATCAGTTCGACGGTATCCAGTGAATCTGCGCCGAGATCATTTGTGAAAGAAGCTTCGTTGGTGACTTCTGCTTCTTCTACACCAAGCTTGTCAACTATAATCTTTTTAACCCTTGTAGCGATGTCTGACATTTTTGTAAATTTTAGTTATACGGCTGCAAAAATATAATTTTTGAACTAAACACAACAAACATGGCATTTTTAATTTTTAACAGGGATATTGGTCAGGGCATGGTGTTCGGGGGCATAAGCGCGTATTATGCGGGGATATTTGACCCGTGAGTCAATGCCAGCGGGCCTGTCAGGTGGAATCAGCGTTTTGTCCGGAAGGAGCATTGCCGGTTTTGGGCGTCGAATGGGCTGGAAAAGAATGAGCAAAAGCAGGCGGTTCGCCGGTCCTTATACCATAATAATGTAATATCTGGTATAATCCCTGGTCTGGGTGCCGTTTTTTAGTCAATTTTCATTTTTGGGCGTTAATTGTACCCCGGAATTGGTAAATTTAAATAACTTCGGTCTCCCGGTAGTTAACCCTTATATTAACAGCATGGCACTTAAGATGATAGATCATGGAACGAAGGAATATCTGCAGATGGTGAATTTGCGGAACGAGATCCTGCGCAAACCGCTCGGGTTGAAATTTGAGGCGCCGGAACTGGAAAAAGAGAAGGACGACGTACTGATGGGCGCATATGAGGATGATAAATTACTGGGCTGCTGTCTGCTGACCAGGGTGGATGCGACGACGATCCGGCTGAGACAGATGGCTGTTCCCAACAGCATGCAGGGCAAGGGCATCGGCCGCGCCCTGATGATCTTCGCAGAAAATATCGCCCGCGACCTGGGCTACCGGAAACTCGTCATGCACGCCCGTAAGACGGCCCTTGGCTTCTACCAGAAACTCGGCTACCACGCCAGCGGCGAAGAGTTCGTTGAGGTGACGATCCCACATTATATCATGGAGAAGAATCTGCGGTAGCCGCAGCGGTGCGATGCTTTGCGGCCGGCTAAACGCGTTCGCCCGGTCTACGATGCCGCCGGCGCTTCTGGCGTGGCTGTGACAGCCGCCTTCGGTACTGCAAACGCGCTCATGCGCCGCAGGAATTCCAGCAGCTCCTGCATGGAATGAATATCCTGTACCACGAGGAGGAAATGCTTCCCTGCCTGCTTCAGCTTCGCCTTATTGGTCTGCTTCTGGATAAAGTCCAGGATCAGCCGGAAGACTCCGGACTCGAAATAGGGCGAATCGGGCCGGTTGATGAAATAACCCCGGAGCGTATCCTCTTTCAGGATCATTTTCTCGAATCCCAGTTTTACCGACAGCTCGCGGATCCGGACCGTGTCGAAAAGGTCTTCTACCTGTGAGGGCACCGGGCCAAACCGGTCCGACAGTTCCGTATGGAACAACCGTAGCTCCTCTTCATTCTCGCAGTTGTCCAGACGCGTGTACAAAGACAGCCTTTCGGTGATGCTCTCTACATAACTGTCCGGTATAAGGATCTCGAGGTCCGTATCGATGGTGCAATCCTGCACATAATCGTCTGCCTTGGCGATCTCTTCCTTGAACAGATCCTTGAACTCCGTCCGCTTCAGCTCCTTTATCGCTTCGTCAAGGATCTTCTGGTACATCTCGAAGCCGATCTCGGCCATGAACCCGCTCTGCTCCCCGCCCAGCATATTCCCTGCGCCCCGTATGTCCAGGTCGCGCATGGCGATCTGGAAGCCGCTGCCGAGGTCGCTGTGCTGCTCGAGGGTCTGCAGCCGCTTGCGCGAGTCGGCGGGTAAGGTCGCCAGAGAAGGGGCCAGCAGATAGCAGAAGGCTTTCTTATTGCTGCGCCCCGCCCTGCCCCGGAGCTGATGGAGGTCGCTGAGGCCGAAATGATGCGCGTTGTTGACGATGATGGTATTCACGTTGGGGATGTCCACGCCGCTCTCCACGATATTCGTACATACGAGTACGTCATATTTCTTGTCGATGAAATCCATGATCCTTTCTTCCAGCTCATGGCCTTCCATCTGCCCGTGGGCAAACCCGATGCTAAGGTCGGGACAGAGGCCGCGGATGATGGCGGCCATCTCGGACAGCCCCTGGACCCGGTTGTAGATAAAGAATACCTGCCCGCCCCTCTCCGTTTCATAATAGATCGCGTCGCGGATAAAGTCCTCGTCGTAGCCATGCAGCTCCGTCTGTATCGGCTGGCGGTTGGGCGGAGGGGTGTTGATGATGCTGAGGTCCCTCGCGCCCATCAGGCTGAACTGCAGGGTTCTTGGGATAGGCGTTGCCGTTAGCGTCAGGCAGTCGACGTTCGTACGCAGGGTCTTTATCTTTTCCTTGTGGCCTACTCCGAATTTCTGTTCTTCGTCGATGACGAGCAGCCCCAGGTCTTTATACTTTACTTCCTTGCCGAGCAGGGCGTGCGTGCCGATGATGATGTCTATTTTCCCTTCCTCCAGCCGCTTCAGCGTCTCCTTTTTTTCTTTGGAGGATTTGAAGCGGTTGATATAATCCACGGTGACGGGGAAATCCTTCAGCCTTTCGCTGAAGGTCTTGTAATGCTGGAATGCCAGGATGGTCGTCGGCACGAGCACGGCGCCCTGCTTGCCATCCAGACAGGTCTTGAACGCCGAGCGGATGGCCACTTCTGTCTTTCCAAAACCCACATCGCCGCAGACCAGACGGTCCATCGGGGATGGGGACTCCATATCCTTTTTTACATCGGCGGTGGCCTTGCTCTGATCGGGGGTATCCTCGTAAATAAAGGAGGCCTCCAGCTCCGTCTGCATGTAATTGTCCGGCGAATGGGCAAACCCATGCTGGGCCTTGCGCTGTGCGTAGAGTTTGATGAGGTCGAAGGCGATCTCCTTGACCCTGACCTTGGTTTTTTCCTTCAGCTTCTGCCAGGTGTCGCTGCCCAGTTTGTTGATCCTGGGTATGGTGCCTTCTTTCCCGGTGTACTTGGAGATCTTATGAAGCGAATTGATATTGACATACAGGATATCGCTGTCCCTGTAGATGATGCGTACGGCCTCCTGCAGACGGCCATTGGCCTCGATCTTCTGAAGACCGCTGTAGGTGCCCACTCCATGATCGATATGGGTGACATAGTCCCCGGGCTGGAGTTCCCGCAGGGTGCGCAGGGTGATGGCCTTGCTCTTGTTATAGGCCTGTTTGACCTTGTATTTATGATACCGCTGGAAGAGCTGGTGGTCGGTATAGCAGACTATTTTCAGGTCCTCGTCGATAAAGCCCTCGTGGATGGACAGGGGCACGGGCGTGAAATGGATGTCCGACTTCAGGTCTTCGAAGATCGTGTGCAGTCTTTCCAGCTGGCGGGGGTTCTCTGCGAAGAGATAGACCGCATATTTTTTTGACTCCCAGCTCTTGAGGTCTTTTATGAGCATATCGAACTGCCGGTTGAATGCGGGCTGGGGCCGGGTATGGAATTCAATGGTGAAGGGGGCGGCGGAGGCTATTCCTGCGTCCGGGCCGGCATGGTCCTGGGCGGCATGGCTCGGAGCGGCAGCGGGCGTCTTTGGAGCGGAGGTGAGCCCGAATTCCACGAAGTGGAATCTGCGCAACTTCTCCTCTACATCCGCGGCCGTAACGAACTCATTGAGGCTGACATCCTTTTTTTCGAGTCTGTCCTCATCGTCGGCAGCAGTTCTGGACACGGGAGGCCTGGGGGCCGGTGGCCGGGTTCCGGGACCACTCCCGGCGGATCTGCCGGTGCCTTGAGCCCGTCCGGATGCGGAGGAGCCGGATGCGGAACCCGGGTCGGAAACTTCCCGGACGGAGCCGGATGCAAATTCGGCGAGACGCTCAAGGGCGGCCCGCTGGTTCCCGAGGAACTGGCCCAGGTCCTCTTCCTGGATCAGCAATCTTTCGCGGGTAAACTCCCAGTCCTGCATCCAGATCACCGTGTTTTCGGGAAGATAATCCAGCAGGGAGATCTTCTGCCCCCCGTCGAAGCGGGTCTCTACATTGGGTATGATACTGACCTGCAATAATTTGCGCTCGCTGAGCTGCGTTTCCGGATCGAAGATGCGGATCGAATCGATATCATTCCCGAACAGCTCGACCCGGTAAGGCTTTTCATTTCCGAAAGAATAGATATCGAGGATGCCGCCGCGCAGGGCGAACTGGCCCGGCTCATAAACAAAATCGGTCCGTTCGAAACCGACCTGCACCAGTCTTTCCATGGTGCCGTCGACGTCCAGGGTATCCCCCGTCTTTATATAAATGATATTTCCAGAAAGCGCTTCCGGCAACACCACTTTTTCAAAAAGGGCTTCCGGGTACGTGACCAGGATCTTTTTGGCCACGCGGAGGGTGGTGGCGGAGGAGGCGCCAGAAGGAAAAGCCAGGCGGGTCAGCGCTTCCGTACGGAGCATGACATGGCTGCTGTTCAGCAGACGGTAATTCTTCTTGTTCTTGAAGGAGGACGGGAAATAGAAAATGTCTATGGCCCTGGTCAGGTTCTCCAGCGTATTGTGCAGATAGGCCGCAGCCTCTGCATCCTCGCAGACCACCACATGGTTAAGCTGGCTGCTGATGGAATGCTGAAAAATGGCGCTGATGAGAAAGGATGGAGTGCTCCCGTGCAGGTTCTTACAGACGATCCGTTGTGGGGTGGACAATACAAGCCTGTCCGCCAGTTGAAAAAGGCGGGGGGAATGCAAAAACGATCCGGATAGCACCTCACTGTTCATTCAGACCGCAAAGATAAGAAATAAATACATGAGGGAGGAGATTCGGCGGGTGGCGGGCGGCAGACAAACGGGTGGTCAGTGCGGATGTACGGCGGTTGTTGTCCCCATCAAGCAACCGATAGCGTTAAAAAAACGTAAATTCTAGTAAACAGGCTTATGATCAGATTCTACCCTGCATTCCAGTTCTGTCATTTTTCCCGGCAATACTTCCACGGGGGCGATATTGTTCTTCTCATCCATCCGGCTGGCATAGAACAGGTCACCCTTTTTGGTAAAGACAGAATAACGCCCCGGAGGCAATAACACGTTGAAATACCCTTTATCATCCGTATCCGCCACCCTGACCAGCGCCGTATTTACCGCTGTGTACCAGGGGGACTGACCCTGCCGGACTACCTGGCCGGTGTTTGTCAATCTGAATATATATAGTACGGATCGTATGCCAGTGCCGTGATGAGAAGAGGGTTTGCGGCTGGGAGAGGGCATCTGGTTACCCGAGACGGAGTAAACATAGCCTTTGATGCCTGTGCTGTCCTTTGGGGATGCTGACGGCTGTGGGGAAGCAAAAAAGGCCGTGACGAGAAGGATTGTAAGCATCGGGAACCCCCTGAAATTTAGTCTGACTGAAGTTATCATAAAAAGGTATATAAGTCCATAAAAACATTAATTTTAAGAACGATTTAAAATACGTGTATGAATATAAGCAGGTTTGCCCCCTTATCCGTTTTCGTCCTCCTTTTGCTGGCCGCCGGGACCGTCCGTGCGCAGGTAACGACCAACAGTGCGGTGTTACAGAAAGTCAGTCAGCAAAGAGCATTGCAGGCCAGGGACTTACGCGCCAGGCTGGTTTCCCTCGCCCGGCAGAAAGGCTGGTCGCTGACGATCCACAACAAAAAAGGGCGCGCTGCTTACCTGGCCGGGGTCGATCCGGTTGGCAATCCTTTATACACGACTACGACCGATAATATTATTTCCGCGGCGACGATCCGGACCAACCAGCTCTGGCAGGGCGGCGCCTCGGGACTCAACCTGAACGGCAGCTCGGCCAATGTAAAAGGCAGGATTGCCGTCTGGGATGAAGGGCTGGTAAGGCCCACCCATGTGGAGCTTATCGGCAGGGTGATCCAGCCGGATGCCTCCCCGACCATCAGCGACCACTCCACGCACGTCGCGGGCACCATGATCGCGGCCGGCGTCAATCCCCTTGCCAAGGGTATGGCCTTTGGCGCACAGCAACTGCAGGCTTATGATTTTGACGACGATGAAACGGAAATGATGGCCGCCGCCGCCGGGGCGAACGGGATACTGGTCTCCAGCCATTCTTATGCGACGATCGCCGGATGGTACCAGAACAGCGATCAGAACAACCGCTGGGAGTTCTGGGGAAATTTTGGCGACACCGTGGATTATAAATTCGGATATTACGACCAGGATACCCAGATCTGGGATTCCATTGCCTATAACGCCCCCAACTATCTTATTGCCAAGGCGGCTGGGAACAACCGGGGTGAGACCGGGCCTGCCGTTGGATCTCCCTATTTCCGGTTCAACGCCACCCATACGATGGCCGCTGCCGGCAACAGGCCTGCGGGCATCAGCAACAACGACGGCTACCAGATCATCTCCACCTATGGTGGCGCCAAGAACATCCTTACTCTGGGGGCAGTGAACCCGATCCCGGGTGGGTATATCAAGCCCTCAGAGTAAGTGCTCGCGGATTTCAGCAGCTGGGGGCCCACCTCCGACGGCCGTATCAAGCCGGATGTGGTTGCGGATGGGGTGAACGTATTATCGAGCATCGGCACCGCGGACAACGCGTATGATATCTACAGCGGCACCTCCATGGCCACTCCGGCTGCGGCGGGTTCCGTATACCTGTTACAGGAATATTATTCCCGTCTGCATGGCGCATCGACCTTTATGCGGAGCGCCACGCTGAAAGGGCTGGTCATCCACACGGCCGATGAGGCGGGTCCCAGTCCCGGCCCGGACTATCAGTATGGCTGGGGGCTGATGAACTTACAGAAAGCGGCCGCCGTCATCACTTCCGATACGGGCGCAGCAAGGGAACAGATGATCCTTGAGAACCTGCTGCCGCATGGTGGCCTCGAAGGGGACTCTATCGTCGTGGTGGCTTCGGGCAAGAGCCCGCTGACGGCTACCCTCACCTGGACCGACCCTCCTGCCGTCCCAAATACGGCCAATCTTTTCGATACCACGCGCAAGCTGATCAACGACCTGGATCTCCGGATCGCCGAATTTCCCGGCAGCACCATCTATAAGCCCTGGATCCTTAACCCAGCCAATCGTCCGGCTGCGGCCACTACGGGTGATAATGTCCGGGACAACGTGGAAAAAGTGGAGCTTGGCTCCGCCACCGTCCCCGGCAAGACCTACCGGGTGATCGTCACGCATAAAGGAACGCTGGCGCGGGGATCGCAGGCCTATTCGCTGATCATCGGCGGCGTGGGTGGTACGGCCTATTGCGCATCCGCCAGCAGCGGTGCGCCCGGTACCCGCATCGACTCGGTGCTCGTGGGCAGTCTGCACAATGTAAACGCGGCCGGATGTATGACCTACAGCGACTTCACTACTGTCGTAGCTCCCGCCCAGCTCGCCATCACCCAGATCCTGCCCATCAATATCGGGTACAGCGTCTGCAGTGGCGGTGCAGCGGCCAATAAAGTATTTACGGTATATATCGACTATAACAATAACGGCAGCTTCGCCGACGCCGGAGAAATGGTCTGGCAGAGCGCGGTGATCAATGGCACCAACGGCACCGTTACCGGCAGCGTCACCATTCCTTCTACCGTCACGCTGGGTACGACCACGCGCATGCGGGTCATTGCCGAAGAGACCGGTACTCCAACGGCCGTAACACCTTGTGGCAGTTATGGACCTGGCGAGACGCAGGATTATACGGTGAAGTTCATCGCCACCGGCAACGATGTCGGCGTTTCTCAACTGGAATACCCCACGCTGACCACCTGCGCCAGCGATTCGCAGCTGGTTGCGGTCCATATCCGCAATTACGGCACCGCCACCCAGACCAGCGTACCGGTGACAACGGTCGTACGGAATGGCGCTACCATCGTCGCCACGCTTACCGCCACCTGCAAGGATACCATCGTGGCCGGCGGAGACGTGGTCTTCACTTATCTCAGCAGCTTCCCATCCGTCGCGGGAGCCACTTATACCTTCACCAGCCAGACGACCCTCGCAGGCGATCTGAATACGGTGAATGATTCCAACAGGACGACCTTGTCCGTAAGCGCCGGCGCCAGCAGTATCACGGGCACGGCGGTGATCTGTCCCTCATCGGGCGCTGTATTGAAGGCTAATACGACGGGCAACGATCTGGCGCTCTGGTACACCAGCGCGACGGGTGGCACCCCTGTCGCCGCGGGCAGCAATACCACCACTACGACCGTCCCTGCAAACAAGACCTATTACCTTGGTGTGAACGATCTCAACGCCAAGGCCGGACTAGCCAGCAAGCTGAGCATCACCGGCGGGGCCGGGGCTTATTTCGGGTTCCATGGGAATTATATCAATGTAACGACCAGCGTGCCGCTCACCATCGAGAGCGCGAAGATGTATATCGGCTACCCGGGTAAGATCACCTTCACCCTGGCAACGCTGGGAACTACCAGCAGCACGGGCTATACCTATTTCCCCATGTACACGACGACGGTAGACGCGGGAGCCACGGTCAGCAATCCGCAGCCTGGCCAGGTCAATGTTTCGGCTGACAACGGCGATCTGGGACAAAACTTTATCCTCAATATCCCCGTACCCACTCCAGGCGATTATATCATCATCATCGACTGCGATAATGCCACCACCTTTGTGAATGTTCGCGGCTCGCCGCTTGCCTATCCGTTCACGCTTCCCGGAATATTCTCCATCACGGGGGATAATCTCAGCGACGGAGTGCCGGCCGATAGCCTGACCTTCACAAAGAAAGTGTATTATCCATTTTATAATATCGGTCTCCGCCTCGCCGGTTGTCCCGGACCGAGAGTGCCGGTCGTTGGCACCTCGCCAGCTTTGCCAACAATCTCGCTGAACGGGAATGTATTCACCAGCAGCGCGGACAACGGCAACCAGTGGTACAGGAGCGACAATCTGCTCCCCGGAGCCGTGAACAAGACGGATACCGGGATCTATTCCGGTGTGTACAAGACGATCGTTTCCGATGCTTCGGGATGCTTGCTTACTTCCAACCAGATAAATTTCGTGTCCACGGGTGTTGTGAATGTCAACGGGACGGAGATCGGGCTGAAGGTATCGCCGAACCCGAATAACGGGGTGTTCCAGCTGGATTTCTATCTGGATGACCTCGACGATCTGTCTGTCAGGCTGATCAATACGCTGGGACAGGATGTCTATACGGCCAGCTATGCGAATTTTGTCGGGCAGTTCTCGCAGCAGGTCGACGCCGGGAATCTGGCGGCTGGCATGTATGTGCTGAAGATCCAGCATGGCAGCAAGACCTATGTGAAAAAGATCCTGGTGAAAAGATAGGCCAGGAAGTCTTGGGTCCGATGCGGTCGCGCGGATAACCGATGCCGGTGCGTTGCTAAAAAGATAAGTTCGGTGCGGGAGACCGTGCGGATAAAAAAATATATATATTAGCAGGATATAAATTTATCCGCATGTTGCAACCTTGGCAAACAGGTAAGGTCATACGCATTGAGAATGAGACTTCACAGACCCGTCGTTTCTGGATAGAGCTGCCTTCTTTAGCATCCTTTGATTTCAAACCGGGACAGTTCGTCACGCTGGACCTCCCGATACACGAGAAGCCGAACAAGCGGGTGCGCAGCTATTCCATCGCATCCTGGCCCGACGGGACCAATGTCATCGAGCTGGTGATCGTGTTGCTGGAGGACGGGGCCGGGACCCATTATTTATTCAACGAAGTAAGTGTCGGCAGCGAGCTGACCCTCCGCGGTCCGCAAGGGGTCTTTGTGTTGCCGGAGAAAATAGAAAAAGACCTTTTCTTTATCTGCACGGGCACCGGCATCGCTCCTTTCCGGGCGATGAGCCACCATCTTTTAAATCACTCCTTGCCGCATCAGGACATCTATCTGATCTTCGGCTGTCGTCAGTTCGGCGATGCGTTGTACAGGGGTGAGCTGCATGAGCTGGCCGCGCGGCTGCCTGGCTTCCATTATATTCCGACCTTTTCGAGGGAGACGCCCGGAGATGTGGCGGTGCGGACGGGATACGTCCATGCTATCTATGAGGAGATCTGCCAGGGCAAACAGGGCAGAGATGCTTCGGGAGCGTTGCCGCCGGCTTCGTTCTTTTTATGCGGATGGAAGAATATGATCGATGAGGCCAAACGACGTATCCAACTGCTGGGATATGACCGCAAGGCGATCCATCAGGAATTATATGGATAATCGAGGAGGGGGGTGTCGAAGCAACCCCGACGAAGGTTACGAACGAGTTCCAAACGGCGTTTGGGATGAAGTTCTTGTGCGGGACGCGGTGCGGTCTGCGGGATCGGCGCGATGATTACTTCGACGCCTTTTCTTTGGAGCTGTCTTTGCTTCCGCTGATCTTCATCGGAATGACAGGAATGGACTGATCTTTCTGAAGGTCCGGCATTTCCAGCTCCTTCAATTTATTTTCCATCTTTACGTAGATCTTTTGCAACTCGAGGATTTCTGCATGGCTGCTCATCATGTCTGTTTCCAGCTGCCGGATCCTTGAGCGGCTTTTTGCGAGCTTCATCCTGCCAACGGAGTATCCCACCACGGCAGCCAGCAAACCAACGACAAACAGAATTATAGGGTTAAAGACGAACTCTAATGTAAACATCTCAAATAAAATTATGGTTCTGAAAGGACTAAAAACTGGCTTTTCTTGCGAAAATTGCGAAAGGTTTTTCAGGCAGCTGGATCCCGGATACTGCTCCCAATCCGGACTCAATACGAATGTAAGAGTAAAAGTCGGAAGAAAAAACTAAGAAATACGCTTATTTATCATTTCTCTGATCGCGTCTATCGCTACCCGCTCCTGCTGCATATTATCGCGGTAGCGGACAGTGACCGTACGGTCCTCTTTGGTCTGATGGTCGATGGTGACGCAGAAGGGGGTGCCGATGGCGTCCATGCGGCGGTAACGCTTGCCGATAGTGTCTTTTTCCTCATAGAAGCAGCGGAAATGAGGCTTGCATTCCTCCATAAGCTCACGGGCTATTTCCGGCAGGCCATCTTTTTTGGTAAGCGGCAGAACGGCAAGCTTTATCGGGGCCAGCCTGGGCGGAAATTTCAGGACTACCCGGCTATCGGCTTTTTCGGGGGTGCTCAGGTCTTCTTCCAGATAAGCCTCGGAAAGCACCATCAGCACGGTGCGGTCCAGTCCGACAGACGTCTCGATAACGTATGGAATATAATTCTGATTTATCTCGGTGTCGAAATACTGCTGTTTCTTCTTGCTGTATTCCTGGTGGCTCTTCAGATCGAAATCGCCACGCGAATGAATGCCTTCGACCTCCTTGAAACCAAACGGGAATTCGTATTCGATGTCACAGGCGGCTTTGGCATAGTGGGCCAGCTTGACATGATCGTGAAACCGGTATTTTGCCTGCGGAATACCCAGACCCAGATGCCAGGCCATGCGCCACCCCTTCCATTTTTCATACCATTCCTCTTCCGTTCCGGGACGGATAAAGAACTGCATCTCCATCTGCTCGAACTCGCGCATACGGAAGATGAACTGCCGGGCCACGATCTCATTGCGGAAGGCCTTGCCGATCTGGGCGATGCCAAAGGGGATCTTCATGCGTCCCGTTTTCTGGACATTCAGGAAGTTTACGAAGATGCCCTGTGCCGTCTCGGGGCGCAGATAGATCTCGCTGGCGTCTTCGGCCACGCTGCCTAACTGAGTGGAAAACATGAGATTGAACTGCCGGACATCGGTCCAGTTGGATGTGCCGCTGACCCCGCATTTTATTTTACGGTCCATGATCAGTTGTTTGAGCCCTTCGAAATCGCTGGCGGCCAGGAGCCGGTCCATCTCGCTCTGGAGCGCATCGGCGGCGGCCTGATCACCCGCTGCGGCCAGTTCGTCGATCCTTGCTTCTATAAGGTGGTCGACGCGATAGCGTTTCTTACTGTCCTTGTTGTCGATCATCGGGTCGCTGAAATTATCGACATGGCCGCTGGCCTTCCAGGTGGTGGGGTGCATGAATATAGCGGCATCGATGCCAACGATATTTTCCTGCAGCTGGGTCATGCTCTTCCACCAGTGGTCCTTTATATTTTTCTTCAGCTCGCTGCCATACTGGCCATAGTCATACACCGCGCTCAGCCCATCGTAGATCTCGCTGGAAGGAAAGACAAATCCATATTCTTTGCAATGCGAAATGATCGCCTGGAACCTGTTGTTATCATTTGCCATAAGAGGGCAAAGATACGCTGCAAGCTACAAGCGACAAGCTGGAAGCGGCTTTTTTTATTACTTTTGGCGGGCCGCGGGCTTGATGCCTGAGGCATGAAGCTATGGCCAATCCGATCCGATTTAAAGAACGGAATACCCCGCTGCTCGAAAGATTCGGGGTCTACTACCTGAACCTCTTCCGGAAAAAAGATCTTACGCACCATGCCTTCGATCTCTCCGATGCCGTGCTCACCTCCACCGTTAGCCGCATTTCTGCAAAAGGGATGCTCCTTTCGGCCCTCGTTGGGGCGGTATGTGTCTGGCCTACCGTCTGGACCGGGGTGCTGAAACAGGATGACCCCTGGATCGTCCAGTATGCCTGGACGGGCGCCGTGACCCTGGTCTCGATCCTTGTGGAATTTTATCTGTTGTTCGTCATTGCGCTCAAGGCGGTGCATGAAGTAAGCGAGCTGATCAACATGCGCGCACATGCCGGGGGTGTCATGGGCGCGGCGGAACCGTTTGTTGCGGCTTCCGCGAGCGGGGGCAGCGGAGCCAGGCCTGCGGGCGCAGGCCAGGAAGGCCTCACGGACGCGAAGGATTTTTTGCAGAGCGGCCCCTTCAGCATCACCAATATCCTTTCGAGGGCGGCGCTGGAGCTGCACGATCCCGAACTCCATATCCTTGGGATCGATCCTTTCAAACGCGTCTCCAAAAAGAACCTGCTGCTGCTGGGACTGCTGTATAAATGCAAGATCATCCTCACCAATTTCATCGCCAGATGGCTGCTGCTGCATACGATCGGGCCGACGGTGGGCGGGGTTGGAGGCGTAGGCGGCTTTTCCATCTACTATATCGCGCTGCCCGTGGAATGTTTCTGGAATGCGCTGGTGATCCGCCGGGTAGTGAGAGAGGCGCGCCTGCGGCTCTTTGGTTTTGCCTTGTGCAACCGGGTGGCGGACCAGATCCTTGCAGAGCGGGCATTACCTCAGTTGTCGGAAGAAGGGAGATATGGTTGCCTGCGGGCCATCGGCAATGCGGTGGTGCTGGCGCGGAACTATCATCCCAATATGATCGTGCTGTTGTTACGCATCCAGCATCTGCTGCACCTGAATAAGGACCATCATTATGACGATTGGGGGCTGTTCCTCGGATGTCTCCGGAAAGTGAGCGTGCGGGAGCGCTGGTTCCTGCTGAACCTTTTTACCATCGCCGCGGCCTTCGACGGCAGGATCTCGAGACTGGAAGCGGTGAATATGAAGGATGCCTATGGTCCCGACTATGAACGTTACCTCCCAGGCTGATGCAACTCACGGAGCATCTGCGGGAGGGAAGGCTGAATGCGGCGGCGGAGCTGTGCAAGATCGATTTTACGGTGGGGTGAATGGTCGCCTGCTGCGACCAATGGACAGCCGGGGATGGAGCGCTGGTTTGGCGACCGGCATGGGCTGGCGGCGCCTGGGCAATCCAGCCCCCCCATTTGTTCGTATCTTAGTCTGGGCAATGAAAAAAGTAAGCCGGATGCAACGCTGGCCGCATGCGCTAAAATTTTACATGAACTTCAATCGCATCCATATAGCCGGGGTTGTCCTGCTGATCCTTTTCCACTTCGTACAGCCTGCAAGGGCCCAGCGCGTTCTCAATGGGAATGTAACGGATGCCGTCAGCAGGCAACCGCTGGAAGGCGTCACGGTCCGGCTTATGCCCCGAGAAATGACCGGCACCACGGACGCATCGGGTAATTTTAATTTCAGACTTCTTGCGGCCCTGCCCGGCAAGCCACAGGAGCCCGTTGATTTCCTCGTATTCACCTCCATCGGATACAGCGAAAAGACCATCTCTCTTCCGGATCTTAAAAATCTGAATTATCATATCGCGCTCAGCGCCCAGGACATCGAACTGAACACGGTGACGGTGTCTTCGCACCCCGGTGATCAGTACAAGCCCATCAGCAAAACGGATATCGCTATGCGCGGTGTCAATAATTCCCAGGAAGTCCTCCGCATCATACCCGGCATCGTCATCGGGCAGCACCAGGGGGGAGGCAAGGCGGAGCAAATCTTCCTGCGGGGGTTCGACGCTGACCACGGCACCGATTTCAGAGAGGACGTGGATGGATTGCCCATCAATATGGTATCTCATGCACACGGTCAGGGGTTTGCCGACAGCCATTTCATCATCCCCGAAACCATCGCCAGCGTTGATTTTAAGAAAGGGCCCTATACCGTCTCCAAAGGAGATTTCTGTACGACGGGCTTTGTCGATTTCAATACGAAAAGCTCCCTGCCCAACAACAGCATCAAGCTGGAAGGGGGCATGTTCAATACCTGGCGCGCCCTCGGCATGTTCAATCTGCTGGGCCAGAAAGCCCGGGACCGGCAGCAATCCTGGTATGTCGCCTCGGAATACCGGTACTCGGATGGTTATTTCGACAATCCGCAGCATTTCAAACGGTTCAACCTGTTCACCAAATACAACGGCAAGGTCTCGGAGCACAGCTGGCTCACGGTCTCGGCCACCAGCTTCTGGAGCAAATGGGATGCATCGGGTCAGATCCCCGGCCGGGCGGTGTCGGAACATCTTATCGGATTCTACGGCGCCCTCGATCCCTATGAAGGCGGCGTCACCTCGCGGACCAATATCAATGCACAACTGACGACGTCCAGCCGGAACGGCGATCTTTTCAAAAACCAGGTGTATTACTCCAACTATCATTTCGATCTCCACACGAATTTCACGTTCTTTCTCGTGGATACGCTGAACGGGGACGAGATCCGGCAAAAGGAAGGCAGGGACCTTTTCGGATACAACGGCAGCTATCTGCACACCGGCTATACCGGGTCCACAAAATGGGTGACGGAGGCGGGTCTGAACCTGCGCACCGACCTCACCCATAATTCCGGACTGTCGCATACCGTGGACCGGTTCACCACGCTGCAACAACTGAAGCTGGGAGACATCAGCGAGACCGATGTCGCACCTTATGCGGGTGAAACGATCACGTTCAATGACCGGTTCAGCGTCAATGCGGGTCTCCGGTTCGACCAGTTCCATCATCAATACCACAACAACCTGGCCGGCGATACCACCCTGCCGGGGACCGGCACTTACCGGGCGGATGCCTATACGCTCAGTCCCAAGCTTAACCTTTATTATCACCTGAATGATAAGACTCAGCTCTACCTGACCACGGGGCGTGGCTTTCATTCCAACGATACCCGGGCGGTGGTCGTGGAGAAGGGCAGCGCTGTCCTGCCGGCTGCCTACGGGGCCGACCTGGGAACGGTCTTCAAGCCGTTAAAGAACCTGATCATCAACGCATCCCTCTGGTATATCTATCTCGAACAGGAATTTGTCTACAGCGGGGATGGGGGCGATATTTCGTTTAACGGGAAGACACGCCGGGTGGGCTTCGATTTTTCCGGAAGATACCAGCCCGTCAGGTCCCTGTATGTCGACGTGGACCTGAATTATGCGCATGGACGCGCCATCGGTGATCCAAAAGGAGCAGACTATATTCCCCTTGCGCCTGTCTGGACCAGCACAGGGGGCATTACCTGGACGAACAAGAACGGATTCAACGGCAGTCTCCGCTACCGGTATATCGGGGACAGGCCGGGGAATGAAGCGTACAGTCTGACGGCTGTCGGCTATTTTATTACCGATGCCGTCATCAATTACTCAAAGCCCGGGTACGAGATCGGTCTGGTGATCAATAATGTGCTGAACAGAAAATGGAAGGAAACCCAGTTCGACACCGTTACCCGCCTGAAGGGCGAGGCACATGCGGTCGACGAGATCTGTTTTACGCCAGGTACTCCCTTTGCGGCCAAACTGAGCCTGACGGTGAATTTCTGAGGGCCCGCTATTACCCAACGGCGAATTGCGTCGCCCTGCTGTGAATTTTTGCCACCCAACTGCGAATTTCCTCCGCCTGACGGTAAATTTCTGATCGAAATATTTGCGTCCCGATCAATTTTATGCCGACTATTTACGTAAGTTGGTATAAAGTTGATCATGTTTAAGTATATGACTATCCGGGTACTCGTTCTCTCCTGCTGTCTCGTATTTGTCCTCTCCTGCCGGAACGGCAATGAAAAGTTGATCGACCCCGATTTTGCGGACAGTCTTATCCATCACTATCATTTGCCGGCCACTATCCTCGCCAATGAGCAGGAGATGCAGTTCTGGAAGAACCGGATCGATCCCAAAAACCCCGGCATGGTCAATGAATCCAAATATGCGGCCACGCTGATCGCAAGGTTTCACCAGCTTGGGGACATCCGGGATGTGAAAATGGCCGACAGCATCCTGCGAAGGACCGATACGCTGTTCCATCATAAAGAAGCGGGCCTCAATCTTTCACTGGTGGGCTATTCCATTTTACAACACCGCTTCACCGAAGCAGACAGCTTCCTGCTGAAGGCAAAGGCCATCGGTCTTAAAAGATATGAATGGCTTACCGCGCTGTTCGATGTGAGCTTCGAGATGGGGCGGTATGACAATGCTAAGATCGCGCTGGGCCAGCTGAAGGCCGATGCCGACTATGGCTATTATTTCAGACGCGCGAAAATAGATCACCTCAACGGCTCGCTGGACAGCGCTGTCGCGGCGATGCTGAAAGCCAGCGGGCTTGCCGGAAACAGTCTTTATCTGAAACAGGTGGCCCTCTCGAATGCCGCCGATCTCTATATACATGCCGGCATGCTGAAGGAGGCGAGAGACCTTTACCAACAATGTGTCCGGATGAACAGCGCCGACTTCCACAGTATCACGGGGCTGGGCTGGATCGCGCTGGTGCATGACAAGAACGATAGTCTGGCGCAACAGCTTTTCCAGCTGGTGCAATCGAATAATAAGCTGCCCGACCCCTTGTTCAAACTGGCGCAGGTGGCGGATGCGCAGAGCAACGAGCTGGTGCAGACGGGATATGCCGGCGGGTTTTCCGAGGCGGCTACCGCTCCCGTTTATGGGAATATGTACAATAAGTATCTGATCGAGCTGTTCACCGGCATCCTGAAAGAACCCGATCTGGCGGTGACGGTCGCGAAAAGGGAACTGGACAACCGCGCCACTCCACAGACCTGGTCCTGGTATGCCTGGAGCCTGGTGAAGACTGGTAAGAAGGATGAGGCCTATAAGGTGTTCCAGGAGCATGTGTCGGGCCAACCCCTCGAAGGGCTGGAGCTGTACTGGATGGGCAAGCTGATGCAGGAAATGAACAAAGGATATAATGCCACGGAATTCTTCAGGGCGGCCTGGAAAAATAAATACGATCTCAGTCCGGGCATGGTGAGGGATCTGGAGAAAATGGATCTGTAGCCTGGGTCAGGAGCGATGATCCTGGGCCCGCTGTGGCGCTTCTTCGCATCTCCGGCTGCGACATCGCGCCGGGCCCGTACTAAAAAAAGATCCTTTGCACGGTCCAGTATGCGGCAATAAGCGCAATAAGCGCCGACAGCGGTATGACGATCGCTGTCCGGTAATACGGCTTCCTGCCAAACCATCTGGCGAGCAGGAGCCAGGCCAGCAGAATAACGGTCAGTTGTCCCAGCTCGACGCCCACATTGAACATCACCAGCGAGAGCAGATATGCATTCTGTGGCAATCCCAGCTGCCCCAGCGCGCCCGCAAAGCCCAGTCCATGCACGAGCCCGAACAGAAATACCACACCGATGCGGGAAGCCTTCAGCCGGGGAGAGAAAATATTTTCCAGCGCAACGTACATGATCGACAAAGCGATAAGCGGCTCGATTATTTTTGCGGGAACGCTGATCAGATGATACATCGCCAGCCCCAGCGTGACGGAGTGGGCGATCGTAAAGGCGGTAGCCTGCCACAACACGGGCTTGAGCTTTGGACTCAGCAGGAAGAGGCTCATCACGAAGAGGATATGATCGAACCCCAGGGGCAGGATATGCTGATAGCCCAGCTGCAGATAGATAAGGGCCGCATCCGTCCTGGACATCTTCTCCAGCTCGCCGACGATGACATGCGCCCATAAAGGCTGGCTCAGCAGGAGGGTCAGCAGCAGCAAGCCTGCGATCCTGCGATAAAAAAGGAATTTATTCATTGCTCTGTGAAAAAATGATCTGCACAAATTAAATAAACAAAAAAACCGGAAAGGAAAAACCGGGGACTGGCCCCGGTTTTATATCATCACTCCCTTCGGTCACCAACGCTTTGCCTGTTCGAAGACATCGTTGTCCTACCATGGAGCCGCCTCATAGGGGAAGCTGGTCAGGAACGTCTTGTCATTCGCCGGCACGTGGTCATCCGTGAGCGTTGGATTGGATGTTCCAGCCGGTCCGCCGAAGATCAGCAGCAATTCCGTATGGATAACGTCATCCGACAGGTTACGACCGGTGAGTACATTCGTACCATCGAAGAAGGTCGTTGTTCCGCTGGCGGATACGTTCAGCACATCGGTAGCCAACAGGCCGGTGAACTGGTCTGCCGTCAGGGTCAGTGCATTGGTGGTATAACCTGTGTTCAGGGCCAGTAATTTGGTCTTGAACTTTGCCAGATAGGCCGCGCTCATCGCGGAAGGGATCGTTGCATTGAAATTATCCTTATCGGCTGTGGCAACAAACACGGTGGCAACAGCCGGGCGTCCAACTTCATCACCGCCCATATAATAGGAGGGGGGTGTGGGAGTTGGATTGCTATCTTTCTTACAGGACGCGCCTGCAATCACTACGATGGCCGCGGCTAAATATAGATTCGTGAATACTTTTTTCATGGTTGTTATTTTTAAAAATCAATTTATATGATCAGATCTTCTTTTTGGTCTGCGCCCAGACATTGAACTTACCGCCGGTGGGTGTTCCCAGTAAGCTTTTTGGAACTTCCACGACCAGGCCCATTACGTTGGTACCTGCAAATGCATCTTTCCCGGGGTTGTTAAAGCCCGTTGCCGTGCCTGCGATGATCTTGTGATACTGGTCGAGGTCAAAAAAGAAGGGATCGTCACGTGGGCCTGCGAAGACCTGCATTCCGTTGGATCCGGTTGCCACTGTCGGAGAAGCTGCGCCATAAGCGGTAACGGCCACCGTCGCTGTCACCGGTCCTTCCAGCGTGCTCTTCAAGCCGGTAGAAGAAGGAGCTACGGGTCCATAGAATTTCATGTTGGCGCCATCATAAACAGCCTGGATCACGAGGTCTTCCACATTGTCTCCCGTCTTGTCGATGTTGATTACGATGAGTGTGTTAGGGTCGAATTTCGCCGCGCCGGTCGCTGAAGGCGCGAGCAGACCCTGTGTGTTGACGGCGAACACCAGGTTGTTGGCGTTGGCTCCCTGAAAGGCATACAGGTCAGTGATGTCCGTAGACTGACCTGTGACGGCGGGTGCGTCGATATGGTCCGAAGCCCATATGATCCCGCCTGTTAAGACGGCTGCTATCGTTGCGATGACGATAATTTTTTTCTTTTGCATTTTTTAATTTTAAGACGTTAATAGTAATAATCAGGTAAGCTATATACGAGGGAGTTCCTGCATGGGATTTAATTTCTCTGAATAAGTTGAAATCTGCATGATCCCAGTCTGCGCAATTCCCGCCTCATTTTGGGGAGGAGATAATATTGTACGATATTCGTTTTTTGACGCAAAAAATTCTGGATGTTGCACATAGAAAAATACATCGGCTTACTGGCTGGCATAGTGATCGGCAGCGCTCAGCTTATTTATCTGCTCAATACCATAAAGAGGAAGATCAGACCCAGCGTACTTTCCTGGATCGGATGGGCCTGTCTGATGGGGACGAGCCTCATCTCACAGGTTGCGGGCAAAGGATGGCAATGGAGCATGACGGGGATCCTTTGTTCGACCATCGGATGCTTTGCTATTGCGGCAACCGCTTTTTTCAGTAAGAATTTTTCGTTCCGGAAGAGTGATCTGAGTTTCCTGATCGTCGGGTTGTTGTGTATCGGCATTTATCTTTTATCCGACAGTCCCTGGGTAACGACGATATTCGCAGTCGTCGCCGATGCCGTGCTGGGTATACCGACGATCAGAAAAGCCATCCGGAATCCAGCGACGGAAAGATCGGTCGCCTGGATGCTCGGCGTCGTCTCCTCTTCACTGGCGCTGATCATCTGCCTGCATCACGACCCGATCTATGTGTTATTTCCCGGCTATCTGTTCCTCTTTAACGGGACTATGGTCTTTCTTACCAGGATAGCGGGGCATGCGGCAAGCCGTGTTGCCGGCGGGTAAGGCTTGCGGAGCGATTATATCGTGCATAAGATCCACGGGCGGGTATTGCAGCATATCAAGGTTTGCGCGGAGCGCATTGCGAAGACCCGATCCTGCGCTTTCACCCTCCGAAAAAGATTATTTTTGAATTCACAAGTTCAGTAATTTTGTTTTTCTTCCACTTTAATAATTGATGATATTCTTTGGTAAACAAAGTGCCAATTGATAGCCGTTTTTTCCGGCAGTCTTAAATCATTGTTCTAAACTTGTAAAATTATTTTATGGAAGGGAATGGTAATATAATTTTCTATCAGCCAGATGCGGCTGATTCTCGGATCGAAGTTAAACTAGAAAATGAATCTCTCTGGCTTTCCCTAAACCAGATTGCCTCACTATTTGAAAGAGATAAGTCTGTGATATCTAGGCATTTAGAGAAAATATATCGAGACGGGGAGCTTGACAAAAATTCAACTGTTGCAATAAATGCAACAGTTCAGAAAGAGGGAAAAAGGGCAATCACCCGTGATATCGAATTTTACAATCTGGATGCAATCCTATCAATAGGCTATCGTGTCAATTCAGTCCGGGGCACCCAATTCCGGATCTGGGCTAATCAAATACTTAAAGAATATCTTGTCAAAGGATATACGATTGACAAAAAGCGTTTTCAGGATCAATCCCGTCAACTGGAAGAACTGAAGCAAACCGTTAAGTTACTGGGAAATGTTATTGCAACAAAAAAACTGAATTCAGATGAAGCAACAGGATTATTAAAGGTAGTTACCGACTATGCCTACGCGCTCGACATTCTGGATCAATATGATCATCAGATCCTTGAAATACGATCAACCACATCCGATGAATCATTCCAGATTACTTATCAGGAGGCAAAGAAAGCCATCAAGGGGTTAAAAGACAAATTTGGAGGCAGCACATTATTCGGAAATGAAAAAGATGAATCATTCCAAAGTTCTCTGGCGGCGATTTATCAAACTACTAGTGGCAAGGATGTCTACCCAAGCGTGGAAGAAAAGGGTGCCCACTTACTGTACTTTGTAGTTAAAAACCATTCTTTTTCGGATGGAAATAAACGTATCGGAGCCTTTCTTTTTGTATGGTTCCTCGAAAAGAACAATATATTATATCGGCTGGATACCTCCAAGAGGATAGCAGATAATGCATTGGTGGCGTTAACATTAATGATCGCGGAAAGCAAGCCGGAGGAAAAGGATATGATGGTTAAGGTAGTGGTGAATCTGATCAATCTCAAAAATTGATGACCGGAGAAGGCCTTACTTTAAAGGAGGAATTTACGCGATCGCCTCCCTGATCAGTTTTTCCACCCCCGCCATCACGCGGATCAGCTCATCGGGCAGCGCATACCGGTCCTGCAGATAAACAAAGCTGTTATAGCTCAGCCATGTCCTGCCATTGTCATCCTCCCAGGCCAGCGCCTTGAGCGGCAGATCGAGTGCGGCGAGCGGTGTCTTCGCCATTATTGGTACGCCGGCCTTGGGATTCCCAAAGATCAGTAGCTGGATGGGTCGCAGGGACAGGCCGGCTTTCTGAGCCTCGGTCTGTTGATCGATGCGCGTGTAAACGGTGACGCCGTGCGCACGAAGCGCCGTCTCCAGCTTGTCGATAGTCTGTGCGACGGTATAGATGCTAGGTATGCTGATGATGCCGGTATTTTTGTCCATGGATTTTTTATTGAAAACTCATTTCTCAAAAACCACACGATCACTACCCGCGCCCAGTCTGGTCAGTGTCTCCTGCAACACGGCGATCATTTTGTCGGGACCACAGAGGTAGAAATGCTTTGAAAAATCGGTGACCCGCGCACGCAGAAATTCCTCATTGATATACCCGTTAACATAACGGTCGCTTTTCTCATTGGTGATCACGAAGCAGGCATCTTCGCCCAGCATAGCGGTCAACTCCTCGCGGATGATGATATCGGCCGCTGTCTTGTTGGAAAAGTACAGGGTATTGCCCTGGAGCTTGTTTTCCTTGTGCAGTTGCCGCAGAATGGCAATAAATGGCGTGATGCCTGCCCCACCCGCAATAAAATATCCCGGGCCCTTGTATCCGATCGCACCCAGACATCCCGGACGATCAGTTCGTCACCCGGCACGAGCTTGCCCAGCTGATTGGTCACGCCATCGTGATCCCGGTAGCTTTTGATCGTGAACTCGAGATAAGGAGCGTCATTCAGCGCAGTAAAGGTAAAGGGGCGCAACTCTTCCTTCCAGCGCGGCTGGTTGATGGAGACGTCAGTGGCCTGGCCGGGAGTAAAATGGTATCCAGCCGGCTTTTGCAGCTGATATCTTCTCACATCGTGCGTGATTTCCTCTATGTTCAGGATTTTTACGATCGTTTCCATAATTATCTGTTCGTTCTTAAAAAGGGCGCCCATTCCTTAAAGCTTCTTATTCTCTTTGTGCCTCGTAGCATCGCGGAGATCCTTTTTCGCGAAGTTCTTTTCCAGCGCATCCGTCAGGTCGACCCCGGTCTGATTGGCAATACACAGCAGCACCCAGAGCACATCGGCGAGCTCGTCCGCCAATTCTTTTTTCTTGTCCGATTCCTTAAAGGACTGGTCACCGTACAACCGGCTCATCAGGCGCGCCACCTCCCCTACTTCCTCCGTAAGAATGGCCATATTGGTCAGTTCGCTGAAATAACGCACCCCGGTCGTGTTGATCCAGTTATCGACGAGTTGCTGGGCCCCGCGGATGGTAATGGCTTGTTCCGGCATAGTATATTTGTTAGCTGACCGCTAAGGTAAATACTTATTGCTTGAAATGCTTCCGCATCGCAACCGGATAATCGGCCAGGGCGATCTCCGGATCACCGATCTCCGGGTGCCATAATTTCTCCCATTCGAAACTGTAATAACCCTTGTATCCTCCCTTCACCAGCGCGTCGATCCCTTCAAAAATGGGCGCCTCGCCTTTCCCCAGCAGCACATATTGTTCCTTGCCATCGACAAACCGCAGGTCCTTGATATGCGTGTGACGGATATAGTCTTTCAATACCGGATATACTTCGGCGGGAGATTCCTTCGTCGCCGACCACATATTCACGATATCCCAGACCAGACCGACATGAGGATGTCTGGCGGACCGCATGATCTTTTCCAGGTCCCTGCTGTGGGTGAGTTCCCCATGCGACTCCATCAACACGGTGACGTCGCCGCCCTCCGCATATTTCCCGGATTCGAGCAGTCCCTGGATGATGAGACCGATGGTGGCGTCGCGGTCCTGGTCTTCTGGCAGGTTGTTCGGAAAGACGCGTATATAAGGGCAATGCAGTTCGTGCGCCAGATCGATAAACCGGCGGACCTCATCCATGTTCTTTTGCCGGACCGGTCCTTCCGGATGGTGCATCTCCGCCGAAGATCCGAGGTCGACGAACCGCAGGCCTTTGTCTTCGGCCATCGTCCGCGTGGTAAGGATATTGGCCGGGCTGTTGAAATGTGGCGACTGGGAAAGGTCGAGCTGCCGTTGTATTCCCCGGATCTCGAGCCCCGCATACCCATTGGCGGCGGCAAAATCCAGGATCCTGCCATACGTCCAGTCCGGACAGCCGAGGGTGGAAAAGGACAGGAGGGGGGTGGCAGATTGGCGGCCGGCAGATGCAGCGGAGGCCGGGAGGCCCGCAAGAACGGACAAGGGCAGCAGCGCGGTGGCTGTCTTCAGAAAATCTCTCCGGTCGTACCGGCGGTTGCCTGGGGTATTGTCACGATCTTTCGCGTCATAGCCCAGGTTGCCTGGGGCATTGTCACCGTCCTTCGCGTCATAGCCGTGATGGCGCTGTTTTTTGTGTTTCATGTTAAATGGATTGATGGTAAATTTAAACAGATATATTGCAACATTTAACACATCTGACGGTCTGATCTACAAGTGAAAAATACAACCGGAAGCCATCTTACTGACAGTTACTTGGTTGACAAGACATTGCGTGGAGATACCCAGGCTTTCGGAACGATTGTAAAGAACACGGAAGGTTTGGTGGCCCAGATCGTTTTCAAAATGATCGGGAACCCCGAAGACCGGAAGGATATTGCACAGGATGTCTACTTAAAGGCATTCAGCAAGCTGTCGGGATTCCGCTGGCAGTCAAAGCTGTCTACCTGGATCGCACAGATAGCCTACAATACCTGTCTGAGCTGGCTGGAAAAGAAAAAACTGGTCTTGCCGGGTGATGGATACGACGGGTCAGGCTCGGATGGGATCCTGGAGAAGCTCAGCGGGCGGACAATGGTTACCCGGCACGGGGAGCAGGAAGGCCTCCTGTCCCGGAAGGAGCTGTCCGGAATTTTGCAGGCGGAGATCGACAAGCTGCCGGCCATTTACAAGGTCCTCCTTACCTTATATCACCAGGAAGACCTGAGCTATGCGGAGATCGTGCAGATAACGGAATTGCCCGAAGGCACGGTGAAGAGTTATTTATTCCGGGCGCGGAAGGCGTTAAAGGATGGCCTTTCGGTCAACTATAAAATGGAAGAATTATGACAACGAAACATCTTTCGGAGGAGGCTATCCAATGGTATGCGATCCGCGGAGATAGCGGTGAAGCGCCAGGTCGGAAACCCGGAGCAGAGGAAGGCGCGCTCCCTGGAAGTGATGCCGGGGCGGGCGTCAGCGATGCTCCACCGGGTCCCTGGCAGCTCGCGGACATCATCAGCCACATGCGGACATGCGAATCCTGCACAGCAAGCGTTGCCGCGTACCGGGCCATGTTTACGACGATCGCTCAACAGCCGGCGCCGGTATTCGGTTTCGATCTGTCCGCGGCGGTATTGTCCCGCCTGTCCCCGCAAGGGACCGCGAACCCAGTCGCCACAGAGGGATTGGCAAAATCGGGATCACCGTCCCATGGATTGACCAGCTGGCTGGCGCCGTTGCTGGGTGTCGTTGCCCTGGGATCACTCTTTTATTTTTTCCGTAAATATATCCTTGAGTTATTTTCCGGGGTATCCTCGATGTTGATCTATCTGAGTGTGGTCATGGTCGTTGGAGTGGTCATATTCCAGAGCGTAGAGACTTATAGAAAATATCAACGGAAAATAGATGCTCTGAATGTTTACTGAATAACCTGAAAAATCAGCGTGGCCTGCAACATTAAGAATGGTTGCCGGTCTCATCAACAAGGACGTCCATCGCAAAACTTTATAAAAAATAAAAAACAGCAATGAAAAAGATAATAACCCTAGCCAGCATCGTGACCGGTCTGCCATTTGCCTCCCAGGCGCAGGAACATCTCCGTGAACCCTGGAGAGAGGTCGATATCGAACGGCTGGTCACCAACAGCTTTGTGATCATAACTTTTTTCCTGATCGCCGGCTTTGTCCTCACCATAATCCGGATACTCCAGGATCACCGCCTGAAGGCCAAAATGATCGAAAAAGGCGTCTCCGACAAGATCGTCGAACAGTTCCTGCAGCCTACCCGGCGTGACAACAAGAGCGCAGCTATAAAATGGGCGCTTATTATGTTCTGCGTCGGCGCAGGGCTGATCGTCATCTACAATTCCCTGCCGCTGGGGATCCACTCGCTGGCCATCATGGCGTTCAGCATCTCGGCAAGTTTCTTAGGTTATTTCTGGTACATCCATCTGACTGAAAAATCTGCCCCGCGCAGGGACGGGGAACAGGAACGGGAGTAAGCCCAGGGAGTAATTCGCAGGAGCGGGGGAAATTTCATATTTTGGGATACAAACCTGAACTATGCCTGACATCTCCCCCGACCTGCAAGACCTGGTAAAGCAAAAATACATCGAAGTGATCACCGGCGCCCAGTCCCAGGCCAAATGGTATTCCAGCCGGAGGGTCAGCATCAAACGATGGTCGCGGGGCATACGTTTCCTTTCTATCCTTCTGGTTGGGCTCGGGGGGATATTCCCGCTGATACGATCCGTCAGCGGACACGACGTTACCAACTGGGGATATATCACCATTGCCGCCGCAGGAACCTTGCTGTTCGTCGACCGGTTCTTTGGGTTCTCGTCCGCCTGGATACGGTATACCACCACGGAAATGGAGATCTACAAGCAGGTAAAAGAATTCGAAAGCCGATGGCAGATCGAGAGCCTGAAAGGCTCCGGGGGAGGTCTGGCGCTCACCCCCGATAAAGCAGTCGAACTGCTTACGGTACTCAAAGATTTTTCGGCCCAGATAGATGAACTGGTAAAACAGGAGACGAACGCATGGGCTACGGAATTCCAGACCAATATCGCCGAATTGCAGAAGCTGACCCAGGCCAAGCTGGATATGCTGAAACCCGGGTCTGTCAGGATAAAGATCGGGAACACGGCAGGCTATACCAATATCGGTATAAAGATCGACGGGATCTTCCGTAAAAAATCGCCTGGCAGTGAGACTTTACTCGATAACCTCAGTCCCGGCCCCCATGAAATAAGCATTACCGGTGATAAAGGAGGGAATACACAGACGGTCACGGCGGTGGTGGAAACGGAGGCTAACAAGCTGGCGACTCTTGAAGTGGTCATGCCATGACTCCCGGCCTGAAATATATCCGGTCACTGGATGGGGTCAGGGCCATCGCGGCGATCATGGTCGTTTTCTTTCACAGCCCCATTCCCTTGTTCCAGTTCGGCTGGGCCGGGGTGAACTTGTTCTTTATCCTCTCCGGCTTTCTGATCACCAGGATCCTGATCAACACCCGCGAGCTTCCCTTCACCGTCTTCGCTCCGCCCGGGAACATTTCATTCGCGAACCTTCGAATCGATCAGTATCGTGACGGGCCCATCGTTGAGCAGCTCTACCTTCATATCCGCGCCAAAGACGCCGGTGCAGACGGGACGGCCGAGATCGGACTGCAGCCGCGCGATCATCTGCTCATATAAAGGAACGGCGACCGGTGGCTTGCTCGCCCGGATATAAGAGGGACGATTGCCCTTCCGGGTGGAAGCATACAGCGTGAACTGGCTGACCAGCAGGATGTCCCCGCCCCTGTCCTTCAGCGCAACGTTCATCACGCCCTCTTCGTCATTAAAGATCCGAAGCTGTACGATCTTACCGCTCAGCCACGTGATATCCTCCGCCGTATCCGCATCCTCGATGCCCAGCAAGACGAGGACACCTTCTCCGATGGATGATTTCAGTGCGCCTCCGATGGTGACGCTTGCGCGGCTTACGCGTTGTATGACTGCCCTCATTTTTTTGCGGTGAAGATGGTGAAGAGTAAACGCTGCCAGCGCAGATAAGGCAACCGGATATTGCGCTCCTCCAACGTGATAATAATCCCGGCCGCGATCAGCACGAATAGAATGATATTGGCCATCCATTGCAGTTGCCTCCCCAGGTAGTAGGCCTGCGGATGAAAGGTGAAGCGGATATTGTGATGGCCCGCGGGTATGGACAGTCCTCTCAGCACATAGTTCGTCCGGATGATCGGGGATTCTTGACCGGAATAATCGACATACGCCTTCCATCCCCGGTCGTAGAAAATTTCGCTGAATACGGCGAAACGGGCTGTGCGGGATTCGGTCTGATAAACGATCTCGTCGTTGTCATTTTTCACCAGGCGTATTTTCGCGGCGCTGTCGGGCAGGGCATCCGTCATACCGGCCCCAGGCCTGCCGGGATCCGGACCCATATTTCCCATCGCATCCGGTCTGTCGACAACTTGCCGCACACCGACTATCCCCTGTGACTGACCGGCATCCTGTTGGGCACCGGCCATTACCCGGCTGCGGTCGGCTTCAAAGAGGATGGCCGTATCCTTTGGGTCGAAATGCGTCAGCGCATTCATCACCGCCTGCGGGTTCTGCTCATACTGCAGGGCATTCACAAACCAGGCGGCGCCAAGCGCACCGTCATTCACACTTACCGAATCCTTGCCGGGACTGCCCGCAGGTGCTGGCCAGATAAAATATTTTGTGTTCAGCATATTGACCGACGGCATGCAATGCGGGAAATTATACAGCTGCCGGTCGATAAGGTCTTCATAGATCTTCAGCTTGGCCGCATGATAGCCGCCGATGGACCGATGGAAATAAGCGGTCATCGCCCCATAGCTCAGCGTGTTGGAGTCGCCATCCCGCAGATCGAGGACGCGGTAATATCCCTTATCCCGCAGGATGAGGCTGTCCGCGTGAGTAGCCGCAAAATTCTGCTGGTATTCTTTTTTTTCCTGGTAGTTGTCGGCGTTCAGGTATTTCAGGTCCATGCCCATTACATCGGCAAAGGACAAGACACCCAGCATGCCCAGGACCCATACCGGCCTGATACGGGTACTCTTTATCCGCAGTCCGATGATCAGCGCGGCAGCGGCGATAAACAAGAACGACCGCGTGAGACTGTCGAAGAAAAGCCCCTGGCGGTCCGTCTTCAGGGCGTCGATCACGACCTGTACATATTCACCCAGCTTGCTGCTGCGGGCCGATGCATGTTGCAGCAACTGACGGTCCTGCACGCTGGTGTAATCGAAGTTGACATAAAAAAAGACCAGCAGGCCAAAGATCCCGGCGGTGAGCAGCAGCCCCCTCTTATATTTTTTCCAGAAGGCCTGGGTATTACCTTCGTCGAGTATTTTTTGCAGGGAAAGAGAGGCCAGCATACACAGCAGGAAGGTGGGTATCACGATGATCATGCTCGGCGCCCGGAATTTGTTGTACATGGGAAGGAGCTTCAGCAGCATGCTATTAAAAGACTCAAAATATCCGCCCCAGCTCATGGCGATGGCCAGGAGGCTGGCGGCGAGGATCCACCATTTGTGCTTGTTGCCGAGGATAAACAATCCGATAAGCGCGAGGAAGCAGATGATGGCCCCCGCATAGGGAGGCCCCGAAACCAGGGTGCCGACGCCGCCCCAGTAAAAGCGCAGACCGTCCTGTACCTGTTGCGCGACGGAGGGGGGCATATGCTGCAGGGCCCGGATGGCCTTTGAGTTCTCCGTGGTCAGCTCCAGCTCGGTGCTGCCGCCGAATATATCCGGGACGAGCATCACAAAGGGCTCCGTCTTGTACATGGAAAAATCGAAGGCGGCATTGTCGCTGAGGCCGTTGTTGGTATAATTGCTCTGGGTGCTGGCCAGCTCGCTGCCGCCGCGCACCGTTTCTTTCGAAGAGTCATAGGTGGTGAAGATCAGCACGGAAATATTCAGCAGTCCGACGAATGCGGCAATGACGATCAGGGTGGCGGATTTCCACAGCCGCCGGTAGTCCTTTTGCCGGATCCAGGGGACCGCATATCCCAGGAACATGAAGAAGGCGATGATGAATGCATAGTACACGATCTGCATATGACCGGTGGCCGCCATCATGGCCGTGAACAGCGCGCTCAGGGCCAGGCCCTGCCAGTACTTCTTTTCGCAGATGAGGATCAGCGAACCGATAAAGGCGGGAAGGAGGGCGATGGATTGCATTTTCGTATCATGCCCGGCGGCAACGATGACGGGGTTGTAGGTGGCATAGGCATAGGCCAGCGCGCCGATGATGCCGATATAAGCGTTGATGCGGAGGATCCGCGTCAGGAAATAGAAACAGACGCAGGCCAGAAAGAAGAAGCTGACCGGCTTCATCAGCCACAGCGTAAAAACAGTATAGAGGATACCCACTATAGGCACCGCCTGGGGATCGTCCATGGCGATCTGATAGGCTGGCATGCCGCTGAACATCCCATTGGACCAGAGGGGGAAATGACCGTGGGTGGCCTTGTACTGATAAGAGTTCTGCGCCATGCCCTGCCATTGCAGTCCGTCTTCCTGGAACAGTACCTTATCCTGGAATACAGGACGGCAGTACAGGACAGCCACGATGAGAAAAACCAGCACGGCGATGATATGGGGAACGGCCTTCCCTGCAACTCTCTTGAACATGTGTACGATTCCGGATATGTTAAAAAAAATGATCCCTTACCTTTGCTAAACCCTTTGCAATTGTCGGACCATTCTATGATCGGCAAGGGGATAACGCGATGAAGATAGAACTAACTAAAGAAATAATATTCCAGACTGCCCGCAGCGGGGGCAAAGGGGGGCAGAATGTGAACAAAGTCGAGACGATGGTCGAAGGCTATTTCCATGTCCGGAACTCAGCCCTGCTCTCGGAGGACCAAAAGACCCTGCTTGAAAGGAAGCTGGCGGGGAAGATCGGCGCCGATGGCTATCTCCAGGTGCGGTCGCAGGTGTACCGGAGCCAGCTGTCCAACAAGGAAGAGGTGGTCCGCAAGATGCAGCTGCTGGTGGAGGCCGCGCTGAAACGGGAGAAAAGGCGGGTGGCCACGAAGCCTACAAAGGGATCGAAAGAAAAAAGGATCGGGCAGAAGAAAAAACTGGGTGAGATCAAACAGGGGCGCAAACGGATCCGCGGGGCGGAATAAGGTTGGCGTGGCCATTGGATAATTGCGGGACTGCGGCAATACTCAGGATGCTGGCGTGGCTGCACGGCGCGGACGCATGGCCAAAAAAAAGCAGCCGCCGTGAAACGGGGGCTGCGGCGACGATAATCAATAAAAGTTTAATGGTTAATGGTACTTGATCATCACGCCCACGTGCAAATTATCCGGTTTCCTACGGTAAGGGGGTTTAGGGGCCCCCTTCGGCCTGGCAAGCCAGGACCGGGGATAAATCACGGACAAAGTTGCAGGGTTCAGGATCAGGACGCTAGCGCAGTTCTACTGAAATTAGCCAGGTACTTATACGTAATTTTTTAAGGGGTAATACCTTATCGCCATTCTCGATGGAATCAGTACTTTGCTTTTTATTTGATCGAACCTTTAAACAATTATTATGAATACCAACCTGAGATCTGGATCGCTAACCTTTACACTCTTATTAACCCTGGCCGTTTCATCCGTCCTCAGCCTCGCCGGCTGTCACGAAGGATCGGGAGACGGATTTCCACCCATCAACCTGGACAGTGTCCGGACCCATGTGTTTTCCATTCAGAAAGCCATCAAATGGACCGCTGAATTCAGAAATAGCCGGGATACCTTCCAGGCAAAATGCCCGGGCTTCAAAGAACAAATGAATTTTGGGAATGCCGAAGCCTTCAACAGCGACGCGATCCGGATCCTGCTGCAGCAGAAAGACTCCACCGGCAGCCTCGCGGCGGGTATCCGCATCTATTACGGACTGGATAAGGCCACCGGAAAGATCTCCCAGATCCTTGTGCCAATCGACAAGCACGGCAACGACATCGTCAACGTATTGCTGATCGGCGACAAGGACAAGTCGTCGACTGGCACAAGTCCCAGGACCCAGTCCCTGGCCCTCGACAACGAGGGTGGACAGACTATCGAACAAGGCCAGCAATGCCCACCTGTATGTGACAATGGCAGCAGTGGTCTGGGTGGTGGTCATTAAGCATCGGATCGAATCATACACCAGCATCGCATGAGATCTATCATTTTCTTTCTGATCAGTCAATCGATCTTGCTGCCCCTGATAGCAGGGCTGATACGCTTACGCCGCATAGGCAAAGGGTATCAGCCCTTTTTTATCCTGCTGGTGATCGGCTTCCTCACCGAGATCCTCAGCTTTGTGCTGATCAAGGCCTTTCATACCAGCAATGCCATACCGATCAATATCTATATCCTCGTGGAATGGACGCTCATCGCGATACAATTCCATCTCTGGGGATTCCTGAAACAGCGAAAACAGCTTTTTTACGGATTTCTTATCGTTACGGCACTCGTGTGGGCGGTGGAAAATCTTTTTTTCGGGATGATCACCCAATTCAGCCCCTGGTTCCGCCTGTTCTACTCCTTCCTCATCGTCCTGCTCAGCGTCAACAAGATCAACTACATGATCACGTATGATAACCGCAACCTTTTCCGGAATCCATCCTTCCTCATCTGCATCGGGTTTATTATCTATTTCTTGTATATGATCCTTTACCGCTGGGCCATCGAGGTCAGCGTACCCGGCAAGTCGGATATCAGCTATAAGATTATCTTTCTCATTGCGTATGTAAACGCCCTTACAAATAGTATTTTTGCCATTGCCTTTCTGCTGATACCAGCACGGGTAAAGTTTTCGCTGAAATAGTTTGTGGATTAAAGTTTGTTTATGCTCTGAAATGGAAAGCAAGATCCTGAATATCACTATTCTTCTGTCTGTAATTATTGCAGTAATAATTATTTACTTTTTCGTATCGATCATCCGCTACCACCGCCGGTATATGAAGCTGCAAAGGGAAAGGATCTTTGCCGAGATCACCATCCGGGAGAATGAGCGCAAACGCATCGCCGCCGATCTTCACGACAGTCTGGGCCCCCTGCTGTCCGCCGTCAAACTGAATATCAGCAGTGTCGATATCCCCCATCCCGATGACCGGGTCGTGCTCGAAAAGACCGGCAAATACCTTGACGAGATCATCGGGAGTATGCGCAGGATCTCCTACGATCTGCTGCCCGCGACCCTCGAGCGGCAGGGACTGGTGGAGGCGATACGGGAATTTGTAGGGCAGGTGAACCTGAAGCAGACCATCAATATCCAGTTGTATGTAGTCAAGGATATTCAGGTGCCCAGAGAAAAAGAGATCCATATTTTCCGGATGATCCAGGAGATCGTCCACAATACCCTCAAGCATGCCCAGGCCCGCAATCTGCAGATCGGGCTGAGCGAAGAGGCCGGCCACCTGTTGTTCCTCACCAAGGACGATGGCAAAGGCTTCGACACCGAGAAGGAAAAAGGCCGGTCGAACGGGCTGGGACTCAAGAGCCTTGAAAGCCGCTGTGAGATCCTGAACGGGATCCTGTCGCTGGAATCCAAACCAGGCGCCGGCACCAATTATTTTATAAAAATACCCGTGGGATGATGTTGGTCCGGCGCTGCCGCGGATCATTGATCCGGCTTATCGCTCCCGCTCCTTCGCAAAATTTTCCTAAATTTGGAAGTTACCTCTTCCAGCATGACTACTACTATCCGCCTCGTTATTGCCGACGACCATGAGATTTTCCGCGATGGACTGACCCTTATGCTTTCTAAGCAAGACGCCATTATACTGGTCGGTCAGGCGGGTGATGGCAGGGAGCTGGTCCAAATGGTGGCGGATAAAAAACCGGATGTGGTGATGACAGATATCAAGATGCCGGGGCTGGACGGGATCGCGGCGTCCAAGCTGCTGTTGCAGAAGCATCCCAACCTGAAGATCATCGCCCTGTCCATGTTCGAGGAGGAGAACCTCATCGTTGAAATGCTGGAAGCTGGCGCCAAGGGCTACCTGCTGAAGAACGCGGACAAGAAAGAGATCCTCGAAGCCATTCACACCGTCTATGAAGGGAATATCTTCTATTGCAAACATACCTCGGCCCGGCTGGCCTCTCTCATCGTAAAAAGCAAGTTCGATCCACAAAAAAAGAAGATGAACGCCCTGTTCAGCGACCGGGAACGGGAGATCGTGCGGCTCATCTGCCGCCAGCATACGGCCCAGGAGATCGGCGAGCGGCTCTTTCTGAGCAAACGGACGGTGGAAGGCTACCGCGTGAAGATCCTTGAAAAAATGGACTCCAAGAATACGGCCGGCGTCGTCGTCTTTGCGCTAAGGCATGGGCTGATCACCGAAGGGGATTTGCAGTGAGCCATCCGATCGCCGCCTCCGCGCACGCGCGAAACCGCCGCATCCCGACAGGCCCGATCACGCGATCCCGCAGTGCAAGCGCCCGGCGCGGATCTGCAAGACACCCTCAACTGGCCGTCCCGAACAAGCGGAATATATAGGACAGCTCATAAAGGATAAAAAGGATCACCAGCATGGCGTGGAAGCTCCGGTTGGTCACCCGGATGGCCACGAGGCACAGAACGATATGCACGGCATTGCGTACCGGGTATTCCCAGCCGAAATGCATCAGATATTCCTTCCCTTTCATGGCCGTATCCACCAGGTCCGCCACGAAGGTGATCGCCAGCACGCCATAGAACCATTTCCTCCGCGAAAAGAAATAATCGGCAAAGCTCCCCTCATAATCATTTACATCGTCGGGGAACAGCAGGGCGCAGAGCGCAAAATAAAGCGTAATGAACACGATGATGAACAGGTATTCCTGGAACTGCCATTGCGCAAGGGAGCGCAGGCCGTATTCCCACCACCAGAAATGCACCAGCAACAGGAAGAGGTAAAGGGCCCACAGCAGGTGTACCCAGTAAGGCCGGTTGCGACCGGGATGCTGGATGAACTTGACGGCCCCCTGCAACAGTTTGGCGATGCTGAGACCAAGAATGATAGCGATCACGGATTTGATATGACCGAAGGCATCCATACATTTTGTATTTTGGGGTGGAGGGCCTGGACGGCTGGCAGAACCGGTCCGAGCCGGTAAGCGCCGATCCCGTCCGATCCGAATATACGGCATTTTGAAATTTCGGCGTTAATATCCCGTCAAGCGGGTATTTTTGTCCGTCGCGCCGTGAAGCCCGCGACGATGTCCACGGACGGAGCGGCCGGCAGCGCGATGCGGGGCCCGGCGAGGGGCCAGCGCGAAGGTCAGCGGAAGGCATTGCGAACGTAAATTGTATAACGGGGTAAAAACAACAGTTTGAGCAGTATAAAAAAATTAGCGGGGCAGACGATCTGGTACGGGGCGAGCTCTATTTTAGCCAGGTTTCTCTATTACCTGCTCACCCCCTACCTCACGCTGAAATTTGCGGGCACTTCGGAATACGGGAAGATGAGCCAGATCTTCTCCATCATACCCTTTCTGAATATCCTGGTCCTGTTCAGTTTCGAGACGGCCTATTTCCGCTATATCCAGAAAAAGGAATCGGAGAAAAACGTCTATGACACCCTTCTCGGCTCGCTGCTGGCTACCACCACGGCCATTATTGTCCTGATGGTCCTTTTCCGCCAGCAGATCGCCAGCTATATCCGCGTCGCCGAGCATCCCGGGTACATTACCATCAGCGCCTTTATCATCGCCGCCGACGCCCTCTGCGCCCTGCCTTTTGCCAGGCTGCGTCATGAAGGCCGGCCCAAAAAGTTTGCCGCGATCCGGGTGGCGGGCATCCTGCTGAATATCGGCCTTACTTATTTTTTTCTGACGATCTGTCCCCGCGTGATCCACTCCAACCCGAACAGCGTACTGCGGCTGATCTATAGCCCCGGCTTCGGAACCGGCTATGTGCTGATCGCCACCCTGGGCTCGTCCCTGCTCCAGCTGGTCTTTCTGTCCCGCGAACTGACGCAGTTCCGCTGGAGCTTCAACAGCAGGCTCTGGAAAGAGATCATGCTCTATTCGCTGCCGCTGACGATCGCCGGCTTCGGGGGGATGATCAACGAGACCTTCGACCGGATCATGCTTGCCAGAAGGTTGCCGCTGGGCGCCGAACAGGCCAGCTACCAGGTGGGGATCTATGCCGCCTGTTATAAGCTGTCGCTGCTGATCACCCTGTTCGTGCAGGCTTTCCGTATGGGCGCCGAGCCTTTCTTCTTCAAGCAGTCTTCGGAGGAGAACGCCCCCCGCACCTATGCCCGCATCATGAAATTCTTTGTGATCACCATCTGTCTGATGTTCCTGTTCGTGGCCCTTTACATCGATATCTGGAAATACTTTATCAAGGACGAGGGAATGTGGGTGGGGCTCAAAGTGGTGCCGATCCTCCTCTTTGCGAATATGTTCCTGGGGATTTATTATAATCTTTCCATCTGGTACAAACTCTCGAACCGGACCCTGTCGGGGGCATATATCACGCTCATCGGAGCCGCCATCACCCTGATCATCAACTATCTGTTCATACCGAAGTATGGCTATATGGCATCCGCCTGGGCTACTTTCTTCTGTTATGGGAGCATGATGGTGATCTCTTTTGTCTGGGGGCAGCGGGAATACCGGGTGCCTTATGCCTGGAAGAAGCTGGTCGCCTATATGGTGATCGTGGCGGTCCTGTATTTCCTGCATCATTTTGCGACGGGGCTGTGGAAGAGCGATATTTTCAGCCTGGCCCTGGCCACGCTGCTGGCGGGTGGGTATACGCTGTTCGTGCTGCGGGTCGAGCGGCGGGAGTTCCAGCGGATGCCCTATATCGGGAGATTCCTCGGCGGGGGAACTGGAGATGGGGTTGTGACTGATCTTCCCGGCGGGCCTGCCGACCCGGCAAGCATGGGACCAGAGGAAGGGCGGAGTTGAAGGCGGGGCGGTTGAACGCGAACGGTCGAAGGCGAAGCGGACCAGGGGGAAGACGGATTTAATCAACGCAAAACCCACCATAGTACTTGAACTTTTTGCAGCACATTGATTATCACATATTTGAAAAAAGTTCAACCTCTATGCGGCAAAACGTTACCCGCGGGGGGCGTAGGGCGTGTAAGGCATGGGGCGCGTGGGCACGCAGGCTGAGGACATTTTCACGACCTGCCGCAGCAAGCCTCGGCACCTGGCCCATCCGCAGCGCGCCGATCAGGACCGCAGAAAAGGGTTGTGCGCCCGCTCCCACCCGATCGTCGTTGGTTCACCGTGACCGGGCCACACGACCGTTTCATCCGGCAGCGGCCAGAGCTGTCCGCGGATGCTGCGCAGGAGTGTCGCATGGTCGCCGCCGGGAACGTCTGTCCGGCCTATGCTCTCCCGGAACAGCACATCTCCGCCGATGATAAAGCCCTGGGCCTCGCAATAAAAGCCGATGCTGCCCGGAGAATGTCCCGGCAGGAACAAGATCTTAAGCTCATTTTCCCCAAGGGTCACCACCCCTCCTGCCGGAAGAAAGACCAGTGGGCCGCGGTAATTCTCGAACGGCAGCCCCCATTGCAGGCCTGCGGTCGGGGCATATTCCAGCACGGGCTTCTCATTTTCGTGGAGGTGAAGGGGTAAGTCCCAGGTATCATAGACGAATTTGTTCCCGAAGACATGGTCGAGATGGCAATGCGTATTCAGCAAATATTCCGGGGTAAGGCCCTCCTGTTCCAGATATTCCTGCAGGGTGGCACGTTCATTGCCGAAATAACAGCCTGGATCGATGATGCAGCAGGCATCCTTTTCATTGGATAGCACGTATGTATTTTCCTGTACAGGATTGAATGTAAAAGATTTTACAGTAAGCATAGCTACCTGATTTATTGTTGATTCAGACTGTTTTAAAGTAGCAAAATCGATTTCACCGGTATTACGGATTGTTATAACTTTAAAAGCTCAAAGAATGGGTATGCAAGTTCATCAGAATAAGTTGAAGTCTCTCTATTTTTTTTGGGTTTTAACAGTACTATTCTTTTCTTCCGGGCAACTAAACGCTCAGGTGAACACGGTGGAATTCGGCAAGAACCGGGTGCAGTTCAAACAATTCAAATGGAAGTATTACCAGACCACTAATTTCAACACCTATTTCAGCCAGGGCGGCGACCCGCTGGGCAAATATGTCTGCCAGCTGGCCGAAAAAGAATTGGCCGGCATCGAGCAATTTGTGGAATATGGGCTACAGCGTCGCGCTAATATCGTCATTTACAACACTTTCAATGATCTTGAACAATCCAATATCGGGCTGAGCCTCGACTGGCAGACCACGGGTGGCATCACCAAGCTGGTCAATAACAAGATGGTGGTCTATTTCAACGGCGACCACAACAACCTGCGGATCCAGATCCGGCAGGGCATCGCCCGTATCCTGGTAGAAAACATCCTCTTCGGGGACGATCTGGGAGAGTTCGCCACCAACCAGGCGCTGCTGGACCTTCCACAGTGGCTGACGGACGGCTATATCGAATATGCCGCGGAAGCCTGGAACCCGGCGCTGGACGACCAGTTGAAGTCGGCGATGCTCGGGGGCAGGTATAAGAATTTCTACCAGTTCGCCTTTGAGAAGCCCAACCTGGCCGGTCATGCGTTCTGGGTTTATCTCGCCGATAAGTACAAGAAAGAGAACGTCACCTATTTTTTATACCTGGCGCGGGTCTACCGCAACCTCAACAATGCCTCTCAGCGCATCTGTAAGAAGAAGTTCAAGGAGGTGCTGAAGGATTTCATGTCCCAGGAAGAGGAGAAATATGAAAAGGATATCCGGGGCCGCCGGAATTTCCCGAAAGGGTCGGTGTCGGTGGTGGAGAACATCAACGACCACAAGGATTTCTTTCATTTCTCCCCCAACCCCGCCCCGCGCAGCCAGACCTATGCGGTGGTGGAATTCAAACATGGGCTGTACTCGGTCGTATTGCACGAGAATTTTATCTATACCAAGGTGTTGCTGAAGAGCGGGGTGCGTTCCGACGCGGAGCAGCTCGACCCCCATTATCCCCTGCTCGCCTGGGACAACAAGGGCACCCGGCTGACCGTCTGCTACTGGAAAGAGGGGAAAGTGCGGTTGTTCGTTTACGATGTGGTGGCCCGGTACAAACGGTTCGTTCAGGACCTGCCCGAGTTCGAACAGGTCCAGGACATGAAGTACATGCTGGACAACAACACCCTGCTGTTCACGGCCGTGAAGGGCGGGCAGACGGATATCTTTACCTATAAGATCGAACAGCAGACCCTGAAGCAGATCACCAACGACATCTACGATGAGCTCGATGCCTCCTTTGTCGCCTTCCCCAACAAGACCGGCATCATCTATTCCTCCAACCGACCGACCGGCCGCGCAAGGACCGGTGACACGGTGATGCCCTCCAACAACCATTACAATGTTTTTCTGGTGGACAACTGGAACGACACCGAGGCCAAACAGATCTCGCAGCTCACCTTTCTGAAATACGGGAACGCCCGTTACCCCACGCAGTACAACAACAATCATTTTACGTTTGTGAGTGATGAGAACGGGATCGCCAACCGCTATGCCGGGTTCTTCACCACCCACCGCGCGGGCATCGACACGGTCTATAAGGTGGGCGACGAACTCCTGCACAATCCCGAGCCAAAAGACCTGGATTCCGTGCTGAAGGCCAACCATAAGACAGAGGCCGATACGGTATATTCCTTTTCGATCACCAATGATTCCTCCTATATCTTCCCCATCACCAATTACGAGAGTGGCCTCACGGAGACCAAGTCGGCGGGCGATGTCGGCCAGGTGAGCGAAGTCCGTCAGGAGGGCGATCTGAAATTCCTGTACAAGCTGAAGGTAGATGAAGGCGCCCTCAAATCGAGGAACCTGACCGCACGCATGACGGACTACCGTAAGAAGACGGTTGCCGAGGCGATGGTGGCGGGTGCGGGCATACTGGTCCCCGAGCAGAAACTGCATGGGGACAGCGCCAGGAAGGCGCCATCGGATTTCTTCGAAAGCGAATTCGACCGGGAGAAAAAAGATTCCAGCCGCAATGCCCGGCCGGCCAACAATCCATCTGCGGGCATCAATCCCCTGACGGGCGGACGTACGGAACCCAGAGAGGAGCCCATCCTGAAAAACGCAAAATTATTCGATTACAAGCTCAAATTCTCGGTGGACAATTTCTCTGCCGGTTTTAATAACGATGTGCTGATCAGCCGTTACCAACCTTATACCGGCTCGCTGCCCATCAACCTCAGCGGGGCCGATGCGTTCAGCGGCATGCTCAAGGCGTCTATCTTCGATCTTTTCGAAGATATCCGGTTCACCGGCGCTATCCGGCTGCCCTTCTTTGGCGGCGGGTCGGGCTCTTCGCCGATCGCGGCACAAGGCAGCACCTTTACGCCCGGCAGCTCGTCCTTTTTTGATGGCAGCGGCGAATGGTTCGCAAGGGTTGACTATCTGAAAAGACGATTTGATTATTCTCTGCTCTATTACCGGGAGACGGAGACGGGTACCTACTCCGCCGATGGCACCAGCGGCCTCCTGGGCGGCGACTACGATGCAAAGGCCTATACCAATCTCTGGCAGGGCATCATCAAGTATCCATTCGACAAGGTGAAGAGCCTCCGGCTGTCGGTCGGTCTGCGTACCGACAAAGTGGTGGTGAGGCCGGATGGCAGCGTGTCCTTTATCGTGGACACGACCGCGCTGAAGGCGCCGCCGCAGAACAAACAGACCTATGCTATGGTGAGGCTGGAATATGTCTATGACAATACGCTGATGAAGGCCACCAATATCTGGAACGGGCTGCGCTACAAGATCTATATGGACTTCAACAACCAGCTGAATACCACGGCGGGCCAGGGAGAAGGGAAGTATATGTACAACTTCGGGTTCGACGCGCGTCATTATCTGCCTCTTTACCGCAATCTGATCTGGGCGGTGCGCGCGGCGGGTGATTTCTCCTGGGGCAACCACAAGGTGATCTATTATCTGGGTGGTACGGATGGATGGCTGTTCCCCAAAGCCAACAACCTTCCGCAGCCGGCCCCCGATGCCAGCTATGCCTTCCAGTCCCTGGCCGTGAACCTGCGTGGCTTCAACCAGAACGTCACCAACGGCAACAATGCCGTCGTCATCAACAGTGAGCTGAGATTGCCCGTATTCACCACCTTATTCAACAAGCCGATCAATAATGCTTTCCTCCGTAATTTCCAGCTGGTCCAGTTCTTCGACCTTGGCACGGCCTGGAATGGCAGGTACAATGGGATCACCCGGCCTACCGTCTCTTATTCGGATCCCAACAACAGCCCCAACCTCGTCGTGAATATCAAGGCCGGCGGCATCGGCCCCTTCGCGGGCGGCTATGGCTTCGGTGCGCGCAGCACCCTGCTGGGCTACTTCCTGCGGTTCGATGCCGGCTGGCAGATGAACACTTTCTTCGGCGGCAAGCCCGTGATGAATGTGTCGATGGGCGTGGATTTTTAGGCGTTGGCTTCAACATGATCTCTGTTGGCCGCCTGGCACGAGTTTTTATAGGATAACGGTTTCCCTGTAAGAATTTAAACCCAACGAATGGCGCTCAAAGAATATAAAAAGAAACGGTCTTTCCCGAAGACCCCGGAGCCGGAAGGTGGCAAGCCCTCGGGTGCAACGCTCCAGTTCGTGGTGCAGAAACATGCTGCCTCTCAACTTCACTACGATTTCCGGCTTGAATTAAATGGCGTGCTGAAGAGCTGGGCCGTTCCAAAGGGACCATCCCTGAACCCTGCCGACAAAAGGCTGGCCATGATGGTCGAAGATCATCCCTTCGACTACAAGCATTTCGAGGGGATCATTCCGGCGGGCAACTATGGTGCGGGAACGGTGATCGTCTGGGATGAAGGTACTTATGAGCCGCTGGAACCGGCTGGCAAGGGAAAAACGGGAACGCCGATCTATGCGGTGACCGGATCGACCAAGGCGGCACAGGAAAAAGCCCTGGTCAAGGCCCTCAAGGCTGGATCTGTAAAAATAAAAATGCATGGCAAAAAGCTGAAAGGGGAGTTTGCGCTGGTCAAGACCCGTGGGTGGGGCGACAATTCCTGGTTGCTGATCAAGCACCGGGATCAGTTTGCATCGGAAGAGCCCATTATAGAAAAAGATAAATCTGTCGTATCGCATAAAACCCTGGAGCAGGTGGCGAAGAACCCCCGGGCCAGGGAATGGAAAAGCCGGCCCGCGGAAAAACCGGGAGGGAAAGCAGAGAAGGCGGCTCCGGCGAAGGCGGCGGCTGGGAAAGTCCCGTCGGGGAGAAAACCAGCGGGCAACGGCACAACAGGGGCGACGGAGAAAGCCACAAGACGCGCGGCGGAGGCAGCGGCGGCAAAGGCCGGAGCAGTGCGGACGGCGAAAAACCTCGCTCCGCGGAAATCCCCGATGCCAAAGGACCTTGAGCCGATGCTGGCTACCCTGGTGGACAAACCCTTTGATGAAGAAGGCTGGCTGTACGAAATAAAATTCGATGGATACCGCTGTCTGAGCTATCTCCAAAAGGGCAAGGTGGAACTCCGGTCCCGCAACAACAAACCCTTTAACGAAAAATATTATCCCATCTATGATGTGCTGAAAAAATGGAAGCTCAACGCGGTGCTGGACGGGGAGATCGTGGTGATGAATGAAAAAGGATTGTCGGGATTTGGCGCCCTGCAGAACTGGCGCAGCGAGGCGGACGGGGAGCTGGCCTACTATATTTTCGATATCCTCTGGCATGAAGGGGGTGATCTTACCCATATGCCGCTGGAAGAAAGAAGGGAATTGCTACAGTCCCTGAAGCTGCCGCCCGGCGACAGCATCCGGCTGAGCCAGCATTTCGATACCAGCGGAACGGAATTTTTTGCGACCGCTCAGAAAATGGGGCTGGAAGGGATCATCGCCAAAAAAGCGGACAGCCATTATTTTCCTGGCGCAAGGTCGAAGGAATGGCTGAAGATCAAGACGTCCTTGCGGCAGGAGGTCATCATCGGCGGCTATACCCGGAATGTGGGCAGCAGCAAGCTGTTCAGCTCCCTGCTGGTGGGCGTAACCGAAAAAGGAAAATTACAGTATACCGGTAAGATCGGTACCGGCTTCACCGAGAAGATGCAGCGGGAGATGATGGAAAAATTCCGTCCGCTGGTCCAGCAAAAAAGCCCTTTTTCCAGCGAGCCGGATGTCAATAAGCCATCGCGGTTCCGTCCGGACCCGCCGCATGCCGATGCCGTCTGGCTGAAGCCCAGACTGATCTGCGAGGTCAGTTTCCGCGAAATGACGGAGGATGGGGTCATGCGACATCCCTCCTTCGAAGGCATGCGGGAGGATAAGAAGGCGGCCGATGTGGTCAGGGAGCGGGCATTGTCCACACCAGAAGTCGTGAGACCCACGGCGAAAAAATCCGCCGCATCAAAACCAAAAGCTATGGAACAAAAAGTCCTCACCCCCGCAAAGACCGGGGACCGCAAGACCTTGCTGAACCCGACCGACGAAACGCAGGTGCGGCAGATCAGCGGGCATGAACTCAGCTTCTCCCACCTGAGCAAGATCTTCTGGCCAAAAGAAAAGCTCAGCAAGCGCGACCTGCTCAACTATTACTATCAGGTGGCTCCCTATATCCTGCCCTACCTGAAGGACAGGCCCCAATCGCTCAACCGGCATCCGAATGGCATAGACGGAAAGAGCTTCTACCAGAAGGATGTCACGGGGAAAGTGCCGGATTGGATCGAGACCTTTCCTTACAAGGCCGATGGAGACAACCGGGACAAGAACTTCCTCGTCTGCACCGACGAGGCCAGCATCCTCTATATGGTTTCGCTGGGTTGCATCGAACTAAATCCCTGGAGCAGCCGGGCAAAGGCTCCGGACAACCCGGACTGGTGCATCATCGACCTGGACCCCGATAAGAAAACTCCTTTCAACCTCGTGATCGAGGCCGCCCAGATCACCAAAAAAGTGCTGGACGCCATCGGGGTAGCGTCCTGTTGCAAGACCTCGGGTTCCACGGGCATGCATGTTTATTTTCCACTGGGCGCAAAATATACTTATGAGCAGTCGAAGGAATTTGCAAGGCTGGTGGTGAAGATCGTCCATGCCGAGATCCCTGCCTATACCAGCATCGAGCGGATGACGGGCAACCGCAAAGGCAAGATGTACCTCGACTTTTTACAGAACCGCCCGCAGGCAACCCTGGCTGCGCCTTATTCCGCAAGGCCAAAACCCGGCGCTACGGTATCCGCGCCCCTGCACTGGGATGAAGTGAAGAAGGGCCTGACCACGCAGGATTTCACGATCCTCAATATGCCCCGTCGCCTGAAGTCGGAAGGCGATCTGTTCAAGCCGGTGCTGGGCAAAGGGATCGACATGCCAAAAGTGCTGAAAAAGCTCGAAGCCTTATACCGCGAGAATGTTGCGGAAGCATGATGGCCCGGAGCGCCACACGATGCAAAAACTAAAAAACTCAACATGACCCCAGAAACACATTCCGAAAAATCGCCGGCTACGGATCTCCGGCTGGCGGATCATTCTTATATCGATAACCTGAAGGTCGGCGATCGTCTTTTCCATTTCCCACGCAGGGGTGACGCCGAAAGATCGTTCCGCGAAAGCCCCTCCGCCGAACACACGTTATATTCCGTCATCGGTCTGCCCGATGAGCAGGATGTTACCCTGATCATGGCCTTTGATAAAAAAGAATCCCGTAAGAATTTCTCCCGGGATGAATTATTATCGTCCGGTGACTGGTGGTACAACCCTGCTGGGTGAAGCACAACAAAAAGAGGAATGGAGTCCGGCACGGGCCTGATAAATGGAGGAGTCTGATAAATGATAGTCAATTACAATAGATCGGGCTGGGAAATAATCACCCAGCGTGCTCATGGATTGCTGGCGGCGCAACTGGCTGGTCAATGGAAGGTATCGGAACGTCCGGGAAGATGGGTGGAGACGCTCATCGCCATAGCGGGGCATGATGATGCGGAGGTGGAACTCGATGGAGAGAATCTGCTTACTCCCCGGGGCGGACCTCTCAATTTTTCCATGAAGGCCTTCGACGAACCGCATTGTCAGCGGGTGAGCCGGTTCACCATTGCCAAAAGCCGGTACATCGCCCTGCTCACGTCCATGCACATGGATTTTCTCTACCATAAGGAAGAAAAAGAGAACCCGGCCGCCGCTGCATTCCTGAAAGCCCAACGCAAACTGCAGACTGCCTGGAGACGCGGGCTGCATATTACCAGGCCGGAAGCGGAAAAAATATATTGTCTGCTGGAATGGTGCGATGCCTTGTCCCTGCTGCTCTGCCGCCGGGATGTTCAGCCGGAGCACCGATCCGTGGAGATTGGTATCGGACCCGACAACAGGTCATATCAGTTGGTGCGGCAACAGGACAACAGACTGACGATCGATCCGTGGCCCTTCGAGCCCGCGTCCTTTACAGTCCATTATGAATATCGGGAGCTCAAAAAATTACAATTTAAAAGTTCGGCAGAATTCAGGGCAGCCTTTGTCGACGCGTCTGTCAAGGAGCAGGAATGGAAGCTGGTCAACCTTTAAAGAGGACAGCCCGATAGGCAGGAGGCCGATCCCTCAAATTCAGAACAAGGAGATCTGATTGGGATTGCGGGTTGACCTCGAACGAGGTTTCGCGGGACCGGCTGAAGGGATGGTCGTGGAGAGTGCGGATTGGCGTTCCGCCAGAACGGGATGGGATAGAGGCATGACGGCTCTGGAGGCCGCCGTGGCTGTCCGGGAGACCGTGGCTGTGCGGACCTCACAGTGCCCGATAAAATACACCGGCGTCTCCTGATATCGGGAGGCAATGATGATCCGGGTGCCGTCGGCATGCGGGATAAATAATTCACGTACCAGATCGGGGTTGTTGTTGTTATGGGACAGATGCGACAGGAGCAGGTGGCTCATATAAGTCGGGCGATGGGCGAGAAAGAGGTCGAGGGCCTGCCGGTTGGAAAGATGGCCGTTGCCGCCGCGGATACGCCTTTTCAGATGGATGGGATACGAACCGTTCTCGAGCATCTCCTCATCGTAATTGGCTTCCAGAAAGGCGGCGTGACATTGCTGGAAATGAAGGATCAGTTGTTCGCAGGGAACGCCGATGTCCGTGAACACGCCGATCCTTATCTCCCCGCAGGCCACGACAAAACTATAAGGGTCAGCCGCATCATGAAATTTCGGAAACGCCGTGATCAGCAGTTCGCCGACGCAGACAGGCTCATGGGCCTTGAAGGTAATGGGAAGATGGTCGAGATTGAGGCCACCATTCCTTTGGGTCGGCTCTGTGATATAAACAGGGAGCGCATATTTTTTGGAGAACACCGTCAGCCCCTTGATATGATCGCCATGCTCGTGCGAGATAAAGATCGCCTTGATCCTGTCGACCGGCAGCCCGAGACGCTGCAGTCGCTTCTCCGTCTCCCGGCAGGACAGGCCCATATCGACGAGGATGGCCTCCCTGTCATTGCCGACATAATAACAGTTACCGTTGCTTCCGGAATTGAGGGAGGTGATAAACAGGGACATGGGGACAAAGATAAGGTATTCGCACCCTTATTTTCGCCTGATCACGCTGATCTCCCCGCTCCTTTCGATAAAGATATTGGCCCGGTTTTTTAAGGGGCATGGTCGGATGACCGGAATACCGCAGCAAGGGCAAGGAGTGCAGGACGATGAAGAGGAGGGATGCCAGGGCAGCAGGAAAATCACTCAGTTATTATTTTCTTATCATTAAATTCAGACATATGGCAAAGTATTCAAGAACGGCCGGAGACAAGGTCGAAAAGACAATGGACGAAATGAAACAGGGTAAGCTGAAGAGCGGCCGGAGCGGCAAGACCGTGACAAACCCCAAACAGGCCATCGCCATCGGGCTTTCCGAGGCGAGAAAGGAAGGGGCGAAGGTGCCGGAGAAATCTTCCGGTCCATCGCGCGGAAGGTCGAAAAGATCCGCACCGAAGAAGAGCGCGTCCAAAAGGAGCGCTGCGAAAAAGTCCTCCGGTCGCAGCGCTTCCAGGGCCACCGCTCCCCGGAAAACAGCATCCAAAGCCGCAAGTCGTGGCAGAGGCGCATCCAGATCGGGGGGCCGCAGCAAGAGTTCTTCGGGGGGGCGCAGCCGTTCTTCTTCCCGGTCTAAATCCAGCCAATAAGCGTGGACCTTCGTTCGGGTTACCCCTTCTGGCTGCTCGACCAGGGTATCATCCGCAGCTACCCCTCCCTTGCACACCATATCCATACGGATGTCGTGGTGATGGGAGCAGGCATCAGCGGGGCCCTTGCCGCCTGGCAACTTTCGAAGGCCGGTCTGGATACAGTCGTTGTCGACAAGCGACATGTAGGCATGGGCAGCACTGCCGCCAGCACGGCTTTGCTGCAATACGAGATCGACACTCCACTCACGGAACTCAGCCGCATGGTCGGGGAACGGGCGGCGGCAAGAAGCTATCTGCTCTGCCTCCAGTCCATCTCCGATCTGGAGAAGATCTGTCAAAGATTCCCGGAAGCCGGATTTACCCGCAGACCGAGCCTGCAATATGCCTCCTTCAAAAAAGATGTGAAGGGACTGGAAGCGGAATTCCATGCACGGAAAAAGATCGGCATTCATCTGCAATGGCTGGATGCTGCCGCACTGAAGAAAAAATTCGGTTTCGAAAAAGATGCAGCTATCCTTTCCCGTGACGCTGCGGAAGTAAAGGCCTATTCGCTGACACACGCGCTGCTGGACCCTGCGGGGCGAAAAGGTATGCGGGTATACGATCATACGGCGATACGATCCTTCCACGAGCACCGGCGCGGTGTGGAACTGCTGACCGGAGACGGCAAAAAGATCACCGCGAAATGGCTGGTCATTGCCTGTGGGTATGAATCGGGTGCGTATATCCGACAGAAGGTGGAGAGGATCCACTCGACCTATGCCATCGTCAGCGAGCCCTTCGAAGCCGCGAAGTTCTGGCACCGCAATGCGCTGATCTGGGAGACGGCATCGCCCTATCTTTATCTGAGGACCACGCCGGATCACCGCATACTCATCGGCGGTAAGGACGACGACTTTTCCGACCCGCGGTTGCGTGACCGGGCGCTGCCCGCGAAGGCGAGGGCCCTCGAGGCGGCCTTTAAAAAACTTTTTCCCGCGCTGAACTTCAGGACGGATTTTAAATGGGCTGGGGCATTCGCCTCCACAAAGGACGGGTTGCCCTATATCGGCTCCGTGCCCGGCAGGCCGCGTACTTTCTTCGCCCTCGGCTTCGGCGGTAATGGCATCACCTTTAGCATGATGGCGGCGAACATCATAAAAAATTGTATAACGGGGAAGAAAGATCCGGATGCAAAGCTGTTTGGTTTCGGCCGGTGAATGGTGGCGGGGCTAATTGGGCGGGCCGATAAAGAACCGTTCGCGGGCGGGCCGGTGAATCGTCCTGGGGCGGTTTTTCTACAGAATACGGGAATGCCCGGTCAGGATGCAGCACCGGCAGGAGGTAAGGGCTTGCCGGCATGGCTGCTATGAGTTTTGCGTATATCCTTCATACAAAATATTTTCAGGATGCCTACAATCTCAAAAGGCTATGGGGCCAAAGGCTCCTTTCGCCAAAAGCTGGGGCCGATGAACATCGAAAGAGGCGAGCCCTCGGAAGACGAAGTAAAGATCAAAATTTTATACTGCGGTGTCTGCCATTCGGACCTTCATCAGGTGAAGAACGATTGGGGTAACACGATCTATCCCTGTGTGCCGGGCCACGAGATCATCGGCAAGGTGGAGGCGGCTGGGGATAAAGTAACCCGATTCAAGACAGGGGATGTGGTTGGGGTCGGCTGTATGATCGACTCCTGCGGGATCTGTCCTTCGTGCAAGGAAGGGCTGGAGCAATACTGCGAAGGCCCCAAAGGATGGACGGCTACGTATAACGGACCGCAGAAGCCGGATGGCAGCAACAGCTTTGGTGGTTATTCCGACGCCGTTGTCGTAAAGGAATCCTTTGTGCTGAGGATCCCGCCGGAACTGGATATCAAAGCCGCCGCGCCAATACTCTGCGCGGGAGTCACGACCTGGTCGCCGCTGAAACACTGGAAGGTCAAAGAAGGCGATAAGGTCGCGATAGTGGGACTCGGCGGGCTCGGGCATATGGGTGTGAAGCTCGCAGTGGCCATGGGGGCGGAAGTCACGGTGGTGACTACCCGGGAAGACAAGAGAAGGGAGGCCATCGGGCTCGGCGCGGAGCATGTGATCCTCTCGGATAATGAGGAGGAGTTGAGGCGTAACGAATTAAAATTCGATTTTATCCTGAATACCATCCCCGACAAATATGACATCAACGCCTATATCTGTATGCTCAAGCGGGATGGCACGCATGTATCGGTTGGGCTCCTGGGGCCGTATAAAGATCCGCTGGATAACGGGGAGATGGCCATGCACCGGCGCAGTCTGGCCGGATCGCTGATCGGGAGTATACGGGAGACGCAGGAGGTGCTTGATTTCTGCGCCGCACACGCCATCCTGCCGCAGGTGGAGATGATCCGCATCCAGCAGATCAACGAGGCCTTCGAAGAAATGGAAGACGAGGAGGTGAGGTATCGCTTCGTCATCGATATGAGCTCGCTGGGCGAGGAGGAAAAAAAATCAATACTATGAGATATTTTCTGGGTATTCCCTTCGTCTTGCTGGCCGCCTGCTCCGGCAACGGCGGTGGAGGCAGCGCATCCGACTCTGCAAATGCCCGCTTCAAGGGAACCAAACCGGACGAAAAATGAACCGCTCCGAAGGGGAGATTGGCACGGGCGGCGGGGGTGGCGATCGCGGAGGAGCTGCGGGGCCGGGCTCGGGTAATGGTGCGGGGCCGGATGCAGGTAATGATGCCGGGCCGGGCTCGGGCGGTGATGCAGGGCAAGATTCGGGCGGTGATGCCGGGAATTTCGCGAAGCCGGCGGGTGTGCCCGCAACACCAGTCGGTTCGGTGGTCGTGGACCCGTCGATCGGCAGGGACGGGACCGAACTGCAGCACGGAGGGCTGGCCGATGTACCGGGCAAGCCTTCATGGAAAGGTCCGCTGGTGCTGATCACCCTGATGGCCGGCACGTCGATGGCAGCCATCGACACCAGCATCGTCAATGTATCGTTGCCGGTCATACGCAATCAGTTCAGGGTCGATATCGATGAAGTGGAGTGGGTCGTTACGGCCTACATGATCTCCTTCTGTTTGTTCCTGCCGCTGATCAGCTGGCTGAAGAGCCGGATCGGCTATTTCTGGCTGTTCGTTTCCAGCGTCGCCATATTCACCCTCGGGTCATTGCTTTGCAGTCTTTCGGATAACCTGGTGATGCTGGTGATTGCCCGGGTGTTACAGGCCAGCGGGGGTGGCGCTATTTCCCCAACCTCACTGGCGATCCTGAGTGAAAATTTCCCGAAGGAGAAAAGAGGCAGCGCCATCGGATGGTGGGGTATCGGGAATGTCATGGGCCCGGCCATCGGTCCTACGCTTGGCGGGGTGCTGACCCATTATTTCGGGTGGCAGTCCGTCTTCTATGTAAATATCCCCATCGGCATCGTCACGATCGGGCTGGCGTTGAAATATCTGGGCTTCCTGCGGGCGCAGCCCCGGGTGGCGGCCCGGTTCGACCTCGCAGGATATGCTTCTTTTGCGCTTTTTATCATTTCCGTTCAGTATACCGTATCGCTTGTCTCGCGCAATGAGCTGCTATCCTGGCGGCTCTTGTCGGGGCTGACCGTACTGACCGCCGCCCTGTATCTGTTCATCCGGTCGTCACGAAGGCCACAGCCCCTGCTGGACCTCAGCGTATTCCGCTCTAAAGATTTCATCAACTCTTCCGTCATCATCGTCATCCGTTCCATCGCCTTGTTCGGGGGCATGTTCTTCCTCCCTTTCCTTTTACAGGGATTGCTGGGCTATACCGAGATCCAGTCGGGCCTGCTCATGCTGCCGAATGCGCTGATGATGCTGGTGTCCAGGCCTTATGCCGGAAAAAAAGCGGATGAAGGACTGATCCGGAATATTTCCATTGCCGGTATCGTGCTGGTGGCCGTATCGATGTTCCTTTTCTCCAGGATACAGGTGGGCTTCTCCATCGTGCTGATCATTTTGCCCATGCTGGTGCGGGGGCTGGGCATGAGCCTGCTGGTCGCGCCGGTGTCGACCGCCATGCTCAATTCCGTCAGTTTGCCGCAGACGGCCACGGCCACTTCTCTCAACAGTCTTCTCCAGCAATCGGGTGGCTCCCTTGGCATTGCGCTGTTCGGAGTGCTCCATAATTTTATTTATCAGCATTATTTGCAGAAGCATACGGCCCCCATAGCCGAGCATTTCGCGCTGCAGGATGGATTCCTTATAGCCGGGTTCGTCATCGCCCTCGCGTTCATTCCCGCCATAAGGCTGCCGGAAAAACATTTTGTACGGCATAAGGATGCGGCGGCGGGAGCCTGACCAGTCACCGCTCCGCGGGGCGGGTCCGGGATGGCAAAATTTTTGATGTGCAATAGGAAAAAGATCATGAGAGCAAAGAGCACGGAGCCCAGAAAGGCGGAGACCTTTGTGCCGGCGCAGGGAAAGGGAGGAGAGACCGAAACGCCGGAAGCAGTGACTGCCTCATCGGAGAAAGAAGCCATACGCATCTTTTTAGTGGCCAGGGACAGGTTGCTGAATGTCAATCACTGGGATAGTTTGTGCGGACCCTTGTCCGCCGGATTCCGGCTGACGGATGAGGCGGGCCATCCGATGGATGCGGATGCAAAAGTGGGAAATTATATCCGGATCGATCTTCCGGGTCCCGGAACGGCGGAGGGACAGGGATTTGACTGGGTGAAGATCGAAAAGATCGAGTATCATCCCGTATTGGAACGCTACGAATTATTCCTGTTGCAGGCGAGGCCATCGCCACAACCCGGAAAGATGGGAGAAGCCGGTTCACAGGGGACAATCGCGAGGGATACCGCCCATTTTTTTGAACAAAGCGCCACCAGCTCCTTTATCGTGGAAAGGGACGGGCTGAATGTCAGCGCCACGGTATATGGCCGCAATGAGATCCCCAATATGTCGGCTTCCCATGTCGCAGATAAGGTGCGCAACGCCGTGATAGGCATCGCTGGTGCAGCCGGCGTGTCCAAACTGCAATGGCGGGCGCTCGTCAAAGGGCTGCTGAAGAAATAAGCGGGCTGCATGTGCCGGCCCTGCGCGTTACCGCACTCCCTTTGCCGGATCCCAGTTACCGGCCAGCTTGCGGATATAAAGGATCTGCCCGGTGTGATAGGCGTTATGTGTGCTGATATGCGCGATCGTGGAATACCAATCCTTCAGCTTTGCATCGTCTGCCGTTTTGATAGCCGTCTCCCAACCCTTCATGACTTCGTCCAGTTGCTGCACGGTAGAGGCCCAGGTCGCCTCCGTAAAGGCGGTGAAAGTCTCCGTATTATTTCCCTTGAAGTCGGGCGGGTTCTTCCCATTGAATTTATCGAGCGAATGTTTGTTCCAGAATAGCAGATGATAGGCCAGCTCGCCGATGGAATGGCTGGAGTCGGAGGGTTTCCACATGGCTTGTTTGGCGCTGAGGCCTTCCAGTGATTGCTTCACGGGGACAAACCAGTCTTCATTGTTATACGTGGTCTGGAACTGTTCGAGCAAAACAGATCTCAGCGTAGCCGGTGCCGGCGTTTTTTCCTGGCCATTGACAGATGGTGCGATCCCGACAGCGGTCACGAACGAAAGGATGAACAGATATTTCTTCATATGTGTAGTTTAGTTGCCCTTCAAATATAGACAAATCCGCGATCCGGCATCGGGTCTGTGGCAGTTGGTATGGGAACGGGGATATCCGGTATCAGAACCGGGATATCTGGTGTGTGATCAGGAAGAAAATGCCGGCAAGAGAGGCCAGCAGCACCAGGACGATGATCAGTAAGGCCAGCCGCAACCTGCGGGCGTGGGCTATCGCCTTCAGTGTACTGGACTCCCGCACCGAAGCGGGCAAGAGCCGGAAAGAAAGATGAAAAAGCAGCGGCACGATGATCAGGTCATCCAGATACCCAATAAATGGAATAAAATCGGGTATGAGGTCGACAGGGCTTATCAGATAGATCAGCGAAAAGATAGCGGGCAATTTTGCCAGCAGTGGGGTACGGTCATCCCGGATGGCAAAGTACAGCACAAAAACTTCCTGTCTGAACAGGCGCGCCCTTGAATTCCATGATCGTCTCACGATGCCCATGCTCATGTTGTGCAAATACTGCGCCCCTATTTCTTTGATGAAGGGCCGGTCTGATCCCGGATGAGGCCTGGGTATCGGATGGGGCTGGCGGTGGTCATCTGGTTACCGCATATGCTGTTTCAGGAATCCGGAAAGCTTCTCCATCTCGAGATCCATGGCTACGATCCTTCCTGTATTACACTGCCTTTGCCAATGAATTTACTCTTTCCGCGTTAGCAGGTTCTGAAAATAAAAATAAACGAATCAGCTTTGACCCAAATGCTGACGTTAAATATTTGGCTTTTTTAAAAAAAAGAATTAATTAACTTTGAATATGCCACTAGCAAGAAAAAATACCTCTAAAAAGACCATTAAAAAAAGGACTCCATCCTCGACAACCGTAGTGGTCAAAGCCCGCATTTCTGCTAAGGATACTTTGTTCTCCGAAAAAGTGACTGCCGCAAAAAAAATTCTCCACAACACACAGGGTTTGTAGTTTCTTTCCTTTCAGGAAATTCTCTGCAAACCCTCACTTGCATTTATAATCCCATTGTGACAGCCCATGATGCAGGACCATGACCGGTTAATTCCATTTTATCTTCCTTGAAAAATACATGACCATGGCCAGCGCAATAAACAGCCCGATACTTCCGATCAGCAAGGCAAAGTCCTGTAACTGGATCAGCGTAAAGATGAAGCCATACAACACGGTGAGCAGGCATGCGATGAACAGGGACATCTTCCCGGATTGCAAAATGCTTTTCACATACCAGGAGATCAGACCGATGGTCGCGATGGATGCGACCAGGTAAGCGCCGTTGAAATGGATATACTCGGAGAAAGACAGCAGCAGCGTATAGAAAATACAAAGGGCGACGCCGACCAGCAGGTATTGCATGGAATGGATCGCCTTCAGATAGATCCATTCGATGAGGAAGAAGGCCGTGAACGTCAGCAGGATGCAGAGGACGGCATATTTTACGCTGCGTGTCGTCTGCTGATAAGAGTCTACGGGCATGATCAGGTTCACGCCGAAGGCGGAAGCGCCTATATCATAGGTGGCATCCTTCCATTGCTGGGGATAGCTGCGGTTGAGGTACAACACCTTCCAATCCGCCTCAAAGCCGCTGTCTTTCACCGTACGCACATCGGGTAGATAGGTACCCGTAAAACTGGGGTTGGCCCAGGAAGAGCTGACCTGCACGGATGTGGACTTGCCCAGTGGCACGAAGAGCAGGTCCTGCGATCCCTTGAGCCGGATGGTCGTGGAAAAATCGATCGGCGCGGGGGTTGTGGCGGCCCCGGCGGAGGAACCAGTGGCCGCAGTGCTCCCGGAGACAGCGGTCTGGGCCGCCCCCGCAGAGGTTTGCTGGGAGGCCGGGGTAGTTCCGGCAAGCGTAGACACGCCAGTGGAGCGTAGCATAAACGATGCGGGCAGCGATGCGCTCAGCGCATTCTTGAACTGATCGTTGGAGAACTTGCCCGGCACGAGGTCGAGGTCCATACCCGCCATATGCAGTTTCACCTCTTCCTTCAATCCGCGGACATCGCTGATATCGAAGAACACGGCCGCCTCATTCCAGAGTATCCTGCCCGCTGGAATATTCAGCTCCGCGATGCGCAGGCCGTCATAAGAGCCGCTGATCTGCAGCTCGGTGGTGTAGACGACGACCTGGTAGATGCCGCGGTACCGCTTTTCGGGGATCATACGGGCATGGATATCCAGCTTGCCAGGAAGCAGGAAGGCCCATTTCCTAGTTTCTTTTGTGGTATTGTCCTTATCGGTGGTCATCTCCATATAAGGGATCCCGATAGCGAGACCGGCAATGGTCTGCGATCCCGCCCATTTCGAGCTGACCTCCGCGACGGCCTCTTTCTGCCGTTGCTGTCTTTCGTTTACGAGGTCCTGGATAAAGACGGTGGGGATGAGGAGCAATAAGATGAGGAACCCGATAAGAAAACTCTTGAAGATGATCTTGTTGCGGTTCCAGAAACTGGTGAATGCGTTGTCCATGGTCGGGAGATTTATTGTTTAGAGGTTATACGAGCGCCTTGCCGATCTTTTTCAGCATGAGGTAGATCAGGGTCATCAGCACCGAAAAACAAAAGATCATATCCCACGCGTAATGGTTGCGGACGGGGTGCAGGACGATGCCGGCGATGTCCCCGAACAACTGGAAGGGATCGGTGATCACATCCCAGGTGTTGAAGCGCAGGTATCTGCCGATAAATACGCCCAGCGCATTCAGCCACATGACGGGATAAACGAAAAAGAGCTCGTTGTGCGCCGGCAGCAGGGGCAGGAATATTTTTTCCATCTGCCGGAGGGACAGAATGCCCAGCAGCAACCCGTTCCATGCGAAGGAGAGGATCATGACGAGGTCGAACCAGTTGGGCATCAGGCCATCGTTGTACCAGTCCTTCAGATGGAAAAGATCGGTGAGGATATAAAAAGAATTCGGGATAAAGAGCAGCCAGGTCAGGGAGCCGGTCACAAACAAAGCCTTGCGGGAAAACCGGCTCCTGTTGCGCAGCGCGCTGCCAGCGGCGAATGCTGGTCCCTTGGCAGGCCCGTTCAGGGGTCCGGGGAGATGCGCATGTGCTGCAGCGGTAGCCGTGTCCGATGCGTCCAGCTCGCCGAACAGATATTTTGTGCGGGGCAGACATTTTTCGCGGAAGAGGCATCCCATCCGCGACAGATAATCGGAGATCACCCAGGGCAGAAAGGCCAGGAACAGGTTCCAGGTCAGAAAGATAAACGTAATGCGGCCGGTGTGGACTATTCTTACCAGCAGCAGGATACAGCTGAAGACCATGGATAAGAAGAGCAGGCGGCCCATCTCCGTGCGGAATATTCCGGGCCGCAGCTTGCGGCTGCCAAAAATGACCGGGTTCATGGACAGGTGGGTGGCGCCGGGCGCGGGGCCTTGAGCGGTGTTCATGGAATTTGTTTTTGAGCGGACAGGTTCTGTTAAAGGGTTCATAGAATTTTGGGAATGAATATGAATAATCCGGTGACCAGCGCGGCGACCGAGGCTACGAGCACGGCCCCTGCGGCCAGGTCCTTGATGTATCCGATCCCGGGGTGCTGGTCCCTGCTGATAAGGTCCATCGTCCTTTCCAGACAGGTATTGAGCATTTCCGTTACCCAGACCAGCCCCACCGCCAGCACCAGCGCTGCTGCCTCGCCGTAAGTCACTTTCAACATCCAGCCCGCAACGATCACGACCAGTGTGGCCGCGAGGTGGATCCAGGCGTTGTGCTCGGTCTTCAGGAAGCGGGCGATGCCGGCCCCTGCGTACTGGAAACTCTTTGCGCGGCTGCGTAGCGAAAATTTTTGTGGTTCCATTTTATAAATTTGTTTTTTAGCGATCCATTTCCAGCGGGATCCGGCATAGATGCCTTTGTTGCCCGATGGGTCTTCTGGGTCTTTGTCGTGGACACCGGCTCTTTGTCGTGGACAGCGCCCCGTTAATACCGGATATGCTGGATAAGCGTATAGGCCAGCAATACGATCAGCAGCAGGCTGCCCTGTAAGGCGACGGCGGTGTTCAGCCAGTAGCGCCGGTAGGAGACCTGCACATCCAGGCCCCTGGTCCCCTGCTGCAACCGGAATCTCAGCACGGTCAATAAGTTGAGGACGATGGCCAGCATGGCCCCGCAAAGGATCACCTGGGCCTTGTGCCAGGCAAAGATGCCAAAGGGGGATTGGAGGAAGGAGGGGGAGATGTTATAATACAGGGTTGCGGACCCGAAGAAGATCCTTATCGTCAGGGTCAGCATAAAATACGTCGCGGGCAGCAGCAGGGTGATGCCGAGCAGGCCGGACCAGATGGGGGTCCGGAAAAAAGCTCCCGAAAGGAGCGGGCGGTGTCGGGCTGAAAGCCCTTTTGCGAATGATGACATGTTCATTTTTTTTATTGGTCAGTTGTCGTTGCCCTTTTCGTTTTCCCGGCTTGCCTTTTCTAAAGTACTTTGTATTTCAAAGTACAGCCAGCCAGGAACCACCCTCCGCCCGCCAAAGAGCCAGGATTCACCTCCGCATGTCGCTCCATGCGCATCATCCACTCCGCTCCTCGCGCAACCATCCACGCCGCTCGCGCGCCTCACTTCACCCCCTTTATCATATTCTCCAGCGCCTCGATATGGTCCTTGAAGGCTTTTTCCCCTGCCCTTGTGATCGAATAGGTCGTGTTGGTCTTGCGCCCGATAAACCCCTTGTGTACTTTGATATATCCGTTCTCTTCCAGGTTAATCAGGTGAGAGGCAAGGTTCCCATCGGTGAGCTCCAGCAACCGCTTCAGGTCGTTGAAGCTGATTTCGTCGTTGACCAGCAGGATGCTCATCACGCCCATCCGGATGCGGCTGTCAAACACTTTATTCAGATTTCCAATGGGATTCTTCATATAATCAAATTATCACCCTCTGTTGCTTAATGCTTGCCCCCATTCCTTTCATACTTCCACCACATGAACAGCCCATATATAATATGCAGAACGCCGAACCCCACTGCCCAGAAATAGATGCCCCATTTTTCATAGTACATATTGAGGCAGCCCAGGATGATCTCCAGGATGCCCAGATAGCGTATATCCGTCAGCGTATATTTGCTGGCATTTACGAGGGCCAGCCCATAGAACACCAGACAGGAAGGCGCCACCAGGAACAATTCCCCGTGATAGAACAGGCCCAGCACGAACAGGCCGCCGGTGACCAGCGGGATGGCTATATTGATCAGTAGTTTTTTTGCCGTATGGTCCCAGAAAGGAAGGCCGTTCTTCCGCGCCTTACGCCAGGTAAAGAACATGGAGGAAGCCAGCGCTGCAAGGAGCACGGCCCCGGCCAGCAGGAAGAGCTGTAAGGCAAGGGCATCCGCGTCTCCGGAGCGGTAACCTTTATGGCTGACAAAGCCATCCGTGCCATAGTAAGCCCGCATCCACCCTCCCGCTATCCACGCTCCCAGCAGGGCGCAGCATCCGGCGCTCACCCCGCTCAGCCCGCTGAGGGAAATGAAGCGGGACGATCGTTCCATCATGCGTTTGATGTCCCGGAGGGTCTCTAAAGATTGATCGGCCTGATTGGAGCTATCCATAAAAGCACTTTGAAATACAAAGTAAATACGAAAAACGGGATATTCCAAATTTTGCGGGGAAAAAATCACAATTCCGTCTTTTGTCGTGTGCCAGGCCGCCGATCTGCTCCGCCGTTACCGCGATGACGAGGATTCCTTTGGCCGGCCCCGGCCGTTCCGGAAAATTTCCCTTATCTTAATTGGCAATTCCATGACCGCGCGCAGATCCGACGCTGCGCGCCAAACAAGTCAAACACATGAAAAAGCAAAGTCTCCGCATCGTCCTGTTCCTTTTATGCTGCAGCGCATACCCCCGTCTGTTGTTCGCCATCGATACCGGTAATACCCGGATGCTGTCCCAGCCCTGTATCAGCGGCGACAGGATCGCCTTTATCTATGCGGAAGACCTCTGGGTAGCGCATGCAGACGGGAGCCAGCCCCGGAGGCTGACCGTGGATGCGGGCATCGAATCGAGACCCATGTTCTCTCCCGACGGCAAACTGATCGCCTTCAGCGCGCAGTACGATGGCAATACGGATGTGTTCGTCGTCCCCGTGGAAGGAGGCAGTCCCAGGCGGCTCACCTGGCACCCGAACCCCGATATCGTGAGGGGCTTCACGCCGGATGGGAAGTCCGTCCTGTTCGCCTCCAACCGGACCACATTCTCCAACCGCTATACGCAATTGTTCACCGTGCCGGTTACCGGTGGGCCCGCCACGCAGCTGGTGATTCCGAATGCCGCCTTTGCGTGCTATTCCCCGGATGGTAAATACATAGCCTATACGCCGATCCCCGATGCCTTCTTACAATGGAAGCACTACCGGGGTGGCTCCATCGCCAATATTATTATCTTTTCTTTTGCCGATCATTCCATCGTGCGGATCCCGCAGCCGGCGGAAGGTTGTAACGATACGGGGCCCATCTGGCTGGACAATAAGATCTGGTTCCGCAGCGACCGCAACGGGGAGTTCAATTTATTCTCCTATGATCTTTCCAGCAAGGAGATCCGGCAGGCCACCAATTTTTCCGATTTCCCCATCCTCAACGCATCGGGCGGCAATGGGGCCGGCAACGGATCGGCATCCGGCGGGACGGCCAGCGGGTCCGGCGGCGGTGGGGCGGCCGGCAGCGGCAGCAAAATCATTTTTGAACAGGCCGGTTATCTCCATCTCTTCGATCCGGCAAAGGGCAGCGAGCAGAAGTTGACCATCGGCATCGCCGCCGACCTGCTGGAGCTCCGTTCACGGTTTGTAAAAGGAACCAATTATATCCGCTCGGCCGACATCTCCCCCAGCGGGGCGCGCGTCGTCCTCGACTTCCGCGGCGAGATCGTTACGGCGCCGGCGGAGAAAGGGGATTACCGGAACCTTACCCTCAGTCCGGGGGTGCATGAAAAATATCCGGAATGGTCGCCGGATGGCCGCTCGATCGCTTATTTCTCGGATGCATCGGGTGAGTACCAGTTGCATATCCGGCAGGAGGATGGAAAGGGCGAGCCGAAGATCATCAAACTGACGGGCAGCGGCTTCTACGCCGGGCTGCGTTGGTCGCCCGACAGCAAAAAAGTCAGTTATACCGACAATGCGCGGAATCTTTATCTGCTGGATCTCGCCTCGGGCGTCCTCAAAAAGATCGATACCGACGAATTTTATACGCCCGGCGCCTTCCGCGCGATGTTCGGTGACTGGTCGTCCGATTCGAAATGGATCGCGTATACTCAGCTGACGGCAACGCAGTTCAAACGGGTATTCCTGTATTCGCTGGATCAGCAGAAGTCCTTCCCGCTTACCGACGGGTTGAGCGATGCGACGGAGCCGGTGTTCGACCGTACCGGGAAATATCTGTATTTCTTTGCCTCGACGGATGCGGGGCCGGTGATCAACTGGTTTGACCAGTCGAATATAGACATGCGTTCGAGCAGGAGCATCTATCTGGTGACGCTGCAACAGCAGACCGTTTCGCCACTCGCAAAGGAGAATGACGAGGAGCCGGTGGGCGCTGCCGCGAAAAAAGATACCGCGGCGGGCGGGTCGGCAGGCGGCGGCGCGGCGGGAGCCGGTAGTGCGGGTGTGCGTCCAGGCGGCGCGGCGGTCGCGCCTTTGCGCATAGACTGGGACGGGATACAGGACCGCATCATCGATCTCCCTGTGAAAGCGGGCAACTATGCCGGGCTGGGCGTCGGCAAGGATGGAGGGCTGTATTATGTTGCCTACCCCTATTCCTCCGATGGTGGCGGCGCCGGGATGCTGCACAAATACGATTTTGCCAAACGCAAGGATAACGAGATAATAGAGATCAACGGATATGTCCTCTCCGCCAATGGCGCAAAGATGCTGTATGTAAAAGACGGCACGATGACCGTCGCGAATGCGGGGGAAAAACCCGAAGCGGGGAAAGGTGTGGTCCGCACCGGGGACATCCAGGTAAAGATCGATCCCGCGGCAGAATGGCCGGATATTTTTTATGAGGCGTGGAGGATCAACCGCGATTATTTCTATGACCCGGGTATGCATGGGGTCAACTGGGAGGCTATGAAAAAGAAATACGCCGTCTTCCTGCCGGACCTCGCCTGCCGTACCGATCTGAATACGCTGATCCAGTGGATGTGCAGCGAGTTGTCGGTCGGGCATCATCGTATAACGGACGGGGGTGACCGCCTCGCCCATCCGCTGAATATAAGCGGCGGTCTGCTGGGGGCGGACTATTCCACGGCGAATAACCGGTATCGTTTCCGGAAGATCTATGGCGGGCTGAACTGGAACCCGAACCTGCGTTCGCCGCTGACCGAGCCCGGCATCAATGCTAAGGAAGGGGATTATCTGCTGGCGGTGAATGGGGAGAACCTTGTCGCTACGGATGACCTGTACCGTTTGTTCGAGAATACGGCCGGCAAGATCGTGGAGCTGACCATCGGACCCAATCCCGGGTATGAAGGTTCGCGTATCGTAAAGGTGGTGCCGGTCGCCAATGAATATGAATTGCGCAACCGCGACTGGGTCGAGGGCAATCTGCGCCGGGTGAACGAAGCGACGAAGGGACAGGTGGCCTATGTCTATGTCCCCAACACCGCGGCGGCGGGCCACGATTATTTCAAACGCTATTTCTTTCCACAGGCCAACAAAAAAGCGATCATCGTCGACGAGCGGTTCAACGGCGGCGGCAGTCTGGCCGATTATTATATCGAGCTGTTACAGCGGCCTTATCAGGCATACTGGAATATGCGGTATGGCAGGGACCTGAAGTCGCCCGCCGCGTCGATCCAGGGCCCGAAGGTGATGATCACCGATGAGACGGCGGGTTCCGGGGGGGATATGCTGCCCTGGATGTTCCGCAAGTTCAAGGTCGGGACGCTGGTGGGCAAGCGCACCTGGGGCGGGCTGGTCGGCATACTCGGTTTCCCCGAATTTCTGGATGGCGGCGGCGTGACGGCGCCCAATGTAGGGATCTGGACGAAGGAGGGATTTGTGGTGGAGAATGTAGGGGTGGCGCCCGACATCGAAGTGGAGCAGAACCCCGCAGATGTCATCAACGGGAAGGACCCGCAGCTGGAGAAGGCCATCGAGGTGGCGCTGAAGGAGCTGGAAAAGAACCCGCAGACGGAGCCGGTGCGGCCGCCTTATCCGGTGAAGGTGAAGTAGGGGCGCGGGGGTTATCACGTGTACATCCATTTTTTTGTGATGTCTGCAAAATTTATATAAATCCTGGAATTCGCACCTGCATTTCCTCTTTGTTCATCTTCTATAAATTCTTTTAAATTGGTGTAATACGTTATAAATGCAGTCCGAAATGTTTTTTTCAGCATTTCTTCGTCAATAACGTTATCGGCACATAACAGCGATAGGTGTTCAAAGTAGTTCAATACTGCCGTCAGTGATTTTCGGGTATTCATGTTGTTCTTAAGATCGAGTTGCCATTTGAAATCCGCTAAGATCCCCGGGTCATTCAATTTCCCTTTATAGGGTTGCATGAGTTTTCTGGTTACCTCAAAATTTGTAGCCATATCGGTTTTATACCATTCTGAGACGGCCTCATACGTGATTTGTACCTTTTTCCCCTGATTATCCTGTGCGTCCGTTTCAAATTTTTGTCTGTTTAATTCATAGTTGAGCTGTAAAGCCGCAGCATTGTATATCAAACCAATGGTAACGCACCCAAATGTGCCCATTGAAATGTATTCTTTTAACGCTATACACCAGACAAAGTAATGATCCAGCATAAGCATTGCCCCCATGATGATGGTTAATAGTAAGATGCCCAGTCCCAGAATGGAATAAGAAATGCTGATGACTCCCCCATCCGCTGTAGTCCTGGTTCTTTTGAAAATAGCTGCCATAATGATTACTTTTTTTCATACCGCTGTATGAAAGGTTTGTAAATGGTAGAAAATGCCGTTGGCTGAAAGGACTGATCTGAAAAGGAGCAGGCATAAAACAAGGAGAACAGGTAAAATGCAGTTCGGAACAAATACTAATTTTCCGGTCCCTAAAGACCATATCCAAAAGTACGAAATCTCCTGAAATTCCAAACTTTTTCAATTTCGCATCCGGTCCGTATATACCTTTGTGAAGGTCAATATGGATAGGTAGAGAGTATCTATCATAATTCTGCTTTCCTTTAGAAATGGGAAAGGATAAGCGCTATACCAACGTGGGCTATCTCATCCGGGATGGTCGCATAAAAAGCTTCGGGGAGATCTTTGATGTCCTTCCGAAAACCATACTTGCCGGCGATCTCTGGATGAACAACACCCGGTTTGAAAAGCTGAGAAATAACATTCCCCTCTTCCGGCTTAAAGACCTGTACCGGATGGCAGAATTATTTGAAGTTGAAGAAACGGAGATCCTGACCCTGGTACACAACCAGTATGTCCTGCATAAAGAAAGCAAAAAGAAGAAGTTAAAACCTCACTTATAACTTCAGTTCCATCTGTATATCGCAACGTTCATAGGGAGACGGCGGGCCCGCCACTTTCCGGAAACCGAGCTTATGATAAAGGCTGATAGCGGGCTTGAGGCGGGTGTTGCTTTCGAGATAGATCTTTTCGGCGCCGAGCGACCTCGCTTTTTCGATGCAGGCCTGGCCCAGCAGGAAGCCGATGCCCTTTCCCTGCGCCAGGGGGGAGACGCCCATCTTGGCCAGTTCGAAGACGGGAGCCGGTGCAGGCTCACGGGAATCTGTATCCGCAGGCGACGCGACAGTGTCATGCGGACCGGTGGAATGGGGATCAGCGGAACCCTTTCCGTCGTGACCCGGGCTGGCGGGTCGCGGGGCGTGTGTCTGACCGGGGTATGCATCGAGGATGTCGTCAATATGCTGATTCCGGACGGGGTCCGGTGTGATGGAAGCGTTCGCAGCGGGATGGATGGTGGTGGGGTGTATGGCAGGGGAATGCAGGGTGACGGAATGCATGGGAATAAGCGCACAGGTACCGACAGGCTGTCCATCGAGCATCGCCATAAAAATATACCCTCCCTTACCGATGATATTTTCCTGCGGGTGGTCGAGGGACTTATAATCGGACTCTTCCATATGGAAATATTTCGTGATCCATTCTTCATTCAGCTGCCGGAACGCGTTGCGGTGGGCGGGGATATAACCGATGATCTGCACCTGATGGCTCTCGCGCGTCTTCTTCTCTTCCTGTACCCGGCGCAGGAGGCTTTTTTGTTCCAGCAGGAATTCCCATTCTCCGATGGCGCGCCAGAGGTCGTGATCGGTCTCTCTCATCGTCCGTTCGATGGCCGCCTGTACGTCCAGGAACTGAGGCTGCATTTTATCCCATAAGGTCAGGCCTTCCGGGGACAGCATGACGAAATTCTTGCGTCCATCCGCCGCGGCCTCCTTGCGGGCTGTGGTCATCCTCCCAGGGCCGGGCGTTGCCTCCTTGCCGGCTCCGGCATTCCTGACATAGCCCCTGGCCTGCATTTCGCGCACGATCTGGCTCACCGAAGGGTGGGAATGTCCGATCTCGCGGGCGATATCCATGATCGACCGCCCCTCACCGCCCGAAAGGGCATAAAATACGGGGAACCATTTTGGCTGGAGGTCCACCTGATAAAGGGTATAAATGGAGGCGGCCTGTTCCGTGATCTGATCGCTCAGCCTGCGGAGACGGCTGCCCAGGGCCATTTTACCCGTTCTTTCATAAAAATCTGCCATGATTGATAGTAATTACGTAAGTGATTACGTAAATTTAAACACAAGGTGGGAAAGGACAAAAAATAATTTTCTCCGGAGTGGGGTGGCGGTGACAAGGGCAGAGCGGCAGACAAATTGCACAATTCTGGACAGCCTGAGTATCAAAAGCGAACAGACGGCTGGGCTGCCGGCGGCTCAACTTATTGGTTATCAGATCACTGTGATTCCGGCACAGCCCTGGGGAGCTATAAGCCGTCCGTCCCGCCCAAACAATTTCCACGCAGCAAAAATCGACCATCATGTTTATGAATTTTTTCAAAAGCACGCTCCGCAATTTCTGGAAAAACAGAGGCTACAGCTTCCTCAACATCTTCGGGCTGGCCATGGGGATCGCCTGTGCGGGCCTCATCTTCCTCTGGGTGGAAGACGAACTGAACTACGACAGTGTGTACACCAAAAAAGACCAGTTGTACAGCGTGATCTCCAAAGCGAACTTCGACGGCAAGATCTTCACCTTCGGGGTCCAGTCCAACGCCACACCCGCGCCGCTGGCCGGCGCCATAAAGACGGAAATACCCGGGATCGTCAACAGCTGTCGCCTGAGCCAGAATACCAATACCCTGTTTAACCTGGGTGACAAATCCATTTACGAAAGCGGATATTATACAGACCCTTCCGTATTCAGTATGTTCACGCTGTCCTTTGTGGAGGGGAATGCATCAACTGCCTTCAGCCAGTTGAATTCCGTGGTGATCAGTGAAAAAATGGCAAAGCATTTTTTTGGCACTGAAAAGAATATAGCAGGCAAAACGATCCGGGCGAATCATGCGCAGAATTATGTAGTGACCGGGGTGATAAAGGACCTGCCCGAGAATTCCACCCTGCAGTTCGACTGGGTCTCCCCTTTCGAGGTCTTATTTAAGCAAAATCCATGGCTGAGCGACTGGGGCGCCTTCAGCATCAATACCTATGTGGAACTCTCTCCCGCCACTGATCTGGCCGCTGTCAACAAGCAGCTTGACGGGATGATCATCAAAAACAAACCGGGCATCAACACGCATCTTTCTTTATTGAGCATGAACGACTGGAGACTGCGCAGCGATTTTGTAGACGGCAAGCAATCGGGTGGACGCATGCAATATGTACGGCTGTTCACGGCCATCGCCTGGATAATTTTACTGATCGCCTGTATCAATTTTATGAACCTGGCGACGGCCCGCAGCGAGAAACGCGCACGGGAAGTGGGCGTACGCAAGGTGCTGGGCGCGGGTAAATCCAATCTTATCCTGCAGTTCATCGGCGAAGCGGTGTTTATGGCGGTGCTGGCGTCGTTCGCCGGGCTGATCATGATCTCTCTCATGATGCCAGCCTTTAACATGCTGGTAGAAAAACATCTTGCCCCGGACCTGGGCAATCCCCTGCATACGGGTTCCCTGCTGGCCATTACTTTATTGTGCGGGCTTATTGCCGGCAGCTATCCTGCCCTGTATCTGTCTTCGTTTAATCCCATATTTGTGTTCAAGGGATTGAAATTAAAAAGCGGGAGCGCTGTCTTTATCCGCAAGGGATTGGTAGTGCTACAGTTCACCGTATCGATCGTGCTCATCATCAGCACCATTATTATCTACCAGCAGATCAATCATATCAAGAGCAGGGACCTGGGCTACCGGCGTGATAACCTGCTGACCCTGCCCATCAACGGGGATATGCTGAAAAATTATTCCGCGATCCGGCAGGACCTGCTGAATACGGGGCTGATAGAAAATGTAGCCTTGAACAGCATGAATATCATCAGTACGGGGGATAACGGCAGCAGTAAGAACCTGCAATGGGCGGGGAAGAATCCCAATGCCGAAGTGCTGATCTCTTTCCGGTCGGTCAGTCCCGACTTTATCGCCACGGCAGGCATAAAGATGGCGGAAGGACGTGGCTTTGTCAGTGAAATTTCGGATAGTACCAATGTGCTGGTCACCGAATCCTTTGCAAAGATGATGGGCAAGGGCAGCGCCCTTGGCAAGACCATAACTGGACAGGGAATAGCTTTCCATGTGATCGGGGTGGTGAAAGACTTTGTGTATGGCGATCTCTATGGCAGTCCCGATCCGGTGATGTTCAGTTGCAGACCGCAGGATGCCAGCCAGATCTATGTGCGTATAAAAGATCAGGCGGGCAAGGGTCAGGCGCTGGCAAAGATAGAAGCCGTGATAAAGAAGAATAACCCATCCTATCCTTTCCAGTATAGTTTTGTTGACGACCAGTTCAACTTCGAGTTCCGCGACGAAGCGCTGATCGGGAAATTATCCCGTTTGTTCGCCGGGCTGGCCATCCTCATCTCCTGTCTCGGCCTCTTCGGCCTCGCCGCCTACACCGCGGAACGCAGGACCAAGGAGATCGGCATCCGCAAGGTGCTTGGCGCCAGCGTCGCGGGCATCACGCGGCTGCTGTCGAAGGATTTCCTGCGGCTGATCGTCCTCTCGGCCCTTATTGCCTTCCCCCTCGCCTGGTGGGTGATGAGCCGCTGGCTCCAGAACTATACTTATCGGATCACGATCAGCTGGTGGGTGTTCCTCCTTGCGGGCGGCCTCTCCGTCGTGATCGCGCTGGCGACGATCAGTTTCCAGTCGGTGAGGGCGGCGCTGATGAATCCGGTGAAGAGTCTGAGGAGTGAGTAGGGGGAGTTCTTGCAATTGGTTCCCACCAATTTTTCCTAAATTACCCCCCATAACAAACTCAACGATCTATGCCCGGCCAGTATATTCTCGCGCTAGACCAGGGGACGACCAGCTCAAGAGCTATCCTGTTTGACCAGAAGGGGACGCTCATCGAACTCGCCCAAAAAGAATTCCAGCAATATTACCCGCACCCGGGATGGGTGGAGCATGATGCCGAGGAGATCTGGTCCTCGCAGTATGGGGTGCTGGCGGAGGTGCTGGCGAAGAAGAACATCAGCACCCGCGAGGTGGCGGCGATCGGCATTACGAATCAGCGCGAGACCACCATCGTGTGGGACCGGACCACGGGCCGGCCTATCCACCGCGCCATCGTCTGGCAGGACCGCCGCACGGCGGAATACTGCGACCAGCTCAAAGGTCAGGGCCTCTCTCCCATGATCCAGGAACGCACGGGCCTGGTGATCGACGCCTATTTCTCCGCGACCAAACTGAAATGGATCCTCGACCATGTACCGGGCGCACGCCCGCGCGCGCATCAGGGCGAGCTGGCCTTTGGCACCGTCGACAGCTGGCTGATCTGGAAACTCTCCGGCGGCAAACTGCATATCACCGACAGTACAAATGCTTCGCGCACCCTGCTGCTGAATATCCATACGGGGGAATGGGACCCCGAACTGCTGAAGCTTTTCGATATCCCCGCCTCCATCCTGCCGGAAGTAAAGTCTTCCAGCGAAGTCTATGGCAGCACCGGCCCGCTGGTGACGCCGGGTGTGGGCATCCCCATCGCCGGCATAGCGGGTGATCAGCAGGCTGCCCTTTTCGGACAGATGTGTACGCAGCAGGGGATGGTGAAAAATACCTATGGCACCGGATGCTTCATGCTTATGCATACGGGCGAACAGGCCGTCCATTCAAAAAACAACCTGCTAACGACCATTGCGTGGAAGATCGGCGGCAAGATCGAATATGCCCTCGAAGGCAGCATCTTTATCGCCGGCGCGGTAGTGCAATGGCTGCGTGACGAACTGCAGATCATCCGCACATCGGGTGAAGTCGAGGCACTGGCGGCCGAGGTCAGCGATACGGGCGGCGTGTATATGATCCCCGCCTTTGCAGGGCTGGGCGCCCCTCACTGGAACCAGTATGCGCGGGGGAGCCTTTTCGGCATGACCCGCGGCACCGGCAAGGCGCATATCGCCCGGGCCGCATTGGAGAGCATCGCCTACCAGACCTATGACGTGCTCCAGGCCATGGAGGCGGATTCCGGCATATCCATAAAAGAACTTCGGGTCGACGGCGGCGCCACAGCCAACAACCTGCTCATGCAATTCCAGTCCGATATTTTGCAGGCGCCCGTGATCCGTCCCAAAGTGGTGGAGACCACGGCGCTGGGCGCAGCCTATCTCGCGGGGCTGGCCACAGGCTTCTGGCGATCGGTCGAGGATATCCAGCAGCAGTGGCAGGTGGACCGGAAGTTCACCCCATTTATGGACCCCAGCCGTGCGGAGGAATTGCTGAAGGGCTGGCAGCGCGCCGTAAAGGCCAGCATCGCCTGGACGCAGGGATAAATGATTTCGACCACCGAAAAATTTGCTGAACGGAATGAATAGAAAAAGCATGGTGGAGGGTCTGGAAGCCATTGCCGGCTGGGACCTCTGTATCATCGGCGGTGGCGCGACCGGTCTGGGGGTTGCGGTGGACGCGGCCTCGCGGGGTTACCGCACGCTGCTGCTGGAGCGGGACGATTTCGCGAAGGGCACTTCTTCCCGGTCGACCAAACTGGTACATGGGGGCGTGCGCTACCTGCAACAGGGAAATGTGAAGCTGGTGATGGAGGCCCTGCGCGAGCGGGGTATCCTGCGGAAGAACGCGCCCCACCTCGTCAAGAACCAATCCTTTATCGTCCCCAATTATAAATGGTGGGAAGGCCCGTATTACGGGATCGGACTGAAAGTGTACGACTGGATGGCGGGCAGTCTGGGGCTGGGGCCATCGCGGTTGCTCTCGCGGGAAGAAACGCTGGAACTTGCGCCGACGCTGGATGCGGAAGGACTACGGGGCGGTGTGGTCTATCATGACGGGCAGTTCGACGACGCAAGGCTGGCTATCGGTCTGGCACAGACGGCGGCGGACCAAGGGGCCGTTTTGCTGAATTACTGCCGCGTGGATGGTCTGATCAAAAATAATGAAAAGATAACAGGTGTGCGGGCCGTGGACAGCTTGAGTGGAAAGTCGTATGCCATCGAAGCCCGTGCGGTGATCAATGCGACGGGGGTGTTTACGGACAGCATCCTGCAGATGGATATGCCCGGTAGCGAGACCGTTATCGCGCCAAGCCAGGGGGTGCATATCGTACTCGACAAATCATTCCTGCCCGGCGAGGCCGCGATCATGGTGCCGCATACGGATGACGGGCGGGTATTGTTCGCCGTTCCCTGGCACAACCGGATCATCATTCGGCACCACGGATACCCCGGTGGTGAAGGCCGTCGCCGAGCCGCGTGCACTGCCGGAAGAGATCGATTTTATCCTGGAGCAGATCGGCCGCTACCTGAGCAAGCCACCCCAGCGCAGCGATATACGAAGCGTCTATGCCGGATTGAGGCCGCTGGTAAAAGGCAACAGCAAGAAGACGGCGGAACTGCCGAGGGACCATCTTATCACGGTGTCGGACTCGGGTCTTATCACGATCGCGGGTGGCAAGTGGACGACCTACCGACGTATGGCGGAAGACACGGTGAACACGGCCATTGCAAAGGCGGGGCTTGCCGACAAGCCCTGCGTGACGGCAAATCTGCCGATCCATGGGTCGCTGACCGGCACGGTGCTGCAGCCGGGCGAACCGCTGGAAGGAGACCGGGAGCTGGCGATGTATGGCAGCGATGCCGTGGCGATCCGCGCGCTGATCAATGCCGATGCGGCGCTGGGCCCGGAGCATGGCCAGGGCCTTGGTGAAAAATTGCACCCCTCCCTGCCTTATATAAAGGCGGAGATCGTCTGGGCGGCGCGGGAAGAGCTGTGCATGACCGTTGAGGACGCGCTGAGCCGCAGGACCCGGGCCCTCTTACTGGACGCCCAGGCCGCCATCGACTGCGCGTCCGTTGTAGCCACGCTCCTGGCGCGGGAACTGGGCAGGGATGCCGCCTGGCAGCAGGCGCAGGTGGAGGAATTCCGTGTGCTGGCAAGCGGGTATCTGGCATAGAAGGCATGAATGCTTATATTTGTTTAAACGAACAGCCATATGACTCCTTTCTTCGGCGAATTCATCGGAACCGGCATGCTCGTCGTGCTGGGCCAGGGCGTGGTAGCCAATGTCGTCCTCAACAAAACAAAAGGTCAGAACAGCGGATGGATCGTGATCAGCTTCGGCTGGGGCATCGCGGTATTCGTGGGCGTATACAGCTCCGCCGCCGCCAGTGGCGCGCATCTGAACCCGGCGGTCACCCTCGCCTTTGCGACCCTTGGCAAACTGAAATGGGAGCTGGTGCCCGTCTATCTCGGCGGACAGATGCTGGGCGCCATGGTCGGCGCTACGGTGGCCTGGCTGGCCTATCGTCCTCATTTTGTGGCCACTGCCGACGCCGACGCCAAGCTGGCCGTGTTCTGCACGGGGCCGGCTATACGCAGCGCGGGCGACAACCTGCTGTGCGAGATCATCGGAACCTTTGTGCTGATCCTTGGCGTATTGTTTATCGCCAGCCCGTCGAACAGTCTGGGTGCGCTGGATGCGCTGCCGGTGGGATTGCTGGTGCTGGGCGTCGGTCTCTCGCTGGGCGGGCCCACGGGCTATGCCATCAACCCCGCGCGTGACCTCGGGCCGCGGATCATGCATACGCTGTTGCCCATCCCGCATAAAAGGGACAGCGACTGGGGCTATGCCTGGATACCCGTGCTGGGACCGCTGCTGGGGGCCCTGCTCGCGGCGGCGGCGTTTAAAATGATCTGATGGTCCTAAACAGATCCCGATATGTCCCTAAGACCGGGCTAACCCGCTGAACGTGCGGGCATAATAATTGCGGTATGCGCCCTCCGAAAAAGCGGAGACCGGGTCGGTCCCGCATGATCCGGGGAGTCCTACAAGCCACCCAGCGACCTCAGCTCCAACACATACACAAACGCTGGAAACCCATACTGCAAGCAGGCTGCGGTGAAATCCCGGAATCGCGGTCTGGGGTTGCGGTCTAGCGGGGCCGCAAGCCAATCGGGCCCTACCCTTTTCCTTTACCATGCAATATAGGTTAACTTTTAGAGGGCCTGGATTCCTGGGACTGTGGCGATTATTTCCCAAAAACCTTTTTACATTTAATTCTCTAAACTCCATTCCGCGATCCTCGAACAACATCTGACCCCCGGTCAAACTCTGAATTAGCAGAACTGTCAGTCAAATCTGACGGGACATCACCTCCTGGCTTCTGATTGGTATCCAATATTATAGCGAGAAAAAACAACCTTATGCCTATACCTGTCATCCCACAACCAAAAAGGGGGGCCGTCCGCGACGCCTCTACCACCGGAATGATCCATTCCCATGGATATCTTCCGGGCCGGGGACTCGAATCCGCCGGATGCTATCACACTCCGCTATTTCAGGACCAGCAATACCCCGATCTGCGCATCGGGCTGGGGAACTATTTTGTGCAGCACGACCCCGGCCGTGATCCCCGTGAGCAACAGGAGCCTGCGATCTGGCTGCAGATCGTGCTGAAGGGCAAGCTCTATTTCCAGCTGGAGGGCGTGGCGACGGGCGCAGGGACGGGCCGATCCATGGAGGAAGGGCAGTATAATATGTTCTGCATCCCAGGCGCGCACAAGATCGGCTGGTTTGACATGCGTAACAGCCATGTACAAACGCTGAATATTTATTTCTCTCCCCGCACCCTGCAACAGGCCGCCACCGGATTCCCCGCGCTGGCCGAACTCTTGCGGAACCATGAGAAGGGGCTGGTCTCGATGCTGAGCTGTTGTCCCGGACAGGTGGGGCCGCTGATGTTGCGGATGATCAGTGAGATCGTAAACTGCGGGTACGAGGGCGAGTTGCGGACAATCTATATGCAGACCAAGGTAACGGAGCTGTTGCTGCAGTCGATGGAAAGGATCAGCCAGCGGCCGGCGGAGAAGGACAGCCGTATCCATCTGAAGAAGTCGGATATCGAGAGCATCAAGGAGTCCAGGGACTGGCTGATGCGGCATATGGAAAATCCGCCCACCTTAAAACAGCTGGCGCATCATGCCGGTATCAATGACTTCAAGCTCAAGAAAGGATATAAGCAGGTCTTTGGCACTACGGTGTTCAGCGACTTCCACCGCGAGCGGATGGCGAGGGCGCGGAAATTCCTGCTGGAAACCGAGATGGCGCTGATGGAAGTGGCCATGTTGTCCGGCTATCAGGACGCCTCTAATTTTTCGAGGGCCTTCAAGTCCTATTTTGGGTTCACGGCTGGTGAGCTCCGGAAACATGCTTAGTTCAGCCCTTACCCGGGGGATCATGGACATCCATCTTCAGGCCGCCCGTGCCGGCGAGATCGCCTTGTCGCCGGAACTGCCCGCCAGCCTGCTGCCGCTGCAGGCGCCCGACAGCATCTGTTTTGGGGCGGCCGGCCCGTTCGGGCATGTGCTGTTCCAGGAACTGGATGGCGAGGGCATCTCCATCCGGCACAGCATCCTTTATTTCGAGGAAGAGGACGAGCTCTTTTACCGGAGCGAGGAGCCCGCGTTGCGGCTGCAGGTGGTGCTGAACAACAGCTATTATTCCGAGGCGGAGGGGCTGGGCGAGATCGTGCTGCATGAGCGGGGCTTCTCCCTGAACTATGTGCCCTTTGTCCATCAGCGGCTGGAGATGCATGCAAGAGATTCATACACGCATCTGTCCCTGTACTACCGGCCGGAGGACCTCGGGGCGTTGCAGAACAGTTTCCCGGGGCTACCGGAATTTCTGCAAAAGGTGCGGGCCGGGGAACCAAGCCTGTTCAATCTCCATTATTGTATTGCCAGGGGCGCGATGATGGCGCTGGTAAATAATATCCTCGAATGTCCGTATACGGGGATGGTGCGGCGGCTGTATCTCAACAGCCTGTCGATGGAGATCCTTGTGCTGGCGCTGGTGCGGATCGCGGAGAACCAGGATAAGCCGCCACCTCCGGCGGTGGGCAGGGAGGAGGCGGAGCGGGTGTATGCCGCAAAAGCAAAGGTGTTGACCAGGATCGAGGAGAATGTCACGCTGCCGATGCTGGCGGAGCTTACGGGACAAAGCCCCTATAAAATGAACAAGGACTGGAAGTCGATCTATGGCATCGGGGCGATGGAGTGGGTGCATGAGACGAGGATGGAGATCGCGCATCATCAATTGCAGGATCTGAAGCTCCCGCTGATAAAGGTTGCAAGGGCAAGTGGCTACACGACCGTCACGGCCTTTACGCTGGCATTCAAGAATTATTTTGGTTATAACCCGGGGTTCACCAGAAAAAGTGACCCGATTTGATGATTTATTATTTTTTTTATCCCGCATTCATAAAAAAAAGGCTATCTCCCGATAGTATCTTTATTTTGACAACGAGCGATTACGGAAGAAAGAATTACCAGTCACCGAGCATCTGAGAAAGCTTCCAAAGGATCCAGGATATAACAGGACGGAAGGATCTGATCATAGCACCACCCCATATATATAACCAACCTGGCATGCAGCCTGCGTCGGGCCCGAGTTCACTTGATAAAAACGGGACCCGTGGTACACGGACGGTCACACATACACATCGAGGCCTTGACCGGGCTGCAGCCTTTTGGTTATTTTACTCCAAATTAAACCGCCTTTATCAATTTTATTTTTTATTCTATTTTTTATCCCGCATTCATAACAAAATAAATTAACGTCGATGTATATTCGACATCTGGTCTGGAAATAAGATCTAACCAAGTTTTTGTAAACCTTATTTGTATGCATGAGACTCTTCCATCGCCTGGGATCGGTGCGTCCGTACGCCGAACCCCCAAACATGTCAAACGCCCTCCCCTTTATAGTCCCATCCGCAGATTGTCCATTATCATTCCCGTATATAACGAGGCATCGACCATTTCCGTCCTGCTGGACAAAGTGAGCGATGTGGAATTGATCTGTCATATCGAGAAGGAGATCATCGTCGTCAATGATTGCTCGAAGGACGATACCGACCTCATGATCAAGGAATATATGATGGACAACCCCCAGGCCCCCATTCAATATTTCTGCCAGCCAGAGAACCAGGGCAAGGGTGCGGCCGTGCATGCAGGGATCCAATACGCGAGCGGGGATTATATCCTGATCCAGGATGCCGATCTGGAATACGATCCCAAGGAATACAATATATTGTTGGAGCCCATTCTCACGGGCTATGCGGATATCGTGTACGGCTCCAGATTTATGGGCGGCAACCCGCATCGGATCCTTTTCTTCTGGCATACGCTGGGGAATAAGTTCCTGACCTTTATCAGCAATCTTTTTACCAACCTGAACTTAACGGATGCACACACCTGCTACAAACTTATGCGGACCTCGATGCTGCGAGAAATACCCATGCGGGAGAAAAGATTTGCCTTTGACGCCGAGCTGAATGTCAAGGTGTCGAGGATCCCGGGCATCCGGATCTACGAAGTTGGCATCTCCTACTATGGACGCACCTATGCAGAGGGCAAGAAGATCCGATGGCGGGATGGGGTGCGGAGCATCTTCTGTCTGTTGAAATATTCCTTGTCCGACCGCAAACCAATCAGTATTATCCAGGAACCTATCTATCATGAATCCATCCACTGAGATATCGTTTATCAAATTCATCTGGCAGCCGGAGAACCGGAAGACCTTGCTGAAGGCGCTGGGGATCACCGTAGTGCTATTTATTGGGTTCAAGCTGCTCTACCCGTACCCGGATTTCTTTTCAGATAGTTATAGTTATCTGTTTGCGGCCTATGCCAACCTGGATATCAGTATCTGGCCGATCGGGTATTCGAAATTCCTGAGAGCCTTTCATCATATCACCTATTCCGATACGGCCCTGGTAGGGGTGCAATATTTACTGGTACAACTGGCAGCTCTTTACTTATTCTTTACAATCCTTTATTTCTATACGGTCAGCGCATTTACCCGGCGAGTGATTTTTATCTTCCTGTTCATTAACCCCCTAACCCTATATCTCTGCAATACGATCAACAGCGATGCGCTGTTCGGAGCGCTGAGCATTGCCTGGTTCACACAGTTGCTATGGATCGTTCAGCGGCCGAGGGTGTGGATGATTTTTAGTCAGGCGGTGTTATTGTTCCTTTGCTTTACCATCCGAAACAATGCCTATTATTATCCCCTGGTGGCGGTGGTGGCTTTTTTGCTGAGCCGGCGGGGCCGCTGGTATAAGTTGGGCGGGATCGTCATGCCGTTGTTCCTCTTGGTGCCTTTTATCTTGTGGACTCAGAATAAGGCCTACCAGTTGACAGGCACGAGACAATTCTCGCTATTCACGGGCTGGCAGCTTGCGAATAATGCGTTGTATATCTATGACCAGGTAAGTGTGGACCCCGATGAGCTGCCGACACCGCAGGCAAAGGAGCTGAATAAGATCTCTGTTGAATTTTTCAGGCACGTAAAGCCGGATGTATACCGAGATGTGCTGGAATCCTATGTTGGCAATTTCTTTATCCGGCAGCCGGAGGCACCCCTTAAGACCTATTATAGCAAATACTATCAATCAAAGACCGAGCTGGAAGGCGTAGCCAAATGGGGCAAGGCCTCGGCTGATATGGAACCATTCGGGAAAGTGATGATCCTGCATAATCCTATTGCATATATGCGATATTTCGTCTGGCCTAATGTCTTCCACTACTTCGTACCGCCACTTTCGCACTTGGAGCAATACAATTATGGAGAAAATAAGGTAGAGCCGATTGCCAGTTTCTGGTTCCATTATCCCAGCACCAAGCTCAGGTCATGGTCCACGGGTTTCCAGGGGATCATTCTCCTACCCTTTACCGCCTTCTTTCTATTGTTCAACGGGTATTTTATATGGCAGCTCTGGGTATTCACGAGGAGAAGGGGATTCAGGGACAAGAGCCTGGGCGCGGGCCAATGGATAACCCTAGCCTATCTCGTACTAAATTTTGGGTTCAGCCTGGTAGCCACGGTGAATATCCTGCGCTATCAGTTCCTACCAATGGTCATACTGCTATCCTTCGCTCTGTTGGCCAGCGATTGGCTGGAGGAGGTGGTCGGGCAGGAGAAGAAACAATTCAAGGCGAAGCCGGAGAACAGCGCGCTGTATCGGGTGAAACAACGACAAATCTTATGAGCACGAACCCCACGATATTGGAACAAACTAATAACTCTACAACCAGTCTGGTGCATCATGGCGAAGCCAGGAAATTTAACCAATGGCTGTTTGAAAGGGCTAAGAGCTATGTCAAAGGTAGTACTCTGGAAATAGGAAGTGGAACAGGGAATGTCTCAGAGCTATTCATCAAAAACAAGCAGCCGCTATATCTCAGCGATCCTAAGGACCAGTATTGCCGACTGCTGAATGAGAGGCATAAGGAAGAATCCATGGTGCGAGGAGTCCTGCAGATCGATCTAAAGCATCCCGAATTTGAAATACAATGTGCAGAACTATTAGGAAGGTTCAGCACTGTGGTTGCCATGAATATCGTGGATAAGGCATCTATCGTCAACGCAAAATTATTATTAAGGATAAGAGGGCATCTTATCTTATCACTACCTGCCAATACAGCACTTTTTAACGGATTAGGGCAGGGATTCGAAAAGTGGCGGAGCGAAAATTATGCATCCATTCAAAAATTAATTTCCAAAGATTTCGAGATCATCCGGACGGCCTATTTCAACCTTGTAGGGATCAGCGGCTGGTGGCTGTCGGGAGATGAGTTAAAGAAAAGGGAATTAGCGAAGGATCAATTAGGCCAATATGAAAAACTAGTATCTGTATTCCGAATCACGGAATCGATGGTATTCAACCGGGAAGGTTTATCCGCAATCGTAGTCGGAAGGAAACAATAAAATCATTCATTCATAAAGTTATCGCCAAGAGCAAGCAAGCGATCATTATCGGAGCAGGGCCCGCGGGACTGACACCAGCCTACGTACTGTTGCAGCGGACCGATATCATATTAGTAAACACGATTAAAGGCTACCATCTTCGAATAAAAAACTAAATACTACTACTATGGAAAGAAAGATGCTAATTTCAAGTATCTCATATTTATTCGTCTTATTATTCTTATATACAGCGGTCAGTAAAATACTAGACTATAATCATTTTAAAAATCTATTACGCTACTCTCCGTTGTTGAGAAACTCAGCTTCAATTGTCGCGGTTTTTCTCCCAGCAATGGAAATATTACTCGTTTTATTTCTATTAAATCCAAGATCACTAAAATGGGGGTTATATGGTTCTTTTATTTTAATGATATTATTCACCTTTTATGTCGGCTACATGCTTGCCTTTGTTTCAAAGCAATCACTTCCTTGTTCCTGTGGAGGCATATTGAAGCAAATGTCGTGGCGGCAACATCTGATATTTAATATTGCATTTACTTCTCTGGCCTTAGTCGGCATTTGGCTAAATAGAAAGCAATTTCGGGAGGAGATGGAAAGAATAACTAAAGCAACATATGCTTAAAATAGCACATAATATCTATTTATGAAACAAATAATTTATTTAGTCATTTTTGGTGGTCTATCAGCCTGCGCTTTAAAAACTGAGGAAAAGGGTGATTTACCCTCGTTTAACTTGTTACTCGTTGACAGTACAACAGTGTTGAATACAAGTACCATTCCAGACGGGAAAACTATTTCGCTTCTTTTCTTCAGTCCCGACTGTGAACACTGTCAGGAGGAGACGGAAAGTATCATAAAAAATATGAACTCCTTAAAAAATGTACAGTTTTATTTTGTTACAATAGATCCTTTCGACCGCCTCAAAATCTTTAATCAGTACTATCAATTATCTCAGTACACAAATATTATTTTAGGGAGAGATTATACATTTTCATTTCCAAAATATTTCGACATAAAAACTACCCCCTTCCTAGCTATTTACAATAAACACAAACAATTGAAAGTTGTGTTAAAAGGAGCCTTCAAAGTGGGTCGCATCATTGAAGAGATAAATAAACTATAAGGGCTTTAGAGCTTTAACTTAGATTGCAATTTTTCATTATATGCACAATGTATTTAGCCTTACCGATCTAGAGACAACAAACAGTTTGGAGTCCATACCCCAAAAAGCAAAAGAGTGTTCTGATATTCTAGAGTCTTTCGGACTCGAATATATAAAAGCTGACCATTATCTACAGATTGGACAAATCACCCGTGTGCAAGGATGGATATTACACTTATCCATTATAAGAACTCAACTGATAAATCTATTGGAAATAGTCATTCCTCAGTTAATTCAGGCAAAAGTAGCATTTAAAATTGCTAGAAATAAACAAATCGCAAAGTTTTTGGTTGATGGTAATCTAGGCTACACACAGATTGGAAAGGTGATATGTATCTATTCGCAAAATGACGAAGAAACATTGGAGTTAGCAAAACAATTGATCCAATTGACACACCAATTCAAGGGGCCAACTATTCCCACTGACATTCACTTAGGCGGGATAGTATATACCCGATATGGCAGCTTTAACCCAATATTATCGCCCGATGCAAGCGGCAAAACTAGCAGGTTTATATATAATAATATCGGTGAATTAGTACAAGATATATATGCCATACCCTTTGTTCTTCCCAAAGAGGTAAATTGGCCATTTACCAAAATAATTGAACCGGCTATCCCCATAAGCAAGAAACTTTGGAATGATAAATATAAGCCAATTTCCATTATTAAACCTGATGCTAAGGGTAGGGTATTAAAAGGGATTTACCTAAAAAAACTCTTTATAGTCAAACCTTGTCTAATCAAAGAAGGAAAAAGCAATATGTGGGTAGACGAAGAAGGAAGGGATATTCAAGACAGATTAAAATGGCAACATGAATTGTATAATGATCTAAAAAATGATATCCCGATACCAGAAATATTCGATCTTTTCAAAAAAAATGATGATTTGTACCTAGTAATGCAGTTTATAAATGGTAGTAGTTTAGAAAATATTCTATTATCTATATATGAAAGAAATAGTTGGCCTCGGCTCTTGATCTCAAAAAAAATAGGTTTGCTAAACTATTTATTGAAAATCATTGATATAATTGAAAAGCTACATCAAAAAGGTTATATCCATCGTGATATAACACCCACAAACTTCTTAATTGATAAGAATAATCGAGTCTTTATGATCGATCTCGAGCTCGCCTACTGTGTAAGTCGCAAAAAACCAGACCCCCCCTTTAAGCTGGGAACTTTTGGATTTATGTCGCGCGAACAATATGAACGACAAGTACCAACTATAAAAGAAGATATTTATGGGTTGGGGGCTTTAATGGTCCTATTTTTTACAGGATTAGCTCCTACAAAGTTTGATACCAAAAACATTATTGATCTACGAAAAAATCTCTACTACTTTATAGATAGTTGGATGTTAGTAGATACATTAGCAGATTGCTTAAGTAACGAGCCTCACGAAAGACCAACCCTAAGCATTATTAAGAATAGTTTGGAAAACTTCAGGAAAGAATTAACAACTCATCCTCTGCAAAAAGATAGTCTATCTATCCCCGAAAAACCAAGTGAAAATAAATTGAATGACTTAATCAACAATGCAATAAAAGGTTTGACTAACCCCGTATTACTAACTTCAGATCATTTATGGGTATCTCCATCAGTACAAGAAGATAAATGGATTGGCAATGAACAAGTAGAGCTAAATTATAATGGAGGAATTCATGGAGGAATGGCAGGCATATTATATACGTTAGCCATAGCAAAAAGGCTTGGATATTGTATTGATTGTTGCGCAGATGGATACTATAAAAGCTGGAAATATATACAAGATAATTATTTAGACCAGCATTCCAATACTAAGCTTGGTCTGTATGATGGGACGGCCGGTATAGCTTTAGCCATTCACGAAGGAATGAATAGTGGGTTATTATTTTATGACTTGCGGTTTTCAGAATACTTGAATCTGTGTTTTTCCTCTACAAGCAATGCTTTTGACATGGCTACAGGAATAGCAGGACAAGGCATCGCCTTACTTAGGTGTAGCGATCAACTGAACACTGATTTTAGTCAAGCTCTATTAAAACTCTGGATAGATAAATTGCTCACCAATCAGCGCAAGAATGGATCATGGGGTTTAATACAGCCTCCAGTCAAAAAATATGAAAAACAAATTGGATTGTCACATGGCGTTGCTGGCATCATATGTTTCCTTGTTGCTTACTCATTTCGATATCCAGCTGTGAATCTAGAGATACCCATAAAAAAAGGAATGAGTTGGTTGATTAAAGAATTAAATAAGGCAAAAACAAATTATTACTGGTATACTTCAATAACAAAGTCTGTTAATTCATGGAACTCAAGTATTGGAGCGCCAGGAATTTGCCTGTCGTTTATTAAGGCTTTTGAACTTTTAAGGGATCCATTATACAAAAAAATAGCAGAAGAGCTATTAGCCAATTTACCTCCCAGGCCAGTTCATAATGATTTTACCCAGGTATGTGGTCTATCGGGGTTAGGTGAACTATATCTAGAAGCTTATCGTGTCTTTAAAACAGATGAATGGCAGCAACGCGCCGATTGGATTGTAAACATTTTCACACATACTTTCTTGGAAAAAGAAGATGGATTAGGATATTGGTCGATGACTGCCAATCCTGACCCAGTCGCAAGTCTGATGCTGGGTTCATGTGGTGCCATCCATCTTTTAATGAGATATCAAATGCCAAATAAATTGGGTTATCCATTATTGTCGGATTAAATATATTTAAAATGAAAGTGAGATGAGTAAAAAATCGACAAAATTGAGACCACTCTCAAGAAAGGTAATAAAATGTTAAAAGCAAATATAAATAACTAAAATACCGTAATAAGAAGTATTCATTTATTCTTAAAGGCAACTTGTCATGACACACTCGACAGATAGTTTAATACCTACTGCCCATTTGTCGAGTTATATAGAGGTAGGTAATAATTTTTAACCTAAAGTTTTTCTAGCTTTTTGAATTTAAAAAGCGAACACAATTATGAAAAGAAGTAAAATTTTCCTCGGAGTCACTACCTGTCTATTAGCTGTTGCAGGCGCATTTGCAAGTAAAGCAGGCACTAACAAGTTTATCGCAGCTACGTTTTACACATCTGCAGGTACATGTGTGCAGTATACAGCACCAGATTGCAATAACACAGCCACTGCTATTTGTAAAACTGCAAATAACGTTAAAACCCTTTACACCTCACAGGATGCTGGCGTCCACTGTAGAGTTCCACTACATAAGACTCTCTAATTAAACAATAAAGACTAGTGGCAACCGCTGCTAGTCTTTATTTATTTTAAACAAATTTCACCTAAAAACTTTAACTTATTTGTCCTTAGAAACTATTCATTTTGATAATTAATTTTCGGAGCCTTTATCACCAAAACCTTCATTTCCCTTTCTCCTTTTACTAAATCCAAGCCATTCAATTTTAAAGCCATTTTGACATCAGACAACCTAGTCCAAATGCAATTCATAGTTATATCTATATTACTATTAATATCTGTTTCATCTATAAATGGAGGTTCGCCTTGGTAATAATTAGCAATCCTTGTAAGAAGAATACTAATAGGGCAATTGGTAGCTTTCCATTGGGTAGAATTTCCATTGTAATAAGGGGGTTCCCCTTTTGATTTAAGCTTTATTCTTGCTTCTTCGGTTGCAACGAGTCTCCAATATGGCATTCTTCTAACTTCAATATCTATATCAAATCCAAAGTAGTTCTTCAGTTCTCGTTGCATGACTTCCATCAGATATTTTCTCCCGATTCTTGACACCGCTACACTAAGACTATAGCAATACAAGTTCTGTCCCGTACCCCAATCAGATTGAAAAAGCGAGGTGTCATCCGCTTCCAATATAGGAATCATCCAGAATTTTCCGTTGAGCGAATCTAGAAAAGACCAACTAAATTTACCCACATAGGCATACATATACAACATCCTAAGGTCCGCTTTTATCACTTCAAATCTTCCGTATTCATTCACCGGAAAAATCGCACTAGGCAATGAATTAATTCCCGTCGAAAAGGTCCATCGTGAGAGCAGAGATCTATAAAGAAAATTACTATCCACCCCTCCATTGCCGTTAACTAAAAAAGGCTTACTAGCATTATACTGAAATAAGCCTCTTTCTTCATTACGTCTATATGCAGGTGGGATTACAGGCCTTATTCCTGCAAGAAAATCAGTCAGATTCTTAGAAGTTAAATGATCAGTTATACCTCTAACTATACCATTCGGGTCAATAATGACAATATAAGGAGTCCCCCAAATACCAAAGCGATTATATAAAGCTGAATCAAAAGCACATGGCATTTCCAAATTTTCAGCTTGCCGCAATTTATTATACATCGAACCAATCTCATTTTCCTTATCTTGAAAACCAACCATCATAAATTGTACCCTGCCTTCAAATATTTTTTGTACAGCGCTGATTTTGGGAAAACTCTCCATGCAAGATATACACCCTTTATTCCAAAAATCAAGGATTAACCATTTTCCCCTAAAGTCTTTCAGCATCCCTGTCTTTCGGGGATAATATTCAATGTTTCGTAATATAAAATTAGGACAAGATTTGCCTACTTCTGGTAAAAATGAGTTTTTAGAATTTATTTGTGCTTTAATATTTGATATTAATGACGCTATCACTAATATTATTGTGATTTCTTTTTTCATTATTGTTATAGCTTTCCTTTTAACTACTTTTCTTGACATCTCATCTACCCATTAAGTCATAAACCCATGCGTAATTCTCCACTTTTAAATCTTAATTTATTAGGCAAAAGGCTGATGCTTAGCAAGGCTTTTTATGGCTCCAAATCATTACTTCAAAAGTAAAGTCAGTAACCAAGATTCTGAGTTAGATAAATATCTGTTAACAAATCTGAAGGGGGAATAGGGTATAATTGTTGATATGAATTCCAAGTCCCTCCTTTTTGTGGTGTCACTGCGCCCATCACCGTATCCACAATATTGAATCTTTTTAAATCCAACCATCTGTGGCCCCATTCAGTAAACAATTCCACCTGCCGTTCATGAGAAATGGCTGTTAAAAGCTGTTGTTTTGTATTAGCTGTAGTATTGGGAATCCCCGCCCTGTTTCGAATAGCATTCAGATCGGAAGCTGCCCCTTCTATATTAGATTGTTGCACCCTCGATTCTGAACGAATTAAATATTGTTCAGCTAGGCGTAATACCATAGAATATTCAGTAATTGTACTACCTATTCGTATCTTATACTTGAACGGGTAATAATATGTTACTCCTGAAACGGTAATACTCTTAACCCAATTTAGCTTCCTATTATCACCTGTTTCAAAATTATTGAGAAATTGGCTACTTAGAGCTACAGCTGAAGGGGCAGCTGCTAATATTAAAAAGTTTCCTTCTGGTGTATTATTCTTTGATGGCTGAGAAGGCATCAATTGCCAAATGGCTTCAGTGCTGTTCTTTAAAAATACACTGTCTAGGTCGACCTTCAAGCTAAATTTTGCTACATTATTAATCACAGATGTAGCTTGGGTCTCAGCCTCTACATAGTCGTTCGTATATAAATAGACTCGTGCCAATAAAGCAGTTGCCGCCCATTTTGTAGGCCGCACCCTATCTACAGTAACAGACGTGTCCGTGGCATCTAGGTACTCACTATTTAATAATTTCTGTGCATCTTTCAGGTCTGCAATAATTTGTTGATAGACCAGCGATCTGGATGCCCGAACTATTGTTGATGTTATTTTGTAATTGGTACTGGTAACAAGGGGCACGTCTCCATATAAATTACTCAAATAAAAATACCAGAAAGCGCGAACGAATTTTGCTTCGCCAATAAGCTGGCTCTTTATCTCGGCTCCCACATTATTTGAGCCTTGCAAGCCTTCAATAATTGCATTTTCTTGGCTAATATAGTTATATACCTGGGACCAAATACCTATTCCGCTTGCATCGCTATTCGCGTTAAGTGAATTTTTATATAAATCAATATAGATTGAGCTGTTAGAAAAATTAATGAACTCGTCGGAAGACAATCCTGTCGCCCTAACAATTGCATTAGAATTCATTTGCAGATAAACGGCTATTTGAGCTGCTGTCGCCGTGTTGCTATTGTTAAAAACACTGGCCGTTACCAATTGTGTGACTGGTGGATTTATTTCTACAAATTTCTTGCACGAAGATAATGTAAGAAGCAATAGGCTATTATTGATAAATTTCTTATATAGGCGAAACATAAAATAAATTTTATAATACGATTTGAATACCAGCAGTAATCATTCTTAAAGGCGGCAATGACAAACCTTGTGTTTCAGGATCTAGCCCTAAATATTGAGTAATGGTAAATAAGTTTTGTCCCTGAACATATATCCTTACATTTTGAAAATGTGCTCTTTGTCGCCACCTTTCCGGCAAATTATAACTTATGGCTAGGTTTTTCAATCTTATGAATGATGCGTTACAAATAATGCCATCACTACTATAATTATTACCATTATAGTTGTTATATGCTGTATTAGCTAGAGAACCCCCTCCTGTTGAAAATTGTTCAACATTTGAAATATCTCCTATTTTTTGCCAACGCCCTAAGACATATGTAGGTTCATTTTGCAATACTGAGGTTCCTGGAATAAGGAAATTACTCTGATAGTTATGACCCATCTGTTTAACAAATTGGAAAAAAATATCTAGCTGTATTCCCTTAAAAGAAAAACTATTTTGAATGCCCCCAAAATATTTTTGCGTTATTGGCTTTGTTGATAGATAGTCTAGGGAAGTAAATTTACCATCATGATTAACATCTTCAAAAGTGTATACTCCAGTTTGTGGATCAACCCCTGTATAATGCAATACTTTTTGAATAAATAATGATTGACCAATTACGTAGGCATTGGCATACGATGAATTTACTAAACTTGGATATGCAATTAATTTATTTCTGGGAATAGTTAAGTTAAGAGAGCTTGTCCAAGTGAAGTTTTTTGTTTTAATATTGGTGCTATTAAATTCAACCTCTATGCCGGTATTCTGAATAATAGCGGGCAAATTAGCCTGTACGGACGTGTAACCAGTAATACTAGGTATAGCGTATCTAACTAATTGGTTGCTTGTACGATTCCGGTAATAGCTTACATTCAACAATATTCGATCTTTAAAAAACCCAAGTTCTAGAGCCGATTCCATTTTTTTAACCAGTTCCCAACCAAAATATGGATTAGCTATCCGAGTAGGAGATAAACTTGTGAGGCCTTGATATGCAATTGAAGAAGCCGAGTACGTACTCAGATATTGATAATCTGTAATTTGGTCATTGCCTGTGCTACCATAGCTCGCTCTTAATTTACCAAAACTTAAGAATGACAAGTTGCTTTGAATAAAATGTTCTTTGGAAAATACCCAACTTGCGCCAATAGCTCCGAAATCACCAAACTGATTCCCTGATCCAAAGCGGCTGCTGCCATCCCGGCGTGCGGTAAGATTGATTAAGTATTTTTCCTTTAAGTTATAGTTAATCCGACTAAACACAGCATTATAACTGTATTGGGTATAGTTGCTTCCTGCTATACCTACTGAAGAAGCGGCAGCAATATTTGGGATTAATGCATCGCTGGAAAATCCATATGCATATTGCGCTACAGAGGTTTGACTATTTTGTTGAAAAGTCGTCCCTAGCAAAATATCTAATTTCCCTTGTCCTAATCTTGGCTCAAAATCAATCTGTGGTTCAATGATCGAAGATTTAACATTTGTAGTAGCAAAATCATTTTCCCTATAGGATGGATTGTTATTATTTGGAGGAGCAAAAGAAGTGCCTGGAATTTCATTGAATTGATTCATTTGAATATGGTTATATCCAAAATTACTTTTTAAATGGAGACCTGGTAATAGTTCGTAGCTTAAATTAAGATTACTCAAAAGATTTTCTGTCACCGCTTTCGCAGTTCTTAATACAAACAAAAAAGGGTTTCCATTTGGCCAGCTATTATTCGCCCAGTTTAAATTTTTATTGGCGTCATACAGGGCGGGAGCGTCGGGTGGAAGTGTAATATTACTAGTCAAATCAATACTCGGTAAATTACTATTATCATTCAAGTAATTTGCCGAAAAATTTGCATGAAATTTTTGGCTGAAGGATGTATGGTTTAGATTAAAATGTACAGAGCTTTTTTGATCGGCAGAATTTCCTGGGAATACGGTTGTTTGTTTACTGTAGCCTCCTCCTATTACAAATTGTGTATTTGAATTGCCACCAGATAGCGACCCTTGCGCATTAGTAAACTGAGCAGTGCCGCCAAAAAATACTTTTTGCCAATTAGTATATCGGGACGTGTCCCATGCTCCATTCACATCATAGTCGTTTGGTCCAGGTGTATTGCCATCATTTTTAAATGCTTCGCTACGCATAGCTAAATATTGCTGGGTATTCAGCATATCCAGCATATGAGTGACAACACCGGTACCAGTATAAACATTGACATCAAATTTAGTTTTACCCGCTTTTCCTTTTTTAGTAGTAATTAGTATCACACCATTGGCGCCACGAGAACCATAAATTGCAGTTGCATCAGCATCTTTTAACACATCAATGCTTTCAATATCTGATGGGTTTAGGCTATTAAACGGGCTCATGCCTTTCTCCGCCCCAGCTCCTGGAGAACCAAGCGCACCTCCTCCAATACCATTACTTGTTAAACTGTTAGAGGCACCCCCACCAAGAAAAGTGTTTACAACATTGTTAGTTGCAAAAGGGACACCATCTACAATATATAACGGATTGTTCCCTTGAGCAATACTGTTTTGGCCGCGTAGCCGAACTATAAAACTTGCACCGGGTATTCCAGACGCTTGCGATATGTATAATCCAGGTACCCTCCCTTCCAGCGCCATAATCGGATCCGTTACCGGCTGCTTCTGAATATCCTCCCCTTTCACCGTTGTTACATTTCCCGTATTCAATCTCTTTGTTGTATTATAATACCCTTTTACCACCGTCTCATCCAATCCACTTATGGCTGCCTTCAAAATCGCATTAATTTCAAGTGGTTGGTCACTGATAGTGACTTCACGCCGAAAGGTCTCGTACCCTATAAAAGATATTTCCATCGTATACTTCCCCTTTGGAAGATCCGGCACCACAAATCCCCCGTCTGCACCAGTTGCAATGCTCCTCCGGGTCTTTCCGCTGATCAAGGTGACCGTAGCCCCCGACATCGGCAACCCTGCCTCCGTTTTCACCTGCCCTTTAACCTCCGTGCTTTCTCGCATGACAGGCGCCAACTGTGCCACTATCTTCGGCGCCTGCCTTTTGATAATAGCGATCGTCGTATTGACAATCTTGAAATCCAGCGGTTGATCCCGCAGGCATTCCTTCAGGACCACATCAAGATCCGCGTCCTTAACGTCAAAAGTGGCGCTCCGGCCATTGAGGAGGTTCAGGTCGTAAAAGAAGGCATAGCCCGTCTGTTTCTCGATCAGCGAGAACACTTTCTGCAAGGGCATGTCCTTGACAGAAAGGGTGACTTTCTGGCTCAGGCTACGCGCACTGACGTGCATGCATATGGCGGTCAATAAAATAGCGGCCATTTTCATAACCAGGAGCGTTTGGTTTGTGGGTCGTCGTATGGGGCATGGGGAGTTAGCCCCGGCGGCCTTATTTTTCATTATCTTTGGCTTGGTTGGGTTTAAAACAAGAATGTGTCAGTCTTGAAGGACAGGTATATTCGAGGGTTAACCCAGCGACAGGTTGGTGAGAACTTTCCTGTGGACCGGAGTGCGCGAACACTACCGGTCTTTTTATTGGATCACCCTTTAAGAATGCTCATTCTATGTGGGATGGAGCGGGAATTTTATGTAGATCTGTTGCATTAGACAGTGGTTTTATTGAATGAATAATTTGCCGAGTTGTTACGAAAGACTATCCTGGAAAGCAGGATTAATCCATGAAGTATTCTCATAGGACATTTTTGCCCGTTTTGAAAGTACATACGAGAAAAAATGGTCAGATGGCGTTAATTAGCGATCGTTTTTTGTGAGACAGCAAGCTCTAATAGATGGGTTTAAAGTGGGTCGGCAACAACATTCACAGCATTAAGGTTTGAAGAATAGGAGGAGGCTTAATAGCTAAAGGGGTTTGATCAATGAATGTTTTATAATAAAGTGGGCAATTACAGCGCCACGTTGAATTGCATCTCTGCTACAGGCAAGCACATTTCATCTGTACAAGCTTGAAAGGCGATCGAGCCGGTAAGATTGATCTTGACCCCAGGAGCTCTCAGCGCCACACGCTGCACAAAGTCTACTTTGCCGGCATACTGAAATTGCTCGATTCCTAGCGCCTCGATGGAATATTTCTCCTTCTTTCCGAATTCGGCGGGAGAGCCTTCCATTTTCACCAGGGGGTTCTTGTTGAATTTAATCTTTGTCGGTAACGAAATTGCGTCTTTAGGTTGTTGCTGGGCGTAGATATGCCAGCCTTCGGCAATGCTGGCGGTCATATGCACCTCGTAGGTCTTTTCATCCAGCTTCTGTGTTGAATAATTCCATTTTACAGGGCTGTCCTGGGCCCGGGATATACCGGTAAGACCCAGCATCATTACTACAAGTAATTGATTTCGCATACTTTTTTGCCTTAACATTTAAAAAAACCCGTTGCTACAAATCCTTATAACTTAGCCGGTCAGCGCGTCACGATCAGCTTCCTGCCCTCGATCCGACAATTAATATCACTCGTCTTTAAGATCTCAACTACTTCAGAAAGATGGAGATTCCGGTTCATCTTCCCGCCGAAGGACCTGACCGGCATGGTCCCTTCATAGTTCACTTCGACATCGTACCAGCGGCCGATCTGCCGCATGACCGCAGGTATATCTGCATTATCGAAATTAAAAAATCCGTTCTTCCAGGCGATCACCGCGTCTATATTCACCTCATCCGTCAATTTCAGCCCCGAGGCGTTAACCAGGGCCTGTTGGCCGGGCTTCAGGATCGAATGTTTATCTCCCCAGAAGACCTTAACTCCACCAGACAGCAGGGTGGTCTTGACAGCACTCTCATTTGCATAAGCCATCACATTGAAGCTGGTACCGAGCACATCAATTTTCATATCATTCACCCTTACCTCAAAAGGTCGAGCCGCGTCTTTTGCTATTTCGAAATATGCCTCTCCGGTAAGCTCTACCTCCCGGGTATTCCCTGCAAAAGAAGTTGGGTAACGCAGTGAGCTGGCATTGTTCAGCCAGACCCTGGACCCATCAGGCAGGACTACCTGGAACTGGGCAGCAGGGGGGGTTGTAAGGGTGTTGAAAATCGTCTGACCGGATCGATCATTCAATTCGTTATCAGCAAGTTTATTATACGCCAATTGACCATTACCAATCTTTTCTATACGGGTATTCCCCTGCTGCGCTATGACGCCTTTACCCGCGCTGTCGAGTACGATTGTCGAGCCATCCGACAGGGTCAGAATGGCCTTATTCGTGCCAGGGGCAATGTCTTTGGGAGAAGCCGAATTAACGGCGGCGATGGGAGAATTGGCCGATCTTGCAGTGCCATATTTCATCCACATCCAAGCGCTGGTTGCAATCACGACGACCACTGCTGCTGCAGCCACATAACGCTGCCAGCCGATATGCATACGACTTGGCATCGTCACCGGCATGGAATCAGGATCGTTGGAAATGATGTTGAGCAGCTTATTCCATTGTGCATCTCTGCCACTCTCCATCCGCTGCATCAACTCCAGCCTTTCGGCGACATAATCTTCATCTGAAAAACGTTCAAAGAGCGTCCGGTTATTCTCAGATTTACCCAACCATTCATTCAATTCCCACATATCAGAGGAATTTAGCCCTCCTTCATTGTAGTATCGAAATATCAGATTGGCAATTCGTACAAAATCCTCCGGCATCGAAAAATATTTTAAAAAAATCTCCCTTTAATGAGTACAAAGTCCTGATTCACCGTCTTATCACCTATTTCAAAGACGGTGAAAACACCCGATTAACCACCCATTGAAAATGATTTTTCAGGAATATTTTTTCTTTTTTGTCGTTTCGGGTCATTTTCGGCTTTTCTTATCCAAACTTCTCTCTTGCGGGGTCTTTAACCAGGCGCAGTCAACATGGTCAAAATCGCTTTTCATTTTTATACATCGCAAAAGATGAGCATGTGGATTACATTTATGGTCTTTCAAGACCGTAAATAAATTATTTTTTCTTACCTTGCCCAGACTTTGACTCACAATTAAATGGAACTTGAAATATTATAGAATTTAGAAGAATTTGCAATCTGCATTTGTTTATAAGTGGTAACATTTATAAATTGTTGAGGAATTGACTTAGTTCAAACGGTTAATCCCATTACGATACTTGGCACAATTATTCTATATCTAGTTAAAATATTACCCTGTTTGTAGAATTTTCCTGTGTCACATCTACATATAAACCTGTTCTTAACAGTAAATTCATCGGTTGGGATTTTACGGATTGGATACTTATTATATCATTGTGGTCACTTCATATCCTGTCAATCGCCTCCTGTTTGCTCTGCCGTAATACTTAAACCTTATTGTATCAGCTTCCCCTACCTGGAAGTACGAGAGGGATAAATCACCTGTCGTTAAATGGGTGGATAGCCTTATTTAAGTGACGTTCATTATGATAGGTAAAAAGTATGAGGAATAAGCAATCGACATACGAATTTTCAATCGACCGCTTTGCAAAAGGGGACAAGCATGAATTCAAACATGTTTATGAACTCTATTATAATGTGGTGTTTACATTCATCTTCAGCCTGGTCAAGAACGAGGCGGAAGCCCAGGACATCGCCTCAGATGGATTTGTCAAGCTATGGAAGCTACGCACTAACTTTAAAAATCTCAATAATATCAAGGGATTTCTCCTCATAACAGCCCGTAATGCCTCTTACGATCATTTCCGCCATATCCAAAGATTAAGACTGGCACATAAAGAGATCCTGCATCTATCAGACGAAGAAGTTCCGGAAAATGATGCCATCGATGCCCTTGTCTTCAGCGAACTGGCCTGTCAGATCGAAGACCTCCCTTCAAGATGCAAGGAAATATTCAAACTGCTCTTTTTTCAGAACTTGAACACCGCGGAAGTCGCCGTGCAGCTTAACATCAGCAGACAGACCGTTCTGAACCAGAAGGCAAATGCCATCAAACTCCTCCGGTCTGCCCTTCTGAAAAAAGCCTTATTGCCAGTGACAGCAGTATTGCTCTTTTTCTTCAGCATGATCAGTCCTGTTTTCCTCAAGGCGTAAATATCTTTGCAATTTCAAAAAGAATACTATTTCCAATAGGTGGGAGAACTGGAAAAATAGTCAAAAACATTGTCAAAAAAATGGAGGTGCTTTTCAAAAACGAAATCCGGACGAATAGTATACTTTTATCGTTATTTATTCCATAAGAACCCCCGCCACCAGCCGACCATCCGGACAGGGAAAAGAAACACCCAACAGTTTAGCGATCAGTGGCGCAATATCGGTAACGCACAATTCCTCGATCACCTTTCCTTTGTTTATTCCTGCTCCCGCAGCAATAAAGCCCGTGTACATATCCGGTATATTGGGATCGTATCCATGATGGCCCCCATGGGTTGGAATGAATAATCCGTCCATTGAATTCTGCTGGATAAGGGTCCCGGGTCCGTTATTGGTCGTCTGGGTACTCTTTACCGATCCGCTGAACACCAGACCGGGGATTGCGGCAAGGGCCAGGACCGCATTGCTGTCCGCTCCCATCCTGTCTAACTCCTTTCTGTCGATGATACGGAATTGCTGGCGCTTGTCTTTGGGAAGGGAATCCAGACGTTCCCGGACTTTACGGATGATCTCCGCCGCAGTAGTCGCGGACGGGACTCCTCCATTCGCAGCTGTTCCCTGACTGAGGTATAAAAAAGCGGATCCCCCTGCAGCTATGAATTTTGCGGGCAAGTCTCTGATCAGCAGATTTGGCCGGAAGATCATATGCATATCGCTGAAACCATGGTCGCCCACGATGATCACGGCCGTACTGTCCTTAAGCCCGCTCCGCTCGATCGCCTCCAGCATATCCCCTATCGCCCGGTCATTGGCGGCGACAGCCAGCCGCACCGAGTCCCCTTCGCGGCCAAAATCATGCTCCCGCCCATCTACACAGGCAAAATGCAGGGCCAGCAATGAGGGCCTGTATTGCTTAAAAATATAGGCCGCGGCGCGGCCCGCATTTTCATCGAGGCTCAGATATCCTTCATTCATCGTATTGGAATCCAGCTTGCCCGTCGCAAACTGCTCGATCTCCTCGATCAATCCAGGGGTAGCATATTTCCTGGCTTCCGTGATCCGGTCTTCCGGATGTTCGGTACTCCAGATCTCCGGCATATCCCAGGTGATCTCATCCGTTACGCTGGGAGGCCATTCCACCGAAGCGGTGGTCATTCCCGCCTTCTTCAGCGCTTGCCAGATCGTAGGCACACGGATCGCCTTGTTATACCAATTCCATTCACCCTTGCTGTTCAGCGGCTGGTTGTAGGCAATTCCCGACCGGGCCGGCAAGGCGCCGGTGACCATGGCCACATGAGCAGGATAGGTATAGGCAGGAAAAACGCTTTTCAGGTGATGGGCGTAGACGCCTTTTTTCATCAGCAACTGCATATTGGGGGTAGGCCAGGATTTATCCCGGTACATCTCCGGCCGGAAGCCGTCAATACTGATAAGGACGACATGTTTAACGGGCTGGGCAAAGACCTGAGCCTGACATAGGCATAAGACGGCTAACAATTTTAAATATTTCATCTGATAATTTTGCCCTGGCGTGGGGAATACTGTGTTGAATTTTTGTCAACTACAAAACGAGCCAATGGAAGAAATAACCAAAATCAGCTGATCAGGCGCAGACGCAGAAGTTTTATGGCCCTTTCCTTCTGGGCCTGCACATTCTGGGGGCTGATCCCCATCAGGTCGGCGATTTCCGCCGTCTTCAGGCTGTCAAAGAAGACTAATTTGAAGACCTCTCTGCATTTGTCGGGCAACCCCTCTATCTGCCGGGTAATCTCCTTCAATACTTCGGCCTCGATCTGGGCATTTTCTATGGACACTTCCTCCTCATCCAATAAATACATGATTTCCTTTAGATTAATCCATTGCCGCTTCCTTCGTCTGATAAAGTCAATACATGAATTTCTGGCCACAAAATAGAGGAAGGCCTGGATGCCAGTCTGCGAAGCAAAGGTTTCTTTCAGCCTCCATAGCTTTACAAATCCATCGGAAGTAATATCCTGCGCCTCCGCCTCTGTCCCAATCATATTGTAGCAAAACATATAGATTATATCATAGTAATAATAAAAAATGAAATTGAATTCGGCCAAATCCCCTTTCCGGAATTTGTCGATGGAGAAATTGTGAGATGAGCTTTTTTTATTCATGGGATAATTTCAGCGGTTTAGTTTCGAAATAAAAAGACCTTGCGGTTTCCCATAGACTACAGGAATTGGGATTCTGATCGCAGCATTCGGGAGGTAAGCGAATTTTTGTCTAACAGGAACGGGCTCGAAATTATCTGATGAATTATAGCATTTGTGATTGTGTCATTGATAAGACGTATGAGTCGTCAAAATCCTAAAAGATTTTCTCAAAATTTTGCAAGATTTTACCTAAGGATTTCTAAGGGTTTTTAGTTGCTGCGGTCTTATAAGACCATATCTTGTCGGATCTTTAAAATATATCCAGGCCATTCTTTTAGGAATTATCCCATCTGTACGTCTTATACACAGAACAACCCACCTTTCGCAAAAGATTTTATAACCATTGAACCAGTATGCAACCAAAAGACCTTATACTTAAATACCATAAAGATCAACTGACGCCGGCGGAGATGCTGGAATTACAGGACTGGCTGCATGCTTCGGAGGCCAACCGGAAATTCTTCAACAAGATGTCCGACCCGGAATATATAAAAGACAAACTGATGCTGCGCCAACGGGTAAACAAACAGGCTGAGTGGGAAAAAGTTCAGGAAGCCATTTCGAGGGACGAGAATGGAGAACCGGTTCATAAAGATGAAACAAAACAGATCGGCTGGAGACGCATTGGAATAACGGCTGCTTCTATAATGGTCATCTCCGCAGGCATTTCATTACTAATAATATACCGGCAGCCTTCCAAAACCTCCTCACCTGCCTCTGTTGGGGCACACCTGAGGGCTAATGACCCGCCACCGGGCAGTAACAAGGCAACGCTTATATTATCAGATGGATCTACGATCACGCTGGACAGTACGGGTAAAGGCACTATCGCGCTACAGGGCAATGCCCGGATCAGCAAGCCGGCCAGCGGACAGCTGACTTATAACAAACTGAACGATAAACCCGGTAACATCGTTTACAATACGCTGACTACTCCGCGTAGTGCCCAATATCGGGTCACCTTACCTGACGGCACCAAAGTCTGGCTCAATAGCGTCTCCTCCTTACGGTTTCCTTCCGCCTTCGTTGGAAAGACCCGGGAGGTTATACTCACGGGAGAAGCCTATTTCGAAATTGCACCCAACGCCTCCGCACCCTTTACCGTAAAGGTGGACAACGGCAGGGATACCCTGACCGCCATAGCATTGGGCACCAGCTTCAATATCATGGCCTATGAGAATGAAGACAATATAGCGACGACCCTCCTTACCGGAAAAGTGGATATAGAAAAGAACGGCGCCCTGCATATCCTGAAGCCTGGGCAGCAGGCTCAACTGACAGCAGACGGCATGCTGCATATCGATACGGATTCCAGCGCCGGTAAAGTAGCCGCCTGGAAAGATGGGACCTTTTATTTTGAAAAAGCCGATATCCAGTCCGTCATGAGGACCCTCGAGCGATGGTATGACGTCACTGTTGAATATAAAGGTCCGATATCACATCACTATAAATTCGTTGGCCCTGTCTCGAGGAGCATCAATCTTTCACAGGTCCTTGATATCCTGAAAGGCAACGATGTACACCTGGAGATCGAAGGCAAAAAAATAATTGTTACGCCCTGAACGGATTCCCATTAGCTGTTAAACCTATCCTTTCTTCCACCTATCTTTTTGCCGCAAGCACGCGGCCCTGACGGTCGTTTGCTAAATAAATCATATTATTATGTTATTACCCATTACGGGCGACCTGCCCATGACCAACAACAGCGACTTTCTCCATATTGCCATGAACCTGACCACGGGCGTCATCACCGGTTGCGTCATCTTCTTCTCGATGTCTGCTGCCTGGTATCAGGACAAGCTGCAAAGAGAAAAAGCAAGAGCGTCAATGGATTGGGACAATGAAGGCTCCGAACTGATCACCTCGACAGCCGAAAAAAAGCTGCGTGATCACATCGATCTAAATTGGTCGAAGATGTATTGGGGGCTTTTCTGTATAACGCTAGGCCTGTCTATCGGGACGATGATCGTCCTCATGGGAATATCACGTGCTCATCCATCACCGGCAAGTAGCCAGGTCCTGATGACCACGGCGGCAGCCGCATTTTTTACCGGAATCCTGGGCATCTTCTCAACCCTATACTATCTGCTGGCCGCATTGAAATCTCAAAAGTCTATGTTGATGCTTCAGCGGACGGTATCGCCCGCCGCAAAAGTCTGGCTGCCATCTGGAAAAGAGCTGTCCGAGTCTGCCCTGATGGAGTTGTGCAGGAAAATATTAAAGATGTATACCACGGTATGAAGAAAAGAAGGATCAAAGAAGACAAATAATGGTCCATGTGGATAGGTGAAAATACTTATTGTTCGTCTTGAAGAGAATATCAACAACAGTACATTTAGTAACAAAAATGATTCTAAAGTAGACCTACGATGTTCGCGGATACGAGAAGGATAACGGAACTGATCTATCGTTACAATTACGATGGAAGGTTGAATGCCTCCGAATCCACGGAATTGCACGAATGGATCGATGCATCTGAACACAACCGAGGGCTTTTTGAAAGCCTTACAGATCACGATCGCCTATCAATAACTGCGGAAGATCTGGTCACTTTGCAACGGATCAGGGAGAAAGTGCGGGATAGGCTGCAGAACATGGACAGTAAGTTTGCAGCGTACGGATTCCCGGTAATTGACATCCCACATGTTCCCCGCTGGCGTCATCGTCTGGCGCAAACCGCCCTCTTAATCCTTTTTGCGGCCAGCGCCTGGTTCTGGCATGGTAAAGGAGCTATGGTGGAAAACATTATCCAGAATGAGTCTATCGAAGACCAGAATAATATATGTACGGACCTTGAACCCCAGCCACAGGGAATAGAACTGATTTCTTATTTTGTTCAGGCCCGCACTGAAGCTGTTCTCAGGCAGATGCCTCGCGAATATAAAAAATTGGTGAATATTCACCTTGGCAGCGTTGGGTTAAAAATGATTTCTGGGATTGCCTGTACACCCAGGCAACGCCGTTATATTCGTGACAGAAAAATAGTAATCCGAAAGGATTATCGGGGGCGGAGATTGCATGATAAAAATTATGAAACTTGGAGGGTGGCCTGCATTACCGCATGCAGACACATTTATGCTAAGCGGAATTCCAAAGACACCGATTCTTTTCCATTTCTTCTATGAGATCGGCCCTCACAAATGAGGGGACACATCCCCGCGATCAGCGATTAATCTGATCATTCAGATCACAATTTAACAAGTGAACCTTATCGGAATGCCGTGGATGGCCCTGCCATTACTTGTGCGTACGAAAGGGGTTGTATTGTTTAACATCGGCCTAAAAAACTATTGTTCAAATTATGCTTTATATACCTATTTTTCGCTCCTATACTTATACCCGGATTTTATTAGGGATCAAATTATTTCTTTTCACGCTGATATTTTTTTGTCATTTCCATGTTTTTGCCCAGGAAAACATCGGGATGGAGACCATCACTTTGTATGACAGTGCTGCCGTCCTCGTCCCTTATTATGAAGGCAACTATGATCTTGAAATAAGGACAACACCCATAGGCAACTATAGAAGAAAAGTAGTTTTTAATACCCTATTTGTCGGGTTGAATGATCTTTTAATAGACCGCGAGGGCCATTCAATAAAAATTGTAAGGCATATTCAGGGGATGGATATTTCCATCCTAAAGATCTCAAAGGATGCAAATGCAGGAACGCCTTATGGTCCTTGTATCGTTACGCTTATCCGGTTAGTCTTTAAAAATACGATGAACCTTGGAGGTTTTTCCAAAGTCACTGTGATCTTGAAAAAAAATGATACCCGGGAAGACCTGTATGTTACCAATACTTCCAGACAACATGTCAATTCAGTCGTAGGATTGCTGATCTTATTCAGTTTGCTCACGGCACTCTCGGCGGAGTACTTTTATCGCCGAACGAATGTGAATGGGCGCACCCTGGGGCGGACAAAGTTATTTTTTACGCTCTTCTTAGTGGTTATCGGCTCGCTGCTCGTGAGACTGGGGGTTCTGAACGTTGAGCTATTCGATTTCGCCAACCGTACTTTTCTGATGATTGAAATGGGCGTATCCATCCACCGGAGTTGGTTTCAGGATCCACCCGATCAGTCCGATAAAGAGCAACCATAAGACTGTCCGGTTGGCCATCTGGTCCGATAAGGTTTCTCCGTACCCTATTTATTTAATTCCGATTCTTTGAGCTTGACATCGGTCCCTTCTTTTTTTATATCGGTACGGATCAGCAAGAAGAGGCTCATATAAATATTGGCGACCCACACCAGGGAGAACCCTCCGATCAGGTAGCCTCTCCAATCGGTGAACAATAACTGATACTTTGTAATGATCAGCAATAAGGCAGTGACATAGAAACTAAAACAGTATTCGCAGGTGAACAGGTAGAAAAATTTTCTCCTGAGCAGGGTCTTAGCCTCCAGGCTCTGCTTGCGGCAATATTCCCTCGGCTCGAAGAAGATCTGCTCATGCGTCACCGTCCACGCAATACAGGCAATGGGTATAGCGAGGATGAACAGGGAGACGATCTGTGTAGAGAGTGTCATAGAATGTCCACAGGGTTTATGGGTACGGAAAAATAGAAGGTCGAGCCCTTTCCTTCCAGGCTTTCGGCCCAGGTATGACCGTTGTGCGATTTTATGATCTGGCGACACAGGAACAGGCCAAGCCCCAGCCCTTCCAGGTCCTTGGTCTTCTCCGCCCTGAAGAACCGGTTGAAGATATAGGGTAATTCCTTTGCCGGAATACCCACCCCATGGTCCCTTACGGACAAGATAACCGCATTTTCCTCGCATCGGATCGTCACTTCGATCCCCAGACTGTCCTTTGAATATTTTATAGCATTGGACAGATAATTGGTAACGACCTGGATAAGCTTATCCCTGTCCCCGTAAATACTGCATGCCTCACTGCTCTGCAGCGCAATCGTAAAAGCCGGGTGGATCTGCCGGGTGCTGTGGATAGCCTCGGTTACCATGTCGACAAAATCGAACTCATTCCCCTGAAGGTTCAGATTGCCCGAGCTGACGCTGCTGGAATTATACAGTTCTTTCACCAGCTTATTGATCCGGCGGGCATTGTTCCGTGCGATGGCCAGGGCCCCGCTCAGTTCAGGCCGATCTTTTTCTTTGAGCAGCCCTTCCATCAGCTCGATGCTCAGGATCACGCTGGTCAGCGGATTCCTTAATTCATGGCCGACAAAATTGAGGATGTCTTCGATCTGCTTTTCAAAAAGTTTCTGTGTCGTGACGTCATGAAAGATGATCACCAGGTTGCTCAGCCCGTCCCCTGGATTCAGTCTGGTAAAGCTGATATCGAATACCTTTTTATCCGACCCGTTATTCCCATTGAACTCGGCCTGCATTCTTGAAGAAACGGCCCCAGGCCTGAATGCATTTGAAATATGCTTAAAAATTGAAAAAGGGGAATCAAAGGATTGCAGGATCACATTAAAATTTATCTTCGCGAGATCTTCCTGTTCAGGGGCGAACAGCTTAAAGAAACTTTGGTTTGCCTTTACAATGTCGTGATCGCTGCCCAGCACGATCACGGCATCCTCGATCGAGCTTAAAATATTCTCGTTAAATACATTGAGCTGTACGATCGAATTCTCGGATTCTTTCTGGGTGTGTATATTCTGGATGATCTTGAGCACGCATTTTTCACCCTGGTCGTTCCGGATCAGTATCGATTCCCCGGATACCCAGGTCAGCGTTTTATCCTTGTTCACCAGGTAATTATTATCGGAACATTGTCCTTCATCCAGTACCGTCTTGATCTCCCGGCCTGGCTTGTCCTTTTGCCTGTCTTCTTCGGTGAACAAAATATCAAGATGCTGTCCGACGACTTCGTGTTCGGCATAGCCGAACGACAAAAGAAAGGCCCGGTTTACCTTCTGGACGATCCCGTTCGGACTTATAAACAGGACCGAATTTTCTTTGGGATGGTTGGTCAGGGCTTTAAAATAATCAAAGGAAGTGAAAGTCAGCTTAGTATCCTGTGTCATAATATGTTAGGATCAGTTTCAGGAAAAGCCTGAAAAAACCATGCCACCCGACAAGACAGGAAAAGGGTAGGGCTGGCGCCCTACCCTGGTGGTTATCGCCGGATCACCTGTGGTTATCACCGGATCACCTGGATCTGCTGCCTTTCTTTATACGTTCCATCCGTTATTTCTATATAATAGATACCGGCGCCCAGTCCGGATACGTTGAGCGATGCCGAAGCCACTTTATTAAAAGCCTGATGTTTTCTGACATTGCCAAGGGCATCATAAATGGTCAGGGAAGTAATAGAAGGGGCCTTGACGGAAGCTTTCATATCCGTTACGGGGGCGACGGTGACCGTCGAACTGGCCGGATTGGGTGATACGACGAATGAATGGTTGCAGTTGCTCCAGATCGTTATACCATTACGCAAAGAGGTCACTCCGCAGGCGCTGTAGGTTATCGATACGCCCCCTCCCCTGGATACATCGAAAAACGTGCTGGGCGATCCTGGATTGTTGATGTATATACCGGAATTGGGATTATCAACGGTCCATTGCCAGTTAGTGGCTCCGGGCATATTGGGCGTCGCGCTCGCATACCAGCTTTGGATGCCGCCGTTGCAGCCGCCCGACATATTATATGTGATGTTGCTTACCTGCGGCTGCGTGGTGATGTATGCGACGACCGTGCTGCCATTGATCGTAGCCGTAAGCGTGGCGCTTCCTACGCTTTGTTTGGTGGCAGTGACCGACAAGCCCGTGCTACCCGAGAGGCCGACGACCCCTGCCGGCGATACGGTCCAGGTCGGCACATACCACGATGGTACGTTGGTAAGCGTAAAACTGGACGAAGTGCAAAAGGCGGTGGTGCCATTGATCACCGGTGAATTATCCGCCACGGCTACATAGTTCTGCCACTGTCCCGATCGGTTGTCCATCCATGCGGGATAGGCCTTCCATCCATAGGCGGCAATGCCGATATAGTCTCCCGCGTACCCGCCCCCGAATTCCGGGATGGGGGCTGTAGTATGAGCAGCGCTGCTGACCACCTGGTTGGTAAACGTAGTTCCTGCATCGACGGAAGTAGCCACATAGGTACTGGTGGAAAATCCAGATGTCTGATCCAGACTGTAATACGTTATAAAAACAACCCCGTTATTGTCCACCGCCACCCATGGGAACCAGTTCTGGCGACCTGCGGCAATGCTGACAATAGCCGGCGCCGACCAGTTGACGCCCTGATTGTCCGACCAGTTCGTCTGGATAACGGCCTTCCCATTCCCATTTTGTTTAGCGGCATACACCACGTAAATACGGCCACGGTGCGGGCTGTTGCTTTTATCCACCGCCATCGAAGGGAAACTGTTCACTCTTGTATTGTTAAACTCAGCCTGGCCACCGTTGCTGGTCCTTATTCCCGTGTAATTGAAGGCTACGGCCGCGGCAGCAAAGGTGACCCCTCCGTCGAGCGAACGGGTAAAGCCAAGCCCCTTCTCGGGAAGGGCGCCATTGGTATAGTCGGCCCAGCATACATACACCTGGCCGGTAGGGCCCGTCTGGACATTGGCGCCCTGGCCCCAGTGATTATTCAGGGTGATGGGATTTGAAAAATTAACGCCGTGGTTGGTTGAACGGTTGAATTGTACGAAATTATTTGCGCCCATCCAGACCCCATACAGGTTATTGGCAAAAGGACTGGTAGCTACATCATCGGTACCGATCATGTCTTTATCGAATTCGATATTGGCCGCACCGGCAACCTGTGGCTGCCAGGTGGTCCCATTATTTGCCGTACTCTGTACCAGGTATCCCGTGGGTTCGGCATTGATATCGGTGGGCACAGGTGTCATCGTGGCGATAAACCCATTTCCCGCAGCATCGAAGGCGGTGGAAGGATCTCCCCGTCCCGGTGCGTTATTGGGTAAGTTGTCCGATCCTGTCCAGGTGATGGACCCGTTGGAACTCCACCAGGCCCCCTGCCACGAATTGGTTACGGGGAAAGTCTGCGAAGAAAGCAATAATACCTGTGGATTGGTCTTGTTGATGCTGATATTAACCTCCGACTGCGGATGAACGGATGAGGCAACAAGCGTATTGCGCGAAATAACCGCCGAAAAAGGCGTAACCTTTGTGTTTGCGCCAACAGGCCTGGTCACCCCCGGAGCGAGGGATACCGCGGTCTTCTGGCCGTTCTGCGGAGACTGGCCGGATGTTGTCGCAGCCCAAAAAATGAAAAGCATCGCGGAGAGAACTCCTTTAGAGGATAAATGTGTCATAGTATGAAAGTTTAATGTAAAGAATATCTTTTAAGCTGCCATGTTGCGATGGTCAGCACTCCCATGTTGTATTGGTGGTAATCTATTCTGACCATGCCGGTGTAGGGCTTGAACCAAAAGCGGTCCTTGTATTCCAGGTTGGGACCTCTGTAATGGCGGACCAGGGTATAGCATCCGGTAAATGTTTGCGCGGGAGTGGTCACGGTGGATCGGTCCACCACCCGAAAGCTGTCGGTAAAAAGCAATTTACCCTCCCAGGAGGAATTCAATACAAAGGGCTGAATGAAGAGCTGCCTGGGAAAACTCAGCGCCCGGACTGACGAGGAGTAGATGCGGTCGAATATTTTGATCGTATCGCCATCCATCCGGACATATCCGGTGTCTTTGCCCCAGGGGTATTGATATTGCCAGACCGTGGCTGGTTTTCCATCGGCAAGGTTGACGCTGCCGCCGACCGTTATCCTGACCGTATAGTCACGTTGAAAATCTGGGTGGTCGCGCGTCTTGCTGGAGTCGTACACGGCATATTCCCAGTAGTCGCCGCGTGTATTGGGGAAATACGTTTTTGAAGGCCTGGAGGGCTGGCCGGATGGCAGACCAAGACATTGTAGTATGGCGCTGAAAATGAAAACAACAATCATGGCAATCGTTTTTGCATAGCAGGGCTATGCCAACGGAACCTAACTATTGCAAGCGGTTAACGGATCTGTTTTCGTCCGGGGGTCGATGGGAAGGGAATGAGGGGGTTGTTAACCATAATGAGTAATAGATAAGGTTTTTGTCGGTAACAGGAAGTTATTGAAAAATTTAATCCCTGTCAAAAAAATCGGTCCGATATAAAGCGATCTGTAATTTAATTTCCTGACGGTAAGGGGAACCCTTTAGCCGATGATTAGTACAGGCCTTATCAACGGACGTGAGTCACCGGATTACCCTTAATTTTGCGTGCCTGACACCTCCAACATGAACAGCTCGCTTCCTTTTTTTTCGACACCATTAACGGTCGCTATCTTCCTTCTGGCTGGAATGTTCCTCAGCGTCCGGTCGCGCAAGCTCACCCTCCTGGCCGCGCTGACAGGCGGGGTGGTCGGCTGGATCATATATAGTGACGGAGGCATCACCAGCTTCCTGCTGCTCGTCACCTTCTTCCTGCTCGGCACGCTGGCGACCGGCTGGCGAAGGACCGAAAAAAACAAGGTCGATCATGAAGGCCACACCGCGCAGCAAAGAACGCCGGGGCAGGTGCTGGCCAATGCGGGTGTTGCTACGATCCTCGCCCTGTCAACAAATTTTTTCCACCGGCATGTACATGCGCTTCACCTGATGATCGCCGCTAGTTTTGCCGCGGCTACGGCCGACACCCTCGCCTCCGAGCTGGGGACTTTGTACGGCCGGCGATTCTACAACTGCCTCATCTGGAAGGCCGAGCCCAAAGGGCTGAATGGCGTCATCAGTCTCGAAGGCACCCTCATCGGTATAGCAGGTGCAGCCATCATCGCGCTTATCTATGGCGCCGGTCTTGGCTGGACCCGGGATCTTCTGGTGATTGTCATTGCCGGCGCCGTCGGTAATCTCACGGATTCTATCCTCGGCGCCGCGCTGGAGCGAAAGGGCCAGCTCAGCAACAACTGGGTGAATTTTTGGAGCGTGGCCGCGGCAGCCCTGGTGGCAGGGGCGCTTGCCTGATATAGCCTTACCGATCCGCCCGATCACCGATAAGTACAAAGGCAACCCGGAGAGCCGGGTTCCGTGGAGTCACCCCGCAGGACGCCATCGTCTGCTGCGTGTCGGTTCACATGAGAAATGTTTAATGGTTATTGGCATCTGAACGGCAATGCGCTCTGCAGCGAATGCCTGCAGAGCTTATTTTCTAAAGGGGATGATATGGCAACTTTTGGAGGATGCCCTGAACTGGCAGGCAATATTTTATAACGACTATCCGTAGACTACTATACGATGAGCATTATGATTTAACCATCCGAACACTTAATTATTTTTTACATTTGAGCAATTTGCTAAAATTATAAAGAATGTAAATTATTGTATATATTTCAGTTATATATAATGAAAATAACAAGTGTGAGTATTATTTTTCAGCCATCTGGAGTAGGTATTGCTCGTATATCAGGTTGAGGATCATCGCTTCTTCCACTTCTAAAAAGTAAGCAATCAGAAAAATCTCTTTGAGCCGGAAGCGGGAAACATTTTGTCTGAGCTTTTCGAAGCGGTCCGGTCTGTTCGCCGGTGACAGGATGCTACTAGATTGTCCCCTTCAAAAATATGCACTAAATACGCTTTTATCCGTATCAGCCTGTAACCCATGTAACTAATTTATGATGTTAGCTGGAAACCAATATCATAAAGACCCAAAAAGTTATTTAAAAAATGAACATTTGGGATGGTTACGTTCAATAGTTCCCTTTTTCCGGGGCAAATCCATTGTCGTGGGGGCAGGTGACATTTCTTAGTTTTGTAAAAATATCATGGCTATGAAAAAGGATGCCAGGTGCCAGATCTGAAGTCTGGTCCCCAGCCGTTCATTATTGACATTGCGGAATGCAACTGATAATAAATAATAACAAGATAAAATATAACTAATTGAGAACACTGCTAATCCTTTCAGCAATGACCATTTTCAACTGGACTCCCTCTGTTCGTATATTCGAAAGGGCTGTCCAGCCTTCCTATTTTATTGCAATGGAATATAAGGGTCTGTTGAACTGCATTTACAAGGTTTATGTAACAGACAGTCTGATTATGGGAGCCAGGGTCAACGGGTATATTGTCTGCGGACCGAATCTTGGAATTGGAACGACTATTCCGATGCGGGATATCCGAAATCCAGCTGCCTATGTTAATAAAAAAATGGACCAGTCCTACGCCGATTCTTTACGCACAGATGAACCGAAATTTTTGAAAAGAGATAAGGCTAACTTCATTGTCCATCGCTCAGAAGTAAAAAAAATCTGGTATGATCCGAGCCATAAATGGGGCATGGGTTATTACCCCGATCACGGAAAGATTTACCTTGAGTCTCCTAAAACAACTTCTAATAAAGAGATCGTCCGGGAACTCATTCTGGTAGGGGATCAGAATCCGGATTTCATAATGAGCCTGCTTGTTAAGGGCTGATGCCCGCCGGGAGGGCCATACATACCCTGACCATTCTGCGCCGGGGCCGGAGCCTCAGCCCCAGCCGCGTCGAAAGCCGGCCGGACCTCCACCCCCCCCGCGGCACGGCTTTTGAATACCTACCCCATATCTAACAAAAAACCATGGAAAAGCGAATTTTGGGCATCATCCTCTCGATCCTGGGCCTCATTGGCCTCGTAATGGCCGCAATCGGCTTCATCAACACCAATGGCGGCAGCGGCCGCAGGATAAAGGAGATCGCCGTCTACAGCATCCTCGGCGTCATCTTCTTCTTCGCAGGCATCAGCCTCATCCGCAATACAAAGGATAAGCCAACCTAGACCCGCCATGCACCCCTGCATTTCATGGCTACATCCGGACATTCCAGTGTAATTTTGCGGCAAAACGACCGGACGCATGGAAAAAATAACCATCAGAAAGGCTACTCTCGAAGACATGGACTCCCTCCTGCTATTCGAACAGGGCGTCATCACGGCCGAACGGCCCTTCGACCACACCCTCCGGCCGGGGAAGATCCACTATTATAACCTCCGCGAACTGATCACCGCCGATCATATCGAGCTGCTAGTAGCCATACTAGGCGGCGAACCTGCGCAGACGCCAGGCGGGGAAGTGAAAGGCGGCAAATTGATCGGCTCCGGCTACGCCCGCATCGAAAATTCCAAACACTATCTCATACACCCCCAACACGCCTACCTCGGCTTTATGTATGTCCTGCCCGAATACCGGGGCAAAGGCGTCAATCAGCTCATCATCGACGGCTTGAAGGACTGGGCGCTTACAAAAGGCATGATCGAAATGTATCTCGAAGTCTACCCGCAGAACGCGGGCGCCATAAAGGCCTATGAGCGGGCGGGCTTCAGCAATTATCTGTTAAAAATGCGCATGGGGATCGGGGAGTGATCTGTTTCCATTCATAAAGACAAGTTTTCCGTGAGCCACACGGGAAAGTAAATTGAGCCGTACAGACAATCATCCGCTGCACTTTGTTTTCCATCTTTGCATGGTAATTCAAAAAACATCAGAAATGAAAACAGTAACAAAAAAAAACCTTGGTAAGAATGGACCATCTGTTTCAACACTTGGATTAGGTTGTATGCGAATGTCTGCCAGTTTTGGCGGACAAGCAAAAGATGAGGCAGAAAGTATTGCAACGATTCAGGCCGCACTGGATAACGGGATCAATTTCATCAATACGGCAGATTTTTATGGTAGCGGTCACAATGAACTACTGGTGGGGCGGGCATTAAAAGGCAGAAGAGACCAGGCGGTTATCAGTGTAAAGTTTGGCGTACAGATGACCCCGGGCGGAGGTTTTGGTGGATTAGATTTAAGGCCGGCATCCATTAAAAATTATATTACCTATTCATTGGTGCGCTTAGGTGTGGAAACAATTGATATTTATCAGCCAGCCCGGTTAGACCCTTCTGTCCCGGTTGAAGAGGTGATAGGCGCTGTGGCCGACCTCATAAAAGAAGGAAAGGTACGTTACCTTGGCATGTCTGAAGTAAATGCAGTACAATTACGCAAAGCGCACAGCATACATCCGGTAACGGCATTGGAAATTGAGTATTCATTAGCAAAAAGGCAAATAGAACCGGAAATCCTTCCTGCGGCAAGAGCATTAGGAATTGGAATAGTAGCCTATGGTAATACTGCGCAAGGATTGTTAACAGGCACGGTAAAGGCTCCGCTTGAACCAAATGATTACCACAACCGTCTGCCACGCTTTCAGGGAGAAAACTTGTCAAAGAACCTGAAGAAGGTGGAAGTACTTACATCTTTGGCAAACCAAAAAGGATATACACCCACCCAACTGGCAATTGCATGGCTGCTTACACGGGGACAGGATATCATGCCATTGATAGGTATGAGCAAACGGTCACGACTGACCGAGAATTTGCAGGCGCTTGAAATTACTTTTACGGAGGAGGAGCTTAATATGCTGAACACGACTTTTGCCATAGGCGCTATTCTTGGTGACCCTTATCCGGCACCCAGGTAAGGCGGGAAAGTGCAGCAATGGTTAGACTGCCTGAGCAGGTATAAATAACCTTATCTTAGTATGGTGAATAATTCGACTGACATCATTCCGGGTAGTATTGTTTACTCCTGGATTACAGAAAAGGAAAGAGAAAAGGATGGTTTTCTTTCGGAAAGTGTATTAGCACTGCAAATTTCCGGACAACTGACGCTTGAAACTTCCAGTCAAAAAATTTCAACAAAGCGGGGAGACGTACTGTTGATGCGTAAGCATCAATTTGTGAAAATGACGAAAACACCTTTACCTGGGGAAGATTATAAAATCATATTCATTCTGTTAAGCCAGGATATTATAAAGAAATATGCCCTTGAAAACCAGGTAGAAGTGCGGGAGAAATACAAAGGTAAACCGAATGTCTTTATCCCCAAAAATGAGTTCATACAAGGTTTTTTTCAATCCTTGATTCCTTATATGGACAAGCCGCAGACCGTAATAACAAACAAGTTAGGTATGTTAAAAGTAAAAGAAGCCGTTGAGTTATTGCTGTATGCCACGCCCGGGTTAAACGCATTTCTGTTTGACTTTTCCGAGCCACATAAAATTGATCTGGAAAAATTCATGCTCGGTAATTTTCATTTCAATGTTCCTGTTGAAAAATTTGCACAACTGACAGGAAGAAGTCTTGCAGGCTTCAAGAGGGACTTTCAAAAAACATTCGGCACATCGCCCCGACAGTGGTTACAGGACAAACGCCTGACAGAAGCTCGTTACCAGATAGAAAAGAAAAGTAAAAAACCATCTGCGATCTATTCAGACCTTGGATTTGAAAGCCTCTCCCATTTCTCCAATTCGTTTAAGCAGAAGTTTGGTATAGCTCCGACTGAATTACTGTAAGGGACAACCCTTTATGGGACGGAGCAGCAGGTTTACAGTCACTACCTTTAAATCGGTGGATCCCACCGGAGGAAAAGGCATGTCAACCACTTGCACAGGGGAACCCGACCGGGCCCCAGGATCTCCTACTTTTATATTTCCCAAAAAAATGCAGGCATGAAAGCGAGATATTTACTGGTGGTTTCCTTCGTCATGATCATGGTCTCCTGTCATAAGGACCCTGTGGTCCCGATGGACCCACCCACCAACGCACCCGCGGTGAAGTTGAAGGACATGAATGTGCGCAGCCTCCCTTCTCCATACTATCATTTTGACTATACCGATTCGGGAAATATTGCAAGGGCTGGCTTTTCCGGGGGATTGGCGGTCTATGATATCAGTTATGCCGGCAAGGACATCCTGAAAATGGAAAATAAAGCCGGCAACCGGGACAGGCTTCAATACGGGTACGCCAACGGCGAGCTTTCCGCCATCCAGATCATCAATGAGAATGGGACCCTTTACCGGCAATGTATCCTTACGTACGCGGCTTCTCACCAATTGCAAAGGCTCGAATGGGAGGTAAGGGACGGCAATGGCTTTGCCCCGGATCAGACGATGCAGTTCAGTTATTATCCGGATGGCAATCTGAAGGAGCTGGTCAATCAGTTCCACCCGGTCGGTCCGCAGACGGCCTCTACGTCTACCGACCGGTTTGAGAACTACGATGATAAAGTAAATGCGGATGGGTTTTCACTGCTGCAGGTCGATCAGAACCATCACCTTATCCTGTTACCGGCGTCGGGATTGCAACGGAACAACCCCCGGCGGAATATCCGTACAGGTGACGGCATCAATTACCAGGTCAATTATACCTACACCTACGATGCGGCGGGCAGGCCATTGGTAAAAACCGGCGATCTCCTGTTGACCAACGGATCGGATAACGGAAAGCATATTGAAACACATACTGACTTCTCCTATTACGATTAGGCGGACAGATCCCCCACCCTGATAAACGTCTTCTTCAATCCATCCAGCACGCGGATGATCTTCCCAGGGTTCTTCCATTCGAAGACATGCACCAGCCAGAGCGTCAGCCGGATAAACCCCTTGAGCTGGATCAGCGCCCCCGCCAGCTTCGCAATATCGCCATCGCGCGAGACGATACAGGCCGCATACGCATTGCCCGTATGCTTGTCCAGCTCCTCCGCAAAACACCAGGCCCCGTCCCGCGCATTGCCGATGCTGAACTGGATCAGCAACAGCTCCGGCCGGTCCCCATGCAGCCCCAGCAGCGATAACAACGGCGACACCCGATTGATCTCGTTGATCACTTCATAGGTCAGCGAACCGATGATCGCATTGATGGCGTCATAGTCCTTCCGGATGTCTGACAAGGATTGCCCGCAGGCACGCACCGTCTCCACCGTCGCGATCGCCAGATCGAGATTGATATGCGCATTCACGCCCAGCAAAAGATGCTGGAGGACCAGCACCGATGAGCGCTTCGTAGAGTCCAGCGCCACACTCCACGATCCCGTCGGCGCAACGCCCCGCTGCCAGCCTTCCAACGCGGCCAGATAGCGGTTGGCAAAAGTTACATCCAGCTTCTCCATCCTTGCCCCATCCTCGAATTCATTCCTGGCTATGCCGTCCTTCACCCGCGCCGTCACCTTATAATACAGCGCCGCGAAATAGCCGGTCCGTTCATCCTTGCCCTGACTGTCCGCGATAATGCGGGTCAGCCGCGACAGGACTTCGTCGATGTGGGTTGCCGGACCGGTCGGTGCGACCGTCGCCGGGTCCGTGGCGTTCGGGATTGCGTCTCCCTGGGCGTCTCCCTGGGTGTTTCCTTGTATGGGGCTCGATGACATAGCGATGGGGTTTATTGCTTGAGGAAGCTCCGCACCTCCTCACCGGCAAAGATATAATAAAGCCCCTTCTGCAGACTGCTGATATCCACCTGCGTCGAGACCGTGCCTGTACCCGGTATGCTCAGGCTCTTTACTGTCTTACCCGCCGCATCCACGATACGCAGGCTCAGCATCGCCGCCGCCGTCGTCCTTGGCGTCGCGATCCCCGCCGGCAGACTCCACTGCACATGCAAGACATTCTTAGCCGGATTAGGGAAGACGGTAAATTGTTCGCTGCCGCCCATCCGTATGGCCAGGGTCGGACTGTATGTCCCCTTCCCCTGTACATCGATCATCCGCAACCGGTAGTATCCGATGGCCGGCAGCGGTTGATCGTCGGAAAAGGAATAAAGATCGTTAATGGTCGAGCCGCTTATGACCGATCCGCCCATCGCCGGGCTGCCGTTGCCGGCAGCCGCTGTGCCCGTGGACGCAGGCCCCGCAATCGTCCCGATCCGGCTGAAATCCGCCCCACCCGCACTCCTTTCTATTTCGATACGGGAAAGCTCCTTATCATCCGTCAGCGTAAAATGCAGCAACACCGACTCACCCGCCTTTGTGCCCGTAAAATTCAGCAGCGACAGCGGCAGCACCGTCTGCAAACCCGCCACCTGCATGGATGTCACCGACATGGGCGCAAGACTCAGTTGCAGGCTGCCGCCAGCCGGTGAAATACTCGTCGTCTGCAGCGCATTCTGCGTGTGGCTGACAAAGGTCTCCGACCCCGCCGGCAACCCCGACAGCGTCAGTATGGTAAAGGCCTGGTTCACCGGCGCGAAACCCGAGAACTGGACCGTCACATTTTCCGTCTGGCTTTGCGACTTGTTGACCAGCACCACCGTCACCGAATCGTTTGTGTTATTCACCGTCGCGTACGACCCTACATCCGGCTCATCGCTGGACACCGCGCTCACGCTGGTGCCTTTGTTATACCGGCTGTACAGATGCAGCGTCTCCCACATCCCTGCACCCCAGGTCCAGGGCGTAAAGAACTCCACCCCATGTTTCATAAACTCCCCCATCGTCGACGCATACCAGACGGCCAGCAGATTGGCATCGTTCCCCGAATTGATCCCCGTCTCGGACACCGCGAAATGCACCCCATGGTTCATGCCCATATATTTGTTCAGCCAGCTCTGGCATCGTCCAAAAATATCTTCTACCTGGATCGAGTTATCCCATCCGCCATTCACCACCTTCACCCCGTTGGCTTCCGGGAAGGCATAGCTGCTGTCAAAGAAGACCCGGTGCATCTGCGTGATGACCGCTGCGCTGCTGCTGCCCGGATAAAAATGCAGATCGATCACATCCAGCAGCCGGATGCCCGTCGACGCCTGCTCTTCGGCGACCCGCTTGATAAAATATTCCATCCACGGATATTGTTTGCCGTCACTGCCCGTGACCGGCGCGTTGTTCCAGTTATACCACTGCCATTCGTTGGGGCTCACAGGTCCGGTCAGTTTGATCCCCGGATACAACGCCCTCGCCTTCTTCGCCACCGCGAAATACAGTTGCATAAACGCCTCCGCGCTGGGCTGCACCGGCATCACATCGTCATGCGTGCTCGACCAGATCTCCACTTCGTTGTCCATATTCCAGTAGCGGATCTTTGTCGAGTCCAGCCCCTGGCCGCCCGGCCCGAACCAATGCCCGATGATCCCCGTCGTCGAATCCGCCGGCCAGTGCCCGAGATAGCGACTGGTATCGCCGTTCTGCGTCGCCTGCGCTCCGCCCGCCGCATTGGGGATACCGCCTCCCGCAAGGTTCTGCACCGTGCCCGTCCACCAGTTCGATCCGTTATAATCCCAGTCGTCGAAATTATTCGTGTTGTTCCTGGCGGATTGGCCGATCAGCTGGAACCCCCACATCCCCTGCGCCGCTGGAATATGCTGCTGCAGGGAGGCCGCGGCAAAATCCCAGTCATGCGCATAGACATTGTTATACCAGTCGGGATGGCTCGACAGCTTCTGCCGCCAGTTGTATTTCGTGAGATTGTTGCCGCCATTCTCGCGGAAGAAATTCAGCCCCGCATCCTTATACAGCTGCCACTGCGTGGCGCTAAGCGGGCTGCCCGCATTGTCCGACAGGGAATTGTTGCGGCCATAGATATACGGGGACACCGTCCGGCGACCGGACAAAATATCGACCTGGACCTGTACGGTCTGGGCTATGCAATTAAAAATGGAAAAGCTGGCTGCTGCCAGCAGAAGGCAGGATAGAAAGGGTTGTTTCTTCATGGGTCACAGGCTTTTAGGTTCGCCGGTGTCGGGTTGGAAGGGGCTATACGTACTGCAAGGACAGTGCCAAATGAGCCTGCTTTTGTCCATGCGCGATGACCGTGCTTTTGCCCATGCGCGGCGACCGCTGAACCCATGCTTCCCCCGCTGTCCGGCTATTGGCTCCTTACTTTCCCATAAAAAAATCAAGCAGGTCCTGCTGCACCTGGGCGGTATTCTCCTGTACCATCCAGTGTCCCACGCCTTTGATCTCCGATTCTTTTACATGCTCCGCCACCAGCCGGCAATGATCCCCAAGGAACGATGCGGCCTGGTATTCCCCGCCCATAGCCAGCAGGGGCATTTTCAGCTTGTGTTTCGCCAGCTCCTTATTATCTTTTGCATCCTGTTCGAAATTGCCAAACCAATGGAAGGCCCCCGTTGTGGCGCCGGGCTGCGAATAAGCCCTGACAAATTCATCGACCTCTGCCCTGGTAAAGGCGTCGTTCACATGCCCGACCACCGGCCAGAAATTCGTGAGGAACAACCGTTCCCTTCCCGCGACCAGCGCGCCCGATGCGGAAAAATTAAAAAAGCCAAACCACCAGGCCTGCGCCCTGACCATGCTCCACACCGGCTCGATCCCCGGCAGCAAAGCATCCATAAGCGCTATTTTCTTTACCTCGTCGCCAAACTGTGCGGCATAGGCATAGGCTACCATCAGCCCGATGTCATGCCCGGCGAGGTTGATACTCTTGTAACCCAATTTTTTGATCAGCTCGTGCAGATCGGCGGCCATCGTCTTCTTGTCATACCCACCGGCTGGTTTGTCCGACTCGCCGACACCGCGCAGATCGGGCGCGATCACCGTAAAATGTTTGGAGAATTCGGGCAGGAGCCGGTTCCACATATACCAGTTCTGACCAAAACCATGCACCAGCAGCAGGGGCTCGCCTTCGCCGCCGATGACATAGTGGATCTTCACCCCGTTGACCGTCGCATACTGATCTTTGAAATTGGCGGGCGGGGTCGCGGGTTTGAGAGAGGCGTCCGCGTTGGCTGTTCCGGAGGCTCCGGAGGCGGAGGGACTTGCGCTTGGTGCGTCTGTGACGGAGGCTGCGCTGGCGGAGTCGGTCGGGTTGGTCGCCGGGGCCGTTCCGGATGCCTTGTCGCCGTTGTTGCAGGCGGAAAGAAGCAGGAGACAGCAGATGGACGCGAAGGCCATGGACCGCGCGGGGCGGGGGAGTATTATCTTTTTAAACATGGGTTTTTTTGAGTGGGTTGTATGTAATTTAAACTAAAATTTTTTATATCCTCTATTCCGGGATGCAGAGGACGGCGGAGATCATCCCGGAAATAGTACATTTGATCCTGATGATCCCATCCACCAAGAAATGGCCTTTCCCCGAGCCGGACCCGAATGTCTGCGGCGCCAGCGTCGACAAGGCCGCTTACTGGAATTTTATCAATACGCAGCTCGGCAACGGCGATCTGATCAATGATCCGGTCACGGATCCCGTCACAGGCCCAGGCGCCGATCCAGTCACGGACCCAGCGACAGAAAAGGACCAGCCCGTACTGCGAAGATATTTCGGCTGGGGCGCCGCGGCGGGCATAGGGCTGCAATCTGCCGGTCAATTACTAAAAGATATTTGCGCGGGCGATGAACCCCGCTGTCCGGTCTGTCCGCTGAAATACAACTGCGCCTGGTATGCGGGGCAACGCGGGACAGACAGCCTGTCGGGCCATGAGACGGGTCGGGCGGCAACGGAGCGGGCAGCGAAGGATCGGTCCGCCCCTTCCTTTGCGGATTTTTTCTGCGGGGCCGGTGGGCTTTCGCTGGGCTTCGAATGGGCGGGGCTGAACCCGAAGATCGCCACCGATCTCGATCCCTGGTGCATGGCCACCTATGCATACAACCGCAGCAACGCCACGATCGAAATGTCGGCGGGCGATATCAGGGACTGGCTGGCCAGCCACAAGCGGAGAAAAAGCTGGGATATCGACATCGTTACGGGTGGCGTCCCCTGCCAGAGCTTCAGCACGGCCAACCGGCAGCGCAGGGACAACGACCCCCGCGACAAGCTTTATACCTCCCTGCTCGATGCCTGCCGGATGATCGGCCCCAGGTTCATCCTGATCGAGAACGTTTCGGGTATGCTGAAAGAATACGATGGGGTCATCCATGACCTCGACAGGCTGGGTTATCATGCGGCGCATATCCTCCTCAATGCAAAGGACTATGGCATCCCGCAAAACAGACGCCGGGTCTTCTTCCTCGCCGTCTCCGGCAAACATTACCCCGATGCGGAGGCAAGACTGCGGTCCACCATCGCGGCCATCGTGGACAAAAAGACCGGTGTACCCATTCCCCTGGCGGCGGCTATCGGTGATCTGCCAACGCTGCTGGCGCATTCCAAAAGGAACGATACCAGTTTTAATAATGCCGCCTCGGGTCGTGCTTTTACGATGCATACCCTTTCGGGAGCCAGCGGCTGGGTACGGTCCCTCCATGCCGGGGCCACAACGGTCCCTCTGTTCCATCACAAGGCGAGATATAACAACCGGCGCGATATCGAGATCTTCGGGCGGCTCAGACCGGGAGAGAATTCGCTGGCCGCCTCCATCCGGGAGATCATGCCCTATGCTAACAGGAACGGGATCTTCAAGGACAAATATTTCAAGCTGCGGCATGATGAATATTGCAGGACCATCACGGCGCATATGCGGTATGACTGCAACATGTATATCCATCCGGAGCAGGCCCGCGGACTGACGGCGCGGGAAGCCGCACGGGTACAGAGCTTCCCGGACGATTATGTATTCCTCGGCAATTTCCAGCGCCTCTACCACCAGATCGGGAATGCCGTACCACCCATGCTGGCAAGGGTCCTCGGCGAGGCCATCCGCGAAAATCTCCATGCAGCCAGCGGGGGAAGTGCCGGGCACACGACGGCCATCGGGGGAAGCCCTGATCACGCGCCGCTGGTTAAAAAAATTCAGGCCATGGGGCGATCACCGAAAAAACAGCTTAATGAAAGCATTTGATCTGTGCTCCGGGATCGGCGGGTTCAGGGTCGGGGCGGAGCTGTCGCGCATAGGCCACCGGGTTAGCTTTGCCGCACACAGCGACATGGATGCCTATGCCAACAGGGGTTATGCCGCGATCTTCGGGGACAGCCTCAGCCTTGGAGATATCCAGCAACACACCCGTCTGCCGGATGAATATGGGATCGGGGGTCCGCTGCCAGCCCAGGAAGAAAGAGCTGCGCGGATCGCGGAGGCCTTGCCGGACTTCGATCTGTTGTTTGCCGGCTTCCCCTGTCAGCCGCATTCGCTGATGGGCAACCGCAGAGGCACGGGGGACGATCGCGGAAATCTTTTCTATGACATCGCCGGGATCATCAGGGTAAAACAGCCGGAGTATTTTATCCTGGAAAACGTCAAGGCCATCCTGTCCGTGAACGGGGGCGCTTTCTACCGGGAGATCGTCGACACCCTTGAACGCCGGTTGAACTACAAGCTGCGGGTCTGGTCGCTGAATGCGCTGGATTATGGAGTGCCGCAGATCAGAAGAAGAGTGTTCTTTGTCGGATCAAGGGACAACGATCTTCCCACCGGACCTCCGCCGCGTGTCGATATCGCGGGATCGGAATACCCCACCACCTGGCATCTGCTGGAGCGTGGCGCCGGCGAAAAATATTTTCTCTCCGGGAAAATCCTGAAGACCATCCTCAAGAGCGAACACAAAGGGTACAAAAGAAAAGCGGAGATCAACAAGCTGATCGCAAGACCCCTGTGTAAGAGCATGCATAAGATGCACCGCGCCAGCCAGGACAACTATTATTCGGAAGATTTTATCCAGGGTCATTATCAGGCAGACAGCCTCGCCGTGCAGCTCGCGCCTGTCCCCGATCCAAAGATCCGGAAGATCACGCCCCGGGAGGCCTTCCGTATACAGTCCTTTCCCGACGGGCATATCGACCGGCTGCTCGATGCCGGTCTTTCCGACACCCGCCTCTATATGCTGGCCGGAAATGCCGTACCCCCTCTCCTCGTAAAGGCGATCCTTGATCATGTGTTCGGGGAATGAGCACGGGACCGGGCCCGCGGGTTTTACCGGGTGGGTTGCCCAGGAATGTTTCCCTCAAAAAAGAATAGTTTCCGGTGCAGCTCATTAAATTTATTATGAAAGATCCCTGCTATGGCGCTGTCGATATTACCCATGCTCCGGGTCGACAAAACCCAGTTCAGGGGCACTTCCCCCGCCGTCGCCTCCAGCGGCACCTGGATAAAATTGCCGCCCAGTTCCCGCTCCGTATAGTTTTTCAGCAATTCGGTATAGGTCCTCGAATATCCACCCCGTATGTCATAGATCCCATAGCCGACCGAACTGATTTCGTTCAGGAACCCCGTATTCGTATACTCATCCTTATCGCCAAACCGGAGCTGGATGACATAAGGCTTTATATGCCGGTGGCACAGGCTATCTTTCAGGGATTGCAAAATTTCCAGCATAGTCTTGGCGCCCGTGTTCTCGACATACCCCCCGTCCACATAGTGGTACGTGCGGTCTCCATTCTGTCTGACGGCGGCCGAAGGGGAGATCAGGGGAAAACGGGAACTGAAATTGACCGCTGTGCTATAATTGACACCACCCCTTAATTTCTCCAGCAAAAGGTCTCTGTCTCTGTAAAACAAAAAGCTGTCCGGTTTCGTGTTGCTGAGAAAGCATTGCAACCCGCTTTCTACCTCCGTCGTGTTGATAAACCAGGCCGGGGCGACATCGGGGTTGCAGGTCTGGCTCCGGATAAAGTCCGAGGAATAAATATTTCTATCCCCTGTCTTCTTAAATATTTTATGATAATCATGTTCCCAGGCTTCTTCCAGCGCGATCGCCCTGTCCAGACGCCCGATGTGAACAGGCCAGAAATAATTGAGGATATCCCCGTAAAACATCTTTGACAGCACCGGGCTCAGCAGATCTTTGCTAAAGAACTCCCTGCTCTTCCGGCGGTAGTAGGTCGTGTCGTAGATGGCCGTCGTATCGACCTCCAGATAATTTACGGCATTGAAAAAACTAACGCCAACGGACCCTCCGGAGACCGTAGAAAAGGCATAGATGTCCTTTCTGAATTCCGGGAAATGGTCCTGTATCCCGGCGAGGAGCATCGCCGTAAACGCGCCTGTCCGAAGAGCCCCTCCTTCCGCGGTGATGAAGATCACCGGATAGACCCAGTCCGGATCGGAGTGGCAGGTATCGGATAAGGCCGTCCCGCCTTTCCACCGGGTAAGATGCGCCGAATCTTGTAAATGCCGGCCGAACCATCTGTTGAAATGGCTGTTCAGGGACAGACGCGTATCTGCCATTTTTCCTTGTTCGTTATAGTGTACCGGGTGATCTGCGTCGACATACGACACGATCAGGAACCAGGCCACGAGGAGCCACCGGATAGAGATAAAGACCCCTTTCCTGTACCGGTAATCGATATACAACAAGCCGGAATATACCCCCTGCCAGCATCCAAAGGACAGACAGACAAGCCCCGGAGCGCCTATCCAGTCGCTGGCATACAAAAAGTTCACCGAAATGAGCAATATGACAGCAAGTGAACTCAGGGCAATGGTCCTCACCTGCCGGTGCAGGGTCCTGTAGAACGCAGGGACATTCTTATAAACCCACCGGTAGGAACCGGCGTTGTTAATCACATATTTGTAGCGCTGGCGCCTGAAGTTCGGCAGATATTCGTTCTCAAAATGGGTGGGTGGCCGGAAAGCCAGCGGGGCCTGCTCGCTCTCGAGGATCAGGTGATCCGGAAAACTCCCCGCCGGCATGGATTTTACGATTGCGACAAACCGCTTATAGGCCTTTTTCAGCTTTTTCGCCGGCTCGCTGTTATTAAAAAAACTTGTCTTCCGGATGGTGAAAATATAATCGTTGTAGATCCCATAGAGTTTGTTTGCCCAGTCTTCCTCTTCCTTGGGCAGTTTAAAAAAGTCCACCGCCCATTTCCACGAAGGGTCCTTCCTGAATCTGACATTGAAGCCGTCATCCAGATAAAACCGGGCAAGCCCCGCGGACACCAGGATGAGCAGGATAATGACCGTCGAAAAGGGCCAGGCCACCGACCAGAAGCTTTTTTCCGATCCCCCGTCCAACACGTGGAGATTGCTCAGGGTGACTGTCACGACGCCAAGCAGGACGACCAGGAAAGGCAGCAGAAGATAGACCATACTGAAGAACCGCTGAAGTTGTTTACGGTAATTCACGCGGCTGCCGGAAAGCGATTTCCCCGAGTTGTCGCTGATATAGATCTTATACCGCGCGCCGAATTCGGCCAGGACTGCCCATCCCGCGACGCCCACCAGCAAAGACAGCAGGGAGCCGAAATGAAAGGCCGACAAGTCTTCTATGACGATCAGAACGACATCCTTTCCCTGAGGCAACGCGAGGAAAATTACCCCGGCAAGAATATTAAATACAAAGAATAAACGGGTCGGCTTGAATACTTCCATAAAGTCCGTAACCTTGTCGGATATCGCGATGCTGTCTTTGGGCTCCGGTCCCCTTGAGGCAAACTGCAGTTTTCTGATCTCGATCCCGACAAGCCGGAATATATACAATAAGATGTCCAGGAGACGGGTGATCCATTTAAATAAGTTCATGGCATACTGTTTTAGGACGGGTTATCAGAATTTAATGGGGCCGCCGATCGGCACTTCCACGGCAAGCCTGTACATAAAATCTTTTGCGGTAGGCCTGACCGCATCACCGGACACCAGATTCCCGCTGGCATCTTTCTTTGCGGATGCCACGGGCAACAACAATCCGAATTTTAGCCGGATAGACTGCAGCGCCTTTGGAGCATTCTCGCCAAAGGCATTGAAGGCCGACTCGAAATAAAGGTTCTGCCGGTAATAATTGTAAGGAATGGAGTCGGTCTTTACGCCGGTCAGCCAGGGTGAATAATAATACCCCGCCATCAGATAGGACCCCTGGAATATCCCGTTGATCTCCATGATCCCCACATGACCGCCCACATAGGCATTTCCGTTAAAGACCTTCAGCCCGCCACCGATGAATCCGGCCCTCATCGTCCAGGGATGTATCCGGTTCAGGGAATAGTTGAGGCTTACCACGGCCTCGTTCAACCGCAGGGGAATGGAATTACTGCTGTCGCTGGAAGACAGTCCCGCATCCGCCCCGATCAGGGCAAACGAAAAATGGCGCCCATACATACGCCTCCTGTCGGTAAGGTTTACCTTAAATAAGATATCCAGGAGCTCGCTGTTCACTTTGATCCCGGCTATCGACTTGATAAAAGAGCCCACAAAGAAATTCGGACTGGGATTTCCGGTCGTGAAATGTATGATGATGACATTACTATTGGAAAAGATGAGGGTGACGGTAAACCCCGAAGTCGCGGTGTCCAGGACAAACATCCTGTTACAGGTGGCCATATGGGCCGCCACGGCCAGGTTGCCGGAGATGGCTAATCCATTCCTCCCGTTAAAATCATACAGCACCGATCCCGACACCGAGTTGACGTCCGCGGGAAGGTTGATCACGCTGAAGGTAAAGGGGTGTCCGTTCAGTACTGTCCTTTCCACCTGCTGGCTCGATGTCCCGCCGGAAAAGGTGGACGTATAATCGAACACCAGGTTGTCGGGTGGCGTCTGCCCGAATGAATGGATGAACAACAATAGGATGGAAAGGGTAGAAAGGGCGGCTGGAATTGCCTTTTTCATACAATGAGTTTTTGGTTTGCCTACTCTATATCCCGTTTTCGGCGATCCGGGCGACCAGAAGATGGTTGGTCGGACAAAGCTCCATAGCCCGGAAATCCCTTCCTAACGTCATTCCGCCTGTCCAGACCACGTATTATTCTGGTAGAGAAAGAGGTGTTTTCACGTAGACTCGGAATTTTATTTAGATATATTATTGCATTTCAACCTTAAATCTTAATTTATGTCACAAACAAGATCCACAGTCATTGTAGTTATTGGCTGCCTTGCAGCCGGGTTTCTTGCCGGATACCTGGCATTTAAACCCAGGACGGAGACCACGAACACAACCGCACCCGCCGCCGCAGCCACATCCGACATCCCTGACGAACACGCATTCGATCAACTGGAAATCAGGGGCCACCGGTGGGGACCTCATCCGACCCCGGGAGCGAACGACAACCTTGATGCCTATAGAAAATCGACGGCATTATTAAATCTGTCACTGTTCCATAATGGAGGAAAGACAAAATGCATTGTTCATGAACCTTCGACCGCACTCGATTATGATACCGGCTTTTTTCCCGATTTCATCGCCACTCATCCCGTGGTAAGTAGCAACTACAGATGGGTCATCGGCTTATACCCCGAGATATGCAGGGAAAAAATGCGCGATGGCACCATCCGGCCGAGGGTCAGTATTTTTATGATCCCTACCATGCGCAACATAGATACGGTAAATCATCGTTATGATATACTGGATTATGATTCTATAAAGAATACGCCAGGTTTCGACATTTATTATAAGACCGACCCGGCCAGAATCAAGCCCAATACGGCGCTGGCAAATAGGATAAAGCTGTATGGCGATCAATTCATTTATGACCTGGGGACCATTTTCCCATAAACCCGACCGAGCATGCTTTTCTTCTACAGCACCGTGATCGCCATCGAGCTTATCTGTCTGATCTTTTCCCTGTTCTTACTTTCCGGTAAAAGGACAGGATGGTACAGGCAGCTGATCTGGTTGCTGGTTTTAGTAGTGGGCGTAGAATCATCGGGCTTCTATATTTATTTTATCAGACATTTCAGAAGCAATTATCTGCTGTTCAACATTTTCCTGCCGGTGTATGTTTTTTACACCGGCTGGATCATGTACCAAATGTACCGGCCATTATCCAACAGCAGGATCCTGATAACGGGCATGCTGGCCGTCTTCAGCGCGATCTACCTGTTGGAAAGCATACCAACCCATTTTATCGTGTTCAGCGCCAACGCCAATACCTCATTTTCCATATGCATGGTGATCATTTGTCTGGTCTACTATTATTTCCTGATTAAGACGGAAGATTTTATCGACGTGTACAGGTATGCGGATTTCTGGCTGGTGACCGGATTGTTCTTTTTCCATTTTGTAAGCACCGCCAGCAATTTCTTTTTTAAATATATGACCATCATAAATAAGGATTCGATCGTCCCGATCAGGTATAGTATTGAGATCCTGATCAATTTTATCCTATATTCCTGTTGGGTTTATGCCTTTATATGCAGATACAGAAAGACAATATCATCCTGATCATTGCCGTGATCACCGGCATTTTCCTGATGGCCGCGCTCTTTATGTTTTTTTATATATCGATCTTTATCGAACGTAAGAAAAGGCATAAGGAGGAGAAAGAGCGGATGAACCAGCTGTTCGGGAATGAGCTGATCCGGACGGAAGTGGAAGTACAGGAACAGACGAGGAAGAACCTCGCCAGTGATCTGCATGACAATATAGGACAGCTGCTGAGCCTTACCAGCATGATCCTCGGGTCGCTCAACATAAAAGATGCGGAAAAGGCGGAGCAGAAAATTTCCGAAGCACAGGGCCTGGTGATCCGTTCCATAAAAGAACTGAGGCAACTTTCAAAGCTTATCCATGGAGAGCAGCTTATCCAGCAGGGCCTGACCGAGGCCATAAGACAGGAGATCAACTGGCTCGAACGTAACGGGCATTATTCGATAGCGTTTCACGGGCCGGAGGGGACTGCCCCCTTTGAGGATGCGGAGAAGAACCTGTTCATGTACCGCCTCTTTCAGGAATCACTCAATAATATTATCAAACATGCGGAGGCCGACAAGATAACCGTTGAATTGAAGTATATTGAAAACAGGGTCGCGCTGTCCATCGGGGACAACGGCATAGGCTTCGGGCCCCGGGACGCGGCGGCGGAGGGACAGGGTTTGGGGCTGAAGAATATGCAGCGGAGGGTCGCCATGCTGAATGGCGCCATGAACATTCAATCCGAGCCAGGACGGGGTACCCTTATTTATTTTTCCATTCCATACGCATGATCATGGCCACTCAGAAAATAAATATTGCCCTGGTAGACGATCACGCCCTGTTCCGCAGCGGCATTGCCAACCTTTTATCCGAATTCGCCGATCTGTCCATTGTATTTGAAGCAGCGAACGGTAAAGAGTTGCAACAACTTCTGCCGGGTCATCAGGAGGTGGATGTCATATTAATGGATATCAATATGCCCTTGGTGGATGGTTATGCGGCCACGGTCTGGGTCAGGCAACATTACCCGCTTATCCAGATATTGGCTTTAAGCATGTTTGACGATGACCTGGCTATCATAAAAATGGTGAAGGCGGGTGCAGGCGGATATGTTTTGAAGGAATCGAAGCCCGCGGAACTATACCGTGCCATCAATGAGATAAAGGAGAAGGGACTTTATATCAATGAAATAGTCTCCGGCAGGATCATGCGCTCCATGCAGCAGCCCGAACAACCACCCGCGGGCGAATCCTTGATCACGGTGAGAGAGGCGGAGTTTATACAATATTGCGCCTCCGAACTTACCTATAAGGAGATCGCGGATAAAATGAAGGTAGCCGCAAGGACCGTGGATAACTATCGTCAGTCCCTTTTTGACAAACTGGACCTGAGATCGAGAGTGGGGCTGGTGCTGTATGCCATAAAGAACGGGATCGTAAAATTATAGACCGGGGTATAGAGGTTGAACTTTTTGCAACAAATTGAAAATGAACCGTCTGCAAAAAGTTCAACCTCTAGTATGACTTTGCGATAGTGGAGGGGTGGCCATTTACCGCAGCCAATCCGCAGGGAAGGCCGCCCCCCCCACACCGGGCCAATTCATGAATTCGCCACCCGCAGCCCACCCGTGCCGCCCGCTCCTTTCGCAGGCATGGCCGCCGGTACTTTACGCGACCGGCGGGCAGGCGCCGGGGCCGATGCGGCCTGGGGCCCCTCCTTATCCCGAAGGACCAGCAGCCAGGCGGCCTCCAGCAATTCTTCGAGGTCCTTATAATGCAGCAGCAGGCTGGCCCGCTCACCCGCCTCGGCAAAAAGATCATTATCGGTGGACACACAGGCCTCCACCATATTCCAGAGATAAGCCCTCCATTCATGCAGGCGGTAATCGACAAAGAAATCTTTCATCACCTGGAAAGGGTCCTCCCGCTGTCCAGGCTCAAGCCGTATAGGCTGATCAAACAACCCAGGCTGTTCCAGAAAATATGACATAAAATTTAATTTAAAAGGTGCTGTAAGATGAACACTAACCTGTCCGGCAGCACACTCAAATCAGCCGGGTTGAAGGAGGGAGGCCCCGGCATTTTGGTGTCCACGAAATTACGATTAAAGAAATTTAAGCGGGCACAACTTATGACCGGGAACCAATTAGTTTTCCACATCAGGATTAATGCGCGGCCCGCTGCTCATTTCCCAGCATTGTTTTTTAAATTGTGCGATATTGAACCTGTCCCTTCGGAAAGCATTAAACCAAGTCCTTGCATAATAAATCAACCCCAGCATGACGCCAGCTGAAAAGGAGACCCTGAAAAAGAATTTCGGGAAATATGTCAAGCATCTCAGGGAAGCAAAGGGCCTCACCCTTGAAGAAGTTGCCCTGCGCTGCAAAATGGACGATAGCAATATCTCCAAGATCGAGCACGGCAAACGCGACAGCAGCCTGACCACCATGGCTCAGCTGGCGCATGGGCTGGGCATGACTCTCCAGGAATTATTCAGGGGAAAATTCTGACGGGGCCGCGGAGCACGGCGTACAGCCATAGGGCGGGACCCGGGGCCGCGGAGCGCAATGGCCTCCCCGGATGCCCCATCCTCAGGGTATGCAGCTCAATATAATCGCGCAGGCCTCCCCAATCTGTGCTTCCGTGATCGGCAGCGGCGGCGCTATCCGCATACACTGCGGGGCGAAAAGGAACCAGTCGGTGAGCAATCCCTTTTTCAGACAGGCGGCAATCGTCTGCTTATTGATCGCATGACTTCCAAACTCGACGGCGATCAGCAATCCACAACTCCGCACGGCCTTTATCGAAGGATGAACAAGCAACTTCCGGAACAGCGCCTCTTTCTTTGCGACCTGCGCGATCCAATCCTCCTCCAGCAAGAGCTGCAACGATGCCAGCCCCGCTGCACAACTGACCGGATGGCCTCCGAAGGTCGTGATATGGCCCAGCATCGGCCCTCCCGTCAGCGCAATCATTTTATCCCTGCCGGCAACGAATGCTCCCAGCGGCATCCCGCCTCCCAGCGCCTTGCCCAGCAACAAAATATCCGGTACGACCCCATATTGCTCAAACCCCCACAGGCTGCCCGTACGGCCAAAGCCGGCCTGGATCTCGTCCAGCACCAGCAACGCGCCGGATGCATCACATTTTGCCCGCAACGCACGCAGCCAGGTTTTATCGGGTGCAAAAACCCCTCTTTCGGCCTGCACCGTCTCCGCGATCACACAAGCCGTATCCTCCGTGATCCTGCCGAGGGCTGCGGCGGAATTATATTCTTCATGCCAGACGCCCGGCAGCAGTGGCCGGAAAGCATTCCGCCAGTATTCATCTCCGATCAGGCTCAGCGAGCCTTGCGTTGATCCATGATACGATTGCCGGAAGGCTACGATCTCCGTGCGTCCCGTAACCCGCTTAGCCAGCTTCATGGCCCCTTCCGTGGCCTCCGTCCCCGAGTTGGTGAAATAAACGCTGTTCAGGGATGCTGGCAGGTTCGCCGCCAGCAGGCTGGCATACTGCACCTGCGGGGTCTGGATCAGCTCGCCATACACCAGCACATGCAGATAACGGTCTGCCTGATCTTTGATCGCCTGTACGACGCGCGGATGACGATGCCCGGTATTACACACGCTGATCCCTCCGATGAGATCGATATATTCCCTGCCGGCCGGATCGTATAAATGGATGCCTTCCGCACGCGCGATCTCCAGCCCCAGCGGCTCGGGCGATGTCTGCGCAACATGCCGGAAGAAAAGTCGGGAATTCGTGTCCATGGACCGCAAAGTTCGGCAAAATTGCACGTTTCCCCGTAGATTTGCTGAAACAAAAAGTCTGGCCATGGCTACTATCCTCCCCGTAGAAGGTGTATTCCCCAAGTTCGGTAAAAATTGTTTTGTAGCGCCAAACGCCACCGTGGTCGGGGACGTCATCATCGGTGACGAAAGCAGCATATGGTTCAACACCGTGATCCGCGGTGACGTCAACAGCATCCGCATCGGCAACAAAGTAAATATCCAGGACGGAGCGGTGCTGCACTGCACATATAAAAAAACACAGACGATCATCGGCAACAACGTCAGCATCGGGCACAACGCCATCGTGCACGGATGCAAGATCGCAGATAAGGTGCTGATCGGGATGGGCGCCATCATCATGGACAATGCGGAGATCGGCAGCAACTCCATCGTCGCCGCCGGGGCCGTCGTCCTCGAGAACACCAAGATCGAAGAAGGCACCATTTACGGTGGCGTCCCCGCAAGGAAAATAAAGGACATCCCGCCCGATCTGATCAGCGGACAGATAGACCGCATCGCCGAACACTACATGAAATATGCAAGCTGGTTCAAAGATTCCAATGCCGTCAACGAAGGCCAGCCCGCCGCAAAATAAACTTAGCATTTACGCAATAATCAAAAGCCTCATACAAGGCCGCAAGCCACCGATCACATAACCCTGTATCCCATAGGGAATTGTCCCTCAAAACCCCCATTTCCCCTTATAACCCTTACATACTAATCCGGGCTAAATTCCGCGCCAGGCTTGCAAATACAGGATAATATTTGTAGGTTTAAAATGTTTAAATTCTATCCCGTTGAAAGCACCCATACTACACCCAACCCCCAGCCACGGCCGGAATCAAATCCCGCCGTCTTGCAAAGCAAAATTGCCAAAAAGCAAACCCATTTTATTTTTCCTGCTGATCGCCGTTCTTTCCACAGGCAACAGTTCCTGCGGAATGATCCATAATCTATTCGGTCAGAAGACCGGCTGCCCCAGCGATGGTAAAAATGTGGGGGCGGAACGGTTGTTAAGCGGCGAGAAAGTCCCCAAAGCGCCGAAATTCAAAGCCTGATACACCGATACCCTAATATAAAATCTAAATCCCTACACTATGAGCCCTCTGACGCTACGCACCGATTTCGGTTGCACCGAAGCTGTCATCGACGAAGATTGCGGCCTGAAACGCTTTTACGAAGTGGCCAACATTCTCTCCGATGACCTTGATATTAAATTCACCCAGAAAACAGACGATTTTGATTCGCTGATGTGGGATTTCAGTTACAAGGGGCATGTGCTGACCTTGCACTACAATATCTACACCGGCATCTCGATCTACCCCCGCAAATTCCGCGAGGCGCCGCGAAAGGATAATGACGCGGTGGTCGAGGTCGCAAAATTCCTCGAAAGCAAACTCCTTATCAATACCGCCAAACGATATATGGCGTAGAAGTCCACGGGCTCATTGCTTGCCATACTCCTTACCGCTAAACCCGCCTTCCGCGGGTTTATTTTTTTTGCCCCGGACTTTGCTTAGTATATTGCTAAAGAATGGCTTCCTCCAAACAAAGCGCCCCGTTCTATACAAGGCTGGCAATGGTGCTGATCAGCCTGATCTCGCTGTTTTACATCGCCATCGCTGGTAAGGAAGTGCTGGCTCCCCTCCTTTTCGCCCTGCTCTTCTCGGTGCTGCTCCTGCCCCTCGCCAATTTTCTGGAGCGGCGGCTGAAGCTCCCCCGTAGTCTGGCCGCCCTATCTTCGGTCCTATTGCTGTTGCTGTCTATCGCCGCGGTCTTATATCTCGTCGGCTCGCAGATCAGCAGCCTGGCAAACGACTGGCCTTTGTTCAAGAAACAGGTCTCTTCTTCGCTGCAGGACGTCCAGCACTGGATCTCGCAGACCTTCCACGTGGAAGTCGAGGACCAGATGAATTATGTTGAAAACACGACCAGCCATATCCTCAGCACCGGACCTGCCGTGATCGGCGGCGCCGTCCTGTCCGTATCCTCCCTCCTGCTGTTCCTGGCCTTTACCATGATCGATACCTTCTTCCTGCTGTATTACCGCCGGCTGCTGGTGCGCTTCCTCGTCGCCGTATTCAAGGAAGATAATTCCGTCACCGTGTACGAGATCATCGCGCAGGTGCAGACCCGCATCCGGCAATATATCCTCGGACTGCTGCTGGAAATGATCATCGTGTCCAGCGCCTCCTGTCTCGGTCTGTGGATCATCGGGGTCCGGTATTCGATCCTGCTCGGTCTGCTGGCCGGTCTGCTGAACTTCGTTCCCTATATCGGCATCTTTATCGCGCTGCTGCTCAGCACCCTCGTCACGTTTGCCACGGCCGGCGTGGCGAAACTGCTCTGGGTGATCTTCACCCTGCTGGGCATTCATCTGGTGGACGCCAACGTGCTCCTGCCCATGATCGTCGGATCCAAGGTAAAGGTCAATGGCCTGATCACCATCCTGGGCGTGATCATCGGTGGCAGCGCCTGGGGCATCACCGGCGCATTCCTCGCCCTGCCGGTCATCGCCATTATCAAGATCGTATTCGACCGTATAGAGCCACTCAAGCCCTGGGGCATGTTGCTGGGAGATGAAATTGACGAGAAACAGCCCGAGCCGCTGAAGGAGGAGATCAAAGAAGAAGGAGCACAGAACGGCAATACTACTCATAACCAATCAGCGACGAACCCGTGAATACCGCCTTGCAACAAAGCCTGCTCTCCCTCGTGAACAACAGCACGGACTATATGGCCACCGCCGACAAGGATGGCAATGTGCTCTACATGAACCTCGCGGGCAGAAAGCTGGTGGGCCTCGATCCCACGCAGAACCTCGCGGGATTGAATACACGCGATTACCTGTCGTCCTGGGATCTTGAAAAAGTGACCACAGAAGTGCTGCCCTGCGTGGAAGGTTCCGGAAGATGGACCGGAAGGCTCAGCCTCCGGCACCTGCTCACCTCCGAGGTCATCCCCTGCCAGGCCAGCTTCATCCGCATCGACGATCCGGAGACCAGCGCCTATATCGGAAGAGGAGTCACCCTGCGGGACCTGCGGCCCGAGATCAACGCCAGACAGGCCCTTTCCACCAGCGAACAGCAGCTGAGGATGGCCGTTGAGCTGGCACAGCTCGGCACCTGGAGCATCGATCTGTCCACCATGACCGCGACCTTCTCCAAAAGATCGAAGGAACTGTATGGCTTCACGGGCGACGAAGTATCGTTTGCCGACGGCATCATGGCCATCGACGAAGACGACCGTGACCGCGCCATCGTCAATTTCCAGAAATCCCTTGACCCCCGGAACGGAGGCATCTATGAAGACACCTATGCCATCCGCAACCTGATCACCGGCCGGCAGCACGCGATCAACCTGCAGGCAAAAGTTTATTTTAACGAAAAGAACGAGGCCTGGCTGATCGCCGGCACCCTCCAGGACATCACAGAACAGAAGACCGCGGAAAAAGACCTCGAAGACCAGGTGCAGCGCAGGACCGAAGAGCTGAACAAAGCGAATTCCAATCTTTCCCGCAGCAACCAGGAGCTGGAGCAGTTCGCCTTCATCGCCTCCCACGACCTCCAGGAGCCCCTGCGCAAGATCCGCATCTTCTCCGGGCTGCTGGAAGAAAAAAGCCGGGAAGCCTTCAGTGAAGAAGGCCTCCGCCATCTCTCCAAAATCAGGGCCTCTGCGGAACGGATGGACCGGCTCATCCGGGACCTGCTGGAGTTCTCGAGGGTAAACATAAAGAATGAACTGAGGGTCCCGGTGGACCTGAACGAGGTGATCCGGAAAGTGCTGGACGACTTCGACCTCGCGATAAAAGAAAAAAGGGCCATGATCCATGCCCAGCAGCTCCCGGTGATCGAGGCGATCCCCCTGCAGATGAACCAGCTGTTCTACAACCTTATCGGCAACGCCCTGAAATTCAGCCGCCCCGGCGTGCCGCCGCTCATACAGATCACGGCCAGACGCCTGTCTTCGCGGGAAGCGATGAAATTCTCGGGTCTTGAAGCCGGACAGCTCTACTGGGCATTCGAGATCGCCGACAACGGCATCGGGTTCGACCCATCCGTGGCCGATAAGATCTTCACCATCTTCCAAAGGCTGAATACCCGGGACAAATATGAGGGCACCGGCATCGGGCTGGCCCTTTGCCGGAAGATCGTCAACGCACATGAAGGTCTGATCTTCGCTAGTTCGGAAAAGAAGGCGGGGGCCGTATTCCACCTGTTCCTGCCCGTAAAGTCCCTTTCGTAGACGGCTCACCGGCGAAACCCGGCGTCAGGCCGCCCAACCTCGGGCCGCCCACCCTCAGACCGTAAGCCCCCGGTTGTTTTTGGCAATAGCATGCGGATAATGCCGATTTGTCGCTTACACCCTTAACTTTGTCCGAATAATTTGACGGTATGCCAAGATCAGGACCTATCATCCTTGTAGAAGACGATATAGACGACCAGGAACTCATCACGGAGATCATTGGGGGATCTCCTGTCAGGAATCCGCTGAAGATCTTCCACAACGGGCTGCAGGCTTTAGAATACCTGAAAAACTCCACGGAATATCCCTTTCTCATAATCTGCGATGTCAACATGCCCGTAATGAACGGGCTGGAACTGAGACAGCATATGCAAGATGACCTGTCCATGCACAACAGGAGTGCACCCTTTATCTTTTTGTCGACCACGGAAGACCGCGAAGTAGTGAAGAAGGCCTTTGCGCTTTCGGTCCAGGGGTTCTTCAAGAAGCCCTCCGAATTCCGGGAGCTACAACGGCTGCTGGAACTGGCCCTGAATTACTGGAAGCATTGCGAATATCCGAAGAAGTAAGGAGCATGACCGTAGCGGGTGCGGCCCTCTATTTCTCCAGGATGGCCCTGAGATTGGAGAGGCTGGTCTCCATATCCTTGCCCAGCATCTTTTTCAGATTGAGCAACACATGAAAGATCCGCATGGGGAAATTGCGGGTGCCGCTGAACACCCAGCTCAGCCTGGTCTGATCCTGCGCCAGGGACCGGGTCGTCATATAGGCGAAGGATACCCCTTTGAAGGGCCGCTCGAAGCGGATCTCCAGATCGATCCTTTCCCCTTCGGTGAGCTTCTTTATTTCCTGCTCGCCCTTGCCTACGTTCTTATTAGCGCTGTCCCAGGTGGCCACGAAACCAGGCGTACCATCCGTACCCCTGTATTCTTTTTTGGCGTCAGGGTCCATCATCACCCATTTATTATACTCATTCTGATGGCGGAGGAGTTTGACATAGCCAAAAACGTCCTGTCTGGGCCTGGCGATGGTCACTTCTTTTTCGATAGCGTATTCTTCTTTTGCAAAGAAGGCCACGACGAGGAGGAGGAGGATAAGGATCCCGAGGATGCTGAGGATGATCAGTAGCGTGTTCATGCAGCAAACATACGGCGTTCCTTCCGTTGGGATGGGGTGTATTTACGGCAAATTACCAGGGTAATTGCGACATTCGGCGCACCGGCTGCCAGTAGCTCATCACATACTGGATCAGCAGGATCGCGGCCAGGATGCCGGCGATATTTTGCGACATCGACGTATAGAAGCCAGTGATCTCCAGCAGAACGCCAAGGCTATAGACATGCAGGATACCCTGACCGGCTATTTCAAAGTATTTATAAATACCGCCTGCGATAAGGGTTGTTACGATAAGGATGACATAGGAGTTGACCCTGCCGATGTGCAGCCGGAAACTACAGAGGACATAGATGCAGGAAGCCAGCAAAAAGCTCATGCCCACATGCGCGGAAAAATGCACCAGCTTCTCATGGTCGGAGAACGAATCGGGGAAAATAAACCCGAAATAGAGTATACCCAACAACAAGGCGAACTTTACTATGCGGCCGGTCCAGGCTTTTCTTTTACTGATCTCCATGATACGATCCGAATTTCCCTGTACTAAACGAATCTCATGCCGGGATCGGGGCGCCCCACCCCAAAAGCGTTAATTAAATTGTAAAAGCCCGGCCGCCGCCCGGCCATAAATCTCCCGCCGTTCGCTTTTATACAATTCCGGGGTCGGCCGTCGTCCTATTTTTGGGGCATGAAAAAACATAAACGCTTTGCGGTGATCCCGCTGCTGGCCGTTGCCTGGCTGCCCTTTTCCTGCATCACTCCGCAATCAAAAACAAAGACCGGCCTGGACGAGGCCCGCGCGGCGATTGCGAAAAGCAATGCCCTTTATTTCCAATCATTTGCAAAAAACGATTCCTCGGTATTCATCGACCGCTATGCAAAAGATTGCTGCATCATGGCGCCGGGCATGCCTGCACAGTGCGGACCGGATGCACCGCTGAATTTCTTCCGGATCGCCTACGGCGAGATCGGGCTCAGGGATGGTAAATTCATCACCACGGATGTCTATGGCGACGGCGAAGAATTCGTCACCGAAGAAGGGCTCTGGCAATCCTTCAATGCGGTCGACAAGCTGTTCGACAACGGAAAATTCCTCGTCCTCTGGAAGAAGACCCCGGATGGGTGGAAGATGTTCCGGGATTCTTTCAGCAGTGACAGGGGGAAATAGGGAAGGCATCATCATTCCCCCATCTTCGCAATCGTCTGTTGCAGCAGCGCGTTAAATTCCTGCGGCTTCTCCACCATGGGGAAATGCCCGGTGGCATGTATATACCGTATTTCGAAGGGGAGCTTATTGGCTATGAATCCTGAAGTGTCCGTAGGCGTGACATCGCTGTTGATCAGACATAATTTCCGGTGGGTCGCCCGCAGCTTAGCCACCTCATCGAAATGGCTGTCCTCCATGCACGCAATGGCGATGGCGGAATCCGCATGGACAACATCGTTCAGCACTCTTTTTCGGATGCTGCTGTCCGTGGTCTTATAGAACAAGGCCTGGTTGAAATATTCGGTCGCCACGGCCCGGAAATCATGTTTGAGGGCGATGATCGCATTGGCTTCGTCCTGTTTAGACTGTGTGTCCTGCGGCTGGCCAAATCCCTTGAAGTTGTCGATCCCTACCAGACCGACGACACGGCTGGTATCGTTTGCTGCTGCCTCGAGGATGATGCCGCCGGCCATGGAGTGTCCCACCAGAATGACCTTTTTCAGGCCCAGCCTCGACATCACCGTATCGATATCCCTCCCATAAGCCTGCGTAGTCCACAGTTTTCTGTTCTTGCCGGACTGGCCAAAGCCCGGAAGATCGACGGCGACGACCCGGTAATTTTTGCTGAAAAAGGCTTCCTGATCCGACCAGTACCCCTTATTAATACACCATCCGTGGACAAAAAGCAGCGTGGTATCTCCCTTGCCGCTGTCGGTATAATCGATCTTAACGCCCTGGTCTTCGATGCCGGTCTTCTCCGCAGCGGTTGCGGTGGCAGCAGTGTTGTCGGGGGTGTTGGTACAGGAAAATTGCGAACAGGCCAGGAGGATAACAGGAAGGAGATACTTCTTCATAAGCGTAACTATTGAATAATATAGTCAAAATTCCCATACCACGATGCTCCAGTCTTCCCCATCCGGGGCCTCGTACTCATGCAGAAGGGTAAAGCCGATGCGCTCATGCGCGCGGATGGAACGGGTGTTCCTGACCGAGACCTCGGTGATGGCGAAATCATAGCGCCCCTGCATACGACGCCGGTACCCGGCATAACAACGATCGAGGATGCCCTGCCCGCGATATTCCTTGCCGACACACACCTGTCCCACCACGATATAATGATAGCCCGATACCGGCTTGCCCTTATACGGGACCTTGCCGAACATTTCAAACATGGGGATCAGCACGGGGATGTCTTTCTCCGAGGCGGCGGTCATGGCAAGGAGATAAGCAACGACGCGATCGCCGTCCTTTGCGATGACATGCTGCTCGATATCGTTCATTTTCTTCAGATCGTCAAGGCTATGCACCACCGTTACGAACCCCTGTCCCGCCATCTCTTCCGGGCTGAGGTTTACCGGCAGATTGCTTCGCTGCAGGGCCATGATCCCTGCGAGGTCTTTGTCGGATGTTGCGATGGTATAGGTTATCATGACCGCCCTCCCACGACCAATCTTCTCAGAGCCATGGTATAGCCCAGATGCAGCCCTTCATGATAGGGAAGAAAAGCAAGCACGTCCCCGATCGTGTTCAGCTGGACCCCATAGCGGTTGGTCCATGGGATATAATTGGAAAAAAGCCCGCTCCGCCAGTCGGATTCGAACCGGTCGATCGTAGAAAGGAATAAGCTTTTGATGGCATCCACCTCGTCTGCATTGAGCACCCGCACCGGCTTCGTATCCGGCTTGTTCGCGTTGAAGAAGCCCTCGTCCACGACAACATTCTGCCCTGCCCGCACATAGGATACGTTCTGCTGGGCAGCGATCATATGCGAGATGTTCCAGATGATGTTATTGTTAAATCCCTGTGGGATCAGGTTCAGCTCCTCCACCGTCAGATCGGCGACGAGGTTGAGCAAAAATTTTCGGGTGTTTCGGATGATCTCGAATTGTTTGTCCATTTGCCAGGCTGATTTGGGGAAGGACAAATGTACAAAAAAAGTGCAGGTGGTAAAAACCACCCGCAGAGTCACATGAGAAAACTGTGAATTAGGAAAAAATTTAAAAGGCTATGCTGTCTGAATCCAGATACTCTACCCGCATGGCGCCGCGCGCCATAGAATGTTTATAATTTTCGCCCATCATGATCCATTTTTTAAACCCCTGGGCGTTCAGCTGGCTGATGATGATCTTTTCTCCCGGATCGGGCGCCAGTATGATCTCCATCCTCCCCTTCCCGCAAACCCGGAACTTTTCCACCGAATCGATATTGACCAGATATTTTTTATTGATGCGATAAAAATTCGCCGAGTCCAGGCTCATTTCAATATCCCTCAGCGGCCGGGAAAGAATATATTTCAACCCCTTTGCTTTTTCTACAAGGAAGCAGAGCTTGTTCTCCAGATAGATATAGGCGATGCTCTCCTGCTTGAATACAAAATACTCTTTGCCTTTCCGCACGATGATCCGTCTGCAATCGGATTTTTCTGAATTGAGCTGAATATTCATGGAAGTATGTATTACAGCATAAAAATAACCACATACTCCGAAGAAAAAGAACCCTTCATCAAAATACCGCCATAAGGGGGATACCGCGCTGGATCAGGGTTCCATCGTTACACTCTGTGCTGCCAACGGACCATATCCTTTCGCTGATACGGCCCCGGCAGACTCCGGCCTCCGCTACTGATCCTTATAATCATCCTCGATAAATCCCGTCCTCGCCGTGCCGCTGATGACATAATTGAGTTTATCGGGATCGTCCGAGAAATTGATCTGCATATAGATGCTGTCGGATTTATTACCGCCTTTTGTTGTCCCCGCGCCAGCCAATATCTTGCCATTGAGGATGTTCACATAGCTGCTGTCGCCGTTATAATTATTCGATGCGTGAGTAGCCGTAAAGGTCTGACTGGAAAAACTGGCCGCTGCCTTGCATTTGAAGATCCACGAATGCTGCAGATCATCCACCCAGATCGAGTCGCCGCTGGCTGCCGTATTATAGGTGTCGAGAAAAAAAGTGCCCAGACTGTAGATATCATCTCCATTGTACGTCAGCGTCACATACCAGCCATTGGCTATCTTATGGGCCTTTGTCGTTCCCGGATCGAAGGCCTTTTTACAGGAAGAGACCACGATGACCGCGGTGAAAAAAAAGAGAAAAAATATTTTTTTCATGTTGTTGTTTTTATTGTTTCTGCCATTTCTTGGTTAAGATCAATCCGCCGGCCTGGAAATCTTCCCGGTCGATCGTCCAGGTGATCAGCCCTCCCACATAGGTTCCGTCTGGTGTGCTTTTTACATGTCCGACCGTGGTGACCTGCTCGGGAACGGTCAGCGTCGTACCGTCCAGACAGAAGAAATAGACGGCTATGGTCACCGAACTTCCCCCGCCCCAGCAATTGCTGGTATAGTACAATCCCTTATCGAGTTTGGTGATGACGGCGTTGGCTGGGGCCGAGCCGCCGACGGGCGCATAGGTACCCGAAAAGTCCGCCGTGGAGGTCTCGGGCCCGGGGATGACCCATACGATACGGGTTGCCGTGGCCTGATAGCCATCCTTATTGGAGGCGGTATAGGTCAGGGTATAGGGGCCCACCTCTGCGGTGTTCACCGTCCCGTCGATGGTGACGGGAACGGCCTGGCCATTGACCTCGGCCTTTACGCCGGGGTCCGTAAATGGGGTGCCTTTGACGACGGACATCGCCGCCAGTCCCACCCGGGTAATGACGGGGAAGTAGATGATCTTCGCGCCGGCCGGTGGTCCCTTGGGGTCGCTTGCCGTAAATTTATTACAGGACAGGAATGATCCTGTCAACAACAGGGAAAGGAACAGATAAGAAATTTTCATGTAGCTCATTTTATAAATGAAGTTTATTTAGCCCACCATACCGGTGTCGTACTCGGCACCTGGGCCGGCGTGTTACTGTTTTTTGTGCTTTCCGTGGATGGCCAGACAAATCGTTTGGGCATCAGTCCCGGTCCCAGCGATGAATTCCTGGTTATGACCAGTCGTCCCGGAACGTAGGCGGCATCGGTCGAATACACGCTGCTGCTGGCGGGAAATCCCGTACGGTTCTTTTCCATATATGCTTCGAGGGCATGACATCCAAAAGCGCAGGAGGCCCATTTCTGCCGGATGACCTGTTCGATCTGGCCCAGCGCCACGCCTCCCTCCATTTCTTTGCCCCATTCATAAGCGCCTCCGGGTGCGACAAAGGACGACCCATCAAGGTTGATGGAGGCAAACGCTGCGATCACACCCTGGTCATAAAGGCCCTTCGCCTTGCTCCCGCCGAAATAACGGATATCCGCCTCTGTCTGCATGAAGTAGGATTCTGCAAGAGAAATAAATTCCACCGGGTCCGTGGCCGCCCGGTGATCGGTGCCGCGGAAAACAGGCGCCGATGCATAGGTTGGATCGCTGCCCGCAAAATCCCCCTGGTTGATGGAAGCCGGATGAGCGGCAAGAAAATAATATACGATCCGGGGATCGCTGTTCGACAACAGCCAGCTGACGAAGGTAGTGCTGGCCCTGATATTGGAGGGGCTGTTCAGGCTCCTTTTATCCTGTTCGTACAGCGGATTGTCCAGAGACGGCGCGTCGGTGAAACGGGTAACCGCCGCATCCGTGGTCAGAAAGACCGCTCCGCTGTTATACAAGGCCGTTATACCCGCCGTGGCGACATCCGCATGCGCATTGATCATCCGCAGGTACATCTTCAGCTTCAGGGTATTGGCAAAGGCCTTCCAGTTGTCCATGTTACCGGAAAAGACCAGGTCCTGCTTACCGGGCAGCGTATTGGTGATGGCGGAGAAATCCCTCGCCAATGCCGAATCGATGCTGCTGAGGAGGCTGGTATAGATAAAATAGCCGTCGTCGAATTTTGGGTCCAGTTTCTGCGACCCTTTCAGGGCTTCCGAATAAGGCACCTTATCGTAGAGGTCCACCAGCACCTGCAGCGTGTAGGCCTTCATCACCGTGGCCATCAGATAATAGTTCCAGTCGCCGCTGGCCCCGGCCTGATCGATGACGAACTGATAATTCTTCAGCCCGGTCGTATACAGAGAGGTCCATGAATCATTGACAAAGCCAATGGAGGGTGGCAGATCGTAGGTATCGATCTTCGTGTACTGCTCCGCGCCATTCGCCTGCGTAAAGAATTCGGACCACATGCCGCCGACGATCTCCAGATCGCCGCCGACCATGCCGGTCGTGGCCAGCACGGCCACCGGTAATACGAGTGCGGGGGTGCCCAGCTCCAGCGATGGGAAATTCGGATCGTGGTTGATGTCCAGCTGCTTCCTGCAGGAGCCGGCCATAAGGACCAGACAAAGCAGGCTGCCTGTCCTGAGCGTTCGTTTGCTTACTGTTCGCATGAATAATATTTTAGAAGGTAATTTTTAAAGTTGCGCCATAGCTTTTCGAGAGAGGCCCGCTGGAGAATTCGCCGAGCTGGCCCGCAAGGTCATTGCCGATATTCGTCTGCTCCGGATCCACATATACATTTGACTTTGGCGTCCACAGCAGGAAATTCTTTCCGAAGATGCCGATGGAGGCCGCGGATGCCCCGATCCTTGTGATCCAGGCATGCGGCAGCGTGAAAGAAATATTCACGTCCCTTAATTTCAGAAAGGACCGGTCGAAGATCTCCAGGCCGTAGCCGGAGCCGGCATTATACGCGGGGTTATAATAACCAAAGGTGAAATCGTTTTGTCCGCTGCCATGTCCGCCCAATGCCGGCGACCCTGCGCCTATCTGCGTTTTGTTCTCCGAATATACCAGCTTGCCACCCGCATCCAGACTTGCGTTCACCGAATTGGGCAGCGTGAAGGGTTTGCGGTCGTTATATGTCGTGGCGATGCCGTTGCCGTCGAAGAGCACGGTATTGGCCGTATTGCTGAACATGACGCCGCCATAACGGAAGTCAAGGGAAAAGCTCAGCGCAAAGCTCTTGTACGCAAAACTATTGCTCAGGCCCATGGTATAATCGTAGATGCCGGCGCCGAAATAGCCGTCCGCCAGACCGAATTTATCCAGGGGGGTGGCGTTGACCATCGGGAAACCCGAGTTGGCATCGACCACGACCCTTCCATCCGATGTCTTCTGCGGGACGGGCGCATAAATGGAGGCCACCGATTTGCCCAGGACGGACCGGAGCCCGGCGCCGCCACTGACGCCATAGATCAGCGGGTTCTTCGTGGCCCCGGTCAGTTCGTCCACCTTATTCCAGTTCCTCGCGAACGTATAGACGAAGTTCCACGTGAAGTCCTTCGTCTGCAACGGCACGGCGTTCAGCGTAAGCTCGATGCCTTTATTGCTCACGACCCCAAGGTTCTCCACGACGTTGGTGTATCCCGTTGTCGGCGCGGTGGGGATCTTGAAGATCTGACCTTTGTCCTTTCTGTCATAGCCGGTGATATCGAGCCCCAGCCGGTCGTGGAAGAATTTGATCTCGGTCCCGAATTCCAGTTCGTCGACCAATATGGGTTTCAGATTCGTATTCCCGATGACATCGCTGATCCCAAATCCGCTGACCCCGTTGAACGGCGTGGTCAGGGTGCCGAATGGCAGGTTGACGGTGCCCGCGCCAAGACTGGGATAGACCAGATAGGGCGCTGCATCCGAGCCGGTACGTCCATAAGCGGCCCTGAATTTGAGGAACGAAATGGTGTTCCTCGACTTCAGCATTTCCGAGGCTACCCACGAAAGGTTGGCGCCTGGATAAAAAATGGAATTGTGATCGATGGGCAGTGTGGATGACCAGTCGTTACGGACATTCCCCGTGAGGAATAACTGGTTCTGGTACGAGAGGGTCACCTGTCCGTAGACGCCCATTTTCCTGCGCAGCGCGCTCTGGTCGAGGACGACGGGCGCGAGGCTGGTATTGGACAGGCTGTAGAAGCCCGGTATGACCAGATTGGTGATCGCCGATGCCGCGGACTGTTGGTTGACCTGGTAATAATTGGCGCCGGCCAGTGCATCCAGCGAGAAATCCTTTCCGAGGTCGGTATTGTATTTCAGGATGAAGTCCCCGTTGATGATCCCGTAGAAATCCGCGGAACGGGTCACGGAGCCCGCATCTTCGCTCCTGGTCCATTGTTCGGGGTTGCCGGCTGAATTCCAGCTGCCGGGGCTGGCGGAGGCTACCTGCTTCCAGGTCAGGGTCCTGGCGTTGGTAAAGTCACCGCCAATTCTCAGCACGGCGCTGAGGGAATGGCTGATCTTATAGCCCATGTCCAGGTCCCCGAAGAAACGGTCCGACCGCTGCTGGTTGCCATTCTCGTTCAATCCAAAATAGGCGTTCTCCGAGAAAGGGGTAAAATAATTATCGATGTTGAAGAACTTGTTTTTATAATCCCGGAATTGCCGGATAGAGATATCGACGGGGATCTGCAGGACATTCAGGAAGATCCCCCCACCGTCGGAACCGTTCTGGCCCGTACCGGGAATGCTCAGCTTGCGGTTGATATAGTTGAAAGAGGTATTGAACGAAAAATTGCCATAGTTGCTGTTGGTCCTCAACGCAAAGGAATTCCGCTGAAGGAAATCGGACTTCGTGGGTACGACCCCGTCACTGTTGGTGTTGCCATACGAGAAGTAGAATCGGTTGGCGTCCGTGCCGCCGGAGATCGCCAGGTTGTTGGTGGTCTCCAGACCCGTCTCGTAAAAATCCCGCAGGCCGTTCTTCACGGCGGAGAAGGGCTTGATCAGCTGAGAATTATCGACCTTGGATCCCCAGAGCCTGGGCTTGCCATCGAGGCGGGGTCCCCAGGAGCCGTTCTCGCTGAGCACGAATACTCCCCCCCATCCCTGACCGAACTCCGTCTGGTAATCGGGCAGCTTGCCAACCTTGCTGACGGTGACGGCGCTGTTGAATTCTATTTTTAGTTTGCCGGCATGGCCTTTCTTGGTAGTGATCATGATGGCGCCGTTCTTGGCCAGCCCGCCATACAGCGATGAGGCCGCCGTTCCTTTCAGCACGGTGATGCTTTCAATATCGTTGGGGTTGACATCGTTCATCCCGTTACCGAAGTCCTGCTGGTTTGACAGGAGGTTACCCCCATTGGTAAGGCTGCTGTTGTTCTGGATCTGCACATCGCTGAGTGGTACGCCGTCGATGACGTACAGCGGCTGGTTGTTGCCACCGGCGATGACACCATATCCTCTCAGGATCACTTTTGTGGAAGACCCCGGCCCGCCGGTGTTGGAGATCTCGGCGCCGGCGATTTTACCCTGTAGTCCGTCGAGCATGCCGACGGGGGCGTTCTTGTTGATGGCTGCGGTTCCAAAGGTAGTCGTGGAGTAGCCAAGCCTGGCCTTGCTCTGGGATTGCCCCAGGGCCGTAACGACCACTTCCGTCAACGCCGTTTCCTTGGGGATCAGCGTCACGTCGAGGCTGGTCCCGTTGACGACGACCTCGGCGGTCTGGTAGGCGGCGGATGTGATGACGAGGGTCTGCCCGCGGGTAAGCCGCAGATGGAAGGCGCCGTCCACATCCGCGGCGATGGAGGCCTTGCTGCCTTTGATCCGGATGGTGGCGAAGGGAACGGCCTCGCCCTTGTTGTTGCTGATCTTGCCGGTGATGGTTTCGGGCTGTGCGGCGGGCTGCCGTTGCGTCGGCGACTGTGCAACGGACGGTGCGATCCCTCCCAACACGCCAAAGAAGAAGGAGAACAGAAGAAAAATTCGCATAGACAGTTTTTTTGATTAAGCTGATAGAATAGTATGGGGTAGACAAGCGAATTTGCGCCGGAGGGGAGATTATCGGCGGGGCAGGCGCTCAATATGGACTCTCGCTGCCGGAACGAGTGAAAAATCCTGCTGATCGGATGGCGGGGAAAGCAGCGGGGTGCTAGATAAATCTGTTCTTTTTCGCCTCGCTGATGGCGTCGGCGCGGGAGTGGACGTTTAGCTTGAAGTAAATGTTCTTGATATGCGTCTTTACGGTCTCGAGGTCGATGAATAATTCCTTGCCGATGCGGGTGCGGCTGACTCCGTTGGAGATCATCTCCAGGATCTGGGTCTCCCGTTTGGTCAGCGGCGTATCCTGGTTCTTTTGAAAGGACCGGATGACCAGGCGTGCGATATTCGCGCTCATGGGACCGCCGCCCTCCATCACATCATAGATGGACTGGATCACCTTGTCCGAGCTGGTATTCTTGGTAAGGTATCCCGAAGCGCCCCGGGTGAGCGCATCGAGGATGACCGACTCCGAATCATATACGGTCAGGATGATGATATGAGCGCCGGGGGCCAGGGCTTTTATCCTGGGTATGGCCTCTGTACCCGTCATGCCGGGGAGTCCGATATCCAGCAGGATCACGTCCGGGTTATCATCCCTGATCGTCCTGAACGCCTCTTCCGCCGAGTCATAGGTATTGACGACCCGGTAGGCCGGGTTGGAGTTGATCAGGTAACCGTACCCGTCCCTGATCGTCGCGTCGTCTTCGATCAGAACGACCCTGATCACATATTTTCCGGTCATTTGTGTGGATGTCATACTATCCTATTTTAATGGTCAGTTCTATACGGGTGCCGGAGGGCGCCACAATTCCTGCGGGTTGTCCTCTGCCCGGCGCCGCAATTGCCTTGGATTCTCCTTCCCGGCTGCCGGCGGCGGAAACGATCTTCAGACCGGCATGGATCCTGGAGGAGCGCATATGCATATTGTTTACCCCATACCCTTTTTTGTTTTGCTGGAGATGACGGACGGATGGCGATCCCGACGGGTCTTGCGCGACAAACCCTTTCCCATCGTCCTCCAGCGAAAAAATCATGGCATGCTGCCCATCGGACCGGATCCGGAAAATGACATTGCGGCAACCGGAATGCTTCAGGACATTGTTCATCGCCTCCTTAAAGATCATGGTGATGTTGCGGCTGTAATCGCTGGGCAGCCGCGTGCTCATCGTCCCGGGCGTCTCCGTCACGAACTGGAACTGGATGGCCGTCTCCTGAAAGAGCTCGATGCCAAAATCCTGAAGGCGCGTGGAGATCCCGTCCACACTGTCGCTCTCGGGGTTCAGGGACCAGAGGATATCCTTGGTCCCGGTATAAAGCGCGGCTACATTCTCTTTGATCTGTGTGAGGATCCTGGCCGTGTCTGCGGAAGTGGAGGACGCGGCGGGCCGTGCGTCCCCGGGCAGCGCGGCAGCATGGGCCGGCGCAGCAGTGGATGATGCCGGTCCGGATGATCCGGCGGCTGGAGGCGAGGCAGCGGCAAGGGCCGGCGTGCCGGACAATTTATTCTGTAGTATATCCGTCAGCACGGAGATCCGCGTCAGCTTGTTTCCCAGCTCATCATGAAAATCTTCGGATGTGCGCTGCCGGATGATAAGCTGCTCCTCCTGTTTAAGCTTCTCGATCTGCCGCTGTCGTCTGACCTTCGACCGGATGCGGTAGCTCTGGATCCAGAGCGTCAGGCCGATCAACAGCATGATCAGCAGCAGATCGAACAGCTTTGTTTTATAAAAAGGCGCGATGATCTCAAAGGGAAAAGCCGCCTCATTATCCGAATAGCCCGCATCCGCGGTGTAGGAACGGACGAGGAAGCGGTATTTGCCGGGTGGCAGGCCGGGATATACGACAAAAGGGTCCGGCGTCAGATCGGAGAACCGCTTGTCCGCCCCTTCCAGCATATACTCATAATACACGGCGTCCGGATTGGCCAGGCTGATGCCCCTGAACTCAAAGCTCAGATGGTTGCTGTCATGGGCCAGACGCAGACCGGGGGGAATGGCATATCCCTCCGTCAGGCTGTCTGCATAGCTGACGGGGCTCCCCGGCGCAACCGGCCCCATCTCCTTTGAGAAAAGCCTCACTTTCTGCAGGACGATATGAGAAGGAAAGGATTGACGGGCAACGGTGGATGGAGTATATATGACGGCGCCGTTGTTCGTTCCCCACCAGATGCTGCGGTCCCTGCGCATAAAGCTTACATTCTCGCTGCATTCGCTGGCCGTCATCGATCCCTTCACGGCGTAGCTGATGATCCGCGCCTTCTCCGCCAAGGTCCCGGACGCCGCGCCGACCTTGCCAGCCGCAGTTCCGGCACCTCCGCCCGCTCTGCTGCCTCCGGCTCCCCCACTCCCGCCGAAGGCCAGTTTGTTGATGCCGCGACCCGTACCCGCCCAGACATCGCCCTGTCCATCCACCAGCAGGCTGTATATAAAATCCGAACTGAGGCCGTCGGCCGCCCGGTAGCCGCTCATGCTGTTCCGGGTCAGGTCCCAGGCTACGATCCCTTTATCCTCGGTCCCGATAAAAATAATGTTATCCCTGCGGGTCATGCACATCACCGGCGAATTACCCAGCGGCTTCACCAATTCCGGCGCGCCGCCTTTTCCGATCAGGAAGAGCCCTTCCGGCGTACCGGCCAGCACGGAATCCTTACCCGCGACGAACACGCAATTGGTAAAATTCGTAAGCCGGATGATCTGCGCATGACCGTCATGGTAATGAAATAATCCGAACGGGGTGGCGAACCAGTAGTTGACGCTCCGCCCGCGCCGCGTGTTGTCGCCTGTCTTGTTGCTGTCTCCGGCTTTGTCGCTGTCGCCCGTCTGGCTGCTGTCCTCCGCCGCCGCATTGATGAACGCGGGGAGGCCCGTGCCGGGCCGGTCCATCCGGGAGAAGCGTTCGGCGCCAGCCGCCACGTCTGTCCTTCCGGGCCGGCCGGCTCCACCAGTTCCACCAGCCCCATCACCCACGCCTGCGCGCCCTGCCCCGGGTCCATATTCCCAGATGCCTTCATTCTCCGTTCCGATCAGCAGTCCGCCTCCCCGGCTGGGGTATATGCTGGTGATCTTTTTTATCGTTACCCCCGCGGGTACGCTGATCCTCGCGAGCCGCCCTCCTTCATAACGGTAAAGCCCATCCCCATACACGCCCATCACGATCCGGTGCTGTCCATCCTCTGCGATGCCCGTGATAAGGGTGCCCGTAAGCCCCTGCGACCGGTCGAGGAAACTGAAGTCCTCATAAGAATACCGGAAGATCCCCGATCCGTTGGTGGCAAACCAGACATTGTTCTCCCTGTCCCGGAAGATATCGCCGACCGGGCTCTCGGTAAATCCGTTGGCGGTAGAGAACCGCGTCAGGGCATGATCCGCCCAGCGGTATAACCCCTTGGTGCTGGAGATCCAGAGATCGGAGAAAGGCCCCTGGGCTGCCGTGATCAGATCGCCTTCAAGGCCTTTCAACGCCGCATCCTGCACAGGATGGACCTTTCCATGCAGGGCTTCCAGCATTCCCCGCGCATGCAGCAGCCAGATCCTGCCTTCCACCGCATCGTCGAACAGTATCTTCGAAATGACAAGCGGGTTACCGGACAAACCGATCTTAGGGACCCAGCTTCCATTTTCCAGTGCATAAATACCTTTTTTATAAATGGCAACCCAGGGCCGTCCCGATCTGTCCAGCGAGATCGTGCTGTAGATCGAGACGCTGTCGCCGTCGGCGAACACGGGGGAGAAGACCTGGTTGCCGGATGCCCGCATATCGGGAGTGGTCCGCGCATCGGGGGAGGGGACGGGATCGGGGAACGGTCCAGCACCGGGGTTTGCGCCCACATTGATCCGGTACAGCCCCCGCCCGGCGAGGGCCCAGAGCACGCCCTGCGTATCCTGCACCACCATGCGGATAAAGTTGGTGCCTGAACGGCCGGGAAAGGGATAATTGGTAAACCGGTTGCCGTTAAAATAACAAAGACCGGAGGTCGTGCCGACCCAGATGCCCTTTCTGCGGTCATTGATCACCGAGGTGGAAAAATTATAGAGAAGGCCGTCGGCCTGGGAAAAATTCCGGAACTGTCGCCCGTCAAACCGGGAGATGCCGCCCACCGTTGCGATCCACAGATGATGCGCCGCGTCCTGGCAGAAAGCATTCGCCTGGGATTGCACCAACCCTTCTTCCACATTGTATTTAAAAAAGCTGTATTTCTGGCCGCACAGATCACGCGGGGCCACAAAGAACAGAAAGAGGAACAACCAACTGTACCGGTCGCTGAACGGCCCGCCAGACGGCTTACCCAATGAAAGTAAACAGATTCTCATGCTTGAGATAAAATTGCCGTTTAAATGTAATACATAAAATCCCCCTTTCAGGGGGATTTTGATGGCTGGCATACTCCCGCAGGGCGGCAATCAGCCATTGCTGGTGGCGGCGCGGCTTTTTTCCTGTTCGGCCCCTCCGCTCCTTTTCGGTGCGGCGCCGATGGTGCGGCTGCCAAAGCGGTAGCTGAAACTGATGGTGGCGATCCTCGTCTCCCTCCGGGTGGTAAAGGATTCGAAATAATCGGTGAAGGTCGTGGTCCCCCGCACGTAATTGGAGAAGAAGATATCCGACACGTTCAGCTTGATCGTGCCTTTATTTTTCAGGATGGTCCGCTGAACGCCTGCCGTTACCTGCCATTGAGGCCTGATATAATAAAATCCATAGACCTCGCCCGCCCGGTAGAAGCCATTCAGTTCTCCTTTCCAGATCTTGCCCATCGTGAGGCTGTTGTTGCTGTTCAGGTTCCAGGTGAGATTGCCCTTGTCGAGATCCGTATTCGCCAGGCTGCCTTTATAATGACCGTAGTACAGAGAAAGATCGGTGCTGGTGTTCCACCATCTGGTCACCTGCAAGGGCAGGGAAAAAGAAAGCGTATAATAGCGCACTTTGTCAAGGTTCTTATTGCCCTGGACGGTGACATGCCCGTTCGACTCCAGGGGATACAGCACTTCGGTGATATTATCGCGGGTGACGCTGTAGGATACCGTGGTGGTCAGCTTCTGCCGGAAGGTATGGGACAATTCGAAATTATAGGTTTCCTGCGGCCGCAGATAAGGATTGCCGGCCGTATAGGTCGTGGGATCGATATAGAATTTGAAGGGGTTCAGCTGCTTGTAGGTTGGCCGGTCGATCCTCCTGCCCGCCGCAAAGGAGAATTCATGTTTGTCCGAGAGGGTGTACTTCACCGTGAGATGCGGGAACAACTGCAGATAGCTGCTGTCGAAGGCCTCGGCCGTGGTCAGCTGATCCCCCCGGACCCTTGTCTGTTCAGCCCGGACGCCCAGCTCATAATTCCATTTCTTATGGTCAAGGGTCCACGTAAAATAGGCGGCCTGGATATTTTCCTTGTAAATAAAGTGGTTGCTCTTGGAGGTGTCCAGTACCGGTGAGCCGCCGCTCTCGTCGAAGAAGGCGATATCATTGTCGGAATGGACATAGCTTGTCTTGAACCCCATCTCTATCTTTACCCCATGCCCCAACGGTCGCGTATAGGCGGCCTTCAGCGATTCGATCCGGAGCCGGCCGGGCAGGGAGCCGGATAAAATATAGGAAGGCGACAGCGGGGAGCCATCGGGCTTGAAATAATTCGTGGTGAAATCCTGCACCGTATTGTTCCAGTAACGGGCATAGTCGAGGTCTACATCGAGCTCGGTTCCGCTCGTGTCGAAATGATGCCGGAGACTCGCGTTGAGCGCATAATTGTACCAGCGTTCGTCGGAGCGGTTGGTAGTGCGGAACGTAGATACCTGCCGGTCGGCCGGGTCCAGCACATCCGAGGAGTTGTCCCCCTTCAGCGTATAGCTGTTCTTCAGGCCATTCGCCACCCATCCGATCACCGTGTGGGGCGAGAGGTTGTAGTCCATGCCCAGTCTGGCCACCTGGGTGTGGAAGGGAAAAATAATATTATCCCGTTGCCGGTAGGCGCCCACGGCCGTATCGCCGCTGAAAAAACGACGATACAGCAGGGGGTTGACAAAGCCTTTGCGGTAGGAATAATTGTAGCTGCCAAAGATATTCAGCGCGCCGTGGCGATAGTTGAGCGTGATGCCTTCGCTCATTTTTGAATACAGCCCTTGTCCGGCGCTGAGATTGAGGGTGCCATTAAAGCCCGATAACTGGTTTTTCTTAGTCCGTATGTTGATGATCCCCGCACTGCCCGCCGCCTCGTATTTTGCGCCGGGGTTGGTGATCAGTTCTATTTTTTCGATCGTGTTGGCGGGCATGGCCCTGAGCTGATTGGCGAGGTCGGTGCCCGACAGGGGAGACAGCTTCCCGTCGATCATGATGATGACCCCCTGCCGGCCCTTCAGACTGATGTTGTCGTTCTGGTCCGTAGATACGCCAGGGGAGCGGGCGAGGATCTCGAAGACGGAACTTCCGGCGGCGGTGATGCTGCTCTCGACATTGATGATGGTCATGCCCGGCCGGTGTTCGATGAGGGGTTTCTTACCGGCGACGATCACGCTCTTCAGGGTTTTGGCGCCGGAGGCAGGCAGGCTGTCCCCCGTACCAGTGGCTGCGAGACTGTCCTGCTTTTGAGCCTGACCAAAGGCCCGCGGGGCGGCCGCCAAAAAGAGAAGGGTGCAGATGGACGCCAGGACTGCCTTGACCGGCGCGAAGGCCCTGCCGGGAGCGTCGGCCGTTATCCGCGTGAGCCGGGGGAAATGAGCCATACGATTGTTTAAAGATGGCCCAAAGTAATTTCTTTTTGAGGGGGCGTCTATCCCCCCAATGGGGTGATATGGATGAGTGGTTCTATTTGTATTTCTTCCTGGGGCTTTGCGAAGTGTGGAATACTGAAATTATCCTTATTGTTCTTTTACTGTTGATCTTATAAATGATTAAAAAGGGGAAAGTAGGAACAGGTGTTTCTTTGTAAGATTTATATCGGCTGGGATATCTGCCAGGGGTCTTCTCTATATCTTTGATCCGGTCAAGGACTTCTGCAAGAAATCTGTCCCCGAGTCCTCGCTGTCTTTCTTCATACCAATCCCAGGATATTGCCATCTCTTTTTGCGCCCGGCTTGATAAGATGCTGAAATGATTCAGCTTATTTGCCATAACGTTTCTTTCGCAGTTTGTCAATAGACGCTTCCAGCTGTGGAACGGTAAAGCCCTTATCCGCGCCTGATTCTAACGCTTCGTAGCGATTATCTAATTCAGCAATAAAACCCTTGTTTTTCCACCATTCATTCGTTTCCTCAATTTCGTTTTCGAGAAGGTTATAAATGGCGTTTAATTTCTTATCATCCGCTACGCGGATATAATCATATAATTTATGGCGGATTGAAGCGCTTTGATTTGGACTCATACAAAGATTCTTATTTACAAAGATAACCTTTACAAAGAAAGAATAAAAATGATCGGTCATAGATTAAACAATTGATATTCAATCAATTACATTGAATAAACAGTAGAGCACCTTAATAGCTCTTTTCTTCGATCGAGTCGAGGATGCCGCAATAACCGATATAGCGGTCTTCGTGGATCAGCCCGTCCCGCACGGCCTGTTTCACCATGCATCCGGGCTCTTCCATGTGCAGGCAGTTATTGAACTGGCACTGACCGGCCAGGACACGCATCTCGGGATAGTAGCCCGAAAGTTCCTGTCTGGAGATATCCACCAGCCCGAATTCGCGCATACCGGGGGTGTCGATGATCTGGCCGCCGCCGGCCGCAGCAGATCCGCCGCTGGCTGCATCGCCCGCATTGCCGCGATGAGATCCGCCGGTCACGATGCCCGCGCCGTCCTGCCCCGCAGGCAGATCAAACATCTCCGCAAACGTAGTCGTATGGATGCCCTTGCCGCTCCACCCGCTGACCTCGTGCGTCTTACGGTTAAGCGATGGGAAGATAGCATTCAGAAAAGAAGATTTCCCCACGCCGGAATGCCCGCTGAGCAGACTGATCTTACCCAGGAGGGTCTCCTTCAGCTCGTCCACTCCTTCCCCCTTCTGGACGCTCATCCGGATCACCCGGTAGCCGATGGCCCCGTACATATCCTTCCACTGTCCGAACCTATCCTCCTCCTTTTTCCGGTAAAGGTCGGTCTTGTTGAATACCAGGATGGCGGGTACATGATAGGCCTCGCAGGCTACGAGGAAACGGTCGATAAAACCCTGCGATGTGCGCGGGTCCTTCAGGGTGGCGATGAGCAGGGATTGATCGATATTGGCAGCGATGATATGATGCTGCATCTTATGGGATGGGGATTGCCGGTTGATATAATTCCTCCGGTCGTGGATCTCCGTTATATTGGCCGTCCTTTCTTCCGTGCTCTCCATTTCCAGTTCCACGTCGTCGCCTACGGCAAGGGGATTGGTCGAGGTGATCTCGTCCAGCTTGAAGACTCCTCTGATACGGGCATTCCACATCGTTCCGTCCTCCGCCTTGACGATATACCAGCTTCCCGTCGATTTATAGACTTTTGCGCGCATGGGGGCGAAATTACAATAAATAAGGTCTGGAATGTCTGGGCGGGAGACCGGCGGCGCAGATTCGCGGGCCTATGGGAACTTGCGGAATACCGTCCAGCGCAGCAGGAATTCCAGCATCAGGAACAGGACGGCGGCGAAGGCGAATGGAAAGAACTGCTCGCTGTAGCGCCGGATGGCCGTTACCTCGATCCGGGATTTTTCCAGGTGGTCGATCTCGCTGTAGATACTGTGAAGGCTCTCGTTATCTTTTGCGCGGTAATATTTTCCACCCGTCTCCTGTGCGATCTGGGTGAGCAGCTTCTCATCGATGTTCACTTTCTCCCGCTGCATGACCACTCCGTTGGCCGTCTGGAAGGGCACCATCGCAAAGCCTTCCGTTCCCATCCCGACCGTGTACACCCGCACGCCGACCGACTTGGCGATCTCCTTGGCGCTGTTGGGGTCGATGAGGCCACCATTGTTCTCCCCATCCGTCAGCAGGATAATGACCTTGCTCTTCGAAGGGGAATTGCGCAGCCGGTCGACCCCGGTGGCGAGGCCCGAACCGATGGCGGTGCCATCCTCCAGCAATCCGCTCTGTACATTATTCAGTTGTGTCTTCAGCACGGAACGGTCGGTGGTCAGCGGGCACATGGTAAAGCTCTCCCCGGAAAAGATCACCAGCCCGATCCTGTCGGTAGGACGGTTGTCGATAAATTCGCCGGCCACGGCCTTGGCAGCCTCCATACGGTTGGGGGTGAAATCCGTTGCCAGCATGCTGCCGCTGATATCCAGACAAAGTACGATATCGATCCCCTCTCCGTTGACCAGCTGCTCGTCATTGCGGGTCTGGGGCCTTGCCAGCGCAAAGATCAGGCTGCTGACGGCCAGCAGTCTCAGCACAAAAGGGATGGGCCGCAGCGCATTCTTCCAGGAACGCGGACCCCTCGCAAACGGGCGCACCGTGGACACCAGCACCGTCCCCTGCGCCATGCCGGATCTTTTCCATTCCCAGTACAGCAAGAGGGGTACCAGGGCAAAGAGCCCGAAGAACGCCGGCTGGCCAAAGCTGATATGTTGATACCACTCGTAGATCAATTATTTCTCTTGTTTATTTAGTTGGTTGACCGGTCCTCCCGTTGCGTCCGGGCCCTTCAGGTTATAGTTTGTCTGTGGTCCCGCAGTGGTCATTGTCTGCGCGCGTTCCGCCTCCTTTGCCCTCTCCAGCTCATCGAGGCTTCCGAGGGAGGCGCGGATCACTTCGAAACTTTGCTCATTATCACCGGCGCCCGGCTGGTATTTCGCGAATTTTACAAAGTCGGTCATCCGCAAGGTGTCCGACAGCCTTGTGAATTCTTCGGCAGGAAGAGGCAGCTTGCGCAGCTTCCCGATCAGCTCTTCATTGGTCTCCGAAAGGCTGGCGATACCCAGCCGGCGAAGGATGAACTGGCGGAGGATATCATTGAGCCGGGTATAATATATTTTTACCTGGCCATTCTCGGCAAGCCGCTGCTGCCGCAGCTCTTCGAGCTGCCGGACGGCTTCCTCATAAGGCGACAGCCTTGGCCTGAGCAGTTCCTGCAACGCACCCGCCTTCAGCAGCTTCTTCTTCCGCACCAGCCAGATGACGATGGCGAGCGCCAGCAGGGTGAAGCCGCCGACGATCCAGCCGATCCATTTCGCAAAGGGGTTGGGTATGTCGATAATATCCCTGATATCATGATAATCTTTGGAGGCGTCGAATTTGGAATAGCCGACCCCGACGCGTACGGAGTCGGTGAAATATTTTTTTGTACCCACGGCAAAGGGCAGCCGCGGAATGGACCAGGCCCCGGAATCGAAGCTGGTGATGGTGAGGTACTGCCGGTAATAGCGTTCGCCGGTGCGTATCACGGAATCCGTCTTGCCCCTTTCCACAAAATCGAAATGCGGAAGGCTGTCCAGCGGGGGCCAGGACAGTTGCGCATCGGCAGGTACGGTGGCTTCCAGCATGAGCTGGATGGGCTCGCCGATAAGGATCTCGTGTTTGTCAACGGTGGCTTTTACCGGAGAGGGCAGTTGCGGCGCGGGCGCGGATGATCGCCGGGTATGCGGGGCTTGCTGATGCGGAGCCTGCGCGGGGACAGTCCGGGCCTGGAGCAGGAGAATGAGGGTGCATGCTAACGCTATATGTAGGGGTTGTTGTCTCATTTTCTAAGCCGGGCGGTTGCGCCCGACGAAAAACCGTTGTAATATTTTAACATAATCCTCATCCGTACGCAGATGGAGGAGATCGCAACCGGCTTTGCTGAAAATACTTTTGCAATGTTCCGTATGATCAAAAAAATATTGCTGATAAGCGGTACGCACAAGGAAGTCGCTGGTGTCGACCCAATACCTTTTCCCCGTCTCCGCGTCCTCCGCCTCGATCATGCCGATGGCGGGCAGCTCCATATCCATTTTGTCGTATACTTTTATCCCGATCATGTCGTGTTTCTTCCCGGCCACTCTCAGCGCCTCTTCGAACCGGACGGTGTGATCTTCGCGGCGGAGACGGGAGGCGGATACCGCGCCGGCGGAAGACCCGGTATTGGCGGCGGTTCCGGCGTTGGGCGTCCCCGGCTCGGGGCCCGAGTCCTCTGCAAAATCGCTGAGGAGGAACACGATGCTCTTCGAGCGGACCGACCGGGTGAGGAAGCGGATGGCCTCGTTCACGCTGGTGCCTTTTTGTTTGGGCTCCGTGGTCAGCAGCTGTCTCACGATATAGAGTACATGGTCCCGTCCTTTCTTTGGCGGGATATATCCTTCGATCTTGTCGCTGAACATGATCATCCCTACCTTATCGTTGTTGTTGATGGCGGAGAAAGCCAGCACCGAACAGATCTCGGTGATGAGGTCCTTCTTACGCGCATGGACCGTCCCGAACAAAGAGCTGGCGCTCACATCGACCAGCAGCATCACGGTCAGCTCCCGTTCTTCCTCGAACAGCTTGCTGAAGGGATGGTTGAAGCGCGCCGAGACATTCCAGTCGATGAAGCGGATATCGTCCCCCGCCGCATATTCCCGCACTTCCCGGAAGCTCATCCCCCTGCCCTTGAAGGCGCTATGGTATTCACCCGTGAACAGGTGTCGGGTGAGCCGCTTGCTTTTTATTTCCAGCTCACGGACCTTCTTTAATATTTCGGCAGTGGTCAGCATGTATCCTGCGGGTCGTCTTTTATTATGGAATGGGTATGGCTTTTAAGATCTCATCGATGATCTGCTCCACTTTCATGCTCTCCGCCTCCGCCTCGTAGGTGAGGCCGATGCGATGACGGAGCACGTCTTTGGAGATGGTGCGGACATCCTCGGGAATGGTATAGCCCCGCTTGTTGAGGAAGGCGTTGGCCTTGGCGGCGAGGGCCAGATTGATGCTTGCACGGGGGCTGCCTCCGTAGGCGATCATGGGCTTCAGCCTTTCCAGCTTGTATTTCTCGGGCGTCCGCGTGGCGAATACGATATCCAGGATATAGTGCTCTACTTTTTCGTCCATATAGATCTGCCGGGTAAGTTCCCTGGCCTGGATGATCTCCTGCATCGAAACCACCTGTTCTACTTTGGGCGCCTTCATGCCCTGCACGTTCTGCCGGATGATCATCTGCTCCTCCTGTTTGGTCGGATAATCCACGATCACTTTCATGATGAACCGGTCCTGCTGCGCCTCGGGAAGCGGATAGGTGCCTTCCTGTTCGAGGGGATTCTGCGTGGCCAGCACCAGAAAAGGCTCTTCCAGCTTGTGGCTGGTGTCGCCGATGGTGACCTGTCTTTCCTGCATGGCCTCGAGCAGCGCGCTCTGCACCTTAGCGGGGGCGCGGTTGATCTCATCGGCGAGCACGAAATTGGCGAAGATGGGTCCCTTGCGGACCACGAATTCGTGTTTCTGCTGGTTGAAGATCATGGTGCCGATCACGTCGGCGGGCAGGAGGTCGGGGGTGAACTGGATACGGCTGAATTTTCCATGGATGGCCTCCGCCAGGGATTTTATCGCCAGCGTCTTCGCAAGGCCAGGCACCCCTTCGAGCAGGACATGCCCATTGGTCAGCAGGCCCATAAGAAGGCGGTCGAGCATATAATGTTGTCCCACGATGACGCGGCCTATCTCATCGCGCAGTCTGTCGATAAAGGCAGCCTGGTACTGGATCTTATCATTGAGTTGTCTGATATCCTCGGCCGTATAAAGCATTGTTTATTAGATTAGGTTGCAAAATACGAATTCAGTGGGCAAGTAGCTTGCCAAGTTCAGGGATTATCATTTTAATGTCGTTTTAATAGAGGACGCGGGCAATAATTTTTTACCGGGGGAGTTTTAAACCTGGAGGGCCTTCGACCTTCCAAGATAAATGATGAGAAGGATAAATTCGATATCCATATTATCCGTCCTTGTCGCCTGCCTCTCCCTGGCCTCCTGCGACAGCAACAGCTCTTCCGGCGAAAAGCTGAAATTGCTTACTCATTCTCCCTGGAAATACGAAAAAGCGGGCTTCGGCTCGGATGATGATGGGGTATTCAATGCCCTGGACCCGCGTATTGCGGGCAATGAAAAGGACAATACCATCTTTTTCCGGACAGATGGTTCCGGGGCTTTTGTGCAATGCTCCGTCAAGGGCAAGCTTCCCCGTGCCGACAGTCTGCCCTTTATGTGGGCCTTTCAGAATAATGACAGCACCATTTATTTCAGGGACCAGTATTATAAGCTGCAGGAGCTGAATAACGACCATATGGTGATCTATGCGGACCAGAAACTGGGCGGGGTCAACAGGCGATATACCATCGTATTCCGGCACGCCGCGAACAAGCAATAAAAAGCGGGCTTTTTCGTTAGAGCCTTATGCGAAAACAAGTGTTGATCGTACCTTTTCTGTTTTCTCTTCTGTTCCTGGCCATCTTTGTGGGCTGTGGCAAGAAATCGTCCCCTGCTCCCGATCCAGGCGCTTCGCCGATCACCCTGTCTTCCTGGAAATACGACACTTCGGGCGTCGATTTCGACAAGAACGGCACCATCGACTTTGCGGATACCCTCCTCAAAGCCTGCCAGAAGGACAATACCTATCTTTTCAAGAATGACAGCAGCGGCGTCAGCGATGAGTCGACCACCAGATGCAAGGTCTCGGACCCACAGACCGTTCCGTTTAACTGGGGCCTGCGGAATAATGGGACCATCCTGTTGCTGGCGGGAAATACCGTCCTTAGCGGCAGCCTGAATATCTCCAGCGTCACCTCCACCAAATTCAATCTTTACAAAGACACCACCGTCTCCGGGATACCGATCCGGTATCTGATCATGCTGAAACATTAGCCTTCTTCTTTGAACATGGGAGGATGACTTGCGTTTTTGCTGATAGAGGTTGAACTTTTGGAAAAGGTTCATTCTCAAGGTGTTCGAAAAAGTTCAACCTCTATTGCTGTTTGCGTATAGTGTGGGGGCGTCTTCACTGCGGAGTGAGTGCAGGCGGACTGGCCCGTGACGGGCCGAAAAGGACGGCGGACCGTAGGGCGAAGGGCGAAGGCAGCAAGCCGGAGACCCCCCGATGCCGGATCAGCCCTTTACGCCAGATATTTCCCGACAATGGGCATACGACGTCCCACGCCAAAGGCCTTGCAACTGACCCGGATAATGGGGCAGAACTGATTGCGCTTGTATTCATTGGCATTGACCAGTCTGAGGATCCTGGTGACCATTTCAGCCCCGATGCCCATCGCCACGATCTCTCCCGGCCCCTGCCTCTTCTCTATATACTGGTACAACACCTTATCGAGGATATCGTATTCCGGCAGGCTGTCGCTGTCCTTCTGATCGGGTCTTAATTCCGCCGAGGGCGCCTTGGTGAGGATGTTCTGGGGGATGATCTCCCCATTGCCCGAAAGGGATCCCGGCCCCTGTCTGCGGTTGATATACCGCGCCAGGGCATAGACCTGCAGCTTGTACACGTCTCCCAGTACGCTCAGCCCGCCCGCCATATCGCCATACAGCGTACCATAGCCCGTGGACAGCTCGCTCTTATTGGAGGTGTTCAGCAGGATATAACCGTATTTATTGGCGATGGCCATGAGGATATTGCCCCGGGTACGGCTCTGAAGGTTCTCCTCCGCGAGACCAAAGGGCGAGTCTTTAAAGATGGGCTTCAGCGTTTGCAGCAGCGATCCATAGACCTCCTGGATAGGCACTATGTCGTATGGATTGCCCAGATTGCGCGAGAGCTGTTCCGCATCGCCGATGGAATGCGAACTGGAATACGGTGAGGGGAGCAGGATGGCGCGTACATTGTCCTTACCGAGGGCTTCGCAGGCGAGAGCCAGGGTGACGGCGCTGTCGATACCCCCGCTGCTGCCCAGGATGGCTTTTGTAAAGCCCATCTTGACAAAATAGTCGCGGATGCCCAGCACCAGGGCCTCATGGATCTCGTGGATATTCTTATCGGCTACCAGATATTCGATCACTTTATCGGGGTCCTGAATTTTGGACACCCGCATTTCGCGGTCGAAAAAGCCGGATTCTTCAAGGGGCGCGCCTGCGGATGGGGTCCGGACGGAACGGAAACCCGTGGACAAGCGATGCTGAGTTGCGGTGTGTGCGTTTACCGTCTGCGGGGCCGCGGTCTGCGGGGTTTCGGTCTGCGCGGCGAGATGTGCCGGATCGGTCTGTGGATGGTGATGCACCGACAGCACGGATGGGGTCTCCCCAACCCCATCGACGGGAATGGAAAAACCCGGCAGGATCTCTTCGTACAAAGGAGCCACCAGATGCGGGTGGGCGGGGGAGACTGCTGGCGCGGGGCCGGAACCGGAGATGGCGGACGTGAGGCCGGAAACGGAGGCCGCTGGCGTGGGGCCGGAACCCGGAACCGCAGCCGCCACGTCGGGGTGGAGCGTTTCATCGGCGATGCCGACGACCGCAAAATCTTCCTGGAAATAGTTCATTTCCTTCAGCAGCCGGCCCGATGCATCATAGACAAGGCTGCCGCCATCGAAGACGATCTCGGTCTGCGAGCCCACGGCATTACAATAGAACATGGGGAGCCGGTATTTGAGCACGTTGCGGCGCACCACTTCCCTGCGGTCCTCGTCATGGTCATAGTCGAACGGCGAAGCGGAGATATTGATCATCAGGTCGGGCGACTGCTCCACCAGATGGTCCATGGGACAGACACGGTACAGAGGGTTGTCCCCCAGGTTCCAGATATCCTCGCAGATGGTGAGCGCGATCTTCTTCCCTTTGAAGGGGATAACGTTCCACGCATACCCCGGCTCGAAATACCGGTATTCATCAAAGACGTCATAGGTCGGCAGACAGGTCTTGTGCGCCACGCCTTTGACCTCCTTTTCATAGAGGAGCCACGCGGCGTTGAAGAGGCCCTTGCCCTTTGGCGCGGGGTTCCGCGCGGGCGAACCGATGATCACCCCGATGGTATCCGCTTCCTCCCGGATGAGGTCTACCGCTGCATGGCATTCCGCGATGAAGTCCTCGAATTCGAGGAAGTCGCGGGGTGGGTATCCGCAGACCGATAATTCGGAAAATACCACCAGATCGGCGCCTGCCTCTTTTGCCTGGCGGATGCCTCCGATGATCCTGCGGGTATTCGCCGCGAAGTTGCCGATATGATAATTCTGTTGTGCGAGCGCGATCTTCATTCTGCAAATTTACGTCGGACTGGATTATTGTACTAATTTGCGTGCCACAACGTTTGTATGGACATGAAGAGAATATTCCTGACCGGGCTGCCCTTGCTGCTGCTGCTGGCCTGCGGTCATAAGAAACAGGGTCCAGATGTCTCCGGTGTTATGGTAGAAGATGTGCATATCGAACGGTTTGATACGGCCTTCTTCGCGCTGGACTCGAATAATATCCTTACCGGGCTGCATCGCCTCGCCCGCGAATTCCCCTGGTTTACCAATGATTTCGTGGCGAATGTCCTCGGCGCCGGGCCGCTGTCCGATACGAACCGGGTCGCCCTGCAGGCCTCCCGTCAGTTCATGGTCAGCTATCTGCCGGTAAAAGATTCGCTGGAAGGCAGATACCGGCAGCTGGGCTGGCTGGAAAAAGAGCTGAAGAACGGGTTCCAGCATGTAAAATATTATTTCCCGAAATATCCACTGCCCCGCAAAGTAGTCTGCTTTATCGGTCCTTTCGACGGCCCCGGGGTCGCCATCACTCCTTTCGCGCTGGCCATCGGGCTGCAGTCCTGGGCCGGCAAAGATTTCCCCTTCTATCTCACCGGCAAAGGACAGGACATGTACCCGCTGTATATATCGAGACGCTTCGAACCGGCCTATATCACCGCAGGCTGTATGAAGGCCATTGCCGACGATCTGTTCCCAGACAACAGCGATAACGCCCCCCTCATCGAGCAGATGATCGGCAAGGGCAGGTATTGGTGGCTGTTAGACAAGTTCCTACCCGACGCGCCGGACAGCATAAAGTCGGGCTTTACCGCAAGACAACTGAACTGGTGCGCCGCCAACGAAGGCATCATCTGGAATTTCTTCCTGACGAACACCGATCTTTTTACGATCGACCCCGAGATCATCAAGAATTATATCGGCGAAGGGCCCGGTACGCAGGGCATGCCCGATGTCGCACCCGGCAATATCGGCGTCTGGACCGGCTGGCAGATCGTAAAGAAATATGCGGATGCCCACAGCGATCTGACGCCCGAACAGCTCATGCGCATCCCCGTCCGGAAGATCTTCGACGAAGCGAAGTATAAGCCGAAGTAGGCCGGCGGTCACCCGACGATCATCCGGCCATTGCGGGGCGTCGGTCAGTGCGGACATCCTACAGCCCCAGTTTCTTCTTCTCTTTTTTGGTCAGTTCCGCGCCGATGACCTCTTTCGGATGTCCTACGGTATAGGTCTTGTGGATCTGGAGCGGCTCTTTATCGTTTTCTCCGGTATAGAACAGCACCGGCACTTCGAGGAAGAAAGGCAGCGGCTTAGCACTGGCGTCCACCTTCTCGTCGGTCAGTCTCCGCTGGTCGAGCCAGGTCACGGACATGAATACCTGGTATTTGTCGCTCTCTTTATTGAATATGGCCAGCGGCTGTCCGGGGATGACCCAGTCGCCAGGCGCGATAAGCAGTTGTACCGGGGCCAGGATCGAATAATGACCCAGTGTGCCATCCCGGTGCTCGATGGCGATCCTGTTGCGCTTGTCGGTATAGGCCTGCTGTTTCTTCTCGCCTTCCTTGTCGTCATCCGTCGCTATATAAACGATCCCCGCACGGGAGGCGCAGATGGTATCGCCTTGTTTATAGGTGAAGCCGGTGGCATGGAACTCATCGGTCCTTTTCTGCCCAAGCCGCTCTTCCAGCGAAGAGACCTTTGCGATGCGCAACGCGTTGCCGGATGTGGAGGGCATCAGATAAACGAAATTGGTATCGGGTGGTCTGGAGAATGCCCGGCCCGGAAAATAGCGGTAGGTATAATTGAACATGCGGCTGCCATTGGAGTTGACCCGCGGGGTCAGCTTCATGACCTCCGTCCTGCCTCTGGTCACCGTTCTGAAAAAAAAGCCGGTGGGCAGGCTGGTCGTATATCCCGTCAGCGTGTTGAAATTCAGCTTGACCGTGTAGTCCACGAAGGCCCTGCTGTCGGAATAGATAATAAAGGAATTGTCTGCACTCCGCTCGCTGCTGCAGGTGATCAGTCCCTCCTGCGAAAGGACCCGCTGATGAAAAAAAAGAAATAATGCCGCGGTGACCAGGGTCTTGTTCATATCGAAAAGGTTTTATAAAAGAGGCTTAATGAGGCAATTATAAATAAAAATCCTGATTCCGGGCCGGGAGGGCCGGAAAAAGTTTACCGGATAAGCAACCTCTGCGTTAAACCAAGACGTTTATAAACCGGCAGATCTCCTGTGGGACTGCTTCCAGGGATATCTCTCTGTGGGTATCGGATGATAGACCTACCCTGGAATTTTCATTCATATCAACCTATAATTAACATGAAAAAGTTAACCGGAATTTCCGCAGGCATCACTATGCTTGCACTCGTCCTTAGCCTCAGTATGTGTTCGAAAAAATCTGATCCCGCTCCCCCTCCAGGCCCTCCTGCTAAAACAGTGAGCCTCAAGACAAGCGCGACCCTCGGCAGCTACCTCTCCAACAGCAAAGGACAAACTCTTTATTTCTTTGCAAACGATGCAAACGGATTGAACAATTGCTCGGGTGGCTGCGCTACATTATGGACCGCCTCCACTTCCACGGCCGCTCTCACGGCTGATTCGCTGGGCACCGGTCTCAACCTCACGGATTTTGGGGTCGTCACCGGCGGAGCACAGCTCACGTACAAAGGATGGCCGCTGTACACCTACAATCCCGGTGGATCGCCTGAGGCTTCGGGCGTGGTCTCGGGTGATGGGTTCGGTGGAATTTGGTTTGTCGCCAAGCCCGATTATTCCATCATGCTGGCCAACACGCAGCTGATCGGAAGTGATGCCATCCATTACAAGTCCGACTATACTGCAGGTGATGCCAGCACCACCTACTTTACGGATGCCAAAGGTGGGACGCTGTACATCTTCAAAAAAGACAGCGCCAACCATAATAAATTCACCAAGGCCGATTTTTCAAACAATACGACCTTCCCTATCTACGATACGGTAACGACCCTGGCCGTTCCGTCCGTGCTGGACAAGACGCAGTTCACCTCTACCACGGTGTTTGGAAAGGTGCAGCTGAGCTACAAGGGATGGCCGTTGTATTATTTCGGGGCCGATGCCGGCACGCGTAGTTCCAACAAGGGGATAACGATCGGTGGGATCGGCACGATCTGGCCTGTGGCAGTGCTGGGTTTGCCGGCGGCGCCCCATCCATAAAGAACATGACCCCGGGCTACCTGTAATGATCAACCGGTGCCCGGGTATTTTATTGGGGAATGCCCGCGCGGGGAAGGAGCGGGCGGCGGGCCAGCCGGAGAACGGCCCGCCCTCAGAGCGCCGGCCAGAGACCGGCCTCTACATTCCGTATATCTTCCCGGAGATGTTCTTCCAGCTCCGCGAACAGGAGCGAGACCTTCTCCACCAGTCCGGACAAAGCCGCTTTTTCTTTTGCCGCCTGTTCGATCTTCGTCAGTAATTCCATCAGGGTGGAGGCCTGCAGCATGCCGGTGCTGCCCTTCAGCTTATGGGCCATGAAGTACACCCGGTCGAAGTCCTGCTGGCCGGCGGCGACCTGCAGCTCCTTCAGTTCTTCGGGCAGCTGTACGAGGAATGCATTCAGCATATCCACAAAATATTCGCGGTCGCCGATCTCTTCCAGCAATCCGAGGTCGTAGGCCTTCGATCCTGTCTTGTTCATTCCAGCCGGCTGGGCGACATGGCCGCCGGTATCGTTCAGCAACGCGGAGATCCTCCTGTACAGCTCCATGAATTCGAATGGCTTGGACATATAGTCGTTCATGCCTACCCCCAGACAACGCAGCCGCTCGCCTTTCAGGGCATTGGCCGTCATGGCGATGATCGGCGTCTGGATCTTCAGGACCGTCCTGATATATTTGGTGGCCGCATAGCCGTCCATGACCGGCATCTGCAGGTCCATGACGATGAGGTCATAACGGCTGTCCTGGAGGCGCTTCACCGCCTCCTCTCCATTGGCTACGATGTCCACGACCGCCCCCACCTTCTTCAGCACGTGGTCTATCAGCTTCTGGTTGATCTCGTTATCTTCGGCTATGAGTACCCGTCTGCCTTTCAGCAGATGGTCGTAATCATAGGCATTCGTATGCGCGGGGCGGGATTTGCCTTCCCTCTCCTCGTATTCATATGGGATGTCGAAGCTGAAGGTGGAACCCTCGCCCGGCTTGCTGGTCACGGAAATATCCCCGCCCTGCAGTCTCAGCAACTGCCGGCAGATCGACAACCCGAGGCCGGTGCCGCCGTATTTCCGGGAGATGTCCTGACCCGCCTGGGAGAAATTCTCGAATATAAAGGGCTGGCTTTCTTCCGGGATCCCAATCCCCGTGTCCGATACGGCGAAAGCGAGGACGACTTTTCCCTTCGACATGTTCTCCGGCTTTATCTCCAGGCGGATATAACCATGCTCGGTGAATTTCTGCGCGTTGCCCACCAGATTGATCAGCACCTGGTTCAGCCGGTGCGGATCGCCTTTGAGCAGGTCCGGCACTTTCGGGTCTATTTCCACCTGCATCCCGAGGCCCTTCTTATTCAGGCGGTGTTCAAAGATGGCGCAGGCATTGCCCACGACATCCTTCAGGGAGAAATCGATCTTTTCTATGGTGAGCTTGCCGGCCTTTATCTTCGAGAAATCCAGGATATCGTTGATGATCACCAGCAGATTGCTCACGGAGCGCTTGATGATGACCGCGAATTCCTTCTGTTGTTCCGTCAGGGTAGTGTCCAGCAAAAGATTGGTCATCCCCTGGATGCCATTCATCGGAGTCCTTATCTCATGGCTCATATTGGCGAGGAACTGTTCCTGCAACCCTCTTGCTTCTTCCGCATCTTTCATCGCCCTGACCAGTTCCTGCTGGTCGTGTACGCGTTCGGTGATGTCGGTCGCGATACCACAGATACCGAGTACCGCATGGTCGCTGTCCAGCAAAGGGAATTTCACCAGCAGCAGGTTGATATTTCCGTTCTCCGTATGGACCAGTTCCTCCGTCTCCAGGGACTTTCCGGTGCGGATCACTTCATCATCCAGCGATTTGTAATGATCGGCCACTTCCTTGTCCGAAATATCATAATCCGTCTTGTTGATGATGTCTTCGTCACCCAGGTTCAACACCTCCTTGAAATGCCTGTTCGCCATGATATATCTGCCCGCCAGATCCTTTACATAGATCATGGAGGTGGTGTTGTCCAGGATGGATTGCAGCAATAACTGGTTCTCCTTCAGCTTGAATTCGTATTGTTCCAGTTCGAGCTGCATCTGTTTCTTCTCGGAGATATCCTTGATGATACAGTGAAAGCCGGTAGGGTGATTTTTTTGCATCAGCAGCACCGCGGATTGCTCCACCCACTTTTCCTTTTTATCCTTGGTGACAATAAAAAAAGTCAGCACCGTCTCACGGATGCCCAACTTGAGCTGGTTATAATAGTGGGCATTCACCCTGTCGATGCAGGATGGCGCGATCAGCAGGGAGAAATGCATGGACTCCAGTTCATTCAGCGGATAACCGGTCAGCTCGGTGGCCTTCGTACTGGCGGAGTTGATATGTCCCATCAGATCGGTGGAATAGATCACAGCGCCCGCATTCTCCACGAGGTTGCGGTATTTGAATTCGTTGGTCATGAACTTCTCCTCGGCGTTCTTTCGTAAGGCAATATCCTTATTGAGCTGGAACAGGATCAGGACGACAAAGAAGAACGCGAAGATGATCCCGGCGATCAGCTCGTACATGCTTTTCCGGTATTCTTCCTCGCTGGAATGCTGACGCCGGGAGAGCAGGGCCGTCTCCTCCTGCATCATCGAGCGCAACGATGCATTGAGCAAACCGTTGAGCCGGTGTTGCCGCCAGGAGAAAGATAACCTGTCTTTGTCGGTGGACATAGACAGAGGGATGATGGCCATGCTGTCTTCCAGTATTTTCTTCTGGTAAACATGATCGGTGAGGTCCTTTATATTCTGTTGCTGTCTGGGGTTATCCCGCGTGAGCTGCAGCAGATGGCCGAGCTGGTCGTTGATCTTGATATTGAGAGAGGGGGCGGCCGTGATAGAGGATTCGGCCTCGATCGTCAGGGCATTGATCTGCTCGATCTGTTTCAGCACATCATTGGTATGGTTGGTCCAGAAATCGGTTCTTTCGAGATTGTGCTGGTTGATGTACAAAAGCCTGATCACGAAACAAAGGGAAAATACCGAAAACAGCAGCAGCCAGGCTATTTTTCGTTGTATTTTTGGTATCCCATTGAAAATGAGGCTCATATGTAGTACGATTCATGAGGTAATCCGCTAAACTACTGTTCTAACGAAATAAGCGGGTAAAGATTTTATTTTACCCGCAAAAAGGCCCCGGGTTTTACCCCCGGGGCCTGGCAACGGATCCGTTCATAAGGCTAAGATCAGTTCATTCCGCATCGTCGCGTTGGGTCAGGAGGCGGTGTCCTTGTTCTCCATAAAATGTTTGAATCCGTGGACATCCTTTTCGATCATGTCGCGGAACAGGGGGTTGAGCAACCGGGATATTCCTTCCCCTACTTTTCCCATCGGAGGGCGGTAAGAGATGAGGGCATCCACGCGGGTAGCCTTTCCGGGAGTATCCGAAAAACTGATCTTCCCCACATTATCGACGGATGCATTGGCAACGGAGTGCCAGGAAAGTTCGGAACCTTCCTCTTCCCTGACGATCTCCGCTTCCCACCCGATGGAGACAGGCCATCCCGGGACCTTGGCGGTCCAGGAGGAACGCTTGTCATCGATCTCGTGTACGAATTCGAGGTGCTTCATGAATTTTGGCAGGTTGCTGAGCTCGCGCCAGAAGGCATAGACCTCTTCTCTTGGCCTGTTCACGACCACGCTGGCCCTGACATTGATGTTGCGGGCATGATCAGTGCTGTATCTGTTCCGTTCGAGCGCGGAATACAGGTTGCAGTGACCGGATGCACCCCGGTACAACAGATATCCTCCGGCCAGCAGCAGGAGCGTGTCTGCCTTATGTTTGCGGGTAACATGATACAGCAGAAGGGAGCCTGCGATAGCTGAAATGGCCCTTTCCGCCTTACCCATATTGATTAAGCGGCTGGTTATGGAGCGGCTCTGCAGAGAAATATTTTTTGGATCCATGATGGTTTATTTACACGTGAACAAAAGGGTGTGGAACACCCATCTGTTGTTATGCAAATAGCTTGCCGCGGGGGCAGTGCGGGAGATGCGGGCCGGAGGGGCGCCGGCCCTAGGCCGTCGCGGGTCTTCTGCCGAGCTGGCGCATCATGCGGAAATGGGAGGCGATGGCGCTGGTCATAGTGGGGAATTCGTTATAGGCGATCCCGAATTCCTGACAGGTGCGTTTCACGATCTTGCTGATCGCGGGATAATGTACATGGCTGATCCGGGGGAACAGGTGATGCTCTACCTGGAAATTCAGGCCGCCGACATACCAGGAAATGATCTTGTTCCGCGGGGCGAAGTTGGCGGTGGTCTTTACCTGATGGATGGCCCACTCTTCCTCCAGCTTCTTCGAATCGCCTTCGGCGATGTATTCGAATTCGGCATGCTCGACCACGTGGGCGAGCTGGAATACGATGGCAAGCACCAGCCCCAGCGTGATATGCATGCTGGTGAACCCGATGGCCCAGGTCTTCAGGCCGACAAAATAGATGGGGATCGCTACATAGAAGGCTACGTATAATAATTTGCTGATCCAGAAAACGACATGCTCCCTCAGATCCATTTTCTGCAAAGGGGTACTGACGATCCTGCTTTTAAAGTATTTGGAAAAGTCCATCATAAAGGCCCAGGCAAAAGAGGAGATCGCATAGACCAGCACGACATAGATATGCTGGAAGCGGTGAGCGGGCACCCATTTCTGGGTGGAGCACTGGCGCATCACCGGGCTCTTGGCGATGTCATCGTCGATGCCGTCCACATTGGTATAGGTATGATGAATGATATTGTGCTTGAACTTCCAGATAAAGGCATTCCCGCCCAGTGCGTTGAGGGTAAGCCCCATCAGGTCGTTGACCCAGCCTTTGGTGGAATAGCTGCCATGACAGGCATCGTGCATGACATTGAACCCGATGCTGGCGAGCGTGAGGCCGAGCCCCGCGCAGAAGAAGCATCCGGTGATGGCCTGGAACAGGGAAGGATGGGCGAAAGGACCCGATGTACGGAAGAACAACAGCAGGCCCGTATAGATGAGCAGGGAAGCCGGGATCAAGATACCCGATTTGGCATAGAGTTTCCAGTTACCTGTTTTCCTGATCTTATGATTAGTGAAGTATTGGTCAACAGATGCTTTCAGGCTGGTGTAGAAAGCGTTGCTTTTATTAGAGAAACTTAACTTGGTCATAAAGGAATTTTATCGGAAAGGGATGATGACTGATGGCACGACTCACCATAGAACCCTTTAAAGACGATTTTATTGTGATCTTCTCCCGCAAGGTACTGCAGTTTAACAAGAAGGGAAAATTAAGCGTGTTAAATTCCCGCGGTAATCCGGATTGTCATGGTCTTGTCCGGTGACCGGGATCCCTGTGGGCCGGTCGCGGGTATGATCACTTCCCGATCCTGTCCTTCATCAGTTGCCGGGCCGCCTGGATCTCGGTGATATCCCTGAAAGAATCCTTCGGGATCATAAAAAACGACCTCGGATTGAAATAAACATGAAAGAAATAAGCGGTTTCTTTAAAGGCGCTGAAATTTTCCCACGGCCAGTGCTGGCTGCCCCGCTGGGTCTCCAGCAGGATGCCCTGATCGTTCAGGCTCATGATAAAAGTATCCTTGAAGGTGGCCGATTTTTTATAAATGCTCAGCGGCAGCAGTCTCCGCACTGAGATCCAGAGAAAGAACCACAGCAGCGAAAAGATCAGGAACGAGATAGGCTGGATCTCTTTAAAATAAAACAGGATGGCTGACAAAATGGCAAAAACATTGATCACAATGCTGAGTATCCTTATTTCGAGCCTCCCAAAAAAATGCCCGCGGAGCCCGTCGAGCACCTGCTTTTTATTATATCCGAATGAAACAGTCATTTACATGCTTTACTTGGGAGTAAAAATAAGGAATCGGGCGGGTTCTCCGGGCGCCTTCTCCGGGCAAGCGCACAAAAAAACCGTCCCGGGCAAGCGGGACGGCGGCAAATTCATTCATTCATTCATTCTTTCGGGGGTGAGTTCTATCTCATATCCCTGCAACGGCTGTAGTGATGGCTGGCCGCTTCACCAGGGGTCACGCTACGGGCACAGGAAAATAAAAATAAAAGGGAAGCTACGATCAAGAGGGCCTGGATTTTTTTCATGCTTTTCATTTTAGGTTATTTCGGATTATATAGAACGTTTATATGCCTGTAATATTACGTATTTATCTGTTTTATTCATAACTAAAACCGGGGGGGAACCCTTATACGGAGACAAAAAATCCCCCCATGGACATGGGGGGAATGTTTATGATTAAGTACTGTAAACGAGGTTGTTAGCAGGAATGCGCCCCGAGCGCCTGGACCGCGGCGGGCCGGCCTAGCTGCATCCCATGCTGTTGCCGCAATTGAGGCATTTATAACAGGTCCCGCTGCGGATCGTGATATGGCCGCAGGTATTACAGGCCGGTGCGTCGCTCTGCATGCTCCTGGACGCCGCATTCATGGCGTCGAGGCCGCTTTCCATTTTGAAGGTCCCGGCAGCCGCCGAAGGCATTTTCACTGCCCTGGAGGGCTGAGGCTGGGGGGTCGGGTTAGCCACGATCCGCACATCGCTCAGTTCGGGCTTCTTATCGTATTCGAGGGAGGTGGGGATCTCATCCCAGGGGTCCGTACCCGTATTTAACACTTCGGGGCGGTCCAGCACGTGGACGAGATCGGTCCTGCCGAGGTATTCGTATGCGAGGGCGCGGAAGATGAAATCCACGATCGATGTGGTGCTCTTGATATTCGGATGGTCGACCATGCCGGAGGGTTCGAACCGGGTGAAGACGAATTTCTCCACGAACTCTTCGAGCGGCACGCCGTACTGCAGACCGATGGAAATCGCTATGGCGAAGCAGTTCGACATACTGCGCATGGTCGCTCCTTCTTTGGCCATGTCTATGAATATTTCGCCAACCGTACCATCGGCGTATTCGCCGGTGCGCAGGAAGATGGCCTGTCCGTTGATCTTGGCCTTCTGGGTGAAGCCGCGGCGTTTGGCCGGCAGGGTCCTGCGCTCCACGATGGTGGCCAGCGCCCTTTTGAGTTTGGTATCGGGGGATGCCTGGACCCTTTTCTGTACTTCTTCCAGCAATTCCTGCACGGTGAGCTTGCCGAGATCGACGATGTTGGAGGCGATCTTTGCCTCGGCGGCAAGGGCTGCAGCGGCGGCGGTCTCGGCGGCTGTGGGGACGGGGGTTTCTTTCTCCTGTCCGGTGTCCTTCTTCTTCTTATCGGATTTGTTACTGAGGGGTTGTGATAATTTGGATCCGTCGCGGTACAGCGCACAGGCCTTCAGACCCAGCTGCCAGCTCAGCATATAGGAGTCCGCGATCTCTTCGACCAGCGCCTCGTTGGGCAGGTTGATCGTTTTGGAAATGGCGCCGCTGATAAAAGGTTGCGTGGCGCCCATCATCCGGATATGTCCGTGTGCGTGGATAAACCGCTGTCCCACCTTGCCGCATTTGTTAGCGCAGTCGAAGACGGGCAGATGCTCGTCTTTCAGGAATGGCGCTCCTTCCACGGTCATGGTGCCGCAGACATAGTTATTGGCGGCCTCGATCTCATCGTCCGAAAAGCCCAGCGCTTCCAGCAGGTTCCATTCGAGGTTATAGTATTGTGCGGGTGAGAATCCGAGCCGTTGCAGGCATTCTTCCCCGAGTGCGTACACGTTGAAAACGAACCCGATCTCGAAGGCGGAGCCGACGGCGGCATCGAGCTTTTTGATCTCTTCGGCGATAAACCCTTTTTCGCTGAGGCTCTGGTGGTTGATGGCCGGCGCCCCTGCAAAGGTGCCGGAGCCGACGGCGTATTTGATGATGGTGTCGATCTGTTTGTCCGTATAGTTCAGGTTCTTCAGTGCGGTGGGCACGGACTGGTTGATGATCTTGAAATAGCCGCCGCCGGATAATTTCTTGAATTTGACCAGCGCAAAATCGGGCTCTACACCCGTGGTATCGCAATCCATAACCAGCCCGATCGTGCCGGTGGGGGCGATCACGGTGGCCTGTGCGTTGCGGTAGCCATATTTTTCTCCCAGTTGCACGGCCTCGTCCCAGGCCTTCGTGGCCGCGGTCAGTAAATAATCGGGGCAATACTTCGCCCTGATGCCCTGGGGCCTGATCTGCAGCCCTTCATATTCGTCGGCGTCATAGGCGGCCAGGCGATGGTTGCGCATGACACGCAGCATCTCCTCTTTGTTTTCTTCATACCTGGGGAACGCCCCCAGTATGCCGGCCATTTCTGCCGAAGTCTTGTAGGCTGTGCCGGTCATGATCGCCGTGAGGGCGCCCGCAATGCCGCGGGCCTCTTCACTGTCATAGGGGATGCCCATGATCATGAGCATGGACCCGAGGTTGGCATAGCCGAGGCCAAGGGTACGGTAGTCGTAGGACAACTGGGCAACCTCTTTGGAGGGAAACTGGGCCATGAGGACGGATATTTCCAGCACAGTGGTCCATAGACGTGACGAATACGCGAAGCCTTCCACGTCGAAGCTGTTGGTGTTCTCATCGTAGAAACGGCGCAGGTTCACGGATGCGAGGTTACATGCCGTGTTGTCGAGGAACATATACTCGGAGCAGGGGTTGGAAGCCCGGATTCGGCCACCATTCGGGCAAGTATGCCATTCATTGATGGTGGTGTCGTATTGGGTACCCGGGTCAGCACAACGCCATGCTGCATAAGCAATCTGGTTCCAGACTTCCCGCGCGGGCAGACGCTTCATGATACGTCCGTCACTGCGGGCTTTCAGTTCCCAGTCCTCATTATTTTCCAGTTTTTCAAAAAAATCGTTGGGTATCCGGATGGAATTATTCGAATTCTGTCCGGACACGGTCTTGTAGGCTTCTCCTTCGTAATCGCTGGGATAGCCGGCGGCGATGAGGGCGCCAACTTTCTTTTCTTCTTCCATCTTCCAGTTGATGAAATCCATGATCTCCGGATGGTCGAGATCGAGACACACCATTTTGGCGGCGCGGCGTGTCGTGCCGCCGGATTTTATGGCGCCCGCTGCGCGGTCGCCGATCTTGAGGAAGCTCATGAGGCCGGAGGAGGTGCCGCCGCCGCTGAGCTTCTCGCCTTCCCCGCGGATATGGGAGAAATTCGTTCCCACCCCCGAGCCATATTTGAAGATCCGCGCTTCGCGGACCCAGAGGTCCATGATACCGCCATCGTTTACCAGGTCGTCTTCGACACTGAGGATAAAACAGGCATGGGGCTGGGGACGTTCGTATGCGGACGTGGACCGTTTGAGCTCTCCATCCACCGGGTCGACGAAATAATGCCCCTGAGGCTTGCCCGTGATGCCATAGCTCTCGTGCAGACCGGTATTGAACCATTGCGGGGAATTGGGTACGCAGGCCTGATCGAGGATGCTGTATACCAGCTCCTCATAGAACACCTGGGCGTCATCCGCCGAAGCAAAATAACCATAGCGCTCTCCCCATACTCTCCAGCAGTTGGCCATGCGGTGGGCCACCTGTCTGACGGAGCTTTCTCTCCCCGTGGAACCATCCGGCTGTGGAACGCCGGCCTTGCGAAAATATTTCTGGGCCAGGATATCCGTAGCAATCTGACTCCACTGTCTGGGCACTTCCACATTGTTCATTTCGAACACCACTTCCCCGCTCGGATTGCGGATCACGGAAGTGCGGAAATCGTACTCGAACTGATCGAATACGCTGGTGTCGGCCTTGGTGAAGCGGCGGGTGAAGGGCAAGCCTTTCAGCAATTGCTTTTTATTTGGCATAGGTGCGTTCCAATTTAAAATTGTTAAGAGTTTTTTCTCATCGGTTGCGGGGGATAACGAAAGTATTTTTTGATTTTGATATTTCCTCTCCCATCTTTTGCACATACTGTGGAAAAAACCAGGCCAGTTTTCCGCAGCCCAGATGGGCCGCGGTTTGGTCAATTTTAAACAGACGCGAATTATTTTTTTATGCACATTCTGGCCGGGGGTGCATGCGGGGATCCCCTCTATTCCCAGCTGGCCTCGGCGTTCGTGTACCCGGCCACCTTGAACCTGTTCTTCTGGTGCGGGTTGAGATCATAGGCGCCCCGCTTTGTATAAATGGCGATGACCCCATTTTTGCCGCTGATAAAAGAGGGCGGCGCATACACTTTTATCATCGCGATATCGGCCGTATTGATATAGATATCTTCGGGGTGGGTAAGTGGAAATTCATCGAGGAAGATCGTCACGCCGGCATTGCGCCAGCGCAGGTTGTACCCGCCGTTGTTGTTGGGCTTGGCCGTAAAGCCAGGCACCTGCCATTTCAGAAATTCATAGACGTTCAGACTGTGTGCGATAAGGTCGCTTTCCAGTCCGTCGAAGAGCATGAATTCCCTGCTTTTGAACAGACCGCTGGAATATTCCTCGTTGAATTTATCGACCAGCTTTTTCTGTCTGCCTTTGACGACGACGTCCGGCAGGACGCCCGGACCGGAGGCGGACCGGTTGGCATTGAAATGATAGCGCTTCGCAAGATCGTCCGACCCTGGATCGGCGGCTATGCCCCCTGCATCCGCGCCCGGCGCCCCGACCCGTATAAATCTTGTACCCGCAGCATAGGCCGTAAAGGCCGAATCCAGCGGCGTCCGGACATCGATCCACAGATACTCCGCCTGGTATTTCTTCGCCGGTGAAAACACGATATAGGCCGTATCATCGAAATACATGCTTTTCAGCCGGAAGCTGCCATCCGGCCCCGGCTCCGCCTTGTCCATGTAGCCCTCCTTGTCTTTGGCCATGACCAGGTAGGACAAGGGGTTCAGCTTCGGCTTGTAATCCTTTATTTTCCCATCCAGATGGAAGAAGCTCTTCTGTACGACAAAATTTACCGCATACTCCCCGTCCGGGATCGCCCCTTTTATGACAAGGTCGCCGGCTGCCTCTCCTTTGATGATGGGATAGCGGTATTTCCATCTCCTGTTCTTCCGGAGATCTTCGATGATGACATGGAGGGTGCCCACGATGCTGTCCCGGAGAAAGCCCGGAACATGACAGGCAAAGCTCACCGTGTCCCCATGTGCGAACTGCCGCCGGTTCAGCTCGATCAGCAGGGTGTCGGATGCGGGTGCGACGCTACGGGGATGCGGGCGCGTGGGGGGTGCGGGCATGTTGGCGCCGAGGTGCGGGCGCGCGTGGACGCGGGGGTGCGCGTGAACGCCGCCCGTGGCGAGGATCAGGATCGCGCTGCAAAAAATTAATCTTTTCATAGTTACCATTGATAAGCCGGGACACCGGGGGTGTCCCGGCGAAAACATTATTTTTTAACCTTGAATTCCTGACGGGTGATGTTCAGATACCGGTCCCCGTAACTGACGGCCGACTCCAGCTGCGAATCGTCCTGCCAGCTGTTCCACGAATCGATCATGATCAGCCGCGTCGCATTGTCGGCATTCATCTTGGCCACATTGCACAGCTTCTGGTACATGGCCCCGCTGTCCGTCCTCGGATAGTTCGGGTTCAGCGTCGCTGGCGTCGTGATCAGCCAGTTATAGGCCGGGCTGATATTCGGCACATAGGAAATACTGCCCATGCTGTCGGTAAAATACTTCCGGGAATACTCCCAGTTCTGGTCCATGGCCTGCGGCAGCACATACCAGCGGTCGTACTGCGAGAGCTGGGTGCTGAAGGACTGGTGATAGATGGCATCCACGCATTTTATATACCGGAAGGGATAGCGGGCCGGAGGGGTCCAGCGGTCCTGCATGCCGACGATATACATCGTGAAGCCCATCGCGGAAAGGCGGCTCCTCAGCGTGTCATAGATCTTTTGATTGTTGTTGGAATACAGCACCTGCGCATTCTGGATATACAGCAGCGTCTTACCATTGACCTTCAGGTAATTGGGGTTGCTCATCCAGTTGGTGGCCGCACGCTGGAAATCGTTGAAGAACAGGTTCAGGTTGGTCGCATTGTTTTCCAGCGGCGCCGTATTGGACGCGGCATAGGAACCGGTAGACCAGTTGTACTGAAGGGCGAACTTCATACCCGTCGTGTTGGCATTGACAAAGGACTGCACGACGGTGGAGTCGGACTTCCAGTTGTTGACGTCCTTATTGGCCGACCGGAAGGAGAAGACAAAGTAATCGACGCCCGCCGTCGCCGCCTGGGCGATATGCTGGGTCATGACCGTCGGGGGCACTACCCCGTTAGGCATCGCGTATTTGCCCACGGTCGGCACTTCTTTGATATTGACATTGAAGGTGCCGAAATTGTAATAGAAGGCCCCCACGGTATAGTCCTGGGTGACCGGGATCTCCTTGATGTCATAAGCAAGGATATTATCACTGGCGGATGGGCCCGTATTGTTCTTCTTACAGGAGTAGAAGACGAGGAGGGCCAGTATGGGGAAGAAGGCTATTTTCAGAGTATGACTGATCGGGTTCATGTAATTTGTTTTAGGTAACTCTTATGGATGATACGTTAAGGTGACCGCATACGTAAAGCCGCCGGTGGCCGCAGCGGTCTGCAGGGCCTGGACGGTCGTCCCGTACCATTTCAGCAGGTAGCTAAGATCATACGTTGGATTGGCGGCATTCCAGTTGGGCACGGAGAACGGCAGGGCAAAATGCAGCTGCTGATCGGGGTCCAGATCGTCGGCCCGGTTCGTCCCCAGCAGTTTCACCGCGCTGTTGTAACCATTGGGATTGAGGGTCTGGATCGACTGGCTGCTCGTATTCGGATAAGAGCTGCGGCCGGGTATATCCATATACTGCGGATGCGCCGTATAGCTGCTGTTACCGCCCGGATTGGTCTCGGGAGAGAAAACGAAGAAGCGCGTCCTGCGCTCCAGGCACCACACGTCGAACCCTCCATCGGGGAAAAGGCTCATCCATTCCTGGATCCAGATCTTGTTGATATCCGCGGCCGGTATGCTGAAATTGACGATCCCGAGAAAATTATTAAACCCGGTGCCCGAGGTGCCGAACTTGACGCCATCCGTATTCTGATAGGTGGTCAGTGCGGCGGAAGAGATGCCCCAGTAGGCAAAGTTGGCGGCGATGCCCGCATTATAATATTGTTCCGCCGATGAGGCGCCTCCATAGCCGAGGATCGCGGCCTCCGCCTTCAGGAAAAGGGTCTCTGCATAGCCCAGCATCATAATGGGCCGGCTGGGGTTCGTCACGACGGATGGGGTGATGTTGGAATAGGATTTCATATTCAGCGAACCAACCGGATTGGCGATGCCCTGGAGACTGATCCAGCCGGGCAGGTTGGTCGGCGCCAGCGGCATGCCCAGATAAGGGATCGGATAGCTGACTACCCGGAGGGAATCGTCGAGGGTGCTGGTAAGCGTATCGGTAATGATATACCGGTTGACCAGCGGGACGGAGTCGAAGTAGACGGTCATCCTCGGGTCTTTATAGGACCGCAGGAAGGCCTCGATGTTATCGCTCATTTTTGGGGGCTGGCCCGTCGCCGTCGCGTTATACGGCCAGACATTATTGGGGAAGATATACTTGATCCAATATTGGCTCTGGTTGTTGGTGACATTCTCATAGGCCATCTTCGCCGACTCGGCCTCGTTGCTGATGAGGTTAGCTTCGTTGGACATGACGTCCTGGATATGGCTTACCGCGACGGCGCTCATATTGCGCATACAGCGCAGCGCGATCTTCAGCCGCAGCGTATTGGCGAACTTGATCCAGTTCGTGAGGGTGCCGCCGGGATAGACCACGTCATAGCTCAGTTTGTCCCCGCTGGGCTTTATTTTAGAGACGGCATCCTTCAGGTTGGTCAGGATATATAGATACGCGGAATCTTCGCTGTCGAAAAGGATGGTGGACAAGCTGTTCGGATTGTTGGCCTGCGAAATAGGCATCGGGCCGTAATTGCCCGTCAGGATCGAATAGGCGTAGCATTTCAGGATCCGGGCGATCTGCACGCGATTGTTGAACGTGGTGTCGCTGCCGTAGTTCACTTCGATCTGCTTCAGGTTTTCCAGCACGTTGACATACATAGTCTGCCAGAGCCCTGCATCGGTCACATCATACCGTGAGTTGATGGTGATCTGGTTGCCGATGTCCCAGTACTTAGTCGCATTGTAGTTTTCCAGTTGGTTGTTGATGCTCCTGACCGCCGACTCGATGGTGGCCTCGGGTGTGACGATCTTGAACTGGGTGGGGTCCGTATTCTTCTTCGTGAAATCTTTCGTGCAGGAGAAGATCGTTCCTGCCAGCGATATAATGAGTATACAAGCTTTTCGTGTCATGTTGGGATGTTTAAAAAGTTACTTTCAGATCGAATCCATAAGTAGCGTAGGGGAAGGAGCCGCCGGCCTCGATGCCCTGTGCATTGCCGGAGTTGTTGGCCGACTCCGGATCGATGCCCTGCGGGGTATGTTTCAGGAGCGTCCAGAGGTTCCTGCCGACAAAGGCCACACGGAGGCCGCGTACCGGCATCCTCGCGAACAGTTGCGGGGAAAAGGTATATCCGAAGATCAGTTCGCTGACCTTTATACTGGTGGCGTCGAAGGTGAGGGCCGGGACATTGTTCAGCGTCATATCCGATTCGTAGGTCGTCGGGTTCATCCAGATATTGCTCTTCGCTCCGGGGATATACCGGCCGTTCTTGTCCAGCGCATTCGTTCCGTCGGGGTTCAGCTTGGGGAAATAGGCATTGGGATAACTGGCGCCTTTGGGACGGCCCGCGTCCGAGTAGGGTGTAACGGTGCTGCCTACTGTCTGTCCGATGCCCTGCTGCTCGGTGCCGTTCTCGCCGAGGATCGTGTTGCTGAACAGCCACGCGTCCCTGCCATACAGACTGTTGACCGTTACGCCGGTAAAGTTGGCGCGGCCATAGGATGCGGAATAGATATTCCCGCCCCATTTGGCGGTGAACAGAATGGAGAAGTCGAAGCCGCCATAGTGGAAGGAACTGCCGATCGATCCGATCCAGTCCGGGTGGAAATTTCCCACGATCAGGTTGGAGGCGACGATGGTGCGGCCGTTGGAAGGGTTCACCAGGGTGGTATCGCCAATCATATAAGGACCGCTGCCCGTCATCGTGCCATACTGATAGCCGGTCTTGGCATTGATGGTGACGCCGAGGTTGGTGCCGAGGCTCAGCGAATTGACGCCCGGGGCCAGGGATACCACCTTGTTGCGGTTCATCGACCAGTTGGCCAGCAGGTTCCAGCTGAATTTCCTCGTGGTCAGCACCTTTGCCGTCATGGAAAGCTCGATACCCTTGTTGGTCATCTTGCCCGCGTTGAGGAACCGGGAGGTGAAGCCGGTCTCGGGTGCGGCCTGGGCGGTGATGATCTGATTGGTAGCTACGCTGCTGTACACCGTACCGCTGAACGTGATCCGGTCCTTCAGAAAGGTCAGGTCGATGCCTGCCTCCGTAGAGACCGTCTGTTCGGGCTTCAGGATCGGGTTGTTGAGACGGCTGGTATAGGTGAGGTAGGGGTTGCCGAGAAAGAGGCCGTTATAGCCATAGGTGTTGATCAGCGAACCAAACGGGGCGGAGTTACCCACCTGTGCCACCGATCCGCGGAGCTTGCCATAGCTGATCAGGCTTTTATTACTGATAAAATTGCTGAAGATGAAGCTGCCTGTCACCGAAGGATAGAAGAACGAGCAGTTCTGGATCGGCAGGGTCGAGGACCAGTCATTGCGTCCCGTTATATCGAGGAACAGGAAGTCCTTATACCCCAGTGTGGCATTGCCAAAGACGGACTGGGTCTGTGTCGTCGCTCTCGTCTCCGTGACCGAAGGCACGGCGTTGCTGTTGGAGATGCTGGGCATGCTATGCACCAGCAGGGCGTTGACGCTGGCGCCGCGGCTGAGGATGCCGCCATTGGCCAGTTCGGCTCCCACATTCGCGGTAAGGGTGAAATTACTGCCTATATGTCTGTTATAGCTGGCAATGGCCTGGTAATCCCAGTTAAGATTATTCTGCATGGAGTTGGAATAGGAGCCGTTGGGGTTTTTCAAACCGCCAAGCTCCTTGTACTGATAGGCCGTGACAAAGTCGAGGTCGCCGGAAGCCTGCAGCCGGAAGCTGAGCGGGTTGCTGACCTGTACCATGGCGCGGATGCCCCCGATCAGGCGGTTGTGCACATCCTGATTGCTGTTCTCATTGATCGACCAGTTGGGGTTTTCCGTACTGTTGATCGAGCCGTACGACACCGAATTGCCTGCGGAATTGGCCCAGGGGACGAGGTAGCCGACATTGGTGCTGCGGGGCAGGTACACATAGGCGGCCATCGGGCTGGCGGCATCGAGATTGCGGACCGTCCGGTTACGGGTGTCCTGGTTCGTATAGAGCACCCAGGTCTCCATGGTGATGCTCCCGAATTTGCGCGTACCGCTCAGGCTCAGGTTGTGCTTGCGGATGAGGTTCTGCTTCTGCATCACGTCATTGCTGTACGTGTTGGTATAGGAGAGCCGGAAGGCGCCAAGCGCGTCCCCCTTGCTGATGGAGATATTGGAGGTGTTGGTAACACTGGTCTTGTAGAGTTGCCGCACATTATTGGGCTGGGGTAGATAGCCGCCGGGAATGGGTTTGCCGCTGAAGTCGTTAAAAGGCTGGCCCAGCATCGGCATGCCCCAGGAGGTGCCGTTGTTGCCCATGTTGACGGCGCCGGTGCCGGGCACGATAAGGGCGGTGTTGCTGGCCATGGCGCCGTTGCCGCCTTCCCCGTACTCGTTCTGGTAGGCGGGGAATTCGGTGATGGTGTTGAACAGCGTATTCTGGTTAAGGGAAATGCCGAGGTTCTTGTCCCCGATCTTGCCTTTCTTGGTGGTGATGAGGATGGCTCCGTTGGCGGCCTTCGAACCATACAGCGCGGCGGCATTGGGCCCCTTCAGGACCACGATGGACTCGATATCGTCGGGGTTGAGGTCTGTAGCGGCATTGCCATAATCGAGATTGCCCGATGCGGCATAGCTGCCCGGTGCGTCACCCGGATCGTTGTTGATGGGCATCCCGTCGACTACCCAGAGGGGTTGATTGTTACCCGTCATGGAATTCTCCCCGCGGATGACCACCCGGCTGGAGGATCCCGGCTGACCGGTGGTCGTCACCTGGAGGCCGGCCACTTTTCCCGCCAGGCCGTTGGTGATGTTGACATCGCGGGCTTCGGTAAGCCGGTCGACATCTACGGACTGCGACGAATAGCCGATGGATTTCGACTTGCGGGTCAGCCCCAGAGCAGAGACTACGACCACATCGTTCAGTTTGTCGGCGGCCTGGGTGAGGGAGATCTTTATTTCCGTGAGACCATTCAGCGGGACGTCCTTTGTAGTATACCCGATATGGCTGAACTGGAGGATAGCATGAGAGAGATCACTGATATTCAGGGTGAAGCTGCCGTCGTCTCTGGTCAGCGCGGAAGCCGAGGCGCCTTTGACGGCAACCGTGACCCCAGCCATGGGTTTGGCATTTTCGTCTGTCACCGATCCTCTGACGGCCGTTTTTTGAGCGTTTGCCGCAGAAGCTGTCAATAGCAGGATTAGCAATGGCAAGATCAATCGCATAAAAGTTAATTTTTGGTTTGGTTTGTAAAATGGCAACGTGAAAGTATTGGCCTGCCAATAACAAAAGATTAATAAAAATCTAACGGCAGGCTTCTTTGTCATTAATTTTATAACAAACTTGTCGGAGGACCGGAAATTCGGGATTTCATCGAATTAAGATCGTCAAAGCGGAAAAGTTTTCGCATTTTTGTATCAGTACCAACGGCAATAAGCTAATGAAGCAACGCATTTATGAGTCCTTATTGGCTAAGAAAAAAAAAGGTCAGAAATCCTTCGCCGTTCTGATCGATCCGGACAATGTGAACTCCGGAAAGATAGATGAGCTTAGCGCGCTGGTCGTCAGCGCCGAGGTTGATTATCTGCTGGTGGGCGGCAGCCTGGTCATCTCCAATCATCTGGACGAGGTCGTACAACATATCCGCCGCAATTGCCCCATTCCCATAATTCTTTTTCCCGGCACCCCTTCGCAGGTGTCGCGCTATGCTGATGGGTTGTTATACCTGTCCCTTATTTCGGGAAGGAATCCCGAGCTGCTGATCGGGCAACATGTCATTTCGGCCCCCGCCGTCCGGCAGAGCGGGCTGGAGATCATTTCCACCGGCTATATGGTCATCGATGGGGGCGCGCCGACCACCGTGAGCTATATCAGCAATGCCAGCCCCATCCCCGCCGACAAGAACGAGATCGCGCTCTGTACCGCCATGGCCGGAGAGATGCTGGGCATGAAGCTGATCTATATGGATGCCGGCAGCGGGGCCAGGCACCCGATCCGGGAAGAAATGATCGGCATGGTTGCCGCGTCCATAGAAGTGCCGCTGGTGATCGGCGGTGGGATCCGGGATCCCGAAAAAGCCTATCTCAACTGCAAGGCCGGCGCCGATCTCATCGTGGTGGGGAACGCCATCGAAAAAGACCCTTCCCTGATCATGGAGATGGCCTCAGCCGTGCATTCGGTGCCCGTACGGTCCTGATGTCCGATGCCGCATTGAACAACCCAGTCACCTGCCCTTGCGGTCCGGTCCCACCCCCATGACAATTACTAACCCCCATGACAATTACTAAGTGTAAATGCTTATCGCACGGCTAAAAATCGTTGAGCTGTATCAATATTTTATACTTTGCTTAAATAATTTTTAACCCTTATCTGCTTTTTTTAAATAAAGTGTTGCTCTGATTCGTTGATCTGATAATATTTCCTATTAGTAGCTGAAAAACCGAACATGCCCATCCGAACCAACCGTAAAAGCAAGGAGGATTTTCCTTTTGCATTACCATTGACCAGTGCCCCGTCCGGCAAAGACCACAAGAAACAGCCGGCTTTCTCTCCGGGCAATAAACTCACCGACCTCGTTCCCATCCTCATTTTAGTCGTCGACCAGGGCGGATTCCTTGTTCATGTGAACGCGGCCTGTTCCCGTATTCTGCAATTTTCCCCGGACGAGCTGTCCGGGAAGGCATTTATGGAGCTGGTCGCGGAGAAGGACCGCCGGAAGACGGCGGAGGCGATCATGCAGAGCCGGAAGGACGCGGGGGCAGAAGGCGGCGCTGGCGGCACGGGTATGGGCGGCGGGGGCGGCACGGGTACGGGCGGAAGCATCGCGGGCGGCGGCGGGGTCATCGGGGTTACCGGTACCGGCGGCCTCGAAAACCGGTTCTATCGCAAAGACCTCAGTCTTGTTCATATAAAATGGTCCCTGAACTGGGACCATGCCGAAAATATGCTGTATTGCTTCGGGGAGGACATTTCCGAAAGGCTGGTGCAGGAAGAGCTGGCATCGCTGGAAAAGGAGATCATCCACCTGAACATGCAGCCGGGCATCACCGTAAGGCAGGTGACCCATACCCTGCTGGAGAAAGTGGAAAAGCTTTATCCGGAGACGGTATGTTCGATCCTGAGATTGCATCCCGACAATACCTTGTGGAATTATGCAGCCCCCACGCTGTCGAAAGAATATTTGGCCCTGATCAATGGGTTCGGCCCCGGTCCGGATGTCGGCTCCTGTGGGACGGCCATCCACTGCGACCGGATCGTGATCGTCAGCGACATTCAGAACGACCCTTTATGGAAGGACTTTAAGGATATCGCGGCGAAGTTCGGACTGAAAGCCTGCTGGTCCGTTCCTATCCATGATTCCAAAGGAAAGATCCTGGGGGCATTCGGCATCTATCATTATTCCAGCAAGGCCCCGAATGAGCTCATGCTGCGGACCATCGAGAGACTGGCCAGCCTTATCGGACTGCTGATCGAGAACAGCGAGATCGTCGAAGACCTGCGCCTGTCGAACGAGCGGTACGAGCTGGCCGCACAGGCCACGCACGATATGATCTGGGACTGGGACCTCCAGAAAAACCAGATCTTCCGCAGCGAGGAAGGGCTCAGGAATATTTATGGATTCGCCACCAACGATCCGATCAAACACATCGACAACTGGGTGGAACGTATCCATCCGGACGACAGGACCCGGGTCCGGCACGCGATCGAAGCGATCTATTACGGACGTACGGATACCGTCTTCCATGCCGAATACCGGTTCCTGCGCGGGGACGGTGAATATGTCCATATCTATGACCGTGGATATATCATGCGGGACCAGAAAGGCGATCCCATCAGGGTGATCGGCGCGGCCCAAGATATTACCGAGCGGGTCATGCTGCAGGACCAGCTGAGCGGGGAGAGAAATGCCCGCCAGGAGGAGATCATGAAAGCGACGATCGGCGTTCAGGAGAAAGAGCGGAATGAGATCGGCAACGAGCTGCACGATAATGTGAACCAGATCCTTACTTCCGCCAAATTATATATAGAGTGCGTAGGACTCTACGACGATGAGAAAGAGAGTTACCGCAAGACGGGCGTCGAGCTGATCGTTACAGCGATCGAAGAGATCCGCCGCTTGTCCAGATCCCTCGTTCCGCCGAGGCTTAAAGATGTCGGGCTCATAAAATCCATCGGGGACATCCTGGACAATATCAGCGTCACCAGCGGGATAGCCGTCGATCTCTGCCTCGAGGATTTCGACGAGATGAAGCTGGAACACGGGCTGAAACTGGCGATCTACCGGATCATACAGGAGCAGACGACCAATATCCTCAAACATGCCAAAGCCTCGCAGGTCAGGCTGCAGTTCACGCAGAAAAGCAATTTCCTCGTGCTGAAGATCACAGACGACGGGAAGGGATTCGATCTGGCCCATCTGACAAAAGGCATCGGGTTTACGAATATCATAAACCGCAGCGCCGTCTATCATGGTCGGGTGAAAATAGAGTCCTCGCCCGGCAAGGGTTGCAGCCTGACGATCTCCTTTGGCCCTTCCGGCCTCCCCGCAAGCTGACGTCCATCCCCATGCCCACAGGATCCTCACGCCGCCGTGGCGACCCTGCGGGCGCCCCAATGCCCCAACGAGGCGACCCTGCGGGCATCCCATTGACCAACGTTTTTTTTGTAAAAAAATCCGCGCAGAAATTTGCGCAACCAAAACGTTTCATATATATTTGTGCAACCTAAAGGTTTCATTTATTTATGAGAAGAGACGTTTTTCAGGCAATAGCAGATCCGACGCGAAGGGCCATCATCAACATGGTCGCCACCCGGCCGCTGAATGTCAACGCGGTATCGGAACATTTCGACGTCAGCCGCACGGCGGTCTACAAACACATGAAGATCCTTACGGAATGTGGTCTGATCGTCATGAAACAGCAGGGACGCGAACGTTTTTGCGAGGCCCGGCTCGACAAACTGGATGAAGTATCCGACTGGGTGGAGCGGCACCGGAAGCTCTGGACGGCCCGGTTCGACTCCCTCGATGTCTATCTTAAAATAATACAACAACCGAAAAAGAAAAGAAATGGCAAAAGGAAATGAAATGCTGAAAGAGAGTAAGGACCAGGCATTCGTCATGACCCGTATTTTCGATGCGTCGCGTGTGGTTGTGTTTAAAGCCTGGACGAAGCCGGGACATCTGAAGCATTGGTGGGGGCGGAAAGATTTTATCATGCCGGTGTGTGAAGTCGACCTGCGTACAGGTGGCGGATTCCGGTTTTGCATGCGTTCTCCAGAGGGTGTGGACTATTGGGTGAAAGGTGTTTACCAGGAGATCGTTGCGCCGGCGCGGATCGTCTTTAGGTATGCCCTGGAAGGACATGAGCTGAACCATGATTCCCTGGCAACGGTCACCTTCGAAGAGCAGGGGGACAAAACCAGGATGACCTTGCACCAGGTGCTGCTGGACCTCAGACAGGGCCGCAAGGATGCAGCCGAAGGCTGGATACAGGGTCTGGAAAGTCTTGAAAAATATCTCCAACACAATAACCGTTAAAAAATAACCATTATGACAAAGCCAGATGAGCTGACAACCACGACCGCAGAACAAACGGCAAGTGCGACCGCAGACCGGGAATTAGTGATCACCAGGACATTCGATGCGCCACGCGAGCTGGTGTTCAGGGCCTGGACCGATCCGCAGCAGATCGCGCAGTGGTGGGGGCCTGTGGGCTTTACCAACACCGTGCATGAAATGGACGTGCGGCCCGGCGGTGTGTTCCGCGTATCCATGCATGGACCCGATGGTACTGATTATCCCAATAAGATCGTATATGAAGAAGTGGTCAGACCCGAACGTCTGGTGTACACGCATGACGGGGATATCGAAAACGATCCCGGGAGATTCCATGTGACCGTGAATTTTGTCAGTCTCGGTAAAAAGACGGAGGTCACCATGCGCGGGGTGTTCGTTTCCAAAGAGGTCTTCGATACCCTGGTGAAAGAGTTTGGTGTCCTTGAAGGCGGCGAGCAGACTTTCGATCGCCTGGGAAAATTCCTGGAATCAATAGGAGAAAATTAATCGTATCGAATATCGTATCCCTCGACCAGCCAGGCAAGGACATGGGGATCTTCGGCAGCAGTAACATCGTTTCGGCCTTCCTGCAGAAGGGAATGATCGACGAGCTGCGACTGTTCGTAATTCCCGTTCTTCTGGGCGGGGGCAAGCCCTTTTTCAGCAACCTGCGCGACAGGCGTGCATCAGGGCTGAAATTCTGTTTGTATCTATCTCAAAATCAATTTATTACCGCTGGCCTCCGGCGCAATATCCAAATTTTACACAAAATTTACGTTTGAATCCAGTTTGCTCTTAAAAATTGTCTTTCTTTGCATTGTAAAAAATTTACCAATAATTACATCTGGTATTGAAATGAAAAAAAACTCACCCATATCACGTCTCGCTGTGATATTGCACGCCTTCAACAAGCGTGGGTTTTTTGCTGCGCCCCTGAGCACAGTTTTTTCTGTTCGCCCCGTTCCCTTTTGGGTACGACGTTGATACCCATCTACCTATAGCGTCCTGCCACCGCCGGCACTATTTCACCTGTCCCCCTACGGTTAATTTCTTTTTTCGATGATCAATCGGGCACGAAGGTTCATTTATCACTTATCGAACACAACAATGGAACAACAATTCAAAATATTAATAGCCGATCCTTCTCACCAGGATTTCGCGCAGATCATCTGCGATGAAATGGAATCCTCGGCGAAGGCGCGGGGTACGGGCATCGCCAAAAGAAGCCCCGACTATATCAGGCAGAAAATGCGCGAAGGCAAGGCGGTGATCGCCTTTACGGAAGACGGCATCTGGGCCGGATTCTGTTATATCGAGACCTGGAGCCATGGAGGATATGTCGCCAATTCGGGTCTGATCGTGGCCCCACATTTCCGCAAGAGCGGTCTGGCCAAGCTCATCAAGAAAAAGATCTTCGCCCTCAGCCGGGCCACTTACCCCGAGTCGAAGATCTTCGGCCTCACCACCGGTCTGGCCGTCATGAAGATCAATTCCGAACTCGGCTACGAGCCCGTCACCTATTCCGAGCTGACCCAGGACGAAGCCTTCTGGGCCGGCTGCAAGAGCTGCGTCAATTACGACATCCTCGTCGGCAAGGAAAGGAAGAACTGTATGTGCACAGCCATGCTCTACGATCCGAAAGACCACTACGAGCCGGAAGAGACGACACAGGATTTTAAAAAGCATTCCAAGCTATATGAACGATTTATGCGCATCAAGCAATGGAAGCTCCTGGCGCCGTTCATGAAGAAAGAAGGCAGCGGGCAATCCCGTTCAGGCGGAGGCAGCTCCCGTTCAGGCGGCGGGGCCTCAAAGCTCAAATCGCTTTTCCATCTTTTCTTTCATCTTTAGTCCGGAAAAAAATTACGATCATCCCTCAATCCTTATAATAATGGATAAAGTTGTATTAGCCTATAGCGGCGGACTGGACACCACCTATTGCGCCATTTATCTGAATAAGATCAAAAACCTTGAAGTGCATGCCTTGACGGTGAACACCGGAGGCTTCACTAAGGACGAGGTCGCCGGGATCGGGGAACGCGCCCGGCAACTGGGCGTCGCATCCTTCGAATGCGTGGATGTGACCGCCTCTTATTATGAAAGCTGTATCAGATATCTGATCTTCGGGAACGTGCTGAAGAATGCCGTCTACCCGTTAAGCGTCAGCGCGGAAAGAATGGTGCAGGCCATCGCCGTGGCGGAGCATGTAAAGAAAACGGGAGCAGGCGCCGTGGCGCATGGCAGCACCGGCGCGGGCAATGACCAGGTGAGGTTCGACATGGTATTCCAGAGCATGTTGCCCGGTGTGGAGATCCTCACGCCCATCCGCGACCTGCGGCTGAGCCGCGAAGACGAGATCGCCTTCCTGCAACAGCATGGCGTGGAAATGAATTTCGAAAAAGCAAAATACAGCATCAACAAAGGCCTATGGGGCACCTCCGTCGGCGGTAAAGAAACCCTGAATTCAAAGGACTATCTCCCCGAAGAGGCCTGGCCCACACCCGTAACGGCAACGGGCATACGGCAACTGGAGCTGGAGTTCGAAAAGGGAGAGCTGCGCGGGGTGGATGGAAAAAAATTCGGCAATCCCGTGGAGGCCATCCAGCATCTTCAGTCCATTGCCCAGCCCTATGGCATCGGACGGGAGATCCATGTCGGCGACACGATCATCGGCATCAAGGGCCGGGTAGGCTTCGAGGCCGCCGCCCCGCTGGTCATCATCAAAGCACATCATCTGCTGGAAAAACATACCCTGACCAAGTGGCAACTATACTGGAAGGATCAGCTGAGCACCTGGTATGGCAACTGGCTGCACGAAGGCCAGATGCTCGACCCCACTATGCGTAATATCGAAAAGTTCCTCGAAGATACCCAGGCCACGGTCAGCGGAAAGGTCTTCGTCACCCTGCAACCCTATCGCTTCACCGTTACCGGCATCGAAAGTGCGCATGACCTGATGAGCAGCAAATTCGGCAGCTATGGGGAGATGAACAAAGGCTGGACGGGAGATGACGTAAAGGGATTCGCCAAAATATTCGGCAATCAGTCCGCGATCTATCATAAAGTGAATGAAGCCATAAAATGAATATCGTATCCAGGGAACAAGCGCTGAAACACTATACATGGGGCGAAGGCTGTGACAGCTGGAATCTCGTGGATGGATCGTCGTTGTCGGTGAAGCTGGAACGGATGCCGCCGCATACCGCCGAGCAGCTCCATTATCACGAAAAGGCCCGTCAGTTCTTTTTTATCCTGAAGGGCGTGGCCAGCTTCGAGACGGAACAAGGAAGGGTTAGCGTGGAGCCGAACCAGGGCATCGAGATCCGGCCCGGTCTCCGGCACCGGGTCCTCAATGAGGGCGGTGAGGAACTGGAATTCATCCTGTCCTCCCAGCCATCGACGGCGGGCGACAGAATAAATTGTGGGTAAACGCCGGCGCGGCGCCGGACGCGCGGTGGGCGACAACGTAAATTGCGAATCAAACGGAGGAATATAGTATGGCAACGAGCAGCAGAAAAAAGCCTTCTCTCCGGGCAGGCATCATCGGGGGAGCGGGATATACGGGCGGGGAAATGATCCGTTTACTGATCAATCACCCCGCGGTGGACATTACTTTTATCCACAGCAAGAGCAATGCGGGGAAATTCCTGTATGAGATCCATGAAGACCTGGCCGGTGATACGGACCTGCGTTTCGACGCGGAATGGCGGAACGATATCGACGTGCTGTTCCTCTGCCTGGGGCATGGAGAAGCGAAGAAATTCCTCGAAGGGGAAGGGGCGGTGCTCGCCGGTGGCGACACGGCCCCGGGATCGGCAGCGGGCATCAGGATCATCGATCTTTCGCAGGACTATCGCTTGCACGTCAACGGACAACGGCCTGCATTGGCTGTGGGTGGTGGAACGGGCGGAGGAGCGAAGGGCGGGACAGACGGAGGGCAGGCTTTTGTCTATGGCCTGCCGGAACTCAACAGAGAAGAGATCCGTGTGGCGCGTCATATTGCCAATCCAGGTTGCTTTGCCACGGCGATCCAGCTGGGGCTGCTGCCCATGGCCAGGGAGGGTCTGCTCCGGGACACGGATATCTATACCACCGGCATCACAGGTTCCACGGGCGCGGGGCAAAGCCTCTCGGCTACCTCCCATTTTTCCTGGAGGGCCAACAACATCCAGGCCTACAAGACCCTGACGCATCAACATCTGAAAGAGGTCGGTCAGTCCCTGCAACAACTGGAGGCTGGCTTCGGCGTTGCGGGTTCGGGCGAGGACGGCAGCGCATCGGGCGGCGGGATCCATTTCGTTCCCTGGAGAGGGGATTTCACGAGGGGTATCTTCGTCAGCTCACAGCTCCGCACCAACGCATCGCTGGCCGGACTCACGGAGATCTACAAAGAATATTACAATGACCACCCCTTCACGCTGGTAAGCCCGACGCCTATCTCGCTGAAGCAGGTGGTCAATACCAATAAATGCCTGATCCAGCTGGAAAAGCAAGGCGAGCAACTGGTCGTTCATACGGCCATCGACAACCTCGTGAAGGGCGCCTGCGGTCAGGCTGTACAGAATATGAACCTTTTATTTGGTCTGGAGGAGACCGAAGGGCTGCATCTGAAGGCGAACGCATTTTAAATACCGGACAAGCCGTAGCCTGTCCAATAAAAAATGAGCAAATGAAATTATTCGACGTTTACCCTGTCAATGACATCACCATCGTAAAGGCAAAAGGCTCTTACGTATGGGACCAGGAAGGGCAGCAATATCTCGACCTGTATGGTGGCCATGCGGTGATCTCTATCGGGCATACGCACCCGCACTATGTGCAGCGCATAACCGATCAGCTGGGCAAAGTGGGTTTTTATTCCAACTCCATCCATATCCCGCTGCAGCAGGAGCTGGCGGATAAACTGGGAAAAGTATCGGGTCGTCCGGACTACCAGCTCTTCCTCTGCAACTCCGGAGCGGAGGCAAATGAGAATGCGCTGAAGCTGGCCTCCTTTTACAATGGCCGCAAAAAGATCGTCGCCTTTACAAAGGCCTTTCACGGAAGGACATCCCTTGCCGTGGCCACTACGGATAATCACGCTATTATCGCGCCGGTCAATCAGACGGACAACGTGGTCTTCCTTCCCTTCAATGACGAAGCGGCGCTGGAAGCTTATTTCAGCAAGCATGGCGACGAGACCTCCTCGGTGATCATCGAAGGCATCCAGGGAGTCGGCGGCATCAACGAGGCTGCCCCCTCCTTCCTGCAAAAGATAAGCAGCCTCTGCAAACAATACAACACCGTATTCATTGCCGACAGCGTGCAATGCGGATATGGCCGCAGTGGAAAATTCTTCTCGCAGGACTGGGCCGGTGTCGATGCGGATATCTATACGATGGCCAAGGGAATGGGCAACGGGTTCCCGGTGGCGGGCATCATCATCGCCCCCCACCTGCAGCCAAAGCATGGCATGCTGGGCACAACCTTCGGTGGCAACCACCTCGCCTGCGCCGCCGCACTGGCCGTGCTGGAAGTGATGGAGCAGGACCAGCTCATGGCCAATGCAAAAGAAGTGGGCGACTACCTGATGACAGGGTTGAAGAAAATACCACAGCTCCAGAATATCCGGGGCAAGGGGCTGATGATCGGGTTCGACGTCCCCGAAAAATTGAAAGACCTCCGGAAAAACCTGCTTTTCAAACAGCATATCTTTACCGGCGAAGCCAAACCGAATACCATCCGCCTGCTGCCCTCACTGGCGCTGCGGAAGAAAGACGCGGACGAATTCCTCGAGGCGATCGGAGAAGAGATCCACGAAATGACAGGGGTAGCGATTAAATAAACAGCTCATCAATGAAAAATTTTATCTCCGTTCATGATGTCACCGACATCGACAACCTGGTAAGATCGGCGCTGGCCTATAAGGCCGATCCCTTCCGGGATAAAAGCCTGGGCCTGAACAAAAGGGTGGGCATGCTGTTCCTCAATCCCAGTATGCGTACGCGCCTGAGCACGCAGATCGCTGCGCAGAACCTCGGGGCAGAGCCCATCGTGTTCAACGTGGACAAGGAAGGCTGGGCCTTGGAATTCGAGGAAGAGGCGATCATGAGCGGGAGTACGGTGGAGCATGTAAAGGATGCCGCACCCATCATGGGAAAATATTTCGATATCCTCTGCATCCGCACCTTCCCATCGCTGAAGAACAAAGAGGACGACTACAGCGAACTGTATATCCGGCAATTCATAAAATATTCCGGCATCCCAGTGGTGAGTCTCGAGAGTGCAACGCTGCATCCCCTGCAGAGCCTGACGGATGTGATCACGATATCGGAAGCCCTTGGCGGGGGTTTTGGAAAGGCGGGGTTGGCCCCTGGCGCGGCGGGCGGCCGCAAGCCAAAGATCGTGCTGACCTGGGCGCCGCACGTAAAAGCATTGCCGCAATGCGTGGGCAACAGCTTCGCGCAGTGGATCAATGCCTGGGGCAAGGCGGACTTTGTCATCACACACCCCGAAGACTATGAGCTGGACCCCCAGTTCACAAAGGGCGCGACGATCACCCATAACCAGGACGAAGCCCTGAAGGACGCGGACTTCGTGTATGTCAAGAACTGGAGCACCTATAAAGACTACGGGAAGATCTATTGTAATGATCCCGAATGGATGCTGACCACCAAAAAGCTCAGCCAGACCCGCAATGCCCGCGTGATGCATTGCCTGCCGGTACGCAGAAATGTAGAGCTGAGCGACGAAGTACTGGACAGCGCCGCCAGCATCGTGACCCAGGAAGCCTCCAACCGGGTATGGGCCGCGCAGGCCGTACTCGCGGAGCTGCTCAGGAAATAGATCGTTACCCTTGTGTGCCGTTGCGCGGTGCTGTTGCCCACTGCGCCCCTGCTGCGGGGAAAACAAAAAAAGAGCGCGCATTTTATATACGCATCCGGCAATAGAGGTTGAACTTTTTCGAACACCTTAATTATCAACCGCTTGAAAAAAGTTCAACCTCTATGCGGCAAAATGGACAGTGGGAGGATGCGGAAAAATGGAACATTGGGGGAGCCAGCCAAAAAAAGACAAACATGGAAACCTTAGCGGTCATAAAAATAGGCGGTAACATCATCGACGACGAGGAGAAGCTTCATGCCTTCCTTTCGGCATTCGCCGCCATAAAAGGCAAGAAGATCCTCGTGCACGGCGGTGGCAAGCTGGCGACGAAACTGGCGTCCACGCTTGGCATACAGCAGCAGCTGGTCGATGGGCGCCGGATCACCGATGCCGAAACGCTGAAGATCGTGACCATGGTCTATGCAGGATATATCAACAAACGGATCGTGGCCGCCCTGCAGGCCCTGAACTGCAACGCCCTTGGTCTTTCCGGCGCCGATGGCAATGCCATCCTCGCGCACAAAAGGGGTGTGGGTAACATCGATTACGGCTTTGTCGGCGATGTGGACGCCATCGGCAAGGCCCTCCTTGATCAGCTCCTCCGGCAGGAATACAGCCTCGTCTTCGCGCCCATCACGCATGATGGAAAGGGACAACTACTCAATACCAATGCCGATACCATCGCAAAGGAAATTGCAGAAGCGCTGAGCGGCTCGTTTGTCGTCAGCCTGGTCTTTTCTTTCGAGAAGAGCGGTGTGTTGCTGGATGCCAACGACGACAGTTCCGTGATCGGAAAGATCGACGCGAAATATTATAAAGCGCTGAAGGAAAAGCAGCTGATCTTTGCCGGTATGATCCCCAAACTGGACAACGCCTTTGCCGCATTGGCCGCAGGCGTACAAAAAGTGATCATCGGCCGGGCGGAGGAATTGCCAAATTTGCTCGCCGGACAATCCGGGACCACCATCGTTCAAGGAACAACTATCGTCAATGAGTAAGGCCAACGACCAATTCGGCGCACAAGGGGAAGGGAACCCGCAATCTCCAGGTCCGGGATCATCCCAGGCAGGCTCCCCGGCGGTCACCGCATTGCAAACGGAAGCGGTATCCTTGCTGAAGCAACTGATCTCCACCCCATCCTTCAGCAAAGAAGAAGGGGCGACGGCGGAGATCCTCGCGGAATGGTTGCGGTCGAAAAATATCCTGGCACAGCGGCTGCAGAACAATATCTGGGCGAAGAACCAACATTTCGATCCTGCCAAACCCACCATCCTGCTGAACTCGCACCACGATACCGTAAAACCCAACAAGGGCTATACGCTGGACCCCTTCTCCCCGCTGGAAAAGGACGGCAAATTATTCGGTCTCGGCAGCAACGATGCCGGTGGTTCGCTGGTGTCGCTGATCGCCACCTTCTCCTGGTTTTACAACCGGCCCAACCTCACCCATAATCTGCTCCTTGCCGCTACGGCAGAAGAAGAAATATCAGGGCACAACGGCATCGAACTCCTTTTACCGGAACTGGGGGAAATAGCCTGGGGCATCGTGGGCGAACCGACAAAAATGGAGCTGGCCGTCGCGGAAAAAGGGTTGCTGGTGCTGGATTGCCTCGTCCGCGGCAAGGCAGGGCATGCGGCGAGGGAAGAGGGTGAGAACGCCATTTATAAAGCGATCCCGGACATAGAATGGTTTCGCACCCACCGGTACGACAGGGTCTCCGATCTGCTGGGCCCGGTGAAGATGAGCGTGACCGTGATCGATACCGACAACAAGGCCCATAACGTTATACCCCCGCAATGTCATTTCGTTGTGGACGTGCGGGTGAACGAGTTATACCACTTCGAAGAGATCCTCGGGATCATCCGGTCTCATGTATCCTGCGAGGTGACGCCGAGAAGCCTGCGCATGCGCTCCTCCTCCATACCCATGGACCATCCCGCCGTACAGGCAGGTATCCGTGCGGGGAGAAGTTGTTATGGCAGCCCGACTACCTCCGATAAGGCCCTTATGCCCTTCCCCGCCCTGAAGACTGGTCCGGGAGATTCGGCGAGGAGCCATACGGCGGATGAATTCATCTGGCTGGGAGAGATCGGGGAAGGGATCCGGGGATATATCGGAATGCTGGAGCAGGTGATGGAAATCAGGTAAGCCGGGTGACGACATGCCGAGATCGCGTGCAGACATACCGACATCGCATGCCGACATCGCGGAATGACAGCCAGACATTGAATAAAAGAAATTAATTTGCAACCAATGAGCGGAAACAAGCTATGGAGTAAAGAAGGCACCAGCACCTCGGCCCTGATCGAGGCGTTTACGGTGGGGCGCGATAAGGATTTTGACGTGCTGCTGGCGGAATACGACGTGCTGGGCTCTCTCGCACACACTGAAATGCTGGAAAGCGTGGGCCTGCTGACAAAGGAAGAGCTGACCCTCATCCACAAGGAACTGAATACCATCCTCGGCGAGATCCGCAACGGAGCGTTCGCCATCGAAAAAGATATCGAAGACGTGCATTCCCAGGTGGAATGGATGCTGACCAACCGGATCGGCGAAGCCGGCAAGAAGATCCACAGCGGCCGCAGCCGCAACGACCAGGTCGCCACGGACCTCAAACTATACCTGAAGGCGCAGGTGCTGGCCCTCAAAGATGAGACCAGCGCGCTGTTCGAGCTGCTGATCTCCCTCAGCGAAGAACACAAGGACAAACTATTGCCCGGCTATACGCATCTGCAGATCGCTATGCCCTCATCTTTCGGCCTGTGGTTCGGCGCCTACGCGGAAAGCCTGACCGATGACCTCGAGCTGCTGGCCGCCGCCTACCATATCAGCAACAAGAACCCGCTCGGCAGCGGCGCCGGCTATGGATCTTCCTTCCCGCTCGACCGGGAGCAGACCACCCGGGCCCTGCATTTCGCCAGCCTCAATTACAATTCCGTATATGCGCAGATGAGCCGGGGCAAAACGGAAAAGGTCGTCGCCATGGGTCTGGCCTCCGTGGCCGCCACCCTCAGCAAGCTGGCGATGGACTGCTGTCTCTATATCAGCCAGAACTTCGGCTTCATCTCCTTTCCATCCGAGCTGACCACCGGCAGCAGCATCATGCCGCATAAAAAGAACCCCGATGTATTCGAGCTCATCCGGGCAAAATGCAATCGTATCCAGGCTACCCCCAACGAGCTGACCCTGCTGATCAACAACCTGCCTTCGGGCTATCACCGCGACCTGCAGCTGACCAAGGAGATCCTCTTCCCCGCCATCAGCGATGGAAAAGCCTGTCTGCAGATGACCCGTCTCATGCTCTCGCATATCCAGATAAAGGACGGCATCCTCGGAGACGAAAAATACCGGTACCTTTTCAGCGTGGAGGCCGTGAACGAACTGGTGAATAAAGGCATCCCCTTCCGCGAAGCGTACAAACAGGTGGGCAATCAGATCGATAAAGGAGAGTTCCGGTTCGATGCCAGCCGGCAGTTACACCACACACATGAAGGCAGCATCGGCAACCTGTCGAACGACAAGATCGTGGACGAAATGAAGAAAGTGCTCGCGAAATTTGCATAGCCGGTCTTGCAACCTTGACATTTTCAACCTTTCTTTCTACCTTACCCAGCATTACCCCCCGATCCCGCCTGGCGCCGATAACCTGGCCACCCTGGGAAAGCCGACCGATCCGGCGTCTCTGCCATAACCGTAGCAGCTGATCAATAAATAAACAAACCCTTGCCGTTTACCTTTTTCTCAAGGAATACGACAAAGGGGCTTTCTATCGCCAAATTTATCATTTTATGAAACAAAGACCTTTCCTGGCCCCGGCGCGCGCCTTTCTGGCCCCAGCCCTGTTGTCGTTCGTTGTGCTGTTATCGGTCAATGGCTTTTCCCAGAAAGCCCTCCCCTCCAAAAACGCACACTACGGGAATTATCCGGCGGATTCGTCGGAGCCCAAAAAGCCATGGAGCTGGAACCTCCTGTTCGCGCCCGGAACCAACAAAGCCGCCAGGGAAAAGGCTGTACAAAAACTGGAGTCCCGGGTACAGGCTTCGTTCAATACACTCAGGGCTGAATTTCCAGGAAAATACCGTCGCCATCTTATATTCCATGTATTCTTCTGTCCCTGTGACACGCTGCTGTATACGATGAATACCGATGTCCGGCTGTCGGGTTCGGGAAAAGTAGCCAGCCAGCCTCCTTCGCCTCCAAAACCTCCCGATGGTCAGGGTGGCGGGGTTGACAAGATCGACTTCAATTATGCGACCATCGATAAAGAAGCCAACATCAAAGAAAAGCCGGATAACGATGCCTATAAAAAGAACTACATCGCGGTCCTTCCCGCTAAACCCACCGTGGACGACTCAAGGATATTGGCCATCATGGATACCGGTCTGGATCCCACCATGTTCCCTACGGGTATAAAGAAGCTGATATGGCAGGACGCCAAGGCGCCAACCTTATACAATTTCCTGCCTGGTAAGCCCGTCGGTAAGTTCTTTGACGATCATCCAGAAAAACATGGCAGCGCCGTCGCAGGCATGGCGCTGGGTGAGATAAAGAACGCAAAAGTCTACCCTGCCCTGATGATCATGAAAGTGCTGGACGAAACAAAAACCGGCAGCAGCTTCTCCGTCAGTTGCGCATTAAGCTATGCTTACCAGCATCATGCCCAGGTGATCAATATGAGCCTGGGGTACTACAGCAATGGCCGGCCGGACTCCATACTGAATTTTTATATCCGCCGTTGTGTCCATGCCAACCCCAACCCCATCACGATCTTTGCAGCCGCAGGGAATATAATTTCCAACCATGACCAGAAATTACTCTGTACAAAACCCGGTATTCAGAATCTTCTCACGACCGGCCATTTGTTCTATCCGGCCTGTCTGAACGTTGCCTACCCGCACCTGATCAGCGTCACCGGCGTGGAGGACAATCTGCATTTCTCCTGCTTATATCAGAATTTTTCGGAAACCTATGTCACGGTCGGACTCGTAAGAAAAGATCCCGGGCTCTGCTGTATGTACAAATTCCCGTATAAAGTAAAATATTACGAAGGGACATCCTTTGCAACGCCGGTCGTGGCTGGAATGGTGATGAATGCAATGATCGCCGGACCGCCGGGTACCGGCGCACTGACCGCCCTGGCTTCCCTCATGCGGCCGGCCATTACATTAAAAGGCGTCACGGTAAATGGCAACTATATCCCTTATTAGGTTAACAGATCTGAATGAGAAGACGGAAGACGGCTTTAGTCCTGTTGGTTTGTTCAACATTATTCGCGGTATCCGGCAATGCGCAATGTCCTGAAAAGCGGAGCCTGTGGGACCGGATCGTTTATCTCAGGGATTCTTCGAAACCGGCCTTTCACGATCAGCTGACCGAATTATTGCCTTATGTCGAAAGGATCGGACAATGCCATGACCGGAACGACTCCACCTATACCTTGCTGTTACTAAGAGTTGCCTGGCTCATTTCCCAGGAAAAAGATTACGTAAAGGCCATCGGCGTGACCAACCAGGCCATAGGAATCATACATGCCCATGCGGGTGAGCCGGCTATCAGTCAGAAACAGCTCCTCCGGGGCTATATCAACCTCCGCATCTATTATGATTCGCTGAACCAGGACGGCCTGAAAAAAGAGGCGTCGGACAGTTGTATTTCGGTCGCGCTTCGTCTTGGTACAGGGTATGAATATGCGTCACCGCTGATCGCCCTCAGGACACAGGACCTTTATGAATCGGGAGATTATTACCGCTGCATCGGCTATGCGACACTGGGAGAAGCCATGGCCAGGAAGAACGGTGGAACACCTGGAGATATTTTTTTCATCCTCGTATGGAAGATCAATTCTCTGATCGAACTGAACAGATACGATGAGGCCGGAGTGTTGTTGCAAAAGACGCTCGCGGAATGCCGGGAAAAGGGCAATAAGGAATACCTGGGGTCGATCTATGGCATGATGGCAAGGATAAGCGGCGAAAAAGGGGACAAAGAAAAGGCCGTCCTGTATTCAAAACAATCCTTTTCTTACGACGAACGGATCGGGAACCGGAAAGGCTGTGCGGAATCGCTGAGCAACCTTGGCCTCCAGTTATATTTTAAGAAACTGCATCAGTACGATGTGGCCCTCCGCTGTTTCAACAAAGCATTACATTATGCGATCGCCCCCGATTCCATAGCCCTTTTCGATAATATCGCCAATGTATATGCGGAGAAAGGGCTTTATGATTCCGCCTTCTATTATTTCAACCGGGCATTTGCCGTGCTGGGGCCCGGCATGAATGAGAATAAACTATTGGAGGACCCCCGGGCTGCGCTTGTGGATGGCACCTTCGCCAATTATTTGGCAGATATGGTCCTGAACAAAGGAGATGTTTACCTGAAAAAATATAAGAGCACCAGGGGAAAAGAGGCGCTCCGGCAGGCCATTACCATCTATGCGACGATCGACCGGTTGTTCGACAAGATCCGGGAGTCCCAGACGGAGCCTTCTTCAAAGCTGTTCTGGAGGGCCAATTACAGGCGTCTCTATGAGAATGCCATCGAAGCCTGTTATCTTGACAACGATACCCGGCAGGCGTTCTATTTCTTCGAAAAAAGCAAGGCGATCCTGCTGAGCGATCAGTTGAGCGAACAACGCCGGCTGGACAACGACGAGATCCTCAGACGCGCCCAGGTAAAAAGAAGGATCATGGTACTGGAGAAATCTCCCGCTGCCCCCGCCATCCGCGCGACGACAGAGGCCGATCTTTTCGCCGCCAGACAGGAGCTTGCCCGGATGGAGCGGCTGATCAAAAAAAAATACCCGCTTTATTACCAGGGCCTGCCGGACAGCAGCCTCATCGGGCTGCGCAAATTACAGGAGTCGCTGCTGACCGGTCACCAGGCCTTCCTCGAACTATTCTCGGGGGACAAAGCGGTCTATACCTTGCTGACCAACGGGCAGTACGCCGTTCTGTCCCGCATCGACAAACGTGACTTTGACAGTACCCTCCGGCTCTATCTTACCGACATTTCCGATCCGGACCTGCTGAATGATCACTATGATGTTTTTACCGGGACCGCCGGACATCTGTACCGGCTGATCTTTGGCGATCATCCTCTGGCAGCTGAAAGGATCATCATTTCACCGGACGGGATCTTCTTTCCATTCGAAGCGCTGGTGGTAAAAGACGACGCGCGCAATCCCGTTTACTTCCTCGAAGGACATGCGGTCAGCTATACCTATTCCGCCCGCTATCTGCTGCACGATGCCGATACATCTTCGACCCGGGTAAGAGGCGACTTCCTCGGTGTGGCACCCGTACGTTATTCCGGGAGCACCGGCCTTCCCGCCTTGCCGGGCAGTGAACAATCGCTGGGGAGGATAGCATCCGGGTTCAGGAATACGAGCAACCTGCTTTCGGGACAGGCTACCCGCGATAATTTCCTCCGGCAGTTCTATGGGTTTACCATCATCCAGCTCTATACGCATGCCTCCGATGGGAGCGTGGGTGCCCGCGGGAGCGGTGGAAGGGGCATGGGCGGCAGCGGAGTCGGTCCAGGCAGCGGGGACAGTCCTGGCACCGGAGGCCCAGAAGGCGGCAGGGGCGATCCGGAGATCTGGTTTGCCGATTCGTCCCTGCCGCTGGCCGAGCTTATACCGGACAGCAAGCCCGTCACGCGGCTGATCGTGCTCTCCGCCTGCGAAACGGGAAATGGCCGCGTCTATGAGGGCGAAGGCGTATTCAGCTTCAACCGCGGATTTGCCGCCCTGGGGATCCCCTCCTCCATTACCAATTTATGGGCGGTGGATGACCAGGCCACGTACCGGATCACCGAATTGTTCTACCGGTATTTGGCCGGTGGCATGCCCCTTGACAAGGCCCTGCAGAAGGCCAAGACCGACTACATAAAAAGCAGTTCCCGCGAAAGAGCGTTGCCCTATTACTGGGCCGCCGCCATCTTATCGGGCGATACCCATGCGATAAAATTCAGCCCGCCCCATTCTCTGCTGCGGGAAGTACTGATCATCCTGGCGATCACCGGTCTTGCGCTGCTGCTGCGGTGGTGGGCCAGACGCCCTTCTCCGTAAGGCACCGGCCGCCAACTGGTCGCCGGAGCGGCGGCCGGAGAACTGAACAAATCAAAAGGCTCAGCCGTTATTTGGTGATCAATCCATTCAATATGAGCAAAGAAACTTCATTCAGCAAGGAATTCACGATCGGTGGCGATCTGAAGGTACACCGCATGGGATATGGCGCCATGCGCATCACGGGAGCAGGCATCTGGGGCCCGCCCAGGGACAGGGCCGAAGCGCTGCTCGTGTTAAAAAGGGCAATGGAGCTCGGCGTAAATTTTATCGATACCGCGGACAGTTATGGCCCCTATGTCTCCGAAGAACTGATCGCGGAAGCGCTGCATCCCTATCCCCCGGGGCTCGTCATCGCCACCAAGGGCGGCTTCCTGCGCACCGGTCCAAATCAATGGACGATCAATTCCCATCCCCAACACCTGAAGGAGGCATTGGCCGGCAGCCTGGAAAGGCTGAAACTGGATCAGATCGATCTGTACCAGCTGCATCGGATCGATCCGGATGTTCCTTTCGAAAAATCACTGGAATTCCTGCAGGATGCACAGGAGAAAAAACTGATCCGGCATATCGGTCTTTCCGAAGTCAGCGTAGAGGAGATCAAAAAAGCGCAGGAATATGTCAACGTGGTATCCGTGCAGAATAAATACAGTCATGACTTCCGCAAATGGGAGCCTGTCCTGAACTATTGCGAAGAGAAGGGGCTGGCCTTTATACCCTGGAACCCGCTGAATGCGGGGGCCGTGGAAGGCATGGCTGCGATCAAACGGATAGCGGCGAAGTCCGGGGCGACGGTACACCAGGTCGCTTTATCCTGGCTCCTGCATCATTCACCCAACATTTTGCTGATCCCGGGAACGTCCAGCGTGAAGCATCTCGAAGAAAACCAGGACGCCACCGGCATTGGGCTCACCGATGCCATGCTGGAGGAACTGGGTTGATCGCTGCGACAGTGCTCCCCGACCAGACCGCCCGGTCGCAAAAAAAATTTTACAGTTCCGGACCCTGCTGACATAATGCTGACACAAGGGGGTGTTTTCTTTGTGGTATCAATAATCACAAACTCAAAAACACAAACTCATGTCAACGATCATCGAAACCTCCACTGTAATCAGAGACCTGTTAAAAGAAATGGACCAGGAAGCAATCACCTCCCGTAAGATGCTGGCGCTCATACCCACGGAGTATTTCAGCTGGAAGCCACATCCAAAAAGTATGACCATTCAACACCTGGCTACCCATATCGCGGAATTGCCAGGCTGGGTAACGATGGCGCTTATCACGGATGGACTGGATTTTTCCAACAATCCTTATAAGCAGGAGGTCGTGAATGACACGGAAGAATTACTGGCTTATTTTGACAGGACCCTCGCCGATGGACGGGCCCATCTTGCTGAGGCCAACGAAAAGCTGTTGTCGGAAAGCTGGGTCCTCAGGAATGGAGATCAGATCTGTCAGGAGATGACAAAGGCAGAGACGGTCCGCGTCGCCTACTGCCAGACCGTGCATCACCGGGCACAGCTTGGCGTCTTCCTCCGGCTGCTGGATATACCCATACCCGGTAGTTACGGGCCCAGCGCAGATGAGATGGAAGCCGCAGCCTGATCATTGCAGGCCGGCCGGCTTACCGCAGTTGCGTCGTATCTACTCTGGACGGCGTATCCTTTCCCTGGATGATGGAACGCGAGCTGACGGCGATGGATTTGATGATCTGCGCCATATTGTTCATGTCCAGCGTGCCGATCTCATCACCCAGCTGATGATAATATTTTTCCGAATCCATTTTGGACGTAGAGAGGGTATGTGCCGGCACGCCCTGTCTGGCCAGCGTTGCATTGTCGGAGCGGTAGAATAACTGTTGTGTCGGATAGGGATCGGGGTAGAAGTGAAAGGGACTGCCTTCGAGGTTTTTCTCAAGGATCTTACCCATATCCGTACGCTCATAACCGGTGATATAGGCCGAATTTGTTCCCCACTTGCTCTCCGTGCCGATCATTTCGATATTGAACATGGCCGCTACGGCAGCCGGATCGAATTGTCTGGAAAAATACTGGGACCCGAATCCGCCGATCTCTTCCGCCGTAAAGGTGGCGAAGATGAGCGTCCTTTCATTGTCATGCCGCTCCGCGAAATATTTGGCCAGCATGATCACGGCGGTGGAACCCGATGCGTCGTCGTTCGCGCCGTTGTAGATGGAGTCGCCGGCGGCATTGGGCTTGCCGATACCCAGATGATCATAGTGCCCCGAAAAGATCACAAATTCTTTTTCCTTGGTCTTGCCCGGAAGGATGCCGACGACATTGGCCAGCTTCTGTTCCGAGATCTGCTGGTCCGCCTCTGCTGTAAAATGCGTGGGGTCCTTTGCGGTAGTGAGGATAAAGACCACATTCACCGGGGAACTGAACCGTGCCCGGCCCGGAGCGGCCAGGCGGCTGAAGGGCCTTGTAAAACTGGTGTCCACGAAGACCACGAGGTTCTTGTCTGCCTGTGTATATTTATAAAGGGCCGACGCCGGGTCTCCGGCCTTGACCCACACCTTTTCATATCCGCTGTGCTCATCGACCTTTATATGGGTCTGTGCCGAAAAGATGGCGATCTGTCCAGGCCCCTGTATGACGCCATCCACGCTGCCCGATGTGGACAGGACCTTTGTACGGATCATGGAGAATGGCTGGCGGTAGCTGCCGCTGTTCTTCCAGCTCTGCAGACCTGCGGCCCTGAACTGGGCTTCGATAAAATCGGCGGCCTTTTCTATGCCGGGAGAGAAGGTTCCCCGTCCCTGCATTTCATCGGAGGACAATGTCTTTTCAATCTTTTCCACCTCGGTGGGGTTGATGATCTTGTCGATATCCTGGGCCGTCAGCCGGCTGGACAGCAGTACAGAGGACAGGATAAGAGAGGCGGTGAGGGTTGGAATGCGCATAAATTTATTTTTCTCAGTGAAATACGGTTCCAGCGGGGACGGGTTCCTTCAGAGACTCATCATCTCTTTGAACTTCACGGTCTGGCGACGGCTGACCTCGATCTTTTCCCCACCCTTCATTTCCAGCAGCAATCCGCCGTTGAAGTAGGGTTCTATCTTTTCGATCAGGCGCAGGTTGACGATATGTTTACGGTTGGCCCTGAAGAACACTTTTTCATCCAGTCTTTCTTCAAGGGCGTTCAGGGATTTGAGGATGAGCGGCTTGTTCGGTCCGAAATACACTTTGGCATAGTTGCCCACGCTCTCGAACAACCGGATATCCGACAGCTTCACGAACCAGCAACGCTCTCCGTCCTTGACGAAGACCTGATCGTGCTCATTCAGGATGCTGCGGTTGACGGAGATCGGATGGTCGGATATGGGCTCCTTGTCCTCTTCTACCTGCAGTTTCTGCAGAGCGTCGGCCAGCCTCTTGGGCTCCACGGGCTTCAGCAGATAATCGAGGGCATTCACTTCGAAGGCCTTCAGCGCATATTCATCATAGGCAGTGGTAAAGATGACATTGGGCGCCCTTTCCAGTTCGGACAGCATATCGAAGCCCGTCTTGCCCGGCATCTGAATATCGAGGAAGATGAGGTCGGGGTTCAGGCTGTCGATCTTTTCCACTCCTTCATTGGCGTTGGCCGCCTCGGCGATCACTTCGATCTCGGGGAAATCCAGCAACAGTTTCTTCAGTTCATTCCTGGCTAAGCGTTCATCGTCGATAATAATGGCTCTGATCATATTGATTTATTTGCCCGGATCTACCGGAATGGACACCCTGGCCTCGACGGTGTTGCCATTCACTTCCCGGATGTCAAAGTTAGCTTTCTGACCGAATAATAACATCAGCCTGTTCTTCGTGCTGGCCAGGCCAAAACCGTCCCCATTGGAGGACCCGTTGAGATGGCCGGTATTCCGGATGATCAGTTCGTGATAATCGTCCTTAAAGTCCGAGCTGATCTTGACCACACCCCCGTTCACCTGCTTGCTGATGCCATGTTTGATGGCGTTCTCCACCAGGGTCTGCAGCATCATCGGAGGGATCGGCTGGTCGAGCGTGTCCTCATCGATGTCATACTGGATCTGCAGCCTGTCCTCAAAGCGGATATGTTCAAGGGCAAGATAGTCCTTGACGATATTCAGTTCTTTTTCAAAGGTCACCGTCTCCAGCTTCTCGGCCTGCATGCTGCTGCGCAGAATGTTGCTCAGCTCGGTGATGGCGGTCCGGGCCCGGATGGGATTCTCATCGACCAGGGCGCGGATGCTGTTCAGGGCATTGAAAATAAAATGAGGGTTGATATGCGATTTGATGGTCTTCAGTTCCAGTTCCTTGACCAGGGCTTCCAGTTTAAGGGTATCCAGTTGCTGCTTGCTGCTCTTCTCGATGTAGTGTATAAAATAATAGATCAGTACCCAGGGGACGATAAAGATGCCGATATTGAGCATCCCGCCAAGAAGACGCGTAGTAAAATCCAGTTTCCGTTTATTTTCCGAGAGATTGAAGATCTGGTACACACCCATCTGGAACAGGATAAAAAAGAAGCTGGTGAGGATGACCGCGATGAAGAGCTTGGGTAATACCTTATCGATGGGCAGCATCAGCCAGTTCATCCTTTTGATAAAGGCCCTCAACACATGGGTGCTGATGATGCCCACCACGATAAAGGTGAGTATCCTGGCCAGGTAGGAATAAGACACCGTCTGTTCGAAAGTACGGGCAAAAAACAGACTGGAGAGCCCTACCAAACTCCAGCCACCGATCTGGAACCACCAATAGTATCTGCTTGTATTCTTAGTCATTTACACAAGGTTGAATGAGTCAAACGCTGATCTCTGCCGATCGCTTTTCGCCTGTTCCGTTGATTCCTGTCTGATTCCTGCCGATCTTTAAAGCCAATACTTGTTGATTCCTTTACAATAGTCTGTCATTCCCGGGCAATCGTTCCGATTCGTTCAAAACTACCCTTTTCCGGTATCCCCGGCCCTTTCTTTTGTATTAATGGCCAAATAATCAGGCCATCGGTGGGAACCAGTATACAAAAAATGACCGTTCCGGCGTTCAGGGGGTTATCTGGTATGAATCTACGGTATAAAGCCGTATTTTTGTACCGATAAAGAAAGCACTGATGGAAATTACTCCAGGCCCCCTTTTACAGAAAATAGATTCTCCGGCAGACCTTAAAAAGCTGAGCCGTGAGCAATTATACCAGGTTTCCGACGAATTGCGGCAGTTCATTATCGACACGGTGAGCGTCCACGGTGGTCATTTTGCCGCCAGTCTTGGGGTGGTCGAGCTGTCGGTGGCCCTTCATTATGTCTTTAATACCCCCTATGACCAGCTGGTCTGGGATGTAGGCCACCAGGCCTACGGCCATAAGATCCTGACAGGCCGGAGGGATAATTTCGTGACCAACCGGAAATACAACGGGCTCAGCGGCTTTCCCAGGCGGGGCGAGAGCGAATATGACACATTTGGCGTAGGCCACTCCTCCACCTCCATCAGCGCTGCCCTCGGCATGGCGATGGCGGCAAAATACAAGGGCGAGAAGGACCGGAAGGCCGTGGCGATCATCGGGGATGGGGCCATGACGGCAGGCCTGGCCTTCGAAGGCATGAACCACGCCGGTGTGGCGGACACGGACATGCTGATCATTCTGAACGACAACTGCATGAGCATCGACCCCAATGTCGGTGCCCTGAAGGAATATCTCACCGATATCACGATCTCCCAGACCTACAACCGGCTGAAGGACGATATCTGGAAAGCCCTCGGCAAGCTGCCGGTGGGAAGTCATTTCACCCGCGAGATGGCGAGCAAGATCGAGCACAGCATCAAGGGGTTTATCAGCCGGAGCAGCAACCTGTTCGAGGCCCTGAAGCTGCGTTATTTCGGTCCAATAGACGGGAATAATATCACCAAGCTGGTGGATACCCTGAACGACCTTAAGAATATACCCGGCCCCAAGCTATTGCATATCATTACGGTAAAAGGAAAAGGCTATGCGCTGGCGGAGAAAGACCAGACCAAGTGGCATGCCCCCGGTCTTTTCGACAAGATCACCGGTGAGATCTATAAGAAACGTTACGAGACCCCCCAGCCTCCCAAATACCAGGATGTATTCGGGCTTACGCTGATCGAGCTGGCGGAGAACAACCCGAAGATCATCGGGATCACCCCGGCGATGCCAAGCGGATCGTCCCTGAAGTTCATGATGGAAAAAATGCCGGACCGGGCCTTCGATGTAGGCATCTGTGAGCAGCATGCCGTCACCCTGTCGGCGGGTATGGCCACCCAGGGCATGAAAGTGTTCTGTAATATCTATTCTTCTTTTATGCAGCGGGCCTATGACCAGGTCATACACGATGTGGCCATCCAGCAACTGCCGGTGGTCTTCTGTCTGGACCGGGCCGGGCTGGTCGGCGAGGATGGGCCCACGCATCACGGGGCCTATGATATCCCCTATATGCGCTGCGTACCCCATATCATCGTGAGCGCACCCATGAACGAGAGCGAACTGCGCAACCTGATGTACACCGCCCAGCTGGACAGTATAAAGGAGCCATTTGTCATCCGGTATCCCCGCGGGGAAGGCGTCATGCCGGAGTGGAGGAAGCCGCTGAAGGAGATCGTCGTCGGCACAGGAAGGAAATTAAAGGACGGCCGGGATATCGCCATCCTCAGCCTGGGTCATCCTGGTAATTTTGCCGCGGCCGCCATCCGCGAGCTCAGGGCAGAAGGGCTGGACCCCGCCCATTACGACATGCGTTTCGTCAAGCCCCTCGACGAGGGAATGTTGCATGAGGTATTCCATAAATACGACCGGATCATCACCGTGGAAGACGGTACGGTAATCGGCGGTTTCGGATCGGCGATCATCGAATTCCAGTCTGAACACAACTATAAGGCCACCGTGAAGATCCTCGGCATCCCCGACCGGATCGTAGAGCACGGCACGTTGAAAGAATTGCAGCGCGAATGCGGATTCGACGCTGCCGGCATCGCCAGCGCCGTCCGGGAAATGATGAAAGATAAGATCCTGGTGAGCACCACCCTGCAATAGATCCCACCCCCAAGCATCCTATACTGTTAACCACGCCCCCAGTTCCTATGCTGTCAACCGCAGCCTTGCGCTATTAGCCGTCCCCCTTCCGTCCTCCTTTCGTTCAGGAATCCTTAAGTCTTCCGGGTATGCGGGTCAGCATCTTTTTGTGTTTGTCGGTCTGTTTATTGCTGTATGGTCATCTTTCCCATGCACAGCAATATTTCTTTGCCCGATACACACCCAAGAACGGCCTGATCAACAACCGGGCCCGTTCCCTTTTTCAGGACAGCAAGGGGCGGATATATTTCTGCACCTACGGAGGACTGAGCGTATATGACGGTTCCCGCTTCACCAATTATACAACGGAGGATGGCCTGGTCACCAGCCTGATCAACGATGTCGTGGAAATGGGTGAGGATTCGCTATGGATCATTCCAAATGGGAAGGGGCTGCATTCGCTGGTGCATGGCATTCTGCGGGACATCAAAACGGCCGATGATTTTTACCCAGTCATCAACCAGCTGATCCATGGGAGCGACGGTTTTTTTTACGCGGTTGCCGACGAAGGTTTTTTTCGCCTGGAACGGAACCGCTTTGTCCGGATCCCGTTGCCGGACAGTGCCGGAAGAGAAACAGGACAAAATCTTTTGCATGGTGTCGAATGGAACCACCACTTCTTTCTCGTCGGCCAGCCTTATGGATACACCCAGCCCAGGACTGCCTCACTGATCGTCTATGACCTTACTACGCACCGGTCCTTTGCTCCGGAGAACACGCTTATATATTATTTCCCGGTCGTCAGCCCTTCGCATGAGCTCCTGCTGGCGACGGGCGACGGGGTACGGAAGATCGATCCGGACGGACTGCGGCATAACCATATCCTTACCCTGCCTCTACCCTTTTCATACCGGGAGACCGGATCGCTTACCTGTAGTTTTTTATATTTCGACCGGTCCGGGAATTTCTGGTTGGTATCCGGAAAAACCGTCAGCCGGATCGACCGGGACGGGAATAAGCAGGTATTTACCCAGGAGAACGGTCTTCCCCCGGGACAGACAAACTCTATCCTTCAGGACCGCGAGAACAATATCTGGTTTACCAATGAACAGAATGGTGTTGTCAGGCTGGTCGGCCGTCAGGTGCAATTCTATACACAGCCGGAGGCGGGTTTTACCGTAACGGATATGTCTGCAAGGGCCAACAGCGATTCGGTCTGGTTCTTTGACCGGCACAAAGAGCGCTTGCTGCTGGTCAGGGGCGGCATGAAAAAAATCTACCGGTGCATCGGCGTGCTTCCGCCCGCCGATCATATCCTTATTGGTCAGAAGGGGTATCTGATCGGAAACAAGGCGATCTACGCATTGCATTTCCTGCCCGGGCAACGGTTCCGCGCCTCGCTTCTTTACCAGGACCCGGCGCTCATCGACGGGAACGCCTTCTTTGACAGGCGGGACAACCTTATCCTGCCCTCTCTGAAACTGATCGTCCTGGCCGGCGGCAAGATCCTTCAGCGCCCCCTTTCTCATCTTGCGGACCAGGCCGCCGTGGATAAGTACGACCGGATCTGGCTCATCACCAGGTCCAATGAGCTGCAGGTCTACCGGATCGTTGGTTCCGACAGCCTTGAGCTGCTGCATAAATATGCCGGCGTGTTGCCAAATATCGGCCCCCGGTCGATAACTGTCGATGGCGAGGGGCGCGTGTGGGTCGGCACGCGGGACCATGGATTGTATTGTCTTTTCTTCGACGGCCTGAAATTCGTCTCCCGACGGCAGATCACCATGGCCAACGGCCTGGCCGAGAATTTCATCGTCTATCTGCTGTGCGATCCCGATAACACCGTCTGGGCCTGTACGCCGACAGGACTGGATAAGATCCGTTTTGGGAACGGGCATTTTTCAATCGATGACGTTACGCCCTGCAACGACATGTATCAGCGTACCTATAAGATCTTGTCTTCGGCGCAGGGGATCCATTGGGTAATGACCCTGGAAGGATATATGAAGATCATTCCACAGGTGGAAGAGAACAAGAGCGAATATATCCCTCCGGTGCTGTTCTCCAAGGTACTGGTCGCGGGCGAACCTGTTCCCGATCTTACGGGACAGTCCCTTTCGCTTACCTATGACCGTAATACCCTTTCGTTCTATATCGGGACCCCGACCTTTGTGGATGAGGGCCGGACCCGCTATACCTGGCTGCTGAAAGGAAGCCGGGCCCCAGTCTGGAGCAAGCCGTCCATCCAGTCGGCCATCAATTTCGTCAACCTGCCGCCGGGTAAATATATCTTACAGGTAAAGGCCCAGTTCCCCACGGGACGATATCCGGACCAGCTGGCCGCTTATTCCTTCGTGATACTGCCCGCCTGGTGGCAGACCTGGTGGTTCCGGTTGGTGGAGGCCCTTGTGCTGACGGGCATTATCTTGCTGATCTTCAGAAGCTATACCCGCCGCAGGCTGGCGTTACAACTCATCGCGCTGGAAAAGAAACAAGCGATCGAAAAAGAGCGTACCCGGATCGCCACCGACATGCATGATGACCTGGGGTCCGGTCTTTCCAGGATCAAATTCCTCAGTGAGACGATCGGCATAAAGAAACAGCAGCAATTACCTATTGATGAGGAAATTACCGGCATCCGGCAATATTCGCATGATATGATCGATAAAATGGGAGAGATCGTGTGGGCGCTCAATGAGAAGAACGATACGCTCAGCGACCTGCTTTCCTACACCCGGGCCTATGCCGCAGAATATCTAATGCTGGCGGGTATCCGCTGTACGGTGGAGGCGCCGGGGGATTTTCCCTCCAGCTTTGTCAGCGGTGAATTCCGGCGCAACGTGTACCTCACCATAAAAGAGACCCTGCACAATATCGTAAAACATGCGCAAGCCAGCCAGGTATGTATTACCATTGTCATTGGCCGGGAACTGACCGTCATCATACAGGATAACGGCATCGGCTTCAACCGGGCGCAGGTCCGCCCTTTCAGCAATGGGCTGACCAATATGCGGAGGAGGATAGCGGATATCGGCGGCGAGTTGCAAATCCTGTCGGACCGGGTACCGGCTTCCGACGCCGGAACGGACACCGAAGCTCAGGTCCCTGCCGGATCGGGCACCGAAGCCCATGGCTACACCGGAACCTTCACCAAAGCCCAGGGCCCCGCCCGGATGGGCACCACTATAAAAATAATCGTCCCGGCGGTACTATAACTTTTATACTATTGGACGGACGACTTCCCGGCAGTACCTTCCATGGCGAAAATGCCTATTACCTTAACCATAGTAGAGGATCTGGACGAAGTGCGGGAAGGGTTAAAGAATTTTCTGGCGTTGAGCCAGGAGTTCACCGTATTGGATGTCTTCAAGACGGCGGAAGAAGCAGCAGCATCCATCCCGGGTCTGCGACCCGATATCGTCATCATGGACATCAACCTCCCTGGCATGAATGGCATCGAATGTATCCGGCAGATAAGACCGTTATGCGGTGAAACGCAATTCATGATGTTTACCGTGTATGAAAATGATGAAAAGGTATTCGAAGCGTTGAAAGCCGGCGCATCGGGCTACCTGCTGAAGAACACTGGGCTGGTCAATATCCTCGGATCGCTGAAAGAGCTTTACCAGGGCGGATCGCCGATGAGCTCCAATATCGCCCGCAAGCTGGTCGATGCGTTCCGTACCCAGGCCCCGGGCGATACCCCGCTGGCCATGAACGGCCTCTCGCCCCGCGAAAACGAGGTCCTTAATTTTCTTTCCCGCGGGCTTTTATACAAGGAGATCGCCGATCAGCTGCATATCTCTACCGGTACGGTGAGACAGCATATCCACCGGATCTATGAGAAACTGCATGTGCAGAACCGCATGGAAGCCATCAACAAAGCCTATAAGAAATAGGGCCACCCCTGAAGCCACCCCGAAGCGCGGCCCCGGCCCTAACTTTCGTTCTATTGACGACCGAGCTGTTTTTTTATAGTTTGCTGTAAAAAAAAGCATGTTCAACAAAGTAGCCCCTAACGCCCTCAGCAAGATCGCCCTGGTCTTTATCATGCTGATCCCTTTTGCCGTTTACAGCCAGCAGGCAACGGATACCCTGCCGCATAAAAAGAAGGAGCATCGGTCCATCGGTATCGGAATAAAGGCGGGATTCAATTTCTCCAACGTCACCAAGGCTTCGTCGATCAATGCCGGAAGCCGGACAGGCTACCATCTGGGCCTGCTGATTGCACCTGCTTCGCACGGAATAATCGGTTCCCGTACGGAGCTGATCTATTCGCGGCATGGATATAATTATACAAACGATACATCCAGCGGTTCGGTGAACCTGGATTATATCATGCTTTGCCAATACATGGCCATCCATATCACCAAGTACTTCGAGATCCACCTGGGCGGGCAGACCGGTTATCTGTTACATGTGAAGGCGGACAGCAGCCGGCCTTCGACGGGGAATGCCAGCGTCGATCAGGCACTCAGTTTCTACAACCGGTTCGATTCCGGCTTCGGGTTTGGTGCGGAGGTCCATCCCGTTTCAGGGCTGCTCATCGGGGCGCGATACAATCTCAGCCTCTCCAATTTGTACAAGCTACCGTCTTCCTCCAGCTATGGCCAGGGAGCCGGTGGCCAGACGCCTTCCTTTGTTCCAAACATCGATCTGAAGAATAACATAGTGCAACTGTATCTCGGGTACCGGTTCTGATCATCCATTGCCAGCTTTGATCATCGCTGTTCTGATCTTTAAAACAATCCCATATGCGATCCTTGATCCCCGCATTTTTGATACTGCTATCCGCCGGCAGTTCCCTTGGACAGTCGGGTACCGCCCAGTTTGCCAAATCCCCCAACCCACAGTTCATTAACCGGCTTTATTATTACCGGGCGGACTCACTCTCTACCCTCGAACAAGTGGAAGGTAGTGTGCAGACCAAGATGAAGGCTCTGGGTTTTGGCGGCAGCGAGAGCATTTATAGCCTGGACGGGTCACGATCTACCATCCGCATCAGGGCCGCTGATACGCTTAGGTTCGCCCTTAAGACCGGCACGATGATGGACGATCCCTCCAGGATGATCAGGCTCTACTGGTTCGATTCTAAAAAAGGCAGCAGAGAAACCATTTTGAGCAGCCAGGGCAGGTTTTCTGCCGGAAAGAGTAAGCCGAACAAGAATGAGATCGCTTTCGACGTGCAAAAGTCCGGCAACGACGTTTATCTCTTCATTCCCTCCGCCCGGCTGGCCCCCGGAGAATATGGGTTCATGAATGTGATGATGATGAAGAACACAGGAACGAATATGTCGTACACTTTCTCCGCCTTTGGCATCGATCCCTGATCCTCCCCGTTAGATCAGGGGGTTCCCCGCAGCGTCCGGCCTGGTCGATTTCAGGAATTTTTAACACTCCATACCCCTTAGCGCTTATGGAATCTTCGTTTGAACCTCTCCTATAGGTTCAAACCCTTCCTTCATGAAATGGCTCCGAAATTCACTCCTGCTGGTGGCGGCATCCGTAGTCGCCGTATCCCTTCTGGCTGCCCATTATTATTTTAAGGGGTTTCACAGCGTGGCGTGGGGTGGCGATCACTCAGCAGCCCACGTCCGGATAAGCGCCGCCGCGTCGGGGCGGATCGCTCAGAAGGCACAGGTGGTAAGGTCGTTTGCCGCCGCGCATGGATACAGCCCGGGCATTGCCTTTCTCGTGGACATGAGCATACCCTCGGGAAAGAACCGGTTCTTCGTAATCGATCTGAAAAAGGATTCTGTCCTGATGACGGGCCTGGTGGCACATGGATGCGGGAACAAGGCTTTCAGCCTGGACCCGGTGTTCTCCAATGTCAATGGGAGCGGCTGCACGGCGCTGGGGAAATATCGCATAGGCAAGCCGTATAAAGGGCAGTTCGGGCTGGCTTATAAATTGTATGGGTTGGACCCAACTAACGATCAGGCCTTTGGCCGCAATATCGTATTGCATGCTTATCGCTATGTTCCCGAGCGGGAGACGAACCCTTATCCGATCTGCAACAGCCGCGGCTGTCCCATGGTGGCGTCGGGTTTCCTGAGCCGTCTGCAGCCACTGATCGACCGGTCCCCGAGACCGGTGCTGTTATGGATCTTTAATTGAAAGGTGTTTGCAATTGAACTGTTGAGGTCGACGTTTTCAAGTCTCGGTTCCGTTGGTTTTCAAATGACTTTCATGCCATCGATCTTGATATTTTTTTTAATTCAAGGCGTTATATGCCGCATCTTCAATAACCGCCGCTACTTTTTCCGGATGACTGATAAATAGCACGTGACTTCCTTTGATCTCTGTGGTTTTTGCATTCATTCTTTTAGCCCATAAACGTTCGGCGTCCGGTGATATCGTATGATCTTCCGTTGCTACGCAATACCAGCTAGGTTTGTGTTTCCAGGCCGGTTCTGTATTCACATAACTAAAGGAATCAGCTGAAACCGGTACCTGGGCATCGGCCATAAATTCTGCGAGGTCATTCGGAATATCAGCGCAAAAAACCTCCAATGGAATTTGGCTTTGTCATACCAAACAAATCCATTTTCAGGAGGAAGAATGCCTCTTTCTGTATCCGGTGCAACTGAACCAACCAAGACACCTAGCGTTTCTCCGGCATCCTGTGCAAAAGCAGCCACATATAACCGTCGGCAAATGCCCCATGCACCAATACGATGTTGTTTACTTTTGTTTTCATAAAATCTTTATTTAAATTTTGAAGTGAATTATCAGAAATCAAATGCATTTTCCCGGATGGCGCTATCTTTTTCCAGCCATTCTTCTATAATTGCTGCAAATTCTTCCCAGCCCTCTTCCCAGGCATAGTGGCCCGTGTTTAAAATATTCAGTTTGCTGTTCTGTAAACGCCTGTTAAGAATAAATGCATTTTCAACCAATGCGATCGGATCATGCCGGCCCCATATGATCTGAACGGCCACGGGCAGTTTATCAAGCCATACCTGCAGCAATTGTAAATCTTTTTCAAAACTCCTTAGTATCTGAAAAGCCTCAAACAGTCTGCCGTCAGCATAAGATGATATATAGTCGGCCCGGATCTCATTTGGCAAATGATAATTCTTGAGTTCGCTCAGTGAACTATTGATGGCATCTGCCGGAGAAACTTTTTTATAGGGTTCCAGATCTGTGGCTTCGATAATATCTTTTAAAAATAGATCCACCTGTAAGGGATATACAGAAGCCCCGCCACAGATGATCAGGGTTTTTATTCTCTCCGGATGCAAAGCTGCAGTGAACAATGATACCGGACAACCAATATCCACGCCAACTACATGCGGCTTTGTTAAATCAAAATGATCCAGGATCTGAACAAGAAATTCGCTCATGGCCCTTACACTATATAAGTCTACACGTCCTTGAGAATGACCATAACCAGGTAAATCAATGGCCAGCAAATTGCAAACAAGGGAAAGCCGCTTCCAAATGGGCGCGAATGCCAGAATACTTTCCGGCAAAGGACTCAATAAGACGAGGGTCTCTGCGTAATCACCGCCGCTTTTCGCAAAGCGAATTTTCAAACCATCCACGATTGTAAATTGTGTCTCCATGTTGTTCTATAAAAGATGAATAAATCATATATTTTGTCTATTTAAACTTTACAGATTCTACTTCCACATGTACGAGTTCGGGTTCCGGCTGAAAGCTATCGTCCGGATTACGGATATAAATGATCCGTTTTGTCGGAAGCATGATACCATCGTATTCTTTATAATCTGAAACGATCTGAGTTGAAATAAAATGATTCATAATATCCGGGGCGTAATCATGCCTTCGCTGAAAACCTCTTTCATCGTAGTAGAAAATCTGCACTTTATTATGCGTGGCAATCCAATCCGGAAACGTTACTTCCAGCCGTCGCCATATTTCTGATCCTTCCATCCAGGGTTCCAGTTCCCTGGTTTCATATCCGGATAAGGTGAAATTAAAAGGCGCCGTCATATAAGTCCAGAAAGCATAATTGCTGAAATAGAGCATCTGGAGCAAACTCCAGGGCGTTGCCCATTCATGACCTGCGAAAGTTGCGCGGGGATGAAGACTTTCTTCTATTATTTTACCATCACTCGTTTCGATGCTCACCCGGTCAGGCCGGAATGTAGTGAATTGATCTTCTTTTGGAAAATGATTAAACCCCGTTGATTGTTCATGCAGATCAGCGTGATAGTATACATCTTTAAATATATCGGGTTTGCCCTTTATAGCCCAAACTTTTCCGGTAACATGCAAATGCGCCTCGAGTGACGTATAGCCTTTCCATTTTTGGATGCCTCCGTGGGCTTCTACTGCGAGTTTTAATAAATCATTCATTGGAATTTTGTTTCTACTGATATAGCCAAGTAACTGCCAAAATGCAAAGACCGTCTTATCAGTCCATTGTAAAAAACCGTGAATGAATATTTTATGATATTTCGCTTTTTTACGATCGTTTAGACGAAATAAAGTGTATAAAAATGATAAGTCCCTGATCGCATGAAAGAGGATTTGAATTTGCGAAACCTGATTCCGTGTTTGATATAAAACAAGTCTGCTCATAAAAAAACGATATATCGCTTTTGGAATTTAGTCCGGATTTCACAATTAGCTAATTGCCAGTTCATTGGTTAGCGGCATATCATTGGCATTTCAGTTAAACGAAACAAATGAATTTATCAAACTCAAACATTTTATTATGAAAAAACGAATTATTGCAGTTTTCTGTCTGCTAAGTGCAGGCATGTTGATTGGTCAGGCGCAGGCCCAGGTTAAAAACATTGTCCTGGTACATGGCGCCTGGGCGGATGGATCGGGATGGGAAGGCGTATACAAAATCCTGGCAGCGAAAGGCTATAATGTGAGCATTGCAGGCAATTCAGATTTTAGTCTCGACCTTGATGTGCAATCTGTAAAAAACGTGCTGGCACAACAAACGGGTCCGGTTATTCTCGTGGGACATTCTTATGGCGGCGCGGTCATAACGCAAGTCGGAGATACTTCTAACGTAGCAGGGTTGGTTTATATTGCAGCATTTGCACCGGATCTGGGTGAGTCGCTGGCGAGCCTGGGAAAAAATGCACCACCGAATCCAGATGCAGGTTTTCTCCCGCCGCAAGCCGGTTTTGTATGGTATGACAAAGCAAAATTCCACAGGGATTTTTGCCCGGATCTATCAGCAGACCAAGCAAAGTTCATGGCCGACTCCCAATTGCCTTTGGGGCTGGCCAGCATCGTAGCTCCCATGACCTCCGTCGCCTGGAAAAATAAACCGGTCTGGTATCTGGTTGCTTCAGATGATCGTATGATCCCCCCCGATGCAGAACGCTTCATGGGAAAGAGGACGGGAGGAAAGGTCTCTGAAATCAAGTCCAGTCACGCGGTATATGTCTCTCACCCGAAGGAAGTTGCAACACTTATAGAAACCGCAGCCAATTCTGCCGGTCATTAGATATTCAAATAGGTAACGAAGAACAGGAATAATCGGAATCCGGCTGCTGAGTACATGGGCCGGATTTCTTTATGCTGTCAGAGCATGGGCGGTATTTGAACTTACAGAAACGTTTTTAAATTCGATCTGAATGGTAACTCCTTTATCAGACCGGATACTGACGGTCCCGTCAAGATCTTCGGTAAGTCCTTTTATTAATATCATCCCGAATGAACTGTCTTTTTCCAGGTCAAAACCAGCGGGAAAACCGTTCCCATTATCACTGATATAAAGCAAAAGTCTATCTGTACCTGTTTTCACTAGTTTGATGATAATCCGTGCTTCCGGATTATCGGGAAAAGCATATTTGATGGCATTGGTAATAATTTCATTGAGAATAAGCCCGACAGGCACAGCATGCATAACATCCAGGTCGGTGGGCTCTACTTCCAGTTCAAACCGGATCGTATTGCGAGTTTTAAAACTATCCTTCAGATATTCCAATAGATCACTGATATACTCTGGCATATAGATGCTGGATACATTTTTGGATTTATATAACTTCTGATGAATCAGGGACATGGTCTGTACCCGGTGCTGGCTTTCCAAAATCGCCTTTTGCGCCGACTCATCCTGCAGATAAGCGGTTTGTGAATTCAGCAGGCTCATTACGATCTGCAAATTATTTTTAACACGATGATGAACTTCCCGAAGCAGCCATTCGTTTTCACTCAACAATTTGGTAAGGGCCGTATTTTTTGCGGATATTTCCCTTTGATTCTCTTCCAGCTGAAGATTTTTCCTTTTTTTTAGAGCATATCGCTTATAAAGAAGACCAAGTAGTAAAAGGAGCATGGCGGCTCCAATGATAATTACATCGCGAATGGTTCTTGCCTGGCGGGCGCTGCTTTCCTGCAATTTCGACTCTGTGGTGAGCACCTGTATATTTTTTGCATTCAGTTCCAGGTCCTTATCCTTTTTTGCGATATCGTACTGAATTCTGAGTTCCTGCAATTCCTTTGACTTCTTAATTATATCCAGGGAATCATCCAACTTTCGGTAGAGCTGGTAAGACTGAAGCGCCTGTCCAAATTTGCCTTCGCTTGAATCTATTTTATATTGGTTACGCACGATATCCTTTTGCATGGAGACATTGCTATTCGCATACTTCAACGCCTCACCGCGAAAATAACGGGCTTTACGTAGTTGATTTACTTGAATGTAAAAATTTGACACCCAAATAAAAGCTTCTGAAACAGCAACTCTTGTCTGAACGTCATCTTTTAGCAGACCTGCATAATGAATGGTCTGCTCCGCATATTTATTTGCAGAATCTAACTTACCCATATCCTGATAAGAAGCGCCCTGATAGTAAGTTAACAATAACTTATCCAGGAGGTTAACCGGGGGAAATTCAGCGGTCGTAGTTTTAATGAGGTCAAAAAGCGCTTTACTCCTGCCAAAATTGTAAAGTGTGTATGCTTCATCAATAAACAACGGATACCAGTGCCTTTTATTTCGATTAGGATTTGACCGGTCAACGGCTTTATTATACCAGATAAGGGACTCATCCAGATCATTCAACCGGGTAAACAGGCCAGCCATACGCTCATAAAAAAAATCTTCGAAAAAACGGTCCCCATTGACTTCCATAATACGGACCGCCTTGCTGCCATATTCGAATTCATCGCTTAGTTTTCCCTCCTGCTGCGCAATATATGAAAGCACGTTGTAGTTATACTCTGTTTGCCGGAATCCGATCGCATTCTCCAGATCCATGATTTTAAGCAGTCCGGTTCGCACTGTATCGATATTGCCTCGAAAAAAATAGATCTCGAATATGCGGGTCAGCATTTCAATTTCTTTAACCGTATCTTTCAGTTCCCTGAATATATTCAGTGCGCTAGTCAGATCCTCGATCCTTCCGGCTTGTTGGAAAGGCGCAAAGATCCCCCGAAAGGCCAAGGCCTGGGCAATCTCTTTTTTATCCTCCCCTTTCTGTCGGGATCTTAACACACCTGTAAACAACTGGGCAGATCGCTGATACTCTCCAAGCTTGAAATAATACTCGCCCAGCATTGTATTCGTCATATTTTGCCATTTACCCGAAGGAACTCGGTGACTCCCGGCATCGGCTCCTTTTAAAAAAAGAAGGGAACTGTCCATGTCCGACTTACTATTCCCGGGTTTGTACATAAAGTAAGAGCCCAACTGAAGTTGCCATTTGATCTTTTCGTCCCCATTCAAATGATCCCCAAAACCGATTGCAGCCCGGATATCATTTCTGTCAATGAGCGACTGTCCGGGCAAAGTACCGCCGTCAGCATTATACACTTCATCATAGAAAAGAGAAGGGCGCAGATGTTCCGATTCACTTGCCAATACAACGGCACTGTCTTCATCTATAACCCCCTGGTATATGCCATGCGCAAACGAACTAACAATCTTCAATTGTAAACGCTGCATGGGAAGACTGTATGGCTGATTTTTTTGGGCGGTAGACGCTCCTGGCAATGCGAATAATACAGCAAAAAGAAAAACCAGTCTTGATATAATTGATCGTCTACACATTTTAATATTTCCAGGTGATACCGAGTTTTTTCATTTTCGAAGTCAGGGTGGTTGAGGGGATCTTTAAGATCTCCGCAGCCCCTCCTTTTCCTGATACTTTACCATTACATTTTTTTAACACAGCCAGAATATGAGCCCGATCGAGATCCGCAATGGTTTTAAAACTTTCTTCCTGATCTTCTTTTATATCTGTTATTGCAATCTCTTCAGGAAACTCGATTGATGAAATAATATCCGACGGTGTGATCAGAATATGCCGCTCTACCAGGTGTTGCAATTCGCGGATATTACCTGGCCAAGAATAGTGGATAAGCATCTGCATCATATCTGGCGAAAACTGTTTGACATTGTTTGAACATAAATAAGCGTTTTCCCGGAGGAAATAATCCACGAGCAGGGGAATGTCTTCGGGGCGTTCCCGAAGGGGTGGTAATTTCAAAGGGAAAACATTGATCCGATAATAGAGGTCGATCCTGAATTTCCCTGCGGATACTTCCCGATACAAATTCCGGTTGGTGGCAGCGATGATCCGGACATCTATTTTAATGGTTGCGCGGCCACCGATCCGTTCCAATTCCTTTTCCTGCAAAACCCTTAATAATTTGCTCTGTATTTCGAGCGGGATCTCACCAATTTCATCAAGAAAAACGGTACCCCCCTGGGCCTGTTCGAATTTCCCTATCCGTTGTTCAGCAGCGCCAGTGAACGATCCGGCTTCATGGCCGAATAATTCACTCTCTACCAATGAAGCCGGGATGGCTGCACAGTTTATTTTTATGAAGGGTTTTAATTTCCTTCCTGACATTTGATGGATCGCCTTCGCAATTCCTTCCTTACCTACACCCGTCTCTCCCAAAATTAAAACGGTTGTTTCAAAAGGCGCCACCTGAGATACCTGATCGAGCACCTGCAGGAGTCTGGGACTTTTGCCGATAATCCTTGTGAAGACACTTGCTATTGCCGGTTCCCCGGCCTTAAATTCCTGCAACTTGCCATCCGATGATTGTTTTTCTTTTTGTTTTCTGATGCTTTCAACAACCGTCGCCATCAATTCATTCAAAGGTTCAATCAATTCCAGGTGTTCAGGCTTATAAATATCGGGCTGCATACTGAATAAACAGATAGACGCTTCTGCCTTCTCCTGCTTACCGATCGGGATCATAAAACAGGATTTTAGATCATATTGCTGAATCAGTTTCTCTGACAACATATCTGAAAGGGCCATTCCCCGAAAATCATCCCCGTTACATACAGATATCCCGGATTGTTGAACAAAACGCCGCCTGAAAACATTAAGATCCGGAAGACTGACGTCTATCTTTTTCAGGAAGGCCCAACCATTGATCATCTCGTAGTCATCATAATTTAACCGGTGAAAAGCATATACCGAAGAAGGTCCATCCTGCCTGATATGGAAATCTACGATCATATAGTCGAAATAGATGACCGGCTTAAATGCTTTGGCAAAATACAAAAGCTTTTGTTCAGGCTCTGCATCTTCCTGCATAATATTCATAAGCAGATTGCTTAGCCAACCCTCCTGCCGGCGCATAAGTTCGGCCATTTGCCTATGCCGGTAATTTGCAATTTCCAGGGCAGCCAGAATATCTTTATCACGAAAGGGTTTTACAAGGAAGCCATATGGATTGGTTGCTTTTGCCGAGTCAAACATTGATTCATTGGAATTGGCCGTCAAATAGATAAAAGGGATATTTTCTCTTGTCAACGTTTTCGCCAGATCGATTCCCGTGCGTTCTCCCTTTAAAAATATGTCAAGCAAAACGATTTGTGGTTTTTCAATCTCTATTAAACCGAGCGCATGTTCAACGGATTTAGCAATACCCATCACAGTGTGACCGGCCTTTTCCAGAATGATCTTCAAATCATTTGCTTCGATAAATTGATCTTCTACAACTAAAATTTTCAAATACATCCTTTTGCTGCTTTTGAACAATCCCCATGCCCTATAGTAAATGAGTAAAAATCAAGTAATTGGCTTAGGGAAGGAAGAAGCAATGTACTCTATTTCGCCAATTCACCGTCTTGTTGGTGAAATAAAGCAATAATATCAGTATGTTTTATTTAATAACAATTGTCGTAAAAACATGAAATAAAGCAAATTCTTAAAAAGCAACCCTATTTAATAAACAGGACAGCAATGGCTTAACTATTGGGGCGCAATTTGTACTCCTGTTTGCATGAGCAAAGTCGTTTGGACGATATCGTCCGAAAATTCCCGGATTTATATCAAGCTAAAATGGCTCAGGATCAGTCAGCTGGCCGGGTATCTCACCCGCATTAGCGGTGAAGTACATGCCGATCGGTTCTTTACGAACCCGGAGGTTTATCTTTTTATTGAAGCCGGTTCTCTAAACACACAATACCCGGAACAAAACGATCGGCTGAAAGGTCAAAAGATGTTGGATGCAGAAAAATATCCATTTCTGGAGTTTAGTTCCATTGAAGGATGCCAGTTGAGAAGTGGATCGATATGGGAATTGCCGGGTGTAATGACCATCAAAGAATCAAAGTATCCGCTCACCATGATCATCAATAAATCGGATATTACCCTGAATCGTAAAAAAAATACAGCCCGGTTCAGACTCTTTGGTGAATTGAATCTCGAAAAATCAGATTTTTATTGCACAGCTGAAAATGACTACGGAAGAGTCGTTACTATCGAAGCCGAAATCTCTCTTAAAGTAAAAGAATAATCCAGTTTTACGATATATCGTTAATGCTTGTCATAAAATTTTACGAAATGCAGAAAATCACTTACCTGGAATATTGCAATTCGCTAATAATCATACCGTTAAAATTCGGCATTCGGTTGGTAAGCAGAAAGAAAATTAATTGTATGCTGACCCAATCGCTACAGACCGACCAATCCGCTCAGGCATTAAACCAGTACCTGCAGGAAGAAATACAGGCCACCCATAATTACGATGAGATCATTGGGTCGAGTACCGTAATGAGTAAAATATTTCGACAGGTATCTCAGGTTGCAGCGTCTGACAGTTCGGTTCTGATTCTGGGTGAAACGGGAACAGGAAAAGAATTGATCGCCCGGGCGCTTCACAACAATTCCAACAGGAAGGATAAGGTGATGGTAAAAGTGAACTGTGCCACGCTGCCTGCCAATCTGGTGGAAAGTGAATTGTTCGGTCATGAAAAAGGCTCATTTACCGGAGCTTTTGAAAGAAAAATCGGGAAGTTCGAACTGGCCCATAACAGCACGTTGTTTCTCGATGAGGTAGGTGAACTACCGCTGGATCTTCAGGTTAAATTGCTGCGTGCCTTGCAGGAAAAAGAAATTGAACGAGTGGGTGGCCGGGTTACGATCAAAACAAACCTACGTATTATTGCAGCCACAAATTGCAATTTGCAAAAAGATGTTCAGGCCGGAAAATTCAGGGCGGATCTTTATTTCAGGCTTAATGTGATTCCCATTCATTTGCCTCCATTAAGAGAACGAAAAGATGATATTCTTTCTTTATCAGACCATTTCCTTCGCAAATATGCGCGCAAAAGTATTGGGCGGAGCATGCATTTTTCAGCCAGAGCTTTGAAGGAACTTGCGGCATACAACTGGCCGGGTAATGTACGCGAACTGGAGCATCAGATCGAAAGAAGCATTCTCCTTACGAACGGAACAATAATCGATAATGTTTATTTACCCACTGAATTAAATGATAGTGCCATTCTTTCTTCCTCCTATATCAAATCCATTGATGAAGTGGAAAGGGAGCACATAATATCTGTGCTGAGAAAAACAAATGGGAAAGTGGCGGGTAGTGGCGGGGCCGCCGAATTGCTCAGAATTCCATCTTCAACCTTAAACTCAAAAATGAAAAGATTAAAAATACAAAAGCGTCTGATTGAAAACATCTTAAATAACTAATAATAAAAAATAATCATGATAAACGAACTATTAACAAAGGAAAACAAAGCCATCGTGCGCAGTTTTTATGAAGGGGGCACCGACCGGAACAAAAATGAATATGGCGCTATTTTTCATCCCGGTTTCACAGTTACTGCTCCCCGCTATCTTCCATGGGGAGGAACCAGCAACCTTGCCGATTATCTTACACTGATCCTGCCACAGGTAACAGCCGTGCTTGATTTTAGCCGCTTTAAGATCATTTCACTGATTGGTGAAAATAGTTCGGTCGTTATTGTAATAGAAATCGGATTGATGGACCTTACTGACTCCGTAAGAATTTCCGAGCACTGGGAGATTGAAGATGGTAAGGCTTTTTCATTGTGGGTCGCATATTTCGAAGCTTTCCGGCTTATAGCCCTGATAAAGGAAAATGCCGCTGCGAAAAAAATAATTTCAACTACTATTTAAAATAATAATTATGATTAAGTTATGTATTCTCGTTCCGCGTAGGAAAGACCTGACATTGGAAGAATTCAGTGATCATTGGAAGAACATTCACGGACCACTATTTGCAAGTCAGCCAGATGTACAAAAACATGTAATTCGCTATGTGCAGGCTCACAGCACCGGTGAGAGCCTCAACCAGTTTCCAACCGCGCCGTATGACGGTATTGCACAAATATGGTTTAACAGCCTGGAAGATATTACGGCGGTGTTTGGAACAGAAAATTATTTGAAAAATATCGCACCCGATGAGGCAAAATTTATCGACCGCGATAATATCCAATGGATTTATACAACAGAACATATTGTGATAGCATGACGATCAGTCAAACAGATCAAACATAATCCCGTCATGATCGTTAAAAAGGAACAGGCCGAATTCCTAAGGCACCCCCCCTCACGCGAACATCGGCACTTCGATAGCCAGCAGCTCCGAATCGGGACCGGCGAGGATGGAAAAAGCATCGGCCCCGGAGATACCCATGGCATCGCGTCTTCCCAGTTGCTGCCCATCGATGGTCACCTCTCCTTCTATCACAAATATATAAACGCCGTTACCGGGGAAAGCGGGAGTATACACTATCTCTTTCCCCGCCCGGAGACGGGTGAGGGCAAACCGTGAATCCTGGTTGATCCACACGCCTCCTTCCTTTGTATCGGGGCTGACGACCACCTGCCATTTGTCCTGCCGCAGGGTGCGGTCGAAGGTCTTCTGATCGTGACGGGGCGGTATGTTCTGCTGTTTGGGGAAGACCCAGATCTGTAAAAAATTCACCGGGTCGTAGTGGGATGCATTGTATTCCGAGTGCCGGATGCCGCTGCCCGCGCTCATGATCTGCACGTCGCCGCTGTAAATGATCCCTTCCGTGCCGGTGCTGTCCTTATGCGTTATGGCCCCTTTCAGGGGAATGGATATGATCTCCATGTTCTCATGCGGGTGGAGATCGAAGCCCGATCCGCCCTTGACCACATCGTCATTGAGCACCCGCAATGCGCCGAAATGGACTCTGTCGGGACTGTGCCAGTTCCCGAAGCTGAAGGAGTGGTAGCTGTTGAGCCAGCCGAAGTCTGCATGGCCTCGTTCCGAGGCAGGATAGAATATTGTGTTCATAAGGACCATTTTAATCGTCGATGGGGCCGGGGCCTTCTCCGGGATGATGCCCCCCGGATGAGGCGTCGCCTGAGAACAGATCGCCATCCGGATAACGCGGGCCGTCGGAGCGGTCCTCCCCGGCATTACCCGGCAGCCCGGTCTCAGCCTCTTCGGTGCGGTCTTCGTTGAATTCGATGATGAAATTATTCATGCCTTCCCCGATCATGATATTCATGTATTTCTGCTGCACGAGCTCCAGCATCGACAGAAAAAGGAAGATGGCATGGAGACGGTTCTCGCAGGCCTCGAATATTTTCCCGAAGGGCAGCACCTTTTCCTTCCGCACGATATCCAGCATATAGTCCCTGCTGCCTTCCATGGTATAATTGTACTGTACCACCGTGTGCACCGGTCTGTTCTGCCGTTGCTGGATGCGCAGCATCACCTTTTCGAAGGTCTTCATCAGCTTGAAGAGCGTAATGGCCTGGATCTCCGTGCCTTCGCCCGCCTCTTCGCCGATATAGGAAAGTTCTTTGGTGAGATTGCCCCGCCGCACCATCAGCATGCGGACAGCCTCCATTTCGGCGAGGGTGGCGGCGGCCTCTTTGTAGCGTTTGTATTCCAGCAGCTTGTCGATCAGCTCCTGCCGGGGATCGATCTCATTGCCCTGCTCATCCAGTTCTTTGCGAGGCAGCAGCATTTTAGCCTTGATCCGCATCAGCGTGGAGATGAAAAGAATGAATTCGCTGGACAATTCGATGTTGAGACCCTCTCCGGAATGAATATAGACCAGAAAATCCTGGATGATCCGGTTGATGGGGATATTGTAGATATCCAGTTCGTCGCGTTCGATAAAGAATAATAAAAGATCGAAGGGCCCTTCGAACTGGGGCAATTTGATCTGGTAGGTTGGATTACTCATGACGAGCGAAAATAGGGCAAATTCCCCTTAAGCTATGCCCGCGTTTTCCCCAAGTTGTGCATTGCCCGCCGGATTCGGAGAGCCCCGCTCGCGTGGCCTGGGCAATGACGCCGACTCCTGCCCCGGTTCGCCAGGCGTCCGCCGGACCAATAATGAACCCGGGCCGCCGGCCCCTTATGGCGTCGGCTTGGTGGGTTCCCTTTTGATATTGTTGAACTTATAAGCCAGCCCGATCCCCATGACCTCCTTGATCTGAGGCTTGGGACCGCCGGGAGTGCCATCGCCCTTCACCGACTTGATATCGTTGTCATAGATCATGTCCACCGAAAGGTTCATGGCGATGAGCCTGGTCACTTTCACGGCCAGGATATTGGTCCAGTAAAAGCTGATATTCTGGGGATTATGCAGATAATTGGAAAAGAGGTCCAGCTTGGTCTTGTACAAGGTCGTCTTACTGAGGTTAGCCGTATAATTGACCGAGGCGAAGGCGCCCAGTTCGAACCGTATATTCTTACCGGAATCGACCCCAAAAGCGGCTACGGCTGCGAGGGAGTCGTTCCTGACAATGACCCAGCGGGCCGTCAGTGGGGAGAGAAATAAGGAGAAATTATCATTTGGCTTGTAATCCATACCAAGGGACAGGAGAACATAACCTGGAGCGAGGAAATTTGAAGTAAGCGTCCGTGAGTTATTATCCCCGTATGCATAACCCTGGGTAAACTGGCTGCGGAAATTGAACAAGCCGCTCAGGTACCATTTCTTGCCGACATCATATCCATATTTGGAGACCAGGTCGATCCGGTCATCGGATTTACGGTTGCCCAGGCTGGTGGTGTTGACAAACCCATAGGCCAGATCGAGGCTGTTGTCCCATGATTTTTTGCCATCCTGAAAAAAAGCGTACACACTGAGCAGGGTGGACAGGGAGATCGAGGATTTATCGCCGCCCGCGGACCAGTTGCTCAGGGCCGCCTGATTGAAGTTCAGGTTATAAATACCGCCTGTCTTCCAGGTCTGCTTCGTCGTGTCGTTCGGATCTTTGGTGATCGTCTTGCCGGCATCGGCCTTTAAACTTTGGACGGTCTTGTCCTGGGCCTGCAAAAAAGAAATACTCAACACCGTAAGAAGGATCGGAAGTAAGCGCTTCCAGCTAATAAGGTTTGTCATAAACATATAGTTTGATTAAAGAATGCTGGTAAACAAAAAAGTTGCCAACAATTTGATTTCGCAGTTTTTTTTCTCCATTCCGTGCTGACGCCCGCCTTCGGCCCGTATAGCACATTGCCCGCACACGCACAGCTATCAGGCGGCTCACCCCGCGTATATCCCCGCGTACGCGATGCCCTCACGCTGGCAAGATCGATCGCTGGTAATTTTTAACCCTTCTACCTGACCGGGCGGCTCTTCAGCTCATCGCGGATCTCGGTAAGCAAGGTTTCCGTTGAGGTCGGCGCCGAGGCTGGTGGAACTGTTTTCTTTTCGAGGGTCTTGAACCCCTTTACAATGATGAAAAGAATAAAGGCTATAATAACGAACTTGATGACCGCGGCTAAAAAGCTGCCGTATTTCACGGCGCCCCAGGCAAGCTTATCGATATCCTGTAAATTCGCCGCCTTCAGGGCAGGGGTTAATAACAGGGGCGTAATGATATGATCAACCAAAGATGAGACGATCGCGCCAAATGCAGCACCGATAACAACGGCTACGGCAAGATCGACCACGTTGCCGCGCATTATAAAATCTTTGAATTCTTTGAGCATTCCCATAATAGTTGGTTTTAGTTGTGAAGGATAATATTTAGAAATTTATCGAATCCATTCCATGGCTAAATAAATTGTTTAATGCCGGGCACGGATATCCCTTACTTTTTTAAACCCGGAAATTTCATATCCAGTTTCTTCAGCGTGTCCCTTACGGCCGTTGCGATCACATATTCCTTATACCAGTTCTGGTCCGCCGGAACGATGGTCCAGGGCACTTCATTACAGTTTTCAAAACAATCCTCATACATCTTCATATATTCATCCCAGAGCGCGGCCTCCTTAAAGTCGTCTTCGTTATATTTCCACTGTTTAGCAGGGTTATGGATCCGCTCTTCCAACCGTATATGTTGTTCTTTGGGAGAGATATGCAGGTAGAACTTCAGGATATGCGTATCGTTATGCTCCGACAGCAAGCGTTCAAAATCATTGATGGCCGCCATCCTTTTACGCGCCTGCTTATCATCGCACCATTTATGCACGCGGGTGATGAGGATGTCTTCGTACTGTGAACGGTTGAAGATCTGGATGGTGCCTCTCGCCGGCGCATGACTGTGGATTCTCCATAAAAAATCGTGGGACAGCTCCTCCGCGCTGGGCGCCTTGAAGGACTTCACCAGGACACCCGCAGGATTGAGCTTGCCAAAAACGTTCCGGACCGCACCGTCTTTGCCGCTGGCATCCATGCCCTGGATAATGACCAGCAAGGAATGTCTGGACTCCGCGAAAAGGAGGTTCTGCAGCCCGTCGAGTTCCTCCAGGACATCCTGCAATTTTTCCTTCGTCTCCTGCTTGTCCCGGTCTTTAGGAGCCCTCGTATCGATCTCGCTCAGTTTGATCTTTCCCATGATCCCCGCCGTTTAGTTGTTCCGTTACCGAAAGTATAATTTATTTTTTTATTATATAGACCTGAGCAAATAAATGAAATACAGTCTACCCAAAAACCGGGAATGGCAAAAGATCGGGGGTCGGCGCCGGAATGGCGCTGCGGTGTACATAGGTCAGTAACCTTGCGGGCGGGGTAGAAGGTCGCAGTTCGAGGCCGATGCGGCGGCAGAACTCGCATCGCGTGGCCCGCGGGCGGCCTTCTAAACGGACATGATCTCTTTTTCCTTGGCGGCGAGATGTTTATCTACCAGGGAGATATGTTTATCGGTGACTTCCTGGATATTCTTTTCTGCGTCCTTTGCCTGGTCATCGCTGAGGCCGTCCTTCTGCAGCTTCTTGATCTGCTCGATAGACTCCCGGCGGATGTTGCGGATGGCCACCTTCGAATGCTCGCCTTCTGAATTGGCTTTTTTGACGAACTCTTTTCTCCTCTCTTCGGTGAGGGGCGGCATGAACAACCGGATGATGTTCCCGTCATTCTGTGGGGTGACGCCAAGATTGGCCGCAATAATGGCCCTTTCGATAGGCTGCAGCATGTTCTTCTCCCAGGGCTGGATAGTGAGGGTGCGCGCATCCATTACGGATACATTCCCTACCTGGTTCAGCGCAGTGAGGGTGCCGTAATAGTCGACCGTAAGCCCTTCGAGCATCTGCGGGTTTGCCTTTCCTGCCCTTATCCTGACCAGCTCGGTCTCAAGATGACTGAGCGCTTTTTGCATGGAATCCTGTGTTTCTTCCAGGATGAAATTTAGATCGTCTGACATAATTAGTTCATTAACAACCGTGCAAACCTACAGAAATTTAAGGATTCCGGGAGGGGAGAAATGCGGAAATTTGGGATCGGCTCATCGGACTGGGAAACCGGGGTCAGGCCAGTGGGATCGGGAAACATGGACCGGGGCCGGGATCGGACGAATGGATCTGGAACGGCTGGATCGGCGGGGGGCCGGGGATCAGTTCTTTTGTTCAAGGATACTGTCCTTGCCAAGCGATACCAGTTTGGAAGACTGTTTCAGCTGGGCTGGCTGACCTGCCTCCTTGATGCCGCTCCGGGCGACGAATAAATGGGGCGCCGGACGCAGATAGTACACGATGGCGATCAGCGTGAAGAAAGAGGCGAAGACAGAGAAGATCAGCAGGGTACAGTTCAGCGACCTGCCCAGGTATACCAGCACGATGAAGGCGAGGTTGATCGCTACGAGGAAGAAGGTGATCGTCTTATGCGAAAATCCTCTGTCCAGTAGCAGATGATGGATATGATTCCTGTCCGGGCTGAATGGCGAGCGGCGGTGCAGGATACGGATGCCAAATACCCGCAGGGTGTCCAGCAGGGGGATCATCAGGATCGTGAATCCAACGGCGGGAGCGGAGGCTATCGGGTAGGCTACGTCGGGAGCATTGGATACATTGATGAATTTTATGACCAGGACGGCGTTGATCGTGCCGACCAGCAGGGATCCGGTATCTCCCATGAATATTTTTGCAGGCTGGAAATTAAAGATCAGGAAGGCGAGCAGACTGCCGGCCAGGGAGAAGGCGATCACGGAATAGGGTAACATATTCACCGCCAGAAAGTACACGCCGAAGACAACTGTGGACAAAAGTCCCAGACTGCCGGCCAGCCCATCCACCCCATCGATCAGATTGAAGGAGTTGATGACCACGATAACCGCAAAATAGGTAAGGAGCAGGCTGAACATCTCCGGCAATTGATAGATGCCGAGGAAACCATGCATGCTGCGGATCTGTATGCCGCCATAATAAATGATGATAAAGGCGGCCAGCACCTGACCGATGAATTTTTTCACCGGGGAGATCACGAGGATATCATCCTTCAGGCCCAGAAAGAAGATGACGAGGGAGGCTGCCATGAAATATTGAAGGTCAACCGATTGTCCAAAGTGGAGCGTAAGCAGACACCCGAATGCGAAGCCTGCGAATATTCCCAGCCCGCCGAGTGGGGTGATAGGAGTATGATGGATCTTACGTTCGTCCGGCATATCGAACAGCTTCTTCATCTCGGCCACGTTAATGATCGCGGGGATGGCTAAAAATGTGACCGTAAAAGAAATAGCAATAGAAAGTAGAACATCAAACATTAGCCTCGTGTTGATAAGTGTACAAAAATATAGCCTTTTTTTTATATGCTACTAAATTGCTTGTATAACGCAAATATCAGGCCCGGGAGTTGCCCTTCAAAACAGGCATGTCTTCCTGAAAGTTTCTACCCCGGTCCCTTTTCAGGCAGCCGCGGTTTTTATAGAGGGAAATCAACCGGAAAGTTAGCATAAAAAGTTTAGGACATCAAACTATTGACGATAAATAAAATCCGCGTAGCTTTGCCCTCTGAATTAATAAATTGTTCCTACTATGGCTGATTTGAAAGCAATGGCTACCCAGATCCGGAGAGATATCCTTCGCATGGTACATGGTGCGCAAAGTGGCCATCCTGGTGGTTCGCTGGGATGCACGGATTTTTTCACGGCCCTCTATTTCAAGGTACTGCGACACAATCCCAACTTCAGCATGGATGGCAGGAACGAAGATCTTTTCTTCCTTTCCAACGGTCATATCTCTCCTGTTTTTTACGCCTCGCTGGCGAGATCAGGATATTTCGACATCAAAGAACTGGCTACATTCCGTAAGATAAATTCCCGGCTGCAGGGCCATCCCGCGACCGCAGAGCACCTTCCCGGTATCCGTGTCGCCAGTGGTTCGCTGGGACAGGGAATGAGCGTCGCTCTCGGCGCTGCACTGACTAAAAAACTCAATAAAGAAGAAAATATTGTATTCTCACTCCATGGAGATGGAGAATTGGATGAAGGGCAGAATTGGGAAGCCATTATGTTCGCCTCCCATCACAAAGTGGACAATCTGATTTCCACCGTTGACTGGAACGGCCAGCAGATCGATGGCACGACCAAATCCGTGCTCGATCTCGGTGATATTCATGCGAAATTTGCCGCATTTGGCTGGACTACCCTCGAAATGAACGGGAACGATATGGATGAGGTCCTCGCTACGATCGAAAAGGCGAAAGGCATGCTGGGACAGGGCAAGCCGGTGGCCATCATGATGCATACGATCATGGGCAAAGGCGTCGACTTCATGGAAAATGACCATAACTGGCATGGCGTGGCGCCCAACGACGAGCAGCTGAAAAAGGCGCTGGACCAGTTGCCCGTGACTATCGGAGATTATTGATTATCAGATAATTACATCAACTCCGGAGTTCGATAGCCTCACGCGCCGCCTTTCTCGAAGGCAGCCAGGAGGCCAGCAGGGCTACGATGAGGATGGTCGATAAGACCAGCAGGAAATCCGTCGGTACCAGTTTTACGGGATAATAATCGATAAGGAAAGATCCGCCCTGCAAGGCCAGGAGCTTATATTTCACCTGCAGCCCGCAGATGATCACCGCCAGCAGGATGCCCGCAAGCCCGCCCAGCAACGCCAGCAGGATCCCCTCGCTCAGGAATATCCGCTGGATCCTCCCATTACTGGCGCCAAGCGCCTTCAGCACATGAATATCTTTCTGCTTTTCCCAGACCAGCATCGTCAGCGCGCCCACCATATTAAAGGCTGCAACGATAAGGATCAGGGTCAGCAGGATATAGATCACCCATTTCTCATTGCCCATAACGGAATAAAGGCTCCGGTTCTGTTCATAGCGCGTCTGCACGAGATAGTCCTTTCCCAGCAATTTCTGCAGGGCTGGTTTGAGTCTGTCCGCCTGTAACGGATCGGCAAGGGCCAGCTCGAGACCGCCGTATTCATCGGGTTTCAGCCCCAGCATGCGTTTGACAAAAGCCAGATTGGTAAGCACGTAGCGGTCGTCGAATTCCTGCTGGATGGCGAAACTGCCCGCGGTGGCCATCGATTCATTGCTGAGGGATGCCAGCGGATCCGACGTGTACATCGGACCTCCCTTTTTAAAAAGATAGACGGACAGGGGTTGTATGCTGCGGTCGCTCTGCACATCCAGGGCGTTCTCGACACCGGAGCCCAGCACGGCCAGCGGATGATCTTCCGTCCCCAGCTCGAACTTCCCTTTCTTGATCCTGGAGGCCATACCCGTCGTTCCGGCGTAATGGTCGTCTACCCCTTTCAGATAAACGATGGTCTGCAGATCTCCGTTCGCAACCAGCGCCTTATCCTCGACGACGAGGGAGGTAGACCGGACCCCGGCTACACCGGACAGTTGTCTCAATTGTTCCGGGGTGAGTATAAGCGTTTTACCATTGGCGGGAGAGATCTTCAGATCGGGGTAGAAGCTGGAATAAAGCGATTTCACAAGGTCTTCGAAGCCGTTGAACACGCTGAGCACGAGGATCAGCGAAGCCGCGCCTACGACGATGGCGGCCATGCTCACCCAGGCGATCACATTGATGACGTTGGTGGATTTTTTTGCTTTAAAATAGCGCCAGGCAAAAAGGAAATTCAAATTTGATCGATTGAAGGTGAGTAAGGGCGCCATCCATTCAATGCCGCGCCAGATGATTTAATCCGCAGATGGATCTGTCTTCTGGCCCGGCGCATCGTTCTCATGCAGCTTACGGAAGATCTCTTCCATTTTGGACGCATGCTCGAGCGTGTCGTCGGAGAAAAATTGCAGGAGGGGTATGCGGCGCAACTGGTGTTTCACCCGCGAGGCCAGCTCCCGCTTGATCTCCCAACTCCTTTCCTCTATTTTTTTCATCGCGGGTGAAGGATCCTTTGCCTGGAAAAAGCTCAGGTAGATCCTGGCTTCGAGAAGGTCGGGCGTCAGCTTCACTCCCGTGAGGGAGACCAGCCCTCCGTCGATCATGCCCAGGGCCAGACGCTGGAAAATATCGCTCAGCTCCTGCTGCACCAATGCCCCTACTTGCTTCTGCCGTTTGCTTTCCTGCATAATTTTAACTATTTCGATCAACCCCGGCAAAGCTGGGGTTTAAACACGATCAGGCGACAAACACCCGGATCAAAAGGCCATTCCCCTATTTTTTCCCTATGGAATAACCCCACAACCGCTAAATTTGCCCCTTAATTGATGGTGCAAATTTATGAAGAAATTCTCCCGGATTATCCAATATATCTCGAAATACAGAGGCAAATTACTGGCATATCTCCTCTTTACCCTGCTGGCCACGTTGTTCGGCCTGATCTCGCTGGGCATGCTGAGCCCATTCATGGAGATCATTTTTTCGAAGGGCGGCGCTGCCGGAGACAAATCGGGCGCCATCCACACCAACGCGGTCGGGTCGCTGAAGACCATCATCGAGACCGTTATTTACCGCTATGGCCCCGTTGCCGCGCTGATCGCCGTGGCCCTGCTGATCATCCTGAGCACGATCCTGAAGAACCTCTTCCTGTACTGGTCCTATTATATCTCCTCCCCCATCCGGAGCGCCACCATCACTTTTCTGCGCAACGACGTGTATGAAAAAATACTGTCGCTGCCGATCGGCTATTTCACGGAGCGGCGCAAGGGCGACCTCATCAGCCGCATGACCAACGATATCTATGAGATCGAGTCCTCCGTGGTGGCCACGCTCGAAGGGCTGATCAAAGACCCGCTGACCATCCTCGGCTATCTTGCCTATATGGTCTATCTCAGCCCCCGGCTGTCGCTGTTCCTGCTGATCCTGCTGCCCGTTACCGGTTTTCTGATCGGCCGCATCAGCCGGAGCCTGAAGAAACAATCCAAATCCGCATCGGTGAAGCTGGGCGAGAGCCTCTCGGTGCTGGATGAAACGCTGGGGGGTATCCGCATTATCAAGGGGTTCGGGGCCGAGTCGCTGCTGAAGAAAAAGTTCGTCCAGATCAACGACGACCTGTATCATATCCGCAATAAGATGAACTTCCGCCGCGACCTGGCCTCGCCGGTGACGGAGGTGCTGGGCATCATGATCCTCTGCATCATCCTTTATTTCGGAGGAAGGCTCGTGCTGGGCGCCAAAGCCGGAGAAGGATTGCAGGGCGGCGACCTGATCACCTATATCGCCCTGTTTGGCATCCTGATCAATCCCGCCAAGAACCTCTCCACTTCCTTTTTCAATATCCAGCGCGGGGCCGCAGCGATGGACCGGGTGGAGGAGTTGTTAAAGGCGCCCGTTACGATCCTCGACGATCCGAACGCGAAAAAGCTGGACTCGTTCCGCAACAGGATCGAATTCAGACAGGTGGGGTTCTCCTACGACGATGCTACCATTCTGGAGGATATCAACCTGGTCATCGAAAAAGGCAAGACGGTGGCCCTCGTTGGATCTTCCGGCGCCGGCAAGTCCACCCTGGCCGACCTCGTGCCCAGGTTCCATGATGTCAGCAGGGGCGAGCTGCTGATCGACGGGATGAACATAAAAGATTATTCGCTGGCCTCGGTGCGCGAGCAGATGAGCATCGTCACGCAGGAGCCGATCCTGTTCAACGATACCATCGCCGCCAATATCTCGCTGGGCAAGCCGGACGCTACGCTGGAAGAGATCATGGAGGCTGCAAGGATCGCCAACGCCCATTCCTTTATCATGCAGAAAGAAGACGGTTATCAGACCAATATCGGTGACCGTGGCAGCAAGCTCAGCGGAGGCGAAAGACAGCGGCTCACCATCGCGAGGGCGCTGCTGAAGAATCCCCCCATCCTGATCCTCGATGAAGCCACCTCCTCCCTCGATACCGAAAGCGAACGCCTCGTACAGGACGCCATCAATAAAATGATGCAGCACCGCACCAGCATCGTCATCGCCCACCGGCTCAGCACCATCCGGCACGCGGATGAGATCATCGTACTGCAGCATGGCCGCATAGTAGAAAGAGGCACGCATGACGAGCTGATCGGGCAGCAGGGGTTCTACCGGCGACTGGTGGAATTGCAGGAGGTGAAATAAAAGAATTTTTATTAACTTGTAGCTTCTGAAAAAATGGATTGCCATATTACTGCTCAGCATGCTGCTGTTCAACTGGTTTGGATACCGGCTGCTGACTTATTATATGGAGGATAAAGCTAATATCCAGCTGGAGGCCCAGCTGGACGACAACAGCTATGAAGAAGCTCAGCTGATCTCCATCAAAGCCCCCATTACGCATCTGTCCTACTATAACAATTCGAGGGAATTCGAACGGGTCGACGGCCAGATCTCCATCGGGGGCGTCGAGTATAAATATGTCAAGCGCAGGATCTACAACGACTCCCTTGAAGTGCTGTGCATACCCGACCAGGTAGCCATGAAATTCAAGGCCGTAAAAAACGATCTTTTCAAATACGTAAACGACCTGCATCACCCCGGACAGGGAAAAAAGGCCGGCGCCAATTCCGAAAATTCAAAGAGCTTTTCCACGGATTATTATCCCACACAGGATGTATTGCTGTCCGCCGATCTGCATTTTAAAGTATCCGCAAGATATTCTTCCGATTTCTTCTTTACTCCCTCCATTTATACGCTCGTTCAGGAGCAACCGCCTGAAAATGCCTGAGCGCCAGGTCCACACCATACAGCCCATCGCGAACTCCATGCCGCGACCTGACAGACCATTTCCGAGAAAATAAATTTACGCTTACCGGGTAGCGCGATACTGCCCGGTCAAGCATCCAGTAAGGCCATGCACGTCTGGATTCACCGTTCTATATCATGCGATCATGAAAGCAAATATCCGGATACTGATCGTGGCCAGCTCGGCCATATTATTGATCACCACTGTATCCTACACCTATATAAAAAAACATAACCTCCTCAGGGAGGAAACCCGTCTTTATGAAGCAGGGCTGAGGCCGGTCAGGGACAAAGACAATCCCTTTTATCCCGAAGCAGCGCTCGTCCACTACGATTCCGCTGAGCTGATGACCACCAACACCATGCGGCAAGCAATGGTCATTCAATTCCTGAAAGCATTTACCCTTGTAAAGCTGGGACAGGAGAAGAAGGCGGTCGAAATATTCAGGGTGCTCGTGGAAAAAACAAAGGACAACCGGTATGACCGCTTGTACTATGATGCGCAAAGGGAGCTCGCGCTGGCTTATCTGAGAATGGGGGAAAGGAACAATTGTATTTCCAATCATTCTTCCGGGTCCTGTATCTTTCCGATCAAAGGGTCGGGTGTATATACGGACCCATATGCCTCGCAGAAAAGCATAGAAGTTTTTCAGGATATCCTGACCCAGTCCCCGGCTGACCTCGAATCGAGGTGGCTGCTCAACATTGCGTACATGACCATCGGGGCATACCCCGGGAAAGTGCCTGCCGCCTGGCTTATTCCCGGGCTGGACACGGACGACTCCGCCTTCAGGTTGAAAGCCTTTCAGGACGTGTCGGGTGATCTGAAATTGAATCAGGTCAGGGGCGAGGCCGGCGGCAGCATTGCCGACGATTTTAATAATGATGGATACATTGACCTCATAACATCCTCGTGGGACCTGGAAGAAAGCATGCATTATTATAGAAACAATGCGGATGGAACATTTACCGATGTTTCTAACGAATCCGGGCTCAGCAAGATCAAAGGTGGGCTGAATCTCATCCAGGCCGATTATAACAATGATGGCTTTACGGATATCCTCGTATTGCGCGGCGCCTGGCTGGGAGAATTCGGCAAACAGCCCAATACGTTGTTGAGGAATAACGGTGACGGTACATTTACCGATGTTACGGTGGAGAGCGGCATCCTCTCCTTCCATCCCACGCAGACCGCCACCTGGGCAGATTTTAATAATGACGGATGGGTGGACCTGTTCATCGGGAACGAAACCTTGACTACCGATCATCCTCATCCTTCCGAGCTCTACATGAACAACAAGGATGGCACGTTCACCAATGTTTCTGCCGAGGCCGGATGTCAGGAAATTGGCTTTATGAAAGGCGTCACGTCTTCGGATTATAATAAGGACGGATGGCCCGACATCTTCATCTCCTGCCGCGATGGCAAAAAGATCTTGTTGAAGAACAAGGGGGTCATCGGGCCAATCCCGCAATTCGAGGATGCGACACATGCCGCAGGACTGGATAAGGAAATGACCTTTACCTTTCCCACCTGGTTCTTCGACTATGACAACGATGGCTGGCCCGATATCTTTGTGTGCGGCTACAAATTCCCTGGTTCCCTGGCCTTGACCGCGGCAGCCGAAGGACTGAACCTGCCTGTGCCGGAAGGGACCAGTTCCATGTACCTGTATCACAATAATCATGACGGCACATTTACCGATGTGGCTAAGGGGATGGGGCTGGACCATGCGGTGTTTGCTATGGGCGCCAATTTCGGCGACCTCGATAACGATGGCTGGCCGGACATGTACCTCGGCACCGGCAACCCGGATTTCACTTCCCTCGTTCCCAATAAACTATACAGGAACATTGGCGGTCAAAAATTCGCCGATGTCACCTCCTCTGCAAGAGTGGGCAATTTACAAAAAGGGCATGGCGTCGCATTTGCCGATATCGATAATGACGGTGACCAGGATATTTTTGTCCGGATAGGCGGGGCCTATAAGGGCGATGGGTATTTCAATTCGCTGTACATGAACCCCGGGCAGAGCAGCAATAACTGGATCAGTGTCCAACTGGAAGGTACGAAGTCCAATCGTTCGGCCATAGGAGCGCATATCTCGGTAAGCTTCCGGGAGGACAGCGTGAAAAGGACAGTATACATGGACGTTAATTCCGGAGGCAGCTTTGGCGGCAACCCGTTCCGGAAAGAGATCGGCATCGGACAGGCGAAGATCATCGATGAGCTGACGATAAAATGGCCCACCACGGGAATAGTGCAGGTGTTTAAGAATATTACGCCCGGGCAGTTCCTGAAAATAAAAGAAGGGAACGATCAGCCGGAGAAAATGAAGCTGAGTCATCTGGAATTCAGGCATCCGCATGAGATGAACATGAAAATGATCAGCTGTGTGCCGGTCAGATAAATGCGGACCGCCGCGCCAGCAGCCTACTTCAACAACCCCTTAAAAAAGGGGGTAAGCTGTTCCGCAAGGATGGCATGGTCTTCCACGTTCGGGTGGCCCGAGCATCCCCTGGCCTTCATAGGCGAGAAGAAATATAGCGCGACGCGGCGCCCGGAAGGATGGAGGGCGTCGATCTTTTCTTTTATCGCCGTCAGACAATTCTGGAGCAGGATCCGCCGGTCGCCGCTGATCATCGGACTGCTCAGCAGGGCGATCTGTGCGGAAGGGTATTTCGATTTCACCAGCTGTACGAATTTTATATAGCTGTCAACAAAGACGGTGCTGTCGAAGGGCTGCCGCGCGTGTTTACCGTCCCCGTTGCTGAGGTCGTTTGTGCCTAGCGCGATGCTGACGATGCTGGGGCTGTATTTTGTAAAATCCCATAACCGCTGGTCATCCGGCTGCAGGCCCGCCTTTTCATAGACCTGTGGCATCGAGGGGCTATCCATATTCCAGGTGCGGTAGATGCCGATGCCGCTGACGCTGCTCATCAGGAAATTTGCGCCGAGGGCCCTTGCCAGGCGGGGGCCATACGCATAGTAGGCATTGTGGTGGTCGTGATACAAGCCCGTGCCGCAGGGCGTCTCCGATGGATCTGCCGCGGCCCCGCAGGTGATGCTGTTGCCGATGAATTCGATCAGCGGTGCATGGGGTCGTTTCAGCGCAACCAGGGCTTTCCCGGCGATCTTGTCGATAAAGATCGGGCCGGTGGTCGCCTCGGTAGTCTTGTAGATCCACACCGTATGCGTGCCATCTCCGGACGCGCTGATGATAGCCGGCTGCCGGTCATTGCCCATTATTTTTATTTTTTTCTGGTACACGCCGTCCAGCTCGTATTGCAGGTAGTTATGCCCGCCGGCATCATCGATATGCGCAAAGACCAGCACTTCTTTTCCTTTGAAGCTGAACCCGAAGTGAACGGCGGAGCCGATGAGCTCTATGGACTGGACTCCGGCCGCGGGGGAGCCACCTGTCGACCCGCCGCCCGCGCGCGCTCCGACCCCACCTGCCGCTCCGCCCACTCCATCTCCCAGCAGGAATCTCCCGAAAGGATGCAGGGCCGCGGCCCTTAGGGTATCGTCCGTTGCTACGGCACCTGTGACCGCGCCAACATTGTTTGCGGCATGTGGGTTTGCGACGTGTACCCCTCCGGCAATCGCCGCAGCGCAGTAATTCAGGGAACAAATCAGACAGGCCGCGATCGCGAGGGAATTCATTTTGAGGCGCATGCTTTCGTATTGTTTGATACAATATATTATTATTTGCCCTCCGCGATCGCAGGAATGGCAGCAAAAAGGGATCATTTTTATAATTATGGATAAATTATCATCAGAGGCTGCGTCGCGCTGATCAAAAAGGCGCTTGCCTTCCTGGATAAATAGTCTTATTTTATGGCATGAAGCGAGCTGGGATCATATTGCTGGACACCGTGTTTATTTTCATCGTCGCCCTGTTGCTGGTCACTTCGTTCTTATCCTACCAGCGGATCACCCGCTTCGACACCGCACACGCTTGGGTAAATCACAGCAACCTTGTCAAGCTGAGGCTGGAGCAGGCCTTTTCCATATTGAAAGACGCCGAGACCGGTCAGCGTGGATTTCTGCTGACGAAAGATTCCACCTTCCTCTTACCGTTCATGGGTTCGACCGGAAAGATCACGCAGATCCTTTCCGTGCTGGACTCCCTGACGTCCGACAGCAAGGAGCAACAGGCGAGAATGGCCACCCTGAAAAAGCTGATAGCCCTCCGGTACCAGAGTCTTGTGAAGAACCTCACTATGTCCGGCCAACCACTGGCTAACCTCTACCCCTATCTCGCCAACGGGAGGCAGACTATGGACCATATCCGCAACGTCATCGGTGAAATGATCGACTTTGAGGACCAGCTCCTGCTGAAAAGGATCCGGGATAAGGACCAGTACGCCACGATCACCCCGCTGTATTCCCTTATCTTTTCCATTTTCGCGATCCTTATCGTCTCAGCCGCCTATTTCGGGCTGAGGAGCGAGACGAGGCTACGCTTCAAGGCCCAGGACAGCCAGGCGACCATTCAGAATTTCTTCACGCAGGTGCCCGCCATGCTGGCCATCCTGAAAGGGCCCGAGCATATATTCGAATTTGCCAATCCGCTGTATCTCGATTTTATCGGCAACAGGAACATCGTCGGTAAAAAAGTAAAAGAAGCGCTTCCGGAATTGGAGGCGCAGGGGTATACGCAACTGCTGGACAAGGTATACCGGACGGGAGAACCCTTCACCGGAAAAGAAATGCCGCTGGCCCTCATCCGGGCCGACGGGAAGACCGGACAAGTGTATATCAATTTCATCTACCAGGCCTTTGTCGATCTGGCAGGCAAGACCACGGGCATCCTTGTGTATTGCTATGATGTCTCCGAAATGGTGCTCACCCGTATGAAGATCGAAGAGACCGAACTCCGTTCCCGGCTGGCCATCGAGGCGGCGGAAATGGGCGCCTTCGACTGGGATTTCGCCAACCAGACATTCCTGAGCTCCCCGCGTCTGAATGAAATATTTGGTTTTGGCAGCAGGCCCAACGTTCCGCATGAGGATCTTCTGGAGACTTTTTATCCCGAGGACAAAGAGGTCCGCGACCGGGCAGTACAGGAGTCTTATACAAAAGGATCGCTCGTGTACGAGGCCCGCATCAACTGGCCGGACAAGACCACCCACTGGATCAATGTATATGGAAAAGCGATCTTTAACGAACAGCGCGAAGCGATAAGGATGTATGGCACCGTAATGGATATCACCCGCCAGAAAAGGATCCTGGACGACCTGCGCGAGAGCGAAAGCAAGTTCCGTCTGCTGGCGAACTCCATGCCGCAACTGATCTGGACCGGGGATGAAAAGGGCAACCTGAATTATTTCAACGAGGCCGTCTATAATTATTCCGGCTTGAATGATGAAGAGCTTCAGCAGGGGAAATGGATCAATATCGTTCATCCCGATGACCGGGACGAGAATATCAGGAAATGGCTGTATGCGATCGCCAACGGCGAGGAATTCTTTTTCGAGCACCGGTTCCGGAATTATAATGGAGAATACAGATGGCAGCTCAGCCGCGCGCGTTCGCAGAAAGACGGGAATGGCAAGATCCAGCGATGGGTGGGGACCAGCACCGATATCCACGATCAGCGGAATTTTATGCAGGACCTCGAAAAAAAGGTAATGGAAAGGACGCAATCCCTTCTGCAGGCCAATGCCGAACTGGAACGTATCATCCGTGAGCTGGAACGCAGCAACTCGGAGCTGGAGTCATTTAATTATGTCGCCAGCCACGATCTGCAGGAACCCCTGAGAAAAATAATCGCCTTCTGTCAGCGGATCACCGAAAAGGAGAAAGACAACCTCTCCGATCTTTCCAAAGATTATTTTGGGCGGATCACGGGTGCGGCGTCGCGTATGCAGAACCTTATAGACGCATTCCTATCCTATTCGCAATCCAGCAATTCCAGCCTGGACTTTGAACCAACCGATCTGAACCAGTTGCTGGAGGAAGTAAAGAACGATCTGCATGAGTCCATCGAAGAAAAAAAAGTTACCATAGTATCCGGGCCTCTTCCATCCCTTAAGCTGATCCCTCTTCAGTTCCACCAGCTGCTGATCAACCTGATCGGCAACTCCATCAAATACAGTAAAGAGGGTGTCGGTATGCTGATAAAGATCTCGGCGGAACGGGTAGCGGGTAAAGCGTTCGGGAAGGAAGGCGGCGATCCCGGCAAAGACTACTGGAAGATCAGCGTCGAAGATAACGGCATCGGCTTCGGTCAGCAATATGCGCATAAGATCTTTGAACTATTCCAGCGCCTGCACGGAAAATCCGTCTACAGCGGGACGGGTATCGGACTTGCCATCTGCAAAAAGATCATGCGGAACCATAACGGGTTTATAACGGCTGCGGGCGAAGAAGGGGTAGGGGCTACGTTTGATATATTCATCCCTCTAGCTGTGATTTAGCTCTTTTCGATATTTATCCCCGTAATTGCATATTGAAGTTTTTTATACTATCTTGTCGGTCTGATCGTAACAACCAAAAATGCCGCGAAATGGACCCTGTTAAGAAAATATTATTGGTAGACGACGACGCGGATGATCAGCTTTATTTTCGCGATGCGTTGAATGAGATCTCGCCCGATTCACACTGTGAAATAGCCAGTAATGGCAAGGAGGCGCTCGAACAGATAGGGATACCCCCACCCCCCGACCTCATTTTTCTGGACCTCAACATGCCGGTCATGAACGGATATGAATGTCTCGTCGCCTTGAAACAACAGCAGCGGTATAAAGACATTCCGGTGGTGATCTTCACGACCTCCAAAAACGCGCTGGATGTACAGCGTTCGAAGGAATTGGGCGCCGACCTGTTCCTCACCAAACCCGCCGATTTCGGGATCCTCTGCGACAAACTGCTGAAGATCCTTGACCTGGATTTTTCCAATCTGCCTTTTTACCGGTTCAATTAAGCGGCAATCATCGCTCCCCACAATCAACGCCCACCAACATGGGTCCCTGATCGCATCAGCGGCTCCGTCAGTCTTCCTGAGAAGTGGGATCGGGGAATTCTTCGTACCGGGGTATTTGCCCTGCGTGCTGTAATACGGCCGCCTTCATGACAATTATTTTTACAAATATGATTATGTTTGGTCAGCCAATCAAATTCATGAATACACAATCGCATACCCTACCAAGAATTGTCATCCGCAGCATCGCCGGAGGGCTTTTTCTGATGGCCTTTTTTACCATGATGTGGACGGGGATCGCCCAGGGCGGCCTGCTGGGACAGGATCATCGCATCGTGCTCATCGCCTTTGCCGCCATCTGTCTCGTCTTTATCATCGCCGGGATCAGGCTGTTCCTTATATCCGGCAAGTTCCCGAAGTTCACCACCGACGCCGACAAGGCCGAGGGCAAGAAAATGGGGAGAGCCTTCGGGATCATTTTTGGCATCGAGGGATTGGCCATCCCGGTGGCTTCGGTGATCCTCGTGCTGCTGGGGCACGACCGGTATATCTTACCCGCCATCGCGCTGATCGTCGGTCTCCATTTTTATCCCATGGCCCGCATCTTTCAGCGGCAGATCGATTATTATATAGCGACATGGACCTGTCTGATCTCTCTGATCAGCATGACCATGATCGCAGGCGACAGCCGGAGCGAACCCTTCATCCTCGCCTTTCTGGGTATCGGCGTCGCATTGGCCACCACCACATACGGGATCTATATGCTTGCCTCGGGCCGGCAGCTCCTGAAAAAATTCCGGCCAATCCTGTTGTTATTATTAATAATAACAACAGGATTGGCATCCTCCGCGCAGAAAAAAACCATCGCGCAAAGAGTGGATTCCGTGCTCCGGCTGATGACCCTCGGAGAAAAGATAGGGCAGATGAACCAATACTCGGGCAACTGGGCTCAGACGGGGCCCATTACCGGAGACGATAACAAGCTTCAGGAAATCAGAGAAGGTAAGCTGGGCTCCATGCTCAATATCAACGGTGTGGCGCACACGCGGGAGATCCAGGAGATAGCCATGCATTCGAGGTTGAAGATCCCTTTATTGTTCGGCCAGGACGTCATCCACGGATACCGGACGACATTTCCCGTTCCGCTCGCCGAGGCAGCTTCCTGGGACCTCGAAGCCATAGAGCGATCGGCCCGGATCGCTGCGACGGAAGCGGCAGCAGGCGGCATCCACTGGATCTTCGCACCGATGGTGGACATCGCCCGCGATCCACGCTGGGGAAGGATCATGGAGGGCGCCGGCGAAGACCCTTATCTGGGCTCGGCCATCGCGCGCGCAAGGGTAAAAGGATTTCAGGGAAAAGGACCGGGCAACACCGATGCCGTGCTGGCCTGTGTAAAACACTTCGCTGCTTATGGCGCGGCTATCGGGGGAAGGGATTATAATTCCGTCGACATCAGCGACCGGACCCTGTGGGAAGTTTATCTGCCGCCCTTCAAGGCCGCCGCAGAGGCAGGCGCCGCGACCTTTATGAACAGCTTCAATGACCTGAATGGCATTCCCGCATCGGCGAACGGTTATCTGCAAACCACGATCCTGAAAGGGAAATGGAAATTTTCGGGTTTTATCGTCAGCGACTGGGGCTCCATCGGGGAAATGATCAACCACGGCTTTGTAAAGGACAGCTATGAAGCCGCCCTCGCCGCGGTCACCGCTGGAAATGATATGGATATGGAAAGCCGCAGCTATATCGGCAGCCTGGCCCGGCTGGTAAAAGAGGGCAAGGTGTCCATGCAGCGGATCGATGGATCGGTGCGACGGATCCTGACCAAAAAATTCGAAATGGGATTGTTCGACGACCCTTTCCGGTATTGCAATGAGCAGCGGGAGCAGCAGGCGCTGAACGATCCGGAGCACCGGCGCATGGCCCGGAGCATGGCGGATAAGAGCATCGTGTTGCTGAAGAACGAGCATAATCTCCTGCCCCTGTCCAAGGAAATTAAGAAGATCGCCGTCATAGGGCCGCTCGCAAGATCAAAGATGCAGATGCTGGGTTTCTGGGCGACGGAGTGGCCGGACAGCAATTATATCGTCTCTCCGCTGGAAGGCATCACCGCCAGGCTGGGCGGATCTGCCGACATCGTATATGCGAAAGGCTGCGACATCGAAGACAGTTCCCGCAATGGATTTGCCGAAGCGATCTCCGCTGCCGGACAGTCGGATGTGGTCATTATGACGGTAGGAGAAAGAAGGGATATGACCGGCGAGGCAAAGAGCCGGGCGGACCTTCATCTGCCGGGAGTGCAGGAAGAGCTGATCCAGGCCATCTGCAAGACAGGTAAGCCCATCGTGGTCCTGATCAGTTCGGGTCGTCCACTGATCTTCAACTGGACGGCAGATCACGTCCCCGCGATCCTGTACACCTGGTGGCTGGGAGACGAGGCGGGCAATGCGATGGCAGACGTACTGAGCGGAGACTACAATCCCAGCGCAAAATTGCCGGTCAGCTTCCCCCGGGCGGAAGGCCAGATCCCCATCTATTATGCGCATATGAGTACGGGTAGGCCAGCCTTGAGCGACAGCGACCGCTTCTACCGGTCCTCCTACACCGATCTCAGTCTCTATCCCCGGTATGCTTTTGGATATGGGCTCAGCTATACGAGTTTCCGCTATTCCGATCTGAAGCTCAGCAGCCTCAGGATGAAGACAGATCAGACCATCACCGTGAGCCTGACCCTGACCAATACCGGTATATATGCCGGAGAAGAAGTCGTGCAATGCTATCTGAGGGATGAAGTGGCCTCGCTGGTAAGGCCCGTCAAAGAATTAAAGGATTTTGTCAAGATCGGACTTCAGCCCGGTGAAAGCCGCGTCGTCCGGTTTACGATCGGCAGGGAGAAGCTGTCCTTCTACAACCAGCAGTTGCAATGGGTGGCCGAGCCCGGGGTCTTCGACCTGATGATCGGAAGCGCCTCCGACGATATCAGATTGCAGAGCAAATTCGAGCTGGTGAAATAAACAATTGCGCGCACTCCCCGCTCCTCCCGCAAACCCAGCCGGTCCTTCTCCCGGCAGCACCACTCCTTCTTCGGGGAAAATAGTCTGAGGCTTTCTTTTTATTTTGGCGTATGGGAGTAATGAAATAGTTACTAACACCTATTGCATTTGCTGACCAGGAACATTAATTTACGGTAGACCTATTTTTTATGAAAGCAACCCGGACGCTTATCGGCACAGCCCTGTTTTTATTTTCCCTTTCGACCCTGAAGGCGCAGGAATTTCCGAAAGGATGGGTCATGTACCTCGAAGGCGCACAGGGTATGGTCACCAATTTCAAAGCATCCCCCGATGTCTATACGGGCAGCCTTATGCTCAGCCCCCAGGTAACGGTCGTCCCTTCGGTCCTGAGGGTGGGCGCCGCAGCCGGCCTCGCCTTTACCGGCAAAAAATTATTGGGTCTTGCCGGTCCCGAAGCAACGCTGAAGCTGGCCCAGTTCAATGCCGGTCCTCTTGGCTCTGTCGCCAACGTTCAGGCGCAGGTCCAGTATTTATGGGGCGGCACGAGCGAAAGGATGGTGGGAGGAGGATTAAGGGCAGAGCTGGGACAGTTGCTGGTGCTGGGTGTTACCGCCCACCGGGACTACAACCTGAATACCTGGTGGTTCCAGGGTGTCCTTGGGTTCAACCTGCTGCACAAGAAAAGAAGCCCCAACCCACCGGATCCATTTTCAAAACCATAAACGATCATTATGAGCAAAAGAGCCCTGGTCATCAGCGGCGGAGGCAGCAAGGGAGCGTTTGCCGTCGGCGTCATCAAACAACTGGCTACCCAATTCCCAGCCATCGGCTTCGATATATTCATCGGCACCAGCACCGGGTCACTGATCGCACCGCTGGCCGCCACGGGGGAGATCGATGTCCTCGAACAATTCTATACCGGCGTAAAGACCTCGGATATCATCATCAAAGGGAATGTCGTCACGCGCATCCTGTCGGACAATGCCCTCTTCGATGCGGGACCGCTGGCGAGTCTGATCAGCAGGACCTATGACGACAAGCGCAGCAATACCATCTTCGGGCTTCCAAAAGAGCTCTTTCTGGTGACGACCTGTCTGCAGACCGGTCAGCCCGTTTATTTCGCTACAAAGGACCATCCCATCGTATCCGATTTTGAAATTGAAAAGCTCAATACGCCCGACGAACTGCGCCGGGCGATCATGGCCTCTGCCTGCCAGCCCGTCTTCATGCCGCCTATCGAAGTGCATAAGGGAAAGTTGCCCATGCGTCAGTTTGTGGATGGAGGGGTGCGTGAATATGCGGGCGTACAGCTCGCTATCGATGCGGGAGCCGATGAGATCTATGCGATCCTGCTGACTCCCGGTGACGATCCTCCCGTCGAACAGACCTATAATGACGCCTTTACCATCCTGGAAAGAACGATCGATATTTTTACCACGGATGTAGCGGTCAACAATATCCGCATACCCCTGCAGTATAATCTCGCGTTGCGGTATATAGAGTCGGCGAAGGAAAAGATGCTGGCCGCGGGCATTACCCAGGCCGCCATCGACGGATTCTTCCAGGCGCCCTTCGACAACCCCTTTGCCGGCAAGAAGCCGCTGAAGATCTATGTCATCCGTCCCGACGCCCCGCTCGGTGGAGGGGAAGGCGGCCTTGACTTCGACCCCGTTGCCATGAAAGGCATGATCGCCAAAGGGGAAACAACCATTTCGGATTTTATGGCCAGCCTGCCGCCTGAGGGTAGCACTGCGGTGTAGGGACTCCGGGCACCGGCCGGCCGCCAGGACAACGAATTGACTCCTCCCTCTATTTCTTAAACGCATCCAGCCACGCGGGGTCGCTCAGTTGCTTCTGTATACGCGGAATATCACCAAAGGCCGTCACCAGCAGATCGCGGTTGTCGGTGGCAAGATCATTCTTAAACCCGTTGCCGCTGTCTACGATAAAAGCAGCCACCTGCCCGCCGATGATCTTCATCAGATCGAACTTTGTCACATCCGCCATATCGATATCCCCCAGGATCTCTTCGGTAAGGTCATGCAGCCATTTGGAATGATATTTATGTTCATCGAGGGTATCGGTATTGGGTATCCGCTGGATCGCTGCGGGATCGAGGGAGATCTGGAACCTGCGGAAATCGATGGCCTTCCGGATCATGGGCGAGCGCATCGTGTCTACCTGCATGGCGCTGGCATCCTGTCCCGTGGCCGTCATCAGCCAGTTCAGCCAGAAAGCGATATCCAGACCATGAGGGTTGAGCGTATCCGTTGGCTTGATGAACTGGCGTGCGATGCCCGTTCCGAAACTGAACAAGGTGATCCCATCTATTTTATAACAGGACAGGTCCTCGTTCTTATCTGGACGGCTATAGGAGACGGCCTCCATATAGGCCGCCAGCGCCGGGTTATTATAGGTCGTCGTGCCGCCGTCGACAAATCTTTCCAGCGCATAGAAATAGGTGGGGGCGCTCATGGTCGCTTCCATTGCCGCACGCAGCAGCACATCCTTATAGGTGCCGTAATAACTGCCTTCGCCTTGCTTGAAACAGGTAAAGAAGGTCTCTTCCGCAGCTGACATATCACGGGAGGTGATCATCAGGTCGATGTCCGTTGTCATACAGGCCTGTTGTATCGTGGCATCCTTGACGACCCCTTTCAGCAGGTCGCGGTATTTCTCTTTCGTAAAGGCAGGTGGGTTGATAAACCGGTTGCCCAGGGTGCGCTTGTCGAAGACCTGCGTGACCAGGTTCTCATACAGGGTCTCGATCTCGGTGGCATTATGACCTGTCGTGATCAATCCCGCTATGATCCCACCCGTGGAGGTCCCCGCCACCATATCGAACAGCTGATGACAAGGGATACCCGCTATTTCTTCCAGCTTTTTCAGCAGTTGTATGGTCAGGATGCCTCTCATCCCTCCTCCATCGAGACAGAGGATCGCCCTGCGCTGAGGATCTATGGCCAAATTCTTAAATGCCTGCAGTCTTGCGGCGTCCATCTGAGGTCCGTTGGGTTTTGCCATTTTTTTGTTTTATATGATAAGAATTTCCGGGCGGGGCATGGCCCATTTTGCCCGGGCCAAAGGTTCTTAAATAAAATGAAATGACAATACCATAAACTGGGGATTTTTGTCCTCTGTACCAGGAGAGCTGGTTGCCCACTGGCTGATCTTAGAAGCGCGAGCGGTGTGTCCGGCTTATTCCGCTTTTAAACTTTTCACCGGATTGGCGAGCGCGGCCCTCACCGCACGGGTGCTGATCGTCACCACCGTGATAAAGATCGCCACACCCGCCGCAAACACAAAGATCCATCCGCCGATAGGAACACGATAGGCAAAGTCCTGCAACCATTTATTCATTACCCACCAGGCAATGGGACCTGCGATCACAAAGGCGATCACGACCAGTTTTAAAAAATCCTTTGCCAGCAGGGACACGATCCCCGATACCGATGCTCCCAGCACTTTCCGGATACCAATCTCCTTGGTCCGCTGCTCCGCCGTGAACGTAGCCAACCCGAACAACCCCAGACAGGCGACGAAGATCGTGAGCCCGGCGAAGATGCCGAGGATCATCCCCGTCTTTTGGTCTGCCCGGTAGCTATCCTCGAACCGTTCGTCGAGGAACGAATAAGAAAAAGGCTCTTCGGCCTTGAGGTCATTCCATTTATTTTTGATCGTGGAGAGCAGTCCCGGGATATCTTTCGTCTTTGCTTTGACGATCAGGTTGCCGCCGCCGCCCAATACCATCACCAGTGGAGAGATCAGTTCGTGCAGGGACTTGAAATGAAAATCTTTCACCACCCCGATCACATGATAGTTGATGGCATGGCCGCTGTTGTCCGGATTGGTGATCGTTTGTCCCTGGGCGCCCTTCTTCCATCCAAGGGCAGCCGCTGCCGTTTCATTCAGGATGGCCGCCGAGGAGTCCGTTCCGAAATCGGTTGAAAAATTCCGGCCGGCGGCCATCTGCATTCCGAGGGTCGGTATATAACGGTCATCCACCTCGTAGCGCAGGCTTTTCACGATGAGCCCCGAATTACCACCCGGATAGACAAAGAAGTTATTGTTATCGCTGGACCCTGCCGGCAGATATTCGGAGCTGCTCACATTTGCCACCCGGGGATCCTGCAGGAGTTCCTGGCGGAAGGCCTCCGCATTATTATGGAGCCACCAGGTCTCCTGTACGATCAATACCTGCTCCTTATCGTATCCTAATTTTGCATGCTGGATATACGAGAGTTGCCGGTAGACCACCGCCGTGGCGATGATGAGGGTGATCGAAATAAAGAACTGAAAAACGACCAGCCCGCTTCTTAATCCGGCGCTTTTCCCGCTCCCCGTGACCTTCCCCTTCAGCACCAGGATGGGGTTAAAGGAAGAAAGAAAGAAAGCAGGATAGCTCCCCGCAAGCACGCCCGTTAACAGCCCGAACAGCAACAACCCTGGGATCAGCCATGGATTGGCCGTCAGGGAAAGTACCAGACTTTTACCGGAAAGCTCGTTGAATACCGGCAACGCCACCCTCGCTATAATAAGGCCCAGCAACATAGCGATCACCGTCAGCACGGTGGATTCCAGCAGGAACTGCCGCACCAGATCCGACTTCCCCGAACCCAATACTTTCCGGACCCCCACTTCCCTGGCCCGTTTGGAAGCGCTGGCCGTGGAGAGATTCATAAAATTGATACAGGCGATCAGCAACATGAATACCGCGATCGCCCCAAAAATATACAGATAACGGATATCCCCAGCCGGCGCCAGGTCAACGGCAAAATCCGAATGCAGATGGATATCCGTAAGCGGTTGCAGATAGAATCCGAGATCGTTGCCCTTCTGACGGAACTCGGTAAGACTCATGTGCATCGCTTCCAGTAACTGCGGACCCACATATTTTAGCATTACCTGGGGTAGCTTCGCCTCCAGTTTCCGGTAATCGTAACCGGCAGGCAACACCAGGTAAGTGTAATAACCGGAGGTCAGCCACGAAGGCTCGGAAGATACCGGCGCCGTAGCCATGGACACAAAAATGTCGAAATGAAAATGAGAATTATCGGGCACCTTGTCGAAAACGCCCGTTACCTTACAGGTAGCCTTCGCGTCCGCAAAGAATAACATCTTGCCAATGGGATTGTCCGTCCCGAAATACTTCTGGGCAACGGCCCGGGAAATAACGACGCTGTTTGGCTGTAAAAGGACGGTCCCGGCATCGCCTTTCAGCAAGGAAATGCTGAATACCTGAAAGAAATTGGAATCCACAAAGGCCTGCCTGTCATCCCGGAAGGTTTTATTCCCGTAACGCACCCGGGGAAATCCGAAATCACGCAGACGGGTGGCTTCCTGCACTTCCGGATAATCCGATTTCAGCGCCTGGGCGACGGGACGCATCACGTTCGCCTCGTTCAGCTTCTCCCCCTGGAACTTGCCCCGGAATACGACCCGCACTATCCGGCCGGCCTTTTTGTTATAACGGTCATAGCTCCATTCATGCTGAACGAACAACCAGATGACGAGGCAGGTGGCAATACCTATCGCGAGGCCCATTATATTCAGGATGGAGAAGACCTTGTTCCTGAGGAGATTGCGAAACGCCGTCTTAAAATAATTTTTTAACATAGTGTAAATTTTTGGATGCCCGGGCGGTAGAACAACGTACAGAACCATGCGGCAACGAATGGCTTATAACGCGCACACCGGCCTATCGCGGCTAAAAAAATGCCAATAAGATATCTTATTGGCATCCAACTGTTTAAAACCTGATATAGGGCAACGGAGTGTACGATTTTGGTATTCCCCTGTGCGGTTCCATCGCTCCGGCTGGGGCTCGATGGCGGGGCGCCGGAGACCCATCGTTCCAACCGGTCTCGCGCGCGTTCACAGGCATGTACTGTGCCCTCCGGCGCGCATGTGCGTGTTCGCGGGTCCTACTGCGGACGCAGGGTATGGTCGAATGCCCAGTCCCCGACCTTCTTCCCCATGGCCTCGCCGGTCATCACCGCATTCCGGAAATGATAGCCGGCATAGATACGCGACAGCGAATTATCCCTGGCAGCCTGGGAGAAGCTGTTGTAATTCCGGGTGACATTGGGCAGCGAACTGCTGGTGGCCGCAAAATGGATATTATCCTTCCCAAAGAAATCGGTCAGGATCTGCGCTGCAGCCCCGCCATTCACCGCATGATTGGATGGATAATCGGGTATCGGTGGCGTTGGCGGCGCCAGCACATCCCAGCCTGGATCTCCTGTCGTGGCGGCGTTCCCATCGCTGTTGCCAAGCCGGGCGGCGGTGATCGGCCTCCAGTAGTTGTAATAGAATTTCGCATCGAAAGAACTGATATTCGCATCGGCAAGGGCCATATGCAACAGCCCCAGCAGACGGGCGGCATCCCATGCATCCAGCTGCCTGCCGATGATCAGGTCCCTGGCGATCCTGTTCCAGCCCAGCGGCGAATTCTCCAGCCAGAAAAGCCCGATCTGCGTCTGGTCCGGCGTGCGGCCGCTGCCCACTGCCGCGCCAAGATTTTTAGACTCATTATAGTCGGCGGTGTATTCCTTACTGTTGACCGGATAGGGCGCGCCAGGCCTGAACTGAGCATCCTTCGCCAGCGCGAATGGCCTGATCTTTCCCCATGCCGGTACGGCAACAAAACCATTGAACGGCGGTCCGTCGAAAGGAGGCGTAGGGCGATATTGTCCGGGAAAAGTGCCGCTGACATATGGGATCTGGGCGACATCCGCACCGTCCAGTGCGCGTTTGGCCAGCATAGCGGCCGCGGCGGCTGCGCCTTTGCTGACCCCTTTTGTTTTGGCGGGTCCGTCGGGCACCATGGCGATCGTCACGGCATAAAGACTGTCGGCATACCCGCCCATTGGTGGCAACAAGGTTACCAGCACGTCATGCGCGGCTTTGGCGACCGCGGCATCAGGGCTTGCATTCTTATCCGTTGCACCGGACAGCGCATAGGTTCTGAACTGTGGTTTCACGCCGTTGAGCGCATCATGCATGGCCAGGTTCACCATCGCATAGATCCGCGATTCGGGCATCGGTGGCAAGGCACCGTCCGGACCTGTTCCCATGCGCGTTACCGCCTGCGTTGCCGCGTCATTCCACACCAGCAACATGGAAGGATCGCCGGAGGAACCTCCATGACCCCCGTGGCCTCCACCCTCCCACCAATTCGTTTTTTTCCCACATGAAAAATAGGTAATGGAAAGCAAGGCAAATAAACCGGCGATGACGAGGGGGGTCTTCCCGGTGTGCCGAACTCCGGAGAACAAATTCCTGAAGAGCAGATTCCCGATGTGCCGGGCAGCAATATTTTTTCTCATAAATAATAATTTTGATAAAAATAAGTTAGCTGCGCGCAGAAGGCTTATCTGGAAGGACGGCAATTCTATCTTTGCGGGCCGAAAAATCAGATCGGATGGAATTCAGCGATGGGCGGGGTTTTGCGGGCGGATGAAGACGACAACGTGGACAGCAATAGCTCGTTATGCCCTTTCTTCGCCTGGTCATCGGTGCGCGTCATGGCCGTGCGGATCGTGTGCGTGGCATCCGGCTCAGGCTTGCTGTACTTCCCCCTGTCTGCGGTATTGCAGCGGAGGCGTGCCGAATTTCTCCTTGAACACGCGGCTGAAATGGGTGGCGCTCTCAAATCCGCTCTCATACGAGATATCGCTGACGCTCTTCTGCGAAGTGATCAGTAAGAGCTGAGCATGTTCCAGTCTTTTATTCACCAGCCATTTCCCGGGCGTGGACTTGAACAGTTCCGTGAATTCTTTTTTAAAGACGGTGAGGCTGCGGTTGCTGATCTTCGCCAGTTCCTCCAGCGAAAGGTTGTAGGTATAGTTGGCCTCCATGACCTCCGTCAGGGATGGCTTCTGCTGGTCGCTGATGCTGTTAAGATAAGACAGCAGTCCGCCATTGGCGGTATTGACGAAGATATTGAGCATCAGCTCCCGGAACTTCAGTTCCAGCAGGTTCTCCGGCGGAGCGGGGTGTTGGGTGAAATAGGGCAGCAGGCTATAGAAATAGGCGTCGGTCGTATCGTTGGTGCTCAGCTCGATAAAGGCGTCATGCGAGGAAGAGGGGATCTTTTGAAGGGGTAACTGCGACCTGTATTCGCTAAACAGCTTTTGCAGATAATTATCGGGAGCGCAGAAGACGATCACCTTCCAGCTCTTTTCGTGAAATCTGCCCTGAGTGAACGCGCCTTTCCTCAGAAAGACCAGCGAACCTGCGGTCAATGTTTTTGAATTGCCGGGACGATTCACCAATTTTTCTCCTTCGAGCGTGTAGATGAAATGATTCATATTCGTCCACAGGTCCACCCATTTCTCCATCTGCGGACATTGATAATTGACCAGGAGCAGATCTTTTACCGTAAACTGCTTGAAATAATCGGGGTCGGCCTTCATGGCTTCGTACACGTTGGTCATGGGGGAAATGTTGGCGTTTTACAAAACTGGGTCTATGCCAAATTAAGAGATTTTCCCATATTATCCTATAGTCCGTCGTGAAAGCAGTCGCGGGACAGCGCGATAGGCGGACGGGGAGGGGGCGATAGGGCATGCCTGCGGGCGTAGTCTGGCGGGGCACAACAAAAAGGCCGGCGGTAACCGGCCTTTGAAAATTTATTCGGAGTCCTTGCGGTTTATTTATTCATCATCTGCTTGGCCTCGATGCTCAGGGTGGCATGGGGCACGGCTCTCAGCCTGGCTTTATCGATCAGCTTGCCGGTAACCCGGCAAATTCCGTAGGTCTTGTTCTCGATACGCATGATGGCTTTTTCCAGATGATCGATGAACGTGATCTGGCGGCTGGCCATCTGGCTCAGCTGCTCTCTCTCCATGCTCATGCTACCATCTTCCATGGTCATGTATCTGGCGTCATCATTATCGCCTCCCATCTCATCCTTACGTGTGATCAGTCCCTGCAGGTAAGCCAATTCTTTCTTAGCCGCATCCAATTTCCGGTTGATCAGTTCTCTGAATTCTCCAAGTTCTGCGTCGCTATATCTCATAGTGGGTCCTGTTTGTTCTTCGTGTACGGTATCTAATACAGATTTTGTGAATTCCGGTTCATATTTCCGGACCGTTTTCGTTTTTATTTCTGGGATGACTACTTTAGCTGGTTTGGCCGGAGCAAGTATTTTCCTGGGTTCAGGTTTTGCGGACGTTGATTCGGACCCCTTTCCTGCTGCTTTCTTTGGTTCCTCTTTAGCGGCGGCGGCAGCGGCGGCAGCCTTGGCGGCGGCGGCACCTGGCACCGGATGAGCGGATGGTTTAAATGGAGGTGTGGAAGGAGGTACGGGTGTTTTGATAATGGGTTTTGAAGGCACTGGTATGGATTTAGAGGGCAAAGGTACGGGTTTTGCCACTGGGACGGCCTGTTTGATATAGGAAGGCAAGGGTTTGGCGGCCACAGCTTTTTTAGCGGGGACAACAACCGGTTTTTTTGCAGGAGGTGGCGGGGCAACCTTTTTCGCTACCGGTTTGGCGCTGCCTTTGGCGTGCGGTGCAGCCGCCTTCTTCGCAGGTTTGGTACCTGACGAATGTGCTGGCTTTGCAGGCGTTTTCTTCGCCGGCGCCGCTTTTTTCACGGTAGTAGGTTTTTTAGCGGATTTTGCCGCTTTCTTCTTGGTTGCCATACTGTTAGGCTTTTTTAATAACAAACACCTTTAAATGAATATCATTCACTTCAATTTCAGTGCCATTCGCTATTTCCGGTACCAATTCTACAGAATCTGCCAAAATTTCGGCACAGATATAATCATGGAATTGGGTTAAGGAATCCGTAAGGGTAGGGCTTGATGCAATTTGTACCTTTATCCTGTCCGTCAGGTCATATCCGTTGTCTTTACGTATCTTCTGGATACGGTTGACCAGTTCACGGGCATTCCCTTCATTTGCCAGTTCCGGGGTGACCGTTACATCCAGGGCAACGGTAAGGGAGTCCTTATTTGCGACTACCCAACCCGGGATATCTTCACTGACAATCTCCACTTCATTAACCTGTAATATTAAGGGTTCGTTATCAATTAACAAAGTATAATTGCCCTCTTTTTCCAATTTTGAAATATCTTCCTGCGAAAAATTCGCCAGGGCGGCGCTGACGGACTTCATTTTGCCGCCCAGCTTTTTGCCAAGGGCTATGAAATTCGGTTTGATCCTTTTCTTTATAAACCCATCGGTGGCCGCCAGGTACTGCACCTCCTTTATATTCACCTCCGTCTTTAACAGGTCTTCCACTTTTTCCAGCTGTTGTTTCATCAGCGGGTTCAGCACGGGGATCAGGACCTTCTGCAATGGCTGACGGACCCGGATATTGACTTTTTTCCGTAACGATAAGATCAGGGATGAAGCATCCTGGGCAAGCTGCATCCTTTCTTCCAGCGAAAGGTCTATCCTGGCCTGGTCTGCCACTGGGAAATCGGCATGGTGGACCGAGCCCACTCCGATGCGGTCCGTGACCTCATTGAGGTTGCCGAAAAGCCAGTCCGCGAAGAAGGGCGATACCGGGGCCATCAGCCGGGCTACCGTTTCCAGACATTCGTACAGCGTCTGATAGGCGCAGATCTTATCATGCGCATACTCGCCTTTCCAGAACCTGCGGCGGCAGAGCCGGACATACCAGTTGCTGAGATGTTCGTCCACAAAATCCTCGATCAGGCGGCCCGCAAGGGTAGGTTCATACTCATCGAACCCGGCCTCCACCTTTGCTATCAGTGAATTAAGCGAAGAAAGGATCCAGCGGTCTATTTCCGGTCTTTTTTCCAGCGGAACAGGTGCTTCGGTAAAAGCAAAGCCATCCACATTGGCATAAAGGGCAAAGAACTGATACGTATTATACAGCGTCCCAAAGAATTTACGCTGGGCCTCGCGGATACCGTCGATGTCGAACTTCATGCTTTCCCAGGGGGAAGCATTGGTGATCAGGTACCAGCGGGTGGCGTCGGCGCCGAATTTTTCGATGGTTTCGAAAGGATTGATGGTGTTGCCCCGGCTCTTACTCATCTTATTGCCATTCTTATCCAGCACGAGCCCGTGGGAGACGCAGGCCTTGTAGGCTACGCTGTCGAACAGCATGACGGCAAGGGCATGCAGGGTATAGAACCATCCCCGGGTCTGGTCGACCCCTTCGGCGATAAAGTCGGCGGGGAAGTTCTTTTCGAACGTTTCTTTATTTTCAAAAGGGAAATGCCACTGGGCATAGGGCATCGCGCCCGAGTCAAACCATACGTCGACCAGATCGGATATGCGCCGCATCGGCTTGCCGCTGTCACTGACCAGAACGATCTCATCCACAAAGGGTTTGTGAAGGTCGGCCGTCAGCCGCTGTACGTCTTCTGCCTTCATGAATCCCGCTGCCACCGATCTTTTGATCTCCTCCTGCAACTGAGCGATGCTGGCGATACATTTCTCTTCTCTGGGCGCTGCGCCGCCCGCTTCCGCACTGTCTTCTTCCGTCCTCCATATAGGCAGGGGTGTGCCCCAGTAACGGCTCCTGCTCAGGTTCCAGTCCACCATATTTTCCAGCCAGTTGCCGAAGCGTCCTTCGCCTGTAGAACGGGGCTTCCAGTCGATCGTCTTGTTCAGTTCGACCATCCTGTCCTTTACGGCAGTGGTTCGGATAAACCAGGCATCGAGGGGATAGTACAAGATGGGCTTGTCGGTGCGCCAGCAATGCGGGTAATTGTGTTCGTATTTTTCGATCTTGAAGGCCAGGCCTTCCTTTTTTAATTTCACACAGATATCGACGTTGACATCCTGATAAGCGGGATCGTCCTTATAATTCTTGACATAGCGGTTGCTGAATTCTCCAAGACCGTCAACGAATTTTCCCTGCTTGTCCACCATGATCAGGATGCCGATATTATATTTCTTTCCAACCTTATAGTCATCCGCGCCAAAGGCGGGTGACGTATGTACGATGCCGGTACCATCCTCCGTAGTCACAAAATCTCCCGGGATCACCCGGAAAGGGTCCGCTCCGCTGCCGGCCTTATCGGGGCTGTTGGCCTCGAAGGGAAGGAGTTGCTCATAACGGCATTCTTCGATGCGGCTGCCCTGGAATTCCGCCAGGATCTTCCATGGCAGTTGGGCCGGGGAGTCGGTAAAGTATTTGCCCAGCAGAGCCCTGGCCAGGATGACGTTGGCAGGCGCCTGGGTGTAGGGGTTGAAGGTCTGGACCAACACATAATCGATACGGGGACCGACGGTCAGGCCGAGGTTGGATGGCAGGGTCCAGGGGGTAGTGGTCCAGGCCATGAAAAAGATGTCCGCGGGTGCGGCGGCTTCCGCGGCGGCCTCGAACAGAAATTCGCTGCGGGGGTCGCGGATGGCCCTGAACATGGCTACGACACTCGTATCCTTTACATCTTTATAGGTACCCGGCTGATTGAGCTCATGTGAGCTGAGGCCCGTACCCGCAGCGGGCGAATAGGGCTGGATGCTGACGCTCTCGTATAAGAACCCTTTATTATACAATTCGCCGAGTACCCACCACAGCGATTCGATATACTTGTTCTCAAAGGTGATATAGGGATGTTTCAGGTCTACCCAGTAGCCCATCCTGATGGTGAGATCATCCCATTTGTCCTTGTATTTCAATACTTCACGACGGCAGGTCTCATTGTATTCGCTGATGGAGATCTTACGCCCGATATCCTCCTTGGTGATGCCCAGCATTTTTTCGACCCCCAGCTCCACGGGCAGGCCGTGGGTGTCCCAGCCACCCTTGCGGTTGACCTGAAACCCCTTCATGGTCTTATAGCGGCATACCAGGTCCTTGAGCGTGCGGCTGATCACATGGTGGATGCCGGGCAAGCCGTTGGCACTGGGCGGACCTTCATAAAATACAAAGGGAGTGGCCCCTTCCCTCCTCTCCACGCTCTTTTCAAAAGCCCTGCCCGCCTCCCATTTCGCCAGTATTTCCTGGCTGATGGCCGGTAGGTTCAGTTGCTGATATTCTTTATACTTGCCTGCCATATATTATCCGTTATAAAGGGGTGCAAAGGTACGGAATTCCAGGTAAGAACAGCCAGCAGTATGGGCGGGAGCGCCAGGGAGCCAAAATGTTAAGGTTCTGCAAAAGCAGAATCCTGCAGGCGGAAAAATGCCCCGTAGTTATCCACATAACGGCGCTTTGGCATAATTTATGGATAACGTATCAAGAAGTTTGAAATACACGGGGATGACAACATCCTGAAGCTCATATAAATAAAGACATTTCGATTTCCAAGGACGGTATAGCTTGTAAATCAATAGTTTGCAAGCTTCTTCTCGGAAAAACTCTTTCTACGGTTTAGGGTTTAGGGGTTAAAAAGGGGGGTATTCCTACTCCCCTTCCTTTTCTCTCTCCGTCGTAAACCTACCTGATGATTTTACCCTATTTTTTTAGTTTTATCTTATCCATATGGGATCCGTCACCACCCGTTTTTAATCTCTGATTTACCTTTAGAAGAACCTGAAGCAAGCAAAGCACCACCAGACCAAATTTACTCCAATCCTTGGATGACCAAGTTTCCAATCCTGAATGACCATTTCGTTCCAATCCTGAATGACCAACTCATGTAAAATCGGTTTCCTGAAAGGCCACCTTTTTACCCCGGATAGAAAAAGAGCCCTCCCGGCACGTGCCGGGAGGGTTTGTGTTTTCAGCTCTTTTCAGCCGTTTTCATTCTTTTACCTTTTTGTCCCTTTTTGTCGGAGGAGCTTGTAGATCCGGATCGCGCTCATCAGCAGGATCACGAACAGGATCAGACCGGTCAGACCCCATGCCCAGCTCATCGCTGATTTCACCGTCGCCAGCATGACGATCGTCACCAGAAAGATGGTGGCCACTTCATTCCAGATCCGCAACTGCCGGGAAGACCAGCGGAAGATCCCTTTCATCTGCTGCCGGAAGATCATTTGCAAAGAAAAATGGTACAGGTACAACAGTACGACAAAGCCGATCTTGACCTCGAGCCAGACCGGCACGGAACCCATCAGGACCATCATCCAGGGGCCGAAGATCAGCGTGAGTATCGCCGAGGGCCAGGTGATCCCCAGCCAGAGCCGCCTGATCATAAGACGGAATTGCTGTTGGAGAAGGGTTTTTTCCGCCGTGTTCCGCTCCTCCGCCTCCGCATGGTAGACGAACAACCGGACGATATAGAACAGGCCACTGAACCAGGTGACGACAAAGATGATGTGCAGCGCCTTTATATAATTATACATTCGATGGATTTTCTGATGCCAATGCCACCGCACGCGCTCCCGTCACCCATCCCGCGATAGCCTCCACCCAGAGGGGATGTGTATTCAGACAGGGGATCATCGTATATTCCTCCCCGCCAGCCCCCATGAATGTTTCCTTTCCCCTGATGGCGATCTCTTCCAACGTTTCCAGACAGTCGCTGACGAAGGCAGGGCAGATGACCAATAATTTTTTGATCCCCTCGCCCGGCAGCTGTTCCAGCCGGATATCAGTAAAAGGTTCCAGCCAGCCTTTGCCCAGCCGGGATTGAAAGGAGATGCTGAATTTTTCGGGAGGAATACCCAGCAGACGGGTCATTTCCCGCGTAGTGGTAAAACACTGGTGCCGGTAACAATGGGCATGCGCGGGTGAAGCGACCTCGCAGCAATCCGGGGAGTTCAGACAATGCGAACCGGTAATATCGCTCTTCCGGATATGCCGGCCGGGGACGCCATGATAGCTGAAAAGGATATGGTCGTAGTCCTGGGCCAGATACGGGCGCATATTCCCGGTCATGGCCTGGATATAATGCGGCTCCTTATAAAAAGGAGGGATGAAGCTCAGGGAGAAATTGTATTTTTTCCTGCGGTACACCTCTTTTGCATTTTCCACGGCCGTCTCATAAGAAGACATGGCATAATGCGGATACAGCGGGACGGCAATCACTTCTTTCAGTTCCGGCGCCCTGCGCAATAAGGTTTCATAGGCGGACTCCATGGACGGATTGCCATACCGCATGGCTATTTCCACGGGATCCTGCACTTTCTGCTGCAGGGCCTGCTGGAGCTGCTTCGTCAGCACCACGAGAGGGGAACCTTCCTTTGTCCAGATCGTCTTGTAGGCTTCCGCCGACCTGGGAGCCCTGAAAGGCACGATAATGCCCCCCACCAGTATCTTCCGGAAAAGCCAGGGATAATCGATCACCCTTCCGTCCATCAGGAATTCCATCAGATACCGGTGTACGTCCGGGGTCGCGGTAGAATCCGGAGATCCCAGGTTCATCAATAAAATGCCTCTTGTAGCTGGTTGCGCCATAAAAAATGAATTTGCAAATTTAACAGGCGTAAGGCTGAAAACTTCATGGGATTTTGGCCCCGCGTCTATTAATGACATAACAATGACACAAAAATTCAAGTTTAAGCGTCCGTGGAGACTATTTTTGCGTTTAGTATCCATTACAGAGCAACCCCATGGTGAACAAGCATTCCGACATATCCCAATTTTTTATTGCCGGCATCAATTATAAGAAGACGAACGCCCCTGTCAGAGGTCAGTTCGCCATCGGCAATGAACAATACGGGAAGATCCTGGCGCTGGCGCCCGTATACGGGCTCAGGGAACTGTTCGTCCTGTCCACCTGTAACCGCACCGAAATATATGGTCTGGCCGAAGACGCCGGCAAGCTGATCGACCTGCTGTGTACCCAGACAACGGGCAGCCGGGAGACATTCGATGAACTGGTCTATTGCAAGAACGGGCTGGACGCCATGGAACATCTTTTCCATGTGGCGGCGGGGCTCGATTCGCAGATCCTCGGCGACTATGAGATCGTCGGCCAGCTGAAGCAGGCCGTAAAGTTTGCCAAAGAGCAGGACGACAAGAGCTATATCGGCGCCTTCCTCGAAAGATTGGTCAACTGCGTATTGCAGTCGTCCAAGTCGGTGAAGAACCAGACGGCCCTCAGCGGCGGTACGGTGTCCGTCTCCTTCACGGCCGTTCAATACATCAAAGAAAAAATAAAAGATATTTCAGGTAAGAAGATCCTGCTGGTCGGCACCGGCAAGATCGGCCGGAACACCTGCCGGAACCTGGTGGATTATCTGGGGACCAATAATATCACGCTGATCAACCGTACGGAAGAAAGGGCTTCGGAGCTGGCCGGAGAAGTGGGCGTTTATTCCGCCCCGATAGAAGAGCTGGCTTTTCACGCCGGGACTGCGGACATCATCCTGGTCGCTACCAATGCGGAGCAACCGACGCTCCTGCGTTCACATATCGCGAACAAGGGGGACAAACTCATCATCGACCTGTCGATCCCCTGCAATGTAGAGGCCGGAGCTGGGCTGCTGCCCAATATCACGCTGGTGAACGTGGATGAATTATCAAGGCTGAAAGACGAGACCCTGCAGAAAAGAGAGGCGGAAGTGCCGATGGCCCGGGCCATTATCGCGGGATATATCACGGAGTTCCTCGAATGGTATGAGATGCGCAGACATGTGTACGTGCTGAGGGCCGCAAAAACAAAATTGAAAGAATTACATACCTGTCCCGTATTTATGCGGGTTTCTGGGGAATCCTTCCCTTCAAGGGCCGATACAGATGCGCAGATCCAGCGCGTGATCAACGGAATGGCTACCAGAATGCGCCAGCATAACCAGGGCGGTTGCCATTATATCCAGGCGATCAACGAGTATATCGCTCCGGACAACAATTAATTTCCTTATGCAAAAACTGATCAGGATAGGCACAAGAGAAAGCCAACTGGCCGTCTGGCAGGCAACGCAGGTAAAAGACCTGCTGGGGCAGCGGGGCGTTACAGCCGAGCTGGTATATATCAAAAGTGAAGGTGACCTCGATCTGAAAACGCCCTTATACGAAATGGGAGTGCAGGGCATCTTCACCAAAAGCCTCGACATCGCCTTGCTGAATCATACCATCGATCTTGCCGTCCACTCGATGAAAGACGTTCCAACGCAGCTTCCGCAGGGGCTGATACAGGCCGCGGTCCTGAAAAGAGGTCCCGTACAGGACCTGCTTGTACTGAAAAAGGACAGGGATTTCCTCGGACAGAAAGATCATACCGCTCATATCGCGACCAGCAGTACACGCCGAAAGGCACAGTGGCTGCACAAATATCCACAGCATGCCATCCACAATCTCCGGGGGAATGTCAATACCCGGCTGAGGAAGCTTAGTGAAGAGAACTGGGATGCGGCGATCTTCGCGCTGGCTGGTCTGGAACGTATCGGTCTGCGTCCCGCAAACAGCATCGTGCTCGACTGGATGCTGCCGGCCCCGGCACAGGGCGCCATCATGATCATGTGCAGAGAAGAAGATGAAGAGGCCTGGACCGGATGCCAGCCGCTGAACGATGAGAACACCGCCCTCTGTACAAAGATCGAAAGAGAATTTTTGCGGGGCCTGCTGGGTGGTTGCTCCACCCCGATCAGCGCTCTGGCGGAAATAGAAGACGATGAAGTATATTTTTCCGGGAATATTTTATCACCCGATGGTAAAAAAAAGGTGGAGATCGAAAAGATCATTCCTGTCGATATGGCCGATCATATCGGCCGTGATGCCGCAGCCGGTTTGCTGGAGCGCGGAGGACAGGAAATACTCGACAGCCTGAGCGTCGTGGAGAAATGAACGGAACACTGCGCGGATCGCCCCGGGGCCTGGAAATGAAACCACACGGATCGGTAACGGAGATACATGAACGAAAATAAGACACGCATATTATGTACGAGGCCCGTGGACGCAGCCCTGGTGGAACGGGCAGCCAGTCTGGGGATCATCCTGGAATCCCTGTCCTTTATAGACACGCAGGCAATGGTGGATGAAGAGACGGGTGCGCGGATCATGGAGCTTTCCGGCAAGCCCATCGTGGCGGCATTCACCAGTATGAATGCCGTGGAGGCGGTGGCCGGCGCGCTGAAAGGAACGGGGCTTGAAGCCGCATCGAAAGATCCGGCAGCAGTTGCGCAGAAGGGTTATGCCGCGTCGGGCGACAAAGTTCAGGATGCGCGGAAAGTTGGGAACGGTCCGGAGGTCCGCTGGAAGATCTTCTGTATCGGATCGGCGACCCGGAGGCTGGCCGCTGAATATTTCGGGGGAGACCGCATCGCAGGCACAGCCGGCTCCGCGCGGGAACTGGCCGATACGATCCTTGGCGATCCAGCCGTCGGAGAGCTGTCCTTCTTCTGCGGGGATCAGCGCAGGGATGAATTGCCTGACCGGCTCAGACAAGCGGGTCTGCGCGTAGAGGAGATCGTGGTCTATCATACCACCCAGACCCCGCACAAGGTCGGCACGGACTATGGAGCCGTTATTTTTTTCAGCCCCAGCGCCGTACACAGCTTTTTTTCGGACAATACCCTTCCCGCCGGAACCCTGTCGTTTGCCATCGGCCAGACCACGGCGGAGGCCATCCGCCAGTATCCGGAGAATAACGTGATCGTCAGCGGATCACCCGATAAGGAAGCCCTCGTATTGCAGGCCATTGAATATTTTCAGCATAACCAGCCATCATCGGAGCAAAAAAATTTATGAGCATACTGAAGAACGATCTTTTATTGAGGACCTTAAGAGGAGAGCAGACCGAGAGACCGCCGGTCTGGATGATGCGGCAGGCGGGGCGTTACCTCCCCGACTATATGAAGCTGAAAGAAAAATATTCTTTCTTCGAACGTTGTCAGACCCCCGAACTGTCGGCCGAGATCACGATCCAGCCGGTGGAACAAGTAGGGGTAGACGCAGCGATCATCTTCTCTGATATCCTGGTAGTTCCCCAGGCCATGGGCATGGAAGTGCAGATGGTCGAGGGCAAAGGGCCTTTTCTGCCGGACCCCGTCAAACGCGCAGGCGATCTCGGCAAACTATGCATACCCGATGTGACCGAGAGACTGGGCTATGTCTTCGATGCGCTGAGTCTGACCAAAAAGAACCTCGGCGGACGGGTGCCGCTGATCGGCTTTGCCGGCGCGCCCTGGACCCTGCTCTGCTATATGGTGCAGGGCAAGGGCTCGAAGACATTCGATGAGGCCAAGGCATTCTGTTATACCCAGCCCGCGACCGCACATCGTCTGCTGCAGATGATCACCGACACGACCATCGCCTATCTGAAAGGACAGGCCAGGGCCGGGGCCGATGTGGTGCAGATCTTCGATTCCTGGGGCGGGCTGCTGGGGCCGGATGATTTCGAAACCCTGTCCCTGTATTATATCCGTCAGATCGTGGCCGCGCTGAAAGACGAAGTGCTGACGATCGTCTTTGCCAAAGGCGCCTGGCATTCGCTGAAAGAGATGGCCGCCACCGGTGCCCATGGTCTGGGTATCGACTGGTGTATCCGTCCTGAAATGGCAAGACAACTGGCTGGTCCTGCCGTCATTCTCCAGGGCAATTTCGATCCGGCTAAATTGTTGTCACCCGTCGATACGATAAAAAAAGAAGTACACAGCATGCTCGATGCCTTCGGTGGCCATCGTCATATCGCCAACCTCGGCCACGGCATCCTGCCGGATGTTCCGGTGGACCACGCCAGGGCATTTGTGGAGGCGGTGAAGAGCTATCAACCGACCAAGAATGCTTTATAAAAAAGATACACACGCGTTCAGGGATAAATGGATCGGTCATCTGTATGACCTGCAGGACCAGATCTGCCAGACGCTGGAGGAGCTGGACGGCAAGGCCCGTTTCGCGGATGATGAATGGGAGAGAGAGGGTGGTGGGGGCGGCCTGACCAAAGTGATCGCGGAAGGAAATGTATTTGAGAAAGGCGGCGTGAATACATCGGTAGTCTGGGGAAAGGTGACCGACCCCATGCGCGCGCAATTAAAGATCGAAGGCAGCAGCTGGTTTGCCTCCGGACTTTCGCTGGTGATCCATCCCCTGAACCCATACGTCCCCACTGTGCATGCAAACTGGCGTTATTTCGAACTGTATGACGGGCAGGGAAAGGTGACCGACCGCTGGTTCGGCGGAGGCTGCGACCTCACTCCCTATTATATCTTCGGAGAGGATGCCCGCCATTTTCACCGGACCTGGAAGGATGCCATGGACCCCTTTGGAAAAGAACGGTACCCGGCATACAAAAAAGGCTGCGATGAATATTTTGTCAACCGGCACCGGAACAATGAAATGCGTGGCATCGGCGGGGTTTTTTATGATTACCTGCGACCGGCCCGGCCCGCGGATGCCGATGAACTATTCGCCTTCCAGCAGGCAAACGGCAACGCATTTCTGCCGGCTTATATTCCCATCGCCACGAAAAGAAAGGACAGTCCCTGGGGCGAGCGGGAGAAGGAATGGCAGGAGATCCGCCGCGGACGGTATGTCGAGTTCAATCTGATCCACGACCGCGGCACGCTGTTCGGACTGAAGACAAAGGGCCGCACGGAGAGCATCCTGATGAGCCTTCCACCAAGGGCCCGCTGGGGTTATAATTATCAGCCCGCACCCGGGACGCCGGAGGCTGATCTGCTGGACGCCTGCCTTCACCCGAGAGAGTGGATCGTGGAATGATCATGCGCCCCGCCGCGCCCTTACCGTGGCGGCATTGACATAAATACATATATCTTTAACCATATGCACTTACAACGACGCAACCGCATCTTACGCCAGTCACCCTCCATCCGGTCGATGGTGGCGGAGACCGCACTGACCCCGAACGACTTTATCGTTCCGCTCTTTATAGACGAAGGGCGGCAGGTGGAGGTGGAGATCGCCTCCATGCCCGGCTATTTCCGCCGGAGCACGGACCTCACCGTGAAAGAGGTGAAAGAACTGTGGAGCCTCGGCATCAGGTGCGTCCTGCTCTTTATCAAATGCGCCGATGAGCTGAAAGACAATACGGGTAAAGAAGCCTGGAACCCCGACGGGCTGATGCAGAGAAGCGTCCGGGCCATCAAAGAGGCCGTTCCGGAAATGATCGTCATGACGGACGTGGCCCTCGACCCCTATTCCATCTATGGCCATGACGGGATCGTGGAAAATGGAGAGATCGTCAATGACCCCACCGTCGAAGCGCTGATCACGATGAGCCTGAGCCATGTTCGTGCCGGCGCGGACTTTGTAGCCCCCAGCGATATGATGGACGGACGTATCGGCGCGATCCGCAGCGCGCTGGAAGAAAATAATTTTACAAAGACCGGCATCATGGCCTACAGCGCCAAATATGCGTCCTGCTTCTACGGACCTTTCCGCGACGCGCTCGACTCGGCCCCGGGTTTCGGGGACAAGAAGACCTACCAGATGGACTATGCAAATCGTCTCGAAGCCGTGAAGGAAGCGCTGATGGACGTGGAGGAAGGAGCGGATATCGTTATGGTCAAGCCCGCGCTGCCCTATCTCGATATTATCCGCGAAGTAAAAAATGCAGTACGGGTACCCGTGAGCGCCTATAATATCAGCGGCGAGTATGCGATGATCAAAGCCGCCGCAAAAATGGGCTGGATCAACGAGGAAAAAGCCATCCTCGAGACCCTGACGTCCATCAAAAGAGCCGGCGCCGACCTTATCGCCACCTATTTCGCAAAAGACGCGGCGAAATTGTTGAACCATTATGGCCAGCCAGCCAGGACAGATCACCGCGCGACCGGCGAAGATCTTGCCGGGCGCCGCCAAAACCTACAACCGCCGCAGGGCTACCAAAAAATAACCAGCATGTACGAAAAAAGCCAGCAACTGTTCGAAAGAGCGCAGAGGAGCATCCCCGGAGGCGTGAACTCGCCCGTTCGCGCATTCAAAAGCGTGGGGGGTACCCCGTTATTCATAAAGAAGGCGCAGGGAGCATATCTCTACGATGCCGATGGCAACCGCTATATCGATTATATCGCCTCCTGGGGCCCGATGATCCTGGGCCATGCCTGGGGGCCCGTGGTAAAAGCCATCCAGGAATATGCGGCTTATTCCACTTCTTATGGCGCCCCGACGGAACTGGAAGTGGAAATGGCCGAGCTCATCGTCAGCATGGCGCCGAATGTAGAGCTGATCAGAATGGTCAGCAGCGGTACGGAAGCCTGTATGAGCGCCATCCGTCTGGCCAGAGGATATACCGGCCGTAACAAGATCATCAAATTCGAAGGCCATTATCATGGGCATGCCGACCCCTTCCTCGTAAAGGCGGGCAGCGGGGTGGCTACCTTCAATATCCAGACCGTACCGGGGGTGACGCCGGGCGTCGCACAGGATACGCTGACGGCTGCCTACAACGATCTCGAAGCGGTAAGGAAATTGACGGTTGCCCATAAGGGTGAGATCGCCGCCATCATCATAGAGCCTGTCGCGGGAAATATGGGATGCATCCTGCCGGCGGCTGGGTTCCTCGAAGGGTTGCGGTCGCTCTGCGACATCGAAGGCATCGTCTTTGTCCTGGATGAAGTGATGACGGGGTTCCGCCTGGCGCCCGGCGGCGCTCAGGAAAGATTGGGGATCCGGGCCGACCTGCTCACGTATGGAAAAGTGATCGGCGGGGGCATGCCCGTCGGCGCATTCGGTGGGAAAAAAGAGATCATGCAGCATATCGCCCCGCTGGGGAATGTATACCAGGCCGGCACCCTGAGCGGCAATCCCATTGCCATGATTGCGGGATATACCCTGCTGAAGGAGCTGAAGGACAATCCATCCATCTATAAAGACCTGGAAGAAAAGACGATCTATCTGAAGGATGGTCTGGAAAAAGTTTTACGGGCCTGGGGGCAGCCCTTCCAGGTCAACCAACTGGGTTCCATGATCAGCCTGCATTTCAGCGATCACCCCGTCACCGACTTTGACACGGCCGCGGCCGCCGATAATGCCCGCTTCCCGAAATTCTTCCACGCCATGCTGCGCCGGGGCGTCTACCTGCCGCCCTCGGCCTTTGAGAGCTGGTTCCTCAACAACGCGCTGACAAAGGAAGACCTCGACGCGACGATCCTCGCGGTGAAGGGGAGCCTGGAGGAAATGGGGTAATGGCCGAGCTGACGCCATGAGCCCGGACCCGGCGCCAGCGATGCAGGCGGTTCACTCCGATCTCAGGCTCTTCACGGGGTTGGCCAGCGCCGCCTTTACGGACTGGAAGCCGATCGTAAAGATCCCGATGAGCACCGCTATCAGCGCCGTATAAACGAAGATCATCCAGTCCAGCGGCTGACGGTACGCAAATCCCTGCAACCATTTATTCATGACCCACCACGCTATCGGCGAGGCGATCACCACGGACACCAGGATCAGCTTCAGAAAATCGACGGACAGCAGCGATACGATCGTGTTCACGCTGGCGCCCAGCACCTTGCGTACGCCGATCTCCTTGGTGCGTTGTTCCGCGCTGAAGGCGGCCAGACCGAACAGGCCGAGACAGGAGATCAGGATGGCGATCACGGTGAAATAACCCACGATACCCGCCAGCCGGTTATCCGCTTCGTAATTCTTCTGGAACTGATCGTCGAGGAAATTGTATTCGAAAGGCTCGTTCGGATCGAATTTTTTCCAGGCAGTCTGTGCCGCCTTGACCACCTGGCCGATATTACCCGCCCTCGCATGTACGATCAGATATTCGAATCCTTCCCGCTCCGTAACCCTTCCAAAGGCATAAGGCGTGACGGGTACATGCAGGTCCTCAAAATGAAAATCCTTCACGACCCCGATGACCTCTCCTGGATGAGCGACACCCTGCCATTCCGAAAAGATCTTTTTGCCGATGGCATCCTGCGCCGAGGCAAACCCCAGCGTTCTTACAGCCGTCTCATTCAGGATCATACGATTCACCGGCCCGGCGGTATCGGCCGGGAAATCGACGGAGAACAGGCGGCCTGCGACCGGCTCTATGCCAAGCGTCTTCATAAGGTCCTCGTCCACATAATTCTGTTTGGTCAGGCTGGCCTCCTTTATCGACTGCCCTTCGCGGTAATATTCATTATCGCTGGAGTTGTGGATGCCCGGATAATACATCGTGGCGCCAACAGACAACACCTGATTATTATTTTTCAATTCCGCCTTCAGGGAATGGTACAGTGACTTGGCATCGTGGCTGCGCAGCTTGACGACCAGCTGCTGGTCCTTTTCGAATCCCATGTCCGTGGTGCGCAGATAATGCATCTGCCGCGCAATGACCACGGTGGCGATGATGAGCACGACCGAGATCATGAACTGAAATACGACCAGTCCACGGCGGATGGATACTACCGCCAGCGAATTGCTCAGCTTGCCCTTCAGTACCTTTACCGGATTGAAGGAGGAAAGGTAAAAAGCCGGATAGCTGCCCGCGATCAGACCCGTTATCACAGCCATCACCAGAAAACCCGAAAATAATTTCCAGTCCCCGGACCAGGACAGGGTGATATCCTTGCCCGACAGCTGATCGAACAAGGGCAGGAGCAGCACCGTGATCCCGATGGCCAGCATAAAGGCCAGCATGGTCATGATCAGCGATTCACCAAGGAAATGCCGGACCAGCCCGTTCTTCTCGGCGCCCAGCACTTTCCGGATGCCTACTTCCGTAGATCGCTTTGACGAGCGGGCCGTGGAAAGGTTCATAAAATTTATACAGGCGATCAACAGCGTAAACACGGCGATAGAAGCCAGGATATATAAATAGGTGCGGCTGGCGGGAGGCGTCACATCATCGTCGACCAGCCTGGTCAGGTGGATGTCCTTCACGGGCACGAGGAATTGTCTTTTGTCAAAACCTCTCGCTTTCAGGTCCGCAGTCGCATATTTCTTCATGAATTCCGGCAGCTTGGCCTCGAGCTGTGCGGCGCTGGCGCCGGGCCTCAGTTTAAGATAGCTGTAGAACATATTGTTGATCGCGAAGTTCATCGGGTTCCGCTGGATATACTTATCGAGGTCGCCACCCTTGAAGGTCATGAAGAAACGGGTGTCAATATGCGAAGAAATCTTAAACGGTCTGAATACGCCGGTGACCGTATAATCGAATGACCCATTATTGGTGCTGACCACATGGATCACCTTGTTCAGGGCGGGCTGATCACCGAAGAATTTCTGCGCTATTTCGGTGGAGATCACAATGGAAAAGGGGTTCTCCAGAGAATGGGCGGGAGACCCTTCCGTAAAGTCATAGGTGAAGATCTTAAAAAAAGCGGGATCGGCCAGGGCCCCCTTATTTTCCAGAAAGGATTTCTTTCCGCTGCTGTCGGGGATATACTGCATCAGCGTTTTGTCTTCACCGATCAGCCCGAGCATTCTCGCCGACTCCTCCACTTCCGGGAATTCCTTTTTCAGGGTCTGGGCCATCGGAGCAGGCGTACGGCCCGTATGCTGGTCTTTCTCCCCGTTACGGATAAACGTAGTACCCACCTGGTACAGGTCATTTATATGCTTATGATAGCTGTCATAGCTGGTCTCATAATTAAGGTACAGACTAATGAGCATGCAGCAGGCCAGGCCGGCCGAGAGACCGAAAATATTGACAAAGGAGAAGAACTTGTTCTTCATCAGATTGCGCCAGGCGAGCCTGATATAATTTTTCAGCATGGTGGTGGGTTTATGGGGATGGGTGACCCAAAAAAATGCCAGAAAGGCAGATGATTATCAATCAATTACTTAAGTTCTCGCCTGAGGATCGAACTGTCCGGTTTTGATATGCAGGGTGTCCGGTTAATGCAACAGCAATTCGCAAGGCTTGAGGCCGGTGTGTTTCTTAAAGGCGGTGGAAAAATGAGAGATGGAGGAGTAGCCGAGCATGACCGAGACTTCCGTCACGCTCAATCCTTTTTCATAGAGCAGGTAACGGGCATGTTCCATGCGCTGGCCCTGGTAAAAATCGAAAATTGTGGCTCCGAACATTTCCTTGAAGCCCTTCTTCAGATAGCACTCATTGATGGCGACCTTGCGGCTGAGCTCTTTGATGGTCAGGGGTTCGCCGATGTGCTGCAGCAGCACTTCCCGGGCCCTGACGATCTTTTCGCGGTCGGCCTCGTTGGCCAGGAACTTGCACTGGAAGCCTTCTACCTCTTTCTCACCGAGCATGCATTCGAGGCTGTACAGGAGCAGCATCTGGCTCTGTGCATTGATAAAAATATTTTCGAGGCTATCGGTAAAACTATGGTTAAGAAGCGTCTCGAGAAGCATCCGCGTCCTTCCGCAAAGGCTGAGGATCTTTGAAAAAGAAGAAGGATGTCTGAAATCCAGGATGTCATCGGTGATCTTGCTGTCCAGCTTATTGGGCCTGGCGAACTGGGAAAGATGGACGGCGAGGAAGCGGAAGCTGAGGATGTCCACGGTATCGACCTTTTCCCGGCAAGTCGGGGAAGCATTCAGTTTGCAGGAATTGCATTCTACATCCTTCTGACGGCACCAGGTGTTCCCAGCCATGCAGAAACGCAGCTCCAGATAGTTCTGCCCCGGATCATCCCGTTTGTAATGATAGACCATCATCCCCGTATCCTCGATGCTCCAGCGGGGGTCCTTGTCATATCGCTTGATGTTGTACTGCACGGAACCCGGGATCTGGCGCTCCTTTTCCTGCAGGAGCACGAGCTGTTCCTGCATCATTGGCTGCTTGTACGCCATCATCAATATGTCCTGGGGTTGGTGCATGAGCGGCAAATTTACGGTTGAAATCCCAGATAATACCGCTTTCCCGGCCCTGGCCGCAAATGAGCCGGAATTTTGACAAAACAGTGACGGAACGGTCTGATGGAATCCGGGACGGAAACAACCCTTTCCGGCGATGGAAAACATCGCGTTTTTTACCCCCCGGAAAGAGCACAATTTGGGGATATTAAAGACGGTAGAACCCCTTATTCTTCGTACATTTGCAGACCTTATTAATTTATTGTTAACACCAAGATTCCCACCTAAAATATGAGTGATCAAACACAGGAAGTCCTGACCCCCGCGAGCAATGGATATGGAGCAGATAGTATTCAGGTTTTGGAGGGTCTGGAAGCTGTACGTAAACGTCCTGCCATGTACATCGGGGATATCGGCACGAAAGGGCTCCACCACCTTGTCTATGAGGTGGTAGATAACTCTATCGACGAAGCACTGGCCGGTTATTGCAAGAATATCATCGTCACTATTTACGAAGACAATTCGGTAAGTGTCGAGGACGATGGGCGCGGTATCCCCACCGGCATCATGTCCAAAGAAAAAAAGAGCGCGCTGGAGGTGGTGATGACCGTCCTGCATGCGGGGGGTAAATTCGACAAGAACACCTACAAGGTCTCCGGCGGGCTCCATGGCGTGGGCGTAAGCTGCGTGAATGCGCTGAGTAGCGATCTGCAGGCGACGGTGAGAAGAGAAGGAAAAATATTCCAGCAGAATTATAAGATAGGCGTCCCACAGGCCCCGGTAAAAGAAATAGGTGTCAGCGATGTCACGGGCACCACCATTCATTTCTGGCCCGATGACAGTATCTTTATCGTAACCGTCTATGTCAAGGATATTCTGGAAGGCCGTCTCCGCGAGCTTTCCTTCCTCAACAGGGGTGTCCGTATTGTCCTGAACGACCTGCGCGAAAAAAACGAAGAGGATGGGACCACTTATTCCAGGACCTTCTTCAGCGAGGGCGGGATCGTCGAATTTGTAGAATTACTGGATAAGAATGCGGGGCGCAGCCCGCTCATCCCCAAGGTCATCTTTGTAGAAGGCCGGGACGAAGTAACCAATGTGGCCGTTGAAGTGGCGCTGACCTATAATGACAGCTACAGCGAGCATATCTATTCCTATGTCAACAATATCAATACGATAGAGGGGGGTACCCATGTGGCCGGCTTCCGCCGCGCCCTTACCCGTGTATTCAAATCCTACGGGGACAAGCAGGGCCTTTTCGAAAGGGCCAAGGTCGAGATCGAAGGCGACGACTTCCGGGAAGGACTGAGTACCATCATTTCGGTAAAAGTGCCGGAACCCCAGTTCGAAGGACAGACCAAGACCAAACTGGGGAATAATGAGGTGAGCGGGGTAGTGGATTCGACGGTATCGAAAGCGCTGAATGAATTCCTTGAGGAAAATCCCCGGGAGGCCAAGAATATCATCCAGAAGGTGATCCTCGCCGCACAGGCCCGCGCCGCCGCTAAAAAAGCAAGGGAGCTGGTACAGCGCAAGAGCGTCCTCAGCGGAGGCGGTCTTCCAGGCAAACTGGCCGATTGCTCCGAACGCGATCCCGAACGCTGCGAATTGTACCTGGTGGAAGGGGATTCGGCAGGTGGAACGGCCAAACAAGGCCGCGACCGGAGCTTCCAGGCCATCCTGCCGCTGAGGGGTAAGATCCTCAACGTGGAAAAGGCGATGGAACATAAGATCTACGAGAACGAGGAAATCCGCAATATGTACACGGCCCTGGGCGTGACGGTAGGAACGGTGGATGATCCCAAGGCGCTGAACCTGGCCAAGCTCCGCTATCACAAGCTGATCATCATGACCGATGCCGATGTGGATGGCAGCCATATCGCCACGCTGATCCTGACGTTTATCTACCGCTATATGAAGGAGCTGGTCGAACAGGGATATGTATATATCGCCCAGCCGCCGTTGTATCTGGTGAAAAAAGGAAAGGAACAGTCCTATGCCTGGAACGAGGTGCAGCGGAAGCTCTGGGTAGAAAAGCTCGGCGGTGGCAAAGATGACAGCGTAACGGTACAGCGCTATAAAGGGCTGGGAGAAATGAACTCCGACCAGCTGTGGGAGACTACGATGAACCCGGATACCCGGACCCTGAAGCAGGTGACCATCGAGAGCGCCGCGGAAGCCGATCTGATCTTCAGCATGCTGATGGGAGATGAAGTGGCCCCGAGACGGGATTTCATCGAGTCGCACGCGAAATACGCAAAACTGGATGTTTAGGATCGGGCACGGCGGATGGGAATGTGCGGTAAAGATTGTGTGAAAGACGGGCGGGATCGCCGGGATGGCACGCCCTTTGTAAAACTTTTTAAAGCAAAATCGGGCAAAATCACTAATATTACAGCGTTTCTGCCTTTTTTATACTAACCGGATCTGCCCAGGCAGGCATTAAATTTATCAAATATGTCAACTGTAACACTTACAGCCTACAACGTAAAGACGAAAGAGAAAAATGTTCCCATGAAAGATGCAGTGATCACCAAGACTGCAAAAGGCGCCTATATGGCACAGGGAAATGACGGCAAAGGCAATAAATTGACCACGCTGCTCGGCGAAGAGAAAGCACTGGCAGCCATCAAGGCCGGAATAGCCAAACAAGGCTGGTAGAATCCCATGGACAGATTGTGGAGAGGGGCCCGGCCGGTTATACGACTGTGCGGGCCTTCATGGCGGCGCACCGTCAGATAAAGCCCAGGTAGGATGATTGCCTGCCTAAGATGCTTCTGTCATCTGCTCCAAGCCATTTTTTCAGCACCGTAGCATAGACGTCCTTAAAATCGACCTGGTATTTCAGATCTCCTTCCGACAGGTCGTTAAGATCCGGCAATCCATTTATCAGCCCCTTCTGGCGCAAGCCACCACTGACCATGAACATGGTATTGGCCGTCCCATGGTCGGTGCCGCCGCTGGCGTTCTGCCCCACCCTCCTGCCAAATTCGGAGAATGTGAGCAGCAGCGTATCGTCAAACCGGTGGCTGGCCTTCAGGTCGGCTACAAAAGCGACGATCGCATCGTTCATTTCCGAAAAAAGCCGTTGCTGCTGGGCAGCCTGGTTCACATGGGTGTCGAAGCTGCCGAGGGACAGGTAATAAACACGGGTATTGATATCGGATAAGATCAGCGAGGCAATGGTATGCAGGTTCTTCCCGATCTCCGTATTGGGATAAGCCGCCGTGGAAGGCCGGAGCTTACTCTGTTCGAATATATAATCCGCGCCGGACAGGGTCTCGGCCATCGTCTTGTAGAGATAGTCGACGGAGCCGCCTGTAGCCACCTTTCCCTGCGCATCCACGCCCGCTGCGGCACCATGCGCGCCAGGCTGCGTTGCCGCACCCGTCTGCCCGGCCTGACTGAAATGACCCGCTACCACATCGCGGAAATATTTGTCGTTGCTGATCTGGTACAGTCTCCGGGGGTCCTTCAGCGCCATCCCTCTGATCTTCTCGCCCTTCAGGGCCAGGCTCACCACATCATCGATCTCGAGGACCTGGGTGGGATGATCGCATCCGTTGCACTGCGCATCCAGATAGCGGCCCAGCCATCCCGTCTGAATATATTCCCGGCTGTCGCTGGCCGTCTGCCAGATATCCATGCTCCGGAAATGACTGCGGTCCGGATTCGGGTAGCCGACACTGTTGAGGATGCCCAGGCTGCCGTCGTCATACAAACCTTTCAGACCGGTAAGGGCTGGATGGAGACCGGCCTCATCCGTGATCATCGCCGCATGCGCCTTATCGATGCCCAACCGCGGCCGCTCCCGGTAATAAATATCATTGCGTACAGGGATCACCGTGTTCAGCCCGTCGTTGCCGCCGCTGAGTTGCAGCACCACCACTACTTTGTTGCCGGGCGGAACGATGACCGGCCTTTCGAAGGCCTTCAGGAACCTGGGCAACAGCAGGGAAGCCGTGGCCAGAGAGCCTGTCTGAAGGAATGTTCTGCGCTTGATCACCATGTATTTAAGTTTAATGCTATTGATAACTGGATCATTCGTCGTCGCGGATCGGGCGTCATATGCGGGTCGGAATTCGTCATCGCCCGCCGTCGCGGATCGTGCGCCTCATACAGGTCGGGCGTTATCGCGGATCGCGGTTCAGCACAACTGATATTCCGGCGTACTCATCAGCCTGATCGTGGCGGTTTTGATAAAGCCCTCACGGCTATCATTATCCGTATATTTTTTCAGCATGTCCGCGCCGATGCCCGATGCTGTCTGAAGTACGGTAGCACCGACCGCCGCAGGCAACTGCTCGCGGGATACGCCATCGAACCTTTTGAGATAAGGGGCCCAGTCGATCTCCGCCCGGATCATCTGTGCGCCAGCCTCGGCCCCGCGGCCTTTTCCGAATTTCCCACCCCCAAACCTTCTGCTGCTCCGATCTCCGCCTTCCGGCTGATCATCACCGGAACTCGTATTCCCCGATACGCCGGCCGCATTCTGCGCCTCTCCCATTGGCCGGTCTTTCATTCCCATCATCTGGTCATCATCGTCCTTGGGCTGCTGCTGGAATTCCCCGGATGCATAGATCAGCTCTGGCAGTCGCAGCCGGAACATCAGGCTGGAGCTGTCGATCCAACTGGCGCCACCCGGCCAGCCCGCTACATTCGGAGGATAGAACAACAACTGTCCCAACAGGCGCTGGATCAGCAGTTGTACCTGTTCATTGGCGATCTTCATGGGGAGGAGCCGGCGGATGCCTACCAGCAGGTCCACCGGAGATTTGATCCGCGAACCGATGTTGCGGCTGTCATAGAACCATCCACCGTCGAAGATATCCAGCAACAGTCCTTTTATATCGTAGTTGCTCTGGTAGAATCGTCCGGCCAGCCATTCCACACGGGCTTCGTCCACCTCATCGTTCACCAGATAGCGCCAGAGCTTGCGGGTAATGAACAGGGCCGTCTGCCGCTGTTCCAGCAGAATATCCAGGACCGCGTCGCCATCTAAATTACCCGTCTTCCCCAGCACCGTTTTCTGCCCGTCGTCATGCTGTCCTTTGCGGAACTGGAACTCCCCGCTCAGCGTAGCGCCCCAGCCGGTAAAGGCGCGGGCGGATTCCTTAACGTCATGCTCCGTATAGTTGCCCCTTCCGATCGTAAACAATTCCATGACCTCCCGGGCAAAATTCTCATTGGGATGATCCTTTCTGTTCTGGTTGTTATTGAGGAAATTGATCATGGCAGCGCTCTTCGATACACCTCGGAGCAGGTCTCCGAAATTCCCAAGGGCGCCCTGCCGGATCGTGTCCAGCAACAGCTGCTGATAATAGATATTCAGGTTGCGCGAGGCAAAATGCCCATGCCAGAACAGGGCCATTTTTTCCCTGAGCTGGGCGTCTGTATTCACCATTTCCCCCAACCATGCTAGGTTGAGGCTTTTGAGATCCTGTTGCGATTGCTGACGGATCCGCCTTTTTTCCTCGGGCGACAGGTCCTTGCGTTGCGTTATCTCCCCAACGCCCATTGCCAATCCTTTCAGGACATTGTCCGCTACCATGATGGGCTCGACGGATCTCGCCGATGCCTTCCACAAGGCATTGGTAAAAGATTTTTGGGAGCTGGCGGTCAGTGCGGTCAGATCCTCCGCCATGGGCCCAAACCCAGCCCGCCAGAGTAAATGCTGATTTTTCAGTTGATTGGTAAACTCCATGCCTGCATTTTGCGGGTTGGACCGCGGGGATGGGGCAAGGTTTAAAGGGCTGCCGGCCCCGGGTGCAGAAATTCATGCAGAAAAGCCGGGACTGATCCCGGCTTTTCTCACTACCCACTGAACGCGTTGCTGCTAACCCTTGTCTTTGATCTTTGGCCATATTTCATTCGCCTGATCGATCATGTTCTTGCGGTCGCTGCTCCATTTTACCTTTATGTCCTTGTTATAGTTCAGGTACAGTTTGCCATCCACGATCGTCCATGCCTCGGGGTCTGTCGGCGCCTTATGTCCCATCGAAGTTCCGTAAGCGCAATATCCTCCCTACTGTGGGGCATATTAATTACTGCGTCTTATCGTCCGGGTATTGTCCATCAGTTGACAAAATCCATTTTTTTATCCGTTGGTTGTAAACCCCGGATACAGGGTCATGCCCCCATCCACAAAGATGGACGTGCCATTGATATAATCGCTGTCATCGCTGCAAAGCCAGACCGCGACGTTGCCGATATCTTCCGGCTGTCCGATCCGCTGGTAAGGGATCAGGGTCAGCAATTCCTTCAGCGCTTCGGGAGTGCCCCACGCCTGTTTGTTGATGGGCGTCTGGATGGCGCCGGGACAGATGCTGTTGATGCGGATCTTCTTCCATGCAAATTCCTGCGCAAGGCTTTTCATCAGCAGCATGATCCCGCCTTTCGAGGATGCATAGTTGGCGTGCCCGGCCCAGGGGATAACTTCATGGACGCTGCTCATGTGAATGATCTTTCCCGCGGCCCTGGACTTAGCCGGATCGACGCCTCTTCTCAGGAATTCCCGGATAGCTTCCCGGGAACATAAAAATTGTCCGGTAAGGTTGATACCCAAAACAAAGTTCCACTGGTCAAGCGTCATATCTTCAAATGGCGAATCCTTCTGTACGCCCGCATTATTTACAAGAATATCCACGGTGCCGAATTTTGCGATCGTGTCGGCGAACATCTTCTGAACTTCAGGCTCCTTGCTGATATCGCACTGGTAGCTGATGCCCTGACCACCGGCGGCAACGATCTCCTCCAGAACTTTATCCGCGGCGTCCTTTGTAGCCGGCACGGGATAATTCACGATCACGACAGCGCCCGCCGCAGCTAATGCTTTGGCGACTCCAGCGCCGATGCCGCTGCTGGCGCCGGTAATGATCGCCGTCTGTCCCTGTAATTTCTTTTCCATTGTTGATTATTTAAATATTATTTAATAGCTCCGCCCCAAAGTCAACCACTATATTAGCATAATACCGGAAGACTTCCGCAGAAGAGTTGAGAAGATTCTTACCGCACCGGTAAAATGAAGTAAATTCGGGGTGATGCAAAACGATCCCATCCTCCCCATTTTACTCTGGCCTTTTCTGACCCTGATCTGCATAGCATTCATCCTTGCCGGTCTGAAAGCGGTCCTGAAGAAAACGGACTGGCCGGCAGGCCGCCAACAGAAGATATTTTATACGACGGCCGGAGTGCTGCTGCTATGGATCGCGCTGTTATCGGTGCTGGCGTTGCAGGGTTTCTTTGCCGACTTCGGCAGACTACCGCCACGTCCCGGTCTGGCTATCCTGGCTCCGCTGCCGGTCATCTTATTCATCGCATTTTCAAAGACTGGAACAGCGTTGCTCCGGCTGGTGCCAGCACAGTGGCTGGTGCTTATGCAATCTTTCAGGATCATCGTTGAGCTTTTGCTGTGGATGGGCTTCGTGGCGGGGAAGTTGCCCGTGCAGATGACATTCGAAGGCCGGAATTTCGACGTGTTGACCGGGCTCCTGGCCTTGCCCGTCGGGTATTATATCGCGCGGTCATTGCTGCGCGGCGGAACTGGTCCGCGCGCGGGGGCAGGTATTGTCGGCTCGCAGCCCGGTGCGGGAACTGGTCTGTCTGCCGGCGGAGAGGATGCCACTCGCTCACAGGCAGGAGTCGGTCCGCTGACTGACGCAGGTATCGGCTCATGGTCCGGCTCCTCCCGGATCCTGGCCCTGGCCTTTAACATCGCCGGCCTTCTGCTCCTGTTTAATATCATGGCGATAGCGTTGCTGTCCATGCCGACGCCCATCCGTTATTTTATGAATGAACCGGCCGCTACACTGGTGGCACATTTCCCTTTTATCTTTTTGCCAGGCGTGTTGGTGCCGCTGGCGTATACGCTGCATATATTCTCGCTGAGGCAATTATGGCTGGGTAAAAACATTCAGCAAGGTCATTAGAAAGGGCAGCAATTGATAACTAATTTATTTAGTATTAGCTATTTATTTTAGTATCTTTATCGCTGTAAACCTCCCGCCTATGACACAAGTTTCGTACCCATTCAGGCATCGGGCCGATCGATATATTTTTACAAGTATTGGTAAAAAGAAGATTATAAAAGCAGTGGATTTTACACCTACAAGTATCAAAAATCTTTATAGTCTGAGTTTTGGTGACTTGTTGCCTGATGGTCTGATAGATGATGCAGCAAATTCGAACAACGGGGACATTGTGAAGGTGCTAGCAACCGTAGTCCAGATAGCCAAAGATTTTACAACCCAATACCCTGATATAAAACTCGTTTTTACGGGAAGCACGGAAGAACGTACGAAATTGTATACGCGTATACTTAATATGTATTACAAGGATTTCTCCAGGGATTTTAAAATAACTGCTTTTATCAGATCATCCGACTTTTATGAAGAAGTCAATTTTGAGCTCAATGCTACAATTGTTTATTTTGCTTTTTTTATAAAAAGAATTGATTAAATTTGATATATGTCGCTGACAAAGAAAAAAAATATAACAACATCGGGTAAAGCCAGGAAAAAACCTGGATTAGATACCTCAGACATAATAGTGGTTACACATACCGTTGTTCCTGCAAAAAAGACCTTGAAGGTAAAAAAGATCAACGAGATGCTTCGCAATGCCAAATTGCTCCCCTTCTGATCCGGTCATAGCTGCTGAGTAAATAATTTTGCTTGTGACAAACGATAAAAAATTAGCAGCCAGAATTTGCAGGCGACACGCTGGATCTCTCTTGTCGATGAAAACGTAAATGCTGCTCCGATAAGTCATTCCTCAGCGCAATGATCGGAAACATCAGATCCTTTCCGCCCCGAAATAAGCATGCAACACCTTCGGCAGCTCGATGGAAGTCGCTGTCTGGTGATTCTCCAGCAGGCAGGCCACGATGCGGGGCAGCGCGAGCGAGCTGCCGTTCAGGGAATGAACCAACTGCGTCTTGCCGCCGGTGTCATCCTTGAAGCGGATCTTCATCCGGTTGGTCTGGAAAGCTTCGAAATTACTGACCGAGCTGACCTCGAGCCATTTTTCCTGCGCCGCGCTGTACACTTCAAAATCGTAGGTGAGCGCAGAAGTGAAGCCCATATCCCCTCCGCACAGCAGCAGGATACGATAGGGCAGGTCCAGCGACTGCAATAGTTTTTCTACATGCGCCACCATCTCTTCGAGGACGTCATAGCTTTTGTCGGGATGCACCAGCTGTACCACCTCTACCTTATCGAACTGATGAAGACGGTTGAGCCCGCGGACATCCTTTCCATAGCTGCCTGCCTCCCTTCTGAAACAGGGCGTATAGGCCGTCATCATGATCGGCAGCTGGCTTTCCTTCACGATCTCATCGCGGTAGATATTGGTCACGGGCACTTCGGCCGTGGGGATCAGGTATAATTTATCCTCGCCCACAAAATACATCTGTCCTTCCTTATCGGGAAGTTGCCCCGTGCCGCGAGCTGAAGATTCATTCACCATCAGCGGAGGCTGGAACTCCGTGTAGCCGGCAGCGGTATTATAATCGAGGAAATACTGGATGAGGGCACGCTGCAGTTTGGCGCCCCTGCCCGTATAGACGGGGAAGCCGCTGCCCGTGATCTTATTGCCCAGCTCAAAGTCGATGAGCTCATATTTTTTTGCCAGGTCCCAGTGAGGAACGGCACCGGCGGGAAGTGCAGGTTTTTTTCCTCCTTCGCGGATCGTCACATTATCCTCGGGTGTTTTTCCACGGGGTACTCTGGCAGCCGGAAGATTGGGCAGCCGGACCAGCGTCTCGTTCAATTCTTCTTCTACGGCAGCGAGCTGTTCCGCCATCGGCTTCAGGCTGGCTTTGAGCGCAGCTACTTCCGCCTTTATGGTTTCGGCCTCCTCCTTTTGTCCTTTGGCCATCAACGGACCAATCACTTTGGAATGTGCATTTATCTTCGACTGGGTGGTTTCGGAGTCCAGCTGCAGCTTCCTGCGCCGGTCGTCAAGCGCGACGATCGTGTCGACGAGGTCGGTCTCCTTAAAATTCCTGACGCCCAATCTTTCTTTCACCAGTTCCGTATGCTGACGGATAAATGCCAACTGTAACATTTCAATTTTTATTTGGGCAAAGGTAATGAACTTAAAATCTTAATTTCATACAAAACCCTTACTATGATCGATCCAGCAATGATCACTACCAGCACCGCAATGGAAGGCTACCGCGTCACCAAAAATCTGGGCGTCGTACGCGGCATCACCGTCCGCTCGCGCAGCATATTCGGAAATTTCGCAGGCGTCCTTCAGACCTTTATGGGAGGCCGGATCTCCATCTATGTAGAATTATGCGAGACCACGCGGGAAGAGGCTTTTCAGCATATGCGGCAGCATGCCGCCGAAAGAGGCGCCAATGCCGTCATCAATATGCGTTACGATGCCAACGAGGTGATGAACGGGGTGACGGAAGTGCTGGCCTATGGCACAGCGGTGGTCCTCGAAAAAATTTAGGGCAGCGATCATCGGCGCGAAGAGTATGGCCCTGAACAATCGAGCGGCGGGTCGGCATCTCCTCATGGGGGCGGCATCGCCCATTCATCGATCATCGGCTCGCAGCGCGACCGAAAGGCCTGCGGCCTCAATCCTTTTTCCGGTAAACGTCCGGGGAATTCTTCGCCATGAGGCGGTCCGGTTCTTCGATGGGCAGGAACCCAAATTGTGTATAGAGGCCATGTGCGTCGAGAGTAGCCAGCATCCACCGGCGGAAGCCCTGTAGTTCGGGGTGGGCAAGAATGATCTCCATCATCCATTTGGACAACCCCCTTTTCCGGTAATTTTCATCGATAAAAACATCGGCAAGATATCCGAAAGTAGCCTTATCCGTAATGACCCGCGAAAAACCAACCTGCTTCTCCCCATGATAAATGCCAAAGCAGAGGGACCCTTCCACCGAAGCCCTTACCGTCTCCACTGGGATTCCCTCCGCCCAATATGACCGCCCCGAAAGCCAGGCGTGGATATAGGGAATGTCCAGCCGCTGACTATCCGTACTGATCGTAAATTCATCCTTTTGCCAATCCATTGCCTTCTTATTTTTACAAAGATAAGGCGCAGGTAAAACAATGTATCTTGCCACCAAAAAATCGGACCGATAAATGTCAAAAGGGCTCAGGAGCAAGCGAAAGAAAGAACAGGTCCCCGGCACGGGAAAAGGGCTGCCGTTCTGCGTGGTCGTCTGCTTGCTCGCCGCGACCATCTCCTCACATGCCCAGAAAGAGGTCCGGCTGGACGACCATTTCAACCAGCATATCTTCTCTTATGGCGAAATAGAGTCTTTCGAGGACTCCCAGGATATCTATACGATCAGTGAGGTCAGTGCTCCCGATTTTGCAAAATTCCAGCCCGGCAGAGAATTCATACCGAAAAACTATCATTATAAAAGCACCTATTGGTACCGGATAAGGGTCGGGGCCGGCGAGACGCGGCAAAAGAACTGGATCCTCGAATTCTACGACCCGACGATCGACCATATCGCCTTCTATGCCCCGACCGGAAGATCTGTTGCGGGCAGCGCAGTAACGCCAGCCACCTTCAAAGAATATCTCTACGGCGCCGGCCAGCCCTTTGCGCAGCGTCTTTATTATCACAAGAATTTCACCATCCCGCTGGATGGGATTATGGGCGCGGCAGAAAAACCAGGGTCGCCGACGAACGATGACGCCAACGGATCCCAAGACGGGATCGCGGGCGCGGGGGGATCGCGGGCCCAGACCTCACGCGTATATTATTTCTCCGTCCAGTCGAGCCAGCCTGCCAATATCATGGTGGTGCTGAAGCCCATCCCCTGGTTCGTCGAATACGGTCTGAAAGAATATTTCTTCTCCGGCATCTTCTACGGGATGATCCTCGTCTTCTGCCTGTACAACCTCGTCATGTTCTTCGCCTTCAGGCAAAAGCAGTACCTGTACTATATCATGTACAATCTCAGCATCGGCGTCTTTGAAATGAGCTCCAATGGATTTGCCTATCAATACCTCTGGCCCGGCGCGCCAGCCTGGAATGAGATCGCATCCGGCGTTGCCCTGTATTCGGCCAGCGCCTTCTCCCTGCTCTTCACCCGGGAGTTCCTGTCCCTGCGGACAAGGGCGCCCCTGCTGAATAAGATCATTTTATCGGTTGCGGCATTGCGCACCATTTTCTTTCTGCTGTGCCTCTTTGTCAGCAAGGAATGGTTCATCTATAAATTCATCGATGCCGTGCCGCTGCTGGTGGCCTTCTATGCCGGCTGGTATATCCTCCGTAAAAAATATTATCCGGCAAGGTTCTTTGTAGCGGGTTATTCCTTCCTGCTGCTGGGATTTCTGATCCGGGTGCTGAAGACGCTGGCCACGCAGAATTTCCCGTTCGGTCCGCTGAATTTTTACAGCCTGAGCTTCAGCTTCCTTGCCGAGATGTTATTCGTGTCCTTTGCCATCGGGGATAAAGTAAAATGGCTGAGGAAGAAGAAGGACCTCGTCCAGCAAAGGATGATGGAAGAAATGCGGATCAACCAGCAACTGAAGGACAATCTGAACACCGAGCTCGAAAAACAGGTGACGGAAAGGACCCGCGAAGTGATCGAGAAATCGGCCGTCATCGAGCAGCAGAACGAAGAGCTGCTGTCCGTAAACGATCTGCTGAAACACCAGGCCGAGGAGATCATCCGGATGAATGAGATCCTCGACCGCGACAACAAGGTCCTGCAGGTGGACATCAAAAAAGTGACCCAGGCCAGGGTCATGTCGGCCGAGATGGACTTCGGGGAATTTGCCCGTATCTATCCGGACGATCAGGCTGGCTTCAAATTCCTCGCCGACCTGAAATGGGATAAAGGATATACCTGCCGGAAATGCGACAACGAGACCTTTTTCAACGGCCATCTTCCCTACAGCCGCCGCTGCTCGAAATGCTCCTATGAAGAATCGGCCACCACCAATACTATTTTCCAGAACGCCCATATCCCGCTGAACAAAGCCTTCTATATGGCCTATATGGTCTACTCCACCAAAGGAAAGATCTCTTCCTACAAACTCTCCGAGATCCTGTCCATCCGCCAGAGCACCTGCTGGTCCTATACGGGAAAAGTAAAGAAGCTGATGGAAGAGCGCAAAAAAGAGCTCCGCGATGCCGGAGAAAAAGGCTGGAGCAAACTCGTGATCAGATAATACACGGGGCCGCGCGTAGAAATAGCGTAGCAGTTCTTAAAATAATCCCTTCCGGTAAAGCGTATTATCCTCTCCACATTCCCACTGTCCTCACCCTCGTTTTTTATTGATTATCAAGGCGCGAAAAATATTCGCGGGCGGGGATAAAGCGTATTGCCTTCAATTACTAAATAATTAATAATCATAGATTTATGAAAAAAATTGTTGTTCGTTAGGGAGAAACCCCGATATCTTTGTCCCTATTTATGTATTAATAATACCAAATGATGAACGCACGACTGCTCCTGCCAAATCCCATCGCCATTCTGCTCCCGTCCGCAAACCTGGTCCTGCTGTTGCTGATATCCGCCTCCCCGATCATGGCACAGGAAAGGGCAACGGGACCTTCACCGGCAGCGGCATCCTTACCGGCAACGGGAACCTTACCGGCAGAGGCATCTTCACCGGCAGAGGCGACCCACAACGCCTACCCGGCCCTGATCGCCAATCCGGCCTCCCGCCAATCGGTGAGCCTCAACGGGAAATGGCAGTATATAGTGGATCCGTATGAAACGGGGTTCTATGATTACCGCTACAAAGAGAGGGTGCAGAGCGATGCCGAAGCCTACTGGAACAGCGACCGCCCCAAAAATAAAGGCGATCGTAAAGAACACGGTTATACCGACAAATATAGTCTCCAGGTACCCGGCGACTGGAATTCCCAGGACCCGAAATTCCTCTATTATGAAGGCACGGTATGGTATAAGAGAGCCTTCGACTATCAAAAAAAAGATCCCGGCGCCCGGGTATTCCTCTATTTCGGAGGGGTCAACTACCGGGCGGACGTCTACCTCAACGGCAGAAAGCTGGGCATGCACAAGGGCGGCTTCACTCCCTTCAATTTTGAGGTACCCGACAGCATGCTGAAGGCTGCCGGCAATTTCCTCGTGGTGAAAGTGGACAACAAACGCTATGCGGACGAGATCCCTACCCTGAATACCGACTGGTGGAATTATGGCGGCATCACACGGGATGTGCGGCTGATCGAATTGCCCCGCACATCGGCGATCATCGATTATGCCATCGCGCTGAGACCCGCCCGCAAAGAAGACCCGGGCGGCAGCGTGCAACCTGCCGACAATGAAGTGCAGGGATGGGTGCGGCTGGCCGGGGCCGCCGACGGAGAAAATATCACCATCTTAATCCCGGAGCTGAAGGTTAAGCAAAGCTTCTCCGTCAGGGACAATATGGCGATAATTCATTTCGTATTGCCGGCCTTTCGCCGATGGTCACCCGAAGATCCGGCCCGTTACAAGGTTATCATCTCCGGCAGCACCGATCGCGTCGAAGAAAAGATCGGGTTCCGCACCATTGCCGTGCAGGGGAAGAAATTATTGCTGAATGGGAAACCGGTCTTCCTCCGCGGCATTTCCATCCATGAAGAGATCGGCGCCGGAGGCAGAAGGGCCCATAGCCGGGGAGACGCGTTGGAGTTGCTCGGCATGGCAAAGGACCTTGGCTGCAACATGGTCCGCCTGGCGCATTACCCGCACAACGAGCATATGGCCAGGGTAGCCGATTCGCTGGGGTTGCTGGTATGGTCGGAGATCCCCGTCTACTGGACCATCGACTTTACCAGCACGGAAGTCCTGGAAAAAGCAAAGACACAACTGGATGAAATGATCAGACTTGACCGGAACAGGGCCAGCATCATTGTCTGGTCCGTTGGTAATGAAACCCCCGTCAGCGAGGCCCGCACAAATTTTATGCATACCCTGCTGGAGACGGCCCGCTCGCTGGACCCCACTCGCCTCGTCTCCGCTGCCCTCGAAGTAAATTATTATTCGGAGAACAACCTCCGGAGCATCGACGATCCTCTCGGACAGTATGTGGATCTGGTCGCCTTCAACGAATACCTCGGCTGGTATGGCGGCACACCCGAAAGCTGCCGCACCGCCGTCTGGGCCACGAAATACGATAAACCTCTTTTTATAAGCGAGACAGGTGCGGAAGCGCTTGGAGGGTATCACGCGGACAGCCTCACCATCTGGAGCGAGGAATTCCAGGCCTGGTATTATAAGGAACAGGTCGCCATGCTCAAAAAGATGCCCGATAATTTCACCGGCATCTCCCCCTGGATCCTTACCGATTTCCGTTCGCCAAGACGCAACAATCCCGTCTTTCAGGACGGCTGGAATAACAAAGGCCTCATCGACCGGAAGGGGCGGCGCAAAAAAGCATTCTATGTCCTGCAGGCGTATTACCGGGAAATAAAGGCGAAAGATCAGGCAGCATCGACCGTCCGATCCGGCACTGGTCAGACCCTGCCGACCACCCGATCCGGCACGAATCGGCCTCCATCCAGCCAGGGGACAAATTAATTTGAAAATTTTTCCCTCGGTAATCAAACGTATCAGTTTTTCCGGGCAACACGCTGTGTTGCCCGTTTTTTTTGTTGAAAATCAAGCAAAAGGCAAAAGGGCGCCACTGGGGTTGAAGCGTATTAAAATGATCGTAATTTATTGAAAATCAATTATTTGTGAAATAAAATATTTGTTTTCAGGCCGAGTTTGTAATACTTTTATTTTCAAATCAACCAAAACAGCTTAGCCATGCGAACGAAATCAACCTGCCTGAAAAGGCTTCTTTACCTGCTCTTTTTATTCGCCTGTGGTAACGGATTGTTTGCTCAGGGTGGCAACACGCCGGGCGCCCAGGGAGGCACTCCGATCTCGGGCGCCGTCAGGAACCGCCAGGACAACAGCCCTCTGCCCGGTATCACAGTATCCGTTAAAGGAAATTCAAAAATAGCCACACAGACGGACGAGGCCGGCAAATTCAGGATCAGCGTCCCGGCCGGCGCCAAAGCCCTCGTCTTTTCCGGCATTGGAATGGAGACCCGCGAGATCCTCGTCAGCGAGGCCGGCAACGGGGACATCCTGCTGGCCACGACGGCCCAGTCCCTCAGCGATGTAGTCGTAGTGGGTTACGGCACCCAGAAGAAATCGGATATCACTGGCTCGGTATCCAGCGTCCCCAAAGACAGGCTCTCGAAGATCCCAGTCACCAACGTACTCCAGGCCCTCGAAGGATTGGTGGCTGGCTATACCCTCACCCAGGTCTCTTCCGTCCCCGGCAGCTCGGCCAATCAGCAGGTGAGAGGACTTAATTCCATCACGGCCAGTACGACTCCCCTGATCATCCTCGATGGCGTACCCTTCCCAGGAACGACCAATGATATCAGCCCCAGCACGATCGAATCCATCGAAGTGCTGAAAGACGCCAGCGCCACCGCCATCTACGGGACCCGCGGATCCAGCGGCGTTATCCTTATCACCACCCGCCGGGGCAACACGGGCAAGCCTACCATCAGCTACAATGGCTTTGCCGGCACCGAAACGATGGCGCACGAGGTAAAGCCGATGGACGCCACCGCCTTCAAGATAAAAAATGTGGTCTGGAACCAGCAGACCGGTGGGACCAACACCAACATCAACAGCGACTCCGTCGTCAATGCTACGGAAGTCACCAATCGCCGGGCGGGCAAGACGACCGACTGGATAAAGCTGGTGACCCAGCCCGGATATATACAGTCGCACAACCTGAATTTTTCCGGTGGCAGCAAGGATGTCAAGTACTTCGTGAACGGAGAATATACAAAAGAGAAAGGGCTGCTGAAAGGATATCAATACACCCGCGTCAGTCTCCGGAGCAACCTGAATGCCAACCTCACCGACTGGCTCGCGGTGGGCACCAGCCTGTTCTACACCAACAACAACACCGACGGCGGTCATTCCGACCTGACCCTGACGGGACAGATGAGCCCTTATGGACAACCCTATAACGCGGATGGCACCTATGACATCCTCCCCATGTACGGCAATACGCTTTACACCAATCCCCTGCTCGGCCTTTATAAGCCCACGACCGTCCGGAACAACAACCTTACGGGTACGGGTTATATCGATGTGACCCCCGCAATCATCCCGGGCCTGAAGTACCGGCTGAACGGCAGCTATACCTATCTGCCAAGCCGTTACGACACCTATTCCGGCAGGAATGCCAACGACAATCAGGGAACTGCCACCGTCTACGCAGGAGAAAGCACCAGCTGGATCCTCGAGAATATCCTGAGCTATACCCGGGATATCAAAAAACACCATTTCGATCTGACGGCCCTGTACAGCTCGCAGCAAACGAAGTCGTTCAATTCCAGCATCACGGCCAAAGGCTTTATCAATGACGGACTGGGATTCAACAATACCAGCGCCGCCACCACGCAGACGACGGCCAGTAATTTTTCCACCAACAATACGCCTTTCCCTTCCCTGCCATTGCCCAGCACCCTGCTGTCCCAGATGGGCAGGCTTAACTATTCCTATGCCGGCAAATACCTGCTGACGGCCACGATCCGCAGGGACGGCTATTCGGCTTTTGGCAACTTTACGGATAAATACGGGGCCTTCCCATCCGTCGCGCTCGGATGGAATGTCCACAAAGAAGCCTTCATGAACAATGTGTCCTTTGTCAATTCGCTGAAGCTGAGAATATCCGAAGGCACGACGGGTAATTCCGCCATCACACCTTTCCAGACACAGACCACCCAGAGCGTAACCCAGTACGTTTATAACAACCAGACCGCCACCGGGCTGATCGCAAGCAATCTGGGAAATGCCAATCTGAAATGGGAGAGTACGACGGGCACCAACCTCGGCGTCGACTTTGCGGTGCTGAACAGCAGGATCTCCGGAACGGTGGAAGTCTATCAGACAAAGACCAGCAATCTTCTGCTGGCTCGGCAATTACCAAGCATGACCGGCTACGCCAGCGTACTCCAGAACATCGGCAAGCTGGAGAACAAGGGCATCGATATCACGCTGAACACGGTGAATATGAAAACCCGGGATTTTACCTGGCAGACGACGATCGTGTTCTCTACCTATAAGAACAAGCTGACCCAGCTGTATGGCGACAACAAGGACGATATCGGAAATTCCTGGTTCCTCGGAAAATCCCTTGGCGCCATCTATACCTATAAGCTACAGGGCGTCTGGCAGCAGGGAGAAGACGTCACCAGCGCCGACCCCACCGCAAAGCCCGGTTATCTCAAATTCGCGGACCTGGACAAGAACCATACCATCACCGCAGCCGGCGACCGCACGATCGTAGGCTATTCCAATCCGAGCTGGACAGGAGGCATCACGAATACGTTCAGCTACCAAAACCTTTCCTTAAGGATCTTTATACAGACCGTGCAGGGCAAGATGAGGATGAACCAGATCTATGACAACGCCGATCAGTCGGGCGCCATCAATCTTCCGGCCGACGTGGGTTACTGGACGGCGACCAACAAGAGCAACAGCCGGCCTTCCCTTGCTTACACCAACCCTTATAATTATGGATATCCTTCGAAGGCCAATTTCACCCGCATAAAGGATATAACGCTGAACTATAACCTGCCGCAGGCCCTGGCCAGCAAATGGGGCTTCGGGAATATTTCGGCATACGTGAGCGGCAGGAATATCCATACCTGGACGCCATGGCTCGGATGGGACCCGGAAGCCAACTATCAATCCCTGCCATTCGGCACCTATAATAATTATCCGCTGGTGGCCTCTTACGTAGTGGGTCTGAATTTCTCTTTAAAGTAAACGATCGCAAAAAAAATTATATGAAACAGAATATTCATAACCACGATAAAAATCAGGTCGCTTTCGTCCGGCCTGCTGCCCTGGTAGCCTTCATCCGGCCAGCCTTCCTGCTGCCTCTCCTGCTGGTCGTCACGTTCAGCGCCTGCAAGAAAAGCTTCCTGAATGAGAACCTTACGTCCAATTATGCGCCGCAGAATACCCTCGCCGATAGCCTGGGCTTCGAGGCCAATATAGCCGGCATACTCAATAAGGTGCGGTCGCTGTACACATCCGACAACGATCAGGGTCTGTTGGGCGCCATGTACAACGGCACCGACATGGTCATCAATGGACAGACCACCAGCGCCATGTTCCCCTATGTGAACAATGAGACGATGAACTCCACCGATTTCTCGGCGAACTACTACTGGACCTCGGCCTATCAGTCGATGACCAATGTCAACCTGGTCATCGCCGCCTCGCAGGACCCCGCCGTCACTGGGACCAGCGCCGCCAACAAGGCCTATGTCGGCGCCGAAGCCAAATTCTACCGCGCTTACCTCTATAATTTCCTGGCCACGCTCTGGGGACCGGTGCCGCTGGTGCTGGACCCTATCAAAGGGGTCAAAGTGGATTTCGTACGCACGTCCGTGGACAGCGTGAATGCACAGATCGTAAAGGACCTGACGGAGGCCACAGGCGTACTTCCAACGGCCGGTGCTGTGAGAAAAGAAGGCAGGCCCAGTAGCGGCATGTGCCAGCAACTGCTGGCGGAAGTTTATCTGCGCATGAACAAGCCCGACCTCGCGGAGGCGGCATGTCATGCCGTGATCAGCAGCGGCGCTTATTCGCTTATTACTTCCCGTTATGGCGTAAAGACTTCCCAGCCCGGGGATTATTACAGCGACATGTTCCTCGTAGGCAACCAGCGCCGCAGCCAGGGCAATAAGGAAGCGATCTGGATCATCGAAGAAGACGTCAATACGCCCGGAGGCGCCACCACCACAGGTGTGAACCCATCGGAAGACCAGCACCGCCGTATGTGGGTGCCTTATTATGCGGGTATCACCAATATGGTCATCTGCGATTCGCTTGGAGGCAGGGGCATCGGCCGGTTCCGCCTCAGCAACTGGATCCTGTACAATCTCTATGACCAGTACGACATGCGCAATTCGCAGTACAGCATCCGGCGTATCCTTCGTTTCAACGACCCGACCAAGCCCAAATACGGCCAGCAGCTCACGGCTGTGGATGGCGATACGGTATGGCATATCGCACCCTATACCACCAAGTGGAACAACTTCAACCCCGCGGATGTAAATGGGTACAGCACCTTCAAGGATCAGCCGATGATGCGGCTGGGCGAGACTTATCTGCTGATGGCGGAAGCTCAGTTCAGACAGGGGCATCTGCCGGATGCCGCTGCCAGCATCAATGTATTGCGCCAGCGCGCTTATCCCGATTATCCTGCGCACGGGCAGGTGCAGGCCAGCGATATCACGCTGGATTTCATACTGGATGAACGGGCCCGCGAACTGGTGGCGGAAGAGAACAGGAGGATGACCCTCGTCAGGACGGGAACGCTGGTGGAGCGCGTACAGAACTATCTGAATGCCTACAATACCGGAGCCGGTCAGCCGGTCACGGGACTTTCGAATGTAACGACCCGCAAAGGATTGTTGCCGGTGCCCCAGACCGCCATCGACCTGAACAAAGGCGCAGTGCTGACTCAGAATACTGGATATTGACAAACCGCCAGGCGTTTGCCTGTGAACAGCCCTCCCCGGCCGGGGAGGGCTGTTTATTTATATGAAGGCTTATCTTTGCCGCATGCAACAAGCAAAAGACGACCTTCAGAGCCGGTGGTGGACCCTGGAGGCGCAGATGATAGAAAGATGGGGCAAGAAGCCGGACATGGAAGCTATTTTATTCCTCATCGGGGTACAGGAACTGGGTGAGCTGAACAGGAAATTTACCAAAGAGCAGAAACAGGACCTCATGCATATAGCCGTTTGTTCCCTTTTCGCACAGAGTGGTTATTATGAGCTGGAAGGAGTGGACGAGGATGGCTGGCCGCATTTCAGACAACTGAAGGCGTTACCAGTGATGGCGATGCCCGAGCAGGAAAATTTTATGAAGGATCATATCCTGCTGTATTTCGACCGGGCTGGCTTTACCGGGGCTCCGGATGCAGCGGTGGCGGAACCGGAACAATAGCCGTTCACCGCGCGACAATTGCGGAGCCTGATGCGACCCTGACACCCCATAACAACCAAAACCAACGATATGATGAACAGCCCCAGGACGAACTGGCGCATGCACAGCCCGGTAACAGCCGGGTCATTGCTGGCTTTCACCCTCCTTGTCTGTTCCTGCAACCCGAGGCTTGCCAGCGGCATCCGAAAGAACGACCGCCGCAAGGACGTGGAAATGATCACGACCATGGGCACGGTTGTATTGCGTCTGTCGGATTCTACACCGCTGCACCGCGATAATTTTCTGGCGTTGGTGAGAAAAGGCTATTATGACAGCGCCTTATTCCATCGCGTCATCAAAAATTTTATGATCCAGAGCGGAGATCCCAACAGCAGGCAGGCAGCGGCGGGAGCGCCGCTCGGGGATGGCGGTCCAGCTTATACCATCCCTGCGGAATTCCGCACATCCCTGTTCCATAAAAAAGGGGCGCTGGCCGCGGCCCGGGAAGGCGACGATCATAATCCACTAAAGGCCAGCAGCGGCAGTCAGTTCTATATCGTGCAGGGAAAGGTCTTTACGCCGGCAGGACTGGATTCCTTGCAAAACGGGCGGATGAAAGGCAGGAAGATCCCGGAAGGGCAAAGGTCGGTCTATGAGACGGTCGGCGGCGCTCCGCACCTGGATCAGAACTATACCGTATTCGGAGAAGTGATCTCGGGAATAGCCGTTGTGGATTCGGTGGCCGCCAGCGCTACCAGCGGAAGGCCATCCGACCGGCCGCTGAAAGATGTACGCATCCTGAAAATGAAGCTGATCAGGCGCAGCCGGGTCCGTAATCTGGCCGCAGGCGGGTAGTCCCGCAATGGGGAAATTGGTTACATAAATAATTCCAGCGCGCCTTGACATAATTTGATCCCTTTTTGTAATATTTGCAGCACAAAAAATAGTTATCATGAATTTCCCAGACAACTTACGCTACACAAAAGACCATGAATGGATCCGGCTGGAAAAAGATGGGTCAGCCATTATCGGTATTACCGAATTCGCACAGAAAGAACTGGGGGATATTGTTTATATAGAGATCGAGACGCTCGGAAAAGCATTGGCGGCAGAAACGATCTTCGGAACGGTGGAGGCGGTGAAGACCGTATCCGACCTGTACCTGCCGGTTGCGGGCACCGTTGCAGAGGTGAATCCCAAACTGACCAGCGCTCCCGAGCTGGTCAACACAGATCCTTACGGCGAAGGCTGGATGATCCGGCTGACCCTGGACAAGCCTGCCGATCTGGACAAGCTGATGGATGCAGCCGCTTATGGCACACTTGTGGGATAAGGGAATTCTTTACTTTACAACAAGACCTTGGGCATACCTACTACAACATATAATGAACAGGACCTGATCGTCGCACTCAAAGAACGCAGTGAACAGGCTTTCGGATACCTGTATGACAGTTATTCAGGAGCGCTCTATAGTATTATCAAACAGCTTATTATCGATAATAATGAGCTTGCGTGCGATGTGTTGCAGGAAGTATTCATCAATATCTGGCGCAAGATCGACAGCTACGATCAGACAAAAGGCCGGTTGTTCACCTGGATGCTGAATATTGCCAGAAATGCCTCGATCGACACGCTGAGGTCGAAAAGTTATCAGAACAGCCAGAAAAACCAGGAGCTGCCGGAAAACGTATATAACGGAGTTAAGAATCAGACTACCCAGTTGAATATAGACCATATCGGGATGAGAAAGATGCTGGAGAAGCTGAAACCCGAACACCGGATATTGGTCGAACTGGCTTATTTCAAGGGTTTTACGCATGAAGAGATTTCCGAAATGCAAGGCATTCCGCTGGGCACGGTAAAGACCCGGATCCGGAATGCGTTAATACAGCTAAGAGATTATTTAAAATAAAGTGAACGTACAAGAATACATATCGGGTGGCATCATCGAGAGTTATGTGATGGGTCTGGCTAGCGAGCCGGAAAGGGTGGAATTTGAACAAAATCTGGCTCAGTATCCCGAGCTGGTAGCAGCGCTCAGGGATTTCGAGGAAAAGCTGGAAAAATTCTCCCTGGAGCATGCGGTGCCCCCTCCTGCAATGGTTAAGGTTCGGTTTTTAGAAGCGATCCGGAATTCAGCGTCCGGAACAACTCCTTCTTTCAATCAACCAAAAATAATCACCATGGAAAATGAAAATGTTCCTGTCCGCCGGACAGGCGGTTCCCGTTTGTTAGCAGCCGCATCAGCGATCCTGTTACTCGGTCTTACCTGGTTCGCTTTTCAGAACCGTTCGCTGAAGAGTACCAATGCCGATCTCTCCAGCACGAATGATGCGCTGAAGACGACGCTGAATGCCAAGGACAGTATTTTGAATCAGATCATGGCGGAGACCAAAGTGGTTTCGGACCCGAATGTTACCATCGTCAATATGGTCGGAACGGCGACCGCGCCAAAATCTTCCGCTAACATCTATTGGGATTCCACTTCTTCCAATGTATTCCTGGTGGTAAAGAACATGCCTGAACTGCCATCGGATCAGCAGTACCAGCTCTGGGCCCTTATCGACGGCAAGCCGAAGGACCTTGGGGTATTCGACGCCAGCCACGAAAAGGTCATCCTGCAAATGAAAAATACAAAGAAAGCACAGGCTTTTGCCATCACGATCGAGCACAAAGGCGGCAGCCCTTCTCCCACTCTTCAGAAAATGCAATCGCTGGGTAAGACCACCGTGACCCAATAACTGGGGAATGCGGGAAAAAAATCTACAGATATCAGTAAAAAAAGTCCCATTTTTAGGGACTTTTTTTATTTCAAAAAAATCTCTTATATCAAAATGATCTCTTTCTTCAGAAAATATCTGGGCAATATTTATATACCGGTCCTCTGGTCGGTGGTGATCGGGATCCTGCTTACTCTTCCGGGTTCGGTGCTGCCGAATGAAGGCTCTTTCAAGATCCCTCACTTCGACAAGCTCGTCCATATGGGGATGTTCGGCGGATTTGTGTTTTCCTGGAATATGTATCTCAGTACGAAGCCGATGCCGCTGAAAAGGTTGCTGCGTCTGTTCTTCGTGGTTTTTATGATCAGCTTCGTCTATGGGATCGGCAGCGAATATGTACAGAAATATTTTATTCCACAGCGGGATTTCGATGAAGCCGACATCATCGCCGATATGATCGGCGCAAGCCTCGCATATGGCTTCAGCAATATTACTTTACTGAAAAATATCTCCTGAAGATCGTTGGGATATATACAAAAAAAATAGACCCCTGTAGAAACAGGGGTCGTAACCAAAACTAACTGCTTATGAGAAAATTGACTGCTTTATGTGAGTCAAATAGAAAAGACTGATTGATACAGTGTATAACGCAAAACAGGTGCCAATATTATACACAAAAAACGTTAAAAGAACTTTGAACTAATTCTGCTTTCTACACCTTCATCCTCTTCACAAAACAAAGTTACGTACCAAAACTAATGAAGGATTGCATCCTGGGAGTAATAACATTTATTTAGCATTCCTTCAATAAGGTACATAAATTTCCAATTTATAGCAAATTTTAGCTCCATTTTTTCAAAGAATCTACCAAAGATCGCTGTGGCGGTCTGGCCGAAGGCCCATCAGAATCATGAGTCCGGGCGGGGCTACTTTTCAACTAAGCACGGCCCGGATTCATACATTATAAGACGCAGCAGCGAAAGGAAAGTTTAACGGGCGGGCGTTAAAAAAAACCAAAAACCCAACCGCAATTTTCAGGTTGTTCTTTTACAGGCGATTGGGCCTGTTCTCTTAATTCGGCTTTAATGTGGATGCCGCAGAATACCGCAGGCGGGAGTGTGGGGCTGTAGTCGTCGGGCGAAGCATGCGGATGCCCTGGATCATTGCGCTGCGATCGGCTGGAATCCTGCGGTGGCGTAGGTGCAGCTGGCCGCGCGGTCTTTGCGCGACGCGGTCCGGCGCTAGTTCTGGCGCGCCATTTTCTCGGAATTTTCCGCGAACTGGAGGGCGTCGATGAATTCCTGGATATTCCCGTTGAGTACATCGTCGAGGTTGTAGACGGTGAGCCCTATGCGGTGATCGGTGACGCGGCCCTGGGGAAAGTTGTAGGTGCGGATCTTGGCGCTGCGGTCCCCGGTGCTGACCAGGCTTTTACGGTGGCGGGAAATCTCTTCTTCCTGTTTGCGCACCTGCTCTTCGTACAATTTGGTGCGGAGCATCCCCATGGCCTTTTCGCGGTTGCCCAGCTGGCTGCGTTCGGTCTGACAGACGACCACCACCCCGGTGGGGATATGTGTCAAAAATACCTTTGTTTCCACTTTGTTTACGTTCTGTCCTCCGGCGCCGCCGCTGCGGGCCGTCTCCATTTTCACGTCGCTCTCTTTCAGCTCGAAATCCACTTCTTCCGCTTCGGGCATTACGGCAACGGTTGCCGCGCTGGTATGTACCCGACCGCTGGTCTCCGTATCGGGGACCCGCTGCACCCGGTGGACGCCGCTCTCGAATTTTAGGATGCCATAGACATCCTCGCCGACCACTTCCACCTGTACTTCCTTATAACCACCCACCGTCCCCTCGCTCTCGCTCAGGATTGCTGTCTTCCATCCTCTTCGTTCACAATATTTTATGTACATGCGGAGCAGGTCGCCCGCAAACAGGCTGGCTTCATCCCCACCCGTCCCGGCCCGGATCTCGATGATCGCATTCTTTTCATCCTGGGGTTCCTTGGGGATCAGCAACTGACGGATATAGGATTCCATTTTTTCTTTTTGCTCCTCCAGGGCGGGAGCTTCGGCCTTGGCGAGCTCCCTGAGCTCCGCATCGTCCCCGTTGAGCGCCTCCTTATAAAAATCGATGTCGTCCAGTACTTTCTTGTATGCGTCATAAGCCTTTACGATCTTTTCCACGCTGCGGTATTCCTTGCTCATCGCGGTGAACTTACGGTTGTCGCTGACGATCTCGGGATTACTCAACGCCACGCCAAGGTCTTCGAATCTCGCCCTGATGGCCTCCAGCTTATCTAACATAGTTTTGACTTACTTTTAGGTCGCCGCCTGCCGGTAAATCGTAACAGGCTGGCTGGTAAAAAAAGAATTGCAAAGTTAATCCTTTCAGCGCTTACATGGCTTACCGAAAATTCAGAGCGGATCAATTATTTACCGGCCACGAAATGGCTGCGGAAGACGCCGTGCTGATCATCAGGGAGGACGGTCTCGTGGAGGCGGTCCTGCCCGCCGGAGAGGCCGGGGAGGACGTGGAGTCCTTGCGGGGCATCCTCAGTCCGGGTTTCATCAACTGTCATTGTCACCTCGAATTATCGCATATGAAGGGGGTGATCCCGGAAGGGACGGGACTGGTGGATTTTCTGCTGAACGTCATCCGCGGAAGGGGTGCGGCAGGGGCCAGCGGAGCCGTCCAGGATGCAGGCCAGAGCCCAGGTGGACGGGTGGCGGGTGAGGGTGGACGGGTGGTGGGCGCGGATGAACTGCTGGAACGCAAACTGGCCGCTATCGCCGCGGCGGAAGCAGAGATGTTGCAGGGTGGGATCGTGGCCGTAGGTGATATCTGCAATACCAGCGACAGCCTGGAGCAAAAGAAGGGGGGTAATCTCCTGTACCATAATTTCATCGAGACGATGGGATTTGCCGAACAGGGCGCCGCAGATCGCTTCGGGAGCAGCCTCAGGGTCTTTCAGGCATTCGCAGAGGCATACCCCCTGCCGATAGCCGCAAATTCCATCGTGCCGCATGCCCCCTATTCCGTCAGCGCCCGGTTGTTCGGACTGATCGCCGGCTTCCCGGGCAATCAGTTGCTGACCATCCATAACCAGGAGGACGAGGCCGAGAATGTATTCTGCCTGTCCGGGCGGGGGGATTTCCTGCGGCTGTACGGGGCTCTGGGCCTCGATGTCTCTTTTTTCCGCGGCACGGGCAAGCGGAGCCTCGAAAGCTGGCTGCCGCATTTCTATCCCGGTCAGTCCCTGATCCTGGTGCATAATGTAGCCACTTCGGAAGAAGACCTGCGGTTCGCCCGCGGGTGGAAGCACCTTTTCTTCTGCCTCTGCCCAAATGCCAACCTGTATATCAGCGGGCGATTGCCGGACCCGGACCTGCTGATGCGATACGATTGCCAGGTCGTATTGGGCACGGACAGCCTGGCCTCCAATCACCGGCTCAGCATCCTGGAAGAAATAAAAACCCTTCAAAGGAAGTTTCCCCTCCTGCCAACGGCAACCCTGCTCCAATGGGCCACGCTCAACGGGGCCCGGGCCCTGCAGCTGGATGGAGTGCTGGGAAGTTTTTCGCCCGGCAAACAACCGGGAGTGCTGCTGATAGAGGATGAGGAGGGCGGCGAATCCGAAAAGGAAAGAAAGATCGGGTCGCTGGCTGCCGTCCGGCGGCTGATATAAACGGCGGGGCCGCCTGCCAGGCTTTACAGGTCGCAAAACTTATCATCGTCCTTATTTTCCTGCCAATCAAATTCAATCTGACGGGCAACCTCCCGGGCAAAGGCTTCGCCATGCAGATCACTGAGGAATCCCAGCGTCATATCCATTCCCGCACTGACACCGGAAGAGGTATAATATTTACCGTCTATCGTCCAGCGGGCCTTCTTTATCCATTGCACATCCGGGCCACAGGTAATTGCCCAGCTAAAGGCCCTTTTATTGGATGTCGCTTTTTTGCCGTCCAGCAGCCCGGTCTTCGCCAATAATGCGCTTCCCGTGCAAACGGTAAGTGTGTACCGGGCGGATTCCGATACTTGCCGGATAAGATCGATAAGCCGCCGGTTATCGACCTCCTTTCTCGTGCCATAACCTCCTGGTATGAGGAAGATCTCCAGGTCTTTGATGTTATTCCCAAGGATCTGCGTGATGATCTCCACCCCATGGGAATTTCTGACCGATCCTCCGGCCTGGGAATAAAAGGTCACCTTATACTGTTCTTTCAGTCTGCCAAAAATTTCGGCAGGCCCAAATGCATCAAGACTTTCAAATTCATCGAAAACTAATATTCCTACGTTCATATTTTTCATTTGGCCGGTTCTTCATGAGTCCGGTTTTCAATTAGTCCGGTTTTTGAATTTTTGCTCCCAATCCTGTAACTACTTTGTCGCTTTCCCCACGGAGATGGATGATCTTCTCCTTTTCCAGGTTGTCCTTCGTTCTCATCCTGATATTTAATATGTTCAGCGGCGGATAATTTTGTAAATAGCCGATCTCCCTTGTATTCATTATTTCACAACGCAGGATATAGGAAGAATCGATCCTGACGCCGTTCAGGTCTTTTACCCATTCATTATCGATCATGAAAAGACAGTCCGAAGGAGAGAGATGCTGGCTGGCCGCAATCTTCGGCAGATCCAGGAAATTGAAGACATGTGGGTATTTTGAGCGCATATAGACTTTTCCATATTGCCCGCTCAGAGAATCCACCTGTTTTACCACGTTTATATCTTCCAATTTTTCCGGGTCGAAATAAGGTATGGACAGGACCCGCTGGGAATCCAAGAAGAACTGGGGGCCGTCTTTTGGGATGGACGGCGAGAATGGCGCCCACGATTGGGCGCGGCCTGCGGTGGATATCAGCAAAATGGACAGGAGCAGTATTCTCATATATTGAAAAATACAGCTTTTCCCTTGTTTGTTACCGGCCCTGGGCTTTTATTTTGCGATTAAAAATAGGGTTCCTGGTCTTTCACAAATGTTTTTGTGTCCATTTATGGTCATTCATTTAATCCTGCTCAGGAGTATATGCCCTTGAAAAGTATTCACTGTGACCTTCCCATCTTTTATCACTCCCCGGAGATTGATCAGCAATACCCTGGATCTCCATTTTCCCGCGACAGCGTCCAGGGCCATGTATCGTTGCAAGGCCTCCTTGTTATCGCTGTCCTCATTTATCCTGTTCCGCAGGGAACGGACCGCCGTATCCATATCTATATTCATTGCTGAATCCCGGTAAGGGATGATGGAGAGCCTGCTGCGGGCCGGATCAAAGAAGATGTTCACTGAATCACCGGCAAGACGGCATGCGCTGCTGTCGGTGTGTTCGGAAGATCGGGGGTTATGCAAAGACGATCATCTCATAACAGTTGATCCGTGGCTCACCCCATGACGGTCGATCCGTAACGGCCCCATGGCCCCTTACCCAAAGATCGTCTGCAACACGGGCAGGGTCCGCATCGTCCCAAAATCGGGAATATGGATGGAATAGAACGACTGATAAGCCTGCATAAGGACCCGGCGCGTATCCTGGTTCAACTGGAGCTGCCCCAGCTCTTCGGGTACCCTTACCCGTAACAACTGCGAAGTGATGGTCGTATAGGGTTCTTCCAGCAGATAGGAATGCAGCGGCTGATCGCCCGTGAACTGCCCTTCCTGCAGATCGAGAATGGCCCCCCTCTCCGAATTGATATCCTCGATGCGGAACCCCAGGAAACCGGCGAGATGCAGCGAGAAGAACAGAGGGTAGTTGGCGACGACCGCACCTTCCGCCCCATCCAGGTGGATGAACGCATCCTCGATAAAATAGAACAGCTCGGGATTGGGCTCCGGTTGCTTCAGCGTTTTCTGCAACATCTCCACCATGAAGAGGGCCACGGCATTCTTCAGGACATCGAAAAAAATATGGTTGTACAAATGCGCCCACCGGAATTCCCGGATACGCTGCAGGTTCTTCAGCTCGTTGTGATAGACCACCAGATCGAGGATAGCGGCGGGCTGGAACAGATTGGCCCTGCCCGGGCCCTTTTTGGAGGAGGTCCTCACGCCATTGACCAGATAGGACTGCACGCCAAACAGTTCCGTGTACGCGGTGACGATGAGGCTGGTCTCCCCATATTTCACGATGCGCAATACGATCCCTTTGGTCTTGTGCAGTTGCATGATCCGTTTATTGATTACCCGCCGCCGTGTTCCGCAGCCGCAAACCTCGCATGATCCCGCGGGCCCGTCTCCACCCGACCGGGGTCCGGCCGCCGGTGCGGTCCTTATTTCCCTATAAATACAATTTTCGTCGCCACCTTCTCCTGCCGCGTGTCGTCGCTCACCAACACGAGGTACACCCCTGTGGAGGCCTTCCGTCCCTTGTAATCCCGGCCATCCCAGACGGCCTGTCCGCCCAGCGCCCGGGTCTGCCAGACCAGGCGACCATCCATCTCCGTTATCTTGACGATAGCCCCGTCCACCAGTCCGCGGATGGCGATCGTCCCCGTGTAGCCGGGCGCGACGGGATTGGGGAATACCAGCACATCCGAATTATGCTCCCCTCCCGCCGTGGCCGTGCCGCGGAAGCTGCAGATACCGCTGGCCGTGGCAAAGAACACTTCCCCGGTCTGCGGGTCCACGGCGATCCTGCGGGTATCGTTGTCCAGCAACGGTGAATTGTCGGTTGTAAAATGATAAATGATCTTTTGCGCGTCGGGGCTGATCAGCCATACGCCATTGCGCGTACCGACCCATTTCCGGTCTGCCCCGTCCACCGCTATGGCCTGCACCTGTTCGCCGCTGAACAGATAGCCCGCAAAATTGTCGAATTGCACGACGGGCAGCACCGCCTCGCAGCCACCCGAGCTGAAAATGCTCCGCGTACACTGGATCACGCCGATCCCGTTGGCGGTGCCCACCCAGATGAAACCGCTCTGGTCCCTGGCGATGCAGTAGACATTATTATCGGGCAGGTTGCCATTACCAACGCCCGCCTGGAAGAATTTCCACTGGTCGTCGGAGACATTATCGAGCGAGGCGCCATGGTTGTAACAGAACAATCCGTTGCCCAGCGGCGAAACGATCCATACCTGCTTACCGGCATCGTCCGTCACGATCTGCGCGACGGCATTCTGCTTGTGGACGAATGGAATGGCAAAAGACAGCCAGCTGCCATCCGCCTTGCGGAGCAGCAGGTCCTTTACGGCCCCGTAATTGGCTATCCAGAGATTGCCCCCTGCATCAAAGGCCAGGCCGCTCACCCGGTAAGCCGACGGCTGTCCCTGCACCGGGCCAACGGGTGAATTCTGTGCATAGAGGGTAAAGGAGCCATCGCCTTTGATCTGCAGCAGCCCAGCTCCGAAAGAACCGGCCCAGACGCTGCCTGTCTTGTCGGCTGGGTCGGCAGCCACGGTAACCAGATCGGAGACCCCGGCCAGCATCGGCTGGGTGGCGCCGTTATAATTCGTCCATCCTTTATCGTTCAGTTCATAGATCCCGTTGTGGTCGTTGAGTGGATTCCAGCCGGCATCCACACCGCCAGCCGCCGCCCACAGCGAACCGCCGGCCGCCGCACCGGAGCCCGGAGAGACAGTTGCCCGGCCCGTGACCATTTCGCCGGTGGCAAGGGATTGGGGAGAATTGGGAATGTATCGCTCCGGAACCGCCGGCCCCCCGGCGCCGGCTGCTGCCCAGCCCGAAAGCCCGCCGGCGGAGTCCGCCACAAAGTATTGGTCCCCGTTGAAAAAAGCCTGACGGGGGTCCTGAATGATGCCCGGTTGCTGCAATACTTTTTCGATGGTGGCCAGGCCGGTAAGGCTCAGCACCCGGGCGCTGTCGCCCTTTTGCTCGCATACCATCAGCTTCCCGCCGGAGACCGAGAGCCTGCGGACCACCCACCCGTCGGCATAGAAAGGACTCCAGGTGCCGGAGCCCGGGCTGCCGGCGCCAGGATCGCGCGTAAAAAGAAATAAAGAATCGCTTTGCAGGGCAATGATCTTTCCCTGGAATGCCGCCACATCCGCGCAGGGGCCCGCGGGAAGTCCGGAAGAGCCGCTGAGCAGCGACCAGTTGTGAAAATCCGGCAGATCCGGTGAGCCGGCAGCGGCTTGCTTCAGCCCTTCGGAACTGGCCGCATAAAAAAAGCTGCCATCCGTAGCCAGCGCATTCACCAGGACGGTGTCCCCATTGCTGCCAATGACCCAGGTGTCTTTCACCTCGTATTTGTTTTCATCCAGCACGATCACGCCCAGACCGGTGGAAAGATAGGCCTGCTGGTTATACGCAAGGATGTTGTAGACCGTTTTATTCCCTGCTACCGGCGATTGCCGGATATCCGGAATATTGAAGGTCCGGTTGCCGGAGAGGATATCGACATTGCTGCTCCTGTAGGCGACGATGAGTTTGTTGGTCTGCGAATCATATTGCATGGCGCTGATACCGGTCTCGCTGAGACCGGTGATCCTGCTCAGCCGGTCCATGCTGTTGTCTTTCAGGTCCACCGAGAACAGGCTGTACGGAGTGGCGCACCAGATTGTTTCACCCGAGCCCGACACGGCGGTGGCCTGGTGATAAGGCAGGTGCTCGCGCCAGTTGCCGATGGCCGGGACCTGGGTGAATGCCAGCAGGGCGCAACAGCAGGAAAAGAAGCCGGTCAGCAGGAATATCCGAAACCCTGACCCTCCGCGGCATTGAGCTTTTATCATCATAAAGATGGATCAAAGTTAGGGGTAAACGACCCGGCCAGCCGGAAAAGCCCGTTAAAATAAGTTTCTTTGTGTTTCTTTGCATCGTAAAATGATTATTGCATCCATTTAACCCTTTGTTCATGTGGGAATCCATTGCCCGTCTGGTCCTCAAATTCCGGTTGCTCTTATTGGTATTGCTGCTCTCCGTCACCGCCTTTATGGGATATCATGCGTCCAGGGTGAAGATGAGCTATGATAATACCCGGACCATTCCTGCGGATAATCCCAAAAATCTCGAATACCAGGCCTTCCGGCAGAAATTCGGGGAAGATGGCAACCTGCTCGTAGTCGGGGTACAGACCGACAAGCTGTTCCAGCAAGCCGTCTTCAACGACTATATTTCCCTCCTCGAACAGTTGAAAAAAAGCCCGGGTGTGGACAATGTGCTGGGCGTATCCTCCGCCGTCAATCTCGTGCGCGATGAGCACGACAGCACACAGAAGCTGCGGACCGTTGCGCTTTTCCCCGGTCATGGGTTGTCACAGGCCGCTATCGACAGCGGCAGGGCAATATTCCTCGGGCTGCCTTTTTACCGCGGATTGTTGTATAACCCCGATACCCATGCCTGGCTGACAGCCATCAACGTGAATAAGGAGGTGATGAATACCTCGCGGCGGTCTGCCGTGGTAGGCGCCATCACAAAGCTGGTCGCGGACTTCGGCCAACGACAGGGCATCGAGATCCATTACAGCGGGCTTCCCCTGATCCGCACGAACATGGCCATCAAGATCGCGCACGAGACGACCCTTTTCCTCATCGGCTCCGTGCTGATCTATATGGTCATCCTGTTGCTCTTTTTCCGGAGCTTCGGCACCATGCTGCTCTCCATGGCCGTGGTGATCATCGGGGTGATCTTCAGTCTGGGCACCATGGACCTTTTCGGCTACAAGATCACCCTGCTGAATGCGCTTACGCCTTCGCTGGTCGTCGTGATCGGGATCCCAAACTGTATCTATTTCCTGAACAAATACCATACGGCCTACCGCGATAAGGGGGACAAACGGCTGGCCCTCGTGGAAATGATCCGCCGCATGGGCATCGTCACGCTGTTCTGCAATATCAGCGCAGCCATCGGCTTCGGGGTCTTTGCCCTGACGGGCAGCGCCATCCTGAATGAGTTCGGCGTGGTAGCTGGCATCAATATCATGCTGCTGTTCTTTATTTCTTTTATTCTTATCCCGGTGGTGCTGAGCTACCTTCCACCGCCGAAGGAAAATCATACCCGTTATCTGGAGAACCGGTGGCTGCTGGCCATCCTCACCCGGCTGGAGACCTGGGCCCGGCATCACCGCAGGACGGTGTATGCGGTGACGGTGCTCGCGCTCATCTTTGCGGTGGCGGGTATGTTCCGGCTGCAGTCGGAAGGCTTTATCGTCGACGACCTTCCGAAGAACGACCCTATCTACAAGGACCTGAAATTCTTCGAGCATAATTTCAGGGGGGTGATGCCGCTGGAGATCATCATCGACACAAAAAGAAAGAACGGGCTGCGGCTGAATATGCTGAAGACGCTGGAAAAAGTGGACAGCCTGTCCCGGTATATCGCCTCCCGGCCGGAGATGGCCCGGCCCCTGTCCATTGTGGAAGGGCTGAAATTCGTCCGTCAGGCTTATTACAGTGGCGACAGCGCCAGTTACGGCTTGCCCGGCGACTTCGATCTGCCTTTCCTGCTGCCCTATCTGAAGCAGAGTGGAGGCGCCCCCGGTGCGGGGGGAACGACGGCCGGCCCAGGCGGGGCGGCGGGTGCTGCAACGACGGGCCACGATGGAACGGCGGGCCCAGTCGGGGCGGCGGGTGCGGGAGACCAGCATGAGGCCGGAGTCGCGGGCAGCGAAGCGAAGAAGAGCAGTCTGGCGCAGCTGCTGAAAAGCTTTGTCGACAGCAACAATCAGCAGATCCGCATCAGCGTGAATATGGCCGATGTGGGGAGCAAGCGTCTTCCGCAGATCCTCGGAGACCTGAAGGACAAGTCGGCAGCCTTGTTCGACTCCGCAAGATACAGGGTGGAATTCACGGGCAGCTCCGTCACCTATCTGGAAGGCAGCAGCTTTATCATCAGGGGCCTGAAGGACAGCATCACCTGGGCATTTGTCCTGATCGCCGGCTGCATGCTCTTCCTGTTCCGGTCGCTGCGGATCTTATTCTGCTCGCTGATCCCGAATATCATTCCCCTGATCATCACGGCAGGGATCATGGGATGGGTGGGCGTGCGGCTGAAGCCTTCCACGGTGATCATCTTCAGCATTGCGCTGGGCATCGCGATCGATATTACGATCAGGTTTCTCGTAAATTACAAACAGGAGGCGGCGGCGAAGGAGGGAAGGAAGATACAAAACGGAGTGCGGGCACAGGGAACGGGCATCGCCGGTCAGGGACCAGGCCTGAACGAAACGGATGACCCGCATCAGACGGTCATCGATACCATCAACAAAACGGGAATAAGCATCCTTTATACCTCGATGGTGCTGATCGCGGGCTTTTTCATCTTTTGCTTCAGCAGTTTTGGCGGCATCCAGGCGCTGGGCTGGCTGACCTCGCTGACGCTGGTGATCGCCACGGTGACCAACCTGGTGTTCCTGCCCGCCCTGCTGATGACCCTGGTGAAGCGGCGCTGACCTATTTTATTTATCGTCCAGCCCTTGCCGGATCGCATACATGACCAGCCCTACCCGGGACCGCACTTTTAACTTTTCGAACAGCGTATTGCGGTAATTATCCACTGTGCGGTGGCTGACAAACATCTTGTCCGCAATGTCCTTATAAGTCAGCTCCGAACACACCAGCCGGAGGAATTCTTTTTCTTTATCGGAGAGCGCGATCTGGTCATCGGGGTTGCCGAGGTCTTTATGCAGACCGCTGATGATCTTGCCGGAGATATAATCGGAGAGGTAGAAATCCTTTTTCATGATGGAGTCAAGGGCCAGCTTGAGCTCTTCCGGCTCGATGTTCTTGAGGATATACCCTTTGGCGCCAAGGCGCAGCATGCGGATAATCGTATTCTCATCGCTGAACATCGACAAGGCCAGCACTTTGATCTGGGGATAGTTCTTGTGAAGCCATTTGACCGTTTCGTATCCATCCATATCGGGCATGTTCACATCCAGCAGGATAATATCCGGGACGATGTGCTGGCCGATCTTGTTTTTTATCTCCCTGCCGCTGTCCCCTTCGAACAGCACCGAATAATTCTCAAAAGACGAGATCAGTTTAGCCAGGGCCTTACGAAGAAGGTTGTGGTCGTCTACGATGGCTACCTGAATTTTCTTAGAAGCTATTGCCATAATTTATTAAGTTTCCGCTTCAGCGGCAAGTGCCACCGTTATGGAGGTCCCTTGCCCCGGCTGGCTTTCAATATGAATTTGCGCGCCGATCAGCGTGGCCCGGTTACGCATGCTCTTCAGGCCTATACCACTGGAGGAACTGGCCTGAGAACGTTTCTTTTCCGGATCGAACCCTACCCCGTTATCCGCTACTTTCAGTACAAATTTATTATCCATTGAGTAAATAACAGCAATATTTATCCTGGTGGCCTTAGAATGTTTCAAAATATTGTTCAGCATTTCCTGGAACATCCGGAACAGAAAGATAGCTTTTTGCTCGCTGAAATAGAATTCATCGCCCGTTACCGTGAATTCCACCTCCAGTAAACCGGTCCGCCGAAGGCTCTCCAGGTCGAAGCGGATGGCCTCTACCAGTCCGATCTGCGCGATACGGTCGGTATGGAGGCTTTTGGTCAGGTCGGCCATATCGGCAATGACCTTATTGAGCATCTGTCTGCTGTTCTGGACGCTTTCAAAGGCCTCATGGTCCTTTTCCAGCGGCAGGATGGATAAGGATAGCTTCACCACGGACAGCACCTGGCCGATATTATCATGCAATTCCTGGGCGATCGTTTTGAAAGTGGCTTCCTGTATTTCCAGTTGAGATCGCAGCAGTTCCTGTTCATACTGGTCCTTCATACGGCCCAGCTGCTGTTCCTGACGATGCTGCCGCCGCTGGTAAAGGAAGAGTATAGTGACGATAAAGCCGACTAATAACAGCGCTAAAGCTATACCTAATAGGATAACTACATAGATTTCCTGGTTCTGAGCCGGCATAGAAATGCTATAGTGAAGGATGAATATAAGAAAACATTGAGTAAGGTCAGTAAAATTATCAGATGCCTTATCGTAACCTTATCCGCATGGTGCTCCAGATAGCTATTGAACCCATATATGGGAAAGCTGCACGAGAAATAGAACAGCAGACCCGAGCAGATCCAGAAAGCCGGTTGCCGCATCAGGTTCACCGAATGAGGAAGCTGGAACAATTCAAGGAAATAAAAGATACATATTGCGGCGACGAGCAGACAACCGATGGAATAGGTCACGGTATGAAAAACGCCCATGCCCTGGATAAAGAATATATTGATAAATGCGGCGAGGGGATATAAGCACAACAGCCAGATGATGACCCTTCTGACGGCTGGATTATTTATAATCTGATAAAGGACAAAAAAGTAAAAGCAGAACGTAAGGACGGTAAAAGGATTTATAATAAACAGGTTGCTCTTAAAATGAAAGGCAAGGTAGTCTTCGATCGCTTCGGCCACCACATTCAGTAACAGGAAATAAGGGAACAGCTTAAGATAGCGCGTCTGCCGCTGAAAGAACAAGGCTATGCTGGCCAGAAAGGCCACCAGCATGAATCCGGGATTGAGGTAATAAAGCATTTGCCGACAAAATAACTGATATTTCCCATTTCTGATGAAAAAAGCCGGACCACATGCGCGGTCCGGCTTCTGACGGTATAAAAACCAATTTTTTTGCGAGGTGTCTTAGTACAGGCCTTGATTATATAACAGACAGGCCTTTGTCGGATCCTTCCACCAGGGCAGTACCGAGGCTTAACGCTTCACCCATCAGACCAAGATCTCCACAAAGAGCGGGGCAGGGAATAGCTCCGAAATAGGCTATGGGTGACATATTGATCCCGTCGCTGACGCGGAGCTCTTTGCTGGTATGATAGGTAGCGTCTTTGCTCCGGGTGCCGACCATAACGAAAGTCTGACGTCCTTCGAATTCAGAATCTTCGCTGTAACCTTCTGGAAAAATTCCAAAATGAAACCGTACTCCATTGCCACCGTGCATCTTTACCGTTTCGATATAGCGTTCCAGTTCTTCTACGGTCAACCAGCCGCTAAGGGCATCTTCTTTCCCAAGGTGCTCGGAGTTAGCCACCCATCTTTCTTGTTTATATCCTCTGATCAGTGTATCGACTTCTTGTTTGCTGGCGAATTTTCCGACAGATACTGATTTTTTTTCAATTGTTTGCATGAGATTGATAATTTAAAAGTTTGAAGAATAATTTGCTAGTCAAATGTATCCCCCAACTTCATCATCTAACTGATGCAAGAAAATATGAATCAATCAATTACAAATTAATATTATTTGTAAATCAAAGGAAGTCAAGCATTCTGGTGTCAAATATAGCAAAAAAAAGGTTTTTTTGTCACAAAAAAAACAGTAAAAACATCACAAAATTCAACGTTAAAAGACGTGGTCTCCGGCAACGTATAAACACGTAAAAAATACCGTTACTATTTTCCGGTCCATTTTCTTTGCAAACAAATATTTTGTCTGACATTTAGTGCAGAGGTTCATTACGTCCCGTTTTTATAATCCGAATATTCATTGAAGTGCGAAAGGATGGCAGGTATTTATACTGCCGGTGGTATATGGCTGAACAGGAGTTGTATCCTTTACAAATCAAACTGATTTCTGTTTCCGGCAACAGCATACATAACCATTAACACCTTATCCTTATTAGATTTTGTCATGAGGGGTTTCTGGGTGTGTATGCTGATGCTTTTTCAGGATCATTGTGAGTTGTAACGTATTGCTTGCCTGCTTTTTATCTCGTGTTTATCTACTCTGACCATTCAAAAATTCCGGATATCCATCAAGGCGATGTACATATCCGGAAATTTCTTTTTAGCAACGTCCCCCGCGCCCATCCAGCTTATTGCCCAGCCATACTCCGCGTCACCGCATCCCATTCCGGGTAATCCCTTCTTGTCGTTTGATCCCGCTTTTGTAGTTTTGCGCCGCCGGCCGCCCGATAATGGGTCGCGTGGCAATCCCAACAAATTTTACGCAATGGACAAAAAGATCAAATCAGCTCTTATCTCCGTTTTTTATAAGGACGGTCTGGACAAAATAGTAAAAAAACTACACGAAGAGGGGGTGAAAATTTATTCCACGGGGGGTACTCAACAGTTCATCGAGTCCCTCGGCCTCCCCTGCATTGCAGTAGAAAGCCTTACGGGTCACCCCTCCATCCTCGGAGGGCGGGTGAAGACTTTACACCCCCTGGTATTTGGCGGGATCCTGGGCAGAAGGGACAACGAAAAAGACAGGCAGGAAATGGAGCAATACCATATTCCCGAGATCGACCTCGTCATCGTGGACCTGTATCCCTTCGAAGAGACCGTCGCCAGCACAAAAGAAGATCAGGCCATTATAGAGAAGATCGACGTAGGAGGGCCCTCCATGATCCGCGGAGCGGCCAAAAATCATCAGGATGTCGTGGTAGTCGCCTCCAGAACGGAGTATGCCCTGCTGGGGCAGCTCCTCGACGAGCAAAAAGGAGTGACCAGCCTGGAACAACGCCGTTCCCTCGCGGCCCGGGCATTCGAGGTATGTGCGCACTACGACGTGGTGATCGCGAAGTACTTTACCGGCGCCGGCGCCCCCTTGGGAGATGCGACCGGAGGGGCGGCATCCGGGAGCGGGCCTCATGGGGGTACATCTGGGCAAGGGGTGGCTTCAGTGGGCGGTCAGGGAGGATATTTCCTCGAATCCGTTCCGGACCCCAGATCCCTTCGTTATGGCGAGAACCCTCACCAGGCGGCGCGCTTCTATGGCAAGCTGGACGAACTGTTCGAACAGGTCAACGGCAAGGAACTATCCTATAATAATCTGGTGGACGTCGATGCAGCCGTGCAGCTGATCCAGGAATTTACGGGCGGCGGCGCCGTCTTCTCCATCATCAAGCATACCAACCCATGCGGGATCGCCATCCGCCCGACCCTGAAACAAGCCTGGGACGCTGCCCTGGCGGGAGACCCGGAGAGCGCTTTCGGAGGCGTGCTGGCTTGTAATGTCCCCGTTGACAAGGCCACGGCCGAAGCCATCCATGAGATCTTCTTCGAAGTGCTGATCGCGCCCGCCTTTGACGCCGATGCGCTGGAGGTCCTGCGTTCGAAAAAGAACCGTATCCTGCTGCGGCAGAAGGAGCGGCTGTCTTATACCAGTCAGTATAAATACATGTTGAACGGGGTGTTGCTGCAGCAGCACGACGAAGGCAGCTTCGCCGCATGGAAAGAAGTGGGGGGCCGCAATCCGGACAAGGCGGAAAAAGAAGACCTGGAATTCGCCAACATCGTCTGCAAGCATTTGAAATCGAATGCCATCGCCCTCGTGAAGAACAAACAACTCATCGGCAAGGGATGCGGGCAGACCAGCCGTATCGACAGCCTGCGCCAGGCCATCGGGAAAGCCGGGCAGTTCCAGTTCGATCTGCATGGGGCCGTTCTCGCTTCGGATGCATTCTTTCCTTTTTCCGACTGCGTACAGATCGCTCATGCGGCGGGGATCGGCGCATTTATACAGCCCGGCGGCTCCATCCGCGATAAAGATTCCATTGAATACTGCGTACAGCATAAATTAGCGATGGTGATCACGGAGATGCGGCATTTTAAGCATTAGAGCGTTTACATATCCCAGTAAACTTCCTCCTTGAGGAAGATCTCATAGGCCTCCCGCCACCCCGCGAACTGCGGATCGGTGCCGAGGAAGGAATTATGCCAGATGGTCACCATCAGCCCATTCACTTTCCGGATCAGATGATAGTATTGCATCAGCTCGTTCATCGCGCGGGCAGCCGTGTATTGCTGTTCGTAGAAGGAATTGGCGTCCATAAAGCAAAAAGGGAAGAGCCGCAGGCCCGTAGGCTCGTCCTTCTCCAGGTCATACCAGTAAAAAGAGGCGGCGACGGAGGCGCGGAAGCCATTGGTGCTGCCATAGCCCATGGAAAAATCCTGCTCTATCCCATATTTCAGGAGCTGGCGATAGGTCTCGGGTAACGAAAATCGTATAAAGTGCTGTCTGCTGCGGGTCATGGGCTGAGCGGTAACGGACCGCATCCATCCGATCTCTTCCTCCAGTACGCCTTCTTCCTCTCCGCTCCGCCAGGAAGGATGCACCCCAACCCGGTATCCCGCAGCATGGTATCGGATCAGCTCCTGCATGGCGCGCGTACCGGGACCGACATTCTTATCCACGCCCTTCCGCTTGCCAGCCACCAGAAAAAAATAATAGGCTTTCATCCGGCAATACAGATGCAGCGAATCCAGCCACTCGTAAGCGTCGAAAGGGTCCTTCCTCGCGCCCCGCAACACCTGGATACGCCTGCTGACCAATGACCACTGGCCCCGGAACAGATCCCTGATCAGCGCGCCTGCATTCCTTTTCCAACCTTTGTGGAGATAGGACCAGGCCATGTCGATGTCGTAGGTAGGAATGAATTTAAAGGAAGGATAGCGGAATACCAGTGCGGGATATTTTTTTAAAAGGGCTTTTTTAAATTCCTGGATCCAGATATTGACCAGGGGCATGTGCAGGAAGCCTTCCCTGTGCGCCAGAGACCCGGTATGAGCATACCTTCCGTATTCATCCTTCGTATGGGGCAGATATTCTTCGTAACGGCTGATCAGATAAAAAGAAGCCGCGAAAATATCGAAGGGAAAATCTCCTGATGTCTCAAAAAAAGCCTTGTGATAATTCAGTTCGAAGCATTCGATCGCCCTGGGCGCGATATGCGACTCGAACAACAGGGGTGTAGCCTGTATAAAAAATTCATCTGCGATCTCTTCCTGCGAATAGTTCAGCTTTGGTCCTGTCGCCAGGGTAAATTCCGACGGGTCCGCAGTGATCCGTATCGCCTCATCGAATAATTCCTTGCCGATGAATTCAACGATGTATCTCAGGCGGGGAGTGATATGTGAACTGTATACAAGCATATTTTTGTCGTCACCCACGCTGTTCCTTCCATCTTTCGTTAAAGGTCTTTGGAGAAAAATCCAGTTCGGCCCGGTGGGCCGTCCAGGCGCTGAATGCCTTGTTCACCATCCAGTTCTTCATTTTGCGGTTGCCCATATTCATCAGCTTGCGGCTGAGGCTGGCGTTCTTCCATAGTTTCCACGCGATCCGCTCCGACCAAGTGGCATACCCGCCTTCCACCGCCTCATGCCGGTTCTCCAGCAGGAGCTCATGGAGGTTGATCTTGACGGCGCATACTTCCGTACAATTACCGCAGAGGGAAGAAGCATAGCTCAGGTGTTTCCAGTCCTGCATTTCCCGGAGATGGGGAGTGATCACGGCGCCGATGGGGCCGCTGTAGGTGGTCTCGTAACTGTGGCCGCCGATATTCTTATAAACGGGACAGGCGTTGAGGCAGGCGCCGCAGCGGATACAGTACAGGCTTTCGCGGGCCTTTTCATTGGCCAAGATATTCGTTCGTCCGTTGTCCAGCAGGATCACATACATGTCTTCGGGGCCATCCGTCTCACCCGCGAGCTTCGGGCCCGTGACGATCGTATTGTACACCGTCACCCGTTGTCCGGTGCCGTAAGTGGCCAGCAGCGGCCAGAATAATCCAAGGTCGGTGAGGGAAGGAATCACTTTTTCGATACCGGCGATGACGATATGCGTCTTTGGAAATGCGCAGCTGAGGCGGGCGTTCCCTTCATTCTCGGTGATGGCGATGCCGCCGATGTCCGAAATAATGAAATTCGCACCGGTGATGCCGATCTCCGCCTCCACATATTTTCCGCGGAGCTTCTCCCGGGCCACCAGGGTGAGCTGTTCGGGGCTGAGGCCAGGCTTTGTGCCCAGCTTCTCACTGAATAATTTTGCGACATCTTCCTTGCTTTTATGCATGGCGGGCGTCACGATATGATAAGGCGGTTCACCATCCAGCTGCTGGATATATTCTCCCAGGTCGGTCTCCACGCTCTCGATCCCATGTTCTTCGAGGAAGTCGTTCAGCTTGATCTCTTCGGTGACCATGCTCTTGCTCTTCACGATGCTGCGGCAGGATTTCTCTTTGCAGATGGTCAGTATTTCCGCCAGGGCCTGTTCTGTATTTTCGGCCCAGATCACTTTTCCGCCGCGCTGGATAAAGACCGTTTCGAACTCTTCGAGCTGCTTGTCTAGGGATTCGATCGCCTTCCATTTGATGTTCTTGGCCCTTTCGCGTGCGAGGTGGAGATCCCCGAACTGCTGCTTGCCCTGGGGCACCACGGTATTGTAGCGGCCGATGTTGAAATTGATCTTCCTGCGATGGTCCAGATCCTCCGCCTTCACCGTGCTGCGGGCAATAAAACTGGCTGCATTGTCTGACACGTTATAGGATTTTGAGCGTTTTAGCTGGAGTTTACATCCCCGCCTTGTCCTGAAAATATTTATCCGCCGCCTGCTCGAGCACGCTGTAAAATTCTTCTCCATACTTGCGGATCAATGCTTCTTTCAGAAAGGTATAGGCCGGGACCTTCAGTCTTTTCCCGAGGGTGCAGGCCGGCTTGCACATCGTCTCTCTCGGCTCGTAATTCACCACTTCATGTTCTTTGGTCCGGCTGATCTTGATGGGATAAAGATGACAGCTGATGGGTTTCTTCCAGGTAGTCTTACCCTCCAGGTAAGCCTGTTCGATGCCGCATTTTATGATACCTTTCGCATCCCGGAAACCATAGGCGCACATTTTTCCCCCGATGGTGGGCGTCACCCATCCGAATTCGCGGTCATAATTATATTGTCCCCTGCCCTCTATCTCGCGTATACCCGAAGCCGTCAGATAGGGCTTTACGGTCTCGTATACTTCGTTGAGCTTCTTCATCTCCTCTTTTTCAAGGGGCGCGCCTGCATCTCCGTCCTCGCAGCAACCACCCTTGCATTTAAGCAGATCGCACACGAACTGTTCTTCTATCACAAGGTCACTTATCAGAATATTATCTATCGCTATCACGAACCGGGGATTTAAATTATCCGCAAACCTACAGGAAAATGTACAGAAGACAATGGACAGACCCCAGACCGGAGAAAATTCGGTAAGGAGAAAGGCGAAGCTATTTGCATCGGGGCAGGCCTGTTGAGGATCGGGTCTATCTTAATCGGGTGGCAGGCCTGTTGCGGATCGGGTCTATCTGGACGGGACGACGGAAGACGATTTCCAGTGGAAAGTATTGATGAGGTGCAGCATATCCTGCTCCAGAAAATGATTTACGATCCCCACGGAGTCCTCATTTGGCGGAGCGTCGAAATAGAGGGCCCCGCGCAGGAAATGCCGGGTCGAGTCGGTGAGGAAGAATTGTTTGGCCGTGGCCGCATTGCCTCCCACATTAAAGAAGATACCGCTGACGCCGCTGGGGGTCCTGATAACGGAATCCTCGATGGAAGTAGCCTTGTAACTATGCTTCATGGTCATTTTATACGCATCGTCCTTTAGTTTGTCGAAGGTATTGCCTTGCCCCTTTGGGTTTGCACCCTTCGCTGTCCCCTGATTGCGGCCAACGTACCCCTGATCCGGCTGCGGCCCGATCTCTTTGTAGCTGACATAGATCCTGGCGTTGAAGCGGGGGAAATCGATATTGATCCAGTAAGGGTTTTCCGGGGTCGCCTCGAAGAAACTGCTGTCGCGGATGATATCTGCATACACCGGATACTCGAAGGTATAAGGATAACCGGGCTGGTCGAAGGACCGGTACTGATGGGCGGGGAAGTCTATTTTGAAATATCCCTTTGGTCTGGGTGTGTACCCGCTGTTGCAGGAGGAAAGGCATGCGGCCAGCGGGAACCAGAACAAGAGAGCTTTGAAAGATGATTTTAAGAGTCGAGGCACTTAGGATTTTTTTAGATTATTCAATGCTTGCCCCATCCGGATCGCCACCTTTACTTTCTTGATCCGGCTGCTGTCGGCGTCCAGGATGGTGAATTCAAAATCACCGCAGGGGATCATATCGTTTACTTTCGGGATCTCGCCCGACAACTCCAGGATCAGCCCGGCCAGCGAATCGCTGTCGCCCCGCACCTTATCGAACGTATCGGGTGAAAGGTTCATCGTCTTGCATACATCATTGATCATGGTCCTTCCTTCGAAGACATAGCTGCCATCATCCAGTTGCCGGCTGACGGTCTCTTCTTCATCGAACTCGTCGCGGATATCCCCGATGATCTCTTCGAGGATATCTTCGAGGGTCACTATCCCGCTGGTGCCGCCGAACTCGTCGACGACCACCGCGAAATGGGTCCTTTTACGCTGAAATTCCTGTAAAAGGTCTTCGATGAGCTTCTGCTCATGGACAAAATAGGGCGGCCGCAGCAGGGGATGCCAGTCGAAGTCGTCGGGTTCGTTCAGGTAAGGGATGAGGTCCTTGGTGTGGATCATACCGGAAAGTTCATCGAGGCTGCGCTTATATACGGGCAGGCGCGAATAATGAAGCTCTTCCACCCGCTGCCGCAGCTCCCCGAAGCTCAGCACGGAATCGATGCCGCAAACATCCAGACGGGTCCTCATGATCTGTTTGACCGTGATGCTGCCAAACTTGATGATGCCCTTCAGGATATTCTTTTCCTCTTCCGAGGCCTGGTTGTCCGTGGACCGGTCTATCTCATGGTCCAGTTTTTCGAGATTGAACGCCGATCGCTTTTTGCCGAAGAACCGTTCGAGGTTTTCCGAACGCTGTACGGCCCAGAGGCTGATCCTGCGGAAAAGAAGGTGGATGATCTCCACGATGCCCGAAGTATAATACGCGAACTGCAGGTTATTCTGTGTCGCCCAGACCTTGGGCATCACCTCGCCGAACAGGATCATCACGAAGGCCACGAGGATCACTTTGATCAGGAATTCGAAAAGCCAGAAGCTTTGTTTCAGCAGCACCATCTGATCGATAAGAAAATTCGAAAGGATGATAATGGAGATATTGATGATACAGTTGGCGATCAGCAGGGAGGTCAGGACGGCCCTGGGTTCTTCCAGCAGGGTGACGATCCTTTTCCAGGAGGTATCCTGTTTGGTCTTCAGATTATTGATGTCCTTATAGGTAAGGGAAAAAAAAGCCACTTTGGATCCGGAGACCACAAAGGAAATGATCAGCAGGAACAGGATGACGATAGCCAGTATAGTAGTAGCCTGTGGATTGATAACAAGAAATAAGGGGGATGCTCCGGAGAAAAGCATAGTCGTAAAAGGGTGATCCAAAATATACAGGTTTCGTTAACAATCTGTCCAGCACACAGGCAGGTCATAGAGACCTGCCTGCTGCGTTGCTATAGCGTTAAAGCAAATATACATTAAAAAGGGAGGTCTTCTGAGGGCTCCCCGACCGGCGGTGGGTTGTCCGTATTCCCCAGGCCCTCCATCCCTTCGTGATGGATCGGCGGGTGGGATGAACCATCGGAGCGCTTGTCCAGCATGATCAGGTTGTCCCCGACCACTTCCGTTGCAAATTTTTTATTCCCTTCTTTATCTTCCCAGCTCCGGGTCCTCAGTCTGCCCTCTATATATACAAGGCTGCCTTTGTGCAGATACTTCTGGGCCAGTTCGGCGAGCCCCCGCCACAGGACTACCGTATGCCATTCCGTCTGAGAGATCAGCTTACCAGCCCTGTCTTTGAAGGTCTCCGTTGTCGCCAGGGAAAATTTGGCCACACCGATATTTCCTTCGAGATACTGTACATCCGGGTCTTTTCCTAAATTTCCGATCAGCATTACCCTGTTTACTCCTCTCATAGAATGAAATTTGAGCATTTACAAATCCTTAGGCACACCCCGTAGCCAAATCAGAAAACCCGATGGTGTACCTATTAAAGTTAAAATTTTTCAGGCAAAAAGATAAATTTTTCTGCCTGGCCCCGGCAGGGATACAGGCATACCTTTATCAGAGCAAACTCTGTACCGGTGTTGGGTCCAGCAGCCAGCCATTTATAAAACGGGGGAAGGCGAACTCGCTTAATTTTTGTTTTTCCACGAGCAGATAGTCTTTGAGTCCGGCAAGCGGTTTGTCCAGGCGGATGTGGATGAAATACCCCTCGATGGTCTGATGGCTGAGCTCCTGCCGGTAGAGTCTGGAGATATGCTTTACGGTGAGTTTATGACTGCCGAAGAGGTTCAGGGCAAAATCGGAGCGGAGTATTTCCGGGCTATAGACCGGTTCGTCTGTCTCCCAGCCTACGAATTCATAAAGACCCTCCCAGATATCCCGGCCCTTCCGCTGACGGATATATATTTTTTCATCAGGTGTCTCGATCATAAAATAATGCAGCCAGCGCTTTTTCTTGCGGATGCTCTTTTCTTTTACGGGAAGGGTCGCGACGAGGCCCTGCAGACGCGCCTGACAATGCCTGGCGAGCGGACATTCCGGACACAGCGGGTTGCGGGGCTTGCAGAGCACGGCGCCGAAATCCATGATCGCCTGGTTATAGAGTCCCGGACGGGTCTTGTCCAGCAGCGAATCCGCCAGCCCGGCAAACAGCTTCTTTCCTGCCCCCGTATCCACGGGGGTACCATTCCCGAAATATCTCGCCAGGACGCGGATCACGTTGCCGTCGACAACGGCATAGGGAAGGCCGAAGGCAAAAGAGGCGATGGCGGCAGCGGTGTAAGGCCCTACCCCCTTTAATTCCCGGATCGATGCATAATCGGCGGGGAAAACTCCATTATAGGCTGAAACGATCTTTTTGGCCGTCGCGATCAGATTGCGGCAGCGGCTGTAATAGCCCAGACCTTCCCAGCATTTGAATATTTTCTGTTCCGGCGCGGCGGCGAGATCCCGGACGGTCGGGAAGGACTCCAGGAATTTTTCATAGTAGGCCCATCCCTGTTCTACGCGGGTCTGTTGAAGGATCACCTCACTCAGCCAGATCCTGTAGGGATCTTTTTCCCCTTTCCAGGGCATGGAACGGATATTATCGTTTTTATGCCATTTTAGTAAAATTTTAGTAAAATCGGAGTTTTTGGAGTCCATATGGGCTAAATTTTTGGTCAATTGCCTTTTAAAATATAGCCATTTGACCAAAAATGGCTAATTATCGGCAAAACTTCGTTCTGAACACTGTTCAGAACTCGTCCGCAACCTTCACTTCGCTCGGTTGGGCCATGAGCCCCTTTAGGGTCTCATTGAAAATTCACAATCAATATTTTATGAAATTCTTGCAGAAATAAACCAAATCGATTATTTTGACACCCAATAAAGAAAATTTTAATACCTGAGAAGGAAATTCTTAGAAGGAGTTGTGAATTAAAAATTTTGTTATATATTTAAAATCAGAAACTTATAAAACTTAATCCCCATGAGAAAGGCAGACCTAGTTAACCAAATATCGGAAAAAACAGGTATACCTAAGGTTGACGTCCTGGTGACGCTGGAAACCATGTTTAAACAAGTTAAAGAAACCCTTTCCGCGGGAGAAAATATCTATATCCGGGGATTTGGAAGTTTTATAACTAAAAAACGGGCGGCCAAGATCGGACGCAATATAAAGAAGAATGTAGCTGTTCATATACCAGAGCATTACATACCTGCGTTCAAACCTGCAAAAGAATTCGTAGCGGAAGTAAAAAAATTGCAGTCGGTAAAAGAAGATCAGCCCAATCCTGACGAAGAGATGTAGAAGAGGCGTAATTTGCGCTCTAATTGACAACTGATGAAGAGACAGCAATTCCTCGTAGCCGGCGGCGGCGTGCTCATACTACTCGTTCTGTATTTTTTTGGACAAACCGTACCCCCACAAAAGAAGGCGGCTGCAACCGCTGAAGGAGCTGAACCCGGAACAGGATCTTCCGGCCCAGCCGTCAAATCAATTGATTTACAAGATATTTTACAGGCCGCTCATTCCCGCCTAAGCCCGGCGCAACTCTCGTATGTCAACAGGCTGGAGAATTCCGTGGTGCGCGGGGACGTCAGGACGCAGCAACTGAATGCGTCGAGGCAACTGGCCGCTTTCTGGAAGGATTCGGTTCAGGAAGGCTTCCTGCCTTTTGCATATTATAGTGGCGAGGCAGCTAAATTGGAAAATTCTGAAAAAAGTCTCACCTTTGCTGCCCAATTATTTTTGCAGAACTTGCGTGGGCAGGAAAATCCAGCCCTTAAGGGCTGGATGGCCGCCAATGCTAAGGAGTTGTTTGAAAAGGCTTTAGAACTGAATCCCGGCAATGATTCCATAAAGGTTGGGTTGGGCGCCAGCTCTATTTTTGGCGGCTCGGCCGGCAACCCTCAGGAGACCATGCAGGGAATTCAGCGGATCCTTGAAGTGGCCCGCCGTGATCCGGCCAACATGTATGCGCAGTTCATGCTGGCGTTGGGAGGCGTGGAATCGGGGCAATTTGATAAAGCCATTGAACGTTTAACGACGGTGGTCAGGCATCAGCCGGGCAATGTCGAAGCGACGTTACTTCTGGCCGGGGTCTATCAGCAAAAAGGCGACAATGCGGATGCTGTCAAATGGTATAAAGTGAGCAGAGCGCTGGTCGCCGATAAGGATATGATCCGGGAGATCGATCAGCGTATCAAATCATTACAATAGGACTTGTGGGCGCCCATGGCGCGGAGTGGACTGAAATTTATTTTTTAACAAAAAAAGAATTGAGTATGCCTTGTGGTAAAAAGCGGAAGCGTCATAAAATTGCGACGCATAAGCGTAAGAAGAGACTGAGAAAAAATCGTCATAAGAAGAAGAACAAATAATTCTTTTTTGCAGGAAGGGTCCGCCGGGAGGCGGACCCCCCGTTTTCTTTCCCTTAGCTGAAATTTCTGTTTGCCGTTATTAACCTGATCGCATATAGAGCGATAACGATCCATGCAGATCTACTTCAGCAGCTGTTTCCTGTTACATAAAGTATGATTGCAGATGTTGTCGGTAAATTCCAGGTACGATTGAATAAGGAACTTATTATAAATGCCACCTCGCAGGGCGTCGAAATAGCTTTGCTGGAGGATAAGAAGCTGGTGGAGCTACACCATGAAAAGACTGATGCCAGCTTTGCGGTAGGCGATCTTTACCTTGGAAAGGTAAAAAAGCTTATCCCCGGGCTGAATGCAGCATTTGTAGATGTCGGCTTCGAGAAAGATGCGTTCCTTCACTATACCGATCTCAGCCCATATGCCCGTTCTCTCCTGAAGTTTACCCAGGCGGCCATGAACGACAACAGCCCCGATGGGCTGGATTTCGGCAATTTCCATACGGAACCCGAGATCGTCAAGACCGGAAAGATCAACGAAGTGCTCAATGGCAAGCCGCATATCCTCGTTCAGATCCTGAAAGAGCCTATCGCCGCCAAGGGCCCCCGTCTGAGCTGCGAGATCTCCCTGCCCGGCCGGTTTGTCGTCATCACTCCCTTTAATGATATCGTTGCCGTCTCCCGGAAGATCCACTCCTCCGATGAGCGCAAAAGACTGCAGAAGATCGTGGAAGCGATCAAGTCTCCGAATTTCGGGGTGATCGTCAGAACGGCGGCCGAAGGGAAGAATACGGCGGAACTGCATGAGGACCTTACGGAACTTGTAGCCACCTGGAAGATGATCCAGCATAATTTAAAGGGCGCCGTCGCCCCTGCCAAGATCCTGAGCGAGCAGACCAAGACGACGAGCATGTTGCGCGATCTCCTGAACGAAGACTTCAATAAGATCGTCATCAACGACAGGAATATCTACAACGACACCCGGAGCTATATCCAGCGTATCGCACCCGACAAGGCGGATATCGTCAGCTTCTACAATAATGGCTCGCCGATCTTCGATCAGTTCAGCATTACCAAACAGGTGAAGGCCGCTTTTGGAAAAACGGTGAACCTTCCCAGCGGCGCCTATCTGATCGTCGAGCATACGGAGGCCCTGCATGTCATCGATGTGAACAGCGGCTATAAGAGCGTCAGCAATAACCAGGAGCAGAATGCCCTGGAGACCAACCTGGAAGCGGCGGATGAGATCGCCCGTCAGTTGAGGCTGCGCGATCTTGGCGGCATCATCGTGGTGGATTTCATCGACATGAAGCTTCCGGATAACAAGCGGAAACTGATGGAGGCGATGGAAGGCTTTATGCGCACCGACCGGGCCAAACATGCCGTGCTGCCTATTTCCAAGTTCGGCCTGATGCAGATCACGCGTCAGCGTATGAAGCCCGAAGTGACCATCAACACCCAGGAGATCTGCCCTACCTGCAACGGCACCGGCAAGATCTCTTCGGCCCTGATCCTCGAGGATGAGATCGAAAAGAACCTCAGCTATCTGCTCAATCATCAGCATAAGGACCTGATCCTGGCCGTACATCCGATCATGCATGCCTATCTCACCAAGGGTAAGCTCTTTGGCATCGGTTCCAGACAATGGAAATGGAGGTGGAAATACAAACAGAAGATCCGGATCAAGTCCAATACCAATTACCACCTTACCGAATTTCACTTCTTCGATAACCGCGAAGACGAGATCAAGCTCTAACGCTTCACGATCGAGGCCATCCAACCCTGGTCATAAATAGCCTTTCGCCGCTCGTTCCACGCCACGGTAGCCCTGTCGAGCCCTTCTTTCAGCCAGCGGAACGTCTTTGCCTTTTTCATATTGAATTTTATCCCTTTCATGTTCTCCTGATAGATCAGTTCGCTGTTGTCCGTATAGAACTGGACGGTGGTGACCCCTTTCTGATCTTTTTCATTGACCAGCTGCCAGAACCCATGTTCCGGGATATAGGCGGCTTTCTGCTGGGAATAGCCTTGCCGGGAACTAAACAGAAGGACAAGGATGACGAGCGCGATTTTGTTGACGGTACGCATAAAAAAATATTTAGACCGTAAAATTAATCCGCCGATAACGGGCATTTCTGGATAATAGACCTATGAGCCCGGAAGGGCAACAAACAGCGTTTTTCCGGGGTTTCGGACGCCGGAGGGGCCTTATCGCATTTAGGCGACGAAAAGGCGCGTTTGGTCTATAAATGGGTCTGGGAAACGGGCAGTAGGATGGCTCAGAACTGGACCGTCGGGTCGAACAGAGACGGGGCAGTTGGATCAGGCAGGACCTGGGTCGGAACCTGGAGATTGCAGACGGCCGTGGATGGCTTAAAAAGTAACTCCCGCTGGCGCCCTTAACCGGCCAACGGGAGTTACACCGTCTACGGATAACCGACCGGGATGAGATCCATGATCAGGATCCGTTGTCCGGCATCAGGGTACGGACCTTCAAATATTGAAGTTTTCTCATGTGTAGTGAACTGACTCAATACCAACGTAAAAAAATTTCAGGAAGGCAATCGGTAGAATTTGATACCGGACGAACAACCAGGGCCGCAAAACCCATGTCCGGATGCTTGAGATATAATAAATTAATTAAATGTATTTGTTTCGGTCTGATCTACCAAATATATCAGTGATTTATTGACTTCAATCAATATAGTAATTTAAAATAATATGACAAAAACCGCTCTCTCCCACCAAATTTTGTACCCTCTCCATAACAATAATTTCCATTTTTGACAGCATTTGGCTGACAATATTTTTCGTGACTAATTTTCAATACTTTAAAGATAATATCTCTTTTTATGCGTGCGGGTCCGGAGTGAAAATTAATATGTAAAGATATGATTATCAATTGATAAAATAGCTATTTCCGTAGGTCCTAAAATGCTCTGGCCACCTTCAGAAGTTATGCACACCCGAAAAAATTATTTTGTTATGTGGCGCTAATTTGTAATTTAGTGCAAGAATTTAATGGGTTAGTAAGTAAGGGGCCGGCCATCAAGCTGGCCCTTTTACTTTTTAGTCGGTCCCGTCCTTTTATCAATTCCATTTTCATTCCTTCTCTTGTTATTTTGTCTCATCGCTTCTTAATTTATCTTGTTAATGGATTATTTCGCCGCATTAATTCCTGATTTTTCGATTATAAAGAAAATTAAGCGCAGCTAATTTCCAAATTGTGGAAACTTAGTTTACAATGATCGTTTGCACAATCATCGGAATGGATTAGCAACTAACTTTACCACATGAGCAAAATCAAAACAGCTTTTTTTTGCAGCAACTGCGGATATGAAAGTGCGAAATGGACAGGCAAGTGTCCTTCATGCGAACAATGGAATAGTTTTGTCGAGGAAGTCATCACGAAAGATAACAAGCTGGCCGAATCCGACTGGAAAAAACCAGGAACAGATAAAAAAGAGAACCGGACCATCTCTCTCAACGAAGTAGTCAGCGCGGAAGAAAAAAGGATCGTTACCCCCGATGCAGAATTGAACAGAGTACTCGGCGGCGGTATCGTAACCGGCAGCATCGTCCTGGTAGCAGGCGAACCGGGTATCGGTAAAAGCACCTTGTTCCTTCAGATCGGTTTGCTGTTGAAAGATATCCCTACGTTGTACATCAGCGGAGAGGAGAGCGAGCAGCAGGTCAAGATGCGCGCCGACCGGCTGAACATAAAGAATGAAAATTTTTATCTGCTGACGGAAACCTCCACGCAGATCATCTTCCAGGAAATAAAAAAACTACAACCCCGTCTGGTGATCGTAGATTCCATCCAGACCCTGCAATCCCCCTATATCGAATCCTCCTCCGGCAGCGTATCGCAGATCAGGGAATGCGCATCCGAATTCCAGCGATACGCCAAAGACACGAATACCGCGGTGTTCCTCATCGGTCATATTACCAAAGACGGCAGCATCGCCGGCCCAAAGGTGCTCGAACATATGGTGGACACCGTCCTACAGTTCGAAGGCGACCGTCATTATGCCTATCGTATCCTGCGGACGCTGAAGAACCGTTTTGGCAGCAACGCCGAGCTGGGCATCTATGAAATGACGGAACAGGGGATGCGCGCCGTCAGCAATCCGAGCGAATTGCTGATCACCCAGAAAGAAGAACAGCTCAGCGGCACGGCCATCGCCGCCACCATCGAAGGCATGCGCCCTCTGCTCATTGAAGTGCAGGCGCTGGTGACGCAATCCGTCTATGGGACGCCCCAGCGTACCGTCAGCGGCTTCGACCTGCGGAGACTGCAACTGCTGCTGGCCGTCCTGGAAAAAAGAGGAGGGTTTCATTTCGGCGTAAAAGATGTATTCCTCAACATCGCCGGCGGATTGAAAGTAGAAGACCCTTCTATCGACCTCGCCGTGCTCTGCGCCTTGCTGAGCTCTTATGAAGATGTGCCGCTGTCGCCGCATACCTGTTTTGCCGGTGAAGTTGGATTGAGCGGCGAGATCCGCGCGGTGAACCGTATCGAACAACGTATAGCCGAGGCCGAGAAACTTGGCTTTGAAAAGATCTTTATTTCCAGATATGGTCAGAAGGGGCTTGGCAATCAGAAATTCAATATCGGGGTCATCAGCGTAGGAAGGGTGGAAGAGGTCTACCAGTATTTATTCCAATAATTCATGCTATTTTTGAAGCAGATGAAACCACCCTTGCTGATACTACTCTTTGTTGCCGCCCTTATCTTTTCCTGCCAGAAAGATTCTTTCATCACCAGCAAAGGGGCGCTCATCAGCTTTTCATCCGATACGTTGTTCTTCGATACGGTCTTTACCACGACCGGCTCCGTCACACAGTCCGTTAAGATATTCAATGGCAACGATCAGAAGCTCCGGCTGTCCGATCTGAAGCTCATGGGCGGCAATCAGTCTTTTTTCAATATCAATATCGACGGCTATCCCGGGCCCGAAAAGAACGACATCGAACTCGAGGCGAATGACAGCCTCTATATCTTCGTCGTCGTCAGGATCGATCCGACCGCAGCCAATCTGCCGTTCGTCGCACAGGACAGCATTGCCATTTCTTTCAACGGCAACGTTAAATATATCCAGCTGCAGGCATGGGGTCAGAATGCCCACTTTCTCCGCAACCAGAAGATCGAAGGCCATGTGACATGGGACAATGTGCTGCCTTATGTGATCCTTGGAGGCCTGCAGGTAGATACCAATGCGATGCTGACGATCCCGCAAGGGACCCGCGTATATTTTCATGCCGACGCCCCGCTGCTGGTCGACGGCACCCTGCAGGTGACGGGAGACAGTACAAAGGTCGTTTTCCAGAGCGACCGGCTGGATGACCCTTACCGTGAGTTCCCCGGCAGCTGGCCCGGCATTTACTTCAGAGGGACCAGCATCAATAATGACCTGCAGTTTGCGGTGATCAAAAATGCCTATCAGGGTATCGTTGCCGAATCGCCGGCGACGAATGCCGCACCCAAGGTCGTGCTGAACCAATGCATCGTCGACAATATATATGATGCCGGCATCCTGGGAGCGCAGAGCAGCATACAGGCGACGAACTGTCTGATCAGCAACTGCGGGAAGAATATCGTACTGGGCTACGGTGGCAACTATCAGTTCACGCACTGTACGGTAGCCAGCTATTCCAATGATTATATCTCTCATACCGAGCCGGTGCTCTCCGTCAGCAATTATATAGTACAGGGCGGCATTCCGGTAACTGCCCCTCTCAGCGCCGGATTTCTCAACTGTATCTTCTGGGGCAACAACGGGACGGTAGACAATGAAGTGATCGTATCTCAGCAGGGCAGTATGTCTTTTGCGGTCAATTTCTCCAATTGTCTCTGGAAAGTAAAGTCTGCGCCGGCCGGAATAGTGTCTTCCAATATCATCGCCAACAGCGATCCATTATTCGACAGCGTCAATACTTTCCGGAGGATCTACGATTTCCACCTGAAACCAGGATCGCCAGCTATCGATAAGGGTGCGGCTTCTGCCGTGAACAAAGACCTGGACGGCAAGACCCGGCCTGTCGGCGCACCCGATCTGGGATGCTATGAGAAGCAATGACGGGCGCTGAATGAACCACACTGATCCGATCCCTGACCGGAAGATCCGGCAAAAACGATGTTTGGACTCCGTTAATTGTTAGTGATGCGCCCGGCTGTTAAATTTCTGGCCCAAAGCTTGCGGCTTGTAGTTGATAGTTATCTTTGTGTGGAAGTCACATTCTGTTCATTTACCATCCAAAAAACCAAAATACATTTACTATGTTACGATTAAGCATCCTTTCTCTTTTCCTGGTCGCCAGCATCGGCGTTTATGATTTTAAAGTACCGGGACTCGATGGAAACACGATCGATCTGTCCAAGTATAAAGGCAAGAAAATATTGATCGTGAATACCGCCTCAAAATGCGGGTACACTCCTCAGTATGCCGATCTGGAAAAATTATATGAGACCTATAAGGACAAACTGGTGATCGTGGGCTTTCCCGCCAACAATTTCGGACAGCAGGAGCCAGGCACCAATGGCGAGATCAAAGAATTCTGCACGAAGAACTATGGCGTCACTTTCCCGATGGCCGACAAGGTGGATGTAATAGGAGAGAACACAGCCCCTCTTTTCAAATACCTCACCGAAGAAGCCAAAAAGCTTGGCGTCGCCGATCCGGTGATCAAGTGGAATTTTACTAAATTCCTCGTCGATGAGAAAGGGACGCTGATCGCCGTATTCCCCAGCAAGGTGAAGCCGATGGACGATCAGATCACGAAATACCTGAATTAATCATACCGGCCGTTGGCCGGGTCATCAACGGGGCGGGCTCATCATTTACCTTATGAGCCCGCCTCTTTTTATACAGTATATTTGCAGCATGTCTTTTGAGAACGTCATCGGACAATCCGACACCAAAAAAATCCTGGTCGAGCTGGTGCAGCACAACCGGCTGAGCCATGCCCTTCTGTTCCTTGGCAACGAGGGCAGCGGCGCCCTGCCCATCGCGCTGGCCTTTGCCCAATACATCGTCTGTGAAAAGGTCAATCAGCGACAGGCCGCCCAGGAACCTTCTCTTTTCGGGGAGACGGCACCAGCCGGACGCGGTGATCATAAGGGAGAGCTGCTCGCCGATGCCTGCGGGATCTGTCCCGCCTGTGTCAAGGCACAGCAACTGGTGCATCCGGATATCCATTTCTCCTATCCGGTGATCCCAAGGAAATCCGGCGACAAGCCCGTGAGTTCCGACTATAGTTCCGAATGGAGGGAGTTCGTCGCGCAGTATCCCTATGGGAATGCTTACGACTGGCTGCAGTTCATCGGGGCCGAAAACAAACAGGGCAATATCACCGCACAGGAATGCAACGACATCATCCGCAAGCTGAGCTTGAAAAGTTTCGAGAGCGGGTATAAGATCCTGCTGTTGTGGATGCCTGAATATCTTGGCAATGAAGGCAATAAGCTGCTGAAGCTGATCGAGGAACCTCCTCCCGACACCTTGTTTATCCTGGTTGCGGAGAATGAGTCCCTTATTCTGCAGACCATTCTGTCGAGGACACAGCTGGTGAAGATCCCCGCTCCGGAGACGGAGGATATTGAAAAAGCCCTTATCGGGCGCGCGGGCATTCCTGCGGAGCAGGCCCGCCAGATCGCGGTGATCTGCGAAGGCAATTACCATGAGGCCCTGCAACTGACCCGGCATGCCGAAGACGACTGGCAGGGTATGCTGAGGGAGTGGCTGAATGCGATCCTGAAAACAGGGCCGGCAGCCCAGGTCAAATGGATCGACGAGATCGGCAGATCGGGAAGGGAAAGGCAGAAGCAGTTCCTGCGTTATTTCAATCATCTGCTGGAACAGGCGATCCGGCTCCGCTATATCGACGCCAGCCACCTGCACCTGCCCGACAACGAAAAAGATCTCGCCATGCGCCTGAACAAAATGGCCGATGTTTCCCAGCAGAAGGCCATCATCGAAGAACTGGACCGGGCCGCCTATTATATCGAACGGAATGCCCATGCCAAAATGCTTTTCCACGCGCTGACCATCAAACTGTACCATATCATCGCGGACCGGAAGCTGGTAGAAATAAACTAAAATACCGGTATGGGGGCGATCTCCACGCAGAGCAAATCCTAAATTATTGATTATGAGTTTCTCAAGCATGGTCGGAGCCCTTGGCGTGACCCTTCTGCTGATCGCCTTCTTCCTGAGCCTGTTCCGGTATATCACCCAGGAGCACAAGGCCTATATGCTGCTGAATATCATCGGGGCAGGTCTTTCCTGCTATGCCTCGGTCCTGATCGGATATATGCCTTTTGTCCTCCTGGAGGCGGTCTGGTGCCTGGTGGCATTGGTCGCGCTGATCCGCTCTTTGACTGGACCGGGCAACCGGAATCCGCAGGTCTGACGGATCCGGGATGTGCTGATCCGTATATGGTCTTTGCAGCCACTGGAATTGGTGAGTTTATCCTGATCAGGCTTTCCAGGCGTTAAAATGTTAAAAACGGGAATGTCCGGGGGGATTGATCCCCGATAACGGATTTATAGTATATTTGTTAACGACCCCTTATGGGGTCAGTGAGAAGTGGTGATCCGGGCCGACCGGCCGGTGAAGGTGGATGTGTCCAAGCGCGCTGAATCGTTCTAACAGAGTCATATTGCATTTATATATTATCCTATCATGGCTTTGAATGCTCAATAGAATTCTTCTGCCCTGTTCCCATTCCTTCTTACCGCGATTTATTCCTAACTATTAATCTTTTTGGATATGGGATGCAGTAATTGTGGTACGGCCAATGGGAAACCCTCGGGCTGTAAAAGTAATGGGGGTTGTAGCAGCGGGGGTTGTAACCGCCTCAATGTACATGACTGGCTGGCTAATCTGCCTTTCAGCGATCCGGAGAGCGGATGCCGGATAGTCGAGATCAGTTTCAACAACGGAAGCCGCAAAGATTTTTACCGGAATACGACCACCCATCTTTTTGAAAAGGGGGATATGGTCAGCGTGGAAGGGGTCAGTGGCTTCGATGTGGGCGCCGTCAACATCACCGGAGAGGTGGTCAGACTGCAGATGAAGAAAAAAGGAGTGGAAGAGAATAATCCCGAGATCAAGAAGATCCTTCGCAGATCTAGTGATAAAGACCTGGAAATCATGCATCAGAACAAGTCCAGGGAAAGAGAGGCCTTGGTAAGGTCCAGGGCCATCGCCCGCCAGCTGAGGCTGGACATGAAGATGAGCGAGGTCGAGATCCAGGCCGACGGACGAAAGGCTACTTTTTTTTATATAGCCGACGACCGGGTGGATTTCCGGGAGCTGATCAAAATATTCGCCGGCGAGTTCCGGCTTAAAGTTGAGATGCGTCAGATCGGCGCCCGGCAGGAAGCCGCCAAAGTGGGGGGCATCGGCAGTTGCGGCAGGGAATTATGCTGCAGCACCTGGCTCACCGATTTCAAGTCCGTCAATACTACGGCGGCCCGTTATCAGAATTTGTCCATCAACCAGAGCAAACTGAGCGGCCAATGCGGTCGTCTCAAATGCTGTCTGAACTACGAGCTGGACACCTATCTCGATGCGCTGCAGAACTTTCCGGATAATGTAGAGACCCTTCAGGTTGCCAAAGGCACGGCCATCCTCATCAAAAAGGATATTTTCAAGAACCTGATGTGGTATGTATTACCGGACAGCAACAAACAATTTCCGCTCACGATAGAAAGGGTCAAAAAGATCAGACAGCTGAATGGTCAGGGTGTAACGCCCGATGGGCTCGAACCCGTGGAGATCACTACCGGCAAGCCAAAAGAAGAGGAAAGCGGCTTTGTAGATCTGGTAGGGCAGATCAGCCTGAAGACCCTCGAAAAGGCAGACAGGAAGAAAAGACATGGTCAGCACGGCCAGCAAAGACAAGGTGGCCGTCCCGGAGACCGGGGCGCAGGTGAAAGGGGCGCCGGAGACCGGGGGGACAGAGGCCGGGGTGACAGACCTCCTGGCGAAAGACCTCCTGGCGACAGAGGCCGCGGGGACAACAGGGGTTCTGGCGAGCGGGGACCGGACAACCGAAATTCAGGGGACAGAGATCCTTCGAGGGATCCGAGAAAATCGCCCCCGACCCCTCCGCCCGGGTCGCAGCCACCTCCACCACCCGGATCCCAACCGCCTCCTCCTCCTGGAAGGGGCAGGCGCAGGTAATAACCAATGAAACGCTTTATAAAAGGTATGGGCTGGAGCGCAGGCATCTTCCTCCTCCTGTGGCTCATCCTGGCCCAAAGTTGTATGAGCTTTCAGATAACCCGGGGATGTTCTCCGGTCTGGTGATCCTTTCCGGCTCTATCGATGCGGCCGCGGAGACTCCGGAGAAATGGAGGCCTGTACTTTTCAAGACCCCGCTGAATTATCTGATTGTTAAAGTTGCATTGAATCCCTGCTGAACCTCAACCAGGCACACATTTCCTTGTTATTTATAAGGACAATTTTGTACTTTGGAACCTCTTAAACTCAACAATTATGGCAATTTTTGAATCAAATAACCCGACCCTTTCGGAAAAAATATTCAGCAAGACGCTGGACCGTTCGAATACCGAGGTCATGACCGTAAGAGGGTCGATCCAGAAATTCGGTTTCTTACTCTTAATGGTGATGGCTGGCGCCGCATATACCTGGAAATTATATTTCGAAGGCAAGGCTCCGACCATGATGACCCTTTTCTGGGTGGGACTGATCGGCGGTCTGATATCTGCGATCGCGATCACGTTTAAACCCACGCTCGCAAAATATCTGGCGCCCGCCTATGGCCTGCTGGAAGGGTTTGTGCTGGGTGGTCTTTCGGCCATCATCAATGACCAGTTCAAGGAAAAATATCCCAACATCGTGTTGCAGGCCGTATTCCTCACGCTTGGGGTGGCGTTCTCCGTGTTCTTATTGTATAATTTCAGGATCATCAAGCCGACCAAAAAGTTCAGGGCGATCATCACTTCCTCCATCTTTGGCATCTTTTTGTTTTATATGGTGGACTGGGTCCTTGGTATGTTCGGGGTGAGAATTCCATTTATGAACTGGAACGACAGCAGCCTGCTGGGTATCGGCGTCAACCTCTTCGTGGTGGCTATCGCCGCTTTGAGCCTGGTCCTGAATTTCGACCAGATCGAGACAGGCGAGAAGATGGGCGCTCCGAAATATATGGAATGGTATGGCGCCTTCGGCTTGCTGGTGACACTGGTATGGCTCTATATCGAAATACTGAATTTGCTGAGCCGGTTTGGAAGCAACAGGAATTAGCAGACTGCATTCATCTTTTTTATAATAAAAGGAGCCCCTGGGCTCCTTTTATTATTTGCGGGAGTTTTTTTGTCTTCTGTAAAAGGATCGTTGCGGCGCATTTTAATAAATGTAGAACTTTCTCTTTCCGGCTAAGGGTTTTTATGTAATTTATAGGGCTCAATCAAACGCTTTCAAAACCTTCTTATGAAGTTCGGCCGCTGCTTATTGATTTTACTGCTTGGAGTTTCATCCTCCTTTGCCCAGGCGCAGGTCACGGTCATCGACAGTCTCCGTACGATCATCCAGGAGAACAAACAGGATGCGGAAGAGAACAAGGCGCTGAATGCCCTGGCCTCAGAATACACCCGCACGGATATGGCGAAGGCAAAGACCTATCTGTACATGTCCATCGTGCTCTCCGGGAATTTAAAAAATGCTTTACTCCTCAGCTACGCCTGGTCGCAGATGGTGACCTTACAGATAAATACCGGCCGGGCAGATAGCGCACAATATTACCTGCTGCTGCTGAGGAAATTGGCGGGAGCCAGCGACCAGTCCGGGGTAAAGGCCAGCTACAATTTTGCCGCAGGGCTTTTCTATCGCAAGCAGGGCAATTTTAAAGAGGCGCTCCCCTATATGCTGGAATGCCTGAACGAATATATCGCAATGGATAAAAACAACCCATCCACGGGCATCCGCGTCTCCATAGCCGGACAAAACCTGAATATCGGCAACACCTATCTTGACCTCGGAGAATATAAAAATGCACTCCATTACCATTTAAAGGCCCTTCAGATCTTCGAGGAAACAGGTAATAAAAGAGGTCAGTCCTTCTGTTACCAGAGCATCGGCAGCGACTTCATACAGCTCGATCAATACAGCCAGGCCCTTCCCTATACTCAAAAAGCGATAGCCCTGAAGGAAGAACTGAATGATAAAAGGGGGATAGCCACGGCCCGCGGGGAATTGGGGACCATCTATATGGGATTGTCCCAGTACGACCGGGCCCTGGAATATTTCAGGAGCGATCTCGGGATCTTGCAGGAAATGAAGCTCACACCCGAACAGGCGAAAGCCAATTTCGAGATCGGTAAAGTATATGTGCTGAAAAAAGATCCCGCCCACGCAACGAGCTATTTTCAAAAAAGCAAGCTGCTTGCCCGTCAGATCGGTGACAGCTCCCAGGCCGCTGCGGTCGATGCCGAGTTGATCTCCCTGCATACCAGCATCAGCAAGCAGCAATTCGCCGCGGACAAATTAATAAGCGGCCTGAAGACCTCTATTGAAATGGGGGATAAGAGCACGGAGGTACTGAGCTATCAATATCTGTCGGACCATTATGCCAGCAACGGGCAATTTGAAAAAGCGCTTGTCTGGTCCAATAAATTTCACCAGGTCAGCGACAGCCTTCAAAGCAAGGATGTGCAGTTGCAGATCAAAAGGCTGGAAGAAAACTATAACCTGGAGAAGAAAGAGCAGGAGATCGTGCTGCTGAAAAAAGATCAGCAGCTGAGCAGGCTGAGCCTTCAGAAAGAAAAGACCTATGAGCTCGCGGGCCTGATATTCTTGTTACTGCTGCTGGTGATCGGGTTCCTGATCGCTACCAGGTCCAGGATGATGAGCAACTCCCGGAGGGTGATAGAAATGGAGCGAATGCGTAACAATATCGCCAGGGACCTTCATGACGATATCGGCTCTACGCTTACCAGCATCAATATCCTCAGCAAGATCGCGCTGGAGCAGGCCCATGGCCAGGGCGATACCATGATCGCTCCCAACCTCCAGAAAATAAAAGACCGGTCTTCCGCCATCATGGAAAGTGTCGGGGATATCGTATGGGCCATTAATCCAAAGAACGATACGATAGAAAAAATGATCTTCCGCATGAAAGAATTTTCATCGGAGATCCTAGATCCCCTTAAGATCAATTTTTCATTCAGGGAAGAAGGGGATTTTTCATCGATAAAACTGGATATCAGGAAGCGAAAGGATTTTTATCTGCTCTTTAAAGAAGCGATCAACAATGCTGCCAAATACAGCGAATGCAGGAATCTGGACATCCACCTGAGCCAGGACGATCAATTCCTTCGCCTGAAAGTGACCGACGATGGAACGGGCTTTGACCAGGAGCTGGCAAAAAATGGCAACGGGCTGGACAATATGCGACAAAGGGCCCATTCCATGCAAGCGAGTATCCATGTAGAGACAGCTATCGGAAAAGGCACCGGGATCCGACTCGATGTTCCGATCGAATAAGACCTGCCCCCCGGGAAATCCGCCGTCTGGACGGGATAAGGTCAGCGCAGCCCATCCGGCAAATCTGCAGCCGCATCAGCAACCGCCTCCTGCATGCCTCCAGAGGAATGATAATTGCATAGCTTTTCAACAGTGTTCAGCCGGTAAATTTCTGGCGATAACAAATTATGAAATCTGCTAAAAGCTGTATTCTTACGATTAACGGCGGTTCCTCCAGCATCAAATTTGCTTTATTTGAGATTGCAGCGGCCCCTGCGCAATTATATAAAGGTGAGTTGGAGCGGATCGGCACCAAAAACGCAGCGCTCCATTTCACCGAAACCAACACGGGCCAAAAAAGATCCGTCAATATTAACATAAGTAATCAGGATGATGCCGCGAATTTCCTGGTCACCTGGCTTGAAAAACAGGACTGGTTTGCGTCTGTCGGCGCGATCGGGCACCGGATCGTTCATGGCATGGGTCATGTGCAACCGGAACGCGTTACTCCGGACTTACTCGGTGAGCTAAAGAAGATCAGTAGCTATGATCCGGAACATTTGCCATTGGAGATCAAGTTGATTGAATGCTTCAGAGAGCGCTACCCTGGGATGGCCCAGATAGCATGTTTTGATACTTCATTTCATGCCTTTATGCCGCAGGTGGCCAGGTTATTACCCATTCCGCGCCGGTTTTATGCCATGGGCATCCGGCGATACGGATTTCACGGGCTATCCTATTCCTATCTTTTGGAAGAATTTGGTCGTATGACAGGGAACAAAGCAGCGCAGGGTAGGCTGATCCTCGCACATCTGGGGAATGGCGCAAGTCTTGCTGCTGTAAAAGATGGCAAAAGCATGGACACAAGCATGGGTTTTACCCCTGCCTCCGGCTTGCCGATGGGTACACGCAGCGGCGATCTTGATCCCGGTGTAACAGGATATTTAATGGAGACCGAAAAGCTTAGCCTGCAACAGTTCAATCATCTTATCCATCATGAGTCCGGCCTCCTGGGCCTGTCGGAAACAAGTTCCGACATGCAGGATCTGCTGAAATCCATGGACACGGACACCCGCGCGGCCGAAGCCGTTGAGCTGTTTTGCTATCAAACCAAAAAATGGATCGGTTCGTTCTCCGCTGTTCTGGGAGGTCTGGATAACCTGGTATTTTCAGGAGGAATAGGAGAGAATGCGCCGGAAATCCGGGCCCGTATATGCCGCGGCCTTCAGTTCCTGGGGATTGAACTGGACCAAACAAGGAATTTAAAAAATGAAACGATCATTTCTACCGACTCGGGCAAGACAACCGTTCGCGTTATTCATACCAACGAGGAATTAATGATAGCGAGACTGGTCTCTGCTGATTTAAAGCACCCGATCAAAAATTGAATTTTTATGGAAACAGAAAATGCAGGTATAAAAGCCAGCCCCTTATCCCCTGAACTACTTTTCAACATGAATGCTTATTGGCGGGCTGCTAATTATTTATCCGTCGGTCAGATCTATCTGTTTGATAATCCTTTGCTGAAAAAGCCATTAACGCTTGAACATATCAAACCCCGGCTGCTGGGGCACTGGGGTACTACACCTGGCCTGAATTTTATTTATGTGCATCTCAACCGGATCATAAAGCAGTACGATCTGAATGTCATCTATGTAACAGGTCCGGGCCATGGCGGGCCCGGGCTGGTCGCCAATACGTATCTGGAAGGAACATACAGCGAATACTATCCCGATATTACCCAGGATGAAAATGGGCTAAAAAAACTGTTCAAACAGTTCTCTTTCCCCGGAGGAATTCCCAGTCATGTTGCGCCGGAGACACCAGGGTCCATCCATGAAGGCGGTGAACTGGGTTATTCGCTGGTGCATGCATACGGCGCCGTTTTTGACAACCCCAGTCTGCTGGTCGCCTGCGTCATAGGTGATGGAGAGGCCGAAACGGGAGCGCTTGCCGCAAGCTGGCATTCCAATAAATTCCTGAATCCGGTACATGACGGTGCGGTCCTTCCAATCCTTCATCTGAACGGTTATAAAATTGCAAATCCTACCGTGCTCGCCCGGATCCCAAAAGAAGAGTTGGAAGCCTTGTTGCACGGGTATGGCTACAAGCCTTATTTTGTCCAGGGGGATATTCCGGAAGAAGTTCATCAGTTACTGGCAGCAACCCTGGATACGATCATTCAGGAGATCCGGCAAATACAGCATGAAGCACGCACCAACGGTTTTACAAAACGTCCGGTGTGGCCGATGATCGTTTTCCGTACGCCTAAGGGGTGGACCGGGCCTGACATAGTGGATGGGAAGCAGGTTGAAGGCACCTGGCGGGCGCACCAGGTCCCGCTGGCCGAACTGGCCACAAAACCGGAACATATTAAAATACTGGAATCATGGATGAAGGAGTATAAACCAGAAGAGCTTTTTACCCCCGGTGGGAAACTGGTCCCCGAATTGGCAGCACTTGCCCCGGAAGGGCTCAGGCGTATGGGAGCCAATCCAAATGCAAATGGAGGTCTTCTTCTTCATCAGCTGAAGATGCCCGACTTCAGAAAATATCTTGTCCCAGTGCCGCAGCCCGGCGCTATAGTGGCCGAAGCAACTTTATTAATGGGCGCCTTTCTGCGGGATATCATGACGCTAAACTGGGATAGCCGGAATTTCAGGATATTCGGGCCCGACGAAACGGCTTCCAACCGGCTGACCCATCTGTTTGAGATCACCGAACGCGTTTCCACCGCCGAGATCCTGCCGACGGATGACCATATCTCGGCCGATGGGCGGGTCATGGAAGTTCTTAGCGAACATTTATGTCAGGGATGGCTGGAGGGATATCTTTTAACGGGCAGACATGGCTTGTTTTCCTGCTACGAAGCCTTCATCCATATCATAGATTCCATGTTTAACCAACACGCAAAATGGTTAAAGGTGGCGGGTAAAATACCGTGGCGACGCCCGATCGCGTCCCTGAACTATCTGCTGACCTCGCACGTATGGCGGCAGGATCACAATGGCAACAGCCACCAGGATCCCGGGTTTCTCGATCATGTGGCAAACAAGACCTCGGATATCATCCGCATATATCTTCCGCCGGATGCCAATACGCTCCTGTCCGTAACGGATCATTGTCTGCGCAGCCGTGATTATATCAATGTCATCGTAGCCGGCAAGCAGCCGGAAATGCAATGGCTGGATATGGATGCCGCTGTTCAGCATTGCACCGCTGGGTTGGGTATCTGGCAATGGGCAAGTAACGACAAAGGCGGCGAGCCGGATGTAGTGATGGCCTGCGCAGGCGATGTGCCGACGCTGGAAACCATTGCCGCGGTTCAGATCCTCCGGGAACAGTTCCCCGAATTAAAGGTCCGCGTTATCAATGTCGTAGACCTGATGACCCTGCAGCCCGCAAGCGAACACCCTCATGGATTGAATGATAAAGATTTTGACATGCTTTTTACAAAGGACAAGCCTGTCATCTTTGCTTTTCACGGTTATCCCTTGTTGATCCACCGCCTGACTTACCGCCGCACGAACCATCGCAACCTCCATGTTCGTGGATATAAGGGAGAAGGTACCACAACGACGCCCTTCGACATGGTGGTATTGAACGACCTGGACCGGTTTCACCTCGCGGGTGATGCCATAGATCGTTTACCAGGGTTAGGGTCCCGGGGCGCCTATGCCAAACAATACCTGAAAAATAAGCTTCTCGACCATAAGGCCTATATCTGCATCCATGGCGAAGACATGCCCGAGATCCAAAATTGGAAATGGAACCCCTGAAATACCAGGAGCCGACCATTCCGACCAGTCCGACTAAGCAGACATGGCAAGGGAATTGCAGGCAGTAAGCTATACCTCAACATTTATGACAACAGTAAAAAGATCAGGGATCTGGCTGGACCATTCCACAGCACATTTGATAGAATTTACAACCAGAGCGTATTTCTCTGGACGGTGAAAAATCTCAACCTTCAATTTGAAGCATTATTCAATTATGCTACCATCGGTATCGTGGTGACCGATCATTTGGGGACGATCATCAACTTTAATAAATATGCAGAGGTCCAGTTTGGATATTCAAGAGAGGAGGTAACAGGCAAACTCGTTGAAATGCTGATCCCCAAAAGCCTTTATGGCGTTCATGTGGGGCACCGGGAAGGCTTCTATAAACACCCCGAACCAAGAAGAATGGGAGAAGGCAGGGATCTGTATGCGCTGAAAAAAGATGGGAACGAGTTTCCTGTGGAGGTGAGTCTGAGCCACTATGTAATAGACGGGGAGACCTTTGTCATTGCCTTCGTCATCGATATCACGGTCCGTAAAAAGAGCGAGGCCGTAGTGCTCAGGCAAAATGCCGACCTTGAAAAGGGGACGCGTGATATCCGGCAGCTTAACGCGGAATTGGAGCAAAAGGTGGATGACCGTACAAAAATGCTGCGCGAAACGCTGGTTGAATTGGAAAGATCCCGTAAAGAATTAAGCGAGGCCCTGGTGTCGGAAAAAGAACTCGGGGAACTCAAATCCCGCTTTGTAACCACGGCCTCCCATGAATTCCGCACCCCCCTCAGCACGATCCTGTCTTCGGTGTATCTGCTGGAAAAATATAAGCCGGAAGAATATGAGGGGAAGAAGGGAAAACACATCCAGCGGATCAAAAAATCCGTTGAAGGCATGAAGGGTATTCTGGAAGATTTTCTGTCCCTGGGGAAACTGGAAGAAGGCAAAATACAGGCCCGGATGGAAGAACTGGATGCCCGGCACTGTACGGAAGAACTGGAGGTCGTTATCCATGAAATGGAGCATCTCCTCAAGTCCGGCCAGCAGATCCATTTCCTCCCCACCTTGAAACGCACTACGCTGTGGAGCGATATGCACCTGCTGCAAAACATCCTGATCAATCTGATCTCCAATGCCATCAAATTTTCAGCGGAGAATATGGTTATCGGCATATCCCTGGAACTTACCGCGCAATCGCTTACGCTGTCCGTGAAGGATAGTGGGATCGGTATATCCGAAGAGGATCAGCAACACCTGTTTGAACGTTTTTTCCGCGCCCGGAATGCAGCCAATATACAGGGTACCGGCCTGGGATTGCATATCATAGCCAGATACCTTGAGCTTTTAAACGGGACAATACGTTTGAAGAGTGCGCTGAATGAGGGCTCTTGCTTTACGGTCCAGATCCCCCAACCTGCCTTATCAAGTCATCAGGATGACGAGACGAGTCCCGATGGGTTAAAGTAGTTATTATGAATAAACGAATCCTGGTCATTGAAGATAACATTGAGGTGAGGGAAAATATTGCAGAGATCCTCGAACTGGCTGATTATGCCGTCGTGACGGCGGAAAATGGCATCAGAGGTGTGGAAGCTGCGTTAAAGGAGCCCATCGACCTCGTCCTTTGTGACATCATGATGCCCCAGCTGGATGGATATGGCGTTCTGCATCTGTTGAGCAAGCACAAGGAGACCCGGGATATCCCTTTTATTTTCCTGACCGCGAAGTCCGAAAGAGGGGATTTCAGAAAAGGCATGGAAATGGGCGCCGACGATTATCTTACCAAGCCTTTCGATGGGATCGAATTATTAAATGCCATCGACATCCGGTTGAAGAAAGCGGCTGCTGTCTCACAAAAGATCTTGCCCGGTGCGGAAGGCATCCATGATTTTATCCTCCGGGCCGGCCAGACAGGTGTCGTACAACTGACCTCCACGGAAAGGGAGATAACCGATCATAAGAAAAAATACAAATTATACACCGAAGGGCAGCGACCCAAAGCGGTATTTTATATCATCAGCGGAAAAGTAAAGACCTGCAAGATCAATAAAGATGGAAAAGAGCTGATTACGCATATCTATCAGGAGACCGATTTTTTGGGGTATACCAGCATCCTGAAAGGCGTGAATTACCGGGAAAATGCGGAAATACTGGAAGATGCCAGCCTGATGGTCATCCCCGCTGCCGATTTTCTGGAACTGGTCACCAATGACGCAAGGGTTGCCCAACAATTTATCCGGCTGATCGCGCAAAATGCGCTCGGGAGGGAGGAAGACCTCCTGAACCTTGCCTATAACTCCCTCCGAAAAAAGGTAGCCTATGGTCTTGTACAACTCACAGATACCTTCAGGATACCTGGTGAAGAGCGCACTATCCTGAATATGTCCAGGAAAGAGATGGCACAGGTCATTGGCGTGGCCACCGAATCGTTTATCCGGACCCTGGCCGATTTTAAAGAGGAAAAGCTGATCGATATCCAGGACAGCAAGATCGTCATCCTTAACGAAGGCCTGTTGAGAGAACTGCCGTATTGAATCCCGGCCTCTGTACGACTGGTTTCAGAGGTGCTTTCTAAACAAGATCCCCGCTCGCACGCCCTCTTCAGCCGATCCTGCTGATATGCTCCCCCTCCCTGTTCTGCCGCTCTAAGGTCCAGTCGGCCGTTAAGGACGTCCCGATCCAAAGGCTCCCGAATTTTCGCTGAATGATCACGGATAACCCTGAGTTCTCCCGGATATCTTTTACGAGCTGGGCCACGGTTCTGGAGCTTTGCATATCTAATGGGGCAACAGGGAGGAGCCGGATAAGCGTACCCGTATCCTCCGTCGACGTTATCTTCAGAAAAGGGTACAACGCGGTAAAGTCACGCTGGATCTGTTGAAAAATGGACGTATCGTTCCTCCTTACCATGCTATGCCGGGTTTAAAATCCTATCGCCGCTTCAATCATTGTTCCTTTAAACCTTCCTCCGTTCAATATATTATCCGATGGATAGTGCAGGTATTCCTGGTTGACGTATTCGATCTTCATCATGATGTTCCGGGTCAGAAACCAGCCTGCGGAGGCAACCTCTCTGTTTATGGTAATATCCTTTGAACCGGCCTGAAGGGCGGCCGTTACCGTATTGTAACGAACGCCGATCCAGAAATTCTGCGAATGCTCAGGGAACCGGTAAACCAGGTCGGCCGCATATTGCGTTGCCTGACGGGTGCCGTTCTCCGTGATCGTCCTGCCGCGTGCATTCTCATAGGTACCAAAGAATTCCAGACCCCTGTATTTCAAAAAAGGGTTGATCATAAAAGTCGTGACCGCTTCGCTGAACCCAGGGTTGAACCGTCCGGAGAAGGGGCTATAATCCACTGCATTGGAAAGAACGGTCGCTTTTGCCACGTTTGGATTTTCCATCACATAGAAATAGTGGGACCCCGTCCGGTCGCCACCGAATAAGGTATTGCTGTTGGCACTGTGTACCGTATAGGCCGACGCGGTGAGCCGGAAACGAAGATCTTTTGTGATCTGTTTGTCATACCCCAGTTTTCCGTGGAAGGCGGCCATATACCGGTTCATCTGCCCGGTAGCCGAATCTATTTTTGTAGCTGCAACGGCGGTGGGGTTCAATTCTCCATTGGTGACCCCTCCCATTACAAACAGACCGGATGGGTGGTGATAAAAGACCTCTCCACCGAGCTCGGTGGCAAATTCATCCATGATGTAATTCTCTACGAATGGATTATAGATCGTGTTGCCGCCATCCGATCTCCGGTAATGCTGGTCCCCATAATCCACATCGAACTGCCCCATCTTTATCGTAACGCTTTTCATAATATTATCGATTAACCGGCTATGCAGGAACAGCAGCTTATCAAACTGGATATAGCCGCCCTTTACCCAGGTATCCTCGTGATGTCTGGACGCGAGGTAAGATGTCAGGCTCATCCGCACGCCATCTGATAACTGCGCATCGATATTCAGGTTGGCCATCTCCAGGTTAAAGCCATTGGTAAGGGGTGTCAGGCTATTGACATTACCAGTGACACCCGTCATGGTCAGCGGGGTGGCCGTGTTCTCATCCCTCAATGCCTGGAAAGCCAGCTCGAAGTTGCCACCGACCTTAACCTTCATCTTATGAAAGGAAGTCGTGTCATTCTTTGTCGTCTCAAAGACGTTCAGGCCATTTTGGTCATTTGGCCGGAAATACTGCATTTGCTGATGCTGGGCCATGGTTGAAAAACCGGAGACAAGAAAACATATCGTCAGGATCCGGCGAATAAAAGTCGGTGAATGTTTCATAATTCGTTTTGTTTATTGGTGAAATTCGTTTTAAAAAGTATGGTGATCCTGGGGTGTGCCCTTACGGTTCCAAAGAGGACTGCCGGTGGTTTGACGTCATAGTCGGTCATGCTTATGGATTGCGATCCTTCGAACAGGAGTTTTCCCTGTATCAGCGTCAATGCATCTACCTGCATGGTCACCGGTCTGCATACACCCGCCAGCGTTAAATATCCTTTTAAGGAGAGGGGGCGTCCGCCGGCAATGACCTGCGTTACCTTTACGGGGTCGCTGAGTAAAAACAAGATGTCCGGGTTGGCATCCGACCGGAGTGCGCGATATGTTTTTTTGTCAAGGGCCGGTCCGATATTGCTTCTGATAGAACGCACCTCCATCTTTATGTGGATCTCCCGGAGGTTCACCGTTCCGTCTTCATTCAGGTCGGCGACTATATTCCCCGTAACGGTCCCGACCGAATCTTTCCAGTCCCGGAGATTAGAAGTGCCCGATATCATCACGCTATAGGCTTTGGTCAGTATATACGTGTTTTGAACGGGAACACCGGCGCTGACCCATGCCCAGGTGAAACAGGCAAACAGCATGAGTTTACTCATGACTGCTCTTTTCTGCCTTCTTTACGGTCACCGTAAAATCAATGGTCAGTTCATTGCCGGTCTTCAGCGTGCCCAGCATAAAGGAAGGGGGTTTGATCTGAAAATCGGTCATCTTTAATTTTTCCGACCCTTTGCAGGTGATGGTTCCATCGGCATTTACCAGGCCGGTCACATCCATAGTGACCAGTTTCGTCACGCCGGCAATGCTCAGGTTACCGGTTGTCTTTACCTGGAATTGATTCTTTTGAGCCGGAATAATGGAGGCGGCCGTCATTTCAAATACGATGGAGCTGTATTTCTTTTCATTTAAGGCAGTATAAGCCCTGGAATCCATCGATGACTTGCCGCTTTTTAATTGCCTGACGGGCACGGATAGCTTGAGCACTGTAAGGGACTTTGGCTCATTACCGTTATCTGGCGAAAAAACGAATGCCGCCGAAAAGGAAATATTCTTTGCCTCCATGGTCCAGTCGTGGAGGTTAGACGTGCCCGATACTTTTATATCGGCATCTCCGCCGCCCCCCGAAGCAGCTGATCTGTATGCATCTCCCGCCACACGGATTCCTGAAAATCCCGTCAGGCAAATGACGATAGCGCCGAGTGCGTATCCGAAATATCTGGAAGAGCGTTTTCTTGAGTTTGTGCCTTTTTTCATGTTATGATTATTTAAGGCCCAAAACTACCACCGGCAGATCGCCGTTTGACTGATGGTTATCATGTGGCAGGATGATTGATATCATGTGAGGATTGCACAGCAGGAGGAGGGGCAGACATGATCATTGTCATACCCGCACCTGAGCAAGGTCATCGGACTGGCGTCCTTGTCTTGTTATTTTCGGGAGATGAAAAATAAATTAATAGAAGACATTTATCCTTGCCACGTGCCGGATAGGTTGCTGGATGATCAATTACTTACTTTCGATCTTCCTGCGATCATAAGGAATATAAAAAATGAAGATGCCTGGAAAAAGGGAGACCGGAATGCCATAACGCTCCTGAAAAACTCTTCCATGCGGATCGTGCTTATTGCCTTACAGGAGAGGGCTGAAATCAATTTTCACCAATCGGGTAATCTGATCAGTATGCAGCTCCTCGAAGGGTATCTTAATTTCCAGACGGAAAATCAGTCTATCCTTCTCAGGAAGGATAGTTTACTGACGCTGCATCTGCCCATGAAACATTCGCTGATCGCCATGGCAGAATCGGTACTTCTTATGACCATGGTGATCTGTCCATAATGTCGGAGGGCGGGGACGCCAGAGGGTCGGAACGGTTGAGGGACACTACGCCGGCGGCTGCAGGACTGAAGGGTCGTATGCTTCATCAGAACCCGTCCCCGTCGAGCATGTTACCGAGGCCTCCGAGGATACTGCCTTCCTCCCGACGTTTACCGAACTGCGGACTGTACTGAATGATGCGGCTGGCCAGACGGCTGATAGGCAGTGACTGCAACCAGATCTTACCGGGTCCTTTCATCACGGCAAAGAACAATCCCTCTCCACCGAACATCCAGTTGCGGATGCCCCGGATAAATTCGATATCGAAATCCACGGAAGGCTGGAAGGCCACCACGCAACCCGTATCGACCTTCAGGATCTCTCCAGGCGCCAATGTTCTTTCAATAATATATCCCCCGGCATGGACAAAAGCCAGTCCATCGCCTTCCAGCTTTTCCATGATAAAGCCTTCCCCGCCAAAGATGCCCGTTCCCAGCTTGCGCTGAAAAGCGATGCCGATGCTCACCCCTTTGGCCGCGCAGAGGAAGGCGTCTTTCTGGGCGATGATGGTGCCGCCAAGCTGCTGCAGGTCCATGGGGACGATCTTTCCGGTATAGGGCGCCGCAAAGCTGACCCTTTTCTTACCTTGTCCGATATTCGTAAAGGCCGTCATGAACAGATTCTCACCGACCAATACCCGCTTGCCGGCATTTAATAATTTGCTGAGCAGGCCACCCTGCTGCCCGCTGGTGGAGCCATCCCCGAACATGGTCTGCATTTCGATGCCATCGTCCATCATCATAAAGCCGCCGGGCTCGCCGATGACCGTCTCTCCGGGATCCAGTTCCACTTCTACGAACTGAAGCTCTTCCCCGTATATCTTGTAGTCTATCTCATGATTATTTCTCATGGTAGTATTTTTTAGGTTTATGTGAAGTTAAATAGCACGGGAATAGGATGATGTTAATATTATATGAATGGAGAATGCGCCTCCCGGGCCGCAGAGCGGTGGTTTGCGCATTCTCCCAATTCCGGGCTAAAGGTCAAATCCAGGCTTACAAAATCCGGGCTATTAAAAAATTGGGTTCATAACTATTCTTCCCTGACAGGGCATTCGCTCACCCTAAAACCACGATCCTGTCCAGATCCTCCAGGTCTTACCGAGCTGATCACCAAGCTTCCTTCTTCTCCTCGCGACCTCAAAATAGTGTCGTATTATAGTAACGAATACCAGCAGGATGAATACAACCGTGAACGGCGGTATGCCGAGGAACGAGATCCATTTACCGCCGAAATGACGGCGCATCGGTCTTCTCAATCTTTCGGCGATCAGGTACATACTGGGCACCATGAACAGGGTCATGAAGAAGGCGAAGGCCAGACCAAAAATGATGGTCCAGGACAATGGCTTCCAGAACACGGCATTGTCGCCCCCAAAATAAATATGTGGATTCAATTCGGAGAAGAGCTTTACGAAATCGATATTGAAGCCTACCGCCAGGGGGACCAGGGCCAAGATCGCGGCCAGGGCCGTCAGCAATACGGGAATGATACGGGTCTTCCCTGCCTGGATTACGGCTTCCCGGGTCTTCATGCCCCTTGCCCGCAATTCATCCGTGAATTCGATCACCAGGATACCATTCTTCACCACGATGCCCGCCAGGCCTACGATACCCAGGCCCGTCATCAGCACGGACACTTCCATTTTAGTAATGCCAAATCCCAGCAGAACGCCAATCACGCTGAATAATATCTCCGTAAGAATGATCACTGATTTGCTGACGGAATTGAACTGCAATACCAGGGTTAGCAGGATCATCATCAGCGCGATCACCAGGGCCTTTAACAGGAAGGCGCCCGTCTCTGCCTGTTGCTCGCCTTCACCCGTCTGTTTGATAGAGACGCCATCAGGTAATTTCTTGAAATTGGCGATGGACTTCGCCAGGTCCTGGTTTACCCCGGTAGCCGTATATCCTTGTGTAGTCAGTACATTGGAACGGAGGGTGATCACGCGTTTCTGATTCTTTCTTTTCACGCTACCCAGCGTGCTGGTATAGTCCACTTTTACCAGCGAGCTGATCGGAACATTTTTAATGGCCCCGCCGCCGGCGATATCGCGGAAAGTGATGTTCATATTCAGAAGATCGATCAGGTTTTTCCGTTGCGAGGCCAAGTTCCTGATATAGATCTTATACTCGTCCTTTCCTTCTTTGATCTTCGAGGCTTCTTTCCCGAATACGGCCGTTCTTAACTGCTGGCCTATCTGCGCGGAGCTGACGCCTTCGGTCATGGCCCGCTGCCGGTCGACGGTGAGGGTGATCTCGGGGTTGGTAAGGTCGATATCCATCTTCAGATCTTCCACGCCCGAGGTCTGGATAGAATCGAGATAGTTCTTCAATGCGACTGCTGTCTTGATGAGGTCGTCAAAGTTTTCGCTGGCCACTTCAATGTTCACCGGAGGATCGGTGGGCGGTCCGCCATTTTCCTGGTCGACGGAGATCTCCGAACCCGGGACGCCCTTCATCATATAACGAATGGAGTCCATGTAGGGCGCAGTGCGCACTCCATTCCGTTTTCCATATTCCACAAAAGATACTTGTATCCGGCCGAGTTCGCTGCGGGTGCTTTGGTCGCCGCTGGTTGGATCGTTGGCCCCGATGGCCACATTGCTGATAACGCTTTCCACTACAGGGTTCTTTTTCCCGTTCTCCATGTCCAGAACTTTATACACACGGCTTTCCAGGGCCTTTGTAACGGAATCCGTATAATCCACGGAAGTACCTACCGGCAATTTCAGATAGACATAGACCTGGTTCGGATCTCCTTTCGGGAAAAATACCACCGGCACCTTGCGCATCCCGAAGAATATAAAGGAAAAGATAAGGAGCCCGAAAGTACCGGCTAATAACCAGGCGGGTCTCCAGCCTTTAAGGGCCCAGCGGAGCAGGCTTTCATAATGGCCCATGATCCAGGGCAATATCCTGTTCTGGAATCCATGGATCATGCCATCGAAAACAAATTTATTCAGGATCGCCAGGATGACGAGGAACAACAAAAGATTGCCCAGGAACGTGACCTTCATCAGGTCCAGGATTACACCGAGTATGACGGCGATCCAGAATCCGGGCGCTTTGAAAATACTATACTTCGACTTCTTGCCTCCTTCGTCCGGATGGTTCATGAAGTCTACGGCGAATACCGGGTTCATGATGAAAGCCACGATCAGCGAAGCCGTCAGGGTAAAGATCAGCATGGCTGGCAGGTAGATCATAAATTTCCCGATTATCCCCGGCCAGAACATCAGGGGAAAGAAAGGCGCCAGGGTAGTGAGGGTTCCGGCGAATACGGGAACAAATACTTCTCCGGCGGCCATCATCGCCGACTGGGGCGCACCGATCTTGCCTTTTCCCTGTGTGAAAATGCGGTGCGTATTTTCGATGACCACGATGGCATCATCCACGATGATCCCCAGTCCGAACAACAGGGCGAACAGCACAATGAAGTTGAGGGTGACATGGGAGCCTATCATAATATCTGCGGCGGGCAGGAAGACAAAGGCCACGAACATGCTCAGGGGTACGGAGAGGGCCACGAAGAATGCATTGACCACTCCCATGAAGAACATCAGAATGATGAGAACCAGCATAAAGCCAATGACAATGGAATTGACCAGGTCATTAAAAGAAGTCCTGGTCTTGGTGCTCAGGTCGCCGGTGATGACGATATTCAGGTCCTTCGGATAGGTTGCGCGCATTTCATCCACGGTCTTATTGACGTCATCCGAGGTGTTGATCAGGTTCTCCCCGGAACGTTTGATGATGTTGAGGGTGACCACGTTCTTTCCATCGAGACGGGCATAGCTTTCCCGGTCCTTGATGGTATCTTTTATAGTAGCGATGTCTTTCAGGTACACGGCCCCGCCGCCGTTCGGACTGCGGACAATGATCTTGGAAATATCTTCGGCTGTATGGAACTGCCCCTTTAGCTGGAGGTTGCGCTTCATATTGCCGACATCGAGGAGGCCACCCGATATGTCGAGGTTCTCTCCTTTTACGGCGTTGTCGATATCATCGAAAGTGATATTCGCGCTCCGCATCTTATAGTTGTCTACATTGATCTGGAACTCCCTTTCCGGCGCACCTACGATATCCACGCGGTTAAGCTCGGGCAGGTCTTCCAGCCTGTCCTTCATATCATCTGCGAATTTCTTTAGCTTCTGCTGGTCGTAGTCCCCGCTGATATTTACGTACATGATCGGCTGGTCCGAGAAGCTGATCTCCAGGGCGGTAGGCTCCTGGGTGAGATCGGTAGGCAGGTCCTGTTTGGATTTGTCGATAGCGTCCTTTACTTTCTGCAAGGCTACGTCCACTTTCACATCCGTTTCGAACTCGACTATTATGGCCGAATAATCCTGCTGGGAGGTGCTGGTGAATTTCTTGATCTTCGCGCCGGTGATGCTCTTGATCTGTTTTTCAATAGGGCGTGTGACGAGGTTCTCCATGTCCTTGGGAGAATTCCCCGTATAGATCGTGGATACATAGATGGTAGGTATCACGATGTCCGGGAACTGCTCCTTGGGCAGGGTGAGGAACTGATAAACACCGATCCCGCTCACAATCAGCATCAGCAGATAGATGGATGTTTTATTTTTAATGCTCCAGGTAGTGGGCCCGAACTGTTTGAATTTGTCAGTAAAATTTTCTAAAGCGCTCATACATTGGTTTTGAATCTGGTTAAGCAATTGGCCTGGCATTCCTCTACTGGGTCGTAAGCAATTGACCTTCATACAAGCCCTGGAATCCGTCCGTAACCAGGTGGTCGCCAGGCTGGAGGCCGCTCTTTATCTCTATCTTATCTTCATACAACTGCCCGATGGTCACGTTGACTTTATGCGCCAGGGTCTTCCCGTTCTGCGTCACTCCCACCATCACGTACTTGCCTTTTTCATCCGTCTGGAGCGTATTTACCGGGATGGTCAGCGCATTCGTCGCAGCATAGTCCTGTAGCTTGACGACGGCCACCTGGTTAGCCCGGATCTCTCTGTCGTTGGGGATCCTTATTTCGACGGTAAAGGAGCGGCTGCCTGTATTGATCTCTTTTCCGGCTACCCTTACCGTGCCCGTGATCGTCTTGTTATTCAGGCCCGGGAAAGTGATCTTCACCGGCGTACCTACTCTCACGCGTTCCTGGTAAACTTCGGGGATCTGCACGACCACCTTGAGGTTGTCGGTATTTACCAGGCGCAATTGCTGGCTGCCCGGACCGAAGCTCTCTCCCACTTTTACCGTGATATCGTCCACTACACCATTCATATCGGCATATACATTCGTAAAGTCCAGTTGTTCCTGGGCGATCTTTACCTGGCTCTCCATCTGGTCGACCTGGTTCTTTGCATTGATAAAGTCCACTTCTGTACCGATCTTCTGGTCCCAGAGGTTCTTCCTGCGCTGGTAAAGGTCTTTCGCGTAAGCGAGCTGTGTCTTCGCGTTGGCCAGTTGCTGGCCCTGGATGGCGTCATCCAGCTTAAGCAATAGCTGTCCTTTTTTTACCTGCTCACCTTTTTTTACCAGGACGGACCGGGTAACGCCACCGGCTCCGCGGGGAGAAATATAGGAAGTGTTCTCTGCCTCTACATTACCCTGTAGGTCTATAAAATGAGTGAAGGAGGTCGGCGTAAGCGCTGTCAGCGTCACCAGCTTGGCTTTTTCCTTTACCGCGGCTGCCGGATCTGCCTTGTCGATCTCTTTCTCAAGGGAGCCGATCTGTTTTTCCAGTTTATCCTGCTGATCTTTGAGGGCAGTCAGCTGCGCTTTCTTTCCTTCCAGCGAGCCGTCGTTCTGCGCGGCGCCACTCCCACAGGAGGTCACCAGGAAGTAGGAGCCGATAACAACAACAGTCAGTATCTTATTCATATCGATGATTTTTAAAAATTTTCTGTTCTGGTTTTATTGCGATTTATAATTTACCGATCGCGTTCTGGTAATCGATCTTTGCGGACACGGCGTTGTACAAGGCATTGAAATAATTGTTCTGCGCCTGCACCAGGTCCGTCTGGGCGGAAGTGATCTCCGTATTGGACCCCAACCCCTGTTCGAATTTCTTCCGGGTCTGGTCATACACGCTGCCGGCCAGGTCCATATTCTTTTTCTCATAATCGAGCGTAGACAGCGCCGCACCGAACTTCAGCTGCGCCGACCTTACATCATTGTCGATGCTGATCTGCATCGCTTCCAGATTGTTCTGCGTCTGTTGCAGCACCAGCTTCGACTTGCGGATATTGGCACTCTTGTTAAAGCCGTCGAAGATCGGCACGTTGATATTCAGGCCCACATAGGAAGAAGGATACCAGTAGTGGCCTCCCGTGATATCGCCGAAATCGATACCGTAACCGGTCTGCGAATAATTACCCGTCAGGCTGGCCGTCGGGATATACATTTTTTTATAGCGGCTGATATCGAATTCGTTTAGTTTCTTGTTGATCTGCAGAAGCTGGTAATCGCGGCGGTCCGTATATTTATAATCGTCCACCAGGACGCCTTCCCGGACCATATCGTAGGTAAGGGTGTCCGTCAGCGCGAGGGAATCGCGGACGGGCATGCCCATGAGGACCTTAAGGCCCAGATAGCCGTTGTCGATATTATAAAGGGTCTGCACTTTTTCCGACTGTAGGTTGGTCAGTTGTACGGTGGCCTTGTCCACGTCCAGTTTTTCCGCGAATCCATTTTTGAACATTTCCGATGTATTGTGCAGCAACTCCTGCACCCGGCTGATATTCGCATCGATCAGCGCTACCTGCGTCCTGCTCAGCAGGAGCTGATAATATACTTTATTGATGTTGACGCGCAGGTTCTGTTCGGTGAGCTCCTGGTTCTTGCGGTAATAGTCGAGGGAAGTCTGGCGCGCCTGCAATCCGACGAATACCTGGCCGTCAAATAATACCTGACGGAGGGTAATGCCTGCGTTGGAAGAATATTTTGTGCCGAAGGCAAAGGGGAGCAGTTTTGGATTGGGCGTACCGGCCACCACCTCTGGAAATGTCGATCCCGGGACCACGGAGGTAGGGATCTTAAAATAATCGGTAAAGCCTGCGCTGCCTTCAATCTGCGGAAGGGCCTGTGAGGTAATGGCGCGGTTGCTCTGTTCCTGGATCTGATAGTCCAGCAGGGCATTCTTTACCCGCGCGCTGTTCTTAGCGGCATAGTCGATCGCCTCTTTCAGAGAAAGACTATGAACCTGCGGCTGCGCGGATTGCTGTGCCATGGCCTGCGATGTCTGTTGCCCCTGCGGAGGAGTTGCCTGCTGCGCCTGCATGGCCTGCGGCGAAAGGATGCCAAGGGCCCCGAGGATGAGCAGGCCAGGTCCCCATTTTTTAAACCTTCTGTTCATGAGATGATTTTTTGATTCTTTCAATGGTGTATTTATCGATCAGCTTTTTCCCTTTTACCGTTGTGACCCCATGCAGGAATAACATGGCCAGTTCGAAGTTGACTTCGGAGATCTTGTACTTGCTGTGCGGGAAAAGGTCGGGGTTGAAGATCAGAAAGGCGGATTCGATACGCCATTTTACCGTTATGTCGAGGTCGATCCCGGACCGGTAGTTCTCTTCCGCTATACCCGCCCGAAGATTCTCCAGCAGCACTTTGTACAGGAACCGGTATTTGTATTCCCTGAGCTTGATAAAAGACCTGGGATGGTGTTTTTCCAGGTCATAGAGCATGAGGGGGTTGGTGTATTTGAGCATTTCCTCCAGCGATTCCAGCGCCAGAAAGACCTGGTGGACCGCATTTTCCGCTTCGTCCCGGAAGTGTATACAGTCCGCTTCGTTCTTTCCGATCTCCAGGTCGATGACGGCCGCCACCATATCATCTTTGTCTGTAAAGAATTGATATATAGTCTTTTTGGAGATGCCCAGCTGCGCGGCTATCTCGTCCATTGTAATGGACCGGATCCCGTACTTCATGAAGAGTTCGGCTGCCTTGGCCAGTATTCTTTCTTTTACGTCCATAGTTCTTATAATCGGGCACAAAACTAAGGAAACTTTTTTCGTTACCAAAGTTTCCGTGGTCTTTTTTATCCCCATCCCCGATTTTCGAACGCCGAAATATGTAAAAGGATGGGATAAAGTATCTTTATCGGTATGAATCTAAAAGCGTTGTCTCCCTGGCTATTTTTCCCCTTTGTCCTTATCCTTCCCCGGCAATTGCCGGCGCAGAGCGTCGCGGCCCGGGGGACCATCCTGCAATATTTGTCGGGAACGGACAAAGACCATACGGTCGACTGGGATTTCTTTTGTACCGCCGGGCGCAACAGCGGCAGCTGGAAGAAGATCGCCGTTCCTTCCAACTGGGAATTGCAGGGCTTCGGAGAATATAATTATGGACATGATAAGGTCAAAGCCAACGAGCAAGGGCTTTATAAACATGTCTTTCGTCTGCAACGCGACTGGCATGGGAAGACCGTCTATCTTGTTTTTGAGGGCGCCATGACCGACGCGGAAGTAAAGATCAATGGGAAGCCCGCTGGTGCTGTTCACCAGGGCGGGTTTTATCGTTTCCGGTATGATATCACTTCTTTGCTGAAGGCGGAAGTGGACAATCTGCTGGAAGTCAATCTCAGCAAAACATCCGCAAATGTATCCGTCAACCGGGCCGAGCGGAACGGGGATTTCTGGATCTTCGGCGGGATATACCGTCCCGTCTATCTGGAGATAGTCCCTGCAACGCATATCGACCGGATAGCTATAAACGCGGAAGCCAGCGGCGATTTTCACGCCGATGTATATACGCAGCATCTGAAAGGCGGGGAGATCATCCAGGCGCAGGTGCAAAAATCAACTGGTGAAGATCTGGGGCCGGCCTTTTCGGTGGCGACCGGGGCCGGCAACACTCAGGGCATGTTGCAATTGAGCAGCCATTTTACCAACCCCTTATTATGGAGCGCGGAATTTCCAAATTTATACCAGGTCGTCGTATCCATAAAGGATCGGAAAGGGGTCATCCACCAGATCAGCAAACGATTTGGCTTCCGCACTGCAGAACTGCGCAAACAGGACGGCTTATATGTCAACGGCGCCAGGATCATGCTCAAAGGATGTGACCGGCACAGCTTCTGGCCGGAGACGGGTCGGACGTTGAGCCATGCGGTCCAACTGCTGGACGTCAACCTCATGAAGGAAATGAATATGAACGCCGTGCGCATGTCGCATTATCCTCCTGACCAGGATTTCCTCGATGTATGCGATTCGCTGGGGTTGTATGTACTGGACGAGCTGACCGGCTGGCAGGCGGCCTATGATTCGACGATCGGCCACAAGCTGGTGGAAGAGCTGGTGGTCCGCGATGTCAATCATCCATCGGTCGTGATCTGGGATAATGGAAATGAAGGGGGGTGGAACCGCAGTCTGGATAATGATTATTCCCTGTACGATCCGCAGGGCAGGATCGTCATTCATCCCTGGGAAAGGTTTAACAACACGAATACCAAACACTACCCGGATTACAATTATGTGCGTCGTGCCGTTACGGATGACAAGGATGTTTTCTTTCCGACCGAATTCATGCACGGTCTTTATGATGGCGGGGCAGGGGCCGCACTGGACGATTTCTGGAAAATGATGATGGCAAATCCGCATTCGGCCGGTGGTTTTATCTGGGCCTTCCTCGACGAGGCCGTTCTCAGGACGGATAAGAACGGGATCTTTGACGCCGATGGCAACCATGCCCCCGATGGGATCGTGGGGCCCCACCGCGAAAAAGAGGCCAGCTTCTATACCATCAAAGAGATCTGGTCGCCCGTGTTTATCGAGCCTCAGCCGCTGGCCGCGGATTTCAACGGCGAGATCGCGGTGGAAAACCGGTATTCGTTTACTGATCTGCGTCAGTGCAGCTTCGGCTGGAAGCTGGTCAGCTTCCCATCCGCCGGGGATAAGCAACTACAGTATACAACAAATGCCAGCGGGGAGCCTGGGCCGCTGGATCTTGCCCCCGGAAAAAAAGGACTGTTAAGCCTGAACTTGCCGGCGAACTGGTCGAAAAGCGATGCGCTCTATCTCACCGCCTGGGGTCCCGGTAAGAAAGAACTCTTTACCTGGAGCTGGGCTATCAAAGAGCCCGCCGCTGTAGTCAAGCCGGCGCCGCGCTCACCGGGTGGAAAAGCCGTGATCACCGGAGACAAAGCGGACAGCCTGCTGATCGTTGAATCCGACCACAATAAATACTTTTTCGATAAAACAACGGGGTATATAAAAAAGGTAGTCAATTCCACCGCAACCATCTCCCTTTCCGGCGGTCCGATGCTGGCTGGTGTAAATTGCACGCTCAAAAATTTCTATACCATGCATACCGATGATGGGACCAGCATCGTGGGGGCGGACTATGAAGGAGAGGGGAGCTTGCACGCGAAGTGGATCTTCACGCCCGGGCAACTCGTCAAACTGGCTTATACCTATATGCAAAAAGATTCCGCGGACTATATGGGCATTACCTTCAATTACCCCGAGGAAAAGATCCTCGGCATGAAGTGGCTGGGCAGAGGGCCCTACCGGACCTGGAAGAACAGGCTGAAAGGTCAGCCCTTCGGCGTATGGGAAAAAGCATACAACAACGCCATTACCGGCGAGTTGTGGCAGTATCCCGAATTCAAGGGCTATCATGCAGCCGTCAACTGGGTGGTTATCGGGAACAAGGAATCGCCGTTCACCGTCTATACGGATAATAAAGATATGTATCTGCAGATGCTGAGGCCATCGCGCGAGAAGGGGGCCCTGCCGAATAATAATGTCGAGCCGCCTTTCCCGGAGGGAAATATCGGGTTTCTTTCGGGGATCAGCGCCATCGGCACGAAGTTCCAGCCGGCCCGGGTGATGGGACCACAGAGCCAGAAGAATCCTGGGCTAGCGGCGCCGTTCAGCGGGGTGTTGTGGTTTGACTTTCATTAGATGTTTTGCAAAGTTGGCTGCTTATCGGGTGAAGAGAGGTAGGCCGAAACAGGAAGAAGTACAATTTCATAAAGCATTAAGCATCTTCATAAAAAGATCGGCTTGCTCCTGAGTTTTGATAGCTTTACCCAAAGAGGTAGAATCGCCAGATTTTAAAGTGAATTCTACATCACTTTTTCCGGTTTTCTTTGCTTTCTTAGCGAAATCTTTCGCTTGTTGTAATATTCTCTCTTTCATAACCATACAAAATTAAAAAAATTTTCGACTGTAGCCGGATTTATTTCTATTCTTCTTTTATCTTAAAAATGAAGTGATTATATAGTTTTTCATGCTGTATTGATTCACGGAATTCTATCAGTTTTGGGATTGCAACTAAATCTTCCGGATCAAAGGAATAGGAATCATCTATTGCCCGTCTCAAAATCCGAACATAATGATTGACCCCATAAATTTTAAAAAACGATCTGAGGTATTCAAAATTATTCTGAATACACCGGTAATATAAATAAGCCCGTGCATTATTAGACCCATCTATGCCAAGGTAGTTTTCTTTATGTTCAGTCAAAAAAGATAAACCGGCAAATATGATAGTAGAAAAAACCTTTGAGTGATTCTGATGGGTAAGTTTAGCCTGGTCGTCTATCTCGTTATTTATATCAATGGGACCAAATGCAAGATTATAAACATTTGGCATTAATGGATGAATTTTTGAGCTTATCTGAATACCCAAACGGGTCGTTGTGCCACCTTTGAGAACAGCATCAAAAACACTTGATCTCAGATCGGCATCCATCGTAATCGTCTCATAGAGATCTTCAAAATTTATCTTAACATTTAATGCCATTCAGCTTGCTTTTTTAGTATGCAATGAGATTTTATCTACTCAAAAATACTAATTAAATTGGCGTTAATACTAAGATGTTTAGCCAAATAGACGAGGGATTTTTGCTCCCTTATCTGCCCGACTCAGACATGCGATAATTACAAACAGAACGGAGAGGATGGACGCAAGCGTCCGGATGCTGTTCAGCGCGTTCCATGCGCCTTCGAACCGGACCCGCTGCGCGGCAATCCCGATGCCGGAAGCGGCCGGCAGGTTAAAGACGTCGAGGGCATTATTCAAGGGAATGTTGCCAAAAACAGTGACGCCGAAAACGCCGATCGTATAGGTCAGGGCCGCAGCCAGCAAGAGCCAGAAACGCAACGGTCCTGGCTGGCCGTAATTCAGCCAGGCGCTGAGGGGTAACAGCAGGAGCGTCCCCATAAAGCCGGCAAAAAATACAGGGTTCTGGATCGCCCTGTTCAGCTCCTGCATCGCCCTGAGATAGTCTGCATCGGGCAGACGGGACAGCCCTGGAATTACGGAACAGGACCAGGCGTAGAAAAGACCTGCCATAAGCGCGGTGGTAAGGGCCGTAAGGATCAATATCAGATTCGTTAAGTTCCACATATGCTGCCGGGATTTATTGCGGTTCATGTCTGTTCGTTCTTAATGTCTTTATATAAGCCGCCAACTGCCAAATTTCTGTCGTGGTGAATTTCTTTCTCCAGGAGGGCATGATCCGTCGCCCGTTCTGAATGCGTTCCACGATGGCACTGTCGGATAGCATGCTCTTCTTCAGATCCTTTGCCCCCAGAAAACCCCTGGCCCCATCGGCGCCATGGCAACGGGTGCAGTTATGGAGAAACAATAGTTTACCGGGGTCCTGCTGGATGACCGCTCCAGGCACACGGAGAAAAAAAAGGGAAAAAAGCAGGGGCAAATGAAACAGCGGTCGCCGGTCAGCCGGTTTGCGGGTGGATCTTTTTATGTTCATCCTTTTTTCCGACAAAATAAACACACCCCGAACGCTTAAAATAGAACAAATCCGACAGGCGGCTATTTCAATTCGGAAAAATTCTCCACCACTTCGTTATAATCTTCCTGATACCTGTTCGGGGATACGCCGGCAAATTCCTTAAAGGACCGTATAAAATGGGACTGGTCGGCATACTCGTTTTCAAAAGCTATATCCGAAAGCTTATCGTAGTCGCTGTTACGCAGTTGGGCCAGAGAGGCCTGAAAGCGGCAGATCCGGGAGAATAATTTGGAAGAGATCCCGACATGCCGTTTGAATCTTCGCTCGAAGCTCCTTTCCGTGATGCGTAATTCATTTTGCAAGGCTCCCAGGGAAATATTGCCTTTTGTATGAATAAGCTGTGATACGGCGTACTGCATGAGCTCGTCTGGCTGCCTGTCGTTTTTCCCAACCTGCAGGCATAAATAATCCGTCAATATTTCTATCTGTCCTAGAGCTGATGCGGCGTCTGACAATTGTTCGGGCAGGAAAAAATCTTTTGTACCTCCCGTCAGGTTCAGGTCCATGCAGTCATCGGTCAGTTCTTCCGCGTTCACGCCAAAAACGGCTTTCAGGGCGTGTGGATAAAAATAGATCCCGATCGTATTGAAATTTCCGGTCAGGCAAAGCTCAGCATGCTTAGTGGTCTGGCCATATAAGATCATCCCGGGCAAGGGCTTATTTTCCATGTGGAAGGCGCCGTCGTCCGGATGTTGAAAAATAATCCCCGGGCAGCCATCGGCCATCGTTCTGAAGGTCCTGGCCTCGCTATTCCCGTCCGTGCTTTCGAGGGTCCAGAAATAGCGGACATAGCGCTTCAGGCAGTCCGGTGCTGGTATCTGGGTGAATTTCATAATGAATGGCTAATTTTGTGATCTAAACAGCCCTCACATGAAGTTACGGAATACCCCCCGCAGATTATTCCAGTTTTTTTTGCAAGGGCTGATCATCCTTGCCCCCATTTCCATCACGATATGGACGGTCACCTCCCTTTTCAACTGGATCGACGGCATCCTTCCAAGGATCGTCCACGACCTGTTCCCCAGCCTGGTCGGCACGGATCAGTTCGGCGTGCCCAAACATTTTCCCGGTCTGGGTTTTGCCATCGTCATCGTCCTCGTCCTGTTCGTGGGCTATATATCTTCTTCGTTCATCATCAGCCGGGTAGTGGAACTCTTCGACAGGCTGCTCGAAAAAACACCGGGCATCAAATTTATTTACAGCACGATCAAAGATTTCTTCGAAGCTTTCGCCGGTAACAAAAGGAAGTTCGACAAGTCCGTCCTGGTGAGTGTCGGCGCGCCCGATGTGTGGAGAGTAGGATTCATCACACAGGATGAGCTGCATAAATTCGGGCTTGAGGAATATGTAGCCGTCTATTGCCCCCAGTCCTATGCCTTCACGGGTCATCTGTATCTGGTGAAAAGGGACAGGGTGCGGATCCTCACCGATGTCAGCTCCTCCGACGCCATGAAATTCGCCATCTCGGGTGGGGTAGCGGAAATCGATGAGCAGGGCTAAATACAGCCGCCCAGAACGGTCTTTCTCAGTTGCTGGATCAATATTACCCGCTTGTCCTTTCCTACGTAATATAAGAGGTCTGCATCCGTTACCGGGCAATCGTTGACCCTGAGATTTACGATTATCAAAAACCCATTGGCTACGGATTTATAGCTTGTTCCTGGAGCTGTCCCCAGCGGGATAATCCCGCTATCATATTTTGTGGAACAGGAGAGCAAAAAGAATGCATTGTAGGGGTTGACGATCTCCCCCAGAAAATTGCCAAGTCCCTGACAATCCGTTACGGTGACCGTGTCTCCTGTCGCCTTCCTGGCCGAAATATACCAACTGCACCAACCCGGCGGGCATACAGTCCCGATTCCATTTGTCGTTTTTGACAATACGTCCTGTTTGGATTGGCCTTTCGTTTCGGCGGAACGATAGAGATTGGTAAAGGTCCTATTCCCATCTATCATGTTCAATTCCCAATAAGAAAATGCCTTGTCAGGGACTACCGATCCCGGTAAGGAAGCGCCGGTATAAGGAGTGAATCCCAGCGTATCATTCAGATACCGGTGAACGATCAGCGAATCGGCCGTGGCCTGGGTTTGCGCGTCCGCGATAGTACAGAAGGCCCCAAGTATCATCAAAACAAGAAGGATCAGTATAGCTTTCATGATCTCTTTTTTACCGTCAGCGCCTCATAAGCCACCGTCAGCGCATCCTTCAGCATGTTCTTTCTCACCTTCCCCAGATCGACAAAGGTGGCCCCTTTTTTACCCCAGGCGCCGGGGACGGGGTAGAAGACGGTGTCTTCAAAGGCACAGAAAACAGACTGTTCGATGAGGGGCAGCTTGAGCATGGCCCGGTTGTCTTTCTCGTGCAGGGTGGCAAATATCTTTTTGCCAACCCGGAATGAGCGGAGATGAAAATGCGGTTGCTCTTCCGCCGATGGGAATGAAAGAGCCAATTTGCAAAATACATCGATGTCTACCATGGATAAGGTGAAATTAAAGGTTTTTTGCGGGCAAGGGGGTATCTTTGCCACCATTTTTAACCATAATAAACGAGCTAAAGTGGTTCACAATTTCAATTCCGGCCCCAGCATCTTACCGAAAGAGGTCATGGAGCAGGCAAGCCAGGCGATAGGGGAGTTCAACAACACCGGGTTGTCCATCCTGGAGATCGGACACCGGACACCTATGTTTCAGGCCGTCGTCGAAGAGGCAATATCCACTACAAAAGAATTGATGCAACTCAGCCCTGAACATGAAGTATTGTTCCTGCACGGCGGTGCCTCCACTCAATTCTTCCAGATACCCATGAACCTGCTGAACGAGAACGAGACGGCGGCCTATCTCGACTGCGGCATCTGGGGCACCAAGGCGATCAAAGAGGCAAAAATATATGGGAACGTGGAGGTAGTCGGCTCTTCCAAAGACAAGAACTATACCTATGTCCCAAAAGACCTTATCATCGCCCCAACGGCCAAATATTTCCACTATACGACAAATAATACGGTGGAAGGGACGCAGGTCCATTCCATACCGGACACTCCTGTTCCCCTCGTAGCCGACATGAGCAGCGACATTCTCAGCCGGGTGATGGACTTTAATCGTTTCTCGCTCATCTACGCGGGTGCGCAGAAGAATATCGGCGCCGCCGGGGTGAACCTGGTCGTGGTAAAAAAAGAAATTCTTGGGAAAGTAATCCGCAAGCTGCCCAGCATGATGGATTACCGGAATCATATCGAGGCCGGGAGCCTGCTGAATACCCCACCGGTCTTTGCCGTCTATGTCTGTATGCTCACCCTTCGCTGGCTGAAGCAACAGGGCGGTATTCCGGCCATGGAAAAGCTCAATGCCGTCAAGACGGCCCTGCTGTACGATACCCTGGACAGCCTGCCCCTTTTCCGGCCAACGGTGGCAAAAGAGGACCGCAGTAAGATGAACATCGTCTTCGTCATCGATAACCCGGAGCTGGAAAAAGAATTCCTGGCGGCCTGCAAGCAAAATGGAATGGTCGGCATCAAAGGCTATCGCACCATGGGCGGGTTCAGGGCCTCCCTGTATAATGCCCTCCCCCTGGAAAGCGTAAAGGCCCTCACAGACCTCATGAAAGAATTTGCAAATAAAAAAGGTTAATAAAAAATGGCAACGATCACTCCTTTCAGGGCGCTGAGGCCTGCGCCGGAACTGGCCAGGCAGGTAGCTTCCCGACCTTATGACGTATTGAACAGCCGGGAGGCGAAGGAAGAAGCCGCAGGCAACCCGGATTCTTTCCTGCACATTACCAAATCGGAGATCGATCTGCCGGATGATGTGGATACGCATTCACAGCAGGTATACGACACCGCGAGGGAGAACCTCCAGGCCTTTATCCGGAAAGGGATCCTGCTGCGGGAAGAAAAACCCTGCTATTATATTTACCGGCTTATCATGAACGGCAGGAGCCAGACCGGACTGGTCTGTGGCAGTTCGGTGGACGATTACGAAAAAGATATCATCAAAAAGCACGAGCTCACAAGACCCGATAAAGAGGCGGACCGCATCAACCATATGAAAACGATCGGGGCGCAGACCGGGAATGTGTTCCTCGCCTACCGGAACGTCCCGGCTATCGACGAGCTGATCGAAAACTGGAAGAACGAGCAATCCCCGCTGTATGATTTTATTGCGGATGACGGCATCAGCCATACGGTGTGGGTAGTGAATGCTCCCGAAAAGATCGGAGCCATCACCAGTCTTTTTGCCAGCCAGGTGCCCTTTACCTATATTGCCGATGGACATCACCGGGCCGCTTCGGCCGCCAAGGTGAGAAAGGCGCTGAGTGCCGATGCAGCGGGAGGGGCCGGTGCCGGGTTCGGTCCTGGAGCCGATCCGGCAGCCGCAAAGGGAGCCGATCCGGAGGCAAAGGGGGCCGATTATTTCCTGACCACGCTGTTCCCGTCCGGAGAATTGCATATCCTCGACTACAACCGGCTGGCGCGCGACCTGAATGGGGCAAGCCTCGAAGAATTCCTCGACAGCCTGCAGAAAGAATTCCTGGTAGGCAAGATCGACCAGCCTTTTTCTCCCGGCCAGCTCCATGAGTTCGGCATGTACCTCGACGGGGCCTGGTACAAGCTGGTGGCGAAAGAAGGCAGCTATACAGCCGATCCGATCGGAGTGCTCGATGTCAGTATCCTCCAAAAAAACATCCTCGACAAGCTGCTGGCTATCAAAGATCCCCGTACGGACAAACGGATCGATTTTGTCGGTGGCATCCGCGGACTGGCCGAACTGGAAAAAAGGGTCGACAGCGGAGAAATGAAGGTGGCCTTCAGCCTCTATCCCGTCAGCATACAGCAGCTGTTCGATATAGCGGACAGCGGCAACGTGATGCCCCCCAAGAGCACCTGGTTCGAACCTAAGCTCAGGGATGGATTGCTGACCAATCTGATCTGAGCGCCGGCGCCGGTCCGCATGGCCATCCCGATCCAGCGGAAAATAATTAGATTGCAGACGGAAGCCCGGGATCTGGAGCAGTTAAACACTCAATTATGAACCGTAAACTTGTTTTCGCCTGTTTGCTCGCCCTTGCCACCCTGACTTCTTCCGGACAGACCGCCGATGAGAAGACCCTGCAGGAGACAGCCAAAACTTTTGCCCGCCAGGGGGATTATACCAACGCCATCCTGGTGCTGACGCGCGCCCTTCAGCAGGAACCAAAAAACCTCGAGCTGCTGAAAGACCTGTCCTTCGATTACTACCTCAACCATGACTATACAAAGGGTCTGGACATCGCCCGCCCCCTGACCGAACGCCCCGACGCCGACGTACAATGTTATCAGTTGGCAGGGCTTTTCTATAAGGCATCCGAAGACGCTTCGGCCTGTGAAAGGCTGTACAGGGCAGGCATCAAACGGTGGCCGCAAAGCGGAGTGCTGTATAACGAATTAGGCGAAGTGCTCTGGGCAAGACAGGACATGTCCGCGATCAAACAATGGGAGAAAGGCATCGAAGTGGACCCCAATTATTCCTCCAATTATTACAACGCCGGAAAATATTATTATTATTCCCATGATAAGATCTGGGGCCTTCTCTACGGCGAGATCTTTATCAATCTGGAGAGCTACAGCAAGCGCACGGCGGAGATCAAGGACCTGCTGATGGAAGGCTATAAAAAATTGTTCACCGACGTGGACCTGACAAAAAATCAAAATCTTAAGAGCCCATTCGTTACAGCCTGGTTCACGACCATGACCAAACTGACCCCTACGATCGCACAGGGCGTGACCACCGAATCCCTTATCGTGCTCCGGACTCAGTTCATCCTGAACTGGTATGAAAAATATCCATCCGGTTTCCCCTACCGCCTCTTCGAATACCAGCGCCAGCTGCTGAAGGAAGGGTTATACGATGCCTATAACCAATGGATCTTTGGCGCCGCTGAGAACCTGTCTGCCTTCCAGAACTGGGCCAATACCCACAGCGATGAGTATTCCCGGTTTACCAATTTCCAGAAAGGAAGGATCTTCAGGCTGCCGGATGCCCAGTATTACCAGGTCGTTGCGAAATAAATGCCGGTATTTGCCGTTGTTCGTTTTTTACCTAATTTGATGTCTGGCAGGGTATTCCATGCCTTAAATAATGACTATGACCGAACCCAAACGATTGTTCGACTGCATCCGGTACCATCAGGAAAAAACGTCCATTCCGGACATGCTTGCCGCCAAAGAGAATGGCAAGTGGAGGACCTATGGCACGGATGAGATCGCCGATACGATGAACAGGCTTAGCGCAGGCCTGCTGCGTCTGGGTATCTCCGGAGAGGACAGGACGGACCTGGGAATGGATAAAGTGGCGGTAATTGCAAAAAACCGGCCCGAATGGATCATACTCGATCTTGCCGTGCAACAGATCGGAGCGGTGCTGATCCCGGTGTACCCCACCATCAATGTCCAGGAACTCCAGTTCGTGCTGAACGACGCACAGGTCAAAGTGATCTTTGCCGATGACGAAGAACTATTCCACAAGGTGCTGAGCATACGGGACAACATACCCAGCCTCCGGGAGATCTATACCTTCGAGCACGTGGTCAACGCAAAACACTGGAAGGAACTGTTGCCGGAGATCACGGAAGAAGACCTCGCCGGCATTTCCACTCTCTCCGGCATGATCGGCTATGAAGATCTGGCGACGATCATCTACACCTCCGGCACGACGGGTACACCAAAGGGCGTCATGCTTTCGCATAAGAATATCCTCAGCAATGTGATGGACTGTCTTAAATGCATTCCACCGGGACCCATCAGGGCCGTGAGCTTTCTGCCGCTCAACCATATCTTCGAGCGGATGATGACCTATGTGTATCTGTACAATGGCAGTCCGATCTATTATGCCGAGAACATGGAAACGATCGGCGAGAACCTGAAGGAGGTGAAGCCGCAGATGTTCACGACCGTACCCCGGCTGCTGGAAAAAGTGTATGACCGCATCATGCAGAAAGGCGCGGAGCTGACAGGGGTGAAAAGAAAGCTTTTCTTCTGGGCGCATGCGCTGGCAGAAAAATACGAGATCAATCAGCCGCTGAGCTTCGGCTATACGATGCAGTTATCCCTGGCCAACAAGCTGATCTTTTCCAAATGGAGAGAGGCATTGGGGAACAACCTCATCTGCATCGTCAGCGGTGGCGCGGCCTGCCAGCCGAGACTGATCCGGATCTTCACGGCGGCAAAGATCCCCGTCATGGAGGGGTATGGGCTCACCGAAACGTCTCCCGTCATCAGCGTGAACCGGTACGAAGTGATCAACCGGAAGTTCGGCACCGTAGGGACCGTACTTCCCACGGTGGAAGTCGCCATCGCGGAGGATGGAGAGATCCTGTGCAAAGGACCCAACGTGATGACGGGCTATTATAAGCGACCCGATCTTACAGAGGAAGCGATGGCTGGCGGCTGGTTTCACACGGGAGATATCGGCGTCATGGAGGATGGCAAATTCCTGAAGATCACCGACCGTAAGAAAGAAATGTTCAAGACCAGCGGGGGGAAATATGTCGCACCGCTCATGATCGAGAACAAGCTGAAAGAATCCATGCTCATCGAGCAGATCATGATCGTAGGTCCGGAAAGGAAATTCGTCGGCGCGCTCATCGTGCCCGCCTTTATCAGTCTGAGAAGCTGGTGCCGGCAGAATGGCATTCCGGATGCCACCAATGAGGAACTGATCCGCAATCCCCGGGTGCTCGGGCTTTACCGGGAGATCGTGGAGAGCTATAATAAGTATTTCAGCCATGTGGAGCAGGTCAAACGATTTCAGCTGCTGCCGGCCGAATGGGGCATCGATACGGGCGAGATGACGCCAAAGCTAAGCCTCAAACGAAAGGTGATCACGGAGAAATACCGCGACCTGATCGAAAAGATCTATCGGGAGGGGTAACTGGATCCAGGCCATCCACAGGTTTGGCGGCGTCCTTATTTATTCTCCGCCGAAGTCCAGATAAAGACCGTGGGGCCATTCCCCACCACGAGAAAGAGGACCAGCAACAGGAACACGCCGATCGAGAGCGCTATTTCCGACAGCGGTCTGTACATGTCCGGGGAAAGATTGATAAAGATGATGGCACCCAGCAGGATGGGCATCTGGATCAGACAGGCAAAACGGGTCAGTACGCCCAGGATCAGCAGGATCCCTCCCAGTATATGGGCAAAAGCAATATAATTGCTCATAAGGACCGACGTAAAGGAACCGAATGACATCTTACTGGTCATCAGGTTTAGCATCGAACCCATATTATTCAGGAATTCCACTCCCTTGAAGCAAAGGAATATGCCCAAGGCGATGCGGATGATGTCAAGCCATCTGGGATGATGCGTATCGCCCCAGTTTTCTACGCGTTGCACGAGATTCATATGGCGAAGTTTTTGGTGAGCAATAAAAGAACTCCATTGAATATACGGATTTTTGTCCATATTTCAATGGGACAGGCAGGGCGCTGCCGGTGCTGGCATTGGCGAGTCCGGCTAGCGCGATCCGCTGGTGCGGTATTCAGATCATTTTCCTGATCAGCTGCCCGAGGGTCTTCAGGCCTTCTTCCACTTCCGGTCCCCAGGGTCTTGCATAGCTGATCCGCAGGCAATTCCCGAATTGCTTCTGCGCGGAGAACAACTGCCCGGGCGCCACGGCGATATTATGTTTCAGCGCCTCCTTGTACAGACGATAGGCATTCAGCTTCTTATCCAGCTCGACCCACAGCACAAACCCGCCTTGTGGCCTCGATACCTTGGTATTCCCGGGGAAATACTGCATGATGCCCTGCAGATAGCGGAGGCATTGCGTATGCAGGGCCTTGCGCAACTTCTTCAGGTGGTATTCATAGCGGCCGATGTTCAGGAAATGCGCGACCGCCATCTGTGTGATCGTCGTACCCGTCACCGTATGCATCAGCTTGAGCCTTACCACCTGTTCCGTATACCGGCCGGGAAAGGCCCAGCCGATCCGGTAGCCTGGGGCCAGGGATTTCGATATCGAGCTGCAGTGGAGCACCCAGCCTTCTTTGTCAAAGGTCTTGCAGGTCTTTGGGCGGTGACGGCCGAAGTACAGTTCACCATAGATGTCATCTTCGATCAGGGGTATCCGGTAGCGGGTGATCAGCTCCACCAGCGCCTTCTTTTTATCATCGGGCATACAGCCGCCCAAGGGGTTGCTGAAATTCGGAACGAACACGCAGGCGCTGACCTCGAATTTTTTGATCGCCTGTTCGAGGTGGTGCAGGTCCACGCCCGTGACCGGGTCGGAGGGAAGCTCCAGCACCTTCAGCCCCAGGCTTTCGATCACCTGGAAAATGCCAAAGTAAGTAGGGTTCTCGATGGCCACCGTATCGCCGGGCTTTGTCACCGCCCGAAGGCACATGACCAGCGCCTCCATGCAACCCGCCGTAACCACTACGTCCTCCTCCGAAAATTTGCCTCCCCAGTTGAAGGCGAGCTTGGCCAGTTGCCTGCGCAGTTCCGGGTTGCCCTGGATATGTTCGTAATAAATGCCATGATGTTTGGAGCTGCGCATGGCATGCACCAGCATCTTGTTCAGCTTGGCGGCCGGCAGTAATTCGAGCGGGGGGGCCGCTATCGAAAAATTAATGAGGTCGTTCGAAGAAATATTATTGAAGACGGCGCTGATCATTTCCTCTACGCTTACCTCGCTGGCTACCGGCTCCGTCTCCGCCATGCGGGGCAGGCCCGGCATGCGCCGGAAGTTGAAGCGTACATAATACCCCGATTTGGGCCTGGCCTCGATAAGACCTTTACCTTCCAGGTGATAATAGGCCTGAAAGGCGGTGCCCATGCTGATACCGTATTCTTCACTCAGGACCCGCACGGATGGCAGCTTGTCGCCGATCTTCAATATCTCCTCGCCGATCATTTTTTCGATGCCGCCTGCGACCTGCAGATACAAATGGTCATCGGTGACCGCAAAATTTTTCTTATTCATAAAAAGATGTTTCTATCTGATATGGTCAAAATTAACAAATCTGCATCTGTTTTTTATCAAAATTCTTGATGACATTTGTATCGTCGTATATAACGCATTTCCTCATAGTAGTTGAATTTTTTGCAACTAGCTGGAAATGAATGAGTCCAAAAAAGTTCAACTACTATGGGCCGGAACACTATAAAAAATGTGCCCCTCCCGGTGACCCAGGTGACCCCTGGGATCCGGATAACCCAGTGACCATCTGACCCGGATGACCCCAGGAATCCAGATGACCCCTGATAACCGGACAAGAAAGTATAAATATGAAAAAGACCATAAAAACAACAGCAACATCCCTCGCAGAAGAAACACTGGACCCGGCCAACTGGGAAGAGATGCGCCGGCTCGGCCACCGGATGATAGACGACATGATGGATTATCTCGAGGATGTACGGGAGAGGCCCGCATGGGTAGAGCCGACCAAACAGGCCCTCAAAAGTCTGCAACAACCACTGCCACAACTGCCACAGGAAGCAGCGGACGTCTATGAGGATTTCGTTACGCAGGTGCTGCCGTTTAATAAGAATAATATCCATCCCCGGTTCTGGTCATGGGTGGAAGGAGGTGGTACGCCTTTTGGCATGCTTGCGGATATGCTGGCCAGCGGCATGAATCCCAACCTCGCCATCGGCAACCATGCGCCCATCTATGTAGAGCGACAGGTGCTGGACTGGAGCAAAGAGATCTTCGGCTTTCCGCCTGCAGCCAGCGGCATCCTGACCAGCGGGGCATCCATGGCCAATATCACGGCGCTGGTGGTAGCCCGGAACCATTTCCTCGATGCAGGGATCAAGCAAAAAGGCTTGCGCAGCGTGGAGGGTCAACTGGTGGTCTATGGTTCCTCTGAAACCCATAACTGCGTGCTGAAAGGAGTGGAGGTGCTGGGCGTGGGGAGCGATCATTTCCGCAAGGTGCCGGTGGACGACCAATACCGGATACGTATAGACGCATTAAAAGAAATGCTCCGCGAGGACCGGGCGGCCGGATACCTGCCCTTCTGTCTGATCGGCAATGCGGGCACGGTGAATACAGGCGCAATCGATGATCTGTCCGCTCTCGGCGAGTTGGCAAAGGAAGAGGGCCTCTGGTTCCATATCGACGGGGCCTTTGGCGCCATCCCAAGGCTATTGCCGGAATTCAGCGAACGGCTCAAAGGAATAGATCTTGCCGACAGCCTGAGCTTCGATTTTCACAAATGGCTGTACATGAATTATGAGGTGGGTTGCGTGCTGATCAGGGATGCAGCCGCGCACCGCAGCGCCTACAGCTCACCGGTGAACTATCTTGCTGCCCATGAAAAAGGACTGTCCGCAGGGCCGGATCCATTCTCAAACTACGGAATGGAATTGTCGCGCGGCTTCAAGGCGCTGAAGGTATGGATGCTGCTGAAGGAACATGGGATCCAGAAATATGGTCGCCTCGTTCGTCAGAACCTTGAGCAGGCGCAATATCTGGGTGACCGTGTCATGCAATCGGAAGAACTGGAACTGCTGACGGATGTTGCCCTGAACATTGTTTGCTATCGCTATAATCCAGGCAAGCGGGACGATCGGCAAACGCTTGACGAAAGACAGACCGATGCCCTTGAGAAGGAGCTGAATGCCCTCAACAAGGAGATCCTGATGTCCCTGCATGTCCAGGGGATCGCCACCCCTTCGTACACGATGCTGAACGGCCATTATGCGATACGGGTTGCGATCTGCAATCACCGCAGCACCCGGGAAGATTTCGATCTGCTGACTGACGCGACCATCCGGATAGGAAATGAACTTCACAAAATCAACGTATGACTACCGGACCAATAACCATTGTGGAATATGAACCCGCCCACCAGCATTATTTCGAGCAGCTCTACCGGGGCTGGTTCACCAAACATTTCGGGCTGGCGCCGGAGGCCGTGGATGAATTTGTGCTGACACAGCCGGAGGCTGCGGTCCTGGGAAAGGGAGGAGCCATCCTAATGATCTTATACAAAGACGAGCTCGCTGGCACGGTAGCCTTAAAAAAAGAAGACGGCCGCGAGGGGGATGATCCCGGTAGTGACGGCCAGACCTATGAATTTACCAAGATGGCCATCGGAGAAGAATACCGGGGCAAAGGCCTGGGTGAGGCCCTGAGTAAGGCGGCGATCGGCAAAGCGAGGTCCCTGGGCGCCAGACGCATCGTCCTCTATACACACAATTCGTTAAAGGCGGCCATCAGCCTTTACCGGAAGCTTGGCTTTGCCGAAACACCACTGGAACCCGGGCACTATTCTTCTTTCCGTTGCGACATCAAAATGGAATTATGGCTTGACCAGGTCCATAGCTAAAATCTGAAAGGAATCAATCATGACAAAATAATACAATTATGGAACTCATCGCCCCCTTGCAAATCCCTGTCCGCAAAACATCGCGTTCTCTTCTTAAAGAAGTCGACTGGGACAACCTGGAATTCGGGAAATATTCCACGGACCAAATGCTGGTCTGTGATTATTCCGGTGGGAAATGGGGAAGCCCGCAGATCCTGCCTTTTGGAGATTTCTCCCTGAGCCCATCCGCCCTCGGACTTCATTATGGACAGACCGTCTTTGAAGGTATGAAGGCTTTTCGCCAGGCCGATGGAAGGATCAATATCTTCCGCCCGCGCAAACATTATGAGCGGCTTGAAAGGTCGGCGGAAAGGCTGTGCATGCCGGCGCCCTCCTGGGAGATCTTTTCGGAAGGACTGAGGCAACTGGTAGAGCTGGACAGGGACTGGGTGCCCACCAGTGCAGGTGGCGCGCTTTATATACGTCCTTTTATTATCGCAACGGAAGCGCGTCTGGGCGTAAAGATCTCCGACGCCTATCGCTTCGCCATCGTCTGCACCCCTTCGGGACCGTTATACCCGCAGCCTATCCGTGTAAAAGTGGAAAAAGATTTTGTCCGGGCGGCGCGGGGGGGCACGGGCTATGCCAAATGCGGCGGCAACTATGGCGCTGCTTTTTATCCCGCCCGCAAGGCAAAAGAGGAAGGCTATGACCAGGTGTTGTGGACGGATGGAAAAGAGAACCGGTTCATCGAGGAGTCCGGCACCATGAACGTGCTGTTCGTCCTCAACCGTAAACTGGTCACGCCTCCGCTGTCCGACTCCATACTCGATGGCGTCACCCGGGATTCTCTGTTCGCCATCGCGAAAAAGGATGGGATCACGGTAGAAGAAAGACCGGTCAGCATCGAAGAGCTGGAGCTTGCGTTCGGAGAAGGGACGATCACCGAAGCCTTTGGAGCAGGCACCGCCGCCGTCGTGTCGCCCATCCGCACCATCGGTATCGGTGGCGTCGATCACGATCTTCCATCGGGTGGGAAACAGAGTCTCGCCCTTTCGCTCCGGGCCAGGCTTGACGATATACGATATGGGAAAGAGGCCGATCCGTTCGGATGGAATTATATAGTATAACCCTCGAGGCATACGGCCATGTGATCCGCGTCGCATGCAGCCGCCGATCCGGATAATTTAAAAGCCGTTATCCTTAAAATGCTGCGGGTTGGCTGAATTGACCGTATCGGCCAGCGCATTGAGGCCGTGCTGTAGTTTGGTCAGCGCCTGGAGGTCCAGGTATTGCGCCACGGATTCAAGAGGCACCGATGGATCGAGGAGCTGCGTGTAGATCCCCATTTCGCCGATCTCCCTCCGGAGATGGCAGATCAGCCTGAAACGACTGGCCTCTTCCGGGGTCAGCACCGTCAGATGGAAATTGCCGGTGGCCATACAACCCGTATTCTCCGCGACGATCTTTACGGTGATGTCAAGGCTGGCACCGGCCAGTGGTAACGAGTAGATCCTGAACTGCCTGCTGTTGCTGAATTTCTGAAGGATCCCGTTGATCAGCCAGTGATAGTTGACCGGTTCCGTTCCAAAAAAATTATCGGCCTGGAAGCTGCAGGCCGCACCGGGTATGAATGCAAAATCGCCATCATCCTTCTCCCGCTCCACACAGCTCACCGTTACCCGCTTCAGCACGTTGACAGGGATAAACGCATCCGCAGTAACGTCAGCCTGGCGATCGCCAGCCCCGGCCAGCTTTTTCAGCCGGACCAGCAGGGCGTTATCATTATCCCGCTGAATCTCATTTCCGGTGAACGGCGCTATATATACGGAGGCATGCGCCTTCTTTTTTCCTTCCTCCGAAAAGGACAGGCTGTTGTGCAGCGTCACATCGGCGAATGGATGGCCCGCAGCTGCCGGGTCGCTCCACACATCGATATACAAATAGGGAGGGCCGGGAATGATCATTTCTTCGGGACCGGTGTGGATCACGGGAGAGATTTTCAGCGTTGGCCCATTTCCGATAAACCCGGTCGTGCATACATCGAAATGGAATCGGAACGGCTCCCCGATGCTAAGACAACTACCCGGTGATACCATGAGGTTGCGGGCTCCCAGACTTGGGGGTGGCATGCTTGCCGTATACGCAGAACAAAAAAAGCCTTTATAGTTGATGACATGTCCGGGATCATCCGCCTCCGTCCCATTGTGCAAAAGCATTTTCATATTCAGCTCATTGCCCTTAAGATCAACATGCAGCTCACACTCCTGGTTTGGATGTTTGTTATCATAAATAAAGATCAACCCCGTGCCGGCCCAGGGATCTCCATCATACCCATAAGCCACCACCTGATGGCTTTCAAAGATATTCAGTTCGTCCGCCACCAGACCAAGGGCAAGTGGCTTGCCCCGATCGATGCTTGCAGCCAGCAGTACCCATTCGCTCTTTGTCTTTTCTTTCAGGGCGGCTCCGCCACCATTGAACTGCGCAGGGATCGTCTTTAAAATAAGATACCATTCCAGTGTCCGGTAAAAAACACCGTCGGGATGATTTTCGCCATAAGAATCCTGAAGGCGTTGGAAGATATAATTCCGTAATGTCTTTGATTCCGGGCCTATCCCATCGGGTACGGAATAAAGCTGTCCATCGATCTGCTGTGTCTGTGTCCCTTTGGGAATGACAAGGTCCGCAAAATAATAATCCAGACTGGAAAAAGCCATGCCGCCGCAGGCGCCATAGTGCTCCGGCGCCGAGCGGTCCACGATCCCGTTCAGCTGGTTGGTTATATATTCCGTGGCGGCCCCCGCCGCGATGCCGGTAGAGATCCCCAATCCGGGTGGGATACCGAAGACGCTCCCCAGCAATTCCAACAAATTCGATGCGACAAGTCCAAGCGCGCCGAAGAGAGGCGCCAGCGCAGGGTTGCTGGCGAAGGCCTTTGCCAACACGGGTACAAGCTGAGATCTGATGGAGGAAATAAGAAAGTCTTTGTAATTCGCGTCCGTGTTCCAGGTGTTGTTAAAGTCATATCCATCGGTCTGCGGCCGGAATCCAGTCTTGGGCATAAATAGCGTTTGGGGGTATGCTTAAAGTTATGTGATTTTTTAATGCTTCGCTCCGCTGAAAAGGGATTAATTTGGTACATTGAAAAATTATGGAAAAAGAACGTCTGCAGAATCCGGCATGGAAAAAATGGGGGCCTTATCTTTCTGAACGTCAGTGGGGAACGGTCCGGGAAGACTATAGCGCCGACGGGGAAGCCTGGACATATACTACGCATGATATGGCCCGTAGCAAGGCCTGGCGCTGGGGCGAGGATGGGATCGGCGGGTTTTCCGACAAGAAACAACTGCTTTGTTTTTCAGTGGGCCTCTGGAATAAAAAAGACCCGATCCTTAAGGAAAGATTATTCGGTCTTACGGGCTACGAAGGCAATCATGGAGAAGACGTGAAGGAACTCTATTATTATCTCGACTCCTCCCCGACCCATTCGTATATGAAGATGCTCTACAAATATCCGCAGGCGGAATTCCCCTATGCCCGTCTGCTGGAGGAGAACCGCAAAAGAACGCGAATGGACCCTGAATTCGAATTGCTGGATACGGGCCTCTTCGACAAAGACGATTACTTCGATGTATTCATAGAATATGCCAAGGCGGATGCGGATGACATCCTGATCCGCATCACCGTACACAACCGGGGCAGCCAGGATGCCGCCATCAATATCCTGCCGCATATCTGGTTCCGCAATACCTGGAGCTGGGGTTATGACGATTACCGGCCACTCATGATGTCCTCGAATGAAGGGAATAAAATCATCATCGAGCACAACCAGCTCGGGGAGTTCATCCTGCACAATGAAGACAATGCACCGCAATTCTTTTGCGACAACGATACCAATGTAAAGAAGCTCTACGGCATCGACAAGCCAGGATATTTCAAGGATGGCATCAATGAGCTGGTCGTCCATGGCGATGAACATGCGGTAAATTACCAGCGGGGCACCCGGGCTGCGCTGAATTATGACCGGTCCATACCTGCGGGCGGTTCGGTGACGATCCGTCTGAGACTGGAATCAAAAAATCTTGCTACGCCCTTCAGGGACTTTGATAAACTATTTGCTGCCAGGCTGGAGGAAACGGATGCGTTCTATCGGGACCTGCAGCACGAGATCGGCGATGAGGATGAGAAGCGTGTCCAGCGACAGGCCTTTGCGGGTATGCTCTGGAGCAAGCAGTTCTATAATTACGATGTGGACCAATGGCTGAAAGGCGATCCGGGCCAGCCTCCCCCATCTCCCGAACGGTTGAACGGCAGGAACCATGAATGGCGGCACATGCACAACAGCGACATCATCTCCATGCCCGATAAATGGGAATATCCCTGGTATGCGGCCTGGGACCTCGCCTTCCACTGCATCAGCTTTGCCCTCATCGACCCCGCGTTCGCCAAACGGCAGTTGCTGATGCTCACCCATGAATGGTATATGCATCCGAACGGGCAGTTCCCCGCCTATGAATGGGCTTTCGGCGATGCCAATCCGCCGGTACATGCCTGGGCAGCCTGGAGGGTCTATGAACTGGAAAAGCATTGCAACGGCGGAAAAGGCGATACCGCCTTTCTGGAGACCGTCTTTCACAAGCTGCTGCTCAACTTCACGTGGTGGGTCAACCGTAAGGACGCCGAAGGCAATAATATTTTCGAAGGAGGATTTCTGGGCATGGACAATATCGGCGTGTTCGATCGCAACAAAACGATCTTACCCGATGGCAGCCGCCTGGAGCAGGCCGACGGTACGAGCTGGGTGGCCATGTACTCGCTGAACCTCATGCGGATCGCGCTGGAACTGTCCAGGGCCAACCAAGTCTATCAGGACATGGCCAATAAATTCTTCGAGCACTTCCTGTATATCGCGGGGGCTATGGCCAGCATGGGCGTGGGCTCGGACGGGCTATGGGATGAGGCGGACGAATTCTATTACGATTCGGTGAAACTTCCGGACGGTGGTAATTTTAAAGTAAAGATCCGCTCCATGGTAGGCCTGATCCCGCTGTTCGCCGTGGAGATCCTCGATGACGAGTTGCTGCAGGGCGAAGCCGAATTCTCCAAACGCCTCAAATGGTTCCTCGACTATCGTCCCGACCTCGCCGCCCTCGTATCCCGCTGGCATGAAAAAGGCACGGAGGAGAAACACCTCCTGTCCCTGCTCCGGGGTCACCGCATCAAAAGGATCCTGAGCCGCATGCTGGATGAGACGGAATTTCTCAGCGACTACGGCGTGCGGGCCCTTTCGAAGGTTTACGAGAAAAACCCTTACCAGCTTACCGTTGATGGACATACGCTGACGGTGGAATATACGCCCGGCGAATCCCCCATCCCTCTTTTCGGGGGTAATTCCAACTGGAGAGGACCGATATGGATGCCGGTGAATTTTCTGATCATCGAATCCCTGCAACGATTCCATCACTACTACGGGGATGATTTCAAGGTCGAGCATCCGACGGGCTCGGGCAAGTATTCCACGCTGAACGAGATCAGCATGGAGCTGTCCAAAAGGCTGAGCCTGCTGTTCCTCCGGGATGCACAGGGCAGGCGGCCGGTATTCGGCGCCAATGAAAAGTTGCAGACCGATCCGCATTTCAAAGACTATATCTTATTCTACGAATATTTCCACGGCGATAACGGAAGAGGGGTAGGCGCCTCACACCAGACCGGCTGGACGGGGCTGATCAGTAAATTGCTGATGCCCCGCAATGTCGTGGTCACACCGGCCGCGAGGGCGGATGAGAATAAATAGGGTGGGAATCGGGAAGAGCGTCGGGCGATGCAAGTCATAGCGGATGCGCAGGGCGGATCGCCAGCATATTTCCCAGCTCCATGGCCGTCCTTTGCAGATTGGATGCCGTGGCTTGCAGCGCGGCGGCAAGCTCCGAGGGCTCATTGCCAATGGGCAGCAGCACATCGAAATATTCCTGCAACGCAGCATTGGCTTCGGGGGGAAGTTTGCCCGCAAGCCCGATGACCGGAAGCCCATGCGCCTTTGCCCGGACGGCAACGCCAAAAGGCCCTTTTCCCTGGAGGGTCTGTTCGTCGATGCTGCCCTCTCCCGTGATCAGCAGCCCGCTCCGCTGCAAGGCCAGGTCGAAACCGGTAAGCTGTAGGAAATATTCGATGCCGTTGACCAGACGGGCGCCAAGGAACTGGTAGAGGCCCGCTGCGGCGCCACCTGCCGTGCCCCCGGACTTCAGTGCGGACATATCTTTCCCTTTCAACTGCAGGGCGACCTGCGAAAACCTGGCGAGGGCTGCATCCAGCTGCTTCACCATCCCGGGCGAAGCGCCCTTCTGCGGGCCGAAGACTGCAGCGGATCCATGCCCGCCCAATAATTTTGTATCCACATCGCAAAGAACGATCAGCTCAGCCGACGCGATCCGGGGATCGAGCCCCGAGTCGTCGATCGTCGCCAGCCCTGTCAGGCTTCCGGGCATGGCGGTCAGGTCATTCCCTGAGGCATCGAGGAACCGGATGCCAAGGGCATTCAGGATCCCCACGCCTCCGTCTACCGTAGCCGAACCGCCCATGCCGATGATGATCCTGCCCACTCCTTTGTCCAGCGCCTGCCGGATGAGGTCACCCGTACCGGTCGATAACGCATGCAGCGGGTCCAGCTCGTTGTCTTTCAGCAGCCGGAGCCCGGATGCATTGGCCATTTCGATGACGGCCGTTCTTCCATTTTCTATCAGACCAAAGGAGGTCGGTATATTCCTTCCAAAAGGGTCCCTCGCATCCGCAGGGACCTTTGTTCCTCCGAGTTGCTGTATGATGAGGTCGCAGGTGCCGTCGCCCCCGTCGCCAACCGGAAAACATTCCGTGGTACAGTCCAGGCGGCTCTTTCTCAGTCCATCCTGAATGGCCGCTGCGGCCTCCCCCGCGGAAAGGCTGTTCTTAAAGGCATTCGGTGCTATGAGGATATGCATCATGGTTATTCAGTTATGGCCAAAGCATTCATCCGGTAATCCTATTTATTCACCACGTTCACCGGCCGTCCCGCGATATACGCAGCCAGGTTATCGGCGGCAACAGCCATCAGACGGGACCTGGCCTCTTTGGTAGCCCAGGAGATATGCGGGGTGATGATACAGTTCTTTGCCCTGAACAAAGGGTTGTCCGCCGGAGGCGGCTCCGTGGAAAGCACATCGATGCCCGCGCCCGCGATCACGCCGTCGTTGAGCGCGTCTGCCAGGTCCTGCTCCACTACGATCGGGCCCCTCGATGTATTCAGCAGAAAGGCCGTCTTTTTCATCCGGGACAAACTGACCTTATTGATCAGTCCCTGCGTCGCGGGTGACAAAGGGCAATGAATGCTCACCACATCGGAGCTTTCCAGCAATTCCGGTATTTCCGCCCACCTGAAATGTTGGCGATGCGCCTGATCCGGGCGGCTCCGGCTGGACCCGATGACCTTCATACCGAAGGCGGCGGCCACATCGGCCACCTTCCCGCCGATATGACCCAGTCCGATGATCCCGATCGTCTTGCCGGCCAGTTCCACGAGGGGAAAATCCCAGTAACAAAAATCGGCCGACCGCGACCACTTGCCTTCGATTACGGAATCGCTGTGGTGTTGAACATGCAGACACAACTCCAGCAGCAGGGCAAAGGTCATCTGGACCACGGAAGCCGTGCCATAGCCGGGAACATTGGCCACAAGGACGCCTCTCTCTTTTGCAAAGGCGCTGTCGACCACATTATGGCCGGTGGCCAGCACACCAATCCATTTCAGCGAGGGCAATTGCGCCAGGATCTCTTTCCCCAGGGGAGTCTTGTTGGTGAAAACGATCTCCGCCCCTTCGCATCTGCCTACAACCCCAGCGGGCGCGCTCCGGTCATAAACGATGAGCTCGCCCAATCTTCCGAGCGCATCCCAGCCGAGGTCTCCGGGGTTGAGCGTGAATCCATCCAGTACTACTATTTTCCTATCGGTTTTATAAAATATGTGGGGATCATCCATTTAAACAAATAGGCCTGCGCCAGCACAAGCAGACAGATAAAGATGAGCATAATAAAACTATGCTTGACCGTGAACCGGAAAAGGTCCGACTCCTTGCCAACGAGTCCTCCGGCCGCAGCGGCTACCGCTATGGATTGCGGTGAGATCATTTTCCCGATCACGCCACCGGATACGTTTGCGGCAACGGTGACGACGGGGTCTACGCCTATCGAAGTGGCGGTGGCGGATTGAAGCTTTCCGAACAGCGCATTCGCCGAGGTATCGGAGCCCGTGATAAACACCCCCAGCCATCCCAGTACAGGCGCGAAGAAAGGGAACAGGGGGCCGGTATTGGCCAGGCCTTTGGCAAGCGTTAAGGTAATGCCTGAATCGTTGAACAGCCAGGCGAATGCCAGAACGGAGGCTATCGTGATGACCGGATATTTCAGTTGCCGGAGCGTCGCCAGCAATACGCCGGCTCCTTCCCGGAAGCTCAACCCGATCACCGGAAGGGCGATAAGCGCCGAGAGCATGATGGCGGTGCCTGCGGCCGACAGGTAGTTGAGCTTATAGATATGCGCCAGCAAGCCGCCGTTCTGATCCCTTATCGCATTGTGCAGGCCGGGGACCTGGAATTGCAGCAGACCCGTGTTATTGAGGAATTCCTTTACCGGGGCCAAGCCCCAGATGATGATCATAATCGTCAGGATGATGAATGGGGACAATGCCTTTATGATCTGACCGGTGGAATACCGGAGGTCGGGGTCGATGACCGGAGCCGCCTCATCCGGGAAACGCCAGATGGTCTTTGGTTTCCAGAACCGCAGAAAAACGATCAGACAGGCAATGGACCCGATACCCGCCAGCACATCGGGAAGGGCAGGGCCCAGATAATTCGAAGTAACCCATTGTATAAATGCAAAGGAGACACCCGAAACGACGACCGCAGGCCATACTTCTCTTGTTCGCTTTATACCAGCCATCAGATTGACCAGATAGAAAGGGAGGAAGACCGACAAGACCGGCAGCGTCCTTCCCACCATCTGTGAAATGGCCATTTCGGGAATAGCCGTCACCTGGGATGCCACGGTGATCGGGATGCCGATAGAGCCGAATGCCACCGGGGCGGTATTGGCGATAAGGCAGATCCCTGCCGCATACAGTGGGTTGAACCCTAACCCTACCAGCATCGCCGCCGTGATCGCAACCGGCGCGCCAAAGCCTGCCGTACCTTCCAGAAAGGACCCGAAAGAAAAAGCGATCAGCAGCGCCTGGATCCTCCTGTCCGATGTGATGGAAGCCATGAAATGTTTGATGATGGCGAACTGACCGCTCTTCACGGTGATATTGAACAGGAAGACCGCCGGTATGACGATCCAGCAGATCGGGAATAACCCATACAGGACACCGTTGCCCGACGAGAGGAGCGCCAGCCTGACGGGCATGCCGTACACCAGGATCGCGATGAGCATGGCCAGCACCGCAGCCAGCAGGCTGGCCCGATAACCTTTCATTTTTCGGATGACAAGGGCCCAGAAGATGAATAATACCGGCGCCAGGGCGACCATGGCGGATAAGATCATGTTGTGGAAGGGATCGATAATTTGTGTCCAGGTCATGGATCGTTGTTCGTCGGTTTGGAAAAAAAGCCCCGGTCATGAAGGTCAGCCGGTCCCGGAAATTAATTAAATATTTTGATCGCCGGCAATTCGATCGTGAAGTTCGTGCCGGTGCTGATATGGGAGCTTACCTGAATGGAGCCTTTATGGATGGCGATGATCCGCTGTGCGAGGGCCAGGCCGAGACCGAATCCTCTGGAATTGCGGGTGCCCGCGCCGCGGTAGAACGGCTGAAAGATCTGCTGGATCTCTTCGGATGGTATCACAGACCCCTGGTTGACCACCTGTACATAGACCTTGTGCTCGCGGAAAGAAAGATCCACCACGGACCTTTTATCCGGTGAGTATTTACAACCGTTCTCCACGAGATTCCTTACGGCGATATAGAGCAATTCGCTGTTGCCGAATACGACAAAGTCTTTTTCGTCTTCGGGAAATTCCCCGAAATCCAGTTCGACCTTGTATTCGGGGTTGAGTCTTTTTATATCGGAGGTCACTTTCAGCAACACCTCATCTACTCTTACCTCGTTGAGCTCGATACCGCCCTGGGAGCCAGTTTTGGCAATTTCGAGCAGGCTCTTGGTCAATTGCCGCATCTGCTCCACATCCTCGCTGATCGACCAGAGCACCTGTTTGTACTCATCGACATTTCTTTCTTTGTGCAGCGTCACGGCCAACTGGCTGGAGACGGAGGTGAGTGGCGTAGAGAGCTCATGGGACGCGTTGGAGATGAACCTTCGCTGGATCGCAAAAGACTCCTGGAGACGGGCCAGCAATTCATTGAACGTATTGGCCAGTCTGCTCAGCTCATCCTGACCGTTGCCCGCCTTTATACGATGGGAAAGATTATAAGAAGAGATCTCGTTGACTTCACGGATGATCTGCGCGACAGGCTTTAAGAGCTGGCCCGTAAAAAGGAAAGCCACAAGGGCAGTGAGGACCACGCCGAGGATCAGGCTGGAAAAAAGGATCTTGTTCAGCTTCTGTACCCTTTCCAGCCCATCGTCATCATGACCGGCCACCACCACGATAAACGGCTTGTTGCTGGTGACGCGTCTCAGCGCTATGGCGTCCCGGTTGTCTATGGCGAAATATTTCTCGCCTTTGATTTTTACTTCCTTGAAAATATTATCCGTCATCAGCAGGGGCTTGCTGCCGGGCATGTCATATTTGTACAACGACTTCCCATCATCGGAGTAGATGCCGATGCTGCGGGAAGGCAGGAGCCCTCCCGTGGAGGTCGTATCCATCCGGTGCAGGAGCGACAAGGCGCTGTCCCCCATCAGGGCATACATCTGGGAATTATAGTTTGCCCGGGCCTTCAGCCGTTTGTCGAACACCTCCTTCCTCTCCAGCCTGGCGAAATAATATACGGACATGGTCAGCACGAGGATGATGGCCGTTACCAGCATCGTAAATAGCAACATTATTTTATAGCGGATCTGCAAATCAGGTGTTTTCTTTTAGAACATAGCCCATGCCAACCTGCGTATAGATCAGCTTCGAAGAAAAGTCTTTTTCTATTTTCTTACGGAGAAAATTAACATACACGTCGATCACATTCGTCTTGGTATCGAAATCGATGTCCCAGACATTCATGGCGATATCGATCCTCGAGACCACTTTGTTCTTGTTGCGGATAAGGTATTCCAGCAGTTGGAACTCCTTGGCGGTGAGCGGAATGTTCTTGCCCTCGCGGCTCACTTCCTTGCTGTCGAGATTCATCACGAGGTCGCCCACTTTCAGCATGTTCGACCCAGGGCCCGGCTGCTGATGCAGGCGTTTCAGCAGGGCGCGTATGCGGACCAGCAATTCCTGAAAGTCAAAAGGTTTTACGATATAGTCATCGGCCCCGGCGTCGAAGCCTTCGATCTTATCCTCGGTCGTATTCATGGCCGTCAGCATGATGACCAGGATCTGCTCGTTGGTGCTGCGGATATGACGCGCCAGCTCATAGCCGTTGATGAGGGGAAGGTTGATGTCCAGGATGGCCAGGTCGTAAGTGTTTGCCGTAAAGAGCTTCTTACCGGCCGCCCCGTCATAGGCCGTATCGACCTCGTATTGCTGCTCGGTCAGTCCTTTGCGTAAACTCTCCGCAATCTTCCTTTCATCTTCTACCAACAAGATCTTTATTTGTGTCATAATGGGGCCTCCCGGAAATTGATCATAAATTTATCCAATTGGCGCGGTATGCTAAGGTAAGATCGATTAAAATGACATTAAACCGATTTAGCAAAAAAATACGCGTTCCTGCTGCAATTTGCCGAAAAAAATGCTAACTTTTGTATCTCTTGACTTTCTTCCCTGAATCTGACCGTAGTAACGATCTTACTTGCCTGTTAAAACCCCATTGAAAACATATTTAAAATCTAAAAAAGGGGGTGCTATGAAATTTCATGATTCACCTTACATCAACAAAAGAAAAAAGACGATCGAGTTCTATGTCCATCATCTCGATGCGGCCTCCTGTTCCCACATCTCCCTGGCCGGCAGTTTCAATCATTGGGCGCCCGATGAGCTGCTGCTGAGGCCGGCGAAGGAGAAGGACGGGGACTTCTGGAAGATCACGATCCCCATGCTGCCCAGGGGCAAGTATTATTACAAGTTCTTCATCGACGACAAGATGTGGATGGAGGACATTGAGAATCCCCTGCGCGAGCCGGATGGCGTGACGGGATGGAACAGCGTGCTGAAAGTCTGAAGCAATGCGCGTGAGCGGCGAAGCGGCAAGCCGCAAACTGCTCACGCGTTATTGTAAACCTTGTATATGCTCTCCCGCAGAGGATCTCCTTTTGCGCTGCAGATGAATTCCAGTACGCCGGCGATCTGTTCTGCCTTCACCCAGTTTGCGGGGTCGGCGGTGGGCATGCTCTTCCGGTTGACCTCCGTGTCGATCGTGCTCGGCGCCACCACCGCAGCCAGCACATTCTTCCCTTTCGCCTCCGCATTCAGCAACTCTGCCAGATGAAACAGCATGGCCTTGGTCATGGAATAGGCGATCACCCCTTTGCCCTGTTCGGGTCTGATGGCGGGTCGCGCCCCCATGAATACGATGCGGCCATACCCATTCTGGAGCATATGCTGGAACAGCGGACGGGCCATGAAATAGGCCGTCTCAAAATTCAGGGAATACATTTTCTTCAGCGCTTCGCCATCCGTCGCCGCGATATCGCCCATCGCAAAGCCGCCAACCAGCAATAAAGCGCCGTCGACCCTCCCATGCACATCGATCACGCTCTTTACAAAAGCCGCCGCCGCCTGTTCGTCGGCGAGGTCGACGGCCTTCCATCCGAAGCTGGCGTTGTCCCTGGCAAATTCAAGATGATCCATGGAATGGTCCACCGCCACGACCTTATAGCCTTCGTCCAGGAACTTCTTTACGGTCGCGGAGCCGAGGTTGCCATTGGCGCCGGTGATGATGATGGTCTTCATAAAAATTAATTTTTAGTCCCCGACAACAACACGGGCAGCATCTGATCGGCCACGAACTGATTGCCTTTATCGTTCAGATGAACCCGGTCCTGGGTCAGTATGCCCCGGTCGGCGTTTGCAGGATTATTTTTCAGTTCATAATTATGGAAGAGTTCGCGGAGGTCTACCAGCCCGCAATGATATTTCTGGGCAAGGTTGCGGATGATCTGCGAATAGCTGTTCATATCCCCATCCTGCTGGTTGGTAAAATCCGCCTTCTCGCCTATAACGGCAGGTGTGACGAGGATCGTGCGGATATGTTTGTCCAGCAATTTATTGATGATAGCCGCATAGAACCGTTCGAATTTATCCGGGTCGGTGCCTGTGCCGGATGTCACTTTATGCCAGACATCGTTCACCCCGATCCAGATGATGACCACATCGGGGTTCTTTGCCAGCACGTCTTCCTCCATGCGAAGATAAAGATCGTAGACCTTGTTGCCGCTGACGCCGGCGCCGACGAGCTCATAGCCGGCGGCCAGTCCTTTCTGGGCCAGCGCATCTCCGATGAGCGGGATGAAGCCACCGGGTTTTGCTCCGGCCTGGGTAATGGAATCACCGAAGAAGACGACACGCGCAGGTTTTTGCATGCACATGGAACAGGTAGCTATGACTAAGAAGATCAGGACAGCGGATCGGGAGAAGAGTCGCATATGCAATAATTTTTGCCTCAAACCTACGCCAAAATGCGCAAATCCGGTGCGGGACCCCAGCGGCAGTGCGACCGTGCAATCCGGGATCCCGGCGGGTCGGCGGGTCACCCTATCCTCCTGATGATCTCGAGGCAGGCGCGGCTGTTGTGATAGGGGCATTTCCAGAATCCGGCCTTGTCCTGTCCCGGCATCGGAGAGTGGTCCGCCCGCACGCCCCAGAACCACTCCCCGAAAACGGGGTCCTTTATATACTTCTTTACAAATTTCCAGCTGTCCATGGACCTGTCCAGCCATCGGGGGTCGCCGCTGATCTGCCAGGCATTGAAGAAGCCTACCATGGCCTCGGCCTGGGGCCAGGAATGTTTTTCCATGACCAGTTGTCCTCCCTCCTGCTCATACCATAACCCTCCGTCCTTGTCAAGCCCTCCGGCTGCGGCATCCGCTGTTTTCATCGCCCATTCTTTCGTCGTCGCGACCCAATGGCTGTCACCCACGATGACTGCCGCCTCCTGCAGCAGCCAGGCCGCCTCGATATCATGCCCAAAGGAAAGGATATCGGACCGGGGGTTCCAGTCCTCATCGAAGAACAAAACCAGATGCCCGGTCTTCCGGTCGACGATATAGTGGTCGAAGACCTCCAGCAGGTCCGTTATCCGTTGTCTCAGCAAGGCGTCGGGCCAGACGCGGTAAAGGTTGGCATAGGCCTCTATCACATGCAGATGGGTATTCATCGTCTTGCGCTCATTCGCATCCTTCGGGCTCAGACGCAGGTCTTCCAGCGGCTGCCAGTCACGCGTGAACGCTTCGTAATATCCCTTTCTCCGGGTGTCATAGCTGCGCTCTTCTATAAGCCGGAACAGCGATATGGCTTGCTCCAGCGTTTGCCCCTGCTTGTTAGCTATACAGTATTCGCTCAGCCCGTACAGACAGAAAGCCAGCCCATAGATCTGCTTGCGCCCGTTGAGCAATCCGCCCCGATAGTCCACGCTCCAGTAAACCCCACCGTACACCGGGTCCAGGAAATGCGCCAGCAGATAGTCGTGCGCGCGCGTAGCGACGGACAGCCATTGCGGGTCACCGGTATGATGATATGCCGCACTGAAGGCCCAGCAGATACGGCTGTTCAGCACGACCCCCTTGGGCGCCTCCGGATGCGCCCTGTTGTCCCCGTCGATCTTCCCATAAAATCCTCCATGTTCTTCATCGATGGTTTGCCGCATCCAGTATCCGAGGATGGACCGGAGCTCCTCTTCCATTTCTACCCCGTATGCCGCAAGGGTCTGCGCATGCGCTTCCTGTCGCAGGGGTGGACCCTGACTGCCGCCGTTCATGACAAAGAGGCTTTTGAATGGGCGCCGGAACCATTGCCGGCATGGGTACCCGCCGCGGCGTGCGGATCAGCGGTATGCTTGTCTGTGCTATGCTGAGCACCTGCCTCACCGGCAGCGCCGATAAAAGGCCTGTTCTGCTGTATGATCTTTTGCAGGGTCGTAACGGAAGCCAATGAGCTCAGCCCGTCCTGTGGCGTATTCACCACATAGTCCAGCAATTTATCGACCGAGCTGACAGCGACATGCATCCGCGTATCGGAAGAAGCATAATAGATATATACGGCGCCATCCTCATCGGCGATCCAGCCGTTGGAGAATACCACGTTGGAAACATCGCCGGTCCTTTCTCCTCCTTCGGGCGCGAGGAAATAGCCACCGGGCTTGCAGATGACCTTTGTCAGGTCATGCAGGTCCGTCATGAAAAGATAAAGGGTGTAACGCAGGCCTGCTGCCGTATTTCTTACACCATGTGCAAGGTGCAGCCAGCCGAGCCTGGTCCGGATAGGCGCTGGCCCAAGTCCGTTCTTGGCCTCGTTGATCGTATGGTAGATCCGGGGATCGATGATCTTTTCTTCCCCGATGGCGGCATGTGTAATGGAAAGAGAAAGCCCGAAACCAATGCCACCGCCGCTGCCCGTATCGATAAACCCGTCCTGCGGCCTTGTGTAAAAGGCATATTTGCCATCGACCAGCTCAGGGTGCAGCACGACATTCCGCTGCTGCGGGGAACGCGTCTTCAGGTCGTCAAGCCTTATCCAGTGTATCAGGTCCTTTGTCCTTGCGATCCCGCATTGGGCGATCGCGGAGGACTGGTCGCCGGGAGGCGCCGAGGGATCTTTCTTTTCCGTACAGAAAAGGCCATAGATCCAGCCATCCTCATGGTGGGTCAGGCGCATATCGTAGAGGTTCGTATCGGCGCCACCGATGGCAGGCATGTCTACCGGATGATCCCAGAAACGGAAATTGTCGACCCCGTTGGGGCTCTCCGCCACCGCAAAAAAGGATTTTCTGTCCAGCCCTTCCACTCGTGCCACCAGCAGGTACTTCCCTTTCCATCTGATCGCCCCCGCATTGAAGACCGAATTGATGCCAAACCGTTCCATGAGATAAGGGTTTCTCTTTTCATCGAGGTCATAGCGCCAGTACAGCGGGGTATGCGCAGCCGTCAGTACCGGGTATGCATACCGGCGAAAAATTCCATTGTCCGTTCCAGTCAGCTCGTTGGGATGTGCGATCAGTTCCCTGTGGTTACTCTCCAGTTTTTCAAGCCTTTTACCAAATAAATTCTTCATCATCGCTGATTTTAGTGAAACAAACAGTTAGTATTCATTGAGCCGGTCCCACCAGGTCCGCTTCAGGATCATGATGATAAGCAACAGGATCCCCACGGTGATCAATAAGGGCAGCTTCAGCCATAGCACGATATACATGGGCAGGAGGGTCAGGCACAGCTGCCCGATCATGCCCAGCACGATATTAAATGCGTTCAGCTTGAAATTTTTATTCCCAACAAAAAAAGGGTCTTCCTTCAGGACCTTTTCATGCACGGGTTTCCAGAATCCCCAGGGCCGCACCGTCTTGTAAAAGGACTTGAGCGTTTCGGCGTCGGTGGGTGGGGCCGCATAGGAGCCGATCACCGAGCCCGCCAGGGAAAGGAAAAATAATACGGGCCAGTACCAGAGATCGAGACCCTGCAGGACGTCCTTATATTTTAATACCGCCAGGGCGATGGCAGGCACGATCCCGGCCAGCATGCCCCAGAAAAAGCCTTTGGCATTGAACCTCCACCAGTGCCATTTCAGCATATTGGAAGCGACATAGCCGCCATAGAGGCCCGATACGATCCATTGCAGCACCGTATTCACATCCTTTACGAATAATCCCAGCACCACACCCAGTATGACCACAAAGAGGCCGGACAGGTAGTTCATGGAGATGGTCTGCCGGTTGGATGCCTTCGGGTTTACATATTTCAGATAGATATCGTTTACGATATAGGCTTGTGCTGCGTTGAGCGTACCCGAAAAAGAGCCCATGAATGCGCCCAGCAGACCAGTCAGCACCAGTCCCATCAGCCCTACCGGCAGGAAATTATTGATGGTGGCCGGCAGGATCTTTTCAAAGTCGGTCCCACCCGGTGTCTGCAGGTCCGGGCCAATCTGTCCATAATACAGCAGCGCCAGCACCGTCAGGCCAATGATCATCGTGTACCTTACCGGAAGCAAAATTATAGAGACGAAGCCGCTCATCTTACTGGCCTCCTGCGGCGAACGGGTACTCAGCACTTTCTGCATATCATAGTTGGGCGCTGGCCCGGCGAGGCTGGCGAATATCCCCTTGAACAGCATCATCATAAAGAAAACGCCGAACAGGGAGAAGCCGTCCTCTCTTATTTTCTTGTTCGCATCTTCCACGATCGAATGCCAGTTCAGGTCCAGCCGCCATCCAAAAAAGGGATTGAGCCAGCCGTGCGGGACCTTCAGGGAATCCGGATGCCCGTGCAACCGCATCATGGCGATGACGCCGATGGAGATGCAGGCCACGGTCATGATCGCGTACTTGATGACATCCCCCAGCACGATGCTGTGCATGCCGCCAAGGATCGAATAGAACATGGCGAACAGCGTGAACACGATCCCATAGAAATGGGGGACATAGGCGGGAGGGACGGTAAATGGAACGAAGTGCTGCACATTTTCCCAGGGGATGAAGATCTGCATGAACTTTCCCAGTCCCACGAACCCATAGGCCATAAAGCCCAGACAGCTGAGCAGCGCAAAGGCCACGACGATATTATGCGAGGACCTCACGCCGGCCCCGGTCTTTCCAAACCGGCCGGCAAGCCACTCCGCGCCGGTAGTGGCGTTCGATCTTCTCAGCCAGCGCGAGAGGTACATCATCATGAAGACCTGATTGAACACCGGCCAGAGCCAGGGGATCCAGATGCTCTTCATACCATATACGAAGCAGAGGCTGACCATCCACATGGTGCCCGATATATCGAACATATCGGAGGCATCGCTCAGCCCCAGCATATACCAGGGAAGGGACTTCCCACCCAGGAGATAATTTTCTTTATTGAGCCTGGCTTTTTTTCGCAGGGTCCAGCCGATCACCACCATAGTGATCAGATAGGCTGCAATAATGGCAAGATCCGGAATTCGTAATTTCATCGTTAGCGTTTAGTCCCCTAATTTACTCGTAAATTTTCTCTTTCGCCACTCCGGTCTGTAACAGGATCCGTCCCGAACCAACCATTTTCGAAAAGTCTTCCGCCGATGTCTGTCCTTTATAGGGCGCAAAGAACTGGGCATGCCCGCCAGGCCCGAACCCCGCATTGCGCCAGGTCAGCGCATAGGCAATACGGTGCCCTTCCAGCGTCTTGCCGAAAACATGGGTCCACCAAACGCTGTCGGGCAGGCCATTATATCCGAACTCTGTCAGGGCGGGGATCTTATTCCTTTCAGCGGCGATCTTTTCCAGCATGCTCAGGGTCTTGCCGAATTCCAGCATGAAGTCTTCGTTCTTTGCGATGTTGTTGGCCTGGTAAATATCAAAGCCGGCAACATCCACCCATTCATCACCGGGATATTTTTCCAGCCAGGCCTCTTCCGAAGCAAACCGGTCCGTATTGAACGCATAGAGTAAATTATGGAGCTGCCGCTCATCGCGGAGATAGCTCACCGTGAAACGCCAGAGCTGCTTCAGCTCATCGGGGGTACAGTTCTTCCCGCCCCACCAGAACCAGTTACCGTTCAGCTCATGGAAGAGGCGGAGGATAACGGGAATGGGTTCATCGTGTTTCCCTTTCAGGCTGGCCAGAAAGGAAGCCACCTTATCCAGCCAGGTCTTGTAGAGCGCATGCTTCTCCCCACCGGGCAAAATGGAAGCCACCGTTCCGGGAGCGGGTTGCCAGGCCGTGCCTCCGGTGAGCGGGTTGTTCAGGTGCCAGCTGATCGTGATCACCCCTCCCCGCTCATATCCTTCCCGGATAAACCCCTTCATCTTATCGAAGGGCACGCTGTCGATATTGACGGCGTGATCCAGTTCGAGGCGGCCCAGTTCCCAGCCGTAAACGGCAGGGTACTCACCCGTGACATCCTTTATATCGCTGCGTCCAGGAATATATTTCCATCCGACCCCATAAGCCAGATCGTCCTGATGTCCGAACAGGATCTTTTTGCCGGTCAGTTGTTTCAGGTGCCGGTACAGGTGTACCGTCTCCTTTGTCGCGTTCTTATCGACCGGCAGGTCTGTTGCACCTGGGCTGCCGGACAGGGCCGCCGCCAGGCCACCGGTCTGCGTGGGCGCCGCGGTCTGCACCGGCCCCTGCGCATACACGAATGCGCCGGAAAAGAACAGGAAGTACAGCAGCAGGGAAGGCTTGTTTATGATCATGCGCTGAATTTAGCGTTTAATATATATGGTCAGTTCACGATGATGTTATCGATGTAAATAACGGGGGTGGCTCCACTGAATTCCTGTACCTGGAGCACATCCAGCGTGGCAGGTCCACCCAGATCGCTGATCGATACCGTGTAATCCGTCCAGGCGCCCTCTGTAAGCTGAAGGAGCTGTCCCTTCGTATCGAGGCTGTTCAGGTAGAGCTTGACCTGTTTGCCCGCCGTGCCAGGACCGCCATAAATGGACAGCTTGATCACCGTATATACGGACAGATCGATGCTGGCGCCGCCATTGCCGATCTGGAATCCGCCATAGGTGCCGGTGTACGTTACGCTGATCGACTTTGTCCCACTTTTTACAGGCGTGGCATTGGCAAGATCGGAGATATTACTCCAGCCTGCCGCGGGGGCTGTGCCGCCGGTCCACCAGCTGGCCGCCAGCGCATCATCGTAAATGGTGATCGGCGTTACGGGCACCTGCACCGTAAAGGACAATGGCGATGTGCCCGTCCCTACCGCATCGCTGACCGTGATCTTGCCCGTCGTCGCATTAGCCGGAATATCGGCAAGGATGACCGAGTCATTGACCACCTTGTAGGGCGCCGCCACCGAATTCACCTTGACGGAATTGACATTTTTAAACCGCACCCCCTTGACGGTGACCGTGTCCCCAGGTTTTGCGAACCCGGGCGTTACGCTCAGGATGACGGGGGAAAGATCCACATTGAAAGCAACGCTGTCGGCGCCGTTGGAATTGGTGAGCTTGATGAACTGGTTGCCACCCGTCGCATTGGCGGGTATTATAGCCTGCATCTTACCGTTAGTGTCCAGCGTTGGCTTGAAGCTGGCTGCAATACCGCCGAACGTAACGCTGGTGACCAGTGCGAAATTGGTCCCGGAGATCGTTATCACGTCGCCGGGATAGCCGGTCGCCGGCGAGGCCGAGCTGATCTTCGGCACCGGAGGGATGGTCAGCACGGTGAATTTAAAGGCGGAATAGCCGGTGCCGTTCTGCAGGTAGACCTGTACGAAAAGATTGCCCGCAGGAAGGCTGTCCGGCACCACGACGGTGATCGAGGTGTCCGTATTGCTGCTGGCATTGAACTTTGCCGCCTCCGCAGTACCAAACCGCACGTCGGAGACATTCTTCAGGTTAGCGCCCTTGAGGACGACGGTGGTACCCGGTATGGCGCTCGCCGGAGAAACGCTTTTTAGCTGAGGCACTGTCTGGGACGGGAAAACGTCCTTTTTCTTGCAGCCTTGTTCCCAGATGGCCAGGAGGAGCAACGCCGTACTCAGGTATAGAAAGGATTTAAATTGTCTGGACATATAGCATTTTTAGTATCGTATCTGAATTATTGTTTTATCAGGATCACCCTGCCGGTCATTGTTTTACCAGGATCACATTATCGAAATACAGCGTTTGATCGGCTCCGGTAGGTCCCGAGATCTGGAAGTTGAAGCGTTGGCAGGTGACTCCCCCGAAACCGGCGACGGGGAGCGTGATATGGGTCCATACGCCGGCCGGGGCCGTAAAGTTCGCCGTGCTGCCCGTACCGCTGGAGATGGCGTCGGGCGCCACCGTGAACGTGTTATCGTTGCTGCCTCCCTTTACCCAGAAGGAAAGGGTCTGGTAGCTGGTGGTAACGATGTTATTATCCCAGTGGAAGCTGAGCCCCTGTCCGCCGCCTGCGGCGAATTTTTCTTTTAAGCCCTGCGTACCCGATACCGCGAAATCCGTGGACACGGAGGAGTTATCCCAGGACCAGTCCTGCATGGCGGGCCCGAAACCCTCCGTGAAGAATTTTAGCTGCTGGTCCATGTTCACCAGGGCAAAGCCCGAAGTGCTGGAACCCGCGTTATTATGGATCGTGAGCTTGGCCGTTGCGACGGTGGAGGCCGGCATTCTGATCACGAGCTGGGTCGCCGTGGCGGAAAGGATGGTCGCCGTATCCGTGCTGCCCACAAGGGAAACATGATCCGCGGTGCCAAGGTAATTGCCGCTGATGGTGACTGTGTTGCCCGCCTCCCATTCCCCGGGGAATGCGGCAACGATGGAAGGCACCGCCACGACGGTAAAAGGCACGCTGAACTGGTAGCCCGATGCATAAGAGAATATGATATGCTGGGTCCCTACATTGGCGGCCGTAGGCACGCGGAAGATGACGGCCTTGTCGGTGTTGAAGTCCGGATTGAAGGCCACCGGCACGTTCCCGAGATCGAACACGATGGATTGAAGACCGGCGAGGCCCGAGCCCTGAAGGGTCAGCACCTGGCCACCGGCTCCGATACCCGGGCTGATCGGCGTGAAAACGGGCTTGATGGTCGTGGTCTTTGTGCAGGAGGCGAAAAGAACGACTGCCGCAAGTATGTGGAGCACATGACTCATATACGGTATCTGGAAAGAATATTTACGCATAGAAATAAGTTTTAAAATATCAGTGATAATAAGCGACAGCGGGTTTGCCCAGCTCAGGGTCCGCCACCACTTCATCGGAAGGGATGGGCAGGAACAGCTGCGAGGCCGTGGTGAAGGTGGCGCCGATATGGTTGATGCTGCCATCCCGGTTGACCGTGCCGCGCTCCTGTGCATTGATGATCTGCTGGGCCTTTGTAAAACCTTGCCGCTGGATGTCGAACCAGTAATCCCCCTCAAAAGCAAATTCCACTCTGCGTTCATGGAAGATCTGATCTTTGGTCAGGCTGGTGAGGGCCGGCAGCTGTGCACGGGTGCGGACCTTGTTGAATGCCGACAAGGCAGCCGGGTCGCTGGTGCTGGCATTTGTTCCCATTACCCCTTCCGCATAGATCAGCAAGACATCGGAGTAGCGGAGCAGATAAGTGCAGAGCGCATCCCCGTAGGTGCTGGTAGGATCCGAAGGCGATCCGTTATTGGCGGGGCCATTGATATATTTCAGGGAATTGGACCTTGTACCCGTCGTGATATGCGTGGCATCGTCACCTACCGTCTGTCCGGGCAGGGGTGCCTGGGGCATGGTGTCATAGGTAAATCCATTGGGGAAAGTGGAATTTTTCCAGTTGGGATTGGCGTATCCCTGCTGCATGATGGACCAGTCCTTGCGTTTGTCGCCCGGCTCATAAGCCGCCAGCAGGTCCAGAGAAGGGATGACGGAAGAATAGCCCGTGCCGAAGTCGGCCTTCATCAGGGGACCGGGCCCGGCGTATGCCTGGATGTCGTTGGCGTAGGAATATCCGCCGGCGATCCATTGCAGCGCGAATAAGGATTCGCTGTTATTGTTGGCCCTGGAGGTCGTGAACATCTGGGCGTAGCTGGGGTACAGAGAATACTTGTTGGACTGTATGACCTGATTGGCCTTTATGGCCGCGCTGTCGTATTTCCCTTCATAGAGATAAATCTTCGCTGCCATACCCGCCGCGGAATATTTCGTGACCCGGCCTGCCTGGTAGGGGTCTGCGGGCAACCCTTTTTCGGCCGTGGCAAGATCGTTGAGGGCGAACTTCAGTACGTCCTTCTGCAGATAGCGGGGAACATTATAGTTGCCCGATCCGGCGAGGGCGACGGGGTCCGTCACGATGGGCGCATCGCCAAACACTCTGGCGATAAAAAAATAGGCCACTCCTCTGATAAAGGTGGCTTCGGCAATGCCCTGATCGATAAAGGTGGGGTCGGCGACTGTAGGCCTTTTCAGTTGCAGGGCGTTGATCAGCACGGTTGCGTTGCCGGCTACCTTATAGAAGGATTGCCAGGCGAGGAGGTCCTGTCCGTCGGTGCTTTCCACCGTGAAATAGACATAGGCATTGCTGCCATAGTTCACATCGCCCGCGGAAGTAAGCATGTTCCCTCCATATACTTCGCCGATGGTATGAAAGGCCTTGTCCATATAGTTATACCAGGCCTGGTTATACAAGAGCCCGGTAGCCCCCTGTACCTGTGCGGCCGTGGTATAGTAATTATCCAGCGTCGGAGCGTTCAGCGAAGGCCGGTCTAAATAGCTCTTCTTACAGGCGCCGGTAAAGATCAGCGCCGTAAGGAGATATAGCAGGGTGTGTTTATTGTATTTCATAATGCGATCAGTTTATTTTGTCAGAACTCGATGTTAGCGCCGACGGTGAAGGAACGGGGATTGGGGTAATGGCCGTAGTCGACATTCCTGAGGATGACATTATTATTGAATGCCCCCAGTTCAGGATCGTAGCCGCTGTATTTCGTGAACGTATGCAGGTTCTGAGCGGATACATAGACCCTCGCGTGCGTCATTTTGATCTTGCTGATCACATTCGGCAGCGTGTAGCCCAGGGAGATATTCTGGATCCTCAGGTAAGAGCCGTTCTCGATATAGCGGTCCGAGATCTTGAGGTTGGTCTGGCTGAACTGGTTGTATCTCGGCAGCTTGCCGTTGGGGGTAGCCGTCGTGAACCTGTTCATCACCGTGCTGAGCTGGTTCTGATACACATTGAACAGGGATTCCGTCTCGATGCGCGAGTAGTTGAAAATATCATCGCCGTACACACCGGTGACGAATACGGAAAGGTCGATGCCCTTATAGGAAAAAGTATTGGTGACCCCATAGGTGAATTTCGGGTTCGGGTTGCCGATAAAGGTCTGGTCGGCGGCGGTGATGGCCTTGTCCCCGTTGAGATCCTTATACCGGACATCTCCCAGCCATGTTCCCTGAAGACCGACCGGCAGCGAAGGAGTGGGCCCGCTGTTGAGATCGTTCATCGTACGGTACAGGCCATTGGTGACGTATCCGTAGAAGCTGCCGACCGGATGACCGGCAAGCGTTTCCGTAAGGGTCACGGGAGCAAAGGCCTGGCTCTTTCCAAATAAGATGGCCCCCGGCGCATACAGTTTGTCGAGCTTATTGGTGAACTGGCTGAAGATAAAGGTCGTGCTCCAGTTGAACTGTTTGGTCTGGATATTATGCGTGATGACGGACACGTCGACACCGGTATTGGTCATTTGTCCCGCATTGGTGACGGGAGGCTCGATCTCCTGATAGGCCGTATTGGGAGGATTGGGATCCAGCCCGGCAAAGCTGGGCAAGGTAGTGGACAGCAGCATATTGGTGGTGATCTTCTTATAGACGTCCACCGTTATTTCGATGCGATGCTGGAACAGGGAGGCGTCCACTCCTGCATTGTAGGTCTTTACGGATTCCCAGCTCAGGAAAGGGTTGCCGACATTTGCGGGCACCCCGGCCACTGCAGACTGGCCAAAAAGGCCATTGGCATTTGTCGCCAGCCTTATGTTCGTGACATAGGCATTGTTCACGCCCGTGGTGGAGATCCCGACGGAGCCCAGCCCCGCTCTCAGTTTGAGCGAGTTGACAAAGGTCCAGCCCTTGGCAAATTCCTCGTTGCTGATGGTCCAGCCGGCGGATACGGCCGGGAAATAACCGATACGTTTGTCCGGTCCGAAAGAAGAGGAGCCGTCCCTTCGTACAAGCCCTTCGATGGAATATTTTTCATCAAAGGTATATTTCGCCCTTGCATAATAGCCTTCCGAGGAATTATCATAGATACCGCCACCGGGAGGGGAGGAAGGGTCGGCGGTGCCGGCCGAGATCGATTCTATATTCTGGGTGAGACCGGTGACGCTGGCGTTGACATCATCATACCGGGAAAAGCCGGCTTCATGGCCGAGCGTAACGTTGACGGCATGTTTTCCGAAATTATGATTATAGGTGAGATAGGTCTGGATGCCGTAATAGTAACTGTTGGCCTTATCGATCCTCAGTTTGCTCGGGGAAAGGATGATGTCCCCGGATGTGTTCACGATATTCGGCTGAAAGGCCGTGAGCTGGTTCAGCTGAAAATCGTAGTTGACCTGATTTTTGAGTGTAAAGTCTTTCAGGAAGCTGACCTCGGCATAGATATTCCCATAGGCCCTGGACTGAACGCTGTGTACATCCCGCAGAGAGGCGAGCGCAACGGGGTTCTGCGAATTGCCGAATGGTACGCCGGCCACCGTAGCCGTATTGATGAATGACCCGTCGAGGGCGCGGATGGGTGTGGCGGGGCTGTTGTATAAGGTGTTGCTGATCACAGACTGCTGGCCATCGGTAACGGTTATGCGCTGATTGGTCCGCGACAGGTTGGTGCTGATGCCCGCCCGGAGCCAGCTCTTGACCTGCTGGTCGACGCTGCCCCTTGCGGAATATCTGGTGAAGCCGGTATTGAGCAGGGTGCCCGCCTGGTCGTAATAGTTGCCGGAGAAATAATACGTAGTCTTTGCCTGTCCACCGGAGAAGGACAACTGATGGTTGGCGATCCTGCCCGTCTGAAAGACGGCGCTCTGCCAGTCCGTCCCGGCGCCCAGCAGATCGGGCTTGGTAAATTCCCCGATGGAGTCGTGCGAGCCGCCGTTGGTGAGTTCTCCCACCACGGAATTGTAGAACTGGGCGTACTGTCTGAGGTTCATGAGGGGGAGCTTCTTCTGGATCTTCTCCTGCCCGTAGAATACATCGTAGCTCAGTTTGCCTTCCCCGGCCTTGCCCCGCTTGGTGGTGATGAGGATAACGCCGTTGCCGCCCTGTGCTCCATAGATGGCCTGTGCGGAGGCATCTTTCAGGATGTCGATGGAGGCGATATCTTGTGGGTTAAGGGTAGCCAGCGGACTTTGTTCGACCTGACCGGCAACGCCACCCAGATAATCCATCCCGCCGCTCTTTGTGCTCTGGATGATGGGAACGCCATCGATGACATACAGCGGCTGGTTGCCATTGACGGTCGTGACGCCACGGATCAGCACCTGAACGCCCCCACCCGGCTGACCGCTGTTGCTGGTGACGCTGACCCCGGCTACTTTTCCCTGCAGCATCTGGTCCACGCCCGCAACGGGCAGGTTTTTGATGTCTTTTTCATTGATCGAGGAAATGGCGGAATTGATGCCGGAACGTTTGGACGTGCCATAGCCGATGACGACGACCTCATCCAGCTTCAGACCGCTGAGATCGAGGGTGACCAGCACGCTGGCTTTGCCTTCGATGGAGACTTCTGCGGGCTTCATCCCCACATAAGTGACGGTCAGTTTTCTTGCATCCGGCGGGACCTGAAGACGGAAGGTGCCGTTGGCATCCGATACGGTCGATTTTCCCGTACCCGCCCTGATGGTAGCATTTGAAAGAGGGGAGCCATTCTGATCGGAAATGACGCCGGTAATGACCCGGGTCTGGGCGTAAGAAACAGATAAGGAAAATACACTTATTGTAAATAAGAGTATTTTGAAAAATACTTTTTTTCTCATAAAGCAAGCTTGATTTGGCAGGTAATTTACCGCCGACTCTTAGCAGCATCCTAATGAAATTTTATCTCAAATTTGATATAAAATCACTTAATAAATGTCACTTTTACAGTTTATCATGTTTAAATGATTGACTGACAATGCATTGCAAAAACATCACATCAAACGTGGTTATTATACTTTTTTATCTCATCTTTATAATAATTATACCATCCTACCGAATTGCCCTTATTTGCCAAACGATTAATTGATTGCTTTATGAATGCCAACATTGTCCGTGAGATCACTCCGCTGACCCAAAGCGATTGTTTTACGATCTTTTCCCGGGTCAAGAAAGAGTTCACTTTCCCGCTGCATTACCACGAAGAATTAGAGCTTAATTTAATTATCAACGCCAAAGGGGCGAGGCGCATCGTTGGCGATCATATCGAGTCCATCGACGATATGGAGCTGGTGCTGGTCGGTCCGAACCTTTATCATGCCTGGTTCACGCATCAGTGCAAGAGTGAAGAGATCAGGGAGGTGACCATCCAGTGGCACAAGGATCTTTTCGACGACAAATTGCTGCGCAGGAACCAGCTGAGCTTTATCAGGAGCATGGTCGAAAGGTCCCAGAAAGGCATTCTCTTCTCAAGAGATACGATAAAGGCGCTGGCGCCGCGCATCATGTCGCTGAATCAGAAGAATGGGTTTGACTCCGTCCTTGAACTGATGTCCATCCTGCATGACCTGTCCATATCGCGGAACATGCGCACGTTGTCCGACGCCAGTTTTACCAATGAGCATTTCACGTATAACAGCCGGCGTCTGGAAAAGGCGTTCGAGTATATGAACAACAGCTATGATAAATCGATCAGCCTGGGCGAGGTAGCGAAGCTGGTGAGTATGACGGAGGTGTCCTTCAGCCGGTTCATCAAGAAAAGAACAGGCAATACCTTTATCGACAGTCTGAATGAGATCAGGCTCGGGCATGCCTCGAGGATGCTGATCGACACGACCCATTCCATTGCGGAAGTATCCTATAACTGCGGGTTCAACAATATCTCCAACTTCAACAGGATCTTTAAGAAGAAGAAGGGCTGCACACCCAAGGAGTTCCGGGAAAATTTCACGTCGGGGACGCGGGTATTTATCTGACCACGACGACCGGATGCCGGGATCGTGTGAAGACAGCCGCCGCTATTCCACGGCAGGTGCGGGTTTGCCGGAACCTACCGGTGATGCTCGGCCATCTCCAGATCGGGCTTCGACTCGTCCGTAAGCTTGACCTTTCCCCTTTCCTTCCGGACGACGCGCGAATAAAGAGAGATCTCGCGGTCGAACAGAAACCGGAAAAATAATTTTGTCCAGGATTGGTGAGACTTTAAACTGTCATAAAATACCGGGGCCGTCGAGCGGATCCGGGGCAGTTTGTTCCAGGGGATGGAAGGGAAGTCATGGTGTTCGTTATGATAGCCTACGTTGAAGGCGACGGTATTCAGCACGCCATAGTAGCTGAACGTTTCCTGTTCCTCATCATGCGTAAGATAGTGCTCCTGGATCCATCTGGCGCCGAGTGGATGCAATCCCACCGAAAAGAAGAAGCTGAGCAGCAGGAAGGCGATGGCCTTTGGGCCGAAGGCTATCCAGATGGCGGCTATAAAGAGGGCGCACATGGCGAAGTTCAGGGCCACCCATTTGTCAAAAGGCTTGATCTCCCGGAGACGGGAAATGCGGAAGATCTGGAAAAGAGGATAGAACAGCAGCCAGATCACCTTCCCGATAAAATAATTATTGATAAGACGGGCTTCCCAGCGATTGGGCAGATCGGCATCGAGCTCATGAACGCCCTGGAAACTATGATGCTTGATATGATAGCGCTCGAAGGACACTGAGCTTGGAAAAAGCAAAGGAAGATTCGATAAGATCCCCGCGAGGCGGTTGGCGCCCCGGTTCTTGAACAAAAGGTGATGGGCGCATTCATGGATCATCACGAAGAGGGCATGATCGGCAAAGGCGCCGGCGAGATAGGCCGCCGCGAGGATCACCCACCAGGATTGTGCAGATACCAGCCATGCGAGCACACACTGAAAGGCCACCAGTCCAAGGATAGCAAAAAAAGTATATTTGTTCTTCCCGATCAGTTTACGCACTTCGGGATGCTGCTGAAGGATCTGTCGGGTCCGGGTCCGGTGCGGCTCCTGCTTACTGGAATATACAAAATCGGTTCTCTGTACAATAGCCATAGGTAATCTCAGTTGGAATAGGTAAAGATAGCTAGAAAATAGCTTACGGGGCCTGTTAAAGCCCATTTTTCGGGGTAGGGGGGCTTGCACCCGTAGGCTTTTTATAGTATATTGTCCCTCAAATCAATCCCATGAAGACCCTGAAACCCGTATTAGCCGGCCTGGCCCTTTGCCTGGCCCAGTTTGGCGCCAACGCCCAGCCCGATACCGCAAAAATTGTTGCCAACGCCCTTTCCTTCGCCGACAGCCTTGTAAAATCCGATCATTTCGAGCAATGGGACGCCTATGCGAATCTGGTGCCGCTCAGCGTGATCAAACATTATGGTGGAAAGGATGGATATATCCAATCGGTGCAGAAGGTAAGGTCCAATTTCATCAGCAGCATCGAAGAAGATGCCCCCACCCTGAAGATGCAGACCCTCCTGACCCAGGACAATCAATGGCAGTGCGTGATCCGGGAGTCCCGCTACATTCACCGGAACGATAAGAAAGTACATATCATTACCTATCTGGTAGGACAGTCCACGGATGAAGGCGCCAGCTGGCGTCTCTTCGACGTGGGCTATAACCGGGTCGCCAATATTATTTATATGATGCCGGACGTTTTCGGGGATCTCCCGATCCCTGAGCATGTGGTCATTTCCGAGGCGGATGAACTGGCTGCGGCGCAGGCGGCCCAGGCTGCGGCAGCAAAGGCTAACGCCAAAGCCGCCCCTAAAAAAGTCGCCAAAGGGAAATAACGGCCGACCCTCCACTGGCGCCCGATCTGGCTGCTCTTCCGGCAACCCGGTCCTGACTTCAGAGAGCAGGAAATAGCCGGGCCGTGCAACGGTATGTTAAAACTCATTGTCAGTAGAGCAAAATCTGCCGATATGAGAAAAAATATATGCAATACCTTCGCCTTGCTCCTAACGGTGAGCACTATGTTTTTTTTATTGCCAGGCTGCCTCAAGGACCATATCACCAAAACCTATGTCATCAGCAGGCCGGTGTATACCCCGAAGTTGACCGTGCTGGCCAGTATCAACGGAGATCCTGCCCAGCCTATCAGCGCGGCCGGCAAGATCTATATCAAAGACCAGTACATTTTCCTGAATGACATCGACAAGGGGATCCATGTCTACGACAACAGCAATCCCGCTCATCCGGTACAGACCGCCTTTCTCAATATCCCCGGCAACGAGGACATCGCGATCAAAGGGAATATGCTGTATGCGGATATGTATGGAGACCTGCTGACCCTCGATATTTCCGACCTGCACCATGCCGCCCTCAGGAGTATCCAGCACATGGTATTCCCGATGCGGACTTATCTGAATGGGAGCATGACGATCCTGAACGGCAGTCTGGTGGACAGCAGCCAGGTGATCACCGGCTGGATCTCCAAGGATACGACGGTCGCCTCCAGCGACCCGGGCGATGACCGTCTTGTATATTTTCCAGGCGGGATCATGTATGCCGCTGCAGCTTATAGCAGTTCCGCTGCCACCGGTACCGGTGATGCCACCGGCGTGGCGGGGTCCATGGCCAAAATGGTGCTGATCAACGATTATATCTATGCCATAACCCAGACCAGTTCGCTGGGCGTCATCAGCATAAAGGACGCCGCAAATCCCGCCTTGTCCACGACCGTACCGGTCGGCGCCGGTCTGGAAACGATCTATCCTTTTCAGGACAAGCTGTTCCTCGGCTCAAGCCTCGGGGTCTATATGTATGATCTCAGCAACCCCGGTTCCCCGGCGAGGACAGGTGCGTTTATACATGGCCGTTCCTGTGATCCGGTCATCACGGATGGCAATTATGTGTATATCACCTTGCATGCGGGCACTTCCTGCGGCGGGCCCAATAATGAGCTGGATGTCGTCGACATCACGCAACTGACGGCCACCGGCACCGGGAAGGTCTATCCGCTGACGAGTCCTCATGGGCTCTGCAAGGATGGCAATCTGCTGTTCGTATGTGATGATTTCGTAAACGTGTATGATGCCTCCGATGGGCTGAACCTGAAATTGCTGACGACTATCGCCGTGAAGGGCGGCTATGATGTAATGGCGGGCGACCATCACCTGATGGTGGTGACCGATCAGGGCCTGTACCAGTATAGTTATGATGACAATCACCAGTTCAGTCAGATAAGCTTCTTACCCGTAATAAAAGGTTGACATGCGCCGCATACATAACGACACAGGCCGGATGAATAAAATTACGCCCCGCAGGAGGATAAGACCATACCTGTTGCTCCTGGTTGCCGGATGCATCTGGGCCATAGCGGGACATGCCCAGGGTCCCTGGAAATTCAGATCAACGGAGTATGCGGGGATACTGACCGGCGAAAAAAACACCTATCCACAGTTCCAGACCATCAACGGGCTCTATAAAAGATCCTGGTTCCTCGGCGTCGGGACGGGGCTGGACTATTACCGGTACAGGAGCGTGCCGCTATTCCTCTCGGTGACAAAGGACCTGATGGGTGGCAGGAACGGGTTGTTCCTCGGGCTGGATGCCGGCACAAATTTTCCCTGGTATAAGCGGTCTGCTCCTCTCTATGGCTATGTCGCAGGAAGTGATTTTCAGGCGGGCGCATACTGGAGCGCCGGGCTGGGCTACAGGTTCCGGCTTTCCGCGCATGGCCGCACCGCATTGTTGCTGACCGCCGGTTACAGTTTCAAAGAATTGAAAGAAGAATATAAATATGTCATACCCCCGTGTCCGATCGGCGGGTATTGCCCGCTGCAGGTCCCTTCCGACCGTTATGACTATAAGAACGACCGGCTCACCCTCAAGGCAGGGATCTCTTTTTAAATACAGGGATCTCCTTATCCATTCAGGGACCTCCTTTCATTTTCATGGATCTCCGGAATTCTTACCAGGCCGTTTCTAAGGGTTATTCCCGGGATTTTATTAAGGTTTGGCTCTAAAGTATTATTTATCAAGCCTGAATTCCTTTATTTGCTGTCAGGGTGAAGTAGCTTTGTGGCTTATAGGATAAGGTTTAATGGTTAAAATTTTGATTAGTGCATCCCCGGAGTAACTGCCGGGGATTTTTGCTGCCCGATGGACCGAAGCCCCAACCCGCACCGTTATCTCCGGCCCCGACTGTTCTCGCCGGACCACGGATGCCGCAGTCATTTTGTTTTCTTTTTCGACGGGTCGAGTAGATTGGTATCCGACATCCAGTCCGCCATCCGTTGTGGCCAGGTCCTGACAGATTGGAGCTGGGACCGGTTGCCCATATTGAAACCATGATCCCCCTGCGCAAGGATATGCGCCTCTACCGGAACTTTTGCGGCACGGTATTTTTCGAGCAACTGCACGACGGGCGCGGCACAGCAAGGATCGTCATTGGCCGCGATGAGGAAGGTCGGTGGAGCATCCGGCGGAACGACATCGGGCACGCCGAGCGGACCGGGGTACACCAGCATCTGAAAATTCGGTTTCCCGTTCAGCCGGTCGACAGGGTCCGGCGCCTTCGCATCTCCATTTCCGTTAGCATAGGACACCAGCGCCACCACCTCTCCCCCCGCGGAAAAGCCAAGTATCCCCAACCTACTGGTATCTATGTTCCATTCTGCCGCCCTGCTGCGCACCAGGCGCATCGCACGATAAGCGTCCTGCCGCACTTCTTTCTCCAGGGTGTACGTCGAGTGCTCTTCCCGGAACAAGCGGTATTTAAGCACGAACGCGGCTACCCCGATACTGTTGAGAAACACGGCGGGGTCGCGGCCTTCGGCAGTATAGACGAGCAGCCGGTGGCCGCCCCCGGGACAAATGACCACTGCGGCTCCCGTAGCTTTTTCTTTTGGAGGAAGATACACGGTGATCGAAGGGTTGTGGACATTCTTCACCCAATAATCTTTTGCTTCCTCGGGCTCATTGCGGCGGCTTTCATAACCCGGCGCGCCATTGGGCCACAAAGGGATCTGCAGAGGCCGCTCCTGTGCAAAGATCCCATGAGGTAAAAGACAGGTGATCGTGAGGAGGACGAGGATGGTTGTTTTGCTGGATAACATGGCGATAGATTTAAAGTCTTTTATACGAGTCCTTACAATGTTAGCGCTTTTTATCGGTCCATTCTTCCTAACGGAAATGCAACAGGGTAACAATAAGGAATGGCCCTGGCAGCCCCTTTTACCACTCCTGTATTCCAGCAGCCGCTCCCGGATAATTTCCGCCGATCAACATGCTATATTCGCGATCAGACCCGTTTTTTGCCGTTCATCACACATGCTTTACCATCATTCAACAAAAATAGCCGTCCATGCGGGAACTACTAACAGGCATGGACCAACCTGAACTATCTTTACTTCATCAAACAAAACGGAGCCAGTCTCCCACCAAAAATGATCACAAATACGGAGTTTGTTTCTTCGCCGCCCGGCCCAGGGAAATTTGGTCCACCGGCGACAGAACCGCAGGAATTCTCCAGATCCTGAACACTCCCGGAAATCTCCCGAAAGCATTTATTCATCCGAGACATTAAGCGCCGGAAGGCCTTATTAACCATCCACGACATGAAAAAAATAATTGGGGTGGGGGCGATACTCATCGTCTTCCTCCTGGTACTTATCTATCGCCAACTGGTCTGCCATGCCCGGCAGCACCGGCCGGAGCCGTCCGCCACCGTCGTGAACCCGGAGGAAAGTTTCGTCCCCGGCTCCCTGCTGATCCAATAAACAAGAAGGCATTCTGAGCCCGATATGACCGGTTTCGGTTGTACATGGCCGTTCTATGCCCTGAAAATAGTAATTCTATCCATAACCATTAAAATTAACGACCATGAGCAAACTAGGTAAAAAGATCCTGTCCGCCTTCGTAGAAGTGACGCCCACACCGGGTTCTGGCGACCGGCAGGCTGATCACGGCGACCCTGCGAAGCAAAGATCATCCGGGCCCCATGCGCAGGGCTACGGTGACTGGCAAGCCGATCCGGGTTCCGCCGCGCCCACGCCTCCGGACAGAGACCGGTTCACCGGTTATTTCGATAACCTGTTCAGCGAGGCCAATCTTCCCGGCCCCGATTATTTCGAGTTCTCGAAGATGACCGAAGCCATGCGGTCCATTCCGGATGAGCAGGCAAGGTTCTATGCCGCCTATGCGGGCCTGCAGGTGCAGGGGCTGGATAAGCAGAAGTTGCTGTCTACCGCTGACGAGTACCTGCGCATACTGGAGGCGGACGCCGGCAATTTCCGTGCGACGGCAGAACAGGCGATGCGGGAAAAGGTGCATGGCCGGGCCGCTTCGCTGCAGGAAAAGAACGATCGTATCCAGTCACTCACAAGGGAGATCGGCGACCTGCAAGGCCAGGTGCTTTCCCTTCAGGCGGAGATCCGGGACAACGAAGCGAAGATAGCCGCCAGCACAGGGGGGTATGAGGCGGAGAGCGGGAACAGGAAAGCCAGGTTGCTGGCCGATATAGAGAAGATCAAACAATATATACACTAACACTTAAAACCGAACATCATGAACAAGCTGATCCAAAAAACAAGAACTCCAGGGTGGTGGAGCGAACCGAAGAATATTGCCACCGCAGTCGTCGTCGTGTCGATCCTCACCGGGCTTGCCTATGGCTTTCTCACCTGGGTATTACCCTGGCTGGTGAAAGTGACCTGGAGCCTGGTGAACCTGGTGATCGGTGGCGTAGTCGCAGGTTTCCTGCTGATGACCGTCACCAGCAAAAAGTTCTGGCGGGCCATGAAATATTTTTCCGAGTTCATCGCCAATTATTCCATCGGGTTGGCCATCGAGCTGAACCCCTTCAATATCCTGCAGTTGAAGATAGACCAGGGATATAAAGACAGGGATACCCTGTACAAGCAATCCGGCAGGCTGAAAGGCAAGCAGAGCGAACTGATGGATAAGCTCGCCGCCAAAGAAAAGGAGCTGCAGCTGAACGTGCAGAAGGTAAAGATCCTGCAATCGGAAGGCAACAAGACGAGGCAGATCGACCTGTATGCCAACAGCATCATCCGCTGCCGTGAATATGTAGACAATGTGACCCCCATCGTAGGTGATCTGAACAAGCTGATCAGCTTTGCCGATGCCGCCTATGAAGAGAGTGGGATCATGCTCGAGGATGCAAAGCTGGACCTCGAAGCCAAGAAAGACCTCTATTATTCCGTCACGACCGGCTTGTCCGCAGTGACCAGCGCCATGAAGGCCTTCAAGGGCGACGATGAACTGAATAAGGATGCCGAAAAAGCCCTGGCCCTGCTGAAGGAGCGGATCGGGGAAAAGATCGGGCATATCAAATCCGCCATCGATGTCACTTCGCGCTTTATGGACGACAAGGTCCTCGAGGACAAGGCAAAATCGGCACAGGCCATCGAGCTGATCAACAGCTGGGACATTCGGTCCGACTTTCATTATACCTCGAAGGCCCTGAAGGACAACGAGGACGAAGGAAGGCTGAAAGGCGTGAAGGTCCCCGACCGGTACAAAGGATTGCTGGACTAAGGCCGGCAACCCACGCCCACAGCGATCCACAGGCCGGACGCACGGATCGCGCCAACGATTAAAATTTTTATAAACCATTAAAACATAAACATATGTCACTCAAATTAAAACCCGCAGGAAAATTGCTTATCATCGCTGCCGTCGTAGCAGCCGGCATTCTCAGTGTAAAATGGTACCAGGCCCGTCCCAAAGACGTCATCAGGGCCGTCGAACTGGGCAAGGTATCCCTTCCCGATGCGGCGGAAGCCTCGCTCAACGGAAATGCCGTTCAATTGTACCTGCCATCG